>Ga0208979_100001_pt1 | contig 1457165 bp, 1406 predicted proteins | sample HotLakConsUCCSLE_FD_184738 | JGI IMG/M metagenome (GOLD analysis project Ga0208979, IMG submission 184738) | Hypersaline microbial mat communities from Hot Lake, Washington, USA - Hot Lake Consortium UCC-SLE (SPAdes) | ecosystem: Environmental > Aquatic > Non-marine Saline and Alkaline >... | reverse complement strand
CGTCAACACCTATGAGGGCACCCACGATATCCACGCCCTGATCCTGGGACGCGCCATAACAGGACATCAGGCGTTTGCTTGAGGGGGCTTATCCTTCAGAGAACGCAGACAGAGGCGCCGGTGCGCCGGTCTGCGCAATCAGCGCCTTGCGGCGGAAAAAGCGAAGCAGGCCTGCAGCGCCCATGCGCGACGGACCCAGGCCCGACGCCTTGAAGCTCTGCTTCTCGGCCTCATGGAACAGGGCCGTCAGGGCTGCATCATTGAGCGTGACCGCGCCAGCCTCCAACTGTCTGGCTACCGCTTCAGCTTCCTCAACGGTTCCTGCAAACACCGCTGCAGACAAGCCATAGACCGTGTCATTGGCAAGGCGCACGGCTTCATCGACGCCGTCAAACGCCATCACGGGCATAACAGGCCCGAAGGTTTCGTCGGTCATCACCGCCATGTCATGGGTGACATCGCTAAGCACGGTGGGGGCGATCCAGTAGCCGCCGCCATGACGTTCGATTTTCCCGCCGGTCAATATTTTCGCCCCGCGCGCCACCGCATCGTCCAGCTGCAACGCGATGATCTGGGCCTGCCGGGCAAAGATCATCGGCCCCAGCTCGCCAGTATTGATATCCGGCCAGTTGAAACGTACCGCCCTGGCCGCCTCCACCAGACGCTCCAGGAAGGCGCAATAGAGCTTGCGGGCCACATAAACGCGCTCAATGGACTGGCAGGCCTGACCGGTGGACAGGACCGATCCGCGTAAAGCCGCCGTTACTGCGCGGTCCAGATCGGCGCTCTCCAGGATTATCAGGGGATCCTTGCCGCCAAGTTCCAGAAAAGCCGGAATCAGCCGGCCGGCGGCGCGCGCCGCGACCTTCTTGCCCGTCGCTACCGAGCCGGTAAAGCACACCACATCCACCCGATCGAGCAGGTCTGCGCCGGTCTGGCCGCCGCCGGGCGCGAACGCCAGAAGATCGCTCAGACCCGCTGCCTCGATCGTGACATTCAGCGGTTCGACAAAACGCGGTGTTACTTCGGACGGTTTCACGATCACCGCGCACCCCGCAAGCAAGGCGGGGATGGTATCGATCAGCGACAATGTGAGCGGAAAGTTCCACGGGCTTATTACGCCAACGAGCGCATAAGGCACGTCCTGCGCCTGATGGCGGATAGCGGAGTTCATCCGTCCTTCCACCCATTGCGGCCGGGGCAACAGATGCGGCGCGGCGCCCGCCCAGCCGCGTATCGAAGCAATGGCGCCCTCCACCTCCAGCCGAGCGATACGCCGCCGCCCGGTATCAGTTTCCAGTGCAGCGGCGATGGCGTCCTTATGGCGTTCCAGCGCATCAGCCCAACCGAGAAGCACTTCGCAGCGCTCCTTGACCGATCTGATGCCCCAACCATTTTGCGCGGTTCGCAAACGCGAGGCGAGCGCGTCCAGCCCGGCCCCGTTCACCGGTTCAAAGCGGTAATCAATTGCGCTGGTACGCGGATTGGCGACCTCGATCAGGGAGTTTCTCACGGCTTGCTCTCCAGTCCCAACACGCCGGGATTGATGATGTTATGCGGATCGAGACCGGATTTCAGCCTGTCCAGCAGCGCCCGCACCGGGGCGGAACGGGTCTGAGCGAAGGGATAGGACCGGCCGATCTGGAAATGGCTTGCGCCAAAGCGGGTGAAAACCTCCACCACCGCCGAGCGTGCCTCGGCCACGACGGCGGTGGCTTGAGGGTTTTCGGCATGGCGCGGCAGCATGTCGAGCCACGCCTTGTCGATGGCCGCCTCGTGCAGCGCGAACAGCGCCTCCGGCCACAGGAAAACAGGCTCTATCAGAAAGCCGGTGGTGGAAAGAGTGGTGACAAGATATCCGGTGTGGATGCCGTGCGCCTCAAACGCCTGCGCGCGCGCGGCAAATACATCTTCGATCGCCTGCCAGCAGGCCGCAGCATCGGAATGGCGGACAATGCCATGGACAGGAACCCAGCGCTCGCCGTCGGGCCCTACCATATTGTTGAGCGGAGTGAACGGGTTGGCCCGGATCACCATGGGAATGGTATTGTCGATGCGCTTGCCGCCCGCCTTGGTAACGCTTGCCTCAACCCGCGCGAAATTCTCAGCAACACCCGCTTTGGAGCGGCCCTCCACGACGAAATGGAGCGTATAATCAGCCTCGCCGACAAAGCTCCGCCCCGCCAGCGCCATTTTTGCGCCTCCTGTGACGCCCCTGAGCAGATTGCCCTGCCCGGTCACGACTTTTGCCAGGGTCTTGGCATCACTGCTGAGAGAAGCGCGTTTGAGACGTACGCGCGCAAGGCCCGGATCAAAGCCGAACACTTCGCTCGCCAGATTGGCCCGCGCCACCTGGCTCATCGCTTTCGACAGCGAGGCCGCGCCGGCAAATGCGTAAGAGCCGTACGCCTCGTGCTCGGGCACGGGAATAAGGCGCAAGCTGGCCTCGGTCTTGAAACCGAATGCGCCGCAATCAGAAAGGAAAAGGCCGGTCAGGTCCGGACCGTAGTTGCGAAAGAAGGGATGGGCGTTACGGGCACCTGCACTGCCGGTTTTCAGCAAGCTCCCATCGGCCAGTGCAACCGTGAGCGAGAGCACGCTGTCCGCGCTCGGGCCATAGAGTCCGGCACCGAAGAAAGCATTGTTCTGCGACAACCCGCCACCGATCGTTGATGCCAGGCCCGATAGGGGCCCCCAAAACGGCGTGCGCAAACCCAGCCGTTTCAGTGCGCGATGGAGCGTGTCCCAGGTGCAGCCCGCTTGCACCCGCACATACATGTCGTCGGCATTGATCTCGATAATCCGGTCCAGCCCGGTCAAGTCTACGATTACGCCAGGGCGGTCCGGCGTATAGCCTTTGGTGTAGGACATGCCACCGCCGCGGGGGAAGGCAGCAAGGCCGTGCCCTGCCAGAACGGGCAGAAGCGCGGCAACAGCGTCGTCGCTTTGCGGCTTCACGACTGCCAGAGCGGTCTCACCCTTCGCCCAGACATCCTGGGAGAGCAGCGCGCAGCGGGCCGGATCCGCGCTTACCGTTCCGGCACCTGTAACCGCTTCGAGTGCAGCGGCCAGATCGTTGGTATGGGCAGGCGCGTCGTCCATGGCGGGCATCCTCACGCGGGTAGCGCGATGCCGAGAAATGCCGCGCCCAGCAGTAGCGCCCACAGCATCACGACCAGGACCCGCACCCGCGAGATGGACTGCGAAATGACGGCGTTGGTCACGTCATCAGCATGCCCGCGCGCCAGCGAGCCGATCGCCGCCTCAAAAGGTTTGAGGACAACACGGATGGCAAGGCCTAGGCCGACCGCAGCCCCCAGAATGGCAAGCTTCAACGATATGAACAGCGCAAGCTCAATCACTCCAAATGCACCTGCTACTGCAACGGCGAGGAGTGCGAGCGCGAATGTCACGCGCCAGATCCGATCCGCCTGCGTCACAATGGGTGCACGGCCATGCGCAAGGTGAATACGCAAGGCAATTGCCGCCCAGACAAGCGCACCCAGAAAGGCGATCACCACCCAGAGGGGTTCGACAGCCAGCCATCCCTTGGCATTGGCCAGCGCCAGACCGGTCGGCAGGGCAAAGATCAGCGCCATCCGGGGGGCCATGTCGACATTGAGCAATATGCCGGCAGCAGCCATACGGGCAGACGCAGGCCTGGCAGCATCGGCCAGCACCGATGCAGACAGGAAAGCGCCCAGATCCGCTCCCAGCCAGTACACCAGTATCAGTATATGCAACAGGGTCAGCCAGCCCGCAGCGTCCATCAGACCAGTCCTTGGCGAAGTTGGTATAAGTCTATACCATTTGTTCGCCAAAGACGTGCGAGGTCAACCCGTCAGCGGCTGTGTTGACGCCTATTTGCGGTCTACCGGCGTCCAGGCCGGGCCGTTCTCGGAATCGCGCTGGAGGTGCATATGATAGCTGAAGCGCTCGGGCCGGTAGTAGGCGGTGATGTGCTGAACAGCGCGGCCCGTCTTGTCGCGCATGATGCGTACGATACGCAGCAAGGGAGAGCCCGGCGACACCTTCAGGGGCGCCGCTATATGCGGTTCGGCAGCAACGGCGGTAATCGTCTGCTCCGCTTCGGTGGCCACCTTGCCGGAGCGTTCCAGCAGCGAGAGAAGCGGCTCTCGCGCCAGTTCGTCGCGTGTATAGGATTTGGCAATGTCGCCCGGCACGTGAGTCAGCAGGTAGGAGAACGTATCGCCCTCAAGGCTGCGAAGGCGAACGGCGCGCTGAACCGGCTCGCCCTCCTCGAGACTCATCTCCGCGGCCAGCGTGGCATCAGCCTTGATGTCGGATACCTCCAGCAGCGCAACCTTGGTCTCCAGACCCATGCGCTTGAGGGCATCAAACAGCGTGTCGAACCGGCCATAAACCACCGGCACAGCGGCGTTGTAGGCCACCACCGTGCCCCGCCCGCGATGGCGTGTGACAAAGCCGTGGGCTGCCAGTTCGTTCATCGCGCGCTTGACCGTGATACGCGACACCTTGAACAGGCCGGTCAGCTCCTGCTCGCCGGGCATTACCGAGCCAGTCGGAAAATCACCCGCCCGTATCCGGTCACGCAACACGAGAAATATCTGGTGATAAAGCGGTGTAGGCAAAGTCTCGTCAATCATCTCTGGGCCGAGCTTTACCTTGGGCTTTTTTTGAGACGGGCCGGTATTCACCGATAAATCCCCCCTAGTTTTGTGTCATCTTCTAACCTGTTTTGCCTTTCCCGCCAGCCTCTCATTCCACCCCCGGTCAGCGAAAGCCTCATGAGCGCCACATCATTCGGTCCCCCCGCCTATATTGCCCTTGCGCTTCAGAGTCTTTGCGAGGCCGTCAATGACTGCGCCAGCGTGGAGGCCGCACGCGAGCGCGTCATGACCTCCATCGCGCGGATGAGCCGGGAAATCGCCGGATCGAAAGCCTTCATCGGCGACGGGGTAAGACTGGTGGTATTGCCGGAATACGCACTGACAGGCTTTCCGATGGGCGAAACTGCAGCCCAGTGGCGCGCCAAGGCCGCCTTCGACGCGGAGGGGCCCGAATACGCCGCACTCGCCGAAATTGCGGTAAAACAAGAGATATTCCTGGCCGGCAACGCCTATGAGACCGACCCGCATTTTCCCGAACTCTACTTTCAGGCCTGTTTTGTGATCGCACCGGATGGCAAGACCGTGCTGCGGTATCGGCGCCTCGTCTCCATGTATGCGCCGAGCCCCTATGACGTGCTGGACAAATATCTCGATGTGTATGGCGAGGACGCACTCTTCCCCGTGGCAGATACTGCCATCGGCCGGCTGGCAGCCATCGCGTCGGAGGAGATCCTCTACCCGGAGATTGCGCGTTGCCACGCCATGAAAGGTGCCGAGGTGTTCATCCACCCGACGAGCGAGGCGGCCAGCCCGCTGCCGACACCGAAGAACATCGCCAAGCAGGCACGCGCGATCGAGAATATCGCCTATATCGTCTCGGCCAATACCGGGGGCATGACGGGCACACCAATCCCGCAGAACTCGGCGGATCGGGGCTCGAAGATCGTTGATCCCCGCGGACTGATCATCTGCGAGGCCGCGTCCGGCTCATCCATGTGCGCCTATGGCGAAGTGGATCTGGCACTGGTACGCCGCCTGCGCCACCGCAGCGGCATGCCAAACCTTTTCGCCCGCACTCCGGCAGCGCTCTACACAGGCGAATATGCCAAGGCCGCCATCCATCCGGCCAATACGCTGATGGATGGCGCTGGCGTGACAACGCCTGATCGCAATTTCTACAAGGAACGCCAGCAAAGGGTCATTGAGGCGTTGTCGAAACGCGGCGTGATCTAGGACAGCACGGACAGAGTGCCTATTTCACGCGGCGTTCCTTGATGACCGTGCGCATATAGAGCTCGTCATTGCGGAACCAGTGCCAGGTGCGCCCACGCTTGCCGCCGCAATCGGAGAGCTGGATCATCTCGTACAGATATTCGCCGGGCAGGTCCTTGCGCTTCCAGGTCAGCACCACCGTCTTGGGATCGATTTCCCAGGCACAGCCCTCGATGCGATCCGTATCCCACCAGATGCGGCCTTCGGAATACTTGGCGGGGAAATGGTGCTCCTCGGTCTTGCCGTCATCCCACGTATAGCGATTGACCTGGTAGTAGTCATGATCTCCCGACTCCGGGAAAGAGCAGGTCAGATGCGAGCGATGCTGATCGAGAATTTTGTTGTCCGTATCGATATAGGTGTAAGTGCCTTCCCACTCGCCAGCGTGGCGCGCCAGCACAGGCATCTGCCAAACAATCAGTCGCATCGTCATCTCCTCGTCGGTGGGTCCAGTTAAAAGGCGGGTGATTCAGGTGCTGGCAAGCCGCAGGGATTCAAACGCCGCTGCCAGTAAAATCGTGTCGTAGTCCTTGCCCGCTCCAGCCATGATCTGCAGGCCCAACGGGAGGCCGTTCGTGCTCAAGCCCATCGGTACACTCGTCGCCGGAATACCGGCAAAATTGGCAAAGGCTGTGAGGTCGGCCTGTCCGGGCGGCACCGGATCGCCAAACGCAAACGCGGTTTCGAGCGCGGTCGGCGAGACGACGAAATCCACCTTTGAGAAGGTCTGTGCGGCGTCCGTTCCGCACATATCAAGCGCTGCCAAAGCCTCGCGATAGCGCGCCTCGGACTGCTTGGCGCCCCAGGCAAGCATCTTCGTAAATGCCGGGGAAAACCCGTCCGGGCTTTTCTCCAGTCCTCGAGCATGAACCGCGTGACCCTCGTACTCGGAGATCAGCAAGCCGTGGCGGCGTGTTCTTCCGAAGTCATAACTGCGCAGGCGCGTATCAACGATGCTCGCACCCAGCGTCCGCAAGGTCTCCAGCGCCGCCTCGAACACGCGCATCACCTCGCCCGGCACATCCATTTCAAGTTCGACACGCCAGCGGCCGATGACGATGCCGGCAAACGGTCTGACGCGTGACGGCAGAGGTATGCCCGACAAAACGCAAAACGCCGGTGCCAGATCGGCAGCACTGGCGGCCAGCGGGCCGACATGATCCAGCGAGTGCGAAAGCGCAATGACACCTTGTGAAGGCACGGCCCCGCGCGACGGTTTATGGCCCGAAACCCCGCAATAGGCGGCCGGTATGCGCACCGATCCCATTGTATCTGTGCCCAGGGTAAGAGGTGCAAACCCTGCCGCTGCGCCCGCCCCGGAACCACCCGATGAACCGCCTGGCGTTAACCCTTCACCAAGTGGATTGAAGGTCCGTCCGAAATGCGGATTGTCAGTTATCGCGCCAAGCGCGCCCTCTTCCATGTTCAGCGTGCCCAGGATCACCGCGCCGCCCGCACGCAGACGCGCGACGGCCTCGGCGTCGCGTTGCGCGATCTGATCGCGGTAGGCACCGATACCGGCATGCCAGGGCAAGCCCGCAATCGCGATGTTGGACTTTACCAGCATGGGCACGCCGTCTATCGGCGAGAGGCCTTTACCGGCATCGCGGCGGGCCTGAGCGGCCTCGGCCTCCTTGCGCGCGTCCGGCGCCAGATCCAGCACGGCATTGAGCTTGCCGTTCAGCGCGGCAATGCGATGAAGGCAGATCTCCAACGCGTCCAGCGGACGTGCACGGGCGTCATCAAAGGTCGGGGCAGGTTTCATTTGAACCGCGTATCGATCAGGCGGATCGGCTTCTGGCGCACTTCGGTCTGGGTCAGGTCCGCAAGCCCGCCCGGCGCATGCAGTTCCACCTCCACTTCAATGCCGATCTTGCGTTTCAAGAGATCAGCAATCGCCTCCTTGAGGCCGGCTGACTGGTCGCGCACCTCCGCGGCGACAGTGAATATCTCGCGACCGTCAACCTCGCGGCGGGCCTTGCAGATGAACTCGCCATTGAAGGCGCTGATCTCCTCGACCAGCGGGCCGATGGCCTGGGGAAAGATGTTGATGCCGCGGATCTTGACCATGTTGTCAGAGCGGCCCAGAAACCCTTCTATCCGCTTGAAACTGCAGCCGATCGAGGATTTGCCGACGACCGCGCGGGTAACGTCATGGGTGTTGAAGCGGATAATCGGATAGATGTCGTCCTTGTAGAGGCAGGTGCAGATCATATCACCGCTCTCACCGTCCGCGACCGGCCGTCCGGTATCGATATCAGCGATTTCAAGGTATTGCGCGTCTTCCATCACGTAGAGGCCGTCGCGGTCCGGTCCCTCGCCCGCAATGATGCCAGTATCGCCGACCCCATACCAGTCATAGCACAGCGCCCCGCCCCAAGCGCGCGACAGCGCCTCCTTGTCCTCGCGGCCCAGATGGCCGGAGATCATCCGGATATTCAGATCGCGAACGGGATCAATGCCTTGTTCAACAGCAATCTGGGCAAGTTTCTTGATATAGTCAGCGAAGCCCACAATGACTGTCGCGCCAAAATCCCGCATCAGCTCGACCTGGCGGGCCGAGCGCGTCTCCACGCCGGTCCCTGCGCTCATGAAGACGGCACTGGTCCAGTGAATGACGGCCTCACGCACATAATGCCCGCCATTGATCATGCCGTGACCATAAACGGAGTGGACGACATCATCAGGCCGGAGCCCCTGAAAGCGGTAGAGCCGCCCGAGCAGCAGGTTCTGGATCTCGCGTGACTTGGCCCCGAACAGCAGCACTTGCGGCGTGCCGGTAGTGCCGGAAGTGGTGTGCATGACCACGGGCGGGCGCTCGCCCTCGCCATAGCTTTCAAACCCGCCAAAATCGCCAAATGGCGGTTTGAGCGCGATGGAGTCCATGATGTCCTGCTTGTCGAAGCTTGGCAGGCCCGGCAGCGTCTCCAGCCCCCTGATATCACCGGGCTCGATACCGGCATTGCCCCACAGGCGCTGGTAGAAGGGCGTCTGCCAGGCGCGCGCCACACAACGGGCAAACAGCTTTTCCTGCCGGCCGCGCAACTCGTCGCGGCTGATGCTGGTGACGAACCGGGTGAAGTCCGCACCCACCGGAAAATCGGTACGCACCGCGTTCCAGTCAACGGCGTTGAAATAGGTGTTGTGCCCGTCGCTCATGGTGCAACTGTCCCCCGTCTGTCTTCGTGTCACGGCGTCAGGAGCGCGGCCAATGCGCCGCCTTCAGCCTCGTTGTCCATCTGCCCCACCCGCGCGGCAAGCTGATCGCCGACCGCGGCCGGCAGACCTGCGAACGCCAGGCAGGATCTCTGCTTACTGCGTTGATCCTGCTCGCTCAGAGGATTTTGCGGTGAGCCGTAGAGCACATCGGTTTCTACTGCGATGCGCTGACCGTTTGTCAGGCGCGCCTCGGCGCGCTGGGGCGTAAAGGCCGCCGGATCAGTGGAGCCATCTTCAACCACCTCGATCTGCGCACCCAGCGCCAGCGTGTCGCGATCTGCAAGTGCCTCGGCAGTAAAGTCGGCGAGCGTCACATCTCCTGTCATCAACGCGCGCGCGCCGACATACGCAAAACATAGCCGCGCATGACTGAGCCCCATGCCCGCGAAGGCGGCGCGGCCCACCAGGCGTTTGATCAGAGGCGGTGCGACGAGGCGGATGGTGTCGATCTGGTCCGGGGTTACGCCCTCCGCGCGAAGGGCCTGCATCAGCGCAATGCCCCCCTGTGCGGCGCGGCCAGTGGGCCAGGGTTTGTGCGATACCTCGCAGATCCGCCATACGCGCCCAAGAGAGGCGAGGACGGGCTCAAGGTTCCACGCGTGCTCAAACAGCGGAAAATAGCCGTACGGGCCTTCCAGGGCCTCCTGCGGGCCTTCCAGACCGGCCTCCGCCAGATCACACGCCACAATGGCAGCCCGGGCCGCGTGGGCGATCTGGACCGGCAGAGCCGGCTTGCCCTCGACATGGGCCTGCATCGTGCCGGCAGCCTGGGCCAGCGCGTAGCCGAGCGAGTTGCGCGCAGTCGCCTCGTCAAAGCCACGCAGGCGCGCAATACCCAGCGTGGCACCGAACAGGCCGGCCGTCGCCGGGCGGAAAAACCGGATCGGGCTTTGCACCGCCACACCCAGACCGGCGGTGACATCGACCGCGATGATGATCGCCGCCAGCAGATCAGCGCCCGAATGGCCGTTATCACCAGCCTCAGCGGTCAGCGCTGCGCCGATGGTCGCCATGGGATGAACCACGGCACGCTCATGCACGCAGTCATATTCCTGGCAATGGATCTGGAAGGCGTTCACATAGGCGGCGCTGGCAGCTGGCAGAGTCTCGCCTGTGCCCCAGACGGGCACTTTGCCGCCCTGCCCCCAGCGGCGTGCGACGCAACGCACAGGTTCGGCGAACGGGCTCATCGCACCGGCCGCGCCGACGCACAGCGTGTCGAGATAGAAGGTCTTCGCCGCATCGGCCGCCTGCGCCGGTATATCGGAGCGGCGGGTCTGCAAGGCGTGGCGGATGAAGGCGGCTTCTGCGCTCATACCACCCCCCTGATGCCCGGCGCGGGCAGCATGGCAGTGAAGGATGTCAGCGGCGTGCCGTCCGCCAGCCCCAGCGCCGCGTCGCACAGATGGGCCGCCATGGACGGGCTGACCCCGCCTGCCGCGCACAAGGCGAGCGCCTTTTGCCTCAGACCGTCTTGCGAAACCGGGTTTTCCGGATCGCCCAGCGAATCGGGCATCTCGCTGACGTGTTCGGCGCCATCGCGCGTGGTTGCGATCAGGCGCGCGCCATAGCGGGCCGGATAAGCGCTCGCAAAAGGTTCTGCAGGCGTCACGTCGATCTTCGCCGCCAACGCGCGCACCTGCAGATCGGCGAAGGCGTCATGCTCAAAATCAGTGAGCTGCGGTGCGCCGCGCAGCAGCGTGATGGCAACCGAGTGCTGCAAGGAGAATTTCGCCTCCAGAACGGTTTGCGGCTTGGGCTTGTCGCAGAATTTCAAGGCATCACGATAGGTCTCGATCCGGATGCCCGACACATTCTCGGGGTCGATCTGATGACGTATGGCCAGCGCCGCATTGATGGCGGCATGCGCGTGGCGGCAGGCCGGCCAGGGCTTGAAGCTGACCTCGTGAATGCGCCAACCGGAGCCATATTGGCCGAGCACGTCTTTCGGCTCGGCGCCGGGACAGGTGGCGGCGAAGAAGCCTTGCGGGCCTTCCAGAATGGACAAGGGCCCCTCAAAGCCTTCGGCTGCCAGCCGGGCGCCCAGAAGCCCCGCATGGGCAGCGCGAGCGGTATGCAGCTGTTTAGCCATGGACGCCGGCTCATGGCGGGTCTGCCAGAAGCCGCTGGCCTGCGTGCCGGCAAGCGCCAAAGCGTGCGCGGCGCGTTCCGCGGGCAGTTCCAGCGCGCTGGCCGCCGCCATCGCCGCGCCGAACGGCCCGCACGTGCCGGTATTGTGCCACAAGGCATAATGGCCGGCCCCCACCGCGCGGCCGACGCGGATCACCGCCTCGTAGCCGCGCACAATGGCATCGAGAAACGCAGACGCATCACCGCCCGCGCTCTCACACGCTGCCAGCGCCGCCGGTATCACTACCGGTCCGGGATGCAGAACCGCGCGCTTGTCGACATCGTCCATCTCCAGAACATTACCGAGCGCGCCATTGATCATCACCGCGCCGAGCGCGCCCGCAGGTTGCGCACCAATGGCAGTGCAGCGGCCACGAAAGTCGTCCCTGACGGCAGCGCGGAAATGGCGCGCCTGCTCTGAATTGCTGCCGGCAACCGCGCAACCTGCCCAGTCCAGCACGTGCAGGGCCGCCCGCGACCTGTCGGCATCGCTGACCGGGCCTGCGCACAGCGCGGCCAGTTCCTCTGCGAGCGTATTCAGGATTTGTCCGGACATACACGCGCTTGTAGCATGCGCGCCAATCACCGCAAAAGGGTATATCATTTAAAAATGCCAGTGACCGTATCTGCACGCGCAACCCTGGACACCATCCGCGCGAAGCACCGCGACGGGGCGCGCATATATGTTCCTGGCGTCGCCGCCGAACCGCTTGTACTGGCCGAGGCGTTGCGCGCCGGGCCGGAGCTTGCTGCGGATCATACCTTCCTCGGGATATGGATACCGGGCGTGAACACGACCGACTGGGCCGGGCTGCACCCGAAGGCACGCTCCGAACAGATATTCCTGGGCGCGCAATGGCGTGAGAGTTTCAGGACAGGGCGGGCGGGTTTCCTGCCCCTCATCTATACCCGAGCCTGGCGCTGGCTGGCGGAGACGCCCGTGGACGCGGCCTTCGTGACAGTCGCACCGCCCGATTCCAACGGACGGGCGAGCCTTGGCAGCGCGAGTGACTTCACCCCGGCGCTATGGGACCGGGCGGGGCTGAAATTCGCGATCGTGAACCCGCACATGCCGGCCATTCCCTCGGCCCCGTCAATTGATCTGGCGGCATGTGACGGGGTGATAGAAGCCCTTACCCCCCTGCCTGGCTATGACGCGGGGACGCTGGCGCCCGAATTCGCGGCGATAGCCGGTCATGTGGCCGGTCTCGTGCGCGATGGTGATGCGGTGCAGTTCGGGCTGGGCAAGGTGCAGCTCGCCGTGCTGCCCGCTCTGGCGGGGCATAAGGGGCTCACGATCCATTCGGGCATGGTGTCTGATCCACTGCTGGAGATTCTGGACGGCTACCGGGTGGCCGCAATCCACACTGGCACGATACTTGGCGGGTCAGAACTCAATGCACGCCTGGCGGCTGATCGCCGTGTCACCATGAAGACTGTGCGCCAGACGCATTTTCCGGAAGCATTCCAGACACTGAACGGCTTTTGCGCCATCAATTCGCTGATCGAGGTGGATCTGTTCGGGCAGGGCAATGGCGAGTTTGTCAGCGGGGAGCAAGTCTCCGGCGGCGGGGGATTGCTGGATTTTGCGCGCGGCGCCCAGATCTCGTCCGGGGGACGGGCCATTTTCGCGCTGGTGTCCACGGCGCGCGGCGGCAGTGTCAGCCGCATCGTGCCACGGCTCGGCTCCGGCGCGGTCACACTCACCCGCAGCGATATCGGTATCGTCGTCACAGAACACGGTATCGCGCATCTTGATGGCCTGGACATCGATGCCCGCGCCGAGGCGCTGATCGCTATCGCGGCGCCGCAACACCGCGACACGCTGGCCAATGACTGGGCGCAGATGCGCCGGGCAATGTGATCAGATCACCTTTCGGGCGATCAGGTCTGCGATCTGGTCTTCGCTGAAACCGGCCGCCCTTGCGAGCTCTGCCGAATGCTCGCCAAAGCCCGGCACGGCGGGTTCAGGCTTGCCCGGTTCCCCGGCAAAGCGGATCGGCAGGCCGATATGGCGGTTGCCCTCGGAGTCAGTGAAAACAAGGCCGCGCGCAGCGGTGTGGGGATCGTCGAACGCGTCTTTCAGCGTGCGCACAGGCGCCCAGCAGCAATCAACGTCTTTGAGAATTTGTGTCCATTCGTGGAGCGTCCTGCTGGCGAACGTCTCGCGGAACACGGCGCGCACCTCCTCCTGCTTCGGCCCCGGTTCCTGCAAGGCGGTGGGCAAGAGATCGGGCCGACCGAGCGCGGCGAGCAGGTTTTCGGTGAATTTCGCTTCCGACCCGCCCAGCACCAGAAAGCGCTGATCTTTCGTCTCGTAGACATGATACATCGCCGCGCCGCCGAAGCTGCGCATGTCCCTGACCGGCGGATGGGTATCGTCAGCGAAGACAGGCCCGGTGACATTGGGTGTCCAGCTGAGTGCGGCATCATACATCGCCATGTCAATATAGTCGCCCTGCCCGGTCTCATGGCGGCGGCAGAGCGCCATCAGCACCGCCGACAGCGCCATCAGGGACGCGGCCATGTCGGCGACGGGCATGTTCGGGCTCGCAGGTTTGCCATCATCGAGCCCGCGATTGAGATCGACGAGGCCTGCGAGCGCCTGCACGGTTAGATCATGGGCGGGCTTCATCGCATATGCCCCCTCCTGCCCGAACGCGGAGATGGAGCAGTAGACGAGGCGCGGGTTGAGGGTTTTTAGCGTCTCGTAGTCGACACCGAGGCGCTTGACGACGCCGGGCCGGAACGCCTCGACAAAAACGTCGGCTTCCCTGGCCAGAGCCTGCACAAGGCGCTGCCCGTCGGGGTCTTTCAGGTTCACCTTCAGCGAGCGTTTGCCGCGCGCGATATTGCGAAACCAGACCGAGACACCGTCTTCGGTCTTCCAGCCAATCTCGCGCGTCGGCTCACCCACCGCGTTCGCAGGCTCGATCATCACCACGTCCGCGCCGTGGTCGGCCATCACCATGGTCATGTGTGGACCGGGCAGAAAGGCAGACAGGTCAAGGACTTTGAGGCCAACCAGCTTCATGGGTGGCTCACTCTCGCGGCCACAGATTGCGCTGGGTCTGGGTAGTCAGCGAGACGAGCTTGCCGTCCTCGCGCTCAATGCGCGTCTGCCAGACCTGGCTGGTGCGGCCCTTGTGGACTGGCGTGGCGGTCGCGATCACTGCCGTGCCCACCGGCGGGCTGGAGATCATGTTGGTCTTGCTCTCGGTGGTCGTGGTGCCGACAGCGCCTTCGGGCAGGCTGATGAAGGCACCGGTCGCTCCGGCAATGTCAGCCAGGCTCATCATCGCTCCGCCATGCAGCGTGTTGCCAAGTGTACAGATTTCCTCGCGCACCATCATCTGCGCGACAACCCTGTCGGGTCCCGCTTCCACCATCACAATCCCCAGCGTGCGCGCGAGCGGGACCGCGTGTTCGTTCAGTTGTTCAACCGTCAGATTCATGGATTTTCCTGCCTGCCCTTGCCCAGCAGTTCGGCATTGTGCTCGCCAAGCTTTGGCGCGCGGCGGCCTGCCGGGCGCTCGCCATTGATGGCGAAAGGTTCACGCAGGAGCTTCAATCCGTCCAGCCTGTCGGGGTGATCGACCGTATCGATCATGTGGGCAGCGGTCGGCGCGGTAAGGGCAGAGGCAATGTCATGAACCGGTGCGACCGGTACCTTGCCGCCTAGCACTTGCACCCAGTGTTGGGTGGCTTCCGTCATGAACAGGGCGTCAAGCTCGTCCTGAAGCGCATCGCGATTGGTCCGCCGGGACGCCACGTCGGCATATTCGGGCCGGACGGCGAGATCGGCGCGGCCCACGGCCTCGCAGAAGACCGTCCAGAATTTGGGCAGCTGGCACATCAGGAAAACCCAGCCATCGGCTGTACGGAAGAGCTGGGACGGCACGACAGACGGATGTGAGGAGCGTGACAGGCGCGTGGTCTGCGCCCCTTCATTCAGATACCAGGTTGCCGGGTAGGAGAGCTGGTGCAATGCCGTATCCAGAAGGCTCACATCCACATCACAGCCCACGCCCCTGGTGCGTGCGCCATGGATCGCGGCCAGCAAGGTTGCCGCCATCATCGTGCCGGTCATGAAGTCGACCATGGAGAGGCCAAAGCGCGCGGGCGGGCCGCCCGGCTCACCTGTCAGCGACAAAAAGCCGGCTTCGGCCTGCATGAGATAGTCATAGCCCGGCCACGCCTCGCGCTCGTGTCCACGCCCGTAGGCGGAGAGGTGCGCGCACACAATGTCCGCCCTGATGGGCTTCAGCGCGGGGTAGTCCACCTTCATCTTCGCGGGCAGATCACCGCGCAGATTATTGGCCACGGCATCAGCGGTTTTCACCAGTTCCTCGAAATCGGCCCGGCCTTCAGCCGATTTCAGATCCAGCACAACCGATTTCTTGCCCCGGTTGAAGGTCTGGAAAAACTGGCTGTCGTTCTCTCCCAGATAATATGGACCCGCAGCGCGCGAGGTATCGCCGCCTTGCAGGTTCTCGATCTTGATCACTTCCGCGCCGAGAGCCGCCAGAAGCTGGGTCCCGTAGGGGGCTGCGCCATACTGTTCAATTGTCAGGATGCGCAGACCCTCGAGAGGTTGGTGCATTGGGTATCCCCTGTGCTTCGCGACCCGTGCCCTCTTCGCGAGGGACAAAGCCCGCCCTTCACCTCAAGGCGGGGGCCAGACCGCCCAAAAACGTGAGAGGACCAGGCTAGACCGGGTTACGCTTGACCAGCTGCTTGGCAATAATGATGCGCTGCATCTCGTTGGTGCCCTCGCCAATGCACATCAGCGGCGCATCACGGTAGAGCCGCTCGATCACATACTCTTTGGAATAACCGTAGCCGCCGTGGATGCGCATGGCCTCGGTGGCAACCTCGACAGCGGTTTCGGAGGCGAAGTATTTCGCCATCCCCGCTTCCATGTCGATACGCGCGCCGGTGTCGTATGCCCGCGCGGCATCCTCGACGAGCAGCTCGGCGGCACGGGTTCTGGCGGCCATGTCACCGAGTTTGAGCTGGATCGCCTGATGTTCGCAGATCGGCTTGCCCATCGTCTTGCGGGTCTGGGCGTAGGCCACGCTTTCGCGCAAGGCCCGTCTGGCGATGCCGACAGAGCGCGCGGCGATATTGATCCGGCCGATCTCCAGCCCGCCGGTTGCCATGAAGAAGCCCTGTCCTTCCACGCCGCCGACCAGGGACAGCTCGGCGTCGCACTCATAGTCCTCGAAGACGAACTCGCCGGAATCGATACCCTTGTAGCCGAGCTTCTCCAGCTTCTGGCCGTTACGGATCCCCGGCAAAGCCTCGCCGGTCTCCGGGTTCATCTTGGTGACGATGAGCATGCTCATACCAGAATAGCGTGGCTCGGCGCCGGGATCGGTTTTCACCAGCAACGCACTGGCATGGCCTTGAATTGCGTTGGAAATCCATGTCTTGGCACCGTTGACGACATACTTGTCACCGGCCCGCCTGGCCGTTGTACGGATCGCCTGGAGATCCGTGCCCGCATCGGGTTCAGTCAGGCCAAGCCCGCCCCGAATTTCGCCGGTGGCAAAGCGGGGCAACCAGTATTCCTTCTGTCGCTGCGTGCCGAAACGCTGGACGATCTGGGCCATCATCAGGTGGGAGTTGAAGATGCCGGTCAGGCTCATCCACTCCTCGGCGATCATCGTCACGATTTTCGAATAGGTGGTAGCCGTCAGGCCAAGCCCGCCAAATTCGGGGTCGATGAGCGCACCAAACAGGCCCATTTCCTTCATGTCCTCGACCAGATCGGCCGGCCAGACATCATCATGCTCGAGCTGCATGGCAACCGGAGCGACCTTCTTCTCGATCCATTTCGAAATGGCATCGAGCATCTGGCGCTCGTCGGAATCAGTCATGTGATGGTTTTCGGCAGCAGCCATGATCGTCTCCATTCCCCACCAGTGAGAGGAAAATGCTTCAGTAATTCTCGACCTTGTCCTCGACCGCGTTGCCGCGTGCCGGGATCAGCATTTTGCGCTTGAAGGTGCACACCATCACGCCATCCTGGTTCATGCCGCGTGTGAGGATGGTGACGATGCCCTGTCCCGGACGCGATTGGCTCTCGCGCTTGGCCAGCACCTCGCTCTCGCCATAGATTGTGTCGCCCGCAAAGACCGGCGCGGTAAACTTCACCTCGTCCATGCCCAGATTGGCGATCGCCTTCTGGGACACATCGGTCACGCTCATGCCGATCAGCAGCGCCAGCGTGTAGGGGCTGACCACCAGATTCCGCTTGAACTCGGACGCTTTGGCAAACTCCGCATCGAAATGCATCGGATGAGTGTTGAGCGTGAGCAGGGTGAACATGTGGTTGTCATACTCGGTCACCGTCTTTCCGGGCCGGTGCTCGTATATATCGCCGACATGGAAGTCCTCGAAATACCTGCCAAAGGTCTCGCGGTAGCGGTTCGGACCCACTTCCTTCCAATTCTGCACCATGTCCTACTCCTTGAGGCCGGCCGCGGCGAGCGTGCGCTCGGCTGCGCGGATTACTGGCAATTCAATCAGTTTTCCGTCCAGCAGTGCCGCGCCGCCCTGGCTTTGGCGAAAGGCCGCCAGAACCTGTCGCGCCTGCTCGATTTCCGCCTCGGATGGCGTGAAGGCGGCGTTCACGCCGGCAATCTGTCTGGGATGGATGCAGGCGCGCCCGGTAAACCCGATCGCGCGTGCCCGCCGCGTGCTTGCAGCCAGCCCCTCATCGTCATTCACATCGAGATGGGGCACGTCCAGCAGCTCGACACCGGCCGCAGCAGCAGCAGCGGCCAGCGAGCCACGCGCATGGAACAGCGGCTCCCATTCCATGCCCGTGCCCAGATCAGCGGCAAAGTCGGCACCCCCGAACAACAGGCCTTGCACGTACGGCGCGGCCGCGATGGCATAAGCGCGCGAGAGGCCTTTTGCGCTCTCGATAATGGGCCACAGATGCGGACGATCGGGGCCTTCCAGCGCGCCGGCCACGATCTCAAGCTCTACCGGATGGGCAGCCTTGGGGATCATGACAAAATCTGCAGCCACGTTCGATTCGCCGTAAGCCGCAAGGTCAGCCAGCCCGTTGGCCGTGCGGACCGGATTGATGCGAAAACCCAGACGGGTTGCCGGCTCGCGCGGTTGTGCAAGCGCCTGCATGACCATCTCGCGCGCCGGCGCCTTGTCGTCCGGGGCGACAGCATCTTCAAGATCGATGCAGACAGCATCCGCGCCCGAGGCTAATGCCTTGGTGATCCGGTCGGGCCGGGTGCCGGGTACAAACAGCAGAGAGCGCATTTAAACGATATACCCTTTCGGAAATGTCCGGACAAATCCTGTTTGCAGCGTTCAACCAATCAAACCCGCCAGACCAGAAGAAAGCCCGCTTAGTCCCAGTCCAGCGGCGGGAAGATGCGCCGGTTCAGCTCTACGATATGCCCGTCCGGATCGCGCAGCATCGAGACCATTACCTCATAGGTCACACCGTCTCCGGGATACTCGCGATAGGTCGGCTCGCTCATCACCGTGACGCCAGGAACGGCAGCCGCCGCCGGGAAGACGGTATCGAGCTCTGGCGTGTTGAACAGAAGGACAATCTCGCCGGTCTCGAATCCTGTCTCCGGCACATCAGGCAGCGGTGCGTCGCTGGCGTTTTCCAGCTGCCACAGGCCAAGCATACCGATCCGCTCGTCATTGGCCTTCAGGAGTACCAGCCGTGACTGGCTGGTCCCGTCCCGGCTGGTAATGATCTGGTCGTAGGTGACCTCCATGCCGATGGCATCGCGATAGAGCGCAAGTGAGGCTTCAAGGTCACGCACCAGCAGCGTGGTACGGCGCAAGTCCAGCGGATTGCGCGCGGTCGCTTCCTGCGCATCGGCCGAACCGGCGGGATCGGCAGACGGATTGCAGCCCGCAAGGGCCACCGAAGCGAGCCCTGCAAAAAATATTGAACGGATGATCATTTCGGTCTCTCCCTGGCCCGTTTAGCGGGCGTGTTGATCTCAGTTTGTGCGGTCGAACACATAGCCGCCGCGCGCCGGGCCCCAGATGAGATTGCCTTCGGCGTCAAAGCCCCGGTCCCAGTTGGCGTGGCCTTGCGGGGTGTGGATGGAGCGCGAAACCGTCCGCACTGCGCCGCGAAGGCCTGACGGGCAGGTATCGAAGTTCGCCTGCCAGTAGCCATGAGCTATACGGTGCACGGAGCCTGAACAGCTCGCCTCGCCCAGCTGGTCCTCGGCGATACGCTCCGGGTCGGCGTAGGCACCTACAACGCTGGCCGGATCGGTGAGCGTGTAGATAGTGCGCAGGACTTCGCGGTTATCGAGTTCCCACAAGCGGATGATGCGCTGGAAATAAGGCCTCTGCTTGATCTCAGGATCAAAGTCCTCCGGGCCGGAACCCAGGAAAGCATTCTCCTGATAGAGCCAGATGCCGTCCTCGCGTTGCGGCCAGATGCGCACCGTCTCGCTCTCGACATAACCCCAGCCCTCAATCCGGGACTGTTCAAGGGTGGAGAAGGAGCCGGTCAGCAAACTGGCCAGTTCGTTGGCGCCGGGATAGCCCGGCTCGTCTTCCTGCGCGAACGCCAGTGGCGCGGCCAGGCAAAAGGCAAGGGCGGCAATGAGCATACGCATGGGCTATCTCCCCGTTTAAAGTGCAATCAGGTTTTCGGCGCCGGAACTGCGGCGGCAAAGGCCTCGGCAATCTGCTCGCGCGTGGCGATCCAGACGCCGGAATTTTCCGACACGTATTGCAGGAAATCGCGGAACGCCCCGATCCGGCCCGGGCGCCCGATAATGCGCAGGTGCAAGCCAAGGCTCATCATGCGCGCGCCGTCAGCTTCCGCTTCGCCTTGAAGCCAGTCGAAGGTGTCGATGCCGTACTGCAGCCAGTCGCGCGTTGTCAGAGACGGTGCGAGCCAGAACTTCATGTCATTGGAATCAAGCGCATACGGCAGAACGATGATCGGCTTTCGCCCGCCGCCCGGCAGGTCAACGACGTCCCAGTAAGGAAAATCGTCCGAGTAATCGTCCATGTGATAGGTGTAGCCGGCTTCGGCGAGCAGGCCGCGCGTGATGTCGGTGTGCAGATATCGCGACAGCCAGCCCGCAGGACGCCGCCCGCAGGTCTGCGCAATGCTGTCGGTACCCTTGCGGATGAACTCGCGCTCGCGCGCCTCATCCATGAAGGCCTGGAACTTCCAGCGCCAGCCATGGCAGCACGGCTCGTCGCCGCGCGCCATGATGGCGTCAGCTAACCAGGGCGCCCGTTCGAGCGCCTGCGAACACGCCGTCCAGGTGGCAGGCACCTTGTAGTCATCGAGCAGTTTGATCACCCGGCCCGCGCCACGATTGATGCCGTACTGGTAGTTGGTCTCGTTGCCGTGAATTCGGATCGGCGCTTTCAGCGAGACGCCCAGCTCATCGACCGGCTCCGGGCCCTTGTCCCCGTCACGGATATTGGCCTCGGCCCCCTCCTCCACGTTGACAACGATGGACAGGGCGAGCTTCGCGCCATTGGGCCAGGTGAAACCGGGCGGGGGATTATGGGTCATGGTAAAACGACATCCAACTCAATTTCCGCGGTCCCGGCACGTGGGCCGGCACCCATGGGTTTTCCGGTCTAATGCGGCTCCTCGCCGCCAGAGACATTCATGCTTTCTGCGGTGATATATTCGGCCTCGTCCGAGCACAGGAAGGCGACAGCGTTGGCCGTATCTTCCGGCTTGCCCGGGCGTTTCAAGGGAATGCGCCCGGCCATGGCTTCCAGATAAGCCTCCACACTCACCGCGCCGACGACTTTCGAGAAATACTCGTTCTGCCACGCGCCAAGCCCGGTCGTGACGTGGTTGGGGCATACATTGTTGACGGTGATGGCGTGCGCACCAAGCTCGATGGCGGCAGAGCGCACCAGCCCCACCAGTCCATGCTTGGAGCTGGTATAGGCTTGCGCGTGGGGGAAACCGGATTTGGCCGCCTGGCTGGCGATATTGACGATACGCCCGCCCTTGCCGGCTTTCACCATCAATTCGGCCGCCGCCTTGATGCCAAAGAAACAGCCCGTCAGGTTCACATCGATCACGGCGCGCCAGTCATCGGCCGTCACGTCCAGAAGCGGCTTCATGATATAGCCGATACCGGCATTGTTGACCCAGATGTCAAGCGAGCCGTGGGTATCAACGGCGTGTCTGGCGAGCGCGCGCATCTGTTCCAGATCGCGCACATCACATACCTTCGTCGAAGCCGCCACGCCAGCTTTGCGGATATCGCCGGCAATCGCCTCCATCTCATCGGTCGCGCCTATATGCTCCGCCGGTGTTGCAGGCTCTGCCGCCTTTCCGATGTCGGAAATGACAATGTTGGCACCCTCTCGGGCCAGGCGCAGGGCGATGGCCTCGCCTAGGCCTTTGCGCCGCCCAGACCCGGTGATGACGGCCGTCTTGCCGCTGAAACGTCCCATGCCCGCCCCCTAGCCGAGCTTGTCGGTGAGGATGAAGGCCAGGTCGTCGGCCATGGCCTGAAATTCCGCAGCGATGGCCTGCATGGTCGAGGTGGAGACGTCTGCGCCGAATTGGGTCATGTCATTCACATCGATGATCTCGATATAGGCGTAGGGCGGTGTCGCGTCGGAGCCGAGAAGCCCGGCCGACTTGAACACCGCAAACTCGTCCACCGATTTCAGGCCATTGACCGTGGGAATGTCCTTGGCCTTGGCCCAAGCCTCATAGTCCGCCTGGCTGATACCGGGCTTGAGGTTGAACAGGGCGATAATGCGCGTGGTCATGGGGTCCGTCTCCTCCGCGTTTTTCGTATGGTAGGCTGCGACACACTGGCACTTGCATGTGACGCCGCCGTGCTCAAATGATATATCATTAGATCGGAGCGCGCTTGCCAAGCCCTCATGAGCTATTCAGATGAGAAAACTGCGATACGCCACGCGTCAGACCAGGGAGTGAACCATGCCCAAAGACGGTGCAGCCTCGAATTCCTCCATGCCGCACTATGACGGCCCGCCTGACTACCGGCTGGTCGGCAGGCACGATGTGTTCCCGGAGCTCACGCACGACGAGGCCGAGCGGTTCAACTTTCTCGCCCACATGAACCGGCATCTGGCTGCGCGTGTCCTGCCAGGCGTGAAGAACGCGTTTGAAATGCGGATAGCGCCCAAAGCCGGTGACAGCTTCAAGTCCCGCCATGACGTGCGCAAGGCCTTGCTGAAAGACCCGGCATTCCAGACCTGGAGCGCGCTGCGCCGCGCGACGATGGAACAGCGCCAGCAGGCAGGCCGCTGGGTCACGCTGCGTCAGGGCGATGCGCTGACCGCGAAAGCGCGCGAGCTGACCACAGGCGATGACCGGCTCCAGCTGGAGCCGCAATTCACCGTGCCGAACTATCTCACGGCCGTAGACCATCACTGCATGCCCGGCAGCTATCATGGCGAGGTATTGCCCGGTGATGTCACCGGCCCCGCGAACTATGATTGCGGAATTTTTGCCACCACGGGCGGCGCGCTCGGGCGGTATAATGATGGCGGCGGGCACGCGGTCGTGGCATGGCTGAAAAAGAATCTGCCCGACTTCAAGCCCAAACGCATTCTTGATCTGGGCTGCGGGCTTGGCCACAACGTCTTGCCGATTGCCGAAGCCTTCCCCGACGCAGAGGTGATCGCAGTGGATTCAGGCGCGCCCATGCTGCGCTACGGGCTGGCACGGGCCAAATCGCTCGGCATCAACAATGTGAAATTCATCCAGGCCAATGCCGAAGACCTGTCGCGCTTCGACGATGAGAGCTTTGACTGGGTGCAGACCACCATGTTCCTGCACGAGACCAGCCGGTCAGCGATGGGGCGCATTTTTGCCGAGAGCCGGCGCCTTCTGAAGCCCGGCGGCATGGTCCTGCATGTCGAGCAGCCCCAATACGCAGCAGACATGCCGCTCTTCGAGCAGGCTATCCGCGACTGGGATGCCTTCTACAATAACGAACCGTTCTGGACGACGATGCACGAGATCGATCTGGACGATCTGATGATCAAGGCCGGTTTCAAACCCGGCAGCGCCATTCATGGCGGCGTGGCCGCTGTGGTTGACACCTCGCTCTTTCCCTCCGCCGGCGATGACAAGGTGGAAGACTATGGACGCAAGGCGGCTTGGGAGCTGATTGGCGCGAAGAAGGAAGCAGCCTGATGAGCGGTTATGATCCCCTTGCCCAGGCAGGCAACAAGGCCAAGGGCAAGCGTCCGTGGTTCTTCGAGAACCGCGAAGCCGAGCGCGTGATGAATATCGTCATGGCACTGGCGCAGGAAGTCTCGGTTATGCGCATGCGCCTCGATACCGTCGAGCGTCTGCTGGACGAGAAAGGCATGCTCACCCGAGCCGATATCGAGGCCTTCGCCCCTGACAAGGCAGAGGCCGCCGAGCGCGGCGCGTGGAACCAGGAATTCATCGCGCGTGTCCTGCGCATCGTGCAGCAGGAGAACGAGGCCGTCGAAGCCGCTGGCGAGATGAGCTCTGAGGATGCCGGCAAAGAGCTGGGGCTGAGCTAGGCGCCTAGTCCCCCAGCACGAACAGTTGATCGGCCATAGGTTCGTTGATCCGGTAGGCGGTCCAGATGGTCTCATTGGCCTTCACGCCGTTGTAGAACAGCCGCACCCTGCCGGGCTGAACCCACGCGTCGCCCTCATTGGTGAAGAAGTCCGAATAGATGCGCTCGTGCCAACCGCGCGGTGTCTGGAAGCCCACGCGCAAAATGGCGAAATCGTCCTGCGCAATGGAAAATACCGTGTCACCGCCCGCCGCATCAGTGACGCGGATCACATAGACCTCCCGGCCATCGACATAATCATCCGGGAGGCGATGGAGGGTGTATTCGGGATCAAGCGCGTAGCGTATCGCGCCAAATCCGAAGCTGTTTGACCATTCCGGGCTGGCGCTGCCGCCGGGAACCAGGCCATCCTGATTGTAGGTATTCTCGCCATCAAAGGCGAGCTGGAAGACCGTTTCGTCCTCCCGGAACGCATCGATGCGCACGCGGCCATCGGCAATATGGGCATCATCCTTGCCTTCGGGATAGACCCGCCACATCCGGTAGGGCTCATAGATCACGGCCTGGTGCCCACCATCAGGGAAAAACACGCCATGGCCTTCCATATAAAGCGTTTGCGGGTTCACCCATTCCTCGCCGCCTGCGGCCTGATGGGCGCGGGCGACGATATCGCGGGCCTCCAGCCCCTCATCGGCAAAGGCAGGCGCGGCAATACAAAGGCTCAAGGCAAGGGCAAGATGGCGCATGACAAAAAGCTCCGGCTGGCGCACTGAACCGGAGGGCTGGCACAGCGCATCAAATGATATAACCTTTTTACCATACTGCACCGCAATACCGCGCGATGACAATCACCCAGCACGGGGGACGGGGACCATGAAATGCCTGCGTTCGGCGACACTGACCGTTGCCAATCTTGATGCCAGCGAAGCGCTGTACCGCGATGTGCTGGACTATAAGACCATCCACAGCGGGCCTTTACCCGCCGATCTGGCGGCAAGCTGGAACGCGACACAAGCCGCCGGTGCGCGTCATGTAATCATGCAGCCCTCGTCCGGCGCGGAGGTTTATCTGCGCCTGGTGGAGCAGCCTCCTCACCCTGATTTCGTGCCATTGCGCAGTTATGGCTGGGCTGCCATCGAGATTTGCGTGCAGGACGTGCTGGCCGCCCATGAGCGCGTGCAAGGCACGCCGTTTGAGGTGATCGGTCCGCCGCGCGAGATCGAGGGCCTGCCCGCCATCTACCCCATGCAGGTCAAGGGCCCCGATGGCGAGATCGTCTACCTGACGCAGATACGCGACAATCTGCCCGCCTATGATCTGCCGCGCGCTGCGAGCCCCATCGACAAGCTGTTCATCCTCGTCATCGCCTGCAGCGACATGCACGTCTCGCTGCAATGGTTTGCAAAACATGTCGGATTCCCCACCGGGCGGGTCATGGACATCGAATATCACATGCTGGCCAACGCGTTCGGCACGCCGACGAATGAACTCCACACCATCTCGACCGCCATTCACGAACGCGACGTGTTCCTGGAGCTGGATCAGTACCCCGCGAACGCGACCAAACGCCCGCAACACCCAGGCTGGCTGGCGCCAGGCTGCGCGGTCGGCAGCTTCATCCACCCCGATTTTGACAGCGTGAATGGCGAATGGGTGAGCGAACCGGTGGTCCGGTCCGGCGCGCCCTATACGGGCAAGCGGGCGGGCACGCTGAAGGCGCCTGACGGCACCCTGGTGGAGATCATCGAGCTCTGACGATGAAAAGCCCGATGCAGCAAGGCGTTATAAAATCTGCCCTTCAGCGCCGGCCGGCCGCAAGTGACATCGCCATCATCGAGATGCCCCGCCCGGACTGCCCGGAAGGCGGGGTGGTGGTGAAGCTGAGCGCCCTCTCGCTCGACCCCTATGTCGGCACCCGCCTGCGCGGCAAGCATATGGGCGAGCCTGCGCCGGTGCCGATGCGCGATGCCATCCCTGCCCATGGCGTCGGCCAGATAAGCGCCAGCAGGATTAGCGCTTTTCGCGAGGGCGACTGGGTGCACACCACCGAGGCCGGCTGGCGCGATTACGCGGCCTTGCCTGCTGAGTCAGTACGCAAAATCGATGTGGCGGGGATGGATCCGGCTGTTCATCTGGGCATTCTGGGCATGCCGGGGCTGACCGCATGGGCGGCGATAGCCAAGCGAGCGCAGGTAAGGGCCGGAAACATCGTACTGATTGACGCCGCTGCGGGCGCGGTGGGAGGCACGGCAGGCCAGATCGCAAGGGCGTTGGACGCGGCGCGCATCGTCGGCATTGCGGGCGGAGAGCGCAAATGCCGCGTCGTTACAGATGTTTACAGGTTTGATGCCTGCATCGACTACACTGGTGAGGGCTGGCGCGACTCCCTTGCGGCCGCCCTGCCCCAAGGCCTCGATGTCCATCTGGAAAATGTCAGCGTGGACCTGCTTGTCCTCGCCCTGAGCCACATGCGCCCCTATGGCCGCGCGGTGCTGTGCGGACTGGCCGGGCAATACCATACCGACATGCCGGCGGCTGGAATTCCGGCGGGGTTGATCATCGGCAAGCGGGCGAGCCTGATGGGGCTTGTCATCTATGACTTCTACGACCGCTGGGCGGAGTTTACCGAGTTTGCCGCGCCGTTGGTGCGCTCCGGTGATCTGGTCATCGCTGAGGACAGCGTCACCGGCTGGGCGGACGCCCCTGCCCTGTTCGAGCGCATGCTCGCCGGGCAGCATATCGGAAAAGCGATGGTGCGGTTGTGAGCGCGCCCGGCCATGTATGGGGCCAGCGCGGCGCGGTGAGCGTGCAGGGCCGCACGGTCCATTATCGGCGCATGGGGCCACGCGGCGCGCCGGTCGTAATCCTGCTGCACGGCTCCCCGGAAAGCGCGAGCGCGCTTCATGCCATCGCGGGCCGGCTGGCAGACCGGTTCGACGTGATCGGCATCGACACGCCGGGCAATGGGCTGAGCGCACCACTGGACCACCCTGCTCCAGAACGCAGCGATTATGCTCACCACCTACTAGCCTTCATGGACGTGATGGGCGCCGTCCGTGCCGGTCTCTACGGCTTCCATACCGGCGCAGGCACCGCGATGGTGGCGGCAACGCTCGCCCCACAGCGCATCAGCGCATTGGCGCTCGACGGCTATGCGGTCTGGACGCCGCAGGAACGCGCCGCCCTGGTGAAGGATTACTGCGTCGTCTATCCGCCCGTCTGGGATGGCTCCCATCTGGCGCGCATCTGGGCGCGGCTCGAAGAGCAGATGATCTTCTTCCCGTGGAATTACCCGCGCCTTGGTGCGCGAATGTCTATCCCGCCGACACCCATCGAAGTGCGGCTGCGCCGCCTGCGCGACTGGCTGACCGCGTGGGACACCTATCCCGCCCCTTATCTCACCGCGTTCCGGGCGGTGGGTGAGGACGGTCCGGACCGGGTAGGCGTGCCTACCCTGATCGGCGCAATGGACCGCGATCCGCTCAGCGTCCATCTCGCCCGGCTGACCCGGCTTTCGCCCCACGTGCGTCTGGTGAACTGGGGGGAGGACCGCGAAATCGCGCTGGACGAGATGGACGCCCACCTCGCCGCCCATCCCGGCGAACCGGCCACACCCCCCGACCCGTCCGAGACCCGCCTGCTCACCCGCCTCGCCAAGCCCGAACCGCGCGAAGGCTGGGAGCCGGACGATCATGGCGGCTTCCTCCTGCAGCTCTGGTATCAGCTCCGCCGGGAGATGATCGCCACCGCGCAGACGCAAACCGAGCTCGACGCTGGCCTCGACCCGCTGCGCCTGCACGCGCGCATAACCGCAATCATCCAAGCGCGCGTGGGGGTTTAGGGGAAATGGCGGGTCCGGCCTCGCCAGCCTTGACCGGAGGCCACCAGCATCACAATCTCGGGTTTACAAACACAGGCCACAGGACGGAGTGAGCGTCGCACGAGGTATTGGAATGATGGGCATAAGAGCTATCACATTGGTTGCATTTGCAGCGGCTTTGATCGGTTCTACTTGCTCGATCGCCGCGCCTTTGCCCTGCTCAAGTCCTGAAATTCGACGCGATAACGGCATATCCTTGGAGGAAATGGTCAGACGCGCGGATTCTATTGTCTTGGCCACGCCCTACAATTTCCGCCTCGAAGACCGTGGCGATGGCCTGGCGGGCGTTTACACCTTCTCTGTGATGGCCGAACTGAAAGGCCGGGGTGTACGGGATTTTGAAGTGCCGGGGATGCGTCCTCACGATCAACTGCCCCAGAGGTACATCGATATCACTGGCTATCATGAAGATTTTGACGAAGCGGCTGTGAGGCTGGGCGGCACATTTTTATCCGAGACCGGCGAAAGTTGCGTTTTGGCGCCGCAGTTTCTGCTGGGCTACAACTACTTGCTGTTTGTCGGACTAAGTTCCTTTTCGGGTTTCGAGCCCATCCATTCGCCCACTCGCGATGCTTGGTATCTCGCGGTGCGCGAGGAGGTCGTTAAGCAAGCCAGAGAAATGTCATCTGAATTTCGTCGCCAGCAGGAATGATTGCAGGGAGATAGCTTTCCTGGCGCTTATGTCCGGAGTGCGGCAAGGAACCCGCCCCGACCCGTCCGAGACCCGCCTGCTCACCCGCCTCGCCAAGCCCGAACCGCGCGAAGGCTGGGAGCCGGACGATCATGGCGGCTTCCTCCTGCAGCTCTGGTATCAGCTCCGCCGGGAGATGATCGCCACCGCGCAGACGCAAACCGAGCTCGACGCTGGCCTCGACCCGCTGCGCCTGCACGCGCGCATAACCGCAATCATCCAGGCGCGCGTGGGGGTTTAGGGGAGATGGCGGGATCGGGTCTGCGACGCTTGACCGGCGACGGTCAGCTTTGCATAGAAGGGCATGGTCTCCAAAACACCCGATTTCGAAGCCGAGTTCGAGAATGCACAATTGGGCCGCGGGTCAGCTCCCATGAGTCTGGAGGATGCGGAGTTGTTTCTAGACTTCGTTTCCGATCGAGGATGGGCGTTCCAATCAATGGAGGCTTCCGAGATTAACGGACAACGGGAAATTCCCGATTTCCGCTTTGTAATCTTGGGCCTGTCCCGGGCGGAGAAAGAGGCCTCATCGCCGGAAGATCTCCATCTGATAGCAAAATCAACCTTGACGGCCGCGAAAAGCACGGGTGGGGAATACATTTTCCAGATATGGATCGACAAGCCAGACCGGATACTTGCCCACCGGTCTTGACTGGCGAACTTCGCCATCTCAATCTGATGTCAATATTGATGAGATGATCCCTGTTGAATACGCAGGCGCAATTCAACAGGGATATGCACAGCGCAGTGTCTACGCCCGAGCCGCGCGACGGCTGGGAGCCGGACGATCATGGCGGCTTCCTCCTGCAGCTCTGGTATCAGCTCCGCCGGGAGATGATCGCCAACGCGCAGACGCAAACCGAGCTCGACGCTGGCCTCGACCCGATGCGCCTGCACGCGCGCATAACCGCAATCATCCAGGCGCGCGTGGGAGTTTAGGGGAGATGGCGGGATCTGGTCTGCCGGCATTGACCGGTCGCCAAATGCCTATCAATCTCGGGTTTGCCGGAGCGGCGAAAATGAACCTGGCGCAGGCTGGTACTGACCTCATTGATAAGGCCCAAAATGTTGACGCGCAAAATTTCTGCGGTGGCAATCGCCGGCGTCCTGTGCATCGCACTGTCTTCGTGCCTTCGCTATGACCCCACTCAGATCGAGATCACGGCAACCATTGCCGAGGGTGTGGAAATCGAGCGCACCACGGTCACCGTCTGCAGGGACACCTACGACACGAACATTGCTGACCGGCAGATAAGCTGGGGCGGCGAGGCCTCCTGCGAAGGCGGGATCGTATTCACAGCAACCCTGGCAGATGGGCAAGAGCTTGCTTCTGAGGCCGTATATGTAGCCAATGGATACGAATACTTGAATATTGATTATAATATCAACATGGATAGCATCGATATTGTCAATTATCGAATATCTACTTCAGACGAAAATAATAATTAGACAATTGAACGCGATATAAAAATGTCATATTTTATTAAAACGTATACCTTATTTATTTTGAATATAATACTAGCAGCAACAGGTCGCATACGCAGGTTCTTTTACAAGAAACACCGCCTACCGCGCCAAATTTCCAGCGAAGAAACTCTGATCACTGACGGCGGGGACGGGGACCAGCGTTATTTCGGCAGCCCACTAAATCTCCGGCTCGCTGAAGCGCCATGGTTTGATGGCAAGCTGGCATGGAAGGACGGCTCGCTTGTTGAGGAGGCCATGCTGTTCACCGTTGAGAGCGGTGATTATGACGGAGCACATATAATTCTTACATCCAGAGTTCTAGGGTCGCTCATGAGGCAATTGTTAAAGCATGGATGGGCGAGCGTCATCGTACACGTGGTCAAATGCCCAGTCGAAACCCTTAACGGAACGCGTGAAAGCGTACACTCAATCGGGATGTCTGTTGTGGACCGGCGGTGTACGGCGGGAGCATTTGGGAAGCGGCACGCATGACATATCCAGAGGACGCATCGGTCAGCAAATCCGTGCCCGACTTGGTTGCGGAGCTTGAAAATTTTTTCGTCAGTTGCTGCGACGGCGAATGGGAGCACTGCGAGGGAATGACTATCGAAACCCTGGATAATCCGGGATGGGCGTTCAAGGTTGATCTGGAAGACACAGAACTTTTCGGGCTTGAATTTGGGTCCATCGAGCAACACCGATCAGACGACGATTGGATCATATGTCGTGTTCGTAATGGAACGTTCGAAGGTTTTGGCGGTCCCCGCAATCTCTCAGAGATACTTGCGACTTTCTTAGGCTGGGCGCGAAAATCTTCAGCGAGCGATAACGGGTAATCCGGCTATCGACACTTCGGCGAGAACACCGCTTCTCACAATAACGAGAGCCCCCCTACCGCACGAAGAACAGCGCAATCTGCGGGAAGGCGGCGATGATCCACAGGCCCGCCAGCATCAGGCCGATAAAGGGCAGTACCGCCTTGCAGACCGTCCAGAAGCTTTCGCGGAACGCGGCCATGGCAACGATCAGGTTAAGCCCCAGTGGCGGGGTCAGATAGCCGATCCCCAGATTGACGATCATCATGATGCCGAAATGGACCGGGTGGATATTCTGGGATTCCGCCAGCGGCTGCAGAAGCGGCGCGAGCACGAGCGTCGCGGAGCCGACATCTATGAACATGCCGACTGCCAGCAGAAGTACATTGGCGGCGATCAGGAATTCCAGCGGTGAGGAGATAACATCAGCGAGCTGGGCCACCAGCGCCTGCGGCACACCCTCCGCGGTAAGGAAGACATTGAGCGCGAAGGCGAAGGCCAGGATCGGATAGAGGCTGCCGAGCAGCTTGGCTGAATCCACCGCCACGTCTTTGAGCTGCGCGAAAGTCAGGTCGCGGTGGATGAACACCTCCACCGCCACGGCCAGCGCGACGGCGACAGCGGCCGCCTCCGTCACCGTGAACCAGCCGGTATAGATCCCGCCCAGAATGACAAACGGCACCGGCAGGGCAAAGCCCGCCCGGGTAAAGGCGCGCACGATCTCTCCCGGGCGCCACGGCCCTTCCCGGTTGCGGATATTGCGGATCACTGCATAGAGCGAAAACAGCGCGATAAGCACAAGAGCGGGACCGATACCGGCCAGGAAAAGCTGGGAAATGGAAACCTGTGTGATGTAGCCATAGAGGATAAGCGGGATGGAAGGCGGGATGATGATGCCCAGCACCCCGCCTGCGCACAGCGAGCCGATGGAAAACGTCTTTGAATAGCCGGACTCGATCAGCGCACGGTACATGATGCCGCCCACAGCCAGCAGCGTCACCGCCGCCGAGCCGGATATCGCGGCAAACCCTGCGCAGGAGAGGACAGCGGCTAGCGCCAGACCGCCGGGAATGGGCCGGGTCAGCTCGCGCATGAAGGCGATGATACGCTCGGCAATCGCGCCGGCAGACATCACCGCGCCGGCGAGCACGAACAGCGGAATGGCCAGCAGGACGTCCTGATTGACCGCAAACCACACATCATAGAGCGCGTATTCGGGCCGGCCGTCATTCCACACCGTATAGACGAAGAGGGCGGCGACACCCAGGAGCACCAGAACCGGCTGGCGCAACAGGGCCAGCACCAGAATGGCGGCAACAAGAATCCAGATTTCCATCAGTGTGCCTCCCCGCCTCGCGCGGAGGGCGCGTTGACCGTCTCGTCAACGGGCGGGCCGTCACCGCCCACGCGTTCGACGGGTTTGAGCGACGGGTCGGCGAAATAGACCAGGAAACGCGCCGCATTGCCGGCAAAGGCCAGCAGCAAGATAAGCTGCAGCGCCCAGACCGGCGCGCGCAGGATCGGCGTGCGGTCACCCAGCGTGAAGGATTCCGCCACGATCCAGACCGTGAACCCGGTGAGGATGAGGAAGAACACGCCGGTCAGCAGGCTGCCCAACCGCTCCACCCCTGCGCGCAAAGGTTTCGGCACCAGCACGTCGAACGCGGTCGCGCGCAAATGCGCGCCGTGATCAGTCGCGACGCCAATGCCGAACATGGCCAGCGCGATCATGCCGAACACGGCAATCTCCACCGCGCCGATAAGGCCGGTCTGGAACAGGCGCCGGGAGATCACGTCGGCCAGCAAAGCCAGCGTCATGATCGCAAACGCACCGACCGCCGCCCAGCGCTCGGCAGCGGAGAGGAATGTGAGTAGCGATCTCATGCATCACCGCCAGACGCCTGCGCCGCGAAGGCCGCTTTTCCGGCGAGGATTACCTCATAGACTTCGCGTGAGCGGCCCCCGGCCTCATCAATGAGCTGATCGATCACGTTTGCGGTAACATTTTGCCAGGCCGCCTGCTGGTCGCGATTGAGATCATGGACCGCTATCGGTTCCCCGCCCGAGGTCCGCAGCTCACGCACCACATTGCCATCAGGTCCGCGCATGACACCCGAGCGCATCGCCCCTTCCAGCATGGCGGTCATGCCCCTGACCCCGGCGCGGGCATCCGCTGACGAGCCCCAGGCCGCGTCAATCGTGGCGCGCTGGGCTGCGTTTGCCCGCTCATACCAGTCGCGGTTGAGGACAATGGCGCCGGTATCAAACGAATGGTGCGTCAGGGTGAAATCGGTGGCGAGCTCCAGCGTGGAGAAAAAGTGGAAGGGCAGGCTGGAGAGCCCGCCTTCCACCAGCCCGGTCTGCAGGGCGGGAATGACATCGGAAATGCCCAGCGCAATCGCGTCCATGCCCGCCGCTTCGCAAAAGAAGCGCGCTGCCGCATTGGGCGAGGTGCGGATTTTCAGCCCCGCCGCATCGGCAGGGGTGAATAGCGGGCGGTTGGCAAAAATGTGCGTCCAGCCGACCTCCACCCATTGCAGGATCATCAAATTCTGCGCGAGCGCCAGCTCGTTGATGATGTCGTAGAGATGGTAGTCATAGACATAGTCCACCTCCTCGTAGGAACTGAACAGATAGGGTGCGATGGCCACTGACAGTTCGGGAATGCTCGAGGCCAGCCCTTGCAGGGACATGCCGCCAATATGGGCACGCCCGCGGCGCAGATCGTGGAGCATGCGCTCCTCATTGCCGAGCTCTGCCTTGGTGAAATAGTCGATCCGGAGCGTATCGTTCTGCGCCATGCGGCCTTCGAACGCGACCCATTGCGCGTCCCACGGCGTGCGTGGCGGGGCCTGCGCCACGGCCCGGCCATAGAGCGATCCGGGCGGATCATTGCGCCGCCCGCAGCCTGACAGCGCCCCGGCTCCTGCAAGACCGGCCAGCGCAAGAAAGTCCCGGCGTTTCAACATCGGCTCTGGATTCTCCCCGCCCTTGACCGCAGCGCTTGAACGCCGTCATTCTCACAAAGGATATAACATTTCATCCGGGCGCATATGGCAAGGCCGCGCGCGCACATGATGGCACACCTTGCCGGAGGCACCATGATGATTTCTCGCCGCCATTTGCTCGCCTCCGGCGCCGCGCTGTCGGGCAGTTTCCTGATCGGAGGCTGCGGCCCGCGCGGCGCACGCGGCGCGAAAGCCGCCGACGTGATCGTGCTGGGCGCGGGGCTTTCCGGCCTGCACGCGGCGCGCATCCTGTCAGCGGCCGGACTTGACGTGCTGGTGCTGGAGGCAACAGACCGAATTGGCGGGCGCATGGTCACGCTCGATCATTTGCCCGGCGCGCCCGAAGCGGGCGGCGAGCAGGTGGGACAGGGCTATGCGCGCATCCGCGCTGAAGCCGCCGCGCTGGGGCTGGCATTCGAGGACTTTGCCCCCTCGCGCTTTGGCGAACAGCTGGTGGTGGACGGCACGCGCATAGCGGCCAGCGAATGGCCCGCATCACCGCTGAACCGCCTGCCCGAAGCATTGCGGGGTTTGAGCCCGCACCAGCTATTCTTCGGCCTCGTCGCCCGCCATAACCCGCTGCCCGATATCTATGCCTGGCGCGAGCCGGACTGGCAGAGCCATGACATTCCGGCGGATGATTTCGTGCGCTCTATCGGCGCCGACGACGAGGCGGTACGCCTGATGAATGCGACCCTCAATGCCGGTGAGCTCTCCACCTATTCGATGATGAATGTCTGGCGTTCGCTGGCCATCTATAACGAGGAACGCGCACTCGGCCCGTCCCAGCGCGTGCAAGGCGGCTCCCAGCGCCTGCCCGAAGCCATGGCCGCCAGCCTCTCCCGGCCGGTACGCACCGGCGCGCGCGTGATGGATATCGAGGCTGATGAGCGCGGCGCGGCAGTGATGCTGGAAAGCGGGGAGCGACTGCGGGCGGATTTCCTCGTCAGCGCCCTGCCCTTCCCGGTCCTGCGTCGTCTCAACCTGTCCGCGCCCCTCTCCGCACCCCAGGCCGAGGCCATTGACGCCCTGCCCTACACCCCGATCATCCAGCTACATGCCGAGGCCGAAACCCCGTTCTGGGAGGAGGACGGGCTGGCACCGGAAATGTGGACCAATACGCCGCTGAACCGCATCTTCGCGCGGCGTGACGGGAGCGGGCCGACGGGCATGTTCACCTGCTGGATTGACGGGCTGGACGCGATAGCCGGCGACAGTCGCAGCGAGGCCAGCTGGCAGGCGCTGGTGTCGGATGTCTTCGCGCAGGCCCGCCCGGCCAGTGAAGGCCGGGTGCAGGTGCGCGAAATCGTGCGCTGGACTCCGTCCAACCGGCTGGTCGGCGGCGCCTACATGCACTGGGCGCCCGGCCAGATCAGCCGCTGGGCCGAACCAATGATCCGGCCTGCCGGGCGGCTGTTCTTCGCCGGCGAGCACGCAAGCCATCTGCACACGGGCATGGAAGGCGCGATGGAGGCCGGCGAGCGCGCGGCGGTCGATATTCTGGACATGGCGGGGATTTGACGGCCACGGTTCTGCGGGCCGGGTCTGCAGCCTGGCTTTTGCGAAATGAGAAAGGCCGGACAGCAAAGCTGCCCGGCCACTTCCCGTCCCCCGGCCAACTGGCCGAACTAGAAGCGGTAACGCGCCTCGATACCGTAGCTGGCACCCCGGCGCAGCGTGCCGAAGAAACCGCGCGGTGCACCGCGTGCGGCGTCCAAAGGCGCGGTGTTCGGCGAGAAGCCCGTGCTGAGATACGGCGTCTGAAGCCAGCGGGTCGCCATCACGATGGAGTCTTCATCGAGAAGGTTGCGGCCATAGGCCATGATCGTCCAGTTTTCGCCCTCGATACCGAACTGGGCACCCAGGATCTGGGCATCGCCGGTCTCGGCGAGGTTATGAACCTGCACGTATTTCGAGGACTCGTAAGTGTAGTCTCCGCGCAGGAACCATTCGAGCATCCCGGTCGAACCCAGCGGAGCGCGAAGCTCTGCATTCATCGACAGCTGATGTTCGGACGTCAGCGGAATCTGGTTGCCCGCAATCGAGCAATTGCCCGTAGCGCCAAAGAATTCAGTCCCGGCACCAGGCGCGGTGGAATTACCCGCGATCACGCCGCCGCCAGATGTCAGCTCCCACTGCGCATCATCGCAGCCCTCGGTGAATTCCGGCCGCGTCCAGGCATAGGTTGCGCCAATCGACAGTATGTCGTTGACCTGCTGGCGGTATTCCAGCTCCAGGCCGAGTATCTCGGCCGAACCCTGGTTTGTCGCGACCGAGTTCAACGCGCCGCCGACAGAGGCTACAGCCGTCGTCAGCTGAACGTCGGTTGCATCAATGTAGTAGGCCGATGCCGCGAAATAGCCCGCACCTCCGAACAGGAAACGTTTCACGCCGATCTCGAAATTGTCGGACGTTTCCTGATCATAGGTCGGCTGGTTCACACTCGCGCCAATCTGGCCGTTCTGGCCGCCCGGCTTGACGCCGCGCGCATACACGGCAAAGACCGTGGTCTGCGGATTCATCGACCAGTTTACCGTCAGGCGCGGGGTGAAGTTGTTAAACGTGTCTGACCGGTTGAACGGCGTCGCGGTACTGATGCCGTCAATCGTGGTCTTCTCTTCTTCAGCATAACGTCCTTCGAGCGTTACGGTGAGATCGTCGCTGAAGTCGTATTCCAGCAAGCCAAACAGCGCCTGATTGGTCGTCGTTAGCTGGTTTGACGCATTACCCTGCGGATTGGAGAAGGTGATGGAGAACTGGTCGCTGGTCTGCTCATAGAGATATGCACCCACCATCCAGCGGAACCGGTCGTTCATCGGCGATGCCAGACGGGCCTCGAACGAATAGTCTTCCACTTCGTTGCGGGTGGTGTTGGCAAAGAACGCGCCGGTATCGGCCATGCCAACCGGCTGGAGCACGAAGTTGATCGAGGAGTGGTCGGAGTCCGAACCGAAGCGGCGCTCCTCGTCACGATAGCCGGCAGAGAGCGTCAGGGTGTAGCCCGAACCGCCCATATCCCAGTTCATGATGCCCGAGAGCAGCACAGTCTCGTTGGTCACACCGTCGAACGCTGTGCCGTCCTCGGTGGAATACAGCTGGAACGGCAGGAACGGATTCAGGGCGTTGGCCGGAACACCCGGGACAATCGCGGGCTGGCCAGGCAGAGCCGGGCCGGTGTTCAGCGCGACAGGCGCCGGACGGATCACGCCGCAGAAATACTGGTTGTTGTTCGTGCTGCCGGAGCGCGACCAGTAGTTCAAGGAGCGATAGCCCGGAGAGCAGTTATTGGCGGCGGCCGGCTGGAGGAAGAGCGGAAGCGTACCGTCGGCGGAATCGGAGTACTGGGCCCGCACCCGGAAATCGAGATTGTCGGTCGGGTTGAAATCCATCAGGCCGGAGAAGGATGTGGTGGTCTGCGAGCCAACCGTGTCTCCGGTCACGGTGTTGGTCCATTCACCATCATAGCTGTAGTCACGCACTGAAAAGCGGAACCCGGCGCGCTCGCCGAGCGGACCGGAAATGCCGCCGGACACCTCGTGCTCGCCATGATTGCCGTAACGGCCCCTCAGATTACCCTCCAGGACGTCGCTGGAACCACGGGTAACGAAATTGATCGCGCCGGCATAGGTGTTACGGCCATAGAGCGCGCTCTGCGGCCCGCGAATAACCTCGACGCGCTCCAGATCATTGGGATCAAGATTCTGAATCGAACCGGGATAGTAGACGCCGTCTACAAAGTATGCCGTGCCGGATTCGACCCCGAACTGCACGCCCGCAAGGACGTTGGCCTGGCCCCGGATGACCGGGCGTTCCGACGTGCGGCCGAAGGCAGCGGAGAACGAAAGACCCGGCGTGAAGCGGGCAACATCATCAACCGACTGAAGGCCGAGATTGAGAATATCTTCCTCGCCAAATGCCGTGACGGCGACCGGCGCATCAAGGATCGATTCCTCGCGGCGGCGGGCCGTAACCGTGATGATATCGCGGCTGGCAGCCTCATCGGCAGACTGCCCGCTTTCCTGAGCGATGACAGAACCGGTAGCAAACGCCGTCACCGCCAGAGCGGCGGCCGTGCTAAGTAGAATGGACTTTTTCACGCCTGATCTCCCCTGTCTTGGCCGTCGTCCGTGATCGGATTCGATCGAACCGAATATAATGATATATCTTTTCATCTTGACCGTCAGGCGCAATTCGCCGTTCGGCCTCAAGACGCAGCGAAGTGTTGCATTTCGGTGACAAACTGCGCCGCGCCGTTGAGAAAAACGAACCCCTAATTGCCGCGATCGGGTGCCTCTATCTCGCCGCGCGCCACGCCCAGGAAGTAGGACCAGCTGGTCATGTTCGGACGCTCGTCATCGAGCGGAGGCGTCTGGTTGTATTCGGGGTAATGCCGTTCGATCTCGGCGCGGAAAAAATCGGGCAGCGCCTCATAGCCGCCCTCCAGCTTGCGTCCGGCGGTCGAGAAATAGATCAGTCCTTCGCGCCCCTGCATGCGCATCCAGGGCAGCCAGTCGGACATGCGCACCCAGCCGACATGCACGTCAGCCGTGGTGGTGTCCGGGTCGAGCACATCGGCCTCGTTGCCGAAGAAATTGAACATTTCGGTGGCGTGATAGGTGCCACCGATCTCGCGCTCAAACTCGCTGGCCAGCGGGTTGGAGTAGAAAAGCGGGACCGTATTGGTGAACCACCATCCGCCATCGCTGGACTGGCCGTTCCAGCGCAGCGGACCGCGCGGGCCGTTCACATAACTGGTGAAATTGACCGGATCATTGGCGACATGGAGCACGTCCACCGTCTCGCCCGACCACGGATTGTCCCAGGTGGAGAGAATTTCGTTGGTATCCGGATCGAGATAGAGCAGCAGCTCGCGCGATACGAGGCGATAGCCATCGCCGTATTCGGGATGGCTGGTGGCGACGCAGGCGCGGATATTCATGCCTTCGACCCGGAACAGGCGGCGGTCCGCCTCGCCCTGGCGGCGCGAATAGGCATAGCCGTTCCAGTAATACACGGCCGGTTCGCCATCGACGGTCGAGCACTGGATCTTCCTGTTGATCTGTATCAGGTCAGCCGGATCGTCAAAGCTCAACCTGTCTTGCGCAAATGCGGCGCCGCTCATCATGAGCGCACAACCTGCTGCCAAAATCGACCGCATGGATATCTCCCTTTCGTGTGTCATTACCGGCGATACGGTAAATGATATATCATTTGATATCGGCAGCGCTGGCAAGGTTTTTTTGGCAGTCAGCCCGGCGCCGGCCACTTCACGGGGTTGAAAACCGTCCCATGATGCCGGTTCACATCGTCCGCTCTCCGGAACCATTCCTGTCATAACGGGTTGTCTTTACGAGCCAGGCGGACCGGACAGGAGGGCGGGATGCTCCTATCCTCGCAGCGAGTCAGGACCAGACCATGACCCTTCCTGTCAGCGGTCAGTCTGCGGCCTATTGCGGTCCGCCAGCCCAGCCGGAAAGCCTGTGGGCGGCTTGGAATGGTGATCCGTGGCTGATCGTGGCACTGATAGTGCTGGCCGTTGCGGCAGGCATTTCGGCCGTGCGCCGCACAGGCGCTGACCGGCACCGCAGCCCCGCCCTGCTGGGCGCCTGGCTGCTGGCTTTCGCCCTGTTCGTGACGCCTCTGTGTGCGATGAGCGTGGCGCTGCTTTCCATGCGCGTGGTCAATCATCTCGTTCTGGTCGCGCTGCTCGCACCGCTGCTGGCCTGGGGTCTGGGCGGCAAACGGGCCACCGGCACCCTCACGGGCGCAGCGATTGTGCACGCGGCGGTTTTCTGGATATGGCATGCACCGCAGCCCTATGAAGCAGCCCTCAGCAATGATGCGGTATACTGGCTCATGCAGCTCTCGCTGCTGGCCAGCGCGGTGTGGTTCTGGCGTGCTCTGATCGCGCGCTGGAAGGATATCGCGGCCAGTGCGGGCACGCTTGCAGGCTTCGCCGCCCAGATGGGCCTGCTGGGCGCCCTGATCACATTCGCGCCTGATCCGCTTTATGCCCCGCATGCCCTGACGACAGCGCCATGGGGCCTGACGGCGCTGGAAGATCAGCAAGTTGCTGGCCTGATTATGTGGGTGCCGGGCGTACTGCCTTACCTCGTGGCGCTGGCAGTGGCGGCAGCGTCGGCCTTGCGCGGCGGCGGGCGGATTGCGGCCAGGTGATGCTGATCACGCTCAAATTACTCCACATCATGGCCATTACCGTGTGGGCCGGCGGACTGATCGCGCTGCCTGCGCTGCTCCGGCGGGACGAGGAGCTGTCCAGCCGCCCGGTCGTGGTGCGCCTGCACCATTTCTCCCGGTTCGCCTATGATGCGCTGGTGTCACCGGCCGCTGTTCTGGCCATCGGCACCGGCACGGCGCTCATATTCTTCGTCACGGCAGACGACTGGCTATTCTTGAAACTGGCAGCTGTCGCGGCGATGGCCGGTATTCACATGCTTGTCGGGCGCGTGCTCGACCAGCTGGAAGCGCCCGATGCCCGTCCTACCCGCTGGCGGCGTGCCGCGCTGCTGGCGGGCGCCGTGCTGGCGGTTGGCGCTGTCCTGATGATGGTGCTGGGCCGCCCGTCCATTCCGGAAGGCTGGATGCCCGGCTGGCTACTGGAAGGTCAGGACGCCGAATTGCCCTTGATCTCTGACGGCTCGATCGCGGGATCATCGTCTTCCTCCTCTGGCAGAGCGATGCCAACCTGATGCTCAAAAACCAGCTTTCCTCCATGCCAGCCCGCGACGGCGACCAGCCCGAGTGCCATCCAGCTCAGGATCAGGCCCCAGGGCAGGATGGCGTCCACGCCCCCTTGCAGACGCAGCGACCAGCTCGCCGCCATCACACCCAGCAGCACCATGGCGGCAACCGCATGGCTCCACGCGGCGGCGCGGCGGCGCACGCCGGGGACCAGCAACAGTTCAGCAGCACCGGCCAGCGCCGCCAGGCAGCCCATCAGGAAACCTCCGCCGCTCGCCCACAGCCCGGCGCGCGCCCAGAACGGATCACTCGTCCACCAGAAAGCAACATCGCAGAATGCCAGCGCGAAGGCTCCGGCAATCGGGAAAGCCACCAGCATGGCATGGACGGGGTGGCCGGCCAGCGCAATGCGGCTGTCAAGGTCGTGATAAGCCGGGTCAGCGGCGGAGGGATTGTGGAATATCTCGGCCTTGGCCGGGTCGGTCTTCGCCATCTGGCTCTTCCCCTGTTGCTGGCCCCTGCCCTCGCCGGTTGCGAGGGCGCGCTGTCTGCACTTGATCCCGCCGGTCCGGCCGCGCAGTCGATTGCCGGCGTGTGGTGGGTGATGCTGACCGGCTCGCTCGTCATACTCGCCGCGATGATGGGCCTTGTCCTGTGGCCATTCTTCAAACGGCACCGGCCGGTGGAAGTTCCCGAAAAGCTCTGGCTGTGGGTAGGCGCGCTGGGCTTTCCTCTCATTGTGCTGGCCGCCTTACTGGCCTGGGGCCTGCCGTCCGGCCAGTCCATGCTCGCGGACCGGGATGGCCAAGTCTATACGGTCGAGGCGCAGGCCGCCCAGTGGGAGTGGACCTTCGGCTACCCGGACACTGAGGAGGTCACGCAAGGCGTGCTGCACATACCCGCAGGCGAGCCGGTGGATATCGCCATTACCTCTGCGGACGTCATACACGGTTTCTGGGTGCCGCGCCTTGCGGGCAAGATCGATGCCATACCCGGCACCACCAACACGCTGAGGATTTTCGCTCCCGAGCCGGGGATCTATGAGGGCATGTGCGCAGAATTCTGCGGGCTGGAGCATGCGACCATGCGCTTTAGCGTAGTGGCTCACCCGCAAGATGAATACGAGAACGTACTGACGGCCGAGCTGAACGCCGAGGCGCGGCCATGACCCCCACAACACCCGTCGGCCTGCACCGGGCGCTGGATGCCATCTGGCGGGCACCCAGAGGAATTGCGGCCCTGTCTGCGGTCAATCACTCGGTCGTCGGGCGGCGCTTCATCATTACCGCCTTCATCTATTTCGCGATTGGCGGGGTGTTGGCGATGCTGATCCGCGCGCAGCTTGCCCGTCCGGAGAACCCGTTTCTGGGAGCCGACGCCTACAACCAGATTTTCACCATGCACGGCACGGTGATGATGTTCCTGTTCGCGATTCCCCTGATCGAGGGCGTGGCTCTCTACCTGCTGCCAAAAATCCTCGGTGCACGAGACCTCGCCTATCCGCGTCTGTCCGCGTTCGGCTACTGGTGCTATCTGTTTGGCGGCACGATCATTCTTGTGGCCATGGTGATGGGCGTTGCCCCCGACAGCGGCTGGTTCATGTACACGCCGCTCGCATCCAGCACCTATACGCCCGGCATCAATGCCGATGTCTGGCTGCTGGGTATCACCTTCGTGGAGATTTCCGCCGTCTGCGCAGCGGTGGAGATCGTCGTCACAGTGCTCAAAGTGCGCACCGCTGGCATGGCGCTTTCACGCATGCCGCTGATGGCGTGGTATCTGCTGGTAACCGCCGCGATGATGCTGATCGCCTTCCCGCCGCTGATTCTGGGCAGTGTGCTGCTGGAGATGGAGCGGGCCTTCAACTGGCCCTTCTTCGACCCTGAGCGCGGCGGCGCGCCCTTGCTGTGGCAGCACCTGTTCTGGCTGTTCGGCCACCCGGAAGTCTACATCATCTTCCTGCCCGCTGCCGGAGCCGTCTCCACACTCATTCCTGTCTTCGCGCGCACCAGGATCGTCGGCTATGCGTGGATCGTCGCGGCGATCATCGCGCTGGCCTTCCTAAGCTTCGGACTGTGGGTCCACCACATGTTCGCCACCGGCATCCCCCATCTGTCGCTCGCCTTCTTCTCGGCCGCCTCCATGCTGGTCGCCGTGCCGACCGCCGTGCAGGTATTTGCCTGGATCGCGACCCTGATGCGCGGACGCCCGCAGATGAGCCTGCCCATGCTCTATCTGATGGGCTTCTTCTCGGTGTTCATCCTGGGCGGGCTGACCGGCGTGATGCTGGCGCTGGTGCCGTTCAACTGGCAGGCCCATGACACACATTTCGTGGTCGCTCACCTGCACTATGTGCTGATTGGCGGCTTCGTCTTCCCGATGCTAGCGGCCACCTATTACTGGCTGCCGCTGATGACCGGACGCCTGCCGGTGTTTTCAGTCTCGAAAGCAGCGTTCTGGCTGATCTTTCTGGGCTTTCACGGCACCTTCCTGATCATGCATTTCACCGGCCTGATGGGCATGCCGCGCCGCATTTTCACGTATGAGAGCGGGCTGGGCTGGGACCTTCCCAACCTCATCTCGTCCATTGGCGGATTTGTGATGGCGGCAGGCTTTGCCCTGTTCGTGATCGATATCGTGCTGCAAACCCGGTTCGGACGCCGTTTCCGGCGCAATCCGTGGGGCGGAACAGGGCTGGACTGGGCCATGCCCACCCCTGCGCCGAGCTATAATTTCGCGTCCCTGCCGCTGGTGACGGGCCGTGATCCGCTGGAAGACAATGTGCGCCTTGGCGCCGATATCGCGGCTGGCAAGGGGTATCTGGCCGGCGCTCCCAGAGGCGAAATGGAAACCCTGTGCGTGGACATGGCGACCGGCGAGCCTGAGCATGTCCTGCTTCTGCCGAAGAATGATTACACACCGTTCTGGATGGCGGCAGGCCTGGCGGTATTCTTTACCGCCTTCCTGCTGAGCGCATATTGGGTAGCCCCGCTGGGGCTCGTTATCGCCACTGCCTTCGGCTGGCGCTGGCTGTGGTCGCTGGGCGCGAAGAGCGACCCGGCACTGATCGATGCCGGTCAGGGCTTGCGCCTGCCTGTCCACTTCGCCGTGCCGTCGGTGCCAACCTTGCTGGGCCTGAAATACTTTCTGGCCGCCAACGCCGCGTTTTACGGCTCGCTCCTTTTCGGGTTTCTCTTCTTGTGGACAACAGCCGCCGGCTGGCCGCCGCAGTTTCTCAATGCCAGTCCGGTGTTGATTGCCGGGATCGCCATTAGCCTGGCGGCCGCTGCCATCTTCGCCACACTCGCCCGGCGCTCCAATAGCCGCGAAGCGAACGGCGCTAGAATGATTTGGCTCGCAGGCTCGCTGGCAGCAAGCCTTGCCGGGCTCGGGCTGCTTATGGGGCTGGCCATCATGGACGCGCCGCCGCCGGACACCCACGCCTACGCCGCTATCACGATGGCGATCATCGGCTATGTCATTCTGCACACGCTGCTGGGGGTCATGTTTGCCGCCTATACGCTCGCGCGGTGCCGAGCCGGGTTTGTCTCAAGCCTGCGCAGCACGGATATGCGCGGCACGGCGATCTGGCAGCTCTACACCGCCATTACAGGCATTGGCGGGCTCGCCCTCATCATTCTGGCACCGGGAGGCCTGGCATGACGGGCCAGAGCCGGCGGGTTCGCGGAACCGACCTTGTCTGGCTGGTGGCCGGGTTCACGGTGTGGGCCGCCGGATTCTCCGCAGTTTACGGGCTGCACGCCGTTGGCTGCCGGGCCGGATGGGAGGAGGCCGGATTTGCCGGCTTGTCCGCCAACCGGATTGTTCTGCTCGCCGCTTATCTGGGACACTCCGCGCTGGGCGCCGCGCTGTATTTTCCACTCGTCCGCATTGCGGCACGCTGGGAGGGGCTGTCCGCCCGGACCATCCGCCAGACTGCCATCATGGTGACGCTGGCGGCCGTGATATCCACGCTCTGGACCGGCGCGCCGGTCCTGTTTCTGGAAACCTGCCGCTAGCCGTTGACGATGATGGCGAAGCCTGCGGCCAGCGCCACCACGAAGCTTATCAGGGCGATGGCAATCACAAGGGCAAGGATCGGTCTCATGGTGCTCTCCTAGACCAGATCGAAGATTTCAGAATCGATGGCCGCCAGCGGCACACCCATTTTCACAAGCTCGGACCTGACCGCATCGGTCAGCGGTCCCGGCCCGCACAGGAAGTGCGGCCAGTTGCGCGTCTCGTCGGGCAGGTGCTTTACGAGAATGACCCGGTCGATAAATCCGGTCTCACCGTCCCAGTCATCGGGCGGATTTTCCAGCACATGCACGACCGTCAGATTTATCTGGTCTTCAAGCTCGGCCAGTTCATCGCGGAAATGGACAGACTCCCGGTCCTTGTTGGCGTAGATCAGGATGACTTTGCGATGATCGCCGCGCTCGCACAGGGCGTGAATATTGCTCATCATCGGCGTAATGCCGACACCGCCCGCAATCATGACGAAGCCTTTGGCATCAGGGTCGTTGTCAATCGAGAACGCACCATAGGGACCATCGAGATAGGCTTTCGTGCCCGGCACCGTGCGGGCCGCCCATTCAGAGAAGTCTCCCAGCGGCTTGATGGAGAGTGTCACGTTCGGGCCGTGCTCGGGCGGGGTGGAGATGGTGAAAGGGTGTTCTTTCAGCGCAAAGGGCGTTGCCCCCAGCGTCAGCCAGACAAACTGGCCGGGTATCCAGTTCTGCAGGCCCTTGCCGAGGGGTTCGAGAACCAGCGAATGGACACCGCCCTCGCGCGGAATATTCTCCACAATCCGCCACGGATTGCGCCAGAGGCGGAAGGGCCGGATCAGCCGCGTCCAGATGATGAGCCCGGTCCAGCTTACGGCCACGCCCAGCCAGAGAATGCGCTTGTCGGCCTCGGCGGTGAAATGCCCGACACCAATGATGTGCGTCACCGCCGCGCCGAACGCGATGATGGCTAGCGCAATATGGCCATACCGCCAGAGCTCGTAAGGGATGCGCAGCGTCTTGCGAAATTCCGACGTGATCACCAGCAGGACAAAGCTGCCAAGGGCGACGCGCCCCATGGTCAGCTCCCACTGCGCCGTCAGGGGGTTGAGATCGCCCAGCGCCTCTTCAAACCAGATATAGAGGATTGCGAAATGCCCCAGCATCAGGGCGACCGCCCCGATCGCGAAATAGCGGTGGAAGAGATAGACGATATCGATGCCATAGGGCCGGGTGATGGGCCGAAAGCGGGCGGTCAGCACAAATTGAAGGCCTGCGGCGGCCAGCGCGCCGAACCCCAGACCCATGGCAAAATCCCATAGCAGGCTGGTGCCGGATGCCCGTTCACCGGTCAGCAGCACAATAAAGGGAAGCGCCAGCACCAGAGCGCCCAAGGCAATCCAGAGCACGGCTTTCCAAGGCAGCCGGGACAGGTTGGTGATCATTGTCTTGCAACGCGCCAGCCACGAAGACGTTGCAGCCGGATCTGCCCGGTCCGGCATTCCCAGATCTGGCATTCCCAAATCTTGCATTACAATATCGAAACGGACCCCGCGTGCGCTGGCCCGCCAGGTTCAGCAGCGCTGTCAGAGCAAGATTGCTCCGGCTCGCGCTGACCGGATTTTCAGCGCTTGCTGACCCGACACGTGTTTGTGTTTTCAGAACACTAGCGCCGTCATGCCCGTGCGGCAGCATGGGCACTGGCCCAGGCCCACTGGAAGTTATAACCGCCCAGCCAGCCGGTCACATCGACACATTCGCCGATGAAATAAAGCCCCGGCACGATCCGGCTTTCCATGGTTTTTGACGACAGGCCATCGGTGTCGATACCGCCGGCCGTCACCTCGGCGGTGCGCCAGCCTTCGGTGCCCGCAGGCGTGATGGTCCAGCGCGACAGCCCTTCAACCAGAGCCTCGATAGCCGTGTGCGGCATGTCGGCCATGCGCGCCACCGCCGGTATCTCGCCGCGCGCTGACAGGAGCGCTACCAGCCGGTTGGGCAGCAATGTCTCCAGAGCGGTTAATAGGGATTTCCTGGGATGCTCCGCCTTGAAAGCGGTCAGTGCAGCAGCGGCGTCCAGCCCGGCCAGCAAGTCGAAAGTGACAGCTTCGCCTGCGGCCCAGTAGGACGAGATCTGCAATACGGCAGGCCCGGACAGGCCACGATGGGTAAACAGCATCGCTTCGGTGAAGGCGGCGCGGTCATTGCTGGCACGGACCGGACAGGCAAGCCCTGAGATAGAGGCAAAATCCTCCTTCTCGCGGCCTTCAAGGACGAAGGGCACGAGGGCCGGGCGCGGTTCAATGACCGCATGGCCAAACTGGCGCGCAATGTCATAAGCAAAGCCCGTCGCCCCCATTTTGGGGATGGAGAGGCCACCGCTGGCAATCACCAGCCGGGCGGCTTCGATTGTGCCGCCCGACGTGCCGACCCGGAAACCGGTTCCCGTCCGCTCCACACCGTGAACCAGTGTTGCCAAGCGTAGTTCCCCGCCTGTTTCGTACAGCTCGCTGAGCAGCATGTCGATAATGACGCCGGAGCGTCCATCACAGAAAAGCTGGCCCAGCGTCTTCTCATGCCAGCTGATATTGTGGCGGGCGAGCCGGTCCAGAAAGTCCTGTGGCCCGAAACGCGCCAGCGCCGATTTGGGAAAATGCGGGTTCGCGCAGATGAAATTTTCGGGCGCGGTGTGGACATTGGTAAAGTTGCACCGGCCACCGCCCGATATCCGCACCTTCTCGGCCGGCTTCGCCGCATGGTCGATGACCAGCACGCGCAATCCCGCCTCGCCCGCGCGGGCCCCATAGAACAGACCCGCCGCCCCGGCTCCGATGACCAGTGCGTCAAATTGCGTTTCTGATTTCGCGATCTGCGGCATGGGACTGTCTGTCAGGCGTGAAGCACACCACGTCAATAGCGCCGTGCGCGAACGCGCTCGGTTTGCCCGCGTTGATAACCGGCTATGTCCTGGAAACTTTCCGGCGGGTACGCGACGGGGTTGCGGGCGCGCGGGCCTGCTCATCCAGCCAGCCCAGCAATACGTCCAGCGCCTGAGGACGGGCAATATGGTAGCCTTGCGCATATTCTGCGCCCATCGAGGCGAGCATGGACATCGCCGCAGCGCTTTCCACCCCTTCAGCGGTGACGCGCATACCCAGCGAGTGGGCCAGATCAATGGTGGACTTCACGAGAAGTGCGTCGGCGCGGCTGGAATCCAGCGAGAGCACGAACGCCTTGTCAATTTTCAGCTCGGCGGCCGGGATCAGCTTGAGATAGGAGAGATTGGACAGGCCTGCCCCGTAATCATCAATCGACAGGGCAACGCCTGCGCTGGTGACCTCGCGCATGATCGCGAGGGCCTTTTCGGGATTGTTGATGACCGCCGTTTCTGTGACTTCGAGCACGATATCGGCGCTGGCAGCAGATATGCGCTCCAGCACGCGGCCGACAAACTCGCTATCACACATCAGCCGGCCGGAGAGATTAACCGATACCGGCAAGGAATGGCCCGCCTGACGCATCCGGGCCTGATCGGCAATCGCCTGCCCCAGAACCCAGTCGGTCAGCGGAATGATGTGGCCGGTCTCCTCGGCCAGCGCCACGAATACATCAGGGGGAATGAAACCCCGGTCGGGATGACGCCAGCGCAGCAGCGCCTCGGCACCTGATACCAGGCCCGTGCGCAGATCGAGCTTGGGTTGATAGGCGAGATAAATGTCATCGGTTCCCAAAGCCCGGATCATCGAACTCATCAGCGACAGCGTGGCAAGCGGATCGCCGTAGCGGGCCGGATCGAAGAAGGCCAGCGATCCCAGCTCCGACCGTGCCTGTTCCAGAGCCACACCCGACAGCTCCAGCGGACCCAGATTGGCGGGCGCGGACGGGTCGCCGTCTGCAGCTATGCCGATGGTGACGTTCACATCGACGATATCACTGTCGAGCGAGACCGGTTCGGACGCGGCGTGCGCCAGATGGCGCGCGATCCGTGCCGCCTCGTCGCGGTCAGCTGCAATATAGACAGCGGCCAGCGCGCTCGTCGCCGTGCGCGCCACCAACTGCACACGCCCAACCCGGCCAAGATTGCCGCCAACTTCGCGCAGGAGCCGGGCCGAAAGATCATAGCCGATAGCGTTTCGGATCTCGTGGAAGCGATCGATGCCAATCGTCGCGACAAAAATAGTCTCGCCAGGCTCAGCGGGCTTCGACGCAATCAATTCCAGCAGGGCGGCGCGGTTGGGCAGGCCGCTTTCCTGATCGTGGCGGGCGGCATGGCGGATATGCGCCTCACGCGACAATATCTGATGGACCATGTCGTTGAACGACTTGCCCAGCCGGCCGATCTCGTCGCGCCCGGCATCGGCAACCTGTGCAGGCTCGCCGGCGGCCATCCGGCCTGCGGCCTCATCGAGGGCCGTGATCGGACGGGTCAGGCCGCGCGCAACCATCCATGTTGCTGCGACCAGCACGCCAAAACCGGCCAGCGAGGTCGCCAGCATGATCAGCAAAATGGACCGGTAGGGCGCAAGGGCAGCGCGCAAGGGAAAGTCGAGCACAAGCAACGCGCCGGTTTGCGGCATGAAGGGTGAAATCGGGATAGCTGCCGAGATCATCCGCCCGGCTTCGGTGCGCCGGATACGCGCCGAAGAGGCCTCGGCGGACACATCATCCAGCCCGGCAAATACCTGTGCGGCATCAATGGGCCCGCTGCGCAGTGCCGGCTCGCGCCAGACATCGGCGCCGCCAGTGAAGAACAACCGCGCGGTCAGAGAAATCGGTGCGAGGTCCGCAATGCGGGCGAGTTCATCGACGGACAATTCACGGGCAAACACGACCCAGCCAATCAGATCTGGCGCCAGCACCGGCACCGCAACGGTCTGGAACGCCGCATCGTCAAAATAGCCGACACCGCTGGCTTCAGGCCGGTCGGAGAGGGCGTCTATCAGCGCAGGCGTGCGGCCGCCCAGTGCCTGCGGCTCAAGCCCGACCACCTCGCCGCTGGCCGTCAGCACGAAGGCCACATCAACGTCCAGCCGCCCTTTGAGATTGTCGAGGGCTGACTGAACGGTGGGTGTGTCACCCGTCGCGACCGCCGAACGAAACCCGAAATCGCGTGCCAGAAGCCCCGCCGATTCGGCCAGCTGCGACTCCTGCAGGCTCCAGATCCGGTGGAAGACGGCGACCGTGGCGTCCATGTCCTCGCGCACGGTCTCGCTCGCCCGTTCAGTCACGCCCCAACTGATCGCAGCTGCAAGCACGATGAAGACGGCCGCAAACAGCGCCGAGTAGATGATCGTAAGCTTATGCTGCAGGCGGTGAAACATGACCAGCCTCAGCGCGGCGCGCGGATATTGAGAGAAATCTGCGCAGTCCGGCCGGCGGAATCGCCCTCGGCCAACGCCAGCGTGGCAGTGCCATCAGCCGATGTCGCGTAAGGGTGCCATACCGTCACGGTCAACGGGCCTTCCGGTGCATCGGCTATAGCTGCCACCCCGTCTGCGCCCGTCATGGCGGCGTAAGGTGTCTCGACAACCCGGATATAGCCGATCATCGCGTCGTGAATATTGCAGCCGAGCACAACAGCGCCCGGATGGCCAAAGCCAACCAGACGGGCCTCTTCACGCCCGTAGAGCTCCAGCTCAAAGGCATTGCTGCCCGAGAAGGAATAGACGTGGTGACGCACCCGGTCGCGGTTGGGAAACTCCACCTGTGCGCCGCGCGGCACGACAAGCACATGCGGTACAAACTGAAGCCGCTGCTGCTCCATCATCATCGGCCACTGGAAGCGGTGGCGCTCTGGATCAAACCCGTCCGGGGCCGGCAATGTGATGACGGCATTGGCCAGCGGAGCACCGGACGCGTCGGTCACCTGAACTTCAAGCGGGCTGGCACTGGCGTGCCCTGGCGCAAGCACGGCCAAGGCGAGAGGGAGGAGAAAGCGTATCAATGTCGTTTCCCCTATCGCGTCACGATATCGCGCTGCATGGGCGCAAGCAGCGCCAGAAGCCGGTTCTGCATCCGGAAGGGCACCCCTTCAGCGTCCATCGCCAGCTGTAGATTTTCGACCAGTGCGTTGAACTCGGCAGTGGTAATTCCGTGATCTGCATGGGACGAGCGCATCGGCATGCCGGTATAATCGCACGGGCCGCCGAGCAGGTAGCAGAACTGCTCCTTCAAGGTGCGCCGCAACCGGACAAAGTCGGATGCTCGGAAAATATCCGCCAGGCGCGGGTCGACCGTGATCCGCTCGACCATATCATCAACAATACGGTCAATGCCCTCAATGCCGCCGAACGCCTCGAAAACCGCCGGGTCACTGAGAGGCTCGGCTCCGGCATTGGAATTGGACACTTCGTACGGATCAACCGGCAGCTCCCCTGGCGGGGTTGGCATGGCAGCCGGCGTGAGCGCCAGGCTGGCGGCGATGGCGAGAAGAGTGATCATCAGGGAACCTCAGCTAGAATCCGGCCTGTATGGAAAGGAAAAGCCCGCGCTGTTCGCCGAACGTCGCAATCGACCCCAGATCGGCCCACGCGGCGGTGAGGGTCAGATGTTCGTTCACGGCATAGGCCGCGAACAGATCGTACCAGTCGTCCTGCCGGGCAAATCCCAGATTGTCAGGCATGAAACGGTATTCCGCGCCGACGACCAGCCGGCGGCTGATCATGTAGCCCACCGATACTTCGCCTTGCAGGGTGTGATCAGTGCCAAGATCGCCGCCAAAGCCCAGAAGGCCATTCTGGTTCGCATTGGTCAGCCGCGCCGTGACATTCACCAGCAGGCTTTGTGACAGGTAGAGCTTGGTCGCCGAGGCATAGAGGTCATAGCCACTGGCGCTGTCTCCGCCGACCGCGCCGATGACTGCGCCCTGATCATTTTGCTTGTACTGAACGCCCACCGCGATCTGCGGCATCCACCGGTCCTGGCCGTAAACGGCGTCGCCAGCCACGCGCAGCTTTGCGCCCCAGATATCCTGCGCGAACGTAAATCCGTTGCCGAGGCCGAGCGCACCGCCCGTCGCGCCGGTATCAAACTCCTGGCGGGCATAGCTGAACTCGACCCGGTCAAACAGACCAATGGCCGCGCCATAGCTCTGGAAGGTAAAGTCCGGGAGATCGAGCCGGGTGTAGTGCACCGTGCCGCCAATCCCGCGATCCGTTTCATTGCCAGTAATCACGGCCCAGGGCGTGATGCCGCCACCGCCAGCGCCGCCCACTTCAGTGATGCCGCGCGTCAGCAAGAGCTTGCCGCCGGTCTCGAAATCAAAGCGCGATGGCGCGCCTTGCGCGGACGCTGCAGCGCTCAGTATTGCGCCGGCCAGCGTGGCCAGAATGACGATTTTGCGCATGACTTCCCCCTGTAATCGCGCACGAGTATGGGGGCGGCCGCTTACCAGCCGTTTAATTTTGTGTTCGCCATTCAACCAGCGGGATAGCGAGGGCGGACGCAAAGCGCCATTTCCGCCCGGCCTTCAGCAAGCCAGCCGCCTGCACAACCGGGTCAGATATTGTCCCAGGGGGGAGCCGGCATGGCCTTGTAAGCGGCCGTGATGGCATCGGACCATTGCTGACCCAGCTCGCGGAAATAGGGATCGCCCGCCTCAATCCGGCGCTGGGTGCCTTTCATCGTGTCAGGCCTGACCACGATCATGTCAAAGGGCAGGCCGACGCCCAGATTCGACCGGATGGTGGAGTCAAACGAGATCAGCCCCAGCTTGAGCGCTTCCACCAGCGGCGTGCCGGTCTGCAAGGCCCGGTCAAGAATGGGTTTGCCATACTTGAGCTCGCCGATCTGCAAATACGGCGTGTCGGCCCCGCACGCGATGGCATTGCCTTCAGGGTAGATCAGATAGAGGCCAAGCTCACCACCCCTGATCTGCCCGCCCAGCAGTATGGTTGCGCCCATATCGACGCTCTGCGCCTCCAGCCCGCTCTCGAATTCACTGCGCACAGTCTTGATGGCATGCCCGGCCAGTTCTGCGGCCCGAAACAGCGTAGGCGCCGACATCAGCGTTTCGGGATGGTCGCTGTCGGGCAGCTTGATACCCGCCTTCAACCTGTTCAGCGCCGTTTGGGTGACCGACAGATTGCCCGCCGTTGCAATCGCGATGACGCGCTCGCCGGGCTCCTCGATCACGAATAGTTTCTTGTAGGTGGAAATATTGTCGACACCGGCATTGGTCCGGGTATCTGCAATCATCGCCAGCCCCTCGTTCAGGAGCATTCCGACGCAGTAAGTCATGTAGGCGGCGCTCCCGGGCCGGAAAATTGGATATTCGCTGTTCTAATAGCTGATTCCGGCTTCCAGTGCGCTAGCCTATTGCTGATGCTGGGACTGTGGATGGCTGTGAACGCGCAGCTGGACGGACATGCTTTCGCCCATGCCGCCATAGCTGGATCCGCGCACCGGGGAGGCACCCAGATAATCCAGCCCCGAAGCTACCCGGACATAGTTTTCGTCAGGGCAAAGGCCGTTGGCCGGGTCAAAGCCGACCCAGCCCAGCCCGTCGACCAGGGCTTCCACCCAGGCATGGGCGGCTTCCTGCTCCACCTGGCCATCAGAGCGGCGCAAATGGCCCGATACATAGCGCGAAGGCACACCCAGCCAGCGCGCTGCGGCCAGAAAGATATGCGCATGGTCCTGGCAAACGCCGCGGCCCAGCGCAAACGCCTTCTCTGCGGTGTGGCTAACGCCGGTCGCCCCGGTATCAAACCCGATCCGGTCATTTATGGCGTTCATCAGGGCGTGAAGCTGCTCCAGACCATTCTCGCCGCCAAACCCTGACGCAAAATCGCGTATCGCCTCATCGGCCGCGGTGAGCGGCGTCGTGCGCAGATAGACCAGCGCGTGCTGGCGTTCCGGCCAGCCTTGCAGGACGCCGCCGGTATCGGATGTGTCGACCTCACCGAAAACGCTGATCGTCATCGTATCCACCGGCTTTTCGGAATAGAGGGTGTGGACGATGTTACCGAACGCATCCTCGCTCTGGCGGATGCGCGCATCGACATCGCTTTCGATGGCCCAGCGGCGTACATGCTGGCTCTCGCACGAACGCGGCGTCTTGCGCAGCACCTGCACGACGAAGTGCGGCGCCCGCTCGTAATCGTAACGGGTCGAGTATTCGACACGGATCAACATCGCGCTTCGCTCCTCATGCGAGGTATTGTTCGGAAATGGTGTCGGCCAACCGGCTGTTCTCGTCCAGAAAGTCCTCAATGAATTCATGAAGACCGGACTGGAAAATCGCTTCGATGGAACCGCCCTCCAGCTTGCCCATTCTGGCAGAGGCAAACCGCTGGGCGGGGCCCCGGCGGCCATAGTCGGTCGCCAGACACTCCAGATACTGCACGATCGACGCCTGGCAGCTGATCAGCGAGCGGGGCATCTGCCGGTTCATCACCAGCAGGTCCGCAACGTTCACAGCCTTGACGCTGTCACGATAAACCCAGCGATAGGCTGTCAGGGCCGAAACTTCCCTCAGCAGGGTGGTCCACTGGAAATAGTCCAGCTGGCCGCCTACACCTTCGCCCTCCGGCAGGAGGAGATGGTATTTCACGTCCAGCAGCCTGGCCGTATTGTCGGCCCGCTCGAGGGCTGCGCCCAGCCGCAAAAACCAGTAGGCATCGTTTCGCAACATGGTGCGGCTGGCCGCCCCTTCGACCGTCAGCGTGGCCGATTTCACCCAGCCCAGAAACTCTGCGAACCCGGTGCGGGTTTGCGGCTCTCCCTGTTCTCCAAGCGCATTCCACGCATCGTTGAGCGCTTCCCACAACTGGACGGTCAAGGCGGTGCGTACCGAGCGTGCATTGGTGCGGGCAGTCGTGATGCAGCTACGTATCGAGGACGGGTTGTCAGCGCTGAAGGCCAGATACTCGCGCACATTCTGCTCGTTCAACGTCCGTCCCGCTGCCTCAAACGCGCCGCCCATCCCTGCGGAATTGACCGCACTTCGCCAGGCGGTGTCAGGCGGTCCGTCACGCGACGGAATGGAGGACAGCCGCAAGGCGGCCTCCAGAATCCGCGCCAGAAAATCTGCGCGCTCCACATACCGGCCAATCCAGAAAAGGCTGCCTGCTGTCCGTGCTAGCATTATGCGTCCAGCACCCAGGTATCCTTGGTGCCGCCTCCCTGACTTGAGTTCACCACCAGCGACCCTTCATTAAGCGCAACACGCGTGAGGCCACCGGGCGCCACCTCCACGCCCTTGGCCCCTGTGAGCACAAACGGGCGCAAATCCACATGCCGCCCGGCAAGCCCGCCGTGACAAAGCGTCGGCGCCGTCGATAGCGCGAGAGTGGGCTGGGCTATGAAAGCTGCCGGGTCAGCTGCGAGCTTCTTCCGGAATGTCTCGATCTCGGCCTTCGTGGCGGCCGGGCCGATCAGCATCCCGTATCCGCCCGATCCGCCCACCTCCTTGACCACCAGCTCGTCGAGCCGCGACAACACCTCCTTGAGCGCATCCGGTTCACGGCACCTCCAGGTCGGCACATTGTGCAAGAGAGGCTCTTCTCCGGTGAAGAAGCGGATGATCTCCGGCATATAGGTGTAAACCGCCTTGTCGTCGGCAACGCCGGTGCCAACCGCGTTCGCCAGCGTCACATTCCCGGCCTGATAGGCGGTCATGAGACCTGGGACACCCAGCGCGCTTTCCGGGTTGAACGTGAGCGGGTCGAGGAAGTCGTCATCGACCCTGCGATAGATCACATCCACCTTTTTGGGGCCTTCGGTGGTGCGCATGAACACCTGCCCGTCATTGACATAGAGATCACCGCCTTCCACCAGCTCGACCCCCAGCTTGTCAGCCAGAAACGAGTGCTCGTAATAGGCAGAGTTGTAGGGACCGGGCGTCAGCACGACGACGCAAGGATCGCGCGTGGCGCTGGAGGGGGCAGAACTCTGCAGCGCCGACAGCAGCATGTCCGTGTAGGTTTCGACCGGCCGGACGGGATATTCACTGAAAAGATCAGGAAACAGCCGCATCATCATTTCGCGGTTTTCGAGCATGTAGGACATGCCCGACGGGGTTCTGACATTGTCCTCCAGCACGTAGAATCCGTCCTCGGCCGTTCGGACCAGATCAACGCCTGCAATATGCACCCACACGTCTTGCGGTGGCCGGCGCCCCACCATTTCCGGGCGGAAATGAGGGTTGGTCAGCACGATATCGGCCGGCACTATTCCAGCCCGGATACACTCCTGGCGGCCATAAATATCTTTCAGAAACAAATTGATGGCCGCCACCCGCTGGACCAGGCCCGCTTCAAGCGCGAGCCATTCAGGCGCCGAGACGATGCGCGGCACCACATCAAACGGGATCAGCCTTTCATTGGAGTCGGCCGCGCCATAGACGGAAAACGTAATCCCCATCCGGCGAAAATACAGTTCGGCCTGCCGGGAGCGCGCCTCCAGTAGCTCGGCCGGCGCTTCAGCCAGCCAGCGCGCCAAAGGCTGGTAACAGGCTCTCACGCCACCGCCGCCGCCCAGACCGCCCATTTCGTCAAATACTGACATGCTGTCTCCCCTGATCGGGTAAAGTGTGCTGCCGATTGCCGCAGGCCTCAAATGGTAAGGCTTTGACGTAGCGAAACAACAATCCGCGCGCCTGAAGATGGAGCCACGCTGCCCGCCAGGGCCTGCATGGAGCCCGTCCGGGCCAGCAAGGTCTGGCTCTCACACGGACGGCACCGGACAAAACGCTGCGGCCCGCAAGGCGCAACCGCGGAACGATCCGCGTGCCACATGGTTGTCATGGCATGGGACAGCATTGTTACACGCTGAGCAAGGAGGCCGGTAATGCCTGCAAAATCGAAAAGCCAGCAGAAGGCTGCCGGAGCGGCGCTGGCGGCCAAGCGCGGCGAGATCAGCAAGGACGAGCTCAAAGGCGCTTCACGCGAGATGGTTGAATCCATGAGCGAAGCCGAGCTGGAAGAGCTGGCGTCCACACCGCGCAAGGGCAAGCCCGAAAAGGTAAGCAAATCCTAGGCGCAGCCTGCCCGCAAGCGGTGATTGTCCAACGCCATCCAGTATCCCTTGGAAGGGGAAGGAGCGCTCATGTCAATTTTCATCAAGATTTTCGGTTTGCTGCTGGTGATTGCCGGGCTGGCGGTCGTGTGGTCGCCCATACCGCTGGGCATTGTATTCATCCCGATCGGGCTGGCGATTATCGTAGCCACCTCCCAGACCGCGAGGGACTGGCTGCACCGCCGCCGGCAAAACAATCCGGGCTTCGACCGGTGGCTGCGCAGGATGGAAGGCAAGGTCCCCGAGCGCTTTTCCGAACCGCTCCGGCGGACCGATGCCGACAACGGCAACGGAAACACGCCAGGCTGACCGCTTTACGTCCCGCGCGGTGCCGCGCATAACAGCGCGCATCGTCTTGCGGGAGTTCAAGCCTGATCATGAAACGCGTTTTTGTCACCGGCACGGCTGGTTTTATCGGCTTTCACCTTGCGCGCTTGTTGCTGGAAGAAGGTTTTCAGGTTCACGGCTATGACGGGCTGACCGATTATTACGATGTCAGCCTGAAAGAGGCCCGCCACCGCATTCTGGAGGGCATGCCCGGCTTCACCAAAACCGAGATCATGCTGGAAGACGCCGATGCGCTCTTTCAGGCAGCGCGCGATTTCTCCCCGGATATTATCGTCCATCTCGCCGCGCAGGCTGGCGTTCGCTACAGTCTTGAAAATCCGCGAGCCTATATCGAGGCCAACATAGTCGGCACGTTCAACGTGATGGAGATCGCGCGCGAACTGAAGGTCTCCCATCTTCTGATGGCCTCCACCTCCTCAGCCTACGGCGCGAACGAGGCGATGCCGTTCAGGGAGACCGACAAGGCCGATACGCCGCTTACCATGTATGCGGCCACCAAAAAGGCCAATGAGGTGATGGCGCACTCCTACGCCCATCTCTGGAACCTGCCGACCACCATGTTCCGCTTCTTCACGGTCTATGGACCGTGGATGCGCCCTGATCTCGCCCCGTTCAAGTTCGCCGATGCGATCCTCGCCGGCCGGCCCATCGACATCTATAATCACGGCGAGATGTACCGCGATTTCACCTATGTAGATGATCTGGTGCGCGCCATACGCCTGTTGATGGATGCGGTGCCGGAGCGCCCGGCTACGCCCGGCGACATTGCGTCAGGCGATTCATTGAGCCCCGCCGCGCCTTACCGCATCGTCAATATCGGCAACTCGGCCCGGGTGAAACTTCTGGATTTCGTTGACATTATCGAGGCCGAGCTCGGCGTGAAGGCGGTCCGCAATTACATGGACATGCAGCCGGGCGATGTGCCCGCAACCTGGGCCGATGCCAGCCTGTTACAATCGCTGACCGGTTACCAGCCGCAGACCGATATCCGCGACGGAATAGCCAAGTTCGTCAGATGGTTCCGCGAGTATTACGGGCGCTAGCCTGCCAGCTGGTGGAGGTCATCCTCCACCGCCCATAGCCGGTCCTGGCCCCAATGGGCGAGGCGGCCATTGACCCGGAAGCTAGGTACGCCCCAGAGCCCGGCTTCCAACATGGCAGCGCGATTGGCCTCTGCCGGTTCACGCCAGCCCTCATCTTTGAGCGCTGCGCTCATGGCCTCGGCGGAAATGCCAGCCCGCTGGCACAACAGCAGAAGGCCGTCATCGGTCCCGGCATCCACGCCCTGTGCGAACACACCTTGAAGAAAGGACAGCAGGAAGTCTGGTCCCCTGCCCTGATCCATGGCGGCAAACAGAACTGCCATGCCGCGTTCTACCGGCGCACCGACAGGGTCTGATACCTTGCCAAAGGGCAAGCCGAGGCGTTCAGCCTCACGCTTGGCATCACGCAGGATGTAAAGCCGTTTTGGCAAAGGCACTGGCAAGCCACGCATCACCATCGGCAATACAGGCCGCAAGCGCAGCTGGGCGCCTGTTGCCTCGGCCAGCGCCGTCAGGCGGGGGATGGCGATATAGGTATAAGGGCTGCGCAGGGAGACAAAGGCCTCCAGCACCGAGCCTTCCGGCACGGTCCGCTTTTCCAGCGTCACTTCGCGCCGGTCCAGAAAGCGGATACCGCCCGGGCGAATGCGCGCGAGCCTGTCCTCAAGGAAGGGCAAGCGGTCGAGACCCCAATACCATTCTCCCTCAAAAGCAAACATGCCGCCGAGATAATGCCCGCGCCGCGCCCGCAGCCCTTGGGCCAGGGCAAGCGCCGGGTCTCCGTTGGAAAGCGGAATGGAGGACGCCTTGCCCGTTCGGAACGCTCGCTCGACGGCGCTGGAGATAGCCGAAAACACCGTGGCATCCTCAATACCGGCCAGCGCGGCCTGCGCACGTAGTACCAGCTCTGGCTCGGGTGGCTCGGTAAAGCTCGCCTCCATGCCCAGACCACCGGCCAGTGTGCGCGCATCACGCAATGACCATTGCTTCAGCCGGTCCGCATCGGGCGCCGCCGCGGCATCGGGTGGCGGCACGATATAGGGGATTACCCGTGCGCCCCAGATGGCTTCCAGATGCGGCAAGGCACGCGCTGCCAGCGCTGAATAGGGATCATCGACCTGATGGAAATAGCTCACCACGGGCCGCGAAAGGTTCAGCCGCCGCCGTGCTGCCGCCACTATGCGCTGCATCGAGCGCAGCGTCGGGCTGGTCACAGCTTGCGGGAGCAAAGTCTTCATGGCTTCACCAGTTCCTGCCCGGCCTTTTGCAGGTTTGACAGGTCCGGCAAGGGAGGGATCGCAAGACCTTTCAGGACGGCTGGCCGCTTCTCCAGCCGGGCTTTCCAGTCCAGCAAATGATCAAGACCGTCCAGCGGCACGCCGGCCCAGAAATGCGCAAACACCCACGGGAAACAGGCAATATCGGCTATCGAGTACTCCTCCCCGGCCAGATATGGCGCGTCCGCGAGGCGCGTATTCATCACCTCGTAATTGCGCCGCGTCTCGCCCTGATAGCGATCAATGGCGAGGGGGATTTTCTCGGGCAGATAGCGGAAAAAGACATTGGCCTGACCCTGCATCGGCCCCAGCCCGCCAACCTGCCAGAACAGCCACTGGATCGCGCGCGAACGGCCATCGCTATCGGCTGGAATGAGCTGCCCGGTCTTGTCGGCCAGATGCAAAAGGATCGCGCCGGATTCAAAGATCGCGCGGCCGCCCGCGTCATGGTCCACCAGCGCGGGAATACGGCCATTGGGATTGATTTTCAGATAGTCCGGCTGTTTCTGCTCGCCTTTGAGAAGCTGCAGGACATGCACCTGGTAGGGCAGACCCAGCTCCTCCAGAGCGATGGAGATTTTCCAGCCATTGGGCGTCGGCGCGGTGTAGAGCTCCAGCATCACCTAAACCTCATAGACGGCCAGAAGGCCGTGATTGCCCAGCAGGCCGCGCACCTTGCTGCGTCCCGGCTCCGGCAGCGCCTCGATGGCAGCTTTCGTGGCGAGGCGGGTGTCTTCGACCGGCTTGCGGGTGATCATGCGCACCTCCTGACCGCTGGCGATAGTGAAGTATGATGACTTCTCGCCGGCTTCGAGCGCCGCGCGGTTGGCGATCATGTACGGCGCAAAGCCGCCTGCCATCAGGTCCAGCAATCCGCCAATGCCGTCCGGCAGGGCATCATCGGCCAGCCAGGTTTCGCCCTGGTCTGCGCGCACCCATGCGCGCTCTGTCCAGTCGAGCATGGCAGGCGCGGCGCCTTGTACAAAATTGCGCGCATAATCATCGGCGGCGAAATGCGCCTTCATCGCTCCCAGCAGCCCCAGATCGGCCATGGACAGGCGCTGGCCCAGAAGCCCGCCATCGGCGCCCACCAGCCCCGCGCACTGGCGCAGGAATTCTGCAAACTCGGCCCGCAAGCCGTCCTGATACTCCGGCCCACCGGCCATGACCGTCATCGCCTTGCGGCCCCAGGGCATGACGAAGGCAGCCGTCGCGGCGACCGATTCTTCCTCTTGCGGGGTCAGCGGGCGGTCATGTGTGCCGCCGCCCATATCCATGGCAATCTTGCGCGCGCACACCGGCGCGTCCTCATCATCGATCCAGCGCAGATGCAGCGCCGCGCGCGTGAACCATTCATCGATCCAGTCATCGAGAAGGCGGCAGACAATGTGCTGGACCGGGCTTGCCGGGATCACCGGATGGGCCGGAAAGCGCATGTGCAAAAGCTCGATGATGTAGGTGGAATCGTGAATGATCCAGCCTTCAGGCGTCTCCACGACCGGGATGAGATGCGTGCCTGCGCGCGCTTCCAGCCGGGCGCTGACATCAGGTGATTTGGGCCGCGCCTGATGGGGAATGCGCATATAGCGCAGGGCCGCCTCCACCTTGCGGGTGAAGTAGGACGGGTCGGCTCCGTAAACGATGTACTCACCCGGCATCATGGCGTTTTACTCCCCGGTTTATTGTTATCTGGCTGGCGCACCGCGCCGTGTTTCAACACCGCAATGAGCACATCGGCGTAGCGGTCGGCCGTATCGGGATCAGACAGCTCAACGCCCGCCAGAGCGCGCGCGTTCGCGCTCTGGGCGAACGGCCCGATCGCCGCATTGGTCGACAGCATGAAGAGGAAATGCGCGTCCATAGCCTGCGCCTGACCGGCTTCACGCAGCTGAAAGAAGGGCTCCAGCGTGAACGCATAAGCCGGGCGCAGATGACGCGCCACCAGCGCCTCATAGCGCTGTCCGCCTGCCAGGCCCGCCTGCATGACAAAAGCTGCCAGCCAGGGAATGCGCGACGCCGTGCGCACCGTGGCGCGCACCTGCGCCTCAATGCGTGCTGCCGGATCGTTGAAATCCACCTGCGCCAGCGCCTGAGCCATGGCGTCATTCATCTGGCCAAACAGATCTGCCGCCGCTGCGTCCCAAAGATCGGCCTTGTTGCCGAATATCTGGCGGATGACGGCATGGGAAAGCCCCGCATCAGAGGCGATATCGCGCAAGGACGCGCCATCAAATCCGCGCCGGGCAAACATGGCGGCCGCCGCATCAAGAATCCGGCGGCGTTGCAGATCGGGCGCAATTTTCACCGGACGGCCGGGGCGTCGGGCGTTTTCAGCAAGGGTCTCAGCGGCACCGGACATTGCGACACGAATCCATTGGACAGGGAGAACTAATAAATTTACAAATGTATATTAACAAGCCGGCCCAAAGAGGCAAGCGAGTAAATCCGGGGAGAGGACACATGTTGAAGAGCGCATGGGGCAGAATCCTGTTGATGGTTGCAGGCGCACTCGTCGTGCTGGCACTGGCGGGATGGTGGGCCTTTGACCGCTATTTCATCTACCTGCCCGGAATGGTTCAGGACATCCGCAATCCGATCGGACCCGTTCAGGACGTAAGCTGGCAGCCCGGACCGGACGAAGCACCTGATGGCGAACGCCCCCCCAACATCATCCTCATCGTCGCCGATGATCTTGGCTGGAATGACCTGACCCTGCATGGCGGAGTGGCGGGCGGCAGCGTTCCAACGCCCAATATGGACCGGATCGCCCGCGAGGGCGTGCAGCTGACCAATGCCTATGCCGCCAGCGGCACCTGCGCGCCATCGCGCGCCGCCCTGATGACCGGACGCTATCCTACCCGGACAGGCTTTGAGTTTACGCCCACGCCGCCCGGCATGACGCAGGTCATCGGCCATGTTGAGCGGGGCCAGTCCGGGAGGCGCCCCTTCATCGTCAACGAGGTAGCTCAGGAGATGCCGGAGTTTGCCGATATGGGCCTGCCCACAGAGGAAACGACGCTGGCCGAGATGCTGTCCGGCGCAGGCTATCACACCATCCATGTCGGCAAATGGCATCTGGGCAATACGAACGGCTCGGACCCGCTAAGCCAGGGCTTTGACGAGAGTCTGGAACTGGCCGGACTGCTCTACGCCCCCGCCGGATCGGCCGATATCGTTGAGGCGCGCCAGGATTTTGATCCGATCGACCAGGTCTACTGGGCTATCGGACGGGCCGCTGTCACACACAACAACTCGGCCCGGTTCGAGCCGGACGGCTATATCACCGAGTATTTCACGCGCGAGGCTGTCGAGGCCATCGAAGCCAACCGCAACCGCCCCTTCTTCCTCTATCTGGCAGACTGGGCACCCCATTCACCCTTGCAGGCCACGCGCGAGGATTATGAGGCCCTGGCCCATATCGAAGATCACCCGCTTCGGGTCTATGCCGCCATGATCCGGGCGCTGGACCGGGGCATTGGCGAGGTCATGGACGCGCTCGAAGCCAACGGTCTCGATGACAACACCATCATTGTCTTCACCTCCGATAACGGCGGCGCGCACTATATCGGCCTGCCCGGCATCAACGCGCCCTACAGAGGCTGGAAGGCGACCTTTTTCGGCGGCGGCATCCGCGTGCCGACCTTCGTGCGCTGGCCAGGGGTGATCGCGCCCGGCAGCCAGATGAGCGGTCTCAGCCAGCATATCGACATCGTCCCGACACTCGCCGCCATGGGCGGCGCTGAGCCAGCAGCAGACCAGGCGCTCGACGGACGCGACCTGACACCCTTCCTGACCGGCAGCCAGGAGGGCGAGCCACACGAAACGCTGTTCTGGCGCAGTGGCCATTATGAAACCGTGATCCATCAGGGCTGGAAGCTGCATCGCACGGCCAGGCCTGACCGCATCTGGCTGTTCAACCTGGATGACGACCCTGAGGAACGCACCGATCTGTCAGCGTCTGAGCCGGAGCGCGTGGCCGAGCTGACCGCCCTGCTGGATGCCCACTCCGCAACACTGGCCGAGCCGTTATGGCCTTCAATTGCAGAAATGCCGGTCGGTATCGACCAGCCGCTGGGCCAACCTGAGTCTGAGGAGGACGAGTATGTTTACTGGCCCAATTAGGCGCGCAGCCGCCGCCATCTGCCTGGCGCTCGCGCTGACTGCGCCCGCCGCGTCGCAGGAACGGCCGAACATCCTTCTCATCATCCTGGATGATATCGGCTTTACCGATCTGGGAGCCTATGGCAGCGAGATCGCCACGCCGAACATGGATGCCCTTGCCGGACGCGGAGCGCAATTCACCAATTTCCACGTTGCGCCCACCTGTGCGCCAACGCGCGCCATGCTGATGACCGGCGCGGACAGTCACTCCACGGGCGTGCCCACACTCGAACACCTCGTCATCCCCGAATATGAAGGCCAGTTTGGCCATGAGGGCGAGTTGAACACCGCCGTCGCGACGCTTGCCGAACACCTTGCCGTATCGGGCTATCAGTCCTTCATCACCGGCAAATGGCATCTGGGCCGTTCAGATACCGCCCTGCCTGCCGCGCGCGGCTTTGACCGCAGCTTCATTCTGGACTCCTCGGGCGCCGACAACTGGGAGCATCGTCCCTATCTGCCGCATTATGACCGTGCCGAATGGTGGGAGGATGACCAGCCAGCGCACGAATTGCCCGATGAATTCTATTCATCGCAATTCCTGACCGACCGGCTGATCAGCTATATTGATGAGGCGGATGCAAGCCGGCCGTATTTTGCCGTGCTCTCCCTTCAGGCCAATCACATACCGCTTCAGGCACCGCGCGAGTTCGTTGAGCGCTATGAGGGCGTTTATGATGCCGGCTGGGACGCGCTTCGCGAGGAACGCCGCCAGACAGCCATGGAACTCGGTCTGGTGTCACCGGATACAGAGCTGGCCGAGCTGCCGGCGGGCTTGCGCAGCTGGGAAGGTCTCTCTGACCGCGAGCGCGAGTTTGCGATTGCCTCGCGCGAAGTCGCCGCCGGCATGCTGGAAGCAGCCGACCACCATATCGGCCGCCTTCTGGACCGGCTGGAAGCGGACGGGACGCTCGACAACACGCTGGTCGTCGTCCTCTCCGATAACGGGCCGGAATACAATCACCCCACCGACAACAGCTCATTCGGCGTCTGGCTGGCGATGCAAGGCTACTCTCTCGATCCGGAAGGTCTGGGCGAAGAGGGCAGCTACGCCTTTATGGGGCCGGAATGGGCCAGCGCGTCGGCCTCGCCCTTTTCGCTTTTCAAATTTCATGCCGGTGAGGGCGGGTTGCGCGTTCCCTTGATCATGGCCGGGCCGGGCGTTGAAACGCGCGGACTGGAGAGCGGTTTCAGCTTCGTCACCGATATCGCCCCGACCTTGCTGGATATTGCCGGAGCGGAGCCGCTGGCAGATCGCGAGCCCCTGACGGGCCGCTCGCTGGTGCCCGTGCTGTCCGGTGAAACCCAGGCCGTCTACGGCCCGGACGATGCGATCGGGCTTGAAATGTCAGGCATGTCCGCGCTGTGGCGCGGCGACTGGAAACTGACCCGCAGCATGGCACCGTTCGGTGACGGGCGGTGGCGGCTGTTCAATCTTGCCCGGGATGCAGGCGAGGCCAATGACCTGTCGGAAGCCGAGCCGGAGGTTTTCGCCTCCATGATGGAGGCTTATCTGGCCTATGAAGCACGCGCCGGCGTCATCCCGGTTCCAGCGGACTTCAACGGTGAGGAACGCATTGCGGCACTAGGCTGGGACGCGTTCTTGCGACGCAATGGCGCCCTGTTGACCGGGCTGGGCCTGCTGCTTGTGGTGATGCTGGCGGGCGGCACAATTCTCATTGTCCGCAGACAGCGTTGATCAGTCCCGGGTATCGGGCGCTGGCCCGCGCCAGACGGTGCGAAAGCCCAGATGCTCTGTCGAAAACCGCTCATCGCCCGGCTGGCGCGCCGCCGGGCGGTAGCGGTGACAATAGGAGTCTGAACACAGGAATGACCCGCCCTTGATGACCCGGAAGCCCGGCTGCTCCCATTCGTCCTGCGTCCATTCCCAGACATTGCCTGCCACGTCGTAAAGGCCATAGCCATTGGGCGCGTAGCAGCCTACCGGCGCAAGGCCCGCATGACCGTCTTCGCCGGTATCGCGGACAGGAAACACGCCTTGCCAGTGATTGGCCTGATAGGCCCCGCCCGGACGCATTTGGCTGCCCCACACATAGGGCGCGCCCTCCAGTCCGCCGCGTGCGGCGCGTTCCCACTCAGCTTCGCCGGGAAGGTCATGGCCGCGCCAGCGCGCATAGGCCAGCGCATCCTCATAGGCGATCTGCACCACAGGCCAGTTCTCGCGGCCCTCGATTGCGCTTGAGCCTCCTTGCGGACGGCGCCAGCTCGCACGCGGGTCAAATCGCCACCAGGTGCGGATATCCGACCAGTCCCGCACTTGTACGCCGGGGCCGAACACGCCCCCTCCGCCCGCCTCCGCGCCTTCGCGCTCCGCCAGCGTTACATAGCCGGTTGCCTCGACAAAGGCGGCAAACTCGCCATTGGTAACCTCGTGGACACCTATCCAGAAGCCCTCCACCTGCTCGGTGCGCACGGGTGCCTCTTCGGGAAAGAAATCGTCTGAGCCCAGCTGCACGCTGCCAGCAGGCACCCACACCATCGCCGCGCCCGGATCAGCCGGATCCGGCACGGCTACCGGCAAGCAGGCCTGCGGGCCGGTCTCGCTGCCGCAAGCGGCGAGGATCATGGCTGAACCTGCCATCACTCCAGCAAGCCTTCCAGCGTTCTTCATGGGCTGCACTCCTGCTCGCGTACGGCCTTGATTATGCGGGGCTGCGCGCCGCGCTGAAAGGCCATCACCCATACAGTGTGATAGAAAAAATCTGCACTTCGCGCCTGCAGCATTAAAACTGACTATAGCGTCAATCAGGATAATCGATTTAGTTTGTTGAGGCGGGCTTGATACACATAACATGCAGGGTGCCCTGAGCGCCCACCGAAACGATGCGCGTCTTACCCTCGGGACGTGCCAGCACGATTGGAGCACAATATGGACGGAAATGATGCGAAGATGGCGGGCAAATGCCCGGTCATGCATGGCGGCAATACCAGCTATAACACGCACCCCACCCGCTGGTGGCCGAACATGCTCAACCTCGACATCTTGCACCAGCATGGTGCCCGCGCGAACCCGATGGATGTCGGCTATAATCATCGCGAAGCGGTGAAGACGCTCGACTTCAAGGGCGTCTGGAACGATGTCGACGCGCTGCTCACCGACAGCCAGGAATGGTGGCCGGCTGACTGGGGCCATTATGGCGGCCTGTTCATCCGTCTGTCCTGGCACGCGGCCGGCTCCTACCGTCTGGGCGATGGGCGCGGCGGCGCCGGTTCGGGCAATATCCGCTTCGAACCGCTCAACTCCTGGCCGGACAATGCCAGCCTGGAAAAAGCGCGCCGCCTGCTCTGGCCAGTGAAGAAGAAGTACGGCAACGCCCTTTCCTGGGCTGACCTGCTGGCCCTCGCCGGTACGGTCGCCTATGCGAACATGGGCCTGAAAGTTTACGGCTTCGCCTTTGGCCGCGAAGACATCTGGGCACCCGAAATCGACATCAACTGGGGTAGCGACAGCGCGATCCTCGCCCCGTCAGACGAGCGTGTGTCGTCCATCGACGACGCCAACACCATGCTCAACCCGCTGGCCGCCTCCCACATGGGTCTCATCTACGTGAACCCGGAAGGCGTGAACGGCAATCCCGATCCGGCCAAGACCGCAAAGTTCGTGCGCTCTACCTTTGCCCGCATGGCCATGAATGACGAGGAGACCGCGGCCCTGACCGTGGGCGGCCACACCGTCGGCAAATGCCATGGCGGCACGATGGCCGACCGGATCGGTGCTGATCCCGCCTCCAGCGACCTGCAACTGGCTGGTCTCGGCTGGGACAATCCGGGCTTTGACGGCAAGGCAAACACCGCCCACACCTCAGGGCTTGAAGGCGCCTGGACGACCAATCCGACGCAGTGGGACATGGGCTATCTCGACCTGCTCTTCAAATACGAGTGGGAAGTGAAAAAGTCGCGCGCCGGTGCGTGGCAGTGGGAGCCGATCAACATTGCCGAGGAAGACAAATTCCCCGACGCATCCGATCCCACGATCAAGCATAACCCGATCATGACCGACGCCGACATGGCCATGAAGGTCGACCCGACCTATCGCGCCATCTGCGAGCGCTTCCACAAGGACCCGGCTTATTTCGCCGACACCTTTGCCCGCGCCTGGTTCAAGCTGACCCACCGCGATATGGGCCCGAAGGCCAACTATTACGGCCCGTTCGTGCCGGACGAAGACCTGATCTGGCAGGACCCGGTCCCGCAAGGACCGACCAGCTACGATGTGGAGACGGTCAAGGCGAAGATTGCCGCCAGCGGCCTCAGCATCGCCGAAATGGTCAATACCGCGTGGGACAGCGCCCGCACGTATCGCGGCTCGGACAAGCGCGGCGGTGCCAACGGCGCGCGCATCCGCCTGGCGCCGCAAAAGGACTGGGAAGGCAATGAGCCGGCCCGCCTGGCCAAAGTGCTGTCCGTGCTTGAACCGATCGCGAAGGAAACCGGCGCCAGCATCGCTGACGTCATTGTCCTGGCGGGCAATGTCGGTATCGAGAAGGCGGCCAAGGCCGGCGGCTATGACGTAAAGGTTCCGTTCGCACCGGGCCGCGGCGATGCCACCGCCGAGATGACCGACGGTGACAGCTTTGAGTCGCTTGAGCCGTTCGCAGATGGTTTCCGCAACTGGATCCGCAGTGATTATGATACCAAGCCGGAAGAGGTTCTTCTCGACCGCGCCCAGCTCATGGGGCTCACCGGACCGGAAATGACGGTGCTGGTCGGCGGCCTGCGGGTGATCGGTGCCAATCATGGTGGCTCCAAGCACGGCGTGTTCACGGACAAGGAAGGCGCGCTGTCGACCGACTTCTTCGTCAACCTCACCGACATGGGCTATAAATGGGAGCCCAAGGGCAAGAACGCGTATGACATTGTCGACCGCAAGACCGGCAAGACCCGCTGGACGGCAACACGCGCCGACCTGGTCTTCGGATCGAACGCGATCTTGCGCGCCTATTCGGAAGTCTATGCCCAGGACGACAACAAGGAGAAATTCGTGCGCGACTTCGTTGCGGCCTGGACAAAGGTGATGAACGCTGACCGGTTCGATCTGGCAGCCTGACGCTTAACCGGTTGATAAACCGAAACCTTGGAGAGCGCCCGGATGCCAATGGTGTCCGGGCGCTTTTTCATGCTGCTGGAGACTTGATCGCGAGCATTCCTGCGCTAGCGTTCCGCCGGCGGTGCGCCGCACCATCGCGATTTCCCTGAGGAGCCCATACCTATGCCGTTTCCGACAAAAGGCCGTTCCGCCGATGATCTGCTGGCTGAACTGGAGGCCCGCAAGGCCAATGATGTGCGCTGGAAAGAGGGCCGCGTCTTTGCCTATGTCTACGACGCCGGCCCTGAAGCCATGGAAACGGTCAAGCAGGCCTATTCGTCCTTCCTGACCGAGAACGGCCTCGACCCGACCTCGTTTCCGTCCTGCCTCGAGCTGGAGCGCGACGTGATCGCGATGGCTCTGGACTTGCAGAACGCGCCGGCCTCGGCAAAGGGCAGCTTTACCACGGGCGGCACCGAAAGCATCCTGTTGTCGGTAAAGACGGCGCGCGATCATGCCCGCGCCACGAAACCGCACATCACCGCGCCTGAGTTGATCCTGCCAGAAACCGCCCACCCGGCCTTCTACAAGGCCTGCAAATATTTTGACGTCACACCGGTGGTGACACCGGTGGATCCGGACGGCTTCACCGCCCTGCCCGACGCCATGGAAAAGGCCATCAGCGACCAGACGGTAATGCTGGTCGGGTCCGCGCCCTCCTACGCCCACGGGGTTGTGGATCCGATTGCTGCCATTGGCCAGATCGCTCTGAAGCATGGGCTTCTGTTCCATGTCGATTGCTGCGTCGGGGGCATGTATCTGCCCTTTGCGCGCAAGCTGGGCGCGGATATTCCAGACTTTGACCTGTCGACACCGGGCGTGACCCAGATGTCGCTGGACTTCCACAAATGGGGCTATGCCGCCAAGGGCGCTTCGTGCGTGCTCTATACCGATGGCGCGCTGCGCAAGCACCAGATTTTCGCCTGGTCGGGCTGGACCGGCTACACCATCGTCAATCCGACCATGCAGTCCGGCCGCTCCGGCGGACCAATTGCCGGCGCCTGGGCGGCGCTCAATTTCATCGGCGAAGACGGCTATCTGCGCTTTGCGAAGGTCACGCAGGAAGGCGCGCGCAAGATCTGCGAGGCCATACACGAGATTGACGGCCTGAAACTGCTCGGCAAGCCGCCGGGCAATCTGCTCGCCTTTGCCGCTGAAGATTTCGACATTTTCGCGCTGTCCGACGCCATGAAAGCCAAGGGCTGGTATCTGCAGCCCCAGTTCGGCTTTGGCCCGTCACCGGCCAATCTGCACATTTCGGTCGGCTTCGTGAACGCGCCCAATGTCGATGCCATGCTGGATGATCTGCGCGCCGAGACCGCCCGCCTGCGCGCCGACCCCCAATACCAGGTGGCCCCTCACAAGCCGGAAGACATTGCCACCCTTGCTGACATGGACCCAGCCGAGCTGCTCGATTCCATGAGCGGCGTCTTCGCTGCCCGGTCAGGCGGTTCCGGGGCTGAAATGCGCCCGATCAACACGCTGATGGACGCCCTGCCGCACACTGCCCGCGACCGTATTCTCAAGGAGTATGTCAACCGGCTCTACGCCAAGGATCGAAATCCCGGCACCGCGCCGTGAGGCAGCGCCACGCTGTCCTGACGCCCGATCATTGAACCCGCCGCGCAAAAGGCGCTTTCACTCATGGCCCGCTCACCTGACAATCCGGACGCCCGCTTGCCGGGAACACCTGATGCGCTGGCGGCCTATTGCCTGAACGCGCTGAAAGACGGCTGGGGTGATGACTGGGACACGCCGCTCAAGAACGCGGTTGGCGATCTGGCCAATGAGATATTCTCTGGCCTGCATCGCGGCGCAGTATCTGTCGAAGGTCTGGCCACACTGGTGCGCGGGCTGGCTGATAGCGGGCTGAAGCGGCGGGCCGGCGCCTTGCGCGAGCTGCACGCCGACGGCCTTTCAGGCGCTGCCCTTGATGCGCTAAAGGCGCGCCTGGAAGCGCTCGCGGGCAAAGGCTTCGAGGTGTATTCAGACGCGGTAGCGCGGCGCAAGGCGGGTATCGTTTTTACCGCCCACCCCACCTTCGCGGTATCCAGAGCGATGCGGGCAAGCCTGGCCGATGCCGCCGTGGACGGCACCGATCCCAATCCCGGCCGCCTTGCGCACGGTCCTGACGACGACATTTCCCTGCCCGCCGAGCATGCCGAGGTGAAAGCGTCGCTGGAAAAGGCCCGCAACGGCCTCGCCTGGCTGGACGCTCTGGTGCTGGACATTGCGCGCAAGCACTTCCCGGATCGCTGGCATGAGTTGCGGCCCGATCTGATCTCGCTGGCAAGCTGGGTCGGCTATGATCTGGATGGCCGCACGGACATTCACTGGGGGCGCTCGATTGCCTTCCGGCTGGAGGAAAAGGCGATCCAGCTGGAGCGCTATGCACGTCTGGCCACTGAAGCCGGGATGGACGATATCGCAGGCCGGCTCCAGCGTGCAGGCGATCTCGCGCGCGAACAGGCCGCCCTCTTCGAGGGTGATCTGGAGCAACCGCAAACGGTTGTGCGCGCCGCCAACGCTCTGACCGGACCCCATCGCGACCGGCTGGTCTCGCTAAAGGTGATGATCGGCGAGCTGGATGGCCGCCTTGCCGCTGCGTCTCCAGACACCGCCCCGGCCATAGCCGCTCTGCGCAGCGAAATGGCATCGGCAGGACTTGGCGCGGCCCATATTCATTTACGCATCAACGCGGCCCAGCTGAAAAGCGCGGTGCGGGCCGATCTGGGGCTGGAAGAGGAAGAGGAAGATTTCGGCCGTCTGGCGTTGGCCCGCGCGGCAGAACGCGCTGAGGCCGCCGAGCTGCACGCCGTCAGCTTCGCATCCGTGTTTCTTGAGCAGATGACCGCGCGGCGCCAGTTCATGATGTGCGCACAATTTCTCAAACATATCGACGCCGACACCCCTATCCGCTTCCTCCTGGCCGAATGCGAAACACCGGCAACGGTCATGGGCGCGGTTTATCTGGCCCGCCTCTACGGCGTCGCTGACAGGGTCGATATCTCGCCCCTGTTCGAGACCCCCGAAGCGCTGGAGCGCGGCGGGCGGTTGATGGACCGGCTGATCAGCGAACCGGCCTATCGCGACTATATCGAGGCGCGCGGACGGCTGACCATCCAGCTCGGCTTCTCTGATGCCGGCCGCTTCATGGGGCAGGTGGGCGCGGAGCTGGCTATCGAACGCCTGCATATTCTGGTCGCGCGCGCACTGGCCCGCAATGACATCCGCGATATCGAGCTGATCATATTCAACACCCATGGCGAATCGATGGGGCGCGGGGCTCATCCCGGCTCCTTGCCCGACCGGCTGGACCATCTGCTCACTCCCTGGGCGCGCTCACGCTTCAAGGCCGCCAGCGTGCCGGTGATCCACGAGACCAGCTATCAGGGCGGCGATGGCTACGTCCATTTCGCGCGGCAGGAACTGGCCGATTCGGTGATCGTGCAGACCGCCTTGCACGCGCTGGACATACCCGACGGCAACAGAGCCGATCCGTTCTATGCCGAGATCGATTATACGTGGGACGTCTACCGGGCGCTCAAAAGCTGGCAGGAAAGCCTGTTTGAGAATGCCGACTACCGTAGTGCGATCACGGCGTTCGCGCCGAACATGCTGGTCAAGTCCGGATCGCGAAAGGCCAAGCGGCCGGGCGCGCCCGGACAGGCGCTGGACCTGTCCATGCTGCGCGCCATTCCGCACAATGCGGCGCTGCAACAACTGGCCATTCCGGTGAATGTGTCTGGCGGCATCGGCTCTTCGACGCATTCCGAACCCGAACGCATGGCAGACCTGATGCGCCGCTCGCCGCGCATGGAGCGCCTGATTGCCATGGTCGTGCATGCGCGCACGCTGACAAGCCTGAGCGCGCTTCGCGGCTATGCGCGCCTGTACGACGCCAGCGAGTGGACTGGCCGCGCGGCCTGGGCCCGCACACCGGTCATGCAGCGCGCCTTCCTGGACCTCGCCGGCAGGCTGGCCGACCAGTCGCGCCACACCGCGCTGGAGCGGCTTGCCAACCATCTCTCGGCAGACCTGATGAAATTTGACCGGCTATCGGACACAGATTCATGGCGTGACGATCCCGACCGCTACGATATCGAGGCACTTCATGCGGTCAGGCAGGCCCTGATCATGCAGGCTTTCCTGATCATTTCCCGTCTGCCCGGATTTTCCGCCCGCCATGACCTGACGCGCAGTGACCTGATCGATCTGGTGCTGGCGCTGCGCATACCCGAGGCCGTCAGCGCGCTGGACGAAATCTTCCCCGAAGCCAGTGAAGCGCTCGGTGCGCTCGACGCCATCGAGGAGCCCAGCACAACCGATTCACCTGCCTTGAGAGGATATCCGGAGATCCAGGCGCGCATCATCCGCCCGCTGGAGCAGCTTCATCCGCTGATCACCCAGATCAGTGTGGCCATCGGCCATTATCACCGGGCTATCGGTTAGCGCGGCTAGCGCCCGTCCGTCTCGATGCGCAGGGTTTCATCGCCGATATTGATTTCCATCGTGTTGGTCTGGCTGTCGCGCCAGATCGCATAAGCGACCGCGCCGACAAGGATCAGAACAACGGCAACACCGCCATAAACCAGTTTCTGGTTGGAACGCATCGGGATACTCCTCTGTCTGCCCCGCCACGAGGAGCGCACGGGTAGAACGCGGCACGCCCGAACCGGTTCCACCGACGAGGAAATAAGCGAAGGGCCGGAATGGTGGCTCCGGCCCTTCGCGCCTCAACGTACAGCTGAAAGCCCTACCAGCCCCAGCTCACGCCCGCACGGCCAGCAACCTGGCCGGTGCGGAAGCCGGTCCCGACACCGACATTGAGGAACACATTCTCGCGGAAGCGGCCGACAGCTCCGAATCCGGCCGCACCTGAGCTGGCGTAGTGGCCATAGTTTGCGGAGAAGGCGAACGTCTGTCCGGGCTGCAATATCGTTGCGCCGCTCAGTGCCATTGCCATGGCAATGCCGTCCGAGTGATCGCGTAGCCGGTCGCTTTGCGCCTCGACGCTGCTCTCCAGCCCGTCAACCCGGTCAAACCAGGGCTGGAAATCCATCGTCGCCAGATTTCCTGACGCGTCGGACGTGACCATGTAGGTTGAGCCCGACTGCGCATCCCGGCTGGCTTGAGAGTTGATCCCGGCAAACGTGTAGGTGTTGCTGGAAGACCCTATAGCCACCTGTCCGTTGCGTGTCGTCTCGACACCCGAACCGATAGCGATCGCGTTGGCATTTGTTGCCTGTGCATTCACACCGATAGCAATGGAGCCCGAACCGGTCTGGGCAGGGCGGATATCTCCGACCGACGCATTGCCCGCGCTTGCCGGATCATCGTCCTGACCGGCTTGCGCACCCGAACCGATGGCGATGTCATTGCCCGAACTGGTCGAGCCGCCCTGCACACCGCCGGTTTGCAGCTGCGCAAGCTGGGTCGAGGCCTGCTGCAAGGCTTCCATCTGCGCCTGCATTTGTGCCTGCAGAGCCTCGATCTGCGCTTGCAGGGCAGCAACCTGAGCCGAGTTGTCAGCAGGCGCCGGCCCGGCATCTTGGAGCGTCTGGATATCTGCCGCATTCTCGGTGACCTTGCCATCCAGCTCGGCAAATGCACTGCCGACATCGTTGAAGCTGGTGCCCTGGATGACATAGGTGGGCGCGGTGAACGAGCCTGCCGAATAGGCCGCGCCGCCGCCGAAGAACCCGGCCAGCTCATTGCCAAAGCTCTGGAAGTTCACCGATGCACCGCCTGTTATTGCAGCAAGCTGTCCGACCGTGGCCGCGTCGGTGTCTGCGACACCATCGGCGACATTTACCAGACGGCGCTCTGACGTAATGTCGCCGAACGAGACCGTGTCTTCTTCCGTCGCGAGCGAGAACGCACCGATGGCAATCGCGTTGTCCGCCGTCACCGACGCGCCATAGCCCAGCGCTATCGCGTTCAGGTTCGCGGCGCTGGCATCACGGCCAAAGGCCAGGGCGTACAAGCCCGCCGCCGAAGCCGAGGGACCAATCGCCACACTTTCATCACCGCTGGCCGCCGCGCTGCGCCCCAGAGCCAGCGCGTTGAGCGCACTGGCATTGGCGCCAAAGCCGAGAGCCGTGCTCGACAGCCCGCTGGCCTGCGCAATCGGCCCCAGCGCCATGGCGCCTGTTGCCGAAGCATTGGCAGACGCGCCCAGCGCGATCGCATTAAAGCCGGACGCATTGGCGCCCTGTCCGAAGGCCATGGCAAACAGGCCGCCTGCATCGGCTTCACGCCCGAGCGCAATAGTATCTGAGGCTGACGCCCGCGAGGCGCGACCGAGCGCGAACGCGTTCTCGCCTGTTGCTTGCGCGTCGTAACCAAACGCGCTTGCGCCTTCCGCGTCCGCAATTGCCTCAGACCCGACGGCGGTCGTGTAGTCAGAATTGGCCTCCGCACCGCCACCCAGCGCCGTGCTTTGCAGTGCCAGCGCCTCTGCCTGCAGTCCCAGCGCAACGGATGCGGTCCCTGCGGCGTCCGCTTCAGCGCCGACTGAAACCCCGCCTTCGCCGCTGACCAGTGCGCCCGACCCTAGCGCTATACCCATATCGGCCGTGGCCGAGCTCTGTGCGCCAATGGCCAGCGCGCCGACATTCTGCGACCAGGCAAGAGCCCCCAGGGCAAGCCCGCCTTCCTCATCGGAGCGCGCATTATACCCCAATGCCGCCGAGGCCTCCCCCAGCGCCTGTGAATTCTTGCCGAACGCAGAACTGCGAAACCCGCTGGATACGGCCGTGTGCCCGAAGGCCGCCGACCCTTCGCCGCTGGCGGTCGCCAGCCGCCCGCAGGCTGTTGCGTCAATATTGGCTGAGGCTCCACCGGTTGTGTCATCCTCAAGAAGACAGGAACGGTTCGCCGGTGCTGCAAATGCCGCAGGGGCAGCAAATACCGCCGCCGACGCGCAAGCAGCAATCAGCGCAATAGCCGATATGCCCGTAGCCACGGGGTTTGCGCGTACGGCGGCGCCGTTCTCCGTCAGAATGCTCGTTGAAATTTTCATGATCGTCTCCCCACCAAGAGCTTGTTTGCTCGCGCCGCTCAAAGGGCGCTGTCTGGTGGGAGAAAATTAACCGTGACACCGCGAGGCCGTTAGGACAGGCGTCTCAGAATAGGCCCCGTCACTTGACCATACGTCTCAAAACGCCGCGAGATTATACTTCAGGTAGATTTGCGGGCGCAAAAATGCTGCCTGGGATTGTTCCGCTCTAGGCTGCTGGTGGAGGAGTCTTCGGCCTGAACCGGCAGTATTGCGCAATCGCGCAACGCCAGCATTCGGGCTTTCTCGCCTTGCAGACATACCGCCCGTGCAGGATCAGCCAGTGATGGGCCCCTTTCAGGTATTCAGGAGGCGTGATGCGCTCCAGCCCCTCCTCCACCTGATCAGGCGTCTTGCCCGGTGCCAGCTTCGTGCGGTTGGAGACGCGGAAGATGTGGGTATCGACCGCAATCGTGTGCTGGCCGAACGCCTCGTTGAGCACGACATTGGCCGTCTTGCGGCCCACGCCCGGAAGCCGGACCAGCTCATCGCGCGTTTGCGGCACTTCCCCGCCGAACTCCTCGATAATCATGCGCGAGAGCGCAATGACATTCTTTGCCTTGTTGCGGAAAAGCCCGATCGTCTTGATGTGCTCGCGCACCGCGTCCTCGCCCAGCGCCAGCATCTTTTCAGGCGTATCGGCCTGTGCAAAAAGCCGCTTCGTCGCCTTGTTCACGCCTACGTCTGTCGCCTGCGCGGACAAAGCCACCGCCACCACCAGCGTGAACGGATTGGTGTAGTCCAGCTCCGTCTTCGGCTCGGGCATGATGTGCGACAGCGTTCCGAAGATCGCTGCCGCATCGGCACGCGATATGGCACGCGGGCGGGCGGTCTTGCGGGGGCGGGACGGGGATGAGATTTTTGCCATGCTCAGGACTTAGCGGCCACACGCGGGACGGGCAAGGCATCTCAGCGATGGTCGAACGACCAGCTCAGGGCCGCGATCCGCCACGCCCCGTCCTGCTTTCGCATCAGCCACATATGGCGTCCGCTTACGGTCAGCTCGCCGCCTTGCATGGACAGGCGTGTCTGAAAGCGTGCGGTCTTCCAGGCATGAGACGGCCCGCCATCGATATGGGAATCGGCGATAGCGATATCGAGAATTTTCCCCGGCGCGGCCTGCGCATCTAGAAAGGCTTGCCGCCCCTCTGCCTTCGGCCCGTCAGGCGGACACAAAGCGCAGTCATGGGTCAGCAGGCGTTCGAGCGCGGCGCGGTCGGATCCCAGCTCTGCGACGATCCAGTCGGCCTCAAGGGCCCGTATGGCCGCGCGGTCTGCGTCTTGGAGCACGTGTCCCTCCCTGATTGGTGGCAGTTCGGCGTGAAGCTCACGCCCTAAACCCGCTCGCGCTCCGGCAGGTAAATCTCGCGTTTGCCCGAATGGTCCGCCGGGCCGATCATGCCTTCGTCCTCCATGCGCTCGATGAGCGAGGCGGCGCGGTTATAGCCGATCTGCAGGCGGCGCTGGATGTAGCTGGTCGAGGCTTTCCGGTCGCGCGCGACAACGGCCACAGCCTGATCAAACAGATCATCGCCGGACCCGCCTTCCGCGCCGTCCAGACCGGGAATACCGCCCTCGTCATCAAGGTCTTCGGTGACAGCGTCGAGATATTCCGGCGCACGCTGCTTTTTGAGGAAGTTGGCGACGTCCTCCACCTCGCGATCAGAGACGAACGGCCCGTGCAGGCGGCGTATGCGCCCGCCTCCGGCCATGAGCAGCAGATCGCCCTGGCCCAGAAGCTGCTCGGCGCCCTGCTCGCCCAGAATGGTCCGGCTGTCGATCTTGGAGGTGACCTGATAGGAAATGCGCGTCGGGAAATTGGCCTTGATCGTGCCGGTGATGACATCCACCGAAGGACGCTGGGTCGCCATGATGACATGAATGCCTGCAGCGCGCGCCATCTGCGCCAGACGCTGCACGGCACCCTCGATCTCCTTGCCCGCGACCATCATCAGGTCTGCCATCTCGTCGATCACCACGACGATATAGGGCATGTGATTGGGCTCAATGGTCTCGGTTTCGTAGACCGGCTCGCCGCTCTCGCGGTCAAACCCGGTCTGGACCGTGCGGGTCAGCATCTCGCCCGCTTCGCGCGCCTCGGCGGCCTTTTCATTGAAACCGGCCATGTTGCGCACACCGACCTTGGACATGCGCAAATACCGGCTCTCCATCTCGCGTACCGTCCATTTGAGGGCGGCGACGGCCTTTTTCGGATCGGTCACGACCGGGGAGAGCAGATGCGGGATGCCGTCATAGACGGACAATTCCAGCATTTTCGGATCAATCATGATCATCCGGCACTCTTCAGGCGGCAGCCGGTAGAGCAGGGACAGGATCATCGCATTGATACCCACCGACTTGCCCGAGCCGGTCGTACCCGCGATCAACAAGTGGGGCATCCGCGACAGATCGGCGGTAAACGGCTCCCCGCCAATCGTCTCGCCCAGCGCCAGCGGCAGCTCGGCCCGGTTCTTCTCAAAGCCCGACGAGGAGAGCAGCGTGCGCAAGAATACCGTCTCGCGGCTGGAATTGGGCAGTTCGATGCCGATGGCGTTACGCCCCGGCACGACGGCCACGCGGCAGGCAATGGCGGCCATGGAACGGGCAATATCATCGGCCAGATTGATCACCCGGCTGGTCTTCACACCCGGCGCGGGTTCCAGCTCGTAGAGCGTCACAACCGGACCAGGGCGCACCTCGATAATCTCGCCCTTGACGCTGAAATCACCCAGCACTGCGGCCAGCAATTCGGCATTCTGGCGCAGCCCGTCCGTGTCGACCACATCCTTGCGCGGCGTCGCCTTCGTCAGCAGATCAAGGCGCGGCATTTCGAAGTCCGAACCGGAACTGAAAGGCAAGGCGGTCTGCGCCTCGCGTGCTTCTCGGTCAGAACTTTTCGGTTTGCCCTTGGGGGCAATCTTCACGCCGGACGCCGCGCGGGCATCCTCGTCTGGTACGCGCCGCGCGGTGACAGCCCCCGCGCCCGGTGCGCGTCCGCCGCGCAGAATGGCCGGCGCATTCTCCGCGCGCGCTTCGCTGGCAATCTCGAACGGCCGGTCCTCCTGGCTGCGCCAGCTGGAGGGCAGCTCGTCGGCAAGGCGTTCAATCCAGCCACGCACCGTTTCCCAGCACGTGACCGCCGCAGCGCGTGCCGCTGACAGGTCGTGCGTATTCAGGCCAAAGCAGAAAAAGGTGCCCAGAATGGCGGCCAGCAGCCCGGCCAGAGCGGCCATCACGCTGACGCCGGACATGCCCGCGCCATCCGCCAGCCCCGAAACGCTGGCCAGAAGACTGTCACCCAGCAAACCGCCAAGCCCTACCGCGAAGGGCCAGCTGAGCGGAACCGGCAGGACCGAGACCGCCACCGCGAACCCGCAAAGGGCAAAAGCGCCGCACAAGGTGCGGAACAATACCACCGGCAGGGAACGCCGGCGCGGCCCCTGCATGGTAAGGATCAGGCCCCAGCCAAAGATCATCAGCGCCAGACCGGCACCGGCCCAGCCGGAGGTCTGCAAGATGAGGTCTGCAGCAATAGCGCCGGCCGGACCGGCCAGATTGGTCACGTCCTGCCCGGTTGCGCCATTGAGGCTGGGATCAAGGGGATTGTGGCTGAAGATGGCAATGAGCGCGAGCGCGCCGAGCGCGGTCATCGTACCGCCCACCAGCACGGCGCGCACCTGTGCAATCAGCCCGGCACGCACGGGGGGCTGCGCTTCGCGGCTTGCGGCGCGGGAGGTTTGGGACGAACGGGCCATGTCACCGCGCAGTGTGCCGCGCAAACCTTCCCGGCTGGTAAATGCCGGTTAAGCAAATACCGGATTTTCACGGCACCGGCAGGTAGAGAATGACCGGGTCACGCCGGGCATCGTCAGGCGCGGAGCCGTCCGCGGGAAACAGCTCCCACTGGGCATTGGCCAGCACAAACAGCCTGCCGTCAGATACCCGCACAGCCGTCGGCTCACGAAAATCAGGATGGCCCGTCAATACAGGCTGCACCCGCGCACCGCGTCCCCATGGCTCCAGCGCGATATGGAAAAGTCCGTGCGGCTGGACGCCGTTGCGAATGCCGTAAAGCTCGCCATAGCTGTCGGTAGCAAGGCCGTCAAAACCGATAAGGCTGCCTTCCAGCAACGGAACCAGGCTGGCCTCCTGGCTTACCGGATCAATGCGCCAGAGCCCGGTGGCATAGTCCATCACCCACAGCGCGCCCTGCGCGAGCGCGAGCCCCTGCAGGGACGACATGCGCGGGTCTTCGGCATAAACCTCCAGCTCACCATCCGGGCTTTCCAGCCGGTAGATGCGCCCCGCCTCGCTATCGCTGGCGTAGATGACACCGTCGCTAGCCAGCACATCGGAGAAATGTCCTGCCCGTTCGTGGGTCAGGCGCCGGGCGACGCCGCCTGTGAAGAGGTCAAAGGCCACCAACGCCGTCTCATAGTTTTCAGGCACATCGCTTGCCGATTGTTCCAGTCGCCCGGTGGCCGCGTAGAGAATGCGGTTGCGGGCATCGAGCGCCATCCCGAACACTGAACCCAGCCCGTCAGCCGCGCCTGCCATCCGTTCGGGGTTTTGCGGATCGTCAAGACGCACAGAATAGATGGACGCGTCGGCAACCGTGCCCAGATAAAGCCGCTCGGCGTCGATATCGACGGCAAATGTCTCTACCAGCGCGTCACGCAAAGGCACGGTTAGATAGCGTTCGGCCTGACCGGCGGGCGCGAGATTTTGCTCCATGCGGTCTGTGAGCCCTGCAAGGCGCTCGCCGTCATGGGCTTCGAGCGCATCAGCCAATTGAGGCATTGAGGCCAGATCAATGCCAAATCCCGCAATGGTTACTGCCTCAAGCGCATCAAGAGCGCCGTCCAGATCACCGCCATTGGCCGACAGGATAACGGCGTTGACCAGAAGCCCGTAATGGCCGGGCTGAAGTTCCAGCGCCGCCGCATTCGTCTGCGCGGCGCCCTCCCAGTTACCCGCACCGGCCAGCTCACGGGTCTCGGCGCGCAACATCTGGGACTGTTCCAGCAAGGACTGGGGCGCAGTGTCAGGGGTGTCGGAAAGGGCGAGGGCGGCGGCGACAGCCAGAGCAAGTGTTATCATGCTCAAAACGTTTGCCGCCCCGGCCGGTCATGGCAAGAGCGAATGGCTGTTGTTCACTCGCTCGTGTGGTCAGTCATTCTCGCCCAGAAGCCGCTTGCGCCGGGCCATCAGCTTGAGACGCAGGGCGTTGAGGCGGATAAAGCCTTCTGCGTCCTTCTGGTCATAAACGGCGTCTTCCTCAAACGTCACATGCGCCAGCGAATAGAGCGTGGCAGGCGATGAGCGCCCCACGACAGTGACGCTGCCCTTGTAGAGTTTCAGGCGCACCTCGCCGGTGACATGGCGCTGGGAATGGTCGATGGCGGCCTGCAGCATCTCGCGCTCAGGTGAGAACCAGAAGCCTTCATAGAGCAGCTTGGCATAGCGCGGCATCAGCTCGTCTTTCAGGTGCATGGCGCCGCGATCCAGCGTGATCTGTTCGATCCCGCGATGCGCCATCATCAGGATGGTGCCGCCGGGCGTCTCGTAAATGCCGCGCGATTTCATGCCGACAAAGCGGTTCTCCACCAGATCGAGCCGGCCAATGCCGTGTACACGGCCCAGCTCGTTGAGCGCCGTCAGCAGGCTGGCTGGCGACAGCGCTTCGCCATTGATGGAAACCGCGTCACCGCGTTCAAAACCGATCGTGACGTATTCCGGCTGGTCAGGCGCGGATTCAGGATCATTGGTACGCTGATAGACGATGTCGGAGGCTTCCTCGGCCGGGTCTTCGAGAATCTTTCCCTCCGACGAGGTATGCCAGAGATTGGCATCCACCGAGAACGGCGCCTCGCCGCGCTTGTCCTTGGCAACCTCGATACCATTGGCTTCGGCATAGGCGATCAGCTTGGTGCGTGAATTGAGGTCCCATTCGCGCCAGGGCGCGATCACTTTCAGATCGGGGTCCAGCGCAGCCACACCCAGCTCGAAGCGTACCTGGTCATTGCCCTTGCCGGTGGCGCCATGCGCGACGGCGTCCGCGCCGGTCTCATGGGCGATCTCGACCAGACGCTTGGCAATCAGCGGACGGGCGATGGAGGTACCCAGCAGATACTGTCCCTCATAGACGGCATTGGCCCGCACCATGGGGAAGCAGTAATCGCGCACGAATTCCTCGCGCAGATCATCGATATATATCTCTTTCACCCCAGCCTTCTCGGCCTTGCGGCGGGCCGGTGCCAGCTCTTCGCCCTGTCCAAGATCGGCCGTAAAAGTCACGACCTCGGCGTCATAATGGTCCTGCAGCCATTTGAGGATCACCGAGGTATCCAGCCCGCCCGAATAGGCCAGCACGATTTTCTTGACGGATTTGGACATGGGCGGTGATCCTTGGTGTGACAGAGGCATGTTGCGGCGCGGCAACCTAGCGCCGCGCACGCCGCCCATAAAGCGTTCTTGCCACGCCCGTTCAAGCCCCCTGACCTGTCAGGCCGCATCGTCAAAGTCCGGCGGCGGCGCAGATCAGTAGCACCCCCGTCTGGACAAGGGGGCCGAGCATCTCCACTTTCCGCGCGAAGCCGGAAAAGACAAGGAGACATGCATGACCCGCCGTCTGGTCGTTGTTACAGGAGCCTCTTCAGGAATCGGGGCGGCCTTCGCGCGTGAATTTGCCAGCCGGGGCTGGGATCTTGCCCTGGTCGCCCGACGCGAGGACCGCCTGAAGGACCTCGCCGAAGAGATCAAGGCCCGCTTTGGTGTCGACAGCCTTATCATTCCTGCCGACCTGTCCAGGGCCAGCGCACCAAAGGACATCGTCAAGGCGGTGGAAGACGCCGGCCGCCAGATTGACGGCCTCGTGAACAATGCCGGCGCAGGCCAGCCGGGCCATTTCATCGACACCAAATGGACCGATCAGGTGCGCTTCCTGCAACTGATGGTCACCAATTATCTGGCCCTTGCCCATTTGGTGGCACCGGGCATGGCGGCGCGCGGGTTTGGCCGGATCATCAACGTGTCCTCGGCATCGGCCCTGCTGCCCAGCGCCAATGCCCATACCCGCTTTTCGGGTACGCTTTATCCCGGCGCAAAAAGCCTGCTGATCAAATTCTCGGAGGCCCTGCACCTGGAGCTGTCAGACCGGAATGTCCACGTGTCTGCCGTCGCGCCGGGTTATACCTGGTCGGAATTTCATGATGTGAACGGCGCACGGTCCACCGTGTCGAGCTTGCCCAAATTCTGGATGCTTACCGCTGAGGAAGTCGCGGCAGCCGGCTATGACGCGGTGGAGCGCGGCATCGTCCTGCGTGTGCCGGGGGCGTGGTATAAATTCCTGGCGGGCGTGTCCAAAGTCCTGCCTGATCCGGTGGGCCGGGCCATCATGCGCGCCCAGGAAAAGCGGATGGCGGCGCAGGCGGAGGCGGCCCGGTGAATGCGGATGCACGCCTGATCACGGCCCTCGACCTTCCCTCCATCGACGATGCGCGCACGCTGGTGTCCGCGATTGGCGATGCAGGCTGTTTCTACAAGATTGGGCTGCAGCTGTTTCCGCTCGGCGGGATGGATTTGTGCCGAGAGCTTAAAAGCGCCGGACATGGCGTGTTTCTTGATTTCAAGCTTCACGACATCCCGGCGACAGTGGAAAAGGCCACCCGCTCGATCGCGCCGTCCGGGGCCGATTATCTCACCATCCATGCAGAACCACCCGTGATGCGTGCCGCTCACAAGGGACGCGAGGGCTCGGGCCTGAAACTGCTGGGTGTCACTGTGATGACCTCCTACGATGACGCCATGCTAAAGGAGATGGGCTTTGCCTATGGGGCGCGTGATCTGGTGCTGATGCGCACCGAGCAGGCGCTGGAAGCGGGCTGTGACGGCGTCATCGCGTCCGCCCATGAGGCCAGCGAGCTGCGGACCCGTTTCGGGCCGGGTTTCGACATCATCACGCCGGGGATCCGGCCAGCGGGTAGTTCGGCAGATGACCAGGCCCGGGTCGCAACCCCCGCTGACGCCATCGGTATGGGTTCAACACGTATTGTGGTCGGCCGGCCGGTCAACGCCGCGCCCGACCCGCGTGCAGCCGTGATGGCGATCAATGCAGAGATGGCGGGGGTCTAGCGCCGTTAAAGACGCATCGCTGCGCTAGCCCTCAGGATGAGGGCGTGAACATCAAAAAAAATCCCGGACGTCACCGTCCGGGGTTCTTCGGTTCAAAAACAGCTTGCAGACGCTAGATCGTCTCGCTGATCCATTCCTCGATCTTGCCCTTGGCCATGGCACCCACCTTGGTGGAAACCAGCTCGCCATTATTGAAGATCATCAGCGTGGGGATGCCGCGCACACCATACTTGCCCGGCGTCATCGGGTTCTCGTCGATATTCACCTTGGCAACGGTAATCTTGCCGGAATGCTCGGCCGCAATCTGGTCGAGCGCGGGTGTGATCTGCTTGCACGGACCGCACCATTCAGCCCAGAAGTCCACCAGAACCGGACCACCGGCCTTGAGAACATCGGCTTCGAAGGAATCGTCAGACACCGCTTTGGTCGCCATGGGCTTTCTCCCTTGGAAGGCTTCAGCCTGCGCCCGGAATCGGCGCGCAGTCCTTGCTTGATCGCCTGTACACCTAGGAAGCCCGCCCCGCACGGTCAAGCGCGCCGGGCTGCGAAGCCAGCTCCAGAGCGGCGTCCATAGCCGAATCGGGCAACTCCATCAGCCTTGCCGCATCCGTCCAAACCAGTGCGCAACGCACGCTCCGGCCGGGGTAAAGCGCGCGCAGCAGCGCCCGGTAAGCCCCCATCTGAGCCAGATAGGCTGGCGCAACGGCCTCTACATCGGATGGCGGTGGCCGGTTGGTCTTGAAATCCACGATCAGTACCGCGTCCGGCGTGACAACGAGGCGGTCAATCTGGCCGTTGACCCGCACCCCCGCCGGCAGGCCGGGCGCTGTCCCGCTCAGCGAAACCTCCGCCCGCGAGCCGGGGGCGAACAGCGCGGCAAAGCGCGGATTGGCAACAAGGCCGAGCGCTTCAGACGCAATCGCCGCGCGTGCCTCGTCTGTCAGGCCATCCTGACGGCTCAGAAAACCAGCCGCCATCTCGCCACGCCGATCCGGCGCTATATCGGGCAGTATCTGCAACAGCTTGTGGATCAACGTGCCGCGCACAAACCGGTCCTTTCCGCCCTCGGCCAGCGGTGACAGGCCATTTGGCTCCGCTCCGGCCTCCAGCCCGGCAAGCAGGCTCGACGGAGCGACAGGGCGGGTGGCCAGCGCTTCGCGGGGCGCACTCTGGCGTGCCCAGTCAGGCAATTCGGTGCCACGATCTGACTGCTCTGTGTCTTGTCCAACTGCTTTTGGCGTGGGGCCGAATCTGCGTGCCTTGGCAAGAGACGTCTGCGGCCATTCATGCTTCGCGGCGATGGTGTCGATCGCTGTATCAACTGGCTGCCATTGCGCGCCCTGCCAGGCCTCATCAAGGCGCTTGTACCAACCTGTTTCTGTGAGCTTTTTCGTGTTGCCGGGCATATAGCCGCACACGACCAGCCGGTCGCGCGCCCGCGTCATCGCCACATAAAGCAGCCGCGCAGATTCCGCCTCCTGATCGGCCGTCCAGCTTTCCTCAAGCGCCTTCACGTCTGCATTCGCGAACGGATCGGTCTCCCGCCAGATCAGGCCGCAGGTTTCATCAGGCAGAAGGGACGGAACATGTTTTGCCGCCGCCGAATTGGTGTCGGGCAGAAACACAATCGGCGCTTCAAGGCCTTTCGCTCCGTGTACGGTCATAACCCGCACCTCTTTGCGCCCCGCTTCTGCTTCGCGTTTCAGCTCACCGCTGGAACGCACCATGTCGTCGATAAAGCGGGCCAGAGACGGCGCGCCCTCGCGTTCATGGCTCAGTGCGCGCGTCAGGAAGGCTTCCAGCGGATCACGCGCTTCCTCGCGAAGCCGGGCATAGATCCGCGCCGCGCGCGTCTCTCCGGTATGGGAGCGTTCATGGAGAAACCGCGCAAAAAAGGCGTATGGGGTAAGCATATCGACGCGCGCACGAATGGCCTTTAGCGCCTCTCGGGCTTCGGCCAGCCGCGGGTCGGTGCTGGCCTGCAGCCGCTCCCACAGTGTCTTGCCGCCGCGATCATGTGCCAGTGCGTACAGGACCTCCTCATCAATGGGCGGCAGCGCCGCTCCCACCGGATGAAATACGGGGCTCTTGAGCGTTTCTGCCAGAGCCAGATCATCATCTGGCAGCAACGCAAAACGCGCGAGCGACAGCATGTCCTCGACCACCAGCTGATCAGGCAGTGTCATCCGATCGGCGCCAGCCACAGGAACATTGTTTATCTTCAGTTGACGGATGATTTCATTGAACAGGCCGTCACGCTTGCGCACAAGAACGATTATATCGCCGGCGCGGGCGGGGCGTTGCTTCCAGCCGTCCTTTTCATCCCACACCCCGTCACCGCGCTCGATCAGATCCCGGATCTCCCTGGCCACGGCCTGTGCAAGCTGATTGCGGGCGGAATCCGGGCGCTCGGTATCCACCGGCTCCGTGCCATCAAGACTGTCTTCCTCGGCCTTTGGCGGCGACGGCACGATCGGCCATATCTCGACGCAGCCCGGCGTGCCGGTCCGGGCGGCCTGATGCTCCTGATAGCGCGAGAATGGCCCTCGATACGCCGCCTGAATGGCGCCTGCTTCACGATTTCTCTCGGGAGCCATAAACTTCACATCCGGCGGACCCGAAACGGCCTTGTGCTCGCTAGCCGCCTTTTCCGCCGCAAACGCAATATCAACCGCCTTGAGCACTTCGGGCGCAGACCGGAAGGAGGTATCCAGCGGCGGGCGGGCGAATGCCAGACGGGCATCGCCGGCGAGACGTTCGAGCGATCGGCCCTGCTCGACGAAACGCTTCGGATCAGCTTTCTGGAACGAATAGATGGACTGCTTTTCGTCCCCGACGCAAAAGACGCTGCGGGCCAGCCCGGCGCGGCGCTCCGCGCCCTCTCCAGCGAAGAACTCCGCCGACAGCGCATCAATCACATTCCACTGGGACGGTGAGGTATCCTGCGCCTCATCCACCAGTATATGTTCAAGACCGGCATCTAGCCGGTAACGCACCCATCCAGCCATCTCGTTGTCACGTAAGAGAAAATTGGCCCGTGCAACCAGATCATCAAAATCGACCGCCCGCTCGCGCGCCAGAGCCCGCTCATAGTGCTGGATATACCGGCGCGAGATGGTCAGCCCACTGCGTGACAAAGTCAGAATCCTGAGCGCCGTCAGATCACGGAACACTTGCTCCATACGGACAAGTTCGCTGCCGCGCGGCTCCTGACCGAATAGGCGGGGGAGGCTTGGATGCACCTCCTCCGGCTTTCCATTGAAATAAGCGCTGAAGAACTCTCCGGACTTTTTTAGCAGGAAGTCCCGATAGGCGGCGAAAGCCGCTTCCGCGTCCGATGCCGAAAGGCAATCAAGCACAGTATCGAGTGCGGCGGCTCGCGCCTGGTCTTTCGACTGCGGTTTCGAACGCAGGGCATCAGCGCATTGCGCCAGGGCGTCGATATCAATCCCCGACGCGGCATTCCGCTGAATTTCGCTATCATCCGCATCCGGATCAACACCCAGCCGACGCGCCAGTTCGCGCACCAGTGCGTCCTCGCCCTGATGGGCTTCGAACAGGGCCGAGAGATGGTGGCGCTCCCTGGCGGCAAAGGCAAAGACCGATTCAAACCCTTTGGGTCCCCCCAGAACCGTCAGCTGCGCGATCTCACGCGCCAGTGGCCCGTCAGGATCACGGCGCGCATCCAGATACACGTTCAATTCGGCCTCGCGGCGGACGCGCGCGCTGACGGCATCTTCCTGTGTGGAAAACCCCGGCGGCAGTCCGGCCTCCATGGGAAACTGGCGCAGCAGGCTGTCGCAAAAGGCATGCAGGGTCTGTATCTTGAGGCCGCCCGGCGTCTCCAGAGCGCGGGCAAACAGGCGGCGGGCATTGGCCAGCTCGTCCGGCCCCGGCGCTGCGTCCCGGCCGGCGAGTTCATTGAGCGCCTTTGCCATATCCGTGTCAGACATGACTGACCAGTCGCCGAGCTTGCGGAAGAGACGCTCCTGCATCTCGCCGGCAGCAGCCTTGGTGAAGGTGACGCACAGAATGGAATCGGGGCGCACGTCCTCCAGCAGAAGGCGGGCCACGCGGTCCACCAGAACGCGCGTCTTCCCCGACCCGGCATTCGCCTCGACAAACACGGTATAGCCCGGATCGGCTGCTGCGCGCTGCGCCGCGCTGGCCGCGCTGGTGATTTGGGGATCAAAGCCGGGGGCGCTCATGTTCCACCCTCTCTGTCCGTTTCTGCATCCGGGGCAGTCGACCACTCCTTGCGGCGGGCAAGATGGTCATAATCACCAAACTTGTTCACGAACTGGCGGCGCGGCTGACTGGGATAGGGCGTAGACGGATCATCAAACTTGGCGATGTATCGCTCCAGCCGTTCGCGGGCGGCTTCGGCCAGTTCGTCAGCGCTGCGCGCAACCTCACCTTTTGCCGGCTTGTCCACGATCTCGCGAACCTCGCCCGCCGTCTTCGTCCCCTTCACCCCGATATAGGCATATCCCGCTATCGGGCCGGGCGGAATGGCGGCAAATCCGCCCCCGGCCAGTATCGCGCCCTGCAGGGTCAGTTGCGGTGAAAATCCCGCCAGCACCGCTTTGGCACTTGGGCTCGCACCCGTCTTGAAATCGATGATGTGATATCCGTCCGGCCCCTCGTCGATCCGGTCCGGCCTGGCCGTCAGCGTGAAGGGACCGAAAGGAGCACCCAGCTGCAATGCGCCTGTTCTCTCGATTGCCGCGTCGACGGGAAAGATGCCTTGCGCGCGGCGGTCCGCTTCCCAGTCCACCACCCAGCGCGCAGCGTGGGCAAAACGGGGCAGCTCGACCCCCAGATCCGCCTGGGTAAATCCCGCTTCCAGCAGGGCTGTCTCGCCCAAAGCCACAAGGCGGGCATGCGCGTCCTCCGGCAAGGTTTCACGCGCCCCCAGCTCTCTTGCCCATTGCTCCAGCGCCTTGTGCCAGCCTGTCCCGCGCTCTGCGTGGCCGGGCTCGCGGTCGAGCGGGTCGAGCGATTTCAGCTCCAATATGCGCTGTGCGTAAACCGCATACGGATCACGCACCCAGGTTTCCACGCCTGTCACCGCCATTTTCCGCGGGCGCGCCGCAACAGGCGGTGTCGGCTTGGGCTCGGGCGCAGGTTTCAACGGTTCCGCCGGCTCATCGAGGCCCGCCGCAAGCGCGGCGTAGTCAGTCGCGGGACGAAGCCGGTCTCTTGCCCGGTCGGCCCCAAGCGCCCCCCGCGCCAGCGTCTGCAGCCGCCACAGCCAGCGCGAAGCGACCGTCGGCGCGCCATCAGCCAGCGTTGAACGGGTCAGGATGACCTCGGCTGTGGAGGCAAGTTCGGCAAAATCGTGAGCGGACAGGCCAAGGGCGCGCTCGGGCGGCGGCAATCCGGCCGCTTTGCGCATACCGCGTGACAGGAACGGGTCAGCACCGGGCGCTTGGGGCCAGACGCCTTCATTGAGGCCAGCCAGTATGATCATGTCCGCATGGAGAAGGCGCGCCTCCAGCGGACCCAGAAGCGCCAGACGCGGATGGGTGCCAGACCGGGGCCGCACCCGCCTCTGCCGGGCCGTTTCCAGAAATATCCGCAAGAAGGTCCGCAAGGAAAGCGGCGGCAAGGCACCTGCGTCCTCGAGGAACTCCCGCAGCAATCCTGCCGCCTGTTCTCCGGCCTCTCCGGCCCACAGCCGGGCTGCGCCAGCCTGCGTCTCGCTTCGGGCCAGAGCCTCTCCAGCCTCGACCAGCGCCTGCGCCCAGATGTGTGCGGGCTGTTCGCCCTGAAGGGTCAGGAGGGGGCCGAGTGCCGCCTCCATGTCTGCGATCAGCATACGCCATAGCGGCGGGTCATCGGCCTTCAGACAATCGCGCACCGCCGCAAAGGACTGGCCGGGCCGCCGCCCGCGCAAGCGTTTAGCCTCAATCTCCGCCAGCGCCGCCATGAGCGCCGGGCGCGATCGGCCCAGCGCAAAAAGCGGCGAACTCCACAAGGCGACCAGCCCCAGGGCTGAACCCGGATCGGCGGCAGCTTCCAGCACCCGGATCAGAAAGCTCCCCGGCGGCGTATCGCTCAAGGCCTCGCCGGCACTATCATCCAGCTCGATGTCAAAGCGGGCCATCTCGGTGGTGATGCGCCGTGCCAGTGCACGGTCTGGGGTAACTACCATGCCGGTACGGCCGGGCGTTTCGAGCACATGACGCAAGGCGAGCGCGATCGCGCGCGCCTCGCCGGCGGGCTCGCGCGCTTCAATGACGCTGAGGCCACCAAGCCCCTCCGCCATGATGTCGCCCTTCCATTGCTTGCCGAGGCTGGCGAGGCGTACCAGCCAGTCGGCGGTCTCGTCGGCAGGGCGCAGGGCTTCCGTTACGAGCCGTGTGCGCGCCTCGGCCGCGCGCCCCGGCCAATGCTTCTTCTCCCGGATCGGCCAGTCCGGCACGTTCTTGCGGTCAATCCCGATGCGCTCGATCAAAGCTTTCATCGCGCGCTGGGGATGGCCGTCATCAATCGCGTTCCAGCTGGCATCGTCCATGAAACCGGCAAAGCCCGGCAGGACAACAGCGCCCTTTTCCAGCCCGGCAACAGTGGCCAGCAGCTCGGCGGCTGCCGGAATCGACCCGGTCGATCCGGCGGCGATCACGGGACCTGCCGGCGGCACCTCGCGCCAGCGCTCGGCCAGCGCCGACAGCAGGCCAGACCGGCGCCGGGCCGGGTCCACCATGCCCAAAGCGTCAAGATGGCGCGGCCAGGCCTCCAGCACGATATCGACAAAAACGGCCGCTTCCTGACGGCCTTGCGGCAAGGCAGCCCGCATGGCGTCATCCAGGCCGGAAAGATCATCGACGCCCTCGGATGCAAACTCGTCAAGAAGCCCGGCCAGCGCATCGGCGAGTACCAGCGCCCCGCCGGGCTCCATCTCGCGGCCAGAGGCCGTCTCACGCGCCAGAATAAGGCTCGCCAGCTCGAATCGCCTGCGCGCAGGACTGATAGCCGGACGCGCCAGCCCTGCCATATCACCAGGCTCAAACGGGGGTTCGTCGGCATCGACATCGCCCAGAGGCCGGATCAGGGGCAGGATGGCAGCCGGGATGCCTTTCTCAGCCTGAATGGTGCTGAACGCCTCGCCCAGCGCCCGGCCGGCACGGCGCGTCGGCAGCAGCACGGTGACGCCCGCCAGCGCTTCGGGATCGGGAAACGCCTCACTGATCGTGCGCGCAAGCGACAACAGGAAATTGGCCGCTGGCGACAGCGTGAAGACGCGCGGGGCCGGCGTGTCAAAGATATTCGGCGCGCTCATGCCCCTGAGCGTAGCCGATTCTCGGCTGCATCCCGTGATTTGGGATCACCAACATGCATCCAGAACGCATCCATGACCTGTCCGGAGACGCGGCCCCGCTCCAAAGCCCTGTCCCAGAGACGGTTTGTGGAGAACGGCTCACACGGCCACCCCGCCAGCACACGCGGATGCATCACCTGCACCCCGGCATAGAATAATGGCTCGGCCCCTGCGGGCGCATCGCGGAAGCGCACAAGCCGCCCGTCTGCCAGCATGGCAAAATCGCCCGCACCGTCGAGGCCCAGCAAATTGTCCCTTCGCGCCAGAAGAAGGCGGAAATCCATGCCGCCTGCGTCAAAGCCATCGGCCAGCCGGGCCAGCTCCATGCCGTCACGGTCTAGCCAGAAAGCGTCGATATTGGCGACGAACACCGGATCGGGGCCCAGCATCGCGGAGGCCTTGACCAGGCCACCGCCCGTCTCCAGCAGCTGATCTGTCTCGTCGGAAATGTGGGTGCGCGGCGCACCCTGCCGGGCGGCAAGATGAGCCCGCATCCGGTCCGCAAAATGGTGAATATTGACTACAGCCTCGGCCACCCCGGCCCGGCCCAGCGCATCGAGCGTCCAGTCCAGCAGGGCGCGCCCACCGACCTCCACCAGCGCCTTTGGCCGGTCATCGGTGAGCGGGCGCATGCGGGTGCCAAGCCCCGCCGCCATCACCATGGCGCGCTGCGGCCTCATCCTTTGCCCGCCGCAATCATGGTGCGCACCAGGCTGGCGACACCCTGCAAGGCAGGATGGGCGAGATCACGCAGGAAATGCGCCTGCACACGGGGGATAAGGTCAAGATAGCGCGTCTTGCCATCGCGTTTCGCCAGACGGACGAATATTCCCAGTATCTTGGCGTTGCGCTGAGCGCCCAGCACCGCATAGGCGGTATCAAAAGCTGGCCGGTCGGTGAGCCCGGCCGCCTTGAAGAAGCGGGCTTTGAGCGGTTCGGCCAAATCGGGCGCGACATCCCGGCGCGCATCTTCGATAAGCGACACAAGGTCATAGGCCGGATGGGCAAACAGCGCGTCCTGAAAGTCCAGCAATCCGGTACGGTTATCGATCTCCCGGCCGGGCAGCCAGATCAGGTTCTCGGCGTGATAGTCGCGCAATGCCAGGCCCGGTGCATGAGCCCCTAGCGTCCCAAACGCCGTTTGCCATGCCCCTTCCCAGTCGGCGCGAAAATCATCCGATGGCCGCCCGGCAAAGCGTGGCAGGTACCAGTCAAGAAACAGCCCCGTCTCTGCCAGCAAGGCCGTCCGGTCATAGGCGTGAACCCGCCATGTACGCCCGAAAGCGTCAAAGTTCTCGGGGAAACTGCAACGGTAGAGCGCGGCAAGCGTATCGACCGCGCTGGCATACAGCGTCCCTTCATGGGCACCGGCAGAGATGGCGCGGGCATAAAGCGCATCGCCCAGATCCTCGATGACCAGGAGACCGCGCTCCAGATCGGCAGCCAGAATCCGAGGCGCAGAAAAGCCCCGCCCGGTCAGAGCATTGGCAATGCCCGCAAAGGCCGCAACATTATTGCCGGCCAGCCTCGCTACCGCATTATATCCCAGCTTCTGGCGCTCGGCAGGACTGGCATTGTCCGGGGCGGGTGGTGTTTCCGCCGCCGCCGGAGCATCCATCAAAATGGCGCGCACGCCTGCCTTTTCGAGCCGGAAATAGCGCCGTGTCGACGCATCACCGGGAAAAGCGGCGATAGCCGCATCGCCCCAGCCGGCTGCATGGAGAAAGTCCTGGCGCTCGGCGGCGCGGACATCCTCAGAGTGTGAAACCGGCAAGGCGCGCCCCCCAGCTGCCATGCGCGACAAGGCGCGCGATACGGGTCTGGTCTTGCCCGTCACGGCCATCAAAAGCCAGCGCGATTTCCAGCCGGTCGGCGCCGAGATCAGTGTCCAGCCGGTCGGGCCACTCAATCAGCAACACGCTGGTCTCCGCCGCCTCTTCCAGTCCCAGCTCTATTAGCTCTTCAGGATCCTCCACCCGGTAGAGATCGGCGTGGAGCACGTCAAAACCCGCTGTGGCCAAGTAGGACTGAACGAGGGTGTAGGTGGGGCTGGGCACATCTGTCACGCCGCAAATCCGGCTGATAAAGGCACGCGCCAGCGTGGTCTTGCCTGCCCCCAGACCGCCCGACAGCAAGATAATATCGCCCGGCTGCGCCAGCCCGGCCAGGCTCTGACCGAGGCGCCGGGTTGCGTCCGGCCCGTCAATGGGAATCGTGTGTTCATTCATCACGGCCAGTAAGGCGCGCAATCGCACCGTCAGCAAGAGCGTGTGCAAAGCGGCAGGCAGTGGCAGACCCTTGCCAGCCCGCATCAAACCGACCAAGAAAGCAGTCATGAGCACGAAAGCAGGAACCGTTATCATCGGTGCAGGCCAGGCAGGCTTGTCCTGCGCGGCAGAGCTGCGCCGGCGCAAATATGAGGGCCCGGTCACGCTGATCGGGGCCGAACCGGCCCTGCCCTATCAGCGCCCGCCCCTGTCAAAAGCCTATCTGGCAGGCGAACTGCCGGTGGAGCGCCTCTGGCTGAAGCCGGAAGCCTTTTATCCGGCGTCTGACATTACCTGCCTGACAAACGCCCGCGTCACCGCAATCGACCGCGAGGCCCGGCAAGTTGTGCTGGCCGATGGCGCCCGGCTTGCGTTTGAGAATTGCGTGATCGCCACAGGCGGCGAGGCACGCATTCCCCCCATTCCCGGAGCAAACCTGCCCGGCGTGGACGTGCTGCGCACGTTTGCCGAGGCCGACCATCTCTCCGCCGCACTCGAAGGCGCAAAATCGCTCGCGGTCATCGGCGCGGGCTATATCGGTCTGGAAGTCGCCGCATCGGCGCGCAAGCGCGGGCTTGAAGTCGTGGTACTGGAAGCCGCCGAACGCCCGATGGCGCGGACGGCGAGCCCGATTCTGGGTGGCTGGTTTGGTGCGGTCCATCGAGGCTATGGCGTCGATCTGCGCGTCAGCACGCCTGTCGCCGCCATTCTGGACAAAGGCGGCAAGGCGGCGGGCGTACGCCTTGCTGACGGCGAAGAGATCCCGACAGACACCATTCTGCTGGCGGCAGGCCTGGCCCTCAATACGGGCCTCGCCGAGGCGGCAGGGCTTGAATGCGCTGACGGCATTATCGTCGACATGGCCTGCCGCACCAGTGATGGCGATATCTATGCGTGCGGCGATGTCGCGCGCTTTTCGTCTGCGCTCTATGGCCGCTCTGTTCGGCTTGAATCGGTGCAGAATGCCATCGAGCAGGGCAAGGCGGTGGCTGCCGCGATCCTTGGCGAGGACGTGGCCTATGATCCGGTGCCCTGGTTCTGGTCAGACCAGTACGAGCTGAAACTGCAGATCGCAGGCCTTATTGACGGCGCCGACATGGCGGTACGGCGCGGCGATCCGGAAATGGGTAATTTTGCCGTCTTTCATCTGAAGGATAGCCGCATCATTGCCTGTGAGGCCGTCAATGCGGCGCCTGAATACATGGCTGCGCAAAAGCTGATCCGCAGCGGCAAGACCGTCGATCCTGATGCGTTGCGCAATCTCGATGTGGCGATGCGCGAGCTTCTCGCCTAAATACCCGCGAACACTCCTTCTTACATCGATCAGGGCATCTTATGACGAAGATCACATTCATCGAGCATGACGGCACCGCGCACACTGTGGAGGCCGTCAATGGGCTGACCGTGATGGAGACCGCCATCCGCAATATGGTGCCCGGCATCGATGCCGATTGCGGCGGGGCGTGCGCGTGCGCCACCTGCCATGTCTATGTCGATGAAGCCTGGAACGGCAAGACCGGCGAGCGCTCCTCCATGGAGCAGTCCATGCTGGATTTCGCCTCCGACGTGGAAGCCACCTCACGCCTGTCCTGTCAGATCAAGGTGACCGAAGCGCTCGATGGTCTGGTCGTGCGCCTGCCTGAACAGCAGGGGTAACCCCCTCGCGCTTCGAGACGGCCTTTCAGGGCTCCTCAGCATGAGGGAGTTCTGACGGCCCTCATCCTGAGGGCGAGCAGAGCGAGCGTCTCGAAGGTCGAGGGCGTCATCCGCCTCACACCCGCTCCACCTCGCGCCGGACAATCGCCTGAACCAGCGCCGAGGGCGCCAGCTTCGTCAGCAGATACACCGCGCGCATCTTTGCGCCCGACACGATGAAGCGCTTCTTCCGGTCCAGCCCGCGCATGATGTCGCGCGCCACCTCGTCAGCGGTCATGGAGGTGAAGCTGACAAAGGTGCGCAAGCCCTCCATGCCCGCCGTGTTGAGAAACGGCGTGTCCTTGACCGCCGCCGGGCAAACGCACAGGGCACGCACGTTCGATCCCGCCTCCTTCAATTCGGTCGCCAGCGCCAGCGTGTAATGACGCACAAAGGCCTTGGTGGCTGCATATACGGCCATTAGCGGCACCGGCTGGAACGCAGAGTTCGACGCGATATTGACGATTACACCGCCGCTTTTCTCCATTAGTGGAAGGAAGGCCCGGGTCATCGCGTGCAGCGCCGCCACGTTGAGCGCGATCATCGCCTGCTCACGCGCAGGGTCGAGTTGCGACGAGGCACCGTAGACACCAATCCCGGCATTATTGACCAGAATGTCGGGCGCGGCGCTTTTCTTCACCCATTTAAGGACGCGCTCAAGCGCATCAGCCTCTGTCAGATCAACGCACAGTGCATCAATCTGGGCGTCCGGAAAGTCAGCCTTTAGCGCCTCTTGCGCGGCATTGATCTCGGCAGCATCAAGGCTGACCAACGACACCTCCCAGCCGCGCGCCAGGGCGCGGCGCGTCAGCGCCAGACCGATACCGCTCGAACCCCCGGTTATCAGGATACGCGTCATTCCGACGAATCCGCGTCCAGCCTTGGCGGTACGGGGAATACATCTACCGTCGGGCGGTCGAGACCGCCGGTCCATATCTGGCCCTGCCACGGGACTACCGTGGTGGCTCCGAGCTCGGAATCTTCCGGCCCGTAGAGCACGCGCACCGGCTCGCCAAGCCGGTTGACCGCCAGTCCCATTACCGGGCGGGCGGGCAGCTCGGGCTCGCCAAAAATATCTGTGAAGCGCCGCAATAGCCGCTTCAGGAGCGGGCGGGGATGGAAAAATTCCAGCTGCTCACTGCGCCGCGACGGCATGGCGATCCAGAGCAGCTCTTCCTGCGCGTCCCAGTGAATATTGTCGGGATAGCCAGGCAGGCCATCGATCAGCACACGCAAGGTGCCGCTGGCCGGATCAAGCACATGCACGCGCCCGGCAAAGGTCTCGTTGATGAAGACATCACCCGACGCCGGGTCGTGGGCAACGCCATTGGCAAAGGCGAGATCTTCGGCCAGCACACGGCGGGTGCCATCAGGTGTATAGGCGAGGATACGCGCGGTCTGCTCGCCCTCCCAGAAGCTTTCCATGTATTCGCCATAGCCGTAACGGCCCGAGGCATCGGTCAGGATGATGGTGCCATCTTCAAGAATGGTCAGGTCATCGGTGAACACCAGGGCAGGAAATTCGCCCGGCTCGTCAATCACCGTCCATGCCCCGTCATCCAGACGGATCAGGCCGCGCAAAGCGTCCGCCACGTGCAGCACGCCATCGGGAGAGAATGCAAGACCCAGCGGACGCCCGCCCGTGTTGGCGATTTCCTCCCAGCCGCCGGTCTGCGCACGCGCCATGATCCGCCCGTCGGCGAGCCCGGTGTAAAGACGCCCGTCAGGACCGGGCTCGAGATCCTCTGCGCCATGCAGATCACCCTCGCTGAGCACGGGATCGGCAGGGCTGGCGAACAGTGCGTCCAGTGCCGGGTCCGCCGGCGTGGGGTTGAAATAGCGCGCATCCAGCGCCCCCGGCCCGAACAGAAGCAGGATGACAAGGCCCAGCAAGCCAAACAGAACGGCAAGAAGACGGATGATCCAGGCCATCAGCACTCCCCAGGGGCAAAGACAATCTTTAGTCAGGAAGCTTCCCTTGAAAGCGTCACGCTTGGCAAGGGCCACCGGCCCGGCAGATCAGGTCACCGCGTTGCGCTGGGCAAAGCGGGTGTCGCGATATCGGCCGGACTGGATGATTTCGATCATCGTCTGACCGGCGCTGAATACCTGCTCATGGGTCAGATAAAGCGGCGCGAAGCCAAAGCGCATCACATCGGGCTCGCGGAAATCACCGATAATGCCTTCGCCAATCATAGCTTGAACAATGGCGTAGCCGTCTTCATGCACCAGGCTGACATGGCCTGCCCTCTGAGCGGACGGCGGCGAGATGGTCTGAAGCTCAAGCGGAGCAATGGCCGAGAGGAATGTGTCACCCAGCGCGCGGGCCTTCGCCTCAACCTGCGCCATGTCCACTCCGTCAAACGCCCCCAGCGCGCCGTACAGCGCGCTCATGGACAGGATGGGCGGCGTGCCCGCACCAAAGCGGGTAACGCCGCTGGCGGGCTTGTAGCCATCCTTGAAGGCAAAGGGGCTGGCATGGCCCATCCAGCCGGAAAGTGGCTGGGCAAAGCCCTCCACCACATCGCGATGGCAATAGACAAAGGCGGGCGCGCCCGGCCCGCCATTGAGATATTTGTATCCGCAGCCCACCGCGTATTGCGCGCCGTCGCGCTCCAGCTTCAGATCAACCAGCCCGGCCGCGTGCGACAGATCCCAGATAATCATCTTGCCAAGACGCCTGGCCTCGCGCTCCTGCGCGGCAATGTCGACGATAGCCGCCGTCTTGTAATGGACCGCGCTGCGCACCAGTACGTCATAGCCGTCGGGCAGCCCGGCCACGCCTGCACCGGGCTCTACAAGGGTGAAAGGCGTGCCGGAAAGGCGCGAAAGCCCCTCCATGACATAACCATCGGTGGGAAAGTCCCCGCGCTCGACGGCGACGCCTCTGGCCCCGCCCATGACAAGGCCCGCAGCCAGCTTGAAGAGATTCACCGAGACCGAATCGCCTGCAATCACGCTCGCCTCATCCACACCGATCAGACGCGCGATTCGCGCGCCGGTGCGAAGCGGCAGACCCATCCAGTCAGCACTGTTCCAAGACGCAATGAGGTCATGGCCCCATTCGGCCTGCGCGGCCCTTGCCAGCGCATCGAGCGCCGGGCGCGGCGGGGGGCCCAGCGAATTGCCGTCGAGATAGATCACGCCTTGCGGCAGATCGAACAGCTGTGCCATCCGGGCAAACGGATCATTCCGGTCCAGAGCGCGCGCATCATCCAGTTGCATCAGGTCAGTTTCCTCAACACGGCTCGCACGGGCGCAGCGTCCAGCCCTTCGAGCTTCAGCGGCAGGGCTATCAGCTCGTAGCGCCCTTCACCCACATTATCGAGCACAAGCCCTTCAAGGATACGCATGCCATGCGCGGCAACGCGCCTGTGCGCATCCATCGTTTTTGAGGTCTCCGGGTCCACCGAGGGCGTATCAACACCGATGAGACGCACGCCCAGCGCGGCCAGATAGTTCACCGCTTCCGGCGCGATGGCGGTAAAATCACTGTCCCACGCCGCTTGTGGCACCGCCTGATAGGTGCGGATCAGCAGGCGTTCGGGCACATCACCGCCGCACACCGCCTTCAGCCGCGCCGCCAGCACATCGGCGACAACGCGAGCGCCCGCATTCAGGCAATGCACCACCACGCACGGGCCGATGAAGACATCCAGCGCCATTTCGCCCGCGCCTTGACCGTGCGCATCATAATGCAACGGCGCATCGGCATGGGCGCCGGTATGGGTGGAAATCGTCAGCCTCGACACATTGACCGGCGAGCCTGCCGCCATGTCCCACGTCCGCTCGAACTGGACGGGCGTATCACCCGGCCAGACCGGCAGGCCGGGGCGGATGGCAGGGGAGATGTCGATAATGCGGGTCATGAAAGGCCTGCGCTGCGGTTCCGGTTTCCTCCCCCGTTTACGGGGGAGGTGTCAGCGAAGCTGACGGAGGGGGGAGTTTATTTCAATTACCCCCCTCGGCCCTTCGGGCCACTCCCCCCGCAAGCGGGGGGAGAAAGACGAGGTCATGACAATGGCCGCCGGCCTATAACGGCCCTCTGCCCATGATCCCGCCATCAATGACCAGACATTGCCCGGTCATGTAGCTGGACGCATCACTGGCCAGGAAATGGATGGCCGAGGCCATGTCTTCGGGCTGGCCGACACGCTGCAGCGAGAAATTGCGCTTCATCATGTCTTCAAGGCCGGGATTTCCCGTCAGCGCACTGGCAAGCTTGGTCTCCGTCAGGCCGGGGCAGAGCGCATTGACGCGGATATTGTGGCCACCGGCCTCCTGGGCGAGCACCTGCGTCATCGAGATGACCGACGCCTTGGTGATCGAATAGGCGCCCTGAAAGAAGCCGGGGCGCAAACCATTGACCGAAGCGACATTGATGATCGAACCGCCACCGGTCTCCTTCATCATGTGGATTGCGCCGGTGGAGAGAAAGAACGGCCCCTTCACATTCACATCAAAGGTTTTGTCCCAGGCGTCTTCGGGCGTGTCCTCGGCCGGGCCGAAATAGGGGCTGGTCGCGCCATTATTGACAAGAATGTCCAGACGGCCCTCTTCCTTGCGGATGGCATCGAGCGCTGACCGGCGGTCATCGCCGCTGCCCAGATGCAGGGTCATCGCGCGGGCCTTGCCCCCGGCATCACGGATTTCAGAAGCGACCCGCTCGCAATCTTCAATCTTGCGGCTTGCCGCTATAACGATGGCCCCATTGCGCGCCAGTCTTTTGGCTGCCGCCTCGCCAATCCCGCGGCTGGCACCGGCAATCAGCGCCACTTTGCCGTCAACGCGCAAGTCGGTTTCGGTCATACTCCAGTCCCCTTGCTTTTATGGAAATGTCCGTCACCGCCTCCCGTTCGGGAAAGGCGGTGACGGATAGCTGAGCGGTTCCGGGCCTAGTCGGCGGCGAGAAGCGCGTCGTAGTCCAGTTCCGAAGACGGGATTTCGCCGCCCGGACCTTGAAGATAATGACGCATCCAGCCCATCAGCCGGTGGGCATAGTCAAACTGGGCTGCCGCATTGCGCAGCCCGTGGCCTTCACCCGGGTAGGTCACCAGACGTACCGGCGCTTCACCAGCCAGTTTGAGATAGCGGTAAAGGATATAGCCCTGGGACGGGGCCACGCGGGTATCGGCTTCCCCGTGCATGACGAGTGTGGGCGTAGTCGAGCCTTGCGCGTTCATGATCGGCGAGTGCTCGAAATACCACTCCCAGTTCTCCCAGGGATATTCAATGAAGTGGACATCGACCATCTCCACCGGGATGTCGGTATTGCCCATGAAGGACACCAGATCAGTCAGCGCCACGAACGGCACCGATGCCGCAAAATGTTCACTGCCCACCGTTGCGCCCCAGGCGGAGGCAAACCCGCCATAGGAACCGCCGGTAATGCCAACGCGGGCCGGGTCAATCAGGCCCTGTTCGGCCAGATAGCCAACGCCATCAACAATATCCTCGAACTCCTCGCCCGGCGGGTTGAGATGGTCCAGCTCGATATAGCCAAAGCCACGGCCCGTCGATCCGCGATAGTTCGGGTGGAAAATGGCAAAGCCTTCGCCGGCGCCGATCTGGCCGGGACGCGAATAGCCGGTCAGCCAGCCATTATGATCATGCGCTTCCGGTCCGCCATGGACGACCGTAATCATCGGCCAGCCATTCTCCGGCGCCTCGCCCTGCGGGGTAATCAGAACGCCCTCGACCTCGACGCCGTCGCGCGCCGTCCAGCGCACCACGCGCTGATCGCCCAGCGTGCGTTCGGCGAGCCAGGGATTGAGATCAGCCCAGCGCGCGGGCGCCTCGCCGGGCCGGGCCACATAGACATCGCGCGGATGGGCGGGGCTGTCAGCGACAAAGGCGATATGTCCGCCCGATGCATCCAGGCTGAGCGAATGGGCGACATAGCCGCCATGGTCCTCGCGGGATACTTCTTCGCCGTCAGACGTGTACACCACCCAGGCGCTGCCCTGACGCACATGGGCGAGCGCAAAAATCTGGTCATCATGCCACTCGAAGCTGCCGATATGCTGCTCAGCATCGGCGGCAATCTGCACATAGCTGCCATCAGACACGCTGGCGACGTGCAGGGTGCCTGCGGTGGCGTCAGCGCGGTTTATCCCGGCCAGAAACGCAAACTGCGAACCGTCCGGCGAAAACTCTCCGTTCCCCAGCTTGCCGGGCGTTTCCACCGTGCTGACAACATCGCCGGTATTGGTGTCGATAAAGCTCCAGCGCTGCTCCATCATGGAATCGTCCACCGAAGCGGTCGGCGCCAGCCTGACAGCGAGCCGCGATCCGTCATCGCTCAGCGCGATGGCAGAGACATGACCTGTCAGATCCAGCGGCTCGGCAGACGCGCCCTCTTCGGTCAGATCAATCCGCCAGACGTAGGATACAGGCTGGTTTTCCTCATACACATTGGCCCGGAAGCCCCGCTCGCGAAGATCGCCGTCATCTCCGCCGTCCGGTGTACGTCCGACGAAGTAAAGCCAGCGCGCGTCCGACGACAGGAGATAGCCCTGCATGCCGGTTTCGGGATGGTAGAGCCGCTCCGGCTCGCCGCCGGCCAGCGCCATCCGGTAGAGAGCAGGACGCTCATCACCTTCGCGGTTGGTCAGATAGGTGACGCTTTCGCCATCCGGGTGCAAGGCTACACCGCTTGCCGTGTCTTCACCGGCAACAAGGGCGCGCAAGGCTCCCGGCGCATCGGCCACATAAAGCTGTGTTGATGGCGTGCCGTCGCTGTCATCAGCCCGCAGGTCGCGCGGCACCGACACCGTGAACACCACCTGCCCGCCATCGGGCGCCATCATCACCTGACCGGCCTGACGCAGCTGGAAAAGATCATTGATCGAAACCGCTCTGGCCTCGGCCTGCTCCTGCGCCAGGGCCGGTGCCATCGCCACCGGCACGCCGACAGCCAGGCTGGCCAGCACGGCCGCAGCCAGGCGGTGTCTGATACGAATAGTCATGGGTAAGCCTCCCTTGGACCTGTGTTCTCGACAGGGAAGCTAATGCCACGAGGCGCGTGCGTCGAGCTATTGCCCGCACAGCACCCGATGATGGCCGGTTCAACCCGCCGCCGCCTCAGGCGATAATGTCGGGATTAAGCTGGTCTTCGATGGCGAAGATGAGGTCCTTGAGCAGAAGCTTGCGCCGCTTCAGACGGACCAGCTTGAGCTGATCGATCATGCCGCACTCCTGCGCGGCGCGCACCTCGGCGTCCAGAGAACGATGCTCGCTGCGCAGTTCGGCCAGCTTGGATAACAGCGCATCTTCGTCGAGGTCACCGAACATCGGGCGAAACAACCTGTTCTGGATTGCCACGTGCATCCGGGCTGCCGGACTGGCACATGCAACAGCGTGGACACAACCAAACCCGCCACCGGCAAACACGCACCCGGCAGTTGAGCCGCGGACACTACTCTTTTTCGACGACGGAGAAAACGGCTTCTTTGAACTTCATCGCCTGCAAGGCGGCGCCGGCATGTGCGGCATAATGTTCCAGCGCGCGAGCAGCACTCTGCGGCCATGACAGGGTGCCCGTATCCACCGGAGCATCAAGGGATTGCAGCAGGGCCTGGGCAATCTTCTCCGCTTCCAGCTCCGCGCCGAGAACAGAGCTGCGAAGCACGGATGCCGCCTCTGGCGCAACACCGGCGGGCGGCGGTTTCAGCCGGTCCCTCACGCGGCGCAGCGGGCCGACCGCCAGATCATACCACTCACCGGCAAGCGATACGGCCTCTGCCAGAACCGCTACCGGGTCGCGGCCGGCCCGCGTGCTCCACACAATCCAGAAAGCGATATTCACGTCCAGACCGGCATCCTGCAGCGCCAGCGCCGCGGACTGCACGGGCGGGTGCGCATAAAGGCCAACAGAAAAGTCCCACAGGCTTTGCCCGTGCGTGCCGGTCATTTTGGACCGCTACGACGCGAGGCACCGGGCCGCTTACCTTCGGCGATATCCTCGCCCCAGCGCCGGGTCAGATCCCAGTCGAGGCCAAACAGGTCCAGCGCCCGGCCCACGGACTGGTCGACCATGTCATCAAGCGTCGCGGGCTTGGCGTAGAAGGCCGGAAGCGGCGGCATGATGATCGCGCCCATCTCGGTGAGCTGCGTCATGGTACGCAGATGGCCCAGATGAAACGGCGTCTCGCGAACCATCAGCACGAGGCGCCTGCGTTCCTTCAGCACGACATCGGCTGCGCGCGTCAGCAGGCTGGAGGTAACGCCGGTCGCAATCTCGCTCATCGTGCGCACCGAGCAGGGCGCAATCAGCATGCCCAGCGTCTGGAACGAGCCGGACGCGATAGGCGCGCCGATATCAGGAAACGCATAGGTGTGGCTCGCACGTGCCCGGATGTCTGCAGCCTTGAGGTCCATCTCATAGCCCAGCGTCATCTCGGCAGCCTTGCTGGCGACAACATGCGTTTCGACGCCCAGATCGCGCAAAGCCTCGAGCGCGCGCATCCCGTAGACAACGCCGGATGCCCCTGACAGGCCGACAATCATGCGCCGGGGCAAGGACTTGGCTTCAGACATGGGAAAGCTTTCCGCTACACGGACATTCTTCACCATTGATAGACGGGGGCATTTGATGTTTCACTTGTCGTCCTTGATCTAGCGAAGGAGGCACAACATGCCAGCTGAAGCGCGTATCCGTGAGCTCGACCAACGTCACACGCAACTGGAAAGCCGCATCGAGAACGAACTCAAGCACCCTTCGGCAGATACGCTTCATCTCGCAGAACTCAAGCGACAGAAATTGCGCCTCAAGGAGGAGATTGAAAACCTCCGGCGCCGACATTGACGCCTTTTGCGACAATGCACCACATATGATGAAGGCGGGCCGTCAGCGGCCCGCCTTTTGCGTTCTGCCTGCCCGCAACCATGGACGCAACGCGTGCCATGCCTATCATCAACACCGAATGCTTCTGTCCAAGACAAAGGCCCGCCATGATGAATTTTACGCGTGCGCTCACCCTTCTGGCGGTTTTGTGCCTGCCGGCTTCGGCTTTTGCACAGCCGCCACAGACCGCTCCGCAAGGCGAAATTGTCTGCTCGGATGCCAACGAGGCCATGGCACAAGGCGACGCGGAAGCGGCGATTGCTGCGCTACGCGGGTGTCTCTCCGCCCGCCTGCACCCCTGGCAGACCGAAGCCGAGCTGCGCGTGCGCCTGGGTGCCAGCCAGCTCGCGCTGGGGCAGGCCGAGGCGGCGCTACTTACCTATAATCAGGTCATCGCCCTTCTGCGCGATAATGGCGGCAACACCGATATCGGGCTTGTCAGGCGCAATCGCGCCGTCGCATTGCTGCAGCTGAACCGGCCCGAAGAGGCGCTGGACGATCTTCTCATTGCCGAGCGCGGCATGCCTGATGATGACTTCATCCACGTGCTGATGGGCGGCGCCTATATGGAGCTGGACCGGGGCACCGAAGCCATTGCTGCCTATGATGCCGCCATCCGGCTGGCACCGGATTCGCCCTCCGGCTGGGTGGGCCGCTCGGCCGCCTTTATCGAACTTGGTCTGATGGACCGCGCCGTGGAGGATGGCCGGGAAGCCGTTGCCATTGCGCCGGACGATGGCAGCACACTCAACGCCCTGTGCTGGGCGCTAGTGCGCGCCGAACGGGCCAGCGAAGGGCTCGATATCTGCTATGCCGCCGTCGAGGCAGAGCCTGACTCCGGTGCCATCGTGCATTCGCTGGCCGCCGCTTTGGAACAGGTGGGCGAGGACGAGGAAGCCCGGCCATTATTTGCCCGCGCCTTCGAGCTTTCACCGGAAAACACGACCATCGCGGATGATTATGCCCGTGTAAGCGCCGCCAACGGCGGCTAGCTGGCACCCCTCGCCTTTTCGACAAGGAGTTCACCGCATGGCCGGATCAGAGCGCGTTGCCATAGTTACCGGCGGAGCCAACGGCATAGGAGCCGCATGCGCGCGCAGGCTGGCAGAAGAAGGTGTGCGCGTCGTCATCGCCGATCTGGACAAGAGGGCTGGTGATGCGCTGGCCCAGGATCTGGGCGCGGCAAAGGGCCGTGCGCTATTCGTCAGCTGTGATGTTTCCGACAAGCTGGCCGTGGCCAATCTGATGGCCGACACCCTGTCGGCCTTCGGTCAGCTGGACATTCTGATCAACAATGCCGCGATTACGGCAAAGGGCGATATTCTCGAGCTCGAGGCGAGCGATTTCGACAAGGTGATGAGCGTCAATCTGCGCGGCGCCTTTCTGGTCGCGCGCGCCGCCGCCCGGCAGATGACCCGCCAGATCGACGAGGAGGACCAGCGCACCGAGGAAGCACGCCGCCGCTATGCCATCGTCAATATGAGCTCGGTCAATGCGGTCGTGTCGATTGCCGATCAGCTCGCCTATTCCACCTCTAAGGGCGCGATCAACCAGATGACCAAGGCCATGGCCTTGTCACTGGCCCCCTACGGCATCCGCGTGAACGCCATTGGTCCGGGCTCGGTCAATACCGATATGCTCAAAACGGTGAATGAGGACAAGGCCGCCATGGACTCGGTGCTGTCGCGCACCCCGCTCGCCCGGATCGCGGACCCGGACGAGATCGCCTCCATCGCCTGGTTCCTCGCCTCGAAGGAATCCAGCTATATCACCGGCACCTGCATTTATGCCGATGGCGGGCGCCTCGCGCTCAATTACGTGATGAAACGCGAGGACTACGAGGATTAGTCCTCGTCGCCATCCTGCGGCGCGCTCTTGCCGAACAACTCGTCGAGTGTGGTCGGGCCAGACGCGGCCGGCGCGGTTTCTTCCGCAGGCTTCAGCACATCTTCCTCAACCTTCACCGTGCCGGCATCTTCCATTTCCTTGCGGCGCGAAGACGCTTTGCGCACCTGCGCATCCATATCAATCTGGCTGCACAGGCCTAGCGATACCGGGTCGGTCGGCTTGATATTGGTCGAATTCCAGTGCGTGCGGTCACGCACCGCGTTGATGGTCGTCTTGGTCGTGCCCACCAGCTTGGAAATCTGCCCGTCAGTCAGTTCGGGGTGGTTGCGCACCAGCCAGGCAATCGCATCGGGCCGGTTCTGGCGGCGCGACAGCGGCGTATAGCGCGGGCCTTTCTTGCGAGCGGTTTCCTGCAGATCGGCATATTTCGGGCGCTTTGCCTGCATACGGTAGCTGGTATCAGCCTCGGCCCTGGCAATTTCTTCGGACGTCAGCTGTCCGGTTGCAACCGGGTCGGAGCCGCGTACGCCGGCAGCCACATCTCCATCGGCAATGCCCTTTACCTCAAGCCGGTGCAGGCCACAGAAATCGGCGATCTGCTCAAAGGAAAGGCTGGTATTGTCGACGAGCCAGACGGCGGTCGCCTTGGGCATGAGGATGTCGGTCATGGCAATAGGGCTCCTTGTCGAAGGGGATGCGCCGGAGACAATAGAAAACCCGGCGCGGTCCGCCGGGTTTCGGTCGATCCGGCCCGTCAGTGCGGTGTCAAGAACACCAGTATGCAATGACGGGATTGGAGGCGCTTATAACGTGTGAGCGGGCGATGCGAAAGGGGGTAGAGTGAAGCCGGACCGCCCGTTCACGCCACCAGCAGGATTTTCCCGGCATGGGCCATGGAATCCATGCGTTCATGCGCCTTCGCCACGTCAGCCAGCGGATATGTGGAATCGATGAGGGGCCGCACCTGCCCTGCCTCTATCCACGGCCACACATGCTGTCGGACCGCTGACGCAATCGCAGCTTTCTCCTCATGGGAGCGCGCCCGCAAGGTCGAGCCGGTGATGGTCTGACGTTTCAGCATCACACCCATCAGGTCGATTTCCACGCGCGAGCCGTTCAGGAACGCGATCTGAACCAGCCGCCCGAAGCGGTTCAGAGCAGCCAGATTCTTCGCCACATAATCCCCGCCCACCATGTCCAGGATGACGTCCGCGCCGCCAGCGGCCTTCACGCCCTCCAGCCAGTCCTCCTCGCGATAGTTGAAAACATGATCGGCCCCGAGCCTCCGGCAGGCCGCGCATTTTTGCGCGCTGCCCGCCGTTGCTATGACGATGGCCCCGTGAGCTTTGGCCATCTGGATGGCGGTGGTGCCGATCCCGCTTGATCCGCCATGGACCAGAAAGCGCTCGCCGGGCCTCAAGGCGCCCGCTTCGAACACATTGGTCCAGACCGTAAAGACGGTTTCGGGCAGGCCAGCAGCATTTACCAGGTCAACCCCCCGCGGAACGGGCAGCACCGATCCGGCCGGCGCACGGGCGATATCGGCATAGCCGCCGCCTGCCACCAGCGCGCAGACCGGCTGCCCGGAATCGAAACCTTTCACGCCCTCGCCCAGCGCGAGCACATGGCCGGATACTTCCAGCCCCAATCCTTTTGGCGCACCCGGCGGCGGGGGGTAGAAGCCCATGCGTTCGATGATATCAGGGCGGTTCACCCCGCTGGCGGCGACCCGTATCAGGATTTCGCCCGGACCGGGCGGATCAAGTGTCACCTCCTCCAGCCGCAAAGCCTCTGGCCCGCCAGGTTGCGGCGCCGTTACGATGCGTGTCCTCAAAGGGTCGTTCATGACAGTTGATCCGTATAGCGGCGCAAATGAGGGGCGCATATTGAGCCAGTTTGCGCTAGTCTGCCTGCACAAGGGAAGCCGGTGCGCTGCATGGCGCACCCGGATCGCAGGGAGGAGAGCGCCATGTTTGACGATGAACTGCCCCGTGCAAAACGGCTCACCATTACACCGGGAGAAGACATTTCCGCTCTCGCGGTCGCCGACCTGCGTGAGCGTATCGAAACACTGAATGATGAGATTGTCCGCGCCGAAGCGATGATAGCGCACAAGGAAGACAAGCTGGGGGCCGCCGAGGCATTCTTCAAAAAAGCCTGAATGTTTCGCCAGCTGGCCCCAGCCTTGCTAGATGAGGGGTCAGAAGGGCATGCTGCGTCCCGATATGGTGTGCAGCACGCCGCAAGCGTTAATGCCTGTGCCTTGAACGGGGTGAGGCCAATGTGTGAGGGATGAGGGCGTGATGGACACCGAAACCGGCAAATCCGGCACATCACCAACGGTCAGTGACGCGGCCGTGCGGGTCGCCGATTTTGCGGCCTCTGAGCATTTCAGCCGCCTGTTCCGTGAAGGCATGGATCTGGTCGAGGAAACCGCCAGCTATCTTGATGGTACCGGGCGCGACGATGCCAAGCGTCTGGGCCGCGCCGGGGCACTGGCCTATGCCGCTGAATCCATGACGCTGACCACCCAGCTCATGTAGTCCGCCTCCTGGCTGCTTACCCAGCGCGCCGTCAGCGAAGGCGAGATGACGCCGTTTGACGCGGCGGGTGAAAAATACCGGCTCGGCGGCAAGTCCCACGCACGCGACGGGATGTGGCCGGCAGGCGATGATCCCTGCCCGCCGCGTCTGGCCGATCTCGTCAGCCGTTCGCAGAGCCTGCACGAACGCCTCAAACGCCTCGATGACAATCTGTTTCGCGAAGTGCCGGGCGGGGCGCCGGGACAGAACCCCCTCGCCGGGCAATGGTCGGCGCTGGAAAGCGCGTTTGCCGGGCGGGGTTAGTCTGAAAGCAGACGCCTGAAATCCCGGACGCATGGCAGTGCGATCCGGGACCAGCTGCAGAAAAACCGCGGGAAGGCCCCGGGTCTGCGCTTCGCTGCGCCCGGGGTTTCAACCGAACAAACCGATCGAAAACGAAAAACGCCCGCAGCTGAGGGGTGCTGCGGGCGCTCTTCTAAAGGCCCCGACCGTGTGAAGATCACACGCGCCCAGGTGAGGGGGGTGGGCGGTTAGACACCGAAGCCTTTGAACTTGTCTTTAAAGCGCGACACGCGGCCCGCACGGTCAACCAGGGTCTGTGTGCCGCCGGTCCAGGCCGGATGCGTGCGCGGATCGATATCCAGCGAGATCTGGTCGCCTTCCTTGCCATAGGTCGAGCGCGTCTTGAACTTGCTGCCGTCCGTCATCACCACTTCGATGAAATGGTAGTCGGGGTGGATATCCTGTTTCATCTGACGGCTCCCGCCTTCAACGTCCGCGCCACCCAGACCGGCCTCGGCCTGCAGTTTAGCGGAACAAGTCTGCTAGAAATGAGCCGCGGTGTATATACGCGTGAGAGCGGCGGCGCAAGGCCGCACGCGGCATCAAGAGTCAGTGCGTTTTTCCACAAGGACTTAAGTGGCTCAGGCCAGCCCAGAATCCTGTGGAAATCATCAGTGTGCCGCGCCAGAGAACCCTAGCGCGCTTCCAGCTTCAGTTCGATGCGCCGGTTGCGGGCATGGTCAGCCTCGGTGCGCCCTTGTGCGATGGGGTAATGCTCGCCCAGCCCTGCTGCCATCAGACGGTTGGGCGGCACGCCCTCGGCCACCAGCCAGTTGATCACTGAAAGCGAGCGCGCGGTCGATAGCTCCCAGTTGGACGAAAACTGCGCCGTCGGCCCCAGCGGGCGCACATCGGTATGGCCATCCACCCGGATCACCCATTCGATATCGTCCGGGATTTCGTCTGTGAGCTGGATGATGGCCGCAGCGATGGGGCGCAAACCCTCCTGGCCTTCGGCAGAAAGCTCGGCCGAGGCGGAATCGAACAGGATATCGGTCTCGAAGACGAAGCGGTCTCCCACCACGCGCACGCCGGAGCGGTTGCCGAGTATTTCCACCAGCCGTCCGAAGAAGTCGGAGCGGTATTGCGACAGGCGCGCCACCTCGCTGGCCAGCGCCGCATTGAGCCGTGACCCCAGATTGACGATCTGGCTTTCCAGCTCCTCCTCGCGCGCCTCGGAGGCTTCAAGCGCCGCATTGAGCCGGGCCAGCTCCTCGCGCAGAATATCCATCTGTTCAGACAGCATGGCGATGGTGAGCTGGGCCTCGTCAGACAGCTCTTCGGCCTCATCCAGCTGCTCACCGAGAGCCCCGATGCGCGCGGTCGTGCTCTCCAGCTGTTCAGACAGGCTCTCGTTTTCTGCCGTCAACGTGCTGACCCGCACGGTCAGCTCTGCGTTTTCCGCCTCGGCCATGTTGAGCTCATCGGCAAGGGCGGCCAGGCGCGCATTGAGATCGGCCAGTTGCTCGTCCCGGCCAGTCAGAGCGGTTGAAAGCGCATACTGTCCGGTCACAAACACGGCGAGCAGGAAGACAATGACGAGTAGCAGCGTCGCCAGCGCATCGACAAAGCCCGGCCAGTAATCGCCGTTATCAGGCTCGCGAAGCTGCTGCAGGCGGGAGAGCGCCATGATCTATCGATCCCCGTCCCGGTCCCGGTTGATGCGTGCCTGTGCCTCCAGCGCACGCACGAGCACCTTGATCTCGTCACGCAAGAGGCGTGCAGCCTCGCGATTGGCTTCGGCGGCATCGTCGGCAAAGCGCGAGAGTGTTACCTCCAGCTGGCGGGTATGGCGCTCCATGGTGGAGGCCAGCCGGTCGACCGTGTCGGCGGTCTGTTCCAGCAGCGCGCCGACATAGGCGCTGGAGCTGTCCCCTTCCCCAGAACCGACAGGGCCCGCAGCCGAAAGGCGCGAGATGGAGGACAGCCATTCCTCGATTTCGTTATAGAAACGGTTTTGCGCCCGGCTGGCCTGAAGCTCGAGAAAGCCGATGATCAGTGAGCCGGCGAGCCCGAACAGTGAGGAGGCAAAGGCTGTGCCCATGCCCTGTATCGGGTCTTCAATCGCCGCCATCAGGCGCGCCGCTTCCACCTCGCCCGCACCGGACGAGGTTGCCGATACAGCGCGTACCGCCTCGCCTACATCCGATACCACAAGCAGCAGGCCATAGAACGTGCCGAGCAGGCCCAGAAAGATCAGGAGGCGGCCGAAATAGCGTGTAAACGCGCCACTTTCCGCCATCCGCGCGGCCACTGAGTCCAGCACGACGCGGGCAGAGGCCGCCGACAGGCGCGCCCGCCCGTCCGCCGCATCGGTGATAAGCGCGGCCATCGGCGCGATCAGCGCGGGCGGATTGCCAAGCTGGTCGGGATGGGCGCTATCGCGCAGCTTGATCAGCCAGCGCGCGCTTGGGCCGATCGCCAGCGCCTGCTGGAAGGTGTAGAGAATGCCGATCAGCAGCACGCCCAGGATGACGCCATTGATCGCGGCATTGGCCTGAAACGCTGTGATCAGAGGCTCATGCAGGACCGCTGCAAGGGCAGCCACAACAGCCAGAAACACTGCCATCCAGATGATGTACTGGCCGGGGCCGGTAAAGCGCATCTTGCGCGGCTGCGGGGTTTCGGGCGGCAAAGGCAGATCGCGTGAGGGCATGAGCCGGACAGGTCCCTTGATACTGGCCAAAAGCAGCGCGCGTACCGTCAGACGGCTACGCGCCAACAGGTCAAGGCATGACCCGTTTGACCATCAGAGACAAGCTTCTTGGCTGTTTTTGGGCGAAAGCAGACTAACTGCTTAATTCGAATCGCGACTTAGTTTCGTAATAGCAAATAGGATTGGGCCTGCAGGTTGCTCATTCGTCCGCGCCTCACAGACTATCACGGTATTATGTTGGCTCAGGAGGATGCCGACTTCGCCATTCCTTTTTTTGGCGAGGACATACCGCTCTACGTCGATCCGTTTCTGATGTGGCGCTCTCCGTCGCAGCAGGACATGGCGTTGCACGGCGCGCTGCTTGCGGCATTTAACTACCTTGGACAACTCGCCCTGACTGGAAGACAGGACGAGGCCGTCAATGCCCTTATTGCTGCTTCGGAATGCGACGAGGTTGGCTTAGGCTCGTCACCAACCCGCCGTGGAAAGCGAATAGGCAAGGCGAAAGCCGAGGAGCTGTTAGCAATATTCCGCCGTATTCCGCACTACGCGACCCATGGCCTCTCCCACATTGAGGAACTCCAGCTCTTCGTGGAAGGCATCTCAAAGGATCGAATAAGCGACTTCGCCTGCAGCTTCCTAAAGTCATTTTTGATCGACTTCACAATAGACCAGTGCAGGCGGCTCGGCATACCAACCGAACCCAAGACAGTAAGCAATGTGTGGGACCCACGGTCCCGGACATTCGTTGAGGTGACAACAACCTTACCGATTGATCCCACGGACAACAGTCCTCTCCTGCTGGTGCCAAAACGCTGGCTGCGTTTCGTCCCATGGATCAGCTACGAAGAGTATTTCGAGAAACACTGCCCTCAAGACGAAATATCGCATGAACCCGAAAACCTCACGCGTGTGGAGGTCTTACAATACAACCGGGATAATTACGGGGTAATCGCCGCTTACGTAGCGGCAAAGGAGCGTGCGTTCCAAGACGCGGTGAATGATCCGCTCTTCTCGCAAATCCCTGTCCGATCCGCTCGTGGGAAGCTGGCGCAGATCAAAAAGCTTCCCACAGGCAAGACAGATGGAGCTGACGCGAAGTACGAAGCGGCGGTGGGTCAGCTCCTGCCGTCGCTTTTGTACCCAAATCTCGACTTTGCAAAGCTGCAAGCTCGAACAGATAGCGGCGTCAGCATCCGTGATCTGATATTTTATAATACCCGGCGCACCCCGTTCTTGCAGGAATTGCACGCCGACTATGGGTCAAAGCAGATCACGTTCGAGATGAAGAATGTCGCCGCTGTGGAACGCACCCACGTCGACCAGCTGAATCGATACATGGCAGACGAGCTTGGGCGCTTCGGAGTATTTGTTTGCCGAACGCCCTTGACGCGCGCGATTATGCAGCGAGCCATAGACCTCTGGTCAGGACAGAGAAAGGCAATCGTCACCCTTACTGATACCGATCTAGAGCAGATGGTAGAGGTGTTTGACAGCAAACAGCGCGACCCTATTGAAGTCGTGGCAAAAAAGTACGTGGAGTTTAGGCGCGCGTGCCCTTAGAGAGTGCAAAATGAAACACAAAGATGACGTTGAACAACTTGAAAAACTTATTGGCCAACTTCAAGGCCTTCATTCAGAAATTAGCCTTTTAACCAAAAAATCCCCCAATGATGGGGTGAACTCCTTTAAATTGCGGCTAGTTAATAAGGTGGTTTCATCTGCTAATGATACTTTGAAGCCGAATTATCTCCCGTTTGAAGACTTCGACGGCTTCGAGCTCGATGACGTGCCATCAAATAGTGACGTCGCTTTAGTCATTGCGCAGTACATGGAAGAGGCTGAACGCTATCGCTCTGACAACGTCAAATTTTGGCAAGGTAAGTGGGTGTATGTCGTTGGCGGAGAACCAAGCGATATTCGTTCCGGACCCCCAAGCAAAGTTGGAAAGAAATGATAGATTTTGGTGCTACTACGACCGAGGCCAACGTTAAAATATATGAATCTGCAAAAGGTATGTTTGCGGCTCTCTTACATGAAGTGCGAGAATTGTCAAAAAAGAAGCCGGATGCAACCCTTAGCGATAGCAAGGTGAAGCTCATCAACAACGTGCTCAATGACCTAATGACATTCCTAAAGCAGGAACCCGAAGGAAAATACTTACACATTTTGGAAAATGAATCGCTGCCCCAGGTAAGCGACGCACTATTGATGATGGTCCAGTTCGACGCCGCATTAGACGCTTTCAGGGAGCGTTACTATCGATATGTTGGAGCTGATGGATTTCGTCGTGGCGAAACCTGCTGGATAACTGAGGAACGCCTTGCAGAATGGGAAGCTGTTGAAAACGAAGACGATTAGAATGCTGGGTTAAATAGGTAAAGGTAATAATACGCTCAACGCCGACTCCCAGCTACCCGCCCACCTTCGCGAGACGCTTTTTCAGCTCGCTAAAGGCAAATTCGTTGCCGGCAACAATGTCGCCGGTTTCCAGTACATCGCCGGTACCATCCAGCGAACCGGCATAGCCGCCCGCTTCGCGCACCAGGACGATACCGGCCGCGATGTCCCACGCTTTCAGATTACGTTCAAAAAACCCGTCAAACCGGCCTGCCGCCGTCCATGCCAGATCGAGCGAGGCCGCGCCATAGCGCCTTACGCCCGCGGTGTGGGGCATGATGGCATGTAGTTCGGTAAGGAATTTGGCATGGCCGGACTTGCCCGCAAACGGCATGCCGGTGGCGATCACGCATTCATCAAGCTGGATACGGCCCGACACGCGAAGGCGCCGGTCATTCATATACGCGCCGCGGCCCTTTTCGGCGTGAAAGAAATCGTCGGTCGCCGGGTTGTAGACAACACCGGCAATCAGCTCGCCTTCGCGCTCCAGCGCGACCGACACCGCAAAATGCGGCTGGCCGTGCAGGAAATTCGTCGTGCCGTCCAGCGGATCAACGATCCAGCGGTGGGACTTGTCCGTTCCCTCCACAAGCCCGCGCTCTTCCATCAGGAAGCTGTAGCCGGGCCGGGCGCGCGAGAGCTCCTCAAACAGGGTTTCCTCGGCCTTCGCATCGGCTGTCGACACGAAGTCTGCCGGGCCCTTTTTGGAGACCTGCAAGTGCTCCACCTCGCCAAAATCGCGCGCGAGCTTGCGGCCCGCCTTGCGCACGGCGCCGGTCATCACCTGCATAAGCGCTGAAACCTGGGACAAGTCAGAAACTTCCCATTTCCGCGCGGCGCACGTAACTGCCGTCCTCGGTGGCCACCACCACGCGCTCGCCCACGCCCACGAAAGGCGGCACGGCCGAGCGGATATTCCCGGTCAGGATGGCCGGCTTGTAGGAATTGGCCGCCGTCTGGCCCTTGACCACCGGCTCGGTGTCGATGACCTCCAGCTCGACATGCTGGGGCAGATCGATGCCGATGGGCCGGTCTTCGTAGAGCTCGACCATCACCATCATGCCGTCGGTCAGATAGGCGGCGCGCTCCTCGCCTACGAAATCTATGTGCAGCGATATCTGCTCGTAATTTTCCGTGTTCATGAACACCAGCATCTCGCCTTCGGGGTAGAGATACTGATAGTCGCGCTGGTCGAGACGCACGCGCTCCACCTTGTCGGCTGAGCGGAAACGCTCATTGAGCTTGCGGCCATCGAGAATGTTCTTCAGCTCGACCTGGGCGAACGCGCCGCCCTTGCCCGGCTTCACATGGTCAGCCTTGATGGCTGTCCACAACGTCTCCTGGTGCTTGATCACCATGCCCGGCTTGATTTCGTTACCGTTGATCTTCATCGGAAAATGTCCCACTGACCCCTGCCAGCGTCACAGGCGGGGATGCCACGTCAAATCGCGCGCGGGTGTATCAGTGGCAGCGTCAGGCGGCAAGGCTGGTGGGGAGTGCAGCCACAAACGTCTCCATCAGACGGCGCGACCAGCCAAGGCCGAACGTCCGGAAATGAGCGAGACTGGCGTAGAGCACCATGCGCCGCGCGGCGATCCCGGTGAGGAGGGCCACAGGCTCTGCTGAACTGGCAGCGGCCAGCGTCACCGGACCGATACGGCCATCGGCGGCAACGCCCAAGGCTTCCTGCAACAGTCTGACAGCCCGGCCGGGCCCGTGATTGACGGCCGCGTCAAATACGATGAACGCCACTGGCTCAGGCAGTTCATCGCACCGGCATTGATCCCAGTAACGCGCCTTGTAGATCGCGCCCGCCTCGGCCTGCTTCAGCGCCTTCACATCGGCCGTCGTCACGGCGCGGCCGCGCCAGCCCTGCAGCGTGCCGAGCGTAATGCCGAACTTCGTCGCCCCGCCCGGATCATCTGGGTGGTCCACATAACCGCCTTCATGCAGGAGGACATGGGCAAGGGCATTTGCAAAAGCATCAGACATGGGCGGCTCCGGCGGGCTGGGGTGATCAGATCCGCCAGTGTGCCTGAACCTAGTCCCCAGCAGGATTGAGCCGGTATCTCTGCGCCATTCCCGACAACGCCTCTGCTTCCAGCCGATTGACCGTGTCGTGGGTAAAAAGCTCTTCAAGCTGGGCTTCCAGCCGTTCACGCTGGGGGTCATCATCCAGCGAGTTATCCCTTGGATATCCCGCCCGTCTGACCCACACATAGGCCTGTTCCATATCGCGCAACACACCGCGGCCTGTGGCCAGCGCGCCCGCATACAGAAATTGCGCCTGTGCATCGCCCGCTTCGGCGCCGCGACGCGCCCAGCTGGCTGCCTGCTGGTAATCCCCGTCCCCGCTTTCGGCGTCCTGCATCAGCAGCAGGGCATAGTCGCCCATCGCGGCAGGCAGGCTCATCTCGGCAGCCATGCGAAGCAGTGCGCGGCCCGCCTCTTCGTCGGCTGCGCCGCCCTCGCCGGTTATCAGCATCACGCCGGCTATCGCTGCAGAGGGCGCATCACCCGCCTCTCCGGCACGGATGTACCAGGGCCGGGCAAGCTCAGGATCGTTGGGTCCGTGTACCCAGTCATCGAGCGCTGCCGCATAGGCGGCCATGGCGCGCGGAAGGCCCGCTTCAGCAGACAGGCGCATCCAGTCCAGCGCCGTCGCCGCCACACCCGGATCACCCGACTCGCGCAGATACGTGCCCAGCTCATAGGCGGCTCTGGCATCGCCGGTTCCGGCGGCCCTGTTGAGATATTCGCGCGCATGATGCGGCTCAAGCCCGCCCCGGCTCTCCGCCGCCAAAGAGGCCAGGATGATCAGTGCATCGATCTCGCCCTGCTCACCGGCCCGGTTCAGCCAGCGCACGGCGCTTGTCTCATCGGGCTCACCGGCAAGGCCGTGCAGCAATATGTGGCCCGCAAGCGTTGCGCCACGCGGCTCGCCGACGGCGGCCGCGCGCTCGGCATGGATTCGCGCGCTTAAGTAATCGCCGGTGACATAGGCTGCCGACGCTCTGGCCATCGCCTGATCAGACGGGCTGCGTTCTTCCACGGATTCGCCTGAGCGATTGCGTTCCGCGTGTTCAGCGAGCCCCGGCGGCAGTTCGGGCTCCTGCGCCAGCACAGGGGCGGCGCAGACGCTCAGTGCGGCTAGCGCTCCGAGAGCAGCGCGCCAAACGCGCGCACGCCTTCCAACGGACCGGCCGGATGGCTCCACACGCCCGCCGACACCGCGATAAAATCCGCACCGGCCTCTATCACGGGTTTTGCATTCTCCGGCGTAATGCCGCCAATCGCTACGCATGGCACCTCAAAGACTTCGCTCCACCACTCGATAAGTTCCACAGAAGCCGACGCCTTGGGCGATTTCGTGGCAGTGGGAAACATGGACCCGAACGCCACATAGTCTGCGCCGCTTTCGGCTGCTGTCATCGCCAGATGGCGGCTGTCATGACAGGTCACGCCGACAATGCCGGTCTTGCCAACCGCCGCGCGCGCCTGGGCATAAGGCGCGTCTTCCTGACCGATATGGGCCCCATCCATACCATAATGCACCGCGAGATCGGGCCGGTCATTCATCACGACGCTGACGCCATGGCGCCTGGCTGTCTTCACCAGTGGCGGGAGCAGGCCAGGCAGCTGGTTTTCCGGCTGATCCTTCAGGCGTATCTGCAGTACGCTTGCCACACCCTCGGCCAGTACGGCGTCCAGGGTGGCGGCAAAATCCGCATCAATGCGCGGCGGGGTGAGAAGATAGAGCTGACAGCGCGACATATTCAGGACCGATACACGCTTGGGGTGAAAAGTGGAAGGCAGGCAATCATTTAGGCCGCAGCTTCGTTCATAATTTTCTTTTTCCCTGCCACAAAAATGCCTGCTACCACACGGATCGTCCCGTCTGCCAGTTATGGTCGACTGGATGGCGGGGGCTATCCCCATTTTTTTGGAGACTTTCATGATCAGAACTGTCGCTTGCGCCGCCCTGGCCGCGCTTAGCCTGGGTGCAGCTGCGTCTGCGCAAAATTACGGCCTCAACCCGAATTTCGGCACCTACTCGCTCAGCGCCGGCTTCCTGCCCGATCCGCAGACCGTGAACGTCGTCGCGGGCGGCACGATCAACGCCAACCGTCTGGGCGGCTCGTGCGCCGGATCCATCTCGGACGCACCGGACGTGCGCCTGAACTTTGATGGCGGGCGTATCTCCATCGGTGCCGAATCCGGTGCCGACACCACCATCGTGGTCAATGGCCCCGATGGCCGCTGGTACTGCAATGACGATTTCGACGGTCTGAACCCGCGCGTCACCCTGTCCGGCTCCGGCCAGTATGACATCTGGGTCGGCACCTATTCGGGCGGTACGGCAAACGCGGTGGTCTACTTCACCGAGTACTAGGTTTACCGATTCCGGTACCTGAAACGAGAAAGGCCCGGCAATGCCGGGCCTTTTTTGTTCAATAGCAGTAGACGGGGCCTACCCTTCCAAGCCTTCATCCCATTCACCGAGCGCGGCAAGGCCGTTCATCTTCGCACGGTGATTGAAGGCTTGCTGGCCGGCGGCTTCATCGTTGCCGGCCCATGCCGCCAAAGGCGCTGCCTGCAGCGCGCGGCCATAGGAGAAGGTCAGCGGCCAGGGCAGGTCAAAACCTGCATTCATGATGTTAAGATGCGCGGTCGCGTCCACATCCGATTGCCCCCCCGACAGGAAAGCGATGCCCGGCACGGAGGCGGGCACGCAATTGGTCAGGCACTGCACCGTCATCTCGGCAACTTCCTCGCGGCTCGCCTGCGTGGCGCAATTCGTGCCGGAGATGACCATGTTGGGCTTCAGGATCGTGCCTTCCAGCACCACACCCTGATCGAACAATTCGGCATAAAGCCGCTTCAGGCCGAACTCGGTCACCTCATAGCAGCGGTCGATATCATGGTCGCCATCCATGATGACTTCCGGCTCGACGATGGGAACGATACCCGCTTCCTGGCACAGCATCGCATAGCGTGCGAGCGCATGCATGTTGGCGTTGATGCAGTATTGCGACGGCACGCTTTCGTCGCCGCCGGTACCGATATTGATGACAGCGCGCCATTTGGCAAAGCGCGCGCCGAGCGCGTGATATTCGGCCAGCCGCTCGCGCAGCCCGTCCAGTCCTTCGGTAACCATCTCGCCCGGCGCGCCGGCCAGTGGCTTGGCGCCGGTATCCACCTTGATGCCGGGAACCGCACCGGCTTTCGCGATCAGCTCGGCCAGCGGTGTGCCATCCTTGGCCTTCTGCCGAAGCGTCTCGTCATACAGGATCACACCGGAAATATGCTCGCTCATGGCCGGTTCGGTGCGGAACAGCATTTCGCGCCAGTCACGGCGGCTGTCCTCGGTGGAGGCCAGCTTGATCGTGTCAAAGCGCTTCTTGATCGTGCCTGTAGACTCATCCGCCGCCAGAATGCCCTTGCCCGGCGCGACCATGCGCATCGCGGTCTCGTAAAGCGCGTCAATATCCATAATCAAACTCCCCCGTATTGCCTGCTATTGCCCTGAACCCGATTGCGCCGTTTGCCGCAAAACCTCTATGCCGGGAAGGGACTTGCCCTCCAGCCATTCCAGAAACGCGCCGCCAGCGGTCGAGACAAAGGTGAAATCTCCGGCAACGCCGGCATGATTGAGTGCGGACACCGTATCGCCGCCGCCCGCCACGGCCACCAGCTTGCGGTCGCGCACGCGCTGGGCCACAAACCGGGCTGCCTCGATCGTGCCCGTATCAAACGGCACCATCTCGAACGCGCCCAACGGGCCGTTCCACACCAGTGTTTTCGCGCTTTCGATGGAATCGGCCAGCGCATCAATCGTGGCAGGACCGCAATCAAGGATCATCTCGTCGCGCGCAATCTCGTCCAGTCCGGCGACGCGGCGCGCAGCCTTGGCTTTCAGTTCGCGCGCGACCACGACATCCTCGGGCAGGAGAAGCTGGCAACCCGACTTTTCTGCCGCCGCCATGATGTCGCGAGCAGTGCCCAGAAGATCGGGTTCATGCAGGCTCTTGCCAACATCCACGCCATTGGCCGCCAGGAAGGTATTGGCCATCGCCCCGCCGACAAAGAGCCGGTTCACCTTCGTGACGAGGTTCAACAGAAGGTCGATCTTGGTCGACACCTTTGCCCCGCCGACAACCGCCAGCAGCGGGCGCTCCGGGTTTTCCAGTGCCGCCTTCACGTGATCCATCTCACGCTGGAGGGCGAGCCCTGCAAAAGCCGGAAGCAGGCGCGCGACACCCTCGGTAGAGGCGTGGGCCCGATGCGCGGCTGAAAACGCATCATTGACATAGAGATCGCCCAGCGCGGCCAGCTGGCCCGCAAACTCGGGATCATTGGCTTCTTCGCCTGTGTGAAAGCGCGTGTTCTCCAGAAGGAGCACATCGCCGTCGTTGAGCTCGCTCACTGCCTTGTCCGACACCTTGCCCACGCACTCGCTGGAAAAGCGCACCGGCGTGCCCAGCAGTTCTGACAAGGGCGCAATCACGGGTTTGAGGCTCTGGCTGGTATCGACCTTGCCCTTGGGGCGGCCGAAATGCGCCAGCAGGATGACCCGCGCGCCGTGGGACGTCAGCCATTGAATGGTCGGCAGGGCCGATTTGAGACGCGTGTCATCACTGACGCGGCCTTCGGCCATCGGCACATTGAAATCGACGCGCACCAGCACGCGCTTGCCGGAAACTTGCGCTTCTTCCAGACGGGCAATCTTGCCTTCGTTCATGATCGTGATCAGCCCTAAAGCAGCCGGCCCATCGCCACAGCCGTATCAATCATACGGCAGGCAAAGCCCCACTCATTGTCATACCAGGTCATCACGCGCGCTAATCTGCCATTGATGACATTGGTCTTGTCGATAGCGACGATGGATGAGCGCGGATCGTGATTATAGTCAATGGAAACCAACGGCAGGGTGTCATAGCCCAGAACGCCCTTCATCGGCCCGTCAGCAGCCTCGCGGATCGCGGCATTGATTTCCTCAATGCTGGTTTCGCGGCCCGGCGTAAAGACCAGATCAATGACCGAGACATTCGGCGTCGGCACGCGGATGGCCGAACCGTCGAGCCGGCCTTTCAGCTCTGGCAGCACTTCGGCAACGGCCTTGGCCGCGCCCGTCGTGGTCGGCACCATCGACATGGCGGCCGCGCGTGCGCGGTGCAGATCCTTGTGATTGCGGTCCAGCGTGGGCTGGTCGCCGGTATAGGCGTGAATCGTGGTCATATGACCCTGCTCGATTCCGACAGCGTCGTTGAGCACCTTGGCGACCGGCGCGAGGCCATTCGTGGTGCAGGAGGCGTTTGACACAATGATGTCATCGGCCGTCAGGCTGGCATGGTTGACGCCGTAGACGACCGTTCTGTCGGCATTCTTGGCCGGCGCCGAGCACAGGACGCGCCGGGCGCCCGATGACAGGTGCGCCGAAGCGCTCGCCTTGTCATTGAACTTGCCGGTGCATTCCAGCACCAGATCAATGCCCAGCTCCTTCCACGGCAACTGGGACGGGTCGCGGTTGGAGACCTTGGTGATCTTGCCGAACCCGGCATCAAATCCGTCATCGAACAGCTTGATTTCGCCCGGATAGCGGCCATGCACGCTGTCATAGGTGAGCAGATGCGCATTCACTTCCGGCGTGGCGCTGTCATTGATCGCAACGACTTCCACTTCGTGCCAGCGCTTTTGTTCCAGAACCGCCCGTAAAGCCAGACGGCCGATCCGGCCAAACCCGTTAATCGCCACGCGAAGTGCCATTGCCAGCGCTCCCAAGTAAATCCGTTGAAAAAACCGCTTCAAGGGCGCCGCAAGCTGCACAAAACCAGTGCCGCACCCGTTCGGGCACGGGGTTTAGACGCTTCGTCAGCCCGCGTCCATACACCAGCGGAGATGGCTTGTACCCGGCGCGCGAATGGGCAATGCGGGCGCTGCCTACGGCTCCAGCTCGACATCCCAGTACAGATAGTCCAGCCAGCTTTCATGCAGGTATTTGGGGGGGAAGCGCCGCCCCTGCCCCTGAAGCTGGTGCATGCTGGGCCGTGAGGGCCGCTTGCGTATCGGCATGTGCGCCTGATCGGGCGACCGGCCGCCCTTCTTCAGATTGCACGGCGCACAGGCCGCCACAATGTTGTCCCAGGTCGTCAGCCCGCCGCGCGAGCGCGGCACGACATGGTCAAAGGTCAGCATGTCCAGCTGTTTGGATCCGCAATACTGGCAGGAAAATCCGTCGCGCAGGAACACGTTGAACCGGGTAAAGGCCGGCGGGCGGTCCTGGGTGACAAAATCGCGCAAGGCCACCACCGACGGCGCGCGCATCGCAAACGAGGGCGAGCGGATCGCCGTCTCGTATTCGGAGACCACATCGACGCGTTCCAGGAAGACTGCCTTGATCGCTTCCTGCCACGGCCAGGTGGATAGCGGATAATAGGAAAGCGGCTGGTAGTCCGCATTGAGCACGAGACAGCGAAGGTCTTCCGGCGCCGTGCTGGAGACACGCATCATGGCTGTGGCTCCCCGTGAGAGGGCCGTGCGGCGCGCAACATACTCCCATCCCGGCCCGAAACCGTCCGGCCGGTCTGGCGTGCGTGGCCCGCGAGCCTATGACATATGAGCGTCCTGAAGACGCACCTCCCTTGCTTGCTCCCTGATTCATAAGCGAATCAGCAACCAGGCACGTTGAACCGAACTTAGCCGAACTGATGCTACAGACCTATGACATGCAGGTCACAGGTTTGTGCCACACGCAGGATTAACCTTAAAATGGGTTCCGTAACGTCAGGCGGCAAGCGCGGAACGGTAACGGCCTGCCAGCGCGGCCTTCAGGAAGCGCGCGCCCAACTCCAGACCATCAGGGCCGATGGAGTGGGGAAGCCCCTGACTGATATGAAATTCAGCACCGTGTCCGGCAGCGGCAAGCTGCTGTGCGGCCAGCAAGGTAAACCCTACCGGCAGTACATCGTCCCGGTCGCCATGGATAAGCATGACCGGTGGCTTCGAGGTCATCTCCTCTTTGAGATTGTCGCCCCCCGCCAGCGCGCCCGAATAGCCCAGAATGCCGCCAATGGCTGACGGCTGGCGCAAGCCCAGATGCAGGGCCAGCATGGTGCCCTGACTGAAACCGACCAGCGCCAGATCGGCCGGGGTGAGGTTATGGCGGCGCAATTCGGACGCGATAAACTGCCCGGCAACCGGCGCGGCCATGCGTGCACCAGCCTCCATGGCTGCCGGGTCCAGCCGCGAGATCGGGAACCATTGATACCCGCCCGGCGCGCCGGGCACCGGCTCGGGCGCATCGGGCGCAACCCAAGCCGTATCGGGAAAATCGGCAGCCCAGTGCTGGGCCAGACCGGCGAGGTCTGCCCCGTTCGAACCATAGCCATGGAACAGGATGACAAGCTTTTTCGCCTGTCCTGAACGCGCCGGAATGCGCGGGCCGTCGAGCAGGATCATGGGGGCCGGTCTCCGAAAGGTATCTGTCATCATCAGCTGGTGCGCGATCATGCTCAGGCGCGCCGCGCTGACAACCCCCTCGCGAAGCGCGCGCGCATTCGGCTAGCCTGCTGTCCATGGAAGACTTCGTCACCCGCTTTGCGCCCTCGCCCACCGGCGGGCTCCATCTGGGCCACGCCTATGCGGCCTTGTGTGCGTTCGACGCCTCGCAGGCAGCGGGGGGACGCTTCCTTCTGCGGATCGAGGATATTGATACCGGGCGATGCAAGCGGGAGTACGAGACCGCGATTTACGACGACCTTGAATGGCTGGGCCTTGAATGGGAGCACCCCGTCCGGCGCCAGAGCGAACATTTCCAGGATTTCCACGCCGCCCTGGAGCGTCTGATCGCGGCGGGTCTGGTCTATCGGTGCTTCAAAACCCGCAAGGAAGTGATGGCAGAAATTGCCAGCGCGCCACATCTGGCGGTCAACGGCCCGGAAGGACCAATTTTTACCGGTGCACCCCTGCCGCCATCAAAGGAGAAGCGGCTGGTCGAGGACGGACAGCCCTTCGCCTGGCGGCTTTCCATGGCAGCATGCCGAAAAGCGCTGGCAGAGCGCCGTGACGCGCTCAGCTGGCGCGAAGAGACCCTGCAGTCCCCGCACACATGCAAAGACATTTCTGCGCGGCCAGAGCTGTTCGGTGATGTCGTGATTGCGCGAAAAGATGCCGGCACCAGCTATCATCTGGCAGCTGTCCATGACGACGCCCTGCAAGGCATTACCCATGTCATACGCGGGGTGGATTTGCGCGCCGCCGCCGGGCTGCACCGGCTATTGCAGGTACTGCTAGGCTATGACGCGCCGGTATACCGCCACCACGCGCTGCTGACTGGCAGCGATGGCAAGCGCTACGCCAAGCGCGACCAGTCGATGACCTTGTCCCATCTGCGCGGGACCGGCTGCCAGCCAGAAGATGTAAGGGCGCTCATCGCGGCGCATATCGCCCGAGGGGACATTGTTGATGCAGGCGAACGCTAGCGTGCCACCAGTCCTCTAAGAACCATTTCCAGCCGGGCGCGCATCAGAACCGAAGCGGCCGAACGATCCAGCTCCTCTCCGCGCGCGCGCCGGACAATACCGCTATAGCAATCCTCAATCAGCCGGGCCGCTTCGGCCGGCTCGAGATCGCGGCGCAGCTCGCCTTTTTCGATGCCTTTGGCCAGCAGGCGCTCTACCGCCCCCCACGCCTCGGACATCTGCGAGGTTGCCTCGTGATAGCTCTCGCCGGTCCACGTCCAGGAGTGCGCGATGGCTGCAGCGAACAATTCCTCATGGCGCATATGCGCTTCCATGATGACCTGCACGAGCGCACTCAAACGGTCCAGCAAACTGCCGGAAAGCGCAGCCTCCAGCCGGTCAACCGAATCGCGGATGGCCTCATACTCTTCACGCAGGATCAGAATAAGCAGCGCGCTTTTGGTCGGCGCAACATTGAGTACCGTTCCGGCAGACACCTTCGCGGCATCGGCAATGGCCTTGATGGTGGCGCGCTCATACCCGTCATCGAGGAATACGCGGCGCGCCGCTTCGATGACATGGCTATGGGTTTCCTGCTTGCGGGCATCGCGGCGGGTAAGCCGCCGTCCGGATTCGTCACGCATCGCGCTGGCCTGAAACTGACAAGTTGCAAATAAAGAACGCACGCCCGGTCACCGATCCGGTTCACTGAGCGCGCGGTAAGTTTCTTTAGATGAGCAGCTTTGTGCTGCAACTGCAAGTAAATCGGACCGGCGTTTCATGGACGCGCCCGCGCGAAAATGCCTCACACACCATCAGCCAGACGCGATTGAGAAAACCGGCGCGCCGCTCTATGTCAGTTGCATGACCGGTTTTCTCGACGTCCTTCTTTACATCCTCATGGCCGTGGTGTTCGTCATCCTGTGCGTGGGAGTCTATTCTCTCGTGCGCGGAGGAGATTTCGGCCGATCATGGTCGAACAGGCTGATGCGCGCGCGTGTGCTGTTCCAGTTTCTGGCCGTTCTGGTGATCGTCGCGGGCTTCTGGGCGAAGGGCGCGTTCGGCAGCTAGCTGTCACAATCGGAGCATCGATGGTCCGCCTCACCAAAATCTACACCCGCACCGGCGACAAGGGCATGACCCGGCTGGGCGACATGAGCGAGGCCGCCAAGCATGATCCGCGTGTCGAGGCTTATGGCACGGTCGATGAGGCCAATGCCTCGATAGGGCTGGCGGTGGCCGCGCTGGAGGACGGGGCTCTGAAAGACGTGCTCCTGCGCATCCAGAACGAGCTTTTCGATCTGGGCGCGGATTTGTGTGTGCCTGACCGGGGTGAAAAGCTCGAATGGGAGCCCTTGCGCGTCACGCCGCAACAGGCGGCACGGCTGGAAACCGATATCGACACGTTCAACGCCCGCCTGTCGCCGCTGGAAAGCTTCATACTGCCGGGCGGCTCTGAAAGCGCGGCCCGCCTGCATCTGGCCCGCACCATTGCCCGCCGGGCAGAACGCAGGGCGGTGGAGCTGAAAGATCTGGGCGAGCCGGTCAGCGAGGCGGTGATCATCTATCTCAACCGCCTCTCCGACTTCCTGTTCGTGGCAGCGCGCATCGCCAACTATGAAGGCCGCGCCGATGTACTCTGGGTGCCGGGTAAAACGCGCTAGGGCGCAGCCCGCCGCCTGCCGGCGAATGAGCGCAGTCCGACTCAGGAGCCGGTAGCCGTACCGGATGTTCCGGCTCTCCGGCAGGCCCACACAGCCACGCCAACCGTAAGGGCCAGCCCGGTACCGACCACAGCCATCGAGGCAAGTGAGGCAATGTTTACAGGGACGAAAACCCAGATCACGGCATGGGCCAGACCGGCCAGCGTCAGCGCCCACCCGCCAATCCTTCTGGCTACCTGCATCCGGCCTTCTGCCGCCACCGAGAGGCGGCGCGATCCCAGCTGCTTGGGCATCAGATTGGCATAGCCTGCCAGCATCAGGCCGATCATCACCTGAACGGCACGCTGGGCCATGTCAGGGGCGATGAGGCCCGCCGTTTCGGCGTATCTCAGGCCTGCAGCCGTCGCGAGAAAAGTGACGGCGAGGGCGATGGCAGGGATCAGTCGGGTCATGATGCGGGTCCTTCCTCGGGAGGGTTGGCGCTGTCTGGCGCGGCAACAGGGCCGATGCCGAATGTCTGGGCAAACCCCAGCAACGCATCCTCCAGCACCGACAATTTCAGCCGGTAGGTGATGGTTGTGCCCTGCTTGTCCGCCGCAATGAGATCAGCTTCCTTGAGGACGTTGAAATGCGCCGACATGGTAGGCTTCGACACCGTGAAATGGTCACAAAGCTCCCCCGCCGTCATCGGGTGGCGGCGCAACAACTCCAGCACTTTACGGCGTGTGGGGTCGGCGAGGGCTTTGAATACCGTGCTCATGAATCGATAATTAGCTAAACATCAAATTATTGTCAAGCCGAGAGCTTCAGGCGCGCTGTTTCCGCAACGGCAACGCGGTAATTCGCGTCCGGCACTGGAAATCGCCCCTGCGGGCCCCCTATCTGTCTGGCATGCGGCGTGTGGCCGCAGCCACAAACGTCCATATGGAGGGACAGGCCCTATGAAGACCGTTTTTGCCGCCGCCTCGCTTGCGGCTTTCCTTACCGCCCCGTTGATGTCCGGCGCTGCGCTCGCCGAGCCGGTAGCCTATGAGTTTGACCGCTCCCACACCGCGATCAGCGCAAGCTGGCAGCATTTGGGCATGTCACGCCAGTCCATCTATTTCACCGATTATGAGGGTGTGCTGCTGCTCGACCTGGAAGAGCCGGAAAACTCCACCGTCGATGTGACATTCAATCTCGCCGGTGGATTCTGGGTCGGCGCCGATCAGGAACGGTTCGAGGGCCATCTGGAATCAGGCGATCTGTTCAACACCGAGGCCTACCCGACGGCCCGCTTTGTTGCGACCAGCTTCGAAACCGAGGATGGCGAGACCGGCACTATGACTGGCGATCTCACCTTGCTGGGCCAGACGCATCCGGTATCGCTCAACGTCACGCTCAATTTCGCCGGCGAGCATCCGATGAGCGGCGATCCGGTTGCCGGTTTCTCGGCCACGGGCACCATTACCCGATCTGAATGGGGCCTGGGCTATGCCGTACCGGCCGTGTCGGACGAAATCGAAATCTCCATCGAGACCGAACTGGCTGTAGCCAGCGAGTAACTGAATTTGCTCCCGGCATCCCGGCCGCACGGCCCGGGATGCCGGCATCAGACTGGCCAGTGACAGACCCCGGACGTGCGCACGGCACGCTCCGGGGTTTTCAGTTTCGGCGCCGCCTGGCGCGCATCCTCCGTAAAAAGCCGGACCTGTTTTTGCACCTGCGTTGACACGACGCTTGGGCGAAGGCAGTTTCCGCGCCTATTTTGCCCTGCAACACGGACGGGGAAAGCTGGCGCGGCGCTGCCTTTCCCCTCCATCCATTCGTAACCAGAGACAACCGGAGCGGCCGATGAAAATCCTCGTCCCCGTCAAGCGGGTAGTCGATTACAACGTGAAGGTCCGGGTCAAACCCGATCAGAGCGGTGTCGACCTTGCCAACGTCAAAATGTCCATGAACCCGTTCTGCGAGATTGCCGTCGAAGAGGCAATCCGCATGAAAGAAAAGGGTCTGGCTGAAGAGATCGTCGTGGTCTCCATCGGTCCGGCGGGCGCGCAGGAAACAATCCGTACCGCGCTGGCCATGGGCGCAGACCGGGGCATTCACGTGACCACGGACGCGACTGTGGAGCCGCTGGCGGTAGCGAAAATCCTTGCCAAGATTGCAGGTGAGGAAAAACCCGAAATCATCATTCTGGGCAAGCAGGCCATTGATGACGACGCCAATGCCACCGGCCAGATGCTGGCCGCACTGCTGGGATGGCCGCAAGGCACATTCGCTTCCAAGGTGGAAAAGGACGGCGATGCGCTCAAAGTCACGCGCGAGATCGATGGCGGTCTGCAGACCGTCTCCATCGCCCTGCCGGCGATCGTGACCACCGACCTGCGCCTGAACGAGCCGCGCTATGCCTCGCTGCCCAATATCATGAAGGCCAAGCGCAAGCCGATCGATGCGAAAACGCCGGACGATTACGGTGTGGACCTGACCGCGCGCCTTGAAGTGATCAAGGTCGCCGAGCCGCCCAAGCGTAAGGGCGGCGTGAAGGTGGAATCGGTCGCGGAGCTGGTTTCCAAGCTGAAGAACGAAGCAGGAGTGCTGTAATCATGGCCACGCTCGTTATTGCAGAACACGACAACAAATCGCTGAACGAAGCCACGCGCGCCGCCGTGACGGCTGCGAAAAAGATAGGCGGGGACATCCACATTCTCGTCGCCGGTCAGGACGCGAAAAGCGTTGCTGACGAGGCCGCCAAGGTGGACGGCGTTGCCAAGGTGATGCTGGCTGAATCCGAAGCGCTCGGCCACAAGATGGCCGAGGCGCTCGAGAGCCTCGTCCTGTCTGTGGCCGATGGCTATGACGCGATCCTCGCGCCGGCCTCTACCGTGGGCAAGAACTTCATGCCCCGCGTGGCAGCCAAGCTTGATGTCATGCTGATTTCAGACATCACAGCCGTTGAGAGCGCCGATACCTTCATCCGCCCGATCTATGCGGGTAACGCGCTGGTGACGGTAAAGTCGAACGACAAGGTGAAGCTGATCACTGTGCGCCCGACCACATTTGAAAAGGCGGGCGATGGCGGCTCGGCCAGCGTGGACACGGTCGATGCGCCGGACGCTTCCGCCAAGTCGAGCTTCATCTCCGAAGAGCTGTCAAAATCCGATCGCCCGGAGCTGGGCGCCGCCAAGATCGTCATCTCCGGCGGCCGCGGCATGGGCAATGGCGAGAACTTTGCCATCCTTGAAAAAGTCGCCGACAAGCTGGGCGCAGCCGTTGGCGCCTCGCGCGCGGCGGTTGATGCCGGCTTTGTGCCCAACGATTATCAGGTTGGCCAGACCGGCAAGGTCGTCGCCCCGCAGCTTTACATCGCGGTGGGCATTTCCGGCGCGATCCAGCACCTGGCGGGCATGAAGGATTCCAAGGTGATCGTCGCGATCAACAAGGATGAGGAAGCCCCGATCTTCTCGGTGGCCGATTACGGCCTTGTGGCCGACCTGTTCAAGGCCGTGCCAGAGTTTGAAGAAGAGCTCTCCAAGATCGGCTACTAGGCTCTCCATATCGTTCACCTGAAAAGCCCCGGAGCGTCAGCTCCGGGGCTTTCATGCGGCAACGCGCGCCATCTCCGCATGGAATAAAAAATTCACAAAAATCATATTGCCGGTCTCAGCTTGATCGCTGACGGTTTCGTCAGAAGGAATTATCAGCGAGGCAATAGTCATGCGCGTCTTCCCGTTTGTTCCGGTTGTGCTAACCCTCGCCGCCATCTTCTACGTGGGGTTTACACCAGCCGCATCCGCCCAAAAGCCGGGCTCTGCCCCTGCCGGTCAGACCCAAGGTGCCTCCGCGGGCAATCTGAACGCCTTGCTGGACGAGGTGATCACACAGGACTCAACGAGCTGGCTGCTCTGGCGCTATGATCGCGGCAGCGCCCGCAATGCCAGAATGGAAAACACGTCCGGAACCGGTGTGCGCACCCTTTATGGCGAGTACACCTTCAATGGCGGGCGTGGCGGCTGGGTTCGTGTCCAGTTTACCAATGATCAGGTTCAGTGCATCCAGTTCTGGAACGAGGGGCGGTGCCGCCCGTTTAGAAGCCCGCCATCTCACGGCGTTCTGCAGGGCTTGGTAGCGGGGGCTGCCGCCGGCGCAGCGAGTGGCTCGTCGGGTAGTGGATCGGGATCAACCGGACAGAATTGCCGTTACGAAGCCATGCCAGGAGTGCCTGGCAGCCGTCAGAGAATTTGTGACTAGGCCCGTTTTCTTGAAAGCTTAACTTGCCAAGAGGCTACCACAATCTGAGAAGCTCTTGAGAACCAGGCGCCGTCTTTAAATCAGAAAAACCCCGGAGCGTCAGCTCCGGGGTTTTTCACGCTTGGAGGCGGCTTGACATTGTGGTGGCAAAACGCCACCTTTGGTGTCGGGAGGTTGCCATGGCCAAATCTGTAAAGTTCGCCGACGAGACGCTCATTGATGACGCGCGCCACGAGTCGGAAATCCAGAGCCGGTCGCTCGCCGGTCAGATCACACATTGGGCCCGCTTGGGCCGCGCCATCGAACGATCCGGCAGTTTCGACTATGCCAAGCTTTCGCGAGTGCTCGCAGGGGAGCTCAACACTACCGTCCTTACTGCCGAGGAGAAGGCGGTCTGGTCAGAGCGCTTCCTTGCGAAAATGTCGGAGGCCGGACCGGATGAGGACGCATTCTTTGCGAATATGCGAAAGTCTGGCGGGGCCGTTGGGCTTGATCCGTCCGGAAGGATTGTCCACACGGACGGCCAAGCTGGCGAATGAACCCCACCATCATCGTATTGGCCGGCCCTAACGGCGCTGGAAAATCGACCCTCTACCGTACACGTGTAGGCCCAGCGTTTGCTGGTCCTTTCATAAATGCTGACATCATCCAGCGCGAGGAACTGGCCGACAACAGTCCGCAGGCTTCCTATGAGGCGGCGCGCATAGCGGCAGAGCGGCGCAGCGAGATGCTGTCAAAGGGAGCCGACTTCGTTACCGAGACGGTATTTTCCCATCCGTCCAAGCTGGCCCTCGTGAAAGAGGCGCAGCTGCGCGGGTATGCTGTCTGGATTATGCATGTCGGGGTATCGGATCCCAGCCTGTCGGTGGCACGCGTCGCCTACCGGGTCGAAGCCGGTGGCCACCCTGTCCCCGAGGCCAAGATCCGCGAGCGATATCATCGCTCAACCCCGCTCGTCCGGCAGGCCGTGCTCCTCGCCGACACAGGGCTTGTGTATGACAACTCGGTCGCCGGCCAGAGTCCCAAGCTCATCCTGACCTTTGACCGGGGACTCCTTCTTAAGGTCAGAGCCAATCCGCCCGCATGGATAGCGCAGGCCTATGCGGCGGAAATCTCCGCTTTGCCCGGCCAGCTTTTGGAGCCATGAGCCAGTTTTATCAGCTACCCGACGGTCATCAGCTGGCAGCGCAGCCCGCCTACTCCGCCACCTCGAATGCCCGTTCGACCGGCCAGTCCTCATCGGCCGCGCGCCAGGCGATTGAGGCGATCTTCCACTGCCCCTGATCGTTCAGGATGGTCAGGCTGTTGACGCCTCGCGCGACCGTCTCGCCGGTATCGGCGCGGACAGCCTCATAGGCTGATAATATGGTGGCCATGCCGCCATAGAGGAAAGTTTCCCGGCGGGTTTCGGTCTCGGTGAAGCCGATTTCGGCCAGCGCCTCGCGATTACGCTCAACATAGTCGTCAATCGTCAGGACGACGACGCGCTCGGCACCATCAGGCGCGGTAACTACCACGTTCATTTGCGCACCGGGCAGAAACAATTCGCGAAACCGCTCCCAGTCGCGCGCCTCTCCCACGGGCCCGGAGATGACGTCATACAACGCCTCCAGCGCCTCGCCTGGCGTCTCCTGGGCCTGCGCAGCGCCGGCGAGCGTCAGTATCGCAGCCGGCATAATTACGAGAAACTTCATGTCACTTCTCCCCGGAAAATTTCGTGTCAGCGTATCAGCGTGCCGTTTTTCGGTGATGGCAACTTACCGATTGGAGAGAAAGCACGCGCCGCTAATACCGCTCCAGCGCGGCTTCAATGAGGGCAATGGCGTCCTCGCTGTCCCATTCCGCCTCGCCTGACAGACGCCCGATCTCGCCGCCATGGCGGTCATAGAGGATCGTTGTCGGCAGGCCGCGCGATCCAGCCGCGATGGCCGCGCGCAAGGCCGGGTCATGATAGAGGCCCAGCGCGTTGATGCCGTTTTCGTCATAGAAGCGCCGCGCCTCCTCCATTGTGCGGTCCATGGAAATGGCAATCACCTCAAAATCATCTGATCCCAGCTCGGCTTGCAAAGCGTCCAGCGCTGGCATTTCCACCACGCACGGGGCGCACCATGTCGCCCAGAAATTGACCAGCACCAGCTTGCCGCGCCGGTCAGCCAGCGTGATCTCCTCTCCATCACCCGTCACCAGCCCCACAAGTGGCTGGGCAGGCGGCTCGCTGACCGTTGCAAAGCCGCTCATCGTGCCGCGCGCGTAACTGTCAAGCGGACCTGGCGCAGAACTGACAAGCGAGGCGGAAATCACGTATAGAACGCCCGCAAGGCCAAGTATCGCCGCTGCGATAATCGCGGTAGTGAGGCCGTGGGCTTTGAGATAGGCCCGCACGCGTTCGAACATGGTATTCCTTCCAGAAAGGTCTGTTTAAGCGATGAGCACGTCTGATACCCCAAAAAACCGGCCCGGATCTGGCATCGATATGTGGGGTGGACGATTCTCCGCAGGCCCGTCTGCCATTCTTGAAGCGATCAACGCCTCGGTGGATGTCGACAAGCGGCTGGCAGAACAGGACATTGACGGAAGCCTTGCCCACGCCGCGATGTTGGCCGCTTGCGGCATAATTTCAAGTGAGGATGCCCGCGACATCTCCGCCGGGCTGGAAGCGATCCGCACCGACATCCGTGCCGGCAACTTCACCTGGTCGGCTGCCCTTGAAGACGTCCACATGAATATCGAGGCCGCGCTGAAAGCGCGTATCGACGCGCCCGCCGGCCGGCTGCACACGGCCCGCTCGCGCAATGATCAGGTGGCCACAGACTTCCGTCTCTGGCTGCGCGATACCTGCGCTTGCATGGAGGAAGGCTTGCGCGCCTATCAGCGCGCTCTGGTTGCGCAGGCCGAAGCGCATGCCGACTGGGTTATGCCCGGCTTTACCCATTTGCAGACCGCCCAGCCGGTCAGCCTGGGCCATCATCTATTGTGCTGGGTGGAGGCAGCAGAACGCGATATCAGCCGCTTCGAGGACTGTAGAAAGCGCCTCAATGAAAGCCCGCTGGGCGCGGCAGCGCTGGCCGGCACCGCCTTCCCGATTGACCGGGAGATGACCGCGAAGGCGCTTGGCTTTGACCGGCCCATGGCCAATTCGCTGGATGCCGTGTCCTCGCGTGATTTTGCGCTGGAGGCACTGAGCGCTGCGACAATCGCCGCGATCAATTTGTCGCGCTTTGCCGAGGAAATCGTGCTGTGGACCTCGCGCCGCTTCGGCTTTGCAAAACTGACAGATGCCTTTTCCACCGGCTCCTCGATCATGCCGCAAAAGCGCAATCCCGATGCCGCCGAGCTGGTCCGGGCCAAGCCGGGCCGGATTGCCGGCGCGCTGCAGGGCCTGGTCATTGTGTGCAAGGGCCTGCCGCTGGCCTATTCCAAGGACTTGCAGGAAGACAAGGCGCTGGTCTTCACCGCGTTTGACGATCTGGAACTGGCTATTGCCGCCATGGCCGGGATGGCCGCCGATATCAGTTTCAACCGCGAGGCCATGGAAGAGGCTGCCGGAGAAGCCTATTCCGACGCCACAGATCTGGCTGACTTTGTGGTGCGTGAGCTGGGCCTGCCGTTTCGCGATGCCCATCACATTGCCGGCAGTGTGGTTAAAGAGGCCGAGGCGCGCGGCGTCTCTCTTTCACAGCTGCCCCTCGAGGTGTTTCAGAGCATCGAGCCGCGCATTGACGCGGCGGTTTTCACCGTGCTCACTGCGCGGGCATCCATGGAGAGCCGGACCAGCTATGGCGGGACGGCCCCGGTACGGGTGCGCGAACAATGTGCGCTGTGGCGCGAACGTCTGGCAGGAGCGAACCCGTGAAGATCAGATTATTCACCCTCTTGATTTGCGCGGGCGCTCTGGGCCTGTCTGCCTGCGGCAATCGCGGAGCGCTGGACCGCCCCCCGCCCATCTGGGGCGGGCCGCAGGAAGCACCGGCAGAAGACGGTGAAAGTGCCGCCGAGGCCGACGAATACTGGGGCGATGACGACGACCGCACCCAGCGCCTGCCGCGTTTGCCCGGCGATGATCCGTTCGAGGACGAATAGGACGGGCTCCAGCCACGCATGCCCTGAACGGATGCATGTCACGGGTGCATGTCGCGGATGCGTGTCGCGAATGGGCGCGTTAGGCTCGGCGCCGCGATGAAACACTGGCCCGTTAACCTTGCCTGGCTGGCGCTTCTGTGGGAGCGCGCGGCCCCGGTTCTTGCCGGGCCGCTGGCCATGCTCGTGCTCTATGCAGTGCTGTCGCTTGGCGGGCTTCCCGAGCGTATGGGCGATCCATGGCGCGCCATTCTGGCCCTTGGCCTGCTGATCATCGCGGCCGCTTTTGCAGTACCGGCCATCCGGTCTTTCAAATGGCCGTCACGCGCCGATGCCCAGCGGCGCGTGGAAGCCGATAGCGGCCTCTCCGGGCGTCCGTTCGAGGCCATGGACGACGAGCCGGCGACCGGCGAGAGCATTCTCTGGCTTGCCCACCGGGGACGGATGCGCGAGGCGCTGGCCCAAGCGCGCGCACGGCGCCCGCGCGCAGCGTGGGCCTCGCTCGATGTTCATGGCGGGCGTATCAGCGCAGCCATCGTCCTTGTCACCGCCTTTTTCTATGCCGGGGACGCCGCCATGGTGCGCCTTGGCGATGCCTTTTCGCCAGTTCCGCTTGCCGGAGGCGGGGAGCGGGCGGTAGCCGAATTCTGGATCGAGCCACCCGACTATACCGGCCGGCCGGTGCTGTTCCTGCGCGACCGGCGCGAAGCGCGCATACCGCAAGGCTCGGTTCTGGCAGCGCGCATTACCGGGCTTGCGCGCGACCCGCGCGTTTCAGGCGCCGAGGCAGAGATCGAGGAAATCGGCCCCGGTGTGCGTCAGCTGCGCATCGCGATCGGCGAAAGCGCCAACATTCTGGTGCGCAGCGGGGCATTCACAGAGCGTCTGGACCTTGAGGTGATCGAGGACACGCCGCCGCGTCTGGCACTCATTGCCGAGCCCGAAAGCGATGTTCAGGGCCGGCTCACGCTGGAATTCACCGCCCAGGATGATTACGGCGTCGAGACTTACCGGCTGCAGATTGCCGCCGATCCCGGTGATGGCAGCAATCCGGCTGAGGAACAGTGGGACGCCATCGACATTGCGCCGGGCGCTGTGGTGCCTGCAAGCGGCGAAAACCGCTTTCGCGCCACCGTCGAGACCGCCCGGCATAAGCTGGCTGGAGAGCGCGTGCTTGTACGTGTGGAAGGCATTGACGGCGCAGGACAGGCGGGCGTGACAGGGCCCATGGCCTTGCGCCTGCCAGAGCGCCTGTTTCTCGATGCGATGGCCCGTGCGGTGACCCACGAGCGCCGTCTGTTTCTCGACGGAGCGGGCGAATATGGCCCGCATCCCGGACCGCGCGAGCGCCATGAGGAGGACATGTTCTGGCCATGGCTGGACGATGAGCCCGAACAGCGGCTGGAACGCGCGCCCGAGAGTGTTCAGCGCCTGTCACGGGCGCTCGATGCGCTCGGTGATGCCCCGGCCAGCCATTTTCCTGACCGGATTGTGTTCCTGGGCCTGCGTACCGCCATGCATCAGGTCCGCCGGGCCCGCGAGATAGATGATCTCAGCCATGTTGAAGAGGATTTGTGGCAGATTGCCCTGCGTGCCGAACTGGGCACGCTGGCAGATGCCGAAGCGGCGCTGCGGGCGGCCGAACGCGCTCTCGCCGATGCGCTGGCGCGCGGCGCAGACGGCATGGAGCTCGCCGCGCTGTTCGAGCAGTTCGAGGAAGCGACCCGCAATTACATTACCGCTCTGATGCGCGAAGCCCTGCAATCCGACATGCCGTCCGAGAGCGGCGGCGGGCAAGGCATGAATCTGAGCGCTGACATGCTCCAGGAGTTGCTCGACGCGCTGCGCGAGGCGACCGAGCTGGGCGATACCGAAGGCGCGCGCCGCGCGCTCGCGCAGCTGGCCGAGCTTTTGCGCAATATGCAGATCATGGCAGGCGGATCCGGGCAGGGTCAGAGTGAAAGCGAGCTTGGACGCGCCTTGCGCGAAGCGCTTGAAGAGCTGGGCGAGGTCATCGGTGAGCAGCGCGGCCTGACCGACGAAACCTTTGAGCAATCGCGCTCCGGCGAGCTGGCCGAAGGCCAGCCCGGAGAAGAGGGCCGCGCGCTGGCCGAACGTCAGGAAAACCTGCGCGGGGCACTGGATGAGCTGCTCGAACAAATGCCCGGCGGCATGAGCGAGGAAGGTGAACGCGCCTTTGACGAGGCCGCCCGGCAGATGGACGAAGCTGGCCGGGCGCTGGAGCGCGGCGATGGCGAAGGGGCTCTGGCCGCTCAGGACGAGGCGCTGCGCGCCTTGCGCGAGGGCGCCGAGGACACGGCCGAGCGGCTACAGGCGGAAAACGAGGAGAACGGGCGCGGCGAAGGCGAACGTGACCCGCTGGGGCGTGATGCCGACGGTGGCGGCACGGGCGGGGACACCGAGGTGCCGTCCGAAATGGAGCGCCAGCGCGCCCGTGACATTCTTGAAGAACTGCGCCGCCGGGCAGGCGATGGCACGCTGACACCCGAAGAACGCGCCTATATCGAGCGGCTGCTGGACCGCTTCTAGCGCGTACTATCCTGCTGGCGCGCCAGCTCTAGCCTTCCGGCGCAAGCACGACTTCCAGCTCTGCTGCGCCCTCAGGCGGGTCGGCAAGGACGGAACGGAACGCTTCTTCGCCGCCGGCAGGCAGGCTCAATGAATCGAGCATTACCACCCACTCGACCAGTACATCGCCGTCCTGGCCGGTGATGATAGCGCGCAGCGGGTGAGTGATCCTGTCACGCCCGGTGGTGTTGACGACCAGCCCTTCAATGACCAGCCCGCCCTCTTCGTCTTCAGACGGCGTGGCGCGCAGGTCACGCACTTCCAGCCCATGGGGATTGACCGGCACGCCGACAGCGGCATAGGCGCTGGCGGTACGCGGGAAGGCATCGACAATATCGACGCGGAAGAGCCAGGCCGCGCCCAGCATGAGCACACACGAGGCCGCAACCACCGCCCATCCGGCACCTTCGACTGCCTGGCGGCTGCGATGGCGGCGGGTCTCGGCGCGCTTGCGTACCACCTCATGCGGCTTGACCGCCTCGATACCGCCGACAGGGCGCGGAGCCGTGTCGGCCGGGGCCGGTTCCTTTCGCAAGGTCGGGCGTGCCGGCTCATCGAGGGTGAGTGCTTCCTCATCGACTTTCCAGCCATGGCCGCACGCCGCACAGCGCACGCGGCCCTTGCGCACGGCAATGGCATCGGTATCGACCCGGTACCGGGTGTCACAGCTTGGGCAGGTAACGATCATGGACGTCTACCTCTCATCTCCTGCATAGTCAGATTCGCACCCGCCCTGCAGCCGGGTTCGATGAATAACTGCCGCCGCCCTTTTCCACGCGCGCCCGCCAAGGACCCGCCCGCCTGATGGACCAGCCTTCTTCCGACAGCGCCCTATCGGCCGAAGCCGGAGCCACGCCGGCCGTGCGCTTCGACAATGTCGGTATGCGCTATGGACGCGGGCCCGAAGTGCTGAGCGACATTTCCTTTGAATTACCGCGTGGAAGTTTCCAGTTCCTCACCGGACCGTCCGGAGCCGGCAAAACATCATTATTGCGGCTGATATATCTGGCAGAACGGCCCTCGCGCGGACTTGTATCCCTGTTCGGCGAAGATACCAGCGTGATGGAGCGCGACGCGCTGCCTGCATTCCGGCGCCGGATCGGCGTGGTATTTCAGGATTTCCGCCTGCTCAGCCATTTAAGCGTGTTCGACAATGTCGCCCTGCCTTTGCGCGTCGCGGGGCAAGGTGTGCGCCAGTATGGCGAGGATATTGTCGAATTGCTCAACTGGGTGGGTCTTGGCCACCGCATTGATGCGTTGCCTCCGACCCTTTCGGGCGGTGAACAGCAACGCGCCGCGATAGCGAGGGCCGTGGTCAGCCGCCCGGAAATCCTGATCGCGGACGAACCGACCGGCAATGTGGACCCTGAGATGGGCCGCCGTCTCCTGCGCCTGTTTGTCGAGCTGAACCGGCTGGGCACCACGGTGCTGATCGCCAGCCATGACATCAGCCTTATCCGTTCGGTCAATGCGCCGGTTCTCGAACTGGCCGAAGGACGTCTCAACCGGCGGGCACGAAGCGTATGAACAAGCCGCGCCGCCCCGCCCCGCTACTGCCCGAAGAGGCTGGCCGTGACCTGCCGTTGCTGGCTGTGTGCGCGATCCTGATCTTTCTGGCCTGCCTGTCTGTGATCGGCGCCGCCGGGGCGTGGCAGGCCGCCAGCGGCTGGTCCGGCCAGCTGGTGAGCGAGGTCACGCTTCAGGTGCTGCCCGGCGAGGAAACCAATGGCGACGAGGCCGCCCGGGAGGCCGGGGCGCTGGCATCAGGCCTTCCCGGCGTCGTCAGCGTGGAGGTGCGCGCCCGCTCGGCGTCCGAGGCGCTTTTGCGCCCCTGGCTCGGCAATGCACGCCTGCCTGAGGACTTTCCCGTGCCCCGTCTGGTCACGCTGGAAATCGACCCGGAAAACCCCCCGGCATCCGGCGCGCTTGATGCGCTTTTTGCCGATGCGCCCTACCGCGTCATTGTCGATGATAACCGGCTCTGGGCAGGAGCCATCGCGCGGGCGTCCGCCACGGTCCGTTATTTTGCCATTGGCCTCGTCGTCCTGATGTGTGCAGCAGCGGCAGCCGTGATCGTGTTTGCCGCCCGCGCCGCCCTGTCCATGCGGCGAGACATTGCCTACGCCCTGCATCTGGTCGGCGCGCCGGACCGCTTCATCATCGCCCTGTTTCAGGAACGCTTCTTCATGCTCGGGCTGAAATCCGGCGTTGCAGGCTCGCTGATGGCTTTGCTGGCAACGCTCGGACTTGGCTATGCTGGCGGCAGCGCGGGGGCGCTATTCTTTCTTCCAAGCCTGGCACCCGGATGGGGCATCGTGGTGATCGTGCCGATTGCAGCCTTCATCTCGGGCGCGATTTCCGGCCTCGCGGCACGTCTTGCGGTCAGCGCCGGACTTCAGGCACGCTGGAGCTAACTATCGGACATTGGCAGGCAGCGCGCAGCCAGCCATAGTCGCAGCCCTGATGCTGCCAGTATGGCTGGTGACACTGCCGGGAGGCACATTTCCATGAGAGCGGCCATTTCCATCATCCGCTTTGGCGCCTTCGCACTGGTCATCGCCGCCGTGCTGGGATTTGCCCTGTTTGTGCGGGCAGGCACCGGCCATGCGCAACCCGATCGCGTGGATGGTGATGCCATCGTTGCGCTGACCGGAGGCGAGGGACGTGTTGCCACAGGGGTAGCCTTGCTGGCGGACGGTCATGGCGAGCGGCTTCTCATCTCCGGCGGCAATCCCGAAGTGACAATGGACGCCATCCGGGCCGCAGCCGGTGCGCCGCCAGCGCTTTTCGATTGCTGCGTCGATATCGGTCTGGAGGCGGCCAACACGGTCGGCAATGCGGACGAAACCGCGCGCTGGGCCGCCGGTCATGGCTATCAACGCCTCGTGATTGTAACCTCTGACTTCCACATGCCGCGCGCCCTTCTGGAACTCAGCGCGGCCATGCCCGATAGCGAACTTGTGCCCTATGGGGTCGCCACGCCGCCCCCCTGGACGAGCACACGCGCAGCGCGGCGCTGGTTGCAGGAATATCTGAAGTTCGCCGCCGTCTACGCGCGCGAGACCCTGCGCGCACCCCTTGGCGGGCAGGCCTGACTGCCGGTAGTAACCGGGGCAGCAACTCCACTTTGAAGAGGCGGGACTGGGGTGTACGTCATCGGATCGGCGCTTTTTGTAATCTGGATGTACGGGCTTATGGCGATACTCGGCCTGTTGTGCTCGCCGCTCCTGCTTGGGCCGCGCAGCTGGGTCCGTGGCTGCTTTGCCCTTTACCGGCATCTGGTGTTTGCAGGCCTTCGCGTCCTGTGCGGTATCCGCTTCGAGGTACGCGGCCGCGAGAACATCCCGGCTGGCCCGGCACTGGTAGCGTCCAAGCACCAGTCCATGTTCGAAACGCTGGCCTTCTGGCACATCCTGCCCGACCCGGCGATCATCCTGAAGAAAGAGCTCAAATATCTGCCGTTTTTCGGCTGGTATGCGATGAAGCTGAAAAACGTCGCCATCGACCGCTCTGCCGGTGCGAGCGCCCTGAAGGCCATGCTGCGCGCGGCGCGCGAGCGCGCGCATGAAGGACGCCAGGTAGTGATCTTTCCGCAAGGCACACGCGTGGAGCCCGGCGCGCCGGAAAGCTACAAGCCCGGTGTGGCAGGGCTTTATGGTGCAATGGATGTGCCTTGCGTACCGGTCGCGCTCAATTCGGGTCTCTACTGGCCGCCCTCCGGCTTTATACGCAAGCCTGGCACCATCATAATCGAGTTTCTTGAACCCATCCCGGCCGGCCTTCCGCGCGCGCGTTTCATGGAGCAGCTGGAAAGCCGGATCGAAACCGCCTCACTGGCTTTGCTACCGGACCCGCAAGGACAAGCACAATCATGATCCGTGACTTCAGCCCGCCCCCGGCACCGCGCCGCTCGCGCCTCGGCCTGTTTGTGCCCTTCATCGCCTTTGGGGTATTGGTGGTTGTGTATGGGGGATACTGGCTGTGGATGTCAGGCGAGATCCACAAAACCACCGAGAACTGGATCGCCGCGCGCGAATCAGAGGGCTATATCGTTTCTCTCGACAAGGTCTCGGTCGGAGGTTTCCCATTCCGGTTTACGGTAACCGCCCGCAGCCCCGAGATCATCGCTCCGGCAGACGATGGCGGATGGCGGGTAGCCATGCCCCGGCTGTCGGCGACGGCGCTGCCCTATAATCTTTCGCACTGGATCGTGGCCTTCGCGAGCCCCGCTGAAATCGACCTGCAGACCAGCGAAGCCGATGGCGCGCTGCTGGCAACAGCTGACAATGCACGCGTCAGCCTGGCCTCCGGCAGGGCCGGGACCACTCGCGCGGGCGCCGAGCTTGAGGGCTTCCGCCTGATCCGGCGTGAAAGCGGCGAGGTGCTGGTGGAGGCTCTCGAAGAATTGGTCCTTGCCACCGAGGTGGAAGCGCAAGACCAGCTTCGCATCCGGCTGGAGATGCGCGGTCTGGAGCTTGGCCCCGATCAGCTTGACGCGCGCACGACAAATGCCTTTGGCCGCCGTATCGAGCTTTTGCGCACCGACACGACCCTGACCGAATGGAGCGCGCTGGCCAGTGACGCCAATCTGGCAAGCTGGAGCGCGGTTGGCGGACGCGCGGAAATCGCCATGGCCGAATTGCGCTGGGGCAGCGCTGCGCTGGGCGGCGAAGGCTCTGTTGGCGTTGATAGCGTGTTGCGCCCCGAGGGCCGCCTGTCGGTGATCGTCGAGGAACCCGACAGCCTTGTCAGCGCCCTGGTATCAGGCGGAGTTGTCGGTACCAGCGACGGCGAAGCGCTGCGTCTGGCGCTGATGATGGCTCCGCGCAGGGATGAAGGCGTGTCACTTCCCTTCCGCTTCCAGCAGGGCGGCGTCTTCCTCGGACCCGTTCGTATCGGCGATGCGCAGCCTCTGACCGGCAATTTGCCATCAGCGCCGCAAATGCCGGACTTGCCTGACGCTGACAACGAGTAAGCCGCTAGCCTGCCTGCATGAATTCTGTCAGCGCGTCGGCCACGCGGCGGTTATCTGCGTCCAGCCCGATGGAAATGCGCAACGAATGCGGCAGGCCGTAAGGCTTCACATCGCGCACCACCAGACCCTTGGCCGTCAGGAAACGTTCAGCCTCATCGGCGGTCTTGCCGGGCGTTTGCGGGAAATGCACCAGCACGAAATTGCACACTGACGGGGTTACCTCCAGCCCGGCACCGCCCAGCTGCTGCGTCAGGAAATCCACCCAGCGTGCATTGTGCTCCTTGGAGCGGGTGATGAAGTCTCTATCGCCGATAGCCTCAATCCCCGCTTCAACAGCCGGCACGCTGACATTGAACGGGCCGCGCACGCGGTTGAGGATGTCGATTATGCCTTCGCGCGCGTAGGCCCACCCGAGGCGCAAACCGGCCAGACCATGGATCTTGGAAAAGGTCCTCGTGACAATGATATTGTCGTACTGGTCGACCAGACCCATACCGGATTCAAAGGCCGGATCGTCGACAAACTCGCCATAGGCGGCGTCCAGAACCAGCAGGCAGTCATCGGCGAGACCTTCGCGCAGACGGATAATGTCATCGCGCGGCACCCAGGTCCCCGTCGGGTTGTTGGGATTGGCCAGGAACACCACGCGCGGCTTGTGTTCGGCAGCTGTCTCCAGCATGGCATCGATATCGGTTCGGTGATCACGCTCTGGCGCGCTGACCAGCGCCGCGCCGCTCTGCATCGCCACCAGACGATAGACCAGAAACCCGTACTGGCTTTGCAGCACGGTATCGTCCGGCCCCAGCCATGCGCGTCCGATCAGTTGCAGGATTTCATCCGACCCCGCGCCGCACACGATGCGGCCCGGATCAATGCCTTCTGCCTTGCCAATGGCTTCGCGCAGACGCAGGACGCTGCCGTCCGGGTAAACGTGCAGCCGCGGCGCAGAACCGGCAAAGGCACGCGCTGCCTTTTCGCTGCAGCCGAGCGGATTTTCATTCGACGAAAGCTTCACCGCACCGGCAGGCGCGGCCAGGCCGGGCTTGTAGGGTTTGATGTCGAGAATGCCCGGGCGGGGATCAGGGATCATCTAGCTCTTGTCCTTCGTGGCAAGTTTACGGCTGGGTTCGTTGCGGGATAGCGCGGCACCGGGCGCAGCATCAAGCGCTTTGCGCCGAATCGGCACAGACGCCGTCATCGGCCGGACCGCCCCGACATGCTTGATCGCTTCAACCAGAATCAGGCCGCCAAAGCCGGGCCATAACCGCTCGCCCGCTGATTCAAACATGTCCGAGACCCGCGGCCCGCAGAATGCCGGCCAGGGCGGAGCGTAAAGCGCCCGCGCCCAGGCTACCGGCTCGAACAACGCCCCGCCCAGCAGGCGCGAAAGCTGCCCGCGCGAGAACGGGCGGCCATGCCCGAACGGGGTGGCATCAACCCGCGCCCAGGCGCCCGAGCGATGCGCCGCCACGATAACCAGACGCCCCTCCGGCGCCAGCACGCGCCAAAGCTCGCGCAAAAGCCGCTGAAGGTCATCGGCCTCCTCCAGCGCATGGACGGCAATGATGCGGTCAAACAGGGCTTCGGCAAACGGCAGGCGCGTCTCTTCGCCGAGCGCAGACGCGCATCGTTCTCCGTGGCGGTCGGGCCAGGCGATCGCGCCTTGCGTTGACGGCATGAACGCTACCGCGCGGCGGGCGGTCTCGCGGAACGGTTCAAGATAGGGGGCTGCAAACCCGTAGCCGAGCATGTCCAGCCCGGTTACATCGGGCCAGAGCGCCTCGAGGCGCCGCATCACCATCGCACGCGCCGCCTCGCCGCGCACCGAGCGGTAGAATCTGTCGATTTCGGTCACTTCAGTGCGCATGGTGCAAGAATGCTCCGGCGGGCTCGCCTGTCTGCTTCAGAATGATAGGGTGTCGCCAGCCAATATGTAGGCGTTCGCCACCGCCTTGTATGTACACAACAGGAGCCAGTACATGCTCGAAATCCGCCAGATCGCCTGTCTGCAAGACAATTACGGCTTCCTGATCCGGTGCAGCGAGACCGGTGAGGTGGCCAGCATCGACACGCCCGACGCCAATGCCCTTATCGCGGAGGCGGGCCGCGCCGGCTGGTCAATCGGCCATATATGGAACACGCATCACCACTGGGATCATACTGGCGGCAACAGCGATATTGCGCAGCATTATGGGGCAGAAATCACCGCGCCGGCGGCAGAAGCCGACAAGATTGGCGCGGTACAGCACAAGGTGAAGCCCGCAGACAGGGTGACACTGGGCGCATTGACCGCAGAGGTGATCGATACCGGCGGACATACGCTGGGCCATATCGCCTACTGGTTTGAAAGCGAGGCGGTATTGTTCAGCGGCGACGCGCTGTTCGCACTGGGTTGCGGGCGGCTTTTTGAGGGCACGCCCGGGCAGGCGCAAGCGGGCCTTGCCCGTCTTCGCAGCCTGCCGGACGAGACCCTCGTCTATTGCGCCCACGAATACACAGCCGCCAATGCCCGGTTCGCGCTCGACATCGATCCGGACAATGCGGCCCTGAAAACTTATGCGGCCGAGGTGGAGACAGCCCGCAAGGCAGGGCAGGCAACCGTGCCGTTTGCTCTGGGCAGGGAAAAGCACACCAACCCTTTCTTGCGCTGGGATGATGCGGCATTGAGGCAGCGACTGGGCCTGGAAGGGGCCAGCGACGCGCACGTGTATGCGGCGGTACGCAAAGCGAAGGATAATTTCTGATGCAAGCAATCAGCGGCGATCTGGGCGCGAACGAAATTATCCGCCTGCTTTCGATGCAAAAGCACCCGGAAGGCGGCTGGTATGCCGAGACTTTCCGTGACCCGGCGCAGTATGAGGGCCGCGCACACGCAACCGCCATCTACTTCCTGCTCGCCGCTGACGAGGTGTCGGCCTGGCACCGGGTCGACGCCAGCGAAATCTGGCTCTGGCACGCCGGCGCGCCACTCGTGCTGACGGTGTCACCGGACGGAATCGATGCGAGCACGCTACGCCTCGGACCGGATCTGCGATCAGGCGAGCGGCCTCAAGGCGTGGTGCCTGCGGGCCATTGGCAAGCGGCCGAAAGCCTTGGAGCATGGACGCTGGTGAGCTGCGTCGTGGCCCCCGGCTTTGAATTTTCCGGTTTTGAGCTGGCATCGCCCGACTGGCGGCCCGGCCCGCACAATCGCTAGCCCGATTTAGCGGCCCCGGTCGATCGCGCGCCGGATAAAGTCCGAGGAGGGCCGCCCGGCATACCCGCGGCCCGCAGCAATGGTCAGCTCCAGCGTGCCACCCGAATAGCGCGCATCGGCGCGCGCGCCGCTTACAACACGTATGGTCTCAAGCCCTCTGACCGAGCGCCGGTTGGCCTCGTCAATGCCGATCTGCGCAAGACGCAGCGTGTCAGCCAGATAGGCATTGTCGGACGGTCCGAGGGACGGCACTTCAACCGTTACCTGATTGCGGTTTATGCGGGTTACCGAATCGGCCAGCTCGCGCGCGATGCGCTGCAATTCCTGACTGTTCACAGGCGGCGCGACAAGCGTGTGCGCAGGACCGATAGGCTCGACAATGACCCCGTCGGGCGCGTCAGGTGGAAAAAAGGTGGCGCCACCCAGATTGGACAGGCGCAACATGGCCCGGTCAGTGTCCGTCAGCAGGACCTCCCCGCCGCCCGAGGCCCGGTTCACATAGACGGCGTAAACCTCATTGGCGCCATCCTGCCAGAGAAGCGCAGGCGACGAGGATCGGTCGAGGACGAAACGTCCACGCCGGTCTGCCCGCTCGTACCATACGGCGGATGCTTCAACCGTTTGTTCCCGGCCCGTCAGGCGCGAGAACGGGTTTTGCTGGCCAAGCCCGTCGCTTGCCAAAACCGCCCAAGCCCCGGCGGCAGCAAGCAAAAAGACGATCATTCCCCTGCTCATGACTGGTAATCTTCCCGCAAAAAGGGGCAGTTTCGCGGCGAAACTGCCCCTTCCTCATGCGTTCGGGGTTTTTTTCCGGTCTGGCCGGTCAGACCAGATACTGCCCGCCATTGGCTGTCAGTGTCGCGCCGGTGATGAAGCCGGCCTCATCGGACGCCAGAAATGCCACGCAGCGTGCGATCTCTTCAGGCTCACCCAGACGGCCGACAGGAATGGTCTCGATGATCTGGTTTCTTACCGCTTCGGGCACAGCCATCACCATGTCGGTGGCGATATAGCCGGGGCAGATCGCATTGACCGTGATGCCCTTGCGTGCGCCTTCCTGGGCCAGCGCCTTGGTAAAGCCGATATCACCAGCCTTGGCAGCGGAGTAGTTTGCCTGCGCGAACTGGCCCTTTTGACCATTGATGGACGAGATGGTGATCACCCGTCCGAAGCCGCGATCGCGCATACCGTTCCAGATCGGGTGGGTCATGTTGAACACGCCGGTCAGATTGGTGTCGATCACCTCGCGCCATTGCTGCGGGCTCATCTTGTGGAAGGGCGCGTCACGCGTGATGCCTGCATTATTCACCAGTATGTCAACCGGCCCGTGTGCCAGTTCCACCCGGCCAATCCCGGCTACACAGGCCTCATAGTCGGCGACCGACCATTTATAGGCGGGAATCCCGGTCTCCTTGCTGAAGGCCTCCGCGGCAGCATCATTGCCAGCATAATTGGCGGCAACCGTGTAACCCGCCTCCTTCAGCGCAAGGCTGACCGCCTTGCCAATACCGCGGGTTCCCCCTGTCACCAATGCGGTGCGTGCCATGAACTTCCTCCCTGTAGCCCTCTTGATCGGAGCCGTTTATTGTGCGCAGCAAAAGCGCAGCACGCTTGCAGCATGAAGCAGACCGCGCAATGGTCTTTCTTAACGCGAATCCGCCTGTTGTCGAGTGTGGATAAGCGAGATTTTCACGCCGCACGGCAAACGATGCGGTGCAACAAACCAGGGGGAGTGCCGTCGTGAGTGCAAACAGGAAACCGGGCAAGATCACGATCAAGAAATACGCTAACCGGCGTCTCTATGACACATCCGCGAGCCGGTATGTGACGCTCGATCATCTGCGCGATCTCGTAAAGGAAAACGCCGATTTCGAGGTTGTTGACGCCAAGACCGGCGAAGACCTCACACGCGGTGTTCTCGCCCAGATCATTTTCGAGGAAGAGGCCAAGGGCGCAAACCTGCTGCCGGTGGAATTCCTTCGCCAGCTGATCGGGTTTTACGGCGACTCCATGCAGGCCTTCGTGCCGGGCTATCTGAAAATGTCGATGGAAGGCTTCATGCGCCAGCAGGACGAGCTGCGCGAGAAGATGACCGGCGCGATGGCGTCGCCAGCCGGCTCCATGGCCCTTCTTGAGGAGCAGACCCGGCGCAACATGGCGATGTTCGAACAGGCCATGAAAGTGTTCAGCCCGTTCAATGCCGCTGGCCAGAGCGGGGAGACGCCTCAAGCCCAGCCCGCGCCGGGCAAGAGCGACGACGTCAGAGCTCTTCGCGACGAGCTGGAAGCCATGAAGGCCAAGCTGGACAAGCTCGCGGGCAGCTAGACCGCTTAGCCTGGACGCCGCACCAGACGCGCCATTAGTGTTTCATTAGGGAACACAGGGGGGGCAGCATCAAAATGCGCCAGCCTGATCCAGATCGGCGCGGCCGCCACGGTTAAGCGCCTGTTTACAAAGATTTACGAAGCGTAAAGTCTGGCCTCGTTCTTGCGCAGACCTTGCGCATGAGCGATCCCGTTGCACCCATGTCAGGCGCCTACCCGCCCCCGGCGATCATTGTGCGCAATGATCATCCGGCGGCGGCACGTCAGGCGGAGACCGTAGCGCCTGCAGCGCCTGTGCCTGCTTCAGCAGCGCGCATGACCGGCGGCCAGAATGTGGCGCTGGCAGGGTCAGGGTGGGTGCCGGTCCTTCACACCACACAGCGCCGGGGCCTGCGCGCCGACGAGACCGAGCGGCGGCGCTATCGTGCCAGCTATGCCAGCGCACAAACACCTGCCAGCCAGCCCGTTGTCCGCGTGGAGCGCAGCGCATGAGCCGGGCCGAACCCTTCATGCTGCGCCTGACCGACGGCGCGCTGGCGCTGGGCGTTTTCTTCCTGCTGCTCTGATCGGGGTTTGTCTGTCCGCGTCAGCAAAAGGCCGCCCCGGTTACCGGAGCGGCCTTTCACACATTCAGTGCCGTCAACGCGTCAGGCTTCTCCGCCAACCGCCAGGTCGCGGCGGGCCGAGACGATGGTGACGACAAAGCCTGCCACGGTATCGAGCAGCGCCATGACGGTCAGAAGGAAGAAAACCGAGGTCGCAAACTGGCCGACCAGCAGGAACAGGACGAGACCGATCACAAACACCAGCATCGACATGCCGTGATTGATGATCGAGGCCGTTCCTGTGTCCGACGATTTCACGATTTCGATAAACAGGAAAAACAGGGCGACCATCAGGATCAGGTCGCCGGGGGTGAGCCCCCATGTGGCACCTGACATCATGCCGATTTCGAACAAGGGATCTGCCAGACGTGCGGCGACAGTGTCTGCACCGCCGATAAACGCGATGACCGCATAGATCACCATTGGAATGATCAGTTTGGGAAAAATGCTAAACACGGAAACTCCCCTCTTTGCCGAATTGCCTCCACGGCGGCGGTTTGCCGCCTGGACACCCATGAATACACCGCTACCTGCACCTGTTGGCATGGCGCTTCTCCTCACCTGCAAACTGCCGGCCGCCGACGGGAATAATCCGTTGCTGCCGGTCTGTTTCGAGCGGTAACCAGACCGCATCCTATCTACCATATCACCGATAAAGGCAAAAAGACGCCCAATATTCCAATTCGCCGATTTTGCGGCCGGGCGTTGCTGATGGCTCACACGATCATGGCCTGCGCGCCGAGCCGTCACGCAAATATTGCCTCCGCCTGGCGCGCGGCGTGCGATTGAAGGCTTTAACTTTTCACGCGGACGCGCCACATCTTTGCACATGGGGCGCACAGATCGCGCTCATCCATTCAAGGAGCCTGCCGATGAGCCGGACTATCGAGATCGTCGAAGTCGGTCCGCGTGACGGCCTGCAAAATGACGCCACCTTGCTGGATACGCCGGTCAAGCTGGACTTTATCGACAGGCTGATAGCCGCCGGTGTGAAGCGTATGGAAGCGGCCAGCTTTGTGCATCCCAAGCTGGTGCCCGCCATGGCCGACTCTGCCGGGATCATGGCGGTCGTCCCGCGCGATCGGGGTGTCTCCTATATCGGTCTGGCACTGAACGAGCGCGGCATGCGCCGGGCCATCGAGTCGCGCTGCGACGAGATCAACTATGTGCTGGTTGCATCTGCCGGGTTCGGCAAGGCCAACCAGAACGCGACGCCCGAGGAAACGGCCGATCTGCTCGACCGCATCGCGATACTGGCCCACGATGCGCAGATACCGCTATCGGCCACGGTATCCGTAGCATTCGGCGATCCGTTCGATGGCGAGGTTGATCCCGCCATTCTCGGTATGCTGGCAGCACGCGCGGCAGCAGCGGGGGTGACGGAGTTTGCGCTGGGCGATACCATCGGGGTGGCCACGCCCTGGGATGTCGAGCGCGCAATCCGCATTGTGCGCGACGCCGCGCCAGATGTGCGGCTGCGCCTGCATTTTCACAACACGCGCAACACGGCGCTGGCCAATATCCATGCCGCCGTACAGTCGGGCGTGACCATTATCGATGCCTCGGCAGGTGGTATTGGCGGCTGCCCGTTTGCGCCCAGAGCAACCGGAAATGTGGCCACGGAAGACGTCGTCTACATGCTGGAACGGGGCGGGTTCAGTACCGGCATCGATCTTGATCGCATGATCGCGGTGGCGCACTGGCTGGAGAAAACCGCTCTCAAACACCCGGTTCAGTCGGCGCTGTCGAAAGCGGGCGGCTTTCCTTCAGCTGACAGCTAATCGCCAGCGTTGCGCCGCTTCTGTGCCAGCCGCATCCGGGCGCGCATGCGGCTGCGGGCCTGTGACATGCGCACGCTGGCACGGATCAGCAGCGCGCGGCCCAGCAGGGCCATGGTCATCAGCGGGCCAGCCACCACCAGGGCCAATTGGCCGGCAGGGCCCGAATAGGTGCGGAAGAACAGGTTCAGTCCTCTGGCCTTGTGCCACTCGACCAGGAGGATATTTGCCGAGCTGGTCGAGCCCACGTGAACAAAGGCTGCGCGCGGATCAAAAACGACCTGGCCGCCCATCCGGCGCGCGCGCTCGCAGATATCGATATCCTCCACATGGAGAAAATAGCGTTCGTCAAAGCCGTTCAATTTTCGGAAGGTCTCGCGGCTCATCAGCATGGCCGCGCCGGACACCGAGGGAGCCTCCACCGGGCCTGATGGCACAGGCTCTTGCTCGCGGTGAAAGTCACGAACACCGGGCAGGATACGCGCAAGGCCGGAAAAGCTGAGCAAGGCCGACATCAAGGTGAGGCCGCCACGGCGGCCGCCACGCTGCTCGGTGCCGTCCGTATTCAGAATACGGGCACCGACTATCGAGACCGGCGGCAGGGTCTGCGCGGTGGAGACCATGATCCGGGCGGCGCCGCGCGCGATCAGCGTATCCGGGTTGAGCAGCAATACGTAATCGCCCGTCGCCGCACGCGTGCCGATATTGCACCCGCGTCCAAAGCCCAGATTAGCGCCGGTGTGGATGACATTCAGCCGCGGCTCGGCGGCCGCCATCGTGTCCAGACGAACAGTGACATTGGTCGGATTATCGTGATTGACGAGCACGAGCTCGTGGATGTCAGGGTCGCTCAAGACCGAGCGGATCGAGTCAAAAAGGACCGGCCCGGTCCTGTAACTGACCATTACCGCGCTTATGCGCCCCCCCGAACTCATCACGATCCCTCGTCGACTGCTCTATCAACTCATCTACTCCGGTGCCGGACCGGGTGTTCCCCGGAAAGCCCAGATTTTCCACCAAGGTGCGCCCGTCCGCTGTTGCGGCGCCGGATCATACCCGTGCGTGCCTCCCGGCCGGCACCGGCCGATACGGCCCAGTGACAACCACCCCCCGCGCCAAAGCCCCTGCGCCTGAACCGCGTCTATTGCGTAGAGCGAACAGCTTGGCTCATGGCGGCACCTTACGCCCAGTGCATAAAAGATTGGCGACAACGTCCACCTGTAGGCGTAGATGGCCGCGATTCCAATCCACTTCGTTGGAGTCAGGGGATTTTTTTTCTGACAACACATGACAGCTATGGATCAGTCTGCGCTGGCAGCAGCGCTGTCGAACGCTTCGAGCGCCGCCTCGAAGGCAAGGCGGATGGACCCATGGCGCGCCGGATAGGCCGACGCAGGTTCAAGCACCCGAAGGGCTGCAAACGGACTATCGTCCGCTACCGGAATGCCTTTGAGCAGATCGTTGAGCGTGTCCAGCCCCTCGACGAGCATGGCCCGGTCAGCCCCAATCACGATATTGCCCAGAATGCTGGCCGAGGACTGGCCCAGCGCGCAGGCCGAGACATCCCAGCCGATCTCGCTGACACGGCCATCGGCAAGGTTCATGTCCAGCGTGATTTCAGAGCCGCACAGGCGTGACACCTTGCGCACGCTGGCCTGCGGTGCGTCCAGCCTGCGAAGATGCGGGATGGAGGCGGCCAGCGCGATAACATCGCGTGAGTACGGGTCGGGCGTCATGCCGGGGCTTACGCCTCCTCTATCGCCTTCATCCGCCAGACAGGGCCTTCGGGCGTATCATCGACCAGCACACCCAGCGCATCGATCTGTGTACGGAGCGCATCAGCCGAGGCGTAATCCTTGTTCACGCGTGCCGCCTGCCGGTCAGTCAGCAGCGCATCAATGCGCGCGCGCATCCCGCCGTCCAGCCCGTCAACGCCAAACCAGCTATCGGGGTTTTCCTGCAGGAAGCCCAGCACCCGGCCTGCGGCCAGCAATTCGCCCTTGGCGTTTGCCTGCTCTTCGTGCGTCCCGGCCTTGTTGGCGCGGGCAAGTATTTCGAACAGGGCGGCATAAGCCTTCGGCGTGTTGAGATCATCACCCAGCGCCTCCAGTACCGGACCGGGCACCGGCCTGTCCGCCGGCTCGACATCACCCAGGCGGCGCAGCACGCCGTAGAGCCGGTCCAGCGCCTTGCGGCTCTGCTCGATCAGCTTGTCATTCCAGTCCAGCGGGGCGCGGTAATGCCCTGTCAGCAGGCCGTAGCGGATCACCTCGCCCTTGATACCGCGCGCGATCAGCTCGCTGGGCCGGATCACATTGCCCAGCGATTTGGACATTTTCTCAGCGCCCATCGCGAGAAAGCCGTTATGCAGCCAGTAATTGGCCAGCGGCTTGCCGTGGGCGCACATCGACTGCGCGACCTCGTTCTCGTGGTGCGGAAAGACCAGATCAATCCCGCCGCCATGAATGTCGATGGTCTCGCCCAGCGTGCTGGCGATCATGGCCGAGCACTCGATGTGCCAGCCCGGACGGCCCGCGCCGAACGGTGCCGGCCATTCCGGCTCGCCCGGTTTGGACGGCTTCCACAGCACGAAGTCCGCCGCATCTTTCTTGTAAGGGGCCACCTCGACGCGCGCGCCGGCAATCATCTCGTCAAGCGACCGGCCAGACAGCTTGCCATAGGCCGCATGGCTCTTCACCGAGAAGAGGACATGGCCTTCGGCCTGATAGGCGTGACCTGCCTCGATCAGACCGGAGATCATCGCGGCCATCTCTGCCATATGGGCTGTCGCAGCCGGCTCAAAGGTCGGGCGCAATATGCCCAGCGCCGCGCTGTCATCGTGATAAACCTTGGTGAAGCGCTCGGTGATCACCGAGATGTCGACCCCCTCTTGCGCGGCGGCCGCGTTTATCTTGTCATCCACATCGGTGAAATTGCGCGCATAGGCGACATGGTCGGCGCCGTAGACCTCGCGCAGCAGCCGGAACAGCACGTCAAATACCACGGCCGGGCGGAAATTGCCGATATGGGCAGGGCCATAAACCGTGGGGCCACACACATACATCGTCACCCGCTGCGGATCGGCGGGAACGAAGCGGCGGCGGCTCCGGCTGGCAGTGTCGTAAAGGAATATGTCGCTCATGAGCGGCTATGTAGCCCAAGCACGGGCATCACGCAGCCCCAAAGCACTGCAGGGGACACATACTTGTGACAGCGTGATGGCCACGCTACATACAAAAAGGCGACTTGACGCAGTGGACACCGCGAACAGCCGCCATATATCGACCGCAGCCGCCGGGAAAGGATTGCCTTTTCCACCGGACTGCAAAGAACCCGGCGCTGGAGCATGTAAAAAGGGCCTTCCAACGGCCCGCCCCGCCGCTGGATCCGGAAACCGGCACTATACCGGCCCTGCCGCAAGGCAAGACCGGGACCCGACAACGAAAGGATCCGCCCTTCATGGACGCGATTGTGAAAAATACGACCCTCGGCTCTGCCGCCGAAACACTTGAACCTGTTCAGCCGCCGACCCGCGAGGAAGCCGAGGAGGCTGTTCGCACGCTTCTGCGCTGGGCGGGCGACGATCCACGCCGCGAAGGCCTGATCGAAACGCCTTCGCGCGTTGTGAAAGCCTACAAGGAATGGTTCCGCGGCTATCACGAAGATCCCGGTAAAATCCTCGGCAAACGCTTTGAGGATGTGCAGGGCTATGACGACATGGTCATGCTCACCCATATTGATGTGGAGAGCCATTGCGAGCACCACATGGCTCCGATCCTGGGCACGGCCTGCGTGGCCTATCTGCCGGACCGTGCGGTGGTCGGAATTTCGAAGATCGCCAAGGTGGTCGAGGCTTTCTCCAAGCGCCTGCAGACGCAAGAGACGATGACCGCCCAGATCGCCGATGCCATCAATGATGCGATGGCACCGCGCGGGGTTGCGGTGTTTGTCGATGCCAAACACCAGTGCATGACGACACGCGGCGTGCACCATCCGCACGTCTCTACCATCACCACAACGTTCACCGGTGAGTTCAAGGCCAATGGCGAACTGCGCGAGCGCTTCATGCGCCTGTGTGAGCAGTCCAAACGCTAGAATTTGCAGGCGCGGGCGCGAGCCCGGCATAAAAGAAAAGCCCCGGATGATTTAGGTCATCCGGGGCCTTTCACGTCAGCGCACAGCCAGAACCGGGCACTCCGGGCAGATGGCATACCGGCCCATCAGATCAACCGCGCGCGCCTCTTCGGCTGTCCGGCCCACAATCTGCGCCAGCAACCCATTGCCCGGCAGGCCGTGCGCGGATTCCGGCTCATGCCGCGCGCTTCACCGGCAACCGAGAGGAATCGCTCGTAACCGGCCGAGACATTGGCTTGTATAATAGCATTTTACTAATAACACTTTTATATTAATTGATGCATTATAATATAATTGAACATCATTTCAAATAAAATATATAACAGTTTTGTAATAGGTATCCGGCCTTTCGCGTATCCGACTCTGTTGCAGTATTGGGGGTGATATTTTTCCGGAACGATGTTATCACCCCAATCGTTCCCGTTATACACAGCGCAATGAAGCGTTTTATTTCTCCGCAACTGGGAAAGGATCTGTCCATGAAAAAATCGTTCCTCACCGCCATACTGGCGTCCACCATGCTCGCCGCTGGTGCCGCCGCGCCCGCCGCTCTTGCACAAGAGGGCGGCGCTGCGATGCAGCAGCCTGCTCCGGCGGAGTCTGCTTCTGTTACCGACGAGCAGATCAGCTCCTTCATCACCGCGGCGCAGGGCGTGAACATGATCGCCCAGACCTATCAGCCCCAACTTGAGGCTGCCGAGGATGAAGAGGCCGCAATGGCCATCCAGCAGGAAGCCGAATCCCAGATGCTGTCTGCCGTCGAGCAGTCCGGGCTGAGCGTTGAGGAGTACAACGCAATTGCCGCAGGACTGCAGTCGGACCCCGAGCTGGCTGAGCGCGTGAATGCGCAGGCCGAAGCGGCTAACGGCCAGCCCCAGTAGACACGCTGGCACGTGACGTTTGACGGGCGGCCCTGCGGGCCGCCCGTTTACGTTTAAGGCTAGCCGATACGTTCTACCTGCGCGGCCGGCCCGCCATTGGCGGGGCGCACACGCCAAATCCCGTCCGGCTGGGTAGTAAATTCGCGGTCCTTGACCGTCGAAAGCACCATCTGCTCGGCGATGAGTTCGTCATGGGTCAGAGTCAGGCGGGTATAGCCCTTGTCCCAGGCGTTGTTGCGCAGGACTTCGGCATTCCGGTCCTCGGCCATCTGGCCAAAATCCACGCCTGGCGCGTTGACAGTTTCAAAGGGCGACGGGCTGGTAACAGATGTCACGCCAAACTCGGTGCCGATGCGGTTTCCGTCCCCGTCATGCAGGTCGCAAACCCAGGTATTGTGCGTGTCGCCGGTGAGCACCACGATATCACCGCCCGCGTTTCGCACCGTCGCATACAGCCGCTCGCGGTCCACCGGGAAGCCGTCCCAGCTATCGAGATTCATCGGCACCCCATGGGCGGTGCGCTGGGCGAAATGCCAGTTGAAGCCGCCTTGCAGGCGCATATAGGTGCGCAGCCAGAGCGGCGTCTGGGTGAGATAATTGGGCGCTTCCACCCGTCCCATCAGCACCTGATTGGCGATAATGCGCCACGGCTTTCCTGCTTCCACCGAGGCCGATATGGCCTGCGCGATCATGGCATGCTGATTCTCGTCGATCAGGCGCCGGTCCGGGTCGCCGATCACCTCGTCGCGCCAGCGCTGCACCGCTTCCCTGTTTTCCGGGTCTTCAGGATCGGCTTCCACAGGGATGGGAAACGATTCCAGCGTCAGCTCGGCGGTGCGGGCCGTCAGGCGTGTTTCCACAAAGATCAATGTTGCCAGATCACCAATCTCCACCGCGCCGTGGCGGGCCTGCAAGGGCTCAGCTTCGCGCACCGGCAGCCAGTCATGATAGGCGCGCAAGGCATTGTCGCGGCGCGTAATCCAGTCACCTTCGGTTTCGGGATCATGATTTTCGGCGCCCTGGCTCCACGCATCATTGGCCGTCTCGTGATCGTCCCAGATCAGGATCCAGGGCGCAGAGGCTTTCAGCGCCTGCAGATCGGGATCGGAACAGTAGAGCGCGTGGCGGCGGGCATAGTCTTCTTCGGTGAGTATCTCGTGCATGGGGTCGGGCATGCGCGAAAGACGGTCAGCATCAGCCGTTCCGTAGCCGCCATAGCCATATTCGTAGAGATAATCGCCCAGATGCACCACCAGATCGAAGTCGCCCTGGTCAGCGGCATCCCGGTAAGCATTGAAGAAGCCGAACGGATAGTTGGAACAGGAAAACGCCGCGATACGGAAACGCTCAACGGGCCCGTCGGGCAGGGTGCAGGTCCGCCCGACTGGCGAGAAAGCATCGCCAGACCGGAAGCGGTAGAAATAGGCGCGGCCCGGCTCCAGTCCTTCGATCAGGGCCTTCACCGGCATCGCGCCATCGACCGGGATCACGCCGTCGCGCGGCGTCAGGGTGCGGCTTTCAACGATCGTGTTGAATGTTTCGTCGGTTGCCAGCTCCAGCTCTACCGCATATCCCGCGCCAACACTTGTGACGGCTGTCCAGACGACAAAACTGGTCTGGTCCGGGTCGCCCGAAGCTACACCATGCTTGAACGGACCATCGGGAACGGGAAACGGATCAAAGCGTGCCGCCTCCTGGGAACACGCACCCAGCCCTGCGCCCACACCGGCGGCCGCCAGCAGCGCGCCCCGGCGCGTCAGTTCCAAACGTTTGACCATGATCCGGCCTCCCCTGATTTATCTGTCAGCGAAGTTTTGCCTGCCGATTATGACAGGCACAACAAAAAGGGCCGGACCTGCTGCTTCCTCAAGCAGTGGCCCGGCCCTCGTCAGCACCGCCCCCCGGCGTATGCGGTTCTAGAAATTCACGCCCAGCCGGACGCCATAGGTGCGCGGCGAGCCGGCAATGAAGGTCGGCAGGCCAAACGTCGCCCCGGTATTGCCCGCATCGATGAGATATTGCTCATCAGTGAGGTTGTTGCCAAATGCCTCGGCATACCAGCGCTCGTTGGCCGCATCGAAGCGCAGGCGCGCGCGCAGCAGGCCAAAGGAGTCCTGACGTACCCCGGCAAAGCGCTGATTGTCCTCATCGAAGAAGATATGGGACTGCCAGCTATAGGCCGGAAGCAGGCTGAGCGTACCGATGTCATTGGCAAACAGCTCGGCGCGCACGCCGATGGACGCAGCATGCTCGGGCGCATAGCGGAAGCGGTTACCGCCGAACTCCTGCGGCTCGCCGCCCAGCGTGTCGTTGATCTTGGCCAGGTTGTAGGCGTAGGTGGTGTAGACCTCGATCGCGTCTGTGACCGCGTAGTTGGCCTGAAGCTCGAGGCCATACTGCGTGGCTTCGCCCGCATTCGTGGGCACCAGAGAACCGTCAAACGGGTCAAACTGGCTGGACTGGAAGTTTTCGTATTCCGAGCGGAAGATCGAGCCGGACACCGTGCCCCGGTCGAGCGTCAGGAAGGCACCGGCTTCCAGCGAGTCCACAATCTCGGCCGGAGCGACCGAGAAGAAGCCTGCCGCGCCCGTATCAAGCGCCAGCACGTCGGGACGGCGGCCACGTGCATACGATACCCAGGTGTTCAGCCGGTCACTGACCTCATAGGCGGCCACAAAACGCCAGGTCACGTCGTCAAAGCTGGCGTCCTGACTGACCGTTGCGCCATCGGGCGTACCGGGCAGGAGCAGGGCGCGGCCGCCCACGATCAGGTTGGGTGTGTTCACGAAGCCGCCATAGCCGGACGTGCTCTTGCTTTCATCGGTGTAGCGCAGACCAGCGGTAAAGCTCAGCCGGTCGGTCGCGCGCAGCGTGATTTCGCTGAACAGGTCATACGCCTCAGTGCGGCCTGAATTGGCGGCCTCTTCCTGATAAAGACCCAGCGGCACCGGAACACCGGCACCCAGCGTGCCGCCAATCGACAGCGGGAAGGGGTCGAAAATATTGGTGAAGTCGCTGGCGGGTACGCCGAACAAGAAGCTCAGCGTTGGCAGCAGCGCCGCAACGGGCACACCAAGCTGCTGGGCAAACTGGGCCTGCACCGAAGGATCCTGCAGCAGCAGGGCCTGCGCACGCGCCTCGTTCACGATCAGCGGGATGCGCTGGGTACCGGCTTCATAGAACCAGGTACCCCCGATCACGGCCGACACACGGTCACCTGCATCATAGGACAGGCGGAATTCCTGGCTGGACTGACGGCCGCGGGCATCCTCTCCCAGATTGATCAGGTCCAGACCGGCGCCAATCGGGTCAAAAATCTCGACCGAATCGAACTCCCGGTAGCCGGTGATCGAGCTGAGCGTCCAGGCGTCGCCGAGCGGATACTCGGCCAGCGCCGTCACGCCCCATACCGTGCGCTCAAGGCCAAGACCCTGATCGTTCTCAAACCCCGGGAAGGTGTAGAGGGCCGCTGACGTATACGGGCTGGTGTCGCCGCCGGGGGTCGGCAGTACGCCGGACTTGAACGACGTGCCCGGACCGTTGTCTTCCTGGTAATTGCCGATCAGGTCAAAGCTGAACCCGTTGTCGAGACGCGCCGAGAACACGCCCCGGATGGCGCTGACATCGCGGCCCTGCAGCGTGCCGCCGAGCAGGTTGTCAATGTGGCCGTCACGGCTGCGGTGTACACCGGAAATGCGCAGGCCGAGGCCACTGCCCAGACCGTAATTGACATGCCCGCCAATCTCACGCTGCTCGTAATTGCCGATTCCGCCAAATGCGGACGCGGAAAACTCGTCATCCGCCTTGTTCTGTATGAGGTTGATGCCGCCAATGAGCGCACCGCGCCCGAACAAAGTCGGCTGCGGCCCCTTGGCCACTTCGATGCGCTCCATGTCAAACAGCTCGACATAGGATCCGCGCGAGCGGGTGATGGAGATACCATCCTGGAAGATCGCCACGCGCGATTCCGCGTAGGTGTCGCCGCTATCAGTGGTAATGCCGCGCAGGGAGTAGCCGGTATTGTTCGGGCTTTGCTCCTGGATCACCAGGCCGGGCGTAAACGCTGCCATGTCCTCCAGATTGCGGATGTCGAGCCGGTCAATCAGCTCGGCGTTGAACGCCGTTACATTCACCGGCACTTCGGCCAGCGACTGCTCGCGAAACTGCGTGGTCACGCGGATGACTTCAACCTGCTGTGCACTGGTCTCACTGTTTCCACCAAAGGCCGGTGCAGAAACCGCGCCCAGCGCTACGGCTGACATGAGGATTGACTTGCGGATCATGGTAATGGCTCCCTCGCCCAAAGCGTGCGGCACACTTGCCGCGTCCGGGAACCGCTGCTACGCCGCGAATGTGACGGGCGCGCTTCATTCGCGTTACAGAACTTTGACGCACTGCAGCATCAAACTGACGCGTTGCACAAAAAGCACGTATTGCGCAACATTCCTCCAAGGCAGGGCAGCGAATTGACCACAGCAGATACCCGCCAGATCGAAGCCGGGCCAGACGATGCCGGTGAGCGGCTGGACCGCTGGATCGCGGCCCAATGGCCTGACCTGTCGCGTTCACGCTGCAAGGCTCTGATAGAGGCAGGCGCGCTGCAGCTGGGCGATGCGGCTGTCACCGATGCGTCTGCGAAAGTGCGCGAAGGCGGGGTCTACACGCTTGTGACGCCGCCGCTGGAGCCGGCAGTGCCTCAGCCGGAAAACATTCCGCTCGACATACTCCATGAAGACGACGACCTGATTGTCATCAACAAGCCTGCCGGGCTGACCGTTCACCCCGGAGCCGGCGCCTGGACCGGTACGCTGGTTCATGCACTGCTCTATCACTGCAAGGACAGCCTTTCAGGCATTGGCGGGGTGGAGCGGCCGGGCATTGTACATCGGATCGACAAGCACACGTCCGGCGTGCTGGTAGTCGCCAAGAACGATCTCGCGCACCGCCATCTCTCAAAGCAATTCGCAAAGCACACGGTGGAACGCGCCTATCTGGCGTTCACACGCGGCGCGCCGCGCCCGCGCGAAGGCAGCGTGGCGACCCGGATTGCCCGCTCGACCCGCGACCGGTTGAAAATGGCCGTCCTCGACTGGGATAGCGCTAACGGCAAGGAAGCGATCACGCATTACCACGTGCAGGAAATCTACGGCCAGGAAGCCAAGGCGCCCATCGGCACGCCTCTCGCTGCACTGGTCGAATGCAGGCTGGAAACCGGGCGGACGCACCAGATCAGGGTGCATATGGAGCATCTGGGCCACGCGCTGATCGGCGACCGGGTATACGGACCGCAAAGGACCAGCCAGCTCAAAGGCATACCCGATCTGCCGCAGATCAAGGCGCTGGGCCGTCAGGCCCTGCACGCCAGCGTGCTGGGCTTTGTTCACCCGTCAACGCGCGAGGAAATGGTGTTTGAAACGCCCTTGCCCGATGATCTGCAAAGCCTGCACGCGGCACTGAAAACACTCTAGGAGATGGAAAACCGCCTCGCCCGCGCTGCCACGCCCGACCAGCGCCGCGCCCAGAGGATGAACGCGCCTGCGGTCACGAACATCAGCAGGCCATAGATGGCAGCGGGTACGGCGTAGGCGACATCGCCCAGCATGCCGACAGACACCACGATGGCGAGTGTGGCATTCTGCAGGCCGCATTCGAGGGTGAGCGCGATACGCTGCTTCATCTTCAGCATGACAAGGCTGGCCACACCGAACGCCACCAGCATGGCCGCCACATTAAGGCTCAGAGCAACAAGACCGGCCTCGGCAAGCCGCGCCACCATCTCGTCACGGTCAGCGATCAGGGTCGCCAGCACTACGGCGGTGAAGACGACGCCCGAGAGCAAGCGCGAATGCCGGTCCAGAAGATTGGCAGCCCTGGGCGCGAACTGGCGGATCGCCATGCCAATACCAACCGGCACAACCGTCAGCAGGAAGATCACGAAGCCCGTGGTAACAAGGCCGACCTGCGGCGCTTCGGGGCCCATGAACAGCGCCAGCGCAATCATCAGCACAACCGGCACCGTGACCATGGAGGTCAGGCTGGTCAGCGCGGTCAGCGAGATGGACAGCGCCACATCGCCGCGCGCCATATGGGTAAGAAGATTGGAAGTCGTGCCACCGGGACACGCCGCCAGCAGGACGATGCCCACCTTGAGCACGGGCGGGGCCGGCAGGAAGGCCACAATCGCCATCGCCAGCAAGGGCAACGACAGATACTGCAGCGCTGCGCCCACAAGCAGGGCCTTTGGCCGCGTGAAAATGCGCCGGAAATCGGCCGGTGTAAGCCCCACACCCAATGCCAGCATGATGAAGGCAAGGGCAAGGGGGAGGAGAATCTGTCCGATGAAACTGTCCATGGGCCAACGCTAGCCGCGACTGGCCGGTGCCGTCACCTGCATTTTCAACACGGCCAACACCCCACTTCGTGAGGGGTCTTTATGGTTTACGCGGCATTCACTCAATACCGGCCATTAGCAGGCTAACGCTTGAGGAGAATTACCGATGAATATCCGCGTCAAGATCATGGCCGCTGTCGGCGTGTTGGGACTTGTGTCCGTTCTTCTGGCCGGGCTCGGCATCCAGAGCATGCAGGCCTACAACACCCGTGTGGCAGCCTATGAGAACGCGGCCACGCGCGCCTATTACGGCGGACATCTCAACCGTCTCGTGACCGGCGTGGTGATGGAGGCGCGCGGCATTTACGCTTCGCAGACAACCACACAGGCAGCCCCCTTCGCGCAAGGTCTGATGCGGCGCCTTGATGATATCGACACGCTGCTCGACCAGTGGAGCGCGCGAATTCCGGCCTCCGGCGAAGAGCGCGCCCTGTTCGAGGCGGTACGCACCCGCACCGCGGAATTTCGCGCTTTCCGGGCCGAAACCGCGCGCCTTGGCACCGAGGTCGATCCTGCCGACGCCAACATTCAGGGCAATAATGACGCGAACCGGTCAAACCGCCGGGCTTATCAGGAAGAAATTGACGCCGTGGTCGATCAGGACCGCGCCCGGCTTGATGCCATTGAGGCTGAACTCGCCAGCTTCTACCAGACCCGCTTCATCCTTCTGACCAGTATCGCAGTTCTCGGCGTACTGGGCGGGCTGGGCTTTGCGCTGTACGTCGCGATCTTCCAGGTCAGCCGTCCGCTGACGAAAGTTACCGATGTGCTGGGACAGGTTGCCGAGGGTGACCTGACAGTGGAGGTGCCCGCCGTGCGCACCCGCGACGAGATCGGCCAGCTCTGGTCGACCGTGGGCGTGCTGCGCACTGCGCTCGCAGACGCGCAAGCGCTGAAGGCCGAGCAGGAGCAGTCCGAAGCCCGCCAGCGCGAGCAACAGCGCACCGCCATGATCGAGACCGCCGACCGATTCGAGGCCGAAGTAGGAAGCCTTCTGAGCGACGTTATCGAGGCGGCATCAAAGGTCTATTCGGCCGCCGGAATTGTCGACACCAACGCAAGCCGCACTACCGAAGAGTCCAGTTCTGCCGCTGTTGCCTCGGAAGAAACGTCGGCCAATGTGCAGTCGGTTGCCAGCGCATCCGAAGAGCTGTCCGCCTCCATTCAGGAAATTTCCCGCCAGATTTCAGAGGCCTCCGCGCTGATTGGCGAGGCCGTGGGCCAGGCACAGGCAACCGACGCCGATGTACGTACACTGGCCGAGAATGCCAGCAAGGTGGGCGAGGTGGTCACCCTTATTCAGGGCATTGCCGAGCAGACCAATCTGCTCGCCCTGAACGCGACTATCGAGGCCGCCCGCGCGGGCGAGGCCGGCAAGGGCTTTGCCGTGGTGGCCAACGAGGTCAAGGCCCTCGCCACCCAGACGGCGAAGGCCACCGGTGATATCGAGGCGCAAATGACCGCCATCGAAGCGGCCACCGGCCATGCGGTTGAACGCATTGCCGATATCGTGAAGCGCATCGGCGATCTGAACACGCTGGCAGGCGGTGTCGCCGCATCGGCCGAGCAGCAGGGCACCGCCACGGGCGACATCGCCCGCGCCATTCAGGAAGCGGCGGCCGGAGCGAGCCAGATTGCCTCGACGATCGAGGCGCTCAACCAGATTTCGGATGGGAATGCCCGGGCATCGGGCGAGTTGCTCAGTGCGTGTGAGACGCTCAACACGCGTTCCGATGACCTCAAGTCACAGATGACGCGCTTCGTATCGGGCATCAAGGCGGCTTAGGGCCACTTCGACCGGAGCGGCACTAGAAGATCACGATATAGGCGATCACGATGCCGATGACGGCCAGAACCACTCCGCCGACAAGGGCGTGACGCGTCATGTGTCCGGGAGCCGGTTCGCCTTGCCGTGCGTCGGTTTTTTCCTTCTCGATCATGGCGGGTCTCCCTTGCTTAGGCGTACCCTTGCCGGGCGGGCCTGATGGTCCGCCCGGAAGGCACGTAAGGGAATACGCGCAGCACGTGTCAGGGTTCCATTGCCTCGCGGCGGTGTCAGACCGCCCGGCCCATCACCCAGTCGCAATAGACATTGCCGCCGACATCAAAGCTGCGCTCGCCAAGGGCCTCAAACCCGGCGCGGCCATAGAAGGCAAGCGCACGCGTATTGCCCTTGTAGACACCCAGAACCAGATTGCTGTGCCCCTCGGCACGGGCATGGTCCAGCGCGGTCATGACCAGGCGCCGGCCCAGCCCGGAGCCGTGCAGCCTCGACAGCACATAAATGCGCTTGATCTCCACATCCTTCGGTCCGGTGGGAACCGGCAGGTCAGGGGGCGCCAAATGGAGATAACCGACGGGAGCCGCGCCCGGAGCTATCTCGGCAAGCCACAAACCGTGCGACGGATCGGCCAGCGCGCGGGCATAGACCGCTGGCGTGTGACGCTCCTGGCAATGGCGGATGATGCCCCGCCCGTCGACGACACCGGCATAGGATTCCAGGAAGCTTGCGGCACCGACAAGTGCCAGCGCCGCTTCATCGCCGGGGACAGCCCGCCGGATAGTGACAGTTTGCGCGTCCATGAGTGCAGCGATACCGCCAGAATCGCGCGCGTTGCAAGCCAGCCTTTCTGAAACGTCACGGGACAAGTGGGGCGAGCTTTTATAAACTTGACTTCACAGGTGAGGATTTCTTCACCCCCTGCCCCTCGCATCTGCCTTTGCGGGTTCCTAAATGGATCATGCTGCGCTGCCAAAAAGCGGTGCTGGCAAAACGGGGGCGGCAGGATATGCGTTGGGTTGATGATCCGTGCGGTCTGCCCGCCAAGGGAGGAATTGAACATGAACGCCATGCGTCTGGCATCACTGTCGCCCGAAGGCGGGCTGTCACGCTATCTCACCGAAATCCGCAAGTTTCCGATGCTGGAAAAGGATGAGGAGTTCATGCTGGCCAAGCGCTGGGCCGAGCACGGCGATTCCGAAGCCGCCCACAAGATGGTCACGTCACATCTGCGCCTCGTGGCCAAGATCGCCATGGGCTATCGCGGCTATGGCCTGCCGATTGCTGAAGTGATCTCTGAGGGCAATGTCGGCCTGATGCAGGCGGTGAAGAAGTTCGATCCGGACAAGGGCTTCCGTCTCGCCACTTATGCCATGTGGTGGATCCGCGCGAGCATCCAGGAATACATTCTGCGATCCTGGAGCCTGGTGAAAATGGGCACCACCGCCGCGCAGAAAAAGCTGTTTTTCAACCTGCGCCGGATGAAAAGCCAGATGCAGGCTCTCGAGGAAGGCGATCTGCACCCCGATCAGGTCGACACCATCGCGACCAAGCTGGGCGTCACCAATGATGATGTCATCTCGATGAACCGCCGCCTTTCCGGGCCCGACGCCTCGCTGAATGCGCCGATGCGCGTTGACGGTGATGCCGAATGGCAGGACTGGCTGTCTGACGACAACGCCGAAGACGCCGAAGAGAGCCTGGTCGAAAGCGACGAATTCTCCACCCGCATGACCCTGCTGCAGGAGGCAATGGGCGGGCTCAATGAGCGCGAGCGCCACATCATCCAGGAACGCCGCCTCGCCGAGGAGCCGCGTACGCTTGAAGAGCTTGCCGACGTGTACGGTGTCAGCCGCGAGCGCATCCGCCAGATCGAGGTGCGCGCGTTTGAAAAGCTGCAAACAGAAATGAAACGTCTGGCCGAAGAGCGCGGTCTGGTGACGGCTTAGGCCGCCACGCCCGCCTGCTTGCGCCTGACGATCCCGACGGCAAGGCAGAACTGCGCCGCGAAATAGGTGATCCAGACAGCGATTCCGCCCCAGTCCAGCCCGTCAAAAACCAGCGTTTCGCGAAACAGGCGCGCGGCAATCAGGCTGTCAGAGATCAGGAAAAGCAGCGCGCCGGCAACGATAAGACGCGGTCCGCGCACCAGGCCCGCCGCGATGACCATGAGCAGGATGATACCCAGATAGGCGCTGGCAGGCAGCACAAGCTCGCTCATGCCGGGACGCAGCCAGACGAACATTGCCATGCCGTAAGCGACCAGGGCAGCGGCAAGAAACAGGCCGTCCTTGCGCCAGCCCTCTTTCACTATGAACCCGGCGAAAATGGCCAAGTAGGCAAGGTGCGCCGCACCGAAAAAGCCGATCCCTGCCTCCATGGCAGGCGGGCTGAGCGCGAGGGCGAAATCTCCGCACGCCGATAGCAACAGGGCGAGCACCAGAACGAAAGCCTTGCGGAAGCCTGCGTAGAAGGCGAGCAGCACAATACCGCTGACCTTGACCAGCCCCATCTGGGCCCCGCCGCCGGTTACCTGGTCCAGAAGGAGAAACACCAGAGCGGCAAACACCGCCACGCCCAGATAGGCCGGTCCGGCCCATTCGGGGATCAGCGGGCCGCTTTCCCGGTAACGGTTGGCCGAGGAAAACTCGTCAGAGGGTTGGGACATGTAAATCAACTCCATCGCCTGTTTGGCCTCAGCCATGTGATCAGGCTAGAACACGTTGGCCTCCGCCTGAACCCCTCTTCGGCGGGATAAACATCATCATGGCTCGAACTGGCCAGCAAGGGAGACACCCCATGTCATCTCGCCGATTCGCGCGGTCCGCGCTTGGCGCCTTTACCGCCGCGGCTGCGCTCGCCGGTAGTGCTCTGGCTGACGGGGACGCATTGCCGGAACCGCTGATGGAATTGCTCGAAGCGGCGAATGCGCAAGGCAGCGCAGACTTCACGCGCGCGGTGCAGCTGATCGCGCTTACCCGGCCGGCCGATGAAGTGGTGCTCGGCGCAGAAGTGCTCGGACAGGGAAATGCCGCCCGGCGGGCGCTGGGCCTGGAACCGGTCATTCTGCCGGAAGAGGCAGCGCGGGCGGCGTCTGTTGAACTGGCTGAAGACGATACCACCGAGGGCAAGGATGATGGCCTTGATAATGATATGGCTGATGGTGCCGGCCTGACCGGCACGATGACGGCCATGCCCATGTCGGTGGCGCGCACGATCGCGGCGGGGCGGTTCGAGCTGTGGGACGGCCGGGCAAGCCTGGGCATCCGGTTTGATTCCGGCAACACGGCGCGCGAGGACTATACGTTCGGATTACAGGTGGAACGCGAGCTCTCCGGCTGGGGCTTTCAGGGCAATATCGACTATGCGTATTCGGAAGTGAACGGCACGATAGGCCGTGACAATTTCCGCACCCGCCTTCGCGGCGAGCGCGAGGCAGGTGAGCGCTTCACCTATTTTGCGGCCGCCGATTATGAGCGCGACCGGGTTGCCAGCTTCGACTGGACGGCATTTACAGGGATTGGTGCCGGCTATCGGGTACTCATCGATCCGGCCCGGACCTGGATAGTGCGCGCCGGTCCGGGTATCCGCATGCTGGCAGAACCGGGACACGGAACACAGACTGTAGCCGCGCTGGATCTGGGGTCTGACATTGCCCTGCAGCTGACGGAATCAATCAGCTTCACATCGGAAACCAGCCTTCTGGTCTCCGACACCAGCCGGTTCGACCAGATTTTCGGGCTGAATTCAGCGCTCAACGATCTGTGGTCATTGCGGGTGCAGTACAGCTACCGCCACGAATTCGAACCCAATCCGGGCTTCGTCAGCGGCGATAGCCGCACCGACATTTCCATCGCCCGGGAATTCTAGCCGGCAAAGCGGCTCCTTACTGCCCCGCCTGCCCGTCAGCCTTTACAGGCTGTGGCGCACCCGGCTTGCCCGGTCCTTGCGGACGCAAGCCCCCGGCACCGATACGCCCGGCCGCGAAGTCCTCAAGCAGATGGATCCAGCGGCTTGAGCGCGACGAGATATAGATGAACGGCCCGTCGGGATTGCTGCGGAAATTTGAATCGGTCGCAATGATCTGCCATTCGCCGTCCTCATGGACCATGAAGGGCGAGCCGGAATCGCCGCGCGTCGTGTCGCAGTCATGCGAGATGGTGTCATCGGCATAGGTTTCCAGAATACGGCAATCCTCATTGCCGGACAGATTGCTGCCCGTATCCCAGGAATAGCCCGCCTGCCAGATGCGCGCGTTTTGCGTCTCGCGCTCGCCGCGGTCTGCCACGATATCCAGCACCCCGACATAGCCCAGCTCGTCGCCGAGCGGCTCGTCGATCCGCAGCAATGCCCAGTCCGTGCCATCGATCTCGTCGGTTTGGCTGAAACGCTCGCTGTCCCATTCTTCATCGATCAGATGGTCGATGACGCGCGCGGTGCGCGGTCCACCCGGCAAGGCGAAGCCGGTCGAGAACACGCCACCCGCGTAAAGCTGGTCTTCGCTATGGATGCAATGGGCCGCCGTGACGATAACGTCCGGAGCCACCAGCGTGGCCGTGCAGCCGCCCCCGCGATCCGAGCTGATCGTGCCGACCACGCTCCACGGAAACTGCGCGGTATCCATCACCACCCGGTCGTCTTCACCGAAGAAATGGTCGTTGATGGTAAGAGGGCGGTGACGTCCTCCACAATCGGAACGGTCGGTGCGCGCCTCACACTGGCCGGTACCGATTTCCGGCTCGTCGCAGATATTGTTGAAGGCCAGCTCGCAGCTATCATTGCGGAAGCGCAGATGGGTGACATCACCGCAATCGGAAACGTCTGTGCCCTGCGTGCAGGCGCCGGTGCCAAAGCCCGGCTCGTCACACTCGCCGTCATTGGCCCACTGGCAGCTATCATCTTCTTCACCGGAGACGATGCGCCAGCAATCGGAATAGTCGGTGTTGAGGGCGCAGGCGCCGGTCCCGATGCCCGGATCGTCGCACTCGCCATCATTGGCGTGGCGGCAGCTGTCATCGCCCGTATAGCCAGCCGGGCGCGCGCCGTCCGGGCGCTGCGGTGCCGGCTTCTGGAACTCTTGCAAGATGCGCGTGTAATCGCGCGATGTCAGGATAGTGGGATCACCCGCGTCAATCGCGGCCGCGCTTGCTGACGGAGCGGGCGCATCGCTGACCTGCAGGTAAGTCCATCCGGCGGCCACCCCAACGCTTGCTGCCAGCGCTACCGCCCCCAGAAAAGTGCGCATTGTGATTCCCCTCTGACACCCCGGTCAGTGATGCATAGCCCGAAAGTGTATGTGTTCGCACCGTAAAATTCGCCCGTCATCTGACGATGCCGGACAGGACTGGCGCAAGCGCAACACGTTCAGCTTGCTGAACAGGAGATGAGTTTGCGGGCCAGCCAGCGTTCAGGCGCGCTGCGCCATTCTCGGCGTTATTTGATGGACACAGCGCTGCCCAATGGCGGCGCTGCGGTGTTGCAAAGGATGACTGACATGATCAAACCCGCCGCCTTTATCATCGCCGCCAGCCTGGGTCTTGCCGGACTTACCGCCAGTATCGCGCCCGCCGAAGCGCAACACTGGCAGCAGCCGCGCGGATGGGCCGGACCGCAAGGCCATTTTGTGGTCAATGCCAATGCGTGTGCGCCTTTGCGCCAGTACAACCACCAGCGCCCGCGCTTTCACGCCCAGTGGAACCGGCATCGCAATTTCGTCCTGCGCTGCCAGCCGGGCGCTTTCAACTATATCCCGACCCGCTTTGAATTACGGCGCGGCATTACCGGCCAGCGCATTTTTGTCAATCAGGCGCGCTGGAATCCGCGCCGTCAGCAATTCTTCGCCGACACGCGCTGGGGCCCGGTTGCCGTCCACGTGACCTACGCACCGGTGGTCTTTGCCCGCAGGCACTAGAGCGTTATCCGGCCTTCCACGAAGGGGCGCGCACGGCCTTCCAGGCCGACGCGCCCTTTTGCCGGAGCCGCGCGGCCTGCTCTGACATGGATTTCGCCCGGACGCGGCCCGGTCTGGCGGGCGGCGAGCACATCGCGGCCAAGGCGTCCGGCCCAGAACGGGCCGAGCGCGCAATGGGCCGATCCGGTGACCGGGTCCTCATCAATGCCGATAGCAGGCGCAAACAGGCGCGAGACAAAATCGCTGCCCTCGCCGCCGGGCGCGGTGACGCTCCATAACGCGCCGCTCTCTTTTAGAATCCGCATATCGGGTTGAAGCGCGGTGACGCTCTGCGCCGCCTCATAGACCACCATATACCAGGGCCAAGGCTCGGCGCGTACCAGCTCATAGACCTCCGCAGGAGATGCGCCGCCCAGTCCGGCAATGCCGCCGGGAAAGGCATCCAGCCGCTTCACGTCTATGGCCGGAAAATCCATCGCATAGCGGCCCGGCGTGCCCGTGCGCGCCACGCTCATCGGCCCGGACCGGGTCGAGAAGCGGGCGGCATCACCCTTCACCCGGCCATGATCCAGCAGCCAGGCGCCCGATGCCAGCGTGGCGTGGCCGCAAAAATCGACTTCCGCGCCCGGCGTAAACCAGCGCAAGGACCAGTGATCCTCAGCCTCGGCCAGCAGATAGGCGGTTTCAGACAGATTATTGGAGCGTGCTATGCCCGCCAGGGTTTCATCATCCAGCGGTTCGTCCAGCAGCACGACCGCCGCCGGATTGCCGGTATGGGGCGCGTCGCCATCGCAAAACGCGTGCAGTTCGGCGAAAGGCAGGGTGGTCATGGTCGCGCCGTCTGCGCCCGGGCGGCATTTTCCGGCACCGGCGCGTCTGCATAGCGGACCAGATAGTCCATCACGTCCTGCGGATTGCGCTCACGCGCCGTGCGCCATTCGGCAGAGGTGCCGCTATTGACGATCCGCCCGTCCGCCGTGGTGATGATGACCGTGGGCGCGCCCTCAAGTTCGTCTATGCCGAAGCGGGCGACCACATCCATATTGCGCTCATACCGGCCGACATCGACAGCGACGATCTCGTAGTGTTCGCCCGTATAGGCAGCGATCGGCTCCAGAGCCAGCATGCCGGCAAAAATCCGGCAATCGGGGCACCAATTGCCGCCAAACTTCACCAGTACGCGGGTGCCTCTGTCGCTTGCGCGCGCAAAGGCCGAGTCCAGCTGTGCGTGCGCGTCTGCACTGGCGTCATAGGGAGCTTCGGCGGCGACGGCCTCAAGCTGTGACAAGTTTGCCTCCTCCGGATCGGGCGAACAGGCAGCAAGCCCTGCCGCAATCATCAGCGAAATACAAGCAGCCGCGATGCGCATATCGGTTCCTTTCGTCCCGGACCGGATAGCGCGAAGCTAGGCACCCTCTCAGGCCTTGGCCATAGACCGGCCGTTTAGCCGACCTTATGGGGCGGGCCAGCCGGGCTGGGGGTTCCCGCCTTCCCAGGAACGACGAACAGGAAGGCCTTGCGCGCTCCTGCCAATAAAAAAGGGGCAGGTTGCCCTGCCCCTTTTCATCCCCGCATAAGCGCCAGCTCCCTACTCCGCCAGCTCGGCTTGCGTCGGCAGGGTGCGCTTGGCCGATACCCAGTTGTCGAAGCTAGACCACACGCCCTCATCGCCGTGCCAGTCACCCTTGGTGGCGCCCTTGGAGTATTCGGTGGCGCGCGCCTCGAAGAAATTGGCGTGCTCGACCCCATTGAGGATTTCGGTCAGCCAGGGCAGCGGATGCTCCTTCGCGCCATAGATCGGCGGGAGTTTGAGCTGGTCGAGACGCCAGTCGGCGATATAGCGGATATATCGCTTGATATCGTCCGGCGTCATGCCCTCCACCTCGCCGGCCTCGAAGGCCAGCTCGATGAACTTGTCTTCCAGGCTCACCACCGTCTTGCAGCAATCGATGATGTCGTCCTTGACGCTCTGCGTGTAGGCGCCGGTTTCCTCAGCGAAAGTGTGGAACATTTTCATCATGCCCTCGCAGTGCAGCGACTCGTCGCGCACTGACCAGGACACGATCTGGCCCATCCCCTTCATCTTGTTGAAGCGCGGGAAATTCATCAGCATGGCAAAGCTGGCAAACAGCTGCAGCCCTTCGGTAAAGCCGCCAAACACCGCCATCGAGGTAAGAATGTCGCGGTCGGTCTCCACCCCGAACTTGCCCAGATAGTCGTGCTTGGCCGACATCTCCTGATACTCCATGAAGGCGGAGAATTCGGTGTCGGGCATGCCGATGGTTTCCAGCAGCAGCGCATAGGCCGCGATGTGGACCGTCTCCATGTTGGAGAAGCTGGCCAGCATCATGCGCACTTCAACCGGCTTGAAGAGCGGCATGTAGTTTTCCATGTAGTTCGCGCCCACCTCCACGTCAGACTGCGTGAAGAAGCGGAAAATCTGGGTGAGCAGGCTGCGCTCGCCATCGGTCAGCTTGGTCGCCCAGTCCTTGCAGTCCTCGCCCAGCGGCACTTCCTCGGGCAGCCAGTGAACCTGCTGCTGGCGCTTCCAGTACTCATAGGCCCACGGATAGCGGAACGGCTTGTAGGCAAAGCTGGGCGTCAACAGGCCGGGGCGGTCACTGGAAAGAATGATGCCGGTGCTCATGGCGAATGCAAATCCTCTTGGCTGGCGCGGGTCGAGACTATGGTTGGGCGTGCAACCGATTCCGGCAAGGCGCGAGTTTCCCGCGCCATTGACATGAATCAGTCCGGCCCCACCCTCAACATCTACATATTGTGGTTAAGCGACCCCTAACGTCCACCCCTAGTGTGCGATAGCCAGGAAAATGTGATGAGCGTATCGGTGGAAAAGTGGGTTTTGTTGATGTTCAGCACATTTCGTGCGCCGAACCTCGCAACCGGGGTCCCGGCCCGGAGGCCGGGAACCCTGTCATACTCAGATCTTCGAGAAGATCACCGTGCCATTGGTGCCGCCAAAGCCAAATGAGTTGGACAGGGCGGTGGTGATCTCGGCCTTCGTCGTTTCGGTGACGATGGGCAGGCCATCAAACTCGGGATCGAGATTGTCGATATTGATGGAGGGGGCGATAAAGCCATCGCGCATCATGAGCAGGCAGTAGATGGATTCCTGCACGCCGGCCGCACCCAGCGAGTGGCCGGTCATCGACTTGGTCGCTGACAGGGCTGGCACATTGTCACCGAAGAGCTCGCGCAGCGCGCCCATCTCCTTGATGTCGCCGACGGGCGTGGAGGTGGCGTGCGGGTTGATATAGTCGATTGTGCGCCCGCCCGCCTCGGCGATGGCGTTCTGCATGCAGCGCACCGCGCCCTCGCCAGAAGGCTGGACCATGTCGTGGCCGTCAGACGTTGCGCCATAGCCGACAATCTCGGCATAGATGGTCGCGCCGCGCGCCTTGGCCCGCTCATATTCTTCCAGCACGACAATCCCGGCCCCGCCGGCGATGACGAAGCCATCCCGGTCCTTGTCAAAGGCGCGGCTGGCACGCTCAGGCGTGTCATTATAGCCCGAACTCATCGCGCCCATGGCGTCAAACAGGTTGGAAAGCGTCCAGTGCAGCTCCTCGCCGCCCCCGGCGAACATCACGTCCTGCTTGCCCCACTGGATCTGTTCGGCCGCCGCGCCGATGCAATGCAGCGAGGTCGTGCAGGCTGAACTGATCGAATAATTGATGCCCTTGATCTGGAAGGGCGTGGCCAGCGTTGCCGAGCCGGTAGACGCCATCGCTTTGGGCACCGCGAACGGGCCAATGCGGCGCGGGCCCTTCTCGCGCGTAATGTCTGCGGCCGCAACAATCGCTTCGGTGGACGGGCCGCCGGTGCCGACGATCAGGCCGGTGCGCGGATTGGAGACGTCTCCCGGCTCCAGGCCTGCATCGGCAATCGCCTGCTCCATGGACATATAGGCCCAGCCGGCCCCTTCACCCATGAAGCGCATGGCGCGCTTGTCGACATGGTCAGCCGCTTTCACCGGCGGGCGGGCATGCACCTGGCACTTGAAGTTCAGCTCGGTGTATTCAGGCGCGGCAATGACGCCGGACTTGCCTGCCTGCAAGGCTTTTGCGACCGCTTCCTTGTTCTCCCCGATGGAAGAAACGATGCCGATTCCGGTGACGACAACACGTCTCATGCAGACGCTCCTGGCTGGTTCATATCCTCGGGCTTGAATAGGCCCACGCGCAGATCGGTAGCTGTGTAGATCAACTTCCCGTCTGCTTCGACATGGCCATCGGCAAGCCCGAGTACAAGCTTGCGCATGATGACGCGCTTGAGATCAATCACGTAGCGCACATTCTTCACATCCGGGGTAACCTGGCCGGTGAACTTCACCTCGCCGACACCCAGCGCGCGGCCCTTGCCGGGCGCGCCGGACCAGCCGAGGAAAAAGCCGACCAGCTGCCACATGGCGTCCAGGCCCAGACAGCCTGGCATGACCGGATCACCTTCAAAATGGCAGGCAAAAAACCAGAGATCGGGATTGATATCCAGCTCGGCCACGACCTGGCCCTTGCCATACTTGCCGCCCTCGCCCGAAATGTGCGTGATCCGGTCTACCATCAGCATGGGCGGCAAGGGTAGCTGGGCATTGCCCGGCCCGAAAAGCTGGCCCTTTCCGCACTCTATAAGGCCATCATAATTAAAGCTGCCGGGGTATTGGGACATATGTGTATCTGCCTGATTTGCCGCTGCCGCGCTGCGCTTGCGCGCCGGGCCGGATGGGAGGTGAGGGCGGGCCTGACAATACCTGCCTTTTGTGAGATGGGCGCAATCTAGACCGGCGCGGCGGTCCCTGTCTCCCCCCGATGCAGACCGGGGCCCACACGCTACAGACCAGCAGCGCTGTCCTGTGCTGCCAGACCGGGTATGGCGCTGCGCGCACCATTGCAGGGGGGGCGGGCCGGGCTATCGGGATCAGGGCTGGCCGCCTGTTCGTAGGCATAGGTGCCCCACAAATGGGCTGCCAGCGCCCAGCCGCGCACGCCTTGGGATTCCAGACGGCACCAGCCTGAACGGCACCGTTCCAGCCATAAAAGCGCTCCCGGCTGCGCACTGGCGGTTTCCGGCGATGTGGCATCGGGGCGTGTGTGAAGACCGGTTTGCTGGGTCACATGGACGGCGCGCCGGCCGGTCAATGTACGCTGGTGCATCCAGGTTTCCTCGCCCAGCGGGTCACGAACCCGCCGCCAGCGATCGGTCTCGGCAACGATCTCGACCGGCAAGCCCTGACGGCGATAGTCCCAGCGTACCGGATGGCTGGTCGAAGGTCCGATCCGGCCACGCACCTCATCAAATTTCAGCGTGACAAAGCGCGGCACGGGCTGTCCCGACGGCGTATCACAAAATTGCGCCCATACGGGCGCACCCGTCGCGAGGGCGGCGGTCACGGCCGTCAGAAAAAGGGCGCGGACATAGCGGGTCATCAGGGACACGAAACTGGCGGGATGTGGTGAATCCTGCGTTAAGCGTCCGGCTGAAAATGCAAAAGAACTGGCAAGGGAAATCTGGCGAGCCATGTTAGAACGCAACCAATCTCGGGAGACTCATCATGCTGCGCATTTTCACTACCGCCATCACGACAAGCCTTGTCCTTGCCGCCGGAGCGTTCGCCCAGGCAGGGTTTGAAGTCACCGATCTGGGCGATGACGTCACCATGCTGGCCAATGCTCGCGCCGGCAATGTGGCCGTCATCCAGGCCGGAGAGAATATCATCCTGATCGATACCCAGATGCCGCCCTTTCTGGATGATCTGGAGGCGGCCGTGATGGAGGTGACCGGCGGTGAGGCACCGACGCTGGTCATCAACACCCATTTCCACGGCGATCATGTGCTGGGCAATGCCCATTTCCGCGCGCTGGGGGCGGGCATTCTGGCCCACCGCAATGTGGCCGAGCGCCTGGCCAATCCGGTGCAGAGCCAGCTGACCGGCAACACGCCCGAACCTCTCGATGAAGCCTTCCTGCCCGATATTCTGGTCGGCGAAGCCATGATGCTCAGCCGTTTCGGCGTGACCGGTGAAGTGCTGCACTTTGCCAATGCGCACACCGATGGCGACATTATCGTCGCGCTGCCAGGGCAGAAAATCATCCATATGGGCGATCTCCTGTTTTCCGGCCTCTTTCCCTTCATTGATCTGGATGCGGGCGGCACGGTGGAAGGCTATATCGCCGCGCTGGACGAGATCATCGCCTTCACGGACGACGAAACCCGCTTCATTGCAGGCCACGGCCCGCTATCGACCCGCGATGACCTGATCGCCAGCCGCGACATGCTGATCGAGGGCCGGGCGCGCGTCGCTGCACTGGTCGAAGATGGCCATGACCTGGCGGCCATTCAGGAACAAAATCCGCTAAGCGACTTCCATGATGACTGGAACTGGGGTTTCATCACCACAGAGCGGATGATCTGGACCTTCTATCGTGACATCACCGGCCTCACGCAATAACCGCAAACTGCCACCTTTACGGGTGATGGTATTGCCGATCGGAACAGGGGCGCTGCTGGCGCTCCTGTTCACATTGCTGCTTGAAAGCTGGGTGGCGGGCGCTGTGGTCGGCCTGCTCTTCGCGCTCGGCTTTGCAGGCGTGCTGGTGATGACGGCGCAAGGCGCCGCCAGGAAAAAGAAGCCAACGCGGCTGCGTTAGCGGATAGCGGCAGCAACCGTATTCAGGCGGCTGGCCGACTGGTCGATACTGGCCGAGGACAGGGCAATATCCTTGATCGCGCCTGACACTTGCGACACGCCCGCAGCCGCCGTCTGCATATTCCGGCTGATATCCTCGGTCACGGCGCTCTGCTCTTCAACCGCAGCGGCAATGCTGGCCGATATCTCGTCGACCTGCTCGATGACGCGGCTGATTTCGTCAATCGCGGTTACGGCGCCTTGTGTGGATGTCTGGACAGCGCTGATCTGAACGGTGATATCGTCAATGGCCTTCGAGGTCTGGCTGGCCAGAGACTTCACCTCGCTGGCCACTACCGCAAAGCCCTTGCCTGCCTCGCCTGCGCGCGCTGCCTCGATTGTCGCGTTCAGCGCCAGCAGATTGGTCTGTTCGGCAATCGCATTGATCAGCTCGACAACCTTGCCGATGGCTTGCGCGGAATCAGACAGACCCGTCATCGTTTCGCGCGTCTTTCGCGCATTCTCCACTGCCGCCCGCGAGACCGTGAGCGCCTCGCTGACGCGCCGCCCGATCTCGCCAAACGAGGCCGACAATTCCTCCACGCCCGAGGCAATGGCCTGAACGTTCTCGGAAGCCTGGATGGAGGCCTGTTCAGCCTCACGCGCCTGCGCTGTGGATCTCGCCGTTCCGTCCGCGACAGAGCGCAGCTCGTTGGCAATCTCTGTCTGGGCCGCGCGGCGCTCGGTCCGCGCAACAGCGGCTGCCGTAATGTCGGCGGCCAGCTTCACGATCTTGATCGGATTGCCCTGCAGGTCACGCACCGGATTATAGCTCGCCTGCAACCAGACTTCGCGTCCGCCCTTGGCCCGGCGCGGATACTCGCCTGCATGAAACTCGCCCCGCCCGAGCCGCTCCCAGAACGCGGCGTATTCCTGCGACGCCGCGTGTTCAGGGTCACAGAACATACGGTGATGCTTTCCGATGACTTCAGAGGCTTCATACCCCATGACGGTGCAGAAATTCGCATTGGCCGACACCACATGTCCGGTCAGATCAAATTCGATCAGCGCCTGGGACTCATTGAACGCGGAAATCTGACTTTCAAAGTCGAAACGGGCCAGACGCTTGGCGGTGATGTCGGTCGCCAGCTTGATGACGCGCTCTACACGGCCCCGCCGGTCGAAGACAGGATTATAGGTCGCTTCGATCCAGATGCGCGTTCCATCCTTGCGGATACGCTCAAATTCGGCGGAGTTGAAACGCCCGGCCTGAAGGTCAGCCCAGAAGCGCTGATACTCTGATGATGCGGCTTCATCGGCGGTAACAAACATGCGGTGATGCCGGCCGGTGATCTCGTCGAGCGTATAGCCAAGGGCGGCGCAGAAATTCTCATTGGCCCGCAAAATCGTACCGTCAGGCTTGAACTCGATAATGGCGTAGGCCCGTTCCAGAGCAGACTGCGTAGCGCTGGCATTCCCGACTGAACCAAACATGATCGACCTCCACTGCTGTGCGAAGTCAAGCGCCGTTCAGGTTAACAAGAAGTCACCCATCTAGAATTATCTCACGCTTTTTTTTTAAAACCACGCCTCTATATTCAACCAATAAAATAATCCTATGTCTTTAACTAACGCATTGAGTGAATTGATCATTCGCCTCCCTCGTTCTCAAAACACGCACATAATGCCTCGCGCGCGGCGCTGGCCGGGGCGTCGGCGCGCCAGATCAGGGCCGGGCGCACGCGCAAGGCCGAGACATCCCTGGCAAGCGGTACCAGAGCGTGCTCTACAAGAATGCGCGCCATGACCGGTTCCGGCGCGATGAGGATATGGTCCGAGACCGCGCAGGCGCGGGCCAGCACGCCATAATCATCACAGACAATCCCCGGCGCACCCGCCTGCCAGCCGAGCGGAAACTGGCGCAGGCGTTCAGGCGGGGTGACAGTGGCAATACGAAAATCTTCCAGCGGCGCGCCGGCAAGCGCCCGATGGCCGGGCCGCACGGCGGCGGCCAGGCTCTGATCGGGCAAAGCGCGCGTGGCAAGGCCCGGATCGGCCTCGTCATCACCCCGGTCGGCCACCACCAGATCCAGCTCGCCCCGGCGCAGGCGCTCGATCAGCTCTCCGGCGGCGCCGGACCGCACGGTGAGGCGCGCAGCGCTGCCGGACGCGTAAAACCGCTTCACCGCATCCGGCAGCAGGCTGAAGGCGACGGCCGGACCCGCGCCCAGCCGGATAAGCCCGTCCTCGCCGTGGCGCCAGCGCCTCGCCTCGTCCTCCATGTCGCGCGCCTGCTGCACCAGGGCGCGGGCACGCGGCAGCAGGGCTTGTCCCAGCGGCGTCAATACGAGGCGGCGGCCAGACCGCTCGAACAGTGTGCCGCCCAGCGCTGCTTCGAGCTGGGCCAGGGACTTTGTCGCGGCCGGTTGCGAAACATTGAGTGCGCCGGCCGCTGCGGTGAGCGTGCCGGAATCGGCGCAGGCGATGAAGAGGCGGGCAGTGCGCAGGGTGAGCATGTGCTCATCATGCCTGCTGGTTATGGCACGATCAATAAATTGTATTGGAAGTTATGAGTTAGATCGCCAAGAGTGCGGTCAAAGGAGTGCCCCATGTTCGACGAGAAACTGATCATCCCGGCCATTTTCATCGGCTTTGCCCTGCTGGAAATCCTTGTCGGGCGCTTCAGCCCGAAGGGCCGGGTCTCGACGCGCGATGCGGTGATCGAGGGGGTCTCGACGCTGACCATCATCCTTCTGACCGTGCCGGCGATATTCGCCGTGGCGCCGATACTGGTGGAGTGGGTGCGGCCCGGCTCTGAGGCCGCGCTGGCCTTCCTGCCCTGGTGGGCGATGCTGGCCATTCTGCTCGTCGGCGATGACATGACCCAATACTGGTGGCACCGGGCGAGCCACACCTTCCCCTGGCTTTATAATCTGCACCGCGCGCACCATTCAGGCGGGTATATGAGCGTGCGCATCGCCTACCGGAACAATCTTTTCTACTATCTCTTCATGCCGGGTATCTGGGTGTCGGCGGTGCTGGTCCATCTGGGGTTCGGCCCGGTCTATATCGTCTATCTGATCGTGAAAATGACAGTGATTTTCGGCGCCCATTCCTCCTGGCGCTGGGACGAGCCGCTCTACCGGATCAAGGCGCTCTCGCCGCTCATGTGGGTGGTCGAGCGCACCATCTCCACGCCCGCCACCCATGCCGCCCATCATGGCCTGCACAAAGAGGATGGCGTCACGAACTATAAGGGCAATTACGGCAACCTCTTGTTCTTCTGGGACGTGCTGTTCGGCACCGCGAAGATCACCCGGCGCTATCCGGAAACCTACGGTATTGAAGGGCTGGAGCCGGTGACGACGGCGCGCGAGCTCGCCTGGCCGGTGGTGCGAAGATAGCCCCTACCGCACCTTCCCCGGTTTCGGCTCAGACGGTTTGAACTCGGCCACGCGCACCTTGGTCTTGTGGTCAGCTGGGCCTTTTTTGCCGTCCGGCATCAGGCCGCGATAATAGCCCTTTTGCCATTTCTCTTCTGCCGCCGCCTTGTCGCCGGCTTTCAGCCGGTGGCTGAAATCGCCCCGGCTTTCGCGCCAGATATTCATCTGCTCCGCTGTCTTCGGATCGGAATGGATAGTGCGCAGCTCCGGCGTGATCCGCTCGAAAAGATCGCGGCGCACGGGGAAGAAATGAGCCACTGCCTCGCCGGCCTCAAAACGCACTTCGCCGGGCCGCGTAAAGCGCCAGTTCATGGTAAAGGAATAGGGGCTCCAATCGGTCTCGATCACGCCCGATAACGGCGCAATGCCGTCCTTGATGCCGTTAATGGGGCCAGTGACCCAGATATTCCAGCCCGGCGGCGTGCGAAGCAGAAAACTCATCTCGAAAGTGAGGATTCCCGAGCCGAAATTGGTCATCGCGCTGCCCGGCTGGTGCATGGTCAGCGGATTATCAAGCACCACTTCCACATCCTCCACCCGCACCCCGCCATTCCAGCGCGCGGTAAGGCCTGTGGGCGTGAACACCTCCCAGCCATGCTGGTTGGCGATGGCGAGCGGCAGGCAGCGATAGGCAAAGCTTTCGGGCGTATCGTCCATCCATTGGCGGCGGGCGGACGCGGCGCGGATGGTGGGCTCTTGTGCGGCGAGCGGATGGCAGAGAAGTTTCATGAGGCTCGAACTCTAAGCTGTGGACAGGGCAGCCTAGCGCGGCCTCAGCCCTTCGAGAACCGTGTCCATCAGGCGGTCCGCAAACCCGGCATCCAGACCTTCATGGCCTACCAGCACACGAAAGAAAACCGGGCCGTATATCGCGTCCAGCGCCGCCTCCACATCGATACCGGGCCGGATATCGCCCTCCTCCACGGCCCGGCTGATCAGGGCGCGCCCGACCGTGCGGCTGGAGAGGATCACCTGGCTGCGAAAAGATTTGAAAATCTCGGTATCGCGCGTTGCAGAAGCCACCAGAGCGGCGGCAGACCTGCCGATACGGCTGGCGAACACCTCCACCACGAAGCGCACCTGACGGCGCAGGGCGGCAAGCGCCGGGCCGCTGCCATCATCCTCGGGCGCATCGGGCGCGGCCTCAATCAGCGCGGCCATGGCGAGGGCCTGCGCGTTGGGCCAGGAGCGGTAGAGCATGGGCTTGCCCACCTTCGCGCGCGCCGCCACCGCCTCCATGGTCAGGGCCGTCACCCCGCCTTCCTCCAGCAGGGCATAGGCAGCGGTGAGCACCCGCCTGCGCGCCGCCATATCGCGTGGCCGCCCCCGCTTTTCCTCATCCGCCATAAAGCTGCTTGCCTTCGCACTTATTTTCGTTACGATACGTAACGTTATTATTCTAGCGGAGTTCATCCCATGACTGCAATGCCCTCCAGCCCGCTCTCTCCCTATATCGTCGTCAGAAATGGCGCGGCCGCACTTGAATTCTACAAGCAGGCCTTCGGCGCGAAGGAGCTGTTCCGCCTGACCGAACCATCCGGCAAGATCGGTCATGCCGAGCTCGATTTTGATGGCGGCATCTTGATGCTGGCCGAGGAATATCCCGATCATGGCGCGCTTAGCCCGGCCACAATCGGCGGCAATCCCGTAACCTTGTGCATCAGCGTTGCTGACGCCGGCAAGGCCGCAGAGCGCGCGGTGAAGGCCGGGGCAACACTCACCCGCTCTGTCAAGGACGAGTTCTATGGCGAGCGTACGGCGCAGGTGTCAGACCCGTTCGGCTATCGCTGGACGCTGAACCAGCGCATCGAGGAGGTCAGCCCGGCCGAGATGCAGCGCCGCTGGAACGCCATGCTGGACGGTTGAAGGCCTCGCATTTTCGCCGCGATTGGCGTATATCGCGCGGCCATGAGCACAACCCTTGATCTTGCCGCCGCCAGACGGCCCGCCGCAACGCCATCCCTGGCCGGGATGACGCGCAACCAGATTCGCGACGCTCTGGCCTCTGCCGGGCTTGTGGACGACAAGAAAGCGAAAATGCGCTCCAGCCAGATCTGGCGCTGGATATACCATTACGGCGTCACCGATTTCGCGATGATGACGGACCTGTCGCGCGAGCTGCGCGAACGGCTGCCGCAGCACTTCACGCTGGCGCGCCCGCGCATTACCGAGCGCAAGGTCAGCGTCGATGGCACGCGCAAATACCTGATCGAGCTGTCACCGGGCGTCGAATGCGAGACCGTCTTCATTCCCGGCGTTGGCCGGTCAGGCGCGCTGTGCGTGTCCAGCCAGGTCGGCTGTACGCTCAACTGCACTTTCTGCCATACCGGCACGCAGGCCCTGGTGCGCAATCTGACCGCGGCCGAGATCGTCCAGCAGGTTCTGATTGCCAAGGATGATCTGGCCGAATGGCCGAGCCGGGTCGAAGACCGCAAGATCACCAATGTGGTCTTCATGGGCATGGGTGAGCCGCTCTATAATCTCGACCATGTCGCCGACGCGGTGGACACAATCGCGGACGGCGAAGGCATCGGCATTGGCCGCCGGCGCATCACGGTTTCCACCTCGGGCGTGGTGCCAAAAATCGAAGAGCTGGGCGCACGCACCAACACCATGCTGGCGATCAGCCTGCACGCCACCAATGATGCTCTGCGCAACGAGCTGGTGCCGCTGAACAAGAAATACCCGATTGCCGAGCTGCTCGATGCGATCCGCAGCTATCCCGAGTTGTCAAACTCCAAACGGGTGACGTTTGAATACGTGATGCTCAAGGGCGTGAATGACTCACCGGGCGAGGCCAAGGCGCTGGTGCGCCTGCTCAAGGGCATACCCTCCAAGATCAATCTGATTCCGTTCAATCCCTGGCCCGGCAGCCCGTATGAGTGTTCGGACTGGGACACGATCGAGCGCTTTGCCGACATCGTGAACAAGGCCGGCTATGCCAGCCCGATCCGCACGCCCAGAGGCCGCGATATTTTCGCCGCTTGCGGGCAGCTGCGCTCTGAAAGCGTGAAACAGCGCGCCAGCGAGCGGCGCAAGCTGGAAAGAGAGGCGGGGGCTGCAGGCTAGTTCCCGCCGCGCCACTATGACCTGCTTGTCCTACTCGGCTGCCACAGCAGAGCTATAGGCGTAAGTCGCCCAGGTGGGCTTGTAAGTTTCGTCAGTTCGGCTGAACGGCTTAGCAGTCAACGTCAGCAAATCTTAAGCTCCAACCGGAGACATTAGGTACCGGACTCACGGGGCGACGGTCTGATCATGACTAGAGAACCAAGCCACATGAATTTGGGCTTTCAGGAGGACCAAGCGGCGTTTGAGAGCGCCTCTCAAACCGCTCGGGTCACGACTGAGGGCTGGGCTGCTCGTGAACTGTATTGCCCGGCCTGCGGTGACGACGCGCTAGCGGCATATCCGAACAACAAACCCGTCGCCGACCTATTCTGCAAATCCTGCAACGAAGACTACGAACTAAAATCGCAAAAGACGCGAATTGGCGCGAAGGTTCTGGATGGTGCTTGGGCGACGATGCTTCAGCGGCTCACCTCAGCTTCAAACCCAAGCCTGTTTGTGATGCGCTATCATGCTGAGGTTCGTGCCGTCCGCGATCTGATCGTTGTTCCCAAGCATTTCTTCACCCCCGACCTGATCGAGAAGCGCAAGCCGCTTGCTCCGACAGCATGGCGGGCAGGATGGGTGGGGTGCAATATTCTGGTTGGTCGCGTTCCACCATTGGGTCGAATTGACATTGTCCGAGAGGGGCAAATCGTTGATCGCGCAGAGGTCGTCAACCGTTGGCGACGCACCTCATTCTTGCGTGAAAAGAGGCCTGATACGCGAGGATGGCTTATTGAAACTATGGCGCAAATTGAGATGCTCGGACGAAAGGAGTTTACCATTGATGACGCTTATGGATTCGCTCCCGCGCTAAGTGCGCTTTATCCAGAAAACAGCCACGTCAGGGAGAAGATTCGTCAGCAACTACAGTTCCTGCGAGATCACGGCTGGTTGGAGTTTGTGGGGCGCGGTCGATACCGGCTCATCAAGCGCTAGGTTTGTCCTAGCACCCGAAACCATACTAGTCTGCCACTCTTACTGGGAAGGGTGCGTCGATGGCCAAGTTTCAGGTTATTTCCCGTGTGGATGCTTTCGTAGATTATGTCGCGGAGATTGAAGCCGACGACCCTCATTCCGCTGCGTCGATTGCCTACAGCGGCGACGCCGACGTTATTTGGCGGAGGCAGCGCGTTACGGAATTCGATGCCCGCCGGATCGCAACGCTTGACGAACACGGCGAGGAAATCGAGAGCACTGCGCTAGGCAAGTTCTAGCACTTTCCATTAACGCAGCGTCCTGCCCGCGACATTCTTGCGGCGCACGATTATACACCGCGTCCATGACCGCTATTTCTGATCGCAAACCCGCCACTCGCCCCCGACCCCGCCCCCTGAACGCCCGCGAGGCGGCACTGAACGCATTCCTGGCCGTCGATGCGGAGGGCACTGCGCTGGACAGTGCCCTGTCGGCGCAACCCGGCTACAAGGCAATGGACGCCCGCGACAGGGCCTTTGCCCGCGCGATTCTCGCCGCTGCCATCCGCCGCCGGGGCACGCTGGAAGCCGCCTTTGAACATTTCATGGACCGGCCCTTGCGCCCGCGCGAGCTGACCGGGCGCGCCGTACTGACGCTGGCGAGCGCGGAACTTCTTGTCCTGCAGACGCCGCCCCATGCGGTGGTCGATGGCTGGGTACGCATTATGGGAGCGTCCGAGGATGGCCGCCGCCTAAAAGGCCTGACCAATGCGGTATTGCGCCGGGTGTCTGAACGCGGCGCAGAGGCCTTCATTGCCGCCGATCCGCTCATCGACCTTCCCGAATGGCTGCGTGACCGCTGGGTGGAGCATTACGGCGAGGACACAGCCCGCAGCATGGCGCTGGCACGTGCCAGCGCGCCGCCACTGGACCTGTCAGCCAAGCCGGACTTCGATGCCGCAGGCTTTGCCCAACAGATTGGCGGCGTGGTCCTGCCAACTGGCACCATCCGAAAGGAGGGCATTGGCGATATCACGGCCCTGCCCGGCTTCGAGGCCGGAAACTGGTGGGCGCAGGACGCGGCAGCCGCCCTGCCCGTTCGGTTGCTGGCACCACAGGCCGGCGAGCGCATCGCCGATATCTGCGCCGCGCCGGGCGGCAAGACGCTGCAGCTCGCCGCGGCGGGAGCCGACGTGATCGCCGTGGACCGGTCTGAGGCGCGCCTGAAACGCGTGAGCCAGAATCTCGCCCGCACCGGCCTTTCCGCCGACATCATCACCGCTGATGCCACGAAATGGCAGCCTGCCGAGCCGCTGGACGCGGTCCTGCTGGACGCGCCGTGCAGCGCAACGGGAACGCTGCGCCGCCGCCCGGACGTGGCCTGGAGCAAGAGCGAGGGTGATATCGCGAGCCTCGCTGCCCTGCAGGCGGCACTGCTGGACAATGCCTTTGCCATGCTGAAATCGGGCGGACGGCTGGTCTATTGCACGTGCTCGCTGGAGCCAGAAGAGGGTGAGGCACAGATCGACGCCTTCCTCAAGCGCACCCCGGCCGCGCACCGTATGCCGGTCGGCCCTGACGAGCTATCCGGTCTTGGCGATGCAGCCACACCCGATGGCGATGTGCGCACACGGCCCGACATGTGGGCCAATGAAGGCGGGCTGGACGGGTTCTTCATCGCGCGTCTGATTCGGCGCTGAGCCGGAACCTATCCGGCCCAGCACCGCAATCTCAGACGCTATTCGCTGGCCTCGTCCTCATCCTCGCGGAATGTGCCATGCTCGGCAAACCAGCTATCCAGATAGAGCTGGGTCCGCAGCATGTTGGACGGGATACTGCTCGTGCCGTGATACTCACCGACCATCGAGATGAGAACACTGGGCACGCCCCGGCGGCGCAGATTGGCGTAAAACTCCTCCGCCTGGGCCAAAGGCGTGCGCAGGTCACGCGCGCCGGTCATCAGCATGGTCGGCGTCGTCACCTGATGCGCGTACATGATCGGCGAGTGACGCAGCCACAGATCGGGGTCTTCCCAATAGTGCGGACGGAAGCGCTCAAAGCTCCACGTGGAGATATCCGCCTGGCCGGCAAAGCTGATCCAGTTGGTCACCGGGCACAGCGCCGCAGCAGCGGCAAACCTGTCCGTCTGGGTAACGATCCATGTGGTGAGCACGCCGCCGCCCGAACAGCCCGTGGCGAACATGTTGTCTTCGTCGACATAGCCACGCGCGATCAGAGCATCGACACCCGACATCAGATCCTCATAGTCGGCCCGGCCGGGATAGGCATTGTCGATCGCGTTGGCGAACTCGACCGTGTAGCCGGTCGATCCGCGCGGGTTGGTGTAGAGCACGATATAACCGCGCGAAGCATACTCCTGGAATGAAAAGCTGAAATTGACGCCATACATGGCATGCGGGCCGCCATGAATGCTCAGGATCAGCGGATACTGCTGGCTGGGATCAAAGTCCGGCGGATACACGATCCAGCCCTGAACCCGCGTGCCATCGTTGGAATTATACCAGATCTCCTCGACTTCACCGAGACGGACGCCGTCGAGTATGTCGCCATTGAGGTCTGTAAGCAGACGGATATCGCCACCGCGCGATCCGACAATGCCCACATTGCCCGTATTCTGCGGCGCGCTGAACACGCCGGCCATGGTGCCGTTATCGCTCATTGATGTAAGCGAGAAGCGGTGCGTGCCCTCGGTCAGCATGGATTCATTGCCCGACAGAGAGACAGAGCGGACATTCGTCGAGCCCTCGAAATTCATCGCATAGAGGACCGACCGGCTGTTGGAAGCCCAGCGCAGGCCTGAGGCACCGTCCGGCAGAGCTGCACGCAAGGTGCGCACATCCGAACCGTCAGCGTCCATGATCATCAGGGACAGTCCGGGATAATTCACCTCGGAGGCAGGGTGGCCGCTAAAGACGATATGCCGGCCGTCCGGGCTGATGCGTGGATCCGACCAGTTGCCGCCATCATCGTACAAGGTTGTAATCTCACCGGTCTGCACATTGACGCGGTGAATGCCGGAAACGCCCGAAGGCGCTGTCACTTCCGGTTCCATATCGCCATCAAACAAAATGGCGCTGCTATCCGGGGTCCAGTCCCAGCCGCCCCGGGGCACGCCGGAGAATGTGGCGCGGGCATCCCACTCGCCAGACGTGAGCTGGCGCGGTGTGCCGCCATCGGCGCGCACCACGAACAAGTGATCAAATCCCGTTTTCAGGCCCTGGCGGTCCACACGGTAATTCAGCCGGTTGGTAACCATGGGATTTTCTGTCCAGCGCGCGCCTTCGGGGCGGCCGGGCAGGGAAATCGACATGGCAGGTTCAAGTTCGATCTCGCCCATGAAGGCGATCGAGCGCCCATCCGGCGCCCACTGGAATTCCTTGATCCGTGTCTGGGTGTGTGTGATCTGGCTGGTGGCGCCTTCGGCATCCATCCAGCGGACAAAAAGCTGCCCCTGGCCATCCACCGTATCCTGATACGCGATCCGCGTACCATCGGGCGACCAGACGGCGCCCCGGCCTGCCGTCAGAAAGCGGTGCCGGGATCCGTCACTATTGATCATCCACAGCTCACTTACGATCCGGTCGGTCATCGGATCGACGCGGCTGCGCGTGTAGATGATTGACCGGCCGTCCGGCGATATTTGTGGCTGGCCCGCCGTTTCCCAGGACAGGTAGTGTTCCAGCTGCAGCGTGTCAGGCCGGTCATCTGCGCTGGCCGAAGCCAGTCCGCCAATCACGAATATGCAGGCAAGTATCAAAATGCGCATTGTTCAGCTCCCCGTTTAATTTTTCTGTCACGGACGGTAGACAAACAAGTTGATCCGGCAATCCGTAAAACTGTGATCGCTTTGCCGATAACGCATTCGTGACAATGCACAGACGGTTGCGCCAAGGCCAGCTTGCCCTTGGCGGGGGGCGCTGATATGCCCGTCATCATGGCGCGCACTCTCAAGATTTCACCCTCGATTCTCTCTGCGGACTTTGCCCGGCTGGGCGAAGAGGTGAAGGCCGTGGACGAGGCGGGAGCCGACTGGATCCATGTCGATGTGATGGACGGGCATTTCGTCCCCAATCTCACGATTGGCCCGATGGTGGTGAAGTCCTTGCGTTCCTGGTCGAAAAAGCCGTTCGATGTGCATCTGATGATCTCGCCGGTAGACGCCTATATCGGGCAGTTTGCCGATGCCGGGGCCGACATGATCACGGCGCATCCGGAAGCCGGGCCGCATTTCCACCGCACCATCCAGACTATCAAATCCCACGGGGTGAAAGCCGGTGCCGCCCTGAACCCGGCCACGCCTGCCGACGTGCTCAGCGCCGTGATCGGGGACCTTGATCTGGTACTGGTCATGAGCGTCAATCCCGGGTTTGGCGGGCAGAGTTTCATCACGAGCCAGCTGAAAAAGATCGAGGCCTTGCGCGCGATGATTGATGCGGCCGGATCGCCTGCGCTGATCGAGGTGGATGGCGGCGTGAACCCGCAGACCGCGCGCCAGTGCGTGGACGCGGGCGCCGATGCGCTGGTCGCGGGATCGGCTGTATTTTCCGGCGGGCCGGAGCGTTACCGCGCCAATATCGAAGCCTTGCGCGGAGGCTGAGACAGCGCCCATGGGCACTCTCGTCACCAGCCGCGATATCGGGCATGCCGCTCTGGGCGCGATGCGGCGGGAATTGTCCGATTTCGCGAACTTTCTGCCGCCCTACCGGATGGTGTCCCTGTCCGGTGGCGGCAAGGTGCGCAAGGTCCATCCCCTGGAACCGGGCCCTGCCGGTGACGCTGCGCGGGGTGCAGCCATGCTGGCCGGGCGCTTCACCCTGGCAGGCGAGACGCTCAGCGTGGCCAGGGGAGAAAGCATCTGGACCCAGCCTGCACCGTCGCGCGCCTTCGCCGAGCGCTTGCACAGCTTTGAATGGCTGCCGGACATGCTGGCCGTGCGCGACGCCAATGCGCAGGAGGCTGCCCTTGTCTGCATAGATGACTGGCTTTCCTGGTTTGGAACCTGGAACAGCTTTGCGTGGAGTCCCGCCATTCTGGCCAAGCGCCTGCGCATCTGGTTGCAGGTCCTGCCCTTGCTGGAGATTGGCGATGACCGAAACGCCCGCGATGCGAGGCTGAAAAGCCTCGTCCGGCAAACCATCCGCCTGCGCCGGGCAATGTCATTACTGCCAGCCAGTGCGAGCCGGGTGGACGCGGCTATCACGCTGATGGCAGCAGCGATCAGCCTGGAGCTCGGCACAAAAATGCTGAAATCGGCCGAGCGCCTGCTTGCCGCCGACCTGAAAGCGCAAGTATTGCCCGATGGCGGCCATATCAGCCGGACACCGCTGGTGTCGGCGCAAATTCTGGCCGCCCTGGTTCAGCTCGATGCGCTGGCCGGATCGCAGAGCGTCCAGCTCAACACCGAGATCAGCCGCGCCATGGACCGGCTGGCAGGCGCCGTGCGCTTTTTCCGCATGGGGCCAAAGGGTCTGGCAAGCTTTCACGGCGGCGGCGAAGGCAGCACCCGGCTGATCGAAACCGCGATGCGGGGCCGCGAGAAGGTCAAACCTTTCAACATCGCCCCGCATTCAGGGTATCACCGGGCCGAAGCAGGCGGCTCGGTTGTCATCCTTGATGCCGCAGGCCCGGCAAAGGGCGCGCACGGGATCAATGCCCATGCCAGCGCACTCTCGTTTGAATTTGCACCGCCGGGCGGACGCCTGATCGTAAACTGCGGCTGGAATGACGATCAGCCTCCCGGCTGGCGCGAAGCAGTGCGCGCGACCGCCGCGCACACCGCCCTGACACTGGAGGAAACCTCCTCGGCGCGGCTGTTGAAGCCGCATTGGCAGCGCCGCCTTCTGGGCGACCGTTTCCAGCAAGGCCCCGATCCGGTTCGGGCGCGCCGCAACGAGGAAGATGTCGGGGTCTGGCTGGAGGCAAGCCATGACGGATACCGCAGCCAGTTCGGCGTCGGCATACGCCGCCGCCTGTTTCTGGCGGTCGATGGCGGCGATCTGCGCGGCGAGGACGGCATTTACCGGCCCGTCGAGGATGGTCCGCCAGACGATCCTGAAAAACTGCTTCGCTTTGCCATCCGCTTTCACCTTCACCCCGGCGTCAAAGCCTCGCTGTCGCGCGATTCCCTGAGCGCGCTTCTGGTTCTGCCCAATGGCGATGGCTGGCGTTTCCGGACCGATGGCGGCCCTGTCCGGCTGGAGCGCTCGGTCTATCTGGCAGGCGGCGCGCCGCCTGTGCGTTCGACCCAGCTGGTCATCGCCGGAGAAGCGGAATCCTATGGGGGGGGCGACCGGCCCCCAAACCGTGTAAGATGGGCATTCCAGCGCCTTGGTCGCGTCGGCGGGGCGTGATAGCCAGACGCCTGAACTTTATGGAGCATTCCCCTCATGTCGGATGAATTCCTTGCGCCGGTGCGCCGGGCACTGATCTCGGTATCGGACAAGACAGGCCTGGTGGCCCATGCCCGCAAGCTGGCAGATATGGGCGTCGAGCTGATCTCGACCGGCGGCACTCTGGCGACCTTGCGCGAATCGGGACTGGACGCGGTTGATGCAGCGGAGGTCACCGGCTTTCCTGAAATGATGGACGGCCGGGTAAAGACGCTGCATCCGCGTATTCATGGCGGCCTGCTGGCCCGCCGCGACCGCGAGGATGATCTCGCCTCGATGGAAGAGCACGCGATTCCCGCCATCGACCTCTTGATGGTCAATCTCTACCCGTTCGAGGAGGCGGTGGCGTCAGGCACCGATATTGACGGGTGTATCGCCAAGATTGATGTCGGCGGACCTGCCATGATCCGCGCAGCGGCCAAGAACCACGCCCATGTCACCGTCTGTGTTGAAGGCCGTGATCTTGAAGCGGTGGTGGCGGAGATGGAAAAGCATGAAGGGCAGACCACGCTTGCCCTGCGCCGCCACCTCGCAGCCAAGGCCTTTGCCCGCACCGCCGCCTATGACAGCGCCATTGCCGAACGGCTGGCAAGCGAAACAGCCGATGCGGACAATCGTTTCTTTGCGGTTGGCGGAACCCTGTCCCAGGATTTGCGCTACGGGGAAAACCCGCATCAGGGCGCCGCGCTCTATGCCAGCCCGGCACCGCGCCCGGGCATCGTTTCGGCCCGCCAGCTGCAGGGCAAGGAGCTCTCCTACAACAATCTGGCCGACGCGGACGCCGCGTTTGAACTGGTCAGCGAGTTTGACGCTGAAGAGCAGGCAGCCTGCGTCATCGTCAAGCATGCCAATCCTTGCGGTGTCTGCACGGCCGACAAGCTCGCCATTGCCTATGATCGCGCCTTTGCCGCTGACCCGCTCAGTGCCTTTGGCGGCATTGTCGCGCTCAACCGCAAGCTTGATGCCGATACCGCAGACCTGATCGCATCCCATTTCACTGAAGTCGTCGTCGCGCCGGACGCAGACGATGCGGCGATGGAAATCCTCGCAGCGAAAAAGAATGTGCGCGTACTGGTCACGGGCTCGATGGCCGACCCCGCGCAGGCCGGCTGGACCGTCAAATCGGTTGCTGGTGGCCTGCTGGTTCAGGCGCGTGATACCGGCCATGTGCTGGCCAAGGACCTGAAAACCGTCACCGAGCGCGCGCCCAGCGAGACCGAACTCGCCGATCTGCTGTTCGCCTGGCGTGTGGTCAAGCACGTGAAATCAAACGCTATCGTCTACGCCAAGGGCGGCACCACAGCGGGCATCGGCATGGGCCAGACCAGCCGCCTCGATGCGGCTATACTGGCCGCCCGCAAGGCCGAGCTCGCCGCGCAGGAAAACGGCTGGGACGAACCGCGCACACGCGGCTCGGTGTGCGCGTCCGACGCCTTCTTCCCGTTCGCTGACGGGCTTAACGCCGCTATCGAGGCCGGTGCGACAGCCATCATCCAGCCGGGCGGTTCCATCCGCGATGACGAGGTGATCAAGGCGGCCAATGAGGCCGGGCTTGCCATGGTCTTCACCGGCATGCGCCATTTCCGGCACTGATGCGCCGGGCACGCCCTCTCCTCGCACTGGCAGCCTGCACGCTGCTGGCCGCGTGTGGAAACGGCCCGGCCACCGTGGAGCACCACGCACAGGCACTGGAACCGCATATCACCGTGCTGATGCCGGAGGATCGCGAAGGCCGCGTCCCCGCCGTGCTGATGTTTTCAGGCTGCGGCGGTGTGATTTCCGTTCAGCGCGACTATGCCGCTATCGCCAATGAAGCCGGTATCGCTGCGCTGATCGTCGATTCTCACAGCGCCCGCGGCATTGGCCCCCTGGGTGCACGCCTGCTGGTGTGCAGCGGTGCCCGGCTGCGCGGCGGACACAGGGCTGGCGATGTCGTCGCCGCGCTGGCCCATGCCCGGACATTGCCCGGTATCGACGCCTCCCGGCTCGCCCTGATCGGGTGGAGTCATGGTGGCTGGACCTTGCTGGACACGCTGACGCGCGCCGAGGACGGTACGCCGCCCGACGGGCTCCAGTCCCTTCCCGGCAATGCGCTGGACGGTGTCCGCTCGGTCATGCTGGTCTATCCATGGTGCGGCGTCCTGAACCGGGCGCGCGGTCACGCCCTGCCCGGCTCACCGCCCGTTCACGCCATGCTGGCTGGTGATGATGTGATCGCCGATCCGCGAGCTTGCGAAGACCTGTTCGAGCGTCAGCGTGCAGCGGGCGCGCCGGTAGACTGGGCAGTTCTGGAGGGACTGACCCACGCCTTTGATGCGCCCGACGAACCCTTCGATCCGCGCGTGCGCCATGATGCAGACGGCACACGGCGCGCCCATGACTGGTTTGCCGGCCGGCTCGAGGCCAGCCTGATTGCAACAGAAGACTAGCGTTAGCAGCGCCACTCGCGCATTCTTGATGACACGCCTGCGCCGGGACAAACACCATCAGGGGAGACCGGACAATGAAGCCCTTCTCTGCGCCCATGCGGCGCGCTGGCATCGCTGGCCTTGCCGGATTCATCGTGTTGATGGCGGGCTTGACCATCAGCAGTTGCGGCCGCGGCCCGGTGGACCCCGGAGCCATTTCGCGAACCGGCCCGGTCGTGCTCGTCATCACAGGTGTCGGGCCGGAAAATCGCGGAAGCCGGTCGGTAGACTATAATGGCCTTTTTGCCATTTACGGCATCGAGGTCCAGGACGCGCGCGGTTTCACCCGCCCCGAACTGATGGCGATGAGCTGGCGCCAGATTCGCGCAGACTTTCCCGCAGGCGGCGAGCAAATTGTCTTTGACGGCCCACGCCTGTCCGATGTTCTGCGCGCGGCGGGCCTGGACGGGGCGAGCGTGCGCCTGACATCGTTTGACGGGTATGAGGCCGAAGTGCCCGCCGACCTGATCGCACGCCACGAGCCCATTCTGGCCCTGCGCGCGGACGGGGAGCCCTTGGCCATTGGCGGGCTGGGCCCTGTCATGCTGGTCTGGCCACGCCTGACCCAGAGCGATTTAGCTGAAACGAATGATGATTTGTGGCCCTGGGGGGTTTTTGCGATCACGCCATATGAGCCTGCAGACGCGCGTTAGAATATCGGAAGCCTTTTGCATGCGGGGACTTCCGTAATGGCCTCCGCCTGCCTAGGGTCCAACCAGGTCAACAAATTTTCGGGGAGCGGGAATGGACAGCTTTTTTGACAGTGTCACTATTTTCAGTGACTTCCTCTGGGGCGGCACGTGGGGCGACCAGCGCATCCTGCCCGTAGGGATCATCACCATTGCCCTCCTGGGCACAGGTATCTTCACGATGATCATCCTCGGCGGGCGTCCACTGAGGCGGCTTTTTCCTGCCTTTGCCGAGCTCTGGGCCGGACGCAAAAGCGGCGGCGAAGGCGAGATCACGCCCTGGCAGGCACTCTCGACAGCCCTTTCCGGTCAGGTCGGCACGGGCAATCTGGCCGGTGTTGCCACAGCCATCACGCTGGGCGGGCCGGGCGCGATCTTCTGGATGTGGGTGACAGCGATTTTCGGCATGGCACTGGCCTATGCGGAATCCTCGCTGGCCGTGCGCTTCCGTGAAAAGCACCCGGACGGCCATTATCATGGCGGCCCGATGTATTACATCCAGAACGGGCTGGGCAAAAACTGGAAATGGCTGGCCGTCCTGTTCTGCATCGGCACCATTCTGTCAGCGCTGGCAACCGGCGGCGCCATTCAGGCAAACTCCGTCACACAATCGGCTGTAGAGGCCAGCACCTCGCTGGGCATTGACCTTCCGCGCTGGGCCGTGGGCGCCGTACTCGCCTTCCTCGTGTTTGTGGTCATTATCGGCGGCATCAAGTCCATCGGCACTGTGGCCGGGCGGGTGGTCCCGTTCATGGCCGCCGGCTACGTACTGGTCTCTCTTGTCATCCTGATTACCCACGCCACCGAAATTCCGGACGCGTTCGTGCTGATCTTCACCGAGGCCTTCGGCTTTCGTGAAGCGGCGGGCGGATTTGCCGGCTATGTGATCATGGCCGCTATCCGGGCCGGCGTGGCCCGCGGTCTGTTCTCCAACGAGGCCGGTCAGGGTTCTGCCCCTATCGCCCACGCCGCCGCGCAGACCAGCAATCCGATCAAGCAGGGCGAGATCGCCATGCTGGGCGTGTTCATTGACACCATCATCATCTGCACGATGACGGCGCTGGTGATCCTCACGGTCAGCGGCAGCTACGCCAATCTGGATGGGTCTATCGTGGAGTTTGCCTGGCAGTCAGACGCATTGGCGGCATCGGCCATCACCACGGCGGCGTTTTCCGAAGGTATCTATGCGGGCGCATGGATCATTCTTGCGGCACAGGCGCTCTTTGCCTTCACCACGATCATTGGCTGGTCCTATTATGCCGAGACCGCAGCCACTTACGTCGTTGGCGACTGGGCGGCACGTCCGTTCCGCTTTGTCTGGGTGGCGGTGGCCTTCCTCGGCACGCTGATCGTCAATGTGGACGGGCTCTGGCGGGTTGGCGATGTCGCCAACTCCATGATGCTGTTCCCGAACGTCATCGCGATCCTTCTGCTGACCGGCGTGGTGGTCCGCTATACGCGCGAATATGACCGCAAGGGCATCGTTCCGCCTGCATGGCATGGCGATACGCCGCGCGATGCAGACGGCAAGCCGGTAACATCGGCAAAGTCTGAAAGCGTGAAGGGCGAGAAGCCGAAAGCCTAGATCAGGAAACGGGCAGCGCTGCGGCCACCAGATGGTCCAGCGCTGCCCATCTCTTGTACTCACGGGTGCTGGTTTCAGCCCCGTACCAGGCCGCCCCCAGGGCGGCTTTTTCTTTCGGGTCAAGCGCGGCGACCGGATCGATACTGACCCGGATGGTGAACAGCACCGCGCCGCTGTCTGACCAACGGGTAATGGTTTGGCGCTCGACGCGCACGTGCAGGATATCTGCCGCGTCCTCAGGGAGGGCGGCAATAGCGCGTGCCCGCAAGGGGGCGCCGTCAGGCGTGAAGCGGTCATCACCCACCTGCAGAGTCCAGTTGAAGCGCTCGAGCACCTGCCCGGGACGGACATGGTCAAAAACGCGGGCAATACGGCTCGCAAGGTGCTCTCCACCCGGCACAGGCATGTGCAGCTCGACCAGTGTCTTTCCTGCCGCATGGGGCAGGGAGAAGAATGTCGGCGAGGTCAGAACGGCCGCACCGACCCGCCAGCCATCCCCGCCCGGCATCATCAGTACGAGATCATCGCTGACATGGTGGGCGAGCTGCCAGAGTATCGGCGCATCGCCCGTCAGGTCGGGTACAGACAGGCCTCCGGCACGCAAATGCTCTGCCGCCATCCTGGCCGCCTCGTGCGCGGCATCTCTGGCGCCGGGCGCTTCAAAGCTGGTCAGGCCCCGGTCTGCCAAAAGATCGCGGCGCTCCGGCAGTGTCGCCCTTTCCGTATCGGGCAATAACCAGCGTTCAGGGGCGATAGGTCTGAGGCCGACGGCGAAACGCGGCGGACCAGCGCGCCAGGGAGTATGGGGCAGGCGCACGCCCTCTACCATGGCTCACCGGCGAGACGCCCGGCAATCCAGACCATAACAAGGCCCAGCCCGATACCCACCGCGTCAACGCCCCAGTCGTAAAGCGACATGGACCGATTGATGACGGGCAGGGACTGCAAGAGCTCTATGGCTGCGCCATGCACCATGAGCGCCGCGAACAGCCATATCCGGCCCAGCAAGGGCCACGCCGCCCGCGCGAGCATGGTCAGCACGATGAAGGCCGCCAGATGGTTGACCACGTGCCAGCCAAGCAGCACGGGCAGGCGCGAATTGCCCGGCCACAGTGCCAGCACGGTGACGCCGACAAAGGCGATAACAAAGAGCCAGCGCCAGTACGGGCTCAATCCGTCTGCAAGGCGGGCCGCCCAACGGGCTTGAGGCATACGCCTCGCCTCGCCTAGTGTGTCGGCCCGATGACCAGAGGACTTGTTCAGCATCATGACGCTTTCCCTACTCGACACGATTCGCGATCCGGGTACGCCCCGTTCTGACTGGTCCCGCGAGGAGGTCAAGGCGATCCATGATGCGCCCTTTGCCGAACTGATGCACGCGGCAGGCCATGTCCACCGGCTACACCACCGCGCGGGCGAAGTGCAAAAGAGCCAGCTTCTCTCCATCAAGACAGGCGGATGCCCGGAAGATTGCGGCTATTGCAACCAGTCGGCCAAGTTCGATACGGGGCTGAAAGCCTCCAGGCTGATGGACACCGAAACTGTGCTGGAGAAGGCTCGGGCTGCAAAAGCTGGCGGCGCGACCCGGTTCTGCATGGGGGCTGCCTGGCGGTCACTGAAAACCCGCGACGAACCGAAAATCTGCGAGATGATTGACGGGGTAAAGGCACTGGGGCTGGAAACCTGCATGACGCTTGGCATGCTGGAGGAGGGTCAGGCAGAGCGGCTGAAAGAGGCGGGGCTCGACTATTACAATCACAATCTCGATACCTCGCCGGAATATTACGAGAAAATCATCACCACACGGACATGGGACGACAGGATCGAGACCCTCGCCCGGGTCCGCAATGCCGGCATCAAGGTGTGTTGCGGCGGCATTATCGGCATGGGCGAAGGCAGGGAGGACCGTATCGGGCTGCTGACCGAGCTCGCCTCTCTCGACCCGCATCCGGAAAGCGTGCCGATCAATCACCTCGTTCCCGTATCAGGCACGCCGCTATCGGGCTCCGCACCCCTTGATGGTCTCGATTTCGTGCGTGCCATCGCCACCGCCCGCATCATCATGCCGCTCTCGGTCGTGCGCCTGTCAGCGGGCCGTGAAGGGATGAGCCGGGAGCTGCAGGCGCTATGTATTCTTGCCGGTGCAGGCTCCATCTTCGTCGGCGAGGAATTGCTGACGACGCCGAATCCGTCGCTCACTCGGGATGCGCAGCTGTTTGAAACGCTGGGGCTGGAAGCACGCTAGGAACGCACCTGGCCTGTGCCGAGCACCTGGTATTTCCAGCTTGTAAGCTGATCGGCACCGACGGGTCCGCGCGCATGGATACGGCCCGTGGCAATGCCGATCTCGGCGCCGAATCCGAACTCGCCCCCATCCGAGAAGCCGGTAGAGGCGTTATGCAGCACTACGGCGGCATCGGCGCGGTCGAGGAAAGCCTGTGCAGTTGGCCCATGGCTGGTGACAATCGCCTCTGTGTGACCCGAGCCATGCCGGGCGATATGGGCCAGCCCGCCGTCAACGCCATCAACCAGAGCCATCGAGGCAATGGCATCGAGATGTTCAGTGTCGAAGTCTTCCGGGCGGGCTCTGGTGACGGACGGCATCAGCGTGTGAATCGCGGCATCGGCGCGCACTTCACACCCGGCTGCCTGCAGGGCCGATACGATGCGTTTCACCATGGCCTCGCCCGCCTGCCGGTCAATCAGAATGCACTCGGCGGCATTGCAAACGCCGGTACGGCGCATCTTGGCGTTCACCACGATGTTTTCCGCCATGTCCGGATCGGCTGCCGCATCGACATAGACATGGCACAGCCCGTCAAGATGACCGAGCACGGGCACGCGTGCCTCTTCCTGCACGCGTTTGACCAGCGCCTTTCCGCCCCGCGGGATCACCAGATCCAGCGCGCCGTTCAAACCCGCCAGCATGTCGCCGACATAGGCGCGATTCGCATCCGGGGGCATTGTGATGGCGGCATCGGACAAGCCTGCAGCCGCCAGACCGGCTTTGAGCGCGGCCACGATAGCGGCAACGCTGGCGGCGGCGTCCGATCCGCCACGCAATACCACCGCATTGCCGGAGCGCACGCACAGTGCAGCGGCATCCGCAGCGACATTAGGGCGGCTTTCAAAGATCACGCCGATAGCGCCGATGGGCACGCGCACCTGCGCGATTACGAGCCCGTTTGGCCGGGTCCAGCGCGTCATCTCCCGGCCCAGCGGATCAGGGTGCGCGGCAACAGCGCGGATACCCGCAGCGATACCGGCCAGCCGTTCTGGGTCTAGCCGGAGCCGGTCGAGCAAGGCACCGCCCGTGCCATTCCTCTCTGCTTGCAGAATGTCCGCGGCGTTTGCCGCCAGAACGCCATCCGACGCTGCCTGCAGCGCATCAGCCATGGCGTGTAGCGCGGCGGTACGCGCCGCCGCACCGCACATGGCAAGGGTCCCGGTAGCTGATCTGAGGGCCGGACCGGCGTCTTTGGCCCAGCGTGCGTCGTGGCCGCTCATGCGCGTTCCTCCAGAACCAGATCATTCGCGTGAATCGCGGCGGCGCCGCGCCGGTATCCAAGCACCCTCTCCACTGCCGCCGAGCGCAGCCCGGCGATCCGGCGCAGCTCGTCGGCCCCATAGGCGCTGATGCCCTTGGCCAGCGGCATACCGTCCGGACCGGCAAGAGCCACCGTCTCGCCGCGTGCAAATTCGCCATCAACGCGGACAATGCCTGCCGGCAGCAGGCTTTTGCCGGTGCGCAGCGCTGCCACAGCGCCGTCATCAAGATACAGCGTGCCACGCGGCGCAACCGCGCCCGCAATCCAGTTCTGCCGCGCGGTCGCGCGCGTGGTTTCAGGCGCAAACACCGTGTGGGGCGCTCCGCGCTCCAGCCGGCCAAGCGGGTCGTCCTGCGCGCCTGCCGCGATGATCGTGGCGATCCCGGCGCGCGCCGCGATGCGCGCAGCCGCGATCTTGGAGACCATGCCGCCCGTGCCGGTCCCGGCCTTGCCGGGCTCACCGCCCAGAGCCTCGATCTCCGGCGTGATTGCGCTGACATGGGCAATCAGGCGCGCGCCGGGTGAACGGCCAGGGTCTGCATCGTACAGGCCATCAACATCGGACAGCAGAACCAGAATATCGGCATCGCACATCTGGGCGACACGGGCGGCGAGACGGTCATTATCGCCATAGCGCAACTCGGCTGTGGCGACCGTGTCATTCTCATTTATGACGGGCTGGGCACCGGCCGCCAGCAGCGCATCAAGCGTGGCGCGGGCATTCAGCCAGCGGCGGCGGCTTTCCATGTCATCAAACGTCAAAAGCGCCTGCGCAGCCGGAAGGCCGTGCGGCTGCAGCGCCCGGTCCCATGCGACCATCAAGGCTGTCTGCCCGGCGGCTGCAGCGGCCTGTTTCTGGTCAAGCGGCAGCTTGCCTGTCGGCAGGTTCAGGCGGCCACGCCCCAGAGCAACCGCGCCAGACGACACCAGCACAGTGTCCAGGCCGCGCTTGCGCCAGCTTGCCAGCGCTGCAGCAATTGCTTCGAAACGGGCCGTGTCCGGCCCGCCTGATTGCGTATCGATCAACAGGGACGAGCCTATTTTAACGACTGCCCGGCGTGCGCCGCCAATCAGCTCCGATATGGTGTGGTTCACGGGCAGGCCCTTCACACAGGATAAGACCGCACCTTATCGCAGGCGCAGCATGGCGCAACGGGCGCGGCTGGGCGGGTCAACTGCCCGCTTCGATTTCCTCACGCAGCATTTCCAGTTCCAGCCAGCGCTCCTCTTTGGTCTCGCGCGCCTGGCTGGCCGCTTCCAGCTCCTTGCTGGCGGCCTGAAAGCGTCCCGGGTTACGCGAGAACAGGGCCGGATCGGCCAGTTCTGCCTCGAGCCGGGCTATGGTTTGTGTCAATGCGTCGATCTCGCCGGGCAGGGTTTCCAGCGCGTGCTTGTCCTTGAAGGACAGCTTGGCCCGGCTGGATGGCGGGGAGGCAGCAGAGTTTGCGGCTTTTGCCGGTGTCGCGGCGGTCCTTGCCGGGGTCTCCTGCTCGCTGCGCGCCCGCACACCCTGTCCGCGCTGCGCGATCATGTCGGAATAGCCGCCCGCATAGGACTGCCAGTTGCCATCGCCTTCATAGGCGATGGTCCGGTTGACCGTGCGGTCGAGGAAATCGCGGTCATGGCTGACCAGCAGCACCGTTCCGGCATAGTCGAAAATCAGGTCCTGCAGGAGATCAAGAGTTTCCAGATCAAGATCATTGGTCGGCTCATCCAGCACCATGACATTGCCCGGCAGCGCCAGAGCGCGCGCCAGCATGACGCGGGCCCGCTCTCCGCCGGAGAGCACGTGGACAGGCGTTCGCGCCTGTTCGGGACGGAACAGGAAGTCCTTCATCCAGGCAGCGATATGGCGAGTCTGGCCATTGATCTCGACATGATCACCGCCTCCGCCCGTCAGCGCCTCGGCGAGGGTCCAGCGCGGTTCGAGCTGGGCGCGTTTCTGATCCAGCTGGGCGATCTCCAGCCCGGCTCCAAGCCGAACCGAGCCGGTATCGGGTTCGAGATTGCCGACCAGCATGTTGAGCAGTGTCGTCTTGCCGGCACCGTTCGGCCCGACAAGGCCGATCCGTTCGCCGCGCAGGATCCTGGCAGAGAAGTCGCGCACCACGAGCCGCTCGCCATAGCGCTTGGAAATATTTTTCGCCTCGACAATGAGCTTGCCGGACTGTTCGGCGTCTGACGCTTCCAGACTGGCCAGCCCTTGTGGACCTGAATGGCTGCGATAGCGGTCTTTGAGCGCCTTGAGCTCGCCCACTCGCCGGACATTGCGCTTGCGCCGGGCTGTCACGCCATAGCGCATCCAGTCCTCTTCGCGGGCAATCTGGCGGGCAAGCTTGTGCTGTTCCAGCTCTTCGGCGGCCAGCACCTCATCGCGCCAGTCCTCGAAATGGGCAAAGCTCTTGTCCAGCCTCCGGGCAATGCCCCGGTCCAGCCAGACGGTGGCGCGAGAAAGGCTTTCCAGAAAGCGCCGGTCGTGACTGATCAGCACCAGCGCGCTCCTGGTCCGCGAAAGCTCATCTTCCAGCCATTCGATCGCCGGCAGGTCAAGATGGTTGGTCGGCTCGTCCAGAAAGAGGATGTCAGGCTCGGGGGCCAGCGTGCGGGCCAGCGCAGCGCGCCGCGCTTCGCCGCCAGACAGGCTGGCCGGGTTCTCCTCCCCGCTCATGCCCAGCGCTCCAAGCACCATGCGCGCGCGCCAGGGATCATCGCCGGGGGCAAGACCATCCTCGACATAGGCGAGGACCGTTTCGAACCCGTTCAGGTCAGGTTCCTGCGGCAGATAGCGCACCGTTGCGCCGGGATGAATGAAGCGCTCGCCGCCATCAGCTTCCAGCAAGCCGGCCGCAATTTTCATCAGGGACGATTTGCCCGAACCATTACGCCCGACAAGGCATAGCCGGTCGCCGGGCGCTACCATCAGTTCGGCCCCGGTCAGCAAGGCGGTGACGCCGAAGCTGAGATGTATGTCCTGCAAGGTGAGAAGCGGTGGTGCCATGATGGTGCGTGCGATAACGCAAAGCGGCGAGGCTGTCAGCGCCCTTGCGCTGCCCTGCCGGGGCGGGCGATGGTGCAAGATCGTGCTGTGCTGACAGGAACGCCCGCCAATGTATCGCAGACGCCAATCCATCCTCTTGATGACTGTCATCGCCAGCGCCCTGATCGGCGTGCTGGCTGCAGGCTGGGTATGGTCGACGCGCAACCCGGCCGAACTGACCTTGCAGGAACTCGCGGAAGCTGCCGGCCAGTCATACATATACGGATATCCGCTGGTCCTGATGGACGAAACACGCCGGGATGTGGTTGAGCGCAGCGGGCTGTCACCGAACCGGCTGGCCCATGTGCGCACACTGCCGGAAGCCGGGTTTACCGCAGTCGTGCGGCCCAATGCCGACACGCTATACTCGCTCGCCTGGCTGGAGCTGTCCGACACGCCTCTTGTCCTTGAGATTCCGGCAATGGAGGAGCGCTACTGGCTCTTTCAGGGGTTGGATGCGTGGACAAACGTGTTTGCCGACCCGGGCGTGCGCACGCTGGGCAATGGACAGACAAGCGTGCTGATCGCGGGGCCGGATTTCCAGGGCGAAGTCCCCGAAGGCATGGTGCTCTACCGCTCGCCTACGCGCATGGCCTGGCTGCTCGGACGCATCGAGATCGAAAGCGAAGCCGAACTTTCAACCGTGCACCGCCTCCAGGATGGTGTCCGCCTCTATCCTTACCGGTCAATGCCAGGCGGACAGGGCGTCAGTCTTGACCGCCCCGCCGCCGCGCCGTCCATGCCGGCGCCGCCAGACCGGGTTGCAGCCATGGATGCGCCCGACTTCTTCAACCGGCTCGCCATGCTGATGGAGGCGAATCCGCCAGCAGACGGCGACCGCGAAGCGCTGGCACGCCTGCGCGCGCTCAATGCCGGTCCGGGCGAGGCAATCGACTGGTCCGGCTACGGAATATTATCCGTTCAGATCATTCTGCGCGGGGTCGCCATTGCGCGCGAGCGCCTTGCCCAAGGGCCTGAACAGCCAGCCGGCTGGGTCGTCCCGGAGAATTATATCGGCCGCTATGGCGAGAACTATGCCTACCGGGCGGGCGTGTCGCTATACGGGCTCGGCGCCAATCTGCCCGAAGACGCTATTTACCCGTCTGCCCGTACCGATGCGAACGGTGAGCCCCTGCAAGGCGGGCAGCGATACCGGATACGTTTTGCCCCGGAAGCAATGCCCCCGGTCAACGGGTTCTGGTCGGTCACGCTCTATGACGCAGACGGGTATTTCATTGCCAATGCGCCCGGACGCTATGCGCGCTCCAGCCGCGATGCACTGATCGCGGATGAAGATGGCGCTATCACGCTGGATATTCACGCAGGACCGCCGGAGCCGGGGCGGGAGGCCAACTGGCTGCCCGCTCCGCAGGACGGCGCATTCACCTTGCTGGCGCGTCTCTACTGGCCGCAGGAGACCGCGCTGAACGGCGAATGGACCATGCCGCCTGTCGAACGGGTGGACTGATCACTCCGCCGCGCGGGCAATCTCAGGGCTGGCTGCGGCTGACGCGTCAGCTTTGCGAAACTGCAAATGCCCGTCCTCAAGCCGGCCATAGCGGATCGTCACCATGTCCTGGACATAGTTCTGATAGGTCCGCCAGGGCGCTTTGGTACCCTGTTTGGGCAAGTGGGGGAGTGCGCGCTGGACATAGCCGGACGAGAAATCGAGCAGCGGCGCCAGCTCGATATCGTCCGGCGGCACAGGCACGCAGTAATCGTGTCCCTCGCGCTCCATGTGATTGAGCAGGCGGCATACCCGCTCTGCCGTCAGGTCAATTTTCAGCGTCCACGAGGCATTGGTATAGCCAAAGGCCAGCGCCGCATTCGGGACGCCCGACAGCATCATGCCGCGATAGGTGATCTTCTCCGATGGCACCAAAGGTTCGTTATCGACGCGGATGTCCATGCCGCCACCGACCTGCATCTCAAGCCCGGTCGCGGGAATGACCAGATCGGCCCCGATCAGTTCACCGGACTTCAGGCGGATGCCCTCTTTTTCGAAGCGTTCGATATGGTCTGTGACAATGCTGGCCTTGCCGCTCTTCAAGGCCGCAAAGAAGTCGCCGTCCGGAGCAAGGCAAAAGCGCTGGTCCCACGGATTATAGCTCGGCGAAAAATGGCGCTCGACATCGAAATCCTCGCCCAGCTCGGCGCGGATCGCCTTGATGACGCCGCGTTTGACAAAATCCGGCCAGCGGCGCGAGAGCTGAAAGAAGAACATGGCAAGGCCGATATTCTTTGCCCGCGACAGCGTGTAGGCGAGCCGGCCCGGCAACACCTTGCGCAAGGCGTCGGCAATCGCATCGCGCGAGGGACGCGCCGCGATATAGCTGGGCGAACGCTGCAGCATGGTCACATGGGCAGCCTTCTCCGCCATCGCAGGCACAAGTGTGACCGCAGTGGCTCCCGAACCGATAATCACCACGCGCTTGCCTGAATAGTCATGATCTTCGGGCCATGCCTGCGGGTGAACCACCTCCCCCTCGAAGTCTGAAAGCCCGTCAAAATCCGGCATATAGCCTTGCTCATAGCGATAATAGCCCGAGCAGATCATCAAGAAGCGCGCGATCAGCGGGTATGACCCGTCTGGACCATCAACACTCACCGTCCAGCGGGCAGCCGCGCTGTCCCAGCTGGCAGACTTCACGCGCGTATCGAAACGGATATGCCGGTCAATGCCCGCATCTGCCGCGGTGGCCGTGACATACCGGCGTATGCTGGGCCCGTCGGCAAACACCTGGCCATCCACCCAGGGGCGGAAATTATAGCCGAACGTGTACATGTCGGAGTCCGAGCGGATGCCGGGATAGCGGAACAGATCCCACGTGCCGCCAATCTGCGAGCGCGCCTCGATTATCGCGTATCGCATCTGCGGCGCGCGATGCTGCAAATGCCAGGCAGTGCCGATACCGGAAATGCCTGCACCGACGATCAGAACATCAAGCGTGTCTGCCGCAGTCTCCGTCATGGCCTGTCATCCTCGCGCCGTCTGCCAGACAAAAGTGAACACTGTTCACTTCACTCTGGCAAGCGTGACCGGACGCGCTATTCGCAGCCCAGGCGCTGGCGCATGGCATCAAGACTGCCCCTTGGACGCCAGGCTGCAATCGCATCGACGACGGTGCAGCGCTGCGCGTCGTTAAGGCGAGTATCAACGGCCAGATCGGCTTCGACCCTCTCGAAACTGTCCGTCCCGGTGATGATCTCCTGACCATTATCGTCCGGGCTGTCAAAACGCATCAGGACACCCTCCTCATTCCAGCGTTCCCAGTGCGCCAGATTGGTGGGTCCGCCTGTGCCGGGTTCGCCGGTTCGCGCAAACTCGGCCCAGTACGCGCCCATGGCCGCCGCAAGCGCCTCACGCCCGCTGGCATTATTGCCATTGAACATTGCGCCATCGAGCCGGCCGAAGAAGTCGAAATGATTGAAGATGAACGGTATTTCCATGGCATGGGCGGCGCCAAGCAGATGGGAAAGGTCCATGACAAACAGGGCGCGCCCCTGCTCGTCCCAGTCGAACCGATAGGCCCAGACATCGCCATGGTCGCCTGACATCATGCGGGCGGCGACCTGATCGACCGCCAGAATGCGCCAGGTGCGGCTCTGATATTCAGCGATAGTGTCGTAGAATTGCGCATCGCGGCTGACAAAGACGAAGCCCAGATAGCGGTTCACCAGATCATCGCGGAACGCATTGAAAAGCTTCATCTCATCACGGTTTGTGCCGGTGATGACCGGTACGGCGTTGAAGGTATCTGGCGAGGAAAAGGCGTTTGCCAGGCCGTCGCGCGGTATGGTGACCCCGTCCTCGATCATGCGCGGCAGATCGAGGAAGGGCGCGCCATCTTCACCGCGATAGGCATTGAAAACGGCCTGAAGATCCGCCGAGCGCAAATCGTTGACCGAGTAGCCGTCGCCTGCGATCCGCAGTGCGACCTCATCGGATGTATTGGACTGGCCGGGTTCGGCCCCGCTGGCCGCTTCCCAGCTGACGCTGTCAAAACTGCCAGACTGGATGATGGCGCGGTGGAACAGGCCCGACGCCAGAGGCGAGGCGAGCAGGCCCGCCACATTGTGGCCGCCGGCGCTTTCACCGAAAATCGTTACATTGCCGGCATCACCGCCGAACTCGGCAGCGTTATCGCGCACCCATTCGAGCGCCGCGATCTGGTCAAGAAGCGCGAAATTGGCCGCCGCATCGCGCGGATCCGCCGCGTCGGCGCGGATAGCGTCATGGGCAAAAAAGCCCAGCCCTCCAAGGCGGTACTGGATCGCGATGACGACGACATCCTGATCTCTGGCGAGCTGGGCGCCATCATACTGACCGGCAAAACCCCACACATTCGCGCCGCCATGGATCCAGACCATGACCGGACGGGTAGCGTTTTCAGCGCTGGCGCCTTCCGGGGCATAAATATCGAGACGCAGACAATCTTCAGACCCGACGAGCTGACCGGGCTCCACACCGGACGAGGCCTGAAGCGCGCTGGTAAACTGCGGACAGGGCTCGGGATGGTCCAGCGCCTCGAAACGGCCATTGAAATCGGGAGCGGGGCGCGGTGCGCGCCAGCGCAGATCGCCTTCCGGCGCCGCCGCGAACGGCACGCCGCGCCACGCCCAGGCACCCGGAGAATGTTGGAAGCCGATCAGCTCGCCCTGTTCAAGTGTGCGCAGGGTCGCATCGAGCGGTTCCGGCGCACGCTCTTGCGCGCCATTTGAACAGGCCGACAGTACGAAAGCCCCCAGCAGGCCGAGCCAGATATGCCGCATGATGTCCCTCCCCGGATAGGTGTGTATCGAGAGGGTAGCCTGCATGCGGCTTCCTGCAAGCATGTTGTGGCGCTAACCGGCCTTGGGCACGTTCACCAGCCGCACCCAGCCGGTCTTCTTGTCACGCACAACGATGATGCGGTTCACGTCCAGACCCGACACATCCCGGCCCGTGTCTTCGAGCATGACCATGGAGGCGGCGCGGACATCAGCGTCGCTCGCCTGTGGAGCCAGATGCACTGAGCCGCGCTTCTTGCCGCCCTCCTGCACCACGATCTCGATTGTCTCGACAGCCGCGCGCAGCATGTCGGCATCGGCCTTGGGCCAGTCGGCGTGGAAGACGCTGCCTGCCTGCCCGGCCCGCTCCCACAGCTCTTCGGCCATGTGCGGCGCGAACGGTGCCAGCACGCGCAGGAAGGTGAGAAGACTGTCCTTGGTGACCGGCTGACCCTCGGCTGCATTGAGGAACTTCATCAGCTCGGCGATGGCGGTGTTGAGACGCAGGTTTTCTAGGTCTTCAGTCACGGCTTCGACCAGCTTGCCGGTTGCCAGCGTGACGGCAGAAGGCTCCTCTGCCGCCGGACCGGCGATGGCTGAGCTCGCGTAGTTCCACACCCGGCGCAGGAATTTCAGCGATGCGGCGGCCTTGTCGGTCTCCCAGACGCGCCCCCCCTCGACCGGCCCCATGAACATCAGACAGACCCGGAAGGCATCGGAGCCGTACTGCGCCACGACATCATCGGGTGTCACCACATTGCGCAGCGATTTCGACATTTTCGCGCCGATCCGCTCCACGCGGTCGCCAGTGGGAAGGTGTACAAACTCGCCTTCGCCTCGCTCCTCCACCTCATCGACGGGCAGGATCACGCCACGCGCATTCTGGTAGGCAAACGAGGTGAGCATGCCCTGATTGACGAGCTTTCTGAACGGTTCCGCCGTCGAGATGACGCCCAGATCATGCAGGGCAAGATACCAGAAGCGCGCATAGAGAAGATGCAAGGTCGCGTGCTCGGCCCCACCAACATAGAGATCTACCGCGCCCCAGGCCTTCTCCTTGGACGGATCAACCAGCGCGCTTTCGTTCTTCGGGTCCATGAAGCGCAGCGGATACCAGCATGAGCCGGCCCATTGCGGCATGGTATTGAGCTCGCGCCGCCCTTTCATGCCCGTATCAGGATCGGTCACTTCCACCCAGCCGGGCGCGCGCGCCAGCGCAGGCGCGTCATAGCTTGTGGGCTTGTAGTCATCGACATGCGGCAGGGTCAGCGGCAGCTGCGACACATCAAGGCTGGAGCGCGTGCCATCTTCCCAGTGGATGATCGGGATCGGCTCGCCCCAATAGCGCTGACGGGAGAATATCCAGTCGCGCAAATTATAGCTGACCACGCGCTTGCCGAGCCCGTTGCGCTCCAGGTAATTGGCGACCGCCTCGCGGGCCTCGCGCCAGCGCTGGCCCGCTTCATAGAGACCGGCCTGCGTGCCCGCAGGCGGGTCGAGCATGATGCCGTCTTCGGTCCAGCATGCCTCTCCCTTAAGCACGGCATCGCGTGTCGCCACTTCCGTGCCCGGATCAATAACTGGCACGATGGGCAGCTGGTACTTTCTGGCGAAGGCAAAATCGCGCTCGTCGTGGGCCGGCACACCCATGACGGCACCGGTGCCGTAGTCCGGGAGCACATAGTCAGCCACGAATATCTGCACCTTCGTGCCCGTGACGGGATTGATGGCAAAAAGGCCTGAAGACACGCCTGTCTTTTCGGCATCAACCGTGCGGTCGAGATCGGATTTGCGCGCCGCAGCCTCGCAATAGGCGTCGACCTCCGCACGGTGACTGGCCGGGATGAGGCTTGTGACCAAGGGATGTTCCGGCGCGAGCGCCAGGAAGGTCACGCCAGAGAGCGTATCGGCACGGGTGGTGAAAGTGGTGACGGTCTCATCAGATCCGTCAATCGCGAAACGGATTTCCACGCCTTCAGACCGGCCGATCCAGTTGCGCTGGCTGTCCTTGATGCCCTCGGGCCAGTCGAGCTCTTCTAGCCCAGCCAGCAAACGCTCTGTATACGCGGTAATGCGCATTTTTACCTGGCGTATCGGCACGCGCACAACGTCAAAGCCCTGCTCTGACTTGCCGTCAAAGACCTCTTCATTTGACAGGATCGTGCCGAGCTCCGCGCACCAGTTCACCAGCGCATCATCGAAATACACAAGGCGGTGCTGGTCCTGATAGTCCTGGACGGCCAGCTTGCCTGCGGCCTTAAGCCCGTCGGGGATCGGCAGCTCTTGAATAGGCCGGGCCTTGTTGGCGTTCTTGTCAAACCAGGCTTCGTACATCTTTACAAAGATGAACTGGGTCCATTTGTAATAATCAGGCTTTGACGTCGCGATCTCCCGGCTCCAGTCATAGCCCAGGCCCAGCAGATCCATCTGGCGGCGGAAGGTCTTGATATTCTTCGCAGTCGACACTTCCGGATGCTCGCCTGTCTTTATGGCGTGCTGCTCGGCGGGAAGACCGAAGCTGTCCCATCCCATCGGGTGCAGCACGTTGTAACCCGCCATGCGCTTGTAGCGCGCGACAATGTCTGTTGCGAGATAGCCGACCGGGTGGCCGACATGCAGACCCGATCCCGACGGATAGGGGAACATGTCGAGGACATAGAAGGTCTTGTCGCCGGGCTTGGGATCGGCAGTGCGATAGGTGTCCCGTTCGGCCCAGCGCTGGCGCCATTTGGTTTCAATCGCGGTGAAATCATAGGTCTCGGACACGGGGGAACAACCTTCCAGCAAATCAGGCAAAGCGGCGGATGAACCGCCGCTTCTACTAGGCCGGGACGCGTAAGGCAAAGCCCCGCGCGGCAGCGCCCGTCTCAGGCCGCACGTGCCGCCTCGAACCGGGTGATGGCGTCCTCGCGGGCGAGGATGAAGCCCAGCGCGTCATGGCCTTCAATCAGGCAGATGCGGGCGAACGGCTCCAGCGTGAAACCGGCGCGTACATTGCCGCTGGTAACACTCATATCGGCCAGGCTGACGACTACGTCCTCGCCTTCACGCTCCAGCAGGGCGGCATGCGATTCAGCATCAATCTCGGCCACGACCAGACCGTTGATGGCCGCATTGGCCCTGAAAATATCGCCCGCACGCGTGGTAATGACGGCGCGGACGCCAAAGTCACGCAACGCCCAGGGCGCATGTTCGCGCGACGACCCGCAGCCAAAATTATCGCCTGTGAGAAGAATGGCGTGTGTGGCGGTGTCGACCACGTTGAGCCGATGTCCGGTGCGATTGCCCGCATCGTCAAAGCGCCAGTCATGAAAGCAGGCATCGGCCAGCGCGCCGCGCTCGGTAGTGGTGAGAAACCGTGCGGGAATGATCTGGTCGGTATCGATATTGCGCTCGGCCAGCACAAAGCTGCGCGAACGGATTTCGGTTACGGGTTCACGCTGCACCACACATCTCCATCATGCGCCGCGGATCGGTAATGGCACCGGCAACGGCGGCCGCAGCGGCCGTAGCGGGGCTAGCCAGAACCGTGCGCACGCCCGGCCCCTGACGGCCCGCGAAGTTTCGGTTGGACGTCGAGACGACCAGTTCTCCAGGCTTTGCGCTATCGCCATTCATGGCGATGCACATCGAACAGCCCGGCTCGCGCCATTCAGCGCCTGCCGTGAGGAAAATGGCATCCAGCCCTTCAGCTTCTGCCGCCTTTCGCACACGCTCTGAACCTGGGACAACGAGCATCCGCACGCCCGGCTTTACATGGCGTCCGGCCATGATAAAGGCCGCCTCGCGCAAGTCTGACAGGCGCGCATTCGTACATGAGCCGATAAAGACGGTGTGGACCAGTTCGCCCATCAGCGTCTCGCCGGGCGTAAATCCCATCCAGGCCAGTGCCTTTGCATCGTCGGCTGTTTTCGGCTTGGGGACCAGCGCATCGACCGGCGCGGCCATGTGCGGCGACGCGCCCCAGGTGGCCATGGGCGCGAGGCGGCCGGCATCCAGCCTTACCTCCCGGTCAAAGCGTGCGCCCTTGTCACTGCGCAGCTGCCTCCACCTCTGGCGGGCGGCCTCGAAGGCAGCGCCCGTGGGCGCATGATCGCGGCCTGACAGCCATGCAAACGTTACCTCATCGGGCGCAATCAGCCCGGCGCGCGCACCGGCTTCTATCGACATATTGCAGACCGTCATGCGCCCTTCCATCGAGAGCGCTTCGATGGCCGGACCGCAATATTCGATGACATGCCCGGATGCGCCGCCCGCGCCCAGTTTCGCAATGATCGCCAGGATCAGGTCCTTGGCACCGACCCCATAAGGCAGACGCCCCTCGACATGGACTTTCAGGGTTTTCGGCTTGCGCTGGAGAACCGTCTGCGTGGCGAGCACATGGGCAACTTCAGTCGTGCCGATGCCGAAGGCAAGCGCCCCGAAGGCGCCATGGGTAGAGGTATGGCTGTCGCCGCACACAATGGTCATGCCGGGCTGGGTCAGGCCCAGCTCCGGCCCCATGACATGGACAATGCCCCGGTCAGAACTGCCCCAGCCGGCCAGTGGAATGCGGTGGCGGGCACAGTTTTCCTCCAGCCGCTCCACCTGCGCCTTGGCCGCCGGGCTGATATAGATCGGGCGCTGGCCCTTCCGGCGCGGTGTGGTGGGTGTGGAATGGTCGAGCGTGGCGAAAGTGCGCTGCGGCGCACGCACTTTCAGCCCCCGCTCGTCCAGCATCGCGAAAGCCTGCGGGCTCGTCACCTCGTGCAGAAGGTGAAGATCCACATAGAGCATGGCCGGTGCCTCATGGCTCTCCGGCGTTACAATATGTGCGTCCCATAGCTTGTCGAACAGCGTACGCGGTTCAGACGGCGATGCGCTTTCCATTTCCTGTTTCCTTGTTGGGTTTGTACTCGGGTAATGGCTCCAGCCAGTTCCAGCGGTCGGGCGTGCGGGCTTCAAACAGGCCAAAGAAACGGTCCTGAAGGCATTTGGTGATCTCGCCCGGCCCGTTCGCGCGCGTCGGCTTGCGATCAACGGAGCGCACCGGGGTCAGCTCAACGGCTGTGCCGGTAAAGAAAATCTCGTCAGCGAGATAGAGGATTTCACGTGGCAGAGCCTGCTCGACCACCTCAAAACCTTCCGCGCGGGCAAGCTTGATCACGCTGTCACGGGTAATCCCCTGCAGGATGGAGGAAGCCGCCGGCGGCGTGAGAATCCGGCCATCCTTGACCGCGAAAATGTTCTCGCCTGCGCCTTCGGACAGACGGCCCTCGGTATCCAGGCCGATGCCTTCGGCAAAGCCGCTCAGCTTGGCTTCGCGCGAGATCAGGAAGCTGGAGAGATAATTGCCGCCCGCCTTGGCCCCTGTCGGCGCCGTGTTGGGCGCAAGCCGGTTCCAGGACGAGACACAGACATCAACGCCGTTATTGCGGGCCTCATCACCCAGATACGCGCCCCAGGGGAAGGCCGCCATATAGACCTCGACCGGGGGCAGGGTCAGAGGCGCAACGCCGATGGAGCCATAGCCCAGAAAGGCGACGGGACGGATATAGGCAGAGCGCAAATTATTGGCGGCCACTGTTTCAAGGCAGGCCTTGGTCAGCGCCTCGGCGTCATAGTCCAGCGCGATACCGTAGATTTTCGCCGAATCGACCAGGCGCTGCATGTGGTCGTGCACGCGGAAACCGCGCGGACCGTCAGGCGTCTCGTAAACCCGAATACCTTCAAACAGCGAGGTGCCATAGTGCAAGGCGTGCGTCAGCACATGCACTTTGGCATCATGCCAGGGGATAAGCTGGCCGTTGTGCCAGATGTGTTCGACTTCCTGAATGCTCATGGAATGGTCCCTATTCTGCCGCGACACCGCTGGCCGCTAGATTGATAGGGCCGCGCCGCGCACGATGGCGCGTCACGGCACTGGCATTGCACAGCGCGTCGATATACGCGCTGACACAGGCCGGCAGGATATCGCGATTACGCGCGCGACCGGTAAAGCTTTCACCACTGCTCGACACACTCATTTCGATCAGCACGTCAGCGATCTGAACCTTGCCGCCTGTCTCCCCAGCTTCGGCTGCGACATAGCGCATGTCGATAGACTCAACGCTGGCATCAACATCCAGAATATGGCTGACAGCCAGAAAGGCGGCGTCCATGGCACCGGGCGCAGCAGCAATATCGGTCACCCGTCCACGGCGGGGATGATGCAGTTCCACACGCGCAACCGGATGAGCGTCCGACGCCAGCGGGGCCCGTATTTCGACGCGCGACAGGGTCCACATTTCATCATCGGCTGCGCCCTGTGCGCGCGAGAATATGGCCGCCATCCGCGCGGTATCGACCGTGCCGATCTCATCGGCCACGCGCTTGAACTCGGCAAAGGCGGCCGCGAAGGCGTCATCATCGAGCGCAAAACCGAGCTCGGCAGCGCGGGCCGCCAGGGCGTGCCTGCCCGAATGCTTGCCCAGCACCAGCGAGCTGGCCGGCCAGCCCACATCCTCGGGCTTCATGATCTCGTAGGTTTCGCGGTTCATCAGCATGCCGTGCTGGTGAATGCCGGCCTCGTGGGCGAATGCATTGGCCCCGACAATGGCCTTGTTGCGCGGCGGATGCATGGATGTGATGCGCGACAGAGTCCGGCTGGCATTCATGATCTGGGTCGTATCGATCGCGGTGGTCACGCCGGTTGCATCACGCCGTGTGCGGATGGCCATGACAATATCTTCCAGCGCGGCGTTGCCCGCACGCTCGCCAATCCCGTTGACTGTACATTCCACTTGCCGCGCGCCGCCCCTGATCGCGGCCAGCGAATTGGCAACCGCGAGCCCCAGATCGTCATGGCAATGCGCCGAAAAGATCACATCGTTGCTCCGGCTCACCTTCTTTGTCAGCATCCGGAAGAGCTCAAACATCTCTTCGGGTGTTGCGTATCCCACCGTATCGGGCACGTTGAGTGTCGTGGCTCCGGCAGCAGCGGCGGTCGACAAGGCTTCGACCAGAAATCCCGGCTCGGTCCGGATGGCGTCCTCGGCAGAGAACTCCACATCCTCGCAATGCGAGCGCGCATGAGCGACCATGTCGGCGATGGCAGTCAGGATTTGCGCCGGGGTCATTTTCAGCTTGAATTCGCGGTGAACCGGACTGGTGCCCAGAAACACATGAATGCGCTTTTTCGGGGCGGCTTTCAGCGCCTCCGCTGCCGCATCGATATCCGTGCTGGACGCCCGCGCCAGCGAGCAGATGCGCGGGCCTTCTATCTCGGCGGCAATACGCGCAATGGCTCTGGCATCGCCCGGCGAGGCGGCTGCAAAGCCGGCTTCAATGACATCGACGTTCAGCGCGGCAAGCGCCGCCGCCATTTTCAGCTTGCCGGCCTCGTTCATGGAGAAGCCGGGCGCCTGTTCGCCATCACGCAAGCTGGTGTCGAATATGGTGATCTGTGCGGTCATGATGCGGCCTCCAGACCGGGCGGCATGGCCATGCCGCTAACCGAAATGACACCGTAAACGCGCGCGATCTGGGCTTTGAGGGTCTCGATCCGGCGCATGCCGGGACGCGGGCGCAACCTGACGCTCAAACGGTGTGTTCCGGTGGCAGGCGCATATTTCATCGCTTCCAGCTCATATCCGCGCCGCTCCATGAGGCCGATAAGACGCACCACAGCCCCTTCGGCGGGCAGGAAATCGATATCGATTTGTGTGGTCATGTTTCAGGCCTCCATCATGTCGCAATTGGATTTGCCCGGCGGCACGAGCGGCCAGACATTCTCGCGCGGATCGATGCGCACATGGCACAGGACGGGCCCGCGCGTAGACAACAGGCGGTCCACGGCGCCCGGCACATCCACGCGCCGGTCCAGCGTGAACGCCTCGATACCGAAGGCACGCGCCAACTCGGCAAAGTCGGGATTGTCCCATAGATCGACTTCGGAGAAATTCTCTTCGTAGAAAAGCTCCTGCCACTGACGGACCATGCCCAGCTGGGCGTTGTCGATGAGGACGATTTTGAGCGGGATCCGGTAGCGGCGCAGCGTCGCCAGCTCCTGAATGTTCATCATGATCGAGCCATCGCCGCTGATCGTAACGACGGTGGCCTCGGGCTCGGCGAGCGCTGCACCGATACCCGCCGGCAGGCCGTATCCCATTGTGCCCAGCCCTGCGCTGGTCAGGTGGGCCTGTGGCCGGGAGAACCGGCAATGCTGGGCCACCCACATCTGGTGCTGGCCGACATCACAGGTGGCAATGAATTTGTCACCGGCGGCCTCGGAAATCTGCTTGAGAAGGGCGGGCGCATAGACACCTGAGCCCGGCGCGTCATAGCGGAACGCAAAGCGCTCCGCGTTTTCCGCGCAGGTGCGCCGCCAGCCATCAATCGGCCCGGTCTGACCGGACAGAGCAGACAGGATAGCACTGACATCACCGGCAAGCGCCACATCGGCGCGACGCAACTTGGAGATTTCCGCGGCGTCGCCATCGATATGGATGACGCGGGCATTGGCGGCAAAGCTGTCCAGCCTGCCGGTAGCCCGGTCGTCAAAGCGCGCACCCACACAGATCAGCAGATCGCAATCATTGACGGCCATGTTCGCGGCGCGCGTCCCGTGCATGCCAAGCATGCCCAGAAAGCCCGGCCAGTCAGTCGGCAGGGCACCCAGACCTTTCAGGGTCGCCACCGCGGGTATCCGTGAACGCTGGAAGAGGGCACGCAGCGCGGATTCTGCCCGGCCCAGCGCAATGCCGCCACCAAAATAGAGGACGGGGCGGCGGGCCGACGCGATGAGGCTATCGGCAGCGGCCAACGCCTTCGCATCGAGGGGAAGCACGGCCCGCGCCGCCGTCCGGCAGGCGACCGAACGGGGGGAAATGCCGCTCGCCTGCGTTACATCCTTGGGAAGATCAATCAGAACCGGACCAGGCCTGCCCGAGCGGGCAAAGCGGAAAGCCTCGGCAAAAATCTGAGGGATATCGGCCGCGTCGCGCACCAGCCAGGAGTGCTTCACAACAGGCAGCGTTATCCCGAAGGTGTCGATCTCCTGAAAGGCATCGGTACCCATCAGCGACACGGCGACCTGCCCGGTAATGGCTACTAGCGGCACGCAGTCCATGAAGGCGTTGGCCAGCCCGGTAACCAGATTGGTCGCGCCCGGGCCCGATGTCGCGATGCACACACCCGGCCGTCCGGTCACACGGGCCCAGGCGTCAGCTGCCAAGGAGGCGGCCTGTTCATGGCGCACGAGAATATGGTTCAGCCGGGAGGCCGTCAGGGCGTCGTACACCGGCATGATCGCACCGCCAGGATAGCCGAAGACATGGCTCACGCCCTCGCGCTCCAGCGCGTCTATGACGAGCTGTGCGCCGGAGCGCAGGTCCGCGTAACGATCGATGATGTCGGGCGTTGCCGGGGTCATGACGTGTGCGCCTTGCCTGTCTAGGGCTGGCCGGCATTTGCGCCGGGCTGCAACCAGCTCATACGCGCGCGCAAGCGCTGGCCGGTATGCTCGATAGGCTGGTCGAGATCCTCGCGCAGCAGGGCGGCATAGCGCGGCTTGCCGGCCTGGTTCTCCAGCACCCAGTCGCGGGCAAAACTGCCGGTCTGGATGTCCCGAAGCACTTCGCGCATACGCTTGCGCGTCTCGGCATTGATCACGCGCGGACCAGAGACCAGATCGCCATATTTGGCGGTCTCGGACACAAAGGAATGCATCTTGGCCAGCCCGCCCTCATACATCAGGTCGACGATCAGCTTGAGCTCGTGCAGGCACTCGAAATAGGCGACTTCGGGCTGGTAACCCGCCTCGACCAGCGTCTCGTATCCGGCAATGACCAGCTCGCTGGCGCCGCCACACAGAACGGCCTGTTCGCCGAACAGGTCGGTTTCGGTTTCCTCGGCAAAGGTGGTCTCGATAGCCCCGCCTGCGGTGCCGCCATTGCCTGCGCAATAGGCCAGCGCTTTCTCGCGCGCCTTGCCGGACGCATCCTGCCAGACCGCAAACAGGCTGGGCACACCCGCCCCGCGCTCAAACTCGCGGCGCACCAGATCGCCCGGGCCTTTGGGAGCCACCAGAATGACATCCACATCGCCTGCGGGCTGGATCTGGCCGTAATGGATCGAGAAGCCATGCGCGACGAGCAGAGCATCGCCTGCGCTCATATTCGGGGCAATATCGTCGGAATAGACCTGCGCATGGCTCATGTCAGGCGTCAGCAGGGCAATCAGCGACGCGGCCTTTGCCGCCTCTGCCGGGCTCATCACCGTGAAGCCGTCTCCCTTGGCCGCCGCCTCGGCCCGTCCGCCCGGACGGGCACCGACAATCACCTCATGCCCGCTATCGCGCAGATTTCGCGCATGGGCGCGCCCCTGACTGCCATAGCCGATGATCGCAACCGGCCCCGGCTTTATCGCGGACGGGTCAGCATCGTTGTCAGTGTAAATCCGGGCTTGCATCGTCTTCAGGTCTCCTTGGTGTGCGCATGGCGCAAAAGAAAACCCCCGCTTCCGGGTGGGAGCGGGGGTCTTGCATTTCAGGTCTGGTATGGACCGTCAGGCAGGGACAACCGCTCCCGGTATGGGAATGGTAAGTACAATCACCAGTACAAGCGTCACGAGCCCGGTCACGGCAATCATCCGTGTCCGGGTCTCGCGCTCTGCGCGGTCAGCCATGGCAATGGCGCGGCGGCTCATACTGTTCTTCCCATACAGCCCCAAGCGGGCTGCCAGACGGTGCGAAACGGGTGCGTCTCGCATCTGCAAAAACGTTGAGGCAAGCGCAGCGAAAGCGCAAGCCCAAATTTGTCCGGATGATGTGATTATTTTTATACCATATTATTCAATTATTTATGTGGTCTGGAGGGCGTCTGGCACTCTGATTTTTGCGTCGAAGGCAAAATTTTTGTTTGACGCTGTGCGCCGTTTGCAAACAGACTTGGCTTCAATGAGCGCCCGCAGCAATGCCGCTGCACGGCGCACAAGAGGACCAGAAAATGCGCGCGATTGCCGCCTTCAGCACGATCTCAGGTAACGGGTTCAGCACCCGTGCCGACGGCGTGCGGCCTGCGCCGCTGGTCACCATTACCACGATCATCACCACCACCACCGGAGACCCCGGGGGCGGAACGGCCATGGTCTGACGAGGCAGCACACCTCACCACACCAAACCGACCCGCTCCTCACCCGGAGCGGGTTTTTTCTTGCCCGAAATCCAGCACCAGCCACCCAATCTGACAGGAAGCCCGCCATGAAATCTGATAGCCTCAACTCTGCCAGCGCGCCTTTGTGTGTCCTCAAATTCGGCAGCTCCGTCCTCAAGTGCGAGGCCGATTACGACGCCGCAGCACAAGAGGTTTTCCGCCATGTCCGGCGTGGGGAAAAAGTCATTGCGGTCGTGTCCGCCCTGGCAGGCGAGACGGATGCGCTACTGGCCCAGGGCAAGATGGTTGGCGGGTCGGGCAGCACACCCAACGCGGCCATGCTCGCCCGCCTCGCCCGCACGGGCGAGCTGCGCTCGGCGGCCCTGATGGGCCTCGCGCTGGCAAGGGTCGGAATGCGCACGGCTGTCCTGGACCCGCACGAGATATCCCTGGAAGCGGAAGGCGACCCGCTGGATTCCAATCTGTGCGGGCTGGACAGCGGCGCGGTTGCTGAGGCACTGGCAGGTCACGAGGTTCTGGCCGTTCCGGGCTTTACCGCAACCCATGCGCGCCATGGCGTGGTCACGCTCGGGCGGGGGGGCACGGATCTGACGGCAGTTTTCTTTGCCGCCCGCTGCGGCGCGCCTGTTGTGCGCCTGATCAAGGATGTGGACGGGGTCTACGCGCAGGACCCGGCGGAGAATCCCGACGCCGAGCGCTATGCCGAGCTCGACTATGACGCCGCCGCCAGTGCGAGTGCCGGCCTGATCCAGCCCAAGGCCATCGCGGCTGCCAAGGCTGCAGGGATCATTGTCGAAGTCGCCGCGATGGGCGCTGCCGATGCAACGCGCATCTGTTCGTCGCCGGCACGCAAGGCCCCGGCGCGGCAATCGCGTCCCTTGCGGGTTGCCTTGCTGGGCTGCGGCGCGGTTGGAGCGGGCGTGCTGGCACATCTTCGCTCTCGCCCCGACCTATTCGAGATGAACCCGGTGCTGGTGCGTCACCCGCAGGCGCGCGCCCATGTCCATGGCGTGACATTTACCAGCCAGCTGGAGCACGCGCTCGCCCACCAGCCTGATCTGGTTGTGGAACTTCTCGGCGGCGCTGACGCCCCCGCTGAAATCATGGCGGGAGCACTTGCCGCAGGCGCGCATGTCGTCACGGCCAACAAGGCGGCGCTGGCGCGCCATTATGATGACCTGTACGCCGCCGCACGCGATGGCGATGCCCGCCTAGCGTGGTCAGCGGCTGTCGGCGGAGGCACCCCGGTTCTCGAAGCGGTCGAACGGCTTTGCCTTGCCGGCGGCGTTGTAAAAATCGAGGGCGTCATGAACGGCACGGCGAACTTCCTGCTGGACAGACTGGCCAATGGTGAAGGCTTTGCCGAGGCGGTAGGCGAGGCGCAGCGCCTTGGCTTTGCCGAAGCCGACCCGGCTGCCGACGTGGACGGGCATGACGCCGCCGACAAGCTGTCCTTGCTGATCCGGCAGGCGTTCGGACAAGCGCTGTCCCCGGCCCACATCGCCAAAGACTCCCTTGCCGATGTGTCTCCTGCCGCAGTGCAGGGCGCCCGCTCCGATGGCCTTGTCTTCAAGCAGATAGGGGTATGTGAGCTGCTGGACGGTGGCGGCGTACGTGCCGAAGTGCGCGTAAGGCCGGTCCCAGTCCACCACCCGCTGGCCGGTGCGCGCAATGAAGAGAACCGATTCATCCTGACCGGCACCGGCCAAGGCGTTCAGACCCTGTATGGAAAGGGTGCGGGGCGCTGGCCGACGGCTGCTGCGGTATTTGCAGACATCATGGACATTCAACGCGGACTGTCAGAGCCTGTGAATGTGAAACACGCCACATCGGAACGCTCCACAGCACCTGCACGGCTGAGGGCTTGATCGATGGGCGGACAGAAAAGGATGCGTGCGGTGAAAGACATCGCCAGAGCAAGTGCCCCGGCCAGTATCGGTAATGTGGGTCCGGGTTTTGACATATTGGGGCAAGCATTTGATGCCCTTCAGGACACGGTCACGGCTTCTCGCGAGGAGGCGCCCGGTGTCAGGCTGGGCAAGGTTACCGGGATGTTAAAAAACCTTCCCGAAGCACCCGAACGCAACACGGCGCTGGCAGCCGCGCAAGCACTTCTCAAGGCTGCCGATGCCAGGTTTGGTGTCCGGCTGGATATCGACAAGGGCGTGCCGCTCAGCGCAGGAATGGGCGGCTCGGCCGCGTCTGCGGTCGCCGCCGTGGTGGCCGTCAACGCCATGCTGGACAACCCCTTTGCGCACGAGGATCTGCTCATGTTCGCCCTTGAAGGCGAGCGGGTCTCGTCTGATCCGCCGCCCTGGGACAATGTGATGGCAAGCCTTCTGGGCGGGCTGGTGATCGCAGCGCGCCTGGACGCCAGTCAGGTCAGGGCCATCCCCTCGCCCACGGGCATCGTCTCGATCATCGCTCACCCGGATGCCGAGATCGAAACGCGCGCGGCGCGCGGGATATTGCGCCCAACCATTCCCATGGAAACGGTCGTGGACCATTCGCGGCGTCTGGCAGCCTTCGTGGCCGGCTGCGCTGCCAATGATCACGCTCTCATCCGGGCGGGTCTGGACGATGTGCTGGTAGAACCGCAACGCCGCTATCTCCTGCCTGCCCTGCCGGCGGTCAAGGCGGCCGCACTGCAGGCCGGCGCGCTGGGGTGCTCCTTCTCGGGGTCAGGTCCTTCCATGTTCGCCTGGAGTCTGGAGGCAGACCGTGAGCGCGTGGAAGAGGCGATGCGCGCCGCGTTCGCCTCTGAAGGGCAGGACGCGCGCACCTATCATGCGCCCATCAATTCACGCGGCGCACGGCTGGAACCGGTCGCGGAGCCGGTAAAGTGAAATACGTCTCCACACGCGGGGGGCAGTCAGTTGCGCTGACTGATGCGATGCGGCAGGGCGGCGCGCCGGGCGGAGGGCTGTTTGTGCCGGAAAGCCTGCCACGCGTCAGTGCGGGCGATTTCAGCCCTGACCTTTCGCTATCCGGCCTGGCCCGGCAGTTGCTGGAGCCGTTTTTCGCAGGCGATGCCCTGGAGCCCCACCTGCCGCAACTTTGCGATGGGGCCTTTGACTTTCCTGTGCCCCTGACGATTCCTGATCCGGCGCGGCCCAGCCTTCGCGCGCTTGAGCTGTTCCACGGGCCGACCGGCGCCTTCAAGGATTTTGGCACGCGCTTCCTGATAGCGGCGCTGGACCATCTTGCCGGCGACGATGATCCGTTTACGGTGCTGGTAGCGACATCCGGTGATACGGGCGGAGCCGCCGCTCAAGCCGCCGAAGGGCGGCGCGGGATCCATCTGGCGGTGCTGTATCCCAAAGGCAGGGTTTCGGCATTCCAGGAACACCAGCTCACCTGCTGGAATGACCCGGTACGGGCTTTTCGGGTAAATGGCGATTTCGATGCCTGCCAGACGCTAGTGAAATCCGCTTTCGAAGACGCCGGCCTCTCGCGCCGCCACCGGCTGACCTCGGCCAATTCGATCAATATCGTACGGCTGCTGCCGCAAATAGTGTATCTGGCCGATGCGGCGCTGAAGGTGTGGCGCTCCAGCGGGATATTGCCCGGCCTGATCATTCCCAGCGGCAATCTGGGCCATGGCCTGGCAGCGCTCTATGCGCGCGCCATGGGCTTTCCCATCGGCCCTGTCGTTATCGCCACAAACGCCAACGAGACGCTGCACGAATGGAGCCAGACCGGGCGGTACAGGCCGCGCCCGTCTGTCGCGACGCTGGCCAATGCCATGGATATCGGTGCCCCGAGCAATTTCGAGCGCCTCGACCGGCTGGGCGCTGACCAGCGCGCCATGGGCGTGGAACGGGTGGACGACGCGTCTATCCGGACACGGATACGCGACGACTTCGCGCGGTCGGGCTATATATGGTGCCCCCACTCGGCCATCGGCGCAGAAGCCTGGCACCGGCTTCCCGAAGCGGCACGCGAGCAGTGTGTCTGGATTACCGCCGCGACCGCGCACCCATTCAAGTTCGCCGATATCGTCGAGCCGCTTATCGGCCAGACAATCCATCCCGGTCCTGCGCTGAAAGCTGTTCTTGGCCGGACAACGCACCGGCAGGAGCTCGACCCCGACCTCAACGCGCTCGCGCTGGCCCTGTCCGGTGATCCTGAACAGCCAGCTGGCACAGCACGGCGGGCCTGATGGCGATACCTGCATCCCCGTCCCGCCGCCTTGTCGAAGGCCCGCACCGCGCGCCAGCCAGGGCGATGCTGCGGGCTGCAGGATATGATGATGCAGCTATGGCCAGGCCCATGATTGCCATCGTCAATACCTGGACCAGCGTCACCCCTTGCAACATGCATCTGAACACGCTGGCCGATCATGCCCGGGAGGGCATTATCGCGGCGGGCGGTACGCCGGTTGATTTCAATACCATCGTCGTCACCGATGGCATCGCCATGGGCACCGAAGGCATGCGCGCCAGCCTGATGAGCCGCGAGTGTATAACCGATTCTGCCGAACTGGCCGTACGCGGACATTGCCTCGACGCCGTTCTGTTTCTCGCCGGGTGTGACAAGACAATCCCTGCAGCTGCCATGGCTGTAGCCCGCCTCGATTTGCCCAGCGTGATCCTTTATGGCGGCTCGATCATGCCGGGGCGGCTGGGCGATAAAGCCGTCACCATTCAGGATGTATTCGAGGCTGTCGGCGCCTGTGCAGCCGGGCGGATCAGTGAAGAGGAGCTGAGTGAGGTCGAGCGCCGGGCCTGCCCCGGCGCCGGCGCATGCGGCGGGCAGTTTACAGCCAACACAATGGCGCTGGCATTGACCTTTCTGGGTCTGTCACCGATGGGGCTCAACGATGTTCCGGCCACCGACACCCGCAAGCCGGAGGCCGCCCGCCGTGCCGGAGAGCTTGTCGTTGAAGCCTTCCGTGAGCGGCGCAACGCCCGTCAGTTCATCACGCCTGCATCACTGAAGAACGCCGCCGCCGCGGTCAGCGCCACGGCCGGCTCAACCAATGCGGTACTGCATCTGATCGCGATTGCCCGCGAAGCCGGGCTGTCGCGCGAGGATTTCAATATTGACGATTTTGACGCCGTTTCGCGGACCACACCGGTCATCGCCGATCTGAAGCCGGGCGGACGCTATATGGCCCCCGACATGGCCCGGGCCGGCGGAACGCCATTGCTGGGGCGAAGGCTAAAAGAGGCAGGCCTGATTACCGACACCCCGACCGTAACCGGAGACACGCTGTTCGCACTGGTCGCCGATGCAGCCGAGGTGAGAGGACAGGACGTCATTTTGTCAGCCGGCAAGCCGCTTAAATCGCGCGGCGGATTTGGCATTCTTTACGGCGATCTCGCGCCACAGGGTTGCGTCGCCAAGCTGGCGGGCCATGACCGGCTGCGTTTCGAAGGCCCGGCGCGCGTCTTCGACAGCGAGGAAGCGTGCTTTGAGGCTGTGCAGTCAGGCGTGATCACCAAAGGCGATGTTGTCATCATCCGTTATGAGGGCCCTGCGGGCGGACCTGGCATGCGCGAGATGCTGGCCGTTACTGCCGCCCTGCAAGGCGCGGGACTGGGTGACGATGTGGCGCTGATCACGGACGGGCGTTTCTCCGGTGCGACTTTCGGCTTCATGGTCGGGCATGTTGCGCCCGAGGCGGCCCATGGCGGACCCATTGCCTTTATTGAGGATGGCGACATCATCACCATTGATGTGGAGGCCCGGCGTATCGACACCGGCGCAGACCTGGCCGCGCGGGCCAAGGCCGGGTTTACGCCGCCCGTGCCGCGTTACCGGTCCGGTGCGTACGCCAAATACGCCGCGCTGGTATCATCTGCATCAGACGGCGCAGTGACCTCGTTTCCGTTCGACCGGCGCTAGCGCCCCGCCCATATCAATTTGAGGGCGTCAGCCAGCGTGGCGCTGCCGGCTGCCATGCGAACCACGCTGTCACCGCCTGCGCGCTCGGCCATGGCGACAAGGCGGGACGGACGCTCCAGCAGCCGGCTGAACAGTAATTTGCCGCCGAGACGTGCGGGCAATGACTGAGCGGGCAGACCGGGCGGAGATTCACCGTTTTCAAGTGCCTCAGATGCCAGTCTTGCCCATAGGAGCGAGCGCTGCGCGTCACGCCCCGATGCCCCCGCCAGCGCTAGGCTTGCGCCACGGCTGGACGCCATCCGGAGGGATGCCGGGCACCGGGGCCATCGGTCGGAGAGGCCGAACGGGCTGGCACTGCGCGTGCGCGCGCTGATATCGGTGGCAAGGCCCTGCACGATGCGCTCGACTGCACCGTCGAAATCGGGGCGTCCTTCATCTCCTGACGGGGCAATACGCACAGCCTCGATCGCGGCATGGTCAGGCGCCAGCGGCAAGATGGTTTCGAAGGCGAGCGCAGCACCGTCGCGGCGCAAGCGGTGAATCAGGACCGCTGTGTCAGGGGCAAAACACGCCGCTCCTGTACGCACTTCGGCGCGTATGCCCGTTCGCACCCGGCGGGCCCGCCCCAAAAGCTCTGCCCCGCCCGGACGCGTGTCGATCACCAGCCGTGCCGATAGCGCACCATGAGCCGTTTCCACATGAGCGCCGCCCTGGACAGCATGAATCGCGCTGACGATCACCCCATGGCGCAGCACGACCGAGGGGCTGGCTGAAATCGCCGACAAGGCAGGTTCGGTGAAAGTGCTGCCGCGCACCAGCCCGTAACGTCCGTGAGAGAACGCCTGACCCGCCATAAGAAATCCGGAGCCGACTTCCCAGCGGGGCCAGCTTGCGTCGAACGCGATACGGGCCGGGCCATCCTCGAACCAGCTCCAGCTTCGCTGTCCCGGCGCCGGGGCTTTGGCCTGTTCCAGTAGCTCCACGCGCATGCGCCGCTGGCCCGATTGTGCGAGGCGTCCGGCCAGGGCAAGCCCGGCCAGCCCGGCGCCAATTATGATTACGTCCACATCGGGGCGCACGCCTGACACCCTCCGGCAAATTGAGACCCGCGCAGCATTCCCAATCTTGCGGCAGATCGCAATCGGTCAAAACCTGTTGAGTGGTCAGTCAGCGAAGTCTACCGTCGTGCTCCGTGTGCTGCATGAAAGTCTGCCTTATGCCCTTGTCCCCTGCGCTGGAAGACTGGCGTCAGAAAAGCCTCTCCTGGTGTTGGAAGGAGCAGGCCATTGCCTACTGGAAGGGCGGGGACTGGAGCGATGACAGCCGTCCTGTCCTGCTTCTGATCCACGGATTTCCGACGGCGTCCTGGGACTGGGTGGCCATGTGGGACGCACTGGCAGATCATTTCCGGCTGCTAGCCGTCGATATGATCGGCTTCGGGTTTTCGGCCAAGCCACGGGCCTACGCCTACTCGATCAAGGATCAGGCTGATCTTCTGGCCGGACTGGCAGCAGAACTGAACATCACCCACATGCACATTCTGGCCCATGACTATGGCGATACCGTTGCACAGGAATTGCTGGCCCGACACAATGGCGGTGACGCGCGAACACCGCATCTGCAATCGATTGTGTTGCTCAATGGCGGGCTTTTTCCCGAAACCCATCTGGCGACATTCAATCAGCGGCTCCTCCATTCGCCGATCGGGTTTCTTGTCTCGCGCCTGATGAGCGAAAGCCGGTTCAATGCCGGTTTCAGCGAGGTATTCGGGCCACAGACCAAGCCGGAGCCTGCCGAGTTGAAGGATTTCTGGGCAATGGTCGAGTTCAATGGCGGCATGAAGCCGATAGGACACAAGCTCATCCGCTATATCGCCGAGCGGCGTGCCAACAGGGAGCGCTGGGTAGAAGCGCTACAGCAGGCGGCCATCCCCTTGCGCGTCATTGATGGCGGGGCTGACCCGGTTTCGGGCGCACACATGGTGGCGCGCTACCGCGAGCTGGTGCCTGACCCTGACACCGTCATACTTGAGGGCATTGGCCACTACCCGCAGGTAGAGGCCCCAAAGGCGGTTCTCGACGCCTTCATGGATTTCCACCGCAAGGCGCATACACTTTAAGTTAGCTCGCAAAGCGACAGAGGAGACAATCATGGCCGCCAGAAAAGACTGGGATCTGCTGATCCGGGGCGGACTTGTCATCGATGGCAGTGGCGGTGCCCCCCATACTGGCGATATCGCCATTGCCGGCGGACACATTGCCGAACGGGGCAGTGATCTAGACCCGGCCCGCGCCGCGAAGACTGTCGACGCGCACGGCAAATGGGTGATGCCGGGGCTTCTGGACATCCACACCCATTTCGACCTGGAGGTCGAGCTGGACTCTGGCCTCCCCGAGGCGGTGCGCCATGGCACGACAACGGTGCTGATGTCGAACTGTTCGCTGGGCATCTGCTTTGGCAATCAGCGCCGCAATGGCGAGGATCCGATCGTCGATTGCTTTGCCAGGGTGGAGAACATGCCCAAGCATGTGCTGCGCAAGGCGGCCGATCTGGCCAGCTGGTCGACGACAGCGGAGTATCTGGACCATCTCGACACGCTTGACCTGGGCGTCAACATTGTGCCGATGATCCCGCATTCCATGCTGCGTGCCGAGGTGATGGGGCTGAAGGAGAGTGTGTCGCGCGAGCCGACCGAGAACGAGTTGCAGCGCATGGAAGCTCTTGTCGACACGGCTATGTCCGAAGGCTATGTGGGCTTTTCCACTGATGCCCTGCCGTTCCATTTTCTGGCGGAAGACCCGAACCGCAAGACGAAGATCCCGTCACAATTTGGCAGTTACGCCGAGCTCAAGCGTCTCACCGGTGTGCTGCGGCGCTGGGGGCGGATGTGGCAGGCAACTCCGCCCAAGGACAACCCGGCCGAGGTGTTTCGCAATTTCCTGCTGACGAGCGGCAGCCTGCACGGCAAGCCGCTCAAAGTGACGGCTGTCGCCGCCATGGATGTGGCGGCCAACCGCAATCTCGTCAAGCTCGCCAAGATACTCACGCGCCTGCTCAATTCCTCGCTTTTCAAGGGGCATTTCCGCTTTCAGGCGCTGGCGGCTCCCTTCCGGCTATACTGGGACGGGCCGGTCAATCCGCTTGCGGAGGAGATTCCCGAGCTGCGTGAACTGAACGAACCTGATCTTGAAGATCGCGATGCCCGCCAGCGCATTCTGGCCGATCCGTCCTATCAGAAACGCTTCGCCAGAATGTGGATGCACGGCAAGCAGGGCGGCATTGCCGGACTAAAGCGCAAAATGCGCGCCGAGCAGATGGCCTTCGACCGCGACATGACAAAAATGGTATTCCATTCCGGCTGTCCGGCCGACTGGGTGGGGGAAACGTTTGAAGACGTTTTCAAGCGCTATCAGGCCAGCTTTGACACACCCGATATTATCCGGTCGGAAGAGGAACGCGCGGCGTTCGACGCCCTTCCCCTGATGGCCTCCACGCCGGATGCCGGAGAGCCGTATTTCGTGCTTGGCCTGCTTCAGCTTTACGATACAGACCTGCGCTGGTGGACCATTTCCGCCAACCGGGACATGGATGTGGTCGGGAAGCTGCTCATCGATCCGCAGATTTTCCCCGGCTTCAACGATTCCGGCGCGCACCTGACCAATATGGCGTTCTATGACGGCAATCTGCGCTGCCTTCAGCTGGCGCAAGCCGAAGGCATGGAGCGGGTCGCTGCCCAGGTGAAGCGCCTGACCCGCGATCCGGCCGATTTCATCGGCATCAGTGCCGGCCGGATCGAGATTGGGGACACCGCCGACATTGCCATTCTCGATCCGCAGGCTTTAAGCGCCTACGATTCTGACGCCGGTCTTCGTTTTGTGCATCGCGACGCCTTTGACCACGAGCAGCTGGTGAACCGTTCTGACGGTGTGGTAAGTCATGTCATCGTGGGCGGCGGCATTGTCTGGCAGGACGGTGAGTTCACGCCGGCGCACGGCACGGTAAAGCTGGGACGTGCCTTGAGGCACCGCGACAATGAGGCGAGCGTGGCCGCTCAGGCAATGGCAGCCGAGTAAGAGGTCGGCAGCGGCGCGCCTGGTCAGCAAACAGGAACGCTGAGCGTCTCAACGCCGCCACGGACGGGCAATCACCCCTTGGCGACTGCCCGGCCGCCGGCGATCCTAGCAGCGAGCTAGGGCGGCAGGCGTACGCGATGTGTGATGCTCCACTACAATCGGTCCGGACAGCAGGGTTACCTCGTCAGGAGATTCACCCGGCGCGAACTGGAACGTCGCCTCAGCCGACCGCATGACGATCATGCCGTCATCGCCGACCTCGGTCTCCAAGCCTTCAAATGATCGAACAACCCGGCCGGCGATACCAAACTGGATGGTGCCGCCATTGATAACCATGACGCGCCCCGACTGGCACTCAAACGGATCGCGCATCGATTCCGATACCCAAGCTCCATCCATATTCGGTCCGGCATTGCTGCACCCTGAAAGTCCTGCAACGGCGGCAGCTACCAGAACTACAACACGCAAATGTTCAGATTTCACCGAACTAACTCCCTTCATCATCATTCAGGAAAAGCGAGACCAGTGGCCGTCAACGTTGAGGGTTCTATTCCTTGCTTAGCTGGGCAACCCAGGTTTCGCGTCCCGATTGCGCTGTCATCCGGCCGTCGGCGGTCAGACGCCACTGCATGCCGCGGCCCGCATTGGTCCGAAGCTGCCGGTGATAGGCCCTGCCGCTGAAGGTAAGTGTCGCGAACTCGCCGCTTTCATCAATCGTATAACCAACGCCCGTGGACACGCTGTCATCGGGCTGGGAATAGACATACATCGAGCCGGTACCGGTTCCGGTATTCCCGTTCGCGGGCTCCAGGTTCAATTCATATCCGGCCTGATACCCGCGATGCTCGTAGACGGCACCTTCGCGCGTCACTGGGGCACTGCTTACCCAGCGTCCTGCCAGCGCAGCCGTCAGGTCTGAAACTCTCTGAAGGCGGGCCGCCTCAGCCGCCGCTTCCTCCTCGGCAATGCGTGTGCTGATGGCCTCATATTCGTCTGACCCTTCGACGACGTACTGACTGCTACCCAGCTGGCTTGCGGCTTGCCCCGCTATCGGCGGAAATTCCAGCCGCTCGAACCGGACGCGCCAGTTCTCATCACCTTGCGGTGTGGATGTGGTAATGACTGTTCCGGAAATCGTGTCACCGGCACTCGCGACGCGCTCCACAAGGGGCCTGCCGTCTATCGTGCCGATTTCCCGATAGAAGTCCTCAGTGTACGCAACGGTGGCCGTAGAGCGTGTTCTGAAGAGCGGGCTGTCATCTGTGCCAAGCGATTCGATGGCCACAACTTCCAGCTCGCGAACTTCCAGCCCGGACGCGAGCTCAACGGCCAGCGCATTGGATATCTGCTCGTCTGAAGCGCCCTCCTGAGGCGACGAGCAGGCCGACAGGGCTGAAAGGCTCAGAATTGCCAGGGCAGCAGCGATGTGACGAGTGAAGTTCATCAGAAAGAATCCCGATCTGTGGTTCGACAATGTGAAGAAAATTACAGCAGAAACCGGCGATGACGCCGTCTGCAGAGACAGGAGTTTCACTCCTCATGATCGTGACATGCTACAGTCCACGGAGCGTCAGAGCTCCGGGAGGAGCGAGGAATCCAGAACTCAGCTCATTATTTTAAGCGCTTGATGCATCTGGTCAAGTTTGACGATTTCTGAACCATTGCAGACGCGGCTTCGTCACAGGGTTTGCAATCTCATTCCAAAGCGTTTGAAGGTCTGCCCGGTGCTCCGCTCAGGTCCAGGTCTGGAACGGCACAGTTTGCTTGTCATTCGCTTGCCTGGGGTCGCGCTCCACGGACGCGCCCTTCTGGTTATTTAGGCCTGGCAAGAACGCGCGATCCGGCCCGGCCCGCCGCGCAACAGGGCTTTTACGAGGCCTGTTTGGCAGATACACAGGCGCGATGAGCACCCGCATCGAACCTTTCAGGGCCATCGCCATTTCCGAGCTTGCCCACCGGCTGAAGGCCGAAGGCAAATCTGTCATTCACATGGAGTTTGGCCAGCCCTCCACGGGTGCGCCGCAAGCCGCGATCCAGACCGCCCACGCGGTGCTGGACAGCGACGCCATGGGCTATTGGGAGAGCCCCGCCCTGCGCGAGCGGATCGTGCGTCATTACCAGGAACGCTATCGGGTCGAGATCACGCCGGAACGCGTCATCCTTACTGCCGGAGCCTCGCCTGCCCTGCTGCTTTCCATGCTCTCGGGATTTGAGCCCGGTGCGCGCATTGCCATGGCCCGGCCAGGCTATGTGGCTTACCGAAATACGGTGAGAGCGGTGCATCTGGAGCCGGTCGAGATTGATTGCGGGCCGGACACCCGGTTTCAGCTCAGCGCGTCGATGATCGAGGCGATGAACCCCGCGCCCGCCGGGATCATTATCGCCAGCCCCGCCAATCCGACCGGCACGATATTGCCGCCAGACGAGCTTGAAGCAATTGCGAAAGTCTGCCGCGAGCGCTCCATACGGATCATCTCCGATGAGATTTATCACGGCCTGTCTTACGGTATGCCGGCGGCCTGCGCCTTGCAGTTCAATGAGAGCGCCTTCGTCGTCAACAGCTTCTCCAAATACTATTCCATGGTGGGCTGGCGGCTGGGCTGGGTTGTCGCACCGGCCGACAGGGTCGAACTGGCACGAGCCTATCGCGGCAATCTTTTCCTGACGGCGCCTTCCTTAAGCCAGCATGCGGCCTTGTCGGCAATGGATTGTGAGGGGGAACTTCAAGCCCATGTCGAGACCTATCGGGTCAATCGCGAGGCTTTACTGGAGGCCTTGCCCGCCATGGGTCTCAATTCTATCGCGCCGCCCGACGGGGCTTTTTATGTCTGGGCCGATATCGGCCATCTGACCGATGACAGCATGGCCTTTTGCGAGCGCCTGCTGCGCGAAACATGTGTCGCTACCGCGCCGGGCGTGGATTTTGACCCGGTCAACGGCCATCGCTTCATACGGCTCAGCTTCGCGGTATCAACGCACGAAGTGCGCGAGGCGATAGCACGCCTGCGAACCTGGTTCGCGGCGCAACTGCGCCGCTAGCGTTTATCGCGTATACGGATCAGACCTTCCTGCGCCGTACTGGCGACCAGCCGGCCATCACGCGTAAACAGCCGCCCGCGATTAAACCCGCGTCCGCCACCGGCCCACGGGCTGTCCGTGGCGTATAGCAGCCATTCATCCATGCGCACATCACCATGGAACCAGACAGCATGATCAAGGCTGGCAGATTGCAGACCCGGCGAAACCCAGCTGACGCCGTGCGGCTGCATGGACGTGCCCAGAAGCGCCATATCCGACGCGTAGGCCAGCGCAGCCTGATGCAGCAGGGGATCATCGCCCATATCGCCGCGCACCCGGAACCAGATATGGCGCACCGGCTCCAGCTTTGGCGGGTTACCCGGCGCCCACGGCCCGACAGGCTTGAGCTCTATGGGGCGCGGCCGGGTGACCATGGTAAAGAAAGCTTCCGGCAAGGTGTCTTTCTGCTCGATGGCGAGTTCGGCCTCGCTTTTCAGCGCCTCGGGCCTTGGAACATCGGGCATGGTGTCAGCGTGGGACAGGCCCTCCTCGCGCCGCTGGAATGAGGCCGCCATATTGAGAATGGGCTGGCCCTTCTGCATGGCAATAACCCGGCGGGTGGAGAAGCTGCCGCCATCAAAATCGCGCTCTACGCGGAAAATGATCGGGTAGTCTTCATTGCCCGCGCGCATGAAATAGGCATGTAGCGAATGAGCCACGCGGTCAGGGTCCACCGAGGCGGCTGCGCTGCGCAGGGCCTGCCCGACCACCTGCCCGCCGAATACACGCCCCTTTCCGCCCGGATTGCGTGGGCCGCGATAGAGGTCCGTATCGAGCTCTTCGACCGTCAGCAGGCGGGCCAGCCCTTCTGCCAGTCCCTGTACATCCTGGCTGTCGACCGGCCGGGGCTGCGAGTCGCGGGCGGGATCGTATTTCATGGGGCGATATCCGGTTCATGCTGCGTTGCGAAAACAGTCTTGGCAGTTTTACCCGCAAGGCAAGCCCCCGCCTGCCCGATGATGCAGGTGCTGCCATTACGAGCATTAACCGTAGTGATTTATTATGGTTTTGAAATTATTTCTGCGAGCCTTTTCAGCTTAACGGACACCCCACCATGCCCTGCTCCGCCTGCCGCGACGGCATCAAGGCCCCATTCGACTTCACCATGGCCTTTCACCCGATTATCGATATCGATGCACGCCGGGTATGGGCGTATGAAGCGCTGGTCCGCGGGCCGGCGGGCGAAGGCGCAGACTGGGTCCTCGATCAGGTTACGGCCGAAAACCGCTATGCCTTTGACCAGTCATGCCGGGTGAAGGCCATCGAGATGGCAGCAGAGCTGTTCAACGAGGCAGACGGCCCCATCCTGTCCATCAACTTCCTGCCCAACGCGGTCTATGTGCCGGCGGCGTGCATCCGCGCCACGCTGCAGACTGCCGACCGGACAGGCTTCCCGGTCGACCGCATCATGCTGGAGTTTACCGAAGGCGAGAAAATGGATGACGTGGACCACGTCAAATCCATCATCCGTGAATACCAGGCCCGCAACCTGATCACGGCGATCGATGATTTTGGCGCCGGGTTTTCCGGGCTTGGCCTGCTGGCGGAATTCCGCCCGGATGTCATCAAGCTCGATATGGGGCTGATCCGCAATATCCATGCCGACAACGGACGCTCAGCAATCGTGAAAGGCATCGTGGCAACAGCCAACCTCCTCGATCTGAAAGTCGTTGCCGAAGGCATTGAGACCATTGAAGAGATGGAGGCGCTTCAGGCGTTTGGCATCAATCTGATGCAAGGCTTCCTGTTCGCCCGCCCCCTTGTCGGCGGTCTGCCAGACATCGTCTGGCCCGAGCGCTTAGCCGGTGCTCTGGCGGCAGCCAGCTAGTCTTTGCTCACTTTCGAAGGGCGTTCGGGCGGATCGTCGCGCCCATCCCAGCTCTCCTCGTCCGCCGGGTCCATAGGCAGTCCGGTGAACCCTTTCAGGGAGTCGGACAAGGCATCGGCGTCACGCCGGATTTCCACCTTGGACGCAGCATAGGCGTGGATCAGCCGGGCCACCGAGTGAAGCGCATGCATGTGAATGCGCTCATAGCCGTGGCTGGCATCGATGCCAAACGTCACAAGTGCGGTTCGCACATCGGCGCCGGACTCGATCGCGGCCGCCGAATCTGAGCGGTAATACCGGAAAATGTCACGCTGATGGTCGATGTCTTCATCCCGGCACAGACGCAACAGTTTTTGCGTCAGATGGTAGTCGAACGGCCCGGTCTGGTCGGCCATCGCAATCGTGACGCCGAACTCTCGGCTGTTCTGGCCCGGCGCCGTGGTGCCGTTGTCTATGGTGACCATGGAGGCGATATCATGGGTGAGCACCGAGCTCGCACCATGCCCGATTTCCTCAGTCACCGAGATGAGAAAATAGGTGTCGACCGCCAGCTTCACCTCGCCCTCGACCAGAGCTTTAATCGCCGCGAACATGGCCGCAACGCCGGCCTTGTCGTCGAGATGGCGTGACACGATGAAGCCATTGTCGAGAAATTCTGTCTGCGGATCAATCGCGACGAAGTCGCCGATATCGAAGCCGGTAGCGGCGAGATCACCTGCACTTTCGGCAACGACATCGGGCCTCAGCTCCACTTGGGTCCATGCGACGGGCTGGGTGTCCACCTCCTCGTTAAACGTGTGACCGGAGGCTTTGAGCGGCAGGATCGAACCGCGAAAGGCACCGTGCTGCGCTGTAAAAATCGTGCAGCGCGCGCCTTCGGCAAACCGCGATGACCAGTGGCCGATCGGCACCAGCTCCATCCGCCCATTGTCCTTGAGCGACTTCACCTGCGCGCCCAGCGTGTCGACATGGGCAATCAGGGCGCGTGCTGGCTGGCGGCGCCCGCCCTGAAGCTTCGCGCGGATCGCACCGCGCCGGGTAATCTCGTAATCCACGCCCAGCCGGTCCAGCTCGGCGCAGCACACACGGGTGACGGCATCGGTATAGCCTGTCGGACTTGGCGTCTCGAGCAAAGTCTTGAGAAAGCTGGCGATATAGGTGTCGTCAATCAGGGGCATGGGATGAAATCACACTCATTCGGGGCGGGCCGCCGATAGCGGAAAGAGAAGGTCGATGAAGCGCTCGGCTGTCGGCTGGGGCTCATGGTTGGCAAGGCCGGGGCGCTCATTGGCTTCAATGAAGAAATGGCGACCGCATTCGGGATCCTCGACAATAAAGTCCATGCCGGCGACCGGAATATCAATGGCTCGGGCTGCCTTCAGCGCGCTTGCCGCAATTTCTGGTGCCAGCTCCGCAGTGACATCGTGCAGCGTGCCGCCCGTGTGCAGATTGGCCGTCTTTCTCACCTGCAGCGCCATTCCGCGTGGCAAAATCGCTTCAAGATCATAGCCGCCGGCCTGTACGCAGCGGCGCGTTTCATCATCAAGGGGGATACTGGATTCGCCTTGCGTTGCCTTTGATCGTCTACGCGAAAGACTTTCAATCAGTTCACCGATGGATTTCTTGCCGTCGCCAAGGATCTCCGGCGGCTTTCGCAATGCTGCGGCAATGATCTCGCCGTTGATCACGACGACGCGCAGATCATCGCCTTGAACATATTCCTCGATCAGAATCTCAGGGTGGACGCGCGCCGACGTCTCGATGGCCGCATCCATGTCGGCAATCGTTTCAATGCCCACCACAACGCCGCGCCCCTGTTCGCCCCGAGCGGGCTTCACCACCACTGCGCCACATGCTTCAAGAAAGGCGGCCCGCTCGCTGGCTGTTGCGCTGGCGCTGATCTGGCGGGGCACGGGCACGCCAGCAGCTTCCATCAGCCGCCTGGTAACGGCCTTGTCGTCGCAGCGGCTCATGGCCACCGCCGTCGTCAACTCTGACAGGGATTCCCGGCACGTGACCGCTCGGCCACCCCAGCTCAGCTTGAAGAAGCCGCCTTCAGCGTCGAGCACCTCCACGCCGATGCCGCGGCGGCGGGCTTCATCAACTATCACGCGCGCATAGGGGTTCAACTGTTCTTCCGGCGGCGGACCAATGAACAGTTTCTCGTTTATCGTGTTCTTGCGCTTCAGGGTGAAAACCGGAATGCGCTTGAAGCCCAGCTTTTCATACAGCGCGATCGCCGACTCATTGTCGTGGAGCACTGACAAATCCAGGAATGCGGCCCCGCGCGCCTGGAACAGTTCGGCCAGACGGCGCACCAGCGCCTCACCAATGCCGGGCTGGCTGGTTCGCGGATCAACCGCGAGGCACCAGAGCGATGAGCCATGGGCCGGATCACCAAAGGCGCGTGTGTGATCGACGCCTGTTATGGCACCGAGGATCTCGCCGGTATCGTCGTGTTCCACCACGAGGAATGTCAGGGTGCGGCTATCGCGCTGACGCCAGAAGAAGTCCGGATCTACCGGAACCATGCCACGGGCGCGGTAGATGCGGTTAACCGCCTTGGCATCGGCTTCCGAACAGAGCCTGCGTACGAAATAACCCCGCTGCGGGGTTTTGCTCGCCCGATAAGTCGCCAGATCAAGCCGGTAGGTGTGCGACGGGTCGAGAAATATCTCTTGCGGCGCGGCAGCCAGAACCACATGCGGGTCCCTGATGTAGAAGGCGATGTCGCGCTTGGCGCTCTCTTCGCCGCGTAACACCTCGACCAGTTCTGTGGCCGTGTCGAACGTCTGTGCAAAGGCCAGACGCCCCCACCCGCAATCGACGACAACATTCCCCGGCACGGAATGCTGCCCGGATTCATCTGCTCCCGGAATGGTCGCACGCATGGACTGATCGCGCATCCGCTTCAGACGATGGCCCATTGCATTGCGGCGGCCGGCTTTGCGTCCCTCGGTCATACCCGGTTCCTGGTGGCCTGCCCGCTATACATTATGCGCTTCGAGCCACATCGCGAGCAAGCCAATCTGGTAAAGTTTCGACGCGCGCAGCGGGGTGATATGAGCTTCCGGCTCATCAAGCAGCCTGTTGACGTAGTCGTCGCGCACGATGCCGCGGCTGCGGAAACTGTCCGAGGTGACCGCGTCACGGATCCGTTCCAGATACGGGCCGCGCAGGTATTTCAGCGCCGGAACGGGAAAATACCCCTTCGGCCGGTCAATGACTTCTGACGGAATGATGTCACGACCGACATCCTTGAGAATGCCTTTACCGCCCTCGGCGATTTTTAGCTCGGCGGGAACGCGCGCCGCCAGCTCGACCACCTCGTAGTCGAGAAACGGCACACGCGCTTCAAGGCCGAAAGCCATCGTCATATTGTCAACGCGTTTGACAGGGTCATCGACCAGCATGATCTCGGTGTCGATGCGAAGCGCCTTGTCGATGGGGCGCTCGGCACCGCCTTGCGCAAAGTGCTGGCTGACAAACTGACGGGCAAAATCCCCATCGGTCCAGCCTTCGTGCAAAAGCTCACCCATTTCGGCCCTGTCGCGGTCAAAGAAGGCCCTGGCGTAGGTTTCCACCGCATCATTGGCGTCCAGCATCGGCGGGTACCAGTGGTATCCGGCGAAGATTTCATCCGCCCCCTGACCGGACTGAACCACTTTTACGTGCTTCGACACTTCCTCCGAAAGCAGGAAGAAGCCGACACAATCATGGCTGGTCATCGGTTCGCTCATCGCACCGATCGCGCGTTCAAGCGCAGGCAGGGCGCGCCCGGTATCGATCCGGATCTGATGGTGATCAGTCTGGAAATGCTCGGCAATGATATCCGAGTACTGAAATTCATCGCCGGCTTCCTCGCCGACGCTTTCAAAGCCAATGGAGAATGTCTTCAGTCCGGTCTGCCCGGCTTCGGCCAGCAAGCCGACAATCAGGGAGCTGTCGAGCCCGCCGGACAAGAGGACGCCGACTGGCACGTCGGCCACCAGGCGACGTTTGACGGCAAGGCGAAGCCCGTCGGCTACGCGCTCCTTCCACTCACCGCGCGACAGTCCAGCCTCGTCATCGCTTGGACCGAAAGGCAGGGTCCAGAAGCGCCGCTCCGAGCGCGTGCCGTCGGCCTCAATCCGCAGCAACATCGCTGGTGGCAGCTTGCGAACGCCCTTGAGGATCGTCCACGGCGCAGGAACAACGGCGTGAAAGGAAAAATAGAAGTTGAGCGCCTGTGGATCGAGCGAGGTGTCAATATCGCCAAAGGCCAGCAGGGCGGGCAACGAGGATGCAAAGCGGAAACTGCCCGCTGCCTCGCTATAATAAAGCGGCTTGATCCCCAGCCGGTCGCGCCCGATCAGCACCCGTCCAGTATCGCGCTCCACTATCGCAAACGCGAACATGCCGTTCAGGCGATGAACGAAATCCTCGCCCCAGGCATGATAGCCCTTGAGCAGGACCTCGGTGTCGCCATGCGAGAAGAAGCGATACCCCTTCCCCTCCAGCTCGGCGCGCAATTCCTTGTGATTATAGATGCATCCGTTGAACACGACCGACAGGCCGAGCTCGGAATCCACCATGGGCTGCTGGGCAGCCTCGGTAAGGTCAATGATTTTCAGCCGCCTATGCCCCAGCGCCGCGTGACCCTGGACATTGAGGCCCGCAGCATCGGGACCGCGCGGTGTCATCTGTGCGGTAACGCCCTGAAGTGCCGACAGGTCGGCCGGCTTGCCATCAAAGCGCAATTCACCAGCAATACCACACATGCAATGTCTCTCCTCAAACCAGTCTTCATAAAGTCGGAACGGCGCCGGGCCCGGCCAGACGATCCAGCCCACATATGCCATCGCGCCCGAAGTTCAACCGCTCGCGACGCGCATCGTTCCGTATACGATATAAATTTGCTCGCCACACCCCTTTGGGTGGCACTTCTACACCCGATGCGCCGCCAGGTGAATTTCCTGCGGAACAAGGCACCCTAGCGGAGCGTTATGATGGGGTCACTTCAGAGGAGTCAAACATGAATAGCGACGAAATCAAAGGTAAATGGAAACAGCTTACTGGCGACATCAAAAGCCGCTGGGGCAAGTTGACTGACGACGATCTCAAAGAGGTCGACGGAGAGAAGGACAAGCTGGTAGGCAAACTTCAGGAGCGCTATGGCAAGTCCCGTGAAGAAGCCGAAAAAGAACTTGAAAACTGGTAAGGCGCCTTTTCACTGCCTCGGCGTCAGGAGCGTCTGCCCCCGCGGCAGGCGCTTTTTTTATCATCGGGTAAGGGCGGCACCTGCTTGTCAGCCGGTAGGCGGGAACCGGATAGCAGATTGCCGCGTAAGGATTATGAGCGCCGGCAGATCCCGGCAAACGCGCTTTTAGGGAAGAGCCGGCATGACAAGTCCTCTGATAATGCGCCTGCGTCACCATGGAAAGCTGAGCGACGAAGCGGCTGACGCATTGCTGGGATGCCGGGCTCGAAACCGGCTTGTGGAGCCCGGCCAGAGCCTGATGCAGCAAGGCCAACCGGTTAAATCCCTGTTCTGGATAGAGAGTGGCTGGGCGATGCGTCATCGTTCACTCGCGTGTGGCCGCCGCCAGATACTCAACCTGCTGCTGCCCGGTGATACCGGAGATCTGCAAGGGCTGGTGGACACGCGGGCAGACCACTCCGTCACAGCGATGACACAGCTCATGGTGTCAGAAGTGGATGCCCCGCGCTTCCTCGAACTGATTGAGGGCAACGCGGAGATTTCCTCTGCATTGCTTTGGAGCGTGGTGCAGGAGGAGGGTATATTGCGAGAGCATATCGTGCGGATCGGCCGGCGCAGCGCGCGTATCCGCCTGGCCCATCTGCTGCTTGAGCTGGTGCGGCGTCAGGCGCTTGGCGGCGGCCCGAGCGACGGACGGCTCGAAACCAATCTGACCCGGGATGTCCTTGCTGACTGCCTGGGGCTTACGCCTGTTCACATATCACGCACCCTGAGCGAGTTGCGGCGCGCCGGTCTGGTCAGGATAGAAGAACGTGGACGGCTGCGGGTCATCGATATCGGGGAACTTGCGCGGCACGCGGACTATGACACCCGCTATCTACACCTGCAGCGTCCTGCGCATATCCTCGACCAGCGCGGCCGTGGCGCAGCATAAACGCGTGGTTTGATCTATGTTAGCGCAGCCGCTTCAACACGCTGCTAGGGGAAACGGGCACCAGATACAGGAGAGGGCGGCATCGCCGCCATCTTATGCCTATACCCGGACACTCACTTGCACGCCGTCTGCACAGATACGGCTTTCTGGTAACAGCTGACGCTGCTGCTGCCGGCCGTGTTCTTGACCGGCTGGCTGCCTGCGACAAGACCAGCCACACATTTGAGTCAGCCTCCAGCCGCGAGCGTGAGATGTTCCGCCAGTTTACGGGAGATCTGAAGTCAGAGGCGCCGTCTGCCCGGACCAATTTGCGTTTCATGCCCGCAGCCGCGCCGATCAGTCCTGCCTCGTATGCCGCCGCGCTGTGGGGATTGCCGTTCACCTCACGCGCCGTCGTGGTGCTGGTATGCGTTGAAGGCGTTTCGCTGGCAGAGGCGGCTTTCATAGCCGGCACGCCGCTGGCGAGGGCGGAGCATTTCATGCTGTATGGACTTCTGGCGTTCGGCTCCGAGATGGCGTGACAAAAAAGCCCCCGCACATTCATCTGTGCGGGGGCTTGATGCGGCATGCTGACGCTTATCTGGCGTCGTCATCCGATGACGCGATACGCTCGATATCCGTCTCCGTTACCGAACGGGCATGAACACCCCATTCCTCGCCATCGTGCTCGACAGACAGGCTGGAGAAGGGCAGACGGCCCGTCTCGCCCAGCATGTTGAAGAAGCCGTTGTCGCGCACGACCACATGCTCGGCAGCGCCATCCTCACTGAACTCGATGTCGCGGATGACCGCGACCGCCTCGCCATCGGCGCCGTGAATCTCGGCGCCCGACAGGTCGGAATAGTACAGCGCGGTCTCTGAACGCTCTTCGGCGAGCTCAAGAGCCATGGCCGAACGCTCGCCCGCAGCCGCCGCTTCCATGTCGGCTTCACGCAGATCAGCCTCGACGCGGATCTCACCGTTATCCAGGCCGCGTTCGACGGTTGCTGAAACGGCATCCACTTCGATCTCGTCACCGAACACACCCAGGAAACCACCATGTGAGACGACAAGGGCCTCGACCTGGCCGTCAGCGCTCATGCGCAGATCACTGATCGGTGCCGAACCGTCCTCGTATTCAAGATCGGTGGAAGTCAGCGTGCGGCCGGTCAGGCGGGTCCTGTCAGGATTGACAGCGTCCTCGATCGCGTCACCGGTCTCGCCGGCCCAGTCGCCAGCCTCGTCGGTGCGCTCGCTGGCCCAGTCACGGGCTTCCTCGGTTCTGTCAGATGCCTGGCCTTCCGGCTCATCGGCGATGGCATACGGGGCCATGAGCCCACCAGCAGCAATAATGGTACAAGTTTTAAGAAGCGATTTCATGTCACTCTCCTTGTGTAGCAGCTCTTAATATCCCTGCTTCACACAACGTTGTGGAGATCACTTCGTTCCTCTTTTGTGTAAATAGTTTCCAATACAAAGCGGGCCGAAACATATGTTACGGCCCGCTTTGTATTGGTCACAATATAACATCAAGGAACGACAAGCATCAAACGGGCGGTCTGCCCCTGAACGCCTGGAATACGGCCGACAGCACCGCCAGAGCGAGTGCGATGACAAAGAGTATCTGCGCAATCGTAGCAGCGGCTCCGGCGAGCGTCATGAAGCCCAGCACAGCGCAGACGATGGCGATAATCAGAAATAGCAACGCCCAGCCGAACATGGCCGCACTCCTTTTCCGTCAGGATGCCTTCGCCGGCTCGGTGGCGAAGAACAGCGCCTGGCTGATCGTCGCTGCAACCGTTTCCGGCATGAACGGCTTGGTGATGAGATAGGTCGGCTCCGGACGCTCCCCGGTCAGCAGGCGTTCAGGATAGGCCGTGATAAAGATCACGGGCATGTCGTGCCGGGCGAGAATGTCGCGCACGGCATCAATCCCGGACGAGTTGTCGGCAAGCTGGATATCGGCCAGCACGAGACCCGGACTGTGCTGGTTTGCCTTCTCTACCGCCTCGGTGCGCGTGCGCGCCGTATCGCACACCCGGTGCCCCAGACCTTCGACAACGCTGGCCAGGTCGAGCGCGATGATAGGCTCGTCCTCGATGATGAGGACCGATGTCGCAAGATCGCTTTCCAGCTCTTTTTGAGCTTCGAGCAACGCCGCTTCGGCCTCCTGCGGACTGATCCGCATGATCTTCGCCGCATCCGCCGTGCTGAACCCTTCAACAGAGGTCAGCAGCAGCACCTGGCGGTGCACCGGCGTGATACGCGAGATGCGCTCCTCCAGCGCGGAGGAAAACTCAGGCCCGCCTGAACTGTCCCATGCGGTATGGAAGATCTGGTAAAGCGCAATCTTGGGACTCTCTTCCCGGTCAAACCCGTCCGGGTCTGAAAGAATGGCCTCCAGGCAAGCGCGCACGTAAGCATCACCGCTTGTTTGAGAACCTGTCAGGATACGCGCATAACGCCGCAAATAGGGCAAATGCGGGCGGATAGCGTTCGAAAAACTCATCAGTCTCCTCCGGAGGAATCGGAACAATAACGCTGGCGGCCGAATCCGGTTCCCGGTTAACTGCGCAGGCTGCGGAACCGTAAATCGGCCCCGGCGTTGTCTGGCCTGTCAAAGCGCATCAGTATGCCGACTTCGTTCTAAAAAGCATCATTGCGGGGATGCGCATTCCAACGTGTGAAGCGGATGAATAGCAAGAGCCAAATGAGCAATCCTGACGAGAAGCCGGGCGCCAAGGCAGTAAAGAGCCGCCAGCGCGTCATCGGTGCACGCCTGCAGGCGATGTATGATGACGTCGTCCGTCAGGGCGTGCCTGATGATTTCGAGAAGATATTGTCCGCGCTGGACGATCTTGACGGCAGTCAGCCTGACGAACCGGATTCTTCATCTGGACGCAAGGGCTGAACCATGGCCCGTGAAGAGACTGTTGAATCTGGAGATGCGCCCGCCGAACCCCTTCCCGCGAGCGAGTTCAAGCGAGAGATGGCCGAGGCCATCCCGTATATGCGCGCGTTTGCCCGGTCACTGGCAGGCAATGACAGCGCTGCAGACGATCTCACGCAGGATGCTCTGATCAAGGCGTGGAGTGCGCGTCAGCGCTTCCGCGCAGGCTCGAATTTCCGCGCCTGGATATTCACGATTGTCCGCAACCAGTTTTATTCCAATTGCCGCCGGAGCTGGCGTCAGGTTGCCTGGGATCAGGAACAGGCGGACCGCACGCTGACCGGACCCAGTTCCATGAACGGAGTTCTGGAATTGGACGAAACCCGCCGGGCTCTGCTGGAGCTTCCCGATGACCAGCGCGAGGCGATCATTCTGGTAGGCGCGGGCGGCTTTTCCTATGAAGAAGCGGCCAATATCTGTGGCTGCGCGGTCGGCACCGTGAAAAGCCGGGTCAGCCGCGCCCGCTCGGCGCTGGCGGCGATACTTGAATCGGGCCCGCGCCAGCGCTCTGCCACAGACAAGGTGCGTCCGTCTGAATCGGCCAATCTGATCATGGCCGAGGTCAAATCCCTCACGCCGGGGGGCTGACGCCGGTGCCCGGAGGGATGCAGGAGGCGCTGAAGAGCGGATCGCGCCGGGGCCTGAGGGTGCAGTTGCTGGCGGTGCTGGTACTGGCACTCCTGCCGCTGCTGGTATTGTCCAGCGTACAAGGCGTCATGGAGTACGAAGACCAGCGCGCGCGGGAGATGGACCGCCTGCACTCCGCTGCCCTGACTGCCTCGGATGCCATAATGGCAGCGTTCTCACGCGCCGATGGCATGAGCGGCGCGATCGCCTTTCAGGCTTTTGCGCTGATGGATGATCCGGCGCTGTGTGCGGTCACGTTGCAGCGTATGGCTCAGGCTGACGACACCATTTCCAACATTGCGATCGTTGATGCGCGCGGTGAGCTGGCGTGCTCGGCAGTTCCTGCAGATCCCTCGGCATCCAATTTCAGTTCCCGCGACTGGTTTGTTACGCTTCGCGAAGGCGAAGAACGCACCCATAGCGATGTTGTTTTCGGTGCCATGTCGCAGCGCCAGGTCGTACTGACGGTGCGCCGGCTGCAAAGCGGCCTGGGCGCCGACGAGACCGTTGAAGACGAATTTGCCGGTGTCGTCGCTGTCGCAACCGACATGGATGCTGCAGCACGCCTCGTGCGCCGTGAACGGCTGCCGGAAGACGCTCAGCTGGCCCTCATCAGCCGGCAGGGCGCTTTGAAGCTGGATGTGAACACGAATCCGGACGATGTATTTGAGGGCGCAGAGGTCGGGAGTCTGCTCGAACAGGCCCGCCCCGGCGAAGCCCTCCGCGCTGAAGCAACAGGGGTCCGGTCCAGCTATGAGGTGATTGTGGCCTCTCTCATTCCTGAACGGCTGGGCGTTGCGATTGCGGCCCCCGCGCGGGTGTTTGAGAGTTTCAGCGGGATCAGCGTCATCAGCACATTTGCCATTCCGGCCCTGATGACCTTGCTCGTGCTGATCTGCGTGTGGGTGGCGGTCGACTATTTCATCCTGCGCTGGCTCACCTATCTGCAACGCATTGCCCAACTTTATGCTGCAGGCCGACTTGACCTTGTTCCGCAGCGGGCCCGCAAGGCCCCGCGCGAAGTGGCGCGCCTGGCCGCCGTCATGGAGCAGATGGCAGCCTCGCTGGACGAGCAGCGCAAGGAGCTAGCCGATGCCGTAGACCAGCGCTCGGGCCTGCTGCGGGAAATCCACCACCGTGTCAAAAACAACCTTCAGGTGATCGTCAGCCTGCTCAATCTGCAGTCGGGGCGCATCAGCGACCCGGCTGCGGCGCAGGCGCTGCTGGAGGCCCGCCAGCGCATCAATGCGCTGGCGCTGGTGCACCGCAGCCTCTACGAGACCGATGATCTTCGGTATATCGAGGTCAAGCCCTTCCTAGAAGACCTCCTTCACAACCTTGGAGAGGTTCTGGGCGGCCACGAAAGCCGGATCATTCTCGAGGTGGAGTGCGCCGAGTTTGCATTAAACCCTGATCAGGCCGCGCCCATGGCCCTGTTTGTGACGGAAGCCGTCACCAATGCATTCAAACATGCCTTCACGAACCAGGATTCAGGTCGGATCGTGGTCAAGCTCATTTGCGAAGATGACCGGGACTGCATAATTTCTGTCAACGATAACGGTGCTGGCACCATCCCTTCAGCGCGCTCGGGAACCGGGTCCTCGCTGATGAATGCGTTCGCCCAGCAGCTCGGTGGCGCCTTTACAAGCGGCACGGGCTTCCTCGGTGGCCACGAGGCCAGTGTGAATTTCCCTCTCAACGACCGCTGGGCGAACTAATTCCGGCCATGTTGGAATTGTCACGAGTCCGGTTGCCGATGAGTGCGGCACGCCCGCACAAACCGGCGGAACAGGCGGCGCATGTCGGAGCGGTAAATGAGGAGTTCGGGGTGAAACTGGACGCCGAAACGTAAAACATCGCCGTCAGACTCGATCGCCTGAACGCCGCCATCGTGCCCGCAGGCGGTTGCGGTAAATCCGGGCGCAATATTGCGCACGGCCCGCTTGTGCAGGCTGTTTACGCTTAATGGCCCCGGCCCGAACACGCTGGCCAGAAACGTGTTTTCAAGTATATCAACCCGCTTGCGAAACAGGGTGTAGCCGACCGGCCCATTGGGCCAGCCTTTGGTCAGCTCGGGATCGAGGCGCTGGTGCAAGTCGCCGCCCGCTTTTACATTGAGCATCTGAAGGCCCCGGCAAATCCCCATGACCGGTATGGACCGGGCAAACGCGATCTCGAGCCAGGCCAGCTCAAGCGCATCTCGCGACGGATCAAAGCGTGCATCAATTTCAACGTCGGCATTGTACCGGGCCGGATGAATATCGAGGCCGCCCAGCAGGATCAGGCCGTCAAGATGACCCGCCTCGCGGCCCGGCCCGGTGCGCAGGCGCACCGGGCTGCCGCCACAAAGCCATATGATGAACGCCGTCAACGCGCCTACCAGCCGGTCGCCGTCTGGCGCGCCGATATATCCGATAACAGGTCTCAAAATGTCTATTCCATAGGCTTGTAGGATATCTCGGGGGGCAGTTTGCCGTGGCGTGCCAGATGCGACGCGATAAACAGCACGCCCAGCGCTGAACGTGGATCATCCTCGGCCATGAGATCAATATCGAGATCGGACCTGTCGGTCAGGCGGAACATGATGTCGTCGATAGCCTCGCCCGCCGATTTGGCGCTGCCCAGCGTGCTCAGGAATCGCCCCACCCGGTCCATCAGATTGCCTTCGGAGGCTGTCAGGCGCTCCCATGCCTCGCTGAGATGTTCGGCGTATTCCGTTTCCGAGAAGGCTTCCGACACCGCCGAAGCCATCCATATCATGGGCACTTTCGAGCGATGGCCGATTTGGGGCGTTCCAGGATCGGAGCGGATGGCACCGAACAGCGTCTGTTCCAGCAACAGGCGCGGATAGTCCACGCCGGAGAGCTTGGAATGGCGAACGCCTGCCCAGAAGCGGGCATTGATCTCGATGAGGAGCGGCGTATCGGCCTCTTCACCCGTCCACATGAAATCGGCTTCAAATACGCCGTCCCAGCCGGTTTCGTGCGCGATGCGTTCCACGGCCTTCACAAACGGCGCGGCATCAACTGTTTCGCGCACGACGCCCGCGCCGTGTTCCTTGGGAAACTGTTCGAGATTGGTATAGGCCGAGCAGATGACGAGCTCGCCCTTATTGCAAAGCGCTGACACACAGTAATCGCTGCCCGGTGCCAACTCCTGCGCCAGGATGATGTCCTTTTCCCGCAATCCGCCGGCATAGGATTTAAGCGCGTCGGCATCGGCAATCTTGCTGATGCCTCGCCCGCCTGCACCCTCTGACGGCTTTACAAGGAAAGGATAGGAGAAGCCTTCCGGCTCGTGCAGGCCGGTCTTGCCGTCGCCAATTCGCTCTGTCGCGGGGGCCGGAATGCCCGTTCCCGATACTGTTTCGGCAAGGTGATGCTTGGGCGTGACCTTGCTGATCGCATCCGCGTCGGGTGCGGCGATGGTGACATGAGCGGGGAAGCGGTCACGCGCGCGCGCCAGCAATTCCATTTCTTCAAATACCGGCATGATGACCACGCCATTTTCGGCGTATTTCGCGCACGCCTCGACCATATCGGTGATGAAGGCTTCCGGGTCAGTGCGGCTGTCAGCGGTAATGATGGCCTCGTCACAATTCTTGGAGAACCCCAGCGGCGTCATGTCGACACTGTCAGCGGCAACAATCCGCCCGGCCAGTTCGCGGCAGGATTCTGCGACCGTCAGCGACATGAGACTGCGGGCATAGGTGATAATCACAACAGGTTTTGTCATGGACAGGCAAACGCGCTGTGCGGGCACCGGTTCCCTTGATGCATGTCCAGCAAACTAACCTGACAAGGTCATTTTTCTCTGATAAGAGAAATGCAACAGAAAATGAAAACGGGGAGACCTGCCATGAAGGGCATCATTGCAAAACTGGCGCTTGCGGGCGCTCTGGCCTTTAGTCCGGCTGCGTTCGCGCAGGACTATGACATTGTTCTCAACAATGGCCGGGTCATTGATCCGGAAACAGGGCTGGATGCGATCCGCCATGTCGGCATTCGCGGCGGCGAAATCGCGGCCATCTCCGAGACCCCGCTGGAAGGCATCCGCACGCTGGATGTCACTGGCCGTATCGTGGCTCCGGGCTTTATTGACCTGCACGGGCACGGTCAGAACACACCCTCCGGGCGCATGCAGGCCCTCGACGGCGTGACGACGACGCTGGAGCTGGAATCAGGCGTCCTGCCCGTCGCCGACTTCTATGACACGGCCGCCGAAGAAGGCCGGCCGATCAATTACGGCGCGGCAGCGAGCTGGGCCCATGCGCGTATCGCCGCCGTCATGGAGGTGGAGCCTGACGCCGATACCTACTGGTTCTTCCGCTATATCGGTGATCCGCGCTGGCAGACCGAGCTAGCAGACAATGAACGCCTGTCGGAGATCCTGCGTCACATCAATACCGGGATCGAGGAAGGCGGGCTGGGGATCGGCATTCTCCTGGGCTATGCGCCGGGCATTGGCCGGGCCGAATACCATGCCGTCAACGCGCTGGCCGCTGCCCGTGATGTGCCGACCTTCACCCATGCGCGCTTTTTGAGCGCCATCGAGCCGCAAAGCTCGTTTGAAGGCTTTCAGGAGATGGTTGCCGTCGCCGCCGGTACGGGAGCGCACATGCATATCAGCCATCTCAACTCGATCAGCCTGTCAGATATCGACCGTATCGCCGACATGATCGCGACCGCCCAGAACAATGGCGTGAACATTACCGTGGAGGCCTATCCCTATGGCGCTGGCGCAACCGGTATCGGTGCGGCCATGTTCCGCGGCGAGAACTGGCGTGAGCGCATGGGCGGGATCGAGTATTCCGACTTCACCGTGCAAGGCCAGCCGCTGGACGAGGAACGCTTCCTTGATCTTCAGGAGAACGCGCCGGGTACCGGCATCGTGGTTCATTTCCTCAATCCCGATGAGCGCCCGGAGCATCAGGCCTATCTGGACCGTTCCATCCTGTTTCCCGGTGGGGCTATTGCCTCTGATGGCGGCCCGTGGGCCGTCGGTGATGAGCGCTTGTCTGGCGATGTGTGGCCGATCCCGGAAAACGCCCATTCCCACCCGCGCAGTGCAGGCACGTTTGGCCGCTTCCTGCGCATTTATGCCCGCGAGCGCGGCGTGATCGACTGGCCTGAAGCCATCGCCAAGGTGAGCTTCTATCCGGCCCGCATCCTGTCAGATTCCGTGCCGCAAATGCGCCACAAGGGACGCCTGCAGGAAGGCATGGACGCTGATGTGGTGGTCTTCGACCCTGACACCGTCTCCGACCGGGCAACGTTCGAGCAGCCCGCGCAGGCAACAGTGGGCTTTGACTATGTGATCGTGAACGGCACGGTGCTGGTCAATGAAGGTGAAATCGACACCTCGGTCCTGCCCGGCCGCGCAATCCGGGGCACTGTCGCCACCACCAGCGGGGAGTAATCCCTACTCCGCGCTGGTTGTGCGTATCCTCATCAGTTTCCAGACGCCAAGCGTCAGGACCGGGATCACGAAGACGGCAATGATCATCAGCGACAGCGCGCGGTAACCGTTGGCGATCAGGGCGATCAGCCCGAAGCGGTCGGCGATCACCATCGCTGCCAGCAGTATCGTGCCCGCAATGGCAAGGCGCGTGCGCATGCCGATGGGGCGGGGGCGCACGGCGGAAATGCGTTCATTGACAGCGTGGACGGCACTCACGCTGGTTTCCAGCAGGGCCACGAACACCATGAACTGGAAGACCATCTGGAAGAGCGGCGAGCCGAGACGTTCGAGAATGTAGTTGGACGGCAAGGCCGCCTCGCCGATCGCCGGATAGAAGGCGAGCATGCACAGGAAGAAGGCGATGGCGGGCAAGGCGGCGAGCGGACCGGCCAGAGCGCCTGCGATAACCGCGTCACGCTGGCTGGTCAGATGGCGCAGCATGGGCAGGATCACGACCGCGCCCACCACATTGTATCCGGCATAGGTCAGACCGGCGGTGGCCCAGCCTGTGGCCGGGATCTGTGCGTCGAAACTGGCGAGAATATCGCCGCCCGTCTGGGTGAAGCACATCACCACGAAGACGGCATAGACAAGATAGAGGAAGAGTGAGGCGTATTTGAACAGTCCCTCAACGCTTTCCTGTCCGAAGCCGGTAAAGACCAGCACCGAGAGCGCTAGCACCAAAGCCCCGGTCCATCCGGGCAGCCCGAACAAAGCTGCGCCGATTTCCCCGGCGGCTGCGCCAAACACAGCCAGGATCAGGAACAGGAAGCACAGATAGGCAAACTCGAAAAGCGGCCAGAACGGGCCAAGCAGGGCCTTGAAGAAAGTCAGGTAATTGCCGCTGTGCGTCGCGCGCGCGAAGGCAAAGGTCACCGCGCAGACAAGGCTCCACACCAGTGTGGCCAGGATGAGCCCCATCAGCCCGCCCAGCGGGCCGGACGGCATGAAAAACTCGGCCAGCTCACGCCCGGTAGCGTAACCGCCGCCGATAACCACGGCCTTGAAGGCAAGACCCGGCAGGATCAGACGCTGAAAGAGGCTGGGGGACGCACTCATTGGACGAGCGCGGCTTCCGGCTCCAGACAGGCCTCTACCAGAGCATCAAAGGCCGCCCCGCCGCGGATCGGATCCGCACAGGGCAAGCCGGTCCGGCGTGTCTCCGCGTCGATGGCCCGGCGCGCCTCTTCCTCGGAAAGTCTGGACGTGTTCAGACTGATCCCGCCGACGCGCACATCCGGGTTCACCCGGCGCGCATGCATGAGATTGAGCTCGATCACCTCATCGATAGAGGGCACGGGGTAGTTTGCCTCAAGACCGATAATCCGTTTACGTCCAAACTCGTGACAGATCACCAGCACGTCCGGCTGGCTGCCATGCAAGAGGCCAAGAGAGACCCCGGCATAAGAGGGGTGAAAGAGCGAGCCCTGTCCTTCGACAATATCCCAGTGATCTGCAGGGGCGTCCGGCGATAACGCCTCAGCGGCGCCGGCGAGAAAATCACTGACCACGGCATCCATCGGTATCCCGCCGCCCGCAATGAGAATACCGGTCTGGCCGGTCGCGCGGAAACTGGCCTTGACCCCGGCATTGCCAAAGGCACGCGTCAGCGCCAGCGCGGTGTATTTCTTGCCCAGAGCGCAATCGGTACCCACAGTCAGCAGGCGTTTGCCAGTACGCTTGCGTCCCGTACCAAGGGGCAACCCCTCCGGTGGGCGTCTGACATCGATGAGCTGCCGTCCCAGCCGGTCCGCAGTCGCCTTGAGTTCCGAAACGCTGGCCAGCGGCATATGCATACCCGAGATAATATCGAGCCCCGCTTCCATCGCTTCGAGAAGGGCAGGTATCCAGGCCGGGCGCAGCGCGCCGCCCATGGTCGCTGCACCAATCACGAGTGAGCGGGCGCCCGCGCGCACCGCCTCTGCCGGTGCCATGACCGGCAGCCCCAGCCGCAAGGGGTTGCCCGGCAGGGACCACTCGGCCACGCACTGGTCTGGCACCCAGTCGCGCAGGCCTGCCGCCGTCTTGGCGTAGGACAGGTCGGTAACATCCCCCAGAAACAGGAGATAGGGCCGGGGCAGGGTCAGAACGCTCATCAGGCCGCCTCTCTTTCCGGCAAGCCCCACCCGCGGGGCGGGCACACCAGATAACCATCTTCGTAGCGCGCCGGCGGATCACGGTCAGCGGCAAGGTGCCAGGGACCGTCCAGGTCCACGACGTCGCAAAGCTGGCCCACAATGGCCGCAGGGCCGCATGACAACGATGTTCCGACCATGTTTCCAACCATCACGCCCAGGCCGTGTTCGCGCGCGAGATGCGCCATCTTCAATCCTTCCGTAAGCCCGCCAGACTTGTCGAGCTTGATATTGATCACGTCATAGACCGGCGCGAGCCGGGCAATGTCTGCGCTGGTCTGGGCGCTCTCATCCGCTGCCAGCGGGATCGGCGAGTTGAGGCCTTCAAGGCTCTCATCAGCACCGATGGCGCAGGGCTGTTCGAGAAGGCTCACCCCTTCCTCGATCAGGCAAGGCAGGAGCGCCTCGACGCCCTTGCGGTCAAAGGCCTGATTGGCATCGACCCCGATCCATACATCCGGCGCAGCAGCGCGTACCGCGCGCACACGATCCGCGTCCAGACCATCACCAATGAGTTTCAGCTTCAGCGCCCTTACCTCGCCAAGACCGGCCGCCTTTGCGCCCATCGCCTGGGGCGTATCAGCCCCGAGTGTGAAGGTGGTAAGCAAGGCGGAGGGTTCGGACAGTCCAGCCAGTTGCCAGACCGGCTGGCCGCGCTCGCGGGCTTCAAGGTCCCACAAGGCGCAGTCGACGGCGTTACGCGCGCCCCCTGCGGGCAACAGGTCCTGCAGGGTTTCACGCGAAATTCCAACTTCAATCTCGCGCCGGACGGCCTCGATCGCGGCCAGCATGCTGGCACCGGTTTCGGCATGATAATATACGCCCGTTGCCTCGCCGCGCCCGATCCGGCCGCCGCGCGAAAGCGTGCAGACGGCCAGATCAACCTTTTCCATCACGTGTCCGGTGATACGAAACGGCGTTTTCAGGCGCATCGGTTCGATACGAACCGACAGGGCTAGCGGCGTGGCCACGGGCATGCTTGCGTCCTCCGCCTAGTAGGTCAGGCCAAAGTTGAAGAAGCCTGCTGCGGCGAGGAACCAGATCATCACCAGCGCCGAGGCGACAAGCACAAGGCCCCAGATCTTGGCGAACCAGCTCGCCGGCCCGGTCCAGACGACGAATGCGTTCCAGAGGGCGATCAGCAAACCGGCAACGGGCAACACGCTCAGGAACTGCATGAGCACGATCATGGTGTCCATGCGGCCATCGAGCCGGTCAAGCTCGGCCATCATGAAGGTCACCAGAAACAGCCAGCCGCCAACATGCGCCAGTATTGCAAGCGCGCCGAGCGGAGCAGCCCGGTGGGCCATGGCCTGACGCCCGGACAGCGCGAACGGCTTCTGGAAGCGCCAGCGCACGATGGCCCGCACAGGCCAGAACAGTATTGTGAGTACAAGCGCGCCAGCGGCAAGCCCGGTCAGGGGCAGCAATACCGCGCCATTGCGCCACCACTCCACCGGCGTGAACATCATAAAGGGCGAGAAGAACGACGCGGAGAACATCTCCACTTCACCCTCGTCATTGATGCGGGCCGACAGACGCTCCACGCCGCCCACTTCCTGCCAGATGAAGGGTTCAACCTCGTGGAAACGCCTGGGCGTTCCTGCGGCATCGGTGAGGATGGACAGGCTGATTTCGTGGTCTGCATTCATCGTCACGGTGGGCTGGCCCAGCACGGCTGTGGCTGCCACGAAGTTCTGATGGGCGCGCCGTGAGATCACGTAATTGCCAACCAGCATGCGGCCATGCTCCTCGGCCGTGTCCAGTGTAGGCAGATCTACCGCTTCAGCCGGGAAATACCGGTCGGTGAAGCCTTCGAACAGGGACTGACGGATACGTCCCGGAGCGCCGCCCCGGCCAGAGCTGTTCACGGAGATGTAGAGCCCGACACCGTGATCCAGATAGAGGTGCAGGTTGGAGTGGAAAAGCGTCGTATCGCCGCCATGGCCGATAATGCGATGACCATTTCGGTTCTGCTCGTAGAAGCCCAGCAGCATCGCATTGACACCGGGCAGTTTGCGATCCGCCGTTGTGTGCATCTGTTCGGCGGTTTCCGGTGACAGGATACCTTCGCCCTGATTGAGATGGGCGATCATGAACCGGCCCATATCATCCCCACTGGCCGACATCGAACCGGCAGGCGCAGGCGTTACAAATTCAAAGTCGCGGCCTTCGCCGTCGGACGCACGCATATAGCCCGACGACATCAGGTCTTGCAGATTTTCGGGCAAGGGCTGGCGCATGCTTGAGCGCTCCATGCTCAACGGCGCAAAGATGTACTCGTCCACATAGTCGTCGAATGATTGACCCGATACCCGCGCCACGACATGACCGGCCAGCGCGGTGGCATAATTGGAGTAGGCGGGCATTTCGCCAGCCGGGTAAACCGCCGCCGGGGTATTGTCGCGGACATATTCGTCAAGCGGCTGGAATCGCTCCGGGTCCTGCATGATCAGCGCGCGCACCTGCTCACCCCAGCCGGGCGTGTGGGTCATCAGGTGACGCATGGTGATGGGGCGCTCGACCCCGGTTACCTCAAAATCGAGATAGGTGTTGATGTCGGCGTCCAGATCAATCAGTCCCTGTTCGACCAGCTGCATGACAGCAGTCCAAGTGACGAGTTTGGAAATGGAGCCTGGACGAAACAGGGTGGAGGCCGGATCGACCGGTGTGCGGCTTTCCACATCCGCATAGCCATAGCCTTGGCTAAACAGGATTTCCCCATCTGCCACGACGGTGACAACGGCCCCGGCAATATCGCCTTGGGCCAGCGCATAGGGCATGAAACCGTCCAGCCAGCTTTCCAGATCATCCGGATCGATCAGACCGGGTTCATCTGCCGGCACCGCTTCCTGTTCGGGCAGTTCAGGCAACTGGATCTCATCCTCGTCGCGAGGATCAAGGTCGGGCACCTGGGCAGTGGCCGCTGCCAGACTGAAGCTGGCCAGCAGCGCTGTCAGCGCACCGCGCATCACGTACTTCATCATCACATTTCCTTCCCTGTCCCATATTCAGCCCGGCTTTTAAGGAGGCCGTCTGTGCGGTGCGCCCGCAAGCCGAAGGCGATGCGCGGTGGAGCGCACGGCGCTCCACCGCGCGATAATTTCAGACGCCTTTCCTAATAGCGAAGGCGGACACTTATACCGACGCTGCGGGGCCGGTTAACGCTCGCTGCAATAATGGGCGCGTCAAGCTGACCATCCGGCGTGATGAATTGCTGGAACGGATTTGCCCCCAGATTTACCGCCTCTATGTCGTTCAGCAGATTAGCGCCGTACAGGTCGACCGACCAGACATCGTTCGAGACACCAACCCGCAGGTTGAGATACTCTAGCGAGTCAAGCCGGGCCGACTGGAAGTTCTGCACATCGGAATAGCGCTCATCAATGAACTGGAACGAGCCGTTCGAATTGAACGACCAATCCCCGGTCCCCAGCGGACGCGAGTATGAATAGCCTGCCGTCAGTGTCAGGCCGGGAATGTTCGAAGGATTATTACCCTCGCGCAGATCAAATGGTCCGAACGCACCGCCGGGAGCGGCAGTTATCAGCGCCCCACTCTGGAACTCCGCATCAATCACCGATGCGTTGAAAAAGGTGGAGAGGTCGTCATTGACCTGAAGCGTTGTTTCAAACTCAAGGCCGAGAATGGTCTGCTCCGGCCCGTTCACCGTGTTGTTTGCCGGCGTATTCACCTGGATCTGCGTGTCATTGTAAGTCGTATGGAAAACACCCAGATTGGTAACGAGATTTCCTCCGAGCCAGGAAGCCTTAACGCCGCCATCGATGGAAATCACCTCATCTTCGTCGAAGGATAGGTTGGCGAGAAACACGGCCTGATTTCCGCCCGAAGCCCCAAGGGCGGCCAGCGCGTTGCCGACGCCACCATTACGCACGCCACGCGCATAATTGGCGTATAGGAGAATGGAGTCGGTAAGGTCGTACTCTACTCCGAGACGCGGCAGGAATTCCTCCAGTTCAAAGACGAACGAAGTGCCTACTCCGGCATTCCTGAGAACATCCAGCGTGCTGACAAAGCCGATTGGATTGGCCTCGGTCCACGGGATCAGATTTCCGCTTCCGTCAAACTGCGGGACCAGATTGACCGTGTTATCCAGCTGCAAATCGGTCGTGATGGTGTCGTTCACATAGCGCACGCCACCGATCAGACGCAGGCGGTCAGTGAGCTCATATGTGAGCTCGGTAAACACCGAATACTGCTCCGCATTGGTGGTCGAAAGGCGGCTGGCGAGATTCTCGCTTGGGGGAGTGGTAATGGCAGCGCACCCCGCACAGGTCAGAAACTGACCGCTGCTGCTATCCCGGTTCCGGTAATAGATACCGGAGGTGAAGTTGAATGGCCCGTCCAGATTGGAGACAAAGCGGAATTCCTGCGACAATTGTTCGAAATCGCCTGAACCGGTCGAGAAGGTGGTCGTGTTCACCGTTGGAAAGAATGGCGCAAGGCCGAACGAGTTGCCGGCGCTGAACAGCGCCGAGCTGGTGCGACGGTTGTAATAGCCGGTGATGGAGGTGATATCGAGCCAGTCGAGGCCCTCATATGAAAGACGCGCCGAATAGAGGTCGAAATCATCCCGGTAAGTGCCTGAGCGCGGTGAGGCTGAGTAGGTCAAATCTTCCGGGTCGGAGCCTGGATCAACCTGCGTGGCCTCGCCCATTTCATCACGCGTCAGGAACGCGGAGAGGCGAAGTTCCAGATTGTCCGTGAAGCGCGCGAGCAGAACCGCCCGGCCGCCATAGGTCTCGAAGTCGTTGACGTCTTCACCCTCGCTGGGATTGTCGATGAACCCGTCATCCTGCCGGTGAAAGCCTGAAACCCGTATTCCCAGGCGGCCCGGCACGAGGATCGCCGAAACTGCATTGTCGACACTGTGAGCATAGCCGCCATCGGTGATGGTCTCATACCGCCCCGACGCCACACCCTCGAAGGTTGGCCCGTCCAGATCGGGATCATTGGTGAAATACCGGATCACGCCGCCGACCGCGCCTTCGCCAAACAGTGTCGGCTGAGGCCCGCGAATTACCTCGATGCGGTTCAGATCGACCGAGCTAAAATCGCGGATGCTGCCCGATCCCGTCACCGAGACATCATCGAGAAACACGCTGAATACAGAGCTGGTCTCGTAGCCGCTGCCCGCAGTGCGTACGCCGCGAATGGCTATATTGTTCGCATTCGGACGGGTTTTGACATTGTCCAGGCCGGCGATCATCCGGCCAAGGTCCTCAATATCATAGATGCCTTGCTCCACGATCTGCGATTCGGAAAGGCCGGCGATACTTGCGCCAACATCTTGAATCGACTCTTCGCGAAAGCGCGCCGTCACAGTGATGATGTCACGTACCTGCGAGGTGATGACGGGCTCCTCACCTTCCGGCGATGCCTCCTGTAAGGCGAGTGCCGGTGCGCACAGTGCGAGCGCGGCAGTGCTCAAGAGTCCCGCGCGAAATGAATGCCTGATCATGTTGATTCTCCCCTCCTGAACTTTGCGTTCATGGTTTCCCGGCCTGACGGATACGGGCAGCAGACATGCCATTGACCCATGGCACCCGATCAGGTCTATCGGAGCAGCCTTGATCCCGATAAGAGAATTGTCAATCAATTTCTCTGATCAGGATCATTCCGGCCTTTTGGTACTCGGGTCACGGCAATTCGCCTTCCGGGCTTTGCCTCGGCGGGGTGACAGCGTTAGCGTGGCGCATGTCCCGGCTGGAAATATGTTTTCCGAACGGGACTGTTCTGTTTATTTTCAGCTTCGTAGCGATCAGGGACCTGAGATGAGCAACAGCACCGCCAATACGACACTCGGTCAGGTTGTCCGGTCCATCCGGCAGCGTAATGGCTGGACGCTCAAGGAAATGAGCGTCCGATCGGGAATTCCGCTCTCTACCCTGTCCAAGATCGAGCATGACCGGCTGACGCTGACTTACGACAAGCTGCTCCAGCTCAGCCAGAGGCTGGATATCCCGCTATCGGACCTGTTCAGCGTTCCCGGCCAAGACAATAATAATACGCCTGCGGGCACAATTACCGGCCGGCGAGCCAAGGGCACGCTGGATACCGGGGTGCGGGTGGAAACCGACAATTACGACTATTTCTATCTGTGCACCGAGCTGCGCAAGAAGAGCATGATCCCGATCTTCACCAAGGTACGCGCCCGCACCGTGAAGGAATTCGGAGACCTGGTCCGGCATGGCGGCGAAGAGTTTATCTTCGTGCTGGAGGGCCGTGTGGAAGTACATACCGAATTCTATGACCCGGTCGTGCTGGAAAAGTGGGAATCCTACTATCTCGACAGCTCGATGGGGCACGCCTACCTGGTCGGCGAGGGATGCGACGAGGCCCTGATCGTCGGTGTGTGCGGCGGTGATGAACGCATCGATGTGGAAAGCCTCGTGCATATCGGCGAGAAGCGCGAGGCCGTCGGCTAGAAGCCATTCCGGCTTTTGTCCGGTGGCGGCGTCCGGTCTGCCCCGGCGCCTTGCGCCGGCATGGCAGACATGAAATACATTTGCGAATTATTCGCAAATGCGAGGCTCCCATGAAATCGCTGGCTACCGGATTTTTCTGTGCCGCCCTGCTGCTCACGCCTGCCGCCCTTGGTCAGGATGATGACGATCATTTCGAGGGCGCACCGTCAGAAAGCCTCGAAGAGGCCATTGCCAACCTGCGTACGCACACCGCGCTGCTGGAAGCGCGCCTCGCAGGCGAGGTCGATCAGGAGGCGATGATGGACATCCACGAGATGAGCTACACGCTGGAGAATGCTGTCGCGCGGCTGTCCGCCGAGCTGGACGAGTTGGCGGTTGCGCTGGAGGAGGTGCACCTCGCCTCAGAACAATGGGATGATGAAACGGTGCGCGAACAAGGCGCCGTCTTCGTTGACGGAGTGCGCGTCATTTTGCCGGAATAGAGAGGCCGCAAACCCGCCTCTGACCAGCCGGAAAGCGGCGCTGATACGGACGCGCAGCTTGAAAATGACGTTACGGCAAACGCTCAAACCGGCGCGCACGGAAAATGGCCGTGCTAATCCCAGCCGGTCCGGCCTTCGGCACGCAATGCGTCACCACGTCCGGCGAACCCGGCAGCACGCAACGCGATCGCCATGACGTCCGTGCGCGGCTGCGCATTGAGCGACCAATCCGCCCGTCCATTGGTCAGACGGATATGGCCGTCGATCCCGACATCGTCTGACTCGCCAGCAAACCGGAGGGCCGGATAGCGGCCTGCGCATTCCAGGCTTCCTTCCAGAACGGGCAGGGCCGCCGCACCTTGTGTATCGAGAACACGAAACCCGTCATGGCGCACGGCACCGGTCAGAGACTCACAGCCGCGCGCACCAAACACGCCTTGAACGCCGGTAAACTCGACCGGCTCACCCAGCCCCGCCCGGCCCAGCCCGCCGCCCCTGATAAACCCCGAAGGCAGGACCCACCCGGACACATCCCGCAGCTCGACGCCCTGCCCGGCAAGAAGGATGACGCCCTCCGCCCGCCCGCGCGGATCGGAAACGGACACATCCACCTTCAGCTGTCCGGTGAGGAGATGTCTGGCGGAAAGCGCGCCGCGCACATGGTTTAGGCGGGCCGCGCCAAGGCGCACATCATGCCACTCGCCATCCCATATTGTGCCTGTGATGTGCGCGGCCGCAACGCCGCGTGGTTGCAGCACCAGTGCATGAAAAACATGCGCTGGCATCAATGCAATCGCCGCTGCGGCGAAAGCAAGACACCCCGCAAGGACAAGAAGAAGGAAGCGTGTCATGCACCGCCCCGCGCCAGTAGCAATTGTGCGCGCAGCGCGCCTTCCCCGGAGCGTTCGACCCCTGCGCGGACCACGATCACGCCATGATCGCGCGACAAGGTTTCAAGCCATTGCATCAGCCTCGCCGGATCAACGCCTTCAATCCAGATATTCAGGCGTCCGGCTTCGTCCGGCAAGACACGCGCCAGGACAATACCCGCCCGGTTGGCAGAGCCCGCCACGACGCTGCGCACGGGTTCACGCTCTGCCGCACTGCCTGAATCGTCGGCCTGCAAAGCCTGATAGCGCGCAATTCCGGCGGTGATCTCATAATGCGCGGCCGCATTGCCTGCATAGGCTGCCCGCGCGGCGTCACGCCAGGCGAGCAAAGGCTGCGCGACGCCCAGCCAGAGCGCCACGCATGCCAGCAATACGCTGGCCGCCAGAACAAGGCCTTGCTCGCGCACGCTCAGGCGCTGCCAGTATGGCTCGACCATAGCCCTCATTCGCGCCACCTCGCCGTGAACTCGGCTTCGATACCGTCTGCGCCCTGACGTGCACCGGCATCGTCGAGCACAATGCCGGCTGTCTCTGCCGCTGCCCGCAATATCTCGAAATCGGAATAGTCATTGTATCGCGCGGTGACCGACAGTGCCGGGTCATCGGCCTGAAAGCGCACGGCGATCACGTCGATTTGCGGGGCATCCTCCATGACACCGGCGAGCGCTCCGGCCAGCGTGAGGAAAGTATCACTTCCCCCCTCCACGGCTTCGACCTCGCGCAGGCGCTGGGCCAGTTGCACCCGGGGATTGACGATACGGCGTACATCAGGAAACGCTTCGGCAAATGCAGTCTGTGCGGAGTCTTCCAGCCGCCGGGACTCACCGGATAGCCACGCCGCCTCGACAGCGATGCCTGCAAGGGCGAGGCAGAGCGTCAGGCCGGCCAGCGCCGCCACCCGCCGCCAGGGCTTGAAGAGACTGATCCAGTCCACCGACGCAGCGAGACGCGCACCGAACACAGGCGGCAATCCGGCCAGCAGCGCCAGGTCCATCCCGGCAGCAGCCTGCACAGGGTCGAACGGCCCGGTCCGGTAGGGTTCAATGCCGTGCAGGGAGCGATACTCGCCGTCCTGCCCGGCGGCCAGTGTGACCTTGTCAGGCTGAAGCGCGTCCATCAGGGCCGGGAAGAGTAATTGATGGAACTCCTCAGGGATGGCGCCCGTCATGTCCAGCGAGCCGGAGCGATAGCGCCAAACCAGGCCGCTATCTCCCGGCGCCATCGCCAGTTCGCCGTCGGCAGGATCCAGCAGCATGGCCTGGCTGACAGCGAAGACCGGCCGGGCGGCGGCTTTCTCAAGGCTCGCCTGCCAGACTTGAGCCAGTTCCTTGCCAATCGCTGCCACCAGACGCTGGCCGTCAGCGCCCGCAGGCCCGCAAACAATCCGTTGTGTCTCCAGCGGCGCGGCGAGATGCTCTTCCATCGCGAAAGGCGCTGCCTGTTGCGCGGCGCGTTCGGTACGCGCGGGCAGGCTTATCTGGCGCAGATGTACGAGCTCTTGCGGCATGACCGCAATCGTCGCAGCAACCGTCACGCCGGCGGGCAGGACCGGCGTGCCCTCGCCAGCACCAAGGACATCACCGTAAGGGCTGCACACCGTCCAGCGAAGCGAAGCATCCGGGGTGCCGGGCAACAGGATGACAAGACGCGCGCTCACCACACAGCCCCCTGAACGGGTGGCAGGCGCGTAAACTGCCCCGAAGAGCCCATGCGCACCATCTGGATACGCGACAGGCGTGCTTCACCCAGCCTGACGCTGACCTGCAACTCGAACCATTCAGACCGCAATGCGACGGCACTGGACGGCCGCGCTTCGGCGTCTATCTGGGCGAAAGCCGGGTCGGCCCAGAATACCTCCAGGCTGTCGAATCCGGTCGTCGGACGGCGGAAAAGCGCCTGCTGCACCGCCTGCACACTGACCGCGCCTTCGGTAATCGCGGTGATCAGCACTGCCTCATGCGTGCGTAACGTGTTCACATTGAGCGGCGGCTGGACGCTGGTTGGCAGCGCGCACAGATGCGGTGCGAGGCGGACATACATGGCACGGGTCATCACCGGCAGCAGCCGCAACTCCGCCAGTTCGGTAAAGGGCTGGTTGGCGGCCCGATGTGGTTCACTGCGCGCCAGATAGGTCCCGTCCTCAGCCCCGCCGGGACGTGGCGTGCGGTCCACATCAATCCAGTCGGCAGCCTGCGCGATCAGGGTTTCGGCTTCACCTGCCGGCACGTCCAGCGCCGTCAGAAGCGCACGCGTGCGCGCCGCTGCAAGCCTGTCAGCCTCGCCATCACCGCCGGGCGTATGCAGGGCATTGATATTGATGCAGTTGTTGCGGTCGTGCACGCGCGCCGCCATCTCGCCATCTTCAAGCGGGAAAACACGCACCTCACCATCCCACGGACCAGCGGGCGTGAAGCTGTCGCCAGCATCGCCGGCAAAGCGGGCCAGCAGCACTTCGCCGTAGCTGACCGCGCCATCGAGATAGGCCGTTGCCTGCAAGCGGTCTTCAATGGCCCCGGTGCGCTGCAGATGATGGCGCATCATCTCCACCAGCGACACGCTAACCGCCGCCATGAACGCCACAACCATCAAGGCGGTAATCAGCGCGGCGCCGCGCTCGGTTTCCGTTTGACGCATGCTCATGATTCAGTTCCGGCCGTCACTGTCAGCGCGACATGTTCAATCTCGCGGCCGATCGGATCGAGATAGGAAAGGCGTATCGCATCGGGAACGGGCGCATCGCCGGAATTGTCGGCTCGAAGGGGCTCCGACAGCCAGTTGCGGCCATAGCGGAAGCTGACCGACACATCTTCCAGACCTGACGCAAGCACCATGATCTGCGGCACGCTGGACGGGGCCGGGTCGGCAACAGACCAGATATCGCGCAGCAGCCTGCCGCCCTCCACTCGCCAGCCGACGCGTACCAGAGAGGAGCGGTCAACAGCTTCGCCAGGATTGGCGCGGCCCCGGCGGGTAAATCCGGCAAGCTGCCGGGAGTCCCCCGCATATGACAGGCCCGCCTCGGCTTGACCAGCAAGCGCCGGGCCGTCATATCCGCCATCGGCGGTCCGGTGCGCCCGCATCACCATCTGCGCGGCATCATCGCGCCACAGAGCACGTATCTGCTGCAACTCGACGACGCGATCCATAGCCGCTTCCTGCCGCTCGCGGGCATCAATGGCGGTGACAAGCAGACCGGTCGACAGCGTGCCGACCAGCGCAAAGATCGACAGCGCGACAAGAACCTCGACCAGGGTGAAACCGGCCTCGCGCGTCATGATGCGTCCCGTTCAAAAGAGGTCAGCACGAAACCCGGACGGCGTCCGGCCGCGCCGGCAGGCGCAAGTTCTACATTGACGGCGACGAAACCTGATTCCGCAGTTGGGCTGATGTCGATACGCCACTCATATTCCCGGCCGGCAAAATCATACTGACCCGTCGCGCTGCGCGGCGGACCTGTGCGGTCAAGGCGCCAGTCTGCAAGCACATTCTCGGCTGCCATGGCAGCAAGCGCGCGGTCCTCTGCCAGCGTTGCGGCGCGCGCCGACTGTGTCAGCGCCTGAACCAGCGCAAGCCCGGCTATGGCCAGCACGACCAGGGCGGCGAGCATTTCGACCAGCGTAAACCCGCTATCGGCGCGCACGGCTCACCTCCACCGGGGCAAGCGCGCTCACGACGATTGCATAGGCTGTATCTTCGCTGCGCAGATGGAGCGTGACGGGCGGTTCGGTACCAATGGGGTCGAACCAGAGATCAGGCACGGGAACGTCCTGATCACCGCCAACGGCGCCCTGCTGGCGGGCATCGGTGTAAAGGCGGACCCCGTCCGGCAATCGCACCGGGCCCAGCGTCCGGTCGCCATGGTGCACCCGCCAGCCTGATTGCTGAAGGTCCATGAAGGTATAGCCAAGCCCGTCCCCATCAATCGAGAACCCGGCCAGAGTGCCCGTGGCGAGGGCATTGCGGCGCACCATTTCCAGACGCAGGGCCAGCCGCTCCGCCTCTGTCTCGACAGGGCTGCGCGGCGGGCTTATCTGCGTGATGGCGGTTACCGAAACAAGCGCAATCAAGGCGATGACGGCCATCACCTCAACGAGCGAAAATCCGCTGTCCCGGCTCTGAAAGCCTGTCAGCTTCATTGCGGCGTCCAGTTACCGATATCGGCCTCATTTTCCTCGCCGCCCGGCCGGGCGTCGGCGCCCAGCGACCAGACATCAAAGCGGCCATGCTCCCCGGGAGACATGTATTGATAGGCTCCGCCCCACGGATCTTCGGGCAAGCGGTTGATGTAGCCGCCCTCGGGGAAGCGCGCGGCCAGGCGCGCATCGGAGGGGGCATCTACCAGCACCTCCAGACCTTCGTCGGTGGTGGGATAGCGGCCCATATCCAGGCGGAACATTTCCACGGCCTGCTCGATGCGGCCGATATCGGCCCGGGCCTTTTCAAGGCGGGCCCGGTCCTGGCTTGGCAGGACGTTCAGCACAACGACCGTCGCCAGAAGGCCGATGATCACGACCACGACCATTATCTCGACAAGGGTGAAGCCGGAATCGCGGCGAATGCGGGGCTTGGCGGGTGTCTTCATGGCAGGACTCCTTGGCACGTCAGTTCAGCGCCAGCGTGTTGAGCTGGAGAATGGGCAACAGGATGGAGAGCACGATCAGGGCCACGATGGCGCCCATCACGATGATGATGGCTGGTTCCAGCAAGCTGAGGGCGGTGGCGCTCGCTGCTTCCAGATCAGCCTCAAGCTGGTCTGCTGCGCGCGGCAGCATGGTTTCCAGCGCGGCCGAGCGTTCGCCGGCAGCTATCATGTGCAAGGTCAGCGCGGGCAGAAATCCGGCTTTTTCCAGCGAAGATGCCAGCGTACGTCCGCTTTCCACCTCTGTAATCACATTATCCAGCGCGCCAACGATATGGCTGTTGGTGGTGGCCTTGCGGGCTGCGCGCAGCGCGTCCGGCAGAACGGTTCCGGCGGCCAGAAGCACGCTTAGCGTACGGGCAAAGCGGGCAGCCTCAACGCGGCAAAGAAAGCCTCCGAGGCCTGGAATCTGAAGGGAAATCCGGTCCAGCCGCGCCTTCACCGCCGGCCGGCGCGCCAATATCCGCAAACCGATAATGCCAGCCGCCAGTGCCGCCAGCAGGATCATCCAGCCATCCTGCAGGAATTCAGACAGTGCAATCATAACCCGCGTCAGCGCTGGCAGCGTGACGCTCATCGTATCGAACTGGGCTGCCAGTCGCGGCACGATCGCCACCATCAGCACGGCAATCACGACCAGCGCCGTGATACCCAGCGCACACGGATAGATAAGCGCCGTCATGACCTTGCGTGACAGGGCAGCAGACTTTTCCAGATGTGTCGCCAGCCGTTCGAGCACCGCGCCCAGCGCACCTGAGCTTTCTCCTGCCGATACCATGGCCCGATAGACAGGCGGAAAGCTCTCCGTCCACGCCAGCATCGCCGTCGACAGGCGTTCGCCTTCAAGCACTTTTTCGCGCAAGGCCACCAGAATGCGCCGTGAAAATGCTTGCCCGGTCTGTGAGGCGACAATGTTCAGCGCCTCGGCCAGCGGAACGCCCGCTCCGGTCAGAGTGGCCAGCTGACGTGTCATCAGCAGGCGTGCGGAAGCAGGCATGGAGCGCCTGATCCCATGGGAGCGCAAGGCTGCTCCCAGCCCGCGTCCACCCTCACGGGCATCAGACTGATCGACCTGCAAGGGCGACAGCTTGCGCCGGCGCAGCTCTGCGCGGGCGGCTGTACCCGAGGCAGCCGAGATGACACCGCGCGTCTGGCGGCCGGTCGCATCCAGCGCGCGATACTCAAACGCGGGCATCGCGCTCGCCCTCCTCACGGCAAACACGCAGCACTTCGGCCAGCGTTGTCGCGCCGTCACGCGCCAGGGCGATACCGGCATCAAACAGGCTGCCGCCATTGCGGAAGGCATGGCGGGCCATGTCTGCTTCGCGAGCCTGATCGTGGATCATGGACCGCAAGGCTTCGTCGATTTCTATGATCTCATAGACACCCTGCCGCCCGGCATACCCGGTCTGGTGACAGGCGTCGCACCCGCGCGGCGCGTAGAGCGTCAACGGCCCGGTGACACCCGCCAGCGCTTTCTCGCGCTCGCTGGCCTCATAGGGTTCGCGGCAATGCGCACATAGGCGCCGGACGAGGCGCTGGGCCAGAACCGCGCTCAGCGTGCTGGCCAGCAAATAGTTCTCAATACCCATATCCTTCAGCCGGGCAATGGCAGCAGCGGCCGAGTTGGTATGCACAGTCGAGAGCACCAGATGGCCCGTCAGGCTGGCCTGAACCGCAATCCGGGCGGTTTCACCATCGCGAATCTCGCCGACCATCACGATGTCGGGATCCTGGCGCAAGATGGCGCGCAGCCCGGCCGCAAATGTCATGCCGACCTTGGTGTTGACCTGCGTCTGGCCGATACCGTCCACCGCATATTCAACCGGGTCCTCGACGGTGAGAATATTGCGGGTCTGATCATTGAGCGCGGTCAGCCCGGCATAGAGCGTGGTGGTCTTGCCTGATCCGGTCGGACCCGTGACGAGGAGAATGCCGTTGGGCTGTGCCAATGCGCGGCGCAAGCCCTGCTCGACGCGCGCCGGCATTCCCAGCGCATCAATGGCCATCAGAGCGCTGTTTTTCTCCAGCAGGCGCATGACGACCCGCTCGCCATGACGCGAAGGCAGGGTAGAGACACGCACATCAACGCCGCGCCCGGCCAAGGCCAGTGTAACGCGCCCATCCTGCGGCACACGCCGCTCGGCAATATCGAGGCGGGCCATGACCTTCAGGCGTGACACCAGAGACGGCGCCAGATTGGCTGGCAGGCTGACGCGTTCATCAAGCACGCCATCAAGGCGAAAGCGCACCGAGACGCGGTCCTCGAACGGTTCCACATGGATGTCGGATACCCCGGCCCTGATCGCATCGGCCACCAGACCATTGATCAGCCGGATCACCGGTGCGTCGGAGTCTGACGCCAGCAGGTCTTCGGCCTGCGGCATATCCTCGATCAGACGTGACAGGCTGTCGGCGGCGCCTGTCTCCTCGTTCGCGGACGCTACGGCGCTTGCCGCATAGATTTCCGACAATGCCCGGTCATAGGCTGCTGTGGTCAGCGTCCGGAGCGGCGCCACCGCGTCTGCCACCCGCACCGCTTCTGCCATCGCCAGCGGATCAGCACCCTCGCGCATCAGGAAGTGCGGCTCGGTGCCAGACTGAAAAGCGATGCCCTGTTCACGGGCGAATGCGTATGTGAGAAGTCCGGCCAAGTCCTGGTGCCTTATTGCTGCGCCGGCGGCACGGCCGGCGCGTCCATCATCATGTTGACGATTTCTTCAAGGCTGGACCCGGTGCCGCCCGTGGCGCGGCGTTGTTCCGCCGACGCATCGGTATAGGCCTGGAGGGCGATATCGCGCATATCGGCGGCGCTACGCACGATGGTAGGGCGAATGAACACCACCAGATTGGTACGGCGCTCGGACCGGCCTTCATTGCGGAAAGCACGGCCCAGAACCGGAATGCTCCGCAGGCCCGGCACTCCGCTGTCTGCCGACTGGTCATCGCGCTCAATCAGGCCGCCCAGCACGATAATCTCCCCATTATCGGCCAGGACGGTGGTTTCGATCGCGCGATTATTGGTGATCAGCTCGGAGAAATCCTGCCCCACCGGACCGGCAACCGACGACACTTCCTGGCGCAAATGCAGGCGGATCGTATCGCCATCGCTGATCTGGGGCTGGACCTGCAGCTGCACGCCGACATCCTGGCGCTCGATGGTGCGGAACGGATTGGTATTGCTGTCACCCAGAACTTCACCGGTGGTGATCGGGATCTGCTGCCCGACAATGATCGAGGCTTCCTCATTGTCGAGCGTCAGGATCGACGGCTTGGACAGAATGTTGGAGCTGGTATCGGCTTCGAGCGCGTTGAGGATCGCGCCAAAAATCGCCCCGTTGGAGTTCTGGCCACCGACACCCACCAGCGCGCCGCTGGAGCGCAGGATCGACTGAAGCGCGGTTTCGCGGACCGTCTCAGCCGCATCACTGTCACCGCGAACCGTCGCCGCGCCCGCGATGGCAAGCAAGTCCGGCGAAGCGCCGAAGCGTGTCGATATGAACGGCGTCACACTGCCATCATTGCCCGACAGCAGAAGCTGCAGGCCCAGATCGCGCGCAGTCTGATCGGAAATTTCAACGATGATGGCTTCCACCAGTACTTGCGGGCGGCGCACATCAAGCTGGCGTATCACCAGCTCCAGCTCGCGCAGCTGGTCGGGATCGGCGTTTACGACCACCGAGTTTGTCGGCGCATGGTGCGCTATCGATGCCTGGCGCGAGGTTACGCCTTCACTGTCTGCCGGAGAAAGACCGGCCGAAACCTGTTCCAGGATCGGCAACAGCGATTCGCCGTTGGCGTGGTTCAACGCAATGACGCGGAAGCTCTGGTTGGAGCGGCTGACCGCATCCACGCGGCGAACCAGCGCGATAATGTCAGCGACGGCGTTTGTCTCGCCCCTGATCAGCAGCGTGTTGGAGGCCGGCACGGGCGCGATATTGAACGCGTAGCGGCGATTGTCCTCACCCTGGAAGGCGGGCTGGCGCAAGCGCTCTATAATGCGGGCCATTTCATCGGCCGACACATTTTCCAGCGACACCATTTCGACGACGGTATTGTCCCGGTCGAGCGCGCGCAAAGCCTGTTCAATGGCGGAAATGTTCGACGCGTAATCGACAACAACCACTGCATTTCCGCTTTCGAGCGCCGTGATCGTTCCCACATTGCTGACCATGGAGCTGAGCGTGCGGACCGCTTCACGTGCGCTTGCCGATTGCAGGCGCACAACCGAGGAACTGAACATTCCGTCTTCCCCGCCCAGCGGAGCGCCGGAGCGTGCACCTTCGCGCTCTGCCCGTATCTGGTAGACGCCCGGCGCCGTCTGCACAGCGCTAAATCCGTGGACCCGCAAAGTGGCCAGAAAGACCTGGAAAGCCTCCTCCCGGGTGACCGGGCCTTGCGAGGTAATGGTGACAACACCGCGTATCTCGGGGTCTACCACGAAGGTATAGCCGGTAAGGGCCGCCATATCCTCGATAAAGGCTGTCATGTCCGCGTTGCGGAAATTCAGGGTCGTGCGCTCGGGCGATTGCGCATGCACCGCGCCGGACACGGCCGCAATCACCAGCAACAAGACAAAATACAGTCGGACACGCGGGAAAGTCATGGCGTTTGCCTTGTCTGGAGGGTCAGGCGCTCGCCATCACGCTCGAGCGTCAGGCTTGCGGGCAGATCACCCTGCTCCATCGCGCTGGCAAGAGATGAAATGAGCGCGGCGGACAGGGGCTGTCCGTCAATCGAGGCGATGATGTCACCGGTGCGGATGCCCAGCGCGGAGAGCGGACCGGACGCAGTCTCAACCTGCAAACCTTCTTCACCTGAGGCGAGAGGATGCGGTGTCAGCGATATGCCGGCAATGGTTACCGGTGCCAGCGGGCCTGTGTCCGCGCTCCGGCGGGCCCTGGCGCGCTCGGTAAGGTAGATGACTTCACGCGTACCGAGCCGGTCAAGCACGACCCTGTCACTATAGACCTCGGCCAGAGAGACATCTGGCTGAATTTCGGTTCCCGCCGCAAAGCTGCGCTGGCCGCCCGCCCCAACTTCGATTATCGCGCTGCCGGCTTCTGGATGGGATGCCGTACGCACTCCGAAAAGCGCAAACCCCAAGCGGCTCTCCGGCAGGGTCTCGACCCGCAGGCCGGGCGAGGCCGCCCGCGGCCCGAACAGCCCGTCTGGCGATCCCGAAATCGGCCGGTTGGCCGTGCTGGCAGCCGGTCCATCATCGAACGCGCGCGCCGCGGGTAATGGCAACTGGTAACTTCCAAACAGCAAAACCCACATCAGGGATGCTGCGAGAACACCGGCAAGAACCGCGAGCACAAGCTCAATGGCAGATATGGCCAGCCCCGCAAGAGGCCAGGCCGCAAGACCCGGTATAAAGGTATTGGCGCGGTTCCCCTCGGAGTTGCGCCCGGTCGTGCTCATCTGCTCACGCGTCCACCAGCTTTTGATCAAGCCGTGTAGCGCAACTTCGTGACAGTCTTGCAAAGCCCCATACCGGTCATCACAGCTAGGGGGCGAACGAAAACGCCCGGAGCACAGGGCTCCGGGCGTTTCCTGTCAGGCATTCCAGCCAGATCAGAAGCTGGTAGAAAGGCTCAGCGAGAAGGTGCGGCCGCGGTCATAAGTGTTGAACTCGGTCTCACCAATCGTCTCGTTGCGCTGGTACTCGCGGTGCTGCTCGTCGAGCAGGTTGCGGCCCGCGAAGCCCAGAGAGAACTCCCGGCCCATCGTCTCGAAGCGGCGGCGGTACTGGAAGTCAAGCTGCACACCCGCCTCGTCGATGACGTCCGGCAGGACGCCCGACGGCGAGTTGAAGCCACGCTGCAGGATGCGCTCATCAACCCAGTTGACGAGGAGGGTGAACTGGTCGTTATCCCCTTCCCAGCCGAACTGCGCGTTGATGATATTCTCAGGCGTACCTTGAAGGTTCGAGCCATCAAGGTTGAAGAAGGACACATCACGCAAAGTGCCGCTAATCGGGTCAAGCACCTGGGTGCCGGCCGGAGCGATGATCTCCGACTGGGTGTAGGTGTAGTTGACCGCAAAGCGCCAGTCGCGCTCCCGGAACCAGCCGATATCGAGCGGGAACTGGAAGTACTGGCGGTATTCCAGCTCGACGCCCTGCAACTCGGCCTTGGGCGAGTTCAGGAAGGTCGTCTCCGACACGAACGAGGCGGTTTCGAACTGGACCTCCTCGATCGGGTTGAGGATTTCCTTGTAGAACACGGCTGCCGTAACGAACTGGTCGCGGCCCAGATAGTATTCCAGACGCGCGTCGTAATTGGTCAGCTCGGAATCAACGAGGCCGTCAAAGCCGCGGAAGCTGCGCTGGCTCTCCGGATCGAAGAAGCCCGAATTGGCAAACTCACGGAATTGCGGACGGGCAATTGTCTCCGAGTAGCCAAGGCGCAGTTGCAGGTCGTTGGCAAAGTTCCACGTCACCGTAGCGGCGGGCAGGACATAGTCATTGTCCAGCACTGCTCCACGCCCCAGCTGGCCAAACCGGCTGAAGGTCTGGACCGTTTGCAGAGCATCTTCATAGCGCACACCAACCGTCGCCCGGATGAAGCTGGTGATGTCGAAATCCGCCTGGGCGAAGACCGAGTCCACATCCAGCTCACCCAGATAGTTGGACTGGGTGTTCTGAACTTCGGTCAGCTGGAAACGCGTCGGGCCGATATTGTCCGGCGCGAACAGGAAGTCCGGACGTGCGATCTGCGTGTCAGCCGGCAGTGAGTTGCCACCCCCCATCCGGAAGAAGAGCGTGGTGTACTCGCGCTCTGTCCGGGTGGAGTCGCCGCCAACCATGAACACCAGCTCACGCGAGCCGGGCAGGTTGAAGGTGTAAAGCAATTCGCCGCCGATATTGGTCAGATCATCGGTCAGATCGGTGAACTGGATTTCGTAGCGGGCCGCAGACGTGAAAGCGATGTCGCCATTGGCCTGCTCCAGACGGGTCAGCTCCTGCAGGAAGGGCGTCTCACGCGTCGCCTGCGCGATGGAGCCACGCCAGCGCGCTTCCAGATTGCCAAAGCTGTGATCGCCCGTCAGCTGGAACATGGCCAGTTCGCGTTCAAACCATCCCGTGCCTTCCCGGTAGATCGGACGGCCACCTTGCGCGTTGAAGTCTTCACCGCGGGTCAGCTGCGTGTCCTTGCGTGTGGAATGCACGTAGAAAACGGTCGCACCAAGCGCATGATCGCCACGCTCGGCCGTCAGGGAGACGAGCGAATTGGCATCCGCCTCGTAGGAGGACAGCTCAGAGGTGAGGTCCGTGCCGAGAATGTCGCCGCGAACGCGCTGACGTTGCGCGTTCTCGACGGTCCAGCCGGCATCGAAGCCCGCCGCGCCGACCAGGCCCATGTCAAAACCGCCTAGGGTGAACGAATAGCCACCATTGGCTGACACAGAATAATCGGGATGCAGGTCCATGGACTGGAGAACCAGAAGGTTCGGATCCACGACACTTTCGCTGACAGCCTCAAGTTCGTCAGAGGTCAGGCCGTTGAGCGTCTGGCCATTGGCCAGGACGCTGGCGAGCGGAGCGGGAATGTCCCGCGTGCCATCATCAAAGCCGCTCCAGTCAGAATCGGAACCGCGATGGATGACGCTGACTTCCTGCGTGGCGACGGTGTTGTAACCAACGCTGGCGGAAACGTTAAAGAACGACTCAACCGGACGGCGGAGCGTGCGCAGGGTGATCAGTCCACCCCCGAACTCGCCGCTATAGTTGGCGGAGTAGGTTTTTTGTACATCAACTCCGTCGAGCACTTCCGACGGGAAGAGATCGAGCGGAACGATGCGGCGAAGCGGTTCAGGGCTCGGTAGCGGGGACCCATTGAGCAGGGCCGCTGCATAACGGTCACCCAGACCGCGCACATAGGCAAAGCGGCCACCGACAACGCTCAGACCGCTGAGGCGGGTGAGCGCCACGGCAGCATTGGCGTCGCCGGAACGCTCAAGGTCTTCGGCAGTCACAAAACTGGCCACTTGCGCCGTGCGGCGCTGGGGCTCAGGGATGAATTGGCCGCGCACCGAGATGGTCTCGACGGGTTCGGAGGCCGTAGCGGCCTCCTCGGCCTGGCGGGCAAGAGCGGACGGGGCCAGAAGGGCCGAGCTCGTCAGCAATGCCGCGCTGAACAGGTAAAGCGGTTTCATGGGATCGCAACCTTCATTGTATGGGATGGAAGACAGGCAAGGACGCGCCGGGCGATGCCCGGCGCGTCTGATGCACTGGCCTAGCAGGTGCTTCCGGCTTCCAGACCACAGGTCCAGTCAGCCCACCAACGATCACTCGAGTTACGCACCGCGCCGATATAGTCGACATCGGTGAAGTACGGGTCGAGCGTGGTTACGTCGAACGCGTCACGATCATTTTCGTTTGCGCCGTTGACGAAGGTGTTGGTCAGCGTGCTGTCCACATTGGTGGAGTTGTCATCGCCGTCAGCGACGGCATCCGAAGCCGCAGCATCGTCCGAACCGGCAACCGTCAGGCCTTCCGCGCAGTCGAACAGCACCGAGTCGAAGCTGGGATCAACGTCGACACCCTGGTAGCCCGCCACGCCGTTACCGGCGGAGGTTTCCCAGCGGAAGCAGGCCTGACCATAGCTGACCACACCGTTCACATACCGGCCAACCGTGCCCGTGTTCAGGCGGAAGGCGTTGGTGCGGTTACCAATGAAGGTGAAGTTGGAGAAGGTCGCATTGGACAGCGGGGTGACACCCGGGGCCGAGCTGGAGGCTTCGACGACATTGTCGCCGCCGCCGGCACGCTGAATGCCCAGCAGGAACTGCACATTGCCGTTCCAGCCATTGTCGGTGTCGAAGGAGTCGTCGTCCGCACCCGTCACGACAAGGTATTTGCCGTTCACCGTGCCGCCGAACCATTCGATTCCATCGTCAGAGCCGTTATGGACCTGGATGTATTCGAAGGTCGTGCCACGGCCAACGCCGCCCAGCGTGATGCCGTTCAGCTCGTTACCCGGCGCGATCTCAAAGCCGGCGAACTTCACCTGCACGAAGGTCAGAGAGCCCGTGCTGTCGTCTTCCTCGATGCCACCATACAGGCCATCCGGGTCGGTCACACCCTCGATCAGGTTTTCACAATCGACGGTGCCCGGAGTAGCCGCGTCGCGGCAGCGATTGGTCGGCGCACGGCCCAAGAGCACAAGACCACCCCACTCGCCGATCGCATTGGCGCGGTCGCCCGTGTTGGTGATGTCGTTTTCCGAGGTCATGATGATCGGGTTCTGACGCGTGCCGTTGGCAAAGATCTGCGAGCCACGGTTGATCAGGAGGTAGTCAGCACCCGAGCGGCCATAGAGCGTCACGCCCGACTCGATGGTGATCGAGGCCGCAACGCCGCCAGCGGCGTTGCCGTCTGCACCGACATCGCGGCCGATACGGACATCGCCTTCCAGCTCGTAGATATTGCCGCGGGTCAGACGAATGTCGGCTTCGACAACGCCCGTCAGACGGCAGATATTCTGGCCATCACGCTGCGCACCGGTATCGGTGGTGCCGGTGGGGCAGTCAGGCTCCGGGAACAGGCCGAAGGTCCAGCCAGCGGCCCAGTTATTGGTCTCGGTCTCGGTCGAGCTGAACGCGCCGATATAGTCAGCATCCTCGAAGAAGCTGTTGAGGGTCGTGGCATCGAACGCGTCAACGCCCTGCTCTGCCGGGCCCGGGAACAGGCGCGAAGCCAGCGAGCTTTCCTGCTGGGTGTTGTTGGCATCAGCCGCCACAGCCGCCGCGGCCGCCGCATCGTCTGAACCGGCAAGCGTGAGACCGCCTTCACAGTCAAACAGGACCGAGTTGAAGCTCGGATCGACGTCAACGCCCTGATAGCCAGCTACGCCGTTACCAGCAGACCCTTCCCAGCGGAAGCATTCCTGACCGTAATCGACCACGCCGTTCACATACCGGCCGACCGTACCTGTATTCAGGCGCCAGGCATTGGTGCGGTTACCCACGAAGGTGAAGTTGGCAAAGGTGGCGTTGGAAAGCGGGGTTACACCCGGCGCCGAGCTGGAAGCTTCGACGACATTGTCGCCGCCGTTCTCGCGCTGGATTGCGATCACGAACTGGTTAAAACCGTTATAGCCGTTGTCGGTGTCGAGCGAGTCATCGTCAGCGCCGGTAACGACCAGATGGCGGCCATTCACGGTGCCGCCAAACCATTCAATGCCGTCGTCAGAGCCATTGTGGACCTGGATGTACTCGAATTCGGTGCCTGAGCCCACGCCAGCCAGCGTGATGCCATTCAGCTCGTTACCGGGCGCGATTTCGAAGCCCGCGAACAGCACGCGGACATACCGCATCGCACCGGAATCATCCTGCGGGTTGTTGCCGCCATAGAGCGCGTCAGGGTTGGAGACACCTTCAACGAGGTTTTCGCAATCCACCGTGCCCGGTGCAGCCGCATCGCGGCAGCGATTGATCGGCGCACGGCCCAGAACGACGATGCCGCCCCATTCGCCGATATTGTCGCCGCCAAAATCCTGCGGATTGGCCGCGCGGCGGATCAGGTCTTCATCCGACGTCATGGTGATCGGCGAGGCCGCCGTGCCTTCGGCTTCGATCTGCGAGCCACGGTTGACGACGATATAGTCCGCGCCGCCCTGACCGAAAATGGTCACACCCGGCTCGATGGTCAGACGCGCCGACACACCGCCGGAGGCATTGCCGTCAGCGCCGACATCAACGCCGACATTCACGCGGCCATCAATGCGGTAGGCGATACCATCGACGAACGGGAGCGTCAGATTGTTGAGAATGTCGCCCGACAGCACGCAGCTGGTCAGGCCGCCAACCTCACTGCCAGTGGTGAAGCCGCTGGGGCAGGTCGCGGCACCGCCGCCACCACCGCCACCGCCACCGCCGCCACCACCGCCGCCACCGCCACCGCCTGGCGGGGTGCCCGGATTGGTCGCGCCGGGCGACGAGATGTTGGAGCCTTGCCCGCAGGATGCGGCAGCAAGACCGAGCGCAAATATGGCTGCGTATTTCTTCAACGACATGATCGTCCCCTCTGCGGACGCGCGAGGCGCGCGTCATCTGCAAATGTTCCAGCTCGCAGCGAGACAGGCGGAACGCCCATCTCGACCGGGTAACCTGTTATACAAGATTCATGTCAGGCAGGTGACATGCATTACAAGTTTCTAAACTTTTGTCGGTGCGCCCGGACGCGGGACGCGCACAATGCCGGGCCAGCAGGCGCGCCACGCCACTATTGCGCCTTCCGGTAGCGCAAGCTGCCGAAAACGGCTAGCGCGGCGACAAAGCTGAGTAATGAAGCGCCTCACGGCGTGCGCTGCTGGCGTGCCGCCACACAAAACGCATCATCATCAGCGCACTCATGCCCGCCAGGGCCGCCAGGCAGGCAGCGACGGGCAGAAACCAGGCGCCGGCCAGATCGGTAAGGCGGGCCATCACATCAGGGTTGGCCGCACCGACAAAGACGTTTCCTGTCCCGGAATTCAGCCAGATGCTGACGAGGGCTGGCTGGGCCAGCTCGGCAAGACACAAGCTCGCCAGCACGACTGCGCAGGCCCACAAAACGCACGAGCCGGTGACCAGCGACATGAAAGACAGCGGCGTCAGTCCCGCATTGTCCGCTGTGGCAGTGTGCGCGGGCTGGCGCGTCTCTGCTGCCAGATAATCGCCCGCAAGAACGCTGGCTGGACCGATCCGCCGGATCGCCTCGGCTTCTCCGACCGAAGCACACCGATCTGACAGATGGCTGCGGGTCTCCATGATAATGTCATCGCGCTCGCGGGCGCTAAGCGATCCCAGCCCGCGCGATAGATCACGAAGATATTGTTCGATCAGGGGTGTTGAAGTCACGTGGCGGCCCCACAAGTCTGTCCAGCTGCAAGCGAAACTCGCTCCACGCCCGGTTCATTGCGGCCATGGCGAGTCTGCCCTCCGGCGTCAGACTATAATATTTACGTGGCGGTCCTGTGACGCTCGGCTCCCAGCGCGCCTGAATCCGGCCCTCTGACTGCAATCTTTTCAGCAGCGGGTAGATCGTTCCGTCCGAAATGCCCAGCCCGTCTGCCCCGGACAGGGAATCAAGCAGCTCGATTCCATACATCTCGGTTCGGCCAAGAAGGCTGAGTACGGCAAACTCCGCCGCGCCCTTGCGCAGCTGTGTCTTCCATCCCTCGATATCGAGTTCTTCCGGTGTCATCACATGATGATAGCCAGTTTCGCGGCGGCGTGTCTCGTATCGAAACGGGCCGTGTCACGCCCACAGGCCAAAGCGCAGCAGCAACCAGCCCAGCACAATGCTCGCCGCAAGAAATGGCCCGAACGCTATGGCTGACTGCGGCGTCATTGTGCGCCCCGTTATGGCCTGTTGCGCCAGAACCCAGATCAGGCCGGTCATGCTCGCTGCCAATACGATGACGGGCAGCAAAAGCGCACCGCACCATGCGCCGCCCACGGCCAGCAGCTTGGCATCGCCGCGCCCCAGCCCGTCGCGGCCGCGAACCGCCTTGTAGACAAGTTCCAGAGCCACAAACGCCCCATAGCCAATAGCAGCGCCCGCCACATGCCAGACCACAGGATCGCCCAGCCACCCGGCCGCAAGCCAGCCTGCCGGTATCAGCGGCAGGGTCATCCAGTCGGGCAGCCGGAATGTGCGGATATCGATGAACGTCAGAACTGACAGGCCGGTGAGCAATACCGCGCTGCTCAGGAGGGCTTCAGGTGATATCATGGCTCATCGCCTGCCGGACTGATCGGTTGGGACGCACAGCGCGTCATACCTGCAATCGCGATATTGCGGGTTAAGCCCGGGCGCAACCCGCAATGCGTGAGGACCACAGGCGGGCATACGAGACAAGGTCTAGCCACCTCTTTGTGTATCTCGACCGGGCAACCGGATGCGGACAAGGCCATAGCCGATCTGGCGCGTTCAGACGCCTGCGCATCCGGTGACCGAAATGCCATACAGGCTCAGTACTGATTAATGTGGTTGGAAACTGGCGGAGAGGGAGTCCGCCTCTGACGTGTCTACAGCGAGCTACGGACGGCTAAGAAACTCCATCTAGACCAATGTTTTAGGTAGGCCCACCGTCTACGGGGGACTCTTGACGGCTCCCCCGATCTACGATTTTATGTTGGCCGGATTGTTGGCCAAGGATCGGATATGCCCAAGCGCGCAAAAGAACTGACGGCCACCGCCGTTGACCGGCTGAAGGCCGAAGGCTCCAAGAACCGCCGTATCATGGTTGGCCCTAGCGACTGTGCAGGGCTTCACCTTCGGATTGAGGGCGGAACGAAGTCGTGGGCTTTGCGGATCAAGGTTGGCGACAGGCGGCGCGACATTGGACTTGGCGCATACAACGCGAAGGCAGGCGTAACCGACGCTGAAGCCGCAAAGCTGCCCGGCCTGTCATTGGCTGAAGCTCGCGCGAAGGCTCGCGAGTTACGCGCAATGGCACAGGAAACCGGAACTGTCATTTCGCCCACAGTGGCAAAGACCGAAGCGGCCAAAGCCCAAGTTCACGCTGCGCTAATCGAAGTCGCCAAGGCCAAGACGTTTCGTGAATGCGCTGAAGCCTTCATTGAGACGAAGCGGGCGGAATGGAAGAACGAGAAGCACGGGAAACAATGGCTGGCCACGCTTGAAGCCTACGCATTTCCCAAGCTTGGCAAATTGCCGGTGGCGTCGATTGACCGGGCAATGGTGCTGGACGTTCTGCGCCCCATTTGGTCAACCAAGACCGAAACCGCTTCGCGGCTTCGCGGACGCATTGAAAGCATCTTGGATTGGGCAACCGTCAGCGGATACCGCGAAGGTGAAAACCCTGCCCGTTGGCGCGGCCATCTGGACAAGCTGTTGCCTGCGCCTAGCAAGGTGAAGAAGGTGAAGCATCATGCGGCTTTGCCATACGCTGAAGCCGGTAAATTCATGGTTGAACTTCGCAAGCGTGAAGGCATGGCCGCAAAGGCTTTGGAGTTCGCCATTCTGTGCGCCAGCCGGTCAGGCGAGGTCCGGGGCGCGACATGGGATGAAATCGACCTGAAGGCCCGTCTGTGGGTGATCCCGGCGCATCGGATGAAGGCCGGTAAGGAACACCGCATTCCCCTCTCTGACGCCGCTGTGAGGCTCCTAGAGGGCCTGCCCCGCGTGAAGGGTTCGCCCTACGTCTTTCCGGCACCAAGGGGCGGGGCGCTCACCGACAGCGCCTTGACAGCGGTGCTTAAGCGCATGGGCCGTGATGACCTTACCCAACACGGCTTCCGTTCGACGTTCCGCGATTGGGCTGGCGAAACGACTGCATACCCACGCGAAGTCATTGAACACGCGCTGGCGCACCAACTGAAGGACAAGGCGGAAGCCGCGTATCAGCGCGGGGATTTGCTGGCGAAGCGCAAGCGATTGATGGCCGATTGGGCTAAGTTCTGCGACACGGTTCAGAAGCCACAAGGCAATGTCGTTGCCATCAATGAGGCAGTGTGATGGCTCAACTTCCCTACGGCTTCGATGTGCGTTCGCTGGACTCTCAGGATGATGACCCTTGGACCAAGCTCGATACCATCAACGAGTATCTTGAAGCCGGTGAGCCGATACCGGCGTATCTCGCGCAATGGCTAGGTTTGGCCATAGTCCACAGCAACCGCGACCCGAATGAGCTTTTGCGCGGCCTTGGGCTGAAGAAGAAGCGAGGCAGACAACCGCATGATGCCAATGCACGGTTCGTGTGGGGAAAGAAGGTCTGCGAACTTGAAGATCAAGGTGAAGCCGCTGAAGCGGCAATCCAAGCCGTAGTCGTTGAATACGCCAAGCTTCACGGTGAAGAACCGAGCCGAAGCGCCGTTCAGGACTGGCGCGACAACTACCGGAAAAGAGAGGACGCGGCGCATTGCCGGTAAATCGGCCCGTTTGACGGCATACCACAGCGAGCTTTGGCGCTTCTGTGTCTACACCAAGACACAGGAGACTTCAGGTGAGCGAACTGTTGCGAATGCCGGACGTGAGGCGCGTTAGCGGCCTTGCCCGGCCCACCATCTACCGGGACATTCGACGCGGCACGTTCCCAAGGCCGGTCAAGATCGGGACGGCTTCAGCATGGCCGTCCGATGAAATCGCGGCGATCAACGCTGCCCGCATTGCTGGCAAGTCTGAAGATGAGATCAGGGTTCTTGTTGCGGCCCTAGAGGCGCGCCGTGCCGGACTGCCGGTGTAAGCCCCATGGAAAGCGAAAGCCGCCGCCCCGGCAGTGAGGCGACGGCTAACAATGGTCACGATGGCAAAGACCACGTTAGCCCGAATTCGAGCGCGACGCAAGAACATATGCGCGATGCTGTAAAACAGTTTGAGTGCATACCTGTTGAAATGCGCAATTACAGGCAATGGGTTTGTTGGCGAAAGGTTGAACGTCAAAATAAAAAGCCAACTAAAGTTCCATATAAGCCCGATGGAACCGGCAAAGCTCATGTGAACAAGCCTGAACATTGGGCTACGTTTGATGAAGCCGTTGCCGCGTTCAAGGCAGGCGGATTTGATGGCATTGGCTTTGTGTTCACGGACAATGATCCGTTCACGGGCATAGACCTTGATGATGTTCACGGTGACGCTGAAGCCCTCGCAACTCAAATGCGTATTGATGCCGCGTTCAACAGCTACGCTGAACGTTCACCGTCAGGATACGGACTTCATATCATCGTGAAGGGCAAGGCGACAAGGTCGAAGCGGCGCGGCAAGGTCGAAGTCTATTCGTCTGGCCGCTACTTCACCATGACCGGCGACGTTTATCGAGACGCCCCGATAATCGACTGTCAGGGCCTTCTAGACGTTCTGGTAGCACAACTAGGCGGCACGGCCTTGGAAACGCTCCCACAGCCCTCTCAGGGGCCTTCTGTGGGCGATGCAGGGGCCTGCCCCGATGTAAAGACTGTCGAGCACCTTAGAAGCGCCCTAGCGTATCTGGACGCCGATCCGCACGGCGAATGGGTTGATGTTGGCCATGCACTCAAGACCATAGGTGAAGCCGGGCGCGAGCTTTGGCTGGAATGGTCTAAAGGTTCAGCGAAGTTCAACCCATTGGAAGCTGAACAGACATGGGCTTCGTTCAAGCCTGACCGGACTAGTTACAAGGCGGTGTTCACCAAGGCCCAAGCGAGGGGATGGACCAACCCCGGATTTACGCCGGACTTTCCGCTGGTTGATAGCAGCAAGATAACCGCTGAACTTCAGGCTTTGATAAAGCCGAAGCAACGCACTCAATGGACGGCTGACGAACTGTGGGATGCGAACTTTCCCCCGATTGAATGGATTGTGCCCACGCTGCTAGCGCCCGGACTGACGTTGCTGGTTGGCGCACCCAAGCTTGGAAAATCATGGCTCGCGCTGGATTTGGCGAATTCGGTTGCGCATGGCGGCTTCGCGCTGAACCTGCATTGTCCGCAAGGTGATGTTCTGTATGCGGCGTTAGAGGATACGCCACGCCGTCTAAATGATCGCCTTCAACGAATTTGCACCACTAAGCCCGGCGCGTCTTTGTGCATCTGGACTGAAATGCCGACGCTGGATCACGGCGGTATTGAAGCATTGCGGAACTGGATAACGTCCGCACCGAACCCCCGGCTCATCGTCATTGACGTCCTAAGCCTGATCCGGCCCGCCAAGGGCAAGGGTGAAGACGCATACGTTTATGACTGTCGAACCGCGAAGCCTCTGAAGGCTTTGGCGGATGAATTCGGACTTGCCGTTGTTGTTGTTCACCACACCCGCAAAGCTGAAGCGGATGACGTGTTGGAACGAACCAGCGGAACCAACGGACTGACGGGCACTGCCGATACCACGCTAGTTTTGAGCCGCAATACGAATGGCGCTGTTCTGGCAGGCAGGGGACGGGACGTTGAAGAACTTGAACTGGCGCTGGACTTCAACCGGGACACCTGCCGTTGGGAGAGTTTGGGCAGGCCCGCCGATGTGTGCCGCTCCGATGAACGCGCGGCCATCTTGGAAGCCGTGGCCGGTGCGAGCGGCCCCCTAAGCCCTCAGGAGATCGCGTTTGTTACCGGCCAGTCCAGCGGTAACATTCGCCGGTTACTTGGCAAAATGGTTATGGCGGGCGAATTGCGCAAAGAAGGGCGCGGAAAATACGCTCACCCTTATACCCCCGGTAACAACGGTAACAAAGTAACGAATGAGGGGAGCCTTTTTTCGTGATGTTACCTTGTGACCGTTGTTACCGCCCCTTCTTAAGAACCGGCTTTTCGGCCCATGGCGGATTTTTACTCCGCCAGTTTTGGCCGCAACCACTGGCGTTCTCATTGAACAATTCGGAATTGGCCAACATCACGGCCAACATAAATCACGAAAGGACTTCAAAATGAGCTTTCAACCGAATGGCCGCATTATTGAGCCGGGGACAGGCCCTTATGACGGCCCCGCTCCAACCGATGAAGAAATCGCGCAACTGATAAAGAGTTGCTACGTGAAGACGTTGCTACACCTTTCAGAGCTTTCGGATAAGGCGGATAGGAAATCAGCCCTTGCTGCCTGCACGCTTATTCTAAGCCGTCCTGAATTCGAGTTTGGAAACCCTGAAACAGCTTTGAGCAATGAGGACCGCAACCGACACATCAAGGCGGCATTGAACAACCTTATGAATGGTGTGCATGGCGTGTCCCATGAAACCGGATTTGAAGTGGCGTTTGAAGCGGCTAAAGTAGTGTTTGAAATATATGATAACAACAAAGCCGCAATCGAAGCTCTTAATGTGAGAGATAAAGCTGATTGATTCTTGTTCGAGTTTCAATTGAACTACATTAGTTTCACTAATATCAATATAAAGGCATTGACGCGCCAAATACAGATACGGCATCGTGTGGGCACATTAGAGCTGCCTTAGGTGCCGAACTGTGCAAGTCCAGCAAAACGAGTTTCAGGTTGAAAACGGGGTTCCCGTGCCACCCTCCCCTTCTGTGGGTGGCAGGCGGAAGGCTTATCGTGCGCGCCTGTCCAGTGTGAGCGATTGCGCTCATCAGACGGCCCGGCTGTTCAGGGATGCGCGTTCGGGGACTATCAAGGTCGAAGACGCCAGCCGCCTCGCGAACATCCTGTCCATCCTCTCCCGCATGATCGAGGGATCGACGCTAGAGGCCCGCATAGAGGCGTTGGAGAAGGGCAGGGTGCTCCAATGAGCCTTCGCAGCCTCGCCGCGCGGGTGGCCCGCCTAGAGCCGATCCCGGTTGTCCGCCGGGTTCCCCATGTCATTGAAGTGAGGCTTGGCGAGACGGTAGACGATGCGTTTGCCCGTCTTCTTGATGAGTTCGGCGCGATACCTGCCCATCACGCATTCATTGTGGTGCCTGAACAGCCGGTGGACCCGGATGAAATCGCCGCAGTCGATGAACGCATTGCTGAACGCCAAGCCGCGCTTCTCGCCTCAGTCCGCACACCGCCCGATGAACTGACACATTGAACCGGCCCGCAAGGCCAATTTTGGAAAGAGCCCGCTATGCTTAACGCAACCCCCATCAAACCGCTTGTGAATACGCCGGACGCCGTGAACTTCTTTCAGTCCATGTCCATCAAGACAGGGCGCAAAGTGGCTTTTGGCGATCCCTCGAAACTGCCCAATCGGGCGTCCATCTTCATCAATCGCGCCGATGAGGCGATTGAATACGGGATCAAGAAGGTATCAGCCCTGCACAACGATGAGACGCGAACTGAAGTGTCACGTCATGGCTTTGCCAAGAGGGTTGCTGAAGACGTTGTGAAGGCGCTGAACGAGTCCAAGGCCGGACTTGATAAGCTTGCCAGTGAGCTACACGCGGAAGGCGTGAAGTTGATTGATGAAGGTTTCGCGCTCAACGAGAAGCGCCACCCCATTCATGCGGACATTCGCGGCTTCATTCGTGATCTGGCCAAGAAAGAAAACGGCATCGTTGAAATCCGCAAGCTCGTTGAACGTGATTTTGAGGTTGCGACGGTCTTCCACGATACGCCGCATTACCTGCTAGGGCTGGCCGAAGGCACACATGAGTCCATTGATGGTGACAGCATCAAGCGGCACCTGCCGAATGCTGCCGCTTGCATCATTCAATCGGCTGAAGTCGAGAAAGCCGCCGCGCGGTATCCCAAGGTCATCAACGGCGTTCAATCATCCTTTTACAATCCAGCGATGGCCGACAAGGCCGCTCAACGGGTTGAAGCGTAATCAGGTTGCCCGTGTTTCCATCCTATCCATGGGCAACCTGACAGCCGCCCTTGTTTCAAACCTTCCAAGGGCGCGAGAAGCCCCGGCCATTACGGGTGTGGCCGGGGTTTCTTTTTCACTAACCGATCCGGTAATTCCATTCTCCAACTTCATCGTTTATCTGAACGTAGTGATTGCCGTATGTCCAAACAGGCTGCTTGCCCAATGATGTGCCGCCAATTGAAAATTGACCGACCGAAATCCAACCTTGATCTTTAAATGCCTTGAATAGTTCGTTGCCAAAAGTTATCCCCGCATTTGAAGAATGATTTTTCAGTTCTTTATCTAACTGATTCTTGATCGCCATAAGCGCTGATATATCCATTGATCTCTCCCGTTCTTTTTTTCTATCACTTCGGCTTTCCAGACCACAATCGAAACTCATACCCTTCAGGCACCGCCGCGCCTTTGATCCCTGTATCGTGTCGAATTGCAACAATGAGCTTGGTTAACAGTTCATCGTGCCGGTCGAGATCGCTTTTGCCATCGGCGGTAACGTCGAGAAAGTCCCGAAGCGCAACCAGCACTTCGGTTGAACCAACTAAGAAGATGTTATTCGCCGCGTTGGCAAACCTCACCCTGTCGTCTGTTGGCGGGTTCGGCCCTACAATCGCGTTCAACGCCAACATGAAAGCCTTATAGTGTTCAAGCTTGTGGGCGCGCCATTCGGCTTCACGTTCAAAGTGTTTGGTAAGGAAGTAACTGATCGCTGGCGCGATGATCGTTGCAATCGCTGCGATGATCGCAATGACAATGGCCGTGTCGAGATTGAAGTTTTCCACTGAACCCGCCACCCCTTCAAACTAGGTCTTGGCACAGTTACACCACCCTCAACCGGCCTGCATCCCCTTTCAGAGAGGCACCGACACGCAGAACCCGGCTCAATGATGGCCGCTATGTTGGCCGGAAAGCCAAACAGTCGCCTAACTAATTGAAATTGCTTGTTAAATGGCGGAGAGGGAGGGATTCGAACCCTCGGTACCCGTAAAGGCACAACGGTTTTCGAGACCGCCCCGATCGACCACTCCGGCACCTCTCCGCGAAGGCGCGGAACCTAGCGGCAAGCCTTACGCCCCGCAAGCGGGGAATGTGCATCTGCCGGACGGACCTCCCGAACACGCCTCACCGCGTGCCTGTATGCGGTTTCAGGCATATTGATAGATTGACTCCGCAGGCCCGTTACGTATAAGTCCGCGCCTCTGATGACCGCCTCACGCGTTGAGCGCGGGCGCAATGCTGTGACAACGTCATCTTGCAAAAAAGATGGCGAAGAAAAAGGGCAAGGCTTCCAAAGGGTTTGGGAGATCTGGCCGATTTGAAAGGTGAAACGGATCATGTACGCGGTAATCAAGACCGGCGGGAAGCAGTACAAGGTTGCCGAAGGCGACCGTCTCGTCGTGGAAAAAATCGACGGCGAAGCAGGCGACCAGATCGTGTTCGGCGAAGTCCTGATGCTGGGCGGCACGGACGGCGTGACCGTCGGCAGCCCGCACATTGACGGCGCGCAAGTGATCGGCGAGCTGGTCGAGTTGCGCAAGGGCGACAAGGTCCTCGTCTTCAAGAAGCGCCGCCGCCAGAATTACCGCCGCAAGAAAGGCCACCGCCAGTGGGAAGCGTTCGTCTCGATCTCCGAGATCGTCCTGCCCGGCGCGAAACCCAAAACGGCTGCCAAGGCGAAAGCCAAGCCGGCTGCGAAGTCAGAGGAAGCGCCTGCCAAGGCTGCACCGAAGGCCGCTGCCAAGGCTGACAAGCCGGCTTCGAAAGCCGCACCGAAGGCCAAAGCTGCCGCCAATGACGATCTCACCCAGCTCAATGGTGTCGGCCCGGCCTATGCCAAGAAGCTGAACGAGGCGGGCATCACCAGCTTTGCGCAGGTTGCCGCCTGGAAAGCTGCCGATCTGGACGCGCTGGACGCGGACATTCCCGGCATCAAGGCGAAAGCCGAAACCGGCGAATGGGTGAAGCAAGCCAAGGATCTGGCGAAGGGCTAACCCCCTGACGCCAGTCCCCACGCACAGAATTTCAAGGAGAGCAGACAATGGCTCACAAGAAGGCAGGCGGTTCATCCCGCAACGGACGCGACAGTGAAGGCCGGCGCCTTGGCGTCAAGAAAGCCGGCGGACAGGCCGTGATTCCCGGCAATATCATCATCCGTCAGCGCGGCACGAAATATTACCCCGGTGCCAATGTCGGCATGGGCAAGGATCACACCCTTTTCGCCCTTACCGAAGGCAAGGTGGAGTTTTCGCGCAAGAAGAACGACCGCATGTATGTGTCGGTCGCTCCGCTCAGCGAAGCCGCCGAATAAGGGTTCCCGACCTTCCATACCGGGGCCCTTTGACCAAAGGTGATCCCGGGCAGCGATAGCTGCGCATGCTCTTGATAAGGGGAGCGGGATCATCCCGCTCCCCTTTTTCGTTGTGCCGGACCCTTTCACGGCCAGCGAGCGGAGACCGTCATGCACGGCGATCCCATGGCACTGGACTGGACACGCCCGCTTGAGGGCGGGCGGCTGATCTTGCGCGTTCTGTCGCTGGATGATGCCGCATGGATCTCGCACGGCACGACAAACCGCAAGGTCACCGCGATGACCGGGCGCATCCCCTATCCCAACCCGCCTCTGGGGGCCGAGCTGTACGCGCTCATCTGCCGGGCTGCCGAAGCCAATAGAGGCGACCGGGTCCGCGCGATCATCCGCAAGGCGGACGGGGCGGGTATAGGCATGATCGGCCTGCATCCCCGAAAAGATGGCGCGTGGGAGTTCGGCTACTGGCTGGCGGAACCCTATTGGGGGCAGGGCTATGCCAGCGAGGCCGCACATCTCCTGCTGGACGCGGCGGATGCTGGCGGCATAGCGCCTATTGTTGCAGGCCATTACGCCGACAACCCGGCGTCGGGCCGCGTGCTGGAGAAATGCGGGTTTGTCTATACCGGCGAGGTGCCCATTGCCTTTTCATCCGGCCGCATGGCGTCGGCCCCCTGCCCGCGCATGGTGCGAAGGCGGCAAGCCTAAACCGGACATGGGTGAAGCGGGCTGTAATCAAGCGCCGGAGCGTTTATAGAACGTCGCGCAAACATCCATGAACCGGCACGCTGCGCCGGACCGAAGGCACCTACCCCATGAAATTTCTTGATCAGGTCAAAGTCTTTATTGCGTCAGGACATGGCGGGCCGGGCTGTGTGTCGTTCCGCCGCGAGAAGTATATCGAGTTCGGCGGCCCGGATGGCGGTGATGGCGGCAAGGGCGGCGATGTGTGGGCCGAGGCCGTGGACGGTCTCAACACGCTCATCGACTACCGCTACCAGCAGCACTTCAAGGCGCAGCGCGGCATTAATGGCGCAGGCGCCAACCGCACCGGCGCAGATGGCGAGGACAAGATCCTCAAAGTGCCTGTGGGCACGCAGATCCTCGACGAAAACAATGAGGAAGTCCTGGCCGACTTGACACATGAGGGCATGAAAGTGCTGCTGGCGCGCGGCGGGCGCGGCGGCAAGGGCAATGCCCATTTCAAGACTTCGCGCCAGCAGGCCCCGCGCCATGCCCAGCCGGGCGAGGACGGCGAGGAACGCTGGCTGTGGCTGCGGCTGAAACTGATCGCCGATGCGGGCCTTGTCGGTCTGCCGAACGCGGGCAAATCCACCTTCCTGTCGGCCTGCAGCCGGGCCAATCCGAAGATTGCCGCCTATCCCTTTACCACCTTGCACCCCAATCTGGGTGTGGTGGATACCGGCGAGGGCAAGCGCTTCGTGCTGGCCGATATTCCCGGCCTCATTGAAGGCGCCCATGAAGGCGCGGGCATTGGCGACCGCTTTCTGGGCCATGTGGAGCGGTGTGCAACGCTGGTGCATCTGGTCGATGCCGGCGGAGAGGACCCGCTGGCCGCCTATGATGTCGTGCGCGGCGAGCTGGAGGCCTATGGCTCCGGCCTCGCGGAAAAGTCCGAAATACTGGTTCTTTCCAAAATGGAGACCGTCACGCCCGAGCGCCTTGAGGAACTCAAAGACGCGTTCGAGGAGCGGACAAATGGTGATATTGCGCTGGTGTCTGCCGTGACCGGCGAGAATATGCGCCCGCTTCTCTACCGGATTGAAGCGGCCATCGAGGGCAAGCGCGCTGCCGACAAGGCCGAGGCGGAGCGCCTGGCGCGCGGTGATGAGGATGATAGCTGGACGCCATGACGGTCCGCTTCGCCGCCCACAAGCACGAGCAGCTGGCGCCGGGCATGGTGATCGGCCTCTACGGGGGCAGTTTTGATCCGCCCCATGATGGTCACCGGCACGTCGCGCTGACGGCGCGCAAGCGCCTCGGGCTGGACGCGGTCTGGTGGCTGGTCGCGCCGCACAATCCGTTGAAATCGGACGCGCCGGAGCGCCTGCCTGCGCGCGTCGCGGCGGTGCGCGCGCTCATACCTGAACCGGGTCATGTGATCAGCTCGATCGAGGACCGCCTGGGCACGCGCTACACAATTGACATTATCCGTCATCTGACGATGCGTCATCCGCAGGTTCAATTCGTCTGGATCATGGGCGCCGACAGTCTTGGCGGTTTCCACCGCTGGGGCCATTGGCGCGAAATAGCAAGGCGCGTCCCGATCTGTGTGATTGCGCGCGGCGGCTCGCCGCTGAAATGGCGGCTGGGCAAGGCCGCCCGCCAGCTCGCACACGCCCGCATCCCGGCCGGCCACGCGCGCGCGCTGGCCAAACATGGCGCCCCGGGCTGGACATATATAACCGCTCCGCTACATGCTGAAGCGTCCTCGAACCTGCGCCGGGGGCGGTAATTGCCTCACCCGAAGCCGACCCCCAAAGCGTGTGATGACCGATACAAGCGTGAAAGCGGGCCAGCGCCCCAGCCTGTCCTTTTTTGAGGACATGCACCCGCCAGCGGCCGATTTCCGGGCCGACATACTGGCCGGATTGTCAAAGCCGCAAAAGGCACTGCCGCCCAAATACTATTATGACGAGGAAGGCTCACGCCTGTTCGATGCGATCACCGAGCAGCCGGAATATTATGTAACGGGCACAGAGCTGGAGCTTTTACGGGCGATAGGCCCGCAGATCCGCGCCTTGGCCGGCCGGGGTGCAGTGGTGCTGGAACCGGGGGCCGGGTCCAGCGTGAAAATCCGTACACTGCTGGATGCGCTGGACGGCCCGGCAGCCTATGTCGGCATGGACATTTCCGGTGAGCATGTACGCAGCGCCTGCGAGGCGCTGGCCGCCGACTTTCCGGCGCTGGAAATCGGCGCGCTTTGCCATGACTTCACGCAAAGCCTTGATGTCGACGCGCTGCCCCTGTCGCCAGGCGCCCGGAGCGGCAAGAGGATCGTGTTTTTCCCCGGTTCGACGATCGGTAATTTTGAGCTCATCGACGCGCTGGCGCTTCTGAAAACCTTGCGCGGCTGGCTGCGCGAAGGCGATGCGCTGCTGATCGGCGCAGATATGCGCAAGGCCGGCAGCACGCTGGAAGCGGCCTATGATGATGAGGCGGGGATCACCGCCGCGTTCAATCTCAATCTCATTGCACGGATCAATCAGGAGCTAGGCGGCAATATCGATTCCGGATCGCTGCAATACCGCGCCTTCTGGAACCCTTATCGTTCCCGTGTAGAAATGTATCTCGTTGCCGTGAAGGACATGAGATTCACGGTTGGCGGCCAGCCTTTCGTCCTGCGAAAGGACGAGACCATTCACATGGAAAACTCGCACAAATTCACGATTGATACGTTCCAGGACCTCGCCGCCAAGGCCGGTTTGCAGGCCCGCAAAGCCTGGGTGTCACAGGGTGAAGCCTTTTCCATGCACTGGCTCGAACCTTCGGGCGAAGCGTGCTAGGGTAGCCTCTTATATCCAGCCTATCCAACAGGAGCTCCGGCACTGCCCGTCGAACGCCAACGCAATGATACTGCGCCCGCCCCGGTCAGCCTCAAAGGCAGCCCGGAGCAAAGTGAAGCCCTGGAGGCCCTCGTTGTCAAAACGCTTGACGACGACAAGGCCGAGGACATCGTATCCATAGACCTTAACGGCAAATCGCCTGTAACCGACTTCGTGGTCATTGCGAGCGGGCGGTCGAACCGTCATGTCGGCGCACTGGCCGACCATTTGCTGCGCGCCCTGAAAGATAGCGGGCACGCCAACATCAAGGTGGAAGGCCTGCAATCGGCCGACTGGGTGCTGATCGATGCGGGCGACGTGATCGTTCACCTGTTCCGTCCGGAGGTGCGCAGCTTCTACGATCTGGAAAAGATGTGGGGCGGAGCGCCGGAAACGGCGGCCTGAGCCGGACGTGCGGATCGAAATTCGCGCCATTGCCCGCATCCGGCCGGGACCGGAACGCACACTCATCGACACCTATCTTGACCGCGCCGGCCACCATGGCCGCGCCACCGGGCTGGGCCCTTTCAGCGAGCGGGAATTCGATACGCGCAGCCTGACCGGAGCCACCGCAGAAACGCGCGCCCTGACAGAAAACCTGCCGTCCGGCGTGGTGATCGCGCTCGACGAGCGTGGAAAGCAGATGGACTCGCGCGGCTTTTCTTCGCTGCTCGGCCACGAGCGCGATCAGGGCACACGCGATATGGTCTGTCTCATCGGCGGCGCCGACGGCGTTGATCACGAAGCCTTGCCAGCCGGTGTCCGGCTGCTTTCCCTCGGGCAGATGGTCTGGCCGCACAAGCTGGTCCGCGTCATGCTGGCCGAACAGCTTTACAGGGCCGCCGCACTGCTTGCGGGCGCGCCCTATCACAGGGACTGAGACCTCCCGCCATGTCCGCCCTGCTCCTCGCCATCGCCCTGTTGCAGACCCCGCCCGACCCGCAGGAGATCGAGGCGATGGAGGAAACCGCGCGCGAAACCCGCGAGATCAGTGAGGCACGTCAAGCCGAGGCCGACGCGCTGAGGCGCGAGATTGCAGATCTTCAGTCACGGCTGGTGGAAGCCGGGTCGCGTGTCCAGGCCCGCGAGGCGGATGCGAGCCAGGCAGAGGCCGAGCTTGCCGCCTTGCAAGCTGAAGAAGAAGCACTTCGCGTACGGCTGTCACGCGAGCGCGAAAGCCTGGCAGAGGTTCTGGCAGCCTTGCAGAGGCTGGAAATGAATGCTCCGCCTGCCCTCGCAGTGTCGCCGGAGGATGCCAGTGAAGCGGCCAGAGCCGCCGGATTGCTATCTACCATTGCGCCCGAACTGGAGAGGCGCGCAAACGTGCTGCGAACCGATATCGAGGCCTTGTCGCGCGTTCGCGAGGAACTTGCCGGTCAGCGCGAGACCGTGCGCACGGCCCGCTCGGCGCTGGCCGTTGTGCGGGCTGAGGTGGAAGAACTCATTACCGAGAGGCAGGCGCGCGAGCAGGCCCTGCGCCAGGAAGCCGGCGATCTGGCGCAGCAGGCCGACCGGATTGCCGCAGAAGCCCGGTCACTGCGCCAGCTATGGGAGGAGATCACACAGCTGGCTGATATTGCGCCCAGCCTGTCGCCGCGCCGGGCGCAACGCGCCGCGATGATGGCCGATATTGCGACACTCGACGGGGACACGCTGCTCTCCGCGCTGCCGGTTGAGGAGGCATCAGCAGGGCCCGGCTTTGGTGATATGCGCGGACGGCTTCGCCCGCCGGTGGACGGGGCAGTTTTCAGCCGCGCCGGCCAGCCCGGCCCCGACGGGATTGCGCGAGAGGGCCTGTGGCTGGACGCGCGAAGCGGCGGTCAGGTGACAGCACCATTTGACGGGGTGGTGGTTTTTGCGGGACCCTTCCAGAGCTTCGAAGCCGTCCTCATGATCACGACGACGGACGGCTTCACCCTTATTCTGGGCGGGATTGGCCTGCTTTATGCTGAGGAAGGACGCAGCGTGCTGGCAGGAGAACCCGTTGGACGCATGCCGGAGCGTGAAATTCCGCCTCCAAGACTATATTATGAAGTAAGACGGGGCACGGGAGTGGCCGAAAACCCCGAGAACTGGCTTCGCGCAGAGTTCCGGGGACGCTGACAGGACCAGATGCGGCCAGCGTGCCGTATAATGACAGGACATAGACATGCGCTTGCACATTATCGCTTCGGCAATAGCCTTCGGCATCGGCGCAGCAGCGCTCGCCGTTTCCTCACAGGGCGATGAGCGGGACCGCGAGGCGACATTCCGGCAATTGGAGCTGTTCGGCGACATATTGAGCCGGATCGAGTCTGATTATGTCAGTGATCCTGAAGAGGCAGAGCTCATCGAAGCGGCCATTAACGGCATGCTGGGCTCACTCGACCCGCACTCCACCTATCTCAATGCCGAGTCTTTCCAGGACATGCAGGTGTCTACCCGCGGCGAGTATGGCGGGCTGGGTATCGAGGTGACGATACGCGACGATTTCGTCACGGTGGTTTCGCCCATTGCCGAAACACCCGCAGACCGCGCCGGGATCGAGCCGGAAGACCGTATCGTCGCCGTTGACGGCGAATCCATGATCGGCGCCGGGATAGACGTTGCGGTTGAACGCATGCGCGGGCCGGCCGGAGAGCCGGTCACCATCACCATTGCGCGCGACGGTGTTGAGCCCTTCGACGTCACCATCGTGCGCGACAATATCGAGGTGCGCACCGTCATCTACCGGATGGAGGCAAACAACACGCCTTATCTGCGTATTACAACGTTCAACGAGCAGACGACCGAAGCGGCAGTACGCGCGCTGGACGATCTGCGTGAAGCCAATGGCGGACCGTTGCCGGGTCTCATTCTCGACCTGCGGTCGAATCCCGGCGGACTGCTGGACCAGTCGGTATCCGTCTCCGATCTGTTCCTGAGCGGGGGCGAAGTGGTCTCCACGCGAGGCCGCGATCCGCGCAATACCTATCGGTTCAACGCCCGGCCCGGTGATGTGCTGGACGGGGCGCCCATCGTCGTCCTGATCAATGCGGGCTCGGCCAGCGCCTCTGAAATCGTTGCCGGAGCCTTGCGCGACCGTGAACGCGCGGTGCTTCTGGGCACCAACAGCTTTGGCAAGGGTTCCATGCAGACCGTCATTCCGCTGCGGGGCGGCCGCGATGGAGCGCTGCGCCTGACAACGGCGCGCTATTACACCCCGTCAGGCACCTCCATTCAGGCAACCGGGCTGCGCCCGGACATCGCGGTAGGCTTCCGCCGTCCGCGCGAAGGCGAGACGGGCCGGTATAGCGAGGCCAGCCTGCGCAATGCCCTGACCAATGAGAACGGGGTAGAGCGCGAGGAGCCGGAAGATATTGAATATCCCCCCGAAGACTGGCCCGAGGACGAGGACTACCAGCTTCACCGCGCCCTTGAGCAGCTCTCCAGCATGATGGAACGGCGCGAAGCGCGCGCGGACACGGGCAACGCAAACCCGTAACCGCAGACGCTGAACGCCATGCCGGGACGTTAACCTTTCCTTACCCCGGCGCACCCGAAAGTCTTGCCTGTCAGCGAGCGGATGAGCCAGCCTTGTCCGCTCGCCTTCACCCGTTCAGGCCAGACCGGACCTCATGCCCGCCCGCCAGACACAAGACACACCGCCCTTGCGCAATCCGCTTATCGCGGCGGTGTGCCTGCTTGCCGTCATGGGAGCGGCCGCCGCAGCGATCATCTTCCTGTCCCCGGCACGCGAGCCGGTCATTGGTGCTCGTACGGCGCTGACCCCTGCGCCGGGTGAAGATGTGGTCATCGACGTGGCCGAGATACCGGCAGCCAGTCCGGTTATGTTCGCCGAGGGCGAGAGCGACGAAACACTCAGCCTTCCCGGCGTTCGTGAAACCGAGGACGTACTGGGCGGTGAGGTGGAGCCGCCGCCAGGCAGCAATGCGGCCAGAGCGCTCGCGGCTCAACGCGCAGCCAATGTTCCCCATGAAGGCCTTTACGAAGACGGGCCGGGCGGCCCTCTGCCGGTCGTGGCGGCTGATGGCAGACGTCCGTCAGAGGCCTATGCCAGGCCGTTTGACGGTGATGACAGCACACCGGCCATTGCAATCATTGTCGGCGGGCTTGGGGTGAGCGCCTCTCTCACGGAGGCGGCGATCGACGCGTTGCCGCCGGAGATTACCCTGTCCTTTGTGCCGTATGCGCGCGATCTGCAAAGCTGGATGGACAGGGCCCGGGCGGCCGGCCACGAGGTGATGATCGAGCTGCCGATGGAGCCGTTCGACTACCCCAATAATGATCCGGGGCCACATACCTTGCTGTCAGACGCCAGCGAGGCTGAAAACCGGCGGCGGCTGCACTGGCTGCTTTCCCGCTCGGTCGGCTATTTCGGCGTGACAAATTATCTCGGAGCCCGGCTTGCCGGCGCTGAGCCGGCTCTTGGGCATATCTATGAAGAGCTGGACCGGCGCGGCCTTGCCATTTTCCATGACGGGGCAGGCCGTCCCGGCTCGCCTGCGGCAGCCGCTTCACGCGCACGGGCGCAGCTTTCTGTGGCGGACCGGGTACTGGACGCCGATCCCAGCACCCGCTCCATCGATGCCCGGCTTCTTGAGCTAGAAGCACTGGCCATCCAGAATGGCAATGCACTGGGTTCGGGCTTTGCCTATCCGGTGACCGTCGACGCTCTGGTGAGCTGGACTGAGGGGCTGGAACAGCGCGGCTATCAGCTCGCACCGGCCTCCCATGTTGCGCGCTTGCGCAGTGGCGGTAGCGGGCAGGATACGTGAGCAAGCCTGTCGATCCGTCCGCTCTGGCCGCCTACCGCCCCAATGCAGGCATCGTGCTGTTCAATCGCGACGGGCTGACCTGGCTGGGCAAGCGCTTTCAGGAAACCGGGCCCTGGGTCTGGCAGTGGCCGCAAGGCGGCATGGATGCCGGTGAAGATCCTGCCGAAGCCGCCTATCGCGAGCTTTACGAGGAAACCGGCATTCGCGCCGATCAGGTGATGATGCTGGGCACAATCGAGCGCTGGCTTTCCTATGACTTCCCGCCAGAGGTGCTGGCGCAGCGCAAGAAGAACTGGAAGGGCCAGCGCCAGCGCTGGTTTGCCTTGCGCTTTCTGGGCGATGATACCGACTTTGACCTGACCGCCGTGCCGCCGCAGGAATTCGAGACATTCCGCTGGGAAAAGCTGGAGCGGGTGCCCGGCCTGATTATCCCGTGGAAGCGGCCCGTCTATGAAGAGGTGGTACGGGCCTTCGCGCCTTTAGCAAACCCCTGACGCGCCATGAAAAAGGCCTCGCGCGATCTATCACGGCAGGCCCTTCTTCAATCCATCGCGCCATCAAGCCTAGTGCGCAATCGCCATCGCGGCCTGCATGGCTTCCAGCCTGGCGATCTCGGCTTCAGCGGCCTCACGGGCATCATCGCCGCTGGCGTCTTTTGCCCGCAAGCGCGCGTCTTCCAGCTTTGCGCGAATGTCCGCTGCATCAAGCTTGGCAATATCAGCGGTGTGTTCGGCCAGGATAGTCAGGCCCGCCGGGGTCACTTCAGCAAAGCCGCCATCGATGAAGGTGCGGGTGACGGTGCCATCGGCATGTACCTCGATTGCGCCCGTGCGGATGGTCGCCATGAAAGGCGCGTGGCCGGGCAGGACGCCAAAATCGCCCTCGGTGCCGGGTACCACAACCATGTCCACCGTGCCGGAGAACACGCGCGCTTCGGGCGAAACCAGATCGAATTGAAGTTTGTCAGCCATTTGTCATGCCTTTCGTTCGCGCGCTCTCTAGCAGGTAAACCCGCGAATGTGAAACCCCGTTGTGCAAGTCATTCCGCCTGCGAATCGATGCAAGCGCGGACCGGCCCGACCAGAGCATTCATGAGATTGCGCATCGAGCCGGCTCCGTTGCTTTCGACGGTAATGGTCACGTCCATATCGGGAAAATAGCCCGCCGGAATCGTCAGGGTCTCGGTGTCGCCCGAAGGCGGAGCGGGTGGCGGCGGGGGAGGCGTCCCGGCCGGCGGTCCGTAGGGCGAAAGCGGCAGCGAAATCCGAGCCAGGGCGTCAATTCCGTCGCGGACGCCCGGGCAGGTATCGGCGCGAATATCGCGGCTGACAATCATGGCGTCGAGCCGCTCATGGACCGTTTCCGCCTGCCCGAAATCGCTGCGGTAATCGCGCGTAACCGTGCCCGGCGCTACATTGCGGCTGGCCAGATAGGCCGCGAAAGCCGCACCGTCGAATGTATCAAGGACAATGGCATTGATGTCAGCTTCCTGTGCCTGAAAAAAGGCTGAGCGATAGCGCCACAGACATCCCTCGGGATCGGTATACCCGGCGCTGACCGGGCAGACCGCTTCAAAGGCGACGAGTGTTCCGTGGGGAATCCACCAGCTGATCGCGGAATAAGACGGTCCCTCCAGCTCGGTTCGCCATGCTGCCGGGTCGTCACTATAGCCGGGCAGGCGAAGCGCCTCGAACGCCATCTGACGCCGCTCTGCCGTCTGGCCCCTGACCCAGTACGTATAGGCAAACCAGAGGCTGTCGGTCGAATAGCCGGCATATTCGGCCGGGAGGCCGGCGGGCGGCGGCGGTGGCGGCGGCGGGACGCTGGCATCCAAAGGCGCAGCGAATAACAGGGCGGCGCTCGCCGCGACGCAGGCAATCCAGCGGATCATGGGTATCTCCAGACAATCGCCGCATTGGGCAGCGCGCGGCCCGCAAGATCAAGCAGGAAAAATGAAAAGGGCCGGTCCCATCGGAACCGGCCCTGGTCTTCAAGCAGATACCAGAAGCAGCTAGGCAGCCTCGGCGGCCAGTTTCTGCGCTTTCTTCACGGCATCCTCGATGGTGCCAACCATGTAGAAGGCCGCCTCGGGCAGATGGTCATACTCGCCGTCACAGATCGCCTTGAAGCCCTTGACGGTCTCCTCGATCGGCACCTGGATGCCCGGCGAGCCGGTAAACACTTCGGCCACGTCGAAGGGCTGGCTCAGGAAGCGCTCGATCTTGCGGGCGCGGGCCACGGCCTGCTTGTCTTCCTCTGACAGCTCGTCCATGCCCAGGATCGCGATAATGTCCTGCAGGGCCTTGTAGCGCTGGAGAATCTCCTGAACGCGGCGGGCGGTGCGGTAGTGCTCCTCGCCAACCACGCGCGGCTCGAGGATGCGCGAGGTGGAATCGAGCGGATCCACAGCCGGATAGATACCCTTCTCCGAGATGGCGCGGTTGAGCACCGTCGTCGCATCCAGGTGGGAGAAGGTGGTGGCCGGGGCCGGGTCGGTCAGGTCATCGGCGGGCACGTAGACGGCCTGCACCGAGGTGATCGAACCCTTGTTGGTCGATGTGATGCGCTCCTGCAGGGCGCCCATATCCGTCGCCAGCGTCGGCTGATAGCCCACCGCCGACGGGATACGGCCCAGAAGCGCGGACACTTCTGCCCCCGCCTGCGTGAAGCGGAAAATGTTGTCGACGAAGAAGAGCACATCCTTGCCCTCTTCATCGCGGAAATACTCCGCCTGTGCCAGACCGGACAGGGCAACGCGGGCGCGCGCGCCCGGCGGCTCGTTCATCTGGCCGAACACCAGTGCACAGCGCGAGCCTTCAGCCGAGCCGTTGTTTTCCTTCGGGTCCTTGTTCACGCCGGACTCGATCATTTCCCAGTAAAGGTCGTTACCTTCGCGGGTGCGCTCGCCGACGCCGGCAAACACGGAATATCCGCCGAACAGCTTGGCGATATTGTTGATCAGTTCCTGGATGAGCACGGTCTTGCCGACGCCGGCGCCGCCGAACAGGCCGATCTTGCCGCCCTTGGCGTAGGGGCAAAGCAGGTCAATGACCTTGATGCCGGTCGGAAGCATTTCAGCTTCGGTCGATTGTTCGTCAAACTCGGGAGCCGAGCGGTGAATCGGCGCGCGCTTTTCGTAGCTGACATCGCCGGCTTCATCGATCGGCTCGCCGGTCACATTGAGGATGCGGCCAAGTGTGCCAGGGCCAACCGGAACCGTGATCGGGGAGCCGGTATCGGTCACCGCGCCGCCGCGCTGCAGGCCCTCGGTGCCGTCCATGGCGATGGTGCGCACCACGCTCTCGCCCAGATGCTGGGCCACTTCGAGAACCAGCTTCTGGTCACCATTCATGGTTTCCAGCGCGTTCAGGATCGGCGGCAGCCCGCCCTCAAACTTCACGTCGACGACGGCACCCGTCACCTGCGCGATTTGGCCCTTGAGATTGCTCATGATCGTCTCAGCCTCTCTTACCCGTCTCCTGCCATTTGCAGGAGGCGTCCTTGGATCAGTGACCTGTCCGCCTAGACCGCCTCGGCCCCGGAGATGATCTCCGTGAGCTCGGTGGTGATCTTGGCCTGACGGGTGCGGTTATATTGCAGGTTCAGCTTGTCGATGAGGTCGCCGGCATTGCGCGTGGCGCTGTCCATGGCCGCCATACGCGCGCCCATTTCGCCAGCCGCATTCTCCAGCAGTGCCGAGAGAATGACGGTATCAACATAACGCGGCAGCAGGGCCGCCAGAATGGCGTCCTCATCGGGTTCGTACTCGTAGATTGCGCCGCCCAGATCAGGCGCGGGCGCATCAGGATCAATGGCTTCGCTCGCCGGGATCAGCGTGCGCGCCTTCGGCTTCTGGCTGATCACCGACACAAATTCGGACGAGACGAGCTCGCAAACATCGAACCCGCCCTCGTCAAACAGCTTGCGTACGATGTCGCCAACATGGGCAGCCAGCGCAGCCGGGCTTGCGGCCTCTTTCAGTTCCAGGGCGCTGACGATCCGGTCGCGGTGAAGGCGCTTGAGAGCGTCATAGCCCTTCTTGCCGACCGTAATGATCTTCACGTCCTTGCCGTCGCTGACCAACGCTGCCACGCGTTCGCGTGCCAGACGGGCGATATTGCCGTTGAAGCCGCCGCACAGACCGCGATCGGCACTCAGCACCAGCAGGAGCACGGTGTCTGACTGGCCTGTTCCGGTCAGGAGTTTCGGCGTTTCAGGCCCGGCCACCACGCCATTGGCCAGATTGGCCATGACCTGCGCCATTTTCTGCGCATAGGGGCGCGCGGCCTCTGCGCTGTCCTGCGCACGGCGCAGCTTCGCCGCGGCCACCATCTGCATGGCCTTGGTGATCTTCTGCGTGGATTTCACAGACGAAATCCGGTTTTTCAGGTCCTTGAGGCTTGCCATCGCGTGTCGCTACTCCCGCGCCATCATGTCAGTTCAGGGCCAGGAAGACGGCTCGGCCAATCTGCGTTCCGAACGCGAAGATCAGCACCGCCAGAAGAAATATCGCCAGCACTGTCAGCGCGGTGCGCTCGTGCGGCTTCAATTTCCCTACCCAGTCCATGAATGCCTGTAACATGATGAGTGGTTTCGGTGCTCCCTCAGCTGAAGGTTGGACGATTGGACGGCTAGGCTGCAAACCGGGTCACAAACGCTTCAAGCGTCTTGACCAGCTCTGCTTCCGACGCATCAGACAGCTTCTGCTCGGACCGGATTGCCTCCAGCAGCTTTGCCTTGTCGGCGTGCAGATGCTGCAGCAGTTCGGCCTCGAAACGCCCGATATCGCGGGTGGCGATCTTGTCGAGATAGCCGCGGGTACCGGCAAAGATCACGCAGACCTGCTCTTCCATCGACAGCGGCGAGAATTGCGGCTGCTTGAGCAGCTCGGTCAGGCGCTCACCGCGCGCCAGAAGACGCTGGGTGGCCGCATCAAGGTCGGAACCGAACTGGGCGAAGGCCGCCATTTCGCGATACTGGGCGAGCTCGCCCTTCATCTTGCCGGCAACCTGCTTCATCGCCTTGGTCTGGGCGGCAGAGCCCACGCGGCTGACCGACAGACCCACGTTCACGGCCGGGCGGATACCCTGCAGGAACAGCGTCGTCTCGAGGAATATCTGACCATCGGTGATGGAGATCACATTGGTCGGGATATAGGCCGACACGTCGTTGGCCTGCGTCTCGATGATCGGCAGCGCGGTCAGCGAGCCCGAACCATGGCTTTCGTTGAGCTTGGCCGCGCGCTCCAGCAGGCGGGAGTGCAGGTAGAACACGTCGCCCGGATAGGCTTCGCGGCCCGGCGGGCGGCGCAGCAGCAGCGACATCTGGCGGTAGGCGACGGCCTGTTTGGACAGGTCATCATACACGATCAGGGCATGCATGCCGTTATCGCGGAAATACTCGCCCATGGCGCAGCCGGTGAACGGTGCCAGGAACTGCATCGGAGCCGGATCGGACGCGGTCGCAGCGACAACGATGGAGTATTCCATCGCGCCGTTTTCTTCCAGCGTCTTCACGATCTGGGCAACGGTAGAACGCTTCTGGCCGATGGCGACGTAGACGCAATAGAGCTTCTTGCTCTCGTCATCGCCCTCGTTGATCTGCTTCTGGTTGAGGATCGTGTCGAGCGCGATGGCGGTCTTGCCGGTCTGGCGGTCGCCAATGATCAGCTCGCGCTGGCCACGGCCGACCGGGATCATGGCGTCAATCGCCTTGATGCCGGTTGCCATCGGCTCATGCACGGATTTGCGCGGCAGGATGCCCGGCGCCTTCACGTCCACGCGCTTGCGCTCGGCAACGTCCTTGAGCGGACCCTTGCCGTCGATCGGCTCGCCCAGCGCGTTGACGACGCGGCCCAGAAGGCCCTTGCCGACGGGCGTATCCACGATGGAGCCCAGACGCTTGACGGTGTCGCCTTCCTTGATCCCCCGGTCATCGCCGAAGATCACGCAGCCGACATTGTCGCTTTCCAGGTTCAGGGCCATGCCCTTGATGCCGCCGGGAAACTCGACGAGCTCGCCCGCGCGCACTTCGTCAAGGCCGTAGACCCGCGCAATACCGTCACCGACGGAGAGCACCTGGCCGACGTCGGAAACATCTGCTTCCGCGCCGTAGTTCTTGATCTGATCCTTGAGGATCGCAGAAATTTCTGCTGCCCGGATGTCCATGGCGGTTCTCAAGCCTCTTTCATCGCTTGTTTCACCCCGTCCAGCCTGGTCCGGAGTGAAGAATCAAACATGCGCGAACCCACCTTCACAGTGAGCCCGCCAATGAGTTCCGGCCGGACTTCGGCACGGACCTCAACCTCCCGCCCGAGGGCGGTTTTCAGTGCTGTCGTCAGCTCTTTGAGCTGCGCGGCCGTCAGCGTATCGGCGCTGGCAATATCAGCAGTGACAACGCCGCGATGGTTCGCGGCCAGCGCGGCAAACGCGGTTGTCATGGCCGGCAGATCGCCCGCGCGGCCATTGCGGGCCACGACGCCGATGAATTTGGTGCCCAGAGGCGACAGCTTGATTGCCTTGGCAAGGGCGGTCAGCGCTTTCACCTTGTCGGCCGTCTTGTGCATCGGGCTTGCGACCGCACGGGTCAGCTCGCCTGATTCGGCAAAGGCTTCGCCCAGCGAAGCCATATCGGCTTCAGCCTTGGCCAGAGCCTTGGACTCAAGGGCCAGATCAAAAAGCGCGCGCGCATAGCGCTGCGCGGCTTGATTGGAAATTGCGTTACCGGCGTTGGTCACCGTTTTTCGCCCGCTCTCTTCTCTGTGGTGAGTGCCGGTCAGGGTCTGTTTACAAGATCAGACCCAGGCACTTGAGATATTGAGGTTTTTTTCGGTTCCGCCCATGCAGCGCACGGACGGTCCCGTTCAGTCCGGCGCCCACCTAGCACAAGGGTTTGAGGGCGGCAACCTGCCCGCGCGCAAAAGGCACAGGGAAACACTCCGGCTGAGGCCGCAGTCCGCCAGAAAGCACCCCTCAAAGAAACGAATAGGGCTCGATATCCACGCGCGCGCGGATGGAGGAAGGCAGTTTGAAACGGGCCATCCAGGTGGCCATGAAGGCCGAGACATCCACATGGCGTCCGGCCTGCACCAGAAAGCGGCGGCGATAGCGCCCGCGTACCACGGCAAGGGGTGGCTCTGCCGGGCCGAAGAGTTTCACATCGTCGCTTAGCGGCGCAGCTGCCGCCGCAGCTTTTGCCGTTTCCACCAGCAGGCGTTCGTCCGTGCCGGACATGACCAGAGCCGCCAAACGCCCGAAAGGCGGCAGGCCCAGCTGCTCGCGCATCATCGCTTCAAGGTCGAGAAAGGTATCGCGATCTCCGGCCACCAGCGCGCGGATCGCCTCATGATCGGGATCATGGGTCTGGAGCAGCGCGCGGCCCGGCCGGTCGGCCCGGCCTGCCCGGCCTGCGGCCTGCACCAGTGTCTGATAGGTGCGCTCGCCGGCACGCAGATCGCCGCCTTTCAGGCCCAGGTCGGCGTCCACAACACCGACCAGCGTCAGGCGCGGAAAGTTGTGACCCTTTGCCGCAATCTGGGTGCCGACCAGAATATCGATCTCGCCTGCCTCCATGCGCGCGATGAGCTCGCGCACGCCATTGGGACCGGAAATGCTGTCAGAGGAGAAGACTTCCACGCGCGCATCGGGGAAGCGCAAGGCGGCTTCTTCAGCAACGCGCTCCACACCGGGGCCCACGCTGGTGAGCGAATCAATCGCGCCGCATTCCGGGCAGGCGCGTGGCTTGGGCATGGAAAACCCGGTCGTGTGGCAGATAAGGCGGCCCGTATAGCGATGCTCGACCAGCCAGCGGTCGGTATCGGGACTTTTCATCTTGTGTCCGCAGGCCCGGCACAGGACCAGAGGCGCATAGCCACGCCGGTTCAGATAGAGCAAGACCTGCTCGCCGGCAGCGATGGTTTCCGCCATGGCGTGTGTCAGAGGCGCGGACAGCCAATGGCCCGGCTCTGGCGGGTGCTCGCGCAGATCAATCGTGTCGATCTGCGGCAACAAGGCCGTTCCAGCGCGGGCAGCAAGACGGATATGGCCATAACGCCCGGCCCGGGCATTGACGAGGGATTCAAGGCTGGGCGTGGCGCTGGCAAGTATCGCCAGCGCGCCCTCGGTCTTGGCACGCAGAACGGCGAGATCGCGCGCGTGATAGGTCAGGCCCTCATCCTGCTTGTAGGTTGGGTCATGCTCCTCATCGACCACGATGAGGCGCAGATTGCGGAACGGCAGGAAGATGGCCGAGCGTGCACCGGCAATAATGCGCGCGCGTCCCGAACTGATCTCGCGCCAGGCGCGGCGGCGCTCTGTCGGGCTGACGGCCGAATGCCACAAGGCCGGCAATGCGCCGAAGCGGGCCTCAAAGCGCGCGGTAACAGCCTGGGTAAGCGCAATTTCGGGCAAGAGAACCAGTACTTGCGCGTCCGGCTCGCGGCGCAAAAGCTCGGCTACCGCCTCCAGATAGACTTCCGTCTTGCCAGACCCCGTCACCCCGTCCAGCAAAGCCGCCTGAAATCCGCCTGCCGCGACAAGGCGGCGCAGCTGGGTGGCCGCCGCTTCCTGTCCGTCATTAAGCGCAAGGCCCTCTCGATAGGGATCGGGCATATCGAAGGGCTGGTCTACATCGCGCCGCTCAGCGCGCAGCGCGCCAGCATCCACCAACCCCTTCACCACGCCCGGCGACACGCCAGCGCGGCGGGCCAGCTCTGCACCGCTGGCGGGCTCAGCGGCGGCGGCATCCAGCACCGCCTGACGGGCAGGCGTCATGCGCTGCGGAACCGAGCCCGTCGGGTGATACAGCGTCTCGGTCGGTGACGGTCCCAGTCCGCCGCGGCTGCGCAGGCTGGCCTGCAGGACAAGACCCGGGCTTTCGGCCAGATAGCGCGCCGTCCAGTCGATAAAGGCGCGCATCGAGGCGGTAAGGGGCGGCGCATCCAGCCGCTCCGCCACCGGCTTGAGCGGGCGGTTGCCGCCCGCGCCATCGCGTACACTCCAGACCACGCCATGGCTCAGCCTTTTGCCCAGCGGCACGATCACATGATCACCTTCGGCGACATGAAGCCCGTCAGGCACCGCATAGTCGAACGCGTCCGGCAAGGGCAGCGGCAGAAGGACGCTCGCAATCTGGGGGGCCGAGGGGTCACGATTCGCGCTCATGCGCCCATCCTAACCGGCGGGCGGGATTCGTGCAGGGGAGTTAACGCATCTGGAACCGGCCCCGTGTCATGATGACAGGGTGGATAAACGCCCCCGCCAAGAGGGGCAGACAGATGGATGGATGGACAATGATCGGCATCAAGCGCATGCGCCCCAACCCCGTGCCCGCAGCCCGCGAGACCGCAGACACACCCGACTGGCGCAGCGCCATACTGGCGGATCCGTCGCGGGTACTGGCCGACGCCGAGCTGATGAACACGCTTCTGGGCGTGCAGGCAGATACCAATGTCACCGATCTCAACGCGGCAGCGCGCGCGCGGCTGCAAAGCGAGATCACGCTTCTGAAGGCCGCCAACAAAGATTTGCTGGACCGGCTGCGCGGCAATCTGGCGGCGCAGGCCAGCGCCCATGCCGCGGTAATGGGCCTGATGGACGAGCCGAGCCTTTCCGCCCTCGACCGGCGGCTGGCAGGGCATACGGCCACCACGCTCGGCCTGGAGGCTGTGCGCGTCTGTCTTGAGGGGATCACCGCCTTGCCGCGCGCCATCGCCATTCTGCCTGCCGCTCCGGGCCTGAAAATGGCCATGATGGGCGAGGCGTCCGAGTGCCTGGGCGCGCCTGATCCACGCCTGTCCGCACCCATTTACGGTGTTCAGGCCAGCCGGGTGGCCAGCGAGGCGGTTATCGCGCTCGAAGGCCGGGGCTTTAGCGGCGTTTTGTGTCTGGGTTCAGCGCGCCGCGACGCGTTCCGCCTCGATGATGCCGCTGATCTGGCCCATTTCCTTGCCCGCGTTCTGGAACGCCGGCTGGAAGCCCTGATGGAGCGATAATGCCTGACGCCCGCCCCGCATCACTCGTGGCAGATTTTCTGGCCCATCTCGAGGGCGGGCGGCGCTATAGCGCGCACACGGTCAAGGCCTATGAACGCGATCTGGGCCAATGGCTGGCATTTCTCAGCCAGCATCTGGGACGGGCCGTGACGGTGACAGACCTGTCAGCCCTTGGCGGCCATGACTGGCGTGCGTGGCTCGCCAGCCGGCGCCTCGACGGTGCCGGACCGCGCACCCTGCAACGCGCGCTGTCAGCCGTACGCAGCTTTTACGGCTATGGCCGCACCCGGCACGGCATCGACAATGCCGCGCTGGCGCTGGTGGAGGCACCGCGCGCGCCGCGCCGCCTGCCACGGCCGGTCAGTGAAAGCGCCGCCAGGGCGATGCTGGACAATTCGCGCATAAAGGACTGGCAGAATGCCCGCGACACGGCGGTTTTGGCGTTGCTCTACGGGGCGGGCTTGCGCGTGTCGGAAGCCCTGTCGCTGACCGGACGCGATCATCCCTTGCCAGATGCCTTGCGCATTACCGGCAAGGGCGGACGCACGCGGCTGGTTCCAGTGCTGACAGCGGTGAAAGAGGCTATCGCGGCTTACACGGCTTTGTGCCCGTTTTCCCTGAAAGGCTCCGAGCCCCTGTTTCGCGGCGCGCGTGGCGGCCCGCTGAACGCGCGTGCGGTGCAGCGCTGCGTCGAGCGCATGCGCGGCGCGCTGGGCCTGCCCTCCACCGCGACCCCCCATGCCCTGCGGCACGCCTTTGCCACGCATCTTCTGGCCGGTGGCGGGGATTTGCGCGCGATTCAGGAATTGCTCGGCCACGCCTCGCTGTCTACGACGCAAATCTATGCCGAAGTGGATACGGCCCGGCTGATGTCGGTTCATGCCGCGACTCATCCACGGGCACGGCTGGCGGCCAAAGGCTAGGCGGCCATCGCCCTAAAGCCGGCAGCTGACGGAATTGATTTCTGGAGCCCGTGTCATTCCGGAAAGCGCGCCAGCGCTTGTCTGGAACCCAGAGCTTTCAAAAGAACAGGGCGCCGGCTTGCCGCCGGTGAAACGCCTACGAGACGCCATATCTTCTTTCAGTATAAACTTTGATTTACAAAGTAGTTTGAACATGAGATAAATGGTCAGCGCACCGAATCAGCGCATCGACCGATCAAGGAGCCGCGCCCATGAATACCGACCGGAAAACCGCCGCCAATGCCGATCTGGCCTATCTGCGCGAGATGGCCGAAGCAGGTGCCAAAGCCCCGTTGCTGGGTGGCCGCTTCATGGTGTGGTGGGGCGGGCTGACGGGCAGCGTCACGCTGGTCCATTGGCTGATCCTTACAGGCGCGCTCGATTTCGGCGCTGAAGCGTTGTGGCCGCTCTGGCTCGGGTACATGATCCTGGGATCGATTGGCAGTGCGGTGCTGGGCTGGTCGCTTCGCAACAAGCCGGGAGCCGGCTCGATGGGTAACCGGGTGCAGCAGGTGATGTGGCCCGTGCTGGGCGGTTCTATCGGCCTTTACTTTGCCGGGCTGTCAACGGGCATCGCGGCGGGCATGGTTCCGGTCATTCTGATCAACACGATGATGCCGGTCGCCTTCCTGGCCTATGGCGCGGGCTGGATGGTGGACGCCTTGCTGTCACGCGAGAGGCTGCTGCTGGTTCCTGCCGTGATCACGCTGGCAGCCGCCTTTGCCGGCGCGGTCTTCGTGGCGACCGCCTGGGTATACATGATTGCCTCGGCGGGCATGTTGCTCGGCACCTTCATTCCCGGCTTCTTCCTGATGGCAAGAGAGCCACGGGAGGTCATCTAGGGCCATGGCCGACTTCAACTCCTCCGATCTGGATGATGTCATTCACGGGCGCATGCGCCTGGGCCTGATGGCGTATCTGGCAAGTGTGGACAGCGCGAGTTTTGGCGAACTCAAGGAGCGCACCGGAGCGACCGACGGCAATCTCTCCACTCATCTCAGAAAGCTGGAAGAAGCCGGCTATGTCGCCATCACCAAGCGTTTTGTCGACCGCAAACCGCGCACCGATGCGGCGCTGACGCAAGCCGGGCGCAAGGCCTGGATCGGTTATCTGGACGATCTCAAAAAGCTCGTCGGCGAATGATCAGGCCGGAAACACAAACGGCGCGATGAAACTCGCCAGCAGGGCGATCAGCGGAGCGGCCACCAGATTGATCCGCAAGCCCGCCTTGATCATCTGCCCCATCGTCACTGCGCCGGACGCGTAGACGATGGCATTGGGCGCTGTGGCCACCGGCAGCATGAAGGAACAGCTCGCCGCCAGCGCCACGGGCAGTATCAGATGTTCAGCCGGCACGCCTGCCGCCGAAGCCACCCCGCCCAGAACCGGCAGGAAGGCCGTCGTGGTCGCCACGTTGGAGGTGAGTTCTGTCAGGAACACCACCATGAAGGCGAGGATCAGCACCACGATCGGCAGAGGCAGCGCGGCCACGATGGCCAGATGAGAGCCGATCCAGCCCGACAGGCCGGTTGCATCCATGGCCGCTGCCAGCGACAATCCGCCGCCAAACAGGATCAGCACGCCCCAGGGCAGGCGCTGGGTCGTCTCCCAGTCCATCAGCGCACGGCCCTTGCCTTGCGGCCCGCCCGCCGGGATCAGGAACATGGCGAGCGCGCCCGCCATGGCGATCTGCATGTCATTGAGGCTCAAGGTCACCGGCAGGTTCAAGGCAACCGAAAGCCAGGACAGCAAGGGATTCCAGCCGAAGCTGATATCGGGGATGCCGATCAGCACGCCGGGCAGTTCGCGGCCCATCCATAAAAGCGCCACGGTACCAAAGGCCATCGCCACGCGCTTTTCCGGAATGGTCATCCGTCCGAGCGCCGTCTTCTCCGCGATCACGAGTGCATGGCCCTCGCCACTGCCTGCCCGTGTCGGGATCTTGAACGCAAAGCGCGTCAGGATGACCCATGCAGCCGGGATCAGCAGCGCAGCCGCGGGCACGCCCAGCATCATCCATTCGGGAAAGCTTATCGAGCGTTCTGCGGTGCGCTCCAGATAGCCGATAGCGATAAGATTGGACGGTGTACCAACCGGAGTGGCCAGCCCGCCGATAGAGGCCGAATAGGCAATGGCCAGCGCCAGCGCCGGGGCGAACATCTTCGTGTCAACGCCCTCCTTCTCGACGGCTTCGGCGACTTTCAGCGCGATGGGGATCATCATCAAAGTGGTCGCGGTGTTGGAAATCCACATCGACAGCACACCCGACGCGATCATGAAGCCGAGCAGCATCAGGGAGGGGCGTGAGCCAAAGGCGGCCACGACATTGAGCGCAATGCGCGCATGCAGATTCCAGCGCTCTATGCCGAGCGCAACGATGAAGCCACCCAGCAGCAGCATGACGATGGGGTCGGCATAGGGGAAAGCCGCCTCGCGGGCCGTGGCGATGCCCAGCACAGGGAAAAGGGCCAGTGGAATGAGCGCCGTTGCCGCAATCGGGATGGCCTCGCTCGCCCACCAGCTGGCCATCAGAAGGGCCAGTGACAGGCACAGCCAGGCTTCACGTGAAAGGCCCTCAGGCAGGGGGATGAGTTGCAGGCCAATGGCCAGAACCAGCCCGGTCACAAGGCCGATACGGCGCGGCGTCCACGCAAATGTCACGTGATGAACTCCCCCGGTCATTGAGGCGCCTCTTGCGGGCGCGTTGCGGACAGGAGTTAAGCCGGTTTGGTGCGTTCAGGGCAACACCCGGTTGGGTCAGTGCCCGTCCGCGCCGTCTTTCAGGACAAAGCGGCGGTCGCAATAGCCACATTCGACAAAGCCGTCATCGCCCATATCGTACCATACGCGCGGGTGGCCGAGCGCTCCGCCGCCGCCATCGCACATGACGCGCGTGGAGGTCACCTCGATCACTTCCGGGGCAGGCAGCGCATTTGGCGCCGTATCTACCAGTGTTTTCTCGTTTGGGCTGGACATGGATCGATCCCTGGCGGCCGTGGAGGCGTGCACCGGCGTGGACGCCGGGGTGCAAGCCTCTTAAGTTCCGGTCTGCTTTAGTTTTAGCCGCTGCCCGCGTCAATCTGCAGCGACGCACCTCCCACCTGCTGCAAGGCTTCACTCCCATGACCCATCCCGACCTGCCTGAATACGCCATTATCGCCGAACGTCTGGAAAAGACCTATGCGGGTTCGAAGAAGCGCGAGCCCAAGCAGGCATTGAAGGGCATTGATCTGAAAGTGAGGCGCGGATCGATTTTCGGCCTTCTGGGACCAAATGGCGCAGGCAAGTCCACCTTCATCAATATCCTTGCGGGTCTGACGAACAAGACGGGCGGCTCGGCGAGCATCTGGGGCAATGACATCACCAGTGCAGCGCGCAATGCGCGTGCCTCGATCGGCGTGGTGCCGCAGGAAATCAACATGGACGTGTTCTTCACGCCCTTCGAAACGCTCGAACTGATGGCCGGATTTTACGGCGTTCCCTCCTCCGAGCGGCGTTCGGACGAATTGCTGGAGGTGATGGGCCTTTCCGACAAGCGTAACGCCTATGTGCGTCAGCTCTCCGGCGGCATGAAGCGCCGCCTGCTGATCGCCAAGGCGCTGGTGCATAATCCGCCTGTCCTGGTGCTCGACGAGCCGACAGCCGGGGTTGATATCGAGCTGCGCCGCCAACTCTGGGAATATGTGGTCAAGCTTAACGGGCTGGGTGTAACCATCGTCCTGACCACGCACTATCTCGAAGAGGCGCAGGAGCTGTGCGACGAGATCGCCATTATCGATCAGGGCGAGGTTGTTGCCTGCGAGCCCAAGCACAGCCTGTTGCGGCGGCTGGACCGAAAGACCCTGATTATCGAAGCCGAAGCGCCACTGTCAGCGGTTCCGGCGGGGTTTGACGCACTGGAGGCGGAAATTCGCGACGGCGCCCTGGCCATCACCTACCGGGCCGGCCAGACATCGGTCGGGGACCTGATTGCCCGGTTCAATGACAGTGGCGAGCGCATCCGCGATCTGCGAACCGAGGAACCGGATCTGGAAGATGTTTTCCTCGCCCTGACCTATAATGCCGGGCACACTGCCGGTTCAGGCAGCAAGCAGGAGGCCAGGACGGCCCGCTAGCGGAAGGCCGGACAGCGCCGCCAGTACGGAGGACCCGTCATGAAGCGCTTTTTCAAATCCGTAGGGGCCGCCAGCCTGTCCGCCATGGGCCTGGCATTGGCATTTCTGGTCATCTTCCAGATCAATCCCGTTTCTCTGGCCGGCTGGATTGTGCTGGGCCTGCTGGTTCTGGCCGCCTTTGCCACGGCCCTCATCGCCTATCGCTGGATGATGGGTGCCGAATTCTACCCCGCTGATACGGACGGCACGCATGGCGAGGGCTATGCCACCGGTGTCGGCTTTGGACAGGCCTCGCGGCGGCGGCGCGACGAGGATAATGATCCCGATGCATCCATCCGGCGCGGCGGCGGCGGGGATGATGGCGCAGGCGATGACGGCGCGGGCGGTGAGGAAGGCCTCTTCTAGGCGCTGCATGCCGGACGCGCACCTCTCATTCCATTAAATGTTATACATATACAACAAAACGCTTGTGTTCTGCATAAGACGGCGCTAAACAATAGGCTGAGCAGATTTCGAGTTCCCAGCCCATGAAGGCCCCGCGCTGCGATGAGTTCACCCATCTATAACCGTCTGCCCGTGCTGCGCGCCGAACGCGGTCTGTCCCGCAAGGCGCTGGCCGATTCAGTGGGCGTGAATTTCCAGACGATCGGTTATCTGGAGCGCGGGGATTACAGCCCTTCGCTCGAACTGGCCCTGAAGCTGTCGGAGTATTTCGAGTTGCCTGTCGAAATGATCTTCTCGCTCAAACCCTTCGAGCCGCTCTCGCGGATCGCGAACCAACGGGATCAATGACATGTCGTTTTACATGCGAACCGCCAATGGCAGGGTTGCACAGCGCAGCCGCGCCTCCATGCGTCTTGCTACCGGCATTATTCTGGCAGGGTATCCGCTCGGCGCCCTGCTCACGCTCAATTCCAGCCTCGCCGGAGACGGCAGCGGTGCGTTCGCCCTCAACCTGACCGGGCTGGCCATCATCGCGATTGCCATTTTCGCGTTCTTCTACATTGCGCCATCTTACATGCAGCGCATTGTCGGAGAGCAGCTTTGCGAACTCGACGATCTGGAACGCGATCTGCGTCAGAAGGCCTATGCCTTTGCCTATCACCTTTTGACGGGGCTGGTCGCGTCCGCGATCTTCTATCTGGCGGTTGCTAACGACGATACGCGCCTGACCTTGTGGGCGCCCGACAGCTATACCCACTGGAACACGATATTCTGGGGCGTTCTGCTCTACTGCTTCACACTGCCCACGGCCTATCTGGCCTGGACCATGCCCGATATCGCCCACGAGTTTGGCGAAGACGAGCTGGAGGCCGAGCCGGTCCGCAAGCCCGGTGTGCGCTGGTGGCTCTGGGGGCTGATCATTGCCGGCGGCATTGGCGGATTCATTCTGGCGCGCACAATCACCTAGCCGTCCCCAACCCGGCCTTCCCCGGAAAAGCGCGCATCCTGTTCGGGGTCAAAGCGGGCGAGTCCAGCACTGTTCAGCACGGCGCTGACCTGTGCAGCATAGCTGTCGCCGCTATCGGCATAGGGTCCGACCAGGCCGACCAGCGCCGGGCTGGTTATCGGTTCGCCCTCTGACCTGAGCCTGGCCCGCTCGGCGCGGAATGCCGCGAAGTCCCGGTGGGTGTTGAACACATCCACATACTCGGCTGCCGCCGCGGTCAGGCTGGAAAAACGCCCTTCGCGCGGGATCCGCCCATAGAGCGAATTGCGGGCAATGGCGGTTTCGCTGCTGCCCCAGCCTGTGGCCAGTGCGGCCTGCGCGGCCCCCAGTGATGGCGGCACCACATCGACGCGCGCCAGCAAGTCATCAAGATCGTCGTAGCGGCCACCATAACGCCGGGCCAGCGAATCGCGTCTTGCCTGCTGGGGCAGGCTCAGCGCGATGCCTGCCTCTTGCTGGGCGCGCATGACCAGCAATTGCTCGCGCTCTTCGACAATGCGCTCATTCTGCGCGGCCACCAGACCTGCCGCCACCCGCGCAAAGGTGTCGCGGCGCGCGGCCGGGTCCATGCTTTCCCAGTCGGAGGGGAAGCTCTCCAGACGGATAGCGCCTGACGACCCTTCAGGTCCGAGGGCGGCCAGCAATTCGCGTACATTGAGCGGTGCAATCGGCTCGGTCCGGCCACCGCGCTCATTGGCCCCGAACGACACAACGGCGCTCGCCAGCGTAAAGCCCACGGCAACAACTGCGATCATGCCGGCATTGGCCAGATTGCCACCGCGCGCCAGCGGCGGCGCCACATTGAACAGGCGCGCTACCGGACCGGCCGTCCAGCCCTGAATGACCAGCGATGCAATCACAACGGCAAAGGCAGCGGAAAAATAGAGATTGGCGTTCTCCACACCGGCGAGGACCGGAAACGCGCCCAGAAAGATCGGCACCGCTCCGCGCAAGCCCATCCAGCCTATAAACGCGCGCTCATTGAGCCGGAAACGCTCTGGCGCCAGACAGACCAGCACCGCAACGGGGCGCGCCACCAGTATCAGCACGAATGCCAGTCCCAGCGCGGGCAAGGCGACTTCGGCGGCGTGACTGGGCGTGACTAGGAGCCCCAGCATCAGGAAGAGACCGATCTGGGCAATCCAGGCCAGCCCGTCAGAAAAGCGCGCGGTTGCCTCCGCAGCCCGGCGCCTGGGCGCGGACGCCATTGATACGCCGGCCAGATAAGCCGCCAGAAAACCTGAACCGCCTATCACTTCGGCAAACGCAAAGAGGAAAACCGCGCCCGCCGACGCAAAAATCGGATACAGGCCGATGGGCAGACCGATCTTTCGCTCGATATAGGCAATCGTGCGCCCGCCAAACCAGCCAATCAGCCCGCCGGCCACAATGGCCCAGCTTATGGAAATCGTTGCAAGAAACGGATCGGGCGCGCCCTGGCCGGTCAGCCAGGCCACAAACGTGACCACCAGGATCACGGCCATCGGATCATTGAAGCCGGATTCAGCTTCCAGCGTGGTCGCCACACGCGGGCGCGCGTTCAGGTCACGGCCCGCAATCAGCATCAGGACGGCCGCCGCGTCGGTGGATGATACGATCGCGCCCATCAAGGCGGCCTCGATCCAGCCAAGCCCGAACAGGTATTTTGCGGCCACCGCCGTGATGCCTGCGGTGATGATCACGCCCAGCGTGGCCAGGCTCAGGGAAGGACGCAGAACGCTGCGCAGGCGGCGCAGCCGCGTGCCAAGCCCGCCATCAAACAGGATCAGCGCCAGCGCCAGCGAGCCGAAAAGATACGCCGTGTCATGGGCATGGAAGGCGATCCCGCCGGGCCCTTCCTCGCCCGCCAGCATCCCGATGACGAGGAAGATCAGCAATAGCGGAGCGCCGGCCTGCCGCGTTGCGGCAACCCCTGCAATGGCGAGCAGGACAAGACCTGCCGCCGCCAGCAAGATGAGCTCGGCTGTATCCATGATGCGTCCGATATATGGCCTCACGGCCCCGCTGGGAAGCATAACGCGGCGGGCATGACTGTCCGGGCGCAGGCCTGACACATTGCCGGGCGGCGCAGCCCGGTATCGGCGCACGATGGCGTTCAGCGGCTACGTGGTTTCTCTCCATTGAACACCGGCGCACAGCCCTGTAAGAGAACGTTGCACGCACCCGTAGCTCAGCTGGATAGAGCGCTGCCCTCCGAAGGCAGAGGTCACAAGTTCGAATCTTGTCGGGTGCGCCATTGTCTTGATCTCATGCCGGTTCGCCGCGTTCGCCCCTGCGGCGGGATGGCGGTCAGCGCCCTACCCGCCACCGCCTCGCATGGCATTCAGACGCGCCAGGGTCACGCGCAGATCCTCCATATTGACCGGCTTGGCCAGATACGCATCGGCCCCGGCCTTCAGGCATGCATCCCTGTCATGGGTCTCAGCCAGCGCGGTTAGCGCCAGGATCGGCGTGTGTCCGCGTGGACCTGTGCTCGAGCGGATATGATGGATCGCCTCCAGCCCGTTCATCACCGGCATGGAGATATCCATGATGATGGCATCAAAATCGCTGGCCAGCGCAGCCATCACGGCGTCCTTGCCATTGCCGGCATGAACGGCTTGGCAGACGCCCATCTGCTCCAGCATCATCTGCAATGTCTGCAGGCTGACGGCATTGTCCTCGGCGATCAGCAGCCGGGCGGGCACAGGTGCGCTTACACGCGGACTCCCGCTCGTCTGCGGCTGGTATTCCGGCCCCGCAGCCTCGATCAGAGGCACGGTAACGATGAAGCGCGATCCTTGCCCCGGCTCGCTTTGGGCATGGATGGTGCCGCCCATCAGGCCCGTAAAATCCTTGCAGATGGCAAGGCCCAGTCCCGCACCATCATGGCTGCGTGCCGGGCCGGTGTCGGCCTGCCGGAACCGGTCGAAAATGATGTTGATACGCTCCGGCGGGATGCCGGGGCCTGTATCGTCGACAATAAAGCGTATCCGGCCGGGGTCTGCGCGCTCGACCAAGAGGGTTACCGAGCCGGACGCGGTGAACTTGACGGCATTGCCCAGGAGGTTGATGAGCACCTGACCCATGCGCCGGTGATCGGTAATCACGCGCGCGGGCAGCGCCGGATCGATATGGCTGCTGACACACAGTCCCTTTTCCAGAGCACCGGCTGTAACAGCGTCTATGGCTCGCGCGCACATCGCCGTCAGCGATACCGGCTCGGGTTCCAGCGTGAACAGGCCCGCTTCGATCTTCGAGATATTCAGAACATCATCAAGGATGGACAGAAGCGCCTTGCCCGAGCTCAGGACCGTATCCACCATACGCTTCTGACGCTCATCCAGAGGGGTGCGCGCGAGGATTTGCGACATCCCCAGCACCCCGTTCAGCGGCGTTCGGATCTCATGGCTCATATTGGCCAGAAATTCCGATTTCAGCCGGTTGGCCCGTTCTGCCTCGTCGCGCGCGGCCAGCAGCTCGGCTTCCTCCCGTTTGCGCTGTGTCACGTCCTGAACGACGCCGGTCAGAACCGCGTCTTTGCCCTCGCCTGTGCGCTCGGCAATGCCGCGTACATGCACGATCCGCCCGTTATCAAGGCGAACAATACGGTATTGGAACTCAAACGCGTTGCTGCCTGAACTCTCGAATGCCTTGTACTGTGCGTACAAGGCTTCGCGGTCATCGGGATGAACCAGCCGCGCGTGGTTCCTGAACGATATGGTGGGACATTTCGAGGTGTCCCCGTAGATTCTCTTGACCTCGTCTGACCAGATGTGTGTCCGGGTGGCCAAATCGTATTTCCATACCCCGATCCCGAGCAGCTCCTGCGCCGTTCTCAGATTGGTTTCCTGCTCACGCATGCGCCTGGCCGCCTGCGCCAGTTCATGCGTGACCATGAGCGTTTCGGGCGTCGCGGGCAGGCTGTCAGATTGCAAACTGCCTTCCCGGACATAGCCCGTTACGTCTTCCACCCGGTTGATGATGTAGCTGACCTGGCCACCAGGCCCCAGCACCGGCGTGTTGACGACGTGCCACCAGCGTTCCTGAAAGTCCAAACCGTCTGGACCGGGGATTTCGATGGGATAGCGCTGCAATGCCATCACATCGGTGCTGCCGGAATCGCACACACGGCGGAAGCTTGCTTCCAGGCGGCTGACGCCATCTGCATCAGGTTCCACGGGGTTGTCAGGGAAAGCGCTGAATATCTCGCGGCCAATCAGTTCAGAGCGTGTACGCCCCGTCACCGCCAGATACTCGTCGCTGACAGCGAAAATCTCGAAATTACCGGCTCGCACCACGGCAAACTTGCCTGAGGCGGATTCCAGCACCGAGCGGAAGCTTTGCGCCTCGGCCTCCGCCTGCTGGCGCGCGGCCATCTCACTGGCATGGAGGCCGGCATGCTCGCGCTCGAGCTCCACGATATGCGTGACGTCAAGAATGATCGCGAGCCGTGCCGCCTTGCCGTCATAATCCAGATTGTGCCCGGCAATATCCATCCAGCGCGTGTCACCGGCCTTGGTCAGATGCCGCCAGATCCCCGGCCGCTCCGGGCCGCTGCCCGAATTGCGTACCACATCGTAGAGGGCCGGGATGTCCTCTTCAGGCTTGAGGTCCTGCACCGTCAGCCGCAAGAACTCTTCCCGGCTGTAACCATAGGTCGTGATAGCCGACTGATTGACCCGCAAAATTGCCAGCGAATCCCGCTCAAACACCATCATCGGATGCGGGCTGGTCTCGAAAAGTATTTCACCATCAAGGGGTGGCAGGGTCATGTTTGCTTCATTGTCTCTGCCCGGGGCCATTGGCGGCCATGCAGATTTGCTGCGATCTGACGTCAGTATGACACCGATTTGGTAACCTATTCCCCAATCAGCCTGCCATCGCATCACTGTGAAAGCCGGGCGCTGGTAACATTCTGGCAAACCGGACTGTTGGACAAAGACCGGATGCAGCGCAGCACTCCAGCCGCTGCTAACGGGGACCGGAAGGGCGGATGTGACGATGAACCGGCATACGATAAGGCCCTTCATCCTGTGTGGCGGCTCCGGCACCCGCCTCTGGCCCCTGTCCAGCGCGGTGAGGCCAAAACCGTTTTTCAGCCTTCAGGGCGGTCCGTCCATGCTGGCACAGACCGCGTCCCGGCTTGATACCACAGCCGTGGAGACGGTGCGCATGGCGCCCGTTGCCGCCATCGGGTCGGCGCGCCACGGCGCGCTTTTGCGGGCCCACCTGCCCGGCGCAGATCTCATCCTGGAACCGGTAGCGCGCGATTCCGCGCCCGCTGTCGCGCTGGCCGCGCTGTCGGCGGAACCCGGCGATCTGGTCCTGATCCTGCCCGCCGACCATTATATTGCGCAGCCTGATGCATTTCTTGAAGCCATCAGTGCCGGAGCGGACGCCGCAGCAGGCGGTCAGATTGTCACTTTCGGCATCACCGCTGACCACCCGGCCACCGGTTATGGCTATATCAGAGCCAGCGGGAAGGGCCCGGTCCGCAAGGTGCAGGCGTTTGTCGAGAAGCCTGATCTGGAGACGGCAAAAGCCTATCTGGCATCCGGCGAGTATTTCTGGAATGGCGGCATTTTCCTGTTCAAGGCGCCGGTGATGCTCGGCGAACTGCAACGCCACGCGCCCGGTGTATTGGCCGCAGCGCGCCATGCGCTCGATCATGCCAGAGCCGACCCGGCAACAGGCGCGAAGATTGTAGACCGGCCGGCCTTCGCAAAGGCGCCCGCCATCAGCATTGATTATGCCGTCATGGAGAAGACCGAACTCGCATCGGTGGTTCCGGTCTCGATGGGATGGAGCGATGTCGGCGATTACGCGGCCCTGCATGGCCTTTCGCAGCACGACGCGGATGCAAATGCCGTTTTCGGACCCGCTGCGCTGGACGGTGTTTCAGGCAGCTATATCCGCTCTGATGGGCCGTTGATTGCCGTGAAGGGCGTGAAGGGCCTTGCCATTGCTGCGACCCGCGACGCCGTTATCGTGACACCATTGAGCGAGGCGGCGGGCATCAAGTCTGTCGTTGGCGCAGCCCAATTGGCATCGGGCGTCCCAGCCGAAGCGCGCGGCTGGGCACACGGCTGGCTGACGCAGGACTGCCTGCCGCTATGGGCCCGCACGGCCTGGGACGAGGATAAGGGCGGTTTCGTGGAGAGCCTGACGCTCGATGGAATTCCATTGCCTGATCGCGAGCGGCGCATGCGGGTTATACCGCGCCAGATCTTTGCGTTCTCCGAAGCCGCCATTCTGGGCTGGGAGCCGGAAGAGGCAAGGCGCATCGCCATGCTGGGTCTTGAATATCTTGACGGCCCGGCGCGTGCGCCCAATGGCGGATGGGTTCACCGGCTGGACCGTTCGGGCCACCATATCGATCCACGGCGCGGCCTGTACGACCATGCTTTTGTGATACTGGCCGGGGCCACTGCCTATCAGGCATTCGGTGAGCCGCGCGCGCTGGATCTCGCGCTGGAAGCGCTGACATTTGTGGCCGACCACATGGCTGACAAATCCGGCATGGGGTTCTTCGACCCGGAGCTGGCTCCGGAGCTGCGCGCCGCGAACCCGCACATGCACTTGCTGGAGGCTTGTCTGGCGCTGGACGCGGCAACCGGCTCGGGTCAGGCGCTGGCCATCGCGCAGATTTGCGTCCGCCGTCTCGAAGACAGCTTCTTTGATGCCGTCAGCGGCGCGGTGATCGAAGAACTGCCTGGCGGCTGGACCCGGCCCGCCGGACCCTGGCGCGCAGAACCCGGCCATTGCCATGAATGGGCCTGGCTGCTGGCTGAATACGAGGCCCGGACGGGCCACGACCTGATCAGCTGGCGGCGCAGGCTGATCGGGTTTGCCGACACGTCAGGGCAAGACCGCGATAGCGGCTTTGCGTTCAACGGCGTGGACACTGACGGCGCGGTGCTGGATGGCAACCGGCGCCTGTGGCCTCAGCTGGAAATGTTGCGCGCACGGCTGCGTCACCCGGAAACAGCGACGCCCGGTTCAGCCGGTGATCTGCTTGAGCGCTTGCGCACCAGCTATTTTGCCGATGCCTGTGCGGGCGGATGGATGGATGCCTATGACCGCGAAGGCAAGCCGCTGGCGGCCGATATTCCCGCCAGCATGCTCTACCATGTGATGACTGCCTTCGGCCCGCTGGCTTCGTCCTGACGCGCTAGGGCCGTCCGACGCTGGTATAGGCCAGGCCCGCTTCCTTCATCTCGGCAGGGTCGTAGATATTGCGAAGATCCACCACGATGGGTGATTTCAGGGCCGCCTTGACGCGTTCAAAGTCCAGCGCCCGGAACTCGTTCCACTCGGTGATGATGACGAGCGCATCGGCACCATCCAGCGCCAGGTAGGGGCCAGTTGCATATTCGACGTCCTTGAGAAGCTTCTCGGCTTCCTCGACGCCGGCCGGATCATAGGCGCGCACGCGCGCACCCTTCGCCTGCAAGGCGGGGATGATGTCGAGGCTGGGCGCCTCGCGCATATCGTCTGTGTTCGGCTTGAACGTCAGGCCCAGCACGGCAATCGTCTTGCCAGCGACATCGCCTCCACACGCTGCGATAATCTTGTCGGCCATGGCGCGCTTGCGCAGGTCGTTGACGCGCACGGTGGCTTCCACAAGCTGGAGCGGCGTGCTGGCTTCCTGCGCGGTGCGCACCAGAGCCAGCGTGTCCTTTGGAAAACACGACCCGCCATAGCCGGGGCCGGCATGAAGGAATTTCGAGCCGATCCGGCCGTCAAGGCCGATACCTTTCGACACTTCCTGTACATTCGCGCCGACCGATTCACACAGATCCGCCATCTCGTTGATGAAGGTAATCTTCATGGCGAGGAAGGCATTCGCCGCATACTTGATCAGTTCCGATGTGCGCCGGGACGTGAACACGATCGGCGTTTCATTGAGGAAAAGCGGCCGGTAAAGTTCGCGCATCACATCGCGCGCGCGCTGGTCTTCGGTGCCGACAACAACCCGGTCCGGGCGCTTGAAGTCATCAATCGCCGCGCCTTCGCGCAGGAATTCCGGGTTCGATACGACCGCAAAATCTCCGTCCGGGCGGACCTTGCTGATGAGCGCTTCAACTTCGTCGCCTGTTCCCACAGGCACGGTCGACTTGTTCACGATCACGGTGAAACCGTCCATCACCGCGCCGATTTCCTCGGCGGCGGCGTGAACATAGGTGAGATCGGCATGGCCATCACCGCGCCGCGACGGCGTGCCAACCGCAATGAAGACCACATCGGCGGCGCGAACGGCCTCGGTCAGGTCAGTGGCAAAATCCAGCCGGCCTTCGCGGACATTGCGCTGGACCAGCATGTCCAGGCCCGGCTCATAGATCGGAACGCCTCCCGACCGCAGGAGCGCAATCTTTTCCTCATTCTTGTCGATGCACGTGACCTGATGGCCGAAATCGGCAAAGCAGGCCCCGGACACCAGGCCGACATAGCCTGTACCGATCATTGCAACGCGCATGGGCAGGGTACTCCTGTGGATCAAGTATGTTTTGAGCGGCGTAATGCCTGCAATCTGACTGCCAGACAAGGAACAAGACGGCAATTCGTGCACGCACTCGCTACGCGCGGGCGTCGCAGCCATGGCGGACAAGAGTGCCCGGCAAGTTTGGCCGGTCGGCGCAGCAGGCCGTCCCCCTGGCCGCGCACATTGCAGTAATAGTGATGTTTTTCAGTGAGTTGCCTTGAATGCAGACTGGCCCATCCCTTGCCATGGGAGAGGCTGACCCTGTTCTTTTGCCGGAGACTTGCCCGTTGCAGACCGCTACCGCCTCACGCGCCTCACGCATTACACCTGCCGATATCCGCCAGATCGCGTTCACGCTGGTTGACCGGCACGGCGCGCGGGCGCTGGGCTATGCCTGCGAAGCCATTGCGGAGATGGAAGACAAGGGTGAGGCCGAAAGCGCCGCCGCCTGGCGGGCCTTGAAAAGCGAGATCGAGGATGCCTTGACGGGGCGCATCTGTGCGGCCAGCACGGTACAGCTGCACTAGACTTTTATCAGCCGCGCGATTGCCGCTTGCCATTCACGGCGCGCGCGCCGAACACTGCACCTGGCATGCTGACCCCTGAGAAAGCCCTGGCTGACCTGGCCGCCTATTTCGCACCGGAGCGCACGGCGCCGGGCATGCGCGAGGCGCTGCGCCGGATGATCCCGATAGCGGAGCTGGAGCCGCCGGGCGTCGAAGCCATTGAGGATCTGACCCTGCCGGGTCCGTCCGAGCCCATTCCGGTGCGGGTCTGGCGTCCCTTCGATGCGGCAGACAATGGCGCCGGACTGGTCTATTTCCATGGCGGCGGCTTCGTGATCGGCGATATCGACACCCACGCGCCCCTGTGCCAGCGGCTGGCGGCGGCATCAGGCGTGCGGGTGGCGTCGGTCGGCTATCGCAAGGCGCCAGAGCACGCCTTTCCCGCTGCGGTGAACGATGCGCTGGCCGCGTTTGACGCCATTCAGGACGGCGCGCTGGCGCGGCACGGGTTTGACGCTGACCGGCTGGCGGTCGGAGGCGATTCTGCCGGCGGCAATCTGGCGGCTGTGATAGCCCAGCACCGGAAGGGGAAACTCGCTTTCCAGCTATTGCTCTACCCGCTTTTGCAACTTGTGGAGATCGAACGCGCCGACCAGCCATGGCAGGAAGGACCGCTCTTGTCGCGTGAAGTGCTCTCGCGTATCCGCCACACCTATCTGCGCAGCCCCGATGATGTGCGCGATGTGCGGGTCTCGCCCTTGCTCGCTGACGATCTGAAAGGCGTCGCGCCTGCCTTCATTCTGGCCGCCGAGCTTGATCCGCTCCTCAATGAGGGTGCAGCCTATGCCGACCGGCTGGCCGCGTTTGGCGTGCCGGTGGAAAGGGTTGTGTTCAACACGGTGCCGCACGGTTTTCTCAACATGACGCGCATCCTGCCCCAGGCGGTAGACGCGATTGTCCAGGCGGCGAAGGCGCTGGACAAAGGGCTGGTCTGATGGCGTCTGCCTACCGCCCTGACCCGCGCTTTGCCGCGCTGGGGTCTGAATTTGCTGATCCGGTTGAGCCTGCTGCATTCCCGGATGGTATCGAGCGCTGGTGGAACGCGCGCTGGGCCGAAGCGGTGGGGCTGTCCGGGCTGACTCCCGATGAACGGGCCGCGCATTTCCACCGGTTTGAACCGCTGCCGGATAATCAGGCCCAGCCACTGGCACTGCGCTATCACGGCCATCAGTTCCGCACCTACAACCCGCAGATCGGCGACGGCCGGGGTTTTTTGTTCGGGCAGGTTCGCGATGACGACAACCGGCTTCTGGATTTTGGCACAAAGGGGTCAGGCCAGACGCCCTACTCGCGTTCAGGCGATGGCCGCCTGACGCTGAAAGGCGCAGTGCGCGAGCTGCTGGCGTCTGAAATGCTGGAGGCGCTGGGCGTCTACACCTCGAAAACCTTCGCGATCTACGAAACGGGCGAGCCGCTTCACCGGGGTGATGAACCCAGTCCCACGCGCTCGGCAGTCCTGACGCGGCTGTCCCATTCGCATGTGCGCATCGGCATGTTCCAGCGCCATGCATATTTCAACCGGCCCGATCTGGTAGAAGCGCTGATGGACTACGCCATCGAGCACTTCCATCCGCAGGCGGGCGGCGGTGACACGCCTGCACGGGCCACCGCCTTCCTCGAAGCCAGCGTCGCCTCGCTTGCCCGGCTGTCAGCCGAATGGATGGCGGCGGGCTTTGTCCACGGCGTGCTCAATACCGATAATCTGGTCGTGACCGGCGAGAGCTTTGACTACGGCCCGTGGCGCTTCCTCCCGGTTTTCGAGCCCGGCTTTACCGCCGCCTATTTCGATGACGGCGGGCTTTACGCCTATGGACGTCAGCCGGAATCGGTGCTGTGGGCACTCGAACAGCTGGCAGGCGCGCTGCTTCCGCTAGGAGAGGAAGCCAGCCTGGTGAAAGCGCTGAACACATTCCCGGGCCGTTACCGCGCCGCGCTTTATACAGCCTGGCATCGCAGGCTTGGCATTGTACCGCTGGGCGAAGAGGCCGATGGCGCATTCCTGACCGGGCTGCTGCACTTCATGAGAGACAGCCAGCTGCCCTTCGAAGCGGTGATGTTTGACTGGTTTGGCGGCAGCGCTTCGCAACAGCGCGCTTTTGAGGGACCACGCGGGAACCATTATCGCGGCGAAAGTTTTGAAGGCATTCTTGACGGATTCGAGTCGCGCGAGCCGGTCAGGCCCGAGCGCCTCTCTCACCGCTATTTTGCGCAATCCGAGCCGGCAGATATGGTCTTCGAAACGATGGAAGCGGCCTGGGCGCCCATCGCCGCCAATGATGACTGGTCAGCGCTTGATGCGCTTCTGGACCGGGTCAAGCTGGCCCGCGAGGGCTATGATCTGGGCCGCGGGCGCAGCGGATTTCTTGACGGGGCACACCCATGAGCAGGCCCGAATTTCTGTTTGCCGACAGTCTGGGCGAAGGCATTGTCCATGCCTTCACCACCCGTACCGGCGGCGTAAGCACGGGACCGTATGAAAGCCTGAACCTCACCTGGTCACGCGGCGACAACAAGGATCATGTGGCGCAGAACCGCGCGCTGGTCGCGCGCACGCTTGGCGTGGTGCGCCTGGTCTTCGCCAACCAGGTGCATGGTGACACGGTACTGAAGGCCGACGCGCTGCCAGAAGGCTGGTCTGCCGGCGAAGGCGACGCCCTCATTACCAATCAGCCAGGCATCGCCCTGTGCGCGCAAGTCGCAGACTGCGTGCCGGTCCTGCTGCACGACCCTCAAGGACACGCCATCGCTGCCATCCATTCCGGCTGGCGCAGCACGGTGAAGAATATTGTGGCCCGAGCCATCGACGCGCTGGCCGCGCACTACGGTACGAAACCGGAAAACCTGCGCGCGGCCATCGGCCCGGCTATTTCCATGAAGAACTACCGGGTCGGACCTGAAGTGCTGGAACAGTTCGAGGCACTGTTCGGACCGCTGGATAACGCTCTTGCGGGACCGAAGGATGCGCAAGGCGGGGCGGGTCTTGATGTCGCCGAAGCCGTCCACCGCCAACTCGTGGCAGCGGGCGTGCCGCAAACGCAGATCAGCCGTATCCGGACTTGCACATTTGCCGATGCGGACCGCTTCTTCTCGTCGCGGCGCGCCGCACGCGACGGCCATGCCGGACAGTTCGGCGGCCAGTGCGGGATCATCGCGCTGAAAGGGTGACTAGCCCAGCTTCAGCGTGACCGGCGCGTGGTCGGAGGGTTTCTCCCAGTCGCGGGTTTCGTCCCAGATGGTGAAGCCCTCCCGGCCGTGGGCCGTGGCGGCGGCCTGCAGCGAGGGCGAAACCCAGATATGATCGAGCCGGCGGCCCCGGTTGGATTTGCGCCAGTCACGATTGCGATAGCTCCACCAGGTGTAGATTTTCTCCGGCTCGGCGATCAGCTCGCGCGCAAGATCCAGATAGCCTGCACGGTTACGGGCCAGCTCCAGCCCTTCGGTCTCCACCGGCGTGTGCGAGATCACTTTCAACAGCTGCTTGTGCGACCAGACATCATGTTCGCGCGGGGCGATATTGAGATCGCCGACCAGCACCACATCGCCGCCCTTCCGGCCGCGCTTTTCCAGATAGGCGCCAAAACGATCAAGAAAATCGAGCTTGTGTGCAAAGCGCGGATTGATGTCCACATCGGGCTCATCGCCGCCTGCGGGGATGTAGTAGTTCTGAAACTCCACGCCCTCGATACGCACGACATGGTGACGCGCCTCGCCCTTGGGGCAGACCGCACAATCTTCCAGCACTTCGATCGGACGGCGCGAGACGGTAGCGACGCCGTGCATGCCCTTCTGGCCCGTCACGTGGAAATGGGGATAGCCCATATCCTTGAACGCCTTGGCTGGAAACTGATCTTCCATGCACTTGATCTCTTGCAGGCAGATCACGTCCGGATTCGCCATGGCGGCAAAGCGTGCAACCTGGGCAATGCGCAGGCGAACCGAGTTGATGTTCCAGGTGGCGAGGGTCAGCGCAGCCATCTTGGTTCCTTCGTACAATCAGGCAGGGTCAGAGAATATTATAGGTGGACCCGGCGACACCAACCGGCCAGCGGCCGCGCACATAGAGCCGCCAGCGCGCCAGGAACGGATGGGTCGGCTCGTCGTCCTCCGCCTCGGCGAGCAGGACGAGCACCGCGCCATTGGCGGCCTGTATGAGCCCGCCAGCGGCGATATTGACCACGCTTTCATCATACATGTCGTCCATGGCGGCGGCCGCTTCGGCCGCCTCGCGCGCCAGCTCTCCGATGGACGAGGAAACCAGCATCAGCGCGGCTTCGAGACCTTCCGGGTCAAGGCGCTCCAGCGCCTGCTCGACAAGACCTGCGCGCAGCATCTCCTCGGCTTCCCAGGCGAGCGGGTCGGTGCCCAGACTTTCAGATGCGATCGCGGCATCGTCCCAGCTGCCCAGAGGAGCGGGCTCGGCATCAGGAAACCCCAGCCCGTCGAGATAAGCGCGGGCAAGCGATTTCTCTCTCGCGTCGAGCTTTTCGCCCAGACGCGAGAAAAAGGCCGGGTCTGCGATACTCTCGGCGAAAGCGCGCGCCTTGTAGAGAAGCGGTATCTCCTCCAGCAGGCGGGCAATCACATCATCGCTGGAATCAGAGTGTTCGGAAGGAGCCATGCACGCTGTCTAGAACGTGTTCTGGCGGCGGAACAGGCCATAGACGCAGAAATGTCCGGGATTACCACCCTTGCCGTCCGGTAAAAACTATGGCGCCCGATGGTGAGGGGACCATCGGGCGCCGATCGGGACCGCTTGACTGCCACATGCTGCACCGGGAGGGGATCAACCGATGCTGGCCTGACCCTGGACGGTTTGCGGGGGACGACGCCGTGCCAGAGCGAGCGGGTCAGAGTGCTTGCGGCCCGCACGTGTATTTATGCCACAAGTGAGGGGCGTTGTTCAATTAAATTGTAGAAAGGTGTTGCGCGTTGCTATTGCGACACAGTTCGTCCCGCCCGGAAGCCCTGCGCGCCCTGTCATCAAGCGATGGCTGCGCGGGCCTCGGCATTGCCGCTATCGGCATAGCGGACAAGATCATTCAGCGGCATGGGCCGCGCGAAAAGATAGCCCTGGGCCAGCGTTGCGCCCTGCTCGCGCAGGAAGGCCAGCTGTTCGCTGGTCTCCACGCCCTCGGCCACCGTTTCCAGCTTGAGCGCCTTGGCCATGGCCAGAATGGTTTCCACCACGATGCGCGCATGGGGATCACGTGACATGTCACGCACAAAGCTCTGGTCGATCTTGAATACATCAAATGGCATGCGCGTCAGGTAGGACAGGCTGGAATGACCGGTGCCAAAGTCATCAATGGCAAAACCGACGCCGCGTGCGCGCAAGGGTTCGATCTGTTCAAGCACGCGCTCGGGCTGGCGCATGGCGACCGATTCGGTCAGCTCAAGCTCCAGCATGGAGGCGGGCAGGCCGGTCTCGCGCAGCGTCTCGATGACAGCGTCGGCAAAGCCCTCGTCCTCAAACTGCACCGCCGATACGTTGACGGCTACCGGCAGCGTCATGCCGCGCTTGTTGAGCTCGGCCATCTCGGTGCAGGCGCGGCGCATCACCCAGTCGCCAATTTCGCCGATCAGCCCGCATTCTTCTGCCGCCTGAATAAACGTGCCCGGCGACAGCAAGCCGGCAGTCGGATGGTTCCAGCGGACAAGCGCTTCAACGCCGGCAATGGAGCCATCCTTGATGGAAATTTTTGGCTGATAGAAGACGACCAGCTGGTCATCGCGCACCGCTTCACGCAACTCGCCTTCCAGCACAAGGCGCTCAAACGCGGTCTTGTTCATGCTGGATTCGAAGAATTCAAACGCGTTGCCGCCAGTGCGCTTGGCCGCTGCCATCGCCAGATCGGCGTGGCGCAGCAGGGTTTCCGGGTCAGCGCCATCGCGCGGGAACACCGCCACGCCGACGGACACGCCCAGGAAGACGCGGTGACCGGAAATCTCGAACGGACGCCGAACGGCATCGATAATGTGGCGGGCGACACGCGCTGCATCCGCCGGATCGCGCAAGGTGGGCAGAAGCACCGTAAACTCGTCGCCGCCCAGACGCGCCACCAGAGACGGTTCAGCCCCTTCCTCGCCCCGCGACAGATCCCAGCCACGCGCGGTTTCGCGCAGGCGCCGGGCCACAGCCTCAAGCAGGCGGTCGCCTTCGCCCAGCCCCAGGGAATCGTTGACGCGCTTGAACCGGTCGAGATCGAGAAACAGAACCGCGCCTGCCGTGCCGGATTCCTCAGCACGGCGCGTAACCTGTTCGACTTCCTTGCGGAAGCGCTCGCGGTTGGGCAGCTCGGTTACCATGTCGACATAGGCCAGCCGGTGAATACGCTTCATTGAGGCGTCGAGGCGGGCAAACATGCGGTTGAAGGCGTTGGCCAGCACCTCAAGCTCGTCGCCGGTACGCACATCGATGCGCATGTCCAGCTTGCGCGACGAGGCAAGGCGGGCGGCCTCGGTCAGCTTGTGAATCGGGCCGAGTGCGGCACGCACCACGAAAGCGACCAGCGGCAGGAAAATCACGAGGGCGATCAGGCCGACAAAAATCTGGCGCTGGAAAATTTCCGACGCCGGGCGGGACACGGCGGCAATCGGCACGTCGACAACAACCACGCCTGCCAGACGCCCCAGATGCATGACCGGGTGCGCCACCCGGATAATCTCGCCAACCGTCTCGACGCGCATATCGACCGAGCCCAGCGCACCATGAACCAGCGCATCGGTGGTTCGCTCACCGGGCGCAAACTGTGCGCCATCTGTGGCCACGAGCACATTTCGCGTCACGTCGGCAACATAGGTTCCGCTGACATCATCGCGTTCGGAAAACGCTGACAGGCTCACCGTCAGACGGCGGGCATCGCGCAAGGAAGTTTGCTCGGCGATATTGACCGCAAGCAATTGCGACATCAGCCCGGCATGAGCCAGCGCCGTGTCCCGGTTGTCGCGGGATTTCGACACATAGCCTATGCCGGTCATCACCAGCGTGGCGGCCACCAGCACAATCGCACACAACACGGTGAATTTCATCACCAGCGAGCGCATCATGCGTGACAGGGCGTGTCGGAGCGGGGCCATTATTCCTCTCGGAGCTAGGCCGCACGCACCCGATCGTCGGGCCGGACGGCACGGCAAGAAGAGGAAGATTTTCAGAGCTTGCTGAAAATCGCGTTAAGCACCCGCACAGACACTGTTAACCTGTTGAATCCGTTTCAGGTCACGGATCGGGCAGACACGCAGCCTATACTGCTGGCGGTATTTCTATACCGCGCGCTGAAGCCAGCTCCGCGAGACTGACAAGCGGGCGGGCGCCGACATGGGAAATCACTTCCGCTGCCGCCAGAACGCCAAGCCGCCCGCAGGTCTGCAAATCCGCGCCGCGCGCCAGTCCCAGCAGAAAACCGGCCGCGAACAGATCACCGGCACCGGTGGTGTCGACCAGTTTTTCGACCGGATCAGCCGGCACCGATACACTCTCATCGCCTGAAACAATGATCGCGCCCTTCTCCGAGCGGGTGACCGCTGCGATGTGCGTCTCGGTGCGGATGCGCGCCAGCGCCGCATCAAAATCATCGGTCTGGTAGAGCGATTTCAGTTCGACCTCGTTGGCAAAAACCACGTCGACATGTCCGGCAATCAGCGCGCGGAAGCTGTCACGGTGCCGGTCAACGCAGAAGCCATCAGACAGGGTCAGCGCCACTTTGCGTCCGGCCTTGCGGGCGATATCGGCCGCCGCCACGAAGGCGGCCTTGGCCTCGTCGCGGTCAAAGAGATAGCCTTCCAGATAGGTGATCTCGGCTGCGCCAATGCGTTCAGCATCGACATCGGCTTCTGAAAACATCGTCGAGGCGCCCAGAAACGTGTTCATCGAACGCTGGGCGTCGGGCGTGACGAGAATCAGGCAGCGTGCCGTCGCCGGACCGCCGCGGAGCGGCGCGGTGGAATAGTCCACGCCGGCCGCGCGCAGATCGTGGGCGAAAATTTCACCCAGCTGGTCATCAGCGACCTTGCCGATATAGCCGCCGCGCCCGCCAAGGCTTGCCACGCCGGCCAGGGTATTGGCCGCCGAACCGCCCGAGACTTCCTGACCTGGACCCATCGCCGCATAGAGCGCTTCGGCGCGTGTCTCGTCGATCAGGGTCATCGCTGCTTTCTCGATGCCATGCTGGCCGAGGAAGGCATCGTCTGCAGTTGCGATAACGTCAACGATTGCGTTGCCGACGCCTAGAACGTCAAAGCGGGTAGCGGCCATGGGCTTTTTCCTTGCCATTGCGGGACGGGCGTGGGCTTAGCGCCTGCACGTTGGACACTCAAGCCCCGCACCGGCAAAGCAAGCTGGATGCGCCACGGCGCTTGACGCTGCCTGCCAGCACGCTACAGCCCCCAAACACCGGTCAAACACCAGCGGGAACTCACATGCGCGCCCTTGCCTATCTTGTTTCGGCCAATGTACTGGCGCACCGGGTTGAGGCGCGAAGCGACGCGCACGAGTTCACCGAGCAATTTGCCGCCATTGACGCGCCGTGCCGCGCGGCAGGATTCGCTCTGGAGCCGCTTGTCTGGGATGAGGGCTTTGACCCAAACGCCTATGACGCGGTTATCACCGGGCCGACCTGGGATTACTGGGACAAGGCCAGCCAGTTCATCCATGTCCTGTCTGAAGCGGCAGCGGCATGTCCGCTCCTCAACCCCCTCAATGTCATCCGCTGGAACATGGACAAGACATATCTGCGTGATATGGCGCGGCTGGGCGCGCCGGTGATCGAGACAGTCTGGGCAGAGACCGCCACGCCGGAGGTCATCCAGGCGGCCTTCGACACGCTTTCCAGCGACGATCTGGTGGTCAAGCCCGTGGTCGGCGCAGGCGCATGGCGTCAGGCACGGGTGAAGCGCGGCGCGCCTCTGCCGTCCGCCAAGGATCTGCCGCCGGATCGGGCGATGATACAGGCCTTCCTGCCGGCCATTCAGGAGGAGGGTGAGTACTCGCTTCTCTTTTTCGGCGGCGAATTTTCTCATGCGGTCGTCAAGCGCGCGGCCACAGGCGACTATCGTATCCAAGGCATGTATGGCGGCGTGGACACGCCCTATCAGCCTTCGCCTACCGATATCGCGCTGGCCCGCCAGTGTCTGGAGGCCGCTTGCACGCAGTGTTCGGTCGAAACCCTGCTCTATGCGCGTGTCGACATGGTGCGCGGGCCGCAGGGCGATCTGAAGCTGATGGAGATAGAGCTGATCGAGCCCTATTATTATCCGCGCGGAGCGACGCGGTGCGGGGCGCTTTTTGCCAAGGGGCTTGAACGCCTGCTCGGCTAGCTGAATTTTGCCGGATCGTAGGGCTTCTCGGCCATTGGGCGGAAGACCCAGGCCGAATAGCCTCCGGCTACGGCCAGCACCAGTCCGATGAGGCCGGTAATGATCTGGCCGGCGGTCAGCCCCCAAAGCGCAATGGCGACGCCCGTCATTGCGATCAGAAGCGCGGGCAGGAAGGCTTTCAGCCGGGCGGTGAGCGGAGCACCCTCGATATAGGCGACGCCCTCGCGGTCTGTCAGTGTGCCGTGCAGCGACCGCAGGAACACGGCAAAGCGGTCGGCCTGATTCTCCCATTTGAGGATGCCGGTCGAGCGCAATGACGAAAATGCGATGGTTTTGCCGCCGCCGCTGACGCGGCAGATGATCTGGGCGGCATCTTTCGCGCCAATGCCGGACGGCTCGACGCTCAGGCGCACCTCCTCGATTGTCTCAAGGGCGATACGCCTTACCAGCGTGCCCTCGGCGGTTTCCTCCAGCCTGTCCGGCCAGAGGATTATCTGACGCGCCGGTGAAGCGGCAGAGCGGCAGTCATCAAGACTGTCGAGCTGCGTCTTCGAGGCGGCTGGTGTTTTGCGTGATCGGGCCATGACTGCGCAGATGACGCCCTCTTGCCGCCGCGTCAAGAAAGCGTCACGGTCAGACCATGGCGAATACGAGAAAATTCCTTCTGATCGGCGATGGCAGCGAGGAGTCCGCAGCCGCGGCGCGCTATGCCGCGCACCGGGCCAGGAATACCGGCGGCAAGGTCGCCGTGCTGGCCGTTATCGAGCCGTCAAGCGTCGAGCCCTGGCTGGGTGTGGGTGAGACCATGCGGCGCGAGGCGATGGAAGAGGCCGAAGCCGCGCTAGAAAGCCTTGCTGAGGACATTGAAGGCGTGACCGGAGAGCGCCCTGAACTGCTGGTGCGCGAGGGCGAGGCCATCCAGTGCATCCGCAAGCTGATCGAGGAGGATGAGAGCATTTCCATCCTTGTGCTCGGCGCCGCCTCCCAGGGCGATGGTCCCGGCCCGCTGGTCACATCGCTGTCGCGCGGGCGCAGCCTGTTCGGCGAACGCGCGATTCCCGTCACCGTGGTGCCGGGCGATCTCTCCGATGAAACCATCGAGGCCTTGACCTGACCGGCAGGGCTCGGCGCTGACAAGGCTTGAACCCTGGCCCGTTCAGGGCCAAGTGAACGCCTGAATGCCGATCATCCGCACAGATCAGCCCAAAAGGCCCTTTCATGTTCATCCAGACCGAAGCGACGCCCAACCCCGACACGCTGAAATTCCTGCCAGGTCAGGAGATCGCGCCGGAAACCCCGCGCGATTTTGCCACGCCCGAAGAGGCACAATCGTCTTTGCTGGCGCGCGAGCTGTTTGCAGCCGAGGGCGTGGTGCGCGTGTTTGCCGGCGCTGATTTTGTCTCCGTCACCAAGGCCGAAGGCGTTGAATGGGCGCATATCAAACCGTCCATACTGGGCGCGATCATGGATGTGCTGCAGTCAGGCAAGCCGCTTTTCTCCGGCTCCGGCGAGGAGGCCGAAACCGTCTATGAAGGCGAGGCAGCGGCCATCGTGAAGGAAATCCGCGAGGTCATCGATACCCGCGTGCGCCCGGCCGTGGCGCAGGATGGCGGCGATATCGTGTTTCACGCCTATGACGAGAAAACCGGCATTGTCAGCCTGCATATGCGCGGCGCGTGCGCGGGCTGCCCGTCCTCGACCATGACGTTGAAGAGCGGGATCGAGAACCTGCTCAAACACTATGTGCCGGAGGTCGCGGGCGTCGAGGCGGTGGTCTAGCGCCGCCTCACGGCACAACCGTTTTTCCATACGGGCGATGGCGCTGCACGCCGCAGCAACCTATGTCGCTGCGTGACGTTCCAATTACACGAACCCAACCGGCCAGACACCAATTTTCAGAAAGGGACCGGACGATGAGCGAACTGGTACTTGAAGACCGCCACAAAACCCTGCCCGACCACGCGCTGAACCAGCTTTTCCGCGGCGCGCGGACCTTCTACACGTGGGAAGACAAGGACGTGTCGGACACGACGCTTGAAGCGCTTTATGACCTCCTCAAATACGGTCCGACCAGCGCCAACAACTCGCCTGCGCGCTTTGTCTTCCTCAAAGGCGACGCCAAAAAGCGGCTCGAGCCCTTCCTGATCCCGTCCAATGTCGACAAGACCATGACCGCGCCGGTGACAGCGATCGTGGCGTGGGACTGGGAGTTCCACGAGAAAGTGCCCGAACTCTTCCCGCATGATCCCGGTGCCAAGGAATGGTTTGCCTCCGACGAGGCAAGGCAGGCCAATGGCGTGCGCAATGGCACGCTGCAGGGCGCCTATCTGATCCTTGCCGCCCGTGCGCTGGGCCTTGATTGCGGGCCGATGAGCGGGTTCGACAATGCCAAGCTTGATGAGGAATTCTTCGCCAGCGATCCGAAAATGAAGCATTGGCGCTCGAACTTCCTGGTCAATATCGGCTATGGAACGACCGAGAAGCTGTTCCCGCGCTTGCCGCGCCTGGCGTTCAACGAGGCCGCGCGCATCCTGAAATAGGCCTGTCATGGCGTCTGCCCTTTCCCATCGCCCGGTACTGGTCATCGACACGGCCGGGCGGTGGTGTGCGGGCGCGCTGCGGTGCGCGGACGGGCGCGTTATCACGCACGACGAGCGGATGGATCGCGGACAGGCCGAACGGCTTGCTCCGATGGTGGAAGCCTTGCTTGGCGAAGCCGGCCTTCACCCCTCGCAACTCTGGCGCATCGGGGTGGCCACCGGGCCAGGCAGTTTTGCCGGAACGCGCGCTGGCACAGCGTTCGCGCGTGGTCTTGCACTGGCCAGTGGCGCACAGGCGATTGGTATTTCCAGTCTTTCAGCGATGGCCCTTGAAGCCGATCCTGACAGCACTGGCAGTGTTTTTACCGCCCATGATGCGCGGCGCAGCGAGCTGGTCTGGCAGGTATTCCGGCGCGGCGTCGCCGATGGCGCGGTGACACGCTCGGACACAGACGCCGCGAAGAGAGCCCTTGCGGCCAGCGGCGCTGATCGCCTGACCGGTTCGGGGGCGGTCCTGCTGGATCCCTCGTCGGCGTGGCACGATCACGCACCGCTGGAGGCCTTGCTGGCCCTGTGCGAGAGCGCAGATGCGCACGCTCCCCTGCCATCGCCAGTCTATGCGCGCCCGCCTGACGCGGCTCTGCCCGGCGGTGTCATCCCTTGAGCGGGATCAATATCGTCCATGCCGGACCGGACGCCGCCGAACTGCTCGCCAGCCTCCATGCCCGAAGCTTTGATGGCGGAGAGGTCTGGGACCGCGCCGCCTTTGAAAGCCTGCTCGGCGGAATGGGTGTCGAGGCAAGGGTGGCGGCAAAGGACGCCGTGCCGCTCGGATTTATACTGATACGTACAATCGCCGATCAGATGGAGATACTGACGCTGGCGGTCCTGCCGTCCGCGCGGCGTTCCGGCATTGGCCGGGCGCTGGTTGAGGCCGGACTTCAGGGCGCGCAAGCGCGTGGCGCCCGAACGGCCTTTCTGGAAGTTTCGGTGAATAATGGTGCGGCCATTGCCCTCTACCGCGCGGCCGGATGGGGTGAAGCCGGGCGCCGGTTGCGCTATTACACAGACGGGTCTGACGCGCTCATTCTGTCGCGCGACGTCTAGCAGGAATGGACAGATATGGCTTGCCCGGCTAAGGACAGCGGCAAAGCCCTGTGCAGGCCTGCGCATCAAGGAGGCTGACCCATGTCAGATCGCATTGAACAGATATGCATCGAAAAAGGTCTGCGCATGACCGACCAGCGCCGCGTCATCGCGCGCGTGCTGTCGGAAGCCGAAGACCATCCCGACGCCGAGGAAGTGCATCGCCGCGCCGTCAGCGTCGATAACCGCATTTCACTGGCAACGGTTTACCGCACTGTGCGTCTGTTTGAGGATGCCGGCATTATCGAACGCCATGATTTCCGCGACGGGCGCTCGCGCTACGAGGAAGCCAGCGAGGAACATCACGATCATCTGATCGATCTGAAATCGGGCGATATCGTCGAGTTTTATGACGAAGAGATCGAGAAGATGAAGGAAGCCATCGCGCGCCGCCTCGGCTACAAGCTCGTCGATCACCGGCTGGAGCTTTACGCGGTGAAACTCAAAGACGGCGAGAAGGAATAACCGCCTCTGCCCATGACCGCCAAACAGACTGAGACAACCACCAGAAAGCGGCTCTTCATCCGCACCTATGGGTGCCAGATGAACGTGTATGATTCAGAACGCATGCGCGATCTGCTGGTCCCGCTTGGCTATGAGCCGGCCGATGCGCCCGACGGCGCAGACCTTGTCATCCTCAACACCTGCCATATCCGCGAGAAAGCGGCCGAGAAGGTCTATTCCGAGCTGGGGCGGCTAAAGCCTCTCAAGGCGGAGAAGGAGGCCGCTGGCGGCCGGATGACCGTTACCGTGGCAGGCTGCGTCGCGCAGGCTGAAGGTGCGGAAATTCAGCGCCGCGCGCCGGTCGTCGATCTGGTTGTCGGTCCGCAGACCTATCACCGCCTGCCTGAACTGATCGCGCGCGTGCACCGGGACCGGGGCGAAGCGCTGGAGACCGAGTTCGAGGTAGAGGAGAAGTTCGACGCGCTGGCCGTGCCGAAGCGCCATGTCGAGGGATACAGCGCCTTTGTGACGGTGCAGGAAGGCTGCGACAAGTTCTGCTCGTTCTGCGTGGTGCCCTATACGCGCGGCGCGGAATATTCGCGCCCCGCCGCCCAGATCACCGCCGAAGTGCGCGCGCTCGCCGCGCAAGGGGTGCGCGAGATCACGCTGCTGGGCCAGAACGTCAATGCGTATTCAGGCGAAGCCCCCGCAGGCGATGAAGCCAGCGGGCGCTGGGGGCTGGCGCGCCTGATCCGGCATCTGGCCATGATTGGCGGTATTGACCGCATCCGGTTTACCACCTCCCACCCGAATGACATGGATGACGACCTCATCACTGCCTTTGGCGAGGAAGAAAAGCTGATGCCTTACCTGCACTTGCCGGTGCAGGCAGGCTCCGACCGCATCCTGAAAGCCATGAACCGCAAGCACACGGCGGCTGAGTACACCGCGCTGATCGAGCGCCTGCGCACGGTGAGGCCCGATATCGCCCTGTCCGGCGATTTCATCGTCGGCTTCCCCGGCGAGCAGGAAAGCGATTTCGCCGCCACGCTCAAACTGGTCGAAGAGACCGGCTATGCCTCGGCGTTCTCGTTCAAGTATTCGCGCCGCCCCGGCACACCGGGCGCGGCCATGGGCGCGCAGGTGGACGAAGCGGTGATGGCCGAGCGGCTGGCACGGCTTCAGGCCCTGCTGGACAGCCAGCAGCAGGGGTTCAATGCATCAATGGTGGGCAAGCGCCTGCCCGTTCTTTTCGAGCGCGAGGGCCGCAATGCCGGCCAGCTCGGCGGGCGCAGCCCTTATCTGCAGGCCGTTCATTGTGACGGCCCGAAAGAACTGATCGGCCAGATCGCCATGGTGGAAGTCCTGTCCGCATCAAAGAATGCGCTTGGTGCCCGTCTGCTCCGGGGGGAGAGCTGCGCAGCGTGAGCCGGACCCCTCGCCAGAAGCGCACAGAACGCGCGCCTTCAGAAACCCTGCATTTCGATGATGCCGCACTGGCGCGCGCGCTGGCCGGGCCCGGCCACGCCAATCTGATCGCGCTTGAAACCGAGCTGGGTGTCCATGTGGAAGCCCCCGGCGGCGGCCAGCTCTTGCTGTCAGGCGGCGACAAGCGGGCGCGCACCGATGCCTCTCGCGTCATCCACGCGCTCTATTCCCGCGCCGAAGCCGGCCTGGTCATTGATCCTGAAACGGTCCGGGCGGCCTGCCGCATGGATGATGCGCCGGTCAGTGCTGGCGAGGATTCCATTATCCGTGTTGCGCGCGGCGCCAGCTTTGCCCCGCGCACCAAGGGCCAGGCGGACTATGTGCGCGCCTTGAAGGATGAAGACGGCTGCGACATGATTTTCGGCGTCGGCCCGGCCGGGACAGGCAAGACATTGCTGGCCGTTGCGTGGGGCGCTGCAAAACTGGCGCGCGGCGAGATTGACCGGCTGGTCATCACCCGGCCCGCCGTGGAGGCAGGCGAACGGCTGGGGTTCCTGCCCGGCGATCTGAACGAGAAGATCGACCCGTACCTGTTGCCGATCTGGGACAGCTTGCGCGACGCGCTGAGCCAGAAAGTTGTCGACAAGATGCGCGAGGAACGCCGTATCGAGGTGGCGCCGCTGGCCTTCATGCGCGGGCGCACGCTCAACAACGCCTTCATTGTCTGCGACGAGGCCCAGAACACCACACGCGCCCAGATGCGCATGATGCTGACGCGCCTCGGACAGGGATCACGCATGGCCGTCACCGGCGATCCCTCCCAGGTCGATCTGGGCCCGCGCGAGCCGTCAGGGCTGGCCGATGCGCTGGGTATCCTGTCCGGCGTGCCGCGCATCTCGGTGACGCGCTTTACGCGCGCCGATGTGGTCCGCCACGACCTGGTCGGCATGATTGTCGACGCCTATGAGCGCGCGGATGCCGGACATGGCTGAGGAAATTTTGGCCGAAATCGTCATTGAACATGAGGGCTGGCAGAGCGTTGCCGGGCTGGAAACACGCTGTATGGAGGCGCTTCAGGCTGCATTGGCGCTGATTGACGATGCCCGCCCTGGCGCGGCGGTGATCCTGTTTACCGGTGATCAGGCGCTGCAATCACTCAATCAGCGCTTTCGTGGCAAGGACAGCGCGACCAATGTATTGTCCTTTCCGGCACCGCAATCAGAGCACTATCCCGGCGATGTGGCGCTTGCCTTCGAGACGTGCCGGGCAGAGGCTGAGGCCCGTGGCATTGCGCTTGCAGACCATGCGGCCCATCTTGCAGTGCATGGCGTGCTTCATCTTAACGGGTTTGACCATAAGAATGATGATGAGGCCGAACAGATGGAGGCAGTGGAAATCGCGGCTCTTGCCCGGCTGGGCATCGCGAATCCCTATAACGAACGTATATGAGCGTATTGACTGACGACCCGCCCAGACGAAGTCTGATGGCCCGGCTGAAAGGCGCGATAGCGCGCCGCCCCGGTTCAGATCATGCCGCCAGCACATCCGAAGATGGCCTTGAACTGAACGGAACCCGGACGGGCCCTTCCAAAGACCGCGACCTCTCCTTCAACGTCAACGCGCTTGATGCCTTGCGCGTGGCCGATGTCATGGTGCCACGCGCCGATATCGTCGCCATGGAGATCGACACCCCGCTCGGAGATGCCGCCCGCCTGTTTGCCGAGGCATCCCATTCGCGGCTGCCGGTCTATCGCGAGACGCTGGATGACCCGGTAGGCGTGGTTCACATCAAGGACCTGATCGCCCATCTGGCTGGCAATCCTGACGGGCAGAGGCCGCAGGACTGGGCTGCGGCAAAAGTCCTTCCCCAGGTACGCCGTCCGCTTCTCTATGTGCCGCCTTCAATGGGTGCAGGCGATCTTCTGGTGCGCATGAAATCGCTGCGCATGCACATGGCGCTCGTGGTCGACGAGTTTGGCGGCACGGATGGCCTGGTCACGCTTGAAGACTTGCTGGAGCCCATTGTCGGCGAGATTGATGACGAGCACGACGAGGCCGAAGGCCCGATGGTACGCGGACGCGGCCCCCATGTCTGGGAAGCCGACGCCCGCACCTCGCTGGACGAGCTGGCCGAGACATTTGGCCGCCCGGTGGCGACCGAAGAGGAGATGGAGGACGCCGATACGCTGGGCGGTCTCGTCTTCATGCTGACAGGCCGGGTGCCCGAACGCGGCGAGGTGATTGCCCATTCCACCGGGCTGGAGTTTGAAATACTCGATTCCGACCCGCGCCGTATCCGCCGCGTGCGGATCCGCTCACCCAAGGGTGCGGCCGGAGAAAGCGGAACCCGTCAGTAATGGAGCGCTTTGTCCGCGCCAGCGTGGTGCTTGCCGGCTGGTGGCGATCCGCAAGGGGATGGCGTATCGGCCTGGTGCTGTTTGTTGCCGGGCTGGTTTCAACGCTCGCCCACGCGCCCGTTCATTCCATACCCGCCCTGATCTTCGGCGTGATCGTGCTTGTCCTGGCGCTCGACGCTGCCCGCACTCGTGAGCGGCGACTGCGCGCAGGGTTCTGGCGCAGCTGGTGCTTTGCTGCCGGTTATTTCCTTGGCAGCACATCCTGGGTGGCCAATGCCTTCCTTGTCAGCGCAGAGGAGCACGCCTGGCTGATCTGGGCGCCCCTGACATTGCTGCCGGGCGGGCTTGCCCTGTTCTGGGGAGTGGCTGGCAGCCTCTACACGCGGTTTGCGCCAGATGGACCGATACGGATCGGCGTTTTTGCCGTGCTGTTCACCGCGGTTGAATTCCTCCGCTCGGTCGCCTTCTCCGGCTTTCCCTGGAATCTGCCCGGGCATATCTTCGAGGCCGGCACGCCGATAAGCCAGATGGCCAGCGTGATCGGCGCGCTCGGCCTTTCAGCCTTTGTCCTGTTCGCGTTCGCCAGCCCGGCGGCGCTGACGGGGCGGGGACACTGGCGGGTGCGCGCCGCGCCGCTGGTCTTGAGCGCCGTGATGCTGGGCGGATTCTGGGGCTGGGGCCATGCGCGCCTGGCCAACACCGAAGACACGTTCACCGATACCCGGCTGCGCATTGTGCAGGTGGTTGTCAGCCAGCGCGAGAAGCGCTTTGCCAACCGTTTCAACATTCTCCAGACCTATCTGGACCTGACCACGCGCCCTGGCCTGGAGGATGCTGACGCCGTTATCTGGCCCGAAGGCGCGATTCCCACCGTGATGCTGGAAGACAGTACCGTATTGCTGGAAATCGAAGATGCCCTGCCGGAGGGCACACGGCTGTGGACCGGCGTAACGCGCCGCGAGCACTTCCCCGAAGGCGAGCTATACTACAATGCGCTGGCCGCTCTGCGCATCGGTGATGGCACGATCCAGTTGCAGGCGCGCTACGACAAGGTCCGCCTCGTGCCGTTTGGAGAAGGCAACCCGTTCGTGGCGCTGACCGGCCTGGCCGGCTTTCAGAGCCTCTCCACGAATGCGCCCTACTACACGCCGGGACCCGGCGCGCAGACGCTCGACGTGCCGGGAATGCCGGGGTTTGCGCCGCTGATCTGCTATGAGGTGATTTTCCCGCGCTTTGCCCCGCGAGGCGAGAACAGGCCATCCTTCCTGCTCAATATCTCCAACGATGCCTGGTATGGAAACTCTGCCGGCCCGCGCCAGCATCTCAATCAGGCTGGTTTGCGCGCCATCGAGGAAGGCCTGCCGATGGTGCGCGCTGCCTCAATGGGGGCATCGGGCGTCATCGATGCGCTGGGGCGGCCGGTCCGGCTCTCCGATCCGCAAATGAACGAGGCGCTTGACATAAACCTGCCTTCGGCGCTCCAACCTACCGTGTATGCAGTCCATGGCGACAGTGTCTGGATTGCAGGCGGACTTGTTTTACTCGCAAGCCTGCAACTTTTCGTTTTGATTGCCTCTGCCCGAAACCAGAGGCAATGGCGCCTGTGATTGTTTCCACTATTGTGTGGACCACACTGTGCTATTGTATTTGAGGGCAGTAGAGGCGCGTTTGTTTGGGGATATTGTAACATGGCGTCGAACCCGCGAGAGCCTAACCCGGTAGACCATCATGTCGGGTCACGCGTGCGCCTGCGCCGGCAGATGATGGAAATGAGTCAGGAAAAGCTGGGCGAAGAACTCGGCGTGACCTTCCAGCAGGTACAAAAATACGAGCGCGGCGCAAACCGGATAGGCGCCGGGCGCCTCTGGCATCTGGCGCGCGTGCTCGAAGTGCCGGTCTCGTTCTTCTATGACGGCGTGAACAGCACAGCCCAGCAACCCACCGGCTTTGCCGAGGGTGACCAGACCCCCATCATCAATGATTTCCTGCAATCATCTGATGGCGTGGCGCTGGCGCAGGCCTTTTCAAAGATCACTGATCCCAAAGTGCGCCGGCGCGTTCTGGAGCTTGTCCGCTCGCTTGCCGAGACCAGCGACACCAGCAAATAGCGCTCAGGCGCACTCAGCGCTTGCGTTTGCCGCAGGGATAGTCTTTAAGCCCGCATATAAAGGAAGCTTTATATGAGGTTGCCAGTGGCGCGTTCGTCTTTCATCTTCACCAGTGAGAGTGTTTCAGAAGGCCATCCGGACAAGGTTTGCGACCGGATTTCCGACACGATTGTCGACCTGTATCTCGCCAGCGATCCGGTTGCCCGTGTAGCCTGTGAGACGCTGACGACAACCAACCGGATCGTTCTGGCCGGTGAGGTGCGGTGCGCCAACGAGATTTCCGGTGACGAGATCGAGGCGGCTGTGCGTGCTGCGGTGAAGGATATCGGCTACGAGCAAGACGGCTTTCACTGGGAAACGGCCAATTTCGCGAACTATCTGCACGGGCAGTCCGCCGATATTGCCGCCGGTGTTGATGAAGGCACAGGCTCCTATGTCGAAGAGGGCGCGGGCGATCAGGGCATCATGTTCGGCTTTGCCACAGACGAGACGCCCGAACTGATGCCCGCCCCGATCCTGTATTCCCACCAGATTCTCAAAGAGATGGCCCGTTTGCGCAAATCCGGCGCTGTGCGGCAGTTCGAGCCTGATGCGAAATCGCAAGTCTCGCTGCGCTATGAAAATGGCCGCCCGGTAGGTGCCACCTCTGTGGTCGTCTCCACTCAGCACACCGCTGATGCCTCGCTGGAGGAAGTGCGCGAACTGGTGCGCCCGGTGGTGAAATCGGTCCTGCCCGAGGGCTGGTTCCCGCCCGAGGACGAGTTCTACGTCAACCCGACAGGCAAGTTCGTCATTGGCGGACCCGATGGTGATGCGGGCCTGACAGGCCGCAAGATCATCGTCGACACCTATGGCGGCGCAGCCCCCCATGGTGGCGGCGCGTTCTCCGGCAAGGATCCGACCAAGGTTGACCGCTCGGCAGCCTATGCGTCGCGCTATCTGGCCAAGAATGTCGTGGCCGCGGGGCTGGCGCGCAAATGCACCATCCAGCTGGCCTATGCCATCGGTGTGGCCAAGCCGCTGGCGGTCTATGTCGATCTGCACGGCACCGGCCAGGTGGATGAGGACAAGCTGGAAAAGACGCTGCCGCAGCTGATGAATTTGTCGCCGCGCGGCATCCACCATCATCTCCAGCTCAACAAGCCCATCTATGCGCGCTCTGCCGCCTATGGCCATTTCGGCCGGACGCCGGACGCCGATGGCGGCTTCTCCTGGGAGAAGACCGACCTTGTGAGCGAGCTCAAAGGCCTTGCCTGAAGCCCATGAGTGATGATCCCCGCCCTTCGTCACGCCGCCTTTACGGGCGGGCAAAGGGCCATGCCCTGTCAGCGCGTCAGCAGCAACTCGTTGATGCAATGCTGCCCGGGCTGTCGTGGGCCGATGACGGCGATGTTGATCCCGGAGCGCTGCTGCCGGGCTTTGCCTCTCACGTGCTGGAGATCGGGTTTGGCGCAGCCGAGCACCTGACCGGGCAGGCTGCGCGTTCGCCAGATACAGGCTTTATCGGCATCGAGCCGTTTCTCAATGGCGTGGCCAAGGCGCTGACCGCCATTGAAGAGCACAAGCTTGCCAATGTGCGGGTCAAACGCGCCGATGCGCGCGGCGAGATCGAGCGGATGCCCGATGCGTGCTTTGACCGCGTCTACCTGCTCTTCCCCGATCCCTGGCCGAAAAAGCGCCATGCCTTCCGCCGTTTTGTTCAGACCGATACGGCGCACGAGCTGGCGCGCATCTTAAAGCCCGGCGGACGGTTGCGCGTGGCCACCGATGTGCGCGTCTATGCCGACTGGGCCCTGCCGCTCCTGCTGGACGTGCCGGAGCTCGGCTGGACAGCGAAGGGCGCTGATGACTGGCGCATCCCGCCAGCAGACCACATCACCACGCGTTACCAGTCCAAGCATCTGGGTGATATCGACCCGGTTTTCATGGATTTCGAGCGCGCGGCGGCATGACACGGTTTTTCGGGGTGCTCAGCCGATGCGGGATTCGCGCCGGGTCACCTGACACAGCTTGTCATCCCGGTTTTCCTTGAAAATCTGGCGCGCCGCCCTGATATATAGGCGTAAGCGTGGGTGCCACCGCACCCGTCCGCTGCCCCTTCTTCCAATGAGGTTAGTGAGACATCCATGAACCAGTTTTCCAGACCCGCCTACGGCGCAGGCGCACTCGACACGTCCGTCGATGCCGGGCTGCGCAGCTTCATGCTGGGCGTCTACAACAAGATGGCCCTTGGCCTTCTTGTCTCCGGTGCCCTGGCTTTCATCATTGGCAGTGCCATGATCCCGGCCCTGACGGCGGCTGTGCTCAGCCCGCCGCTGATCTTCGTCATCCAGTTCGGGCCGATCGCGCTTCTATTCGGCTCCATGTTCTTCATGCGCAATCCCTCTCCGATGGGGTCGGCCGTGTTGTACTGGGCGATTGTCGCCCTGATCGGGTCGGGCCTGTCGGTCTGGGTCGCGATGGCCATGTCTGGCGTCGCCGGTGAAACCATGGCTGGCAATGCGCTCAGCATCAGCTTTGGCACCATAGCGCAGGCCTTCGCCATCACGGCAGCCGCCTTTCTGGGCCTGTCGCTCTATGGCTACACCACCAAGACAAACCTGCAGCCCTTGCGCGTCTTCCTGTTCATGGGCGTGCTGGGTGTTGTCGCCATCGGCATCATCAACAGCTTCTTCATCCAGTCGAGCGGCATGGAAATGATCATCCAGCTGGCCGTACTGGTGCTGATGGCCGGCGTCACCGCCTGGCAGACGCAGAACCTGAAACTGACCTATGCCGAGATCGCGGGCGACCAGCGCTCCATGGCCGTGATGACCAATTACGGCGCGCTGAACCTCTACATCGCCTTCGTCAACATGTTTCAGGTCATCCTGATGCTGCTGGGCAATCGCGAATAAGCGTCCAGCCCAAAGCAGACAATATGAAACGCCCTGGCCGTCTGGCCGGGGCGTTTTTTTATCTCCCCGAGGCGTGGCGGAAAGAAAGCGCTGCCTCTGCCACACTGTCCTCAAGGGGCAAATTGTCTGACCAGAAGCGCTCGCGGAACTTGCTTGAATCGACAAGGTACGCGCGGTCGGTGAGGAAGTGCATCTCGGCAGCCTCGCGCACCTCAGGCAGGAACAGGCCGGCAAGCCTTGCCTGCCAGACCGGTACAACCGAAATGCGCGCCGGCACCGCAAGCGCGGCAGCGGCGATGGCGATTATTCCGCGAAGTGTCAGGGTTGGCGGCGTGGGCACATGCCAGGCTTGTCCAAAAGCATCATCAGATGCTTCCGCCAGCGTTACGAGCGCACGCGCGAAATCCTTAACGTGCACTACATCATGCAAATGATCGGCGGAGGCAAGAATCTGTGCGGGCTTGCGCTGAGCCAGGCGGCCAAGCGTAACGGCGCCGAGAATCGATGTGGTCACGCCCGGACCGTAAAAGTCCGGCGCCCTGACCGCAGCGGTCATCACACGGCCTTCGACGAATGCACGCTGCCAGAGCCGGGTGGCATTGCTGCGGGCGGTGGGCTTGCGCCCGTAATCCACTGGCGGCAGGTCTTCAGTCAGCGGTCTGTTTTGCGGTCCGTAAAGATAGAGGCTGTCAGCATATACCAGCCGGGCACCCGTCTGCTCACAGGCCCCAAGTACGGCTGACATCGCTTTGGGCCAGCCTTGCGCCCAGACCTTGCCGTCATAGGGCAGCCCCAAGGCAAGAATGACAGTGCGCGCACCGGCGAGCGCCGGGATCAGAGAGTCTGTGTCCGTCGCATCTGCCCGCACGAAGCTTGCGCCCTGAGGCAGGTGTGCAGGAGGTGAACGCTGGATTGCGCGTACGCTGTAGCCCTTGTCTACCAGCAGCTTACCTGTCTGCTGTCCAACAGGGCCGTACCCGATAACCGGTATTGTTTCGCCGGATGTACTCATTCGCGGTCACCCCCACCCATGAAAACGCGTGGACACGCTGCACTCACGCCAGCCGAAGCCGGGCCTTGTCGAAGACTTTAAGCACCTGTTGCAGTTCGTGGCCGCGTTTCACGATGACGCCCGTGGCTGACACCACCTTCCAGGCGCCCTGCTTTCGCGCATCGGAGGGTGTCTTGACGATACGGTAAAGCGGAAACTCCGCCGCATGGCGGAAAACAGAAAACTCGGCCTGGTCTTTTAGGCCATCAATGGCATAGTCGCGCCATTCGCCAGCGGCCACCATCATCCCATAGACCCGCAGAATCGTATCCAGCTCGCGGCGATCAAACATCACCTTGGGCTCAATGGTCTGCGCGTTCGTTGATCTCATGACGGGGTCCATATTGCACTTGTCCTGAGCCTGCGCGAATTCGAGGCGACTTACAAAGATTTCATGCTCTGCCACAGTGCGGCCTTATTCCCGCCGTCCGCGCGCCGCACCGCGTGCGCATTTTGAATTCGCCGGCCGGTCCGGGCCACAGGCCTGATCTGGATTTCAGCCCCCCCAGCCCCCCGGATCCGGGTTTGCCGGGCTGGCCGGTGCACTTTCCCGATATCATCGCGCTGACGCACACGCCCGCTAGCCGCAGGCGGCAAGCCGCGCTATGGATTTGACCTGTCCCTTTCCTGCCGCTCAGGTTCTTGCCCGCCCATGATTGACGCGCATGACCTTGTGAAACATTTCGGCCCCACACGGGCGGTCGACGGGTTGAGCTTTTCAGCCGTCAAGGGCGAGGTGGTGGCCCTTCTGGGACCCAACGGAGCGGGAAAATCCACCACGATGCGCATGCTGACCGGCTGTCTGGAGCCCGATTCCGGCATTGCCTCAATCTGCGGGTATGATGCCGTGCGCGCGCGCCGCGCGGCCCAGAGCGCGCTGGGCTATCTGCCTGAAGGCGCGCCGGCCTACCCGGCAATGACGCCGCGCGCGTTCACCCGCTTTCACTTGCGTGTCCGTGGCTTCAAGGGCCAAGCCTTGCGCGACGCTGCCGAACTGGCGCTGGAGCGAGCGCGCATGGGCGACGCGGCGGGCCGGCCCATCGGCATGCTGTCCAAAGGGTTCAAGCGCCGCGCCGCGCTGGCTGCCGCCATCGCCCACGATCCGGCAGTGCTGATCCTTGATGAGCCCACGGACGGGCTGGATCCCAACCAGAAGGACGGGGTTCGCGCGCTGATCCGCATGATGGCCCCGGACAAGACCATATTGATCTCCACCCATCTGCTTGATGAGGTGGAAGCGATCTGCACACGCGCCATTGTCATAACCGGCGGGCGCATTGTCAGCGATACGACGCCGGCCGGCCTGATCTCCACCGCGCCCGATCAGAGCCTTGCGGGGGCCTTCCGCATGTTGACCGGTCATAGCGCAGAGCAGGCCGTCGCACGGGCCGCAAGCAGGCGCAAGAGGCCGTCATGACCGCTTTGTGGGCCGTCTACCGGCGCGAGCTTGCCGCCTATTTCGAAACGCCGCTGGCCTGGGTGTTCCTGACGGCCTTTTCAATCGCCGCGCCCAGCTTTGCCTGGCATGTCGGCGGGCTTTTTGAAACCGGGCGCGCCGATCTGGCACCTTTGTTTGACTATCTGCCCTGGCTTTTGATGGTGCTGATGCCAGCGCTGGCCATGCGCGCCTGGGCCGAGGAACGCGAAACAGGCACTCTGGAAATGCTGCTGGCTGCACCGATTGCGCTGTGGGCGGCAGCGCTGGCGAAATTCCTCGCCGCCTGGACGGTCGCCATTCTGGCGCTTGGGCTGACCTTCCCGTTATGGATAGCGGTCAATCATCTGGGCAATCCCGACAATGCCGCCATCGCGACCGCCTATTTCGGCGCGGCCCTGCTGGCGGGCGGGTATCTGGCCATTTCGCAGGCCCTGTCGGCGACCACCTCAAACCAGGTGATCGCCTTTGTGCTGGCGACCGGTGCCTGCCTGATCCTGACAGCCGCGGGCCTGCCGCTGGTTCTGGACGCCGTGGCAGCGCAACTGCCCGGCGTCTATGCCGAAGCGCTGGCAGGCCTGTCGGCATTGTCGCGCTTTGACTCGCTGCGCCGCGGTGTGATCAGCCTTGCCGATCTGGTCTATTTCCTTTCCCTGATCGCCACAGGGCTGGCTCTGGCCATGGCACTGGTCGACACGCGGCGCGGAGGTGGACGATGAACCCGGCCCGTCTTCTTGGCATGATCGCCGCCGGTCTGGTGGCCGGCTTTATCGGCCTCAACCTTCTGGCCAGCGTTGTGGCTGACGGGATCCGGCTGGATTTGACCGAGAACCGGCTCTACCGCCTGAGCCCCGGCACGCTGGAGGTGGTGAACCGGCTGGAAGAGCCGGTCACGCTGACTTTCTATTATTCGCGCGGCGCAGCCGCACGATATCCGGCGCTGCGCGCCTATGGCGCGCGTGTGCGCGAGCTTCTGCGCGGACTGGCTGCACGCTCAGGGGGCCGTATCCAGCTATCGGAGATTGACCCCCAGCCTTTCACGCAAGCCGAGGACGCCGCCATCGCCGCAGGCCTGGAAGCGGTACCAACCGAAGATGGCGGCCAGCTTTTCTTCGGCCTTGCCGGAACCAACACGATTGATGGCGAGCGGGTAATCGCCTTTTTCGATCCGGCAAACGAGGCGCGGCTGGAATACGAGATTGTCCGGGTGATTGCCGAGCTGGAGCGCGCCCGCACGCCGGTTATTGCGATCATTTCGTCCTTGCCCTTTGCGCCTGATCAGTACGGCCGCTCGGCCAACCCGGTCATTGATGCGCTGGCGCGTACCTATGATGTGCGCTGGCTGGACGAACGCTTTACGGCGATCCCTGATGCCGACGCGCTGTTCCTGCTGCATCCGCCCAACCTCACCGAACAGCAGCTTTATCTGGTCGACCAGTACACGCTGCGCCGGGGCCGGGTCTTTGCCAGCGTCGATCCGCTGGCGCATCTGGCGCTGCGCACGGGGCCGGATGGCTTGCCACCGGTCAATGCGCTGCGCACCTCCCGGCTGCCGCGCCTTCTCACAGCATGGGGCATCGATTTTGACCCCAGCTATACGGCGATGGACCGCGAGCACGCCTTGCCCGTACAGGTCAGCGAGGGCGGGCGGACACGCACCCGTGCCTATCCGCTCTGGTTTGGCGTGCCGCCATCAGGCCTGTCGGACGCCCTGCCAGCCACAGCCGCGCTCTCGCAAAGCATCAATCTTGGCTCTCCGGGCATTCTGGCACCGGGCGCCAATGGGGCCGCACGCTTCACACCGATCGTCAGCACCGGGACCGAAGGCGCGCGCGTGGACTCCGATATCGCCGCTACCTCGCCCTCGCCGGACGACCTTCAGCGCGACTACACCCCCGACCCGGACGGGCCGCTGGTGCTGGCGGCGCGCCTGTCAGGGCCAGTGTCCACCGCCTTTCCTGATGGTCCGCCAGAGGGCGATATAACGCTGGAAGCGTCCAGTCATCTGGACGGGCCTTCCCAGGCGGAAATCATCGTGATCGCCGATGCCGACTGGCTGGACCCGGCCTTCTACACCCGCGCCGGCAGCGCTGGCGAGGACCAGATGGTCGCCGATAATCTGGCGCTGGCGCTCAATCTGGCTGATGCGCTGGCGGGCGATCCCGCGCTGGTCAGCCTGCGCTCTCGCGCCGGGTCGGCCCGGCCCATGCTGCGCGTCGAAGCCTTGCGGGCCGAGGCCGAAACGCGCTTTCGCGAGCTGCAGGACGAATTGCGCGCCGAGCTTGCCGATGCAGAAGGCTCGCTGGAGCGCCTCAGCGCGGCAGGCGAAGCGTCAACGCTGGGTGGCGCAGGCTCTGCCAATGCAGCACGGGCCGAGGCGTTGCGCGCACGCATTGTCGCGGCGCGGTCGGCCCTGCGCGACGTGGAACGCGGTTTCCGGCGCGAGATTGATGCGCTGGAAAACCGTCTGCAGTTCTGGACGCTATGGGTGCCAGCCCTGACGGTGATCCTGCTGGCCGGGCTGGCCACGTTGATCCGGCGCAGGAGGCGGGCATGACGGGGGGCAGGCTGTTCGGACGGCGCGCACGGCGGGCCTTTGCCATCGCAGGTATTGGCGCGGTACTTCTGACGGCGGGCGGCATCGCTCTGGTAGCGGATGCCGGCCGGGGCACACGCCCCGACGTGTCGGGGCCGGTACTGCCAGGCTGGAGCGATATTGCCGCCAGCGCTGCATCCATCGAGATCATTTCTCCGGACACGATGTTCCGCATGGAACGCGGCGAAAGCGGCTGGACCATGCCGTCGCGCGGACAGTATCCGGTGCGCGCCGAATATCTGGCAGATCTGGATGCGGGTCTGGCCTCATTGACCTATGCCGCCGCCCTGACGCGCGATCCGGACCGTTTTGACCGTCTGGGCGTCGGAGATCCGCAAACCGGCGGCGATGGCACCCGCCTGACCATTCTGGACGGGCAGGGCAATACGCTGACCTCGCTGGTGATCGGCAATGCGCGCGGTGAGGACGGGCTCTATCTTCGCCCCGCCGCATCAAACCGGGCCTACGCGGCAGACGGCGCCCTGCCGGATATAAGCGATCCGGGCCGCTGGCTGGGCCTTGATTTTTTCAATATCGACCCGGCACGCGTGGGCCGGTCCTATATCGTGCCCGAGACCGGTCCGGCCTATATCCTAGAGCGCGACAACCCGGCTACCCGCAATTTTGATCTTGCCAGCCCGCGCAGCTGGCAGCTTATCACCGCAGGCGCAGCCAATGGCGTGGCAAGCGCCGGTGCGCGCGTGCGCTTCCGGGATGTGGGCGAGATCGAGGAAGAGGCCGGTCAGCCCCTGTCCCTGCACAGGGCGATGACCTTTGACGGACTGACCTATGAATACCGCTTCTACCGCGTGGACGGCACGATCCGGGCCCATATCAGCGTGGATGCCGGCAATCACGATGTCATGGATGAGGCGGCGCTTCTGCGGCGCAATGTGGACGGCTTCTGGTTTGCTGTCAGCGACGATGCCTATGAACGCATGACCCGGCCGCTGGAACAGGCCGCAACGCGGTCTGTCGATCCGGTTACCGAATAAGCGCGGGGGCGCCTACTCTGGCGCCAGACGTCTTGCCGCCAGCAAGGGGCCGCCAGACCCGTCCTGCACCAGAATGGCCAGCCCGAAATCTTCGGCCGGAGCGGCAAACTCCTGGATGTATTCGCCGCCCTGCCAGTCATCCAGACGATCCAGCGCCGCGACGGTATTGTGGTGCTCCATATCGGTTCCGGCATTACGGCCGCCATCAATGGGCACGATTATCATGCCCGGCCTGTAGGTAACCGCCCAGACCTCCGCCGGCGTTTCGCGCAACGGCCCGTCCAGTTCGAGCAGAACGCTGCCGCCATCGATACGAGACAGCGCGATATCGGCTGTCAAAGGCAGGCTTGTCGCCACGCGGTGAGGAACATTATCGCGCGTGAAACGCAAACGCTCCGGCCCGCCATTGATAACAAAATGGGGTGTGAAGACCCGCGTTGCCTCGCCCTCACGGATATAGTCCTGCTGACGGTCAGCGAAGGCGGGCTGGGCGAACTGGTCTGCCCAGCCAAACATGTCCCAGTAATCGACCCCGTAGGACAGGGCAATCACGCCTTCGCGCGCGGCCAGCTCGCCAAAGCGCCGGTTGGCCTCGACACATGGCGGGCAGCCCTGGCTGGTGAACAGCTCCACCACGACCGGGCGTTCCTCGGAATGGTCAGGATTGGGCGATTCGCCGATCCCGGCCGGATAACGGCTATCCGCCAGTGCCAGCGCCGAAGCGAGAAGTGTCGAGATCAGCATCATGAACTTACTGTAATGCGTGTAGTGCGCACCTGCACAATCAACTCGCCGTGACCATGTCAGCGCGCCGGTTCGCCCAGATTGTCCTCTGCAGCGGTATCGCCTTCGCTGCCATCCTCGCCCTCATCACCGTCCTCACCCGGCGCGCGGGCCCATTTCAGGGTGATCGGGATGTTCAGCGCGATGAAGACGGCAAAGATCGGATAGGTACCCAGAAGGCGGAAATTGACCCAGAAGGCTTCGGTCAGGTTCAGCCAGTCGAACATGCGCGCGGAATCGACCACCACGCTGTCGGTGATGTGGCGCCAGAGCACTTCGTTCACAGCCGCCAGGAACATGAAGAACAGCGCCCAGCGTATGGCAAGGATGGTCCAGATGCGCTCGGGCATTTCGAAGACAGAAGAGAACAGCGCTTTCCAGACATTGAAGCCGAAGGCGAAGCTGAACAGGATCATGAAGGCAAAGAGGAGATTGATGATGGTCGGCTTGATGAAGATGAAGATCGGGTCCTGCAGATAGATGGTCATCGCGCCAAAGCCGGTGACGATCACGAAGGTGACGATCAGCATGGGCGGGAAGCGCTTCTGCGAGATCACCGCATAGAGCACCGCGATGGCGGTCGCGGCCATGAACAGGCCGGTCGACCAATAGATCGCGCCCTCATCAAGCACCCGGCTGGCGATATTATAGCTGATCATGAAGACCGCTGCCGGGCCGACATCGACCAGCAATTTGGAGCCTTGTCCGATTGTTCTGGTGTTCGCGCTCATCGTGAGAATGCCTCCGGGGCCTGACTGTCACAATCAGAGCCTTGCCTGATTACGACAGGCTTGGCCAGCCGGATTGGTAGCTAGCCCAGCTGTAGCAGTGCCAGCCCGCCAGCGAGGATTAGGGCGAGCGCGCCTCTGCGCAGGCCGAACGGTTCTTTTAGCACCAGCGCGGCGAGGATCGCCCCGAACACGATGGAGGTTTCGCGAAGTGCGGCCGTCGGGGCGACAGGCGCAACAGAATAGGCATAGAGGGCGAGCGTATAGGTGGCGAGGTTGAAGCCCGCGCTCTTGGCTGAGCCCGGCAGCTCCTGCAGCGCCGCCGTCACAAAGCGGCGCCCGCGCCGGACGAGGGCTGTGACCGACATCGTCACCGCCGAGAGCAGGAAGAACCAGACCGCATAGAGGATGGGGTCTCCGGCTGCGCGTACGCCCGACGCATCGACCACCGTATAGCCCGCCGTCATCACGGCAGCCGACAGGGCAAAGCCCAGAGCCGCCGCTTTGGGCACGCCGTTCCTTTCTGGCCAGGCGAAGGCGACTATCGCAGCCGACGCCGTGGCGAGGCCGATAATGGCAATCAGGCTCAAGGCTTCATCAAGGAAAAGGAAGGCAAACAGCCCGGCCATGGCGGGCGCCGCCCCGCGCATCACCGGATAGACCAGATTCATCTCGCCGCGCTGGAAGGCGGCGATGAGGAACATGTTGAACGCCCAGATGATCGCCGCGCCCAAGAGCAGGAAACGCCAGACTTCCCAGCTCGGGAAGGGCAGGACAATGGCCAGCGGCAGGCAGACCGGCACGCACAAGAGGATAGTCACCGCCCGAAAGACCAGCGTGTCCCTGGCCTGCTTGGTGAACAGCGTCATCACCGAATGCGCCATGGCCGAACCGATCATGGCGAGCGCGGCCAGCGCCGTTGGCTCCATCAGACGCCCAGCCCCGCCAGCGCCCTCGCGAAGTCTCTGGCAATGAAGGGTTGAAGATCATCCTCGCCCTCACCCACACCAATGAAATGGATGGGCAGGGCGAATTTCTCGGCGACCTGGACCAGAGCGCCGCCTTTGGCGGTGCCATCGAGCTTGGTCATCACGATGCCGGTGACTTTGGCCGCCTCCATGAAGGCTTCGGCCTGCGAGATGGCGTTGGAGCCAACCGTGCCGTCCAGCACCAGCACGACATGATGCGGCGCGGCCTCGTCCACCTTGGAGATGACCCGCAATATCTTGCGCAGCTCCTCCATCAGCTCGGCCTTGTTCTGCAACCGCCCCGCCGTGTCGATGAGGACGGCGTCCGCGCCAGTGCGGCGGCCCTCCTGCACGGCGTCATAGGCCAGCCCTGCCGCGTCCGCGCCATGGGGCCGGGAGAGAAACTGCGCGCCTGCGCGATTCGACCAGACCTGCAGCTGCTCCACGGCAGCGGCCCGGAACGTGTCCCCCGCGGCCGTGATGACGTTCGCGCCCTCGCGCGTCATCTTCACCGCCAGCTTGCCCAGCGTGGTCGTCTTGCCGGAGCCATTGACGCCGACGAAAAGCAGCACTTGCGGGGCCGGACCGGAAATATCGAGCGGGGCCTGAAAGGGCTCCATCGTCTCGGTAATCACATCGGCCAGCGCCTGCCGGATCTCGGCATCGGTCACGTCCTTGTCGAAACGGTCCCGGGCGAGCCGGTCAATGACTTTAGCCGCCGTCGGCGCGCCGAGGTCTGCCGCGATCAGTAATTCTTCCAGCTCGTCAAGGGCTTCGCGGTCAAGCTTGCGCTTTGTAAACACACCCGAAAGTTGTGCGGAGGATTTGGACAGGCCCGTGGCAAGACGCTTGAAGAAGCCTTCCGGCTTTGCGGGGGCGGGAGCAGGCTTTTGCGGCTCAGGTTCAGCTTCGGTCTCTGGCGCAAGGGTCCCGGCCCCGGCCAGTTCAGAAGCCTCGTCTGCCGGTACAGGCGCGGCCGTTACAGGGCCAGCGGGTAAAGAGGCAGCAGGCGCAGGGGCAGCAGGCGCAGATTCTTCAGGGGCCAGCGCCCCGGCAGGCGCATCGTCGGCAGGCGGGGATGCGCTGGCCGGAGAATGCGTCTCTGCCTCCGGCTTGTTCTTCTTTTTGCCAAAGCCGAACCAGTTCATGCCGCCTCCAGCGGATATGCGATGAGATGCGTGCCGTCATGGCCGGTTATGCTCGCCCTTACCAGCGCGCCGGGCCGGGCCGGGCTCTCCATGCGGGCGGGGGCGAAATTGCCAGCGCGCGCCTGCCTGTCCTTCTCCACCAGCAGCACTTCTTCAGACCCGACCATGGAGGCGAGATGCGCGGCCAGGGCCGCCTCGCCCTTTTCACGCAAGATGCGCGCGCGCTCCTTGATGATGGTGCCGTCAATTTGCGGCATGCGCGCAGCCGGTGTGCCGGGGCGCGGCGAGTACGGGAAGACGTGCAGGTATGCCAGCTGGCACTCGTCTACCAGCCTGAGCGAGTTTTCAAACATCTCATCGGTTTCAGTCGGAAAGCCCGCAATAAGGTCGGCGCCGAACGCGATATCCGGCCGGATGGATTTCAGCCGGTCTGTCAGCGCGATGGCATCGGCGCGCAAATGGCGGCGCTTCATGCGCTTTAGGATCATGTCATCGCCTGCCTGCAAGGACAGGTGAAGATAGGGGCAGAAGCGCTCTTCGTTCGCGATCACATCCATCAGCTCATCATCGATCTCGATGGCATCAATGGACGACAGGCGCAGGCGTTGCAGGTCGGGCACCAGTTTGAGGATCGCCTTTACCAGCCGTCCGAGCTTTGGCGTGCCGGGCAGGTCCGTGCCCCAGCTGGTCATGTCGACGCCGGTCAGCACAAGCTCGGTATGGCCGGTGTCGACCAGCCGGCGCACCTGATCGACGACATCGCCCACCGGAGCAGAGCGCGCATTGCCGCGGCCATAAGGGATAATGCAGAAGGTGCAGCGATGATCACAGCCGGTTTGCACCTGCACATAGGCGCGCGCGCGGCCTTCGAGACCATCAACCAGATGCCCGGCGATCTCCCTGACCGCCATGATATCGCCGACAGAAACCGTTTCACCGCCGGAAATGGCCGTCGCGCGGAAGGTCTCGGCCTTGAGCTTTTCGGCATTGCCCAGGACCCGGTCCACCTCCGGCATGGCCGCAAAACGTCCAGGGTCGATCTGGGCCGCGCAGCCGGTGACGATCACTGTAGCTGACGGGTTGTCGCGCTTCATGCGGCGGATGGTCTGGCGGGCCTGACGCACCGCCTCATTCGTGACCGCGCAGGTATTGATGATGATCGCGCCGGAAAGTCCCGCCTCGCGCGCATGATCGCGCATGACCTCGCTCTCCCACGCGTTGAGGCGGCAGCCGAATGTGACAATCTCCACGCCGTCGCCGCCGTGCTCGCGCGCAGGCGCGGCCGGGTCAGCGGGCTCAAGGGTCGTATTGTCGGTGCCGGGGGCGCTCATGGCCGCGATAAGTGAGCCTCCATGTGCCTGTGGTCAAGCCGGGCTGTGCGCCGGGGCTATTCGGCGGGTTCGGCTTCGGGCTGTACTTCGCGCACCTTGATACCGCGCAAATCCTCCACGATCAGCACGAAAGCCGGCAGCAAGAGCAGGATCAGCGCCGAGGCGAAGAGCAGGCCGATGCCCAGCGAAATGGTCATCGGCACGAGGAACTGCGCCTGCGGGCTGGTCTCCAGCATGATCGGCAAAAGGCCAAAAGCGGTCGTCAGCGTGGTGATCAGTATGGGCCGGAAGCGCCGGGCTGTGGCCTCCGAGATCGCTTCTGCGGGCGTGTAACCACGCCCCACATTGAAATTATAGCGATCCATCAACACGATGGAGGCGTTCACCACCACGCCCGATAGCGCCACCATGCCGAAGATCGAGGGGAAGGAGACGTCATAGCCCATGATGAAGTGGCCGAAGATCGCGCCGCCCACCCCGAACGGAATGGCGATGAGGATAACCAGCGGCTGGACATAGCTGCCCAGCTGCGTCGCCAGCAGGGCATACATGATGATGATCGCAAAAAGAAAGCCTTGGCCGATGGAGGCAAAATCCTCGGCCTGATCGGCGCCTGCGCCTGACAATTCCCACCGCAGCCGCGGAAACTCGGCCTGAAGGCTGGACAAAAGCTCGCTCTCGACGCGCGCCCGCGCGTCATCGGGTGTCAGGATGGAGCGATCGACATCGGCGGTAACCTCGATCACACGGCGGCCATCGACCGAGTTTATCGCGGTGACGCTACGTGTTTCGGTAATGTCGGCAGCCACACTCAAGGGAATGGCTGCGCCGTCTGCAGCGCGCACACGGAAGCTGGACAGGCCGTCGAGGCTGGTGCGTTCATCCTGCGGGTAGCGTACGAACACCCGCACCTCCTCGCTGCCGCGCTGGATGCGCTGGATTTCCTCTCCGAAAAAGGCTTGGCGGGCCTGACGGGCGATATCGGCAGCGCGTAGTCCAGCGGAATCGCCAGCCGGGGTCAGGGCAAAATCAAGCTGGCGCTTGCCCAGCTCATACCCGCTATCAATGCCGCTCACAGCATCAATGTCGCGTAAACCTGAGACGAGGCGGTTCACCGCCCGTTCGAGTTGCGCGTTGTCGGGGTGAGATAGCTGATAGGCGATATCGGGGTCTTGCGGCCCGGCAGAGGCGGTAAAGGTCAGGCGCTCGACACCGGCAAGCTGGCCGATCCGGCCACGCCACTCGCGCTCCAGCTCGGTTGATGACAGGCGGCGCTGCGAAGACGGCACGAGGCGGATTTCGATCTGCGCCAGATGGGAGGCGATCGAGGTGGAGCTGACGGAACCCGGCCCGCCAAACAGGCTGGTGCGCCCGCCAATCACGGTCGATATCGATTCAAAGACCGGCTCGCCGCGCTCGGCGTATTCGGCCTGCATCGCCTCGGCCTCGTCGAGCATGCGGGTCGCGGCAGCCCGCGTTGCCTCGAACGGCGCGCCGGTGGGCAAGGCAAGGCTCGCCGTGATGGAATCGGCCTCGATATCGGGAAAGAAAACAAAGCGGACGGTACCGGTGCCCAGCAGGGTGAAACAGGCAATCAGCACGCAGAACCCGGCGAGGGCAACGAGATAGCGCATCTGCCCTGCAAACCGCGTCCAGCTTCGCAGCACAGTGTCGGCAAACCCGGCAACCAGCCCGTCAACGCGCATCTGTATGGTGCGCATCGGGCCGCGCGACCATGTTGAACCCCCGGCCAGCTGGGTCGGCAGGATGAAGAAGGCAACAATCAGCGAGATCACAAGGATCGAGATCACCAGAATGGGGATCGGGCGGGTGATCTCGCCAAACGTGCCGGTCACGAATACGAGCGGGCCGAAGGCGGCAACCGTGGTCAGGACGCCAACCAGAACCGGCGCGGCCACCCCGGTAATCCCGGCAAGGGCGGCGTCCTTGTTGGAGCGGCCCTTCATCCTCTCGCGGTCGGTGTTCTCTCCCACCACGATCGCGGCATCGACCACGATACCCAACACGATGATGAGGCCGAATGTGGTAATGAAATTGAGCGTCACACCCGCCGCGCCGAAGACGGTGAACCCGCCCAGAAAGGCAATCGGCACGCCCAGCGCCACCCAGAACGCCAGACGCAGATCGAGCATCAGGACCAGAAGAAGGAAAACCAGTGTGAAGCCCAGAATGGCGTTGCGCGCGAGCAGTGACACGCGGTCGCGGAAGACCTGGCTCTGGTCACTGGCAACGCTGATGGAGATGCCCGGTGGCAGGACGGCCTCGCCGATATACTCAACCGCCCTCGCCCGCACGCTGAGCAGGTCCTCATTGCCACGCAACTGGACATCGACAAAGGCGGCGGGCTGCCCGTTGAACTGGCTGATGAGCGGATCCTCGGAAAACCCGTCCGTGACAGTCGCCACATCACGCACCCGCACCCGGGCGCCATCGGGCGAGGCGCGCAAGACAATATCCTCGAACGCCGCGCCGGTCTCCGCGCGCGCATTGGTGCGCAGAAGAAATTCGCCGGCCTCGGTGCGTATCTGCCCGCCTGAAAGGTCGATGGAGGCAGCACGCAGCGCCTGGGCTACATCGCCAAAAGTCAGTTCATAGGCGCGCAGCGCGTCCTCGGACACCGAAATGGATATCTCGTACGGGCGTACACCGCGCAGCTGGACGGTGGAAATGCCATTCACCGCCATCAGGTCGCGCTCAACCTGTTCGGCAGCGCGGCGCAGCGCGGCCTCGTCGACCGCACCGGTAAGGACCAGCGTCAGAACGGTCGTCGTCGGCTGGGGAATGCGTATCTGCGGCTGTTCGGCGTCGGCAGGCGGGAAGCTGACCAGCGAATCCACTGCCGTCTGCACATCATCGCGGACAATGCGCGGATTGGCGAACTCGCTGATTTCAATGGTGATCGTGCCCACGCTTTCCGCAGCCGTGGCGCGCACTTCGCGCACACCGTCAAGACCGATGACGGCCTCTTCTATACGCCGCGTGATGGACTGTTCGACGTCTTCAGGCGTGGCACCGGGATACAGGACCGACACGATGACGGTGCGCGGCGTGAAGGCGGGAAACACTTCTGTACGCATGGTCGCCGCGCTGATCGCGCCGCTCAGGAGCAACAGGATCATGAGCAGATTGGCCGCCACCGGATTGTCGGCAAACCAGCGGATCAGGCCTGCACCGGGAAATCCCTGGTCAGCAGGCTCGCCCGGTGAGCCGGAAGGGCGCGCGCCGCTCAATTCTCACGCTCCGATATAATGGTGACAGGCCCGGCGAGAACCGATTCAGGCAAAGGCGAGATGATGACGCCTTCGGCGGCATCAAACGGCGCCGTGACAATGCGCCCGTCAGTGCGGTCCAGAACCTCGATCTCCACCAGCGCAATACGGCCGCCGCGCACCGTGCGGACCTGGCCGAGCCCGGCGAGCGCCGAGGCCGGCAGGCTCATCGCCTGGTCCAGCGTGGCACCCTCGATACTGACGCTGGCAAACAGGCCCGGCTGCAGCCTTTCGGGGTTTTCCGGCCGGACAAAGACCGTAATCAGGCGGGAGCGGTCATCAAGACGCGCGCCTTCGCGGACGATAGTACCGCTCATGAACGGCGCTGCGCCCGCTTCAAAGCTGAGTTCCACCGTGCGCCCTGTGGCCGGTGCAATCCGGGCGATGTCTTCCGGGCTTAGCGGCACGGCAATCTCCAGATCGTCGAGCGCATAGACCTCGCCATAGGGCTGGCCTGCGCCGAGCAATTGCCCGAGGGTTATGCGGGTATCGGCCACGCGGCCTGCAAACGGCAGACTAAGCCGGGTGCGGTCAAGATTGAGCCGGGCCTGCTCCAGATCGGCTCTGGAGGACGTTACGCGGGCGCGGGCTGCTTCCAGTTGCGGCTCCAGTGCTGTCAGGGGGGCGATCGGTTCGCCCGGATAGAGCGCCTCCCACTCCTCGCGGGCCAGCGCGGCCTCGGCCTCCAGGCGCTGCAACGCGCTTTGCGCATCAGCGTAGGCAGCGCCTGCACGATCCACCGAAAGCCGGTAATTGCGCGGATCAATGACGGCGAGCGGTTCATCGGCTTCAAAATGGCCGCCCGCGCGCAGCGAGTCGGATATCTCGACTACCCGGCCGCCCACTTCCGGCGTCAGCGTCACCATGGCGCGTGCGCGCACCGTACCGGTTGTTTCCACGCGTATGGTGTGCTGCGTGATCTGCGGCCTCACCACTTCAACCGGCGCGGCTAGCGCCTGGCTGCCTTGGCCATTGGACGGCGAAGGGCCCGAGCTTGCTGCCAGCCATGCTGTCAGCACAAGTGACACGATAATGATGCCCGCGACGATGGAAAGCTGGATCCAGCCCAGCCAGTCCCGTTCACCGCGTTCCTGCCGCGCCTCATCTTCCATAGTCACCCGCCCAGTCTGATTGCAGCAAGCATGGGTTTTCACCCGGTCAGTAGTTGGAAACTAGTCTCTTTTGTCCGATTGCACACCGGGCGAGCCGCCGCACGCGCAACAATTTCGCGCGAGCGTGTGAGGGCTGCATCTGTTGGCAGTCCATCTGCAACCCGTAATGACGATTACGGGTTGAACCCATATGGTAGGCGGCGCTGGGACCAGATAAATCGGAATGATACATTGATATCGGCTTTCTCCCTGCCCGCCCGCCTGTTGCTGGCGGCAAGCCTTGCCGCAATTGCAGGCGCATCAGCGCTTGCGGTGCCGCTGGCGCGCGTGGAAGGCGTGGAAGACCCCCGGCTGAGCGCGGCACTGGCAGCCATTGTAGGCGAAGCGCCTGCCCATAGTGATAATCGCTGGCGCAACCGGGAACGGGCGCGCGATGCGGGTGAACAGATAAGGCGCTATCTGGATTCGCAAGGCTATTTCGCGGCCCTGATTGATCCGCGGCTTGATGATGATCAGCGCCCACTGGTGCGGGTAAGGCCCGGCGAGCGCTTCACGATAGCGGAGCTGGACCTTGTTTTCGACGTTCCGGAAGGCTCGCGGGAACCCGGAGACGATATCCGCTCGGCGGCGGACCTACGCTCCGGTCAGCCGATGCGCTCGCAAGACATATTGAACGCTGAAGCGGCGATCGTCGAAGCGTTGCGTAATAATGGCTGGCCGCAGGCCAGCGCCGGTGACCATGTGATCGTTGCCGACCATCTGCGTTCCGTCACGAATGTGGAGCTGCGCTTCGAGACGGGCCCGTTCCTGCGTTTTGGCGCGCCGCAGCTGGCCGGCGGTCTGGCCGATCTGCGCGAAGACTATGTCGCCAGCCTGGCCCCGTTCACGCCGGGTGACCCGGCCAGTGCCGGGCTTTTGAACACCTATACCCAGCGCCTTCAGGCCCTCGACAGCGTTGCTCTTGCCGAAACGCGCCTCGCCCCGGCTGAGGACGATGATGATTCCACACGCCGCGTCGATGTGCGCATGGAACCGGCACCGCGCCACCGTCTGCAGCTTGCCCTTCACTATGCCACCACCGAAGGGGCTGGCACCGAGGCAGAATGGGCGCGGCGCAATCTGTTCCGGCGCGACGAGACCTTCACACTGACCGGGCGGCTCTCCCAGCTCAATTCGGGCGGGGAAGCCAGCCTGCTGCTTCCGCACTGGCGCCAGTTTGGCCAGACACTGGAACTGAATACCGCGCTGACACTGGAATCGACAGACGCGTTCGATCAGGACTCGCTAAGCGCGGGCGCCGGGTTGACGCGCATAATCACCGACACGCTTTCGGCGTCCGTGGGTGCACAGGCGCAGATCGCGCAAATCACCGACGCGGCCGGCGAACGCTCGCTGAACACACTCACCTTTCCTTTGAGCCTGGCCTATGATGACCGTGACGACGTTCTCGACCCGCAATCGGGCATCGGAGCCGAGCTGCGCCTCCAGCCGGGTTTCACCTTCGGGGATGATAGCAGCCAGTATGTCCGGGCGGTGCTCGGCACGCGGACCTATTTTCCCGTCAGCGATGATCTGCTGATCGCGGTTCAGGGCCGCGTCGGCGGGCTTTTCGGGGTCGATGCGCAGGCCGTGCCTGCCGATCTGCGGTTTTACGCGGGCGGCGGCGGCTCTGTTCGCGGTTATGGCTATCAGGCTCTCTCACCGCGTGTCATCGGCGTCAATACCGGCGAGATTGAACCCTTTGGCGGCCGCTCGCTGGTGGAAGCCAGCGTGGAGGCCCGGTGGCGGCGTTCGGAAAGGCTGGGCTTTGTTGCCTTCATTGATGGCGGGGTAGCGAGCGCCAGCCTGGAGCCGGAATGGGACGAAATGCGTTTCGGGGCGGGGGCCGGGGTGCGCTATTATCCCGGCTTCGGCCCGCTGCGCGTGGACGTGGCAACGCCCCTGAACCCGCGATCCGGTGACGCGCCCTTTCATATCTATATCAGTATCGGGCAGGCATTCTGATGAGCGCTCTGTCGTCTGCCCGCATCCGTCTGATCGCGCTGATACTGGCCTGGACGTTTGGCATACTGATCCTGCTGACGGTCGTTACCGGCGGTATCGCCATCGTCACCCTTACCGGCCAGACCGGGCGCGATCTGACCGTCCGGCTGGCCGAGGACAGGCAGGTGGCAGGCTATGGCCGCCTGTCCATTTCCGGGCTTGAGGGCAATATTTTCGACCGGGTAACCGCCGGCCGCATCACCTTGCGCGACGCAGATGGCGTCTGGCTGGAGCTGGAAGATACCGTTCTTGACTGGAACCCGGGGGCCCTTCTGTCCGGCACGCTCGACATCGCCGAACTGTCTGTACAGCGCGCCCATGTATTGCGCCGGCCCCGGCGGGAGGAAACCTCATCGGGCGGGGGCGGCGTGCCTGATCTTGGCGTCCAGCTTGACCGTTTCGAGGTTGGTACCTTGTCGCTGGCCGAAGGGGTGGCGGGCGAAGCGGCGGTCCTGTCCTTAACCGGCAGCGCCGATGGCCGTGGTGCCGCCTGGAATGCGCAGCTGGAAGCGGAGCGGACAGACGCTCCGGGTGACCGGCTGTCATTGTCGCTCGTCACCGACCCGGACATCGCGCTTCGCGGCGAGATCGACGCCTTGCCCGGCGGGCCTCTGGCCACGCTCCTGCGCGCGCGCGAGGCGGGCCTGACCGCACGGCTTGAAGCCAATGGGACTCAAAGCACGGGCGACGGAGATCTGGAGGTGTTCGTCGGCGAAACGCGCGCCGGGACAAGCGCTCTGGAATGGTCGGACGGACAACTCACAATGCGTGGCCAGATCAGCCCCAGCGCGTGGCAGGATTTTGCGCAAGTGGAACGGCTTGCGGGCGGCGGGATGGCGTTTTCCATTGCCGTTCCGCTGGGCGAAGGCGGGCTGCTGGACCCGCAGCTTGACGGTGTGGAGGGCGAGATACGCGCACCGCGGCTATCGCTCACAGCGGCCCGGCATGAGGACGGTATTGCCTTGCAGGTGCGCGAGGCGGCGGGCCTTGTCAACGCGTTGCTCCCTGACAACACACAAGCCGGATCGCTCGCGGCAGACGGGGTTCTCACCCCTGCCCGTGACGGATCGCCGCTTGCCTTTGAAGGCCGGGTTGCGGGCGAAGGCCTGATCCTGCCCATCGGCACGATAGAACGCGCGGCAGGGCCGGTGCGGCTGGAAGGGCCGTTTGATCGCCTCAGCGTGACATCCGCGCTGCAGACGCGCGGCGCGGCGCTGGAGCCGGAGATTGTCCAGACCCTGACCGGCGCTACGCCTGGGCTGGACAGTGAGCTGATCTGGGACGGCGAGGCACGGCGGCTGGAGATCGTGTCCGCCCGGCTGGGCGGCGCGTCCGGGCTATCGCTCACCGGCAATGGCCGGGTTGATGTTCCGGCAGAGCGCGTCGCCCTGTCTCTGCGCTATGACGCACTGGCGATAGGCGCAGTGACCGAGGCGGTGACAGGCACGTCGTCAGGAAGCGCAGAGCTGGACATCAATTTTGACGGGACCGGCAATTTTACCTTGAACGGTACGGCGCAAGAGCTTGGCCGTGATCTGGGGACGCGCATTGGCGGTGAAGCACAGTTTTCCGCCAGCGGGGAGCGCCGCGCGGACGGCACGCTGGCGCTCGACGCGCTTCAGATAGATGCGCCGAACCTCGTTGCCGAAGCACAAGGGCGTAGCGGCCCGCAAGGGTGGGACGTGTCAGGCCAGGCTGCATGGTCCGGCGGGGCGCCGCTTGCGGCACTCGTTCTCGACGGCACGGTCAGTATCGCGTTCGAGGCAAGCGACCGCGATGATGTGTTGCAGATACGCGCCGATGCGAGCGCGCCGCGCGCCGGAGCCGGCCCGGTAGTCGTTGAAGATGCCCGCCTGCGTCTGGAGGGTGAGGGGCCGCCGGATGCGTTCGACGGGGCCTGGCGGTTGACCGGGCAAACCGCCACCGGGCCTGTCGATATTGGCGGGCGGGCGTCACGCGAGGGCGAGCGAGCAGATCTGACCGGCATAGAAGGCCGGTTTGGCGGCTTCAATTTCACCGGCGGACTGCAGGCCGAAGGCAGCCGGATTGGCGGCGCGCTCAACGCCACGCCGGTCAACGGGTTCGGTACGGCGGATATTGCTTTCCGGGTCGCGGACGGCACGGTTCAGGGGCGCATCCGGGCCGAGGATATGGTCGGTGAGGATCTCTCCTATCTGGACCGGCTGGCGTTCGATGCCGAGGGCCGCACCGACGATATCCGCTTCACGCTGGAGGCAGAGGGAGCCTATGGCGCGCGGGCACTGATCTCCCTGGATGGACGGTTCGTCTCGGCCGAGACCGGCGGAACGCTCGATTTCGGCCTGATCGGGCGCTATGGCGGCGTGCGGATCGCAACGCGCGAGCGTGCGCAGATCCGGTTCGGCGAGGACGGGCTGACGGCCCGGCTGGGTCTGGGGCTCAATCGCGGCACGCTGGATGCGGCCATCCGGTCAGGCGATGACCGGCTGGAGCTGGACCTTGATGCGGTCAACATTCCCGCCAGCCTGCTGAGCTATCCGTCGGGCCGCGAGCCGGTCGGCGGAACGCTGTCAGGCGAAGCGGATTTCTCGCGTGATGGCGGCATCTGGACCGGCACAGCCAGCCTGCAGGCCGATGCCATCACGCCGCCGGAATCGCAAAGCACCAGCGATACCGATATTGCCGTCTCGGGCACGCTTTCCATGATGCTGGATGAAGCCGGAGCCAGGCTGGAAGCGCGCGCAGACGGTTCGGGCCTGAGCGGCCGGGCGGACTTGCAGCTGCAATCAGGTCCGGTCACTCGTGCAGACATCCTGACGGCGCCGGGCACCGGGCTGCAAGGCAGCGCCGAGCTGGACGGCGATGTTGAGACCCTGGCCGCCTTCCGTCTGGCGGAGGGTCAGAGCCTTGCCGGCCGGGCGCGCATGAGCGCTGAACTGGCGGGCAGTGTCGGCAGCCCCGATCTTGAGGGCACTCTGTCCATGCAGGGTGGGCGCTTCGATGACGCGGCGCTGGGCATATCGGTACGCGAGCTGAACCTGTCGGGCGTGTTCGCGCAGGACGGGTTCGAGATCAGCTCCCTGCAGGCCAGCAGCGCCGATGGCGGACAGCTGACCGGAAGCGGCAGGCTGAGCCTTGCCGATGCCAGCGTGACCGGACAGGCCGAACTTGAGTTCAGCGATTTCCTCATCATTGAGCGGCCAGACCTGACAGCCGCCGGCGGCGGCAATGTAATATTCGACATCGAGGATGACCGGATCGCGATAAGCGGAGAAACACGCCTGTCACGCGCCGAGGTGCGCCCGCCCGAAGCCAGCCGCCCCGTCATCGCGCTGGTTGATGTCAGCCATGTGAACACGGCGGGCGCCCGCGCGGATACGGCGCCAAGGCGGCGCGGGCTCAATGTGGTTCTGGATTACCGCATCCGGGCACCGGGCCGGATTTTCGTGCGCGGCCCGCAATTTGATTCTGAATGGTCAATGGATGTCACCGCCCGCGGACCTGCCAACGCGATACGCCTCGACGGCCGGGCAACCCTGCTGCGCGGACGGGCCGACCTGCTGGGCCGACCCTTCGAGATGCGCTCGGGCTCTATCGTGTTTGCCGGCGATCCCATGGATGCGGCTATCAATCTGGTCGCTGAGCGTCAGGCGCGCGAAATCACAGCCGAGATACGCGTTGGCGGTGTGGTGAGCCAGCCGGAGATTTCGCTGGCCTCCACACCCAGCCTGCCCCAGGACGAGATCGCCTCCCGGCTGCTCTTCGATCAGGGGGCCGGCCAGCTTAGCGGTCTTCAAGCCGCGCAACTGGCCGGAGCGGTCGCGAGCCTATCCTCTGGCGGCGGGTTCGACCCGTTTGGCGCGCTGCGCTCGGGGCTCGGGCTGGACCAGCTATCGGTCAGCTCGAGCCGTACCGGCGAGACCGTTGTGGCAGGCGGACGCTATCTGACCGAAGACGTCTATCTGGAAGTGGAGTCAGGCGGCGGTTCGGCCGCGGCGACAACGCGGATCGAATGGGCGCTGACGCAAAACCTCACCTTGCTGTCACGCATCGCGCCGGACGGCGATACCGGTGTGGCGCTGACCTGGCGGCGCGAATACGACTGAGACCCTAAGGTAATCCACGCGCCGATGCCGGCGTGGGGGACGCGCCATGCTCCACCGCCGGTTCTGAAGAGCCGAATATCTGCTGGCGGACATCCGGCAGCGAGCCGGTGGCCATGAACGGCAGCGCGATGGCCATGGCCACCGACACCGCCAGGCCGAGACCTGCACGCATCATGTCGCTGGCGACATCGACCATGGCCTCGCCTTTTGATCGCAAGGACGCGACATAGGTGATCGCGATCTCGCGTCCCGCCAGAAGGCCGAGAAAGACCCAGGTCGTGCTCATCGGAACGTCGTTGAGTTCCTTGAAATACAACAGAATGAGCGCGTAGATCAGATCAACGAAGGTCGCCGAACGCGGATCGACCGTATTTGTCTTTGTAAGGATTATTTTTTGAATCTCGCCGCCGCGCGTCGCGAAGATGATGCCGTGAAGCGCCACCATCAAAAGCGTCGCGAATACGACAAGGCCCAGGGAGAAGGTGACCTGCACCGAGCCATCGGCGGCCACCACGGTCTCGCGCGGCAGGAAGATGAAGATATTGGCCAGATCCTGCATCAGCCACTGGGCCCAGAGGAAAGCGGTAGAGCACCACTGGGCCACAAACCAGAATGGCGAGATCGGCTGGCCTTTCGTGCGGGCGACCCAGCGCTCGAAAAAGCGGGCAATCACCAGGAAAACGGCAATCCCGGCGGCGAACGCCACCAGATAGCCGATGAAGCTCTTGACCAGCATGGAGCCGAGCACGCCTTCGGTTGCCGCGCCGCCGCTGAGCGTGAAAATCGTCAGCACAAGGAAGGTCGTCGATACCGGAATGCCAAACCGCGTCAGCAGCAGCAGGACCAGCGGGGGCAGGACATGCCACCACTGGATGCCCGTCTCCGGGAACGGGATCCGGTTCAGCCGGCCAAAGGCAATGTCGCCGTCATAGGCAAACCAGCCATAGGCCATCACGGCTATGATGATGGCTGACGCATAGGCCCACAGTAATACCCAGGGGCGCTTCGCATTCGAGGACAGGAATGTGCCCAATGTCTGGATGACGTCGTTGGCGACGATCGAGTAGGACGCGAACAGGAATCCGACGAGCGCGAGAAGCGGAACGCCGAGAATGACCATATCCATGAACCAGACCCTCTTCGGACCCAAGCTGATGAGCTGGCCGGATATACCAAGTCGTTCGTCAGTGCAAAGAAAAGCGCTTGAGTAGACGCCGGGCGCGCTGATTCTTCACACAAGTGTCACGAAATGCGGGCGTTGAAATAATTTGTCTGGCGACCCGTTGCGGACGTTTCGCGGACACGCTATATCGCTAAAACCGTCCAGACGGTATAGATGCGCTGCACAATAACTCCCCCGGCCTCGTTGCAATGCAGCATATCGTCTGGACGGCGCCGCAATTTACCCCCGGTGAGTTCAGTTCATGTCCAAAGCCGAAGCCAAAGAACCCAGAGCCTCTGCCCGCGACGTCATTCTTGACGCGGCGGAGCGCGTGGTTGAGCGCGACGGCGCAGGCCGGCTGACCATTGATGCGGTTGTACGCGAAAGCGGGTTTTCCAAGGGCGGGGTGTTGTACAATTTCCCGTCCAAGCTGGACCTCATCAAGGGCATGGTTGCGCGGATCGTCGACGCGGTACACTGCGATGTAGAGCTGGCGCGCAAGGATGCGCGCGAGCAAGGCCAGTCCGAGCTGTCCGCGATGATCCGCACGGCCTGCGAGAAAGAGCCGCATAGCCAGAAATTCATGATGGGTCTGCTCGCCGCTGCGGCAGAGCACCCTGAACTTCTCGACCCGGTGCGCGGTCTGATGACCCAGATGCGCGACGATCTTCTGGCCAACGCGCCCGACCCCGACCTTGCGCGTATCGTCTTTCTGGCCGTGGACGGGCTGCATTTTGCCGATCTGCTCGGCATGGACTTCCTCACCCCTGATGAACGGGCCCGCGTAGAGGCCCGGCTGGTCGATCTGATTTCGGAGCCACGATCATGATGACGCGCTTTCTCCTCCCCCCGGTTGCGTTGCTGGCCGCCAGCGTCCTGCTGGCCTGCTCGGATGTCGCCGCCACCCCCGAAGAACCGCTGCGCACGGCGCGCATCGAGACGGTATCGGCGCCCGCTGGCCTTGCCAGCCGGGAATTCGTCGGCCGTGTCGAAGCCCGCTACAGCGTGGATCTGGCCTTTCAGGTTCCCGGCCGGCTGGCCGAATTTGCCATACCCGAAGGCCAGATGGTCGAGGAGGGCACGCTGATCGCCCGCCTGGAAGGCCAGGATTATGAGCGCGCCTTGCGCGAAGCGCGTGTGCAACTCCAGCAGGCCCGCACCGATCTGGAACGCCAGCAAACGCTGCATGAGCGCGGCATTGCCTCGGACGCAGCGCTGGAAGATGCGCGCACCGCGTATGAACTGCGTTCGGTCTCGCTTGAAACCATGCGCCAGAACCTGTCCTACGCCACCATCGAAGCCCCCTTCACAGGGCTGCTCAGCCGCCGCCTCGTGGACAATTTCACGACGCTTAGCGCCGGACAGCCGGTTGCCCGCCTGCAGGACCTTTCAGAACTGCGCGTGGCGATAGCGGTACCGGAAAGCCTTATCGGAGCCCTGGAAAACCCCGCAGGCTATACGATCAGCGCACGCTTTCCCTTCCTGCCCGAACGCGAGTTTCCGCTGGAATTTCGCGAGCTGATTGCCGAGGCCAATGCGTCATCCCAGACCTATACGGTGATGTTTGCGCTGCCCTCTGACCTGCCGGGCAACATACTTCCGGGCATGACGGTCAATGTGCGCGTCCAGCTTGATCAGGAAAGCCTGCCGGGCGGCCAGGCCGTCCGGGTGCCGGTGACCGCGCTGTCGGCCCTGCCCGATGGCGGGTTCCAGGTCTGGATATTTGATCCCGATACCGGCGAGGTGACGGCGCGCAATGTCGATACCGGCCATGTCGAGGGCCGCAGCGTCGTGGTCCTGGACGGCGTCAGCGCCGGCGAGCAGATTGTCACAGCCGGGGTCAGCGCCCTTCGCGAAGGCATGCGGGTACGCCCGATGTCGGCGTCCGGCACATCAGCGGCCGCAAGCCAGCCAAGGCAGGGTTAGGCTTCGCCACATCAGCACACAACGCGCTTTGGAACGCAGCAGAGGCACAGGCCCTGACCGCAGCGGGAGCTTTCCATGACCGACACACCAACACCTGCGCCGGACGCTCCTGCACGCACCGATGATGCGTTCAACCTGGCTCGTATTTCCATCGAGAAACCGGTGATCAGCTGGCTGATCATCCTGGCCTGTCTCCTGGGCGGCATCTGGGGATTCAATACGGTCGGACAGCTGGAAGACCCCGATTTCACGATCAAGGAAGCCATCATCTTCACCGCCTATCCAGGGGCGACTGCCGAAGAGGTGGAGGCAGAAGTTACCGAGCTTCTCGAAGCGGCCATCCAGCAAATGGGCCAGCTTGACCGGGTCACCTCGAAATCCATGCCGGGCATGTCGGAGATCCAGGTCTCCATCCGCGACCAGATCCTCGGGCGTGACCTGCCCCAGGTCTGGGACGAGCTTCGCAACCGGGTCAGCGATGCCGCGGCCGGACTGCCGCCCGGCACCGGCACACCGGCCGTTATCGACGATTTTGCCGATGTGTACGGGATACTCTATGCGGTCAGCGCGCCGGGCTATTCAGACCGCGAAGTGCGTGACATGGCGCGCAATCTGCGCCGCGAACTTCTGGTGGTTGACGGTGTCTCGCGCGTGGAAGTGGCCGGCCTGCCCGAAGAGCGCATCTATATCGAGATCGCGCAGGAACAGCTCGCCCGGCTGGGCCTGCCTTTCGATGCCGTCCTGCAGGCGGTCAGCAATGAGAACGCCGTTGTGCAAGCCGGTGAAACACCGGCGGGCGACCGGCTCTTGCGGCTGACGGTACCCCAGCGCGTTGACGGTGTGGCGGCGCTGGAAAACATTCTGATAGCCCCGCGCGAATCGGGCGGCATCCTGCGCCTGTCAGATATCGCGACGGTCACGCGCGAGCCGCTCGAGCGCGAAAGTTTCTATGCCTATCATAATGGCGAAAGGGTATTCACGCTGGGCATCGCGGCCCTGCCCGATGCCAATATCGTCGAGGTGGGTGCGCGCGTCGAGGACAGGCTGCGCGTGCTCGAGGCCGACCTTCCCGTCGGCGTGGCGCTCGCCCCGATCTATGAACAGCATGTCGTCGTCGATCAGGCGATTGACGGGTTCCTCGTCAATCTGGCCATGTCGCTGGGCATCGTGATCGTGATGCTGTGCGTGTTCATGGGCTGGCGCGCCGGCGTAACGGTGGGGGCAACCCTGCTTCTGACCGTGATGGGCACGCTGTTCTTCATGTCGCTGTTTGACATCACCATGCAGCGCATCTCGCTGGGCGCGCTGATCATTGCCATGGGCATGCTGGTCGACAATGCGATTGTCGTTACCGAGAGCATGCAGATCGATGTCCAGCGCGGAATCCGCCGGCAGATCGCTGCCGAGCGGGCAGTCAAGAACACCCAGCTTCCACTATTGGGCGCCACAATCATCGGCATCATGGCGTTTTCCGGCATGGGCCTGTCACAGGACTCCACCGGCGAATTCATGTTCTCGATGTTCGCGGTGATCGGCATCTCACTGGGTCTGTCATGGCTTCTGGCCATCTCCGTCGCGCCGATGATCGCGTTCGCGCTGTTCAAGTCAGAACGTGGCTCGAAGCCCAATCCGTATGGCGGCCGTACATACACGCTCTACCGCAACATCCTCACCAGTGCGCTGAAGCGGCGCTGGCTGACCTTGCTGGTCCTGATCGCGATCACGATTGGCAGCTTCTGGGGCTTCGGCTTTGTGCGGGCAGCGTTCTTCCCGGACTCCGATACCCCGCTTTTCTACATCAATATGGAGCTGCCTCAGGGCACGGACATTCTGGCCACCGAGCAAGCAGCGCGCGAAGCGGCCGGATTTGCACTGGTGCAGCCGGAGACCGAGGCGGTGACGACTTTTGTCGGACGCGGCGGTACCCGCTTCATGCTGACCTATTCGTCTGAACAGCCCAATACCGCCTACGCGCAGCTGGTAGTGCGTACTGACACGATCGATGTGATACCCGAATTGTCAGAGCGTATCGTGGCCCATATACGCCAGAACCTGCCCGACGCCCAAGTGCGCGGCGAACGGATTGTCTTCGGCCCGCCCGCAGGCGCGAGGCTGGAGGCCCGGTTCTCCGGTCCTGACGCGGATGTCCTGCGCGCGCTTGGCGAGGAGGCCATCGCCCGTCTGAACGCCGCCGGATCGCTCGACGATATCCGTCATACCTGGCGCAATCGCGAGCTGATGCTGGAACCTGTGATATCGGCAGACCGCGCCCGCGCAACCGGTATCACGCGCGAGGATATCGGCGAGGCCCTGCATTTTGCAACTGAGGGCACGCGCGTCGGGCTCTATCGCGAAGGTGATCTGCTGATCCCGATTATTGCGCGGGCACCGCAAAGCGAACGCGACAATCCCTCAGCGCTGGAAGACCGGCTGATCTGGAGTCCTTCACAGAATAATTATGTGCCGATCACGCAAGCGGTGGAAGAATTTGAACTGGTGGCACGCGACACGCTGATCCGGCGCCGGGACCGGGTGCGCACGCTGACCGTTCAGGCCAACCCGCCCGATGGCGAGACCGCCGCATCGGCCTTCACCCGGTTCTCCGGCGCAATCAACGCGATGGACCTGCCGCGCGGCTACCAGGTGGAATGGGGCGGCGAGATAGAGGCCAATGAGGAAGCCAACGCGTCGCTGGGACAGGTTCTGCCCTTCAGCCTCATCGTGATGCTGGTGGTCAGCTTCCTCCTGTTCCAGAAAGTGCGCCAGCCACTGATCATCTGGGCGATTGTTCCGATGAGCATATGCGGGGTTACAGCCGGGCTGCTCATTACCAATATCGCGTTTTCCTTCACCGCGCTGCTGGGCTTCCTCTCCCTGTCGGGGATGCTGATCAAGAACGCCATCGTGCTTGTCGACGAGCTGGATCAGCGCATGGCGGCAGGCGATGACCCGTTTGAAGCGGTCCGCGAAGGGTCTGTGAGCCGCTTGCGGCCAGTTTTCCTGGCATCGGCAACGACAATCCTTGGCATGATGCCCCTCATTGCAGACGCATTCTTCCAGGGCATGGCGGTAACGATCATAGGCGGACTGGCCTTTGCCACCGTGCTGACACTGGTCGCTGCACCGGTGCTGTACGCCCTGTTCTTCGGCATCCGCGCCCAGGCATCTGCAGCCGACCCGAAAGGTTAACGGATCATCAAGGCAATCAGCGCGTGATGGTGGAAGGACCGGAAGGATGACCGCCATGCTGATTACCAGCCGCGACCGACTTGAGCCCCGCGCCGGGGAGCATGCCTATGCCTTGCGGATCACCCTGCCCGCCGTGCGCAATGAGCAGCACGATGCGCAGCTGGCCGAGCACATAGACAGCTTTGTGCGGCTGTACCTGACCCGGTTTGACTCCGCATTGATGCGGGCGTCTCGGGTGAGCACGTTGCGCTGGATGCTGGTATCGTCATCTCAGAAAATGGGCGAGGTGGAGGCTGCGCGCGCGGAGCTGGAAACCGCGCTTTTCGGCGCAGGCAGCGGCGAGGCAAGAGGTCAGATCGTACTGGTTGAGATGCCAGTTGAGGAAGAAGGCGGCGAGTATGTGCCGGCCGTCTCCGGGACACCGCTCGCAGAGCAGGGCGATGTCCTGGCAGACGACGCGGCAGGCGACGTGGCCGGCGACGAAAGTCTCGCCCTCTGTGATTCCAGCCTTCAGTCGGAGCTGAAAGCCTTCCGTGCCGATATGCGCGACATCGCAGCCAGCCTGGCCGGCGCAGATGTAACCGGCGCATTGGACACGTTCCGGTCTGATCTGGATGCGCTGGCCGGGCGGATGGAAGCGGGGATCAGCCACGCTGCCGGACGGGTCGAAGGCGCGGCGGAGCGGATTGATACTGCCACCGCGCGACTGCCCGATGCGGACCGGCTGGAGCTGGCCCTGACGCGTAATGATGCATCCGCTGCCATGATCACCAGCGGCCTTCAGGAAAGCCTGAAACTGCTGGTCAAAGCGGTAGAAGGACTGGAGCGCCAGAGTGCTTCGGTACGCAACCCGGAAGAGGCCATGGGCCGGGCAGCGGCCTGATCGCATTTTTTCCTTCAACATTACGATGAAGTAATGTTAGCCTCGCTGTAAATGGGGTCTGGGGAGGCAACCATGCGGTTCGTATTCGGTCTTGTAGCGATGATTGTGCTCTGCGCTGGCTGGATGGTCTGTCCGGTGAGTGCGCGCGATCACCTCACCCGTTCGGTGACACCAGACGCCGAAACGGTAGAGGAGATGCGCGCCGGCGTCGAGGTCATCGCGGCGGCGCTGTCGGTACAGTCACCCGATCTTGACGAGCACGACGAGAACGGCCGCTAGACCGCACTGTCGTACTCGGTCGTGTCGTCCTCATCGTCCAGCGGATCAACGCGATCAGCTTTGGCGCGCCTGGGCGGCCATGGGAATATCGCGCTGGTGCGGGCGGCGTATTCGCCATAGCCGGGCCGCGAGCTCTTCATCCCCTTTTCCAGCAGCGGCACACCTGACCAGCGCAGCAGCGTGAAGGTAAGGAAGGCCGGGCCGATAAAGGACCAGAAGCCCAGAGCGGTTTCTGCCGCGATCAGCCAGATACCCCACCAGGTACAGATTTCGCCGAAATAATTGGGATGGCGCGACCAGGCCCACAGGCCCTGATCCATCACCTTGCCCTTGCTGGCCGGATTTTCCCTGAAGGTTGAAAGCTGCCAGTCAGCGATGGATTCGTAAGCGATCCCGAACACGGCCAGCGCAAAGCCGAACAGCGCCACAATGCCGAACCCGACCGGGACGGCGTTGATCTGTCCGAGCTGCACCGGCAGGCAGACAAGGAACAGGAGCACGGCCTGCAGACCGAACACGGCCAGCCCTGTCGCCATATCATAATCCCAGCCACGCCTTTCCTGCAGACGCCTGATCAGGGCGGTGTAGCGCCGGTCCGGCCCTTCGCGGCCCCATCGATGAAACAGATGCAGGCCGAGGCGCATCCCCCAGGCGATGGTCAGACCGGCCAGCACCAGCTTGCGTTCCAGCCAGCCATCACCTGCCAGGATGAACGTGGTCAATGCCACAATCACCATGCCGAACCCCCAGAAGGCATCGACGAAGCTGGGGTCCTTTGTCTGGCGGCTCCACAACCACAGCCCCGCAAATACGGCGGCAATGATCACGAAATTGATGATGAGAATGAGGAAAAACGGCATGAGCGTCCTCGTGGCGGCTATGGCTGCGATAGGAAAACCTAGCGCGCGCCGCGCACGAGCGCGAGAGGGCTAACGCCTTTAATCGCGCACCAGCCAGCGCCAGCCAGCCATTCCGGCCAGCATCGCCGCCGCAAACACCACCACAGGTACCGCGCCGGTACCCAGCGCCGTCAGGGCCGGTCCCGGGCACAGGCCGACAAGGCCCCAGCCGATACCGAACATGATGGCCCCGCCGATCAGGCGGGCATCGATCCGGGTTGCGCCTGGCAGGTTGAACCGGTCAGCAAAAAGCGGGGCCGGGCGCTTGAGCACAAACCGGTAGCCGATGAACACAGTGCTGGCGGCGCCCGCCATCACGAAGGCGAGGCTGGGATCCCATTGGCCGGCAATGTCGAGGAAGTTCAGTACTTTGGCTGGGTTCACCATGCCCGAGACGATGAGGCCGAGGCCGAACACCAGACCTGCGGCGAGGGCGGAAAGAATCGCTTTCATATCAATATCCCTAGATCAGGTGACGGGTGACAAAAACGGTGAGAAGTGCAGCCGCCATGAACAGGCCGGTGGCCACAAGCGAACGCGGGGACAGGCGCGCCAGCCCGCACACGCCGTGCCCGGACGTACAGCCTGAACCGATCTGGGTACCAATTCCCACGACCAGCCCGGCGACGATCAGCATGGGCCAGCTATCGGTTACGCTGATCTGTGGCGCGCTGCCGGTGATGGCAAACCAGAGCGCGGGCGCGGCAATGAGGCCGGCCACGAAGGCAAGCCGCCAATAGCGGTCCAGCCTCATGAAGGGCGCAGGCCCCAAAAGCCCGCCCACGATGCCCGCAATGCCTGCTATGCGTCCGTTCAAGGCCATCAGCATGACCGCCGACAGACCGATCAGCACGCCGCCGATCAAAGCCGAAACCGGCGTAAACTGCGTTACCGTATCCATGTTGTGCTTCCTCCGGGAAAGGCCCGCGCGAAAAATCGGGCCACCGACACTTGTCATTTATCACAAATGATATATATTGAGCATGGATGCAAGCCCCGGCGCCAAATTTTCTCACTACGGGGCAAGAAGGAACGGGCTGAAACATGCAGGCTGGTCTTGATCTGTCACTTGTACGTGCGCGCGCTGAGGAGGTGTCAGGGCTCTTGAAGCTGTTGTCCCACCCCAACCGGCTATTGGTGACGTGCGAGCTGGCCGATGGCGAGTTATCGGTATCGGACATCGAAGCGCGCACCGGCGTGGCCCAGCCCAATCTGTCGCGTGATCTGGCCCGGCTGCGCGCAGAGGGCATCGTGTCCACACGGCGCCAGTCCAAACAGATCTTCTATTCCCTCACCGATCCGCGCATCCTCGCCGTGATGCGGGCGCTGTGTTATGCGTTCGCCCCGGCGCCTGACGCGGCCAATGACACGCAAGAGGAGTATGCACAATGACGGGTATTCCCGCTGTGAAGGCGTTTTTTGACGAGCCGACCAATACGGTCAGCTATGTCGTCTCTGACCCGGCCACGAAAAAGGCCGCCATCGTGGACTCGGTACTCGATTACGATCCGAAATCCGGGCGTACATCGCGTGCGAGCGCCGATGCCATCATCGCTTTCGTCAGGCAGCAGGGCCTAGAAGTGGAATGGCTTCTGGAAACCCATGTCCATGCCGACCATCTGTCGGCCGCGCCCTATCTGAAACAGAATGTGGGCGGCACGCTGGCCATCGGATCAAACATCCGCACCGTTCAGGATGTCTTCGGCAAAGTGTTCAATGCAGGCACCGAATTCCAGCGGGATGGCTCGCAGTTTGACCGCCTGTTCGAGGACGGGGAGACCTTCTCGCTCGGTGAAATCGAGGCGCGCGCCATTCATACGCCAGGGCACACGCCTGCCTGTATGACCTACGTCATTGGAGATGCAGCCTTTGTCGGCGATACGCTGTTCATGCCCGATTACGGCACGGCGCGGTGCGATTTTCCCGGCGGCGATGCAGCCACGCTCTATCAGTCCATCCAGAAGCTCTACGCCTTGCCGGACGAGACCCGCATGTTCCTGTGCCATGACTACAAGGCCACGGGGCGCGATCAGTATGCCTGGGAGACCACGGTCGGAGCCCAGAAGAAAGGCAATGTCCATGTCCGCGAGGGCGTGAGCCAGGCCGAGTTCGTGAAGATGCGCACCGAGCGCGACGCGACGCTGGCCATGCCGACCCTGATCCTGCCCAGCGTCCAGGTGAATATGCGAGCCGGGCATATGCCGCCGGCCGACGATGACGGGAAGACGTATCTGAAAATCCCGGTGGACACGCTTTAGAGGAGCAGCCTTGGCCGCTTTCCCCCCTACGGTTGTCATCCCCCGCTTTATGCGGGGGATCCATGCCTGAAAGATGTGATCAAGCGGAAACTCTCAAGCATGGGTGGCCCGGACCTCGCCACCGCTCGACCGGGCCATGACAATGACTGACGTTTCGCGCATACCACCGCCAAAGGACCGTTCCAATGCCCCACAAAACGCTTACCCGAAGGCTTGCCGTCGCGGGGCAGCTCAGCGCTGATGCCATCCGCGATCTGGCAGAACAGGGCTTTACGACCGTGATCTGCAACCGGCCCGATGGCGAGGAACCCGGTCAGCCGCCGCTGACCGCGCTGGAAGCGGCCGCGCGCGAGGCGGGACTTGCCTTTCATCACATCCCGGTCTCGGGCGGAGAATTTCCCGAAAGCGCGATCACGGCGTTCGGCGAGGTGCTGGAACAGGCCGACGGCAAGGTGATGGCCTATTGCCGGTCCGGCACGCGCTCGACCTGTCTGTGGGCATTGTCTCAGGCCAGACACACCGAACCCGCTGCGCTGATCGAAGCGGGCGCGCGCGCCGGGTACGATCTGTCCGGTCTGGCGCAAGCGCTAACGGCGCGTCATGGCAACAACGCGTAAGGGCCCGCATCAGTGACGCTTTCCCGCTATCTGCCCATCCTTCAGTGGGGCCGTGAATACCGTCGCGAGACGCTGGTCAGTGATCTGATGGCGGCGCTGATCGTCACGATCATGCTGATTCCGCAATCGCTGGCCTATGCCATGCTGGCGGGCATGCCGCCCGAAACCGGGCTCTACGCCTCCATGGCGCCGCTGGTGCTCTATGCAATCTTCGGCACCGGGCGCACGCTGGCCGTCGGGCCGGTAGCTGTCATCTCGCTGATGACGGCGGTCGCTGTGGGGCGCGTCGCCGATGAAGGGTCGATGGGCTATGTGACCGCCGCGCTCACCCTGGCGGTAATGTCCGGCGTGATCCTGATGGCCATGGGCCTGTTCCGGCTGGGCTTTATAGCCAATTTCCTCTCCCATCCGGTCATTTCCGGCTTTATCACGGCCTCGGGCCTGCTGATCGCTGCCGGCCAGATGAAGCATGTTCTGGGCACCAGCGCGAGCGGTCATACCGGGGTGGAGGTTGTGGCAAGCCTTGTCTCCACAATCGGTGAGGCCAACCTCTACACGCTGGCCGTGGCCATCCCTGCCCTCGTCTTTCTGGCCTGGGCAAGAAAGGGCGCGCAGCCCTTGCTTGCGCGCCTCGGCCTGAACGCTTTCCTAGCCGGACTGATCGCCCGGGCCGCGCCAGTCTTGTCGGTCGCGGTGTCGATTGCAGCGGTCAAGCTGTTTGATCTGACCGCGCGCGGCGTCGCAACGGTCGGTGATATTCCGGCGGGCCTGCCGCCCTTCACCCTGCCATCGGTAGATCCGGCGCTGATCTCGGCGCTGATTGGCCCGGCCTTGCTGCTTTCAGCGGTCGGATTTGTGGAATCGGTCTCGGTCGCCCAGACGCTTGCCGCCAAGCGCCGCCAGCGCATTGATCCTGATCAGGAACTGATCGGGCTGGGCGCGGCCAATATCGGCGCCGGGCTTTCCGGCGGCTTTCCGGTGACCGGCGGGTTTGCCCGCTCGGTGGTGAATTTCGATGCAGGCGCCGAAACCCCCGCCGCAGGCGCGTTTACCGCTATCGGGATCGGGCTTGCCAGCCTGTTTCTGACACCCTGGCTGTCAGACCTGCCGGTGGCGGTGCTGGCCGCGACGATCATCGTCGCCGTGCTGTCACTGGCCGATTTCCCGATTATCCGGCGCACATGGGCCTATTCCAAAAGCGATGGCGCCGCGATGATCGGGACTATTCTCGCCACGCTGCTGATAGGCGTGGAGGCGGGCATCCTGACCGGCGTGACGCTTTCCATCGGCCTGCACTTGTACAAGACCAGCCGGCCCCATTCGGCCGTGGTCGGCCTTGTTCCCGGGACGGAGCATTTCCGCAATGTGGACCGCCATGCCGTCACACTGTCGCCAGAGCTGATCACGCTGCGCGTGGATGAAAGCCTCTATTTTCCCAATGCCCGCTATCTGGAAGACCGCGTGCTGGAGCTGGTGGCCGGACAGCCGCAAGCCAAGCATTTCGTGCTGATGTGCCCGGCGGTGAACGCGATTGATGCCAGCGCGCTGGAAAGCCTTGAGGTGATCAATCAGCGCCTGAAGGAGGCGGGGCTCTCCTTCCACCTTTCAGAGGTCAAGGGCCCGGTCATGGACCGGCTGAAACGCTCCGGCTTCCTCAAGCACCTCACCGGCAAGGTCTATTTGAGCCAGTATGAGGCATTTGTGGAGCTGGGGGGCGCTCGCTAACACTTCACTTCGCTCGTCACCCCCGCGCAGGCGGGGGTCCAGAGATCATGGGGCTATGCCAGTGGATGTGGCGCTGGGTTCCCGCCTGCGCGGGAACGACGCAATGGAGGGCAGCGAAACCCCCTTACGCATCCACCTCGGCTTCGATGGCGAACTCCTGGATGAACTCGCCTCGCGCGCCGACAGGCGGCGGGCATCGGGGCTCGCCAGCACCGTGTCGTCCAGCACCACAGCCTCGGTTACGCCGCGCACTTCGCGCTTGAGCACAAGACCGCCTTCAGGCGGCACAAGTCCGCGCCAGCCATCCTCGCCCTCGTCAGCGGCGCGGTTGAGGCTCAGCTTGATATCGTCGCTTCAAATTTTGCGATCAGCTCGGCGAACTTGCCCTTGCCGAACTTGTTCTGAACCCACAAAGCGGCCACGAAACCGAGGATTATGAACAGGCCCGCCATGACGTGGTACACCATCGCGAGCGTCTCATTGCGGTCCCAGCCCTTGCCGGCCTCACTGCCGAGCCACAGGAAGATAAGCGGGATCAGGAAGATCAACGCCGCCATCGCCCGCGCCAGGCGGAATCGCGCCAGATAGCCGGAAGCGAACTGCCAGAATTCCGCGAACGAGTAACGCAGCGGCTGGCCATTCTCACGCTCAAAGCGAGATTGAAAGGATTCAAATTCCAGGCGCATCTTCTTCTCTGCCGCGCCCTTGTTCAGGATCGCGAAGAGAATGAACAGTATCAGAATGAGCGCCAGCGGTCCGATGATGATCATGATTCTTTCCCCTGATTCAGATCATGTAATCTTCAATCACGCCGTCGTCCTGCAGCGCGAAATCACTTCTAAGTTTGTTTCCGCACACGATTCAAGCATTTTGCCGCTGAGCAATGCAGTCGGCCGCGCATGCCATGCGCACGAAAAGAAACCGGACGCACCCACCCATTCCGGGCCCGTGTCCCTCTCACCCCCTCCCAAACCTTTCCCTCCATTCCATGCCGGAGTCTCCCGCAAGGCGATCAGGAAGTGCCAGGTTCGGCGGGGTGGTATGGCCGTAACTCATCCCGTTTAGCGTTCCACCGGCGATAAGCCGATGCCCAGTCTTTTGCTGGACCTCGACTTTCGTCGGGGAATCGCAAGAAGGCACGGTAACGGATCCGTCCGCCGCCTCATCATCCCCGGCTGGATTCCGGCATGCGCCGGAATGACGCAATGGAGGGCAGCGAAACCCCCTTACGCATCCACCTCGGCTTCGAGGGCGAACTCCTGGATGAACTCGCGGCGCGGCTCCACCACATCGCCCATCAGCTTGGCGAAGAGATCATCAGCCGTGTCGGCTTCCTTCACCGAGACCCGGAGAAGCGAGCGCGCATTCGGATCGAGCGTGGTTTCCCAGAGCTGGCCGGGATTCATCTCTCCAAGACCTTTATAGCGCTGGATTTTCATCCCCTTGGCACCGGCCTTGATGACAGTGTCCATCAGCTGCCACGCACCGTGAATGACGGTTTCATCGCCTTTGCGGACAAACAGGAGCGGTCCGGTATAATCCTCGGCGATAGCCGCCGCGCGCTCTGACAGGCGGCGGGCATCGGGGCTCGCCAGCACCGTGTCGTCCAGCACCACAGCCTCGGTTACGCCGCGCACTTCGCGCTTGAGCACAAGACCGCCTTCAGGCGGCACAAGTCCGCGCCAGCCATCCTCGCCCTCATCGGCCGCACGGTTGAGGCGCACCGCCACCCGCTCGGCAAGCTCCGGCGTGACGTCCGGGTTCAGCGCGCCTTCAAGGGCGGCGGCCTCCAGCGCAAAGGCCGGGGCACGCGCGGTAAGGCGATCAGTGGCCAGCACCACGCCCCTTGCGGCTTTCACCCGGTCGGCCAGGTCGGTTCCGGTGACAATCTCTCCGGTGCCGAGCTTCAGGCTGGCCTCGGCCGAGCCTTCCTCGATGAGCGAGGCGTCCATCTCGGTCTGGTCGGTCATGTAGCGTTCGGAGCGCCCGCGCGTGACCTTGTAGAGCGGCGGCTGGGCGATATACAGATGCCCGCGCTCGATCAGTTCGGGCATCTGCCGGTAGAAGAAGGTCAAAAGAAGCGTGCGGATATGCGCGCCGTCCACGTCGGCATCGGTCATGATAACGACCTTGTGGTAGCGCAGCTTGTCGTAATTGATCTGGTCACGGCCAATCCCGGTGCCGAGCGCCGTGATCAGCGTGCCGACCTGATCAGAGGACAGCATCTTGTCAAAGCGCGCGCGCTCCACGTTGAGGATCTTGCCGCGCAGGGGCAAGACGGCCTGATTTTCCCGGTTACGGCCCTGCTTGGCAGAGCCGCCGGCGGAATCACCCTCGACGATGAAGATTTCAGACTTGGACGGGTCTTTTTCCTGACAATCAGCCAGCTTGCCGGGAAGCGAGGTGATGTCGAGCGCGCTCTTGCGCCGGGTCAGCTCGCGCGCCTTGCGCGCGGCTTCGCGGGCGGCAGCGGCCTCGATGATCTTGGCGACAATCGCCTTTGCCTCGACGGGGTGTTCCTCGAACCATTCAGTGAGCTGTTCAAACACCGCGCCTTCAACGGCAGGGCGCACTTCGGAGGAGACCAGCTTGTCCTTGGTCTGGGAGGAGAATTTCGGATCCGGCACTTTCACCGACAGCACGCAGGTCAGGCCCTCACGCGCATCATCGCCGGTAATGGCAACCTTGGCTTTGGAAGCGAGGCCGGAGCTGGCTGCGTAATTGTTGATGATGCGTGTCAGCGCGCCGCGGAAACCGGCCAGGTGCGTGCCGCCATCGCGCTGCGGAATGGTGTTGGTGAAGCACAGCATGTTCTCGTGATAGCTGTCATTCCACTGCAGCGCGGCTTCCACGGTGACGCCGTCCTTGGCGCCCGTGATCAGGATCGGCTCGGGGAAAATCGCTGTCTTGGCGCGGTCCAGATGCTTCACGAAGGCGGCAACACCGCCCTCATACTGCAGCACTTCCTCAAAGGGTTCGGCCTCACGCTCATCGCGCAGGACAATACGCACGCCAGAGTTCAGGAAGGCGAGTTCCCTCAGGCGGTGATGGAGGCGCGCCCGTTCGAACACGATCTCGGAGAAGGTCTGTTCAGACGGAAGAAAGCGCACTTCGGTTCCGGTCAGCGGCTTGCCATTGGCGCGAAGCGGCGCCTCGCCGATGACTTTCAAATCCTCGCCATCCTTGGGCTCGCCATGGATGAAGCGCATATGGTGGGTCTTGCCATCGCGCCAGATCGTCAGGTCCAGCCATTCCGACAGCGCGTTGACCACCGATACGCCCACCCCGTGCAGGCCGCCGGAGACCTTGTAGGAGTTCTGGTCAAACTTACCGCCCGCATGCAGCTGGGTCATGATGACCTGGGCTGCCGACACGCCCTCACCCTCATGGATGGCGGTGGGCACGCCGCGCCCGTCATCGGAGACGCTCGCCGAACCGTCCGCATACAGCGTTACGCGTACCTCCGTGCAATGGCCCGCCAGCGCCTCGTCGATGGCGTTGTCGACCACCTCATAGACCATGTGATGCAGGCCCGAACCGTCATCGGTATCACCGATATACATGCCCGGACGCTTGCGCACGGCATCAAGCCCTTTGAGGACCTTGATGCTGTCCGCGCCATATTCCTGATTCGTGTTCTCGCTCATGGGTTTTTTCTAGCCCATAGGCGCCTCCTCCGCCATGTTTGACATGACAAAAGAGGGGCGCGGGGATGCCAGCTCACACCCCGCCTGATTGCCCCTGAACCCAAGCGCGCCTAGTTTGCGGCACTCACTCCACGCCTGCATTCCCGAGGACGCAATACCGATGGCCACGAACCGCCCCGTTACCAAGGATTCCCACGTCTATCTGGTGGACGGGTCGGGCTATATCTTCCGCGCCTATCACGCCCTGCCGCCGCTGACGCGCTCTGACGGCACGCCGGTCGGTGCGGTGCAGGGCTTTTGCAACATGCTGTGGAAGCTCTTGGAGGACCTCAAGGGCGAGGACCAGCCGACCCATCTGGCGGTGATTTTCGACCATTCGGCCAAGACCTTCCGCAATGATCTCTACCCGCTCTACAAGGCCCACCGGCCCGAACCGCCCGAGGATTTGCGGCCCCAGTTCGCCATCATTCGCGACGCCACGCGCGCGTTTGATCTGCCCTGCATCGAGATGGAGGGGTTTGAGGCCGACGACATTATCGCCAGCTATGCCCGTCAGGCGGCGCAGAAAGGCGCGCGCGTCACCATCGCCTCGTCCGACAAGGACCTTATGCAGCTGGTCAATGACCAGGTGACGCTGCTGGACCCGATGAAGGTGCGCCGCATTGGCGAGGCAGAAGTGCGCGAGAAGTTCGGCGTCGGTCCGGAGCGCGTCATCGATGTGCAGGCGCTCGCCGGTGACAGCGTGGACAATGTGCCCGGCGTTCCGGGAATCGGCATCAAGACGGCGGCCGAGCTCATCAACACCTATGGCGATCTCGAAACCCTGCTGGCGGGCGCGGAGGAGATCAAGCAGCCCGCCCGGCGCACCAAGCTGATCGAAAACGCGGAAAATGCGCGCATCTCCAAAGTGCTGGTGACGCTCAAAGATGATATCGAGACGCCTGATCGGCTGGATGATTTCGGCGCAGCCGACCCGGACGCGGAAAAACTCCTCACCTTCCTGCGCTCAATGGAGTTTCGCACCATCACCCGGCGCGTGGAAGAGGCGCTGGGGGCCGGCCCTGCCGACGAGACCGGCGATGCGACGGCGCCGATTGACCGCTCCGGCTATCAATGCGTGCAGACGGTCGAAACCCTGAAAAACTGGATCGCACGGGCCAAAGCGGCCCGCGTGATCGCAGTGGATACCGAGACAGACGCCCTGTCGGCCACCGCGGCGGGACTGGTGGGTATTTCGATCGCGGTAAAACCGGGCGAAGCCTGCTACATTCCGCTGGCACATCTGGGCGGAGACCTCGCCGATGGCGCAGGCAGGCCTCAACAGATCGAGATGGCTGAGGCCATCGGCCTGTTAAAGCCGCTGCTAGAGGACAAGTCGGTCCTGAAAGTGGGTCAGAACATCAAGTATGATCTGGCGGTTCTGGCGCGTCAGGGCATTACCGTGGCCCCGATAGAGGACACGATGCTGATCTCCTACGTGCAGGAGGCGGGCCTGCACGGGCACGGCATGGACGAGCTTTCCGAGCTGCATCTGGGCCACAAGCCGGTTGCCTTCAAGGAGGTGGCGGGCACGGGCAAGAACCAGAAACATTTTGGCGAGATCGATCTCAAACGCGCCACCGAATATGCCGCCGAGGACGCCGACATCACCTTGCGCCTCTACGAGCTTTTAAAGCCCGGCCTGGCGGCCAAAGGGCTGGCAAGTGTCTACGAGACGCTGGAGCGGCCCATGCCCGCCGTACTGGCGAAGATGGAGCTGAACGGCATCAAGGTCGATGTGGCCCAGCTATCGCGCCTGTCTTCGGAGTTCGCTCAGCGCATGGCGCAGGCCGAGGAAGAGGCCTTCGAGGCAGCCGGCACGCATTTCAATCTCGGCAGTCCCAAGCAGATCGGCGATATCATCTTTGGCGAGATGGGCCTGCCCGGCGGCAAGAAGACCAAGACCGGCGCCTGGTCGACCGATGCGAGCGTGCTGGAGGAACTGGCCAATGCAGGCCATGCCCTGCCGCGCGCGCTTCTCACCTGGCGCCAGTTTGCCAAGCTCAAATCAACCTATTCCGATGCTCTCAAAACCGCGATCAATCCCGATACGGGCCGGGTGCATACCAGCTTCTCGCTGGCGGCAACGACAACCGGGCGGCTCTCCAGCTCGGAACCGAACCTGCAAAACATCCCGATCCGTACCGAGGAAGGACGGCTGATCCGCGAGGCCTTTGTCGCCGAGAAAGGCCATGTTCTCGTCGCGGCGGATTACTCCCAGATCGAGCTGCGCCTGCTGGCCCATATCGCCGGCGTGGACGCGCTTAAAGCTGCCTTCAAGGCGGGCCACGACATTCACGCCATGACGGCGTCGGAAATGTTCGGTGTGCCGCTGGACCAGATGGACCCGATGACCCGCCGAAAGGCCAAGGCCATTAATTTCGGGATTATCTATGGCATTTCGGCGTTCGGCCTGGCCAATAATCTGGGCATCAAGCGCGACGAGGCGAAGGCCTATATCGACAGCTACTTCGAGAAATTCCCCGGCATTGCCACCTATATGGACGCGATGAAGGAGACCGCGCGCGAGAAGGGCTATATCGAGACCGTGTTCGGGCGGCGCTGCCACTTCCCCGGCATCAAGGACAAGAATCCGGCGATGCGCCAGTTTGCAGAGCGTCAGGCCATCAACGCCCCCATTCAGGGCTCAGCCGCCGACATTATCCGCCGGGCGATGGCGCGCATGGACGCGGCGCTGGAAAAGGCGGGCCTGAAAGCGCGCATGCTGCTGCAGGTGCATGACGAGCTGGTCTTCGAGTGCCCGCAAGACGAGGCGGATCGCCTTATACCGCTGGTTCAGGAGGTGATGGGCGAGGCGGCCCTGCCTGCGGTCAGTCTCACCGTCCCGCTGGTGGTGGAAGCCAAGGCCGCGCTGACCTGGGGGCAGGCGCACTGAGTTTCTGAACTCCCGGCCAAGCGCAGCGCGAGCCGGAATAACGAGTAGAGGCGAATTGCAGACCGTCCGGGGTCCCGGCCCCCGAGCCGGGACCCATGGCAACCGTTCGAGGCCAGGATTATGGATCCCCGGTCAAGCCGGGGACCCCGGCCATACCGATGGCGCAAAAGTTCAAAAGCGCAACGCGCTTATCGGGAGACCAGCCCCAGCACATCCTCGATGCCGTAAAATCCCGGCTTCTGATGGGTGAGCCACTGGCCTGCCTCTACCGCGCCGCGCGCAAAGACGAAGCGGTCATTGGCCCTGTGGCGGACTTCCAGCTCTTCGAACGCCCCCAGAAACAGCGCGGAATGCTCGCCAACCGCGCCGCCACCCCTCACGGCAGAGAACCCGATTGCGCCGACCGGCCGTGCGCCATCCTGCCGGGGACGGCCAAACAGCGCATGGGCGTCAAAATCCAGCCCGCGCGCGCTGGCTGCCGCCTCACCGATAGCCAGCGCCGTGCCGGACGGGGCATCAGCCTTGCGGCGATGGTGGGTTTCGACAATTTCCAGATCAAACTGTTCTGCCGGCAGCCGGCGCGCGGCTTCTGCGGTCAGCCAGCGCATGACGGCGGCGCCCAGAGAAAAATTGCGCGCATAGAGCACCGGCACGCACTGCGCAGCCGCCCTGAGCGCCGCCATGTCATCGTCGCCTAGGCCGGTAACGCCGCAGACAAAGGGCGGGCCGCCGCGCTCGGTAGTCTGGCGGGCAAAGGCGGCAGAAGCGGCGGGCGCTGAAACATCGATGACGAAATCGGCGGCATCGGCGGCGTCGCGCATGGAAACGCTGGTCTCGATACCCACGAGCGCGGTTTCGGACAGCTCTCCCAGATCCGCGCCCAGCATGACGGAATCGTGGCGCACAACGCCCGCTACCAGCTCCAGATCGGGCCTGCGGATGATTTCCGCCATGATCAGACGGCCCAGCCGGCCCGATGCGCCCAGCACCGCAATCTTGAGAATTCTGGCTTCTGCCGCCATCAGCGCTTCACTCCTGCAACCGAACCGGCGCCATTGCAGGCCCATTCGGTTAGCAGGCGGTGAACAGGTTACGGCTAGTCTGCACGCTTAGGCGTTCGGCCGGGCTTCATCTTCGCCGCGCACATCATCCCAGAAGCGCTTGACCTTCTTGAAGAAGCCGTCGCTATCAGGATTGCAGCCATCACCCGACAGCTCGCAAAACTCGCTGAGCAATTCCTTCTGGCGTTCGGTGAGGTTGCGCGGAGTCTCCACGAACAGTTCGACGAACATGTCGCCGCGCGCGCCGCCGCCCTTCAGGCGCGCCATGCCCTTGTTCTTCAGGCGCATGCGCCGCCCAGTCTGTGAGCCGGCAGGAATGTGCATCTCGGCGCGCCCGCCCTCGATGGTGGGCGCGAGTATCTCGCCGCCCAGCGCCGCCGTCACCATGGGCACGGTCGCCCGGCAATAGAGATTGGGCCCGTCGCGCTCGAAAATATCGTGGGGTTTGACGGATATGAAAATATAGAGATCGCCCGGCGGGCCGCCGCGTCCGCCCGCCTCGCCTTCACCGGCCAGCCGGATACGCATGCCGTCCTCGACGCCTGGCGGAACCTGAACCTGAAGCTCGCGATTTTTGCGCACCCGGCCCACACCATCGCATTCCTGGCAAGGCGTCTCGACATACTGGCCGCGCCCGCCACAGGTCGGGCAGGTCTGCTCCATGGTGAAGAAACCTTGCGTACGGCGGATACGCCCGGCGCCATTGCAGGTCTCGCAGGTGATGATTTTCGAACCCGGTTCTGCGCCTGCGCCATCACAGCGCCCGCATGAGGCGGTCGTCGGCACGCGGATTTGCGCGTCCTTGCCGTTGAAAGCCTCTTCCAGCGTGATTTCCATATCATAGCGCAGGTCAGACCCGCGCGCCGGGCCCGAACGCCTGCGCCCGCCGCCGCGTCCGGCAAAGGCATCGCCAAAGACCTGCTCGAAAATGTCGGCAAAATCGGCTGCGCCGCCAAATCCGCCGGGGCCGAACGGACCGCCTGCGCCCGCGCCGCCATTCTGGAAGGCGGCATGGCCCATCCGGTCATAGGCGGCGCGCTTGTCGCCGTCAGACAGGATGGCATACGCCTCGCCGACTTCCTTGAACTTGGCTTCGGCCTCGGCATCGCCCGGATTGCGGTCGGGGTGATATTGCATGGCGAGCTTGCGGTAGGCGCTCTTGATCGCACCGGCATCTGCCGTGCGTTCGACGCCCAAAGTCTCGTAATAGTCTCGCTTAGCCATGACCTGCCGGTATCTGCATACGTGGGGGTATCAGGTAAAAGCCCCGGCCCGTTCGTGATCGGGCCGGGGAGTGTCATGAGGCGTGCGTAATGGCTACGCGCTCTTCTTCTTGTCGTCGCCGTCCACCTCGGTGAACTCGGCATCGACCACATCATCCCCGTCAGGAGAGGTGTTGTCAGAGCCGCCTTCATCACCGCCAGAGGCCTGCTGCTGGGCGTACATGGCCTCGCCCAGCTTCATGGCCGCCTGCAGGACAGCCTGGGTCTTCTGCTGGATGGCTTCCACATCCTCGCCGTCCTTGACCTCTTTCAGCTCGGAGAGGGCCGTCTCGATGGAGGACTTGTCCTCTGCGGAGACTTTCTCGCCAAATTCTTCAAGCTGCTTTTCGGTCTGGTGGACCAGAGCCTCGGCATTGTTACGGGCCTCGGCCAGCGCACGGCGCTTCTTGTCGGCGTCCGCGTTGGCTTCGGCGTCTTTCACCATGCTCTCGATATCGGCGTCCGACAGGCCGCCAGAGGCCTGGATGCGGATAGCCTGCTCCTTGCCGGTCGCCTGATCCTTGGCCGAAACATTGACGATGCCATTGGCATCAATATCGAACGTGACCTCGATCTGCGGCATGCCGCGCGGTGCCGGCGGGATACCAACCAGATCAAACTGGCCGAGCAGCTTGTTGTCGGCGGCCATTTCCCGCTCACCCTGGAAGCAGCGGATCGTCACCGCCGTCTGATTGTCATCAGCGGTGGAGAAGGTCTGGCTCTTCTTGGTCGGGATGGTGGTATTGCGGTCGATCAGGCGGGTGAACACGCCGCCCAGCGTCTCGATGCCCAGCGAGAGCGGGGTCACGTCGAGCAGCAGCACGTCCTTCACATCGCCTTGCAGGACGCCGGCCTGAATGGCCGCGCCCATGGCAACCACTTCATCGGGGTTCACGCCGCGATGGGGCTCCTTGCCGAAGAAGGACTTAACCGCCTCCTGAACCTTGGGCATGCGGGTCATGCCGCCGACCAGCACGATCTCGTCGATCTGGCCATTGGAGATACCCGCATCCTTCAGGGCCGCCTTACACGGGTCGATCGTGCGCTTGATGAGGTCTTCAACGAGCGCTTCCAGCTTGGCGCGGGAGATTTTCAGGTTGAGGTGTTTCGGACCCGACGCGTCTGCCGTGATGAAGGGCAGGTTCACTTCATAGGACGTCGCGCTGGAGAGTTCCTTCTTGGCCTTTTCAGCCTCTTCCTTCAGACGCTGGAGAGCCAGCTTGTCCTTGCGAAGGTCGATGCCGTTTTCCTTTTTGAACTCGTCGGCAAGGTAGTCGACAATGCGCATGTCGAAATCTTCACCGCCCAGGAAGGTGTCGCCATTGGTGGCCTTCACCTCGAACACACCGTCACCGATCTCAAGCACGGAAACGTCGAACGTGCCGCCACCCAGATCGTAGACAACGATGGTTTTGGACTGGTCGGACTTGTCGAGGCCATAGGCAAGCGCCGCCGCTGTCGGCTCATTGATGATGCGCAGCACTTCAAGACCGGCGATCTTGCCGGCATCCTTGGTGGCCTGGCGCTGGGCGTCGTTGAAGTAGGCCGGCACGGTGATGACGGCTTTCTCCACTTTCTCGCCGAGATAGCTTTCCGCCGTCTCCTTCATCTTCTGCAGGATGAAAGCGGAGATTTCGGCAGGCGCGTATTTCTTGTCGCGCCCTTGCACCCAGGCATCGCCATTATCACCCGGAACGATCTTGTAGGGCACCATGTCGGCGTCCTTCTTGACCGTCGGGTCTTTCATGTTGCGGCCAATGAGGCGCTTGATGGCAAAAAATGTCTGTTCTGGATTGGTCACGGCCTGACGGCGCGCGGGCTGACCGATCAGGCGCTCGCCGTCTTCGGAGAACGCGACCACGGACGGCGTTGTACGCGCGCCTTCGGTGTTCTCGATGACGCGGGCCTGTCCGCCCTCCATGACAGCGACGCACGAATTCGTGGTGCCAAGGTCAATACCGATTACTTTGCTCATATCTTTACTCTCTCCACTTTCTGGCAGGGCGGGGTGCGCGGTCCGTAAACCTTCAAAAGCGTTTGCGGCGGCTCGCCGGTCATCCGCCCCCCGTGCAGGTTGCTCGTCTCTGGTCGTGCTTTTTACCCTTCGAGGCGGCCTCGCAAAGACCCCTCGTGATACGGGGCGATTTAGGGAGGGAGACATTCTGGCGCAAGGGCCAGGTGCGGTTTGATTCTTCATGTGTATCTGCATTGCCGGTCGCGGCACGGGTCAAACCGGCCTAACGTGACGCCATGCCAGCGCTGCAAACCGACTGTGACGGCTTTCGCCTGCTTCCGGGCTATCTCAAGCGAGACCAGCAAAACGCCCTGGTCAAGACAGTGCTGGGCGCACTGGAGGCCGCTCCGCTCTTCACTCCGGCCATGCCGCGCTCGGGCAAGCCGTTGAGCGTGCAGATGAGCAATTTCGGGCCTCTGGGCTGGATCGCGGACCGCACCGGCTATCGCTATCAGCCTCATCATCCCGAAACCGGCACGCCCTGGCCCGCCATGCCGCAACAACTGCTTGATTTGTGGACGGCTGTCTCGGGCTGGCCGGAACCGCCTCAGGCCTGTCTCATCAATATATACGGGCCGGCCTCGCGGCTGGGCGTGCATGTCGATGCTGACGAGGATGCGCGCGACGCGCCGGTCGTCTCGGTGAGCCTGGGCGACCGGGCGCGCTTCCGCCTTGGCGGGCCGCTCAGAAACAGCCCAACCCACTCCTTCATCCTGTCCTCGGGCGATGTGGTGGTTCTGGGCGGCGCGTCACGGCGCTTCTTTCACGGTATTGACCGCATCTATCCCGGTACCAGCACGCTGTTGCCCGGTCACTTCAGCCCCGGCCGGATTAACCTGACGATGAGACGGGTGAACTGATCGGCCAGGGGCGCGATGACGCGCGGAACCGGACCTGTTCATCGCGCGTATATGTGCCGTCTGATGTAGTATCAGCGAGCGGCGCCATTGAGGGTTCATGCCGCAGGAAAGAAAAGGAAGGCATTCAATGCGCAAACTCATGATCATTGCCTTGGCAGCGCCCGCGATTATCGTGGCGGGCTGCGCCACAAACAACACCGTCCGCGGCGGCGCCGGCGGCGCGGCAGCGGGTGCCCTTGCAGGCGCTGTTATCGGCAACAATACCGGCAGCGGTGATGCCCGTCAGGGCGCAGCCATTGGTGCCGTTGTCGGCGGCGCGGTCGGTGCCTATGCCGGTTGCCGTCAAGATGGCGGTTGCCGCTGGAACGAGAATAACCGGAATCATTCCGAGCTTTATTACGATCAGCGTGCGGGCCGGTATTACTATATCGACCAAAGCAGCGGCCGGACCTACTGGCAGAATGGCGAGTATCGCGGCTAGCGATCCTGCGCGGCCGGTCTGGATTTTTCCAGACCGGCCATAGAGAAAAACCCCGGCGGAGTAATCCGCCGGGGTTTTTTATTGTCTGGCGTGGAGCGGCTATTTGCTCAGCGTGTACCCGGACAGCTCGCAAATACCGGCGCCAAGGTTTTCGGCGATTTCGTCTGGCGGGCCGTCTCAGGCTTCGACGTCGAGCCCGCTGCCAGGCTTGCGCCCGGACGAATCCGGCTTGTCCGCCGCAGGCTCGGCGGTAGCGGGCTGCACCCCTTCCGCGGGGCCCGCCGACACCACCACCATCGCGGCGCGCAAGGTGCGCTCGCCGATCACATAGCCGGGCTGCATGACGTGCGCGATACGGCCCTTGGGCTGGTCGGCCGGTATCTGGGCCGCTGCCTGATGAAGATTGGGATCAAGCGGGTCGCCGGGCTCGGGCGCCACACGTTTGACGCCGTGACGCTCCAGGGTACTGGCCAGCCGGCGCTGCGTCATCTCCACGCCTTCCACGAGGGGACGCACGCTTTCAGGCAGGCTGGCGCGCACATCGTCACTCAGGAGCCCCAGCGCGCGCTCCAGATTGTCGGCCACGTCCAGCATGTCGCGCGCAAAGCCCGTCACCGCGTATTCACGGGTATCCTTGACTTCGCGGGCCGCGCGTTTGCGGGTGTTTTCTGCATCAGCCACAGCACGCAGCAGCCGGTCACGCAAATCATCGAGCTGCGCCTGCAACACGTCCAGCCCGTCCTCTTGCGGCTCGTCACCGGACACTTCCTCCGGCGCAGAGGCATCAGCCGCCTCACCTTGAAACTCTTCATTAAAATCGCCAGCTGGCGCAGTCTTTTCGTTGTCACTCATGGCGGAGTCCTGTCACTGTATCGGGTGTCGGGTTGCCCGACACATAGGGATGCTAGTTGCGCGCGTCGAGAAGGCGGCCCACGAGCTGCGCGGTATAATCCACCAGCGGGATGACGCGGGCATAGTTCAGCCGTGTCGGCCCGATAACGCCCAGCGCGCCGAGAATGCGTTGATCGCGATTGCGGTACGGCGCGACGATGACGCTGGATCCCGACAGCGAAAAGAGCGGATTTTCCGAGCCGATAAACAGGCGCACGCCCTGTGCATTGCGCGCCTCGTCCAGCAAGGTAAGCAGATCTTCCTTGCGCTCAATGTCATCAAACAGAAGCCGGATACGCTCCAGATCCTCACTGGCCTCGACCGAATCGAGCAATTTGGCCTGGCCGCGCACGATCAGCGAGCGGTTCTCCGCCCCGCTCCAGTCGGCAAGGCCTGCCTCGACAAGACTGGCGGCCGCTTCGTCAAGCTGGGCGCGCTTTTCGGCAATTTCCGCGTGGATGGCGCTGAGCGCCTCGGTAAGTGTCCGCCCGCGCAGGCGCGCCGACAGATAATTGCCGGCCTCGACAAGCGCGGCAGGCGGCAGGCCCGCAGGCGCCCTCATCAGCCGGTTTTCCACCGTGCCGGATTCTGACACCAGCACGGCCAGTATCTCGACCGGCGACAGGGGCACGAACTCGACATGGCGCAGCGGCGTATCCTGCTTCTGGCTGGCCACCAGGCCAGCGCCGCCTGCCAGCCCGGACAGGAGCGACGAGGCCTCGGCCAAAACATCCTCCGGGCGTTTTCCGGCTGCGCCGACGCGCGCATCAATCTCGCGGCGCTCTTCCTCGGCGACCTCGCCGATCTGCAACAGCCCGTCGACAAACAGGCGCAGGCCCGCATGGGTCGGCATGCGGCCTGCCGATGTATGCGGCGCCGACAGAAGCCCCGCCCCGGCAAGATCCGCCAGCGTGTTGCGGATGGAGGCTGGCGAGAGATTCAGGCTGCTGCGCTTTGACAGAGTGCGCGAACCGACCGGCTCGCCCGTATCAAGATAGGCTTCCACCAGCTCGCGGAAAATGTCGCGCGAACGCGCGTCCAGCTCGGCAAGCGATGAGGTCAGGCGGGGTGAGGGATCAACCATGATCTTCAATTAGGCGCATCATGGCCTTTGCGCAATTCGCCTTGCGTTTTGGCGCAGCCAAGTCCGGGGCAAACACCCGGTTTCATGCGTTCCAACACAGCGTTAGCGAAAATGGTGTTGGACAGAACGCACGCCTTGGCCCCTCAGTAGCCGGCGGAGGCCAACATGCTGGCCTTCGGGCCGGAGGTATGGCGTCCCGAAGCGGACGAGGACCTCCCCTACAAGGACATTGCGATGAAAAACTGGCTTTGTGTGCTTGCGCTTGCTCTGGCTGCACCGTCTGCGGCCTTGGCGCAGGTGCCCGGTGAATGGGTTCTGGGCCGCTGGCAGGGAGACCAGTACTGGTTTCCAGGCGTCATCCAGTCGATGACAGAGACGACCATCAATATCGCCTATGACGACGGCACTGTGGAAACCCTGCCCTACGCGCTGGTCCGCCCCTATGACTGGACCTCGGGCACCCGCGTCGAGTGCCGCTGGCAAGAAGGAGATGTCTGGTATCCCGGCCAGATCACCTACGCCTCGCCCGACGGGGTAAGCCTGTCCATCGCCTATGATGATGGCGACACGGAGGACACCCGGACGGGTCTTTGCCGGTCTCGCTAGACGCATCCCGATATTAACGTGCAGTACTGGCCCTGCCGCCTTGTCCGGTGGCAGGGCTTTTCATTTTCTGGCGCATGGGAGACTTTGACATGGCGGCTGTGTCCTCTAGGACGAGCGCTGGTCCTGAACGGAGAACTCCCCCATGCGCCCAGACAACCGGCCTGCCGATGCCTTGCGAAACGTGTCTTTTGAACTGGGCGCCGCGCCCTATGCCGAAGGCTCTTGCCTGGCCGTGTTCGGCAATACGCGCGTTTTGTGCTCTGCCAGCGTGGAAGAGACGACGCCGCCCTGGCTGCGCGGGCGCGGGCAAGGCTGGGTCACCGCCGAATATGCGATGCTGCCCCGCGCCACCCACCAGCGCACACGCCGCGAAGTTACCAGCGGCAAACCCTCTGGCCGGACGCAGGAAATTCAGCGCCTGATCGGCCGGTCCTTGCGCGCGGTGGTCGATCTCAAGGCACTGGGTGAACGTCAGATCATCCTCGACTGCGACGTGTTGCAGGCCGATGGCGGCACGCGCACCGCGGCCATTACCGGGGCGTGGATCGCGCTGAAATCAGCCTGCGCCTATTTGCGCGAAGAGGGCTTGCTCAAGGCCGACCCGGTCACCGGACAGGTGGCGGCAGTATCGGCCGGTATCATCAAGGGCGAGGCACGCCTCGATCTGGAATATGAAGAAGACAGCAATGCCGACGCAGACGCCAATTTCGTGCTGACCGCGTCCGGCGGGGTTGTCGAGATCCAGGCGACTGCGGAAACTGACCCCATGAAGCCGGAAGAGTTTGATGCGCTCTTTGCACTGGCCCGCAAGGGGATTGGCGAGCTGACCGTCCTGCAGAACGCAGCGCTGAAACCGCGAGGCTAGACCGGCGAAAGGCAAGGGGAGGACCGAATGAGCGAGACGACCGGCCGCAATGATGTGCGTGCGCCCGTGCCGCGCGACAACGCCAACGATCACACCCATGACGCCGCGAAGATGCGCCGGGACTTCCTGACGGCACGCACCGGCCTGCCGCTGGACCATGTCGGATCCTATTCCTTCGAGCCCGGCGTCACGGCGGGCAATATCGAGAATTTCATCGGCGTGGCACAGGTTCCCATTGGGCTGGCCGGCCCCTTGCGTATCAACGGCGAACATGTGGACGAGGACGTCTATGTGCCGCTGGCCACCACCGAGGGCACGCTGGTTGCCAGCTATAACCGGGGTATGCGCATATTGAGCGAGTCCGGCGGGGTGAAGACCACCATCCATGAGCGCTTTATGCAGCGCGCGCCGGTCTTCCATTTCGATGATGCGCGCGGCGCGCGGGCGTTCGCGCAATGGATTGATACCCATCTCGACGGCATCCGCAGCGCCGCCGAGGCCACATCATCGGTTGCCAAGCTCTCCCATATCGAACGCTATTCGGTCGGGCCGATGCTTCACTTGCGTTTCAACTACGAAACCGGAGACGCGGCGGGGCAGAATATGAGCGGCAAGGCAACGCTGGCCGCGTGCCAGTGGATTGCCGCGAATTACCCGGGCGGCGCGCGCTTTACGCTCTCCGGCGCGATGGATACCGACAAGAAGCATAGTCATCTGAATGTTTTGCACTCACGGGGCGCGCGGGTAATTGCCGAAGCGCGCATTCCAGACAGGATATTGCGTGAACGGGCAGGCGTGGCGGCAGCCGATCTGTTCCGCGCGCGGCTTAATTCCTTTGCCGGATCGGTGATGGCGGGCAGCGCCAATAATGGCATGCATGCCGCCAACGGCCTGGCTGCCCTCTTCATCGCCTGCGGGCAGGACGCGGCCAATATCGCCGAATCCCACACCGCCATGACCTTTGTGCGTCTGGAGGATGACGGGGAGACCTATTACTGGTCGATCACTCTGCCCGCCCTGATCGTGGCCACGTTCGGCGGCGGCACACAGCTGCCCACGCAAGGTGAATGCCTGGATATTCTGGGCTGCCGGGGCACGGGCAAGGTCGGGCGCTTTATCGAGATATGCGCCGCAACCGTGCTGGCGGGCGAAATATCGCTGGCGAGCGCGGTCGTGGCAGGGGACTGGGTGGAGAGCCACGACCGGCTCGGCCGCAATCGCTGATCTGCGAGGGGACAGATCAGCTGGTCAGTTGAACAATTCCAGCTGGCGCGCCTCACGGGCAAAGGGCACGATGTCCCCGGTACCGGCCTGAAGCGAACGGGGTTTGAGCGACGGCCGTGATACCGGCACACCCTGCGGCGCTTCCACCAGATCAAGATGCAAGGCGCTCGCCTTGGTGCGGATCGCGCCTTCGGGACGGCCGAGTTTCAGCGAGATGCGCTGGAGAGGCACGCCGCGCCTGACCAGCGCGCGCAATTCACGCTCATCCTCATAGCGCCAGCGCTTGCCCGCATTGCGGACATAGCCGCTGCCGCCAGATTTCAATTTCGATGCATAATTCATGGCACCGCTCCTGTTCACATAAAGAACATAAGCGGAACATTAACCGAAGTCAAGGGAAGGTGGACGAATTCCTACCAGCTGCCGGTGTTCTCCATGCTGGCCCACGGCTCCTTGACAGGCTGGCTTTCGCCTTCCTGCAGCAATTCGACAGAGATATTGTCAGGCGAACGTACAAACGCCATGCGGCCATCGCGCGGGGGGCGGTTTATCGTGTAGCCCATCCCCTGAAGATGCGCGCAGAGCGCGTAGATATCTTCAACGCGGTAGGCCAGATGGCCGAAATTGCGCCCGCCCGAATAGGTTTCCGGGTCCCAGTTATGGGTCAGCTCGATGCAGGGCAGGCCCGCGGGCAGAGGACCGGTCTCGGGCACGCCGCCTGCGGCATCGATATCGGCCGGCGAACACAGAAATATCAGGGTGAAACGGCCCTTCTCGCTATCCATGCGCCGGATTTCCTTCATGCCGAGCCCCTCGCAATAGAAGCGCAAGGAGGCATCGACATCGCTGATGCGCACCATGGTGTGAAGATATCTCATCGAGGCGTCCTCTTCGTATCAGCTAAAGGCCTGATCTAGTCGCTGCCGCCACCACCGACACCGTCTGCACTGCCATCGGAGTCCGGCGCCGGGTCCTTGCGGCCGGTATCACCGCCTTCCACGTCCACATCAGGCCGGGCGCGTCTTGCCCATTTGGGCCGTCTGCGCCAGCCGGTTTCTTCGGGAATGGGTTCACCGCGCGCACGGGCGAGCGCGTGGGTGAAGGGTTCAGGCGCGCGCGTATGGTGCAGCCGCGCCAGCAAGAAGGCGGGAAGAGCGCCAAAAGCGATCACGCCGAAAAACACGGTGAACATGAAGACATAGCCGCCGCGCCCGGCCCAGTCTGCCGCGCCCGTTGCCCGCCAGATCTGTTCATAGCCTGCCGGGATCAGCACGAGCGCCACGGGGCTCAGGCCTATCGCGATAGCGCAGCCTGCCGCGAGATAGAACGCCCAGCGCGGGGCGAAACTTTTCACATAAAGCCGGACGAATTCATCTTCGCTGACATCACGCACGGATGCAGGCTTGGTGGAGGCGCGGTCGGCATATTCCTCGCGCGCATCGGCGCGCAGCGCCCGCAGGCGCACGATGCCATAGCCCAGACAGGCAAGGATGAAGACCGCGAATACGGCAAGGAGAAGCTGGAGAGAGAAATCATACATGACCCCTCATTTAGCGCGTTGCGGCCTCGTAGGCGAGCATGGCGCGCTTGCGCTCCAGACCCCAGTGGTAACCGTTCAGCCGCCCGTCGCTGGCCAGCACCCGGTGACAGGGGATGAGCCAGCTGACCGGATTGGCCCCCACCGCGGCGCCCACCGCGCGGCTGGCCTTCCCGGTGCAGACTTCGCGGGCAATATCGCCGTAAGAAATGGTTTGACCTGGCGGAATGGCCAGCAGCGCCCGCCAGATCTGGCGCCGCCAGGGGGTGCCATAGAGCACAAGCGGGACCGGACGGGTGCCGCCTTCACCGAAAATGCGCTGGGCAAAATCATGGGCGGCGGCATCGTCGCGGGAGAAATCTGCGGCCGGAAAGCGCGCTTTCAGGTCCGCCTCGGCCTCGGCCTCGCCCCCGTTATCGGCAAAGGCCAGCGCTGAAAGCCCGCGCGGCGCAACAAGAAATACGCCGGTTCCAAAGGGTGTTGGTGCATGTCCGATGGCAAATTCCAGCCCCGTTCCGGCTGTACGGGCATTGCCGGGCGTGACGGCTTCCTCGGCGATGAACACGTCATGCAGACGGGACGGGCCGGACAGGCCCGTTTCCAGTGCGGCGTCCATCACGCTCGCCCCGTCCGCCAGAAGGCGGCGGGCACTGGCATGGGTGAGGGCGGCAATCATGCGTTTCGGGCTGGCCCCGGTCCAGCGGGTAAAGACGCGCTGGAAATGGTGCGGCGACAGGCCCGCAGCTTGCGCGATCCGCTCCAGCGAGGGTTGCTCATCCCAGTGGGCGGCAATGAAATCCAGCGCTGCATTGATGCGCGGATAGTCCTGCGCGCGCAGTGAAAGTGTGGAGGCGGGCGTGTCAGCGGGATCTGTCATGATCACCAGACTGGCGCGCGGCGTCAGAGGGCGCCACCCGTTTCTTGCGCAAGACGCACCGGGCTTGTGCGGGCCTTGTCGAGCGCTTGCCTGATCGCTGCGGCCAGATCACGGCGTTCGCGCGGAGACAGCACCGAGCCAACCAGCAAATGTTTGCCCATGGCGGTCAGGCGCGGCTGCACGTCCGGTTCGTCTTCATGATCGACTACAAGGCGCGTCCAAACTGCCGGCAGACGATAGAGCGTCTCATAGCCGGTCGGCCAGCGGCGCATTACGTGAATGGTTTCCGGCGTGATGTGAATGCGCTCAAGCCGGCGCCCGTCGCGATAGTTCAACCGGAAGGCCAGCCAGACAATCAGCACATCCAGCCCGAAAAAGCCCATGACTGGCCAGGCACCGATCAGGAGGAAGGCCAGTCCAGCAGTAAAGCTGATCACCGCAATCGCGGCCATCAGCGCCAGAAAGGCCGGGCCGCCGAGCGAACGGTTGGGCCGTACATGGGCATCAAGCAGCACATCATCGCCCGCCGCCAGATGATCCAGGCGGAGCGGGCGGCCATGGGCCTCTATCGGCCAGTTTTCTATTACGGTGCGCCGTTGCATTGACCGGAAGATAGCGCAGCGGCACGCCTCAGGCGAGGCAGGCGGGTGCGGCGAATCGTACTTTGCAAGCCTTTCGCGTTATGCAAGCTGACCCGCAGATGAACGCAAACGCCGCATCCGGGCCGCAATTTGTCTTTAGACATAGGGCTGTAGTGCTTTGTTCGCACGCCTGAAAAGGACGCCAATCATGCTGACCACGCTTGCCACCGCCCTTGCGGCTCTATCGACCGGCTGGAGCACGTCGGACGCCGATTCCGTCACGCTCGATACGCGCGCCGATACGGGGCTTGCCATTGTTCAGGAGGAGCAAGAGGCGCAAGAGGCCGAAACCCTGCCGCCGCCGGAGACGGTTGAGCAATCAGGCCGGAGCGAAGCGGTGGAGCGCGCCCGCGCGCTGGAAATCTTTGCCGCCGTTGAAACGCTGGAAGCACGCTTCCGCCAGGTGAACCCGGACGGATCGGTCAATGAGGGCGATATCGCCCTGTCTCGTCCCGGACGGGTGCGGTTTGCCTATGATGCGCCGTCGCCCTTGCTCATTGTGGCTGACGGCTCGACTGTCGCGATTGCCGACAGCGCGCTGGAAACGGTCGACCGCGCGCCGATCCGCTCCACGCCGCTGCGCTGGCTGCTGGCACCTGCCGAAGAACTGGAATCCTCCGGCGCGATTGTGGAGGCCGGGCGCTATGACAATCAGCTTTATGTCACGCTCGAAGACCCCGAAGGCGAGGCAGAGGGCCGGGTAACGCTCGTTTTCGCCGACGCCGATCCGGCCGCCCCGGCAAACGCGGTGGCCCTCAATGGCTGGTATGCGGTCGACGCGATGGGCTCCCTCACGCAAGTGACGCTGGACGATGTGCGCCTCGGTCAGCGCGTGGATCCGCGCCGGTTTGTACTGGATGACGACATGTTCTCATCGCGGCGGAGGGGACGGCGGTAGGGCCTACCGTGTCCGAAACCCCGGACACACAGCGATCCGGGGCCTCTTTCCGCTGTATTCTGCATGAGGTCCCGGCTCTGCGCTTCGCTTGGCCGGGATTTCAGAGCCTGAAGAAACCCTACTCCGCCGCGTCATCATGCTCGCCCGGCTCGTCGGTAAACTGGAGCAGGTCACCGGGCTGGCAGTCCAGCTCCCGGCAGAGCGCTTCAAGCGTGGAGAAGCGTACAGCCTTGGCCTTGCCGGTCTTCAGGATCGAGAGATTGGCCATGGTGATGCCGACACGGTCGCACAGCTCTGTCAGCGACATGCGCCGCTCCAGCAGCATCCGGTCGAGGGTGACGCGAATTGCCATTGCCAGCGCCCCCTAGATCGTCAGCTTCTGCTCGTCGCGCAGGCGCGTTCCTTCACGGAACACCTCTGACAGGACGAGAAGCGCAATGACGGCGATCCAGGCGCCAATATTCAGGCCGAACTCCGGCTGGATGGAAACACCGCTTTCGACCGGGCGGCCAAACAGGGTGAACATCAGCGCGATCATGCCATGCGCCCCATACCGGATGATCTGGTAGACGGCGATGGCCAGCGCGATAGCGCGCAAATGATCGGCATTTTCGGGCACGAACGGGTCACCCTGGATAAGGGTGACCAGGATGGCGCGCAGCCGGCCGGCAATAAACAGCATGGCAATGATCGCCGCCACGCCGAGCGGCAGGGCGATCACGATATCCAGCTGAAGAAAACGCAAGAATGCTTCGGGCAGTTCGGGGCCCATGCCGAGCACGCGGAACAGGCCGACCGCCATCATGGAAAGCGTGACAAGACTGGCCAGGACCAGAAGGCCCCACAGCACGACAATCGCCACATCCAGAACAATTTTCAGAAGGGATGTCAGAAATCCCGGACTTAACGCGCGCATCCCTGCCCCTTCTGCGACGTCACACCGGGCGCGGTCCTGCCTCCAAGGGGGAAGAGGTCAGTCGCGCCCGGTGGCGTCATGCTGCCTCACGGCGCCGCCTTATGCGACAATCGGTGACAGCGCCGCAGCCATGCCCGCTACGACGGTAGCGACCAGAACCACATTGATGATAGCCGCAAACGGAAAGCGGCGGGTGTTGTTTTCGAGCCTGACCATCTTTGTCTCCTTTGAGATCCAGTGCTATCGATCAACCTTCGGCCTTTGCTCCGGTCTTTTGTTCGCCGGGGCTTTTGCCGTGAGGCAGCGGGGTGTTCCCCTTGCCTCGAAAACACATCTAGCAAGGCCCTCATCGCTTTGCAACAAAAAAATATCGAAAAACGATATGAATTTTTCGAAAGGCGATATGCACGAATGGATGCGCTCACCCTAAATCGCCTTTTCAGGCAGGCTCCGCTTTGGGTTCTGGCGAGCCATAATGCAGGCAAGATCAAGGAGATAGCTGATCTTGTCGCGCCCTTCTCCATCACCGTGAAAGGGGCAGGCGAGATGGGTCTCAATGAGCCCGAAGAGACTGAAAAAACTTTTTCGGGTAATGCGCTCTTGAAGGCGCGGGCCGCCGCACAGGTCAGCGGAGCGGTTGCGCTGGCCGATGATTCCGGTCTGGAGGTGGCGGCGCTCGGCGGGGAGCTTGGAGTATATTCGGCACGCTGGGCCGGGCCGGAAAAAGATTTCCGGCTTGCCATGCAAACGGTTGAAGAAAAGCTTGCCGCATCGGGCAGCGCCGACCGCTCTGCGCGCTTTGTGTGCGTGCTGGCGCTTGTCCACCCGGAGGGAGCTGAACTGGTATTTGAAGGCGAGGTGAGAGGTAATCTGGTCTGGCCGCCGCGCGGAGATCAGGGCTTTGGCTACGATCCGGTGTTTGTGGCGCGAGGCGAAACGCGCACCTTTGCCCAGATGAACCAGAGCGAAAAGAAGGCGCTGAGCCACCGGGCTGACGCCTTTCGCAAGCTGACAGACGCGGTGTTCAGCGCGTGAACCCGGCACACTGCGCGCCGCTCGGTCTCTATATTCACTGGCCCTATTGCGCCCGGATCTGCCCTTATTGCGATTTCAACGTCTACAAGGCGAAGGGCGCAGACAGCGCCGCCCTGGTGGACGCGCTGCTGGCGGACATGGCCCGCTGGCGGCAGATGACGGGGCCACGGCCCCTTGCCAGCATACATTTTGGCGGCGGCACGCCCTCCCTGATGGCGCCGCGCGACATTGCCCGCGTGCTGGAGATGGCCGACCGGCTTTGGGGGCTGGAGGCGCAGGCAGAGCTGGGGCTGGAAGCCAATCCGGCAGAGCGTGTCCGTCTGGGCGATATTGTGTCTGCCGGGATCAACCGGCTATCGGTTGGCGTGCAGTCACTGGATGATGCAGCGCTGGCACGCCTTGGGCGCGATCATGATGCCCGCGCCGGACTGGAGGCGCTGGATATTGCCCGGTCACTCGTTGCGCGCGTCTCGGCGGACTTGATCTATGCCCGCGAAGGCCAGAGCCTTGAGGAATGGGAGGCGGAGCTTTCCACTATCCTGGCGCTGGGGCTGGATCATGTGTCGGCCTATCAGCTGACCATTGAGGATGGCACGGCCTTCGCCCGGCAAGTGAAGCGCGGCACGCTGGTACCCCCGCCCGAAGACCTCGCCGCCGACATGTTCTGCCTGACCCAGGAACTGACGCAGGCTGCGGGCCTTGAGGCCTACGAAATATCCAATCATGCCAGGGGACGCGACCATCACTCCCGTCATAACCGGCTATACTGGACGGGCGCAGACTGGATCGGGATCGGACCCGGCGCGCACGGCCGCATCGGATCGCACTCGGGCGGCGGGCGGATCGCCCACGCGGCGCCTTTGCGCCCGGCAGACTACATCGCCGGCAGCCAGCAGCCAATTATTGCAGCGCCTGAACGCCTGTCGGCGCTGGAAGAGGCCCAGGAGCGCGTGCTGATGGGCCTGCGTATCACGGAAGGGCTCGACAGGACGCAGCTTTTTGCGCTTACCGGCCGTGATGTCGAGATGAGCGCCGCGAACGGTTTTTCCGCTGACGGGCTGGTGGAATTGCACCCGGCCCGTGTCCGCCTGACCCGCGCCGGCAAGCTGTTTGCCGACCGTATCGCCAATGAGCTGGCACCGGAAAGCTGATCAGGACTCGCCCGGTTCCATATCCGTGGTGGCGGGCTCAAAACGCGCTGGAGCGGGGTCAAGCACCTCGAACTGGCCGTTGCGGATCGTATACAGCGCCAGACCGCGCTCTACCGTGCCATCACTGCGCAGGCGGAACAGGCCATCAACGCCGAGAAAGCCGTTCGGATCCTCGAGAATTCTCCGGTCGATACCCCCTGCATTGGCTGCCATGAGCACAGCCAGCGACGCGGCGTCATAGCCCAGCCCGGCCAGACGCGACGGCCCGTCACCATAGGCGGCTTCATAGGACGTCTCGAAACGGGCGCGCAGCTCCGCATCCGGTCCGGCAAACCAGCCATTGGACAGGGATGGCTCCCGGACGCTTTCGGGATTGCGCCAGAGGCCTGTGCCGACAAATTTCACCAGAAGCGGGTCAATATCGGCAAAAAGCAGCGATGGCGCGAGCATGCGCAGATCATCGCCGCTCGCCGGCAGCATCACGACCTGAAACGCGCCCCCTTCGGACGGCTGCCAGTTCTCACCCGTCATGGTAAGCGCCTGTGCGACGTCGAGCCGGTCAATTCCGGCGCGCGCCAGCCGGCGCGCGGCCTCGCCCATGGAGTCCACTCCGCCGGAATAGATTTCCTCGGCCGTGACCGAGCCGCCATTCTCCGCCGCTGCACGGCGGTAGGCGTCGCTGACCAGCTGGCCATAGGGTGTCGCCGGAGCGATGATCGCGTACCGGCTGGCACCCAGAGAGGACGTGTAGGAGACAACCCTGCGCACTTCCTCCTCGGGCGGGAAGCTCAGCAGGTAGACGCCGTCTCCGGCCACACTGGTATCGGTCGAAAAGGAGATAACCGGCACATTCGCCCGCCGGGCAGTGCCCGATATCGCCCGCACTTCTGCAGCCAGAAGCGGGCCGATAATCATGTCCGCACCGTCAGCAATGGCGGCTTCGGCGGCCGCCTCGGCGCCACGCGCGGTGCCCTCGGTATCTTTCGGCAAGAGGACGACATTGTCTACGCCGCGTTCGAAGAGAGCCAGCTCGGCAGCGCGTAACAAATGGCCCGCCTCGGACCGCAAGGCGCTGGCAGACCCGGAGAAGGGCAGCACAACACCGACGCGCACCAGCTCCATGCCTTCCAGATGCGCCGGTGTGAATGCCAGGCGTTCGGGGCTCATCTCGACACCCAGCACGGCCGGTTCGGGCGGAGCGCCGACGACCGGCGCGCCAGTGCCTTGCGACACATCCGGCCCCGGACCGCTACTGGTGGCCGTGCAGGCTGACAGGGCGAGGGTGGCCGCCGCAATCAGGGCGGCGAGCCTTGAAAGTCCGGCTATTGGCACCAGAGCCCGCGTGGGCAACACTGCATTCATCATGGGTCGTGTCCTCATCACCGCCGCAAACCGCAGTCTGTCCCGGCCGGGCTGCGACCGAAGCTACCGGCGCGGCCCGTCAGGGGCAACTGCGCGCATGACGAAACTGGCTTCCGGACGCACGCCATGACACGCGCCGCCCGCAGACAGGCCGAACGGCAAGGCCGGCGCGGCGAGTGGCTGGCAATAGCCTATCTGGCGCTGACGGGCTGGAAGATCATCGCACGGCGCGTGAAAACCCCCCTGGGCGAAATCGACATCATCGCGAAGCGGCACAAAACACTGGCCTTCATGGAAGTGAAATGGCGCGCGTCAGAACGGGCCGCGCTGGAAGCCTTTCAACCGCGCCAGCAGGCGCGCCTGATGCGGGCCGCGGCCCTGTGGCGGTCGCGCCGCACGGGCCTGAACGCGCTGGCAACCCGGTTTGACCTGATTTGCGTCACCCCCGGACGGCTCCCAAAGCACGTCAAAGGCGTGCTCAGCGCCGACTCCGGGCCGGAAAACCATCTGATATAGAAGGGCTTTGGCAAAAAGTTAACGTGACACCTTGACGTGGAGAGTCGATGTGTTCTTATCTTGTTCCTGTTTTATGCCCGCCTGTTCACGGCATCTGTGGATAAGTGACAAGCAGGCAATCGGCACGCTGATAATGTTCAGTGAGCATATTTAGTGGGAGCAGGCATGAGCGCATTTACCCATTCTGCCTCATTTGAAGGCGCGGATGCCCGGCTGGTCGATGTGCAGGTGCAAATCGCGGGAGGCACCCCGGCTTTCAGTGTCGTGGGACTGGCGGACAAGGCGGTGGCCGAGAGCCGGGAGCGCGTGCGTGCCGCCTTCGCGGCCATCGGCCTGTCGCTGCCCGGTCAGCGGCTTATCGTCAACCTCGCCCCCGCTGACCGGCCCAAGGAGGGGGCGCATTTCGACCTTCCGATCGCCATCGGCATTTTGATTGCCATGGGGGTGCTGCCGCCCGAAGCGGGATCGGAATATCTCGCAATGGGAGAGCTCGGCCTTGACGGGTCCATATCGGCTGCTCCCGGCGCGCTGCCGGCCGCTATGCTGGCGGTAGAGCGCGCGACAGGGTTCATCTGTGCAAGGGATAGCGGTCCGGAGGCGGCCTGGGCGGGCGGGGATCTCGCCATTCTGGCCCCCGGCTCGCTGATCCAGCTCGTGAACCACTTCAAGGGCGGGCAGGCGCTGACCCGGCCACAGCCAGGCGATCTGGTCGAAGGCCCGCGCTTCAAGGACATGCGTGATGTGCGCGGTCAGGAAACGGCCAAGCGGGCGCTGGAGATCGCGGCGGCGGGCGGACACAATATACTGTTCATCGGCCCGCCAGGATCGGGCAAATCGATGCTGGCCGAGCGCGCGCCCGGCCTGCTCCCGCCGCTGTCAGCCAAGGAATTGCTCGAAATCTCCATGATCCAGTCGGTGGCCGGCTTGCTTGAGCGCGGCCAGCTCAGCCGGGTCAGGCCCTTCCGTGCTCCGCACCATTCAGCGTCCATGGCTGCGATGGTGGGTGGCGGAACACGCGTCCGGCCGGGTGAAGCATCGCTGGCGCATAATGGCGTTCTGTTTCTCGATGAGTTGCCCGAGTTTCATCCCCAGGTCCTCGATTCGCTACGCCAGCCGCTTGAGACTGGCGAGATCGCTGTCGCACGCGCCAATGCACGCATCACCTTTCCAGCCCGCTTCCAGCTGATCGCGGCCATGAATCCGTGCCGGTGCGGCTGGGCAGGCGCAGACGGGCGCACCTGCGCGCGGGGCAAGAATTGCGCAGACAGCTATCAGGCGCGCATTTCGGGGCCCATGCTCGACCGGATCGATCTGCAGATCGAAGTGCCGCCGGTTACCCCCGCCGATCTGGCCTTGCCGCCGGCATCGGAAGGCACGGCGCAGATCGCCGCCCGGATCGCCAGGGCGCGCGAGGTTCAGGAGGCGCGCGGCGGGCTCAATGCCCGGCTGTCCGGCGAAGCGCTGGACACCATTACCGAGCCGGACGCAGCCGGACGCGAGCTGTTATCGCGTGCGGCGGAGGCAATGGGGCTGACGGCGCGCAGCTATCACCGGGTTTTGCGCACGGCACGTACCATCGCCGACCTCGACGGCGTGGACGGCATCCGCCGCATTCACATCGCAGAGGCCTTGAGCGCGCGGCGCAACACCCGTCCACCCGGACAGGCTGCTGTCTGGCCGCCGGCCACCGCAAACAGCGAAAAATCACCTGCGCGCTCGACGCTTCGTTAACCCGCACCGCGTTAGCGTCCCGCCATGACTGCGGCTGCACCCTCTCCCTCCACTGCCCTGCCTCCGGCCGATACGCCCGGGACAGAAGGCGGTGCCATCGCCAGCGGCGCAAACCTGCCGCTGCGGGCGATCTTCGATGCGATGGGCGAACTGGTCATTGTGCGCGACAAGGATGGACGGCTGAGCGACGTGAATGGCGCGTTCCTGCGCGCGTTCGGCGGCGCGCGCGAGGACTGGATCGGCCGCTGGTTTGCCGTGGCACCCGCCTTTGGCGAGAACGCCTCACACCGGCGCTATGATGTCGCCATGCGCACCCGCACCGGGCCCGTCTGGATCGAATGGTCTGAAACACTTGTCACTGACGGTTCGATTGTCGCGGTCGGGCGCGATGTCACCGAACAGCGCAGCCTTGTCGAGCGCGAAAGCGAAGCAGCGCGTGGCAAGGGGGTGTTCTTTGCCGCGGTCACCCACGAATTGCGAACACCCTTGTCCGGTGCGCTGGGTACGGCGCGGCTTCTGGAAGATACCGGCCTGAAACCCGATCAGGCGGCCTATGTCGCGGCGCTGAAAGCCAGCGCCAGCCATGCGCTCAATCTCATTGACGACATTCTCGACCTGTCCCGGCTGGAAGCGGGCAAGATGGAGCTGCGTCCCGAGCCGGTCGATCCGGCCCGCCTAGTCGAGGAGGTGTGCGAGCTTCTGTCGGAGAAGGCTGCCGAGAAGGGACTCGCCCTCGCCCACGCGCAAGGCCCAGGTGTGCCCGCCCAGATCCGGGCAGATCCGGCGCGGCTTAAACAGATCCTCTTCAATCTAGCCGGAAATGCCGTGAAATTCACGCGCGAAGGCGGCGTTCTGATCACGCTGGAGGCCGAGGGCGAAAATCTGCGCCTGTCGGTGCGCGACACCGGCCCTGGCATAAGCGCCGGTGACCAGTCACGCCTGTTCGAACAGTTCGAGCGCGGCGCAGCGGAGCGGGAAAACTCGGCACCGGGCGCCGGTCTCGGCCTTGCCATGGTCAAACGCCTCGCCGAAGCCATGGACGGCGATGTGGGTATCCGCTCACAGCGCGGCGAAGGGGCACTGTTCTGGTTCAGCTTTGCGCCCGAAGTCCTGCAGCGCGCGCCCGTCCACCGGCCCCTGTCGGGGCGCCGTGTCCTCATTGCCACGCCTTGTAACATTGAATCCGACGCTCTGATCCTGCACGCCGAAACGCTCGGCGCCTGGGCTGAAAGCTGCAGCAATCAGGGGCAGCTGGTCGCGCGCGCACAAGCGGTGAGGCCCGACATCGTCATCCTCGATGACCGCTGGAGCGAGGATGCCTCCGCGCTGTCGGCGACAGGCTGTGCGGGCCGCATTCTGGTCCTTGCCCGGCCGCGCACCAAGAACCGGTATGCGGGCGCCGATCGCCCGGCCGGGATCGATGGCTGGCTGGTTGCCCCTGTGCGCGCCAGCTCTCTGGCACGCTTTGCGCTGGGCAAGAGTTCTGGCGATGAAGTGCGCGAGGATGACACCAGCGGCCCGGTGCTGGCGGGTTACCGGATCCTGCTGGCCGAAGATGACCCGGTGAATGCGCTTATCGCGCGGACTCTGCTTTCACGGCTGGGCGCAACCGTGGTGATGGCCCATACCGGCCGCGAAGCGCTGCTGGAAGCCTCACAGGGCGGGCTGGACGCCGTATTGCTGGACTTGCGCATGCCCGAGCTCGATGGCCGTGATGCAGCGGCGCGCATTCGTGCCTTGCCGGGTGAACCGGGCGCGGTGCCGCTTGTCGCCCTGACGGCCAATGCGACCGAGGCCGACCGCGATGCCTGCCTGGCCGCCGGCATGGACGCCTTCCTTGCCAAGCCGGTTGATCCTGAAGAGCTCGCGCACGTCCTATCCGGCTTGTGCGGCGGACAAAACCGCGCAAGGCTGAGCGCCTGAACAGACGGAGCCTGCCCGCGACCATGACTGACACGCCCTCCCCCGCAGTTCAGGTTGAGAATCCGCCCGGACCCAAACGTCAGACGTGGCGCGATGTCCTGGCCTCGCTAACCAATCCGCGCGTTCTGGCCATGCTGGCGCTGGGCTTTTCCGCCGGGCTTCCCTTCCTGCTTACCGGCAACACGCTGGGCGCCTGGCTGCGGGCGGAGGGCACAACACTCGCGGCCATCGGTTTCATCTCCTGGGTCGGGCTTGCATATTCGTTTAAATTTCTCTGGGCGCCCCTCCTCGACCGGGTGAAGCTGCCTTTGATCGGCCACCTGGGCAAACGCAAGAGCTGGATACTCCTCTCGCAGGGCGGGGTGATCGCAGGCCTACTGGCCATGACCGCAGTTGGACCGGGCGGGGGGCTCGTCCTGTTTGGCGCGTTCGCGCTGCTGGTAGCGTTCTCGTCCGCCACCCAGGACGTAGCAATAGACGCCTGGCGGATCGAGGTCAGCGAGAGCCACGAGGAACTCGGCCTGATGAGCGCGGCTTATCAGCTCGGTTACCGCGTATCGCTGCTTATAACTAACGCCTTTATCTTCAACATCGCCGCGCGTACTGGCTGGGAAATCTCCTATGTCATAATGGCCGCCTTGATGGGTCTTGGCGTGATCGCCGCGCTGGTCGCAGCCGAGCCGAATGCTCAGCGCTCAGCGGTCGCGGGCGATGTCCCGGTTGCACCGCTGACGCCAATCTGGACGCCGCGCGGGCTGTACGAGGCGATAGCCGGCCCCTTCATAGAGTTCTTCAAGGCTCATGGTGGCAAGGCGATCCTGCTGCTCGCTGCGATCAGCCTGTATCGGCTACCCGATTTCGTGATGGGACCGATGGTCAACCCATTCTACACTGATCTCGGCCTGTCGCGCGACGCGATCGGCGCAATGCGCGCCTCTGTGGGGCTATGGACAACACTGGCGGGCGTGGCGGCGGGCGGGTTCTGCGCTGTGCGGCTTGGATTTGTGCGCACGCTGTTATTCGGTGCGTTCCTCGCCCCTGCCTCCAATCTCGGGCTTACCCTGATGGCAGTGGACGGTACGGCAAGCCTTGGCGTTTTTGCTTTCGCGCTGGGGCTCGAGAATTTCTCCGAAGGTTTTGCAGGTACCGCCCTCATCGCGTGGATGTCGAGCCTTACGACGTTTGGCTACGCCGCCACCCAGTACGCCCTGTTGTCCAGCTTCTACACGATACTGGGCAAAGTGCTCAAAGGCTTCAGCGGAGTGACGGTGGAGTGGCTGGAGAGCATCGCCGGGCTTCTGCCCGCCTATGGCATATTCTTCGCGCTGACAGCTGCGATAGGGATTCCGGCCTTGTTCGTCACCCGATGGGCGGCGCGTGTTCATGCGACCCCGCCGGCCGACAAAATTCCGGGTTAGCCCGACAGATCATGCGCGGCCAAGGCGGCCAGTGTGAGAATGTCGGACACGCCCGCGCCCAGCCTTGCGATCTGCACCGGCTTTTCCAGACCTACCAGCATCGGCCCCAGAACCGTCGCCCCGCCAGCGGCGCGCAACAGCTTGGTGGAGATGGAGGCGGAGTGGATGGCCGGCATGATCAGCACATTGGCCGGGCCGGTCAGGCGCGAGAACGGGTAGAGCCGGGTATGGTCGGGGTCGAGCGCCACATCGGCGTTCATCTCGCCCTCGTATTCGAAATCTGGATGGCGCGCGTCGAGCAGCCGCACCGCCTCCTGTATCTTTTCTGACCGTTCGCCGGCCGGATTGCCGAAGGTGGAATAGGAGAGCAGCGCCACGCGCGGCTCCACACCGAAACGGCGCGCCGCTGCCGCCGCTTCACACGCCATGTCCGCCATGGCCTCAGCGCTCGGAAACTCGGTGACATTGGTGTCAGCAATGAAAAGTGTGCGCCCGCGTGACAGCACAAGCGACATGCCCATCACCCGCTCGCCGGGCCGCGGGTCCAGCGCCATCTGCACATCTGCCAGGGCTTGGGCGTAATTGCGCGTGGTGCCGGTAACCAGCCCGTGCGCATCGCCCAGCGCGACCATGCAGGCGGCAAAGACATTGCGGTCATTATTGACCATGCGCTGCACGTCGCGTTTCAGATAGCCCTGCCTCTGCAAGCGCCGGAACAGCCAGTCGGCATAGACCGCGTTGTGATCGGACAGGCGGGCATTGACGATCTCGATCCCGTCTTCGGGCACGCCGACAAGGCGCATATTGGCTTTCGTGGTCTCCTCGCGGCCCACCAGTACGGCCTTTCCCAGCCCTTGGGTCTGGAAGGCGTGCGCGGCGCGGATCACCGTCGGCTCCTCGCCTTCGGCGAAGACGATGGTCTTACGGTCGGCGGCACGCACCTCCTCATGCAGGCCTTGCAAAATGGCGGCGGTTGGATCGAGGCGGCGGGCGAGTGCGGCCTTGTAGGCCTCCATATCGGCAATCGGACGGCGGGCGACACCGGAATCCATAGCGGCCTGCGCCACATAGGGCGGCACATGGCTGATCAGGCGCGGGTCAAACGGGGCCGGAATGATATAATCCTTGCCAAAACTTGGCCGTGATCCGTGGTAGGCTGCGGCCACTTCATCAGGCACGTCCTCGCGCGCCAGCTCGGCCAGCGCGCGGGCGGCAGCGACCTTCATATCCTCGTTGATGGTGCGCGCGCGGACATCCAGCGCGCCGCGGAATATGTAGGGAAAGCCCAGCACATTGTTGACCTGATTGGGATAATCGGACCGTCCTGTCGCCATTATCGCGTCAGAGCGCGCCTCGCGCACTTCCTCGGGCGTGATCTCCGGGTCAGGATTGGCCATCGCGAAGATGATCGGATCGGCGGCCATGGATCTGACCATTGCCTTGGTCACCGCGCCCTTCACCGACAGCCCGATAAAGCAGTCCGCCCCGTCCAGCGCCTCTTCGAGCGTGCGCTTGTCGGTCTGCGCGGCGTGGGCCGATTTCCACTGGTTCATGCCGTTCTGGCGGCCCTTGTAGATGACGCCGCGCGTGTCACACAGAAGGGCGTTGTCATGGGCGACACCCATGGACTTGATCAGCTCCAACACGGCAATGCCAGCCGCGCCCGCCCCGTTCACGACGACCTTGAGGTCCTTGATGTTCCGCCCCGACAGCTCGCAGGCATTGATGATGCCCGCGGCAGTAATGATCGCGGTGCCGTGCTGGTCATCGTGAAAGACAGGGATATCGAGCAGCTCGCGCAGGCGCTCCTCGATGATGAAGCATTCCGGCCCCTTGATGTCTTCCAGATTGATGCCGCCAAACGTGTTGCCGAAGCGGCGCACGCATTCAACAAAGGCTTCCGGGTCGTTTTCCTCCACCTCGATATCAATGGCATCAATATCGGCAAAACGCTTGAACAGCACCGCCTTGCCTTCCATTACCGGCTTTGACGCGGCAGGACCCAGATCACCCAGCCCCAGTATCGCCGTGCCATTGGAGATAACGGCGACGAAATTGCCCTTGGAGGTGTAGTCATAGACCGCATCCGGGTCGGCATGGATCGCCTTTACGGGCGCGGCGACGCCGGGCGAATAGGCCAGCGAGAGATCGCGCTGGGTCGCCATCGGCTTGGTGGCGCGCAACGCAATCTTGCCCGCAGGTGCCTGCCTGTGAAAGGCCAGGGCTTCTTCATCGTCCACGCGCGGCTTGCGGTCGGTCATGAGAGGTCCGTCATCTGGGTCCGGGGCTGGGCTCTTCACAAGCCTAGACGGTCATCGCCTGACAGTGAAAGCCTCTTTAGCCAGCGCAAGAACCGCACGCAGACCGCCCGCCTCTGGCCTCGCCCCTTGCGGGCGGCAGGCGGAAAGTTAATTTGCCGCCATGAGCCCGGACGCCAGCGCCCCATCCGATATCGCCAGCCGCACCTTTCCCAGCGCGGACGGGGCTACGCCGATGATGGCGCAGTTCCTCAGCCTCCGGGCGCAAGTGCCTGCAGAAGCGCTGCTTTTTTACCGGATGGGCGATTTCTACGAGCTCTTCTTTGACGATGCCGTGCGCGCGGCAGCCGCGCTCGACATCACCCTGACAAAGCGCGGCGAGCATCAGGGCGAGCCGATCGCGATGTGCGGCGTGCCGGTTCATAACGCGCAAGTGTATCTCTCCCGGCTGATCCGGGCCGGTTTCAAAGTGGCCATTGGCGAACAGGTGGAAGACCCGGCCGAGGCGAAAAAACGCGGGTCCAAATCGGTAGTGGAGCGGGCCATTACCCGCATCGTCACACCGGGAACCTTGAGCGAGGATGATCTTCTCGACGCGCGCCAGTCGAACCGGCTGGCGGCGCTGGCGCGCGGTGCGGCGGGCGATCTGGCGCTGGCTTTTGCCGATATTTCCGATGGCAGTTTCGGCTCCGTGCGGCTTGAGGCGGGTGATATCGAGGCCGAGCTGGCGGCCCTGCACCCGGCCGAATTGCTGGTGCTGGACGATGATGCCCGCACACTCGCGCCCGTCTTGCCCGGAACCACAATCACGGCCCGCCCGAAGGCCAAGTTTGAAGCCGGGTCCGCCGAGCGCCGCCTGAAGGCGCATTTCGGCGCGGCCAGCCTAGACGGATTTGGTGATTTTTCGAAGGCGGAGCTCGGTGCGCTCGGCTGCCTTCTGGATTATCTGGAGCTCTCGCAAGCGGGCGCGGCGCCCAAGCTGGCCCCGCCGCGCCATTTTGAAGCGGGCGGATGGCTCGCCATCGACCCGGCGGCGCGCGCAAGTCTGGAAATCGAACGCACCTTGCAGGGCCAGCGCAAGGGCTCGCTACTCGACGCGATAGACTGCACGGTTACCGCGCCGGGCGCGCGCTTGCTGGCCGAACAGCTGTCGCGTCCGTCTGCGCATCGCAACGAGATCGAAGCGCGCCTCGATGCGGTGGAATACCTCCATGACAATGCGCCCTTGCGTGACCGTTTGCGCGATTGCCTGAAAAGTGCCGGTGATCCCGCGCGCGCGCTGTCGCGCCTGTGTCTGGAACGCGGCGGGCCACGCGACCTGCTGGCGCTCGCGCGCGCATTGAAAGAAGGCGAGCGGATCAATGCGGCTTTTGCCCGCACAGGCTCGGACACGCCGCCTGCAGCCCTTTCGGGCGCGTTGGAAGCGCTGTCGCTGAGCGCCCGGCCAGACCTTGCAAAGCTGGTAGAGGACGTCTCTCGCGCGCTTGTCGACGAGCCACCCCTGTTTGCACGTGAGGGCGGATTCGTGGCCGGGGGGTGGGATCCGGCGCTGGACGAGCTGCGCACGCTGAAAGACCAGTCGCGGCGCGTGGTGGCGGGCTTGCAGAAAACCTATGCCGACCAGACCGGCATTGCGGGCCTGAAGATCAAGCACAATCATGTTCTGGGATATTTCATCGAGGTGAGCGCGCGCCATGGCGACGCGATGATGGGCGTGGAGCCCTTCATTCACCGCCAGACCATGGCCAATGCGGTGCGCTTTGCCACGCCGGAGCTGGGCGAGCTGGAATCGAAGATCGCCTCCGCGGCCTCGCGCGCCATCGCGCTGGAGCTGGAGATTTTCGCCCGCTTTCGCGACCGCGTGGAGGGTCTGGCCGAAGCGGTCCGCGCGGCGGGCGAGGCACTGGCGGCGCTGGACGTGTGGGCGGGAGCCGCGCACTGGGCGGTCGAAGCAGGGGCCTGCCGGCCCCGCTTTACCGATGGCAAGGACCTGATCATTGAAGCGGGCCGTCATCCGGTGGTCGAACGGGCGCTGGCCCGGACCGGTGAGGCGCGTTTCACGCCCAATGACTGCCAGCTTGATGGCAAGGGGGCAGCGGCGCACCGGCTGCTGCTGGTCACCGGGCCGAACATGGCTGGCAAATCAACCTTCCTGCGCCAGACAGCGATTATCGTCATCATGGCCCAGGCCGGGCTTTTCGTTCCCGCACGAACGGTCACACTGGGTCTGGTTGACCGGCTTTTCTCGCGCGTGGGCGCGGCGGATGATCTGGCGCGCGGGCGCTCCACCTTTATGGCGGAGATGATCGAGACGGCCGCCATACTCAATCAGGCGACACCGAAAAGCCTGGTCATACTCGACGAGATCGGGCGTGGCACCTCGACCTGGGACGGTCTGTCCATTGCCTGGGCGACCGTGGAACATCTGCATGCGGTCAATCGCTGCCGCGCGCTGTTTGCCACGCACTACCACGAGCTGACCCGCCTCGCCGATGAGCTGGACGGGACCGGCAATGTGTCCCTGAAAGCGCGCGAGTGGAAGGGCGAGCTGGTCTTCCTGCACGAAGTGGGCAGCGGTCCAGCCGACCGTTCGTACGGGGTAGAGGTGGCCAAGCGGGCGGGCTTGCCCGAGGCGGCGGTGCGCCGGGCGCAATCCATACTCTCAAAACTGGAATCCGATGGCAGCCCGGCTGCGGCGCTGGCCGAGCTGCCGCTATTTTCTACCCAAGCACCAACCGCACCACCCAAACCATCCAAAGCACTGGAGCGGCTCAGATCCATCGATCCGGACGCGCTGACACCGCGCGAGGCGCTTGAAGCGCTCTACGCGCTTAAAAGTCTGGCAAGCGAGAGCTGACCGGACACGGCTGACACGAATTTGCCAACAGGAGGCGCAGGCCATGAACTGGGCGCTGAGCATCGACAAGACCGACATCACCCGCGCCGCCATCGCGCAAGCCGCGCCACGCGCACTGGCGGCTGGTGAGGCGCGTCTGGCCATTCACCGGTTTGCCCTGACCGCCAATAATATCACCTATGCGGCCTTTGGCGAGGCAATGGGATACTGGCGCTTCTTCCCCGGCGAGGACGGTCACGGCCGCCTGCCGGTCTGGGGGTTTGCCCAGGTGGCGCACAGCCGGGCCGAGGGCCTGAGCGTGGGTGAACGGGTCTACGGATATCTGCCTGCCGCAAGCGAGCTGATCGTCACGCCGGGCAAGGTCCGGCCAGAAAGCTTTGTCGATGCCGCCCCCCACCGCGCCGGCCTGCCAGCGGTCTATAACCGGTATGTGCGCTGCGCAGCCGACCCGGCCTATGACCCGGGGCTGGAGCCTGCGCAGATGGTGTTACAGCCCTTGTTCCTGACCTCGTTCCTGATCGACGCGTATTTGCGCGACAGTGAATTTTCCGGCGCCCGGAGCATTATCCTCACCAGCGCGTCGAGCAAGACCGCGCTGGCCCTAGCCTTCCTGCTCAAGCGCGCCCGGCCGGAGGGCCTGTGCATCGAAGCGCTGACCTCCGCGCGCAACGCCGCCTTCGTGAAGGCCAGCGCGCTCTACGATGATGTCATCGCCTATGACAATATCGCAGGCTTGGACGCCGGACCCGCCCGGCTGATTGTCGATTTTGCCGGGGCGGCGGAAGTAAACCGTGCGCTGCATGAGCACCTGGGCACCAATCTGAAAGCCAATATCCGTGTCGGCGGAGCGCATTGGGATGATAGCGCGCCCGCACAGGGTCTGCCCGGCCCGAAGCCGGCCTTCTTCTTTGCACCAGACCATGCCCGCGACCGGATCGCGGAGTGGGGCCCGGAGGGCTTTTCCAGGCGGCAGGGCGAAGCGTGGTCGGCTTTTGTCGCTGCGGCGGACGATCTTCTGACCTGGCGCAGCCTGACCGGCGAAGCAGAAGCCCTCAACGCCTACCAGGCTCTGGTGCGCGGCGATGTCGCCGCTCGTGATGCATTGCTGGTTGAGGTGGATGCGTCCTAGCGCGCCACCTCGAAACGCGCCTCTACCTCGCGTGTGCCGGCCGGGCAAGCAATTTCGAGTGTGAAGCGCGGCGTCATTTCACCGTATCGCGTACTCATCCAGCCTTGGAGGGGCTCGCGATTGCCATGATGCAGGCGCGCCCGGCAGGCCGGATCAGCGGTAACGTCGATCACAGGCGTGTCCGGGCCGGATAGTACCCGCAGACCGCCAGCCTGATTTTGCGACACGTCCACACCCGGTGCGAAGTGGAACCACTGGCTGAAACCACCCCTGTGCTCCACACGGTCGCGGACCACAAGGCTTTCATTGGCGCGATAATGTAGCTCGCGGGCATGGCGCGACGGTGCGCCAGGAGGGTCATAGGCACCCGCAAGGACAATGGCTCCCTCATCCTGCCGGGGGTCATGCGTGCAGGCCCCCGGAAACGGTCCGCCGCCATCGGGCTCATGTGGCTCTCTGCCATCAAAGCTGATCGTGTTGTGCGCGGCGCGCGACAGGACAAAGGCACGGTTTTCATCAGCTGTGTAGCCATACTTGCCGCTGTCCGCGAGGATCAGCCGGCCAAACGCCCACCATTCAAAGCTAAGCTCATCGGGGTGTTTGTGGATCGTGGAATGCCATCCACAGGTCATGAACAGGGAATGGGGTTCGGCAGCGCCGCGCGGTGAACGGGCGATCGCATAGCCAGCCTCATCAAAATGGCGCACCAGAAGGCAGTTCCTCTCACCCTCATCAAGGCAGATATCGGCGGTATCAGGCAGTTGCGAGTGATCGCGCTCACGCAATGTTCGCTCGCTATCGCCAATACCGGGCTGGCGTCCATCGGCATGCAGCAGAAATGGCGCTGCGGCGCGAGCGCGGGCCAGACCGGCATCGAAACGGCTTTGTGCATACCATCCGGTGGACGCTGCGCGTTCGAACACGCTCATCGCAAACCAGTGATAATCCGGGGAATGCTCGGCATGGACGCCGTCGGCGAGAAACTGAGCGCTGAACAGTTCGTCCATGCGGTGTGATGCCAGAGTGCGGCCTTGCCTACACTCGGAAAGCTCGCCGAGCGTCTGGCACAGGGCCATCAGGCCGTGGGCCGCGAAAATACCGTGATTATCATCGGGTATGAAGTCTGGGCGTGTCAGGATTTCACCATGAGCACGGGCTAGCTGGATGAGATCGCTCCAGGCCTCACCGCTGATTTCCGCCCGGCCCGAGCGGGCCTCACGCACCAAATAGGCCAGCATTGACGCCCGCAATCCCGTTGCCATGTCCTGCCAGCTCAGCGGCGTATGCCCGGTCTCGTGCCAAGACTTCCAGTCGCGCGCTATGTCGACCGCCCGGTCGAAATAAGCCTGATCGTGATCGCGCGCATGCCGGTCAGCCAGCGGGTTGAGCATTCGCCAAGCATGAAGCTGGAACCGCCAGTTGATATCGCCAAACGGGTCCGCCTCCCAGTCGAGGGGAAGGGCGTAACGCCATTCCGGCAGATCGCTGCGCGGCTGGAAAACCTGATCAAGTGCGCGCTCGCGCCCCGCCTGGTTCGAAGAAATCATCACGGCAACAGGGTCAAGGACGGGCGCGTCAGGCTGGTCTCCTGGAAATGCCGGAAGAACGATGTCCTCTTGCAGGGATGGCGGCACGGGCGCGCGCGAGGGTGCTCCGCACGCAGTTGCCGACACCACGAGCACGGCCAGCATGTTTTGCCATTTCATTCGCACAATCCCTGTTCCGGGCCGGGACCGGAATCTTGCACACGCCAGCCACGCACGAAAGGCAAAGTCCGCCAACTTGCATTTGAAACATATCGCACGAAAGGATGGCTGACGGCGCGCCGGCAATAGCGTAAGACGCTGCACCATGCGCCTTTCTGCCCTTCCCGCTTCGCTTGATGGCCTGCGCCTGCGCGCAGAGCTTGCCGCTGCCACCCGTGAGGGCTGGGAGCATCCCGCCTCGCGTCAGGCCGGGATCGGGCGCCTGAAGAAATTTATCGCCGCAGGACGCCTGCATGCCGCCAGCAAGCTGTCGGGCAATACGGGCGGGCTGGAGGCGGCGCGCGCGCTTTCCGGGGTGATGAATGCGGCCGTGCGCGCGCTGTTTGATTCGGTGGCCACCGATTTTGACGATGCGGGCGCGACGGCGCCGGGCCTTGCCGTATGCGCGCTGGGCGGCTGGGGCGCCGGAGAGCTGGCCCCGCAATCGGATATCGACCTTCTCCTCGTCACCGGCACACCGCCGCGAGAAGGGGCCGGAGCGATAGCAGAGCGCATGCTTTATGTGCTGTGGGACTGCGGACTGAATATTGGCGGAGGCGCGATCCGCACGGTCGATGAGGCGCTGGCGCTGGCGGCAGATGACGTGTCGGAACGCACCGCGCTTCTGGATCTGAGGCTGGTCTCCGGCGATGAGCGCCTGGTCAGCACGCTGCGCCTGAAATTTGACCGCGCCCACCGCACCCGCACCGCGATGGCCGGCTTCATCGCTGCCAAGCTGAGCGAACGGGATACCCGCGTCGACCGGCAGGGCGACAGCCGATATGCCGTCGAGCCGAATATCAAGGATGGCAAGGGCGCCTTGCGCGACTTGCAGACCTTGCGCTGGCTGGCGCAGGTGCTCTACGGCAATGACGCCATGGAGCGCTGGGTCGCAAGTGGGCTTTTGACCGTTCAGGACGTGGAGCGGTACTTGCGCGCCGAGGATTTCTTCTGGACGGCACGCTTTCACCTGCACACGCTCAATGGCCGCAAGGATGACCGGCTGACCTTTGACACCCAGCCGGAAATTTCCGGCCTGATGGGGTATGCCGACAGCGAGGAAACGCTGGGTGTCGAGGATTTCATGCGCGACTATTTCCGCCGCGCCATTGATGTCGGCGCGCTGACCCGGCTTGTCTGCGCCAAGCTGGAAGCTGACGAGCTGAAAGATCCGCCCTCCGGCATCGGCCGTTTTCTGCCCGCCGACGGCAATCAGAAGGGCGATGCCGCGCTGGAAGAGGCCGGGTTTACCGTGCGCTCGGGCCGCCTCGCCTTTGCCGACCCGGCGCGCGTGGAGGAAGACCCGGTCCTGATGCTGACCCTGTTCGAAATGGCCGCTGCGCGCCATCTCGACCTGCATCCCGATGCGGTAGCGCTTGTGTCGCGGTCCTTGCGTCTGGTCGATGACAGTTTCCGCTGTGACACCCGTGCTGCACGCAGCTTCTTTGCTACCTTGCTGGAATCCGATGATCCGCGCATCACGCTGCGCGCAATGACCGAGGCGGGTCTTCTGGGCGCCTATATTCCCGAATTTGGCGATATTGTCGCGCGCACCCAGTTTAACATGTATCACCACTTTACCGTGGACGAGCACACGCTGAACGCGCTGGGCCTGCTGCGCGAAATCGAGCAGGGCAAGCTGGCCGGCGATCATCCGCTGGCAACGCGCATCTTCCCCCACATCGCTCACCGCCGGGCGCTGCACCTGGCGGTCCTGTTGCATGATACCGGCAAGGGCAGTGGTGATCAGTGCATTGAAGGTGCCCAGCGCGCACGCATCGCTTGCGACCGGCTGGGTATTGACGAGGCCGAGACCGCTCTGGTCGCCTGGCTGATCGCCAACCATCTTGAAATGAGCGATGCCGCCCAGCGCCGTGACCTGTCCGACCCGCGCACCGTGCTCGATTTTGCCGGGCGCGTGGCCAATATGGAAAGGCTGCGGCTTCTGACTGTGCTGACCGTGGTCGATATCCGCGCCGTCGGGCCGGGTGTCTGGAATGGCTGGAAGGCCCAGCTGCTGCGCGATCTCTACGAAGCCACAGCCGCCGTGCTGGCAGGCGGCGAGCGCGCAGACGAGGACGAGGCCCGCGCACGGCTTCATGCCCGCGCTGATCGCGCCCGCAATCTGTTCCGCACCGAGATGGAGCGGATTGATCCGGAGTTCGCTGGCCGGTGGATAGCCAGCCTTGATGACAGCTACTGGCTGTCCTTTGCCGAAAGCGACCGGCTGCGCCACGCCGCCTTTGTGCGTGCAGCAGAGGCAAACGGGCGCGGCGTGGCATGCGGGGTCAGGGTTGACCGGCGCCGTTCTGCTGCCGAAGTGCTGATACTGGCGCCGGACCGCGACGGGCTGTTTGCCGATATTGCCGGTGCGCTGGCGCTGGCCGGGGCGAATGTGGTGGGCGCGCAGGTTGCCACCACGACCGGCGGTATCGCTTTTGATGTGTTCTATGTTCAGGAGCTGGGCGGCAAACCCTATGGCTGGTCTGACCTGTCCGCGCTGGACCGGCTGCGCGCCCATGTCGACAGCGCGGCCCGCCATGGTCTGAAAGAGGAATCGGTGATCCCGGCCCGGCGTGTCGCGCGGCGCGAAGCAGCGTTCACCGTCAGCCCCTATGTGAATCTGGAAGGACAGGCCGCAGACGGCGCGCTCGTGATCGAGGCGTCAGGGCGCGACCGGCCGGGCCTGTTGCACGATCTGGCGCGCGCGATCACCGATCTGGGCTTTTCCATTCAGGCCGCCCGGATTGATGGCTATGGCGAACGTGCCGTCGATGTCTTCTATGTCACCGAACAAGGCGAGAAGATCTGCGATCCGCAAAAGGAAAAGCAGATCGCCACAGCCCTGATGCGCGTGCTTGGACCCGGCGAGGTCGATTCCAGCGGCGCCCCGGAACGCCAGCGCGCAGAATCCAGCATAGGACGCTGACCTTATGCGATTATTGCGCAATCTGGGTGTGATCAGCATTCTCACACTGCTCAGCCGGATTGCCGGGCTGGCCCGTGAAATCCTCACCGCCGCACGACTGGGCGCCGGACCCATCGCCGACACATTCTTCCAGGCGATGACCATACCCAACACCTTCCGGCGCGTGCTGGCAGAAGGCGCGTTCAATGCCGCCTTCGTACCCCTCTATGCGCGCGAGCTGGAAGACAAGGACCGGGCCGAAGCCGACCGGTTCGCCTCCGAGGCGCTCTCCTTCATGGCAACGTTCACCGCCCTGCTGGTGATCGTGTTCCAGGTGTTTGCGCCCTGGCTGGCCTATATCTTCTTTCCCGGCCGCGTGGGCGATCCTGACGGGCTGGCGCTGGCCGTGCTGCTCTTGCAGATCATGATGCCCTATCTGCTGGCGATGGTTGTGACCGCGCTCATTTCAGGCGGGCTGAACAGTAATGGCCGCTTTGCCATGGCCGCCGGGGCGCCCGTCCTCCTGAACATCGCCATGATCGCGGTGTTGTTCTTCAATCCCGGACCGCCCGGCGAGCTGGTGATCTGGCTGGCGGTTTCGGTGACGGCGTCCGGTGTGCTGCAGGTGGCGCTGCTATGGACAGCGGCGATGCGGGCAAAATTGCGTCTGCGCCTGTTGCCGCCAAAGCTGACCCCGCGTGTGAAACGCCTGCTGGCGCTGGGTATTCCCGGCGCTCTGGCGGCCAGCGCGATGCAGGTCAATGTGGTGGTCACCTCATCCATTGCCACGCTGGAGGAGGGCGCGCGCTCCTGGCTCAACTATGCCGAGCGCCTCTACCAGCTGCCGCTGGGCATGATCGGTATTGCGATGGGCATTGCGCTTCTGCCCAACCTGACACGCCGCGTGCGCTCCGGCGATGATGAGGGCGGGCGCTTTGCCATGAACCGCGCGGTGGAGGTGTCGCTGGCGCTGACCTTGCCGGCCGCCTTCGCCTTTCTGGTCATCCCCGACCTGATCACGGCCGGGCTCTATCAGCGCGGACAATTCACAGCGGCCGATACCAGCAATACCGCCGTGGCGCTGGCGATTGCCGGGCTTGGCCTGCCAGCCTTCGTGCTGGTGAAGGTTCTCGCACCGGGCTTTTTCGCCCGCGAAGACACAAAGACGCCGATGCGGTTCGCCCTGATTGCAGTGGCCGTCAATTTTGTCTTCGCGCTGACGCTCTTCTTTGGCGGGCTGGGCTTTATCGGGCTGGCGATTGCCTCCAGCCTGGCCGGCTGGGTCAATGCCGGTCTGCTGGCGGTCACGCTGCGCGCACGCGGGGTATTGCGTATCGATGCCCGGCTGCTGCGCACCGTGCCCAAGCTCCTGCTCGCGTCGATGATCATGGCCGGTGCGATCTGGGCGCTGGCCCGCTGGATGCCCGGCCTCATGTCGGGCGTGCTTCCCTTCGTGCCGTCTCACCTGCTGGCCATGGTCAGTATGGGGCTCGTTGTGTGTGCGGGGCTGGGCGTTTTCGCAGCGGCGAGCCTGGCCCTCGGCGCGGTCAGGATCGGCGAGCTGGCAGAAGCGCTGAAGCCTCGCCGGGACACCAAGGCCCTTCCCGCCAGTGACAGTTGAACCGTCAAAAGCGCTGCCTGCTTGAGCCTTGTGCGCGGCCCCGCTAAACCAGCGCCGGAATTCACCCTTTCTACCTTCCTTGCCCTGCACCCGGGACCTGATCCATGAGCGAGACACCCAGCCAGTACAATGGCCCTGAACGCATCCTGTCGGGCATGCAGCCGACCGGCGCGCTGCATCTTGGCAATTATCTGGGCGCGCTGAAGAACTGGGTGGCACTGCAGGAGCGCGGCGTGCCCTGCTTCTACTGTGTGGTGGACATGCACGCCATGACCATGCCGCACGATCCGGCGGCCCTGCCCGACGCGGTACGCAATGTGGCGGCTGCCTATCTGGCCGCAGGCGTCGATCCGTCGCGCAGCGCGGTCTTTGCCCAGTCATCGGTACGCGAACACGCAGAACTCGCCTGGATATTCAACTGCGTGGCCCGGCTCGGCTGGCTGGAGCGCATGACCCAGTTCAAGGACAAGGCCGGCAAGGATGCCGAACGCGCCAGCGTCGGCCTGTTCACCTATCCGGTCCTGCAGGCGGCAGACATTCTCGTCTACAAGGCGACCCATGTGCCGGTCGGCGAGGACCAGAAGCAGCATCTGGAGCTGTCACGCGACATTGCCGCACGCTTCAACCGGGATTTCGGCAAGGGCGAGGCGGTGTTCCCGCTGCCCGAACCCGTCATCATGCCCGATGGCGCGCGCATCATGTCGCTTAAAGACGGCACGGCGAAGATGTCGAAATCCGACGCAAGCGACAATTCGCGCATCAATCTGGCCGACGATGCGGACACTATCGCGCGCAAGATCAAGAAGGCTAAGACAGACCCGGAGCCCCTGCCCGCCAGCACGGCAGAGCTGGAAGGCCGCCCGGAAGCGAAAAATCTGGTCGGCATCTACGCGGCCCTGACGGGCTCCACCAGCCAGAGCGTGCTCAATGAATATGCCGGGCAAGGCTTTGGCGTGTTCAAGCCGCGTCTGGCCGAAGTGGCCGTGGAGTTCCTGGCGCCCATCGCGGACACTTATGCGCGACTGCTCTCCGACCGGGCCGAGATTGACCGCGTCCTTAACGCGGGGGCTGAAAAGGCGGCCAATGTCGCCGCGCCGGTGATCGCCGAGGCACGCGATCTGGTCGGCTATTGGCGCGGCTGATCGCCGCGATGACCGGGCAGGGGCACCTGCAGGGCTTGCCTCTAGGCCCGGTACAGGCCAGTTCTGGTGCCCAGGTGTGACGGTCCGGCGGAGCGCCGTTGCAGCCCGCAGCCTCTGATTGCTTCGCCCCTGCACGCTGGAGCGCCCATGAGAAACCCTGCCCTGAAGAAAAACCCGCTCGCCCTGCTGGGCTGCACTGTGTGTGTCAGCGCCCTGATACTCACGGCGTGCGGTGAGTCGCCTGCGCCCGCCGAAAACGACGGGACCGGCAGCGCCAGCGCGCAGGTTGCCAGCGAAGCCGGCATTGCCGCGCAGGAGGCTGTTGCCCCCCAAATCCTTTCCGGCTGGGTGCGTACCCCGCCCGGCGGACGCGACGTGACAGCAGGCTACATCACCCTGCGCGCCGGCGCCCAAGACGACCAGCTCGTCGCGGCCAGCTCTCCGATTGCCGGGCGCGTGGAGCTTCATACCATGGAGCATGATGGCGAAGTGATGCGCATGCGTCAGGTGGAAGCCATCGACCTGCCCGCCGAAACCGAGATATCGCTCGCGCCGGGCGGCGATCATCTGATGATTTTTGGCGTGGATACCGCAAGCCTTGATGGCAAGGTGGAAGTAACGCTGGAATTTGCCAGCGGTGCCAGCTCGACCGTGCGCCTGCCTCTAAGCGCAACCGCGCCGGAAGCCGATGCCAGCCCCGCTGATGCGGACACGATGGACCATGGCGAGATGGACCATGAAGATGCGCACCATGAAGACGCCCATCAGGGCGGTGATGTCCACGAGCCGGCGCCGGAAGAGGGCGGGGACGAGTAGGCTCGGCCTCAAACCTCCCGCTCGCATCTCCGTGTGGTTCGGGATTCGTGCCATCCAGGCCTCGAAGCACGAAAAATGCCGCCGGAGATGATCCGGCGGCTTTTTGATGTTGAGAAGGATGACAATCACCAAATGTTCTTCTATTGTTCTGTTGGTTGAAAAGCAAATCACCGTAGGCTTGCTTCGCAAACCGGGAGAACACTGCCGTGCTTCATCCACACAGAAACATGTTGTCTTCGCTGGAACTGTGCGCAGGAGCTGGCGGGCAAGCACTGGGGCTGGAGCAATCCGGGTTTGGGCATGAATGCGTGGCTGAGATTGACCCCGATGCTTGCGCCACGCTCCGCCTAAACCGTCCAGACTGGGAGGTTTTTGAGGGCGATATCCGGCAGTTTGATGTTTCTGCCTATAAAGGCGTGGACCTTGTTGCCGGAGGGCTGCCCTGCCCGCCCTTTTCCATTGCAGGCAAGCAGCTTGGAGCGCTTGATGAGCGCAATCTTTTTCCCGCTGCGCTTGACATCATTGATGAAACCCGCCCCGGCGCGGTGATGATCGAGAACGTCCGCGGCTTCCTCGGTGCTGTATTCGAGGATTACCGGGCGGACCTGAAGAAGCAGCTTCAAAAGCTCGGATATTGGTGTGACTGGCGGCTTTTGAACGCCTCGGATTTCGGCGTGCCGCAGTTGCGGCCTCGCGTCATCATTGTTGCCGTCCGGCATGCGTTCAAGGAACAGTTCGAGTGGCCAACACCCAAACTGTTCAATCCACCAACGGTCGGCGAAACCCTCGACGATTTAATGGGTGCCAATGGCTGGCGGGGCGTGGACGCGTGGCGGGAGCGGGCCAATGAAATCGCGCCTACCATCGTTGGCGGGTCAAAAAAGCATGGCGGACCCGACTTAGGGCCGACACGCGCACGTAATGCCTGGGCAACGCTGGGCGTAAATGGAAAGTCCATCGCTGAAGAGGCGCCTGATCCTGATTTTGTGGGCATGCCACGCCTGACCGTCCGGATGGTCGCCCGTATTCAAGGCTTCCCAGACGATTGGCAGTTTTCGGGCCGGAAAACGGCCGCCTACCGGCAGGTTGGAAATGCGTTCCCGCCGCCCGTAGCTCGTGCAGTATCCGCGAAGTTGGCTGACGCGCTGATGGCTCCAGGCCAAATCTATCAGGTGAGGACGGTGGCTTAACGCACAGTCAACCGGTCTGGCCCAGCTTCAACCTCAAGCAACAGCTTGAGGGGCATGATGAGCAACGCTCTCGTTGACGTCCGCGAACGGATTTTCATTGCCGGCGGTGGTGAAAAGGCTTTTCGCAAAGAACTCCCATTCCTTTTTCGGCAAGCGATTGACGAACTAATTGACGCGCCGCGCACCCGGCGTCTGCGCCTCAATCAGCTTGAGCCGAATGAGAAGGCGGTGCTGGGCATAAAGGTCGAGGCGGCACTACGCTATTATCTCGACTTCCCGAGAGGCCACCTAGATTTCCGGATCGGACCGCATGACGTCGATGTAAAATTCACCACGCAGAGCAACTGGATGATCCCGCCAGAGGCGGTAGGACAAGTATGTCTTCTTTGCCGGGTTAGTGAAACCGCAGCACGCTATTGGATCGGGCTACTTGAGGCCTCACCCAACAGTCTTACCACCCGGCCAAACCGCGACCGAAAACTTCAGGTCAGCGCCGCCGGAAAACAAAACATTGTCTGGATTGCAGAAAATGAGCCATTTCCACCGAATATCTGGGAAACGCTCACCGAGGAGGAGGCGCAGCACATCTTCGAACCGTCGGGAGGAACAGAGCGGATCGTAAGACTGTTTGAACGATTCACGGGCCTTCCAATCCACCGCAGCACCATTCACGCCGTAGCCCGCCAACACGACTACATGAAGAGGATTAGAGCCAACCAAGGCGCCCGCGACCACCTTCATCCGCAAGGGATTATTGTCTTAAACGGCTCACAAGATGGCCCGCTGTTGAAGCTGCTTAAGCTTAACCTCGGCAAGGATTTCGTTATGGCTTACCGGCCACGGACGCAGGACGCATTAAAGGCAATCCAATCCAAATCGCGCCACGCTAAGCGTTTCCGTTTCAGGCCTGATGACCGATAAACTCACCCCCGAACACCGTAGCCGCAATATGGCCGCCATCCGCTCAAAGGGCATGAAGCCCGAGCGGATAGTGCGTTCGCTCGTTCACGGGATGGGTTACCGCTACCGGCTTCACCGCAAGGGCTTGCCGGGTAAGCCAGACCTGGTGTTTGGCCCACGGCGGAAATTAATCTTCGTCCATGGATGCTTCTGGCATCAACATGACGATCCCGTCTGCAAGATTGCCCGGAAGCCAAGGTCCAATCTGGACTATTGGGAGAAAAAGCTCTCACGCAATGTGGCACGCGACCAACGCAACCTAGCGGCATTAGAAGCCGTCGGCTGGTCTGTCCTCACTGTCTGGGAATGCGAGACCAAGCACTTGGACACACTGAAAGCCCGCCTCCATCAATTTCTCTCCCCCTAATCCCCATCCATCTTCAGGGCCGCAATAAACGCTTCCTGCGGGATTTCGACCCGGCCAAACTGGCGCATCTTCTTCTTGCCGGCCTTTTGCTTGTCCAGAAGCTTTCGCTTGCGGCTGGCGTCACCGCCATAGCATTTGGCCGTCACATCCTTGCGCAGGGCCGAGAGCGTTTCGCGCGCAACCACGCGCCCGCCAATCGCGGCCTGGATCGGGATTTTGAACATGTGCCGGGGGATAAGCTCTTTAAGCTTCTCGCACATGCCCCGCCCGCGCATTTCGGCGCGGGCGCGGTGGACGATCATGGAGAGCGCATCGACCGGTTCCTCATTGACGAGGATGGACATTTTCACCAGATCGCCCTCGCGGTGCTCGACAAACTGGTAGTCAAAGCTGGCATAGCCCTTGGTGACGCTTTTGAGCCGGTCATAGAAGTCGAACACCACCTCGTTGAGCGGCAGCTCATAGACCAGCATGGCCCGGCTGCCGGCATAGGTGAGCTCTTTTTGTATGCCGCGCCGGTCCTCGCACAGCTTGAGCACGCCGCCCAGATATTCGTCCGGCACCAGAATGGTCGCCTTGATCCAGGGCTCGGCAATCGTGTCGATACGCACCGGATCTGGCATGTCAGCAGGATTGTGCAGATCCATGACCGAACCGTCCGTCATGGCAATCTTGTAGATCACGGACGGAGCAGTGGTGATGAGGTCTACATCGTACTCGCGCTCCAGCCGCTCGCGGATCACTTCGAGGTGCAGCAGGCCCAAAAAGCCGCAGCGGAAGCCAAAGCCCAGCGCGGCACTGGTTTCCATCTCGAAGCTGAACGAGGCGTCGTTCAGCGCCAGACGCTCCACGGCGTCGCGCAAATCCTCAAAATCATTGGCATCAACCGGGAAGAGGCCGCAGAACACGACGGGAATGGCGGGTTTGAAGCCCGGGAGCATGTTCGCGGTCGGGCGCTTTTCCTCGGTGATGGTGTCGCCGACACGTGCATCACGCACCTGCTTGATCGAGGCGTTCAGGAAGCCGATCTCGCCGGGGCCGAGCGAATCCACGCTGACCTTGGCGGGCCGGAACACGCCGACGCCGTCAACATTATAGCTGGACTGGGTGCCCATCAGGCGTACCCGCATGCCTTTTTTCAGCGTGCCTTCATGGATACGCACCAGGCAGATCACGCCCAGATAGGCATCATACCAGCTATCAACCAGCAGCGCCTTCAGGGGTGCATCAGGGTCACCGGGGGCAGGCGCGGGCAGGCGATGCACAATGGCCTCTAGCACCTCATCAATGCCAAACCCCGTCTTGGCAGAGATCTCTACCGCTTCGGAGGCATCAATGCCGATCACGTCCTCAATCTGGGCGCGCACCCGGTCGGGTTCGGCGGCCGGCAGATCGATCTTGTTGAGGACGGGCACGATCTCCAGATCGACCTCGATGGCGGCATAGACATTGGCCAGCGTCTGGGCCTCCACGCCTTGCGCCGCATCAACGACCAGAAGCGCGCCCTCGCACGCCGACAGCGAGCGCGAGACCTCGTAGGCGAAGTCCACATGGCCGGGTGTATCGATCAGGTTGAGGACATAGGCCTCGCCATTGCGCGCGGTATAGTCCAGGCGCACGGTCTGCGCCTTGATGGTGATACCGCGCTCTTTCTCGATGTCCATATTGTCGAGGACCTGTTCGGTCATCTGGCGCGCGGTGAGGCCGCCTGTCATCTGAATCAGGCGGTCGGCGAGCGTCGACTTTCCGTGATCGATATGGGCGACGATCGAGAAATTGCGGATATTGGCGCGATTGGTGCTCATGAGCGGGGAACTAGCACTGCCAAGCCCTTGCGCCAAGCGCATTAGGCGGCACGGCAACGCAGACTTTAAATCGTCACGATTGTGGGCTTATCCTTGCTGCGGGATCGGGTGTGACCGGGGGACAAGGGTCCGCCAAACAAGGAAATTCATGGGTATTTCACGCCTTGTGTATGTCAGCACGGCCAATCCGGACCTCATGCTGACAGATATTGACGCTATTGTTGCCACAGCACGCGCACGCAACGAAATCGAGGGAATTACCGGCCTTCTGAGCTATAACGGTTTCAACTTCATGCAGTTGCTCGAGGGACCACCGGCAAGTGTCGAGCGGGTCTTTGACTCCATCGGGCAGGACAGCCGGCATTCAGGGGTGATCACCGTGCTATCGCAGGCGGCCGATACGCGCTTGTTCGCCGGCTGGTCGATGGCCTTTGCCCGCACAGGCAAGGGCGGCGATCAGCGTAGTCTTGCGGTCACCACGCAGGCCTTGAGCGCGTACCTGCCCGAGGCCCTGTCGCCCGAGCTGCATATGCTGTTTGTGCGCTTCAACACACTTTCGGCTTTTGACGGGCTGCCGCCAGACGATGGGGAGCTCCGCCCAGCCCGGTAGGGAACGAAAGGGCTGGCCGATGCTTTGATGGCAAGACCAGCCCTGCCTGCCGCCCGGCAGCGTCCTTAATCACGCCTTAACCGGGGCGCAGCATGGATGAAGGCGGGGCTGACAGGTGGCCGACCATTTCCGGTCCGGTCTCGTCTTTTCGGAGATTGCCATGACGCGCCTTCCATTGCCGTTTGCCCATAGCCTTCAGCTGGCCGCGATTGCGGCTGCTTGCGCCGCGCTGCTGGCAGGATGTGCCTCCATGCCGTCAGGGCGTGCGGCGCCAGAGCGCGGTCAGGATGCGGGTGGACAATCGGCCGATGCCGGTACACCGGCGGCGGAGCGCGAAACCTATGACAGCGAAGAGATCGCCATCGCGGTATCGGACTTCTTTGGCGTCACCGCCGAGGCAGCCGGTGTGCTCGTCGAGCGCATCTTTGCCGATCTGGGCGAGCCGGTCGGCTATATCATCGGGGAAGAAGCCTCAGGCGCGATGGGCGTCGGCCTGCGCTACGGTCAGGGCGACATGGTGCTGCGCGGCGAAACAGGGCGCCAGCGCGTCTTCTGGCAAGGCCCGTCAGTGGGGTTTGATGCCGGTGGCAATGCCAGCCGCGTCTTCACGCTGATTTACAATCTGGATGACCCCGACCGGATCTATCAGCGCTTTCCCGGCGTGGAAGGCACCGCCTATTTCGTGGCCGGCATGGGCGTGAACTATCAGCGCGCCGATTACGTCACCCTGGCGCCGATCCGGTCGGGTGTCGGTTTCCGTGCGGGTGCGAATGTGGGTTATCTGGCCTATTCCAGACAACGCAATATCTTGCCTTTCTAGCGCTCCTGCGTCCCAGAGACAGGCTTCAGGCGCACCGCCATGATGCTGGCGGCAAGGCTGCACACGCCCAGCGCTGCCAGCGCGTACGGAGCGCCGAAACTGAACGCGGCCCCGGCGATTGCGCCCATCATCATCAACAATACGCCGATCACAGAATTGGACACGGCTGTATAGCTGGCGCGGGTCTTTTCGGTCGCCAGATCGACCAGATAGGTCGACCGTCCGAGCCGGACGCCCTCATGGGCCAGTGCCAGCAGGAAGACCGCGCCGATGAAAAAGGCCGGGCTGGACGATAGCGGCAGATCCAGTAACAGCACCACCAGCACCAAGGCGGCCACAAGAGCCGCCAGCAAACCCGCAGCCGCCATCACAAGCCGGCTGGAAGCGTCCGCTGCCCGCCCCCAGACCCATCCACCCGCCACACTTGCCAGTGCGCCCGCGAGCAGGAATCCACCCAGACCGGACAGGTCCGCGCCCGTCTGGCCTTGCGCAATGGCGACATAGAAGGGGGTGGCCAGCGCCGTGGAGATGAGCAGGGCCCGCACGATCAGGAAGTCACGCAGATCCGGCGCCTTCCACACCAGCGCCAATTGCTCGCGCACAGCGTCAAAGGCGTTGGCACCGCCTGTCGTGGAGCCGGGTGCTTCGGCCAGAAGCAGGTAGAGCGCTGCCGCCAGCAACCAGAGACAAGCGGCCGCCAGCAATATTCCCGCAAAGAACGCCGCGCCCGGGTCGTTGCCATTGGCCTGGCGCACCATCAGCCAGACGCCCAGCGCGCTGGCAGCAATTCCGCCAATGCTGGCCGCGTATCCGGCGACCGCGCCGCGCCGGGACTTTGCCACCGTTTTACCCAGCACATCCTTGTAGGAGACCGAGGAGACACCCCGGCTGAGCGCGAACAGGGCCAGCGACGCCAGCACGCCCAAACCCAGCGGCCACCCTTGAAGCAGACCTGCGCAAAAGGCCATCAGCACAAGCGCCGCGGCCTGTCCGGCAGAGCCCAGCGACCAGAAGAATTTGCGGCGCGGACGCTGGCGGATGATACGGGCGATGAAGAGTTGTGGCAGGAGGGCCAGCGCCTCGCGGACAGGCGATAAAAGGCCGATGATCGCTGCCGGAGCACCCAGCGCCGTGACCATCCAGGCGAGGACAATCTTGGGGTCCATCAGCCGGTCGCCGGTCTTGGTCAGCGACAGCGCCAGAGCCGAGATGACGAAATTGCGCGGCTGGTGCGCGCAGGCGGCCTCGGGAATGTCCGCGCACATCCGCCCCGCATCCTCGTCATGGAGGAGGTCATAGACCGGCTTTGCAGCCTTGTCGGCGAATGTGCCCGGATCTGCCAATCAGCCTCTCAGCCTTGCACCCTGCTTTTCTGCCGCTGAGACGATTCGGCTGGATACCGCCTCGATCTCGGCATCGGTGAGAGTCTTGCCGTGCGGCTGCAACGTAACTTCCAGCGCCAGCGAGACATGGCCCTCGGGCACGCCTTTGCCGACATAGCGGTCAAACAGGGTGACGCCGGATACCATCTGCTTGTCGGCGCCGGCCACCGCACGGATGAGATCGCCTGCCGCGGCCTCCTCCGGCATCAGGAAGGCAAAATCGCGCCGTACCGGCATCAGATCGCTCAAAGCCAGCGCCGGGCGCGATTTGAGAGCCTTCGCCTTGGATGCGGGAATGGCATCGAGAAAAATCTCGGCCGCGAGGACGCGCCCCTCGACGCCCAGCGCCTTCAATACGCCGGGATGAATCTCGCCAAATTCAGCCAGCACGTTTTTTGGACCCAGGCGCAGGACGCCAGAGCGTCCGGGATGCCACCAGTCACGCGCCTCGGGGGCGGCCTGCAGATTGGCCACCGGCGCACCGGCAGCCTCCAGCAGGGCCAGCGCATCGGCCTTGGCATCAAACACGTCCGGCTGCGTGCCGCCTTTCCAGTCCCGCACGGCATCGGCTTGCCGCACTGTTGATACGACCGTTCGTTGGCCAGTCGGGGAGTCATCGAGATAGATCGGCCCGGCTTCAAAATAGCGCGGGTCTTCGAGGCCCTTGTCTAGGCTCTTCTGCAAGGCCGTGAGCAGATGGATCAGCGAAGACGGGCGCATCACATTGAGCTCTGACGAGATCGGATTGGCCAGTTTCAGGCCCGCCCCGTGTCCACCGAACAGCACGGCCTCATCCTCATGACAGAAGGACCACGTCACCGCTTCCTGGTAGCCCCGGTTTGCGGCCGCCCGGCGCGCGGCGCGCACGCGGTTCTGCATCGGCGTGGCTGGCGCCTCGAACCGTCCGGCAGGACGTTTCAGGCTGGTGGCCGGCAGGCGGTCATAGCCCTCAATGCGCGCCACTTCCTCGATCAGATCGGCCGCTTGCGTACAATCTCGCCGCCAGCTTGGCACTGATACGCTCCAGACAGGGCTGGAACGGTCCACCCCGAAGCCCAGCGCGCCAAGAATGCTGGCAATGCGGTCATGTGACATATCAAGCCCGGTCAGACGGCCCACCCGCACCGGGTCAAAGGCTATCGAAGCCGGCTCGGCAGGCACTTCGCCCGCGACATACACTTCAGACGCCGCACCCCCACACAGATCAAGGATCAGGCGGGTGGCGAGTTCGAGACCCGGCAAAACCGAGCCGGTGTCCACACCCCGCTCGAAGCGATAGCGTGCATCCGATACAATACCTGTTTCACGACCGGTCGTGCGGATATTGGAGGGCTCGAACCAGGCGCTTTCGATGAACACGTCCGTGGTAGTACCCGTGCAGCCGGAATATTCCCCGCCCATAATGCCGCCGAGGCCGAGACACCTTGTGTCATCGGCGATCACGCAATGGTGTGACTGCGGGTCATACTCGCGTCCGTCCAGCGCTTCGAAGCGGTCGGCCTCGCCATGACCCATGCGCGCACGAATGGTCGTGCCAATCTTGGAAAGATCATAGACGTGCAGCGGGCGGGCCCGCTCTACCGAGATCAGATTGGTGATGTCGACCAGCGTGTTGATGGGGCGAAGGCCGATGGCTTTCAGGCGCTTTTGCAGCCAGTCAGGCGAGGGGCCGTTCCTGACGCCCTTCACCACCCGGCCCGCAAATACGGGGCAGGCCTCCGGCCAGGCGGTCTCGATGGTCACCGGGCAGGGGAATGTGCCCTTTACCGGTTCGATTTCAGCGTCCTTGAACGTGCCGACACCGGCGGCAGCAAGATCACGCGCGATGCCGTGCACGCCCAGCCAGTCAGGCCGGTTCGGGGTTACCTCGAAATCGATGACGGGATCATTGAAGCCCAGCGCCTCGGCGGCGGGCGTACCCACGGGCCAGTCGCCCTTCAAATCGGCAATGCCGTCATGGTCCTCGCCCGCTTCGAGCTCCTTGGTGGAGCACAGCATGCCATGGCTTTCCACGCCGCGGATCTTGCGCGGTTTCGCATCCAGAGCGAAATCGAGGCCTGGAATATACGCGCCCAGCGGCGCATAGATCGCCGTCATGCCGGCGCGCGCATTGGGCGCGCCGCAGACGATCTGCTTGACGCCATCCACCGTTTCAACGGTGCAGACGCGCAGCTTGTCCGCGTCGGGGTGCGGCTCGGCAGCTTTCACATGAGCCACGGTGAACGCGGCCAGCCTGTCGGCCGGATTGTCGATATGCTCGATCTCGAGCCCTGCCATCGTCATCGCATCGGCGATTTCGGTGAGGCTTTTGTCGGTCTCAAGATGGTCCTTGAGCCAGGAGAGGGTGAATTTCATCGGTGCAGTCTCCTAGCTCAGTCCGGTCGCGAGATTGGCCTGCAATAGCGGCGAGAATCCATAATGGGAAAGCCAGCGCGGGTCCGGCTCAAAGAAGGGCCGCAGATCGCTCATCCCGTATTTGAGCATTGCGAGCCGGTCCACGCCCATGCCGAAGGCAAATCCCTGATAGACATCCGGATCCAGCCCGCACGCCCTGATGACATTGGGATGCACCATGCCGCAGCCGAGAATCTCCAGCCATTTATCGCCGGAGCCGACCTTTACGGCATCGCCGACACGCTCATAGCGCACATCCATTTCCGCGCTGGGCTCGGTGAAGGGGAAATGGTGGGGGCGGAAGCGCACCTCCACCTCGTCGGTCTCGAAAAAGGCCGCGATGAAGTCGATCAGGCAGCCTTTCAAGTGACCCATATGGGTGTCCTTGTCGATCACCAGCCCCTCGACCTGGTGAAACATGGGCGTATGGGTCTGGTCCCAGTCGCAGCGATAGACCCGGCCCGGTGCGATAATGCGCACCGGCGGCTCTGAGTTCATCAGCGTGCGGATCTGCACCGGCGAGGTATGGGTTCGCAAGAGCTTGGCCGTTCCATCCTCGCCCGCCTCCATGAAGAAGGTGTCATGGGTATCGCGCGCGGGATGGTCCGCGGGGAAGTTCAGCGCGGTGAAATTGTGAAAATCATCTTCCACGTCCGGACCTTCGGCAACCGCAAAGCCCATATCTGCGAAGATGACCGCCAGCTCTTCCATGACCTGGCTGACCGGATGCAGCGAGCCTTTCGGCTCGCGCGGCGCGGGCAGGGTGATGTCGACGCGCTCGGTGCTGAGCGCGGCATTGAGAGCGTCGGCCTCAAGGGCTGTTTTCTTTGCGTCGATTGCCTGTGTGAGCCGGTCTTTCAGCCCGTTGAGCGCGGGGCCGAACACCTTGCGCTCCTCCGGGCTCATACCGCCAAGATCGCGCATTTTGAGGCTCAGCTCGCCCTTCTTGCCAAGCGCGGCAACGCGCACCTCGTCCAGAGCGGCAAGATCACCGGCAGCCCCTATCGCCGCCGTGTAGCGCGCTTCCAGCGCAGCAAGGTCATCAGGTGTCGTCATCACGCATCTCATTTCAGGTGAGGGGAGTCCGTGAGGTCTTAGACCCTTTTGGCGGACCGGTTCAAACACTGGCTGGAGGCCGACAGACAAAAGCCCGCCTGCGGGGCTCGCGGGCGGGCTTTCCTGATCCTTGACGGGCTGTCAGTCAGCCCGGATCGTCCCTTACGCCTCGAGAGCCGTGCGCGCCTGGTCAGCCAGGGCGGTGAAGGCTTCGGGCTCACGAATGGCGATATCGGAGAGCACCTTGCGGTCAAGCTCGATACCGGCCTTCTTGAGCCCGTTCATAAACGAGGCATAGGTGAGGTCATTGAGGCGGGCAGCGGCGTTGATGCGCTGGATCCACAAAGAGCGGAAATTGCGCTTCTTGACGCGGCGGTCGCGGTAAGCGTACTGGCCGGCTTTTTCCACGGCCTGATTGGCGGCGCGGAATGTGTTCTTGCGGCGGCCATAATAGCCTTTGGCAGCCTTGATCACCTTGCGGTGACGGGCGTGGGAAGCGGGTCCTGCAGAGACGCGTGACATGGTATAAGTCCTTTAAAACGTTCGGTGTGTACCGGCCAGGCCTTAGCGGCTGTAGGGCAGGTAGTGCTGTTTCACGATCTTCGCGTCGGGCGCCGACAATGTGTCGGTACCGCGCTTGTTGCGGATCTGCTTGGGCGTCCGCTTGATCATGCCGTGACGTTTGCCGGATTGGGCGGCCAGCACTTTGCCGGTCGCAGTCACCTTGAAGCGCTTCTTGGCGCCGCTTTTGGTCTTCAGTTTCGACATTTCGGTCTCCTGATATGGGTGCCGCACGCCGGGCGCGCAGCGAGCCGGTAAACGGCTGACAGGCATGTCGTGGGCCTGACCAACCGGACTAAAGAGCGCGTGGTTATACGCAAAGAGGCGCGAAACGCAAGGGCTTCGCGCCTCCAAATCGCACGCGGACGCGGGCCTAGCGCGGTGCTTCGCCTTCGGCGACGATCACGCGGGCCGCACCGGCTTGCGATCCGTAAGTGCCCGCATAGACCCGGTAGAGGCCCGGCGCGCCGTCAGCAAAGCTGAGACCGGCATTGACGCCCACTGAACCGTCATCATCGCAGCGCCAGCTGCCATCGGGTAGCTGAATGGCCAGCGTCGTGTCGCGTTCGGCATCGGTATAGATCGTAAACGGGGCTGGCTCCGCAGGGGCCCAGTTGATCACAAGACTGGGCTCGCGGGTGACATAGCCGACGCAGTAATCGGTCGTGTTGAACCCGGCCTGATAGGCGCGCAAAGGCCCCCCCGCCTCGACTTCCTGTTCGTAAGGCAGGGCGTACTCAGCTGGGTCCAGCGTGAAAGCGCCGTGACGCGGCTCCAGCGACGGGTCGGCGCGCATTGATACGGCCTCGGCCCCGAATCCGGTTTGCGAGATGAAGAGATCAGCAGGCGCGGTTTCAGGCTGGAATGCGCCGACATAGATGTCGTAGACACCCGCAGGCGCGTCTTCGATTACGATGCCGGCATTGAGATCGCCTGCAGCGTCATCATTGCACCACCAGCCGCCATCGGGGGCGTTGACGAGCAGAACCGTGTCGCTTTCGCTTGCCGTGGAAATGTAAAGCGGCTCGCCCGCGCCATTCCAGGTCAGGCGAAAACTGGGCGCGCGCGTCACATTGCCATAGCAGAGCCCGTCAACGATGGTGTGGCCGGACAAGGCAAGCTCAGCCTCGACAGGCCCGCCCGATTGCACTTGCGCGCTAAAGGGATTGGGCGAGAAGCCGTCAGACAGGCGCACCTGGCCATGTACCGGATCGGCCGAAACATCAACGGAATTGTCGATCCCGGCATACCCGACTTCGGAGATGTGCAACATGGCGGTTCCGGCTTCGGATTCGTCATAGGTGCCCGCCCAGATGAGATAGTCGCCTGAGGCTGGCTCGCTGAAAACCACACCCGGGTTGAAATCACGGGCACCATCATCATCGCAATGCCAGCTGCCATCAGGCGCGCGCACGGCAATGGTGCCATCGCGCTCGCTTTCGGTTGAGATGTAAAGCCGGTATCGCCCGGCACGGTAGCTGAGGCGGGCCGCCGGGGCTTCATCGGCAAAGCCCACACAGCTTGTACCAAGCGGGCCGAGGCGCACGCTGCCGCCTTGGGAAACCTCAATGCTGGCCGGGTCATCGCGGAAGCCGGCGCGCAGCGAGAGCGCCGTACCGGCCTCTGCCTCGGCATTGACGGTGCGGACGAACGGGTTGGCGTCAGAATAGGCCAGCTCGGAAATGTGCAGGGCTGTCTCGGGATAGCCTTGACCGGGCGCATACGTGCCTACCCAGATCTGGTATTGGCCGTTATCCGGGCTTTCCACGGTAATGCCGGGGTTGAAGCCGCCAGCGCCGCCATCATCATCACACAGCCACGCCCCGGCGGGCGTGCGCACGGCCATGGTGGTGTCCGCCTCGGATGCGGCCGAGAGGAACAGGTCAAACACATCCCCGGCATCCTCATAGGTCAGTGCAAAGGTCGGCGCCTGCGTCACGAACCCTGCGCACCCGTCGCCACCGAGCCGGTAAGCGGGCATCGCACCGCCCGCCTGCACGGCGAATGTGCGCGGATCGTCGGGAAAGCCTGCCGACAGCGTTACGGCGCCATGGCGGGCCTCAACAGCGCCGGCCGGCGTCTGGGCCCAGACACCCGGTGCAGCGATGGCCGCTGCCAGCACGCTTAGCGATACGACATTTTTCATGGAAGTCCCCCTGAGATGACCGATACCGGACATGCAATACGGGCCGGACTCTAGGCGCAAATCCCTGCCGGTGCCTAGAGTTCAAATTCGCAATGTCCAAGCCTTCTGAACGCAAAAAGGCCGGCAGCGCCTGAACGCCACCGGCCTTTTTGATAAGGATTGGACAGGCACGCGCCCTAGCGCGGCGCCATCACCATGATCATCTGGCGGCCTTCGAGTTTGGGCTCAAACTCCACCTTGGCGATATCACCAAAATCGGCCTTCACGCGATCGAAAATGATCATGCCGCGATCCTGGTGCGCCATTTCCCGGCCACGGAAGCGCAAAGTGATTTTCACCTTGTCGCCATCTTCGAAGAAGCGGCGCATCGATTTGGTTTTCACCTCGTAATCGTGCGTATCGATATTGGGACGCATCTTTATCTCTTTGATATCCTGCGTCTTCTGCTTCTTGCGGGCTTCCGCCTTTTTCTTCTGCTCCTGAAACTTGAGCTTGCCGTAATCGGCCAGCTTGCAGACCGGCGGGTTGGCGTTCGGTGACACCTCGATCAGGTCAAGGCCTGCCTCGGCAGCCGCTTCCAGCGCGGCCTCAATAGGCATCTCACCTTGCTTCTCGCCATTTTCGTCAATCAGAAGCACCCGCGAAACGCGGATATCTCCATTGGTGCGCGGACCGTCCTTCTTGGCAGGTGGCGCGGCGTGGGGGCGTCGGGCTATGCGTCTTCTCCTGTTACAGCACCGGACCGGGGAGCCGGTACATGCTCCCTCTCCCGGCAAACAAAACTCTCAACACGGGTCAACGCGCACATGCGCGCTTTCGATGCAAGCGCATATCGCGGGATGGCTGGTAAAATCAAGACATTCAGGCCGCTTCCGGGTTACGGGCAAACCCGCCGGCCACACGCATGGACTGAACGGCCTCTTCGACCGAAATCTGCGCAAGTGTCGGCGCGTGCATGAGAATTACGCTTTCCGGACCGCGCGGGGATGCCATGTGTGGCGCTTCAGCACCGGGATGGAACATTACAGCAGGTGAGCCTGCCGCCACCAGCAAGTGCAAAAGGTCGACATCTTCACCGAAGGCAAAACTGGCCTTACGGCCCAGCCCGGCAAGCTGGACCAGATTGGCCCGGCCCGTCAGGTCGCGCGCGCCGGGCGTGACATGAGCGATATAGCGTCCGATCTCGCGGGCCGACGGACCACCGGCGATCACCGGCTCGACGCCTTTTTCCTTCAAGGCGTGCGCAAGCGAAGCCCAGCGCTCTTTTGGCCAGCGCAAGGCTGGCTGCGCCTCGTCTCCGGCAGGCGCAAACAGGGCATACTGGCCCTGAAGGCCGAAATAGGCCGGCTCCAGCGTGCGCGAACGCTTGGCGACAAAATCGACCCAGTCCAGCAGAGGCGGGGGCGCCTCGCCAAGCTGGTAGCCAGTGCGGCCAATGCCGGCATGGCCCAGACGCTCGGCAATCTGCTCGGACGGGTGTGCCGGCGATTTGGGATCCGGCGCGCAGTCAATCCACTGTCCGCGCGACAGGCGCATCGCGCCTTTCAGCTTGCGGGCCGCTTCAGACCCGCACAGATCATAGACGACATCGAATTTCGACGCGCGTGCCATCTTGACCCGCTCGATAAAGCCCTTCTTCGCAGTCTGATGAAGACTTGTCTCTACCGCATTGAAATACGGGCAATATTTGACGAGACCTTCATACTCGGCGGTGGTCAGGAAGGTGATGCGGGCCTTGCGGTGATGGTCGCGGATCAGACGCGCAGCCGCCATCATGCGCACCGTCGCGCGCAAATCGCCCTCATGGACGACCAGTACCTGTTCCTTTGGCGGCTCGGTCTCGATCATTGGCGACAGTCTAGAAGCTCTTTGTATACCTGCAAGGTCGATCCCTGCAGCGCCTTGCGCGAATAGTGGGCGATAACACGTTGGCGGGCCGATTGCCCGCGCAATTTTCGCGTTGCGGCATCAGTCGTCAATACAGCATGGATACGCGCTGCCAGAGCATCGGGATCACCAGGCCTGAACAGCCAGCCGGTTTCGCTGTCTGAAAGTATCTCCAGCGGTCCGCCATGGGCGGCGGCGATGACGGGGCGTTCCATCACCATCGCCTCTGCCAGCGTGCGGCCGAAGGCTTCGGGGTCGGTCGAGGGATTGATGACGATATCGGCGGCCATATAGGCGCTGGCCATGTCTTCCACATGCCCGGGAAGGACCAGGGCCACTCCGGACGCGGCAGCCTGATCGCGCAGGCTGTGAACATAGTCGCCGCGTCCTTGCGCATCGCCTGCACACACCAGAACCGGCAAGGGGCCGTCCAGACGGCCCTTCAAGCGGGCGAGGGCTTCAATGGCCAGCTGCTGGCCTTTCCATGCCGTCAGACGCGCGGGCAAAAGGATAATGGGCGCCTCACGGCCATCGAGCCAGGTGGCCCGCAACCCCTCGACATGCAGCGCGTCGACGCGCGCGGGATCCAGCCGCGAAAAGTCCACGCCGCGCGGAATTACATGCAGATGCGAGAGATCGGCGCGCTTGGCTGCCAGCACCGCGCCGTGCTCGATGCGCACATGCTCGGCAATGAAACGCGAATTGGCGATTACCGCATCGCCGCGCGCCATCACCGAATTGTAAAGGCGCTTCACCGAAGTGCGCGCATTATAGGTGCCGTGATAGGTGGTCACGAAAGCGATGCCGGCCTGGCGCGCCGCCCACAGGCCGCTCCATGCCGGCGCCCGGGATCTGGCATGAATGATGCCGATGCCGTTACCGGATGCCAGTGCGGCGAGGCGGCGGGCATTCGCCCGGATCGTGAACGGATTTTTCGTTTTCATGTCGAGCCGGACCAGCTTGCCGCCTGCCTGTTCCAGCTCGCTTTCGAGCCGCCCGCCACGGCTCGCCACCCAGGCCTCGCCGCCTGCCTGCACAATAGCCTCGGCCACATCAATCGTGGTGCGCTCTGCCCCGCCTGCGTCAAGCTCCGGAATTAGCTGGAGAATTTTCATCGGCGTTGCGCGTTCCGGATATATGTGCGGTGAAGCGGTTGAACCCGCGAGGGCTAGTCATAAAGATGGGCCATCCAACGGGCAAACGCCAACGGCCAGGTAAAGGCTCCCCATGACACAGCTTCTTGACCGGGGCGACGGCCTCCACCTCGCCTACGCCCGCCATTCCGGCACCGGACCGGGCATTGTCTGGCTCGGCGGTCTGCGCTCGGACATGGAAGGCACCAAGGCGCTGGCGCTGGACAGCTGGGCGCATCGGGAGGGCCGCGCCTTTGTGCGTTTCGACTATTTCGCGCACGGTCAGAGCAACGGAGACTGGCGCGATGCGCGCGTCGGGCACTGGCGCAAGGATGCGCTGGCGGTGATAGACACCCTCACGGACGGTCCGCAAATCCTTGTGGGATCTTCGATGGGTGCGTGGATCGCCTTGCTGGCGGCGCTGGCCCGGCCAGAGCGTGTCGCGGGTCTGGTGCTGGTCGCGCCCGCGCCCGATTTTACCGAAAAGCTCATGTGGGACCGGCTTTCCGACGCCGTGCGCCAGCAAATTATGGAGGCCGGCGAGTGGGCCGAGCCGTCAGACTATGGTGAGCCACGCATCATCACACGCGGCCTTATTGAAGAGGCGCGCCAATGGCTGCTGCTTGATTCAGGTATCGGCTTTGACGGGCCCGTTCGCATATTGCAGGGCATGGCCGACGCCGATGTGCCCTGGCAGCACGCAATGGCGGTGTGTGAGGCGCTCAAATCCAGCGATGTCAGCCTCCACCTGACCAAGGGCGGCGATCACCGGCTGTCTGGCCCGGCTGACATTGAACGGCTTATCGCCAGCGTGGAGACGCTGTGCCGGCAGTCTTGCGCGAAGGGAGAGTGACTAGAAGCGGAAAGCCGATTCAAAGCGCAGCTGCGGCGCGCGGCTATCAGGCTCTTCACCGAAAATGTCTTCTTCGGGAGCGGTGAAGCGGAATTCACCGCCAATGCGCACCCGGTCAGTCAGCGCATAAAACGCCCCGGCGCTGACATCCTGCAATTCGAAGGATTGTCCGCGCATACGTTGGGAAATGCCCAGCGAGATGCCCCAGCGTTCCCCCGCAGAGAAACGGAACTGCTCTGCCTGCTCGCCCCAGACCGAAGCCATACGGCCAGCGGGCGCTATCGTGAAGCGCTGCTGCCACGCAGTTGCCGAGGCCGTGGGTGTGTCCGGCATGGAAAGCAGCGCGTCACGGCGCGCATCCGGCGCGCGGGGCGCTTCTTGCTGATCGGCCTGAGCCTGATCAGCCAGATCCTGCAAGCGCTCGAGCGAGGTCAGGTCGGAAAAGGCGGTGCCCCGCAGATTGAAGCCCTCTGCGGCCCCTTCATCGGCGGCATAAGCCGACGGCGCGGTGGCAAGCGCCATCGCGGCCGGCAAAGCCGTCAGGACTGAAAGGGACAGACGCATGGTCTTCTCCGAACACTACTGACTAGGACGATAGGCCAGGAACGGGCCGAACCCAACAGTTTAGATGCGCCACCGCGTGTGAATCCGGGCAAAGCGTGTCAAAAGCGCAACCCTGCTTCGAGGAAGACCCGTGTCCCGGCACTGGAATCCCCGGTTCGCACCCCCCCCTGGACGGCCGCGCGTTCGGCATCGGTGTGCTCGATACCCGCACCCACAATAATGCCCGGCTCGATAAAACGCGACGCCGCGGCCATCAGGGTATGGCTGCGGGCGTGAACAAGGCTCGATTGGGCGCCGGACGCTTCAAGGCTGAACAACCAGTCTCCGCTTTCATAGGAAACGGACGCGGACTGGGCGCGGTAGGCGGCGCCTGAAACACCCTCATTGCTGATCAGGGCGCTGACACCGGCCGTCCACGGGCCCTCGCTGCGAATGATGCGGGCCGACAATGCCCAGGGGTCTTCGTAGAATATGCTATCGGGGCCGGATGCCTGGCCATGCGAGAGACCCAGACCCGCCGTCCAGCGCACCCCGGCTTGCGCAAACCGGTGATCGAAAGACAGGCCGAGCTCGGCAATGTGCCGGACCCGCGCCGCGGCCAGCACACCGGGCACCGGATCCGCACGGCAATACGTTGCGCCGCAAACATCGCGGTCGGGTGTGAAAGAGGCGGCGGCGCGAAAACCCGCGAGCCGGACGCTCTGGACGAGGATTTTGGGAGCGTGACCGGAAAGCGTGTTGGTGGTGGAGGCAAGATTGCGGCCCGACGGGTCGATTCGCGCCGCATCGGCGCGCATCAGCCAGAAAGCACCGGGCAAGGGTTCGCTCTCCAGCGCGGCAGCGCCAGGCCCGTAGCCGCCACGCACCTCAACATACCCGCCGCGCCAGTAGACGAAGGCCGTCTCGACGCCGATGGCGGGATCGTCGCCGGCAATGCCTGAAACGGCCGTCAGACCGCTGAACGTGCCAACCGGGGCGAGGCCGCCAACGCTGAAACAGTCAGCAATGCCTGGCGGGCAGTCGCCAACGCTCTGGCCAAGCCCCGCACGCCCGGAATCGCGCCGCGCCACAAGCGTGCCGGCAAATCCGATCTGGTGCGTGTTTTCAAGAATGCGGTCAGTCGTGAGACCCAGGCGGATTTCGCCATAGGGCCCGGCATTCGCCGCGTCCGTTGCACCGGGAGAGAGAAGAATGTCTGCGTCAAATTCAATGCTGGTATCGAACGCAGCAGGAACATCCTGCGCCAGCGCCGCGCCCGCCATTGTCAGTCCGGGAACAGGCGCGGCCGCGAGAGCAACAAGGGCCAGCACATCAGCGCATCGCGCTTTCATCATGGACCTTCTCTCGCGGCCTCGCCGTGGCGCCCCCGCTTTTCCCCCGGACACGCAGCGATCAGATGAGCGCGGGCCGGTCATGAGGTCAAGGCAGCGCCCGTGGGTCAGCAGGCTTGCACATCGGACTGTCACAAGAGTGCAACGGTTAACCCTGTGCCCCGGGCCGTGCACACGGCTGCCATGACAGGTCTGGCCACGGCCCGGCTGCGTGCTATAGAAACATGTCACGGGTTGCGCTTGGGCCCGCTCTGGTCTTTGTTGTCCGCGTTGGCTTTACACACATCAAAGTTTTACCGATTTCCCTGGAGGTTTGCCCCATGCTCTCACGGCCGATTTTAACGGTTCTGAGTGTTGTCGCCATTGCCAGTATGGCAGCAGGCTGTGCATCTCGGTCGAGTACCGAAAGCGATAATCGCGGCCTGTTCGGCGGTCTGCTGGGCAGCGGCCCAAGCGCAGACGGGCCGGATGCGGGCATTGGCGTAAACACATTCCTGTGGCGCGCGACGCTGGACACATTGTCTTTCATGCCGCTTGACCAGATCGACCCGTTTGGCGGCGTCATCATCACTGACTGGTATGCCAATCCCGAAGCGCCCGAAGAGCGCTTCAAGGCCACGGCCTACATTCTTGACAGCCGGCTGCGCGCCGATGCGCTGAGCGTTCAGCTCTTCCGCCAGACCCGCAATAGCGAAACCGGTGAATGGACCGATGCAACGGTCGATCCGGGAACACGCATTCAGCTTGAGAACGCCATCCTGACCCGTGCCCGGCAGCTTCGGATTGCCCAGCTTCCGTCCTCCTGACCGGGCGGACCCGAGGCGCAAGGAAACATGACGATGCGCGCATTGCCGGTACCTGGCCTGACACTGATGCTGGCAATGTCCTGCCTGCTTCTGGCCGGGTGCGGCTTTCAGCCGCTTTATGGCGGCGGGGCGGCGCAGACGCTGGACAATATGAGCATCAGCGTCAGCGGAGACGCCCGGCTGGCCTATCTGACCGAGACAGCCCTGATCGAGCGCACCGGAACCGCGCGAAACCCGGCTTCGGCTCTGTCTGTGTCGTTGCGGACCGCCCAAGTACCCTTGGGTGTTTCGGCCGACGGCCAGGCCAGCCGTGTGGCACTGAATATCCGCGCCAGTTACCGGCTCGCCCGGACCGGCGAAGAGATTTTAAGCGGCCGGGTTACCGAGCGCGTGGTCTTTGAGACGCCGCGCGAACCCTATGCGCTGATCTCGGCGCGGACCAATGCTGAACGCCGGGCGGCCGAAATATTGTCGGACGCCATTGTGCGCGATGTCCTTGCGGGTTTGCGGGTTCGCCAGCAAATCCAGGTTCAGCCGGATACGGCGCCTGCCGGGAACCCCTGACCATGGTCAAGCCGTCCGGCGGAACTATTGACCGGCTTGTAAAATCTCCCCCTCCCGAATTGCGTGTCTTTGTGATTTACGGCCCGGATGCCGGCCTCGTGCGCGAACGGGCGCGCGTCCTGTCCTCGGCCATATCACCCGACCCGGATGATCCGTTCAACGTCACGCGCCTGACGGAGGAGGATCTGAAGACCGATCCGGCAGCACTGGCGGACGCGATGGCGGCCATGTCGATGATGGGCGGAGAACGGCTGGTGCGGGTGCGGCTGAACGGCGACAATGCTGCGGTTGGACGCTGGATCAGCGAGTTTGAAGCCGGTGCCGCCCCTGCCGAAGGCCGCCTGGTGGTGGAAACCGGCAATCTCACCAAGGCGTCAAAGCTGCGCAAGGCGGCAGAGGACGGCAAGAAGTCTGCGGCCATCGCCTGCTATGAAGACAATGCGCGCGACCTGGTTGGCATGGCGGAGGAAAGCTTCCGGGCCGATGGCCTGTCGCTGGCGCCCGATGCGCGTCATGCGCTCGCCGCAATCCTGGAAGGCGACCGGGAGCTGGCCCGCTCGGAGATCGAAAAGCTTATCCTTTACAAAGGGCCAGATGGCGGTGAGATCACGCTTGAAGATCTGGCGGCGATATCTACCGAAAGTGCCGATACTGCACTCGACAAGGTCGTCGATGCCGCTCTTGGCGGCGATATCATACAGGCCGATATCCAGTATCAGCGGGCACTGGAGGCCGGTACCAGCGCGGTTGCCATCGTGCGGGCCCTGCAGCGAAAGATCGACCAGATAGAGCGCTATCACCTCATGGGCGCCGATCAGGCGGCGATGGCGCGGGCCGGTGCGCCGCGTTTTGGCCCGCCCGCCCAGCGCTTTCAGGCCGCGGCGCGGCTATGGAGCCGCGCCCGGATTGCCCGTGCCCGCAGTATTGCGTTTGAGACCGAACGGGCGATCAAGCGGTCGGGCGCACCGGCCGAGGCTTTGGCCGGCGAGACCTTGCTGCGTCTTGCCCGCGCGGCAGCACCGCCACGCTAGCGGCAACCGTGTATCTGGCAGACGCTAGCGCGATGAGAGGCGGCGGCACAGATCGTCGAGCTGTTCCAGTGTCGAGTAGCGAATCCGGATTTCGCCCGCCTCGCCGCGATGGGAAATTTCCACATCAAGCCCCAGCCGCTCGGCAAGATCAGCTTCCAGCGACCGCGTATCGGCGTCTTTCTGGGCCTTTTCCATCCGACCGGCACGGGCCTTGCGCTCGGGTGCCTGCTCCTTACGGGCGAGCGCCTCGGCACCGCGCACCGACATCCCGTCTGCAATGATCTTTTCTGCCAGCGCAGCGGGGTCGCCCGCTGTCGCAATGGCGCGGGCATGACCGGCGGACAGGCGCCCGGCTTCGAGATGGTCAAGAACGGCGGGCGGCAAAGCAAGCAGCCGCAGCGTGTTGGCGATATGGGCGCGCGATTTCCCGACGGCGCGCGCGACATCGTCCTGGGTATGGCCAAACGCCTCGATCAGCTGGCGATAGCCGCGAGCTTCCTCCACTGCGTTAAGATCCTGACGCTGAACATTCTCAACAATAGCGATTTCGAGCGTTTCACGGTCCGTCAGCTCGCGGATAACCGCCGGAATTTCATGCAGACGCGCCCGCTGGGCCGCACGCCAGCGCCGTTCGCCCGCAACGATCTGGTAGTGCCCGGTCTTACCCTTGGACGGCCGCACCAGAATGGGCTGCAACACGCCGCGTTCGGCAATCGAGGCCGACAGGGTGGTCAGCTCGTCTTCCGAGAAGCGCTTGCGGGGCTGGTCGGGATTGGGCTCGATCAGATCCAGTGACAGACTTCGCGCGCCGGACGCAGACACCTGACTGGCGGCATCCTCCTCGCTGCGCAAAATGTCAGCGTCCTCGCCCTCACCCAGCAGCGCAGACAGGCCTCTGCCAAGGCCACGCGAGCGGTCATTCGCACTCATGCGGGCACCGCCTGGGCGCCGGCGGCGCTGCGTTCCTGACGGACCAGTTCACGTGCCAGCCGCACATAGGCTTGCGAGCCCGGACAGGCGAGATCGTAAAGCAGGACTGGCTTGCCAAAAGAGGGAGCTTCGGAGACGCGCACATTGCGCGGTATCACCGTCTCATAGACACGATCACCGAAATGGGTGCGGACATCGGCAGCCACCTGCGCCGAGAGATTATTGCGCCGGTCATACATTGTCAGCACAACCCCTTGTATAACAAGGTTTTTATTGAGATTGCCACGCACCAGATCCACCGTGCGCATAAGCTGGCTAAGCCCTTCCAGCGCGAAGAACTCGCACTGCAGGGGAACCAGTACCGAATCGGCCGCGGTCATCGCGTTGACCGTGAGCAGGTTCAGCGAGGGCGGGCAATCAATCAGGATATAGTCACAATGGGTTGCCCGGGCGCTCAGGAAGCGGCGGAATCTGTCGACGGCGTGGCGCAGGCGGTAAGACCGGCGCGGCGCCGCGGAGAGTTCAAGCTCGGCGCCCGACAGGTCCACATCGGACGGGATGATACCCAGGCCCGGGACGGCGGTGTCAATGAGCGCCTCTTCCATTGGACGTTCATTGACCAGCACATCATAGCTTGTCGCCTTGCGCTCGGTGCGCGGGACGCCAAGGCCTGTCGAGGCATTGCCTTGCGGATCGAGGTCGAGAACGATGACCCGCTTGCCGATGGCCGCGAGCGCGGTAGCCAGGTTGATGGCCGTGGTCGTCTTGCCGACGCCGCCCTTCTGGTTGGCGATGGCAATCACTTTCGGCGCCCGTTCGGGCGACGCTGTCTCGGAACGCGGTTCAACGGACACGGCTCAGCCTTTCAATGCGGATAATGGCGGCTTCATCGCTGGTCACGCTGGGATGAAGGCGCTCCTCGAAGTTCCAGCTTTTACGCGCCTGGGTCAATTCCTCCACGTGGCGCGCACCCTTGGGAATCAGCGCTATTGCGCCGTTATCCACAAATGGCGCCATATATCCGAGCAATTTGTCCAGAGACGCCACCGCCCGGGCGGTCACGACATCGCAAGAGGGTGGCGCGCTGAGCGCCTCGACCCGATCGGAAATCACCTCGGCGGTCACACCAGTCTGCAAGAGCACAGCGCGCAGAAACGCCGCCTTCTTGCCGACCGATTCCACCAGCGTGACCTTGCGACCCGTCACCTGCCGGTCTTCTAGTCCAAAGGCGATGGCGAGGCCCGGGAAGCCCGCGCCAGCTCCGATATCGACCCAATGACTCGCTCCGTCCGGCGCCAGATCCAGCAATTGCCAGCTATCGAGCGCGTGCCGGTACCAGAAGTCGTCCAGCGTGGCCCGCCCGACAAGATTGGTGTGGCGGGACCATTCTTCGAGCAGCCTGTGCCAGACGATGAAGCGATCCAGTGTTTCACGTGAAACACCCGTCCGGGCCTGAAATGCGGCTGCATCGAACGCACGTTCGTGATTCATCAGCCCGCCTGCCGCCGATCGAGCCGTTTGACATGCGCCAGCAAGGCCGTCAGTGCGCCAGGTGTCACACCCTCCACGCGCCCCGCCTGACCCAAAGTTGCCGGACGGGCGCGTTCCAGCTTCTCACGCACCTCGTGAGACATCCCGCCAACGGTGCGATAGTCGAAATCAGCGGGGATGCGCACGCCTTCATCGCGGCGGAACGCGAGTACATCAGCCTCCTGCCGATCCAGATAGCCGTAATAGACGGCCTCGTTCTGCATTTGCCGGGCAATTGGCCGCTCCAGAGCCGCGATCTCCGGCCAGATCCGGGTAATTGCGTCCCAACCGGCTTGCGGATGCGCCGCCAGCTCCATCGCCGAACGGCGCTTGCCGTCCTGATTGATCGCCAGTCCGGCTTTTGCGGCCTCGGTCGGTGTGAGCGACAAACGGTCCAGCAAGCCGCGCGCCTCGCAAAGAGCCACCGCCCGCGCGGCATAGAATGTTTCACGTGAAACACTCGCCGCCCCCAGAGCGATTGCCAGCGGGGTCAGCCGCTGATCGGCATTGTCGGCGCGCAAGGACAGCCGGTACTCCGCGCGCGACGTAAACATGCGATAAGGCTCTGTCACGCCGCGCGTGATCAGATCGTCTATCATCACACCGATATAGGCCTGGGAGCGGTCAAGGATGAATGGCGCGGCGCTCGTACACGCCAAGGCGGCGTTGAGGCCGGCCATCAGTCCCTGGGCAGCCGCTTCCTCATATCCGGTTGTGCCATTGATCTGTCCAGCCAGCCACAGGCCCGGCAGGCGCTTGACGCCCAGCGTGGCATCCAGCTCGCGCGGATCAACATAATCGTATTCGATGGCATAGCCGTAGCGGCGGACTTTCACTTTCTCGAGACCGGGAATGGTTTGCAGGAAGGCGTCCTGAATCGCATCCGGCAGTGAGGTGGAAATCCCGTTCGGATAGACGGTGTCGTCGTCCAGCCCTTCCGGTTCAAGGAAAATCTGGTGGCTGGTCCGGTCCGCAAAGCGGACGATCTTGTCCTCGATAGAAGGACAATAACGCGGGCCCCGCCCGGAAATCTTGCCGCCATACACCGCCGAATGGCCCAGATTCTCTTCAATAATCTTGTGCGTCTGAACGGTCGTGCGCGTGATGCCGCATGCAATCTGCTGGACCGAAATGCTATCGGTGAGAAACGAGAAAGGCACCGGCTCGGGATCGGCGGCCTGCATGTCCAGTCCGGACCAGTCAATGGTCGCGCCATCAAGGCGCGCAGGTGTTCCGGTTTTCAGCCGCCCCATGGACAGGCCGAGCCCGTAAAGCCGGTCTGACAGGCCTATAGACGGCAAATCACCCATCCGGCCTGCCGGAATACGCTCGTCGCCGCGATGGATGACGCCTTTCAGGAAGGTGCCGGTCGTCAAGACGACCGCTCCGGCGCGATAGCTACGGCCATCGCCATCAATCACACCGGCGCAGCGGCCCTGTTCGACAATGAGGTCTTCCGCCGCCGCCTCGACGATACGCAGATTGGCCTGCTGCGCGAGCGCTGCCTGCATCGCCTCGCGATAAAGCTTGCGATCCGACTGCGTCCGGGGTCCGCGCACGGCCGGGCCCTTGGACGCGTTCAGCATACGGAACTGGATCCCGGACGCATCGGCGACGCGGCCCATCAACCCGTCCAGCGCATCGACTTCACGCACCAGATGGCCCTTGCCGAGCCCCCCAATCGCGGGATTGCAGCTCATCTCGCCAATGCTGGCCGCCTTGTGGGTCAGAAGCAGGGTTGCCGCGCCCAGGCGCGCAGCCGCGCTCGCGGCCTCGCAGCCCGCATGGCCGCCACCGATAACAATGACATCCCAGGTTTTGTGTGACGCCTCAGCGGCGCTCAGTATCGTGTCGGTCATGGCTCTCATGCTCCGGCCAGCCCGCCGGGAGCGCGTCTCTACCCGAATGGGGCGCGCAAGTCGAGGTCGCAGCCTATTTGCCGATGCAAAACTGGCTGAACACCCGGTCCAGGACATCCTCGATATCCACCGCGCCGGTAAGCTCGCCCAAGGCCCGGATGGCCCGGTTCACCTCAGCGCCCGCAAGCTCCGGCCGTACGTCCAGAAGCGCGAGCGCCTGCTGAAGCGATTCCAAGGCCCGCTCGACGAGCTGGCGATGGCGCGCACGCGACAGGGGCGCAGCCTCCGATCCGCCCAGACGCGTGGTCAGCTCACCGTCAAGCCAGGCCTCGAACGCATCCAGTCCCAGACCTTGTGTCACCGATACACGAAACGCCGTCACGCCATCGGGGACGGCAGCGCTGCGGTTCGCGATATCCGTCTTGTTGAACAGTACGGCGTCGCCGCCACGCAGCATGGCCAGGATGCCGTGCCCGGGTGTTTCACGTGAAACATCGGCCACCAGACAGCGCATATCCGCGCTCTCGGCCCGCGCCAGCGCCCGCCGGACACCCTCCGCCTCAATCACATCGGACGCCTCGCGCAGCCCGGCCGTATCGGCCACATACACGACAAACCCGGCCCGGATCAGCCGTACCTCGACAATATCGCGGGTAGTGCCGGGAATCTCGCTGACAATGGCAGCGTCTCTCTTGGCCAAGTGGTTGATAAAGCTTGACTTACCAGCGTTCGGCTCACCAATGACCGCAATCGTAAAGCCGTCCCGGACCCGTTCACCGCGATGATTGTCGGCCAGATGGGCCTGCATGCTCCGGCACAAATCTGTCAGCGGGGGTCCGGCCCGCTCCGACAAGCCTTCGGGCACATCGTCCTCATCAGGAAAGTCAATCTCGCCCTCAATGGCCGCGAGCGTGTCAATCAGGGCGTCACGCCAGTGGCCGTAAACGGAAGCCAGAGCACCATCCATCTGCGCCAGTGCTTGAAGGCGCTGGGCCTGCGTTTCCGCGTCGATCAGATCCGCCAGCCCTTCAGCCTCGGTCAGATCCATCCGTCCATGGGCAAAGGCGCGCCGTGAAAACTCGCCCGGTTCCGCTGCCCGAAGCCCCTCGGTCAGCAAGGCCGCCGACAGCGCCTCGATCACCGCCGCGCCGCCATGGATATGAAACTCCGCAACATCTTCGCCGGTGAAACTTGCCGGCCCCGGAAACCAGAGCAGCAACGCCTTGTCGATCACAGCACCGCCGCGATCCTTCAGGGTCCTGAGGACAGCGCGCCGCGCCGCTGGCAAGCTGCCGCAGAGCGCCTGAAGCGCCGCGCCTGCTTGAGGGCCGGACACGCGCACCACCGCGACGCCGGCGCGGCCAGCTCCGCTGGCCAGAGCGAAAATCGTATCAGACATGGAGAATATCGCTGCCCGTCAGACGCTGCTGCACCCGCGCGGGCCGCTAGCGCTTGTTGCCGCCACCACTGGCCGCTTCACCCATCAGGGAGAGGAATTGCTTTTGCCATTCCCCGCCCATCGTCATCCAGTTTCGCATCAGCGCGTCGGGCTCGAGCGCGTCGATATTGGCACCCATGCGCTTGCTCATCTCTTCAACAAGCTGCTCATTGAGCGGGGTGACATCCGGCAAGCCGAAAAAGCTCCGCGCCTCGGCCGGAGTGCATTCGATATTGATATTGACCTTCATGCCTGCCTCGTCTTGGCTTGCGCGACCACGCGCCGTGTCATGCCATCATAGGGGGCGCCGCGCCAAACACCAAAGGAGACGACATGTCCGCCGAAACCCTCACGATCACGACACCTGACGGCAGTTTCAGCGCCTATGCGCGCGGGAAAGGCCCCGCCATCATCGTCATTCAGGAGATTTTCGGGATCAATCAGGTGATGCGCGATATCTGCGACGATCTCGCGGCCAGTGGCTATCGCGCGATCTGTCCGGACCTGTTCTGGCGGATCGAGCCGGGTATCGAGCTGACCGACAAGACCGACGCCGAATGGAAGCAGGCTTTTGATCTGTTTGGGAAATTTGATCCCGACAAGGGTGTGGAGGACATCGCCGCCACGATTGCGTACGCCCGAAATGAAGGCGCCGGGAAAGTCGGCGCTGTCGGCTTCTGCCTGGGCGGATTACTGGCCTATCTGACCGCCTGCCGCACAGATTGCGATGCCAGTGTCGGCTATTACGGGGTCGGCATTCAGGACCGGCTGGGGGAGGCTGGCAAGATCAGCGCGCCCTTGCTCCTGCACATCGCAGGCAAGGACCAGTTCGTGCCGCCAGATGCGCAGAAAGCCGTGATGGATGCGCTCAAACCCAACCCGAAAGTGGAGCTGCACCACTATCCCGACCGCGATCACGCCTTTGCGCGCGTGGGCGGCGCACATTTCGACAAGGCTGACGCCGAGACGGCCAATAACCGCACCATGGCGTTCTTCGACAAGCATCTGGGCTAGAGGGATCTGGGCCCCGCATCATTCCGGGCAAGCCTTCAGCGCGACCGGGAAACGACAGAGCGTTTGTATGGATCCCGGGTCAAGCCCGGGAACCCGGTTAAGAGGTATGGATCAACCACCGGGGTCCCGGTCCCCGAACCGGGACCCACTTGATAAGAACACGGCGTTCCAGGGTCAGAACGGAACGCAGACGCGTTACCTACTCTGTGCTGGCTTTCTGCCAGCTTTCCATGGCGATCAGACGCTCCCAATAGGCCTGAATGGCAGGCGGGGCGTCTTTGAGCTGGCGGATAATCTTCAAAAGATACAAGAGGTAACCAACCGAAATATCGGCGGCGGTAAAGCGGCGTGCGGCCAGCCACTCACGGCCCTCAAGCCCACGCGTGGCGATCAGCTCAAGATGCTTTTCCACCTCCTTCTTCGCCCAGCGGGCTATGCCCTCATTGCGCTGGGCTTCGGGCAGCAAGGTAGTGTGGGCGAGCAACAGATTGACCGGCATGCCAAGCGAACCTTCGGCATAGTGGAGCCATTCCAGATAGCGCGGATAGTCCGGCTCTGAGGGATCAACACGCAGCGGCGTCGGGCCATAGCGGTTGATCAGATATTCCAGGATTGCGACCGACTCCAGAATGACCGTTTCGCCATCCTTCAGGGCCGGGATTTTCTGCAAGGGGTGGATCTTGCGGTATTCATCACCGCCCACATTGCCGCGGTCAAAGGCGACACGCTCCAGCCGGTAATTCAAGCCCATCTCCTCCATCGCCCAGCGGGCGCGAATGGAGCGGGTCATGGGGGCATGGAACAAGATCAGATTTGCGTCGTGGCTCATGGATGTCTCCCGCGAAATTTTGCGGCGAGATTAGCGCCATTTGCGCAACGGGAAAGCACAGACTTCCGCGCGGCGGCCTGCAGGCCCGCAAGGCCGGCCGTCCGCGCTCCTGCGCGGAACGGACCGGCCGGATGCGACGGAAGACCAGGTATCAGGTATTCATCGAATCGAAGAATTCGTCGTTGGTCTTGGTCTCTTTGAGCTTGCCGAGCAGGAAGTCGATCGCGTCCTGCGGCCCCATCGGGTTGAGGATACGGCGCAGCACATAGGTCTTGGCCAGGCTCTTCTTGTCGACCAGCAATTCTTCCTTGCGGGTGCCTGACTTGAGGATGTCGATAGCCGGGAAGACGCGCTTGTCGGCGACCTTGCGGTCAAGCACGATTTCAGAGTTACCCGTGCCCTTGAATTCCTCGAAGATCACCTCATCCATGCGGCTGCCGGTATCGATCAGGGCGGTGGCGATAATGGTCAGCGAGCCACCTTCCTCGATATTGCGGGCAGCCCCGAAGAAGCGCTTGGGGCGTTGCAGGGCATTGGCGTCGACACCGCCGGTCAACACCTTGCCCGAGCTCGGGACCACCGTGTTGTAGGCGCGGCCCAGCCGGGTAATGGAATCGAGCAGGATCACCACATCGCGGCCATGCTCGACCAGGCGCTTGGCCTTGTCGATGACCATTTCGGCGACCTGGACGTGGCGTGTCGCCGGTTCGTCAAAGGTTGAGGCAATCACCTCGCCCTTCACCGTGCGCTGCATGTCGGTGACTTCCTCCGGGCGCTCATCGATCAGCAGCACCATGAGATAGCATTCAGGGTGATTGGTCTCGATGGCATGGGCGATATTCTGCAAGACCATCGTCTTGCCGGTGCGCGGCGGAGCCACGATCAGGGCCCGCTGGCCCTTGCCCAGCGGAGCGACGATATCGATGACGCGCCCGGTACGGTCCTTACGGGTCGGATCCGGGTTTTCCATGATGAAGCGGCTATCGGGATAGAGCGGCGTCAGATTGTCGAAATGAACTTTGTGCTTGGCTTGTTCGGTCGGCTGGAAATTGATCGCGTTGACTTTCAAAAGCGCGAAATAGCGCTCCCCGTCGCGCGGTGCCCGAATTTCGCCCTCGACCGTATCGCCGTTGCGCAAACCGAATTTGCGGATCTGGTTGGGCGACACGTAGATGTCATCAGGGCCGGCCAGGTAATTGGCTTCCGGTGAACGCAGGAATCCGAAACCGTCCTGTAGAACTTCCAGCGTTCCGCCGCCGTGTATTTCCGCGCCCTGCTCGGCCAGCGCCTTGAGGATGGCAAACATCATGCCCTGCTTGCGAAGCGAGGCTGCGTTCTCGATATCGAGGCTCTCGGCAAGCTGGAGAAGGTCGGCCGGAGACTTTTCCTTCAATTCCTGCAAGGACATACGCCGCCCGTCAGGGACCGGCGCGAAATTGTCTTCAGTTTCAGTTTCTGGTGTGTCGTTTTCATCGGTCATGGGGAGATCTTCTTGGATAGCCAGCAACAGCGCGACGCGAAACCAGCCAGGCCGGACGGCCGACTGTATTGCAAGACGGGATGAACACGCACGCGTGTCCAGCCAGCCTTTTGCAGATTCCGGTCCCGGCAATATCGGCCAGACAGGCCGTGTGCGGGAATGTGTTTAGCGGACATGCAGAGCTGCGGAGGATTTAGTCCTGCGCCTGCACGATAAGGGGGGAAGCCGCCCGCTTGCGGACGGTGAGCGATAGGCGTGACACAAGCGCGTTATCGCGTCAAGCGAAAGGCTTCAGAACCGCCAGCAGAACGATGAGGATGACCGCGATGGCGGGCACTTCATTCATCACGCGCCAGAAGCGCTCGGTGCGTGGGCGCTCGCCTCTGGCAAAGCGTTTTGTGCTCGCGGCGTAAAAGCCGTGGACACCCGACAGGGCTATGACCAGTAACAGCTTGCCATGAAACCAGCTCTGGCTGAACAAGGCAGGGTTCGCCGCCAGCATCAGGATCGCAAACAACCAGACCGCAATCAGGGCCGGCGCCATGATGATCCTGTTGAGGTTCTTTTCCTGCTTGAGGAGCGCGGTCTCCAACTCACCGCCCGGCGCAGCGCTGTGATGATAGACGAAAAGGCGCGGCAGATAGAGCATGCCGGCCATCCAGAAGATGACCGAAATCACGTGCAGCGCCTTGAACACATCATAGGCGGGCAGAAGGAAATCCATCAGGCAGCCTCATCTTCGCTCTTGGCAGGTTTATAGCCTGCTTCGCGGCACGGGCAGCGCCCGAATTCAGCCGGGCAGATCATGTTTCCTGATGGCGGCTTCAGGCCAGATGGCCCGGCGAGTGCCGAGACCACAAGCCCGCCCAGCGCCGAGATGAAGCCTTGCGCTACACCCAGCGCCGGCACGCGGGTATAGCCTTGCGCCCCGTGTGCGTGCGCAAGCTCTGCATATTCCTCATCGAGCTCCACCAGTGTCTCGATATGCTCGGAGACGAAGGCAATAGGCGACAGGATGATGTGCTTGCCCTCGCGGGCGGCCGTTTCAACCGTTTGCTCGGTGGATGGGCCGATCCATTTCAACGGGCCAACCTTGGACTGGAAACAGGTGATGTGATCGCCGAGCTCTGGAAGCAGGGCCGTCACTCTTTTGACCGTCTCCTCCACCTGCCACTGATAGGGATCGCCGCGCTGGATCGTTATTTCCGGCAAACCATGGGCTGAATGCAGAACCCGGACATTGTCCGGCTTTCCGGCCTCTTCCCACGCCTTGCGGATCAGGGCCGCGTGTGCGGCAATGAATTCCGGCTCGGTGGGAAAGCAGCAGATTGTGCGGGCATCCCCGCCGCCGGCATCACGCCAGGCTTTCAGCGAACTGCCCGTGGTCGTCGTTGAAAACTGGGGGTATAGCGGCAACAGCACGGTTTCGTCAGCGCCCCAGTCCCTGACGGCCTCGACGGCCTCCTTGGTGAAAGGGTGCCAGTAGCGCATAGCCAGAAAGCAGCGGACTTCATCACCGGGCAGCGCGGCTTCCAGCGCCTTTGTCAGCGCAGCGGCCTGACGCTGCGTTTCCGGCACAATGGGAGAGCCGCCGCCCATCTTGGCGTATTCTTTCGCCGCTTTGGGTCCCCGCGTGGTCGAGATCAGCCAGGCCAGAAACGGCCGCACCGGCCAGGGCGCGTAGATGATCGCCGGATCATTGAACAGATTGCGCAGGAAGGGCTTTACGGTGGCCTGCCCGTCCGGGCCGCCCAGATTAAACAATACCACAGCGATTTTACGGCCCATCGTGTCCTCCGGCTCCCGGAACTACGCGCGCTCAGCCGCGAATATGGGCCAGCAGCTCGCTCACATGATCTGGCGGCACATCAGGATTTATCCCGTGACCGAGATTGAACACATAGGGCCGCCCTGCCCACGCGTCGAGCAAACGCCTGACCTCGGACTGAAGCGCCGCACCGCCTGCCCTGAGAACCGCCGGATCGAGCTGGCCCTGGACCGGCATGGATGCGGGCAGGTTGTTTACCGCCCAGCCCGTATCCAGCCCGTGATCGGTCGCGATGGCATCAATGCCGGTCTCGGCTGCATAGCGCGGATAGTGGGGCCCTGCACCTTTGGGAAAGCCGATAATCGGGGCGGTTATTCCCGCAGCGCGGACGCGTTGGACAATGCGCCGTGTCGGCGCGATCACGACCCTGTCAAACAGGGGCGCCGGCAAGCCTTCTGCCCAGCTTTCAAAGAGTTTCAGGACATCGGCGCCCGATTTTGCCTGTTCGATCAGATAATCGGCCGTGGAATCTGCCAGATTTGCCAGCAGCCGGTCCATCATGCCGGGTTCAGACCAGGCCGCAGTGCGGGCTTTCCAGCGATCCTTCGAGCCGCCGCCTTCAATCATGTAGGTTGCCACTGTCCAGGGTGCCCCGGCGAACCCGATCAATGTGCATGTCTCGGGCAGCCCTGCGCGCACCCGCGTCAATGTCTCGCAAACGGCAGACAGGCGTTTTGCCGCGCCTTCGGGTTTCAGAGCGGCGAGCTGTTCAAGGCTCATCGGACTGAGGCGAGGGCCCTCGCCCTTTTCAAACCAGACCTTCTGGCCCATCGCATGGGGTATCAGCAGAATGTCGGCAAAGACGATCGAGGCATCAAACCCGTAGCGCCGGATGGGTTGCAATGTCACCTCGGCAGCCGCTTGCGGGTTGAGACAAAACGCAATGAAGTCGGGTTGCTCTGCCCTGACCGCACGGTATTCCGGCAGGTATCGCCCGGCCTGGCGCATCAGCCAGACAGGCGGAGGGCTCAAGGTCTGGCCTGAAAGAACCTGAAGGAGGGGGCGATGTGTCATGAACGCGATGTCCTGTTGCGCAGGAGCCGGGCTTTGCCGGATTTCCCACCTCTTCTGTGAGCTCTTTAAAAAAGAGAATCTTGAAAGAGTGGAGTCGTAGGGCTGCCGATAGGGTGGATAACCCGGTCTGATTACCCTTTTATCCGTTCAGTTCACAGCCTGTGGAAACAGGTTTTTCAGATCTGCTGATGCCGAAGTGTGAACTGCGCGGTTAACTCAAAATTCATACCTTTTAACAAATGGTTAAAATATTGGCTGGACGGCCTTGCCGCTAAAATGGGCCAGCTATCGCCGGGCATAATGCACATCGCGCCGGATTTGCGCCGCATCGTGAGCGCCATCCGGGGATCAGCGGGGCTACAATGTGGGCAGGTCTGATGATCTGGCCGCATACCGCCCGGTGGGGCTGTTAGCGGGGATAGTCTGGCCGGCTTGCCGACATGTTGTTCACAGGGCGGGCAGAACGGTCTATCCGTTGGGCAGGCCAATTATGGCCGGGATATCCTGAAAGAAGACATGGCGAGTTCTGCGCGTTTGCCGGACATGAAGACGTATTTTCATGTTCACATGATATCGGATTCGACAGGCGAAACCCTGATGGGCGTGATGCGTGCGTCTGCCGCCCAGTTCGAGCGCGGCCAGCCCATCGAGCATTTATTTGCCCTGGTGCGCTCCCCGCGCCAGATGGACCGGGCGCTGGATCATGTCGCGTCCTTTCCCGGTATCGTGGTGTATACGGTCGTCAATCCTGATTTGCGCGAAACGCTGGAAAACCGTTGCGCAGAGCTCGGCATGCCCGCCATTGCAGTTCTTGATCCGGTCGAGACCACGCTGTCGGCCTATCTGGGGGCACCCATGACCGGGCGCGCCGGCGCGCAGCGTACGCTCGATGCCGATTATTATCGCCGGATCGAGGCGATGAATTACTGCATGGCGCACGATGACGGCCAGGGCGACGATCTGGCGAGCGCGGATGTCATTCTTCTGGGTATCAGCCGGACGTCAAAAACGCCGACCTCCATCTATCTGGGCAATCGCGGCGTCCGCGCGGCGAACATTCCTCTGGTGCCTGGAACGCCGCTGCCGCCCAATCTGTTCAATCTGAAAAAGCCTGTCATTGTCGGGCTTTACGCCACCCCCGAGCGCATCGTCCAGATCCGCCGGAACCGCCTGTTGAACCTCAATGAAGACCGTTCGACCGACTATATCGACGAGACCGCCGTCAAGGATGAGCTGATCTTCGCCAAGCGCCTGTATGCACGCCACAATCTGCCAACGATTGATGTCACGCGGCGCTCCATCGAAGAGACCGCCGCCAAGATCATCAATCTTCTGACCGAACATCGCGGCGAGCTTTGAGGGGGACGTCATGACGAAGCTCGTACTGGCATCGGGCTCGGCATCGCGCCGGTCGATTCTCGCCAAGGCTGCCGTGCCGTTCGACATTGATCCGGCTGATATAGACGAGGGCGCCGTCAAGGCGGGGTTTGGCGGCACGCCGGCCGAGCTGGCTCTGGAACTGGCAGCTCAGAAAGCGCTGGCTGTTTCCCCGCGCCATCCCGCCAAGCTGGTCCTGGGCGCCGATCAGGTGCTGGAATTCGATGGCCGCGCCTATGACAAGTCCCGCGACCACACCGAGGCACGCGCGCGCCTGCTCATGCTGCGTGGCCAGACCCATGCTCTTGTTGGCGGGCTTGTGCTGGCACTGCACGGTAAGATTGTCTGGCAGCACCAGAGCCGCTGCGTCATGCGGGTAAGGGCGTTTTCCGATGCGTTTCTGGACCGGTATATGGAGGAGGCAGGATCGATCCTGACCGCAGGCGTTGGCGGATATGCCTATGAAGGGCTGGGTGCGCAGCTTTTCGAAGCGGTTGAGGGCGATTTTTTTGCCGTCCTCGGCTTGCCGCTGCTGCCTTTGCTGGCCGCGCTCAGAACGCATGGCGTGTTACCAGCGTGACCGGAAGATCCGTCAGGGCAGGGGTTATCGGCTGGCCCGTCGCGCATTCGCTGTCACCGTTGATGATGGAGGCCTGGCTTGAAGCTGCCGGGATGCGCGGATCCTATGAACGCATCCCGGCACCGCCCGAAGGGCTCAAAGCGTGCATCGCCCGGCTGAGCGAGGATGGCTATTCGGGCGTCAACATAACCTTGCCCCACAAGGAAGCCGCGCTGACACTGGCTGACGAGGCGAGTGCGGCGGCAAAAACCGTTGGCGCGGCGAATATACTGGTGTTTGGCGGCGGCAAAATGATCGCTGACAATAGTGATATTACCGGCGTGCAGGCTGCACTGGACGAGGCGGGCTGGCAGGGCGGTGAGCGTGCGGCCGTTCTTATCGGCGCAGGCGGCGCCGCGCGTGCTGCACTGTATGTTCTCAGACAGGCTGGCGTTCCGGTGCGGATCGTCAATCGCAGTCCTGACCGCGCCCGGACGCTCGCGGCGGCGCTGGGCTGCAAGGCAGACATATTCACCTTGGAAGAGGCTGACCGCGCGTTGGAAGATGCCAGCCTCGTCATCAATGCCACCAGTCTCGGCCTGGCCGGTCAGCCGCCGCTCACCTTGTCCCTCTCGGGCGTTGCCAGCAATGCGGCGGTGTTTGACATGGTCTACACGCCGTTGGAGACGCCGCTGCTTGCGGCTGCGCGGTCTGCGGGCCTCAGGGCGGTGGACGGGCTGTCCATGCTGATCGGGCAGGCCCCGCCTGCCTTTGAAGCCTTTTTCGGCACTCCGCCGCCCGATAGCGTTGCGGTGCGCGATCTGCTCGAGGCGGCCCTGGAGGCACGGCGATGATCACAATCGGGCTGACCGGTTCAATCGGCATGGGCAAGAGCACGACCGCCAGCCTGTTCGCGCAGGAAGGCGTTCCGGTGTTTGATGCTGATGCAGCGGTGGCGCAGATGTATGCGCCGGGCGGTGAGGCCGTGCCGCTTTTGCGGGAGGTCTTTGCCGATGCGGTTGTGGACGGGCAGGTCGACCGGGGCGCGCTGAGCAATCACCTGAACACTCATCCGGAAGATTTTGCGAAGCTGGAATCCATCGTTCACCCGCTGGTTGCGGCGCGGCGCGCGGCCTTTCTGGAGAGGGCGGATAAAGACGGTGCGTGGTGTGTGCTGTTTGACATCCCCTTATTGTTCGAGACGGGCATGGAGGGACATGTCGATGTCATCGTTGTCGTTTCGGCACCGGCAGACATCCAGCGTGAGCGTGTGCTGGCCCGCGACGGGATGCACGAGGACAAGCTCGACATGATCCTGTCGCGCCAGACGCCCGATGCTCTCAAGCGCGAGCGCGGCGATTATGTCGTGGACACCTCGAAAAGTGTGGACGATGCCCGGCGGCAGGTGCGCGCCATTCTGGAAGATTTGCGCAAACAATCGCACAATCAGGCCCTATGAGAGAGATCATATTCGATACCGAAACGACCGGGCTCTACCCGCTGGAGGGGGACCGGATCACCGAGCTGGGCTGCGTCGAGGTCGTCAACATGATCGCGACGGGGTGTGAATTTCATGCCCTGATCAATCCGGACCGCGATATCCCGGCCGAAGTGACCGCCATTACCGGCCATACCCGCGAAATGCTGCGTGACAAGCCGCGATTTGAAGAGGTGGCGGACGCGTTTCTCGCCTTTGTCGGCGATGATGTGATGGTGGCGCACAACGCGCCCTTTGACCGGAGCTTCATCAATATGGAGCTCACCCGCGCAGGCCTGCAGCCCTACCCGGACAACCGTTTCAAGGACACGGCCGAGATGGCGCGCGAGCGTTTTCCCGGTTCACCGGCCAACCTCAACGCCTTGTGCAAGCGTTTCGACATCTCGCTGGAAAGCCGGACCAAGCACGGCGCGCTGATCGATGCCTATTTGCTGGCCGAGGTTTACCTTGAGCTCAATGGCGGGCGCACGCGCGCGCTTGACCTTTCCGGGCTGGAAGGCGCGGACAGGACCGTGCGCTACACGCCACGTCCGCAGCGCCCCAGACCGCTTGCGCCGGCCAGCACCGGGGACGAGCGGGCCCGTCATGCGGCCTTCGTCGCTGAAATGGGCGATGACCGGGTCTGGAAAAACTTCGGAGTCTAGACCGGGTCTACGCTCAAGCTTTGACGCTGATGGCGCCTAGGCGTTGCCTGCCGGCGGGTTGACGCTGCCGCCTTGTGCCCGCTGGGCCAGCTGCTGGCGATAAAGGGCGGCGAAATCGACCGGCTCCAGCATCAGAGGCGGGAAACCGCCTTCCTGGGTGGAGTTGGCGACGATCTGGCGGGCGAAGGGGAAGGTCAGGCGCGGCGCTTCGACCAGCAGGAAGGCTTCGCGCGCCTGCTCGTCCATGCCGCGGATCTGGAACAGGCCCGCATAGCTCAGCTCGCAGACAAACAGGGTCGTGTTTTCGCGCAGGGCCTTGGCTGACAGCAGCAGCTCCACCTCGAAGGTTTCGCCGTCCAGAGCCCGCACGCGAACATCGATTCCCAGATCAATATTGGGCTGCGCGGCGTTGCCGCGCAGGGTTTCCGGAGCGCCTGGATTTTCGAAGGAGTGGTCCTTCACATACTGGCCGAGAATGCGCACGCTGGGTGCGCTGGCCGGATTGGCATTCTGGTCGGGCGTGTTCGGGGTGTCAGCCATATCGGGTATAAACTCCTGTGGGCGGGCCGCTATCAGGCGCGCTTCCCGTGCAAGGTGTCGGCGGTTAGCATGCCGGGGCCCAGCGGGCAAGTTGCAGCTCTGGCGCGGCTGGTCTGGCGTCAGCCTGCATTGTGCGGGCTGACCTGAACGCCCTGACGGCCTATATGGATAGACAGGGACGGCAGTTTATCCGCCAGCCGGCGGACGGCCATGAGGTGCATGCGCGTGGAATTATTGCAGATACTCTTTTTTGCTGGCCTCGCCGTATTCATCGGTGTGCGCCTTTATATGGCGCTGGGCCGTCCGGTCGGACGTTCCCATGAGGAGCATGCGCGTGAAGAGGCCGAAAAGGCCGGTGCGCGCGAAACCGCAATTCCCGTGCGCGAACAGGGCCTTCAAGCTGAGCCGCCGGTTCGTGAACAGGCCTCTTTCAGCACCGTTGATGTCGATGAGGGTGCCTATGACGGGCTCGAAGCGATTGCCCAGATGGATCCATCCTTTGACGCCTACGAGTTCATCAAGGGTGCGCGCGCAGCCTACTCCATGATCGCCAACGCCTTTGCCAAGGGTGATACCGCCGCGCTTGAGCCGTTGCTCGCGCCGCGTGTGATGACCGCCTATCGCGAAGCCATCACGGCGCGCGAAGAGCGCGGCGATGTGCTGACCACAGAGATTGACCGCATCAGGGAAGCGCGCCTGCAGGAAGCTTCCCTTAACGGCCCCAAGGCCAAGATCAAGGTGCGATTCGTCGCCGAGATCGCCCATGAGACCCGGTCTGCCGACGGCAGTGTGGTTTCGGGCGATATCGCGGCCTTGCACCCGGTAGCCGAGATCTGGAGCTTTGAGCGCGATGTCACGAGCGATAACCCCAACTGGCAGCTTTCTGCGGTTCGCCCGGCCTGACGCTTTAGCTGCGCTTGTCTGCGCCTGTTTTATCCAGGCCTGCGCCGGTTCGCCTGGCCCGTCGGTGCCGGATCAACGGCCCGCAGCGTCCTCTCTCGATCTGCGTCCCCTCTCCGGCTTTGCCGCTCTCGATGGCTGGCAGAGGCATGACGCGCGCGCAGCGCTGGTCTCCTTCGGGCGCAGCTGCGAGGCGATTTTGCGCCGCCCGGCTGACCGCGCGCTCAGCGACCGGGCGTCCTATGCCGGGCGTGCGGGGGACTGGCACGCGGTTTGTGAGGACGCGCTCCAACTGATTGCTTCCAGTCCGGATGCCCCCGCTGCGCGGCAGTTTTTCGAAACCCGCTTTACGCCGGTTGCTGTTGGCGGTGATGGCCGCCTGACAGGCTATTACGAGCCGATGGTCGATGTGCGCCGCTACCCGGACACCGAGTTTTCCATGGCGATCCGGGCACGGCCGGGCGCCACGCCGCGCGGGGATTTGTCCCAGCTTATTGCCGGGCTGGATACCGCCCATCAGGGCGGCGCCGACGCGGCCCGCCCGCGCGCCGAGATCGAGGCGATGAATATCGGCGTGCCGCTCGCCTGGGGGCGGCCGGTTGACGTGTTCTTCATGCAGATTCAAGGCTCCGGACGCCTCAGGTTTGACGATGGCAGCCAGCGCAGGGCGGCCTTTGCCGCCCATAACGGGCATCCTTATGTCTCGATCGGACGGCTGCTACTGGACCGGGGGGAATTGCCGCCCGGACAAGCCTCCAAGGACCATATCGAAAGCTGGCTCAACCGGAACGGACCCGCCGCCTGGACCCCGCTATTCAATGAAAACCCGCGCTATGTGTTCTTCGACATGCAGGAGATACCCGATCCCGAGGCCGGCCCGGTGGGCTCGCAGGGCGTGCCCCTGACACCGATGGCCAGCCTGGCGGTCGATCCGGCCTATCATGCCTGGGGCGTTCCGGTATTTGTGCAAGGCGAGGTTTCGGGCCAGGGACCATGGGGCGGACTGGTCATTGCACAGGATGCCGGCGGGGCCATCACCGGTCCGGTGCGCGGGGATCTGTTTTTTGGCTGGGGTGATGAGGCCGGACAGATTGCCGGACGCCAGAACAGTTTCGCGCGCTGGCATCTGCTTTTGCCAAACCGTCTGGCGCGCCGGCTTGGCCCGGTGTCCTGATTAGCAATGGCGGGTCCGGGCCGAACGCTGACACCTGACGAGCGGGCCTTGTGGCGCAAGGTCGCCCGCACGGCACGGCCTTTGCCGGCTGGAGAGGCGCGCGTACCGCGGCAGATTGGCGATGAAACATTTTCAGCCCTGTTCCAGCGCTCCACCGGCGGCGCTGTCCCGGCGCTCAACACCGGTTCTGTATCAGGCCGGACGCCGGCTGACCGCGGCGCTGAACGCAAGGTGCGCCGGGGGCGGGTGGAGATTGATGCCCGCATAGATTTGCATGGCGAGACGGCTGCGCGGGCCCGCCAGATGCTGCTGGCCTTTCTGTCGCGTGCGGCCATGAAAGGCCATCGCACCATTCTGGTCATCACTGGCAAGGGCGCAAACGCGCGGGCAGAGGATTCGCGCCGGTTCGAGCCCTGGCAGCCTGATGAGCGCTCTCTTCCGGGTGTCTTGCGCCGCTCGGTCCCGCTCTGGCTGGCAGAGCCGGAATTTGGTGTCCTGGTCAGCGGGTATGCACCGGCCCATGCCCGCCATGGCGGGGCGGGCGCGTTCTATGTCATGCTGCGTGCATGACGCTTTCAATGCTGCCGCAAAAGGCACGGGCGCTGGCCCGCGAGGCCGGATTTGACGCCGTTCACATCGCCCGGGCTGACGAACCCTGGGAGGCGGGCGCGCATCTTCGCCGCTTCATTGAGGCAGGCCATCACGGCACCATGGGCTGGATGGAAGACACGCTGGAGCGCCGCGTTCACCCCGCCGCGATGTGGCCGCAGGCGCGCTCGGCGGTAGTTGTGGGGCTCAATTACGGGCCCGATCATGACCCGCTTGAAGACCTTAAGGACACCGCCAGGGCGGTCGTTTCGGTCTATGCGCGCAATCGCGACTATCACGACCTCATCAAGAAGCGCCTCAAACAGATGGCGCGGGCCTTCCATGGCGAGACCGGCCACGCGGTGAAGGTGTTTGTGGACACCGCGCCGCTGATGGAAAAGCCGCTTGCCCAGCGTTCCGGCCTTGGCTGGCAGGGCAAGCACACCAATCTGGTCAGCCGTGAATGGGGCAGCTGGCTGTTTCTGGGTGTCATGCTGACCGAGGCTGTGCTGGAGCCGGACGCGCCGGAAAGTGATCATTGCGGCACCTGCCGTGCCTGCCTTGATATCTGCCCGACCCATGCATTCCCTGCGCCCTACCAGCTCGATGCACGCCGTTGCATCTCCTATCTGACGATCGAACACAAAGGCCCGATACCGGCGGAATTTCGCGCCGCCATGGGTAATCGCATCTATGGCTGTGATGACTGTCTGGCGGTGTGCCCGTGGAACAAGTTCGCCGCGCAAACCGGCGAAATGGCGTTTCAGCCGCGCGCGGAGCTGGAAGCGCCATTGCTCACGGAGCTCTCCCGGCTTGATTATGCGGCCTTCCGCACGTTCTTCACCGCGTCGCCCGTCAAGCGTATCGGACGCGACCGATTTGTGCGCAACGTGCTGATTGCGCTGGGCAATGGGTCGGGTGCGGATGCGCTGGACGCGGTGCTTGCCCGGCTCGATGACGAGGCTGCTCTGGTGCGCGGAGCGGCCGTCTGGGCGCTGTCGCGTCTAGACGAGGGGCGATTTGCCGCCGAGCGCGATGCCCGCCTTGGCGGTGAGAGCGACCATGATGTGCGCGCCGAATGGAATGGCACCATGTGCTAGTGCCTGGGTTTGAAGGGTTTCCCGGCGCGCCGGGGCTGCCTACATGACCGGCGTCGTTCCGCTCCACACACGTCAAGGGCTCCTGATGACCGAATTGTCGCCACGCGAGATTGTCTCTGAACTGGACCGCCACATTATCGGCCAGCACGACGCCAAGAAGGCGGTCGCCATTGCGCTGCGCAATCGCTGGCGGCGCAAGCGCGTCGACGAATCGCTGCGCGCGGAAATCACGCCGAAAAACATTCTGATGATCGGCCCGACCGGCGTGGGCAAGACCGAAATCTCGCGCCGTCTGGCCCGCCTTGCCGGTGCGCCCTTCCTGAAGGTCGAAGCCACCAAGTTCACCGAAGTTGGCTATGTCGGCAGGGATGTCGATTCCATCGTGCGCGATCTGGTCGAGATTGCCATCTCGCTGGTGCGCGAGCGCCGCCGCGAAGAGGTGCGCCCCCGCGCGCAGGAAGCTGCCGAAAAGCGCGTGCTGGACGCGCTGGTGGGGCCCGGCGCCAGCACGACGACACGCGACAGCTTCCGGCGCAAGCTTCACGCTGGCGAGATAGACGACAAGGAAATCGAGATCGAGCTGGCCGATGATGCCAATCCGCTGCAGGGGCTGGATTTGCCCGGCATGGGCGGTGTCGGCATGATCAATCTGGGCGATATGCTCGGAAAAGGCATGGGCCGCCGCCGCAAGACGATCCGCACCACAGTGCGCGAAGCCTATGAGCCGCTCTTGCAGGAAGAGGCCGACCGCCTGCTCGATGACAGCCAGATCCAGGCCGAGGCCGTGCGTCTGGCTGAAAACGAAGGCATCGTGTTCCTCGACGAGATTGATAAAATCGCAGCGCGGGCCGAAGCGCGCGGCGCCGATGTGTCGCGCGAAGGGGTCCAGCGTGATCTCCTGCCGCTGATCGAGGGTGCGACGGTGGCAACCAAGCACGGACCCGTCAGAACCGACCATGTGCTGTTCATCGCGTCGGGTGCGTTTCACGTGACCAAGCCCAGTGATCTTCTGCCCGAGCTGCAGGGGCGTTTGCCTATCCGCGTAGAGCTGAAAGCCCTGACGCGTGACGATTTCCGCGCCATCCTGACCGAGCCGGAAGCCAGCCTGGTGACGCAATATGTGGCGCTGATGAAAACAGAGGGCTTCGATCTGAGCCTGGACGACAGCGCTATCGAGGCGATTGCCGACTATGCGGCCGAGGTCAATGCCAGCGTGGAGAATATCGGTGCGCGGCGCCTGCACACGATTCTGGAGCGTCTTGTCGAGGAGATCAGCTACACCGCGTCCGACCGTTCGGGCGAGTCGCTGGTGATCGATGCGGACTATGTGCATGACCGCGTGAAGTCGCTGGCGGCCAATGCGGACCTGTCGAAGTTTATTCTGTAGGCGCAGGACTGGCTGAGATCTCAACCGTGCTCGCCTGGGTCATACCCGCGAGCAGTGTCAGCAAGTCTGTCCTTGCCAGGGCAATGCAGCCCTCGGTCGGCTGATAATCCGGGCTGGCGCAATGCAGGAATATGGCTGAACCCATACCCGGTATTGGCGGGCTGTCATTATGCCCCAATATGACTACGACGTCGTATAGACCGTCCGTTCGTGTCATAACTTCATGGCTGGTGGGCCAAGGCATGCGAACGGGCCGGTTATAGGCCGGATCATCGGGCGCATCGCACCAGCCATCATCCGGCGCAATCGGCTGAAAGAGCAGGCTGGTGCGGGGCTGTTCGAGCCGGTCTGGACGCCAGAGCACCCGCCGGACGGGCCAGATTCCCGCCGGGCTTGCCCCGTCTCCTTCACGCTTGGTCCGGGCAGAAACCACACCGGACCGCCCTAGCGCGCAAGGCCAGGCGCGGCCATTGGCCAACAGGATATTATCGCTGTGGGCGACGAGCTTCATAGCGCCAGACTGGCGGTTATCCTGGCCGTTTGGCAAGCGGCGGCAGGCAGTTGGCGTGACGGTTCGACGCACACTATGCTCACGCGTTGACGCCCATCAGGGAGGCTTGGTCTGCCATGGCCGGTGAAAAGACCGTTCTGATCATTGATGACGATACCGATCTGCGCGAAGCGCTGGCCGAGCAGTTCGGTTTTGAGGACGGGTTTGCCGTCATTACCGCGTCCACGGCCGGTGAGGGCATGATGCGAATCCGCCAGGACAGTCCCGACATCGTCATCTTCGATGTCGGCCTGCCGGATATGGACGGGCGGGATGCCTGCGCCGCCCTGCGCGATGAAGGCGAGACGGTGCCGATCATCCTTCTCACCGCCCAGTCCGGTGATGAGGACCATGTGAAGGGGCTGCAATCGGGCGCGAGCGACTTTCTGGCCAAGCCTATCGCGTTTCGCGTGCTTCTGGAGCGTGTGCGTACCCAGCTGCGGCGCTATGAGGCGTCGGAAGACGCTGTGCTCAATATAGGGCCTTACGTGTTCACGCCCGGCATGAAGCAGCTGATCAATAATGACGGCAAACGCATCCGACTGACGGAAAAAGAGACGAGCATTCTGAAATATCTCTACCGCGCCGGCGGCAAGCCGGTCGCACGCGATGAATTGCTCGACCGGGTCTGGGGATATCACCGCGAGGCCAATACCCACACGCTGGAAACCCATATCTATCGCTTGCGCCAGAAGATCGAGCCCGATCCCGGCAAGGCGCGCCTTCTGATCACCGATACGGGCGGATACCGGCTGAAGGCCTGAGCCTGCCCCTACATCGGCCGTCCAAGCTTTTCCACCAGCATACGGCGCAGCTTGCGCATGCCACCGACCCAGCGATCGCGGTCCTGACCCTTGGTGGCCACATAGGCGGGCGTGTTTTCGTGGGTCATGACCAGGAAGCGGCGCTCTTCCATTGCCGTGAGCAGCGCTTCGGCCACCTCATCGGCTTCCAGATAGCCGCCAAGCCCTTGCGCGCCGCCTTCTATGCCTTCGACGAGAGGGGTGCGGACCCCTTCAGGACACAGGCAGTGGACGTTCAGGCCGTCATCGCCATGGGTGATGGCCAGACACTCCGCAAACGAGACGGCCGCTGCCTTCGTTGCCGAATAGGGCGCATCACCGATTTGGGCCAGCAGCCCGGCCGCCGATGCGGTAATGACGAAATATCCCTTGCGGGCGGCAATGGCGCGGGCGAGATGGCGCGCCGCAAACACGCTGCCCATGACATTGACTTGCCAGCACAGATCCCATGAGGCGTTAGGTGCATCGCCTGCGCCCCATCCCGGGCCATCGGTCACGCCCAGGCCGGCATTGGACATATAGATATCGACCGGGCCCAGCGTACGCTCGACCTTGTTGATAAAGCGAACGAGCGCGGCTTCATCGCTGACATCGACCGCTTCGCCAAACCCGCCGAGCGCCTTGCCAGCCTCTGCGGCCGCACCGGCATTAAGGTCTGCTATCGCGATTTTCGCGCCTCTCGCGTGCAGCGCCTTCGCCACCGCCAGCCCGATTCCGCTGGCGCCCCCGGTCACAATGGCTGTCTTGCCGGTCAGATCCATGCGCGTGCTCTCCGTTTCCGTTCTTCAAGGCCAGACTAGAGACCGCTGCGCCTGATTGGCAATCGGGCCGGTCACAAACTCGTGTCCGCGCTGTGCAGGATCATTTACGGTTGCGCAGTGTTCAGAGCATATAGCCATTCAGTGACTCTGCTCAGTGGATGCTACATAGTGAATTCGGAACTCCAACGCATCGCAGCGCTCAAGGCGTGTGCCATACTCGATACGGCGCCCCATCCCGCGTTCGACTGCCTGACGCGGGCAGCGGCGCTGGCGTTTGACGTGCCGATTGCACTGGTTTCCCTCGTGGATACAGACCGGCAATGGTTCAAATCCGCGCTCGGTGTGGATTTGCGCGAGACGACGCGCAACATCTCGTTCTGCACGCATACGATTGAAGGCTTCGAGCCGATGGTCGTGCCAGATACCGCGCGCGACCGCCGCTTTGCCGCCAATCCTCTCGTCACAGGAGCGCCGCATGTGCGCTTTTATGCCGGTGCGCCGCTGATTGATTGTGACGGCTATGCGCTGGGAACCTTGTGTATCCTGGATACCGTCCCGCGCCGTCTTGATGACGCGCAGCTACGTCTGCTTGGCCATCTGGCAGACGCTGTCATGCACGCCATTACCGCGCATCGTCAAAGCCTTGAGCTGAAAGACATTCAGCGCCGTCTTCAGCACCAGGACATGTCCGCAAGCGAACCGCAGATGCGCAAACTCAGCGCGTGACCGCTTCAGGTGCCGGTTGATACCGTCGCGCCGACTATGGCGCAGACAATCAGCAAGGTGGACTCATATTCCTCAACGCTGTGCGGCTTGCGCACGCTGGAGGCGACATTGGGATACTGGCTTGAGGCCGGACCCAGCAGGGAGACATCGCCGGAAAACACGATAACGGGTATGGCGCGCCATTCAGGTGATTCCAGCAGGCGCTCGAGAATCCAGATCCCGTCTTCCCCGGGCAGGCGCAGATCGAGCACGATACAATCGGGCAGCGTGTCGGCCGCCAGCCGCTCAAGCGCCTCTCTGCCGGTGGCAACGCGCGACAGTGTGGAATCTGGTGATTTCTTCAACAACATCCGCGAAAACAGGTCCGCTTCGGTGTCGTCATCCTCAACCAGAAGAATGCTTGGTGTATGCGTGGTGTTGCCCATGCGTGACCTTGCCCTGCAATCCCTGTTTGCGAGGTTAGGGGCGTAATGATCGCGGCGGCAATGCTTTATTGCGTGCTGCAGCGCAAAAAGCGCAAAGTTTTCTCGTCCTTGCCGGCGAGCCCGAAGGCGCGGACGCCAGGAAGCGCGGTGAAAATGGTGTCCCCGACAGGATTCGAACCTGTGGCCCCCAGATTAGGAATCTGATGCTCTATCCTGCTGAGCTACGGGGACACTGGCACGTACATTAGCCAACGCCGCCCGGCCTGTCATGACGGGTGTCGCACAGGCGCGGGAGGCAGACGCCAGGAAAGCCGGTCATTGCCGCAGAGTGAAGCGGTATTCGTGCCGGTCCAGCGGCTCCAGATTGCCCGTTTCGTACGTGTCGACCTGGACCTCGCCGCTCTCGTACACGGTGAACACCCGGTACATCGGCGTATGACGGGTTTCGTCCGGGATTTTGGTGCGCTCCAGCGCCGGCATGTGAAGATAATGGACGTCGCCGATCTGGCGTGAGTGGACGGTGCGGTCCATGTCCATGTGCAGGTCACCGGAAATCACCGCCGCCAGGTTCGGCTGATCGACAACCTCCTGAAAACGCGGATTGTGAACACCCTTCTCGGGGTCTTCCGGATACGCGCCGGCCTGGGCAGCATGAACCACCAGGAAGACCGGCCTCGGCGCTGCCGCCTCGATCTGCTCGATCATCCAGTCAATGCCCTCGTCTTCGAAATCACGGCTGAAGTCGGGAGAAGCGTGGACCATCACGAATGAGTCCAGATCGCGCAGATAGCTTGGCGCCGTGACCTCCGGGTTCCACTGGCTGGCAAACTCAAGATACCACTCTACCGTTCCGTTGTGCTCTTCATTGCCCATAATGGGATAGAAGGGCCGGGTCAGCGATTGCAGCGCCGGCGTGGCATTCTCGTACTGGATCTCGGTCGCTTTGTGGGCGATGTCGCCGACCCCGACGACGAAATCTATCCGCCCGCTTTCTGCCAGTGCGTTGACGTCTTCTACGGCTGCTTCCACGCCGGGAAACAGGGCACACGGTTTCGGCTCGGCATCTCCCAGTACGGCAAAGCGCGCCACGATGCCGTCGGGTGCTTGGTCATCCCCCGCCTGCGCCTGCGCAGCAGCCACGCCATGGAATGATGTGATGGCGACAAGCGCGGCGAAAACACCGGCACGAAATTGCCTGATCATGGTGAAATACCTCTCCTTGTGAACAGCAGACAGCAATACCCGGCGCGGAACATGACTGCGTTGTGTGACAGCATAGTGAAACAAGTGACGGCGCCAAGTCCGGGTCTGTCATCACAGGCTGTCAGAAAACCATCATCAACAATTCATATCAGCTTCATCGATCAGTGATGCCGGCGTCACCTTTCTCATGTCGGTTCACGTTGCGGCGACGCGCGCCGCATGGCGGGTTTTGCTTCTGATTTTCGGGTGGATACCAGAGGGAGTTTTTGTGATGCCATTTCGTAGCCAGCGCCTTTTGGGCGTATCCATAGCCGCAATGGCCTGCGCCCTGATGGGCGGCTCCGGTCTGGTGCTAACAACGGCCGGTTCGGCTGCGGCTCAGGCCCAGGCGGCGAGCGGCCTCGAGGGCCGGGTCACCGATGTACAGGGCCAGAACTATTTCAGCGGCGCTGCCGTCCGGATCGAGGAGCTCAACCTTACGCGGACGACTGACCGCGCGGGGCGCTTCCAGTTCTCCGATGTGCCGCCGGGCGATTATACGCTGGTGGTCACCTATCTGGGCGCCGAGCCGGTGACGCAGACGGTCAGTGTTGCTGCCACCGGGCGCACACAAGTAGCGATTGCCATCGGTGACGATGTGCGCGCGATCGAGAATATCCTCGTCGTGGGACAGCGCTCCAACATTTCGCGCGCGCTGAACCGTCAGCGCAATGCGGACAATCTTCTCAACGCTATCACCGCCGACTATATCGGCCAGTTCCCCGACCAGAATGTCACCGAGGCCGCCCAGCGCATTTCCGGCGTGTCCATCAGCCGCGACCAGGGCGAAGGCCGCTCGATCACGATCCGGGGCGCCAACGCCAATCTGAACTCTACCACCATCAACGGCCAACGGGTTACCACCGCGGACGGCAATGAGCGCTCCCTCGCGCTGGACGTCATTCCGTCAGAGTTGCTCGAGACGCTCCAGATCACCAAGACCCTGACCCCGGACATGGATGGTGACGGTATTGGCGGCGCCATCAATGTTGAGACGGCCACTGCCTTTGACCGTGACGGTTTTTCCGGCTCGCTCAGCCTGGAAGGCAGCTATAACGATCTGCGTGAACAGATCAGCCCGCGCATCAACGGGTCGTTCTCCGACATCTATGATCTCGACAGTGGCGGTCAGATCGGCATTTCCGCCTCGCTCAGCCATTTCCGCCGCCGGCTCGGTTCGGACGGTGTGGAAAACGGGGACGGGCTGGACGAGGTAGCCGGCGTGACCTTCCCGGTTGTCATCGAGCCGCGCGACTATGTTCTGGTCCGTGAGCGTCTGGGCGGTTCGGTGAATCTCGACTGGCGCGTCAATAACGATCAGGACCTGTTCATCCGTACCCTGTATTCGGAGTTCGCCGATGACGAGATCCAGGGCGGTACGGTTTATGAGGCTGATCCTGATGACGGGGCCAATGTCGCCTCGGCAGACGGCAACCGGCTGCTGTTCGATAATCAGGAAGTGGAATCCTACGTCTCCGAGCGCGAGGAAACCCAGACAATCTTCTCGGTCGTGGCTGGCGGCGAGACGCGCGCTAACGATTGGACGTTCAACTACCAGGTTGGTTATTCGGACGCCGGGGAAGATAATCCTGACTATATCGAGCCGATCTTTGTCGCCGATTTTTCCGGCGTCGCGCAGATCGGCACCGATCTGACCGATCCCCGGCGCCCGCAGATCATCACCTCGGATGCGGCAGCCTTTTCGGATGCGTCGCTCTATGAGCTTGACGAGATCGTGTTTGAATCGTCTCTGACCGAGGATACCGAGTGGAGCGCCCGGCTGGATGCCCGCCGCGAAATGCTGTTTGCCGGCATGCACCAGGGCTATATTCAGTTCGGCGTCAAAGGTTCGTGGCGCGAGAAGACCGGCCAGCTGGACGCGTTTGTCTATGGCGGCGGAGATGGCAATCTGACGGTTGCAGACTTCCTCAACCCGGATATCGACTATCCGCTCGGAACCATCGCGCCGCAGGCCTATCCGCGCCTGATCGGTGATTATGTCCGCAATAATCTTGCCCTGTTTGAAGACGATTTTGATGAAGAGGGCAGCTTCATCGACTCCAATTTCGAAGACTACACGACCAACGAGGATATCTATGCCGCCTACGCCATGGCAGGCGCGGATATCGGCGCGCTGCGTCTTGTCGGCGGCTTGCGGGTCGAGCACACCGAGTATGATACGCGCGGCAACCAGATCCTGCTCGACGAGGATACGGGCGAGCTCAGCCTGACGCCCAGCGAAGCCGAGGACAGCTATACGGACCTTCTGCCGAGCCTGAATGCGCGCTATGAGCTGAGCGAGGACGTGCTGGTGCGCGCGGCCTATTTCCGCTCCGTGGTGCGGCCGATCTTTGAACAGAACCGTCCGGCCGGTGTGGTCGAGCGCGAGGATGGCGAAGCCGCGGCAGAGGCCGGCAACCCTGATCTTGAGCGCTTTTCGGCGGACAATGTCGACCTGGCCGTCGAGTACTATACCGGCGGGCTGGGCCTGATCTCGGTGGGCGTGTTCGGCAAACGGCTGCAGAACCCGGTCTACACGGCTGATCTGGCCGGGCAGGGTGATTTTGCCGGTTTTGACGAGTACGTCACCTTCATCAATGGCGACGATGCCTATCTCTACGGCCTTGAGATCGGCTTCCAGCAGGAGCTGGATGTTTTCTCGCCGCTGCTCGAAGGCTTTATCGTCTCGGCCAACTATACCCGCGTGGAGACCGATGCCGATGTGCCGACCCCCGATGGCGGTTCGCGCGGCGCGCCGCTGCCGGGCCAGTCGGCAAACGTGGCGAACGCCTCGCTGGGTTATGACCGGGCGGGCTTCCAGACCCGCCTGTCGGTGGCCTATCGTGACCGCTTCCTGGACGAGATCGGTGATCCTGAAGATCCGCTGCAGGACGTGTTTATCGACGATCACGTGTCGGTCGACCTGACAGCGTCCTACCGGATCAATGACACATTCCAGATTTTCGGACAGGCCTCCAACCTGAATGACCGCCCGCTCTACAGCTATACCGGACGGCGCAATGTAAACGTCCAGTACGAGGAGTATGGCTTCTCTGCTGCGTTGGGTATCCGGGCGACTTTCTAGCCGCCTTGCCCATGATACCGGATCGGCAGGTGGCGGCTTGAAGCGCCGCTACCTGCCGCCTTTGTCGCATCCCCGCCACTCTGGCGGGAATGCGTGGCTCGATCCGGGCGTCGTCTCGAACCGCTACCTTACCCAGTGGGTCCTGTCACCGCGCCTGACTGGACGTCAGCTGCGTTTTTGCGCTACCATCACTTAATGCGCGGACTTATTGTCGGTCTCCTGGTCCTTGCCTTTGCCATTACCGGCACGGCCAATTGCGTTTTGGCGCAAGATGCACGGGCTGTGGCCGAAACCAGCACCGCCTCCAGCCCAGGTCCTGAACACAGCCAGCCACCCTGTCACAAACCGGCAAGCGGGTCTGAAACCCACGATCATATTGCGCTTCATGGTCATGATGATTGCACCGGCGGAGCGGCGTGTATGGACTGTGCGCTGTCAGCGGGGCTCTTTACCGCGCTTGCGGCTCCGGATGCACCTACACATCAGGGTAGGGTGCGCCTTTTCGCGATGAAAGCCGCCCGTCCGGGCCTTGTTGCGCACGACCCGCCCCCTCCCCGTGCCTGATCCCTCCTGACCATGCCGACGCCTGCCCGTTCGCGGGTCCGCGCGTCTATCAGAAGAGATCATCGGGGAAGGACATCCCTTGAAAGCTTTTGTATCTGCAAGCGCCTTGCTGGCGCTTGGCCTGAGTGCGCCTGCCCTTGCGCGCCCGGTTTCCTATGAGGGCGGGTGGACGGCAATTGCCGAACACGACCGCAGTATGAGTGCAATATGGGGCCACTACACGCCCCACCATCGCTATTCCATTGGCTACCGCGGCGAATGGCACCGGGACGACGACCATGTCTTTCACGGTGCACAGCTGACCTGGCTCGCCAAGCGTTGGTTCGGTGCGGACTATCAGGCCAATATCTATCTATCCGGTGCGGCGGGCCTTGCCTATGGCGTCGATGGCAATCCGGCCGGTGCCGGACCGGCGGGCTCGGTCGGCATCATGGCCGACTGGGAGACCCGGCGATGGTTTGTCTCATACATGGCCCGGAGCTTTGCCGGTGACACGACCGGAGCGTCGGCCATGCAGGCAGCTCGCGCTGGTTTTGCACCCTATGTGGCCAATTACGGGGCGCTTCACACCTGGCTGATGGTCCAGGTCGAACACAGCCCGGAAGCGGATGAACCCGTTGGGGTAACGCCGCTTATTCGTTTCTTTCAAGGTCCTGTTCTGGCCGAAATCGGCTGGTCGGTGACCGAAGACACGCCGTTTTTCCAGCTTCAGTACCGCTTCTAGGCGGCTCATCATTCCAAGGAGAATTCACATGTCTGTACGCAATATCACTCTCGCTCTTGCCCTGTCCGTCTTGCCGGTACTGGCAATATCTGCGCCCGTGCTGGCTCAGGATGAGGCACTGCACGAAAGCCAGCTAACCCCGGCTATGCAGGAAGCGCTGGTCGGAGGTGGATCGCTTGTCGTGGTCGATGTCCTCGGCGCGGTCTGCGATTTCTGTGCGCTGGCCATGACCCGCACGTTCGAGCGCCGGGACGAGGTTGCCGCGGCTACCGTTGATCTGGACGCCAAGACGCTGACATTCGTGCTGCATGAAGGCCAGACCATGGATGATGCCACCATTACTGACCTGATCCGCCGCGCAGGCTACCAGGCTGACGGTATTTCCCGGCCGGAGGCGTTGTAATGCGGCTGGCCTTACGTGAAACGGGCGGGCCTGCGCTGGCGCTCTTTGCCAGCTTGTCCACGCTTGTCTGTTGCGCCCTGCCAGCCTTGCTGGTGACGATGGGAGCCGGTGCGGTGATGGCCGGGCTCGTTGCCAACGTGCCCGGTCTTGTGGCCTTCACGGCGTGGAAAGGGCCGCTCTTTGCCCTTTCCGGCGGGTTGTTGCTGGCCGCCCTCGCCATGCGCTGGTTTACCCGCAATGCACACTGCCCGGCTGATTCGAAGCAGGCAGCTGCCTGTACCCGGATGCGCCGGTGGGGTGGAATCGTGCTGATCGCGGCCGCTATTGTGTGGAGTGTCGGCTTCTTTTTCGCTTTCATCGCCGCGGCCCTGTTCTTCTAGGGCATGTTGCCAAAAACCGCTTCACTCCGGCGCGGGCTCTTGCCAGACTGGGGTGAAGCGGGGCGGGGCAGTGACAGTGCATTTATGGCGCAAAGCGATTGTGTGCCTGGCAACAGGGCTTGCCATGGCGTGTGGCGATGCCTCTTCGCCCGATGCGCCGGCCCTGCCCGCTCAAGCCGAACAGATCGATAGCGTGCAAGCGGTGTCCGGTGACCGGCTGGTGCTCTGGCGCGACGGTGTGCGTGACGAGGTCCGGCTGGCGGGGATTGCCGCGCCTGACACCGAGCCTTCGGCGGCACTGGCCCGCGAGGCTCTGCAAGACCTTGTCGATGCCGCAGGCGGCGATCTGCGGCTTGAAGAGGCCGGGCCCGGCAGAAACCGGCATGGGGTCCTGATTGCCGAGCTCACAGGCCCGGCAGGCAGTTTTCAGGACCGGCTGGTGGCTGAAGGCTGGGCCATGGTGGAAAGCCATGGCGATCATACCCGCCCGACATCACAGCGGCTTGTCATTGAAGCGCGTGCGCGCGAGGCAGGGCTCGGGGCGTGGGCCCATCATGATTTGCGGGTGCATGGGGTGGACCCCAATGCGCTCGCCCCCTTTCTCGACAGCGTGCAGATCGTCGAGGGCCGGGTGATCTCTACCGGGTCCGCGCGCGATGGCCGCATCTATCTCAATTTCGGGACTGAGTGGCGCAGTGACTTTACTGTTCAGGTCATGCGACGCGACCAGAGCGGGTTTGAAGAAGCGGGTATTGATCTGGCCGGTCTGGAGGGCGCGGTCATTCGTGTGCGTGGCTGGCTCTATGAGGAGAACGGACCGATGATCTGGCTGGATCATCCGCAAGCGATGGAAGTGCTGGATGCGCCCCGGCCAGCCAGACTCCCCGGACGCGAAGACGAACGCCGCTAGCGCGTGTTTCAGCCTAGACCGCTGGAACCAGACCGGATTCTTCCGGGTCACCGACGATTTCCGTGAGCGAGGATTTCAGTTTCATAAGGGCCTGATGCTCGATCTGGCGGACCCGCTCCTTGGAAATGCCCAGCTCCTCGCCCAGTTTTTCGAGCGTGACCGAATCTTCCACGAGACGGCGCTTGGTGATGATAAGGCGTTCACGCTCGCTCAAGCGGCTCATGGCCTGACCGATCCAGCCCTCGCGGGTGGCGGCATCGCGCGTCTCCATCACGGCGCGTTCAGGGTCCGGCCGCTCGTCGGCCAGCAGGTCCTGCCATTCGCCTTCGCCGTCTTCGGAAAACGGCGCGTTGAGAGAGCGGTCGACAGCGGCCAGGCGGGCCGCCATTGCATCGACATCGTCCTCTCCGACCCGCAAGGCTTCGGCCACATAGGCGCGGTTTTCCGACGACATGGCACCGCCGCCTATATCGCTGATCAGGGCGCGCAGCCGGCGCAGGTTGAAAAAGAGCGATTTTTGCGCGGCGGTGGTACCGGTGCGCACGATGGACCAGTTGCGCAGGACATAATCCTGGATCGAGGAGCGGATCCACCAGGTCGCATAGGTGGAAAAGCGCACACCGCGTTCCGGTTCAAAGCGCGCCGCAGCTTGCATCAGCCCGATATTGCCTTCCTGGACCAGGTCGGGGAAGGGCAGGCCGTACTGACGAAAGCGCGCCGCGACCGCGATCACAAGGCGCATATAGGCAGTCGTAAGCTTGTGAAGGGCTTCTTCATCGCCATTGTCACGCCAAGCGGTTGCCAGCGCCAGCTCTTCCTCACGTTCCAGCAAGGGAATGGCCATGGCGGCCTTCATGAACTGCCGGTCGGGATCGGCGCTCCGGCGCGGTGATGGCTGGCTGGGCATAAGCGCTACTCCTTCTAGACGACAAAGGAACGAATAACCGCCTATACGGTGAACGCCGTTCGCTGGATCATGATTACGCCACAATCGGGCAACCGGCTGCAGTGCCAGTCCTGATTCAAACGAAAACACCCCGCCGTGACGGGCGGGGTGTTTTGATATTCACACTGGAAAAGCGTGGTTTACGCGGCTTTCTTCTGCAGCGAAGACGAGAGAATTTCGAGCGCCTTGTCGCGGTCGACTTTCTCCACGGCGGCTACTTCCCGTGCCATACGGTCGAGCGCGGACTCATAAAGCTGGCGCTCGGAATAGGAGGGCTCGGGCTGGTCTTCATGGCGGTGAAGGTCGCGCACGACCTCGGCAATGGAGATCAGATCGCCGGAATTGATCTTGGCTTCGTATTCCTGGGCGCGGCGGCTCCACATGGTGCGTTTCACGCGCGCCTTGCCCCGCAGGGTTTTCAGCGCATCGGCCAGCACCTTGTCATTGGCAAGCGCACGCATGCCCGATGCGACAGCTTTCCCGGTTGGCACCCGCAGTGTCATCTTGTCCTGCTCGAAGGAGACCACATAAACTTCGATATCGAAGCCTGCCACGGTTTCCTTTTCCACCCCGGTCACACGTCCTACGCCGTGGGCCGGATAGACGATATAATCACCTTTTTTGAAGGTCTTGTTGTCATTGGCGGTTTTCTTGGTCATCGACACTCTCTTGGCCAGCGCGCACGAACTCTCAGGAAACTGACAATCGTCAATAGCGCTCCCGCCGACCGGAGGCCGGGGAAGTGGTGATAAAGACAATAGATCAGATCAACGCAGTATCCCTGACGGGTCCGCTATGGGCGCGGTTATCGAACGCAAAAATCCTAACACAATCGTGACAGAAATTCAATTGCTGCGTTTGCGAACGCTTAAGAAAGTGGTTACTCCAGTAAACATAAGGTTAATCGCCTGAGCCCGGTTTGGCTGAAAAGTATTTCTCCAGCTTGCCGGTAACAGTCTCAAATTCAGCAGCATCTGCTGGCGGGCTTTTGAGTTGGGTGATGTTCGGCCATTCTGACGCATACTTGGAATTCAGCGCCAGCCATTTGCCATCGGGATCGTCTTCAGTGTCAGGCTTGATCGCCTCTACAGGACACTCGGGCTCGCATACGCCGCAATCAATGCACTCGTCGGGATGGATGACGAGCATGTTCTCGCCCTCATAGAAGCAATCGACCGGGCAGACTTCCACGCAATCGGTGAACTTGCAGCGTATGCAGGCATCGGTGACGATATAGGTCATGGCGTTGCAGCGTTATCCTGAGGGCGTCGTGCGGGCAAGGGCCGAGCCGGACATGGAACCGGAACCTGCTTTTGTCAATCACGGCCCTGCGATATCCACCACGCGGTAAAGTGCCATGGCCTCGGCTGCCGGCCCGCGCCGTGTGCCGAGCGCGCATATCTCGATACGCAAGGGCCCGGACTTCAGCGGCAAGGTCAGGAAATCGCCGGGCTGAACGGTCTGGGCGGGTTTTCTGACAGGGTTGATCTGGCCCTGTCGCTCCAGCCTGATCCGCCCGGAGGCTATGCGCTCGGCGGCCACGGCGCGCGACTTGGCAAACCTTGCCCGGAACAGCCAGATATCGATACGGACACCGGCATTATCCTTGGCATCATCGCTCATCGGGCCGGGCCTGCGCTTTTACGGCGAGGGGTTTTTCGCTTGCGCCGTGACCGGGCATTCGGGCCTTGCGCGGCTGTCCCCGTGAGGCCCAGCCCGGCCAGCTGGGCGAACGGGCCTGATGGGTCTGGCGCCGACATGGACGGGCCGGGTGGCCGGGGCGCGGCGCGTGGCTGGCGCCGGGGTGCCCACAGATCCGGCTGGCCGTCTGCGGCCTTTCGGGTGCGCGTATAGCCCAGTGACCGGACGATCTCCTCCAGCGCCGGGGCGGGCGTGCCCAGCAACGCCATCATGGTGTCATTGAGAGAAAACCAGCCGCGCGGATGGTTTTTGCGGGCCTCGCGTATGGCGTCGGCGAGGCGTTCGAGCATATCAGCGCGCACGGCCCAGCCTGCGCACACCAGATAGCCTGCCGCAGCGATCCGGGCGGGCAGACAGCCGGCAGGAACCGGCACGCTTACCCGTCCGGGTGCAGGCTGGAAGTGCGTCTCGCTGTTACCGGTATGGACAGCATGAAGCAGCGTATTGAGCCCGGCAGCGCGCGGCTTGAGCAAGGCAGGCAGAAAAATCGCGTGTTCACCGATCCGGACCCCTGCGCTGCGCAGCTGGCGGCGTTCGTGCACCGAAAGCTGGGCGATATCGGCGGCCAGTACATGGCGGGCCATTGCACCGCCGGCTTCCACCAGCCGGAAGGCGATGCCGCGCGCCAGTCCTGTCAGCCTGGAATCGTGTTTCAGGCTGATGAGAGCGCCCAGCTGGCGTTCAATATCGCTGATGGCATGCCGGTGAAGGCGCTGCGCGGCGCGCGAGACAGCCTCGCTGGCCCCCAGCTCGCCGCCTATCAGAACGATGTCGGGGTTGAGCCGGTCCGCCGATGCTGTCAGCCGGCCGACAACCTCCCCCTTCCAGGTGAAAAACCCGTCAGCGTTCAGGTCAATATCGTCCGCCTCCGCGCGGGCCAGCTCGCCCAGGCGCCGGTTGATTTCCGGCCGGACAGCTTTGAGCGCCGCACCCGTTACCGCGCGCTGGGCCAGCGGGCCGCCGGCGGTATCCGGTGCGAAGCGCAGGCCTTGCAACCGGCCAACAAAATGGCCCTCGACCGTGACCTCGCCCTGATGATCCACACCGGCCGCCAGATCAGCCTTGTCACGAAGCCCTTTGACCAGGGCGGAGGTGCGCCGGTCGATAAAGCGGCTCATCAAGGCTTCGTGCAGCGCGTCGGACAGGGCGTCCTCCACCTCGCGGGTTCGGGCCTGCCAATAGGCCGGATCGCGGGTCCAGCCCGGACGGTTGGCGGCATAGGCCCAGGTGCGGACATGGGCGAGGCGCTGGGAGAGCGCCGGCACATCGCCCGCAGTGCCCGATACGCGCGCCAGCTGTCCTTCCAGCCAGGCATCAGGCAGCACGCCCTCGCGGCTCATCAGATAGGCGTAGATCTGGCGGGCAAGGCGGGCATGTTCGTCCACCGTGGTCTTGCGGAAATCGGGAATACGGCAGACATCCCACAAGGTGACGAGACCGCCCCTGGCGCGTGCCCAGCCACGCACCTCGGCATCGCTGCTCAACGTCTCCAGAACCCGCTCGTCAATGGCGTCGCGCACGCGCTCCAGGCCGGGCTGTGTAACAGGGCGGGCAAGCGTGTTGCGCAAGGCTTCCAGCGACGAGAAATCCAGCGCGCTATTGCGCCAGGTCAGCCTGGTGACAGGCGCGAAGTCGTGGTTCTCCACCGCCTCGATGGTTTCCGCATCCAGACCGCGCGCATCGCCCGTCTCGCCAAACGTGCCGTCAGAGCGGAAGCGCCCGGCGCGTCCGGCAATCTGGCCGATCTCGTCAGGGCGCAACCGGCGGCGGCGATGCCCGTCAAACTTGGAAAAGGAGGCAAAGGCCACATGGTCAACATCCATGTTCAGGCCCATGCCGATGGCGTCAGTGGCGACCAGATAGTCCACCTCGCCGGACTGGTAGAGTTCAACCTGCGCATTGCGCGTGCGCGGCGAGAGGGCCCCCATCACAACGGCTGCGCCGCCCCGCTGGCGGCGGATCAGCTCGGCGATGGCGTACACATCTTCTGCCGAGAAGGCGACGATGGCCGAACGGCGCGGCAGTTTTCCGGTCTTCTTCGGTCCTGCATAGGTCAGGGTGGAAAAGCGCTCGCGCTCTACCCGGTGGGCGTCGGGCACCAGCCGGGAGAGCATCGGTCCCATCGTTGATGCGCCCAGCAGCATGGTCTCCTCGCTCCCGCGCGCATTGAGCAGCCGGTCGGTGAAGACATGGCCCCGGTCCGGGTCGGCAGCGAGCTGGATTTCGTCTATGGCCAGAAAGGCGGGCCGCAAATCCAGCGGCATCGCCTCGACCGTGCACAGGAAATAGCGGGCCTTGGGCGGCACGATCTTTTCCTCGCCGGTGATGAGGGCCGCCGCGCCCGCACCCTTGGCCTTGACCACGCGGTCGTAAAGCTCGCGGGCGAGCAGGCGCAAGGGCAGGCCCATAACGCCTGACGAGCGCCCGAGCATACGCGTCAGGGCGAGATGGGTCTTGCCGGTATTGGTAGGGCCCAGAACGGCCGTGATCTCGGCTTGCGTGCGCATGACCGCCTCGCTTTCATCGGCCAAGATAGGGTGTCATCACGCCCTTGAGTATGGGCGCCATGCAGGCAGCCGGCAGGACGCTAGTCCTCGCCGCCGACCCGCAAATGGGTGGCGCTGATCGTCAGATTGCCAATCTGTGTGTTGGCCCGGTAGCGCACCGGCACCCAGATACCGTCCTGGTCGGCCAGCCACATGATGATCGGAGTCTGCATGTCTTCCTCAGTCGGGCGGTCACCGTCGTCATAGCCGCTGATCGGCTCGATAAAGGCGTGGCAGACAAGGGCGGTGCCGCGATAGGCGCGTGTCGACACGTCCGACATGCCCTGATTTTCCAGCCGCAGATCATAGCGCTTGCGTCCATCGAAAATCGGGACACTTCCGGAGCAGGGCTGGCCATTGGCCGTCATCGGCGCGGCCAGCATCATGTTCAAAATGCCCGAGATGGGATCCTGGGCTCCGGTCAGATCTTCCTCGCTGGCAGGCGGATTGCCCGTCGAGCCAAAAGGCGGATTGACATCGGGTACGGCAACGCCGTCGACGAAATTGATCTGGACTACCCGGCCCTTGCCGCTGGCGTGATTGAGGTGCTGATAACGCCACGGCTCCAGCTCGGTCTCGCGTACATAGCCCGATATACTGGCCTCGATATTGGTGTCGTCGAACCAGCGCAGAAGGCCGCCAGACTGAAAAGTGGCGGTTGCTGAATAGGTTTCTTCCGGCCAGACGGCATTGATGGAGATATTGGCAATCGGGATCAGGTATAGCGAGCCGGAATACTGCACAAACAGGCTCTCGGGCGGCTCGGATAGCTGGCGGCCCGTCTCGGCGCTGGCGGGAAGAACAGGAAGCGCCATCAGGGCCGCGATGGCACAAAGCGTTTTCAGTCGCATGACGGGTCACTCCGGCCTTGGGTGTGCACGAGGAACAGATGCTATCGTATATCCTGCCTGTCTGCACGATGAACACGGCAGTGAAATGGCAGTCCTATATGGCCGGGCTTCTACAGGCGCTGCTTGACGTATCGGGCCCTCTCGGCTAACACCCGCGCTCCCGCGCTGGAGGGTCCTTCAGCGCGGACGGTATTCTTGAACGCGACTTTGCAAGAGAAGGTGGAAGCCATGGCGCGCCGCTGCGAACTGACCGGGACCGGCCCGATGTCCGGGAACAATGTGTCCCACGCCAACAACAAGACCCGCCGGCGCTTCCTGCCGAACCTGATCGACGTCACGCTGGCGTCCGAGGCGCTCGGCCGCGCCTTCAAGTTCCGCATTGCAGCCAAAGCCCTGCGCAGCGTGGACCATGTAGGCGGGCTCGACCCCTTCCTGCTCAAGGCCCGCGACGAGAACCTGTCTTCGGGCGCGCTCAAAGTGAAGCGCGAGCTGAAAAAGGCGCAAGGCGAAGCGGCGGCTTAAGCCCTTCCTTGATTGCAGCATGATAAAGACGCCCGCCTGATCAGGCGGGCGTTTTCTTTTTTGCGTCAACCGGACTAGCTTGCCCGTCACGGCGCTTCGGGAGGGCAGTCATGCGGTATATCACATCCATCACGGCGATTTTGACGGCGGGGCTTCTGGCGGCCTGTGATGGCGGGCCGGGACGCGAGCCGGACCGGGTTGAAACGGCGGAGCGCATCTTCACCGGTGGCACCATCCATACCGGGATGGGCTCCACCGTGGAGGCTGTAGCCGTGCGCGAGGGCCGCATCGTCTACGCGGGCGATGCAGCCGGGGTTGCCGATCATGCCGGGTCCGTCACTGATATGGTGGATCTGGCCGGCGCGGTGATGTTTCCCGGCTTTACCGATTCCCACGCCCATCTGATCGGGATCGGCCAGCGCGAACGCACGCTGAACCTCGAAGACACCGCCTCCATTGCAGACTTGCAGGCGCGTGTGGCGGCCTATGCCGAGGGCCATGACGAGGGCGTAGTCTATGGGCGCGGCTGGATCGAGACCCACTGGCCGGAGAGCCGTTTTCCATCCGCCAGCGATCTTGATGATGTAGTGTCGGACCGGCCTGTCATTCTGATCCGCGCCGATGGCCATGCGCTGGTGGCAAACACAGCCGCAATAGAAGCGGCAGGCGTCAATGATGACACACCCGACCCGGATGGCGGTGAGATACTGCGCGATGAGGCGGGCCAGGCGACCGGTATGATGATCGATACCGCCATGGCCCCGTTTCGCGCTCTGATCGCCCAGCCTTCGGGTGCCGAGCGGGTTGAAATCTACGCTGCTGCGGCGCGCGTGATGGCCAGTTATGGCTGGACCGGCGTGCACGATATGAGCGTGCCGTATGCCGATGTGGACATTCTTGAACAGCTGGCGGACGAAGGCCGCCTGCCCTTGCGCGTCCATGTTTCGGCCAATCCCGGTGATTACCGGGATGTGGCGGCCAATGCGCCGCGCGAACACGCCAGCGGTCAGGTGACGGCCAGGGCGGTAAAGCTTTACGCGGACGGCGCGCTCGGCTCGCGCGGAGCGTCCCTGATAGACCCTTATGCCGATGCCCCGGACTCGCGCGGCCTGATTCTGCTCAATGAGGATGATGCCGCCGCGATGATGGATGATGCCTTGCGTGACGGGGTGCAGCTGGCCATCCACGCCATTGGTGATCTGGGCATCCGCCGGGTGCTGGACTGGGTGGAGGCTGCCTATGCCCGGGTGCCGGTTGACGAGCGCGCCGAGGCAGAGCCGCGCTGGCGTATCGAGCACACCCAGATTGTAAGCCCCTCCGATTTGCCCCGCATCGCACAGCTTGGCCTGATTGCCTCCATGCAGCCTTCGCACGCCATTGGAGATTTGCACTTTGCTCCCGCCCGGCTGGGCCTGCAGCGCCTGTCCGGGGCCTATGCCTGGCGCGATATCATGGATAGCGGGGCGGTGATCGCCGGAGGCACTGACGCGCCAGTCGAGCGCGGGGAGGCGCGCATCGAGTTCTATGCGGCCACCGTGCGGCGTGATCTCGATGGATTTGCTGATCCGGACACCTGGCATCTCGATCAGGCATTGAGCCGCGAAGAGGCCTTGCGGATTTTCACTGTGAATGCCGCCTACGCGGCCTTTCGCGACGACGAGCTGGGAACGATCGAGCCGGGCATGCTGGCCGATTTTTCCGTCTTCAACATGGATCTGATGACCGCCGACGATCTGGACCTGCGCGATGCAAGACCGGTCATGACGGTGGTGGGCGGTGAGGTCGTCTGGCGGGCGGAGTGAGGCAGCTGGACGCTACCGCACGCCCCGGCCTGTATCTGCGGCGACCGCGCGTTTGAGCGCAGACAGTCTATCGTCTGCTTTTGTAACGGGCTTTGCAGCCTCAGCGCGGCCGCGCCGGCCGGTCCTGGCGTGACGCGCCGGCTTTTCGTCAAACAGGCTGGCCAGCTGGTCGGTCATGGCGCCGGCAAGCTGTTCCACGTCGACAATCGTCACGGCGCGCTTGTAATAGCGGGTGACATCGTGGCCGATGCCGATGGCGAGCAGCTCCACTTCGGACCGTGTCTCGATATGGCGGATCATCTCGCGCAGATGCTTTTCCAGATAGGCAGGCGAGTTGGCCGACTGGGTGCCATCGTCCACCGGCGCGCCGTCTGAAATCACCATCAGTATGCGGCGCTGTTCAGGCCTTGCGAGCAGGCGCTTCCACGCCCATTGCAGGGCCTCGCCGTCGATATTTTCTTTCAGCAGGCCATCGCGCAGCATCAGGCCCAGATTATTGCGCGTGCGCCGCCAGGGCGCGTCGGCGCCCTTGTAGATGATATGGCGCAGATCATTGAGGCGGCCGGGGTTGGGAGGCTTGCCGGCCGCCAGCCAGTCTTCCTTCGAACGCCCGCCTTTCCAGGCGCGTGTGGTAAAGCCCAGAATTTCGGTCTTCACCCCGCAGCGCTCCAGCGTGCGCGCCAGAATGTCCGCGCACGCTGCGGCGACCAGTATGGGCCGGCCGCGCATGGAACCGGAATTGTCGATCAGCAGGGTGACGATCGTGTCGCGGAACTCGGTATCGCTCTCCTGCTTGAAGGAGAGCGGCAGCATCGGGTCCATGATGACGCGTGGAAGGCGGGCCGGATCGAGTATCCCCTCCTCCTGGTCAAACGCCCAGGACCGGCTCTGCTGGGCCATCAGTTTTCGCTGCAAGCGGTTGGCAAGCCGCCCGACGGCGCCTTCCAGCCCTTTGAGATGCTGGTCGAGCGTGCGGCGCAGCCGCGCCAGCTCCTCACCGCCACACAGCGTGTCCGCGCCGATCATTTCATCGTGACGGGTGGTGAACACCTTGTAGGCATTGGGGTCATCACCCTTTGGCGGCACCCAGTTGGGCCGGGCCGCTTCCATGGTGTCACCGGGTTCATCCTCGGCATCGATGCGGGTCTGGCTGTCTTCGGCGAAGGAGATATCCTCCTCGTCGGCGGCGGTGCCGGAGGCGTCCGAGCGCTCCTGGCTGTCCTCGCCCTCATTGCCGTCATCATCGTCGCTATCGCCGTCTTCTGGCGGGTTTTCGACGCCGGAATCTTCCGTTTCGTCCGGTTGGTCTTCCTCGGCTTCGTCGCCCAGCTCATCGGCCAGATCGAGATCGCGGATCACCTCGCGCAGCGCTTTTGCAAAAGCCTGCTGGTCCGGCGCCGCGTCAGCCAGCGCATCGAGCGTCTTGCCTGCGGCAGACTCGATATCCTCACGCCAGACATTCATCACGCCGCGCGCGCTATCAGGAGTCGCGGTGCCGGTAATGCGCTCGCGCACCAGCATGGCAATCGCATCGGACAGGGGTGCGCTCTGGCGGTCCTCGGATTGCTGGAAGCCGGAGCGCTGGTAGCGTTCTTCCAGCATGGCGGTGATATTCTCGCCGACGCCCTTCATCGCGCGTGCGCCAAGCGCCTCACAGCGGGCCTGTTCGACGGCTTCGAATATCTGGCGCGCCTTGCTGCCGGGCGGCAGGGCTTGCTGATGGGCGCCGCTATCGTGCAGCGCGCGTTTCAGAGCCATCGCATCGGCCTTGCCGCGCAGGCGCGCCGCCTCCAGCGGGCCGGGTTCGGCAGAGATAGCGGGCAGGATCGCCTTGTCACCGTTGAGTGCGGTGGTATCGCCCGAAAACGCCACTTCAAGATCGCGGTCACGTGCCATCGCACGCGTGGCGGCGGTCAGAGCGCGCTTGAAGGTTTCGGCAGGGGCGTCGGCAGAAGAGGTCATGTCGGCTAAACTAGAGGTGTGCAGGCGTGAGGCGAAGGGGGTATGTGCGTAAACCCCGCCGCTTGGGTTTCTGGACTTTTGGACCACGCTTAGCTAACTTAGCTAAGTCCACTTAGCCAAGGTGAGGTGCTGCAATGAAGTCGGTGACCATACACGAGGCCAAAACCCAGCTATCGCGCCTGATCCGCGAGATCGAGGCGGGAGGCGAAATCATCATCCGCCGTGGCAAGGAGCCTGTAGCGCGCCTGATCGCGGAAAAGCCCGCCGCCAAGCCGAAGCGCAAGCCGGGACAATGGGCCGACCTGCGGCTAAGTGCGGAGGAAAACGCGCTTCTCGTCGCTCCCATGACCGAAGAGGAACTGGCCGACTGGTATGGCAATGATGAGGACATCAAGGCTTGAGGCTGCTCTGCGATACGCACAGCTATGTTTGGTATGTCACGGAGGACTCAAGCCTCTCTCCGGCAGCACGCGCGGCTATCGACGCTGGTGATCCCGTCGTCAGCCTCGCGACAGTCTGGGAGATCGCGATCAAGGTAGGTTCGAAGAACCCGCCTATTATGGCCAGCGTTCTGGAACGTATCCGCTCAAAAGGCCTTGCAGACGGCTTCGCGCTTGCCGGGATAGGCATGGAGGATGTTGTCCTTGCTGGCCTTATGCCCCTCCACCATCGCGACCCGTTCGACCGGCTCCTGATCGCACAGGCGAAGAACGGGGAAATGCCGATTGTCAGCTCCGACCGGGCGTTTGACGCCTATGGCGTGGAGCGCATCTGGTAGCAGACCTCAAGCCGCCTTGCCGGAATTTGCGCTTTTCACCGGGCTTTCGCTGAGTGTTTCCCCGAACACGCGCTGATAGAATTCGGCGACGATAGGGCGTTCCAGCTCATCACACTTGTTGATGAAGGTCAGGCGGAAGGCGGTGCCGGCATCGCCGAAAATCGCGGTATTCTCTGCCCAGGTCAGCACGGTGCGCGGGCTCATCACGGTGGACATATCCCCATTGATGAAAGCTTCACGGGTAAGGTCGGCCACTTTCACCATGTCGGCGATCTGCGCCTTGCCTTCCTCCGTCTTGCCATACTCGCCAAGCTTGGCCTCGACAATGGCGCGCTCGGTCTCGGCTGGCAGATAGTTCAGCGTGACGACCAGTGACCAGCGGTCCATCTGGCCCTGATTGATCTGCTGGGTGCCGTGATAAAGCCCGGTCGTATCGCCCAGCCCCACCGTGTTGGTGGTGGCAAACAGCCGGAAATGCGGGTGTGGACGGATGACACGGGTCTGATCCAGCAAGGTCAGCGAACCTGCTGCTTCCAGCACGCGCTGGATGACAAACATCACGTCGGGGCGGCCGGCATCATATTCGTCAAACAGGAGCGCGACCGGGCGCTGGACCGACCAGGGCAGTATGCCTTCCTGAAACTCGGTCACCTGCTGGCCGTCGCGCACCACGATGGCATCCTTGCCGACCATGTCGATCCGGCTGATATGGCTGTCCAGATTGACCCGGATCATCGGCCAGTTTAGGCGCGCCGCCACCTGCTCGACATGGGTGGATTTGCCGGTGCCGTGATAGCCCTGCACCATCACACGCCGGTTGAAGGCAAAGCCTGCCAATATGGCGCGGGTGGTCGCCGGATCGAACACGTAGGTGTCATCGACCGCGGGCACGTGTTCGTCTCGCATCGAGAAGGCAGGCACCTCAAAACCCGGATCAAAGCCGAACAGGGCCTTGCAATCGGCTGTGGTATCAGGCTTGGCGGCGATCAGCGTGTCGGTCATTTCGGTCCGGTCAGTTCGTGATGAGGATGGTCTGTGCCCGCGTAACTAGCGCGCGCATGCAGCATTGGCCAGCCTGAGACGGCGATGCAAGCGCTTACGCCATACCGGCGCTTTTGAGGATCTGGTAGCTCGCGACCACGCGCTGCAGCGCCTCCTCGCGTGAGCGGTCCCCGCCATTGGAATCGGGGTGATAGGCACGCACCAGCTCGGCATAGCGCTTGCGTACATCACCCTTGCTGGCCCCGGCCTCCAGTCCCAGCGCGTCGAGCGCCTTTTGCTGAAGGCGGCCAAGCTGCGGCCCTTTGGGCGAGGCGGTGCCGTCGGCATGGCGGGGCGGCGGGCGCTCGCCAAACATGGAGAAGGGATCGACAAAGGCCGACTGCCAGTCGGTGCTGGCACGCTCGGCCTTGGCCCTGGCGGTGCCGCCTGCGCGGAAATTCCATGTCGGGCGGTGGCCCCAGGCGGCGCTGCGCGCATAGGCCTGGGCCGTGCCTTCGCTCATGCCTTCAAAGAAATTCCAGCTCTTATTGTATTCGGCGGCGTGCTTCTGGCAGAAGTGATAATGCTCGTTGAGCCGCTCGCGCGATTTGGGTGCCTTGGCGGTCGCGTGCTCGTTGCAGCGCGGATATTCGCACAAGGTTACTTCCTCGGCCGGCTTGCCACCGGGCGGACGGATGCGGATATCCTTGAACCGCGGACGGTATTTGAAGCCAGAATCCATGGCACAGAGTATGGTGTGCCGGGAGTTATCGGGCAATGAAGGAGACAGGTTAAATGACAGAGGTCAGACGCCGGATCGAAGACAGGCTGAAAACCGCACTGGCTCCGCTCGAGCTCGACATCATTGATGACAGCGCGGCCCATGCCGGTCATGCCGGCGCGCGGGCGGGCGGAGAAAGTCATTTTACGGTGGATATCGTCTCGGAGGCCTTTGCCGGAAAAAGCCGGATCGCCCGGCACCGCCTCGTCAATAACGCGCTCGCCGAGGAGCTGGCCGGGCCGGTCCATGCGCTGGTGATCCGGGCACGGGCACCGGGGGAGTAGAGGGGCAGACAGTAGCGTGAAACCCCGGCCGCAGCGGCAGCGCAGCGCCGGGGGCTCTCGCAGGCAAATCTGCAACAGGTCCCGGATGGCGGCGCCGCCGCCTCCGGGATTTCAGATCATCAAAGCCCCATCTGTTTGACGGCCAGGTCGCGCATGATCTCTTCAGAACCGCCGCCAATGGCCATCACTTTGACCTCGCGGTAGATGCGCTCAATCGCCTGCCCGCGTAAGTATCCCGCCCCGCCGAGTATCTGCATGGCTTCACTGGCGCAGAACTCGGCGGTCGTGGAGGCGAGTACCTTGACCTTGGACAGCTCTGCCACCGGCATATCGCCTTCATTCATGCTCCACGCGATGGAGCGCAAATAGGCCTCCAGCGCATCGATGCGCATGCTCATATCGGCGATCTTGTGGCGGATGACCTGATGGCGGATGAGCGGCTTGCCAAAGGTTTCGCGCTCTTTTGCCCAGGAAACGGCGTCATCAAGGCAGCGCCTTGCCATGCCCAGGCACCCGGCGGCCAGCGCCAGGCGCTCGTAATTGAAGTTTTCCATGATGGCGAGAAGGCATAGCCCCTCCTCACCCAGCTGATTGCCTGCGGGCACGTAGCAATCATCGAAATGCAGCGTGGCGGTGTCTGATGCCCACCAGCCCATCTTGTTCTTGATGGCGGTGCGGGAAAACCCTGGCGATCCGGCCTCGACCAGAAAGAGCGAGATGCCGCCAAAGCCCTCGCCGCCCGTGCGCGCACCCACCACATACCAGCGCGCTTTCATGCCGCCGGTGATGAAGGTTTTCTCGCCGGTAATGCGCCATCCATCACCGTCTTTTACCGCGCGGGTTTTCAGGCGTGACAGGTCTGAACCGCCTGACGGTTCGGTCATGGCGAGCGCCCCGCCCTCCCGGCCTGAGATGATGCCGGGCAGGACGGCCAGTTTGATCTCTTCAGAGGCGAGCTTTGCTATCGGTCCCGTCATGATATTGCGGCAGCCCAGCGAGGCATTGACCCCGCCTGCGCCGCAATATGACAGCGCTACGCCGCTATCCATGCGCATGAACGCGTCGTCAAAACCCAGCCCGCCATAGGCTTCGTCGATAGCGAAGCCGAACAGGCCGAGCGCGCCAGCCTTCTCGTGCAGCGCCCATGGAAAATCGCCCGCTTCGTCCCATTCATTGGCAAAGGGCGCGATCTCGCGCGCCACGAAGGCCTCGACGCTCTCCCGGAAGGCCTTGCGTTCGGCTGTGTCGAACGGGTTTTGCATCAGACCTTCAAAATGCCCTTGTTGAGCAAAAGCTCGGCGATCTGGACGGCGTTCAGCGCCGCGCCCTTGCGCAGATTGTCGGAAACAATCCACAGGGCGAGCCCGTGTTCGACCGTCGGGTCCTCGCGTACGCGGCTGACGAAGGTGGCAAACTCGCCCACGCACTCGACCGGCGTGACATAGGCGGGCTCTTCCTCGTCGGCGCGGTCAATCAGCATGATGCCGGGCGATTCGCGCAATATCGTGCGGGCCTTCTTCGCGCTGATGCCGGTTTCAAACTCGATATGGGCCGCCACGCAATGGCCGACAAAGACCGGCACGCGCGCGCAGGTAGCAAAGAGCTTGATTTTGGGGTCGAGAATCTTCTTGGTCTCGACCACCATCTTCCACTCTTCCTTGGTCGAGCCGTCTTCCATGAAGACGTCGATTTTCGGAATGACGTTGAAGGCGATCTGCTTGTCAAAGGCCTGCGGCTCGACCGGATCGTTCACATAGATGGCGCGGGTCTGCTTCCACAGCTCGTCCATGCCTTCACTGCCTGCCCCTGAGGTGGACTGGTAGGTGGCAACCGAGACACGGCGGATCGTGGCCACGTCGTGCAAGGGTTTCAGGGCCACGACCGTCTGGATGGTGGAGCAGTTGGGATTGGCAATAATACCTTTTTTCGGACGCGCGGAGAGGGTGTCCGCGTTCACTTCAGGCACCACCAATGGCACGTCCGGGTCCATCCGCCAGGCGGAGGAATTATCGATCACCAGCGCCCCGGACTTGGCGATTTTCGGCGCCCATTCCTTGGAGACATCCCCGCCCGCACTCATCAGGACCAGATCGACCTTCGAAAAGTCGAACGTCTCCAGATCCTTGCATTTGAGCGTCTTGTCGCCATAGCTCAGTTCGGTGCCGACAGAGCGGCGCGAGGCCAACGCGTGAACTTCCTCCGCCGGGAACAGACGCTCGGCCAGGATGGTGAGCATTTCCTTGCCAACCGCGCCAGTTGCGCCAACGATTGCAATGTTGAGTGCCATGGGGGTGGTTCCTGAAACGGTGGTGTCTCCCCCCGTTTACGGGGGGAGTGGTCCGAAGGACCGAGGGGGGCAAGTTCAAACCTTCCCCCTCGGCCAGCCTCGCTGGCACCTCCCCCGCCAGCAGGGGAGGAAAGGCTTACGCCAGGCTGGGGTCGATATCCTTGCAGGCCTTCACAAGGCCCTTCACGGCATCAACCGAGTGATCGAACATTTTCTGTTCGTCGGCATTGAGGCTGATCTCGACGATTTTCTCGGCGCCGCCAGCCCCGATGACCACCGGCACGCCGACATACATGTCGTTGACGCCGAACTCGCCGCTCAGATGCACCGCGCAGGGCAGGACGCGCTTCTTGTCATTGAGGTAGGACTTGGCCATCGCAATCGCGCTTTCAGCGGGCGCATAGAAGGCCGAGCCATTGCCCAGAAGCTGGACGATCTCGCCGCCGCCAGAGCGGGTGCGGTCGACAATGGCATCCATCTTGTCCTTGGTGGTCCAGCCCATCTCGATCAGGTCGGGCACCGGAATGCCCGCCACCGTGGAATAGCGCGTCAGCGGCACCATGGTATCGCCATGCCCGCCCATCACGAAGGCGGTGACGTCTTCGACAGAGACGCCGAACTCTTCGGCCAGGAACCAGCGGAAGCGCGCCGAATCCAGCACGCCTGCCATGCCGACCACCTTGTTGTGGGGCAGGCCGGAAAACTCGCGCAGCGCCCAGACCATGGCATCGAGCGGGTTGGTGATGCAGATCACGAAGGCGTCCGGCGCGTGCGCCTTGATGCCTTCGCCGACCGATTTCATCACTTTGAGATTGATCCCCAGCAGGTCATCACGGCTCATGCCGGGCTTGCGTGGCACACCGGCGGTAACGATGCACACATCGGCGCCCGCAATCGGGGAATAATCTTCCACCGAGCCGCCGGTAAGATGGCTGTCCTTGCCAAACACGGGGCTCGCTTCCGCGATATCGAGCGCCTTGCCCTTGGCGGTGCCTTCAGCCAGGTCCATCAGAACGACATCGCCCAGCTCCTCGCGCGCGGCGATATGGGCAAGCGTGCCGCCGATCATGCCGGCGCCGATAAGGGCGATTTTCTTGCGGGCCATGAGCCTCTCCTCGTCTGTAGGGGACGCCGGCAGACAGGTGTGCTGCGGCGCAAAATCCGATGGCCGCGTGTCTAGCGCCGCATGAGGTTTTTCGCAATGTCCCCGCGCCGCGCTTTGTCCGGACAGCTGGCATCCTAGCAATATACCCGATCTTGCCGGGTTAGTAGATGAGTAGGGCGCATCAGCGCCCGGTGAGGATTGAGCGGGCGATAGCGATAATCCCCGTCAGCATGATGAACAGGCACACCAGCGTTGCCGCGATTACGGCAAAGTCGAACGGGTAGATCTGCTGGACGTAGGCACGGTGACGGTAGACGCGCACATCGAGCGGCTCGGCATCATAGAGCCCTGCAAGATAGTCTCTTGCCTGATCATGGCTGGCGAATACACGCTCTGAACCTGTCAACGCCGGAAACGCGACACCCTGCGCAGCGACATCCACGCGCGCCCGCGAGCTGACACCTTCATTATCGTCTTCGATGTAGGTAGCGGTAATGCGTGCGGTTTCGACAGGTGCGAACCACCGCAAGGCGGGCGCCTCGCCCACGCTCCAGAATACGCTGAGAACGAAGAGCGGCACGGTGAGCACGCTCATCAGGGAAACGCCTTTCCAAAGCGCGGCGCGATAGACAGACCGGCGTGCGCCCAGCCGCGGGAAGAGCATGGCGAGACCGGAAATCACCGGTCCGAACACGACCCCCAGCACCGCGAACAGGATGATCGGCGCCGCCGTCAGGGCGGCGAAGGTGAACAGCCCGGTTTCGCCGTCCGGCCAGGCGAGGTTTCCCCCCGGTGACAGGCGCGCCAGCACGACACTGCCAACGGGAAACAGACGCGCCGCGCCGGTTCCTGAGGGGTCATCGGCAATGCGCAGGAGCCGGGTCTCTCCGCCCGGCCCAGTTGCGCTGACCTCGATGTGTTCGACAATGCCAAACCCTGTATCGCGGATCACGGTTTCATGGGCCGTGACGCGGACCTCGCCGCGCTCCCACGCCGCGATGATGGCAGGCGGCTCGCCGGCGAGAAACAGCGCCAGCAAGACGATCAGCGGAATGATCGCGCCGGCCAGAACCGTGATCCCATACCGGACAAGACCAAACACATTCATTCCAGCACCCCCAGGCGGCGCGCGATACTGGCCGCGCCCGCCCAGGAAGGCTACCGCAAGGTCAGGCTCTGTCAGCCAATGTCAGGCAAGCGCGCGTGCTGTCAGGCGTCGCCGGACTCGTCGGGATTAGCGGCAGCGCGCCTCTCCGCCGCGAGATACTCCGCGCTCTGCATTTCCATCAGCCGTGAGGCCGTGCGTTCAAACTCGAATGCGCCATCGCCTGCCGGATAAAGCTGCTGCGGCGGAGCTTCAGCGCTCATCACCAGCTTGGCGCGGGTATCGTAGAGCGCATCAATGAGGGTGACGAAGCGCGCGGCCTCATTGCGCCGCGCGGGGCTCAGCACCGGCACATTGTCGATCAGAATGGTGTGAAACGTGTCTGCGAGGGTGAGATAATCGGCGGCGCCCAGCGGCCTGTCACACAGTTCGGCAAAGGTGAAGCGGGCAGTGCCCGCTGCCTGGCGCCGGATGTCCAGAGCGCGGCCCTGGACATGGAGCGTACAGCTCTGCGCGCGGGCACCCATTGTCAGACGCTCGAAGGCATCGTCCATGGCGGTGTCGGCCTCGTCTCCCAGCGGGGCATAGTAAACCGGCGCAGCGGTCAGGCGCTCCAGCCGGTAATCGCGTCCGCTATCGAGGCGCATCACTTCCAGCCGCTCTTCAATCATGGCGATGAACGGCTCAAACAGCGGCCGGTTCAACCCGTCCTTGTAGAGATCTGAGGGGTGGCGATTGGAGGTGGCGACCACAACCACATCTTTTTCAAACAGGCGTTCGAACAAGCGGCCGAGGATCATTGCGTCCGCGACATTGGTCACTTGCAACTCGTCAAAGCACAAGAGCCGGGTCCGCGATGCGATGGCGTCGGCGGCCGCTATCAGCGGCTCGCCCTTCTTGGTTTCGCGTTCGCGCGCGATGCGGGCATGCACGTCCTGCATGAAGGCGTGAAAATGGACGCGCCGCTTGTCCTTGAGCGCAACGGCATCGTGAAACAAATCCATCAGCAAGGATTTGCCCGTGCCAACACCGCCCCAGAGATACAACCCCTTCGGCGCTGGCTTCTTTCGGGCAAAAAGCCCGGACTTGCCACCCTTCCAGTCATCAATACTGGCGGCGAGATCATCGAGATGGCGTGCTATCTCGCGCTGGCCGGCGTCCTCGCACAGCCTGCCAGTCTCTATGCCGGCTTCAAGCGCCTGCGAGGGCGTCATGCCAGCGCTTTCACGGCCAGCGCGGCCAGACCTGCCGCGGCGAGGCCGAAGGCGATAACGAGACCGGCAATGAACAGGGCGGGACGGCGGATGGTGCGCATGAAGCCGGTCTAGCGCGGGCCGGGCCGGGCTGCCAAGGGCTGTATTGCTGGTGCCGTTCTAACCGGCCAGCCCCTCCAATGCCTCGCGCCAGCGTGCTGGCAGCGAGACCGGGCGGCGGGTCTTGCGGTCCACGTAGACATGGGTGAAATGCCCCTCGGCGATGGCTTCCTCACCGCCCTCATGAAAGATCGCGATCTCGTAGCGCACCGAGGCGTTGCCAAGGCGCCCCACGCGAATGCCAGCTTCCAGCTGGTCTGGAAAAGCGGCTGCGGCGTGATAGCGGCACCCCGTTTCGACCACCAGGCCGATCGGATCGCCAGCGGCAATGTCCAATAGCCCGGCCTTGACCAGCCAGCGGTTCACCGCCGTGTCGAAATAGGCGTAATAGGTGACATTATTGATATGGCCATAGACATCATTGTCGGCCCAACGCGTCTCGATGCGCTCGAACGCGGCGTAGTCAGGCCGCCGGGCGGGAGGTTTGCGCCCGTTCACAGGATTTCCTCATACATGGCAACGATATCGCCATAGGCCATGGGCCGTGGATTATTGGGCAGCAGCCGGTCATTGGCGGCGACATCTTCGGCCATGGCGGGAATGTCATTATGGCTGATGCCCAGCTCTGACAGGCGCCGCTCGATGCCGACGGCCTGTGCAATCCGGTCCATTTCAGCGATCAGCCCGGCGGAGCTCGCCTCCAGCCCGATATGGCCCGCGATCTCGCCATAGGGCGCTTCAGCGGCGCTGGCATTGAAGCGCAGGACCGGCGGCAGGACGACCGAGTTGGACAGGCCGTGTGGCACGTGAAACATGCCGCCCAGCGGATAGGCCATGGCGTGAACCCCGCCCACCGGAGAGTTGGAGAAAGCCTGCCCGGCCAGCATGGCGCCCAGCAGCATGCCTGCGCGCGCCTCGCGGTCAGAGCCATCCTTGCAGGCGCGTTCCAGATGGGTGTGCAGCATTTTCAGGGCTGCCAGCGCCAGCGCATCGGAGACCGGGTTCTTGAAGCGTTTGCCGGTGAAGGCCTCGATGGCGTGGACCATGGCATCAATGCCGGTGGCCGCCGTGATATGCTTTGGCAGACCCAGCGTCAGATCGGCGTCCAGCACGGCCATATCGGCATAGAGCGGGGCGGCGGCGATACCGCGCTTGGAAGTCGCCCCGGTCGTGATAACCGCCACGCTGGTCACTTCAGAGCCGGTCCCGGCGGTTGTCGGGATGAGCACGAGCGGCAGGCGCGGACCCTTCACCCGGTCCATGCCGTACATGTCGTCTAGGGGCTGGTCAGAACCCAATAGCAGGGCGACCACCTTGGCGGTGTCCATCGGGCTGCCGCCGCCAAAGCCGATCACGGCCTGCGCCCCGAACTCGCGGCCTTCGCTGACAGCCTGGAAGATCACGCTTTCGGGCGGATCGGCGACAACCTTGTCATACACATGAACGGCGTAGCCATCGGCCTCCAGGCCTTCCAGCGCCTTGTCGAGAAGGCCCAGACCGCGCACGCCCTGATCGGTCACGACCAGCAGACGCTTCGCGCCTCTGAGGGCCGGTGAAGCATGGCGGGCCAGTTCACCGGCTGCGCCGGGCGCCGAGACGATGTGGGGAACGGTACGGAACTGGAACGGTGTCATGGCGCGGCCCTGATGCTGATATCGACGATCAGCAAGGCTGGCCGCTCAGGCCGCGCAGTTCAAGCCTCACGTGAAGCGCTGACGCGCCAGGGTCAGGCGACGCCGATGCGCGGCGGCCCGCCATGGGCTGCTTCGGACGGGCCAAAGGCGCGGTCGAGAAGATGGGTGGAGTCCTGCGCCAGCTCGATGGCCGCGGATAAATGCTCCAGCACCTTCATATTGTTAGCCATCACGTGAAGGGCTTCGGGCCGTGTATCCTCGGCAATCTTGGTTGAACGCGAGAGCACTTCGGCGCGCAGCTGGATGAGGATATCCTCCAGCTTGCGGCCGTCCGGATTGGTCTCTGACACGAGAAAGCGGGTCATGTCTGCCGCCTCCTTTCCTGTTTTCCTGGAACCGACTATGCCAACGATGAGTCTTTTTTCGGTAAACGCCAAAGGAGTAATGCCATGGCCCCCCAAAAAATCGGCGCGGATGCTGCCCTGAAAGAGCTGGATGGCTGGAACAAGGTGGCAGGCGGACGCGACGCGATAGCCCGCACGTTGAAATTCGACGACTTCAACGCCGCTTTCGGTTTCATGACCCGGGTGGCCCTGAAAGCCGACAAGATGGACCACCATCCCGAATGGTTCAATGTTTACAACACGGTGGAGATTGTCCTGACGACGCATGATTGTGACGGGGTAAGCGCGCAGGATATCGAGATGGCAAAATTTATCGACAGTGCTGCTTCCGCCTGAGCCGGGCTTTGGTTAAGCTTTCATTAACCATGCCGAAGCGGGGCCAGAGGGCTCACGTAATTGCGGGCATGGGTAATGATCGGGAGATTTATTCATGTTCACCATGCTTGCAGCCACTCTTGCCCTTGCTGGCGCCGATGATCATGGCGGGTCAGTTGACGCGCTTGTGGAGCACGCCCTGCGGGTGGAATCAGCGTCTGTCACCTATACGGTGATGCTCAACGAGGACGGCACCTATTCCAGCGATGTCGGCATTTCCGGCACGTGGGAGGTTGAGGGCGACGAGCTTTGCACCACCCGGTCAACGGGTGAGACAAATTGCCAGCCGGTTCAGTCCGGCCTTGGCCTTGGCGATAGCTGGCAGGGTGAAAACGCCGCCGGCGAGACGGTGACCTTCACCATCGTGCCGCGCTAGCAGGCGATTTTCCGGGTCCTATGGCTCGTGAAGCGCAATGGACCGGATCAGGACCTCGGCACCTGGTGCGCCGAGCGTCCTGTCGGTCGATTGCTGTAATAGACGGGTGATGCTGACAAAATCGGGCACCTGACCGGTCCGGTAACCCAGCCCGCCATAGCTGGTTAGCGCGGCGACATAGCCATCGCGCAGCCGCAAGGTCTGTGACAGGGCCTGCTCTCGCAGTGCCTCATCGGGAATGTCGAGCGAGAACTGGACCTCCAGAACACCGCCCATATACCCGCCCGCGCGCACCGAGGCGGAAACCGGATCCATGCGCACATAGCTCTGGCCTGTCGACAACATGCGCGACGATGGCCCTGCCGGCGCCTCGTCGCCGGCAGGCGGGGGCGTGGACACGCCCAGCGTGGAAGCAGCAAGTATCAGGGCGAGCACATGTTCCATGAGCGCCAATCTAGGCGCGCAGGAGTAAACAAGCGGTTGGCGAGTGCGGTTCTAGAAATCACCGCCCAGACGCGACAATTCCGGATTCAGGCTGACCGCCTGAAGATAATGATCGCGTGCGGCGGCGGTTTCGCCGGACGCCCGGCGGGCATAGGCCAGCGATACCAGAATATCGGCATTGTCCGGCGCCCCGCGATGGGCCTGGTCGAGCGCGTGACCGGCTGAGCGGTGCATGCCCAGCGCGGTCATCACCACGCCTTGCTCGTAGCGCCGCCATGGCGTGTCTTCAGCCGTGATGGCCTGATCGATATGGGCCAGCGCGTCGCGGTTGCGCCCGGCCTGCCTTGCATGAACTGCCTGCTCATCATGCCAGATCGCGGCATATTGCGGTGTGAGCGCGCCCGGCTGCAATGCGCCAAGGGCTGCGCGCGCGGCCTCATGATCGCCTGCCAGGCGTGCGCCGCGCGCCGCCATCAGCTCGTCCTGCGCCGCGCCTGAGAGGGCGGCTGCATCACGCCAGGCCTGATGCGTGCCGGTCCAGTCGCCTGCGGCCTCCGCCCGGTAGGCATAGCTGCGAAGGGCGAAAATCTGCTCGTCAATGGTCAGGGTGTGGCGCTCGGCCAGAACAGCCTGCAGGGCGGTGACGGCGCTGTCATGATCACCGGTTTCAATGGCGCATGTGGCGGCCGCCAGCCAGTCACGTGCCGTACCGCTATTGCGGGCAAGCTCGACAAAGGCACTGTGCGCCGCATTGCACTGGCCGCTTCCGGCGAGCGCATAGGCACGCTCGCGCAAGGCATAATCATCAGCGACCTGACCGCTCACCGTCAGGCCCGCTCCGACCAAAGCCGCGCCCAGCACGGTCTTGATAAGGCTGCCTGCCTGCAGGGAAACCAGAAGAGCCATGAATCCGCTTTGCCATTAACCGTATCTGGCGAGCCTTATACCCGCTTATTTCCTCCGGCTCCAGACAAATCCGGTGACAGGGTATAGACAGGCTGAAGGACCTAGAAGCTGACCACGACACGTCCAATTACGCTCTGATCGGGCGTGTCCCCGGTTCCGGCGCGGTATTCCAGTTCGAAATCAACCCGGTGACGGTAGGCCCGGTAGCGGTCTTTGCCGAACCAGCGCGAGATCATGACACCGGCCCCGGCTTCCAGGCGTTCGCGCGTCATCAGGCTGTCATCGGAAATCTGGCCGACGGCGGTCAGATAGGGCGTGACGGCCCAGCCTTCGCCGGTGCGGAAGCGCACACCGTGGCGGACCGAGGCGTAGGCAGACCTAAATTCCGGATTGTCCGGGATCCAGGCGAGGTCGGCATAGAGCGTGGTATAGGCCCAGCGGTCTGCCACCGGGTTCCAGTCCCCGCCTTGCGTCCAGCCATAGGAGGCGCGCAGGAGCCAGGCGTCGCGCGCAAAATCGCCCCCCGCGATCAGGCGCTCGCCGGCCAGATTGAAATCGTGGGCGGCAAAGGGCTTCCAGCGGGCGCCAAGGCCAAGCTGGAGCGTATCATCGGCAAGTGCCAGCGATCCGGTGTCAAGGCTCTGATAGGCCCGCCCATAGAGGGTGAATCCGCGCCCGGCCGAATAGAGGTTTTCCGGCCGCCATCCCGCCTCGAAGCCAAGCTGGCTTTCAAAACTGCCCTGTTCGGGCAGGGTGAAGCCGCCAAAAACGGCGTCGTCGCGATAGGTCAGATAGCCGGTGAAATATGTTGTGCGCTCCAGAGTCTCGACTTCGCGGCGCAAACGGTAGATTCGGACCGGATCTTCGGCTGCGGTGTCCGCCTCGTGGTGACGGTCGATGGCATCACGGAATGCGCCGGCTGCGGCGCCGCGCTGGCCGGCGGCCGAGCGGGCATAACCTTCCTCTTCGCGGACGACGAGGTTGAGCTGTTCGCGGCCTGCGATATCGGCAAAAATGACCGCTGCGTCTTCATGACGGCCTGCCCGGCGATAGGCATAGGCATTGGCCAGCGCAATGTCCCGGTTGAGCGGGTCGGCCTGATACGCCGCTTCGAGCGCCTCCAGCGCGCCTGCATCATCGCCCGCGCGCTGCAGCCACAAACCCTTGTCAAACTGGCGGAAAGCGGCCGGTTCGACGGCAATGGCGCGGCCCATCCACATCGCGGCCTCGCGCGGCTGGTCAGCCGCGATCGAGCGGGCGCGTTCCTCATAATAAAGGGCGAGCTCGCTGCCCTCGAAGACATTCTCGTCCAGCGCGGCAAGCCGGGCCCTGGCGGCACCATCTTCACCGGCCAGGCGCAAGGCACGGGCGGCCATCAGGCCATCACTGGCCGAGCGGGACAGGCCGGCCGCCTCCACCCACGCCCAGCGGGCGCGGTCACGGTCATCGGCGGCTTCAGCCTGATACCCCATGGATTGCAAGACGTAGAGGCGCTCGCCCTGGCTGAGACCGCCAATGGACTCGGCAAAGGCAAATGCCTCTGTGGCCGTTGCCGGATCTCCCAGCGCGACGGCACACTCGCCGGCGGTGATCCAGCCTTGAGCGGTTCCGGTGGCAATGGCGTTGCTGCGCTCGCGTTCGTAATCGCAGCCAGGCTGCGCAGCGTCGCTGGCGAAAGCCGAAACGGCGCGGTCCAGATCCGGGCCTGATTCAAAGAACAGGCCGGCAACCAGAATACCCAGGGCCGTATTGAAACGCAGGCGCGTCAGACGCGGGCTAGGCGGGTTCATGCTGTTGTCTCCGCTATACGGGCAGGAACAGGCATCGGCGGTGGTGCTGGACGTCTTTCCTCCAGCATGCCGGCGCTTCTGTCTATCTCGAAATTGGCATTTACGCGTGATGGCGCTTTCGCGGGCAAGGGGCCGGCCATGGGAACCGATGCTCCAAGGCTTGCTGTGAGGCCCGCCGGCAAAGCGCGCCGGCCCGGTGGCTGCGCATGCGAGGCGAAGCTGGACTGGGTGCGCCGGATTTCCTCCAGCGAGGGGTAAGCGTGCATGGTCTTGTCCCAGGTGATGGCGTTGCCGGTTGCGCAGTGAACAATCCATCGGCGCATGGCGCGTGCTGCCGCCAGAAAGCCGATATAATTGCCCACCACCATACGCACCGGAGCCAGCACGATATATTTCAGGCCGTGCGTGGTGCCGGTGAAGATCAGACGGTGAAGGACCCGGTTCAGCAGAAACCAGAAATTGATCAGCACGATGGCCCAGACCCAGCTTTGCGGGTCGATCAGCGGCGGCAGATCGCCTGCTTCGGGAATTGTTGCCGAGACAAGCCAGTAAAGCGCCCACTGGAAAACGATGAAATAGGCGAGCATGCCGGTCGGCGCGGTCCAGATCGCCTTGCGGTCCCGGTACAGGAAATAGCGGTGGACAAAGGGTCCGGTCCAGCCAAGCTGGCGCCAGCCCATGAAGGAAATGCCCAGCATCCAGCGCGATTTCTGCTTTACCGACACACTCATCTTGTCAGGGAAGAATTCGCGCGTGCACACCAGCTCCACCCGGGTGCGGCGCCTGCCGGCGGGCGATGTCACCTTGACGCGCGCAAAATAGCGCACGAAGGCGGATTTGAATCCGGCCTCATACAGCCTGTGGCCGATATCATAATCCTCCGTCAGGCTGTCAGTATTGAACGGCAGGTTTTCACGTTCAGCGTTGAGAAGATCGATGATGCGCCGTGACAGCGCGGTCGCCACCCCGGCCGAGGGTACCTGCGCGGTCATGTGGGAGCGGACGACGAGATCCTTTGTGTGCCATTCGGCAAACTCGTCCATGTAATGACCGGCCACCAGCGCGTTCCAGGCGCGCGGCATGGACAGCACGGGCAATTGCACCATGTCAGCGCGGTCCAGCCAGGCATTCATCACCTTGAAGGACAGGGGATGGATGACGTCCTCGCTGTCATGCATGACAAAGGCCTCATAGCGCTTGCCGGCATGGGACTCGCGGGCAATCGCATTCTGGATGATCCAGTTCAGGCAATCGGCTTTCGAGGTGGGGCCCGGATGGCCCACATTGGCGCGGTAGACATTGGCATGACGGGCCACCAGCGCGTCGGCCTCGCGGATTGTGTCCGCGTCATTGGGATAGACACCGATGAAGATGTCATAGGCCGCGTAATCGAGCTCCTGAATGGTGTGGTCGACCATCCGGGCGATCACATCGGCCTCCTGCCAGGCCGGGATCAGCACGGCGAAGCGTTTTTCGGGCATGGCGCGCAGCTTTTCGACCGAAGGAGTGCGCCGGAAGGGCCGCACGGCAAGGTTTTGCGCCGTCAGAACCCAATAATAGAGGTCGAGAAATGTGTCATCGATGGAGGAGACGAAGATCACCAGTGCGGCGTAGACGGTCGCCCATGAGAGCACGGTCCAGTAAACCCGCACGGCTTCGCCAAGGTCTTGCCGGGTCGCCGGGTCAGCAAACCATTCGCCCAGCCCCCCGATCAGGCCCGCAGCCACCTCAATGAGAGAAAACCAGTCCATCCCCGCCCCGCAAGCTTCATGCCTGGCACGTGCCCGGCAGGACATAGAGCTAAGGGCGGAGTTTGCTGAAAGTTAATCCTGAATGGGGCAGAAAAAGGCAATATTTTCAGATAGATCGCGTTCATCTGCCGTTCATGTGGCGTTCAGCTTCCAAGTAAGTGATTGATTTCACGTGCCACGGGTCGGGCTCTCGCCTGACCCGGCTACGGACAAGTTGCCCCAATCCGGCCTTTTTGGGCGGGCTGGCAGGCACTCATGACGGATATCGGTGCGGAGGTTTGGGGCCTGCATGCGCGCAGGCGCGCTAATTGGCCGGACCGGTGCACGGCATGGCGTCAGCTTTACGATATGCTGCGTAATCAAAGGGAAATGGTGGAGCCGAGCGGGATCGAACCGCTGACCTCGTCATTGCGAACGACGCGCTCTCCCAACTGAGCTACGGCCCCACTTCACGAAGAGGTCAGGGACGTAGTGCCGGGCACACTGTCTTGTCAAGCCGCTCCTGGCGCGGTTTGACATTCGTCCACGTGTTGCTTGACGCACGTCCCAGCCGATAGATAGTGCCTCCAAAAGGGGAGCATCAGCCGCACATGCAGGCCATGTCACACACAATGTCGACGCACGGCTTCATGCCACACGGCATGTGCTATCTGTGGGAGCCGTCCATTTTGTGGACCCATGTGCTCTCCGATGGCGTCATTGCGCTGGCCTATTTCTCCATTCCTGCGGCGCTGGCGATATTCTCGATCCGGCGGCCCGATCTGGTCTACCGGCCCGTGCTGTGGCTGTTCGTTGCCTTCATCCTGCTGTGCGGAACAACCCATCTCTTTTCCATATGGACGGTATGGAACCCGCAATATCAGATTGAAGGCCTGCTGAAGGCGGCCACCGCCGCCGTGTCGCTGGCCACCGCCGTTGCGCTCTGGCCGCTCCTGCCGCGGGCGCTGGGCATGCCCTCGACTGTCCAGCTGCAAAGATCCAACCAGGCCCTGCATTCGGAGATTGGCCGCCGCGACGAGGCCGAGGCCCGGCTGATGGCGGTCACCGGCCAGCTGGAGCACCGTGTTCGCCAGCGCACGCGCGATCTGGAGCGGGCCAATGCGGCGCTGCGCCAGTTCGCGGCGGCCGCCGCCCATGACCTTCAGGCGCCCTTGCGCCACATCCTGATCTTCTCCCAGCTCATTGAGCAGGAGGAGGCCGGTCAGATGAGCTCTGACGGGCAGAAGCACCTGTCCAAAGTGCGCGAAGGCGCGCTGCGCGCCCAGACGCTGATCCGCGTGCTTCAGGAATATGCCCAGCTGGTCAATCGCCTGCCGCAAACCGAAACGCTGGAACTCAAGCAGCTGATGTCGGGCGTTGCCAGCGCGCTGGAAGATGAGATCGAAGCCAGCGGGGCGCGGCTGGAACTTGGGGATCTGCCCGAGGTGGAAGGCGACCCGGTCCTTCTGACGCAGCTTTTTCAGAATCTGGTTTCCAATGCGATAAAATACCGTTCGGCGCAGCCGCCGGTCATCACGATACAGGCCAGCAATCGCGATGACGGACTGGTGAAAATTTCCATCACAGACAATGGAATCGGGATTGATCCGGCCCATTCGGAAACCATTTTTGAAATGATGAAACGCCTGCATGACGGCGTCCGCTATCCCGGCATGGGGGTGGGTCTGGCCTTCTGCCGGGAGATTGTCGAAAGCCATGGCGGCGAAATTTGGCTGGACGAAACACATCTTGACGGCGCACGCTTCTGCCTGACGCTTCCTGTGCCCGGCTCTTTGCCGGCCAAAGGTGTCACTCAGTAAGCCAGTGGGCCTGTCAGGGCTCCCGGGGGAAATGATGGCCAAGAATATCCGGCTGCTTCTCGTCGAGGACGACGAAAGTGATGCCTTCCTCACAAAGCGTGCCTTCGCCGAAATGAAGGGCACCAATCTGATGCATGTTCCCGGCGGGCAGGCAGCGCTGGATGCGCTGCGCTCCAGCCGGTTTGACATACTGCTTCTCGATCTGAACATGCCCGGACTTTCCGGGCACGAGGTCATTCATGCCTTGCGCGACCGCCAGGACCCGGAACTGGTTCCGGTCATCGTGTTCTCCTCGTCCAACCAGCCTGGCGATGTCGACCGGGCCTATGAGGCAGGGGCGAACGCCTATTTGCGCAAGCCTGATAGTCTTGGCGGGTACCAGCAGGTCGCCGACGCGGTATGCCGCTTCTGGCGGGACAATGCGGAGTTTCCGGGCCGCCACTGACCGCGGTCTTGCGCGACGGGGCTTTGCGCGTCTAGACAGGCGCCACCCCCTGCATCGCTGCGGCGTGCGTCCACACGGAGACACCCATGACCTTTGGTCAGGCCCTCATCATCTATTTCATCATTCCGGTACTGAACATTCTGGTACTGCTCATCTTCGTGAATGTGGTCCTGAGCTGGCTTGTCGCGTTCAACGTGGTCAATCCGCACAATCAGTTCGTGAACACGATCTGGCGGGCCACGAACGCGCTGACCGAGCCGGTGCTGTCACCGATCCGGCGCATCCTGCCGCCGCTGGGCGGTATCGATCTGTCACCTCTGGTCCTGCTGCTCATTATCTTCTTTGTGCGCGAATGGGTCATCATGGGGCAGATATTCCCGCTTCTGGGCTAGGTCATGCCGCTGCCAGACTTCATCCAGCCGCGTGACGGGCTCGCCACGCTGATCGACGGCAAGCGCGCCGCCGGCGCGCTGGACGCCGCCGTCGCGGCGCAGGCTGCCGCGCTGTCTTCGCGCATCGGCCGCAAGCCCTGCCTCGCCGTTGTGCTGGTGGGTGATGATCCGGCCAGCCATGTCTATGTGCGCAACAAGGTGCGGCGCACTGAAGCGGCCGGCCTGATCTCGCAGGAGTTTCGCCGTCCGGCCGACATGGCCGAAGCCGATCTGATAACGCTGGTGGAGTCCCTCAACGCTGACCCGGATGTAGACGGCATTCTGGTCCAGATGCCGCTGCCCGGTCACATGGATGCGCGCCGTGTTGTCGAGACAATAGACCCGGCCAAGGATGTTGACGGGCTGACCGCTGTCAGTGCGGGCCGGCTGGTTCTGGGTTCTCACGGGCTTCGTCCATGCACGCCTTCGGGCTGTGTGTGGCTGGCGAAGAAGGCGCTTGGAGATATCTCGGGGCTTCATGTGGTCGTGATCGGGCGCTCCATCCTTGTCGGCAAGCCGGCGGCCCTTCTGTTTCTCGAGCAGAACTGCACGGTGACGATTGCCCATTCGCGCACGCGCGATCTGGCAGATGTGTGCCGGACTGCCGATATCCTGGTTGCCGCTGCCGGGCGCGCCGGGATGGTAGAGGCGGACTGGATCAAGCCGGGCGCGTGTGTTCTCGATGTCGGCATCAACCGCACCGACGCCGGGCTGGTAGGCGATGTCGCCTTTGAGGCGAGCGAAAAAATCGCCGGTCACATCACGCCGGTACCCGGCGGGATCGGCCCGATGACCATCGCCGTCTTGCTGGCCAACACGCTGAAAGCCGCCGCAACCCGGGCTGGCGAAAAAATCTTGGATCCCCTCGCGGGATAATACAGAAATTTACGCTTTGCTAAGCGCGGGCGCATAGCGTGCGATTATGAGCGCTGTTGCACAAACCACCCAGACCTTGCGCGTCCTCCACGTAGAGGATGATTTCGCCGATGCCATGCTGTTGCAGCAGGCCTTGTGCGATGCAGGCGGATATGAGTTCGAGCTGGAAGTGGTGCGCACGCTGAACGATGCCAAGCGCAAGCTGGCAAAGCGTCAGTACGATCTGATCATTGTCGATCTGCGCCTGCCTGACTCGCTTGACCCTACCGATACGGTGCGTACGGCTGAAAAGATTGCCCGCGGCACGCCGGTGCTCGTCCTGACGGGATCGGCGCGTGTGGATTCCGAGGCGCTGGGTCCGCATCTGACCATTCTGGACAAGAACGAGTTCTTCAACGGCAAGGACCGCACGGCCAGCTTCCGCCTGATGCGCAAGGTCCAGGACGCCGCCAACGACGCGCTTCACCTGTAGCCGTTAAAGTCTCATACCATCGGGCTTTCGCCCTCGCCGCCCTTTTCCCGGCATGCAGGCGCCCTAGCTCTCATGCTCATGAGCATCACCCTTGCCTCCCTGCCTGAGAACTACCGCGCTGTCATAGTCGGCGCCTCTGGCGGTATAGGCGGCGCGTTTGTGCGCCATCTGGCCGGTGACCCGCGCTGCGGTGAAATCCACGCCCTGTCGCGCTCCGGCAATGCGCCGGAAGGCGCGAAGATCCGCAGCGCACACATGGATTTCGAAGACCCGGCCAGCATCCCGGCCGCGCTGACGCCAATCGCGGCTGACGGCCCGGTCCATCTGGTGATTGTTGCCAGCGGCATCTTGCATGGCGAGGATTTCGGCCCGGAAAAGACCTGGCGGCATCTGGACGCCGCCAGCATGGCAAAACTGTTTGCCGTCAACACGACCGGCCCGGCCCTGGTGGCGTCTGCCCTTCTGGACGCCCTGCCGCACGAGGGCAAGTCGGTGTTTGCTGCCCTCTCGGCGCGCGTCGGATCAGTTTCCGACAACCGGCTGGGCGGCTGGCACGCTTACCGGGCCTCGAAAGCCGCTCTGAACCAGATCATCCGCACCTGTTCGATTGAGCTTGCCCGAAAGCGGCGCGATGCGCTGATTGTCGGCCTGCATCCCGGCACGGTGGAAACGGGCCTGTCAGAGCCCTTCCGGGGCAATGTGCCTGACGGGAAGCTGTTTACGCCCGATTACAGCGCCGGGTGTCTTTTGAAGGTCATCGACACGCTGACACCGAAGGCCTCGGGGCGCTGCTTTGACTGGCAGGGCGAAGAGGTGCTGCCCTAGCGAAAGATCAACTCACCGCCCGGTCGCGGCCCTCCCAGTATGGCTCGCGAAGAACGCGCTTGAGAATCTTGCCGGTCGGGTTGCGCGGCAGGGCGTCGATGAAATCGACGCTCTTGGGCACCTTGTAGGCGGCGATACGCGCGCGGGCATGGGCGATCAGCGCTTCGGCGCTTGCGTCCGAGCCCGGTGCCTTCACGACCACGGCCTTCACTGCTTCGCCCCAGCGTTCGTCGGGTATGCCGATCACGGCCACATCGGCGACGCCCGGATGGGAAAAGAGCGCGTTTTCCACCTCTGCCGGGTAGATGTTCTCGCCCCCGGAAATGATCATGTCCTTCACCCGGTCATGGATGAAGAGATAGCCGTCAGCGTCCAGATACCCCGCATCGCCGGACCTGAACCAGCCATCAGCATTGATGGCTTCGGCGGTGGCATCGGGGCGGTTCCAATAGCCCGTCATCAGGCTGGTGCCGCGTATCCACACCTCGCCCACCTCGCCTTGCGCCACCGGCTCGCCGTCTTCGCCCACTACGCGTATCTCGATGCCGGCATTGGGCTTTCCGGCTGCGCGCAGCTTGCCGCGCGCCGGATCATGATCGGCCGGCGGCAGGTGTACCGCCGCGCCATTGGTCTCCGTCAGACCGTAGAATTGCAAGAAGCCGCATTCGAAGATCTTCGCCGCCTTCAGCAGTAATTCCTCGGCAATGGGCGAGGCGCCGTAGGCGACCAGGCGCAGCGAGGAAAAATCGCGCGGCTTGGCCGCGCTTGCCTGCACCAGAAACAGGATCACCGCCGGCACAAAGAAGCTGGTCTGCACCTTGTACTGCTCGATCAGGTCAAGGACCGCGACCGGATCGACTTCCTTGACGATGATATTCGTCGCCGCCTGGTAAAAGCCCAGCAGTGCCCAGTTCGTGCCCGCCACATGGAAATAGGGCATGGCGACGAGGTTGGGATCGCCTGGCTCCCAGGTGACGAACCCGTCAAGCAGTCCCTGCTCGAAGAGGGAAAGATACGCGCCATGGGAGAGCACCACGCCCTTGGGATGGCCCGTCGTGCCGGATGTGTAGAGCTGGAGGACGTCTTCCTTCGGATCGGTCTCCAGCATCGGGTCGGTACCGGACTGCCCGTCGCGCCAGCCGGTATAGCCCGGCCAGTTGGCATGGCCGCCATCGAGCGCAATGATGGTTTTCAACGCGGGCAGATCGCCCATCAGGCTTTCAACGAGGGGGTAGTATTCGGCGTCCAGAAACAGCGTGGTGACGCCGGCATCTTTCAGGATATAGGCGATCTCCGGCGCGGCGAGGCGCCAGTTGACGCCGGTCAGCACGCAGCGCGCCTTGGCCGCGCCGAAGAGCAGCTCGGCGAAATAATCGCTGTTCTTGCCCAAGTGACCGATGCGTGTGCCGGGCTTGCATCCCAGCGCCATGAGGCCATTGGCCACCCGGCTGGCATGGGCGTCAAGCTCGCCATAGCTGGTGGTGCGGCCGGCAAAAACCTGTGCTGGCACCTTGCCGTTCGCTTGTGCCTGCTGGCGCAGCACATCGGCCATGGATACGAGCTTGCCCGCATCGATCATACGCATCTCCTCCCTCGTTCATCGCGCCGGGCTTTGCCCTGACACACCGGCCACTTACGGGCCGCTCAATCAGCGATGATAGGTGATGCGCAGAGAAGGGGAAGGGGGTGGATTCCTGCGCGCTGCCGCACCGCCGCTGGCCGCGCGGATGAGCGAAGCGAATAGCCGTCAGATCAAGAGAAAATGGTGCCGCTTAGGTGACTCGAACACCTGACCCCCGCATTACGAATGCGATGCTCTACCAGCTGAGCTAAAGCGGCCTTGCCACGTCATGGAACGGGCGTGTGCGGGGCGTGAGCCGGACGGCCCTCCCGCAACGGCGCGCAAACTATCCGCGAACGCGTGTCTTCGCAAGCGCGGTTGTGCGTGTGGTTTGCACGATGGTATTTCCCGGTGCGGGCCGGTTTCAGATTGACAGACGGGCTTTCAAGCGGGTTCCCGGCCCCCGAGCCGGGATCCTTATGCTCTACACGCTGCCAGCATGTCATCCTCCGGTCGCGGAGCCATCCGGGGGCCCATGCCACAAAGCCCTCATCCATCGGCCAGCTGGCACGCGCAGGACAACGCAAAAGCAACCTCTGGGGTATGGACCACCCGCATGCGCCGGTGATGACAATCTGTTGGCGCTTGAAGAGGGGTGCCCGCTTGGAGGCGGGGACCCCGGCTAGGGGTTCTAGGAAAAACCCGAAAAACTACCCCAACCTTTCCCGTATCGCCTCCACAACCGGCTTTGCCAGTGCATCGAAGAAGGCTTCGAGATGATCGGCAGGCCGGGCGGCGGCCGCATCATTGCCGATCACGATATCGGCGCAGCTCGCATTGGGGTGGGTCCATTCATGATGCATGGGCCGCACGGTGCCAAGATACTGGCCGACGACCGATTGCGCGGTGCGCCCGCGCTCATTCACATCGCGCAAGAGGCGCCGGGCGAGGCGTATATCATCAGGCGCATCCACATAGACACGGATATCAAACAGGTTTTTGAGCGGTTCATCACAGAAGAGGTGAATGCCCTCGACCAGGATGATGTCGCACGGGGCGATCGCGCGCGTATCTGCGCGGCGGCGGTGAATGGTGAAATCATAGATCGGTGCGTTGACGGTCTCGCCGCGCCGGAGCGCTTCAAGATGGCTGGCCAGCAGCGCGTGATCGCGCGAGGCCGGATGGTCGAAATTGAAGCGGGCGGCGTCGAAATCGGGCGAGGCGCCGTGATCGCCGTAATAATCATCTTCGGCCATGACGAGCGCTGTCATCGGCCTTACGGCGCGGGCCGTGGCGCGCGCAATCTCGGTCTTGCCGGAGGCAGAGCCACCGCTCACCCCCACGATCAGCCGTGCCATGGCCGCACCCTTCCCGTCTGCCTAGTCGTCATCACCGACGCCGGGATCATCCGGCGCAAAGCGCGGACCCGCAGAGGGCGTCTCCTCGCGCTTTCGTGTCTCCCGGTCTGGCAAGGGGGCAGGCGCGATAATGACAGAACCGGAGTCCGTGCCCGCCTCGGGGGTGCTTGTCTCTTTTGCCGCGCGCTTTGGCGCTTCAAGCAGAATGCGGTCCGGGATGGCCTCAGCAATCATTTCAAAGCGCTCATGGCGCGGATGGATCAGGCGCTCTTCATCCCCCCAGGCATAGACAAGGCGCTGCCAGTCGGCCTCGGCAAAATTGAACGCCTCGCCATTGCCATCAATGTCTGACCAGTCAGGCTCTCCGGGCGCATGGGCGGCGCGGGCCAGATAGCGCTGGGCAGCGTCCTCATCACCTTCAAGGCGCGACAGGCGCGCGGCCAGTGTGCATATTCGCGCCGATAGCGGGTTTTCGGCCAGCAGCGGCGTGATCGCGCTGCGGGCCGCGTCCATATTGCCCTGTTGCAGGGCGATGCCGGTGAGCAGTAGGCGCGATTCGCGATGATCGGGATTGAACTCGGCCAGCGCACGCAGGCGCGCCGCGCGCTTGGCGGCGGTGTCGGATTTGCGCAAATCGCCATAGGCGCGCGCGATGGCCGGGTGGGGGTGCAGGCGCCAGGCGGTTTCGAGAATGTCAGCCGCCTTGCGGTGGCGGCGGCGCGATGGAAGCAGGTCTCCGGCGAGCACGGCGGCGGGTGCAAATCCGGGCGAGGCGTGGGCGGCCTTCTCGGCCAGCTCTGCGGCCTTTTCCGCATCGCTCTGGCGCATCTGGCGGGCCTTGACCGTCAGGACGACTGCACGGCGGCGCGCGGCGCTGTCCGGCGCGATATGGCGGCGTTTCTCACCCTCGGAGAGGGTTTCGAGCGCCTCGTCCCAGCGCGCGGCGGCGATCTGCGCATTGAAAAGGCTGTCAAACGCCCAGCGCGCGGTGCGCGCCTCGGCAAAGGCCTTGCCCGCATGGGTTATGACATTGGCGGTCTCGCCTTGCGTTTCAGCGAGTACTGACAGGCCGCGATGGGCGACCATGCGGGTTCTGGGGTCTTCCAGCAGGGCTTCGTAATGCCCGCGTGCCGCCAGCAGATTACCGGCGGCCTCCGCGGCTCTTGCCGCCAGAAGGCGTGAGAGGGCCGGGCGCTCCAGCAGGGCGTCGGCGCGTGCCGCTTGCCGGACGGCCAGCTCGCCTTCACCCGCGGCAGCGGCGATAAGCGCGCGTTCGAGCGCATCGACATCCTGATCACGGCGGCGGCGGCGGCGCAGCTTGCGCCACGCATCGGGCGCGCCCCACATCTTGGCGATCAGCCACCACAGGACGGTCAGCAGGAAGGCTGCGACAATCAGCACGCCCATGAACAGGGCAAAACTGGTCTCGGCTTGCCAGCCCAGGAATTCGAAGCTTGCCGTGCCGGGATTGAGGGTCAGCCAGACGGCAAGGATCGCGGTGATGACGCACAAGGCAACGGTGAGGATGAGGCGGATCATGGTGTGCTCCTGCCCGGGGTGGCGGCGTCCTGGCTCAGATCATTGCGCAGGGTGGTGAGCGCGGTCTCGATGTCCAGCCGGGCGCGGGCCTGCGCCAGCCAGCCGGCGGCGGCATCGGCCGGTGCGCCGTCCAGCCGCGCGGCGGCGTCCACGGCGCCGGCCAGATCATCGCGCGTCAGGCGGCTTTCAGCCTGGCCTACCAGTGCCAGCGCGCTGTCAGGGCTGCTATTGGCGGGACGAATTTCAAACAGGCCGAGAAAACGCCGCGTCTCGCCGGACGCCGTCATGATGGCTTCTGCCGGGAAGCTTTCCGCCAGATCATCGGTTGAGGGGACGCCCCGGCGCGCATGAGGCTGCAAGGCGGAAAGGCCGGCAGCCTCTGGCCAGAGCCGGGCCAGTGCCGCGCGCTCTGCCTCGAAACTTTCTGATGTCCGGGCGGTTTCGCGTAAAGCCGTGAAGGCGAGAATACGGGCCGCCGAGCGTTCCAGTGCGGCGGTCTCGCCATGGGTGTTCGCCGCTGCCTGTTCGGTACGCGCTTCCAGCGCTGCGATGCGGTCCAGCAAGGCCTGCTCGCGCGCGTCCATCGTCTCGCGCATTTCGTTGGATAGCTGGCTGCTGGCGTCATTCTGGCGCTGTTCCAGTGCCGATAGTTCTGTGTTCAGACTCTCTTCGAGCGCGGCCAAGCGCGTCTGCATACCGTCCAGCGCGTCCTGCAAGGGCGCAGGGTCGAAGTCGGGCGCGCCGCCGCCCGCCGCCGCGCTCCGGGCAAGCGCCCGGACCTCATCCAGCTCGTCGCGCAGCGCGGCGTCGCGCTCGTCCAGAAGGGCTTCGACACGGGACGCATCCAGACCCGTTACTCGCTCAGCGGCGGCGCGTGCCTCGACCGTTTCCAGCCGCTGTTCAAGCGCGCGGATATCGCTGTCAAACGTGCGCAAGGCTTCGGTGGGGACCATTTCCGTCAGCGGACGGTCCTCGGCGGCGTTCAGGCGCGCCTCAAGGCCCGCAATCTGGCTTTCCAGCCGGGTAATTTCATCTCCCGCTTGCGCGCCGCTGTCTGGCCGGTTCAACCCGGCGGCATACCACCCGGCCATGCCGCCCGCGCCTGCGGCGAGCGCTAGCGCCAGCACGAACCCGGCCACCCGGGCCAGTGCCTTCGCGCCGCCGCCACGCTTTTCAGGCTTTGCCGGCTCGAACTCGGCATCAATCGGCTCTGCCTCGCCGGGCGGAATGGTGTTGTCAGGGGCGTCGGCTTGCATGATCGGGTTTTCGCGCCTTCGGTTTTGCGTTCCCGCGCACTCTAGGGTGCGCCGTTCGACTTCGCCAGTTCGGCAAGTGCGGCCAACAGGTTGTTCTCGGTGGGGTGCGCGGCAATGCGCGCCTTCAGGGCGCGATCATGAAGCGGCACGGCGGCGCGTTCCGAAATGGCGATGAATTCCAGACGCGCCAGGCAGTCAGTCAGTTCCGCAGCGTCCACAAGCGTCAGAAAGCGCTCGGCGCCGCGCGCTGAATGAATGACGACGACAGCCGGACCCTTCGCCAGAACTGCGTGTGCCCGCGCCGTCAGCCCGCGCGCCAGCCGGGTGCGATAGACAATGCGTGTCGTCACCGCGAAGCCGAGCACGTCCAGCATGCCGCCCAGATCCCCCGCCCGCTCCTCGCCGCTCAGATGCAGGACATGGCTGCCCGAAGGCAGTGTGCGCGCGATTTCCCGGGCCAGCGCCTCGGCGTCCCCTTCCGCGCTCGTGACGCGCGAAAATCCGGCGACGCGTGCGGCACGTGCAGTGCCGGCTCCCACGGCAAACACCGGCAGATGAACGAGCGGGCCGGTGTCAGCGATTGCGCGCAGGGCGTTTGCGCTGGTCAGGGCCAAGGCATCTGCGCAACCGGGATTGATGGCGTCACGCGAGCGGACCAGCTGCGCCACCGGGCAGGCGATCGCGGCAAGTCCCAGCGCGCGCACGGATTTCGCGGTGTGTGCATTGCCCGGCTGGGTGCGGGTGATGATGACCGGTATGCCGGGTTTCATGATCCGGTCTTGGCAAGGATGGCTTCGACGTCTGCCCCTCCATCTCGCCGCAGTGCCTGGCCCAGCGACACGCCGAAGGCGCGTGCGGCTTCCAGCGTATCGATGCCGTCCCGGGTCTCTTCTGTCCGCCAACGCCGCTTGCCGTCGGGCTGCAGTATTTCGGCGATGAGATGCAGCCTGCCGTCTGCAAAAGCGGCATGCGCCGCCAGAGGCGTGCGGCACGACCCGTCCAGCGCTTCCAGCGCGCCGCGTTCAGCTGCGATGGCAAGGGCAGTGGGGACATGGTTCAGCGGCTCCAGCGCTGCCCGTGCGCGCGTGTCATTGCTGCGTATCGTGATGCCGATCGCGCCTTGCGCGGGGGCGGGCAGGCAATGGTCAAAGCTCAGCCCGGGCCAGCTGCCTTCCGGCCGCCCGAGACGCTTCAGTCCCGCCTTGGCCAGAAACGTCGCCGCGATCGGCCCGTCTTTGAGCTTTTGCAGGCGGGTACCGACATTGCCGCGCAAAAGCGTGATCTGAAGGTCCGGGCGTGCATACAGCGCCTGTGCCTGCCGGCGCAGGGACGCCGTGCCGATCAAGGCGCTTTCGGGAAGGCTTTCCAGCGTTCCGGCGCCCGAGGCCGTCAGCAATATGTCGGAGGGGTCTTCGCGCTCCAGCACACACGCCAGCGCCAGACCGTCCGGCAAATGCGTGGGCACATCTTTCATCGAGTGAACAGCAAAGGCGGCCTGCCCGTCCAGCTGGGCCCGGTCCAGCTCGCGTGTGAACAAACCCTTGCCGCCTGCCTCCAGCAGGGCCCGGTCGGTGATCCGGTCGCCTGTGGTGACAAGGCCGAGTATCGGGAAACCCGCTTCGGCATCATCCAGGCCGTGCGCGGCAGCGAGCTTCGCCTGCACCATCCGTGCCTGCGCCATGGCCAGCGGAGAGGTGCGGGTGGCTATCGCCAGGACGGGCAGGGAAGCGGCCAAGATGAACTCCGTGAGTTGTCAGCCTGCCGGGGCGGCGCTAACGGATGGGTATGGCGTTATCGCATTCACATACACCTGTGCAAGCAGACCGGCCGGTTACGGTGCTGGGTCTTGAATCGAGCTGTGATGACAGCGCGGCGGCGATTGTGCGCCTCCACGGGGATGGACGCGTGGACGTGCTCGCCGAGCGTGTCATCAACCAGAACAGCGCCCATGCGCCCTTTGGCGGTGTGGTGCCGGAGATTGCCGCGCGCAGCCATGCCGAGCGCATGGATCATCTCGCCCGCGAGGTGATGGAGGAAGCCGGGCTGGATTTTGGCGCGCTGGACGCCATTGCTGCTACGGCCGGTCCCGGCCTGATCGGCGGGGTGATGGCCGCACTGATGACAGCCAAGGGATTGGCTATCGGCTCCGGCAAACCCTTGATTGCGGTCAATCATCTGGAAGGCCATGCGCTGTCGCCGCGCCTTGTCGAGCCGCTGGCCTTTCCCTGGCTGCTTTTGCTGGTGTCGGGCGGGCATACCCAGCTTTTGAGCGTGGAAGGTGTGGGGCAGATGACCCGGCTCGGTTCCACGATTGACGATGCCGCTGGCGAAGCCTTCGACAAGTCGGCCAAGGTGCTGGGTCTTGGCTTTCCCGGCGGACCCGCGCTGGAAAAACTCGCCGGCGCGGCAACAGACCCCTCGCGTTTTGCGCTGCCGCGCATGCTGGCCCGCGACCCATCGTGCAATTTCTCTTTTGCCGGTCTGAAAACGGCTGTGAAGCGCAGTTTCGATGGGCTGCATACACCTTCAGATGCCGACCGGGCTGATCTGGCCGCCGCTGCGCAAGCGGCCATTGCCGCTCATCTGGCGCAACGGACAGGACGGGCGATGGATATCTATGCGCAAGATAACCCGCAGGGCCGGGTACTGGTCGCCGCTGGCGGGGTGGCGGCCAATACCGCTGTCCGCAAGGCGCTGGTGAAAGAAGCCGATGCGCGCGGGTTCCGGACGCTATTCCCGCCGCTGAAATACTGCACGGACAATGCCGCGATGATCGCGCTGGCGGGCGCGGAGCGGTTCCGGCTGGGGCGGACCGACGCTCTGGACGTGCCTGCGCGGGCGCGCTGGCCTCTTGATACAGGTGCCGCCATCGCAGATCCCCTGCTAGGGTCGGGGCGAAAGGGGCCAAAGGCATGAGCGCACGACTGGGCATTATCGGCGCGGGCGCGTGGGGAACGGCGCTGGCACAGGCAGCCGCGCGCGCCGGCACGCCTTCAACCCTATGGGCGTTTGAAGCCGAGCTGGTAGCGGCGATCAATGAAGGCCATGAAAATCCGCTGTATCTGAAAGGCGTCACGCTGGACCGCAAGGTGCGTGCAACGAATGATGCGGCCGGTCTGGCCGATGCCGATGCGTGGCTGGTCGTCACGCCCGCCCAGCACATGCGCGCCAGCCTTGCCGGGTTCGCGGCGCATCTCAGACCGGGCACCCCGGTGGCGCTGTGCTCGAAAGGCATTGAACGCGGCACGCTCAAACTGATGAGCGATGTGCTGGCCGAAACCCTGCCGGACGCCGTTCCGGCGGTCCTGTCCGGCCCGTCCTTTGCTGCTGACGTGGCGCGCGGCCTGCCAACGGCGGTGACGCTGGCGTGTACCGATGCCGGTGCAGGCGAAAAGCTCATTGCCATGATCGGCTCGGCGAGCTTCCGGCCCTATCTGGCCGATGATCTTGTCGGCGCGGAGATTGGCGGGTCGGTAAAGAATGTTCTGGCTATTGCGGCCGGGATTGTCGAAGGGCGTGAGCTGGGCCGGTCGGCCCATGCCGCCCTGATCGCGCGCGGATTTGCCGAGATGACGCGGCTGGCAGTGGCGCTGGGCGCGCAGCGTGAAACCCTCACCGGCCTGTGCGGACTGGGTGATCTGGTGCTGACCTGTTCATCGCCCCAATCGCGCAACATGTCGTGCGGGCTGGCGCTCGGGCGCGGGGAGGCACTGGCTGACATCATGGCATCGCGCAACTCGGTCACCGAAGGCGTTGCTACCGCCCCGGCAGTGATGGAGCTTGCGGCCCGCCATGGCGTCGACATGCCGATCTGTGAGGCCGTTGCTGCAATCGTTGAAGGCAAGGCCAGTGTCGATGCCGCGATTACCGGCCTGCTCTCGCGCCCCTTCACCAGCGAGAGCGCCTGACGATGAGCGATATGCCGCCACCTGGCACGGTGCTGGGCCGTCTGGATAAGCTGGCCGATCCCGGCGCCTTCCCGTCAGACTATGAGCCCCTGCCCATATTGCTGGTGCGCAAGGGGGATGAGGCGTTTGCCTATGTGAATGTCTGCCCGCATCAGGGGCGGCCCTTATGCCTGCCGTCGGGGCGCACCCTGATCAGCGAAGACCAGTTCCTTGTCTGTCCGTTTCACGGCGCCAGCTTCGCGCTCGACAGCGGCGCCTGCACAGGCGGACCTGCCGGCAAGTCCAGCCTGAAGCCCGTGCCGGTGGAGGTGAAAGACGGCGAGATCATCGCCGCCTGACCGTGTTTCCTATTCAGACGCAGCGTTCTGGGCGAGCTCGCGCAGCTCGGTGGAGGCGATGGCGATCTTGGAGAGCGTCCACCCACCCGATGCGGATAATTGTTCGATCAGGTGATCGGTACGGTCCACCTCATGGGCATGAACGACTTGCCATGACGATACCAGATCATCCGCCCAGCCGTCTGACGGGTCCTCGATGCCGGCTTTCAGCTTGCCCCCTGCCGCATCCGCGTAGCGGGCAATGGAGCCGGAAATGGCGAGCTGGCTGGCAAAGAGATCCTCTGCCAGACGGCGCGTGGCCAATCTGTCCCAGTGCTGGTCGGAGGTGAGAAGCCCCGCTGCCGTGCGCAAGGGATCAAAGCTGAAGCGTTCGCCGATCGCGTGATAGAGCCGGGCCGCAGCCACTAGCGGCCAGCCAGCGGCCTTGGCCAGATCGATAATGTCGGTGGAGGGGATCAGGGGTGCAAGAAGCGCCACCTCGCCAGCCAGCCGGGCGGGCGCGCCCGCATCGGCCAGGCGTGAGCTCCGGCCAGCAACACCGGCTCGCTCGTGCGAGGAGAGGACTGTTTCGCCCCATTCACTCAGCTGGTCTACGCCGCCCTGATAGCGGGCAAGCAGTTCGCCCACGGGCGTCGCCTTGCCCGCTTCCTCGGCGCGGGCGCGCCGCGCCAGCCAGACGGTCTGCTTGAAGAGAAGCCGGCGCACCTCCTCGTGCAATATGTTCTGGGCACTGGCAGGAGCCTTGTTGTCGAGTGCGTTGATCTTTGTGGTCAGCGCATCGATCCGGAAAATCTCGCGGGCGGCGGCGAAGGCGCGGGCAATGGCCGGCGTATCAGCACCGCTCAGCTCCAGCGCACGCTGGAGGAAGTCCGGCCCGCCCATATTCACCATGTCATTGGCCAGCCGGGTGGCAATGATCTCGCGTTTCAGCCGGTGGGCCTGCATGGCGTCGGCAAACTTGTGCAGAGCCTTGGGGAAATAGGTGATGAGCGTATCGGTGAAGTGCGGATCATCGGGCACGTCACAGGCCACGATCTGGTCAAACAGCGCAATCTTCACATAGCTGGTAATGATCGCGATTTCCGGGGTGGTCAGGCCCCGGCCCTGCTCTTTCAGGCCACGGATGATCTCGGCCCCCGGCAGGCCTTCGACCTTGCGGTCCAGACGGCCTTCGGCCTCCAGCCGCTCCATGACGCGCTCATGGACGTCGAGGTCTTCGGGCGCCCGCCCGGCGGCGAGGGAAAGGGTCAGTGTCTGATCGTAATTGTGCTGCAGGACGTGATCGGCGACGTCGCTGGTCATGGACTCCAGAAGCTTGTTGCGGGCCGCCAGCGTCATGTCGCCGGAGCGCACCATCGGGTTGAGGAGAATCTTGATATTCACCTCATGGTCGGAGCTGTCCACGCCGGCCGAATTGTCGATGAAGTCGCCATTGACCCGTCCGCCCTTGCGCGCAAACGCGATCCGGGAGGCCTGCGTCATCGCCAGGTTTGCCCCCTCGCCGACAACGCATGCCTGCAATTCCTCGGCATCGATCCGGATGGCGTCGTTATTCTTGTCGCCGACCTCGTAATTCTGCTCCGAACGCGCCTTCACATAGGTGCCGATACCGCCGAACCAGAGCAATTCCACCGAGCTTTTCAGCAAGGCGTTCATCAGGGCGTTCGGGGTCGCGCTCTTGCCCTCCAGGCCGGTAAGCGCGCGCATCTCGTCGGTCAGCGCAATCGATTTGGCCGTGCGCGAGAACACGCCGCCGCCCTTGGAGATCAGTTTTGCATCATAGTCCTGCCAGCTCGAACGCTCCATTTCGAACAGGCGCTTGCGCTCCGCCCAGCTGGCTTCAAGGTCTTGCGGGTCAGGATCGATAAAGATGTCGCGATGGTCGAAGGCGGCGAGCAGCCGGGTCTGCTTTGACAACAGCATGCCATTGCCAAATACGTCCCCGGACATGTCGCCAACGCCGACGACGGTGAACGGTTCAGCCTGGATGTCCTTGCCCAGCTCGCGGAAATGGCGTTTGACCGATTCCCAGCCGCCCCGCGCGGTGATGCCCATCTTCTTGTGGTCGTAGCCGGCCGAACCGCCCGAGGCGAAGGCATCGCCCAGCCAGAAATCATATTCGTCTGTCGCGACGCCGTTTGCGATGTCGGAGAAGGTGGCGGTGCCCTTGTCAGCGGCAACAACCAGATAGGGGTCTTCCCTGTCCCAGCGCACGGTATCGTCCGGGGCGAGCATCTTGCCGTCGCTGTCCAGATTGTCGGTAATGTCCAGAAGCCCACGCAGGAAGGTGCGATAGCTCTCGCGGCCTTCTTCCATGAAAGCGGCCCTGTCCGAGGACTTTGGCAGCTGCTTGGGGTAGAAACCGCCCTTGGAGCCTACCGGCACGATGACCGCATTCTTGACCTGCTGGGCCTTGACCAGGCCAAGCACCTCGGTGCGGAAATCCTCACGCCGGTCGGACCAGCGCAGTCCACCGCGCGCGACAGGCCCGAAGCGCAAATGGACGCCTTCCACGCGCGGGCTCCAGACGAAAATCTCGCGATAAGGCTTGGGCGCTGGCAGATCGCGAATCTTGCGGCTGGCGATTTTCAGTGAAATCCAGGGCTTGGGGCGGCCGTCTTCGCCTGTCTGGTAGAAATTTGTCCGCAGGGTGTACTTGATCAGCTTCACCAGCCGGCGCAGTGCCTTGTCATGGTCGAGGCTGGAGACGCCATCGAGCTTTTCGCGCAATTCGCGTTCGCTCGCGTCGCATTTCTCCTCGCGCGCCTTGAGGTCGAGATCCAGCGAGGGGTCAAAGCGCAGGCGGGCAAATTCAAGCAGGCAGCGTGCGATATCGGGATAGCCAGCCAGGGCTTCTTCCTGAATGGATTGCGACGGGTCCATGCCCGATTGCTGGCGGTAGCGGGCACAGGTGCGCAGGAAGGCCGCCTCGCGCCAGCTCACGCCGATGGCGGGCACCAGCGTGTTGAAGCCATCATCCTCGGTGCGCCCGTCCAGAACGGCCAGAACAGCGTCTTCAAACAGCGGTGCAAGCGTGTCGAGCTCGGCAAACTCGCCCGAGCGCGCGCTGACCTCGAACTCGTGAACCCACAAGGTTTCCGCAGCAGCGTCCTCGCGCTTGCGCTGGACCGGATAACCGGCTTCGGCCTCGACATGCAGGCCCAGATTCTCCAGCACAGGCAGGACGTCGGACAGGGCCAGCATGTGGCCGTGACTGTAGAGTTTGACGCGCAGATGGGCGTTATCATCCTGGGCCAGGCGATAGACGCGTGCCGCGCGCGGATTGCCCTCAGACAGCGGGTCGAGCCGTTCGATATCGGCAAGGGCCGAGGCCGGGGTGAACCGCTCGCGATAGCCGGCCGTGTATCCGTCCAGATAGGTGCGCACCGCGCGCAACAGGTCGGGATCGCCGCCGCGCCGCGCTTCGGCCTCCAGCTCGTCTTCCCAGGTGCGCGCCAGCAGCGCGATGTCGCGCTCCAGTTCAGCCGTGTCCGGTTCGGGGTGGTTGAACGGGTCCAGTCCGATGATGAAATGCACGCGCGCCAGCGAGCCGTCGCCGAACATCGGGTAGAAGGCTGACAGCCGGCCGTTGAAAGCCTTGCGGATCAGCTCACCGGCCTCGGTGCGCACCCTTGTGTTATAGCGGTCGCGCGGGACGAAGAGCAGCACCGACACAAAGCGGTCGAACTGGTCGCGGCGCAGGAAAAGCCGTGTTCTGGGCCGGTCGAACAGATGCAGTATGCCCTGGCTGATCTCCAGCAAATCCTCTTCGGATGTCTGGAACAGCTCGTCGCGCGGATAGTTCTCGACAATGTGCTGGAGCTTCTTGGCCGAGTGCGAGCCGGGCGTCTTGCCGGCCTTGTCCAGCACGCGGCGGACCTTGCGGCGGATCAGCGGCACATCGCGTGCCATCTGGTCATAGGCCTCGGCGGTGAACAGGCCGACAAAGCGGGTTTCGCCGGTCACCGCGCCATCATCGCGATAGCGCTTGACGCCGATATAATCCATGTAGACGCGCCGGTGGACGCGGCTTTTCATGTTGGCCTTGGCCACGATGACCGGGCTGGGCGCGCGCAGGAACGCCTCGATGGCCGGCACGATCACCAGCGGTTCGGAGGTGCGGCGCAGTATGGTGCGTTCAGGATCGCGCAAAATACCCCGGCCGCTATCGCGGGCAATGGACGGCTCGCGTGAGCGCAGCTTGCCCTCTTCGTCCACATCAAATTCATAGGACCGGCAGCCGATAAAGGCGAAATGGTCATCGCGCAGCCAGCTGAGGAAGGCCAGCGCCTCCTCGACCTCCTCGCGCGGGGCGCGGGTGTTGGCGGCTTTCAGATGTTCCAGGCACTCATCCATGCGCGCACGCATGTCACGCCAGTCTTCCACCGCTTCGCGCACATCACTGAGCGTGGCGCGGACCTCGGCTTCAAGCGCATCGCGCGCCGCCTTGTCCAGCACATCGACATGCACCTGGATCATCGATTCGGCGATGACGCGACCGCCTGACTCTACCCGGTTGCCGTCGTCGTCGCGGCGCACCTGCAAGACCGGGTGAACCATGGCCAGCACGTCCAGCCCGTGCGAGGCGATTTCGCCCATGACGGAGTCCACAAGGAAAGGCCGGTCCTGGCCTATCACTTCCACGATATCGCGCCCGAGCGGCTTGCCGGACTTGTCCAGCCCCTCACGCACGCGAACCTTGATGCGGTCACTGCTGCGCTCGTGCGCGAATTCCCAGAAATCGCCGAACACAGTCAGCGCATCGTCCAGCGCAATCCCTTGCAGATCATCGGCCAGCGAATCATCCCAGACCTGCTCGGCAAAGCTGATTCCGGCCTCGTCCAGCGCTCCGAAGCGCGGCTTCCACTGCTTGCGTGCCGCTTTCAAAAACGCATCACGTTCAAAGGCATGGGCGGAACTGACGACAGCAGTCATGCGCGGGGCGCTCCGTAACGGGTTGGCCGGCGCATACCGGGCGGTGCGCCGGAAGAACGGGTGTCAGCCTAGCCGTGACAGCGCGCCGTTCAAGCGGTGAACGCCACTGCCGCATTATGAGCACGAAGGCTGGACCAATTGGCGCGCGGTGTGGTTCGTTGGGAAGCTGAAAACAAGTCCTTTTTCTTCGGAGACTGTCGAAACCATGCCCCACATGCTTATTACTGGCGCCAATCGCGGCATTGGCCTGGAACACACTCGCGTTCTGCTGTCGCGCGGCTGGCATGTCAGCGCGGCCTGCCGCAATCCAGATCAGGCCAGTGAACTCAAAAAGCTTGATCCGGGCGATGGCCGGCTAGCCGTTCTGGCCTATGACGCCGGTCAGGCCGATGCGGCCGAAACGCTGAAAGCCAAGGTGAAAGGGCCGATCGATATTCTCTTTGCCAATGCCGGCATGATGGGTCCCAAAGAGCAGAGCTTCGGGAGTAGCGATTTTGATGCGATGACACGCACAATCCAGGTCAATGCGCTTGCGCCGCTAAAGCTGGCCGAGGCGTTCGCTGATCAGGTCGCCAAATCGCAGATGAAGGTGATTGCCTTGCAATCCTCGCGCATGGGATCGATCGCGGACAATGATTCTGGCGGGCGGTATGCCTACCGGGCCTCGAAAGCGGCACTGAACGCGATCGGCAAGTCGCTGAGCGTTGATCTCAAGTCCAAGGGCATCGTCACCCTTATCTTCCATCCCGGCTGGGTGCGCACCGATATGGGCGGGCCGAACGGCAATCTGACGGTGAATGAATGCGTGGAGGGCCAGCTTGATCTCATCGCGCGCGCCAACCCGGCGATGAATGGCCGCTTCTTCCATGTCAGCGGAGAAGATCTCGACTGGTAAGGCGGGAAGCGGGCGCTACCGGACGGGGACAGGTCTGTCCGGCAGCGCCCTTCGGGTCTCACAACAGGCAGGCTGGGGACGCTCATTGGAGACCCGCTTTCCTTTACGCAAGTGCGGCGCGACCGGATCAGGGGCGGAACAGGTGTGCGGGTTTCCGGGTTGTATGGGGTTCAGGCCGCTATCCACGAGCGGCCCGCCCCTTCAAGGAGCCTGTCATGCCCGATACACATCGAGATCCTGAAAAGCGTGAGGACAAACCCCGCCTGCCGGAAAAGCCCAGCCATGCCGAGGAGCAACTCGACGAAGCGCTCGAGGAGAGTTTCCCCGCGTCCGATCCGCCCTCTCCGGCCAGGCCGGAAGGGCGGAAACCGGAAAAGAACTAATCCAGTCGCCTGTCAGCGTTTTCCGCCACAATGCCTTGCAGTGCCAGATGTATCACCCGGCGTGTAACTAGTATTCGAAACGTGTAATGATTTTCAGATACGCGCTGGGGGTCTGCCCGATGCGCGATCTGGACCCAAATCATGATTTTCGAGATCATTGTTGTGCTGGCCCTGACGCTCCTGAACGGCATTCTGGCCATGTCGGAGCTGGCAATTGTCTCGTCGCGGACAGCCCGGCTGAAGGTGATGGCAGACCAGGGCAGCCGGGGAGCCCGGACTGCCATTCAACTGGCCTCCGACCCGGGCCGGTTCCTCTCCAGCGTGCAGATCGGCATAACCCTTGTGGGGGTGCTCTCGGGGGCTTTTTCCGGGGCAACGCTGGGGCTTCGCCTTGCAGGAGCGCTCGAAGCAGCGGGCCTGAACCCGGCAATGGCACAAGGCTTGGGCGTGGGAGGCGTGGTAGTGGTCATCACCTATCTGTCGCTCATTTTCGGGGAGCTTGTGCCCAAGCAGGTGGCGTTGCGGGCACCGGAAGCGGTGGCCGTACGCATCGCCCCGCTGCTGCAAGGCATTTCCATGCTCGCCGCACCGGTCGTCTGGGTGCTCGACAAGTCCGGAAAGCTTGTGCTGGCCCTGATAGGGCAATCCGGTGCCGCGGATCGCAACATGACGGATGAGGAGGTGCGGCTGGTGCTTGCGGAGGCCCGCACAGCAGGTGTGCTGGAAAAGGCCGAGACCGACATGATCGCCGGTGTGATGCGCATTGCGGATCGCACCGCGCGCGGCCTTATGGTGCCGCGCGGAGAAGTGGAACTGGTGGACGCCTCCGACAGCCCTGCGGAGATCACCGCGCATTTCCGAAAGACCGGGCGCACGCGTCTGCTGGTCCGTGACGGTGGTCCGGACGATATTGTTGGCGTCATCCGGTCACTGGATTTCCTCGACAATTCGGTGCTGCCCCCCGCGCGTGAAGGGCAGCGTGCGCCATGGCACAAGCGGATTGTGGAAACGCCGATGGTGCTCGATGGCATGGCGGCCCTTGATGTCGTGGACGTATTGCGCAGCGCTCCCGCCCACATGGTGCTGGTCTATGATGAACACGGCCATTTTGAAGGCATTATCACACCCATGGATGTACTTGAGGCGATCGCCGGCGAATTCCCTGAAGACGGGTTCGCCGAGGCGAAAATCCTGCAACGCGAGGATGGGAGTTTTCTGGTTTCGGGATGGATGCCGGTGGACGAGTTTGCAGAACGGTTTGGCATCACGCTCGGTACCGACCGGGACTTCGAGACCGTCGCCGGTTTCGTCCTTGATCAGACAGGTAGCTTGCCGCGTCTGGGCGAGCACTTGAGCATCTCTGGCTGGCGCATCGAGGTGGTCGACATGGATGGCCGCCGGATCGACAAACTGCTAGTGAGCCCAGTCGTTCCCGCAGCGTGAATGCGCATCAGATCGAACCGGACAGCGATCACAGTCTATCGGAATCGGCTGTCTACCTATTGATTCTGGGCGGTGTGTACACCGCCAGAAGCACATGGAGCGGGCGATGAGATTCGAACTCACGACCCTCACCTTGGCAAGGTGATGCTCTACCCCTGAGCTACGCCCGCTCATATGCGTCACCGGGGCTGGCCACGATGGACCAGAGGGCGCGGTATATCGCGCATCGCTGACGCTTTGGCAAGCCTTCACTGCGGTGGCCGTTTCATCTCTTGCATTGCAGGCCCGCCAGAGGGCAGGAAGGGAATATGACCCTTTCTGCCCCACATCCTGCGCTTCCCGCCCGGCCCGCAACCCGCGAAGGCCTGCTGGCGTTTCTGGACGCGCTGGGCATCGCCCACACCACGCAGGACCATGCGCCGGTGTTCACGGTGGCGCAAAGCGATGGCATCAAGGCCAGCATGCCCGGCGGGCACACCAAAAATCTCTTCCTGAAGGACAAGAAGGGCGCCCTGATCCTCATATCGGCCCTGCAGTCGACACAGATCGAGCTCAAACGCCTGCATGAGCGTCTGGGCTGCGGGCGGCTCTCCTTCGGCTCGCCGGACCGGTTGGCCGATGCGCTGTGCGTGACGCCGGGCTCGGTGACGGCCTTTGCTCTGGTGAACGATCCGCAGCGGCGCGTGCGTTTCATTCTTGATGCCGCGCTGATGGCACACGAGACGCTGAATTTTCATCCGCTCAAAAATGACGCGACGACAGCCATATCGCGCGCCGGACTGCTGACGTTTCTGGATGCTCTGGGACGTGAGCCAGAGATCCTGGATTTTTCCGCCGCGTGAGCGGTCAGGGCTTGCAGTGGCTGGCCTGCCAGTCCACCTATGAGCCAGGCACAACCCGGCAGGCGCCCCGACGCGCGGCCGGACCAGATTTCAGGGATTTTCCATGCAGATTTTCGGCAATCAGCCCGCCAATGCACCCGCCACAGCCCCGGCGGCAGGCGGCCATGTCAAGGACAGCAGCGACCAGAGCTTCATGGCCGATGTGGTCGAAGTGTCAAAGCAGGTGCCGGTTCTGGTCGATTTCTGGGCGCCCTGGTGCGGCCCCTGCCGCCAGCTTGGCCCGGTGATCGAGAAAGCGGTGAACGCGGCCGGCGGCAAGGTCAAGCTGGTCAAGATCAATATCGACGAGAACCCGCAAGTCGCCGGTCAGCTGCGGATCCAGTCGATTCCCGCCGTGCTGGCCTTTGTGAACGGCCAGCCGGTCGATGGCTTCATGGGCGCGCTGCCTGAAAGTCAGGTCAATGATTTCATCAAGCGGGTCAGCGGCGAGATTGACGAAGCGGCGCTGGACGAGGTTCTGGAGCGGGCCGAAACCGCTCTGGCGCAAGGTGATGCGGGCGGCGCGGCGCAGGATTTTGCTGCCGTCCTGCAGGCTGACCCTAAGAGTGCGCGCGCGATCGCCGGCATGGCGCGCGTTTATCTGTCACAAGGCGATCAGGAGGATGCCCGGGAGGTGCTCTCACAGGTGCCGCCAGGCATGGAGTCCGACCCCGCCATTGCCGGCGTGCGCGCTGCCATGGAGCTGGCTGCCGAGGGCGAAGATGCCGGTGATCCGGCTGATGCACGGGCCGCGCTGGAAGCCGCAGGCGGAAAGGGCGCACAGCTGCGCTTTGACCTGGCGCGCGCGCTGGTCGGTTCGGGTGATCTTGCCGGGGCTGCCGATCAACTTCTGGCCAGCATTGCCGAAGACCGCGAGTGGAATGACGGCGCGGCGCGCCATCTGCTCTTGCGGGTGTTTGATGCAGCCGGTCAGGGCTCCGAACTGACAAAGGCCGGCAGGAAGCGATTGTCCTCGGTCCTGTTCAGCTAGCTGGCAGGCCATTTTCTGCGGACTATGTCCTGGTACGGCCCTGTTTGCCATGAAGGAGCATCGCAACGCATGACCGCCCATCCTGCCTTGCCCGAGACGCTGCCACTATTTCCCATTCGCGGTTGTATTCTGCTGCCGGGTGAAGCGCTGCCGCTGAATGTTTTCGAGCCCCGCTATCTGAACATGGTCGATGATGCGATGGCCGGGAATGGCTTTATCGGCATGATCCAGCCGCGCGAGACAGGCCCGCGTGATCGTCCCGATCTTGAACGGGTTGGCACTGCCGGGCGGATCGCGAAGTATTCGGAGACCGAAGACGGGCGCTATCTGATTGTGCTTATCGGTCTCTCGCGCTTCACGCTGACGGGCGAAGCGCATTTGAAGACGCCCTATCGTGCCGGGCGGGCCGACTATTCCGGGTTTGAAGCAGACATTGCCGGGCCGGTGGCGGACGAAGCGGGTGCCGACAGGGCGGGGTTTTTGTCCCTCGTCAAGGCGTTCTTTATCCAGACCGGCATAGAGGCGGACTGGGACTCCATGGCTCACGCCCCGCTGTCGGCCATTACCAACAAGGTAGCGATGGCAGCACCCTTTGATGCGGCGTCCCGCCAGGCCCTGCTGCAGGCCGGACGGGCCAGCGTGCGCCGGGAATTGCTGGTGACGCTGATGCGCGGCGCGCTGGAACAGCCTGTGCGGGACCCGTTCAGCGGACAGGCCGGAGGGCCGCAGGGCCGCCTGCACTGAGTGTGATCCGGCTTGCCTGGCCGCAAGGCGATAGCGTAGACATTGGGCCATGAGCACCGACACCCAGTCTGATACACCCAATCCGCGCCGGTCTGCGCACGTGGACCCCAAGCTTCTCGAAATTCTTGTCTGCCCGGTCACCCGGACGACACTGGAATATGACCGCGAGGCGGGGGAGTTGATCTCCCGGGCTGCTGGCCTTGCCTATCCGGTTCGCGAAGGTGTGCCGGTGATGTTGCCTGATGAGGCGCGCCGGCTCGATGGCTGATCAGGCGCGGTCTTCCTGGCCGGTGCGCCTTGCGTTCAGCGGTTCGCGCAAATCGTTGCGTGTCAGCTTTGATGACGGGGCCCGGTTCGACATCGCGTATGCGCTCTTGCGGCGCGAAAGCCCGTCCGCCGAGGTGCAAGGCCACGGGCCGGGGCAAAAGCGGGCCGTTCCCCATGCAGACCGCGTTCTGGTAACCGGCGCCGAGCCGGTCGGGCGGTATGCCGTCCGTCTTGTCTTTGATGACGGGCACGATAGCGGGATCTATTCGTGGGCCTATTTGCGCGCGCTGGGAGAGGCGTCCCCTGCTCCGCAAGCGGGCTGATTTGCGCGAGCGGGCGTCAACCGTCACACTCTGGTTCAGACCGCCGCACCTGCCAGTCCGGCTTCGACCTGCAAGGACAATCACATGAGATTCATTGACCGTTCTGCCATCGCCGTTTTTGTGGCCTGCATGATGTTTGCCCCGGCAAGCCATGCACAAGAAGGCGTTATCGAGCGTATCGATGCGCAGGCACTGCGCGCGCTGGTTACGGGGCTGGGCCACGAAATTACCACCGAGACCGTTTCAGAAGCCGGCCAGCCTGTCGTGGCGGCCAGTAACGGGCAGGTGAATTACGTCGTTGCCGGGACGGTCTGCGAGGACGGGCAATGCCAGGGCATGTTGTCTGAACTGGTGTTTACCGACACGCCGGTGACGCTGGAAGTGGTCAATCAGGTCAACCAGAATTACGCAGCCATAAAGATTGTCGCGATGGATGACGATCACGTGGTGTTCTCGCGCTATGATGTCATCAATGGCGGCACAACGCTGGGGGCCTTGTCCACCTCCGTCGTGACGCTTCTTGAAGTTTCGAGCGTGATCGTGCGGGGCAATGAGGAATAGGGCTCAGGGCGAGGCAGTGGCGCCATTATCGGATTGCGGTTCGGGCTCTGCTCGGGCTTTCACCGGCTCGGCAGGCTGAATACGGGCCAATAGACCCTGCAATTCCTGCAATTTGGCAGGCCCGTGCTCTTCGCGGGCTTCGCTGCGCCCCATTTCCGATGAGAGAAGGCGCATGGCGCGCGCCTGCGCATCCTGCTGGCAACGCCCGAGCGGCAGGATGTCCTGCGCGGCCAGCCGCAAAAGCCCGGTCGCGCGGTCCAGCGCGGGCAGGTTCGAGCCGGTAATCCGCTCGAACAGCTGATTGTCGTGGATGATCATCATGCCCAGCGCGTCGAACGCGTCGCTCATTTCGGCCTTGGCGCTTTCCGGGAAGCTGCCTTTCAGGGCCCGCTTTTGCAGTGCCGACAGCTGGGCGAGCCGTTCGAAAGGCTGGCCGGGGCCCTTGGCAAACCAGCTTACAGTTTTCTGTCCGGAAAGCCGCGCGCGCACATAGCTTGCCAGCTTCACCTTGTTCTGTTCGCCGACCAGATTGTCTTCCATGGACAGAAGGCGTGATATCTCTTCTGCAGGCGAGCTGGCTTCCTTGAGGGCCTCTTCCACTGATTCCGGTGATAACAGCCGGGCCGAACGCACCGTGAAGGCCTCGACGAGGGCTTGCGGGTTGAGGTGATCACCCGACGCGGCAATCAGGCGCTGCGCCAGAGAGCGGGCGAGCGCAATTTCTTCAAGAACATTGTCAGGTTTGAAGCGTTTGGGCTGGCGCAGCGCATCCAGCACGCGCCGTGCGATCTCGCCCTTGCTGCCGGGCAGCTCACGCGCTTCGAACTTGGCCGCCAGCCGCCTTGCATTGTCTGGTGCGCCGGACATGCTGGGATGGGTCTGGGCGCCGGCAAACACGCTCGTCAGGCGCTCCACATGGCTGCCCAGATCCCGGCTCTGGCCGACGATCTGGTGCAAGGCGCGGTCAAATGACAGCATTTCGGCCAGAAACGCATCGGCCTCTTTGGCTGCGAAGTCACGCGCTTCTGGCTCATCGGGCAGGTCATCGTGGAAATCGAGCAGCATCTCTGCCTTGCGGGCCATGCCCGGCGCATTGGCAAGACGTTCAGCGATCGCGCGGCGCAGACGCGTCTCTGCGCTGCCTTCGGCGTATATCTTCTCGGTCAGTTCGCGAAAGCTGGCATTCTTGGGGTCTTGCGTCTTGCGCTTGGCTTCCTTGCGGGATTTTTCGATGCCTTTTTCCACCAGCTCGGTCAGCAGGCGTACATAGGCGTGGACGGAGGCGTCGGAGTTCTGAGATCGGGCAATCGCCACTTTCTGGATTGCGTGCTGAAGATCGCTTTCGCACGCATCAAGTGCCTCGATCATGTCGGGCCGGTAGAGCAATTCAAGCGGGCACACTTCCTGGCGCTCCAGCCAGGGGGCCAGCACGCGCCGGACCGTATCGCGTGCCGCAGGCCCGGCCAGATCATCCGGCGTGACGCAAGGCAGCTTGGCCTCGCCGGTCTTTTCCTTGGGTACGGCAAAGCGCTCGGCACCAATTTCGTGGATTGTTACGGTTCTGAATGTGCCACTGGTTTCAATCCAGGTTTCGCGGGCAACGCGGGCAGAGCCGCGCGGGGCTTTGGCCACCAGCCTGTCGGCGAGCGCTATCGCGTCGGAGCGCTCATTCAACGCCTCGACCAGCACCCACTCGCCCTTGGGGTGCTTTTTGAAGAAGACCTCGAAATGGACTTTTCCTGAGGCCATGGACCTGTTGTTGAACCTTGCCTGTTACCCGTAGCTGCGTGCTGAAAGCGCACACTGGCGTGGTATGCTTAACCACAGGTAACCATGACGCGCGTTTAACCCTCTTGCCCCGTTCCCTATGCGCTGTAGGTTTGGCATGACTTGCCCCGCTCGAAGGATTGGATGCGCATGGCCAATATCGCCCTGGTAGATGATGACGAGAACATCCTGACCTCGGTCTCCCTGTTTCTCGAGGGGGAAGGCTATCAGGTTCAGACCTTTACCGACGGGGTGGAGGCGCTCGCCGTGCTGGCGGACAATCCGCCTGATCTGGCGATTTTCGACATCAAGATGCCGCGCATGGACGGGCTGGAGCTTCTCCGGCGCGTGCGCCAGAGCTCCAACCTCCCGGTGATTTTCCTGACATCGAAGGACGGCGAGTTTGACGAGGCGCTGGGTCTGGATCTGGGCGCTGACGACTACATCGCCAAGCCGTTTTCCCATCAGCTTCTGGCCAAGCGCATCAAGGCGGTTTTGCGCCGCGCCCAGCCTGATGATGCCGAGCTGGCTCCAGGGGAAACGGACCAGAAGGCGCTGGTGCGCGGATCGCTGACCCTTGATCCCAACCGGCATGCCTGTTTGTGGAACGGCAAGCCGGTCCGGCTGACGGTCACAGAATTCCTTATCCTGCAGGCTCTGGCAAACCGGCCAGGCTATGTGAAAAGCCGGGATAATCTGATGGATGCGGCCTATGATGATCAGGTCTATGTCGATGACCGCACGATCGACAGCCACATAAAGCGGATCCGCAAGAAATTCCGGGTCGTTGATGACAGTTTTGACGGGATCGAGACCCTTTATGGCGTCGGATACCGCTACAAGGAGGCCTGAGTCCGCGCAGAAGCCGTTCCGGCGGCTGAAGGCGCGGCTGGCCCAGCTCCCGTCAACGCTGCGTCAGGCCCTGTTTTCGCGGCTGGCGGCGGGAATCCTCATTGCCAACCTGCTGGCGCTGGGCTTGCTGGCACTGGGGACGCTGGCGCTCACCGAGAACCGGACCGGCCTGATCGATGCCAAGCTCGACTCGCTGACCCAGCAAGCCGACATCATCCGCAATGTGATCACGGAAACGGCGGTCGAAGGCTCGCCCGAACCGGTGCTCAACGCCCGCATCGCGGCAGAGGTGCTGGCCCGGCTTTATGTGCCTGAAGGCACGCGCGCCTTGATTCACGGGCCGGAGGGGCGGCTGGCGGCTGACAGCTATCTCAGCGCCGGGCGGGTCAGTGTCGAGCTGTTGCCGCCGCCGGGCCATCGCGATGTCGAAGGGCTTTTTACCGGCCTGTGGCGCTCCGCGCGTGACTTCGTTGGCGGGTTCTTCCTGTCGTCGGAGGAGCTGGAGGCGCGCGACCGCACACTCGCTGATGAAATCGCCTTTGCCCAGTCAACGGGCGAGGCCGTCGCCGGTGTGCGCCGCGGCCGCTATGGCGAGCGCGTGGTCTCGGTCACGTTGGCGATTGCGCCGGTACAGACGATTGTCGGCTCGGTGACATATGAATCCTATGATTATGACGCCCTGATTGCCGCTGACCGGCTGGCGATCCTGCCCTATCTGGGGTTTGCGGCCCTGATTATTGTCGCTTTTGGAGGTCTGCTGGCGCTGCGTATCGCTGGTCCGGTCAAGCGCCTGTCGGACGCGGCCCGCAGCGTACAGCTGGCAGGCGGGCGGCGCGTGCCCTTGCCCGACTTCTCGCGCCGGGGCGACGAGATCGGCGATCTCGAACAGGCCTTCCGCGCGATGACGGACGCGCTCTATGACCGGCTCGACGCGATCGAGAATTTTGCCGCTGATGTAGCGCACGAGATCAAGAACCCGCTGACCTCCATCCGCTCTGCAGCAGAGGTTCTTGTGCGGGCAAAGGACGACAATGCCCGCCAGCGCCTTGTCGGGGTGATCCAGAAGGACGTGCAGCGCCTGGACCGTCTGATCACAGACATCTCCAATGCCTCAAGGCTTGATGCGGAACTTGCCCGCGACAGCGTATCGCCGGTCGATCTGGTGCGGCTGATCCGTGATATCGTGCGCGTCTACACCGATGGCGAGCGCGCCGCACCGGGTCAGATCATCATCGAGACAACATTGTCCCAGGCGTTCAGCCCGGCGCGCGAAGAGCCGCTGGGGCGTGTTTTCACCAATCTGATCGACAATGCGCTGACTTTTTCGCCGCCCGATGGAACCGTGCGGATCTCTGTCAGGCGGGGACAGGGTGCCAATCGCGACAGCTATGTGGTGGCCATCGAGGATGACGGACCGGGTATACCGCCGGAAGCGCTGGAAACCATATTCAACCGCTTTTACACGCAGCGCCCCGCCGGTGCGGCATTTGGCACCCATTCCGGGCTGGGTCTTGCCATAGCCCGCCAGATCATGTCGGCGCATGGCGGCAGCATTCATGCTGAAAACCGGGAGCCCCCGGCAAGCGGCGCGCGATTTGTCGTCCGGCTTCCAGGCGTGTCCTGACGGGCACGCCTGTGTCTTCATTGCCAGACAACCCCTTTCACATATCTGAAATGCAAGGTTACATAGCGGTCACACTGTGTTCGTCCCCCTTATCCCGTGCTGAGTTTTCATGATCGGCCTTGTCATCGTCACTCATGGTCAGCTTGCCCAGGAACTGGTGGCGGCGACCGAACATGTCGTGGGCGCTCTTGCCGCCTGTGTGGCGGTATCAATCGGCGCTGATGACGACATGGAACAGCGCCGCGACGATATACGGGCGGCTATCCGCAGCGCGGATGCAGGCGAAGGGGTGATTATCGTCACCGATATATTTGGCGGCACGCCTTCCAACCTTGCCATGTCGCTGCTCAGCGAAAACCGCGTTGAAGTCATTGCCGGCGCCAACCTGCCGATGATGATAACGCTCGCAGAGGCGCGAGGCCGGATGGGGCTGGCCGATCTGGCGGCTAACGCCTCCAGTGCGGGCAGGCGCTATATTACGGTCGGCTCGCATCTGATTGACGGGCTGTCGTGACCAGCCGTACCGCCGACGTCATGATCGTCAACAAGCGCGGCCTGCATGCCCGCGCGGCAGCCAAATTTGTCGGGGTAGCGCGCGGCTTTGAGGCGCAGCTGCGTGTCACACGGGATGGAGAGTGCGCTGACGGGCGATCCATCATGGACCTGCTCATGCTCGGCGCGGGGCCGGGCATCTCTTTGACCCTGACAGCCGAAGGCGCCGATGCTCCCGCGCTTGTCGGTGCCCTGAAGGCCCTTGTCGAAAGCGGATTTGACGAAGGTGAATGAGGATCAGCCCTGGCGGGGCTGATCGCCATCCTGGCTGACATAGGCGTCACCCGCCTCAAAGGCGTCATCTTCGGCGATGTCGGTGGCAGGCTCCCCATCAGGCGCGGCAGACGGCTCACCGGCATTATCCGAAGCTCCGGCAGGTATGCCGCCTGATGTGATAGGCGCGCCGGGCTGGAGTGTTGTCGTGTCTGTCACTGCCGGTTCTGACGGGGATGTCTCGCCCTGTTCGGCATCGCGATTGACCCGCTCGCCAGCGCCATTGCCGGCGTCCGGCTCGGTCGCCATGGGCGGCGGCGGGGGAATGTCCATGGAACGGGCTTCTGCACGCGCATCGGAGCCAGTCTCGATCGCGGTCTCATCCAAACCGGATTGGACCGATTCAGGCTCTTCGTTGTCGATGTCTGCGCCGCTTTGCGGCCCATCCGTGTCTTCGGCACCTGCCTGCACGGTGTTTGCATCCGTGGCGTCGGCATCGGATGCGGCGCTCTGGTCAGCGGTGTCCTGAGCGCTGCTTCCCTCATCGGCAGCATTATCAGCGTCGATGGCTTCGCCGGTTTCAGGAGGCGTGGTCCCACTCTCGGCGGTGCGTGCTGAAATCGCAGCAGTAGCTGCTACAGGGGTGATCCCCGGTGCGGCGGCGCCGTCCCGGGCAGGCTCTTGCCCGGCCTCTGCCGTGTCAGATGCCGGATGGTCGGCCATGGCTGGTGTGGCTTCGCGCCGTGTCACCATCTCCTGTGGTGGATGGCGCAAGACGTGATCGGCCAGCCGGGCGATGCGCGCTTCCAGGCGCGCCGCGTCACGCCAGCGATTGATGATACCGGCAAGGAAGAAGAAGCCGATACTGCCCGCAAGAGCCAGCAGAGCCGGTATGGCAGCCGTTTGGGGTCCGCTGATCGCAATGGCTGCTGCCAGCAGCAGGACCAGGAAGACGGGAACCCACGCAAACCGCCACGAGCGGGCGGCAAAGGCCAGCAGCGTGCCCAGAGCGGTCAATCCGGCAAATATGACGAGGCTCTCATAGCCGGCAAGGGCTGGCGCGATGGTGGCGATGGATTCGGTCAGGCCCGGTGCTAGGTCTGCCAGCCGGGCATCAGCGAGGCCGGGTTGAAGGTTGACCATGGCCGAGAACACATCAAATGCGGGCAAGCCAGCGGCCAGGCCGGGCGCCAATATGTCCACCACGCCAACGAGCTGCGGCCACACGACGAGCAGGGCCAGCACCGTCATCGCCATGATGGTCAAAAACCAGTTGGCGTTGCGCGAGACCCCGGCACTCGACAGCAGACCGGTATTGTCCTGATGGGTGCGCGTCCAGGTGCCTGCACGGTAATTGACCACGGCTACGGGGCGTGAACGGCGCTTCGGGCCGGGTTGCAGGCGGATCACCGCAGCATAGTCTCCGGCATCCAGGGCGAAGTCGCGCCTGCCGATGCGCACGGGATGGCGCTCGCCATCAAGGTCCTGAATGCGCCGCTCGTCTGCGCGGGCGCGCGGATCAGATCCGATGACCTGTCCGGGTGCGACATAGAAATCGACTGCCCGGCTGCCAAATCGCTGTGTTGCGTGCGCTGTCGGCAAAATCGCCATACCTGATATCCCCTCATCATGCGCCGTATTCGTGCTCACCGGGCTGTCAGCCATTGGCACAGGCGCCCCTCGTTAACAGAGTGTATACAAAAATCGGGCCGGTTTAACCTCTTGTTTGCAAATTACCTGTGTCAGCGTGATGACAGCGGGCACGCAGCCGTTTGCTCCGGCCCGGCTTGCGGTCTATACACCGCCCGGAAGGCCCACTCCTGTTTTCCGTTTTTTTCCGAAGAATGAAGGATCGTCCATGACCCTGCTTTTCAACACGCCTGAAGGCAAAGATTTTCTCGTCAAGGACCTCTCGCTCGCCCGCTGGGGACGGATCGAGCTGGACATGGCAGAAATCGAAATGCCAGGCCTTATGGCACTACGTGAAGAGTTCGGAGAATCCAAACCGCTAAAGGGCGCGCGCATTGCGGGCTCCCTGCACATGACCGTGCAGACAGCTGTTCTGATTGAGACGCTGACGGCACTGGGCGCAGAGGTGCGCTGGGCCTCCTGCAATATCTTCTCCACGCAGGACCATGCCGCCGCGGCCATTGCCGAAACCGGCGTGCCGGTTTTCGCGGTCAAGGGCGAAACCTTGCAGGAATACTGGGATTATGCCGACGCCATCTTCCATTGGCCGGGCGGCGAGACTGCCAACATGATCCTGGATGATGGCGGCGACGCCACCATGTATCTCCAGCTTGGCGAAAAGGCGGAGAAGGATCCGTCCGTGCTTGGCGAGCCGAAATCGGAAGAAGAGCGCTGGCTGTTTGACGCCATCAAGCGGCGCATCAAGGCGAGCCCTGGCTGGTTTGCCAAGGCCAAGGCCAGCATCAAGGGCGTCTCCGAGGAAACTACCACGGGCGTCATGCGCCTCTACCAGATGGCCAAGCGCGGCGAGCTGGCATTCCCCGCCATCAATGTGAATGATTCCGTGACCAAGTCGAAGTTCGACAATCGCTATGGTTGCCGCGAAAGCCTGGTCGATGCCATCCGCCGGGGCACCGATGTGATGATGGCCGGCAAGACCGCGATCGTCTGCGGCTATGGCGATGTCGGCAAAGGCTCGGCAGAATCGCTGGCCAAGGCGGGCTGCCGGGTGTCGGTCACCGAGATCGACCCGATCTGTGCCCTGCAGGCCGCCATGGATGGCTACGGGGTCGTCCGGCTGGAAGATGTGATCGGCGATGTCGATATTGTCGTCACCGCGACCGGCAACAAGGACGTCATCACGGTCGACCATATGCGTGCGATGAAGAACATGGCCATCGTGTGCAATATCGGCCATTTCGATAACGAGATTCAGGTCGAGGCCCTGCGCAACTTTCAGTGGACCAATGTGAAGCCGCAGGTCGATCTGATCGAGTTCCCCGAAGGCCACAAGATCATCCTCCTGTCGGAAGGACGTCTTGTGAATCTGGGCAATGCCAATGGCCATCCCAGCTTCGTGATGTCGGCCTCCTTCACCAATCAGGTGCTGGCCCAGATCGAGCTGTGGACGCGCGGCGACCAGTACAAGAACGATGTCTACATCCTGCCCAAGCATCTCGACGAGAAAGTCGCGGCGCTCCACCTCGACAAGCTGGGCGCAAAGCTCTCGGTTCTGTCGCCCGAGCAGGCCGATTATATCGGTGTGGAGCAGGCCGGTCCGTTCAAGGCCGAGCATTACCGCTACTAGGCGCTTCGCCCGACACGCATGAAGAAAGCCCCGGTGGAATATTCCACCGGGGCTTTTTTATCTACCGGCCCCAGGCAAGCGCCTCTGCCTGAGCGAGTATGGCGGCTGTTGCCTCTGCCTCGTTACCGGGAATGTCGCGTGCGGGCACAGGGTCTGAAAAGCGTAAGCGATAGGTCTTGCCGCGCTGGCGCATCAGGCCGTGAAACAGGGTGATATCGCGCAATTCCTCGTGGATCTGGTCGAGCGCATAAAAAGCGATCGGCATGGACTGGCGCACGCCCAGCGTCACTACCGGCACATTGAAGCGCCGGGCCAGCGAGATCGCGGTTGGCGCCCACGGTTCCTCGACCAGCCCCCAGCGCTTCCAGCGCCAGCGGGCCATGCGCCCGGAGGGAAAAATGGCGAGGCACCGGCCCTGATTGAGCGCTTCCATGGAGCCTTTCAGCGTGTCGCGCGCATTGGCGCGGCTACGCTCGTTCTTGCGCCATTCAACAGGGATCAGCATGTCCTCCAGGCCGGGACAGACCCGCATGGCGTCGCGATTGGCGAGGAAGCACAGATCGGGGCGCTTCTCGCGGATTGCCTGCCAGAGCGCTATGCCGTCGGCTATTCCGCCTGGATGATTGCCGATAATGACGCACGCGCCGGTTCGGGGGATGGCATCCAGGCCGTGCGTCTTGACGGTCAGATCGAGATAGTCCGCCGCCCAGTCAAAAGCTTCGCGTGCCCGCATGGGCCTCACGGTTTCCACCATGCGAACCGCTTCGCGATAGCCCATCAACGCGCCTGCGGCCGGGCGGACTACACCCCAGAGGCGCGGATGCTTTCGCAAACGCGGCGCGCGCTCGTCGATCAGCTGGTCGACGAGTTCCTTTGCCGATTGCGGCGGTGCGGGCGGGACCGGATACAGGTCAGCGGGATACGGATTCATTATCCCTAGTTCAAACGCGCTGGCGTCAGTTGCAAGCCTTGATTGCGGCTGCACCAAGATTGGCGGTCACACTGCGGCACAGCTCAGGATCACCGCCACAGCAATCGGCGACGAGAAAGCTTACGAGTTCGGCCGTTGCCACCAGATCGGCCGCATAGATGCGCTGGCGCCCGGCCTTGCGGACCTGCGTCAGGCCCGCTCCGGTCAGCACCGCCAGATGCGCCGACAGATTGCTCGGACTGATGTCCAGCTGCTCTGCCAGCCTGCCGGCGGGCATCCCGGCTGGTCCGGCAGCGACGAGGGCACGGAATATGCGCAGCCGTCCTTCATGGGCGAGGGCGGAAAGCTGGCCGCAGGCCTGCGGTTCGGTGAGGTCAACACGATCTGTCATTTCATTTCAATACTTCTTGAAATATTGAAATGTCAAGGCTAGGGATGTGCCAACCGCGCTACACCGGAGTTTGTCCATGATCCGTATCCTTGTCCTGTGTACCGGCAATTCGGCCCGGTCAATCCTTGGCGAGGCGCTGTTCAATGCGCTGGGCGCGGGCGCTGTCAGCGCCGTCTCCGCCGGATCGAAACCCAAGGGCGAACCGCACCCGGTGGCGCTGGAAACCCTCACGCGCCACGGGCTGTCCACGCAGGGGCTTTCCTCCAAAAGCTGGGACGTGTTTGCTGGTCCGGACGCGCCGCACATTCATGGCGTGATCACGGTATGCGATTCTGCGGCCAGCGAGGCCTGTCCGATATGGCCCGGCGCGCCGGTTCAGGTGCATTGGGGACTGCCCGACCCGGCCTATGTGACGCCTGATAACGCCTGCCGCGACGCATTCGAGCAGACATTTCAGGCGCTAAAATCCCGCATTGAAGCGGTTCTGGCATCGGTCACTGATCTGACTGACCCGGCCGCCCTGAAAGCCGCCCTGAAGGCCGCGCACGAGACCGCGCCTGTTCCCGAGTTCCAGAGCTGAGAGAGCCGCCATGACCGCACACGACGACGCAGCCCCGGCCGGTATCGGCCGGTTTGAAAAATGGCTCTCGGTCTGGGTAGGGCTGGCCATTATTGCCGGCATCGCGCTGGGCGCACTGGTGCCGGGCCTGTTCGGGTTTCTGGCGGGGCTGGAATATGCCTCGGTCAATCTCGCCGTTGCCGTGATGATCTGGGCGATGGTGTTCCCGATGATGGTGAATGTGGATTTCGCGTCGCTGACGCGCATCGGCGAAAGACCAAAGGGCCTGATCATCACGATCGTGGTCAACTGGCTGATAAAGCCTTTCACGATGGCGCTGCTGGCCGTTGTCTTTTTTGAAGGCGTGTTCGCCCGCTTCATCGCGCCGGAAAATGCCGAGCAATACATTGCCGGACTGATCATTCTGGGGGCGGCGCCATGCACCGCCATGGTGTTTGTGTGGTCGCAGCTGACCAGGGGCGACCCGGCCTATACGCTTGTTCAGGTCTCGGTGAATGACGCGATCATGGTCGTGGCCTTCGCGCCTATCGTCGCCCTTCTGCTGGGTGTGACCTCGATTGCGGTTCCGTGGGAGACACTGATCCTGTCAGTGGTGCTCTATGTGGTGATCCCGCTGGCCGCTGGCGCGGCGGTAAGGCGCTGGCTTCTGAGCTCGGGCGGTGTGAGCCGTCTGGACGGTTTCAACGCGGCCATGAAGCCGGTGTCGATCAGCGCCCTCATCGCCACGGTCGTCCTGCTCTTCGGCTTTCAGGGCGGCACGATCCTCAGCGCGCCGCTGGTCATCGCGATGATCGCCGTGCCGATCATCATCCAGTCCTATGCGATATTCGGCGTCGCCTATGGCGCTGCCTATCTCTGGAAAGTGCCGCACAATGTTGCCGCCCCGTGCGCACTGATCGGCACATCGAACTTCTTCGAGCTGGCCGTTGCGGTGGCGATCGGTGTGTTCGGCCTCAATTCCGGAGCCGCGCTGGCGACCGTGGTCGGTGTACTGGTGGAGGTTCCGGTAATGCTGTCACTGGTCGCGCTGGCCAACCGCACCCGCGCCCGTTTCCCGGAAGGCTAGGCATGGCAAACGATGATCTTTCCACGCCGCAGCTTGATGAGCAGAGCTATCGCGATATAGACACCCAGGCGCTGCTTGCGCCCGCGCGCTCTGGCCACAAGCCGCGCATACTCTTGCTCTACGGGTCGGTCAGGGAACGCTCCTTCAGCCGCCTGGCCACGCAGGAGGCCGCGCGCATTTTGACGCGTCTGGGCGCCGAAACGCGCATTTACAACCCGTCCGGCCTGCCACTGCCTGACGATGCGGATGCCACCCATCCCAAGGTCGCCGAGCTGCGCGAGGCAGTCATGTGGTCAGAAGGCATGGTGTGGTGCTCGCCGGAGCGCCATGGCGCGATGACCGGCATCATGAAGGCCCAGATCGACTGGATACCCCTGTCGTTGGGCGGGTTGCGCCCCACGCAAGGCAAGACGCTGGCTGTGATGCAGGTGTCTGGCGGGTCACAAAGCTTCAATACCGTCAACCAGTTGCGCGTGCTTGGCCGCTGGATGCGCCTGATCACCATTCCAAACCAGTCCTCGGTCCCGAAAGCCTGGCTGGAGTTTGACGAGGACGACCGGATGAAGCCGTCCGCGCTTTATGACCGGATTGTCGATGTCATGGAGGAGCTGGTGAAATTCACCCTGCTGACGCGCGACTGCGCCGATTATCTCGTCGACCGCTATAGCGAGCGCAAGGAGAGTGCTGAAGAGGTCTCGCGCCGGGTCAGCCAGCGCTCCATGTAGATGGCAGGCGCAAGGGGGCGACGGGTGCGCGCCGACGCGCTAGGTTGCACGCAACGACGTTATTCAGGATCCATGCGCCATGAGTTTTTTGATCGCCCTTGTCCTCGCGGTGCAGACGCCGCAGGCCGCCTCGATTGCCGGGAATTATACAGCCATCAGTGAAAGCGGAACCGAGTGTGCGCTTGTTCTGATGCCGCCGGCACGCCGCCCCGATGGTGCGATGGCCCTGATGGCAGGCGCGGCTGGCCTCGCCGCTGTTGCGCCGGACTGCGAGCTGGCTCTGGCCGAAACCATGTTCTGGCAACTTGAGGAAGATGACGGGGCGATAGCGTTCGTTGATGCGGCGGGTGAAACCCTGTTCGCGGGCGAGCGCCAAAGCGCTGACGCGCCGTGGACTGGCACCATGTCAGATGGCGCGCGCGTGCGCCTGGAACGCAACCGCTAGTCTTTCGCCAACTCTGAACACAAAAAGGCCGCCCCGGGGCCCCGGGGCGGCCTTTTCTGCTTATGGCGTCAGCGCCCTAGAAGCGCGTACGCAGGCCAATCATCAGCACATCGAGGTCGCGGACGCGGCCATCGCCTGTGCGGGTTTCATAGGCCAGCGAGGCACTCAGGCCGTTGTTCAGGTGTGCCGTAGCGCCCACCGAGAGCTCGACCCAGTCCTCTTCAGGCGCAATACCCGTGCCAATGAGCACACCGCCCGTTCCCGGCGCACCGGCAAAGTCACCCGGCAGCGTCTCGTCCGCTTTTTCGAAGCGGCTGGCGTAGCCGACATAGATCTGCGGCTCGAGCGTGAAGCTGGCATTCTCGATACGATAGCCCGCATCAAGGCCGACCCGGCCGGTGGAATACCGGTCATTGGCGGTCAGCAGGGTGAACGCGGCCGGCGAACCTGTAACGTCGGCCGGATCATACGTGACACCCGTGAAGTTCACCGCAGCAACCGGCGTAAGCCGAAGCTGGCCGCGTTCCACCGTGTAGCTCAGCTGGGCATCCACGCTCCAGCTGCTCGCATTCAGCGTGCCGGAGACAGGCAGGTTGACCCCTCCAACGACCGCCGTGCGGCGGGCCTGCGAGTTGTGATCGCCAAAGCTGGCGGCCACGAGAGCCTGGAGGCCCTGATCACCCTGATAGCTGGCGTAAAGGGTCGCTTGCGACGACTCCACGCGGCTTTCGGCAACGCCGCCGCCAACGAGAGCCTGTTCACTCTCGGACGTGGCAAAGCCGACAGCGGCACCCAGCCGCAGGCCCAGGCTTGAACCGTAGTCGAGACCGGCCATTGCAAAGCCGCCTTCGAGCGTCGCGTCGGCGGAACTTGCAGTCGTCGGCGCAGAACCGTCCACCAGACCGGCAGAGAAGAAGACTTCAAACCCGTTGCCCAGATCACGTGTTTCGGGCTGTGAGCTGCCGGCATTCTGGCGGGCGGCGGCTGCCAGGGAATCCCCTGTCATGTGTTCACCGGTCTCGGAACCCATCAGGTTGAACATGGCCTGGGCTGACCCGTTACCGCTATCGCCCTGGGCACCGGCCAGCATGCGGCCGCGAAGAGCGTGCGTGAAGACATCCCCATGCGACGCGACCGTGCGGCGCAGCTGGAAGCCTTCATGAGGCAGGAGATTCTCAAACCCTTCCTCAAGCGGTCCGGACGGCAGAAGGTCGATGATGGAGTAAAGGCTTTCATAGCCGGCACCCGTCGACTCGCCGCGCAAGTCGTCAAGCCGGCCACCCAACGCTTCCTGACCGGGATTGGTGAAATTGGCGAACTCGGTAAAGTCTTCGGCATCAATGACGAGGGAAACCACGCCATCATTGTACACCGGAGCAATGAACAGTACGCCGGGCAGATCCATGACGGCATCAAATTCGCCGACCAGCTCGCCCGAATAGGCCAGCACGGAACGGACATCGCCAAACTCGGGCAGATAGCCGTCAGTCGGGTTCACCATCACCGCACCGCCCAGCGAGACATTGCCGTCAACCAGCAGCAGGCTGTTGGTGGTGTCATTCCAGTCAACCAGGAAGCCGCCGCCCGATGTCTGGATGAAATCACCATTGATCAGAAGGCCGCCGTCGCTTTCCAGCCCCGGATTCACAATGCCGGCTACGTTAAAGAACGCGCCGGACATGAGCTGTCTGTTGCCGAACAGGAGGTTCGGATCAAACAGGTCAATCGTGCCCGTGCCGCGGACCAGACCGCCCCAGTTGACGAGCTCACGCGTGATGAAACCGCCATTGACCGTCAGAGTGCCGGCCAGCAGTTCAGCCGAAATCAGGCTCCACATGTCCGCGTCAGCGTCGATGGTCAGTTCGGCCCCTTCGCCGGCAATCGCCAGCCGGTCGATCTCCACGAACGCGTCCGACAAGGTCACAGTGCCGTCAGCGGTCAGGGTTACATCATAGAAGCGCGGTGCCTCGACGCCCTGCTCGCCGTAGAAATTGTCCGGCACAAAGCCGGTCGAACCCGGCCCGGCATTCTGTGTGCCCGCATCTGTGTCACCGGCGATCTCCAGCGATTCTTCCGTCGTACTGGAATCACTGCCCGGATTGTCGCGGCCCTCAGGGCCCGAGCCATTGATATTGGTCACGAGGCCACTGGCAGCAAAATCGATGGCAGACGTCGCTGCCGCATTGCTGCTGCCGCTTGCCGGTTCCGAAGAACCATCGTCGGTGAAGTCGGCCGGATCGGAGTCAAACACTGTTCCGATAGGGGCACCTGCGCCCGTCTCGAGATCAGGCCCGTCAGGCAGGCCGTTTACGATCTCTCCGTCCTCGTAAATGAAATAGTTGGGATCAAGCGCCTGGACCCAGATGGTTTCGTCAAACCAGTCCCCGCCGCCTGTATTGGTGACGTATTTGTAGGGGTTGTTCTCCGCGATCCACCCGGCATACGCATACAGCGCATTGTAGTAGCTGACAGATCCGTACTCCTGTCCGGCAGCCTGGAACGAACCGTCAACAAATCCGCCCGACAGCACGCCGAGGATGAGCGGGTTGGAGAAAATGTTCATGGCCATGAGCGGTCCGCCGGAATCGCCGCCAGCCGTGGCCACCTCGTTCGGCAGGGCGTCGCCGGGGAACATGTCGAGTGACGGCCCGGGCAGAAGAAGCTCACTGGCACCGACAAAAGTGCCGCTGGAGCCATCCCAGTCCGAACAGACAATAGAGTTCGTGCTGAAGCCGAACGGATCTCCACCACGCTCACACTCACCCGTCCGGTCCGGCAGATCGAAATCGATCCAGTACATCATCTGGGAGTTGCTGCCGCCCGGAACCGCATTGTCCTGCTGGCCAAGCGCGCTGAAGAACTGGTTGAAATTGCCCAGGAAGCCCAACATGTTTTCACCGGCACGGCGGCGGCCATTAATGCCGGCAACCGAGGTATCAGACCCCGGATTGAAGGTGCCATAGCCGATCATGTTCACATGTACGCCTTCGGCGAATACGTCCTCGGGGATGGGGCTGAAAAGCATGCCATAGGTAGGCAGCGTGAAAAGCGGGTCGAAAGTCGTCAGCAGCGCCACATCCCCGGCCGGGAAGCCATCACCGCCAAAAGCGCCCGCTTCCGGCGTCAGGACGTTCAGCGCAAAGGTCAGGCCATTGCGATCGTCAATGAACTGGTTGCCGGTATCAATCCAGTTGAACAGCGCATCGAACGTGTCCGGCCCATAGGCGATGATCGGGGTAAGCGGACCATCGTCCAGCCCGTAGACCTCGTTGGGATTGCTGTTGAAGCAGTGCGCCGCGCTGATCACCGTGCGCGGATTGATCATGGACCCGGTGCAGTTGAAATTGATCCCGCCCGTAATCCGGTTCCACATATAGATCTGGATGACGCCATCCCATTCGGCTGCAAAAGCCTGCGAGCCCTCGTCCCCCACATCGTCACGGTACGGTAGTGCGGCCGATGGCGCCGTCATTGCCAGAGCGAGCGTGCTTGCCGAGACTGCCGCATACAGTCCGGCCTTGATACCTTTTAGCATGGAAATTTCCCCTTTTTGGTCGCCTCATTCCGGCCCGGACCTAGTTTCGACACGGACCCGACATCGTGGTAAGTTTAGGGGCAATGAGCATGTAAACAATCGTTTTCGCGATGAAACCGCTAAATTTGTTACATATCTGTGTCCTCACCGTGACGATTGCATATGGCTGCGCGGCGCCGCCATCGGCACCGTCTTCTAACGCATCGGCGCCTTATCCGGCCCAGCAGCCAGCCCCATATCTTGATCGGGATTCGCAGCCCCCCTCCAACCGGATCGCACCCCCGCACATGGCCAGTATTTCCGGCATGGTCTCACCGGTCGTAGCCGAACAGATCACGGGCATCTGGCGGGCCGGCGCGTGCGAACTGATCCTGACCGGCAACGCAATGCGCGGCGCCGCCTCTGCATCCGGTAATTGCCAGCACGGTGTTGAAAACGTTGCTGGCTGGGTGATTGATACCGGGCAACGCACGCGCATTGCCCTGCTCGATCAGGCTGGCGACGAGCTGTGGGCCGGCGTTTACACCCGCGCTGAACGGCTAAGCGGGATGTCGGCGCGCGGCGGCGCGCTGGAGTTCGCCCGCTAGCACTGGCATGTCACGCCTCGACACTCGCCGCTTGAGCCGCTAATCCCGTCGCCAAAGACGATGAAGGAGCGGGCCGGTCATGGCCCGCCATCAGGAGGTCACATCAATGAGCGCTGATATCCGCACTATCCCCCATTTCATCAAGGGCCGGCATGAAACCGGCAATTCAGACCGCTTCGGCGATGTGTTCGATCCCAGCGCCGGCGAAGTTCAGGCGCGTGTGCCGCTGGCCACCAAGGCCGAGCTGGCCCATGCGGTGGAGATCGCAAAGGAAGCGCAAGCCGACTGGGCCGCGACCAATCCGCAGCGCCGCGCCCGCGTCATGTTCCGCTTCAAGGCGCTCGTGGAAGAGAATATGGACGACCTTGCCCGCCTGCTCGCCAGCGAGCACGGCAAGGTGGTGGCTGACGCCAAGGGTGATATCCAGCGCGGTCTGGAAGTCATCGAATTTGCCTGCGGCGTGCCGCACCTGCTCAAGGGCGAGTACACCGAAGGCGCAGGCCCCGGCATTGACGTCTATTCCATGCGCCAGCCTCTGGGCGTGGTCGCCGGCATTACACCGTTCAACTTCCCGGCCATGATCCCGATGTGGATGTTCGGTGTCGCCATTGCGTGCGGCAATGCCTTCATCCTGAAGCCGTCAGAGCGTGATCCGTCCGTACCGCTGCGCCTGGCCGAGCTGATGCGCGAAGCGGGGCTGCCCGACGGCGTGCTCAACGTAGTCCATGGCGACAAGGAAGTCGTGGATGCCATTCTGGAGCACCCGGACGTCAAGGCTGTCAGCTTTGTCGGCTCGTCTGACATAGCCCAGTACGTCTATGTGAAAGGTGCTGAGAACGGCAAGCGCGTGCAGGCCATGGGCGGCGCGAAGAACCACGGCATCATCATGCCCGACGCCGACATGGATCAGGTTGTCAAGGATCTGGTCGGCTCTGCCTTTGGTTCGGCTGGTGAGCGCTGCATGGCGCTGCCCGTTGCGGTGCCGGTGGGCGAAGATACTGCCAATAAACTTATTGAAGCGCTGATCCCGGAGATTGAAAAGCTTACCCCCGGCCACTCGCTCGATCCCGATGCCGTCTATGGCCCGGTCGTCACTGCCGCCCACAAGGCGCGCATCGAGAGCTATATCGAGATGGGCGTGAAAGAGGGTGCAGAGCTGCTGATCGACGGGCGCGGCTTCGAGCTTCAGGGCCATGAGAAAGGCTTCTTTGTCGGCCCGTCCCTGTTTGACCGCGTCCGCCCGGACATGCGCTCCTACAGGGAAGAGATTTTCGGTCCCGTCCTGCAGATCGTGCGGGCAAAAGACCTTGAGGAAGCCGCCCGCCTGCCCAGCGAGCATCAGTATGGCAATGGCGTGGCGATCTTTACCCGCAATGGCCTGGCAGCGCGCGAGTTCGCTGCCAAGGTGAATGTCGGCATGGTCGGCATCAATGTGCCGATCCCGGTGCCGGTCGCCTACCACACATTCGGCGGCTGGAAGCGGTCCGCCTTTGGCGATTCCAACCAGCACGGCATGGAAGGGGTGCGTTTCTTCACCAAGATCAAGACCGTCACCCAGCGCTGGCCCACCGGCGAGATCACCGACCAGTCCTTCATCATCCCCACCATGGGGTAGGGGTGCGGGCGGCAAATCCGTGCTAATACCGTGCACATGGAAGCCATGCTCGCCGTACCGACACTCGATGAGGCCCGCGCCCGCCTGTTGGCGGACGCGGCGGCTTTCCGGGCGCTCGGTGTATCGGCGGTTACCCTGTTTGGTTCTATCGCCAGCGGCAAGGCTCACCCGGCCAGCGATGTAGACGCGGTTCTGGAGACGGTCACGGACAGCTTCGGCTACGACGCCCTGATAGCGGTCGCCGAACGGCTGGAAGACCTGTTCCTGCGTGATGTGGACGTAATCCACGTCCGCTCCCTCTCGCCGGAACTTGCCAGCGAGGTAAAGGCAACAGGCGTGAGGGTGTTATAATCTAAGCTATTAGTTGCATTTTCGACCAATTAGCGGGATGCGGCTAAACAGTTTTGATTACAATGAGACCTTGAATATGACCCAGTTCAACATCCGACTTCGCCGCCGCGATATTCCTGACGAAGATATTCTAGATGACTTGAAGCGTGTTGCGCAGTTGCGCGGAGAGAACTCTCTCACACGACTTGAGTATGAAAAGTACGGCACTTTCGGACCGACTACGATCATTCGGCGGTTTGGCTCATGGAACTCAGCTATCGTGAAGGCTGGTCTGGAGCGGGCAAGCCGACAAGATATTTCCAACGAAGAGTTATTCGAAAACTTGGCAGCAGTCTGGACGCGACTAGGCCGACAGCCATACGGAAGGCATATGTCTGATCGCTCAACAGGCTCCATGTTTTCAACGGGAACCTATGAGAAGCGCTTTGGTAGCTGGAATAACGCGCTTACTGCGTTTGCAAGCTACATTGCTAACGATGAGCAGAGTTTCAATATCTCAGGCGCTTCATCACTACAGTCAGTCGAGAGGACAGCTTCGGTTAGTCGACGGACTCGGCGGGAAATTAACTGGCGGTTGCGAGCAAAAATCCTGATCCGAGACGCCTGCATATGCCAGATGTGCGGCGTTAGTCCGGCTAAAGACCCGGAGACGGTTCTGCACGTAGATCACATATTGCCTTGGTCTAAGGGGGGAGAGACCGTCGATGAAAATCTGCAGACGCTTTGCGCTGTCTGCAATATTGGAAAATCCGATACCGTCATCGAATAAAAATCCAAGCTCCCCCTAACCCCGCTCTGTCTTCTCCGGCGCCGTATCTGCCTTCTCCGCCAGCCACGCCTTGATAAGGGACTGGTAGGGCATGTCGCGCTTGTTGGCGGCGATCTTGATCCGCTCAAGGAGCGCGACTGGCAGGCGCAGGGAGATGGAGGCAGAGCTGGGTTTGAGGGCCGGCATGCGAACGCGCTCTGCCTTGCTCCAGTCCACGTGATCAGCGGAATCATGCTCTTCCCACCAGGCGCGTTCCTCGGCTTCACTGGAGAAGACGGGCGGCTGTTTATCGTTCGCGCTCATAGATTTCCCTTTCCTTGCGGCTCATATCCCGTGCCGAGATCACCCGGATCAGACTGCTGTCGCCGCGCAGCGTGAAGCTGATATGCAGCAAGCGTTGATCATCGGTTTTTCCCAGAGCGTGTAACCGCATCTCACTTTGACTATGGGCCGTATCGGCCACGACCAGCAGCGGGTCGTTGAAGAATATCTGCTCGGCCTCGCCCTGGCTGACCGCATGCTTGTCCGCGCTCTTGCGCCGATTGCCGTCATCCCAGTCAAATCCGGCTATCCGGCCCCAGTCGATCATGTCTGTATATTACCATAATATACAATCACCGCAATAGCACAAAAACCCCGCCGAAGTGCTCCGGCGGGGTCTTCTTTCAGGACATCTGGCTAGAGGCGTCTATTCGTCTTCACCATCCATCAGGTTCTGCATCAGGAAGGTGTATTCCAGCGCGAGGCGATTGGCCGTCTCGCGCAAGTTTGCCGCTGCCGAGTGTCCACCTTCCATGTTCTCGTAATAGAGCATGTCCAGGCCCAGCGCGTCGGTCAGATACGCCATCTTGCGGGCATGGGCCGGGTGAACGCGGTCATCCTTGGTCGAGGTCAGAAGGAAGAGCGGCGGGTAGTCCTGGTCCGGGTCCACATTGTGGAGCGGCGAGATGGAGCGCAGGAAGGCCCGCTCATCGGGGTTCTCGTCCGGGAAGCCGTATTCCGCCTGCCAGCTGGCCCCGGCCAGCATGGTGTGGAAGCGCATCATGTCCAGCAAGGGCACCTGGCTGATGACGGCGCCGAACAGGTCGGGGCGCTGGGTGTACATCACCCCGGTCAGCAGCCCTCCATTGGAGCCGCCCATCACACCGAGCCGGTCTGTCGTGGTGACGCCATCCTCCACCAGCGCTTCGGCGACCGCGATCAGGTCATCATAGATGCGCTGACGGTTCACGGTCAGGCCGGCCTGGTGCCAGGCCGGGCCGAACTCGCCGCCGCCCCGGATATTGGCCAGTACATAGGTGCCGCCATTCTCCAGCCAGAGACGGCCCATTGTGCCCGAATAGCTGGGGTTCAGGCTGACCTGGAAACCGCCATATCCATAAAGCAGGGTCGGGCCGGGCTCCGCGCCGGTGCGCTCAGGGTTGTGGATGATGAAATAGGGTATCTGCGTGCCGTCCGCGCTCGTGGCTTCGCGCTGTTCCACTACCAGACCCTCTGTGTCGAACCAGCTCGGCATGGTTCGCGACGGGTTGAGCGCCGTGGCATCATCGCTGACGCGGTAGAGCGTGTTGGGCGTCAGATAGCCTTGGGCGGAGACAAAGGCGAGGTCGGACTGGTCATCGGCCGTAACGATGGAGACCGAGGTGTTTTCCGGGGTCTCGATCTGGCGGCGCTGCCAGCCATTGTCGCCGCGGGTAAAGACCCACAGGCCTCCAACGACATTCTCGTCGATGACAGCAAGAAGGTGATTGGCCGTGGCAGAAAACCCGCTGACGGACTGACGTTCGCCGGGGATGAAGATCGTCTCGATTTCGGGCAGCTCTCCGGTGTCAGCGAGCTGCGACATAGAGAGCGACAGGACCGCGCCTTGCGGGAACGTCTCGCCGCCTTCAGCGGGGGTCCAGTCTTCCTCGATGGAGAAGACAAGCTGGTCACCGAACAGGGCTTGCGGGGTGACCCGGCGGGGCAGGGTGAGCCGGATCGGCTCGCCTCGCGCATTGTCAGGCAGGAGCCAGTAGACGCTTTCAAAGAAGGTCTCGGCTTGTGTGGCCATCAGGTAGAACGTGCCATCGGCCTGTTCAAACCGGGCTGGCCACACGCCCACATCACTGGCCGCGCCGGTAAAGACGATTTCGGCGTCCTCGATCGGCGTGCCGCGCGTCCAGCGCTTGACCACGAACGGGTAGCCGGAGCTGGTAGTTTCATCGGCTTCCAGCGCGGTCGCGATCAGAAGCGTGTCCTCGTCGATCCAGGCGGTAGAGCCCTTGGTGGCATCAATCTCGAAGCCGCCCTCGACAAAGCTGCGCGTTTCCATATCCCATTCACGGCGCACGGCCGCATCAGACCCGCCATCCGACAGGGTCAGGATGCAGCGATTATACTCCGGCGCCAGGCAGGACGAGCCTTGCCAGACCCAGTTGCGGCCCTCTTCTTCGGCCAGCGCGTCCAGATCCAGCACGACGTCCCATTGGGTATTGCCGCTCTCATAGCTTTCCAGCGTCGTGCGCCGCCACAGCCCGTGTGTGTTCTGCGCGTCCTGCCAGAAATTCCACAGCTCGCCGCCGCGTACCGATACGTAGGGGATGCGGTCGGTGCTCTCGAGCACTTCCAGCGCGCTGTCATAAAGTTGCTGATAGCGCGGATCGGCCTGAAGATGGCCGAGCGAGCGTTCATTCTGGGCCGAGGCGAAAGCGAGCGCTTCCTCTCCCTCAACCTCTTCCAGCCATAAAAGCTCTTCGGCGCCCGACTGGATGGCCGCATTCAGCGCCCGCGCTTCGGCGTCCGGGCTTGCGCGTTCTTCACTCTGGGTGTCAGGCGCGGGGGCAGGTTCATTCACAGCTTCGTCTCCGGTACCGGCGGGTTCGCAGGCGGCCAGTATCAGGGCCGAGCCGGCAACCATCAGGGCAGCTCTGTGCAAGTTCATGGAATTCATATTCCCCCAAATTAACGGACTGGCGCGCATTGAACGCCGATGCCATGCAGGCGTCAAAGCCCGATACATTACAAACCGGAAAGCTTGCCTGCCCTCTTGCGGGCCGGGGCGATGGAGCGTATCGGCTGGATCCATGAAAGCCTTTGCCATGAACGGGGCGGGAAACGCCTTCATCGTCATAGATGCGCGTGACCGGCGTGGCGGGCTGCACCTGTCCCGTCAGCAGGTGGCGAACCTGCATGCGCACCATCCGTTCGACCAGATCATGGGTCTGGAAGACCACAATGTTGCCGACGCCCATTTGCGTGTCTGGAACGCCGATGGCGGCGAGGTGGGCGCATGCGGCAACGGTACGCGCGCGGCGGCCTGGCTGATATTTGAAGATACCAGCCAGTCACGCCTGACACTGGCCTCCAAGGGCGGCGTGCTGGGCGCGCGCAGGCTGGAGGGCGGCACTGTCGAGGTCGATCTTGGCCAGCCGCGACTGCGCTGGCAGGAAATTCCGCTGGCCCGACCTATGGATACGGTGCAGCTCGACTATAGCGTGGCATTGCCCGGCGGCGCCGTGCTGGAAGGTCCGGGCGCGGTCTCGATGGGTAATCCCCATGCTGTGTTCTTCGTTGATGATGTCACTGCGCTGCCGCTGGCCGAAATCGGCCCGAAAATTGAGCATGACCCGCTCTTTCCTGAGCGGGTGAATGCGGGCTTTGCGCAGACCATCGACCGCCAGACCATCAGGCTGAAGGTGTGGGAGCGCGGTGCGGGGCTGACACTGGCCTGCGGGACGGGGGCGTGCGCGGCCCTGGTGGCGGCCAACCGGCGCGGTCTGACAGGGCGTGAGGCCGCCATTATCGCGGATGGCGGTGAGTTGTCTGCGCGCTGGGATGCGGACGGGCATGTCCATCTGTCGGGGCCGGTCGAGATGGAAGGCGCGCTCGACCTGACGGGTATCCTCTAGCTGTCGGTCTCGCGCAGCAGGGTCATTTCATAGACAAAACGATTGCCCGGATGGACGGTATCGGACAGCGCGATGACCCGTCCGCTCTTGTCATAATAGCGCCGCCGCGTGCGCAGCGCGGCGGCCCCGGCTTCACAGTCCAGGCTTGCTGCTTCACGCTCGGTCAGGGCGCCGGCCAGGATCGCCTGATCCACCCGCGCGGTGGCCACACCGTGCGCGCTGGCAATCCATTCAATGATCAGCCCGTTCATCTCGACCAGTTTTTCCACCGGAGGGGCAAGGTCGGCGCGGATATAGATGTCGGTAAGGGCCAGTGGCGGCTCGCCAGGCACGGCCCGCAACCCCGACACGCGCATATATTCCCCGCCCGGAGCAACGCCGAGCGTGCGGGCCAGATGGGATTCCAGCGCAACCATGGCGGTGGCGTCGGGGATAAGGCGCGCATCGCGCGCATATTGCATCAGATCATCGACATTGCCGAGGCGCTGCGAGAACGCGGCCTTGCTCTCGGTTGCGATGACTAGTGTGCCGGCTCCGCGCCGGCGCACGATAAGCCCGGCCTCGGCCAGCAGGCGCAGGGCCTCGCGGGCGGTGTGCCGGGAGACATTATAGGTCTCGCACAAAGCATGTTCGGTCGGCAGCAGCTTGCCGACAGGCGGGTCATTGGCGGCGATACGTTTTTTCAGCGTTTCGGCAAGCCACACATAGCGCGGCGCGGACGTCTCGTTGCTGATGTCGTCGGACCCTGAGGTCAAGGGCACCCTCCCGGACGCTGATAATCAGCAGCGCTCATAGCATGGACCGGCGCTGCCGCGTCAGCCTTTCTCACGGCGAGGCTGTGCCGATGCGTTCCGGCAACTTGCCATGCGGCGCCGGAAAATGGTGCAATCGCGCAGTCATCTGATGGAAAGACCATAACCATGATGCTACTTGCCGCCTTGTCTCTTGCCCTTCTTCAGCCCGAGGAACCGGCGGCAGAAGCCGCAGAGCCCGTCCATGGCAACCCCGCCCATGCCGCCGGGTTCCTGACAGGGCGCTTTTCCAACCAGCGCCAATGGGACAATGCCGGGCCGGAACGCGAGCGCGAACCGGTCGCGGGGGACGCACACGAATGGCTGGATCTGCAATTTGCCACGCACACGCTCGTCGAGGCGCCGCAGCTGGGCGAGCATGTCATCTATGTGGAGTGGCGTTCAGGCGACGAGGACGGCGCGATCAGCCGCCAGCGCATCTGGGTGCTGCGTGAGGACGAGGCAGGCGGGCTGGCCGGCTTTGATTTCTTCACTTTTCGCGATCCGGCGCCGTACGAAGGACGGGGCCAGGAACCGGGCGCCTTCGCAGATCTGAGTGCCGAGGACCTGATCGGATACCCTGAAGGCTGCCTGGCCGAGGCACAAAATGCCGCCCACGTTGGATATTATTTCACCGTGGACCCCGAAACCTGCGCGATCACTGCGCAGTCCGGGACGCCGATGCGTATCCACGCCAGCATACGGGCGCTGGGCAACAGCCTGACCTATCGCGAACAGGGCACGATGGAGGACAATACAATCGTGTTCCGCGTGCCGGGCACTGCCATGCCCTACAGCTTTGTGCGCATTCGTGATGAGGGCGAGGAGGGTTCGGACGGGCCGGATACTCCAGACACTCCAGACACTTCGGACACCCCGGGTAATGCGGACGGGCCGGACAGCGCGGCGGAGCCACTATGATGGAACCGCGTGCCCTGGTCATGGGCATCGTCAATGTCACGCCGGACAGCTTTTCCGATGGCGGACAGCATTCAGATACCAACGCCGCCATCGCGCATGGCCGGGCGCTGATCGCCGCCGGGGCGGACTGGCTCGATATTGGCGGAGAAAGCACGCGGCCCGGCGCCCAGCCGGTGAGCGAAACCGATGAGCTGGCGCGTGTGATCCCCGTGATCGAGGCGCTGGCAGGTGCAGGCGTCCCGCTATCTATCGACACCATGAAGCCTGAGATCGCGCGGCAGGCCGTGAAAGCGGGCGCGGTGATGTGGAATGATGTCAACGCCTTGCGAGCGTCCGGTGCGCCGAAAATGGCCGCAGAGCTGGGCTGCGCGGCCTGCCTGATGCACATGCAGGGCGAACCGCGGACCATGCAGGCAAACCCGCATTATGAGGATGTTGTGGCCGAGGTGGAGGCCTTCCTGCTGGAGCGGGCAGAGCGCGTCATGAGCGCGGGTGTTTCACGGGAAAACATATGGCTTGATCCAGGGATCGGCTTTGGCAAGACGCCCGCGCACAATCTGGCCCTGATGGCAGCCTTGCCGCGCCTTGCTTCCCATGGCTTCGCGACCCTTTTTGGCGCTTCACGCAAGCGCTTCATTGCGGCGGTGGACGATGACGCTCCCGCGGATGGTCGTCTGGGCGGCTCAATTGCCGCCGCCCTCCATGCCGCGCGCTCCGGCGTCCGCATGGTGCGCGTCCATGATGTGCGCGAGACCGTGCAGGCGCTGAAAGTTCAGGCCGTCATCGCCGGTGTGGGCTAGCTGTCCTTGCGCGGCTTGCGCTTCACGCGTTTCAGGGTCGCATCGCCGCCCGTCTTGCCGTCCGGCTTGTAGGGTTTTCCCGCTCCGGCGGGCTTGCCGCCAGCGGGTCTGGTGTCGGCACCGGGCTTGCCTGTACGGGCAGGCCGGTCACCGGTTGATGCCTTGTCCTTACGGAAAGGCTTGTCGCCCTTGTAGGGTTTGCCGGCCTTGTGCGGCCCGTCCGGCTTCTTGCCTTCGCGGATCGGCTTGATGTTGACCGTTGGTGCGGGCGGTTTGTCCTCGTAGAGCTTTTCCTCGTCGCGGTCTGCCTTGCGCGCGAAGCGCTCATGGCGGCCGGGGCGGGCATCACGGGGCGGGCGCTGGCGGGTCGGCGGCGCATCCGGGTTGGCAGGCTGCAGAGGCGTCTCGCCAGCGCGCTTGACCACGACATTCTGGTCGCGTTCACGCGGGCCGCCCAGCGCCTTTTCGAAATGCTCGACCTGGGAGGCGGTGATCTCGAAACGGGTCGCCACTTCGCCAATATCGATCGCGCCGATATCACGTCCTGTGACATCACCCAGACGGCAGATCATGGGGACCAGCCAGCGCGGCTCGGCGCGCTGGCGGCGGCCGATATCGACCTCAAACCAGACGCCCGGTTCAAAGCCCGCACGCGGCGGGCGCGGTGTGCGTTCACGCCGCTCGAACGGCTCGCTGCGGTCGCGCGCGGTGCGCTCATCGCGCCGCACCGGGCCGGTATCGGCACCCAGATCTTCCGGCGCAGGCAGGCGGCGTTCCAGCTCGGTCAGGAAGGCAAGCGCGATGCGTTCAGCGCCGAAACGCTCAATGATTTCGCGCGCCTCGGCCAGCCGGTCCTCATCGATTTCGTCGGCAAAGGCGGGCAGTTCACCCAGCCGCTCTCGGTCTTTGGCGCGCACGGCTTCGGCGTCCGGCGCGTCCATCCATTCGGCGTCCAGCCTGGCATCGCGCAAGAGCCGCGTGGCGCGGCCCCTCTGGTTGAAGCCCGCCACCAGAACGCTGATGCCCTTTGCCCCGGCGCGCCCGGTGCGGCCTGAACGGTGCAGCAGGGTCTCGCCATTATTGGGCAGGTCGGCATGGACGACCAGATCAAGGCCGGGCAGGTCAATCCCGCGCGCGGCCACGTCGGTTGCCACACACACGGCCGCGCGGCCATCACGCAGCGATTGCAGCGCCTTGGTGCGTTCGGCCTGACTCAGCTCGCCTGACAGCGCCACCGAAGCAAAACCGCGATTATGCAGGCGCGCCGCCATGCGGTTCACGCCCTCGCGCGTACCGCAAAACACCAGCGCGCGCGGCGCGCCGTGATAGCGCAGCACGTTGATTACCGCGTTTTCCCGGTCGCGCGGCGCAACCGCGTGCACGACATAGGCGATATCGGCGTGCTGGCTGCCATGGCTGATCGTGGAGATACGCAGCGCGTCAGACTGATAGGTCTGCGCGATGCGGGCGATCTCTTTCGAGACGGTTGCAGAAAACAGCAAGGTGCGCCGTTCCTGCGGGGCCGATCCGAGAATGAACTCAAGGTCTTCGCGGAAGCCGAAATCGAGCATCTCGTCGGCTTCGTCCAGTACGATGGCGCGGATGGCAGACAGGTCCAGCGCGCCGCGCTCGATATGGTCCTTGAGGCGTCCAGGCGTGCCGACAATGATGTGTGCGCCGCGCTCCATGGCCCGGCGTTCCGCGCGCGGATCCATGCCGCCGACCGCCGAAGCTATACGCGCGCCGGCATCGGCATAGAGCCAGGCCAGTTCTCGCTGGACCTGCAGGGCCAGTTCGCGCGTCGGTGCGATTACCAGCGCCAGGGGGCTTTGCGCATGCGGCAGTGTCGCGGCGTCACCCAGCAGATTGGCGGCCATCGCCATGCCGAATGCCACCGTCTTGCCTGATCCGGTCTGGGCAGAGACCAGAAGATCGCGGCCTAGGGCGTCATCGCGCAAGACCGCGTCCTGCACGTCGGTCAGCGTCTCATATCCCTTGCGCGCCAGCGCTGCGCGCAGCGCGGGGTGGATGGTATCAGGCAGCGTCATGGAAGGCCTCGCCAGGCGCGCGGAAGACAGTCTCGCTGCGCCCCATAAAAACATCAGGCGCGGGCAGCCTGCCCGTCACCCTTTCAGCGCGGCGCTATAGCAGCTTCGCCGCGATAAGGGAAATGCCCTTGTCGTGTGGGCTCACAATCCCTCAAACACCGGATCGAAGCGCACTGTGCCCCTGACCTCCTCCATCGCGGCGCGGTCCAGCCTTGCGATCATGAAGGCCTCTTCAGGCACGCCGTCATAAGGGCATTGGATGCCCAGCGGGCCGGCGGGCACAAATCCGAAGCGCGGATAGTAGGCCGGATGGCCGATCAGCACCACAAAGGGCGTGCCGCGCGCCTGCGCACACGACAGCGCCGAACGGCACAGCGCGGAGCCGACACCGCTGCGCTGGCCTGCCGGATCCACACTGACAGGGGCCAGCGCCAGCCCTTCGCGAACCACGCTGCCCCTCTCATCCAGAATGGCGACGGGCGAGAGCATGATATGCCCGGCAAGATCACTGCCGGGCACATCGGCTACCAGCGAGATTGCGGCATCACCATGCTTGGCTCTCAAAAGATCCACCAACCGGGCCTCGTCATCGCGCTGGAAGGCGGCGCTGATCAGGGCGTGGACGCGCGCGTGATCCGGCTCGGTCTCAGGTCTGATCAGCATGGCCTCTACTCCGCTGCTGCCAGCGCGGCCAGGCGCGCATAGACGCCCTCGCCCTGCGCGCTCAGTTCACGATGTGTCCCCTGCTCGACAATGCGGCCCTCATTGAAGACCAGAATGCGGTCGGCGTCGCGAATGGTGGACAGGCGGTGGGCGATGACGATGCCGGTGCGCCCGGCCATCACATCGGCCATGGCCTCCTGCACGTCGCGCTCGGTCTCGTTGTCGAGACTGGACGTGGCTTCATCGAAGATCAGGATCGGCGCATCGGCCAGCACCGCGCGGGCAATCGCCACGCGCTGGCGCTCGCCGCCGGACAGCTTCACGCCCCGCTCGCCCACAAGGGTCTCATAGCCGCCCGGCAGACGGGTGATGAAATCATGGGCGCGGGCACGCCGCGCGGCCTCGATGATCTGGTCCATCGGCGCGTCGGGCCGGGCATAGGCGATATTCTCCGCAATGGTGCGGTGGAACAGGGCCGGGTCCTGTGGCACCAGCGCAATCGCGCGGCGCAGGCTCATCTGTGCTACGGCGCGCACATCCTGACCGTCAATGCGAATGGCCCCTTCATCCACATCGTAGAGCCGCTGGACCAGCTTCACGAAGGTGGATTTGCCAGACCCGGTCGGCCCGACGAGGGCCACTTTCTCGCCAGCGGAGATATCCAGCGAGAAATTCTCGTAGAGCGGACGGTGCTGTCCGGCATAGGTGAAACGGACCCGGTCAAAGCTGATCTGGCCGGGGCCCGGCACAAAGTCCGGCGCGTCCGGTGCATCGGCGATTTGCGCCTCCTGCAAGGCGTAGGCGGCGATGTCCTGAATCTCGTCCAGACCGCGCTGGATGTTCTGCACCTCTTCGCCAAAGCGGCGCATATAGCCTGCCATCAGCATGAAGGCGGTGATGGTAAACACGACGGCGCCGGGGCTCGCCTCGCCGCGCTGCCACAACCAGATCAGAAGGCCCGTCAGGCCGGCCTGCAAGGCCAGAACGGCGATGATCTGGACCAGCCAGGTGTTCACAAAGCGCAGCCAGGTCTTCTTCACCTCGCCGCGCCAGCGCCATGCAAGGCTTTGAAAACGCTGATCCTCGCGCGCTTCCGCGCCAAAGCTCTTCACCGTGGCAATGCCCGATACGGCGTCGGCGACCGCGCCGCCCAGCTCTGAATCCAGCCGATTGGAACGCAGGTTCTGCGGGCGCACATAGAGCGTCGACATCAGCACAGAGACGGTGATGAAAATGACCGTGACGGCGAGCGCATAAAGGCCGACCAACGGCCAGGTAAACAGCATGTAGACGCTCAGACCTGCCATCACGAGAACGGACGGGATCAGCCCGAACCAGAGCGTCGCCGTGATCGTGTCATAGGCCCACATGCCGCGCGTGATCTTGCGCACGACCGAGCCGGCAAATGTGTTGGCATGCCAGTCAAGCGCGAAGCGTTGCACGCGGGCAAAGGACTCCGTCGTCATGTCGGCCATGTTGGCGCTGGAAAAGCGTATCTCGAAGCGCACGGCGATCTGGCGCAGGGCGTTGAAGGCAATCGCCAGGCCCAGAAACAGCGCGAACGCCATCCAGTGCCCGCCATCACTGCCCGGTGCCATGGAATCGATGAGGCGTCCGGCGGCGACGGGAATGAACACATCCACGGCGGTGGCGATCAGGGTGAACCCTGCCAGCGCCGAGAAAAACCACGGACGGCGCATCCACTGACGCAGGAGAAAAGCCAGCACAGCGGTGTTGGACAGGACACGCGGCGCGCGCGCGTCATCGTCGAAATCTTCGGTCATGATCGTCTCGAAAGCGGGATCTGCATGCCGGTCTGACACGCCGCGCAGATCATCAGGTCTGAAAAGGAATGCGAAGCAGAGGCGGCAAGGAGAAGCGTTACGCAGGATTGCGGCCTTTCGGCAGGCAAGCCCGGTGCCTTCAAGCCGCGCTACCGCGTGCGCGAGAGGGCGCTCCAGATTTCAGATCGCATGGGTCAGACGAGACCTCCTATGGGCGGCAAGTGCCGTTAGTAAGGTCAGCGTGTTACACCTGCACGGTATTGTGGCCAAGCGCTGGCATGAAGAACTGTGGCATTGTGGTTAACGGGTGTGGCGATAGGGGCACAGGGTGTGCACCGGTAGCAATGCTGGTTTCCTCCCCCGTTCACGGGGGAGGTGTCTGGCTTGCCAGACGGAGGGGGAGTTTGTTTGAATTACCCCCCCCCTCGGCCCTTCGGGCCACTCCCCCCGCAAGCGGGGGGAGAAACCTCAGATATCCACGACAAGCGTTGGACTGAGTGGTTCGAAGAGTAACTTGCGGTGAGCCAGCGCCCTTAAAAATCCAGATCGGCATACCAGCGCGCGGGCGGCAGGCCCGGCAGGCGGTCATCCAGCAAGGAGCGGAAGGACGGGCGGCACTTGATGCGCTCATACCAGGCTTTGGCCGCCGGAAAGCTGTCCCAGGGCACATCGCCCAGATAATCGACGCAGGACAGATGCGCCGCCGCGACCAGATCGGCCAGCGAGAAGCGCGGCCCGGCCAGCCCGTCGCGGCGCTCCAGCAACATGCTCATATAATCGAGATGCGCGCGCAGATAGTCGCGCCCGGCCCGGATCATGGCCGCGTCGGGCGAGCCCAGATTCTGCATGCGCTTTTCCAGCTTCTCGTGCAGCAGATAAGCGTTCACCTCGGCGTCGAACTTGCGGTCAAACCAGGTGACAAGGCGGCGCACCTCGGCGCGCCCGGCCTGGTCAGCGGGCAGAAGCGGCGGGTCGCGGCGGGTTTCTTCCAGATGGGCCAAGATCGCATCGGCCTGCACGATGACCAGCGGCGTGTCGCCCGAACGGTCTTCCAGAACCGGTGTGAGACCGGACGGGTTGAGGTCAAAAAAGGCGTCCTCGGGCTCCCAGACACGCTGGAAGCGCAGCTCCACGGCGCACTTTTTCTCCGCGAGCGCAAGACGCGCCTGCCGCGACCAGGGATCAAGGGGCCAGTGGTGCAAAATGAACATGGTCAAAGACGCTAGTGCGCTTTGCGCGGCTGTTTAAGCGCGCTTTCAGCGCGCCCCGCCATCATGGGGCTCCGGGTCGGCATCGAAAAAGCCGCGCCCGTGCGCCTCGCCATAACCTTTGGGGTCGGAATGGATCAGCAGATCTGCTGCCGGGTAATGGGCCAGAACGCGCATCTCGGCGGCCACCACGACATCGTGGGCCTGTTTGAGTGTCTGGAACGGGTCAAGGTCCATATGGACCTGAATATGGATGAGTGGCCCGGCCGCGCGGGTGCGCAGCTCATGCACGCCCAGCACGCGCGGATCATCGGTCAGCAGGGCTGCGATATGCGCGCGCGTGGCGTCCGGAAGTTCGCGGTCGAGAAGCTGGTTGACCGAATCGCGTCCCAGCTCGAAGGCTGATTTCGCCAGCAGCGCACCGACAAACAGGGCCAGAACCGGATCGGCGCGCTCCAACCCTGCGAACACGGCAATCGCAACACCGCCCATCACGGCGATATTGGACAGCAAGTCGGCAGAATAGTGCGCGCGGTCGCCGGTGACCGCAATCGAGCCGGTGCGCCGGATCACCAGGGTCTGCATCCGGATCAGCCCCAGCGTCAGCAGCACCGACAATACCATGACGCCGAGCGCCCAGCCGCCGGCCTCAACCGGCTCAGGGTCTATCAGACGGCGCGTGCCTTCGAAAAACAGGAATACCGCAGAGGCGGCCACCAGCACGGCCTGGAGCAGGCTCGAAAAGGCTTCCGCCTTGCCGTGTCCGAAGCGGTGCTCATTGTCCGCCGGGCGGGCGGCATAGCGCACCGCCAGGAAGGCGGTGATGGAGGCAGCCAGATCGAGCAGGGAGTCAAAAAAGCTGGCGAGCAGGGCAATAGAGCCCGATGCTGCCCAGGCGGCAAGCTTGGCACCAACCAGAATCAGCGCCACGCTGACCGACAGGGCGGTCGCCATCGAATTGATGCGCTGGGAGTCAGCCGGGTTCATCCGGCCCGGTCCGGTCTGAACGGCGGTGTCTTCAGCGGTTGATAGGGGCGCGGACGCTGTCATGACGCCGATATAGGCGTGCGCGCCGCGCCTGTCACGCAAAGCGGGCGGGTATCAGCTTGCGAAGAAGGCTTCGACCTCACGGATAAGCGCCTTGCTGGCAACTTCGACGATGCGCTTTCCCTTTTCCGGCGTTGCCTGCGACGGGTCAGATCCGATCCGGCCATCGGGAAAGTTCTTGCGATAGTCTGCTGCGTCGGTGAACCGGCCTTCCGGTGCGATTTTCGGGGTCATCACCACATCTTTCACCGCGTCGGGATAGGCGTGGTAGGTGACGGCGACTTCAGACGCCGTGGCGTGGCTGCCATCGCCTTGCGGGAAGATCTCCTTGCAGACATCGGCCACTTCCTGAAACATCCACCAGGAGGTCTGTTTGAGCTTGTAGGGGCAGGCCTCGCCATCAAGTGACCAGGCCGCATAGCTCTCCACAAACGCCGCATCGATGGTGGTGATATTGCCGCCATGGCCGTTGAGCAGGAAGATGCGCTTGAAGCCATGCCGGTGCAGGCTGTCGATCCAGTCATTGAGTGCGGCAATCATGGTCGTCGGACGCAGCGTGATCGTTCCATTAAAGCCCAGATGGTGCTGGGCGGAGCCGACCGAGAAGGTGGGGCCGACCAGAAAACCTGCCTCGTCGCCGGCTGCTTTCGCGATCACTTCCGGACAGATCGCGTCGGTACCCAGCAAACCGTTTGGCCCGTGCTGCTCGATAGAGCCAATCGGGATGACGATGCCTTTGGACTTTTTCAGATAGGCTTCGATTTCCGGCCAGGACGACGTGTTCAGCTGCATCTTCCATCCACTCCAGCGGGGTAAGGGCGTTCAGGTGGCGGAGATCAACGCATCCCGGCCCCGCTTGCAAGAGGAGAGGCGCATAAAGGCGAACTGGCGGCAACATGGTGCGCGCGCTTGCACCGTTCGCGGTCTATCGGCCAAGCTTGTCTTGGCATAGTCACAAAGCGGGAAAGCGAGGATGAGTTCCATGTCCGACGAGATCATTCCGGTAGCCTCCAGCTTTTCAGGCACGGACATGAATGCGGAGCGCTACAAGACCCTCTATGCGCGCTCCATCGCGGAGCCGGATACGTTCTGGCGCGAGGAGCTGAAACGCCTGAAATGGGTGCGTATGCCGGAGAAAATCTCCGATGTGTCCTTTCACAAGGATGATTTCCGCATTCGCTGGTTCGAGGATGGCATCCTGAATGTCTCGGTGAACTGCATTGACCGTCATCTGGACACCCGCGCGAGCAAGCCGGCCCTGATCTGGGAGGGCGACCACCCCGCCCACCACCATTCCATCACCTACCGCCAGCTGCATGACCATGTCTGCCGGTTTGCCAATGTTCTGAAAATGCTGGGCGTGAAGAAGGGCGACCGGGTCACGCTCTACATGCCGATGATCCCGCAGGCGGTCTATGCCATGCTGGCCTGCACGCGCATCGGCGCGGTGCATTCGGTGGTGTTTGGCGGCTTCTCGCCCGATGCGCTGGCCGGGCGGATCAATGACTGCCAGAGCGAGTTTGTCATCACCGCCGACCAGGGTGTGCGCGGCGGCAAGGCGGTTGCGCTAAAGGATAATGTCGATGCGGCGCTGAAATCCGCGCCGGGCGTGAAGCGCGTGCTGTGCGTGAAACATACCGGCGCGCCGGTCCACTGGGAGGAGGGGCGCGACTACTGGTATCACGACCTGTCCATCCAGGTGGATGCGCATTGCGAGCCCGAACCGATGAACGCGGAAGACCCGATGTTCATCCTCTACACGTCAGGGTCCACCGGAAAACCCAAGGGCGTGCTGCATACCACGGGCGGGTATCTGTTGTGGGCGGCGATGACCCACGCACTGACCTTTGATGCGAAGGAAGACGATATCTTCTGGTGCACCGCCGATATCGGCTGGGTGACGGGCCATTCCTATATCGTCTACGGGCCGCTGGCGAACGGCGCGACGAGCCTGATGTTCGAGGGCGTGCCGACCTGGCCGGATGCCTCGCGCTTCTGGCAGGTGATTGAAAAGCATAAAGTCTCCGTCTTCTACACGGCGCCGACCGCGATCCGGGCGCTGATGCGTCTGGGCGACGGACCGGTGGAGAAGCATGACCGCTCATCCTTGCGCCTGCTCGGCACGGTGGGAGAGCCAATCAATCCGGAAGCCTGGCGCTGGTATCACAAGACGGTAGGCGACGGGCATTGCCCGATTGTGGACACCTGGTGGCAGACCGAAACCGGCGGGCATCTGATCACGCCGCTTCCCGGCGCGCATGATCTCAAGCCCGGATCGGCGGGTTTTCCCATGTTCGGGGTGCGCCCTGCCCTTGTCGACAATGAGGGCAAGCGCCTGCCCGACGGCAGCGCGGCGCAAGGCAATCTGGTGCTGCTGGGCTCATGGCCCGGCCAGATGCGCGGCGTTTACGGTGACCAGCAGCGCTTCTTCGATACGTATTTCTCCACCTATCCGGGCTATTACTTCACAGGCGACGGTGCGCGCCGCGACGAGGAGGGATACTGGTGGATTACCGGCCGCGTGGATGATGTGCTCAACGTGTCCGGCCACCGGCTGGGTACCGCAGAGATTGAAAGCGCGCTTGTGCTTCACCCTGATGTCGCCGAGGCGGCGGTGGTTGGCTATCCCCATGACATCAAGGGTCAGGGCGTTTGGTGCTATGTCACGCTCAATGAGGGTGTAGAGGCCACGCCGGAGCTTGAACAGGCGCTCAAGGACCAGGTGCGCAAGGAAATCGGCCCCGTCGCCAGCCCGGATGTGATCCAGTTCACGCCCGGACTGCCCAAGACGCGCTCGGGCAAGATCATGCGGCGCATCTTGCGCAAGATTGCCGAGAACGAGCTGGGATCGCTGGGTGACACCTCGACACTGGCTGATCCGGGCGTTGTTGACGCTTTGGTCGAGGGGCGTGCAAAAGTGGCCGGTTAGCGGCCCGCTAACCCAAATACGCGCTTTGGCTGGCGGAATCGGGCGCGTGGCTTATCCTTCTGGCGGGCATTTCAAGGCTCACGAGGGGGTAGAACACGCCATGAATCGCAGGACCGTATCGGTGCTTTTTGTCTGCACGGGCAATATATGCCGCTCGCCCATGGCGCAGGGCGTGGCCGAGACGGTAGCGGCAAAGCTGGGCAAGGCGATGGTGTTGGATTCTGCCGGAACCGGAGACTGGCATGCCGGCGAGGCGCCCGACCCGCGTGCTGCCGAGGCGGCAGCCCGGCGCGGCTATGACATTTCAGACCAGCGCGCGCGGGCCATCAGTGACGATGATTTTGACCGTTTTGACCATATTATCGGCATGGACGCCGGTCACAAGCGCTGGCTGGTGACCGCGCGCGACGCGCGCCGTCTGGAAGAACGCCCTGTCTCCATGCTGATGGACTGGTCAGTGGGGTTGGCGGGCCGCGATGTGCCCGACCCGTTCTATGGCGACGACAAGGCGTTCGAGCACGCGCTGGACCTGATCGAGAAGGGCGTGGACGGGCTGATCAAGCGGATCTGAGGCTGTGCAGTCTCACCCTTCCAGCGGATATTCCGCTTCGATCTCATAGGCGTTGGGGCCGCGGCCACGGGCATGGCTGGAGTAGAGGTGGAAGCGGTCGGCCAGGAAAGGCTCTGACGTCCATAAGTTAAGCCGTTCTTCAAATCTCTGCACGCGCCTGATCTCGGCCATGTTTAGATAGGCAACGGTCAGATGCGGCGTGTAGCTGCGCTTCTCCATCTCCATACCCGCCTTTACCCCCGCGCGGTGGCACTGGCGGGCCAGGCGCTCCAGCGGCTCGCCGCCATCGACGCCCAGCCAGAGCTGGGTGGGGTTTGCCTTGCCGAAATGGCCGGTGCCTTTCAGGCGTAGATCGAACGGCGCCACACGGATCAGCGAAAGTTCATGGTCCAGCTCGGCGATTATGTCTTCGGGCCACTCGCCGTAATAGGCCAGCGTGATGTGGAAGTTTTCCTCCGGGCGCCATTTTGCACCCGGCACGCCTTTCAGGAGCGGCGTGACGCGTTCGCAGATTTCCTCCGGTACGGGCAAGGCGGCAAAGACACGTAGCGACATTGCCAAAGAGCGCCATATTTCCTGGTGAGGGGTCAAGCCAGCCGCCCACCCCCATTGCATTCAGGCCTTCAGGCGCGTATAAGCGCGTTCATCAGGTTCGATGTGCCGGATGGCACTATCGGGCGGCTCTCTACCGGGGGCCGCCTTTTTCATTGCCTATTGGCCGCCCTTGCCTTTCGGAGCCCTTGGTTGAGAACACGCAATCGCCAGGACGAGATCATCGCCGCGCAGGCCGATCCGGTTGCGCAGGCGCTCGGCTATGAGATTGTGCGCATCCGCGTTCTGTCGGGCAAGCGCCAGACCGTGCAGATCATGGCCGAGAAAGCCGATGGCACGATGGATGTGGAAGATTGCGCACGCCTGTCGCGCGCCCTGTCCGAAGTGTTCGAGACCAATGATCCGATTTCGGGTGAATACGTGCTGGAAGTGTCCTCGCCCGGCATTGACCGGCCGCTGACCATGCTTGCGCATTTTGAGCGCTGGGAAGGGTTTGAGGCCAAGATCGAGCTGGACCGGCTGGTGGAGAACCGCAAGCGCTTTCGCGGCGTTCTGGCCGGGATTGAAGGCGCGAATGTGCTGATCGACCTCGAGGGCGAGGACGAGACCGCCATGCTGCCGTTTGACTGGATTGCCGAGGCGCGTCTGGTCCTGACCGATGCGCTCATTGCCGAGTCCCTGAAAGGGCGAGGCGGCGAGGCCCCGGTCTGGACGGATGGGGCCGACACTGTGAATGACGACACACAAGACAAGTAAACCCTTAAAGACCAACAGATAACAGGATACTCATCATGGCCATCGGGGTCAGTGCCAACAGGCTGGAACTTCTTCAGATCGCCCGCGCGGTCGCGCAGGAAAAGATGATTGACGAGCCGCTCGTGCTCGCCGCTATCGAGGAAGCGATCCAGAAAGCGGCGCGCTCGCGCTATGGCAGCGAGCTGGATATTCGCTGCTCCATTCATCCCAAGACCGGCGAGATGAAGCTGACGCGCCACACCACGGTGGTGGAAGAGGTCGAGAACGACTCCCAGGAGATCAGCTTGGAAGAAGCCAGGACCATGGATCCGAACGCTGAAATCGGCACCGTGTTCGAGGAGGAGCTTCCTCCGATCGAATTTGGCCGCGTCGCGTCCCAGACCGCCAAGCAGGTGATCACGCAGAAAGTGCGCGAGGCCGAGCGCGAGCGTCAGTACGAAGAGTACAAGGACCGTATCGGCGAGATCATCAACGGTATCGTCAAGCGCGTCGAATACGGCAATGCGATCATCGATCTGGGCAAGGCCGAAGGCATTATCCGCCGCAATGACGCCATCCCGCGTGAAGCGCTGCAGCCTAATGACCGCGTGCGCGCTTATATCTACGATGTACGCACCGAGGTGCGCGGCCCGCAGATTTTCCTGTCGCGCGCGCATCCTGATTTCATGGCTGCCCTGTTCGCGCAGGAAGTGCCGGAAGTCTATGAAGGCATTATCGAAATACCGCGCGTGGCGCGTGACCCCGGCAGCCGGGCGAAAATCGCCGTCATCTCCAATGACAGCTCCATCGACCCTGTGGGCGCGTGCGTGGGCATGCGCGGCAGCCGCGTTCAGGCGGTGGTCAACGAGCTGGCGGGCGAGAAGATCGACATCATCCCGTGGAACCCGGATCCGGCGACCTTCATCGTCAACGCCCTGCAACCGGCTGAAGTGGCCAAGGTGGTGCTGGATGAGGAAAACCAGCGCATTGAAGTGGTCGTGCCTGATGACCAGCTTTCGCTGGCTATTGGCCGCCGGGGCCAGAATGTGCGCCTCGCCAGCCAGCTGACCGGCTGGTCCATTGATATCCTGACCGAGGTTGAAGAGAGCGAGCGCCGCCAGAAAGAGTTCACCGAACGCACGGCGCTGTTTATGGAAGCCCTTGATGTTGACGAGGTCATTGCCCAGCTTCTGGCCACCGAGGGCTTCACCGATGTCGAGGATCTTGCCTTTGTCGAGATGGACGAGATCGCGGCTATCGAGGGCTTTGACGAGGAGACGGCTGAAGAGATCCAGACGCGTGCGCGCGAATTCCTCGACCGTCAGGCTTCCGAGCAGGATGCCCGCCGCAAGGAGCTCGGGGTAGAAGACGATGTTCTGGCCATTGAGGGCGTCACCCTGCCGATGGCCGTCAAGTTCGGCGAGAACGAGGTGTTCTCGGTTGATGATCTGGCCGGCATGACGCCGGACGATCTGCGCGGCTGGTACGAAACCCGTGATGGCGAGCGTGTGCGCGAGCCGGGTATTCTGGACGGGTTTGATATCGACGCGGCCGATGCGGAACGCATGATCATGAAGGCCCGCGTCGCCGCCGGATGGATTTCGGAAGAAGATCTTCCGGTTGAAGAGCCGGCCGAAGACGAAGCGGAAGCCGACGTCCAGGGTGAAGACGCTGCTGACGCGGAGCCCGCCGAGGATGGCGAGTTCGATCTGGCTGCCCTGGAAGCGGAAGCCGAGCGTCTGGGCGTTGATCTTGAAACCCTCATCAATGCGGGCGGGGACAGCGAAACGGCGGAGGAAGACGAGACAAAGTGAGCCGCGGCGCACGGGAAACCCGCGTGAAGACGCCCCGGGAGAGGCGCTGTATCGCGACCGGTGAAACGGCTCACGAGGACAGGCTTGTTCGGGTTGTTGCCGGGCCGGACGGTACTGTGGTGCCGGACATTCTGGCCAAACTGCCCGGACGCGGGGCCTGGATCAGCGCAAGCCGGGAGGCCATCGCGCTGGCGGTCCGCCGCAGGGCCTTCCAGCGGGCGCTCGAAACGCCTGTGTCGGTGCCCGACGGGCTGGATGACCAGATTGAGACCCTGCTGGCTGCGAGAGCTTTGTCAGTTTTGGGGCTCGCGAGGCGCGCGGGACGGCTCGCAATGGGGTATGATGCCGCCAGAGGCGCCATCACCGGATCGCCTTCACCCGCCTGGCGGATCGAGGCGAGCGACGGTTCTGCCGACGGACGGCGCAAGCTGGACCAGCTGGCGCACGCGGCGGTGCCCGGTGTGCCGGTGGTCATGTGCTTCAGCGCCGAGGAGCTTGGGGCAGCACTGGGGCGCTCGGGCGTCGTGCATCTGGTGCTGGCACCGGGACCCGAGGCCGAGACATTTGGTGTGCTGATGGGCAAGCTGGCCGGGTTCAGGCCGGTTAGCCCGCAAAAGCCGGAACGACCGGCACGAGAGAGTTGAAACGGCAGGCAAGGCCGCTAGGTTAGCGAGCCTTTCGCCAGAGCCGGATGGACAGGGCAGGACGCGTTGCTGCGGCGCAGCGCTTCGATACGCCTTCTATAGCAAGAGCCGCGATGAAAGACGTTTATGAGCGACGCTGACGAACGCAATCCTTCGGGCCGCAAGCCCCTCACCCTCGGCGCACGCACCGGATCGGGCACCGTGCAGCAGAGCTTTGCGCGCGGCCGCTCCAAGGCGGTTGTCGTCGAGAAGAAGCGCAAGCGGATCGCTCCGGGCGCTGCGGCCGGTGCGCCTGCGGGCAAGGAAGCCGGCACGCCGCCGGGCAAGCCCGGCATCAGTGATGCTGACAAGGCGCGCGCTGCGCTGGCTGCCAAGGCCAAGCAGCTGGGGCTGTCGGAAGAAGAGCTGGTGAGGCGCCAGCGTGCCATTGCGCGTGCCCGCGCAGAGGCTGAAGAACGCGACGTCAAGAAAAAGGCTGAGGAAGCCGAGCTTGAGCGCAAGGCTGAAGAAGACCGCAAGGCGCTGGAAGACCAGCGCAAGCGCGAGGAAGACGCGCGCAAGCAGGCCGAGGCCCGCAAGCAGGCCGAGGCCGAGCGTGTGGCTATTCCCGACCCGGCCGATATCCCGGTCCCGGTCGATCCCGATACCGCCAAGCCCCAGCGCAAGGTCGTCGACAAGGAAGCCCGTGCCAAGGACGATGTTCGCGGCGCTGACCGTGACGATGATGAGGGCCGTGCCAAGAAGAAGCTCACCGCGGCAGCCAAAGCGCCTGTCGCGCGTTCCAAGGATGGCGGCGAGCGCCGTCCCAAGGGCCGCCTGACCATTCAGAACCTGGTTGAGGATGATGAAGGCCGTCAGCGTTCGCTGGCGTCCATGCGCCGTGCCCGCGAACGTGAAAAGCAGCGCCGCACCCAGGGTGGCACCGAACGCGAGAAGGTCGCCCGCGATGTGGTCGTGCCGGAAAGCATCACGGTGCAGGAGCTGGCCAATCGTATGGCAGAGCGCGCGGCTGATGTCGTGAAATTCCTGATGAAGCAGGGCCAGATGGTCCGTGCTGTCGACTATCTGGAAGCTGACGACGCGGAGCTGATCGTTGAAGAGTTCGGCCACCGCGTGAAGCGGGTGTCGGACGCTGACGTGGAAGAAGGCTTCATCTCGGCAGACGATCCTGAAGAGGCCAAGCAGCCGCGTCCCCCGGTTGTCACCATTATGGGCCATGTCGACCACGGCAAGACATCGCTTCTGGATGCGCTGCGCTCGACGGATGTGGCTGGCGGCGAGGCCGGTGGCATCACCCAGCATATCGGCGCCTATCAGGTTCAACTCAAATCCGGTGAAAAGATCACCTTCCTGGACACACCCGGCCACGCGGCGTTTTCCGCGATGCGCGCCCGTGGTGCCCAGGCAACCGATATCGTCATTCTGGTGGTGGCCGCCGATGATGGTGTGATGCCGCAAACGGCAGAAGCCATCAATCATGCGAAGGCGGCCGGTGTGCCGATGATTGTCGCCATCAACAAGATCGACAAGCCGGATGCGACCCCGGACAAGGTGCTCAACAATCTTCTTCAGCACGAGATTGTCACTGAATCGATGGGCGGCGATGTTCAGGCCGTCCCCGTCTCGGCCCTGAAGAAAATCGGGCTGGAAGAGCTGACCGAGGCCATTTCGCTGCAGGCAGAGATGCTCGAGCTGAAAGCCAATCCGGACCGCTCGGCCGAAGGCATCGTGATCGAGAGCCAGATTGACAAGGGCCGGGGGCCGGTTGCCACCGTGCTGGTCAAGCGCGGCACCCTGAAACGCAGTGATATCGTTGTGGCGGGCGTCCAGTGGGGCAAGGTGCGGGCCCTGACCAATGAGCGCGGTGCGCAGATGACCGAAGCCGGTCCGTCGCTCCCGGCGGAGATTCTCGGTCTGGATGGTGCGCCGGATCCGGGCGAGGTCTTCTCGGTCGTGGAAAGCGAGGCCCGAGCCCGCGAAATCGTCGATTACCGTATGCGCCAGCGCCGCGACAAGACCGCCGGAACGGGCGGTGGCGCCACGTCGCTCGAGCAGATGATGGCGCGCCTGCAACAGAACGAGGTTCAGGAACTGCCCATCCTTATCAAGGCGGACGTGCAGGGATCGGCCGAGGCGCTGACCGGCGCTCTTGAAAAAGTGGGCAATGAGGAAGTGCGCGCGCGCGTTATCCATTCGGCTCCCGGCGGTGTGTCCGAAGCCGATGTGCAGCTTGCCAAGGCATCGGGTGCGCCGATCTTCGCGTTCAACGTGCGGGCCAACAAGCAGGCGCGTGAGCTGGCCGAGGCCGAAAAGGTCGAGATCCGCTATTATTCGATCATCTATGATGTCATCGATGACGTGAAGAAGACGCTCGAAGGCCTGCTGACACCGGAAAAGCGCGAAACCTTCATCGGTTACGCGGAAATTCTCGAGGTCTTCAATATCACCAAGCTTGGCAAAGTGGCCGGTTGCCGCGTTACCGAGGGTGTGGTGCGCCGTGGCTGCGGTGTGCGCCTGCTGCGCAATGATACGGTCATCCATGAAGGGGAGCTCTCGACGCTCAAGCGCTTCAAGGACGAGGTCAATGAAGTGCGTGCCGGCACCGAGTGCGGCATGGGCTTTGTCGGCTATCAGGACCTGCAGAAGGGTGACCAGATCGAGTGCTTCACGGTCGAGGAGGTCGAGCGCAAGCTGTGATCTGTCCGGCCCTGAACGCAGAGTGACAATGCCCCGGCTGGCAACAGCCGGGGTTTTTGTTGGCGCCGCGCCGGTGACATGCTGAACGGAACAGGGGGCGGCGCAATACCGTTGATGCGTCACCGCCCTCGAAACGAAGGAAACTGGATGAACGCCTCTGTTGCCTTTCCCATTCTCATGGTTGTTGTCGCTGGCGCCGCCGTGGCGACCCAGCCCGCCTTCAATGCCCAGCTGGCGGCTCTGTTGAACTCGCCATTTCGCGCCGCGCTGGTGAATTTTTCCGCCGGCGCGTTGGTCATGCTGAGCGTGGTCGCGATGCTTGCGCTGCGCAGCGGATTGCCGAGCCGCGAGACAGCCGCGTCAGTGCCGCCCCATCTGTGGATCGTCGGCGGGGCGCTGGGTGCGCTTTTCGTCACCACGGCGGCCTGGGCGACACCGAAGATCGGCGTGGGGGCGTTCTTCTCCGTGCTGATTGCCGCGCAGCTGATCGCGGCGCTGGTGATGGACCATTTCGGCCTGATCGGTCTTGATGTGCGTCCGGCCAATCTGGTGCGTGTTGGCGGTGTGGTCCTGCTTGTGGCCGGTGCGATCATGGTGGTGCGCGGCTGACCCGCTTGCCAGCGCGCTGCCGAGCGCGTATCACCCGCCCCCTTCTCAACGGGCGTCCCGGTTCAATCCCGGCCTGCCCCGAGCGGAAACGAGGTCCAGAGCGATGAAATCCCAGTCCCAGAGGCAGTTGCGTGCCGGCGAGCTTGTCCGCCGCGCGCTGGCCGACATTATCGCTGAAGGTGCCATACATGATCCGGCGGTTTCCGGTCTGCCGGTTACCGTCAGCGAGGCACGCATGAGCCCGGATCTGCGCCACGCCACGGTGTTTGTGGCGGCCATGGGCCAGGCCGACCGGTCCAAGCTGGCCAAGGCGCTCAATCACGCTTCGGGCTATCTCCAGCGCGAGCTCGCCAAGCGGATCGATCTGCGCTTTACGCCGAAACTGCGCTTTGAAGGCGATGACCGATTCGAGGATGCTGCCCATGTGGATGACATCCTCTCGCGCCCGCAGGTGAAGCGCGATCTGGAGTAGAGGCCGGCCGCCCTCCTCAGCCCCGCGAAAGCGGGGTCAAGATGATCTCACGGCGAACGCCGTGCAGCCTGCTCTGGATTCCCGCCTCCGCGGGAATGACGAATGTGAAGTTCTTTGGGAATCAAGACATCATGGCACGCAGGAAAAAGGGCAATCCGGTCGATGGCTGGGTCTTGCTGGACAAGTCCCCCGAGATGACCTCCACGCAGGCCGTGTCCGCCGTGCGGCGCATTTTTGATGCCCGCAAAGCCGGCCATGCCGGTACGCTCGACCCGCTGGCCACCGGGCTATTGCCGATTGCGCTGGGCGAGGCCACCAAGACGGTACCGTTCGCGCAGGACGGGATGAAGACCTATCGCTTCACCATCCGCTGGGGGGTCTCCACCGACACGCTCGACGCAGAAGGCGACGTGACAGCCACCAGCGATGTGCGCCCCGCGCGCGAGGCCATTGAGGCCGTATTGCCGCGCTTTATCGGTGAGATTGACCAGATACCGCCCGCCTATTCGGCGATCCGCATTGATGGCGCGCGCGCTTATGATCTGGCCCGCGCAGGCGAGATGGTGGAGCTGGACGCCCGTACGGTGCGTATTGATGCCTTGCGCCTGCTCGACACGCCGTCAGCCGACTTGGCCGTGCTGGAAATGCAGTGCGGCAAGGGCACCTATGTGCGCTCCCTGGTGCGCGATATCGCGGCGGCGCTGGGCGCACGAGGCCATGTGGCGGCGCTGCGCCGTGTGGCGGTCGGACCGTTTGACATCACCAATGCCATCACGCTGGACGAACTGGACGCGCTCGCAGGCGAAGGCCGCGCGGGCGAAGCGCTGGAGCCGCTGCATGCGGCTGCGTGCGATCTGCCGCTACTGGAGGTGACCCCCGATCAGGTGGCCTACCTCAGGCAGGGGCGCGCGATCGTGGTCACGCCGCGCAAGGTGGAAGCCTTGCGGGCGCTTCGCTGCGAGCGGGTCATTGGCGACCGGGACTGTTCGCGCTCGGTTCTGGCCATGGATGGCGATGAGCCGGTGGCCATCGGCGATCTGCAGGCAGGCAAGCTTTTGCCCTGGCGCGTCTTTGTGCCAGCCCAGGGCTGAAGCTCGCGCGGAATTGACGGGCGAAATCGCCTTGCACGCCTTGCTATCGGCGCACTTTGCGTCCATAAGCGGCGCGCATGAAGGCCGACCTTGCTGGACGGTGCCCTGGCAAGGCCGGAATTGACCGGCACTGAGGAGATGACAGATATGTCAATCACTGCAGAGCGCAAAGCTGCGCTCATCAAGGAATATGCCCGTGAGGCCAATGACACCGGCTCGCCGGAGGTTCAGGTGGCCGTGCTCTCCGAGCGCATCGCCAACCTCACAGGCCATTTCAAGACACACAAGAAGGACAACCATTCGCGCCGGGGCCTGCTCAAGCTCGTTTCCCAGCGCCGCCGCCTTCTTGACTACCTGGCCCGTATTGACGAACCGCGTTACCGGGTCCTGATCGCAAAGCTGGGCCTGCGCCGTTAGGCCCGGCTTCCCTTCGCGCCGGTCACCTCCCAGGTGACCGGCGTTTCCTTATGGGCCGTGATGGTCATGGCCCTGTCCGTACGTACGAGAGAACATGTTCAACATTCAAAAAGAGACGATTGACTGGGCTGGACGCCAGCTCACCATTGAAACCGGCCGCATGGCCCGCCAGGCAACCGGATCGGTTGTGGTCACTTACGGCGAGACAACCGTGCTCGCGACTGCCGTGGCGATGAAACAGGTCAAGGAAGGAATGGATTTCTTCCCGCTGACCGTAAACTACCAGGAAAAATACTTCGCCGCCGGCAAGATCCCGGGTGGCTTTTTCAAACGCGAAGGCCGTCCGACCGACAAGGAGACGCTGACCTCGCGTCTCATCGACCGGCCGATCCGCCCGCTCTTCCCCAAAGGCTTCAAGAACGACACGCAGGTCATGCTGACCGTGCTGTCGCACGACATGGAGAACGATCCTGATATCGTCGCCATGGTCGGTGCGTCGGCCGCGCTGGTCCTGTCCGGCCTGCCCTTCCTGGGTCCGATCGGCGCTGCGCGCGTGGGCTACAAGGATGGCGCCTACATTATCAACCCTACCATCGCTGAAATGGACGACACCGAGCTTGACCTCGTGGTTGCCGGCACCGGCGACGCCGTGATGATGGTGGAATCGGAAGCCAAGGAGCTGACCGAAGAGGTCATGCTCGGCGCGGTGATGGCCGGCCACGAGGCGTTCCAGCCCGTGATCGACATGATCATCCGCCTGGCGGAAAAAGCAGCCAAAGAGCCCTGGGACTTCGTGCCGGAAGACAATTCCGAGCTGGAGGCCAAGGTTCAAAAGCTCGTCGGCAAGGACATTGCCAAGGCCTATACCATCAAGGACAAGACCGAGCGCTACGCAGCGGTCGGCTTGGCCAAGGACAAGGCGATTGCCGAGTTCGGCCAGTCTGAAGACAACCCCGATGGCGTGCCGCTGGCAACGCTCAAGGGCGTGCTCAAAGACGTGGAAGCGTCGGTCGTGCGCGGCGGTATCATCAAGACCGGCAAGCGCATTGATGGCCGCAAGCTGGATGATGTGCGCCAGATCGTGTCCGAAGCGGGCGTTCTGCCGCGCACGCACGGTTCGGCCCTTTTCACCCGCGGTGAAACCCAGGCTCTGTGTGTCGCCACGCTGGGCACCGGCGAAGACGAGCAGATGATCGACGACCTGACGGGGATGTATAAGGAGCGTTTCATGCTCCACTACAATTTCCCGCCTTACTCGGTTGGTGAAACTTCGTTCCGTCTGGCTCCGGGCCGCCGCGAAATCGGCCACGGCAAGCTGGCCTGGCGGGCCATGCGCGCGGTTCTGCCGAGCGCAGAGGACTTCCCCTACACGATCCGTCTCGTCTCCGAGATCACCGAGTCCAACGGCTCGTCCTCGATGGCGACGGTGTGCGGTTCATCTCTCGCGCTGATGGATGCCGGCGTGCCGATCACCCGCCCGGTGTCAGGTATCGCCATGGGTCTGATCAAGGATCCTGACGGTATTGCCGTTCTCTCCGACATTCTCGGCGATGAAGACCATCTCGGTGATATGGACTTCAAGGTGGCCGGCACGGAAATCGGCATCACCTCGCTGCAGATGGACATCAAGATCGCCGGTATCACCCGTGAGATCATGGAAACTGCGCTGAGCCAGGCTCATGCGGGACGTGCCCATATTCTGGGTGAGATGAGCAAGGCGCTTACCGGTGCCCGCGGCGAACTGGCCGATACGGCTCCGCGCATCGAGCAGATGAAGATCCCGGTCGACAAGATCCGGGACGTCATCGGCACGGGCGGCAAGGTGATCCGCGAGATCGTGGAGAAGACCGGTGCCAAGGTGAATGTGGAAGACGATGGCACGATCAAGATCGCCTCGTCCGATGCTGGCTCCATCAAGGCGGCCCGCGACTGGATTCACTCCCTGACGGCCGAGCCCGAACAGGGCGCGATCTATCAGGGCAAGGTCGTCAAGGTCATGGACTTTGGCGCCTTCGTGAACTTCTTCGGTGCGCGTGACGGGCTTGTCCACGTCTCGCAGCTGAAAGCCGAACGCGTCAATCATCCCAACGACGTCGTCAAGGAAGGCGATTTGGTCTGGGTGAAGCTGATGGGCTTTGACGATCGCGGGAAGGTGAAACTTTCCATGAAAGTCGTTGATCAGGAGAGCGGCGAGGAAATCGCTGCCGACGCCGAATAGGCGTTACGGTCCTGAATGAAACGAAGAGCCCCGGACAGAAACGTCCGGGGCTTTTTGTTGCCGCGAGTCCAGCTGGAACCGGGCAGCGGGACCAGAGCTGCGTTGCCACCGCCCGATTGGGCCGGTTTGCATTGACGAACAGGTTGCTTGCTTTATGAGACTTTCTGCCGGGCGGGGCCGGTCAAGCGAATCATCCGGGGTTATCCAGTAAAATGAAGAGTTTGTTTGCCGGGGCCGCTCTTGCGGCCACTGTCGCTGCGGGCGCATTCGCCCAGAATTCTGGGCAAGCCGGGTCTGACTATACACCGCTCGGGCGCTATATCCGGGTCAATCCCGAGCTTGGCGCGGTCATGACCGATACGCAGGAGCACGTGACCGGAGACGCGGCCTGGCTGCTGCGGGCGCGCCAGTCGGATCTGCTTGAAAACAACACGCTGACGATCAGCGGGTATTTAAAGGCCGCCCATTTCTTTGAACGGACTGACTCCGCCGGCAAGTTTCCGATCCTGAACCGGTTTCCCAACCAGCACGGGCCGGGCACACGCAACGATGATTTTGTCGTCAACGCGGCAGGTGTTGCCTTTACCGGCACGCTGGGTGACTGGCTGACCGGCTATGTCCAATACGAGTATTCCGAAGTGACCTTCACCGGCGACCAGAGTCAGGTCCAGGCCCGTGAATATTACGGTGTGCTGGGCAATCTGGACGTGTTCGGCGGCTATCTGGCCTATGGCCGCAAGACGATCGATTTTGGCGAGCAGACGGGCTATAATCCGTTCACGCACACCATCAACCAGCACTTCTTCTGGACATTGGCGGATTCGCCGGTGGTCGAGCTGGGCTATGTAGGTGATGACTGGCGCGTCTCGGCAACGCTGGCCAGTGGTGACCGGATGCTGCGCACAGGCCAGACGCTGGACCGCAATGGCGATCTTGGCAGCAATTTCGCGCTGAAGGCAGAACGCAGCTTCCAGCTTGGCGCTGAGCGCCAGCTTCGTGTCTCGGCCAGCTATCTGCACGACACGATCTATAACAACAATTTCACCGCCCATACCTTCCAGGCGATTGACCGGTTCGGCCCGCCCAACGCGCCGCGTCCGCCGCGCGTCTATATCGCCGAGCGTGTCGGCCTTTGGGATATCGCTGCCGAATACACCACGCCGCGCTATGATCTCGCGGTGGAGTACACCCAGACCACGGCGCCCTGGGTGGCGGTTTCCTACAATAACGACACTGGCCAGCCGCTTCCCGGAGCGCGTGAACTGTCCGCCCTGAGCGTGATGGGGCGTTATCGCACGCGGATTGCCGGCCATGACGCCACGCTGGCGGCGGTATTTTCCGGCTCCATTCTGGGTCCGGACGACACCGAGTTCGATGCCGTCTACCAGCATGTCGTCAGCGGAGAACTGCACCTGAACCGCTTTATTGATCTGGGTGTCGAGCTGGTCCTGAATGAAGGCTGGCAGCCCTTCGTGGGCATTCAGGACGTGGCCGATAGTGATGTGCAGTCGCAGGCCCTGCTGATCGGTCTGACCGCGCGCTTCTGATCGCCGGTTTCAGGTAGATATGAAAAACCCCGGACGGAGACGTCCGGGGTTTTTTGTTGTTTCCCTCGTCACTTCCGCCGTTCCAGTATGAAGGGGTTTCCTGCGAAAGCTCGCGTCCCGCTCTTGTCTGGATCCCCGGTCAAGCCGGGGAACCCGGCTGAGAGGTTTTGGCATTACATTCCGGGGTCCCCGCCGCCGAGCGGGGACCCAGAAACCGGTGGCCAAAAATGGAAAACCCCGGACGCTTCTGTCCGGGGTTTTCTTTTTCACTTTTCGAGACACGCGCTCTCAAGATGAGCAGGCAGGGCGTGAAAGCCCCCTCTACGCCGCTGCGCGCTGGCGCAGCACGTAATGCAGGATGCCGCCGTTTTTGAAGTAGTCGAGCTCGTTCTCGGTATCGATGGCGGCACGCAGCGTGATCGTTTTCGAGGTGCCGTCAGACGAGGTGATGACGGCCTTCACATCGGCGCGCGGGGTGATGGCCGACACGCCATCGAGCGTGACAAGCTCATCGCCCTTCAGGCCCAGAGATGTCCAGCTTTGCCCGTCCTTGAAGAGGAGCGGGAGCACGCCCATGCCGATCAGGTTGGAGCGGTGGATGCGTTCAAAGCTCTCGGTGATGACCGCACGCACACCCAGAAGGCGCGTGCCCTTGGCCGCCCAGTCCCGCGAGGAGCCGGTGCCGTATTCCTTGCCGCCAAAGACGACCAGCGGACGGCTTTCCTCGGCATATTTCATCGCCGCGTCATAGATGGACATTTGTTCGCCCGAGGGGTGGTGAATGGTCACCCCGCCTTCGACGCCCGGCACCATCTGGTTCTTGATACGGATATTGGCGAATGTGCCCCGCATCATCACGTCGTGATTGCCCCGGCGTGCGCCATAGGAGTTGAACTCCAGCGGTTCCACGCCATTGGTCTGCAGCCAGCGCCCGGCCGGGCTCGATGCCTTGATGGAACCGGCAGGCGAGATGTGGTCGGTGGTGATGGAGTCGCCAAACAGGCCCAGAATGCGCGCCTCCTTCACATCGGCCGGCGCGGTGACATCGGTGGTCATGCCTTCGAAGAAGGGCGGGTTGGCGACATAGGTGGAGTCCGGCCAGTCATAGGTCAGGCCCGAACCGCTCTCAATGTCCTGCCAGTGCTCATCGCCCTTGAAGACGTCGGCATAGCGGGTGGCGAACATGTCCGGCGTGACGGCTGAGCGCACCACTTCGGCAATCTCGGCAGAGGTCGGCCAGATGTCTTTGAGGTAAACCGGCTCATTGCCCTCGTCATAGCCGATCGGGTCTTCGGTGAGGTTGATATTCATGGTGCCGGCGAGCGCGTAGGCGACAACCAGGGGCGGGCTGGCCAGATAGTTGGCGCGCACATCCGGGTTCACCCGGCCTTCAAAATTGCGATTGCCTGACAGGACCGAGCAGGCGACCAGATCGCCTTCGGCAACCGCCTTGGAGATCTTTTCAGGCAGAGGCCCGGAATTGCCGATGCAGGTGGTGCAGCCATAGCCAACCAGATTGAAGCCGAGCGCATCAAGGTCGTCCTGCAGGCCGGCGCGAAGCAGATAGTCGGTCACAACCTGCGAGCCCGGCGCCAGAGAGGTTTTCACCCAGGGCTGAACTTTCAGGCCGCGCTTCACTGCATTGCGGGCGACAAGACCCGCGCCCAGCATCACGGACGGGTTGGACGTGTTGGTGCAGGATGTGATTGCGGCGATCACCACGCTGCCATGACCTACCGAGTACTGCTCACCCTCGACACGGACCTGACGGGCACCGTCCTCCAGCTTCTTGAACTCGCTGTCCAGGACCATGGCAAACTCATCGGCGGCGTCTTTCAGCGCCACGCGGTCCTGCGGGCGTTTCGGCCCGGCCAGGGACGGTTCGACCGATGTCAGGTCAAGATGGAGCGTATCGGTATAAACCGGTTCTTCCTTGCGGTCGGGACGGTACATGTCCTGCGCCTTGGAATACTGCTCGACCAGTTTGACGCGCGATGCATCGCGGCCCGTAGCGGCCAGATAATCAATGGTTTCCTTGTCGACCGGGAAGAAGCCGCAGGTCGCGCCGTATTCGGGCGCCATGTTGGCGATGGTGGCCGCGTCTTCCAGTGACAGCGTGTCGATGCCTTCGCCGTAGAATTCCACGAACTTGCCGACCACGCCCTTCTTGCGCAGCATCTGCACCACGGTGAGCACGAGATCGGTGGCCGTCGCGCCTTCGGGCAGCTTGCCGGTCAGTTTGAAGCCGACGACTTCCGGGATCAGCATGGAGACGGGCTGGCCCAGCATGGCCGCCTCGGCCTCGATACCGCCCACACCCCAGCCCAGAACGGCCATGCCGTTGACCATGGTGGTATGGCTATCGGTGCCGACCAGCGTGTCGGGGAAAGCGTAAGCGACGCCGTCCTCATCCTTGGTCCAGACGGTCTGGGCGAGATATTCCAGATTGACCTGGTGGCAGATGCCGGTGCCGGGCGGCACGACGCGGAAATTGTCAAACGCGCTCGCGCCCCATTTGAGGAATTTGTAGCGCTCGCCATTGCGCTCGTACTCGCGCTCCACATTGCTTCTGAAGCTGTCAGCGGTGCCGAACGTGTCGACCATGACGGAGTGGTCAATGACCAGATCGACCGGGACGAGCGGATTGACGCTTTTGGGATCACCGCCAAGGGCCTTGGTCGCGTCGCGCATGGCGGCCAGATCGACCACGGCGGGAACGCCGGTGAAGTCCTGCATCAGCACGCGCGCCGGGCGGTACTGGATTTCGTGGGAGGATTTGCCGGTCTTGACCCATTCAGCGATGGCTTCGATGTCGGCCTTGGTGACGGTGGAGCCGTCCTCAAATCGAAGGAGATTCTCCAGCAGCACTTTGAGCGTGTAGGGGAGTTTCGACACGCCGGTCAGGCCGTTCTTTTCGGCCTCCTTCAGGTCGAAATACTGGTAGGATTTGCCGTCGACAGTCATTTCGCGGCGGCATTTGAAGCTGTCCAGAGAAGCCATGTCATTTCCTTGTCGCGGGTCGGCCTGGCCGGTTGGGCGAGGGGTGAGGGAAATCCCGCTGTCCGGCGCGTCAGGCTTGAAGGAAGACGGTTTCCGGCTGGTTGCGCATATCGCACGCGTCCGGCCATGTTCCGCCTTTGGCGGGCGTTTTAGCCCTGCTTCCCCTGCGCTGCAATGGAGTGGCACGCTATTTCATCATGGCCGGATCATTATGACCCATTCCGCGTGCCGGGATATTGCGCTAGGGCGTCTGGAATGAGCACGCCGCAATTGCCGATAGTTTCTGATCTGCGCGTTGACGCCCTCACCCTGTCGCGGGGCGGGCGTGTGCTGGTGCGTGATCTGTCGTTCGCCTTGAAGCCCGGTGACGCGTTGATCCTGACAGGAGCCAATGGATCGGGCAAGACAACGCTCCTGCGCGCCATTGCCAGCCTCGTACGTCCCGACAATGGTGTGATCACTGCACCCGCGTCCAGCTATCTGGGCCATGCCGACGGGCTGAAGGCATCGGAAACCGTACTGGAAGTGCTGCGCTTCTGGGCGGGCATGGACGCGTCGGCCGCGCCAGACGATGATGCGGCGCGAATTGATGATATCGCCAGCGCGCTGGGCGTGCGCCCGCTTTACCTGACCTCTTGCCGGCATTTGTCAGCCGGTCAGAAACGGCGCGTGGCGCTGGCCCGCATGGCGTTGAAGCGCGATGCGGCGCTCTGGCTGATGGATGAACCGGCGGCGCCGCTGGACACGCAGGGCAAGGCGCTGCTGGCCGATATGGTGGCCGGGTTTCGCCAGCGCGGCGGCATGGTGATCGCCGCAACCCATGCCGATCTTGGCTGGAAAGACACCCAATTCGCGGAGATCGGCGCATGATGGCGCTTCGCATTCTTTTTCTTCGCGAGCTGCACCTGGCTGTGGCCGGTGGCGGCGGCGCGGCCGGGCCGGCCGCCTTTATGCTCGCCGCGCTGGCGCTGGTGCCGCTGGGTGTCGGGCCGGACCCGGAGATTCTGCGCGCTGCCGCGCCCGGTGTTGTCGCTTTTGCGGCTTTGCTGGCCAGCCTGCAAGGAGCCGAGCGGATGTTTGGCGATGACCTCGCCGATGGCACGCTTGAGCTGTATGCCCTGTCTCCGGTCAGCCTGACCGGGCTGGCACTGGCAAAAGCGGGCGCATTTGCGCTGGGTGTGCTCTGGCCGGCCCCCGTGATCGGTTTTGTTGCCGCGCTCGCCTACGGCATGGACGTTCAAAGTGCCGGCGTGCTGGCTGCCGCTCTGTTGCTGGCCGTGCCGGGGCTGGCGCTGGGAGCCGGCTTTGCCGGGGCACTGGCAGCGGGGCTATCGCGGGCAGGGTTGCTGATCGCGCTGATTGCTGCGCCTTTGCAGGTGCCGCTGCTGGTCTTTGTCGCGGGGGCCGGGCGCGCCGCGATGGAGGATACCGGGCTTGCCGGTGCAAACCTCATGCTGGCGGGCGCGTTTTCCCTCGCTGCTCTGGCCCTCGCACCCTTTGGCATGGCGGCGGCGCTGAAGGCGCGGCTGGAGTAGGCTAGGCTTGTCATCCTCGGGCCGCATAGCGGTGGCGGGGACCCAAGCCTCTTTTAGTTCCGCAACGCATCCGCGTTGCGGTGTTACGCGAAAAGTCGCGGGCGCGCGTTCGCGCTTTTCAGGCCGCTTTGCGGCCTGCGAGGCCAAAGGCCGCCCGAGCACATGCGAGGGCCGACCCCACGGATGTGGGGGAGGACAAAAAAGGTGCGGCGCTGCGTCCGCTTGCGGAGACAAGCCCCAAAGTCTAGGTGAAGCCCCATGTGGAGCGCCTTTGCCAATCCTGAACGTTTCGAGCGTCTTGCCGCGCGGGCCGTGCCGTGGTTCGGCTGGGGCGCGCTGATCCTGTTTGCGATCGGCCTGCCCTGGGCGCTGATCTTCTCGCCGCCCGATTATCAGCAGGGCGATACCGTGCGCATCATGTATGTGCATGTGCCCGCGGCCTGGCTGTCCATGGCCGTCTATGCGGGCCTTGGCGCGGCCAGCTTTGTCTACTTTATCTGGCGTCACAATATCGCTGATCTGGCCGCGCAGGCGCTGGCGCCGATAGGGGCGGTCTTTGCCTTTCTCACGCTGACCACCGGCTCGCTCTGGGGCAGGCCCATGTGGGGCACGTGGTGGGAGTGGGATGCGCGCCTGACTTCCATGCTGGTGCTGTTCCTTCTCTATCTGGGCTATATGGCGCTGCGCTCGGCCATCGAGGATGAGCGCCTTGCCGCGCGCGCCGGGGCGATCCTCGCCATGGCGGGCCTTATCAATCTGCCGATCATCAAATTCTCCGTGGACTGGTGGAACACGCTGCACCAGCCAGCCAGCGTTATCCGGCTGGATGGCCCGACCATCCATGCCAGCCAGCTCTGGCCGCTGGCCATCATGGCCTTGGCGTTTACTGCCCTGATGACGGCGCTGGTATTCATGAATGTGCGTAATATGAGCCTGGCGCGGCGCTTTGAAGCGCGGGTGCGCCAGCAAATTCGCAATGGCGGGGGCGGAGCGGTCTGATGGCAGAGTTTCTGGCTATGGGCGGTCATGCCATCTGGGTGTGGAGCTGCTACGGGCTGACCCTTCTGGGTATTGGCGTCGTGATCGCTCTGGCCTTGCGCCAGCGCCGCAAGGCGGCGCACTGGCGGGCACTGGCCGAGGGCTCTGCGCGGAGGCAGGCATGAGGCGGCTCGTCGTCTGGGCGCCTCTGGCCGCGATTGCGGTATTGCTGACGGTTTTTGCCATTGCGCTGACCGGGAGGCCGGAAGGCACGCCGGGCGACCCGATGGCGGGACAGCCCCTGCCAGAGCTTCCGGTTACGGAGTTTGGCGCAGGCTTTGCTCCGTTCGACCCCGCAACGATCGACGGGCCCTATCTGCTCAATTTCTGGGCCAGCTGGTGTGCGCCCTGCCGGATAGAGCATCCCTTGCTGATGGATCTCGCTGAAGCGGGCATTCCCGTTCACGGCATTACCTACGCCGACCGGCCGGAGAATGCGCGGGCCTTCCTCTCGGAGCTTGGCAATCCGTTTACGTCGCTGGCCGCAGACCATGAGCGCCGCGCCGCGCTGGAGCTGGGTGTGACCGGCGCGCCGGAAACCTTCATCATAGATGGAAGCGGAATCATCCGTGCGCGCTGGCGCGGGGCGATCACGCCGCAAATCTGGGAACAGAGGCTGGAGCCAGTCTGGCAGGCAGCGGCCGATGAGGCAGAAGCACGGTAGCAGGTCTGACGGCCGCATTGTCGAACCGCAAATCCGGTGCCCACCTTTGCCGGAAAGGCTCCGCGCCTACTTCTTCTTTTTCTTCTTTTTCTTCTTGTCTTTGTCCTTGCCGTCCTTTTTGTCGGCCTTGTCCTTGGCCTTCGGATCGGCTTGCGGGTCCAGCGCGCGGGCAATACGCACCAGCGCCTCGGTGAAATTGGCCCGCTTGTTCTTGGCAAGCACCGACAGGATCGCTTCGTCGGCGGCCTTGGCGCCATCCACGGCGGTCTGGTAGAGGGCGCGTCCCTCATCGGTCAGTTTTACCGCATTGGCCCGTGCATCGCCGGGTGCCTTTTCCCTCGCGACAAGACCGCGCGTCGCCATGCGGCTGACCAGTTCAGCCAGCGTGGAGCGGTCGATGCCGGTGCGCTGGACAAGCTGGGTCTGGGTTTGTCCGTCTGCTTCGCTCAGCGCGCTCAGCACGGCAAACTGGCGCTGCGTGACTTCCACGCCGCCCGTGGCTGCCGAGAAGCGCTCGGCGGCGAATTGTTGCGCGCGGTGCAGGAGCTGGCCGGGAGAGGCCGCGAGATCAAATTCTGCCTTGTCACCCATAATGCCCTCTTCATCCGATGACTGAGCTTCGGGTAGACTACACGGGAAATGTCACGGTTCAATGTCATTTCCGTCCTGATACGGAAAAGGGGCGGTTCCCAGCCCTGCACAAGGAGGCCCGCGCAGCACCATGCCCGACCAGCCCGTCAAGTTCGAACGTGCCGTGCCCGAAGGCGATAACCGGACCCGTAATGTCTGCAGCACGTGCGGCTTCATCGACTATGTGAACCCGAAAATCGTTGCCGGCGCGGTGGTGTTCAATACGGACGGTGAGGTGCTCATGTGCCGCCGGGCGATAGAGCCGCGTGCCGGTTTCTGGACATTGCCTGCCGGCTTCATGGAACAGGGCGAGAGTGTCGAGGAGGCTGCGAAACGTGAAACCCGCGAAGAAGCCTGCGCTGAGATCGAGATCGAGGACCTGATCGGGGTGTATTCCGTCCCGCGTATTTCGCAGGTTCAGATTTTCTTCCGCGCGCGGCTGGCAAAGCCCGGGATCAGCGCTGGCCCGGAAAGTCTCGAAGTGCGTTTCTTCGCGCTGGATAATCTGCCGGAAGCCGAATTTGCCTTTCCGTCCGTGCGCTGGGCCATCGACGATTATCTTGCCCGTCAGGGCAAGACGGGTGTCGCGCCGGAACTGCGCACGCAAGCCAAGGGTATCACGCCTTACTGATACGCCGCCTCGATCAGCCGCATCGCGCGCGGATCGCCAATCAGCACATCCATCTGCCGGTTAATCACATAGGCGCCGGAAAGGCCGGTCACGGGGTCGGCAAAGGCGCACGAGCCGCCAAACCCGTAATGGCCGACGGCTTTGGGCTCCGGCCCGAACCAGCCTGAATCCCGGTTCACATTCACCCCTGCGCCAAATGCGATATCGAAGGGCAGGACACGGTCTTCGCCCGCCACGCGGATTGTCATGGCCTCGTTCGTGACAGCTTCGCTCAACAGGGGTTCGCCACGCAGCAGTCCGCCATTGGCGAACACGCCCATCAGTTCGGCAAGGCCTCTGGCGGTCGCGTGCGTATTGGCAGCGGGAAACTCCGCCGAGCGCCACTCGGCTGCGCCCCGCCGTCCCGGCGAGGACCAGGCTTTCAGGAAGGCCGCCTGCTTTTGGGCATTCATCGTGCCCAGATGCGGCGGGCGGGGCGGCAGCACATGCTCGGCGGCGCGGGTGTGGAGCGCTTCGGGCAGGCCGATATGCACATCGATGCCGCGCGGCCCGGCGATAACCTCGCGAAGCAGCCCGCCAATCGTGCGGCCTTGCGGGTCCGCGCGCCTTATGGCGGCATCGGCCAGAAATCCGAAGGTGATGGGGTGATAGCCGCTACCCTCTCCCAGTGGCCACATCGGCTCCATAGCGGCAAGGCGCGCTTCTATCAGATCACGGTCAAACCAGTCTGACGCCTCCATCGGTTCGGGAAAACCCGGCAGGCCCGCCTGATGGGACAGCGCATCACCAAAGGTCACGCGCTGCTTTCCATGCGCGCCAAACTCCGGCCAGATATCTGCCAGCGCCGTGTCATAGGACAGCCAGCCCTGATCGACGGCCCAGGCGGCCACAATCGCGCTGATCGCCTTGCCGGTGGAGAAGACCGGGATCAGCGTGTCCGCCTGCCAGCGCTTCGTGCGGGCGCGGTCTGAATGGCCGGCCCAGATATCGACGCGTTTTTCGCCCTTCTCGAACAGGGTAAAGGCCGCGCCGATCTCGTTACCGGCTTCGAAATTGGCTTTCATGGCCTCGGCGACAGCTTCAAAGCCGGGCGCGACCTGTCCGTGTATCGTGATGCTCATGGGACAGGGCCGTAGCGCGGCTTACCGGCGCAATCAAGCGGGCTAGAGAACAATGCGCATCGGCAGGCCGCGCGCGTCGCGCTGGGGCTCGGCAGGCAGACTCATCGCCTCGCCGCGCACGACCCTCAATGCGGTCAGGGCGCACATGGCGGCGTCGAGCACATCATCGGGTGCGCAGTCCTTCTTGCGGAAGGGGTGCGGGTCAAGCAGGTCTGCGGGCAGGCCGTGCCTCGCCAGCAGGGCAAGACGCTCCGCGCGGCCTTCAAGGGTTTTCTTGTTGTGCGCCATGGGCGCGCCGCTCAGCACCGCAAAGCCGGCCTCCGGGTGCGTCTCGTATACACGTGTGCTCATGTCCGGCCTGATGGCGGCGTCCACTTCGCGAAGCTTTTTGAATAGCGCAAAGCTCTGCGCTGACAGGCCAGGACCCCCGGCCGCGCGATTGAGGGCGATGGCTTGTACGTGGCTCTCACCGGCCAGCGCCGCGCGCAAGGGCGAGGAGAATATGCTGGAGGCCCGGCCTTTGAGGATTTTGCGCGCCAGCCGCTCGCATTCGCGTCCTGATCCGCTGGGTGAGGCTTCAAACCCGATCGGTATATCGATGGCGATGACGGCAGGGTTTTCCGGCGCGTTCAGCGCCTCGGTTATGGTGGGGAACAGACGCAGAGCCGGTTCGGCTTGCCCGCTGGTGTCGAGCAGCACGCCGACCCAGCCCGCCTTGCAGCCATCAAGGCCGAGCACCCATTCGGGCGAGGTCACGGCAGCGAGCCCAGCAGCAGGTCGTGGCTTTTGGCCCTCAGGCTTGCCTTGATCACGTGCTCGCACGCCTGCGTGACGTGATCGCACAGGACCTGTCCGCTCTCGCCTTCCAGCTGCGCCGCCAGCGCCAGCGCAGCCAGCAGATCGCCTGTGCCGTGAGGCACGCCGTCCAGGCGCTGCGTGTGTGATGTGTAGCTGTTGTCTGCCATGGTCAGCATGACGGCAAGCCGGTCCGCGCCATCGGGCACCGACGTGACGAGTACGGGCCGTCCCAGCGCACGGGCGGCGCTCCGGGCCGTTGCTGTGTCCGTGACCGACTGTCCGGTCAGAAAGGCCAGCTCGAAGGCGTTGGGGGTGACAAGATCAGCCAGCGGCACCAGCCGGGCGGCAATCGCCTCGGCGATCTCGCGCTTCACATAAAGACCGTCTGCCGAGCCGTCCGCCACGCCATCCCCGCAGATCGGATCGACGAGCACGAGAATATCCGGGTTCGCGGCTTTCGCGGCCTGAATGAAGGCGCTCGTGGCGCGCACCTGCTCAGCGCTGGCGAAATAGCCGGTGAGGATGGCGCGCGCCCGCGCGGGCGCTGCGTGCGCCAGCAGGCCGTCCAGTGCGCCGGTGAACACATCATCGGGTACTGGCCCGCCGCCGGGTGCGCCCAGCCCCGGATGGCGGCCGAAAATCACGGTGGGCACGTGTTCGGGCGAGAAGCCGGCACGCGTCAGCACAGCAGCGCTGACGCCGCCGCCCACGCGGCTGCCTGCGACCAGCGAGCTGAAAATGATGACAGTCTGATCCAATGCGGTGACGCTTTATTCTGACCGTTCGACGCTGACGCTCAGCCCCAGCTGGTCGATATCAAACTCGCCAGACGCGCTGGTCAGTTCCGGCAAGGGCACCGGCGCAGGTGGATCGAGCGCTATGACCAGTGTCCCGCCATCGCGGACAAAGTCTGACAGGGGCCCGGCGATAGCGTTCAGAAAGGGGCGGGGAATTTCCGCCGGCAATGCCGACAGGCCGAGCGCAATCAGCGCCGATGCCTGCACGCGCATCTGCGCAGGCGTTACCCCGTTCATCAGTGCGTAGGCCGAAAAGCTGCGGTCCAGAAGTGACTGGTCCTCCAGCCGCACTTCGAGGCGTTGCAGGCGCAAGAGGCTCTCGAGCGCAGCCAGGGTCTGCGGATCGGCGATACCGCTGGCGTGAGCGGTGGCGACAGCATCGCTGTAGGCCTGCACGCCGATAATCTCCTGGTGCGCATCGAGCGTCAGCCCGTCTTCCCAGATGAAACGGTTATTGTTTTGCGTGATGATCGTGTCGGTCGCGGGATCATAAACCGCATCCGTTTCAAACCGCAGCACGATTTCCTCATAGCCCAGAAAGCCGAGCGCGGCTTCCACTTGCGCGCCCGGATCGCTGTCCGCCTCGGCGCGCAGGCGCAGCGATGGCATGCTGGCTAGCGTGCGCAGGCTTTCACCTTCAGGCGTTACTTCCCCGGCCAGGCTGTCCATCTCGAAAGCCATGCCGTTGGCCACTCCGGCAAGCCCGGTGATTTCAAGCTGCCGGTAGTAATCGGCGGGACTTCCGGTGATCATGAGCTGAAGCGGGCTGGCATCGCTGTCCCGGAACATCGCCGCCAGCATACGGCTCCCGACGCCTTCAATGCGGGCCGTTTCAATGCCGAAGCGCACGGCCGGGCTATCAAACCGGATGCTCTCCACGCTGGCCAGCTCAAGACCGGTTTCGTCGAGCCCGCGCAAGGTCACGGTGCTGGCCTGCAACGCGCCTTCTTCGCCGGGCAGGGTTACCGCCAGACCTGTCAGCGCCAATTCGCGGAAGCTGTAGGCGGCCAGGTTTCCGGCCAGATCGGGAAGGGCTGGCGCGCTGCCGGTAAACGATGCGGCGACGGCGCGTGACAGCGCCGGTCCCGGCCGGTCGATAACAAGGCGTTCAAACCGCGTTTCGCCGCCATCTGAATCATACAGGACGGCGTTCTCTAGGCTCAGCCTGTCAAACCGCACGATGTCGCCTTCGAGATAGGGTGAGGCAATTTCCATGATTTCGGCGCGCAATACGGCCCCGGTCTCTCCAGATGCCTCTTCGGCCTCGCCAAGTGTCAGCTCGAAATTTTCAAACCGGAATGCGCCGCCAGTATACTCGCGGGCGCTCCAGCTTGCCCGGCCCTGTTCTTCAAGCCCCAATATGGCAGCGGCCTGCGCGGCTTCATCGGCGGTGACACGGGTCGCATCGGGCTCGCGGGCCTCCTGTCCGTCACCGCAGGCGGCGAGCAGCACAATCGTGGCAAGCAAGGCAGGCAGGAGACGCAAGACGGACATGGCTTGGCCCTTCGGCTGACGTAAGAACGCCTTTTGAGCCTAAAGCCTGCCCGGTCAAAGAGCTAGTTCAGTCCTGCGGCAAGCGCGCCAGCAAGCCGGCGATCGGATCGTCGGCACTGTCCGCGTCCGGCTGCGCTTCCTTTGTGACCGCTCCCTCCTGCGGCGGGTCGGCTGTGCCGAGATTTTCGTCTTCCAGTGCACTCAGCAGCCGGGCCAGACGGTCAGGATCAGGTTCCGGCGCGCGGGGCGCGTCAGCCGGCAGGGAGATGACCGGTGATGCCGCTGTCATCTGTGCGAAAATACGCGCCGGACCCGCGCCGCCAGAGCCGGCATCGGTGGGTGTGTTGTCGTCATTTCCGGTCCACACGACCGTGACGAGACCGTCGGCCCAGCCGGCAAACCAGGCATCGCGGAAGCCGTTCGTGGTGCCGGTCTTGCCACGCACCAGACGTCCGGGCACGGCTGCGGCGCGGGCGGTGCCATAGCTTACCGTCGCGGCGAAAAGCTGGTCCATCTGGCGCACAACACGCGCAGCCAGCACGATCTGACCCGGCTGGACATCACGCTGCCACAGCACTTCGCCGGACGGCGTTTCAAGGCGTGTGACGCCGTGAACCTCGACGCTGCGGCCGCCATTCATGAAGGGGACGTAGGCGCTGGCGAGCTCAAGCGGGGTGACTTCATAGGCACCCAGCGACAGGGCGTGGGTGTTCTCCATCGGGCTTTCAATGCCCAGGCGCCGGGCGAGGCGCAGCGTATAGGCCCTGCCTGATTGCTCGGCGAGCTGGGCGGCGATGGAGTTTGACGAGCGGGCAAAGGCGCGTTCCAGCGTCATCTCGCCTTCATAGCGGTCTTCCCAGTTGGCCGGAGCCCAGCTGCCATAGCTCACCGGCTCGTCAATCATCACATCTTCGGGCGACCAGCCTGCCTCGAAAGCCGACGCAAAGATAAAGGGTTTGAAGGCCGAGCCCGGCTGGCGGCGCGCTGATATAGCCCTGTTGAAGGGCGAGCGGGCATAGTCTGTCCCGCCGCTCATGGCAGTGATCGCTCCGCTGGCGTCCAGCGCGATGACCGCGCCATTGGCTGCGCCGCGCGCGATCTCCGGGTCGGCCAGACCGTCCCTCAAAGCGCTGTCGGCGGCCCTTTGTACATTGACATCCAGCGTCGTGCGCACGACCACGTCGCCGTTCCATGATGGCGCATGCAAGGCCAGAAGCGTACGCGCCTCGGTGGTGGCCCAGTCTGCAAACCAGCCTGCGCCCGGGCTGGACGAGCCGCGCGATACGCGGATCGGCGCGGAGGCGGCGGCCAGCCGCTCCTCTTCGGTGATCCGGCCTGTCGCCAGCATCAGGTCAAGCACAACAGTTGCCCGCACGGCCGCGCGCGCCGTGTCACTGGCGGGCGAATAGCGCGACGGGGCTTTGAGAAGACCGGCCAGCAAGGCGGACTGGCCGATATCCAGCTCATGCGGGCCACGGCCGAAATAGCGCCGCGAGGCATTCTCCGCGCCCCACGCACCAGCCCCGAAATAGACCCGGTTGAGATAGAGGGCGAGAATTTCATCCTTGGAAAACCGGCTTTCCAGCCACAGGGCCAGCATCATTTCCTGAACCTTGCGCCGCAAGGTCCGGTCGGGGGTCAAAAACAGGTTCTTGGCAAGCTGCTGGGTGATGGTCGAGCCGCCCTGCACCACGCGTCCAGCCCTGAGATTGGCCAGCGCAGCGCGGGCCGTGCCGATCAGATCAATGCCGAAATGTGCGTAGAAGCGGCGGTCTTCGACCGCCAGCACGGCATCGACGAGGTGCTCGGGCAGATTGTCTGCCGTGATCGTGGTGCCCGAGGATTCCCCGCGCCGGGCAATCACACGCCCCTCTCGGTCAAGAAAGGTCATCGCCGTTCCGGACGGGGCCAGGGTAAGCGAAGAGGTATCAGGCAGATCGCGCGCCAGTCCGACCACGTAAAGGCTGCCGAGCAGGATCGTTACAACGGCCAGAGCCGTGACGGCACGCGCCAGCAGCATCCAGACTGAGGGACGGCGCCGGGTTCTGCCTACGGGAACTCTGATGGATGTGCGGGTCACGAAATTCTGGCTCACCGATTATGGACCTCCATGGCCTAGCCAATCAGCGTTAAGGCGGCGTGAACCTTGGCAGTGCGGGCAAAACACCTTGCGAGTCCGGCGCAGGCGGGTGATCATCGCGCCAGCAGAGGGGAGCGCCTTCATCATGACCTTCAATCCACGCCTTCGGCGCGGAGCCTGCCTTGCAGGCGTCGTTACGGCACTGGGAATCCTGGGCGCGTGTGCCAATGTGCCCGGAGAAACCGTGTGCCCCGATCGCGGCCAGAATACCGGCAGCTGGCCCTATTGCGCCCCGTCCGATCCCGGTGGCGGAGGCGGTATCATGCGTGATGACCGGATCAATCCGTCGGGCGGCCGGGACTGACCGGAGCTGCCCCGGCTTTTGAGATGAAATGGCGATGGCAGCGATACCCTATGAAGTTCAGATATTTGCCATCGCACTGGCGGCAAGCCTGGCTATTGGGCTTCCCGTGCGCATTGCCGGCTGGCGCGCGACTGTCCTCGCCGTGCGCGGCTTCTGGCGGCTTACACGGCGCTACCGCATCTGGATCTTCCTGATCGCGATTATCGGCATGCTCGCCGGACTCTGGACATTCGACAGTATTCGCGGACTGGTTTTCGGCTGGTGGAACTGAGCCGGTCCGTCACCGAATTGTCACTGCCCGCCCCGCATCAGGCAGGCTAGCCTTCCCGCCCACAGCCAGTTTTCAAAGGGGTCATCATGCAATCCATGCGCACCGGTCTTGCCCTTCTTGCCGCTGCCTTCGTGCTGGCGGCGTGCAGCCCGCCTGCCGAACCGCCTGCTGACGAGGCCGCGCCTGCCCGCAGCACCGGAGAAGCGGTGTCCGCCCAGCTGGCCGAAGATGCCCGGGACATAGGGACCTTCCCGACCCTGACAGGTGAACTGCCGGCGATCATCGCGCACAGAGGGGCCAATGGTTACCGGCCCGAGCATACGCGCTCAGCCTATCTGCTGGCGCTGGAGCAGGGTGCGGACATTCTCGAGCCTGACCTTGTGGTGTCACGCGATGGCGTGCTGATCGTGCGTCATGACCCTTTCCTCTCCACCTCCACCGATGTCGCCGATCGTGAAGAGTTTGCGGACCGCCGCCGTGAGCTGATGGGCCGCGAGGACTGGTGGGCGGTAGACTTCACGGCTGAGGAATTGCGTACGCTGCGGGCGCGCCAGGTCTATCCGGGCCGGTCAGACGAATATGACGATACTGACACTGTCATGACGTTTGGCGAATTTCTCGATCTCGTTGCTGAGGCCGAAGCGGCCTGTGCATGCGAGATACCCGTCGAGCCGGAAATCAAACTGCCGGCAGAGCATACGGCTCTGGGGCTGGATCCGGCGCCCATTCTCATTGCCGAGCTGGAAGCGCGCGGGCTGAACATCGATACGGCGCTGGTCATCATCCAGTCGTTTGATGCGCCGTTCCTGCAGCGCCTGCGCGAGATGACGCCTCTGCCGCTGGCCATGCTGCACTATGGCGACGAGCCGGGCGGCGACATGAACGGGTACAGCCTGGAGGACGTCGCGCAGTTTGCCGACGCCGTGGGTGCCTATAAGGGCCTGTTGATGAACCCGGATGGTTCCAGCACGGGCTATCTGGAGCGCGCCCACGCGCTCGGTCTTGCGGTTCACACCTGGACCCATCGCGATGATGCGCCCTCACTGCTGGCCGAGGGAGACACCGATGCGGAGCTGCGGGGCCTGCTGGCGCTGGGCGTTGATGGCGTCTTCACCGACTTTCCCGATACCGCCGTGCGTATCCGCGAGGAGATGCTGAACGCTGAATAGATTTTTCAGGCAAGCCCGGGCAGGCTTGGCACCTCCCGCTTGCCAGCGAGGCTTGCCCATGGATCGCCGCTCTGCTCTGAAGCTTATTGCCGGTGCCAGTGTTGGCATGGCCGCTGCGCCGCTGGCATCGGCGCGCACCCCTTCACTTGACCAGCCGCCGAACTTTGTTCCCGCAGACATTTCGCCGCGCCGGATCATCCGGCAGGTCGTGGGGCTGCGCCCGTTCCGCCCGGCGGGCTATGTCGTGCGTGCAGAGCGTTTCAGCCGGCGCAAGACGCTGGTTCATCATTACGGGCATGGCGGCGCCGGCGTGACGATGAGCTGGGGCACGGCGGCGCAGGCCGAGCGCGCGCTGCTGAGCGCCAGCAACGAGCGGACAGTGGCCGTGCTGGGGTGCGGGGTAATCGGTCTGACGACCGCGCTGCTATTACGCCGCCGGGGCATGGATGTGACCATCTATGCGCAGGCCCTGCCGCCCCATACCACCTCCAATATCGCCGGCGCCGTCTGGGGACCGTCCAGCCTTTACCGGCGCGAAGCGGTCGATGAGACTTTCGCCGCGCGTTTCGTGGATGCAGCGCGGGTCAGCCAGCGGGCGTTTCAGCATTTTGCCAATGATCCGCGCTATGGCGTGTACTGGCTGCGCCAGTATGATTTTTCCTTGCGCGAGCCGTCTGGCGAGCGCGAGGCCCAGCCGCTCGATCATCTCTATCCCGGCCTTGTGCGCCATACCGAACCGGATCGCTGGTTCGGCTATCCGTCGGTTACGGAAAACCATGTCCTGATGATTGATCCGGATATCTATCTGCGTGCGCTGATGGCCGATTTTGAAAACGCGGGCGGGCGTATTGTGATGACACGCTTTGAAACGCCGTCAGACGTGGCAAGGCTATCAGAGCGTGTCATCGTCAACTGTACCGGGCTGGGAGCTCGAGACCTTTTTGGCGATGAGGATTTGCGCCCGATGCGCGGGCAGCTGACCATGCTCCTGCCCCAGCCTGAACTCGATTATGCCTATACGGCGTGGGAGGGCGGGATACTCTACATGTTTCCGCGCCGCAGCTCGGTCGTGCTGGGCGGCACAACCGATCTGGATGAATACTCCACAGAGCCATCAGCGGCGGAGACCGCCCGCCAGATCGAAGGTCATGCCCGCATTGCGCGCCGTCTGGCAGGGCTGGAGCGGGTCGGCGGCTGAACGCTCTTCCCCGCTAGGTGATCTGCGCGCCCAGCGCGGCCATATCGTCGAAAAAGCCGGGATAGCTGGTGGCGATCATCGCCACATCATCCACCGTCACGACCTCCTTCGCGCCCAGTCCCAGAATGAGGCCCGACATGGCAAGGCGGTGATCGTGCAGCGTCTTCACCGCTCCGCCGCCGGGCACGCCGCCCGGTCCCATGCCGTAGACAGTCAGGCTGTCTTCACCCAGCTCCACCCTGACACCGTTGGCGGTGAGCAGCGCGGCGGAGGCGGCGAGGCGGTCGCTTTCCTTGGCCCGTAATTCTGCCAGACCGGTCATGCGCGTCACCCCTTCGGCAAATGCCGCGATGACGGAAAGAACCGGATATTCATCGATCATGGACGGCGCGATCTCCGGCGGCACGTCTACACCTTTAAGCGTGCCGGGCCGCACGGTGATGTCGGCCAGCGCTTCGCCTGCGCAGTGGCCTGCGGGCGTTATCGTCATGTCCGCGCCCATGGCCTTGAGCACCTCGTAGAGGCCGAAACGGGCAGGGTTGGTTATGATGCCCGTGACGGTCACTGTGCCACTGCCTGCGACCAGCCCTGCGGCCAGCGGGAAGGCGGCCGACGACGGATCACCGGGAATGTGCACATCTGCCGCGTGCAAGGCCTGCCTGCCACGCACCCGCGCTATCTGGCCCGCGCCGTCGCGCTGCACATCCATATCGGCGCCAAACAGCGGGGCGAGAGTCTCGGTGTGGGCCCGCGTGGCGTGCGGCTCGATCACCATTGTCTCGCCATCCGCGCCGAGCCCGGCCAGCAATATGGCGCTTTTCACCTGCGCGGAGGCTATTGGCGGCGTGTAGGTGATGGCTTTGAGCCGCGACGAGCCGGTGAGCGTCACCGGCAGCCGCCCGCCATCGGCGGTTTGTGCTGTTACGCCCATCAGGCGCAGCGGGGCCAGTGCGCGCTCCATCGGACGTGAGGACAGGCTTGCGTCTCCGGTAAAGCGCGCGCTCAGGTCAAAGCGTGCCGCTGCGCCCATGAGAAGGCGTACGCCTGTGCCCGAATTGCCCAGATCAAGCGCGGCGGACGGTGTTTGCCAGCAAGGCTGGCCGGTAACCCGCCAATGGCCCGCGCCCATCTGCTCTACACTGGCCCCGAGCGCGCGTACCGCGCCGGCGGTCGCCATCACATCATCACTTTCCAGCAAGTTTGTGATCTTGCTCTCCCCGTTGGCCATCCCTGCAAGAATGATGGCCCGGTGGGAGATGGACTTGTCCGGCGATGCCGCGCAACGGCCCCCGATCTGTGGGCTTTTTGCGGCCTTGCGCGCTTCTTGTGCAGTGGCGCGCACACCGGCTTTGTCGTTGGAAACCATAGGTTTGTCTTTCGCGCTTGTAACGGCGTGGAAATCGGGTTTTGACAGCGCGGTGCGGACGTGGCAACAGGCGCGCCGTTTTGAAAATTGACGCATGGGGTAAGCTGTGCCGAAACCCGACCTTGGTGAAAAGCGCATTTGCGGTAATTGCGATGCGAAATTCTATGATCTGAACAAGGATCCGATCGTGTGCCCGAAATGTGGCACCGTGTATGATCCGATCGTCGTCATTTCCAAAAAGGCCCGCAAGGCGGCTCCTCCGCTGGAAGAGGACGCGCCCAAGGCCAAGCCCGGAAAATCCTCCGATGACGATGAGGACGAGGACGACGAGGCTGAAATCGCCGACGCGGACGACAGCGAAGATGATGACGAGGACGAGGCCGATGATGCGCCCGAACTCGACGAGGAACCCATTGATCTGGGTGAAGACGACGAGGACGAGGACGATGTTGCGCCGGTAAAAGGCAAGAAGACGGCCGTCGATGACGATCTTGACGGTTTTTCCGACGAGGAAGCCGATCTGGACGACGAAGACGAGGACGATGGCATCCTTCTCGATGATGAAGAGGATGATGCCTTCGACGCCGATATCGCCGTCGATGACGATGATGACGACACGCCCTAGACAAGGGTGGCGCGCCGATGCGAAGCGGTTGCGTTTGCCACTTGATCGGCGCGCGCAAGCTGACTAGTTTCCGCGCTCCAAATCCGGCGGGCCCCAACCCGCCATGCCATGAGACATAAGGGGCCATAGCTCAGTTGGGAGAGCGCTTGAATGGCATTCAAGAGGTCGGCGGTTCGATTCCGCCTGGCTCCACCATCTGTCACAAGCCCCGCCAGTACCATGCTGGCGGGGCTTTTTTGTCTGCATGCCAACCTTGCGATGAACGCCCGTTAAACATCGCACTCCGGCTGCGTTCAGCTTGCCGCTGCCAGTCTGGTTGTCAGCAGCCGGGTATTGGACCCGGCCCGGAGCTGGAGGTCAGGTCATGGCACATCCCGAAACACGCGTTGGCGCCGCAAGCCCGTCGGGGCGCAAAAGTCAGGCCGGTATTGCTGCAGCCATCATGGTGCTCGCCACGATACTGACCGGCGCGGCCACCGCCCAGCAGCCTTATTTCAATCCGCCTCCGCCGCGCGCGCCCGACATTCGTCCCGGCGAAGCCTGCTCGCTGGTTCTTGTTCACAGCTATGGCGCGCGCCAGCTGGTCGCGCGCGCTGCACCCGGTGTGACGGGGCGCTGGGAGCTGTCCGCCCGAAGCCGTGACCTTGATATCGATCAATCGGGTGCCCTTTCGGGCGCTGGCCGCTTGCAGGAACTGACCCGCATCACAATCGACGGCCAGTTGCGGCCTGCCGTGGATCGTTCCGCAGCAGGTCTTTACGGCCCTGTTTCGGTGCCCGGACGCAGCCCCGTGCGCGCCACGCTTGTGATACGCAACCGGCAGGGTCAGGTGGTCTGCCGCGCGTCACCGGAACGGCGTTGAAGCCGCCCTTTGGCAATGTCACACGCCGGGCACATGTGCAGCCGATCACGCGTTTGAGACTTGCTACCCGGTCCTGCGCGGTTAGGCTTTGCCCCCGTATCAGAAAAGCCGGGGGAATGCATACGTGATATCTGTCAGTATTTTACTGGTGCTGCTGGCAGGCGGAGCGCTGTCAGGTCCGCCTATCCTGCAGCCTGGCGCGCCGGGCGCGCCGAGCCGCGAGATCAGCGTGGAACAGTCGCGTGCGCTAAGCCAGACACGCCATACCGCCGCAGACACGCGCTTCATGCAGCACATGATTGTCCATCACCAGCAGGCGGTCGACATGGTCGCGCTGATTGAAGGACGCACCGCCAATCCCTCCGTCATCGCCATGGGCGGACGCATTACACTCTCGCAGGATGACGAGATGGAGATGATGCGAAACTGGCTGCTCCAGCGCGGTGAGGCGGTCGAGGCCGGTGATCTGCACGCCCATCATGGCCATGACGGGCATGCCGGGCACGGCGAACATGATCATGGCGCAGCAGATCCGGATGATATCGCGCTGATGACCGGGATGCTGACGCCCAACCAGATGCGTGCGCTCGAAGCTGCTGACGGGACACAATTCGACCAGCTGTTTCTGGAAGGTATGATCCATCACCACGAAGGCGCATTGTTGATGGTGGATGAATTGCTGAGCCAGCCGGGCGCAGCCGAGGATATCATCATGTCCGACTTCACCGGCCATATCGTGGCTGACCAGACCGCCGAGATATTGCGGATGCAATCCATCCTTGCACAATTGCCAGACAGCGAAGCGGCTGAAACCGGCGTGGACGGCCACGCACATCACCACAACCATCACTAGACGCAGAACAATCCTGCGCGAATAACGGGGAAAGACCAGTAGCCATGAAAAACCTGCTTAAATGTACCGTCGCGCTCGGCATGCTCTCGCTTGCCGTTGGCGCCGCCCATGCCCAGACAAGCACGGTCGGGGAAGATGAGCGCACAGCGCTCGCCGGAGGCCTGTTTGACGCCCAGAGCGCGAGCTGGAACATGGCGCTGGAGCATAATGTAGCGCCCATTGACGCCTTCTTTGATGAGCGGGCCCTGTTTTCGCCTGCCGAGTTTGCGGCGGCGATGGCGGCTGCGCGTGAAGCGCGTGAGAACGGCGAGGACGTGCCGCCGCCTGCGTTCACGCCTCTGGCCATGGCCAATACCGATTTCGCCTTCCAGGGCGATCACGTGATCATGGGCAATTACCATGGCTTTCTGGTCTATAACGTCGCGGGCGATGCGCCCGAGCTGGTGACGGCGGTGGTCTGCCCCGGCGGACAGGGCGATGTCAGCGTCCACGGCGATCTTTTGTTCCTGTCGGTAGAAAGCAATCGGGCGCGTCTGGACTGCGGGTCGGAAGCGGCGGAAGGCGATGTCAATCCGGACCGTTTCCGCGGCATCCGCGTGTTTGATATTTCCGATATCACCGCGCCGCGCCAGGTCGCAGCGGTCCAGACCTGCCGGGGTTCGCACACGCACACGCTGTTGCCGGACCCGAACGACGACAACATCCTCTACGTCTACAATTCGGGCACCCAGCCGGTGCGTTCAGGCGATGAGCTGGAGTTCTGCTCGGACGGCCAGCCGGGCGAGAACCCGGACACATCGCTGTACTCCATCGATATCATCCGCGTTCCGCTGGATGCGCCGGAAACCGCCGAGCTGATCTCCAGCCCGCGCATCTTTGCCGACCGTGATAGCGGCGCGATTGCCGGTCTCTGGCAGGGCGGCCAGCTGGGTGTTGCCAGCCAGCGCACCGCGCAGACCAATCACTGCCATGACATCACGGTCTATCCGGAACTGAACATTGCGGGCGGGGCGTGCAGCGGCAACGGGATCCTGCTGGATATTTCCGATCCGGCCAATCCGTCGCGCATTTCGGAAATGTTTGATCCGGACATGGCCTATTGGCATTCCGCTACCTTCAACAATGCCGGTGACGCCGTGGTCTTCACCGATGAGTGGGGCGGCGGTGTTGCCGCCCGCTGCACCAGCGAGGCCCCCGCCAACTGGGGTGCCAATCTGATTGCCACAATTCAGGGCAATGTGCTGCGCGGCCAGCGCTTCTTCAAGCTGCCGTCCATTCAGGGCGAGAGTGAAAACTGCGTCGCCCATAACGGTTCGCTCGTGCCCGTGCCGGGCCGCGATATCATGGTCCAGGCCTGGTATCAGGGCGGCATCTCGCTGATGGATTTCACCGATCCGCAGAATCCTTTCGAGATCGCCTATTTCGACCGGGGTCCGGTCGATGCGGACAATCTCTATGTCGCCGGATACTGGTCGGCCTACTGGCATAATGGCCGTATCTACGGCAGTGAAATTGCGCGCGGTCTCGATGTGCTCCGTCTGGAAGCGGGCGAGCACCTGTCGGAAGCCGAGCTGGCCGCAGCAGAGGCGGTCGTCCAGGACCAGTTCAATCCGCAGACCCAGACCCGCATCGAATGGGACGACACGCCGGTTGTGGCCCAGGCCTATCTTGACCAGCTTGCCCGCGGCGAGGCCGTCGAAGCGGACTTGCTGGATCGGGCCGGCACCGAGATTGCCCGCTGGGCGGATGGCCGGGCGAATAATCGCAATCTGCGCCGTCTTGCTGGCGATCTTGCAGACGCTGCGGCCGGGACCGAGGGCCGTGATGGCGTGCGCCTGACGGCTCTGGGTGAGCTGCTTGGCCGTGTAGCGGGCTAGCACCTGTCCCAACGCCGGACGTGACAAGGCCCCGCCGGCAATGCTGGCGGGGCTTTTTGCCGGTCTGCCGTCGCTGCAACCCGTCCTCTTGACCCCGTGCTGCCCGGTCCCCACTTCTCATTGCGAGGGCGATGATGAGGAGGACCAGACATGGCTCCTGAAGAAGTTGAACAAACCGAAGCTGGCGTTCCCGCCATTGTTTATGTGCGGCCGATTGCAGCCGCAGATGTGTTTGAGCATGCGGTTTCCGGCCAGCAGATTGAGATTGATGGCGTGACTCTGGAACCCGACCAGCAGTTATTCGCTATTCACGATGAAGACGGTCGGCGCGTTGGCCTGTTCGCGGACCGCGATGCGGCTTTTGCTGCCGCGCGCTGGCACGGCGCAGCCCCCGTTAGCGTGCATTAGGCTTAGCGTTTATCAGCAACGCTTATAGACAGCGTGCCTGTCAGTCCCTCCCCCGGACGGCACGCTTGAATGGAGCGCCTCCCGGTCCCCCGCCGGGAGGCGTTCTACTTTTTGGGGAGGCCATCACAGTGAGAGCGGCTCGCCCTTGAGCAGCCGGGGCAGATCGCCTGTCTCGCCGCCCGCCGTGCGCATGAAAAACTGGCGTGCCGCCGGGACAGCATTGGCCAGTGACAGGCCGAGCCCGCGCACATGGTGAAGCGCGGCATTGTCATTGGAAAACAGCAGATTGAACGCGTCAGTGCTAAGCGCCAGAGCGGCTGAGTCCGTCTTGCGCCAGCGTTCATAACGGCTGAGCACGGCGCTGGACCCCGGATCGAGGCCGGCGCGCAGGGTATCAACGATCACGTCCGAGAGGGCGGCTGCATCGCGAATACCCAGATTGAAGCCCTGCCCGGCAATGGGGTGGATGGTGCGCGCCGCATCGCCGGCGAGCGCCAGCCGTTCAGCCGTAAAGCGCTCGGCGAGCATCAGGCCAAGCGGATAGACATGCACCTGGCTGACAGGCCTGACCCAGCCCAGAAAGTCACCAAAGCGCGCTTCCAGCGCTTCCTGGAAGCCCTCGGCGTCCAGTGCCTTTATGGCGCGCGCCGGGCCATCCTTCTCGGTCCAGACGAGACTTGCGCGATTACCCGTCAGCGGCAGGATCGCAAACGGCCCGCCGGGCATGAAATATTCGTAGGCGACGCCGTCATGGGCCATCTCGTGCTCGACGGTGAGCACGATGGCTGACTGGCCATATGACCGCCCGATGGTGCGTATGCCAGCTTGCTCGCGCAGGCGCGACATCCTGCCGTCACACGCGACCACAAGATTTGCCCGGATCGTATCGCCGTCATCAAGTTCCAGCAGGGCGTGGCCGGAATGGGCCTGCATGGACAGGGCCCGGCGCGGCGCAAAGACGGGCAGGCCACTGTCCTCAGCGCACCTTGCTGCGGCGATGCGGGTATGGCGGTTTTCCACCATGTATCCCAGCGGCTCGTCCTCATCGCGCGGATGGATTTCGCGGCGGTCGAAATGCAGGCTGTCAACGCCCGGCCCGCCGGGTTTGAGCCCATCTAGCGGACGTCCATCGACGACCAGAATGTCCTCAATGCGCTGCGCCTGCCCGCGCAAATGAGCGGCGACACCGATTTGCTCCAGCATCCGCCAGGAGGTGTAGGCGAGCGCGGAGGCGCGCCCGTCAAAGGCAGCATCCAGCCTGGCATCCAGCGGCAGGGCGTCGATCAACGCCACTTTCACACCCGCCCGGTGCAAGGCCAGCGCCAGCGTCAGGCCGGCAAGCCCCCCGCCGGATATCACCACATCGCCATTGAAGAGTGTCTTGCCTGTCATGGCAGCGAGTCTAGACGATCAGGCGGTGAAGGAAAGCGGGGCAAATGCCGCAGGGGGCAAGGGTGATGCAGGGAGGCCGTTAACGGACACCAAGGAGCTAGCAGGAGCCGCAGTCATCCGACGCGGGGTGCCAGCTCAAAGGTGGGTGGGCTGCGGCCTCCCAGATTTATTTTGGAGCACTTTCCAGCACTCCACTCCAACAGACTTGCTGATCTTGCTGGCGGGACTCCCCGGCGTCGCCGGACCCCCATTCCTCTTGCATCAATATATCCTGTATGCGCCACCGTCCGGGTCAGCAAACCCGGGCCTTACTCCAGGAACTCTATGAAACGGGCCATAAATAGCTCCTTTCCACACGGAAGAACATAACAGGAATACGATTCGTTCAGGCTGGCAAGATATGGGTCCCTGTTCGGGGACCGGGACCCCGGTGGCTCTCATATGCGCAAAACAACAGGCGTAAACCTCAGCTCATGCCGCCCAGTGCGCGCTGAACCCAGCCCAGCGGCCCGGTGAAGGCGAGAGGCCCGTCCGTGACCGCCAGCGCGATGCACACCTCGCCGGGCTCTGCCACAGGGCGGTGCTCGATCTCCGGGTCGGCGACGCTCATCTCGCCTTTGGCGTAGCGGGCAAGCCCATCGTCGAAGGCACCGCACAGGACGAGCGTGAATTCCTTGCAATCGTGGGTGTGGCGCGGCACGCCATAGCCCGGCTCGAGGCGGATGAGCTCCGCCTTCGCGCCGTTTTCGCGCATCAGTTCCAGCGTGCGCACGCCCGGCCCGCCAAACTGCCAGTTCCCACCGCTTTCCAGCGCCAGATCACGCACGGGTTCGGGAAGACCCAGCAATTCATCCAGAGCGCTGCTGGCCAGCTTTGCAGCCTTGCGGCTTTCGTTCGCCGAATCGGTGTCGCTGCTGTGGCGGACAAGCGGTCCTGCCTCGCCAGCGCCTGCCAGCTCGGCGTCGATTGCCGCCAGCACGCCGCTCAGCGCATCGCGGCGCAAGGGCACAGGCGATGCGGTTTCCAGCAGCAGCCCTGCCACCCGGTCCGCGTCGTCGCGCAGGCGCGCAATGTCGGGGTTCAGCCGGCTTTGGGTCTCCAGCAGAAGGCGCATCGGGCCAGACAATGTACCCGAGGCGTAGGCTGTGAAGATTTCGTCACCGAGGCTCTGGTGGGTCATGGGCGTACTCTGGTCTCGTTCTGATGTGTCCGGTTCGGTGATATTGACCGCGCCTATGACACTTCAAGGCTTGGGCGATAGTTTGTTGCAGCAGGTCTTACCTTTACGTTGCTACAGCTCATCCGGATCGAGATGTTTGCGCAGCTTGTCGAAGGCCAGGCGCAGGCGGGATTTGACGGTGCCCAGCGGCAGCTCCAGCCGGACGGCGATCTCGCTATGGGAGAGGCCGTCAAAGAAGGCGAGCTGCAACAGGGATAATTGTTCGTGCGGCAGTTCCTTGAGCGCGGCCTGCACACGCAAGTCACGCGCGCTGGCATGGGCGGCGTCATCCGGTGCGGTTTCCGCAGGCGGCTGCAGGGCTGGTTCTTCCGGCTCGAGCAATGGTCTGGCGGCGCGGCGTGCCACGTCAATGCGCTTGTTGCGCGCGATCCTGAAAATCCATGTGGAGGCGGCTGCCTGGGTGCGGTCAAACTGGGCCGCCTTGCGCCATACCGTCAGCATGACTTCCTGGGCCAGCTCCTCGGCCAGCCCGTCATCGGCATTCAGGCGCAAAAGGTAGGATTTCACGCGCGGCGCAAAAAAATTGAACAGCTTGCCAAACGCCGCGCGGTCCTGGCGGGCGGTGGCTTCCACAAGGGCGTCGAGCGTCTCTCGCCCGCCCGGGGCGTCAGTCCTGATCTTGTAGTCCGCCAAGGAGGATATCCGCTTTCGCGCCCCGGATTGCATCAAACAGGTCTGCACCTTAACGCGGTTTAAACCCGGACGCGCCTTGAAATCGCCGTTAGCGCACGCGACACATGTTCAAGCGCCGCACCCACCTGCCAGAAGGACATACGCCCTTATGCGCCTTGTCACCGCCTTCGCCGCTCTTTGCATCCTCGCCGTTACCGCGCCCGTGGGCGCGCAGGCGCCCGACTTTCAGGGCCAGCACAATGACTGGCGGGTCTTTACCCGCGGCAGCGGAGCGGAGCGGATATGCTATGCCGTCAGCCGGCCAACCGATTCCCGCCCCGGCGATGTTGATCATGGCGATGTGTATTTTTTCGTGTCGAGCTGGGCCAATGACGCGGCACGCGAGCAGCCGAGCTTCCTCGCCGGCTATGAATTGCGCGCTGACAATCCGCCGCGCGCCAGTGTCGGCTCTGACCGGGTCATGATGTATGTGGCCGAGCGTGAAGGCTTCGTCGAGGAACCGCGCGAGGAAGCGCGTCTGGTCAATGCCATGCGCCGCGGCGCCACCATGCGCCTTGAAGCCGTGTCCGCTCGCGGCACCAACACCGCTTACACCTTCTCGCTGTCAGGGGTGACTGCCGCCCTCAATCAGGCCAACGAGCTTTGCCGCTAAGGGCAGCTTACGATGCCTTGCCCTTTGCGGCGCGCGCATGGCGTTCCATGAAGGCTGTCATGCGCGGGGCGATCTCTTCACGGAAGCGGCGGCCGTTAAACACGCCGTAATGACCAACATCAGGCTGGATATAGTCTTCGCGCAGCGCCTCGGGCAGGCCGGTACACAGCGTATGGGCAGCCTGCGTCTGGCCGATGCCGGAAATGTCGTCATTCTCGCCCTCGACGGTGAGAAGCGCGATATCGGTAATGGCTGACGGGTCGACAAGCCGGCCCTTCACCTCGAACTTGCCTTGCGGCAGGGCGTGGGCCTGGAACACATCGGCGATGGTTTCCAGATAAAACTCCTCGGTCAGGTCCATCACCGAGAGATATTCGTCATAGAACTGGCGGTGCTTTTCGGTGCTGTCGCCGTCGCCTTTCACCAGATTGTTGAAATACGCATAGTGCGCATCGACATGGCGTTCATAGTTCATGTTGATGAAGCCGGTGAGCTGCAGGAAACCGGGATAGACGCGGCGCAGACCGCCGGGATACACGCTGGGGACGGTGTGGATCAGATTGTCGCGGAACCATTCAAACGGGCGTTCCTCGGCCAGCTTGTTGGGCACGGTGGGGCTTTTGCGCGCATCAATGGGCGAGCCCATGAAGGTCATCGTCGCGGGGCGGGCGGGATCCTTGTCTTCAGCCATCAGGGAGAGGGCTGCCAGAACCGGCGGGCCGGGCTGGCAGACGGCGGCCACGTGAACGCCGGGGCCCATCGCCGTGATCATCTCGCGAATATATTCGACATAATCGCCCAGCCCAAAGCGGCCTTCGAGGACGGGGACCATGCGCGCATCGGCCCAGTCGGTGATATAGACCTCATGGGTCGGCAGGAAGGCTTCGACCGTGCCGCGCAGCAAGGTGGCGTAATGGCCGGACATCGGCGCAACCAGCAAAAGCTTGGGATCCTCGATTGACGATGCCTTGACCTTGCGGGCGGCTGCGAGCGCTGAACGGTCGCGTGTGAAGTGGATGAGGTCGCCAAACGGCTTGCGCAGAACGGTCTCGATATTGATGCCTACCGGCAGGCCATTCACTTCGGTGGCGTCGATCGCCCATTCAGGCTTGCCGTAATAGCGCGTCAGGCTTTCAAACACGTCGGCTGCAGCGGCGGCGGTCCGCCCTGCCAGAGTGTCACTCATCGGGTTCAGCGGCGAGCGCAGAGAGTTGCGCGTCACATTGGCCGCTGTCCGCCAGGGCAGCATGGCCGCCCGGGTCATTTCCATGAAGGTGTAAAGCATCAAAAATCAGGCCTCCGGCCTTTTGAAAAAGTCAGTTCACGCTTCCCGGTCCGCGATCATGCGGCGTCTTCCTGTAAAAAGCGTTGCAGACGCTGGGCAATGCGCTCAGGCGGCGTGGCGTGGGGAAATACCTCCACAAACCGGCCTTGCTGGTCCATCAGATAGATCAGCGAGGAATGGTCGATCAGGTAATCGGCCATCGAGGCATCGGCCTCGGCGCGGGCATAGTAGACCCGGTAGGCGCTGGCCACACCGGCAATCTGCTCAGGAGAGCCTGTCAGCCCGACTAGACCTTCGGGGAAGACGGGTGTTTCAACATATTGTGCCAGCGCTTCGGGCGTGTCGCGTTCGGGGTCAAGACTGATCAGGAGCGGCTGGAACTGGGCGCGCTCGTTCTCGTCGAGCTGTTGGAGTGCCTGCGCCATAACCTGCAGCGACATCGGGCAGATATCGGGGCAGTAGGTGAAGCCGAAATAGATCAGCATGGGGCGGCCTTCGAAATCGGCCTGTGTGACGGTTTCGCCGGTATGGGCAACAAGCTCGAAATCGCCGCCGATGAGGGCCTGGCCGGATTCGCGCGCGGTTGGCGTGCCAGACGGTGCCTGACCGGTGGCATTTATCAGCGCGATCACAGCGATCACGACGCAGACAGCGCTGGCGATGACGGGTAAAAGCCAGGCTGGACGGTTCGACCAGTTCACGGACGCCCACTCCTCTAAATGCTTCCTATGCGATAGATAGGGCGCGAGACACCCTCCTGTCGAGGCAGTACGCTGCGTTGCAGCAAGAACATGGGAGCCGGCCCTTGGCCCTTTTTCACGCCGACGCCGACGAGCATAGCACTGATCCATCGTTGACACCGCGCTTTGGGCGGGTGCGTCTGCGCACGCTTATCGTGTTGAGATGGCTGGCAGTTACCGGCCAGACCCTGACCGTTCTGGGCGTCCATTTCGGGCTGGGCTTTGATCTGCCGCTGGCCCTTTGCCTTCTGGCGATTGCGGCCAGCGCGGCTCTCAACCTTGTGATCTCACTGACGCAGCCTGTGCAGCGCTTCGCGTCGGAGCGGGAGAGCTTTGCCCAGCTGGCGTATGATGTGTTCCAGGTGCTGGCACTAGTAAGCCTGACCGGGGGTACGGCCAATCCTTTCGCCTTTGTGGTTGCCGCGCCGGTACTGATCGGGGTCGCGGCGCTTCCCGTTCGCTGGTGGATGACGCTGGCCGCGCTGACCATTGCCGGGTCACTGGCCATGAGTGTCTGGCATTTGCCGCTGCCATGGCATGAATCGGCCGGGCTGCTGGAACTGCCTGCGCTCTACCGGACGGGGCTGTGGCTGGCGCTAGTCATCACCATTGCCTTCACCGCGTTTTATGCCTGGCGGGTGGGTAGCGAAGCGCGTCGCATGGGCGCGGCGCTGGCGGCCACGCAAAGCGTTCTGGCGCGCGAGCAGCGCCTGTCGGCGCTGGGGGCCCTGTCGGCTGCGGCCGCGCACGAGCTGGGCACGCCGCTGGCAACCATTCAGCTGACCGCCAAGGAAATGGCCCGGGCGCTTAAGGATCCGGAGCTGCGCGAAGATGCCGCCCTTCTGGTTTCGCAGGCCGAGCGCTGCCGTGATATTCTCAAACGCCTGTCACAGGCTCCCAGCGATTCTGACCAGATGCATGACAGGATCGCGCTTGGCGATCTCCTGGAAGAGGCCGCAGCACCGCTCAACGGGCTCGGCGCGCCGGTCATCATCTCACTGCCGCCGGGCGAGGATATGCCCCGGCTGCGCCGGCGGCCGGAGCTTATCTATGCGCTTGGCAATTTCGTCGAGAACGCCGTCGATTTTGGCCGCGCGGAGGTCAGCCTGTCGGCCAGCTGGTCGCCAACGGAATTCACCATCACGCTCGCCGATGACGGGCCGGGTTTTCCGGCCGACATTCTCTCCAAGCTGGGTGAGCCCTACATCTCCACACGGCGCAACCAAGCGGGTCCGGGCGGGTTGGGGCTGGGCGTCTTTATCGCCACCACGCTTATCGAGCGGCTGGGCGGAACGGTGCGGTTTGAGAACCGGCCGGGACGCTCCGGCGCACTGGTGGAAATGAGGCTGCCGCGGGCCAGACTGGAGCTGGAGGCCTGACGCGCGCCTGCACGAAGGCTTTCCCTTCGGCGCGCCCTCGCCTAGATCAGTGTCACATGTATTGCTATGGGTGACGCTGAAAGGACCGGCCCTGACCATGACAGAGACACTCGACCTGCCAGCCGACCGGACGCTTCTCATCCTTGATGATGATGCGCCCTTCCGCAATCGCCTTGACCGGGCGATGTCACAGCGCGGTTTCGAGGTCACCTCTGTTGCAAGCGTTGCCGAGGCGCTGGAGCTGGCGCGGACCAGCCCTCCGGCCTTTGCTGTCGTGGATCTGCGCCTGGAAGATGGTGACGGGCTGGATGTGGTGCGCGCCCTGCACCGGCAGCGCCCTGACTGCCGCGCCGTGATGCTGACCGGATACGGCAATATTGCCACCGCCGTGGCGGCGGTAAAATCGGGCGCCGTCGACTACCTTTCCAAACCCGCTGACGCCGATGATGTCGTCAAGGCGTTGCTGGCCCCGCCGGGGATCAAGCCTGAGCCGCCGGAAAACCCGATGAGCGCCGACCGGGTGCGCTGGGAGCATATCCAGCGCGTATTCGAGCTGTGCAATCACAATGTGTCGGAAACCGCGCGGCGGCTGAACATGCACCGGCGCACCTTGCAGCGCATTCTCGCCAAGCGCGCCCCGCGCTAGGGCAAGCGGTCCAGCCGCATCGCGCGTTCGGCTGCGGTGCGGGCAAAGCGCAAGGTGATCGATTTGCGCCGTGCGGGGGCGAGGCGGTTGACCGGGCTTTCGCGCACTATCGCTCCGCCGAACGCGTCCGCGATGATGAGGCCGGTATGCTCTGGCAGAAGCGTGCGCGGAAACCGTTCCGACACGGCAAAGAAATAGCGGTCGCACCAGTCGAAATATTCGGGCCATTTGCCGTCTGCGCGAAAGTCGGCGACGCCCGACTTGACCTCTACAATCACCAGCTCGCCCTTTGGACCCAGCGCCATCAGGTCGGCGCGCCGGCCGCAGGGCAGCGAAAATTCCGGTATCGCGGCCAGGCCAAAGCTTGCCAGCACGCGCGCCGCGCCACGCATCAGGCCTTGCGCATCGTCAATGGCCGGGTTGGTCAGGGAGGCGAAGGGGAAGGGTTCGGCAGACATGAGCGGCATTCTGTTCGAACTTTGTTCCGTTTGCAAGTCTCGCACAAGCCGGGTCTAGGCTGGCGCCGTGCGGCGCGCTAGGAAGAGGCATGACCGAAGTCCTTCGCGATATGCTCGCCCCTTCAGACGCTGACTTTCTCGATATGGCGGAGGCGGCTTTCGCGTCCCTGCCGGAAGGCTTTCGCGCGTTATGCGGTAATGTGGTGATCCAGATTGCCGATTTTGCCGATGCGCAGACGCTCGCGGCGCTGGAAATCGAGCATCCTTACGAGCTGACGGGCCTCTATCACGGCGTCGATCTGACGGAGAAGTCGGTGATGGATCCCGGTGCCATGCCCGACCATGTCTTCCTCTATCGCCTGCCGATCCTGCTGGAATGGTGCGAGCGTGGAGATGTGACGCTGGGAGAGCTCATCGCCCATGTCCTTGTCCACGAGATCGGCCATCATTTCGGCCTGTCCGATGATGACATGCACGCGATTGAGGACAGTGTGGACTAGCGCTTTTCTGAACATCACCCGATTGTTCAGAGCTTCAGGGCAGAGTGTAGAGACCGGCCGGTTTCATAAACGCTCACCGCCGTTCAGGCTTGCTGGAAACCTGTTTCCGGGTCCCCGATCAAGCCGGGGACCCCGGACAGAGGGTCTTTAGACCTCAAATCCTCCCTGCCCATTCCGGCACTATTCGCGTCGCCGGCCCGTAATGGCGCTCGTCAAACAGTGTGCTGACCTCGCCTGGTTCCAGTGACAACTCCACCGTCCACGCGCCTGCCGCTTTTGCCTCGGCAACAAATCCGGCAGCGGGATAGACCGTGCCCGACGTGCCGATGGCCACGAAGAGATCGCAGGCGGCAAGGGCCTCATAGATCGTATCTAGACCCAGCGGCATTTCACCGAACCAGACCACGTGTGGGCGCAGCCCGCCGGGCTGGCCACAGTCCGGACACGGCGTATCGGGTGTAATGGCGTGCTCATGCTCGAACAGATGGCCGCAAGGGTTGCAGCGGCTCTTGAGCAGCTCGCCATGCATGTGCAGCACTTCGCGCGAGCCGCCGCGCGCATGCAGATCATCGATATTCTGGGTGACAAGCAGAAAATCTCCGCGCTCTTCGGCCTGCCAGAGCAATTCCAGCGCCGCCAGGGCGCGGTGCGCGTCATTGGGCTGCGCGGCGACCAGATTCTCCCGGCGGGCATTGTAAAAGGCGTGAACGCTGTGCGGATCGGCGGCGAAGGCTTCGGGCGTTGCCAGCTTCTGCCAGTCGAACGTTTCCCAGAGTCCACCCTTGTCGCGGAATGTGCCGAGCCCGGATTCGGCGCTGATGCCAGCCCCGGTCAGCATAACGATATTGCCGGGCGCCCGCGCGCTCATCCAGCGTTGCGGGTCAGCGTGTAGACCGCAAGTGGAGCGGCTCGCGAACTGCTATCCTCGCCAGCCAGCGTGAACCCGCATTTTTCCAATACCCGGCGCGAGGCGGTGCCGGACAGGGGTGTGCGGGCCCGGATCGCGTGAACAGCGGGCTGCGCCAGCGCCCAGTCGCAAAGAGCCTGGACCGCTTCGGTCGCCAGACCTTGCTCGCGAAAGCTTGGCAACATGGAATAGCCAATTTCGACACTGCCGTTCTCATCGGGCGGCCCATAGAAGCCACCATTGCCCACGAGGCGTCCGGGTGCATCATCGGCCCAGCGCATGATGAACACCCAGGCATGCCAGCCGGCCTCGTTGGGTTGAGCAGCCAGCCGGTCGCGCGTTTGCGCCAGGGATTCAGTATTGTTCAGCTCCGGCGGCCAGGTGGCTTCTGCCTGAACGTTCAGAATACGGAAAAACCCTTTTCGGTCGTCCAGCTGCAAGCCGGCCAGATGTGCATCCAGAGCCACCAGGCGCAGGCGCGGTGTCGATTTCATCGGGCCTGCTGAAATGGTCTCGTGCGCTGGCATGGTGCCGCCTGTCGGGAGATTGGCGAGGAGTTTCGAGACTACATCTGCATTGTCCAGCCTTCCACCCCCATTGCCGCCTGACGGATGGCTTCTGACAGGGTGGGGTGGGCGTGGCTGGTGCGGGCAATGTCTTCAGACGCCGCGCGGAATTCCATGGCCAGTGCGATTTCGCCGATCATCTCGCCGGCATGGGGCCCCATGATATGGCCGCCGAGGATTTCATCGGTTTTCGCGTCAGCCAGGATTTTCACAAATCCGTCCGTATCGTGATTGGTGCGCGCCCGGCTATTGGCCATAAAGGGGAATTTGCCGGCTTTGTAGCTGCGGCCGATCTCCTTTAGCTGCTCCTCGGTATAGCCGACACTGGCGATCTCGGGGCGCGTATAGACGACGCTCGGTGTCGCCAGATAGTTCACGTGACCTGCCTTGCCCGCGATCAGCTCGGCACAGGCCGTGCCGTCATCCTCGGCCTTGTGCGCCAGCATCGGACCGTGCGTGGTATCGCCGACAACCCAGACGCCTTCGGCAGACGTCTTGAAGTGCGTGTTCGCGATAAAGCCGCGCTTGTCGGCTTCGATGCCGACCGTTTCCAGACCCAGACCGTCCGTGTAGGGACGCCGGCCAATGCAGACGATCACCACATCGGCATCAAGCGTCTCCTCGTCACCGCCGGAGGCGGCCTCGGTCTTTACCTTCAGGCCATTGTCTGTCTTCTCGACACCGGCAACCTTGCGGCCGAGCTTGAAGATCATGCCCTGTTTTTCAAACAGGCGTTTGGCCTGTTTGGAAATCTCGCCATCCATGGTGGGCAGGACGCGGTCGAGATACTCCACCACGGTCACTTCAGATCCCAGGCGGCGCCAGACCGAGCCCAGCTCCAGCCCGATCACGCCCGCGCCGATCAGCAACAGCTTGCCCGGAACGCTCTCCAGCTCCAGCGCGCCGGTGGATGAAACGATCTGCTTTTCGTCAATCTCGACGCCCGGCAGTGGTGTGACCTCGGAGCCGGTGGCGATGACGATGTTTTTCGTCTCCAGCGTCGTCTCCGAGCCATCATCAAGCGTGACGACGACCTTGCCCTTGCCGGCGATACGCCCCTTGCCGTGGAAATGCTCGACCTTGTTCTTCTTCATCAGGCCGTCGACGCCCTTGGTCAGGCCTTCGACCGCATCGGCCTTCTGGCCCATCATCTTTTCAAGATTGAGCGTGATCTTGCCGGTGCCGATGCCAAGACCGGCAAATTCGGTATTGGCCATCTCGTAGAGTTCAGAGGCGTGCAACAGGGCCTTGGAGGGAATGCAGCCGACATTCAGGCAGGTGCCGCCCAGCGTCTTGCGCATCTCGATAATGGCGGTCTTCAGACCCAGCTGTCCGGCGCGGATGGCGCAGTTATAGCCGCCCGGCCCGCCGCCAATGATTACAACGTCATACATGTCAGCCATGAGATGTCCTCCGGCCCGGCATGTCGGAATGGGGAGGGGGTCCGGGCCTGTCCTTGCGCAAACTAGCCAAGCGGGGCACCGCGTCAATCTTCTGTGGCGTCAATCCGGCCTTGCGCAGATGGCGCAGCTGCCCGTCCTGTTTCAGGACTTGATCCGCGTGCCGGTCTGGCTTTTGATCCGGCCTTGCAGGGGGCCGTCACAGGCAAAGGGACAAAGAGCTTGGAAACGTTTCTGGTATCGCTGGTATCGGGATTGCTGGCGGCAATCGTGTTTGAGCTGCTTCACCATCCAGAGGATCGTAAACGCACGGCCGGAGCCCGGCTCTCAGGACGCCTCTTTGTCTCCGATCACAACCGCCCGCGTCATCGCGCCGCCTTGCTGACCATGGCCGGCATACGTTGGTCGCTGGTCGCGCTCGGGGCGGGGCTGGCGGGCCTTTACGGCCTCAACCTGATGGTTTTGCTGGGCGCCAATGGCGCAGAACTGCCTGCCAGCGCGATGACGGGGCTGGCCGTGATTACCGCGCTCTTCATCGCCAATGCCACCCGCTCGCAAGGCCATATCCTGCGCGGTATCGCCGCCGCCATTATCGGGCTGGGCCTTGCCGCCATCATTATCCGGCTAACGGGCGATGCCATGGTGACAGCCCTGATGGTTACAGGGCTGTCCGTTGCCTTGATCTGGCGGGCTCTAGGGCTGGCCCCGCCGCTGCGCTAGATATCCAGCAGCAGGCGTTCGGGCTTCTCCAGGCTCTCTTTCACGCGCACCAGGAAGGTGACCGCGTCCTTGCCGTCAACGATGCGGTGATCATAGGAGAGCGCCAGATACATCATCGGACGGATCACGACCTGGCCGTTAATGGCGACAGGGCGTTCCTGGATCTTGTGCATGCCCAGAATGCCCGATTGCGGTGCGTTCAGGATGGGCGAGCTCATCAGCGAGCCATAGACCCCGCCGTTGGAAATGGTGAAAGTCGCGCCCTGCATCTCGTCCAGGCCGAGCTGGCCGTCACGGGCGCGCTTGCCGAGATCCATGATACCTTTCTCGATGCCCGCGAGTGATTTCTGGTCACAATCGCGCACCACCGGCACGACGAGGCCTCTGTCGGTGCCGACCGCCACGCCGATATCGTAGTAATTCTTGTAGACGATGTCGGTGCCATCGATCTCGGCATTGACCGCCGGTATGTCTTGCAGCGCGGCCACACAGGCTTTCACGAAAAAGCTCATGAAGCCGAGCTTGACGCCGTGCTTGGCCGTGAAATCGTCCTGTATCTCCTTGCGCAGCGCCATGATCGCGCTCATGTCGGCCTCGTTATACGTGGTCAGCATGGCAGCCGCGTTCTGCGCTTCCTTCAGGCGGCGCGCGATGGTCTGGCGCAGCCGGGTCATCTTCACGCGCTCTTCGCGCTCGCCGGTCTCGCGCGGCGCAGATTGCTGCGTCACGGCGGCCGGTTCGGGTGCGCGCGCACCCTGCTCGACGGCTTTCAGCGCATCACCCTTGGTCACGCGGCCATCGCGGCCCGTGCCTTCGATGTTCGACAGATCGACCGCGTTTTCCAATGCCACGCGCTGGGCGGACGGCATGGCCTTGACCTCGTCTGATGACTTGCTTTCGGCTTTGGGCGCGTCGCTCTTGCTTTCAGACTTGGCCGAGCCGCCGGACGCGCCTTCGCGGATTTTCGCGACCACCTGGCCGGGCTCCACGCTATCGCCTTCCTTGACGAGGGCGTCTTCCAGCACACCTGCCACGGGCGAGGGCACTTCGACGGCGACCTTGTCTGTCTCGATCTCCATGAGCGGCTGGTCGACGCTGACGCTATCGCCGACTTTCACCAGCCAGTTGCCGACCGTGCCTTCAGAGACGCTTTCGCCCATGACCGGCACTTTCGCCTCGGTCAGTGCGCCGTCCTGCGCGCCATTCTTCTGGCCGGCATCACCCTTGTTCGCGTCCTTCTTGTCAGCCGGCGCAGTGTCCTTGTCTTCCGCCTTCGAGTCCGGTTTTGGCGCCTCAGCCTTCTTGTCGGCCTTTTTGGACTCCGAAGACTTGGCGCCCGACGCTCCCGCCTCGAACTCGGCCAGCTCTGCGCCGATCTCTACAGTGTCGCCTTCCTGGGCGCGGATGGCGGTGATGACGCCATCTTCCTCGGCGCGCACCTCCACCGAGACCTTGTCAGTTTCCAGCTCGACGAGGATGTCATCCTTTTTCACGGACTGGCCTTCGGAAACCAGCCAAGAGCCGACGGTGGCTTCTGAAACGGATTCGCCAAGGGTGGGGACGGTGATTGCGCTCATGATACTGTCATCCGGGTCGGGTGTGAGAGGGGTCAGTCTTCTGCGAGGGCTTCGTCAACGAGGGCCTGTTGCTGGGCCTGGTGGCGCGAAAGCAGTCCGGTAGCGGTCGAGGCGGAAGCAGCACGCCCCACATAGCGCGGGCGTTTGGACTTGCCACCCACCTTCTCAAGGCAGAACTCCAGATAGGGTTCGACGAAAGTCCAGCCGCCCATATTCTTCGGTTCTTCCTGACACCAGACAATGTCGGCATCGGGGAAACGTTTCAGCTCGTCGATGATGGACTTGGCCGGGAAGGGATAGAATTGCTCGACGCGCAGCAGGTAAACGTCATTCAGCCCCTTGTTCTCGCGCGCTTCAAGCAGGTCGTAATAGACCTTGCCCGAACACAGCACGACGCGGCGTATATCCTTGTCGGCGGCTACAGGCTCGGCGCGCGCTGGCGCCAGATCCTCGCGGTCCTTGCGCACGCTTGTGTCGCCATCATCCCACAGGACACGGTGGAAAGAGGAGTTGGGGCCAAACTCGGACAGGTCGGACACGCAGCGCTTGTGACGCAGCAATGATTTGGGCGTCATGATCACCAGCGGCTTGCGGAAGCCGCGATGGATCTGCCGGCGCAGAATATGGAAATAGTTGGCCGGCGTGGAACAGTTGGCCACTTGCATATTGTCTTCGGCGCATTGCTGCAGGAAGCGCTCGAGGCGGGCCGAAGAGTGCTCCGGCCCCTGACCCTCATAACCATGCGGCAATAGCAGGACCAGGCCCGACATGCGCAGCCATTTGCGCTCAGAGGACGAGATGAACTGGTCGATGATGACCTGCGCGCCATTGGTGAAGTCACCAAACTGGGCTTCCCACATTACCAGCGTGTTGGGGGCCGACAGCGAGTAGCCGTACTCGAAGCCCAGAACGGCTTCTTCCGACAACATGGAATCGATCACCTCATAGCGCGCCTGATCCTCGCTCAGATGGTTGAGGAAGGTGTAGCGCTCCTGGTTTTCCTGATCGATGAGGTGGGAATGGCGCTGGGAGAAGGTGCCCCGGCCGCAATCCTGTCCGGACAGGCGCACCGGGAAGCCTTCGATGAGAAGCGTGCCGAAGGCCAGATGCTCAGCCGTGGCCCAGTCGAGCCCCTCGCCCTTTTCAATAGCCTCCCTGCGGCCGGCGATAACGCGTTTGAGCGTCTTGTGGATGTTGTAATCGTCAGGAATGCGGGTCATCGCCTGCCCGACGGCCTTCAAGGTATCGATATCGACCGCGGTCTGGCCGCGCCGGTCATCTTCGTCTGGCAGGCCGAGGCCTGACCAGACACCGTCCAGCCAGTCGGCCTTGTTGGCCTTGTAGGATTTTCCGAGTTCAAACTCGTCATCGAGGAAGGCTTCGGCCTCCTCCAGCCAGCCTTCGACCTCTTCGTTGGTGACAATGCCCTCGTCGGCGAGACGGCGCGTATAAAGCTCGCGCGTTGTCGGATGGCCGCTGATCGCCTTGTACATGATCGGCTGGGTGAAGGAAGGATCGTCACCCTCGTTGTGGCCGAAGCGGCGGTAGCAGAACATGTCGATAACGACGTCCTTGCCGAACTTCTGGCGGTATTCGGTGGCGACCTTGGCGGCAAACACGACCGCTTCGGGATCGTCCCCGTTCACGTGGAAGATCGGCGCCTGCACCATCAGCGCCACGTCTGACGGGTAAGGCGAGGACCGGCTGTCGCGCGGATCGGTGGTAAAGCCGATCTGGTTGTTGACGATGAAATGGATGGCCCCGCCCGTGCGGTGGCCGCGCAGGCCCGACAGGCCCAGGCATTCCGCGACAATGCCCTGACCTGCGAACGCGGCATCCCCGTGCAGCAGCAGAGGCAGAACCTTGTGGCTTGACGGCTCTCCCGTCTGCACCTGGTATTTGCTCATCTTGGCGCGCGCCTTGCCGAGCACGACCGGATCAACAGCTTCGAGGTGAGAGGGGTTGGCGGTCAGCGACAGATGCACGCTATTGCCATCGAATTCGCGCGTTGATGACGAGCCCAGATGGTATTTCACGTCACCGGAAGAGAACTCGTCCTCACCGATGGTCGAGCCGCCCTGGAATTCATGGAAAATCACATGATAGGGCTTGCCCATCACGGCGGCGAGCACGTTCAGGCGTCCGCGGTGCGGCATGCCGACAATGATGTCGCTCATGCCCATGGCCCCGCCGCGCTTGATGATCTGCTCCAGCGCCGGGATCATCGCTTCACCGCCATCAATGCCGAACCGCTTGGTGCCGGGATAGCGCTTGTGCAGGAACCGTTCGAACGCTTCTGTCTCGACCAGCTTGCGCAGGATGGCCTGCTTGCCGTTGGCCGAGAAGGCGATTTCCTTGTCCGGCCCTTCGATGCGCTCTTGCAGCCATGCCTTCTCCTCCGGGTTGGAGATGTGCATGAACTCGATGCCGAAGGTTGAGCAATAGGTGCGTTTGAGGATTTCGATAATTTCGCGGACGGTCGCGGTCTCAAGGCCCAGATAGCCATTGATGAAGATTTCGCGGTCCAGATCGGCTTCGGCAAAGCCGTAGCTCGACGGATCAAGCTCGGGTTGGGGCTCGCGCTCGCCAATGCGCAGCGGATCGAGATCAGCGGCCAGATGCCCGCGCATCCGGTAGGCGCGGATCAGCATGATGGCCGAAATGCTGTCCTTGACGGCAGAATGGACGTCTTCAGGTGACGCTCCCTCGCCCATCCGGGCCGCGACCTTTTCGGGCAGGGCGGGGACAACGCTCTCGATATCGCCGAGCGCGGCAACCATCTCGCCATTGGCCGGACGCGGCCAGCCTTCACGTTTCCAGCCCGGCCCCTTGGCGGCGCTCGTCGAGGTGGCCGCCTCGTCGCCGACGGCAGCGAAGAATTTGCGCCAGGAGGCCGGCACCGATGCCGGATTCTGCGCGTAGCGCGCGGCCATGTCTTCAAGATAGACGGCGTTGGTGCCGAACAGGAAGGATGTGTCGAGGAAGGTCTGGTTGCGGGGGGAGCGTGCGTCGGTCATCGGGGCCCTTCAGGGCAGATTGTCGTGAGCGCCGGGATGGCGCCAGGTTGAATATTCGACACTTATGCCTCTCCGGCGCAAAAGAGAAGCCTTAATGGGCGTAAATCACCCCTTCCAGCGGCATCGCGCACGAACGGGCGTGCTATTCGCCGGGTGCGCCCATGCGCCATGCTCCCGACCATGATGTGGCGCACGGGCCAGAAGTGTTCACAAAGCATTATGCAGAAGTGAAATTTAACCAGAAATTCATCGCGTTGTTGAGCTGACAAGCCGGTTCTGTTTGCTTGATGTGCGGCGGAAAGTTTTCAGCAGCCTGCCGGCAGTGCAAGCCATGTCCGTCCTCTCCTCTCTGGCGAAGTATCGCCACTCGCTCAAAAGTGCCACCCATCTGGAGACTACCCAGCTCCAGCTGATCAATCTCGATATGCTCAAAAGCCGCTATCAGGAGCGCTGGCCGAAGGTGCGCTCGCGCATCTTTGACACGTGTGAGCAGTTCATCCAGAAGCGCATGGGCCCGGACGACGCCGTGCTGCGGGCGAAGAATGGTTTCGTCATCCTTCCGGGTCCGTCACGCGCCGAGCCCGCCGCGGAATTTACCGCGCGCATCGAGCTTGAGCTGAAAGCCTTTTTCCTGGGCACCGATTACCTCAAGGAGTTGGGACTTGAGGCCGAAACCGTCAATCTCGCCGTGGCCGAACTTTTTGGCGCGTTTCAGTCGAAGCCGCTGGACGAGGCCGCTTCGGCGCATGAAAGGGGCCCTGCCAGCACAGACGCGGAACCGGCGCCGCCCCCTCTCACCTATTCGCCCTTTACGCTCTCGTTTGAGCCGTTCTGGGCCACCGCCAGTGGCTATGTCGCCCTGCACGGTGCGCGGCCTTTTGGCCGGATGGATGGAAATGGCCCGGTAGTGCGCGATCATATGCTGTGCCCGGCGGACGGCGGCAGCGCCTTGCGCATGGAGTTTGACCGCGAAGTGGTGACGCGCGCAGCCCGCCACTGGAACGCGGTTGCGGCCCGTCAGCCTGCCGGCGCCCTGGCTGTTCCTGTACACTTTGAGACCCTGGCTGCGACCAAATACCGTCTTCCGTACATTGCCTGTCTGAATGAGGCAGACGAGCGCACGCGCGCCGGCTTGATCCTGCATATACTCGGCCTGCCTATGGATGCGCCTGCCGGCCTCATCACAGAGGTTTGCCATGTGGCCGGCCTGCTGACGCGGCGGATCATGGTGCGCATTGATCCTCGTACGGTACGCCTTGATCGCTTTGACAATGCAAGGGTGAGTATTTTTTCCATTACACTGCCATCTGTCGCTGCCTTGCAATGCAAGAACGGACTGGTGGCCAGATTGTCCGAACGGCTCACTCTGTCCAGCCAGATGTTGGCCATTGAAGGGTGCGATAGGCCCGGCCAGCTCGCAGCCAGCCTGGCAGTCCGGCCCGATTATGTGAGCGGCCTTGCTGTAGGACACGATGTTGCAGAACTTCCGCCGCCTTACCCGCTGAACCCAATCGCAAGAGCATCCTGACTATTGCCTGAAAGGCTGACCTCATGACACGTACGCTGACACTCGGCCGTAGCCGCGCAGGTTTGCAGGGCGAGCCGCTAGCGCGTCTCGTATATCTGTCAGTATGCGCGGTGCCGCGCGGGAAGGGGCATTTCCGGGCAGAGATAGCCGACATCATCTCTGCATGTGAACGCAACAACACCCCCGCTGGTATCACCGGTATCCTCATTCACGACAGGGGGCGGTTCATTCAGCTTCTGGAGGGCCCAGAGGAAGCGATAAACCGCCTGTTCGAGCGGATCCGAAGCGACACAAGACACACGCGGGTCGCTCTGCTGCTGCACGAACCGTGCAGCCGCCGCGTCACCCCGGATTGGTCAATGGTCTTCGTCAATGCCGGAGACGCCTCGTTGCGGGACGATGAGGAGTGTCACTGGCAGGGCCTTGACCGTGAAACACTCCTCGCGCGCGTGGAGCAGGCGCGCGAGGAGCTGTCGGTAATCCGCTTGCCGCTTGCCGGGGAGCAGGCGATGGCTAGTTCTTGAGGAGCTCTGCCAGCGTCTTACCGAGGCGGGCCGGGCTGTCGGAGACGGTAATGCCAGCGGCTTTCATCGCTTCGATCTTGCTGTCGGCATCGCCCTTGCCGCCCGCAACAATCGCGCCGGCATGGCCCATTGTGCGGCCCTTGGGCGCCGTGCGCCCGGCGATAAAGCCGACGGTGGGCTTCCGGCGGCCTTTCTTCGCCTCATCGCGCAGGAACTGGGCGGCTTCTTCCTCGGCCGATCCGCCGATCTCGCCGATCATGATGATTGATTTGGTGTCGTCGTCAGCGAGGAACATTTCCAGTATGTCGATAAACTCGGTGCCTTTGACAGGATCGCCGCCAATACCGACCGCCGTGGTCTGGCCAAGGCCTTCAGCCGTGGTCTGGAATACCGCCTCATAGGTCAGCGTGCCCGACCGCGACACCACGCCCACAGACCCTTTCTTGAAGATATTGCCCGGCATGATGCCGATCTTGCATTCTTCAGGGGTCAGCACGCCCGGGCAGTTCGGCCCCAGCAGGCGGGAGCTGGACTTCTCAAGGCGGGCTTTCACCTTGACCATGTCCATGACCGGAATGCCTTCGGTGATGCAGACAATCAGCTCAATGCCCGCATCAATCGCCTCGATGATGGCCGCGCCTGCGCCTGCGGGCGGCACGTAGACCACGCTTGCGGTTGCGCCGGTGCGTTCCTTGCCTTCGGCCACGGTGGAAAAGATCGGCAGCGAGGCCGCGCCGTCCATGCCGCTGGTCCAGCTCTCTCCGCCCTTCTTGGGGTGGATGCCGCCGACCATTCTGGTGCCGAAATAGGCAAGAGCCTGCTCGGTGTGGAAGGTGCCGGTCTTGCCGGTGAGGCCCTGGACGAGGATTTTGGTGTCTTTGTTGACGAGGATGGACATGGTTCCTAGCCCTTCTTCACGGCAGCGACGATTTTCTGCGCGGCGTCGTCGAGATCGTCAGCCGACGTAATGTCCAGCCCGCTCTCATTGAGGATTTTCTTGCCCTGATCGACATTGGTGCCTTCCAGGCGCACGACCAGCGGCACTTTCAGGCCCACTTCCTTCACCGCGGCGACAACGCCTTCGGCGATAACATCGCAGCGCATGATGCCGCCAAAGATGTTGACCAATATGCCTTTGACGTTCTTGTCGGCGGTGATGATCTTGAAGGCGTGGGTGACTTTTTCCTTGGATGCGCCGCCGCCCACATCGAGGAAGTTGGCCGGTTCTGCGCCATAGAGCTTGATGATGTCCATCGTCGCCATGGCGAGCCCTGCGCCATTGACCATGCAGCCGATATTGCCGTCGAGCGCGATATAGGCGAGGTCGTATTTGGACGCCTCGATTTCCTTTTCATCCTCTTCGGTGAGATCGCGCAGGGCGCGGATATCATCGTGACGGAAGAGGGCATTGCCGTCGAACGACACCTTGGCGTCGAGAACCCGCAAATGACCGTCCTTCATCACGATCAGCGGATTGACCTCCAGAAGGCTCATATCCTTCTCGGTGAAGGCCCGGTAAAGGATCGGCGCCAGTGACAGCATGTCCTCGCGCGCAGGCCCTTTGAGCTCGAGCGCATCGGCAATCCTGCCTGCATCGCTGGAGGTAACGCCCGTTTGCGGGTCGATATTGATGGTGAGGATTTTTTCCGGAGTCTCTTCGGCCACCGCCTCGATATCCATGCCGCCTTCGGTCGAGACGACAAAGGCGACGCGGCCCGTTTCGCGGTTGACCAGCAAGGACAGGTAAAGCTCGGTCTCGATATCGGCGCCGTCCTCGATATAGAGACGGTTGACCTGTTTGCCGGCCGGGCCGGTCTGGTGCGTGACGAGCGTATTGCCCAGCATGTCTTTCGCGTGCGCGATCACCTCGTCACGGCTGAAGGCCAGGCGCACGCCGCCCTTGGCGTCCGGGCCCAGCTCCTTGAACTTGCCTTTGCCCCGGCCACCGGCATGGATCTGCGATTTCACCACCCAGAGCGGGCCTGGCAGTTTGTCGGCAGCAGCGCCCGCCTCATCGGCGGAAAAAATGGCAACTCCGTCCGCGACGGGGGCGCCAAACGCTTTCAGCACGGCTTTGGCCTGATGCTCGTGGATGTTCATGGGGCAGCACTCACCTTGTTACCGGGCAGGGACAATCCGGCGGAGCGGATTGCTACAGGAGAAGAGTCGCGTCGGCTTATACCATCGCCCTGCCGCAGCGCAACGCGCGTGCCTGCAAGCGGTCAGGAGCGGCGCCGGGTGAGGCGCAAACCGGCTGTGATGAACGCCCAGCCCAATCCTGCGCAAAAGCCGGTGACGAGAATGAAGGGGGCTGCCGGGTCCGGTCCGCCGCTGGTATCGGAGGCCAGAGCCAGAAAGCCGAGCTGGCCAATAAGGACAGGCATACCCGTGCCGACCAGCAGCCAGCCTATCCATGTCAGTAGGGACAGCCGCCCCAGCTGCGAACGCAAAAGGAATGACGCCGCCGCCCCGATCACTGCGCCGAGCACTATGGCGAACAGCATTTACGCGTCTCCTTGGCTGCGCGGTGCAGTTTCGGCCTCTGGCGCCTCGATCTCGGCCAGCTCGGCGGATGTCGCCATCAGATTGACGAAGGGCTCGCGTTCGCTGGCTCTGACCGGCGCGCGTATACGCGCACGCCAGAGTGCCCCGGCGCACAGGATCAGATTGCCGATCGCGCCGACCAGAAAGAGGCCCCGGCTGCCCAGCACGCTTTCATACGCAATACCGGCCAGAACCGGCCCGATCATCGATCCGGCTGCCCACAGCATCAGCACGCCTGATGCGATGGCGGGAAGCTCCTCCACCGTGGAGCGGTCGGCGGCGTGGGCAACAGCAACGCCGTAATAGCTCAGACTGACCGCGCCCCAAGCCCCGGCGAGCGCCGCGCCATAGACCAGTCCGGGATTGATGAAGATGGCGAGTATCAGGGCGAAAACCGTGCCCAGAGCGGCAGCCCCGGCGATGATCCAGCGGCGGTCAAGCCTGTCTGAAAGGCGGCCCACAGGCCATTGGACGATCATGGACGCGCCGTAAATGACAGCCATCACAATCGCTGCGCCACCGGCCACCGCGCCCGGTTCCAGCGAGTCTGCCCAGATCGGGATGAAGGCGAGCAGGCCGGTATTGACCACTCCGGCGATGAAGGCGGCCAGCGCCGCCGCCGGGGCTATCCGGAACAGGAGCCAGGGCGGCGCGCGTTCGCCCTCGGGGATGGCCGGCTGGGCGCGGCGGGTGACAGTGACGGGCACCAGCGCCAGCGCCAGAAAAATACCGGCGACGATGAAGCTCTGCGTCAGCTCCAGCCCCGGCAACGCAATCAGGAACGGTCCGAAAATCAGCCCGGCACGCCCGACGATCTGATAGGCGGAAATTACCGCGCCGCGGCGCTGGGACGGGGTGGCGTCAGCGATCCAGCTCTCGGCGACGGCAAACAGGCCTGCGGTGCACACGCCAAATCCGAACCGCGCCAGAAGCCACCACCACATCTGCGAATCCAGGGCCAGCATGAGGGTGAGTGCGGCAGACAGTCCGGCAAAGGCGGCATAGGCGCGGATATGACCGATGGCGCGGATCGCGGACGGCGCAAACCAGGCGCCCAGCATGAACCCGGCTCCATAGGAGGCTGCGACGAAACCGATCAGGGTCCCGCTCCAGCCCTGCGCCAGCATGGCCAGCGGCATGGATACGCCCAGAACGCCGACCGACGCCTGCAGAAGAAAAGCTCCGCCCAGCACCGTGGCGATATTTCGGTAAATAACCATGGGGCGGGCCGGTCCCGGTTGCAGGAAAGGGGGAGAAGGCGGGCGTCAGAACATCACGCCGGGAAGGCCGGTTCAAGGCTGCAGATACACGCGCGCTGACCGCGCGTGCAAAGCCGGGGGTGCTCAGCCCATCCGGGCAAGGCGCGCTGCGCCCCAGTCCAGCGATAGCGGCCCGGCTCCGCGCAAGGCCAGATAAAGCCCCAGCGCACCGGCGATCAGGGCAAAGCTCCAGCCTTCGGGCACGATGGCCATGACGAAGAATACCGCGCCCAGCAGAATGGCCAGCCCGGCCAGCCGGGTGAGCAATCCGGCCAGCAGCGTGACCGGCAGAAGCGTGCCCCACAGGACAAGCTGGAAGGCAACGCTGTGCGCATCGGCGAGCCCCGGCAGCCAGACGGATGCAGCCATGACCAGGCCGGGATCGGGCTGGAACCAGCTTTGCCAGTTGCTCCAGTCGGTTACGGTGAGGGCGTTGGACCGCGCCCAGCTCCACAGCGCGGCGGCAAGACCAAAGCGCACGGCAAGGCCCACTATTGCATCAATCGGGGTGCTGCCATGGCGGCGCGGCGGCGGGCAGGGCGGACACCAGGAATCCATCGGATGCGCGCCGGGACCGGCCGCTTCGCCGCCGGCATCGGCATATAGCCGCACAAATCGCGTGGTGCGTTGATCGCGCATCCCTCATCCCCCCGTTGGCGGGCATGATAGCGCGGCGATTGGCGGGCGCAATTAGAACCCCTCCACACATGCCTGTGTGGAGGGGCCGGTATGGCTTTGGCGCAACGCGCCGCTATCCGCCAAACGTGACCGTGTGCATCAGCCGGCCGGGAAAGAAGCTCAGCACGCCGGGGATCATCAGGGCGCCCAGATAGGTTCCCAGCACCGTGTTGCGGTGCTGGGCAACAAGCCCTTTGCGTGCCTCGAAGATCAGCAAGGCGATGAATATGAAAGTCAGCGGTACAAAAACATGTATCCAGCTGAAACCGCCCGTGGAGCGGATGAAGATTGCCGTCGTCGCGGTCATGATCATCAAGAACACCCAGACATAGCCCAGCTGACGGTGCGGCAGCGTCCCCTTGGGCGCGATCAACTGGACCGCGCCAAGACCCAGCGCGCCAAGCGCAGAGGCGGCGTGAAGCTGGACATGCCAGGGGGCCGCGAAGAAAGCCTCGATATTCATCAGCCCATCGCTCCGGCAAGGCGAATGCGCTCGGCGCGGGTTTCGCCCGCCGACAGATTGATGATGGCCGCGTCAAAGCGCGCCGGGCCAAACCGGCCGCGTGCGCCAGCGCTATAGCCAAGCCGTTCGCTGGGAATGCCCATGGCGCCGGTATCCAGATCGCCATTGGCGTTGACGTCGTGATAGGCGACGGCGGCATACTGGCCCGGCGGCAGGCCTTCAAAGGTGACGGTCACGCTGGCGCCATCCACTGGCACACTCCGGCTGGCGACGGCACCGTCACCCAGCCAGCTTTCGGCGTCGGCGTAGAGGGCAATAGAGACTTGTCCGGCCTGTCCGTCAAAGCCGGTCAGTTCAAACCGGATGGTCGCCGTTTCCTCTGCCGTCTGTGCGCTGGCCTGACCGAAGCCGCCAAGGCTCGCGGCCAGCGGAAGAACGAACACCCCTGCGAGGGCAATCGCGCCAGCAAGGCCTGTCATGGTCTGTCTTACGGAATGTGTCATGGTCGGGTTCCTCGAGCGGGTCTGTTTTGACAAGAGGCAGGGCTGCTGCCCCGCTGATCTGAGCCATGACCGGGCCGAGCGGTGTAAACCAGCGCCGTTTCGCTGATTGACTGGACCTGTTCGTGAATGGCGCTATGCCTGTCATTCACGCTTCGTGAGTGGCAGGGCGAGGGATCCCGGCGTGTCGGAAACTGTGCGCAAAGAGGTTCGCGACTGGGTTGCCAGGCTGGCCTGGCTGGTGGCCCTGGGCACCTTCCTCGCCATTCTGGGCCCCTATAATACCGGAGGGCTCGGCTGGCCGGCGGTCTGGATCTACTGGGTCGGCCTCATTGCGCTGGGTTCCGGTGTAGGCTGGACTGCCGCCCCCGTGGCCGAGCGGGTTGTTCCCGGCCTGCCGTCCTGGGCCTATCATGTCATTGCCGGGTTTTGTGTGTCCCTGCCCGTGACGGCGGTAGTCTTCGGTATCAATGCGGCCATGGAAGGCCGGATCGTCTGGCAGGTTCTGCCCCTCACCTGGTTCTTTGTCCTGGTGATCTGCGCCTTCGTGACCGGAATAGCCTGGCTGTCTGAACACATGCAGGCTTTGCGTGAGGCGGCCGCGAACCCGCCATCAGCTTCAACGGCTTCCGCTTCGCCTGCCCTGACAGACAAGCTGCCCCACCGCCTGCGCGCGGCCCGGCTGATCTCGATGTGCGCCGAGGATCATTATCTGCGGGTGCGCACCGATGCGGGCGAGGCCCTGATCCTCATGCGCCTGTCGGATGCGATTGCCGCCTGCGGCGCGCTGGCGGGCGCGCAAGTCCATCGGTCATGGTGGGTTGCACGCGATGCCGTTACCGATGCCCGCAAAGGCGATGGCCGCGGCACGCTCATCCTTGAAGATGGCAGCGAGGTGCCGGTCAGCCGCAGCTATTATCCGGCCCTTCGCGAGGCGGGGTGGTTCTAGCTGATCTGACTATTTGAACATGCCCTCGCGCAGATTGATGCCGTGTTCGGTCCAGGCTTTCAGCGCGCACAGCATCTGCATCCAGCCGCCGCAATTACCGTAAGACGCTTTCAGGCCTTCCGGCGTCGGCCGCCAGCCTTCCTCGCGAATGGATACCAGCGTGCGCCCATCTTCCAGTGCCTCGAAACTCATCGTCACGCGGGTCTTGTAAGGGGCATCAGGCTCGTCCGCGTCCCAGTCAAAGACAATGCGCTCGTTCTCGATCACCTCGACGATATGGACGGGAAAGCTGCCGGGAAAATCATGAAACGACCATTGGACAACCGCGCCGGTTTCCATGCGCCCTTGCGCGCCGCCGGTCGTGAAATAACGCGATAGCGTGTCAGGGTTCACCACGGCCTCGAAGACCTCTGCCACAGGGCGGGCGATGCGCGCGCCGACCCTGAATTTCAGCTCCATATCCATGCTGCACCTGTCCTGATTATGGGGTTGCCTTGATGAAGCCAAATCATGTTATAAAAATATAACATGTCAAGCGCAGATAAAATGGATACGATTTTCAAGGCTTTGGCCTCGTCCACGCGGCGGGAGTTGCTGGATTGCCTGAAAAACACGCCGCGCACGACCGGCGAGCTTTGCGAGCGCTTTGACGCGCTGGACCGCTGCACGGTGATGCAGCACCTCAACGTGCTGGAAAAAGCAGACCTGATCATCGTGCAGCGCAAGGGCCGCGAGCGGTGGAATCACCTCAATCCGCTGCCGATCCATCATATCCATGAGCGCTGGATCGGGCCGCACGCGCAGCGGGCGGTTGGGATGCTTGATCAGCTCAAGTCAGATCTTGAGCGATGAAACGGCTAGAGCGCGTCCAGCCCTGCCAGTACATCGTCCACACTCACCCGCACCGCATAGCCGCGCTCTTCGCCCAGTCCTTGCGCATGCAGGAAGCGGGCAAGCACCTCGCCCTCCGGCGAAATGACGAAGGCCACCGGGTAGGGAACGCCATGGGCGCGATGGTCCGGGTCGGCATAGACCGGATCGGCCACGCCAAACGCGTTGATGACGGCCGAGCCTTCGTCGGAAACCAGTGCCAATTCAAGCGCGTGGCGCTGTGCGGCCTGCGCCAGTGTCTCCGGAGAATCATAGGTGAGCACAGCAACCGTGAAGCCGCGCTCGGCAAACTGATCGCGTGCCGCGTTGATCTCGATCGTCTGGGCGATGCAGACCGGACACCAGGACAGCGAGCGATTGAAATAGACCACCAGGCCGTTTTCACCTGCCAGCGCGCGAAGCTCCGTGGGCGAGCCGTCTGCGAGCCGGACCGGACTGTCCGGTATCGTGCTGCCGATAGATGGGCCGAACGCGTTATCGGCCTGTGCGCGGGCATCGGGACCGCCGGCCAGCCCGGCAAGCACCAGGCAGGCGAACACGGCCAAGGCCGAACGGCGAAAGGCGTGCAGGGTCAGCATGGGTGAGTCTCCTGTCGGGAATATTGCCGGGATGATGGCGCAAGATCGATACGCACAAATGCTAGCTCAAAGCCCACGGCGCGCGTCTACACAGTCTTGTGAACGCCGCTTCTAGCGCCGCCGCCACAGGATGAGCGCACAGACGGCGATCACGGCCGCGATGGCGCCCAGTTCCAGTACCGACGCGCCCAGCAGGACAGGTTCTGCCAGCGGCCCCAGCCGGGCGGCGAGGCCGCCGATGGCCTGGGCAGTCTCCTCGCCGCGAAAGCCGGCGGCGACGGCCAGTGTGACGAGGATCAAGGCAACCAGGACGGCCAGACGCATCGTGCCGCCCGGATCGCCGGAAGCGGACTGGCGGGCACGGGCGGCGCGGGCGCGATGGGTGCGGGACAGGAAGGGGCGGCGGCTCATGGGTCTGACACTAGCAGCGCCCGTTCCCATTCAAAACCGGCAAGATTTCGCCCGGATCTTGTCGCCGTGCCGGATTTACGGCATAACTATCAGGCACGGGCGGCCGTTTCGGCCCGGCGGAACACTGGAAGACCTCGCGTGAGAACACGCCTACCCCTTCAGCCTTCCCCGCATTGCAAGTCCGTTCGCCGCGACCGGGACGCCGGACGCGACTGAACTCGTGCGCCGGACGCGGCGCAACACTACGGGAAAGGTTACCCCGAAAATGACGACCGGAACTGTCAAATTCTTCAACACCACCAAAGGCTTCGGCTTTATCACCCCGGATGATGGCGGCAAGGATGTGTTCGTGCACATCACGGCTGTCCAGGCCGCTGGCCTGACGGGCCTCAATGATGGCCAGCGCGTGTCTTTCGAGACCGAGCCGGATACGCGCGGCAAGGGCCCGAAAGCTGTGGAACTGCAGCTGGCTGACTAGTTTAATGCCTGCCCTGTGACCTCGGGGCAGACACTGAAAGCCGCAAGGCTGAAGGCGCGGAAGGGCAACTCTTCCGCGCCTTTTTTGTGTGCCGGACCAGAATGTAATATTGTTACATGACTGCAAGGCGTGGGCGAACAGCGCCCGCGCCTTTATTTGTCAATGCCGGCCGCTAGGATGCGGCAGACTTTTTGCCCCTGCACCACCCAGCAAACCGATAGGTGAGGATATGATTGATCGTCTGATATACGGTGCCGCTGCGGCCGCCCTCGTTCTGGCCGCCTGCGAGCAGCAGCCTGCAACCAGCCCCGCCCCCGAAGACGGCACCATGAGCGAAACCGGGACCGAAACCGCCATGCCTGTTGAAGCGCCTGCTGCCGATGCCACGATAGAACCCGCCGCTGAAGGCGGTGCGCTGGCTGCGCTGGAAAACAATCCGTTCGCCGAGGAGTGGACGGAAAACTTTGGTGCTCCGCCGCTGGACCGGATTACCGAAGCTCACTTCATGCCGGCATTCGAGGCGGGGATGGCTGACCATTCCGCCCACATTGATGCGATCGCAAACAATCGCGAAGCGCCGACCTTTGAAAATACCCTGTTGGCCATGGAAATGGCGGGGCGGGGCCTTGGCCGCGTCAGCGCTGTGTTCAACAGCCTGACCAGCTCTGCCTCCAACGACGAGCTGCGCGACATCCAGCGCGAAGTCAGCCCGATGCTGGCCCGTCACAGCGCGTCGATCACGCTCAATGCGGACCTGTTTGCCCGCATCGACACGCTTTACCAGAACCGCGCCGATCTGGACCTTGACGATCAGCAGGCGCGCTTGCTGGAAGTCTATCACGACAACTTCATCCGCGCGGGCGCACAACTGACCGAGGAAGAGCGCGAGCGCTATGCTGAAATCCGCTCTGAGCTCGCCACGCTCTATACACAGTTCTCCCAGAACGAGCTTGGTGACCGCGAGAGCTGGTATATGGAGCTGCCTGAAAGCGCGCTGGAAAATCTGCCCGAGGGCATGGTCAGCGCGGCCCGGTCGGCGGCCAGCGCCCGTGACATGGAAGGCCATATCATCACGCTGGACCGTTCCAGCGTGGAGCCCTTCCTTGAAACCTCTCCTGACCGCGAACTGCGCGAGCAGGCCTGGCGCGGCTTCTATAATCGCGGCAATAACGACAATGAATTCAACAATACCCAGCTGATCCGCGATATCCTGGTCCTGCGCCGGGAACAGGCGCAGCTTCTGGGCTTTGACAGCTGGGCGCATTACCGCACCGCTGGCACGATGGCCGAAACGCCTGAAGCGGCTATCGATCTGATGGAACAGGTCTGGTGGCCCGCCCGTCAGCGCGCGGTTGAGGAACTGGCCGACATTCAGGCGATGATCGATGCCGAAGGCGGCGATTATGAAGCCGAGGGCTGGGACTGGCGTTACTATACCCAGCGTGTGCGCGAAGAGCGCTTCGATATCGATCCTGCCGAAGTGGCCCAGTATCTGGAACTCGACAGCATGATCGAAGCGATGTTCTACACCGCCGGACGCCTGTTCGATATCAGCTTCCATGAGCGCACCGACATTCCCGTTTACCATCCCGATGTGCGCGTCTGGGAAGTTCACAATGGCGAAGGCGAAGTGATTGCCCTCTTCTACGGCGATTATTATGCCCGCCCGGGCAAGCGCTCAGGCGCGTGGATGAGCTCGTTCCGCGCCCAGAATGGTATCACTGGCGATATTCCGCTCATCATCAACAACTGCAATTACAACCGGCCTGATGATGGCGAACCGGCGCTGATATCGTTCACCGACGCGACGACGCTCTTCCACGAGCTGGGCCATGGCCTTCACGGCATCCTGTCCAACACCGACTACCCGTCGCTGGCGGGCACCTCGGTGGATCGTGATTTCGTGGAGTTCCATGCCCAGATTCTCGAGCACTGGCTGTCCCAGCCGGAAATTCTCGAGCGCTTTGCAACCCACCACGAAACCGGCGAGCCAATGCCGGTGGTACTGCTCGAGCGCATTCTGGCCGCCCAGACCTTCAATGCCGGCTTCGAGAATGTCGAATTCCTCAATTCCGGCTTTGTCGACATGGCCTATCATCTGGAGGAAAATCCGTCCGGGATTGATGTCGAGGCGTTCGAGGCGGAGGTTCTGGAAAGCCGGGACAATCTGCGCCAGATCCCGATGCGTCACCGCTCCACCCACTTCCTGCACAGCTTCTCCGGCGAGGGCTATGCAGCGGGCTATTACAGCTATCTGTGGGCGGGCGTGCTCGATAATGACGGCTTTGCCGCCTTCGAGGAAGCAGACGATATCTTTGATCCCGAAACGTCCCAGCGTCTTTACGAGGTCTTCTCGGGCGGCAATACCCGCCCGGCGATGGACATGTTTACGGGCTTTCGTGGCCGGGAGCCTTCCGTTGAGCCGCTCCTGCGCAATCGCGGCCTGCTGACCGAGGTCGAAGGCTAGACTGCACTAGCCATTGCCAGGCTGAAGAAGGCGTGCCTCCTCGCGGAGGCGCGCCTTTTTTCGCTACCGCGTGCGTCATCGAACTGACAAGCCTGACCTGTAATCGGTGGTCTGGCGACCGCTTTTCAAAGGAGACCCCCGCATGGCCCCTGATCTGCGAATCTGCATCGGCGTGCTCGCGCTGCTGGCGATGCCGTCTGCCAGTCTGGCGCAAAACTGGATGGCGGGCCCTGAAGTGGTCAGAGGTCTGTCTGGCAGCTCCATTTCCGGTGTGGTGTTCGAGGATCTGAACGGCGACGGGATCCACCAGACGGGCGAGCCGGGCGTGGAGGGTGTCCTGGTCTCCAACGGGCTTGAGGTGACGCAGACCGGGCGGTCGGGCGCCTATGAACTTCCGGCGCGCGCGGACATGGATCTGTTCGTCGTCCAGCCTTCAGGCTGGCGTGTCCCGGTCAATGACAGCAACATCCCGCAGTTTTCCTATACCCACAAGCCGGGCGGCTCTGCGCAGGCGCTGCGCTATGGCGGCCTGCCCGATACCGGCCCGGCGCCCGAACGGGTGAATTTCCCCTTGCGCCGCGCGCAGGATGATGACGCGTTCAGCTGCGCTGTTATCGGCGACAGCCAGACCTATTCGGGTTTCGAGATCAGCCAGTTCCGCGACAGCGCGATTGCCGATCTTGTGGCCCGTGATCTGACCGGCAATGACTGCATGCTCTATCTGGGCGATGTCGTTGGCGATGATCTGGAATTGCTGACGCGCATTTTCGAGGTGGGCTCCAGCGTGGGCGTGCCGCAATGGGCCGTTGTCGGCAATCACGACATTGATCTTGATGCCGCCAGCCCGGCGGAATCCACCGACACCTGGCGGCGCCTGTACGGCCCGGCCTATTACGCGTTCGAGATCGGTGAGGTGACCTTCATCGTCCTGAACAATATCTATTTTCCGTGCGGGGAAGAGGATGCCGGCGTGCCGGGCCGCGGGTTCTGCACGCAAAGCGAGACCGCCCGCTATAATGCCCGCGTCAGCGATACGCAGATGGAATGGCTGGAAAACCTCTTGCGCCGGATACCGCAAGACCGGCTGATCGTGATGGCCCACCATGCGCCCTTCGTCAGCTTCGTGGATGCCGCCAGCCCGGTGCACCAGACCGACAATGCCCCGCAAATCTACGCGCTTCTGGAAGGGCGCGAGGTGCTGTCGCTGTCGGGTCATACCCATACGCTGGAAAACCTGTCACCCGGTCAGCACTATGAAGGCTGGCAGGAGGCGGTGGGCGTCGGCCCGCTGCCCTTCCGCCATATCGTGGCCGGTGCGGCTTCGGGCAATTGGTGGCAGGGTGATTTCAATGTGGATGGCGATGCGCAGGCCCTTCAGCGCATGGGCGCGCCCAAGGGCGTTCTGATGATCGATTTTGCCGGCAGCGCCTATCAGGAACATTATTTTGGCTCGCGCCTGGATGCCGGGCGCGGCCAGTGGGTGGATTTCAACACGCCCGCTTTTCGTGAATGGTTTGACGCGCTCAATGCCTGGCGGGCCGAACCCCAAGACACACGCGACGCCGTGCCACCGGTCTCGGTCAATGATCTTCCCGATACGCGCATCCTGACCCGTCAGGATCTGGCCGAGGGCACCTATCTCACCGCCAATGTCTGGAATGGTGCCGCTGAAACCATCGTCGAGGCGCGCATCAATGACGGCGCGCCGTTTGCGCTCACCCGCACGCAGGAAGGCGCTGGCGAGGCACCGCGTGTCGGGGCGATGTATGCTGACCCGTTTGCGGTCAGACGGCAGGCCAGCGTCGGGCGCTACGCGGTGGAAAGCCGGTCAGGCGAGGAACGCGATCAGGGCTTCGAGGCGTTTCGCGGTTCGCGCTTTCAGGGCGTGCCCCAGCCCCAGACCTCTCTTGCAGACCGCAATGTCCATCTGTGGACGGCCCGCCTGCCGGCCGATCTGCCCGAAGGCGTCCACCGCATGACCGTCACCAGCACCGACAGGCATGGCCGCGAGTACAGCGATACGGTTGTGTTCGAGGTCAGAAGCGAGCGCCCGCCCGCCCGTTTCCGCAGCGATGTCTGGGAGGCAGGCGCGGCCGAGTAATTCCGGCTAGCCGCTGAAATAGCTTTTCAGATTGCGCGCCGCCTGGCGGATGCGCTGCTCGTTCTCGACGAGCGCGAGACGGATATGGGTGTCGCCGCGCTCGCCAAAACCCAGCCCCGGCGCGACGGCGACGCCGGTCTTGTCCAGCAGATCCTTGGCAAACTCCACCGAGCCCATGTGGGCAAAGCGCGCGGGTATCGGGGCCCAGGCGAACATGGTGGCCGGCGGTGAGGGGATGTCGAAGCCTGCACGGCCAAAGCTTTCCACCAGCACGTCGCGCCGCTTTTTGTAGGTTTCGCGGGCAAAGGCTACATGATCCTGCGGCCCGTCGAGCGCCGCCACGGCGGCGACCTGCACAGGCGTGAATGCACCATAATCAAGATAGGATTTGACGCGTTTGAGCGCAGCGATAAGGCGCGCGGACCCGGCGGCAAAGCCGATGCGCCAGCCCGGCATGGAATAGGTTTTTGACATGGAGGTGAACTCCACCGCGACCTCGCGCGCGCCCTCAACCTGCAGGATGGACGGGGGCGGGGCGCCGTCGAAATAAATCTCCGAATAGGCAAGGTCGGAAATGAGCACGATATCGTTGGCTTTCGCGACCTTCACCGCCTCCTTGTAGAAATCCAGATCGACCACTTGCGCGGTCGGGTTGGACGGGAAGTTCAGTACCATCGCCGAGGGCGCAGGCACCGAGCGCCTGCAGGCCGTCACCGCGTCGGCGAGGAATTGTTCGGGCGAATTGAAGCTCACAGCGCGGACGGCTGCGCCCGCGATAATGAAGCCGAACATGTGAATAGGGTAGGAGGGGTCGGGCACGATGATGACATCGCCCGGCGCCGTGATGGCTTGCGCCAGATTGGCCAGCCCCTCCTTGGAGCCCAGCGTGACGCAGACCTCGGTCTCCGGGTTCAGTCCGACATCAAAGCGGCGCTCGTAATAGCGCGTGAAGGCCCGGCGCAGCGCGGGCACGCCCTGACTGGCCGAATAGCGGTGCGCGCGCGGATCGCCAGCGACCTCCTTGAGCTTGTCAATGATGTGCGGCGCAGGGGCCAGATCAGGATTGCCCATGCCGAAATCGATGATGTCGCGGCCTTCCTGGCGCCAGGCCGCCTTCATCCGGTTCACCTCGGCAAAGACATAAGGTGGCAGGCGGCGTTCGCGATAATAGGGGTCGCTGCTGGACGGGGCCATGTCCGCCTATTCCTCGTCGGTAACCGGCTTCTTGCGGGAAAATACGCGCTTGACGGAATCGGCGTTAGCGTGGCCCAGCGCACCTTGCTGGAACACTGCGGCAGCGCCCCACAGGACCAGCGCCAGTGTTGCCAGCATGACAAGGCTGGTGCCGGCGATTTCCCACAGCGGTGGCTGTGACGGCAGGCGCGCGATCATCACGAACGGCGTCCAGAGCGGCACCCAGGAGACCACCTGGACGGCCAACGAATCGATGGAGCGCATGGCAAAGACCAGAATCATCAGCGGCAGCATCAAGACCAGAATGAGCGGGCTCATCAGCGTCTGGGCGTCGTGAAGCGTCTCGCACAGCGAGCCCAGTGCCAGGAAGATCGCGCCATACATGAGATAGCCGACCATGAAGTATGCCAGCGCCGCCAGGAACAGGCCGGGCTGGATGGCTTCACCGAGAAATCCGGCAATTTCCGGGTCCACATCTTGCAGGAAGCTTCCGGCAATGATCAGGCCTGACGTGCCGATCAGGCCCCAGACCGCAAACAGGGTGAAGGAGACGGCGGCGACACCCAGAAGCTTGCCGATCAGCAGATCGCTGACGCGCACCGTTGAAAGCAGGAGCTCGATGATCTTGCCGCCCTTTTCCTCGACCAGGCTGGTCAGCAGCATGTTCGCGACCGAGAAGATGGCCGTCCACAGCATGATGGCGAGAATGACCGCCACTATGTAGGGCGCAAAGTCGGCGGCCCCGACTTCGGTATCGTCAACCGTTTCAGGGTTGAGATTGCGCATTTCCGGCTCCAGCGAGGACAGGGCCTCGATCTCTGCCGGATCAAGTCCGCGTGCGGCGAGAGCCTGTTCGCGCACATGGTCGCGCAAGGCGCGCCGGACAGCACCGGACAGGCTCTGCTCGGTGACATTGGTGGAGTAATAGGTGATCAGGGGCAGATCGCTCCCGGCCTCCCGGGTCAGGAAGACGGCAGCAAACAGGGAACGCTCGCCCGATGGTGTCGATACCGGCTGATCGCCCACAAGATAGGGGCGCAGCGCATCAATCGTGCGCGCCGGCGCATCCACACGCACCAGAAGGCCGCTACCGGCCTCAATCATGTCCGCGCTGCCCTCCATGCCGAGGATTTCCAGGGCATCGTCAAGGCCATCAAGACCAACCGGGTCGGCGTCGAACGCGGCCAGTGCACGTTCGCGTGCCTCTGCATCGGCTGACACTTGAGCGGCAGCTTCCAGCGCTGCGCGGGTCTGCTCGCGCCGCTCACGCTCGATAGATGCCTGGATGACCGTATCGAGGCCGGAATTGGTCTCGTCGATAATCACATAATGGCGCACCGGCTGGGCCGATTGCACCAAGGCAGGAATTGCGGCGCCGACGAGCATGAACAGAGGCACCGAAGCCAGTGACAGCCAGAATCCCCACGTGGCGACATAAGAGAGGTATTCGCGGCGGGCTATGAGATAGATGGCGCGCATGGCTTACTTGCCTCCTGCGGGCTGGGCCGTTTCGCTGGCAGAGACCAGCCGGACAAAGGCATCATGCAGGTGCGGACGCACGGGCTCGAACCGGGTCAGGCGCACACCGGCTTCCACGCAGGCGCGCAGGACATGCTGGGGATCCACGCCGGATGTCAGGGCAATCTGCCAGACCGCAGCGCCGTCCGCATCGGGTTCCAGCCTCGTCACCTCGCCAAAGCGCGACAGCAAAGCGCTGATATCGTCGTGTGAATCGACCCCGATCGTGACAAGACGTGGAACAACGGAAAGGGCCTCATCGACCTTGCCGTCAAAAATTTTCGAGCCCCGGGCCATCAGCACGATCCGGTCGCAGATCCGTTCGGCCTGCGCCATCACATGGGTGGAAAACAATATCGTGCGCCCGGCCTTGGCCTGTTCCAGGATCACATCCTCGAGCATGGCCTGATTGACCGGGTCGAGGCCGGAAAACGGCTCATCAAGAATAATGAAGTCCGGCTCGTGAATGATGGCGGCGATGATCTGAACTTTCTGGGCCATGCCCTTGGACAGTTCCTTGATCTTCTTGCCTGCGCTGGCCGCAAGGCCAAAACGCTCCAGCGAGGTCAAGGCCCGGCGTCTTGCTTCGGCTGCCGGAACGCCCTTCAGCCGCGCAAACAGGGCGATCACCTGCTCGGCCGTCATCTTGCGGTAGACGCCGCGCTCCTCGGGCAGGAAGCCGACCCGGTCCAGCGTGCGTTGGGTGGGCGGCTGACCGAACAGCAGCGCCTTGCCAGCGTCGGGCCGGATGATCCCCAGCGCCATGCGCAACGTTGTGGTCTTGCCCGCCCCGTTGGGCCCCAAAAAGCCGGTGATCGAGCCTGACGGCACGGAAAAGCTGACCTGACGGACCGCCGGAAAACCGGAGAAGGTTTTTGTCAGGCCGTCTACATCGAGGGCAGGCATGGTCATTGGCAAAAATTCCGGTTGTATGGCGGGAAATCAGGCTATTTGATCTTGTGTTTAGGATGCCCGGCACGGCCTGTCATCCCGGCGAAGCCGGATTCGGCCCAGCTAACATGGATTTAATGTCAGGCGAGGGAAGAAACATGGCTGATGGCGAGATTTTTCCGATTGATTTCTCCGCGTTGACACCCCCGCGCCAGCCGCGCTGGTTCCTCGCGCTGCCAGAGGGATTTGAAAGCAGCGCCACGCCCCATATCCGCACAGCCAGTGTGCCCGGAGAGCCGGCAGACCTGCTGGCACGCTTCAGGGCGATCGCGCTGGATGCGCCGCGCACGCGCCTGCGGTGCGAGGCGGGCTTGCAGATCGAGCTGGAACAGAAAAGCGCGGTGTTCGGCTTCACCGACCGGATCACCGTCGAGGCTATCACGGTGCAGCCGGGCCATTGTGCGCTGGCGGTCTATTCACGTGCCTTGCTGGGCTATTACGATTTTGGCGTAAACCGCAAACGCGTCACCGCCTGGCTGGACGCCTGTCAAGCAGCGGGCAGCGCGAAATAGAGCAGATCAAGTGATGGCGGCTCGTTGACGCCAAGCTGGCGCAAGATGTGGCTGGCCTGCCCGCGATGATGGGTCTGGTGGTTGAACAGATGCGCCAGAATCACGCCCAGAGGCAGTTGTTTGCTTTCGCCGCGGGTGTTGCCGTAGCGCACGGGCGTATCAAAGCCTGATCCATCCAGGCTGGCCACATAGGCCGCAAGCCGGGCATCTTCGGCTTCGCGCGCCTGTCTGAGCTCTGCAAAGCTGTCGTAGAGGATGGTATCCAGACGGGCGGGCGCCTCGCCCTCCCCGGTCAGGCGATGGAGCCAGATCCGGTCAGCCACAAGAATATGGTTGAGAACACCGTGAAGGCTGCGGAAATAGCCTTTCACATCCTTCTTGCGCTCAGTGTCCTTGAGCGCCGTCGCCGCGTCATACAACCGGGCATTGGCCCATGTATTGTAGGCCGCAAAGCGGACAAAATGATCTTGCACGAAGCAGTTTACCTTTCGCTCAGTCGCACTCTCATACCATGAGCGCTGCCCTTACTGGCGGGCGATTGCAGGCTGGGCGGCAAATTGCGGTGCGATCTTCAGATCGCTGGCCCATTTGAGCTTCTCAAACAGCAAGAGCAGCGTGCCATTATAGTCGACAACCCGGTTGACCAGCCCCTTGCGCGGCAGGTGCAGCGCGCTTTGCGGGTGCTCGTGATGGTGGTCGTGAATGGCCTCGCCGCCGGTCAGCAGTGCCAGCGTCCAGTCCAGCCAGGCCGGGGTTTTCAAATGCCCGAATACATTCACGCCCAGCGTGGTGGCGTGAAACTGCACGCCGCGCGCCGTGACAGCGGCCGCATGCAGGAGGAAGGTCAGCAGGATCGAACCACCAGCGAGGAATACCGCCAGATAGATCAGTGCCGGGATGATCAGATGCATCACCAGAGACAGCCAGTTATAGTGCCGGTCCACCCATTTCACGCCCGGCATGTCGCGCAGCCACATGGCCAGGGGGCGCTGCAGATCGTTGGGGTCGCGGAAGATGATCCAGCCAAACCAGGCCCAGACCTTGCTCTCATGGGGATTGTGGGGATCGCCCGGCTTGTCGGACAGGCGGTGATGCTGGGAGTGATAGTTGATCCAGTCCTTGAACCGGCCCTGCATGGCGATGATGCAGTTGAAGGCGGTCAGTATCTGCGCAGGCCATTTGAGCTCGCCGGAGCGGTGCTGCCAGACCCGGTGCAGGACGCCGATACCGAAATTGCACACCACCAGGGTGACGGCACCCACGGTCATTGCCAGCGGCACATACCACCAGTGGAAAACAAGGCTCTCCAGAGCCAGGCCGAGAATAATGGCGCCGGTCATGCCGGCAACGCCGATGGCGGGGTAGATCAACGCAGCGAACACGCTGGTCCAGTCCACATTTGCCCAGCTCTTCTCGATAGCTTCGGAGCGGGCGCGGGCAACAAGTTTCGTCAAATTCAATCCTCTGGCTTGCAGGCCGGTATGGCAGCCCTGAACGGGCCAATGTGATGACGCTGGCATGATCTGACGGATCTGACCAGTGACGCGCATCATAATTTGCCGATCAAATTGACGTCATTATGACTGCCGTGTTGAAACGCCTGCGGCTCGACGCCGCAGCGCCTATCGGTTATTCGACGGACAGCTATCCTGCGCCGGTCCCATTTCAGGTCCGGGAGCAGTCATATATTTCGGGAGGGACTAACCCCATGAGCGACAGCGTTTTTCCGGCCGGTAATCTGATGAAGGGCAAGCGCGGGCTTGTCATGGGCGTGGCCAACAAGAACTCGATTGCCTGGGGTATTGCCCAGCAACTCGCCGCACAAGGCGCTGAGCTGGCTTTCTCCTATCAGGGCGAAGAGCTGGAAAAACGCGTGCGGCCGCTGGTCGAAAGCCTGCCCGGCGAGCCCTTCATGGTCACCGCCGACGTGACCGATGACGCCTCGATGGATGCCTGCTTTGACACGCTCAAGGCCAGATGGGGAAAGATGGATTTCCTGGTCCATGCCATCGCCTTTGCCGGCAAGGACGAGCTGCAGGGCTCGTTTACCCACAATACGACGCGCGAAGGCTTCAAGCGCGCGATGGATGTTTCGGCCTTCTCCTTTGTCGATGCCGCCAAGCGCGCCAGCGCCCTGATGCCGCCGCGCGAAGAGGGCGGCGGCGCGATGATCTCGATGACCTATCTGGGCTCGGAGCGCGTGGTGCCCAATTACAATGTGATGGGCGTGGCCAAGGCCGCTCTGGAGGCTTGCACGCGCTATATCGCCCGCGATCTGGGGCCGCTGGGTATCCGGGTGAATGCAATCTCGGCCGGTCCGATGCGCACGCTGGCCATGGCCGGGATTTCCGGCGGACGCACGCTGATGAAAACCGGCAAGGAATGGTCGATGCTCAAGGAAGATACGCGCATGGAAGGCGTGGCCGGGGCCGCGCTATACCTGCTGTCCGATCTGGGCCATTCGTGCACCGGCGAAGTGCTGCACGTGGATGCCGGCTTCCATGCGGTCGCCGTGCCGGATCTGGCGGATGAGGACTAGCCGGAATCGACACGCCGCCCGCTTTGTGTTACATGTAACACTGAAAGGGGTGAGCCATGGGCGTCAATGAGCGTGTCAGCAAGCACCGGAACGCATTGAGGGCAGAAGGTCTGCGGCCTTTGCAGATATGGGTGCCCGACACCCGTCAGCCCGGTTTCCAAAAGGCCTGCCGAGAGCAGGCTGAACGCGCGGCCCAGGCCGATCAGGCTGATACCAGTCTGATCGGGTTCGCCGACGCGGCCTTGGCCGATATCGACGATTCATAGCGCCGTGAAGCGCGGGGAAATTGTAACCGTGGCAATGCCCGGTGATTTCGGCAAGCCCCGCCCGGCGCTGGTGCTGCAGGCTGACTATTTCGCCGCGACCTCAACGGTGACACTCGCCCTCATCTCCTCGACACTGGTAGATGCGCCGCTATTGCGGATCACACTGGAGCCGTCGAATGAAAACGGACTTCGCGCCCGGTCACAAATCATGGTCGACAAGGTGATGAGTGTGCGCCGCGAGCGGATTGGAAAGGTGATCGGCAAAGCCGATGCCGACACGCTACTGAGCGTCAACAGGACACTCGCCGTCTTTCTTGGCTTTGCCTAGAACCGCCGGCCAAGCCAGTCCAGCAGATGGGCGCTCAGCGCCTCTGGTGCCTCATACTGCGTCCAGTGGCCGCAATCCTCGATAATGTGCATCTCGAAATCGGCGCACAGGGCGGGCATCCACCCGGCCAGCTTGGGCGGCAGCATGAAATCGCACTCGGCCGATATCATCAGGCAGGGCATGGCCAGGCGATGGTCCACCCCGCCCATGCGCTGCCAGTTCGCGTCGAAATTGCGGTACCAGTTGAGCCCGCCGCGAAAGCCGGTCTGGGCGTAGACGCGCGCATATTCGGCGCGGGTCTTCCCGGGCACCACCACATCGTCTTGCGATTTCAAACCGCCGCGCGCCACGAACTTTTCAAAGCGTTTGGGCAGATGGGTCATCGAGGGCGGCAGCTTGGCCAGATCAGCCGAAGGTGGCGGGGCGCCGAACACGAAATCGAAGAAGTGGGCTTCCCGGCCGGCGAAAATCGCGTCCGCTGCCTCGTCCTGGAAGCGCACGATATAGTGCTCCTCCCCGCCCAGCTCGCGGAAAACCTCCAGGGGCGGGCGCGCGCCGCGCGGCAAATGGGGCGTGTTCACCCCCACCGCGCCCAGAAAGCGCTCCGGGATCAGGCAGGCTGCCTGCCACATCACGATGCCGCCCCAGTCATGGCCGGCGATCACGGCCTTTTCGATGCCAAGCGCGTCGAGAAGACCGGCAATATCGCCGGTCAGCCGGTCGACATGGTAGGCGCTTACCTCGCGGGGTGCATCCGATGCGCCAAAGCCGCGATTGTCCGGCGCGATGACCCGGTAGCCGGCATCGGCCAGCGCCTTGATCTGCGCCGCCCAGGAGAGCGCCAGTTCCGGCCAGCCATGCAGCAGCAGAACCGGCAGGCCATCGTCTGGCCCCGCCTCATGCACCGACAGCGTCACCTCGCCTGCATTGATGCGGCGGGCAGGCGGCATGGGCGGATGGGTCATCTAGCTCTCCCTGGCGACAGCGCGCTGGCGAGACCTTAGAAGATCAAGGGTGAAGACGGCCAGCCCTGCCCAGATAAAGGCGAAAGTGATGGCGTGGGCGAAGGAGAAGGTCTCGCCCCAGATGATCCCGACCGTAAACTGCAAGGTGGGTGCGACGAACTGCAAAAGCCCGATCGTGGCAAAGTGCAATCCGCGCGCCCCGATGATGAAGAGCAGCAGGGGCGCCACCGTCATCGGGCCGGTGAGGATCAGCATGATGGCCTCATACGGCCCTGAGAAGAAGCGCCCGTCCGGCCCCGCCTCGATGAAGAATAGCGCAATGAGCGAGGGCAGGGAGATGATCAGCGTTTCCCAGAACAGCCCGACGCGCCCATCGGTGGAGATGGTCTTCCTGATATAGCCATAGGCGGTGAAGGAGGCGGCCAGGAACAGGCCGATCCAGGGGATTTCACCAACCGCGATGATCTGGTTGGCAACGCCGATGACGGCGAGTGCCACCGCGATCATGCGCGCCCGGCCAAAACGCTCGCCCGCGATGAAGACGCCGACGGCCACGTTCATCAGCGGGTTGATGAAATATCCCAGTGATACATCGAGTACCCGGTCGGCATTGATCGCCCAGACAAACACCCACCAGTTCGAGGCGATGAGGATGGCGCTCAACAGGAGCGTTGCCAGAGCCCGCTTGTCGGCCATCACCCGCAGCGCAGCCGGAGCACGGCCCGCCATCCAGACCAGCAGGGCCAGCAAGGGCACTGACCAGACAGCGCGGTGCAGCACTATCTCGGTGGAGCTGGCAAAATCCAGAAACTTGTAGAAGGCCGCTGACAGGCCCCAGATCACATAGGCCAGAAGCGCCGCCGCGCCGGCCCGCCCCGCATCAAGGCGTCCGCTGTCCGGGGGCGGCGAAGGGGGCGCGACAGGTCCGGCGGATCGATCGGCGGGCGTGGTCATGACCCGGCTCATACTCCTGCCAGCACCCTGACGTCATTCTGTTTCTTGCGTGCGATGCAGCCAGACATGCAAAGGCCCCGCTCCTGGCGGAACGGGGCCTGATGCAGGCACGGGAAAATGAAGGAAAAGCCTAGCGGCCTTCCATCATGGCGTCGCGAAGGCCGCGGAACTCGTTGCCCTCATACCAGTTCGGCCATTCATCGCTGTCGGCCATGCGGCGCGCGACCCGATAGAGAAGGCCGGTGTCCTGCTCAAGGCCCGACAGATCCCAGTCCGGGTCATACTCGTCGCCGGGCTGGTGATAGCGGTTCATACGGTAGGCGAGCGCCGCCGTTTCCACATGGTCCCGGCCAAGCTCTGCATGGACTGAGCCACCACCGGCATAGAGCATGGGCACGCCCACACGGGCGAGGCTGACATGGTCGGAGCGGTAGAAATAGCCTGCTTCCGGGTTGGGGTCCGGCGTCAGATAGCGCCCGTCTGCCTCGGCCTCCTCGCGCAGAATGTCTTCCAGCTCGGACGCGCCAAAGCCGACAACGACAATGTCTTCGGTGGGGCCAATGGGCAATTCGCCATCGATATTGAGGCCACCCACGATGGAATTGAGCGGCACGGTGGGATTGGCGCCATACCAGGCCGAACCCAGCAGGCCGGATTCCTCAGCCGTAACGGCAACAAGCAGCACAGAGCGGCGCGGCTGCTCGCCACGCGCGAAGGCTTCGGCCATTTCCATAATGGCCGCGGTGCCCGTCGCGTTGTCCACTGCGCCGTTATAGATCTGATCATCAGAGGCGAAATTCAGCCGGACGCCCAGATGGTCCCAATGGCCCATCAGCAGGACATATTCATCCGGGGCTTCTGACCCTTCGATCACGCCCACGACATTGTTGGAGGTCAGGCGGCGCAGATCGGTATTCAGTTCCGCGCTCATGCGTGCGCCTTCCAGGGCCACCGGCTCGAAACCCGGCTCTGCGGCCGCTTCGGCCAGCGCATCGAAATCCTGCCCCGTGGCCGCGAAAAGCTCGCGTGCGGCGGTCTCACTGATCCAGCCCTGTACCGGCACCAGATCAGAGGGCGGCATGTCGAGAGTGAATTGCGGACCCGTCCATGAGGCGACGACCGTATCCCAGCCATAGCTGGCCGGCTCGGTCTGGTGAACGATGATGGCGCCAGCAGCGCCCTGCCGGCCCGCTTCCTCATACTTGTAGGTCCAGCGCCCGTAATAGGTCATGGATTCGCCGTTGAACCGGCCGGCATCGGGCCGGGCATAGCCGGGATCATTGACGAGGATGACGACTGTCTTGCCCTCGACATCAAGGCCCTCATAGTCATTCCAGTCATATTCCGGCGCGACCACGCCATAGCCGACAAAGACCAGCTCTGTGTCTTCAATGGAAACCTGCTCGTCCGGGTTCTGGCTCCAGTAGACAACGTCCTCGCCCATGGCCATGCCCATCGGTCCGTCATTGACCGTGATCTCGAGGCTGGAATTGCCTTCATCCAGCGTTGCCTCGATCAGTGGCACCGGCTGGTACCAGCCGTCCGTGCCCGCAGGCTGAACGCCCGCGCGGGCCATCTCGTCGGCGATCCACTGGGCGGAACGTTCGCCGCTTTCCGATGCCGGTGCCCGGCCCTCGAAGCGGTCATCGGCCAGTGTGGCGATGCGAAAATGCAGGTCATCCTGCGTAATGTCCGCGCTGGTCTCGCCCACCGGCGGCCAGGCGGCTTCGGCGGTCTCGAGGGTGTCTGTTCCGGCATCAGGCTGAGCCGGTGCGGCCTCATCTGCCGGGGCCGGTGCGTCAGCCGGGGCTGCCGGCTCATTGCCGGCCGGCTCGCTGCAGGCTGCCAGCAGGGCAGCGGCTGCCGTCAGGGTCAAGAAACGTAACATTATAACGCCCTCCCAAGGGTTTAGCGGAATTTTCTCCACCATGCCCTGTCCGGCGCGAAGGTTAAAGTGTGCATGCGCGCCCCTCGACAGCCGCCCTCCAACCTGTCCATTGTGGCGCTCTCTTCCTTGCGTGCCCCTTCTTGCGAGATACCGATGACTGACCCTGCCAGCCTGGATGCGGTACAGCTCAGCCTTGGCCCGGTCTTCCAGAGCGTGCTGCCGGTCAGTCTGGCCGTGATCATGTTTGCCGTATCACTGTCCTTGCGGGTGGAGGATTTCGTCGCGCTGACACGCCGGCCGGTCCGCTTTGCGGGAGCTGCCATCACGCAGATCCTGCTTTTGCCGCTGGCGACGCTCGGGCTTGTGATGGTGCTGCAGCCCCAGCCCTCCATCGCGCTGGGTATGATCGTGGTGGCGTGCTGCCCCGGCGGGAATGTATCCAATTTCTTCACCCATCTGGCCCGTGGCGACACGGCGCTGTCCGTATCGCTGACGGCGACGTCCAGCCTGCTGGCGGCGCTGGCCACGCCGGTCTCGATCCTGTTCTGGAGCGGGCTTTACGGCCCGACACGCGAACTGGTGGACGCGCTGGACGTTGATGCGCTGCCGTTCGTGTTACAGACCATGTTGATACTGGCGGTGCCGCTGATCGCGGGCATGGTGCTGGCGGCGCGTGCGCCCGGCCTTGCTGCCCGTCTGCGCCCGGTAATGTCCATGCTGGCGATGGCGATCCTCGTTCTGATCATACTGGGCAGCCTTGCCGGCAATGCCGATCTCTTGCTGATGGGCGCTATCGCCATCCTGCCGACCGTGATCCTTCACAACGCGCTGGCGCTGCTGCTCGGCTATGCCGCCGGATGGGCGCTGCGCTTTGATGTACGCGGGCGCCGCGCCATGACGATAGAAGTTGGCATCCAGAATTCGGGCCTTGGCCTCGTTATCCTGCTGGGCGCGCTGGGAGGACTGGGCGGGGCAGCCGCCATCATTGCCGTCTGGGGCATCTGGCATCTGATTTCCGGTGTAGGGCTTGCCTATGCTTTTCGCCTGACAGACCATTGGCGGCAGGAAAAGCTTGCCGGAGGCGCCCCATGACCCATCAGCTCAAAATCGTGAACGGCCTTGTCCATGACGGGTCGGGCGGTGAACCGGTGAGAGCGGACATCGCCATCGATCATGGCCGGATCAGCGCCATAGGCGGCGATCTGGGTGATGCGCACGAAGTCATTGATGCCAAAGGCTGTATCGTTACACCGGGCTTTATCGACATCCACACCCATTATGACGGTCAGGCAACCTGGGATGACCGGATGGAGCCCTCCATCCGCCATGGGGTGACCACGGCCATTCTGGGTAATTGCGGGGTCGGCTTTGCGCCGGTGCGCTCATCAGACCATGACCGGCTGGTGCGCCTGATGGAAGGGGTGGAGGATATTCCCGGCACCGCCCTGCATGAGGGGCTGAAATGGAACTGGGAAAGCTTCACCGATTATCTGGACGCGCTGGAGGCGAAGCCCCGCACGCTCGATGTCGCTGCGATGATCACCCACGACCCTTTGCGGGTCTATGTGATGGACGAGCGCGCCAGCTTTGACGCGCAGGCCTCAGACGAAGACATCGCAAAGATGCGCAAGCTGGTGCGCGAGGCGCTGGAGGCAGGCGCTATCGGGTTTTCCACCGGCCGGTCAGACCTGCATCGCACGGCAGACGGCGAATGGACGCCGGCCTCTGAAGCGACAGCGAAAGAGCTGATCGGCATTGCCGAGGCGTTCAAGGGCCTCACCCATGGCGTGCTGCAGGCCGTGTCCGACTTTGACCTGCAACGCTCTGAAGAAGCCTTCCCGAAGGAATGGGAGGTAGTGGAGAAATACGTCAAGGCAGGCGGCGGACGCCCGGCCTCGATCTCGCTGATGCAGCGCGATCTGGCACCCAATCAGTGGCGGGACATTCTCAAGGGCGTGGAGAAGCTCAACGCCGACGGCTTTGACATGCGCGTGCAGGTCGCCCCGCGCGCCATCGGTGTGTTTCTCGGCCTGCAATGCACCTTCCATCCCTTCATGGGCCATCCGTCCTACAAGAAAATTGCGCACCTGCCGCTGGCAGAACGGGTCGCGCGGATGAACGATCCGGCCGTGAAAGCGCAGATGCTGTCTGAAAAGCCGGACAAGGTGTCGGTGGAAGGCTCCTCCGTGCCGCCGATTGCCGACATCATGCTGGAAAGCATGGAGTTTGTGGCTGAGAAGCTGTTCATGCTCTCTGACGATCCCGATTATGAGCAGTCCGGCGAGCAGTCGATTGCGGGCCGGGCCCGCGCGCGCGGCGTCCCCGTGTGGGAAGAGCTTTACGACACGGTGATCGCGCGCGACGGGCAGGAGCTGATCTATCTGCCCATCTATAACTATACCGAGATGAGCTATGACAATGTGCTGACAATGATGCGCCATCCGCAGGCGTTGATCGGCCTGTCGGACGGCGGCGCGCATGTCGGGACGGTCTGTGATGCCAGCTTCCCGAGCTATCTATTGAAATACTGGACGCAGGAGCGCACCCGCGGCGAGCGTATCGAGCTGCCGCGCGCGGTGCAGATGCTGTCGGGCGATATCGCCGATTTTCTGGGCCTGACCGACCGGGGCCGCATCAAGGTGGGCCTGAAAGCTGATCTGAATGTCATCGATCTGGATAACCTCAAGCTGGAAGCTCCGCACATGGTCGCGGACCTGCCGGCAGGCGGGCAGCGCCTGCTGCAGGGGGCGAGCGGCTACAAGGCCACTATCGTGTCGGGTGAAATCGTTGTGCGCGATGACAAGATCACGTCCGCGCGCCCCGGCCGCCTGATCCGCGCCGGGCAGCAAATGGCGATGGCGGCAGAGTAAATCTGCATCGACAAGGCCCGCGTTCAGGCGCAAGACTGATTCATCAGGGATCAGCGCGTCATCCGCCAAGAGGACGGATGGCAGACCGGCGCGCCCTGCCCGCACCGGCATGGGCCGGACTTTCGCGGGTCAGCCGGTGGAGTGACGCCCATGGCCAAGGGTCAGATGAAGGGCAATAAAGAAGCGAAAAAGCCCAAGAAGGAAAAGGCGAAAGTGACGGCCGCCGCGCCGGCGCGCACGGCTATCGACCGGATGAAAGAGTCGCAGGACCGCTCCAAGGCCCGCAAGCCCAGCTAGGGCTTGCGGCTCCTCAAGCCTTCACCTTTTCCAAGCCGCCGCTTTCCATATAGCCGGCCTCGAAGGGGCGGACATGGCGGATGGCGCGCTTGCGGCGTTCCCAGTCGGCCAGTATCGCCGCCCCATGGCGTGAGCCGGTGGCGGCGACATGCGCCTCGATCATCGAGCGGCAGCGCATCTCCGCTTCGGCGTCCAGATCGCTGACAAACACGGTCTCTGCGTTGAGGCGCGGCTCCAGCCGGTCATCCTCGTCCAGCACGAAGGCTTCGCCGCCGGTCATGCCGGCGGCGAAATTATCGCCGACCTTGCCCAGGATCACGGCCACGCCGCCGGTCATGTATTCACAGCCATTGGCCCCGCAGCCTTCCACGACCACGCTGGCGCCGGAATTGCGCACCGCAAAGCGCTGGCCCGCACCGCCCGCCGCATAAAGCGCGCCGGAGGTTGCCCCGTAAAGCACCGTATTGCCGATGATCGCATCGCCGGGCGCTTCGCGGGTGCAGCCGCCGAACGGACGGATGGCGATAACCGCGCCGGACAGGCCCTTGGCGACATAATCATTGGCATCGCCTTCAAGTTCGATGCGCAAGCCCTTGGCCGCAAACGCGCCGAGCGACTGCCCGGCAGAGCCGTTCAGATGCAGCGTGAGCTGGCCGTCTGTCAGGCCATCGGGTCCGAACTTGCGCACAATGGCAGACGAGACACGCGTGCCGACGGCACGGTCGGTGTTTCTGACATCATAGACCAGCTGCATCTTCTCGCCGCGCGAGAACACGGCGCTGGCGTCTTTGAGGATTTGCTCGTCAAGGCTCGGCGCGACGGCGTTGCGTTGCACGCGCGTGGAGCGCGGCGGGCGGGCATGGGGGTCAACGCGGACCAGAAGCGGGTTCAGATCGAGATCATCGAGATGTTCTGCGCCCCGGCTGACCTGATCGAGCAGGTCGGCGCGCCCTATCACGTCCTCGATGGAGTTTGCGCCGAGCCGGGCGAGGATTTCGCGCGCGTCACGGGCGATAAAGGTCATCAGATTGACGACATGATCGGCCAGGCCGGTAAAGCGCTTTCTGAGTTCATCGTCCTGCGTGCACACGCCCACCGGGCAGGTGTTGGAATGGCACTGGCGCACCATCAGGCAGCCCAGCGCGACCAGGCTGGTCGTGCCGATGCCGAACTCTTCAGCGCCCAGCATGGCGGCGATGACCACATCGCGCCCGGTGCGGATACCGCCATCGGCGCGCAGGGTGACGCGCTCACGCAGACCGTTGAGCGACAGCACCTGATGGGCCTCTGACAGGCCGAGCTCCAGCGGCGCGCCGGCAAACTTGATCGAGGTTTGCGGGCTGGCCCCCGTGCCGCCGACACTGCCGGAAATGAGAATGACGTCGGCATGCGCCTTGGCGACGCCTGCGGCCACGGCGCCGACCCCGGCCGCGCTGACCAGCTTTACTGCGACGCGGGCATCGGGATTGATCTGTTTGAGGTCGTAGATGAGCTGGGCCAGATCCTCGATCGAGTAGATATCGTGGTGGGGCGGCGGCGAGATCAGCGTCGTGCCGGGAATGGCATGGCGCATTTTCGCGATAAACTCTGTCACCTTGAAGCCGGGCAGCTGGCCGCCCTCGCCGGGCTTGGCCCCTTGCGCCACCTTGATCTCGATCTCGCGGCATTCATTGAGATAGTGCGCGGTGACACCAAACCGGCCCGACGCGATCTGCTTGACGGCAGAGTTCATATTGTCGCCATTGGGCAGCGGTGTGTAGCGCGCCGGGTCTTCGCCGCCCTCGCCGGAGACAGATTTGGCACCGATCCGGTTCATGGCGACGTTGAGGGCCCCATGGGCTTCGGGCGAGAGCGCGCCAAGGCTCATGCCGGGCGTGACGAAGCGCTGGCGTATCTCGTTCACGCTCTCACAGGCTGAAATGTCGATTGAGGGTCCGAGTGCGCGCATGTCCAAAAGATCGCGTAGCTGGATGGGCGGCTTTGCCTGCTGCAGCTCCACAAAATGGCGGAAGGAGGCGTAATCCTCGTTGCGCACGGCCTTTTGCAGGGCGGTGACGCTCTGCGCCTCGACCGCATGCACCTCTCCGGAAGCGCGCTGGCGGTAGAAGCCGCCCACCGGCAGGCGCACTGCGCCATCGCCATTCCACGCCCAGCGATGTAGCTCGGCCAGCTTCTGTTCAAGCCCGGAGAGGCCCACGCCGGAAATGCGGCTTGTCACGCCGCCCAGATATTCCGACGCCACGGCGCGCGAGAGGCCCAGCACCTCGAAATTGCACCCGCCGCGATAGGAGGAAACCACCGCAATCCCCATCTTGGAGAGGATTTTCATCAGGCCCGCGTCGAGTGCCTTCTTCATGTGATAGGCGCGTTTTTCCGGGCTGAGCTGGCCGAGCCCGCGCAAGCTGCGCGTCACCACGGTTTCAAAGGCGATATAGGGGTTCACGGTTGTGGCGCCGAGCCCCACCAGTACCGCGCAGGCATGGGCGTCGCTTGCGTCGGCGGCGCGCACATTGAGCGAAATATGGGTGCGCAGCCCTTCGCGCGTCAGGTGCGTGTGGGCTGCGCCGACGGCCAGCGCCATGGGTATGGCGCAGCGGTCGGGCCCTTGCGCCTCATCGGTGAGGACCAGATGCTGGGCCTTGCCTTCGCGCACCGCCCTGGCGGCGTCGGCGCGAACCCGGTCGAGCGCATCGCGCAGGCCAGCGCCGCTGCCGGACGCATCTTCCAGGGCGAATGTGCAGTCGATCTCGGCCACGCCCTCGCCCAGAACACCGCGCAGGCGCTGATACATGCCATTGGTCAGGATCGGGCTTTCCAGCACGAAGACATCGGTCTGGGTCTCGTCGGTCGCCAGAATGTTTCCGAGATTTTTAAACCGGGTTTTCAGGCTCATCACCCGGCCCTCGCGCAAGGGGTCGATGGGCGGGTTCGTCACTTGCGAGAAGTTCTGCCGGAAATAGTGATAGACGGGCCGGTAGCGGTTCGACAGCACGGCCAGCGGGCTGTCATCGCCCATTGAGCCGATGGCTTCCTTGCCGTCCTCGGCCATGGGCGCAAGGATGATCTCGATGTCTTCAAGGCTCAGCCCGGCAGCGGCTTGACGGCGTGCGCGGCCCTCATCATCCCATAATACAGGTTCGGGACCGGGGCCGACTTCGGCCTCGACATCGCGGATATTGGACAGCCATTCGTCATAAGGGTGTTTGGCGGCGAGATGGTCGAGTATCTCGTTGGCGTCATAGAACCGCCCGGCATCCAGATCGACCGCGATCATCCGTCCCGGCTCGATCGAACCGCGCCGCGCCACGCGTGATTGCGGCAAGGGCGTCATGCCGGTTTCCGAGCCGACGACCAGCAGATCGTCATGGGTGCGCATCCAGCGCAGCGGGCGCAGCCCGTTGCGGTCAAGCCCGGCCACGGCCCAGCGCCCGTCACAGGCGGCCAAGGCTGCGGGGCCATCCCAGGGTTCCATCACCGAGTTGCAGTGCTCGTAAAGCCCGCGCCAGCGTGCGGGCATGATATCGGCCTTTTTCGACCAGGCCTCCGGGATGAGCAGGGCCTTGGCCATCGGCGCGGTGCGGCCGGCGCGCACCAATACCTCGAACACCTGGTCGAGCGCGGCGGAATCTGATGAGCCCGCCTGAATGACCGGCTTTACGAAGTCCTCGGCATCGGCGAACGCCTTGGACGCCATGAGAATCTCATGGCTCTTCATCCAGTTCACATTGCCTTTGAGCGTGTTGATCTCGCCATTATGGGCAAGCATGCGGAAAGGCTGAGCGAGGCGCCATTCAGGAAAGGTGTTGGTCGAATAGCGCTGATGGAAGATGGCAAAGGACGAAACGAAGCGCTCGTCTTTCAGGTCCGGATAGAAGCGGTCGATGGCTTCGGCCAAGAACATGCCCTTGTAGATGATGTCTCGTGTGGACAGCGAGGCAATATAGAAACCGGGCAGGTTCTCCTCGCGCGCGCGTTTCTCGATACGGCGGCGCACGATGTAGAGCTGGCGGTCGAGAATGTGGGCCTTCTTGCCGTGGGGGTCATCAAAGAGGATCTGTTCAATGGCTGGCCGCGTCGCATTGGCCTTGTCGCCCAGACAGGATGGATCGACAGGCGTCTGGCGCCAGCCATAGAGGCGGAAACCCGCGCGCAGGATTTCGGTTTCCACAATGGTGCGCCCGCGCTCCTGCGCGGCAAAATCGGTACGCGGCAGGAAGATCATCCCCACTGCCACCGGGCTTTCGCCCGGCACATGGCCGGTACGCGCGACCTGCTCTTTAAAGAAGTCCTGCGGCACGCCCACGCGCACGCCCGCCCCGTCGCCGGTCTTGCCATCGGCATCGACCGCGCCGCGGTGCCAGACCGCTTTGAGTGACTTGATGGCGAGCTCCACCACTTCGCGGCGCGGCTCGCCATCAATAGCGGCAATGAGGCCGACACCGCAGGCATCGCGTTCGGAGGCCGGGTCATAGCTGCCCGCATCAATGAGGCGCTGGCGCTGGTCCAGATAGGTCTTCATCGCGGTCATTCGGCAGGCTCCAGCTCGCGCGTCTGTTCTGCGGCGGCGCGCGCCATCAGGTCGGCATGGATGGTGGCGGCAGCGTCCTGTCCGTCTTTAATGGCCCACACCACCAGCGAGGCGCCGCGCACAATGTCCCCGCCGGCATAGACGCCCGGCAGGCTGGTGCGGCAGCGCTCTGTCACACGGATCGTGCCGCGCGGCGTGCAACTGATATTGCCTGTGGCGGCGAGGTCTTCGGCTTCATAGCCCAGTGCGGCAATGACCAGATCGGCGGCCATATCCGTCTCGGCCCCGTCCAGCACGATGGGCTGGCGGCGGCCATCTGCGTCTGGCGCGCCCAGCCCCATGCGCTGTACACGCACGCCGGACAGCGTGTCCGCATCGCCTTTGAGCGCCAGCGGCGCGGACAGCCATTCAAACACTACGCCCTCTTCCTCGGCATGGGTCACTTCGCGCAAGGAGCCGGGCATGTTCTCCCGGTCGCGCCGGTAAAGGCAGGTGACAGCGCTCGCGCCCTGACGGATCGCGGTGCGGACGCAATCCATCGCGGTATCGCCGCCACCGATAACAACTACCTTGCGACCTTTAGCCTGCAGGCGGTCTTCATCGCGAATGGCTTCGCCAAACCCGCGCCGGTTGGAGGCGGTTAGATAGTCCAGAGCCGGGATCAGCCCCTTACTGCCAGAGCCGGGGCAGGTGAGGGCGCGCGCCTTGTAGGTGCCGATGGCCAGAAAGACCGCGTCATGGCCGCTTCGCAGTTCATCAAGGCTCACATCCTTGCCCAGCTCGGTATTGAGCTGGAAGGCAACGCCGCTATCGGCAAGGCGCCGGGTGCGGCGCTCCACGACCGATTTGTCCATCTTGAAGTTCGGAATGCCATAGATCAGGAGCCCGCCCGCACGGTCATGGCGGTCATAAACGGTGACGGCGTGGCCCTGTTCGCGCAGGCGCTCTGCCGCCGCAAGACCCGCCGGGCCCGCGCCGACCACGCCCACCGAGAAGCCGGTTTCGCGTTTCGGGCGGATCGGCTTGATCCAGCCCTGCTTCCACGCGGTCTCGGTGATATGGGTTTCCACCGCGCCAATGGTCACCGCGCCATGACCAGATTGCTCGATCACGCACGAGCCTTCGCACAGACGGTCCTGCGGGCAGATGCGCCCGCAAATCTCCGGCAGGGTGGAGGTGGCGCTGGAGCGCTCCCACGCCTCTTCCATGCGCCCTTCCGCCGCCAGCATCAGCCAGTCTGGGATATCATTATGCAACGGGCAGCCCGACTGGCAGAAGGGCACGCCGCATTGTGAACAGCGTGCGGCCTGATCGGCCCCGGCTTGCGGATTGAAGGGCGCATAAATCTCGTCGAAATCCGCGCGCCGCTCTGTCGCGGAGCGCTTGGCCGGGTAGCTCTGATCCAGCTCGGTGAAACGGAGCATGGCGCTCTCCTTCTCGGCGAGAGTGTGATTGAAGGCGGATGTCCGGACCGCGTCAAATCGGGCGGACGCTTTGTCCGGACAAGTGCTGCATTGCAACATGAAGATGACACTTCCGCAAGCGTCTGCGATGGCCCCGCTGGCAGGCGTAATTGACAATCATTCGCAGGTGTGGAACATGCAAATGCGAATGCGTCGCGATACGGGCGCACTCCCATTATCAAGAAGCGGTCCCCGCCCATGTATGTGTGCATCTGCAACGCCCTGAAATGCTCGCAGTTCCGCGAAGCCGCGCAAAGCGGCGCGCAGGACGTGACGAGCGCGTTCAAGGCATGCGGGGCCCGGCCGCGCTGCGGGCGCTGCCTTGAAGACGCGGCCAGCCTGATTGAGCAGTCGCTTCCACGGCTTGACGCCCTGCCGCAAGCTGTCGCTGCCGAATAGCGGCGTCTGCAAACGCCTCTTAGAAACAAAAGCAAACAAAATCAGGGGCTTGGGCTTTCGCCCGTTGCGCCTATCGGCTAGTCTGTATGCAAATCAGGCGAGCTGACAGGAGGCGAGGCCATGAAAGGCGATAGCGGCGTTATCGAGCATCTCAACAAGGCGCTCAAACTGGAGCTGACCACGGTCAACCAGTATTTCCTGCATGCACGCATGTTCAAGAACTGGGGCTTCAACAAAATTGCCAAGATCGAGTACGAGGAATCCATCGACGAGATGAAGCATGCCGACATGCTCATCGACCGCATCCTCTTTCTCGACGGCCTGCCCAATGTGCAGGATCTGGGCAAGGTGATGATCGGCGAGACGCTCAAAGAGTGTCTGGAGCTTGATCTGAAGGCCGAGCACAAGGCGCACCCGATCTACAAGGACGCCATCGCCTATTGCGAGGAGGTGCGCGACTACGGCTCGCGTGATCTGCTCGAAGTGATCCTGAAATCAGAAGAAGAGCATATCGACTTCCTTGAAACCCAGCTGGAAATCATCGGCCGCATCGGCGAGGAACGCTATATGCAGTCCATGCTGGGCGAGCAGGAGCCGGGCTAGGGGCGGGGATGCGCACAATGTGGTGGTGTGGATAGAGGCCCCGGATAGCTGCGGTGCAGCTTCCGGGGTTTCAGGATTCTCACCAGTGTGAACTCCCGGAAAGCGCGGAGCGCTTGTCCGGGATCTCTTGCAGGGGGAAGCGGGGCGGTTTTGCCGCCACGATCATTCCCACACTTTTCTCACTCTCCCCGCCTTGCCAAGGCGGGTCTGAGCGGTTAATTCCAGACATCGTTATTAAATAACATTACGGCGGCGCGTCTCAAAATGGTGCTGCCTGCCGGTCTGGAGCCCTCTTGGATTCGGTGACGCTCACCCTTGTGTTTGCCCTGCTGGCCGCCGGGCTGGTGCTGGTGACGCTTTGCGGCCTGCGCTTTGCGGCCGCCTATACGCGTGCGCACTCGCCGCTGCTGGCGGCGTTTTCCGCCGGGTTGTTGCTGACGATTGCGGTGCTGCACCTGATCCCGGAATCGCTGGCCGGATCGGACATCGCGCTGTGGATGGTCGCTGCCGGTCTGGGGCTGGGCATTGTGCTGCGCAGCCTGTCCGGGCGCATTGCGCCCGACCGGGTGAAAGCCGCCGCGATGGCGCCTGTTTTCGCGATCGCGCTGCATGCCGGTTTTGACGGGCTGACCTACACGATCGCCTTTGCCTCCGATTCCTTTTCCGGGCTGGCTGCTGGCGCAGGCCTGCTCCTGCACAAGCCCGCCGACGCGGCGGTGTGCTTCATCCTCTTGCAGCGCGCAGGCCTGTCAGATAGCCGCGCGGCGCTGTGGTCATTCCTCGCTGCGGGCGTGTCCACGCTGGTGTTTGCCGGCGTGACCGCGCCGTTTGCCGGGGCGCTGTCGCCGGCACTGGTGGCCGGATTGCTGGGTCTGGCGGCAGGCGTGCTGATCCATGTATCGGCCGCCCATCTTCTGGTTCATGCCCGCACGGGCGGGCTTCGCCGCGCCGTGCCGATGGTGGTGCTGGGCATTGTCGCCGCCACAGGCCTGACCGCTGCACACCGCGCCGGTCATGATCACGGGCATCATCACGAGCATGTGCAGGACACGCACAGCCATGATGCGGCCTCGCTGGAGGCAATGCCGCATTTTGGCCCGGTCGGCGGTCCAACCTCGGGGCGGAACGCGTCGGCTGACGCCCGCGTTGTACTGGCAAGCCATCCGGGAGACTGACCATGAAACGCCTCCTCCTTGCAGCCCTGCTGACCGGAAAGGCCATGGTACCGGCCATGGCGCAGGAGCATGAGCACCGCCAGGCGGGCACCCATGTGCACGGGCTGGCTGAGCTGTCCGTGGCGCTCAACCCGGACGGCAGGCTGGTCGCCGAGCTGGAAAGCCCGCTCTATAATCTGGTCGGTTTTGAACGCGCGCCGCGCGATGAGGCCGAAGGGCAGGCGGTTGCGCAGGCTTTGTCACAGCTCAATGATACAGCCGTCCCGGCGTTCAACGCGCAAGCGCGCTGTGTTGCGGGTGAAACGGCCATAGACGGCTTCCCGCATTCTCATCTGGACGAAGACGGCGCCGATCATGACCACGAGCACATGGATCATGATGGCGATGATGATCATGCTCACGATGAGCATGCCCACGATGGCAGCGCTGACGATCACTATCATCATGACGCTGGCGGTGACAACGCGGACCATGTTCATGATCATTTCGGCGATCACAGCGAGGCGCAAACGCCAGCTGCCGGTGACAGTGATGATGCCATGAGCGCTGATAACGGATCTGGGGCGCACCGCTATTCGGATGCGCTTGTCAGCTGGACATTTGCCTGCGAGGCGCCTGAGCGGCTTACCCGTGTTGATCTGCGTGCCATGTTCGAGCGCTTTGAGCGGCTCGAAGAGGTGAATGTGCAGTTCTTTGACGGCCAGCGCAGCGCCTCGGATACGCTGACACCATCGGCTCCGGCGCTGTCCATCCGCGAGTAAGCGTTATACTATAACGTGTAAGCGGTCCTTGCCGCCCGCCGGGTGTATGCACACATTTGGCGAATGATGATCCGAGCGCTTTTCCTTTGCCTTGTTCTCGTGACCGGTCTTGCCGGTGCGCACGCTGCTGCCAATGATGGCGGCGATGTTCGCACGATTGTGTGGGCAGACTTGCTGCCAGAGGGTGAAAGTGATCGCCTGGCCCGCCTGCAGCAGATGCAGGCTGTCGAGATGGGGTTTGAACATTTCGGCACCGACCAGATGCCCCAGATCATGAGCTTTGCTGCCGTTGAGGAGCTGGACGGCCAGCGCGTGCGCCTGGGCGGCTATATCCTGCCGTTTGACTATTTTTCCGGCGGGCGCGTAACGCGCTTCTTGCTGGTGCCCTATGTAGGCGCGTGTATCCACGTGCCGCCGCCGCCGCCCAACCAGCTCGTGTTCGTCGAGACTGACGAGCCGATAGAGGTTGAGGGCCTGTGGGACCCGGTCTATGCCGAGGGCGTACTGCGCATCCAGCGCCAGGATACCGATCTGGCCAGCGTGGCCTATACGCTGGAACTGGACTCGGTCTCGCCCTACCGTCCCTGAGTGCTTTTTTCTTTCTGAGCCGTGTGAAAGCAGGTTGCCGGGCCGGAGCCGAAGCGCCAGTGCGCCTGAAGCCTGTTGTAACGTTACATCCCGTTCGGGATTGAGTTCTCTGATCAGGATTGCTTTTTCCATGCGGGAGTGGTTCCCTCTTAAGCGCGTATCGCGCTGTTTCGAGGGAGGGCATCATGAAACGCCTGTTTTGTATCATTGCGCTGGCGCTGTTCACCGGGCTGCCGGCTGCTGCCCCGGCGAGCGCATTCCAGACCGGCGAGGCCAGCGAGGCCCCTGTTCCGGCGGGTCTGGAAGCGGCCGTAGACGGTTTCGCGCAGGATATTCTCGACGAAGGGCAGGCACCGGGGCTTTCCATCGGCATAGCGCGAGCCGGCGAGCCGCTGCTGATACGCGGCTATGGCCTCGCCAATCTCGAACATGCGGTGCCGGTGACGGCCGACACGGTTTTCCGCATCGGCTCGATCACCAAGCAGTTTACCGCCGCAGCCATATTAATGCTGGCCGAAGACGGGTTGCTCTCGCTCGATGACACGCTCGACCAGTACTTTCCCGATTTTCCGCGCAGCAGCGAAGTGACCCTCCGCCAGCTCCTCCAGCACACATCGGGCATCCACAATTATACCTCGCTGGAAGGCTTCATGGGCACAACCGCGCCGCTCGATCATGATGCAGACCGGATGGTGGCTTATATCGCGAGCGCCGACCCGCTCTATGATTTCGATCCTGGCACGGGATGGAGCTACAGCAATTCCGGCTACATGCTGCTGGACTATATCGTGGAGCAGGTGGCCGGGCAGCCGCTGGCTGAAGTCCTGCGGACGCGCATTTTCGATCCGCTTGGCATGACCCGCACGCGCATGGACGACTTGGCAGAGATCGTGCCGGGCCGCGCACAGGGCTATGACGCTGCGCCAGACGGGGCGCAGGGTTTCACCAATACCAAGCATTTGTCGCTGTCTGTGGCGGCCGGGGCGGGCGCTATTCGCTCCTCACCGCGCGATCTCATTGTCTGGACCGACGCCCTGCTCGGCGGAGAAGTCGTGTCGCAGGACAGCCTCGAGCTGATGCTGGCACCAGCGCGTCTGGCGGACGGGAGTCTTGCCAGCGCCGCGCGCCCCGCGCCGGAAAACGGGCCAGCGCGTCCAGATTACGGTTTCGGCATCATGACCGGAGAGCGTGATGGCATCGCCTTTATCGGTCATGGCGGGTCGATCAACGGCTTCAACGCCTCGCTGATCCATTATCCCGGCCAGGACATCACGATTGTGCTTCTGGTCAACACGATCGGCCCGGCTGCGCGCGGTGCGCCGGTCCTGGCCAGCGCGGTCCTCGACGAGCTCGCAGCCCCGCAAGACGACTGACAGCCAGGCTGGCTCAATCACCTATTTTCAGGAGGGAGTTCAACATGCACTCTGCAGGAAAACTGCTACTGGCAATATCCGCCGCCACGCTGGCCCTGATACCAGCCAGCGCGCCGGGCGCCGGGGCTCAGGAGACGCACAGTGCTGCGCCGGTCTTCAATGAACAGGCGATTGAAACCCTGCCAGCCTTTGTCGATGGCGTGATGGCCCAGCAGATCGCCTCGCGCGATGTGTCCAGCGCCATCGTCACGGTCGTGCATCGCGGCGAGGTGATCCTCAATCGCGGTTATGGCTTTGCCGATTTCGAAAACCGCATACCCGCAAACGGTGAAACCACGCTCTGCCGGCCCGGCTCCTTGTCGAAAATGTTTACATGGATCGCGCTGACGCAGCTGATCGAGCAGGGCCGCGTCTCCCTGGACGATGATGTCAACGCGCATATCGATTTCGAGATCGAGCCTTTTGAAGGCCAGCCCATCACGGTGCGCGACCTGTTTCAGCATACGCCGGGCCTCAGCGATGTCGGCGGGTTTACCACCACCGATGAGGCCGAGCTGGTCGATCATGCCGAATGGACGCGCAACAATATCCCTGAGCGCGTCGCCCTGCCCGGTCAGGAAGTGGCCTATTCCAACTGGGGCACATCGCTGGCGGGTTATATCGTCGAGCAGGTATCGGGCGAGTCCTTTGCCACATACGTGGAAAATCACATCTTCACGCCGCTGGGCATGAATTCATCGACTTTCCGCGAACCCTTGCCCGAAGGGCTCATTGACCGTATCGCGCTCGGCCATGACCTTGAGGACGGGCGCTTCACGCCGCGCAGCTTCGATTATTATTCCATGGTCATGCCGGCCGGGTCGGCGACGGTGAGCGGGCCGGACATGGCGCGCTTCATGATCGCCATGCTCAATGATGGCGAAATTGATGGCGAGCGCATTCTCTCGCCGGAATCGGTGGCGCTGCTGGAAACCAATTCCATTGCCAATGCGCCGCGCCTGCCGGGCATGGCGCACGGCTATCTGGTGTATCGCGATGCGGGCCCGCGCCTTATCGGTCATGCCGGTGCGATGCGTGATTTCCGCTCCAACATGATCCTGTCGCCCGAAACGGGCACCGGCATTTTCCTGTCCATTGTTGCCGCACCGGCCGGACGCCCCGCCCAAGGCGAGCTGAGCGCTGCCATCACCGGACGGCTGTTTCCCCAATCGCCCGCCCCGCGCTGGAGTGAGACGGCCGAGGCGGAGCAGTTCGAGGGCCGTTATCTGGTCAACCGGCGCGACCATTCGCGTGAGGCGCACCCCTTGCAACATGCGATTGTGCGCGCCGCCGGGGACAATGCCATCACGATCGAGGCGCTCGGCCAGACGATCTATTTCGAGCAGACCGGTCCGGCCCTGTTTGAACAGGCAACCGGGCTTCGTGAAGGCGGCCCGTTTGATCAGGTGGAGTTCTACGGCGAACCGGGCGCATGGCGGCTGTCATTTGCCAGCCAGCCCTTCATGAACTGGCACCTCGTCGGACCTCTGGAGGACGAGGCCGCACAGGACGGTGAGGCAGACGGCGCCGGGGCCGGCTAGTCTTGACGTGCATCGCGTGTGCCCGCCGCGCAATTGCCCCATTCGTGAACGTTTAAAGCCACGCTTGGCGACCAGCCTTGATGGGCCGGAGCTGCCGACTCCGGCATGGCGCATCTGTCGTGAGCACCAATCTTGCGATGCGTGTGCCGGGATCCGCCCGGCTGTCCCAGCGCGGCACACAAATCGCACTGAGGGGGGCGATGGAGCGCCAGCGCGGCACCGCGGCGGGTCCCACCTCGCGCTTTTGAGCGCTTTGAATATCGCGTTTTCCGAAATATGCTGGCCCCGACTCATTGAGGGGTTTTCGATGCACGCACCAATCCTTGCCGGCCTGGCGGCCATTTTGTGTTTGACCGGAACGGCTCAGGCCCAGATCAGCGAAGTCAGGGTGGGCGTTGTCGTCCACGACCTGGCTCGCGATATTGAAGACGGCGTGCAGATCGCCGGGCAGATCGTCTTTGACAGCCCGGATTTTCTGTCTCCGGTCTGGTCTCCCCGGCCTTATGTGTACGGGTCATTCAACTCGCAGGGGAATACCAATCTGGGATCGGCCGGCCTCCTGTGGACCGGCAGTTTCACCGACCGGCTGTCGGTCGATGGCGGATTTGGCATCGCCTATCATGACGGTGTGCGCGATGTGTCCCAGCTTCCGGCCGATGATCCCGACCGTATCCGGCTGGCCGGATCGCGCGCCCTTCTGGGTTCGCGCTTCCTGTTCCATACCCAGCTGGGTGTGGATTACGCGGTCACGCCGCGCCTCGCTGTCGGCGTCTATTACGAGCATTTCTCGAACGGCCAGATTCTCGGCCAGGGCCGCAATCAGGGGCTCGATGAAATTGGTGCCCGCCTGTCCTGGCGGTTCGGCCGCTAGCGGCCAGCGCCTACTCGAACCATTCAGCCCCGAGCGTCGGACCTTGAGCATCAGGGGCCGGCGTTTCGCCGTTCGGATCGGATCCGCGCGGCACATAGGTCCAGGCGCCCATAATGTCCCAGCGGTCCGTGCCCGGCGGGCTGACCTGCATGACGAAGGCGAACCCGCCCTCATCAAGAGGCGTCCAGCGCGCGCGCAGCGCCTCGCGCACCGATCCGTCCTCGCCGCTATCGGTCCAGCCGGTCATCACCAGTGACCCATCTGAATCAATGTCGCCTGACAGGTCATAGTAGAAGAAATCGGGATTGTAGGTCTCGCGCCACACGCCGGTATCGGGGTCGATAAAGAGCGCGCGCTGAAGCTCGTTCTCCTCTCCGCCTTCACGCATTTCGACCACTTCGCAGGCATCGGCGTCGAGCACGTAATAGCTTTGTCCGCCGTAAATGCCGGTCTGTTCATAAAGATTCCAGTCGCCCGACAGGAAGACAAGTTCCTCCAGCCGGTCGGTATCGCACTGGGCAAACGCCGCGCCGCCGAGCACAGCCATGCTGGCGCTTGCGGTAAGTAGATAGCGTGTCATGGGCCTTATCTCCGGGTGATGTCCACCGCGCCCAATGAAGCCATAAACTGCCCGTGCCGCCAAGAAAAACCGCAAGGATGCGGCGTGTAATTATTCTTGGTCAAACAAGGCGGCTGGCGCATCCGGGCCGGCCGTGCCCGGCTCAGGGTCTGTCCCGTTCGGGTCTTGCCCGCGTGGCACATAGGTCAGCAGGGCCCAGTCATTCCAGGTTTCAGTGTCGGCATCAAATTGCTGGAAATGCTGGATGACGTGGCCGTTCTCCAGTCGTTGCCAGCGTCCTCGGAATGGCGCGCTGCGATGGCCCTCGCCGGGGCGGAAATAGGTGATCTCGCCTTCCAGGTGCATGGAATCCTCGCCATAGGGTGCACCGGAATAGTCGATATGAACATTGGAGCTGAGCCAGACCTGCCGCCACTGACCGGTCAGCGGATCAACAAAATTCAGGCTGTGGCCGTCCATACCGCTTTGGGGCGGTTGCCAGTGCTCGTGCAACACACATCCATTGGCACCGGGACGTATCGTATTGTGCCCGCCAAATCGACCGTGAACCCCGTACACATTCCACTCGCCTTCCCAGAGGTTGAAGGCGGTGTGCAGCGCGCTTTCGCTGCAGCCGGCTTGTTGCCCGTATGCCGGGCCTGACGGGCCGGCGAGGGCAATGGAAAAGCCGGCAAGCGCGGCGCAAAAGGCGGTTCTGGCAATCATCTTCAGCTCTCCCTGATCCACGCCTGAAGAGCTTGCGGCGTTAATCCGGACAGGGACAACCCACATTCACGTGAGCACGCGCCCTTGCGGGCTTCGCGCGGGCGCTATAAGCCGTCATTCCGCGTATCGAAGCGGAGTCTCTGACATGGCCAATGTAGTCGTCGTCGGCGCCCAGTGGGGTGACGAGGGCAAAGGCAAGATCGTCGACTGGTTGTCCCACCGGGCCGATGTGGTGGCGCGCTTTCAGGGCGGGCACAATGCCGGTCACACCCTCGTGGTGGACGGTGTAGTCTACAAGCTCTCGCTGATGCCGTCAGGCGTGGTGCGCGGCAAGCTCTCGCTTCTGGGCAATGGCGTCGTCATCGACCCCTGGGCGTTTCTGGCCGAGGTGGACAAGGTGCGCGCGCAAGGCGTCGCGGTCACACCGGACCTCGTGAAAATTGCCGAGACGGCCGCCCTCATCCTGCCGGTCCATCGCGAACTCGACGGTTTCCGCGAGACACGCGATGACGGCATGAAGATCGGCACGACGCGCCGCGGTATCGGCCCCGCCTATGAAGACAAGGTGGGCCGCCGCGCGGTACGCGTGATCGATCTGGCCGACGAGAAGGGCCTGCGGGCACGTATTGGCGACCTGCTTCACCACCATAATGCGCTGCGGCGCGGCTATGGCGAGGCGGAGTACCAGGCCGGCGAGCTGGTGTCCTCACTATTGGAAATCGCGCCGAAAATCCTGCCCTATGCCGCGCCGGTCTGGCGGTTGCTGGATGATGCCATCGCCGATGGCCAGAAAGTCCTGTTTGAAGGCGCGCAAGGCGCTTTCCTCGATGTGGATCACGGCACCTATCCGTTTGTCACCAGCTCCAACACCGTTTCGGGGCAGGCAGCGGCGGGTACCGGCGTCGGTCCGGGCAAGACCGGCTATGTGCTCGGCATCGTCAAGGCTTACACGACGCGCGTGGGCGAAGGGCCGTTCCCGACCGAGCTGACCGACGAGACCGGCCGGCTGATCGGCGAGAAGGGCCATGAGTTTGGCACCGTCACCAGCCGTCAGCGGCGCTGTGGCTGGTTTGACGCTGTGCTGGTGCGCCAGTCTGCCAAGATCAACGGGCTTCACGGCATTGCCCTGACCAAGCTGGATGTGCTGGACGGGTTTGAAACGCTCAAAGTGTGCACCGGCTATGAGCTGGACGGCAAAACCCTCGACCGGCTTCCCGCCTCGACGGCCGATCAGGCGCGCGTCACGCCCGTCTATGAGGAGATGGAAGGCTGGAGCGGCTCCACCAGGGGCGCGCGTTCCTGGGCCGATCTGCCGGCCGAGGCGGTCAAATATGTGCGCCGGATCGAGGAACTGATCGAAGCGCCTGTGGCCATGCTCTCCACCAGCCCGGAGCGCGAGGACGTCATTCTCATGCAGGATCCGTTCAGGGGCTGAGCGGCGCCAACCCCCTTGCGCGCTTGCGCTTGAAGCCGTGATGGAGTAAGGACGCGCGCGTTTCGCTTGCGGCCCTATCGTAGGCGGTGCGTTTAACCGGGCACGAATTTGTCATCGGCCCTCTGGCTGCTCCAATCCCCTTGTCATCACTGACCGACGGGCCCGGAGTTGCCGGGCACCGATGGCAGGCACGTGTCCAGACATTCACAATTCCGGCTGCGGCGGGGTGTTCCCGCAAGCAGCAAGACCGCCGGAAACAACCGGCCGGCCGGAATATAACCGACTAAGCTGGAGACTGTCTTTTCGCATGAATGATACATCTTCCTCGGCGGCTAGCCGCGATGATTTTGCCTCAATGCTCGAAGCGAGCTTTGCAGGCCGTGACCTTGTAGAAGGGTCTGTGGTGCGCGGCACCGTGACCGCCGTTGAACACGACATGATCGTGATCGATATCGGCCTGAAAACCGAAGGGCGCATCTCGCTGCGCGAGTTTGCCGGCCCCGGTTCGACCACCCCGAAAGCCGGTGACGAGGTCGAGGTTTATCTCGAGCGCATCGAGAACGCGATGGGCGAAGCGGTTCTGTCGCGCGACAAGGCGCGCCGCGAGGAAGCGTGGGACCGTCTGGAAAAAATGTTCGAAGCCAAGGAGCCGGTCAACGGCGCCATTGTCGGCCGGGTCAAGGGCGGGTTCACCGTCGATCTGGGCGGTGCTTCGGCCTTCCTGCCTGGGTCGCAAGTTGATATCCGCCCCGTGCGCGATGTCGGCCCGCTGATGAACAAGGAACAGCCGTTTGCGGTTCTGAAAATGGACCGTCCGCGCGGCAATATCGTTGTCTCGCGCCGCGCTGTGCTCGAAGAGTCGCGTGCTGAACAGCGCGCCGAGCTTGTCGGCAATCTGGCCGAGGGCGAGACGCGCGAAGGCGTGGTCAAGAACATCACCGATTACGGTGCGTTCGTGGACCTGGGCGGCATTGACGGCCTGCTGCACGTCACCGACATGAGCTGGAGCCGTGTCGGCCATCCCAGCGAAGTGGTGGAAGTCGGCCAGACGGTCAAAGTCCAGATCATCAAGATCAACAAGGATACCCAGCGTATCTCGCTGGGCATGAAGCAGCTCCTGTCCGATCCGTGGGACGCGGTGGCCGCCAAGTATCCGGTAGGCGCGACCTTTGAAGGCCGCGTGACGAATATCGCCGAATACGGCGCGTTCGTGGAACTGGAATCGGGTGTTGAAGGCCTTGTCCACGTCTCGGAAATGAGCTGGACGAAGAAGAACATCCATCCCGGCAAGATCGTCTCCACCTCCCAGGAAGTCACCGTCATGGTGCTGGACGTGGACGAGGAGAAGCGCCGTATCTCGCTTGGTATCAAGCAGACCCAGCGCAATCCGTGGGAAATCTTCGCCGAAACCCACCCCGCCGGTACGGTCGTGAAGGGTGAAGTGAAGAACATCACCGAGTTCGGCCTGTTCGTCGGCGTCGGCGAAGACATTGACGGTATGGTCCACCTGTCCGACATCGACTGGGACCGCTCCGGCGAGGAAGCCCTGGCCGAGTTCAACAAGGGCGACATGGTCGAAGCCAAGGTGCTGGACGTTGATGTCGAAAAAGAGCGCGTGTCGCTCGGCATCAAGCAGCTGGCCGGTGACCCGATGGAAGATTCCGGCGGGTTCAAGCGCGGCGAGACCGTGACCTGCACCGTGACCGAGATCACCACGGGCGGTATCGAGGTGTCCTTCGGTGAAGGCGGACACATGAAGTCCTTCATCCGCAAGTCGGACCTGTCACGTGACCGTGCCGAGCAGCGCCCCGAGCGCTATTCGGTCGGCGACAAGGTTGATGCGCGTGTCACCAATGTTGACAAGGGTGCGCGCCGCGTGGGCGTCTCCATCAAGGCCCTTGAAATGGCCGAGGAAAAAGAGGCGGTTCAGCAATATGGCTCCTCGGAGTCCGGCGCTTCGCTGGGCGATATTCTGGGCGCTGCGCTCAAACAGCAGGACACCAAGAAGGACGAATAGTTCTTCTGGCTGAGTAACCGGAAAATGGCCGGACCTCCTGCGGGTCCGGCCATTTTCTTTTGTCCGGACCACTCTTTTTGCCTTGAGGTGATTGACCTTGGCGGGTACCCGTCCCAAGCTTTCACACTTTGTTATCCCGGGGACGCGAAACCATGATCAAGTCTGAACTGATCGAAAAACTGGCGGCCGCCAATCCGCACCTTTTCCAGCGTGACGTGGAGCGGGTCGTCAATACGATATTTGAAGAAATCACGCAGGCTCTTGAACGCGGAGAGCGCGTGGAATTGCGGGGCTTTGGCGCTTTCTCGGTGCGCAACCGGCCGCCGCGCCAGGGCCGCAATCCGCGCACCGGCGATGCGGTGTCGGTGAAGGAAAAGCACGTGCCTTTCTTCAAGACAGGCAAGGAATTGCGCGAACGCGTAGACGGCAAATCGTAATTGCCTTTCGTCTAGGCGCTGATCGCGAAATCAGCTTAAGGTTTCCTCCGGCTCCACCGGGAGGATCTTATCATGCTCAATGAATTCAAGAAGTTTGCCATGCGCGGCAATGTGGTTGACCTTGCGGTCGGCTTCATTCTGGGCGGGGCGTTCTCTACCATCGTATCGTCGTTTGTGAACGACATCTTGATGCCGCCCATCGGGCTGGTTCTGGGCGGGGTGGACTTTTCCGAGCTTTTTGTAGCGCTGGACGGGGTGGACTATGCCTCGCGCGCGGCCGCCGCCGAGGCCGGGGCCGCCACCATCAATTATGGCGTCTTCATCAACGCGCTCATCAGCTTCATCATTGTCGCCTTTGCCCTGTTCCTGCTCATCAAGGGCATGAACACCATGATGGACCGGAAGAAGGACGATGTGCCCGCCGAACCGCCCGCCAAGCCGCGCAGTGAAGAGCTGCTCGAAGAGATCCGCGACCTTTTGAAGAAGTAGCGCCTTTTCACACTGCCGGGAGCGGGCTAAGTCCCGCTCCATGAGCACACGCGTGAAAATCTGCGGGATGAGCGATGAGGCCTCGGTGCGTACTGCCGCAGCGGCGGGCGCCGACTGGCTGGGCTTCATCATTTTTCCCAAAAGCCCGCGCGCAGTGACGCTGGCGCAGGCCGCGCGCCTGTCAGCCTTCAGGGACAGCGCGAAAACCGTCGCGGTACTTGTCGACCCGGATGACGCGCTGCTGGGCGATGTCCTGCGCGTGCTGGCACCCGACATCATCCAGCTGCATGGGGATGAAAGCCCGCAGCGCTGCCTTGATGTCAGGAATTATGTCCGCGAGGCCGTATGGAAAGTGGTGCCGGTCAGCGGGCCGGATGATGTAGCCCGCGCCGAGAAATATGCCGGCTATGCCGATGCGATCCTGTTTGATGCCAAGCCGCCTGCGAATGCCGACCGGCCGGGCGGCTGGGGGCAGGGCTATGATTACGGGCTGGTCAAAGGGTTCGATGCCCTGCCCTTCATCCTGGCGGGCGGTCTGGGCTCGGACACGGTGCGCGGCGCCATTGCCGCCTCAGGCGCGCCGGCGGTCGATGTGGTGTCAGGTGTGGAAAGCGCGCCGGGCGTGAAGGACATCGCGAAGATCGCGGCGTTCATCGCTGCGGCGAAGCCAGGCTAGGTGCGGCGCGGCCACATTCCCCGCTTCCCTCACCCGCCCTCACGCTCTAGATCAAACCCTCTTTCCTGCAAGCTCGGTGAATGATCCCATGACCCAGCCCAATGCCTTTTCACACTATCCTGACGCAAACGGCCTGTTTGGCGCCTATGGCGGACGCTTTGTCGCCGAGACGCTGATGCCCAACGTGCTGGCGCTGGAAAAGGCCTATGCGAAATGGAAGGATGATCCGGCCTTCGTGGCGGAGCTGGAGGAATTTGCGCGCGATTTCGTGGGCCGTCCGAGCCCGCTCTATTTCGCCGAGCGCCTGACCGAAGAATTTGGCGGGGCACAAATCTGGTTCAAGCGCGACGAGCTCAATCACACCGGCGCGCACAAGATCAATAACTGTCTGGGCCAGGTGCTGCTCGCCCGCCTAATGGGCAAGACGCGCATCATCGCGGAAACCGGCGCAGGCCAGCACGGCGTTGCCACCGCCACCGTGGCCGCCCGCTTTGGCATTCCGTGCGAGGTCTATATGGGCGCCACAGATGTGGAGCGCCAAAAGCCCAACGTGTTCCGCATGAAGCTCCTGGGCGCGAAGGTGCATGCCGTCACCAGCGGGCGCGGCACGCTGAAAGATGCGATGAACGAGGCCTTGCGCGACTGGGTGACCAATCCGGACGATACGTTTTATGTCATCGGCACGGTGGCCGGCCCGCACCCCTATCCGATGATGGTGCGCGATTTTCAAAGCGTGATCGGGCGCGAGGCGCGCGCGCAGATGCTTGAGCGCATCGGCCGCCTGCCGGATGCGGCTGTCGCGTGTATTGGCGGCGGCTCGAACGCGATGGGCCTGTTCTATCCCTTCCTGGAAGATGACGCGGTGCGCCTGATCGGCGTCGAGGCTGCGGGCAAGGGCGTCGATACGCCAGACCACGCGGCCAGCCTGAATGGCGGACGCCCTGGCATATTGCACGGCAACCGCACCTATCTCTTGCAGGACGATGACGGCCAGATCGTGGAAGGTCATTCCATCTCCGCGGGCCTCGACTATCCCGGTATCGGCCCGGAACACGCCTTCCTGCATGATGCCGGGCGCGCCGAATACCGCCACGCCACCGATGCCGAGGCGCTGGAAATGTTCCAAGTCTGCTCGAAACTTGAAGGCATTATCCCGGCGCTGGAGCCCGCCCACGCGCTCGCGCGCGTGCGCGACCTCGCCAAGGAGCTGGGCCCCGACGGTGTGATCCTGATGAATATGTGCGGGCGCGGCGACAAGGACGTGTTCTCGGTCGCGCAGGCATTGGGGGTGGAGCTTTAGCCATGCGCCTTGAATGTAACGACATTTGTAGTTACATTTGATGGAGTTCGAATGGGATGAGGCAAAGAACCGCGTCAACCGGGAAAAGCACGGGATAAGCTTTGATCGGGCAGTGCGGGTGTTTGAAGGTCACCACGTCGAAATTGATGGTAAGCCCGGCGCGGATGGGGAGTGGCGTACCATCACGGTGGGCTGGCTTGATGATCTGCTATTGATTGCCGTGGTGCATACGGATCGACACGGCGTTACGCGGTTGATCTCGGCGCGGCCCGCAGGACGCAAAGAACGGAGAATCTTCCATGGGACGCACGGTCCGGGTAAAGCTTGAAGACTTGCCGCCTCTGACGGACGCAGAGCGCGAGGAGTTGCGCCGTCTGGCAGATATCCCCGACGAAGAGATCGACTTCTCCGATATCCCTGAGCTGACCGAAGAGGATTTCGCGCGCGGCGTCTGGCATACCGGCCATGGAAAGCAGCAGGTGACGGTGCGCCTCGACAAGGATGTGCTGGCCTTTTTCAAAAAAGGCGGTCGGGGCTATCAGACCCGCATCAACGCGGTACTGCGCGCCTTCATGGAGGCCCAGCGCAAGACCCCGGCGGAGTAGACGGCAGCGGGCCCTTGCCGAACAGGCATAAAGCGTTATTCAGGCCCCGGATCGCGCGCGCCGCGCGTCCGGGGTTTCATCTTGGACTGGCTGGACGGTAAGAACTCTCATGACACGCCTTTCCGATACATTCGCGCGCCTGAAAGCTGACGGCAAAGCCGGGTTTGTCGCCTATGTGATGGCTGGCGATCCTGATGGCGCCACCACGCTGGAGGTCATGCACGGGCTGGTCGAAGCCGGGGCCGATGTGATCGAGCTGGGGGCGCCCTTCACCGATCCGATGGCTGATGGCCCGCCCATTCAGCGTGCCGCGCTGCGCGCTCTGGCCAGCGGCATGACGCTTCGCGGCGTGCTGGCGCTCATTGCCGAGTTTCGCAAGACCAATAGCGCCACGCCTGTCGTCATCATGGGCTATGCCAACCCGTTCCATGCAATGGGTTATCAGGCGTTTGTGGATGCGGCCGCTGCGGCGGGCGCGGACGGCGTGATCTGTGTGGATCTGCCCCCTGAAGAGGACGCGCCGCTTCGCGAGCCGATGGACAGGGCCGGCCTTTCCCTGATCCGGCTGGCCACCCCCACCACCGATGATGAACGCTTGCCGCAAGTGGTGAAAAACACGTCCGGCTTTGTCTATTATGTGTCCACCACCGGCGTCACCGGCGCGGGGATAGGGCAGACGGCGGTGGTGTCCGGCGCGGTCGACCGGGTACGCAAGGCGTCCGGTCTTCCGGTGGCCGTGGGCTTTGGCGTGAAGACGGCGGCCCGCGCCGCAGAGATCGCGAAAGTCGCCGATGCGGTGGTGGTTGGCTCGGCGATTGTCGACGCGCTGGCGGATGGCGGTGTGGACGGCGCGGTCAAGCTGGCCAAAGAACTGGCATCTGCTACCCATAATGCGCGATAATCATCGCCACAGGCAGCCCGGGATACATTTATGAACTGGCTATCCAAGCTTACCCCTCCGGGCGTTTCGCGCATGTTCGACAAGCGCGACACGCCGGAGAATCTCTGGATGAAATGCCCGGTATCGGGCGAGATGGTGTTTCACAAGGATCTGGAGGCGGGCCTGCATGTCACGCCGGCCGGCCATCATGTGCGCATCGGGCCGGAGGTGCGGCTGCGTTATACGTTCGACGCAACCTGGGAAGAGTTTGCGCTGCCTGAAGTGGCCAAGGACCCGCTGAAATTCCGCGACGACAAGCCCTATGCCTCGCGCCTGGCCGCCGCCCGCAAGAAGACGGGCCGCGAAGACGCGATGGTGATCGCGGTGGGGCGCATCCAGGGTGTTGAGACAACCGTGCTGGTGCAGGACTTTTCCTTCATGGGCGGGTCGCTGGGCATGGCCGCTGGCGAATCCTTCCTGAAAGCGGCTGAAACTGCGGTCGAGCGCCGCACGCCGCTGGTGGTGTTCACCGCGGCTGGCGGCGCGCGCATGCAGGAGGGCTGCCTGTCGCTGATGCAGATGCCGCGCACTACGATCGGCGTTGAAATGCTGCGCGAGGCCAAGCTGCCCTATATCGTGGTGCTGACCGACCCGACCACGGGCGGGGTGACGGCCTCCTATGCCATGCTGGGCGATGTGCATCTGGCCGAGCCGGGCGCGCTTATCGGCTTTGCCGGCCAGCGCGTGATCGAGCAGACCATCCGCGAGAAACTGCCCGAAGGCTTCCAGCGCGCCGAATACCTGCTCGAAAAAGGCATGGTGGACCGGGTCGTGCACCGCCGCGACCTGCCGCGCGTTCTGGGCAATGTGCTGCGCACGCTGATGAAACGCCCCGCCGCGCCCGTCAATCTGCCTGCGCCCGCAGCCTGATAGCTCTATGAGCATTCCTGATGCGCTGGCCCGGCTGTCGACCCTGCATCCGGCCAGCATGGATCTGTCGCTGGACCGGCTGCGGCGGCTGCTGGCAGACCTTGGCAATCCCCATACCCGCCTGCCCTCCACGGTTCATATCGCAGGCACCAATGGAAAGGGCTCCAGCGCGGCCTTCCTCAAGGCTATCTGCCAGGCGGCAGGCGAGCGCGTACATGTCTATACCTCGCCGCATCTGGTGCGTTTCAACGAGCGTATCGTGCTGGCCGGCAGCGAGGTCGAGGATGCGCAGCTTGAAGAGGCTCTGGCGCGCGTGGAAGCGGCCAATGCCTGTCAGCCTCTGACCTTTTTTGAGGCCACCACAGCGGCTGCCTTCCTGCTGTTCAGCGAGACGCAAGCTGACCGGCTAATCCTCGAAGTCGGGCTCGGCGGCAGGCTGGATGCCACCAATGTCGTCGACAATCCGGATGTCACGCTGATCACGCCGGTCAGCCTCGACCATCAGGCCTATCTGGGTGACACGCTGGAAAAGATTGCCGCTGAAAAGGCCGGGATCATCAAGGGCGGCGTGCCTTGTGTGGTGGGCCCGCAGGCCGATGAGGCGCTGATGTCCATCGAGCGGGCGGCCATGCGGGCGGGCGCGCCCCTGACGCTTTACGAGCGCGATTACCGCGCTTTCGTCGAGCATGACCGGCTGGTCTATGAAGAAGAAAGCCTGCTCTGGGATCTGCCTTTACCCGGCCTTGCCGGTTCTCATCAGATCAGGAATGCGGCAGGCGCGATTGCTGTGGCGCGCCAGCTTGGACTTGGCGAGGAGGCGGTGCGCGGCGGCCTGCCCAAAGCGCGCTGGCGCGCGCGGATGCAGCGTCTGCAATCGGGTGTCCTCGCAGACATCGCAAAAGCCGCCGACGCCGAGCTGTGGCTCGATGGCGGTCACAACCCGTCAGCAGGCGAAGTGCTGGCCCAGGCGATAGGCGAGCTGGAAGCGCGCGAGGAACGCCCGCTGGTGCTGATCTGCGGATTTTCGGCCGGGCGTGACGCGAGCGCCTTTCTCAAACCCTTTGCGGGACTGGCGGGCCTTGTCATCACCGTTTCAGGCTTTGCGGCCCGAGAAGGCGCGATGAGCGCACATGACGCCGCCGAGGCCGCGCGCAAGGCGGGTCATTTTGCGCAGACGAGCGCGGGGCTGACCGAAGCGCTTACCGATGCCTGTCATCTGGTTGACCGTCCGCGTGTCGTGATCTGCGGATCGCTTTATCTGGCGGGCGCCGTCTTGAGTCTGGGGGCAGAGCCGCCTCTGGTGACACCGGGCTGAGTGTGGTTTGCGGCTGGAGCCGAAACTACCCATTGTGCGCAGGCCGTTTAACGCCATATCCTGTAGCGGACCGTTGAAGGAGGCAGGCAGATGGCAGAATTTTTCCGAATGCTCCTGCATCGCCACGGCACGCTGGAGGATGGACGCCCCTGTGCGCCGGGCTTCCTGGCGCTGTTCCGCCCATCACGCAATACGGCCAAGGCCGTGACCTATGCGGTCATGCACCTGATTGTGGCCATGACGGTGGCCTTCCTGCTGACCTGGGACTGGCGCGCCGCGCTGGCCATCGGCCTGATCGAGCCTGCGGTGCAGACGGTTGCCTATTACTTCCACGAGAAGGCCTGGGCGAAGGCCGAGCGCAAGCGTCAGGAACGGCTCGCCGAAGCCTCCTGAGCGGTCTCAAGCGAGGATTCCAGAGAAGGGCACCAGCCACCGCGCGCGCTGTAGGGTGTGGCGAGGCCTTCCTCGATCAGCACGGCACCCAGATCGCGATTGTCCGGCAAGGTGATGGCGGCAATGACCCGGCCGGCAAAGCTGCCAAGCGTCACATTGCGGATATGCAGGCGCCCGCCCGGCATCAGCTGATCCTCCACGAATAGTCTGGCGGCATGGCCGGCCTCGCGCTCGGCTTCGCATTCAACCCGGCGGATCTCCGGAGCGTCCACATCAGCCAGACGCACATGCGTCTCCACGCTGTGACCGGGCCAGATGAAGGCGCGCACTTCGACCGTATCGCCATCAATCACGCGCAGGATTTCGGCCTCGATCGGGCCGGCAATGGTCTGCTGCGCCGTCGCCATGGGCGCGGTAATCATGCTTAATAAAACGATAATATTCCGCATTACTTGATATTATCGGAATATATTCCTGTGCCAAGCGGATTGGGCAGCAATCCCGGGCTCGGATTCCCGCTCCCCCCGTGCAGAGGCAAACCTGCGGTGGCTTTGTCCTATCTCTCGCTCGGTGGCATGGGTCGCCCGGACCTCGCTGACGCTCGGCCGGACGATGACAAAGTGGAGATAGCTCAAAATTGTCATGGCCCGGTTTATCCGGGCCGCCCATGCCTGAGGTATGCCGCTTTGACTTGCGTTCGTTGTTGGAGACAGCCCGATTTATCCCACCTCGTTGAGTCCGCCCGTATGATTTGCGTCCCGGTTCATGGGACGGCCAGTGCTCGCGACGCGGCTGATGACGGACCGGGGGCAGGCTGAGCGGCTTGCCGCTCCAGGTGTCCGGCGCGCGGTCTCAACTGGCCCCGCAGAAGCCGGTTCACTGCGCCCCTGTGGTGCTTAATGGGGATACGGCCAAAAGGCATTTTCAGCTCCGCCAGCAGCGGATAGCCCGACCGGGCATGAGACGTCCGCCTTCAGAGTGAAAACACATTGCGCCCGGCATGCCGGGCTATCCGCTGCGCCGTCCCGCCCCTTGCCGTAGAAATCCGGCGAGAGGATGGTCCTGTGCGTAACGGTCCGCCAACCCTCAAAAATCGTGGGCGATGCCCTTTTTCTCCCAGTCGCCATAGCGGGTGGGTTCGGGGCCTCTGGGGCCGCCCAGCTCTTCGGGCAGCGCCTCTTGCGTTTGCGCCGCTTTGCGGCGCGCTTCAGCTTCGGCAAGCGCACGCTTGGCCGCGTCGCTTATCGGCTTGATCGCATCTTGTGAAATGTCATCGCTCATACCAGATATCTAGTCGCGCCAGCGGCCACGTGCCAGTGCGCACTGCTCACCTTCGCGAGTTTTCAAATGAACAGGGCTTCCCCATGACCGCAAACACGATGCGCACCTTTATCCTGCTCGCTGCCCTGACCGGCCTGTTCGGCGCGGTGGGATATCTGATCGGCGGGCCGGGCGGCGCGATGATCGCGCTGATCATTGCCGGCGCCCTGAACGTGCTGGCGTGGTGGAATTCGGACAAGATGGTGCTGAAAATGCACGGCGCGCGCGAGATTGCTCCCAACGAGGCCGATCCGGCTTTGCGCCGGTTTGCCGAGGACACGATTGCGATGGCTGACCGCGCGCACATGCCGCGTCCGCGCGTCTATGTCATCGACACGCCCCAGCCCAACGCCTTTGCCACGGGCCGCGATCCCCGCAATGCCGCCGTGGCGGCCACAACCGGGCTTCTGGCGCGGCTGACGCGCGACGAAGTGGCCGGCGTGATGGCGCACGAGCTCGCTCATGTGAAAAACCGCGATACGCTGACCATGACGGTGACAGCCACGCTCGCCGGTGCCATCGGCTTTCTGGCCAATTTCGCTCTTTTCTTCGGGGGTGGAAATGGCCGGGGCGGGCTGATCGGCGCGATTGCGCTGGCGATCTTCGCGCCGATGGCGGCCGGTCTTGTCCAGATGGCGATCTCGCGTTCGCGCGAATACGAGGCGGACCGGGTGGGCGCGGAAATTTCGGGCAATCCGATGTCGCTGGCCGCAGCGCTGGAGAAGATCGAGCGCGGCGCGCGCACCACGCTCAACCCGTCTGCGGAGCGCAACCCCGCCACCGCCCACATGTTCATCATCAATCCCCTGAACGGCCAAGGGGCCAACAATCTGTTCTCCACCCACCCCGCGACGGCCAACCGCATCGCCCGGCTGCGCCAGATGGCGGGCGCGGGGCGTTATCCGGGCGGGCCGTGGGGCGAGGAAGGGCCGTGGTCACGCGGGCCAGCGGTCTCGCGCTCTGATGACCCGGACCGCTTTGGCGGGCCCTGGGGGTAGGGCTCAATAGCAAAGGGCCGCTCTTTTGGAGCGGCCCTTCGGGCTGGACGGCGGCGGGAGGTGCCGCCCTGCCTTGTGCCTGGCCCCCTGCCAGTCCGCCTCCGGGGATTGGGCGGGGAGGAGACGGGTGACAGAGGACCAGGCCGGTGTCAGGAACTCACCCTATTTCCAGGGATCGCTCTCTTCACCGTCTTCTTCATCGGTGTCGTCGTAATCGTCGGACTCCTCGTCCTCGGATTCTTCGTCATCACCGTGATCATCACCGTACTCGTCCGCATAGGCGAGCTTTTCGGCCTCGTTTTCAAACGAATGGCTGTTCGGCTCAGGCGCCTCGCCGGTGTACTCACCCTTGTCCTCATCATCGGTGAAGGACTTTTCAGGCGACGGCTCGTACGGCTCGTCGGGCACTTCGTCCAGATCAGCCGGCTCACTGTCGGCGAGCGGATCGTCGTCCATCGGATCTTCGGTCATGGGCTCATCCATGACGGGATCGTCCGTCTCGGGCTGTTCATACATGTACTCGGACTCGGACTCACCCTCGCCTTGCGTGGCAACGCGCCAGGTGGCGTACTCTTCCTCGTTCAGCTCACCGTCAAGATCGACGTCATAGAGCGTGAACTCGGCTTCGGAGGTGGCCGGGTCAATCGCCTGGACTTCGCTCAGGCTGACCGAACCATCGTCATTGGCGTCAGCATCCTCAAACGGAGTCGCGAAAGCCGTGCCGGCCAGCGCGAGAGCCGAAACGCCAGAAATCAGAAATGTCTTCATGTCTGTCATTCCTCTATTGCGCCGGTCCGTCATTGCGGGGGAAGCGGGGGCAGACCGGCCAGACACCCCATCAATGCGGCGGCGCTTCGAATCGTTCCCGGTGGCGGTGCACAAAAGCGCAGCCGCCCTTCCACCGGTGAGATATGGATAACGAATTGTTATCGAGAACAGGCGATTAGGAGGGATGGAAGTGTGCGCGGCAGGTGAGCGCGCGCATTGGACGAACCGGGCATCAACTCATGAAGGCGCCTTATCAGAGCAAAGCTGTCTGGCCGTTGGCGCTGATGCTGACGCTGGTGTGTCTTGGTCCCGTCGCGCTGATGCTTGCCCCGCCCGCAACGGGAACAATGCTGGCAATCTATGGGCCGGGCATGTCGGCGCGCGAGACCTTGCTGGCTGCATCGGCTGCGGGTGCGCGCGCCGCCGAACCGCTGGCAGGCGGCATTATGGTGCGTGCCGAAATGCCTGCCACGGCGCTCGGCCCGTCCGGTGCCTCAGCGCTGCGCGCGCAGGGCGCCCTTCTTGTAATAGCCCCAATAGCAGGCTGGGCGTGTCCACCCGGACCGTCCCCGTCCGAGGAGAACCGGCAATGACGCGTATCGATTCTGTAAGAGAACAGTCCCAGCGGGTCTTGCTGGTCCTTCTGGGCGTGTTCGTGGTGGTGTATGGGGCGAGCGCCGCTGTGATCGCACCCGGCAGGCTGGTTGCGGGTGTGATTTTCCTGGCATTGGTGGCAGGCGTGTCCTTTGCGGCCTGGCGCAGCGCGCCGCAGGCCGCTTCCACACGCATGACGATTGCGGCCGCGCTCATCGGCTTTCCGGCGGCCCTGACATGGATGGCGTCGGGCACCGCGCTGCAGCTCGACATGCATATGCTGTTCTTTGCTATGCTGGCCGGTGCGACGCTGCTTTGCGACTGGCGGGCTGTGCTGGCTGCGGCTGCGGTGACAGCCTTCCACCATCTCGTGCTGAATTTTGCGCTGCCCTTTGCTGTGTTCCCTGACGGGGCGAATTTCGGCCGGGTGCTGCTGCATGCGGTTGTGGTGATTGTGCAGACCGGTGCGCTGGTCTGGCTGTGCCAACGGATCACGTCGGCACTGGATAATGCCGGGATGGCGATTGCGGAGGCCGAGGCAGCCAATCTGCAAGCGCGCCAGCTTGCCGAGGCAGACCGCGAGCGCTCGCAGGCGATCGAGGCCAGCCGGGAAGCGGTGAACAGTATTGCCAACGCGTTTGAGCAGCGCGTGGCCGATGTTCTGGGTGAATTGCGCGCGGTATCGGGCGAGATGGAGGCGCTGGCAGGCGAGTTGCGCCAGGATGCCGGTTCGACCCGGCAGGGCGCGCGAGATGCAGCCGGCAAGTCAGCCGAGACATCGGCCCATTTTGAAGCGGTAGCCGCTGCGGCGCAGGAGCTGGCGGCGTCTATCAGCGAAGTCTCGCGCATCATGGAAAATGCCGACACCGTGTCTGCCCGCGCGACCGAGGAAGCGGTCAGGGCCAGCTCGTCCATGCGCGAGCTCGACAAGGCTGGACGCGAGGTTCAGACCATCGCCGGGCTGGTTGCCGATATCGCAGAACAGACCAACCTTCTGGCGTTGAACGCGACTATCGAGGCCGCCCGTGCCGGTGAAGCGGGCAAAGGCTTTGCGGTCGTGGCCAGCGAAGTGAAGGCGCTGGCCGAGCAGACCTCCAAGGCGACATCGGATATCCGTACGCGCGTCGAGGCGATCAGCTCGGCGTCCAGCGGTGCTGGCGAGGCATTGTCGCGTATCTCCGGCATCATCGAGGAAGTGCGCGCGACGTCGGCGAGTGCCCGCGGCGCATTTGGTGAGCAATCGGGCGCCACTGGAGAGATTGCGCAGCTTGCCGAGCGGGCGGCGGCGTCAACCAGTGGCATCAATGCGCGCATAGAAGGTGTCAACACAGCGGCCGAGCGCACGCACCTGGCCGCCGACCGGTTTGCCGGCTCCTCGAAAGCCCTCAGCTATGCTGCCGAACGTCTGGGCAGTGAGCTGGCAGGCTTTCGCGAGGCCTTGCGTGACGCGTCCTAGCCGATCGGCGCAGGCGTCTGGAAGGTAGAGCTGCAGGCATCGGTCAGCCGCCATTCGCCGTCGATCTGGCGGAAATGGCAGCGCGCATGGTCGCGGGCCGGTGTGCCCAGATTGGCCTCGGTCACGCCTTCGGGATTGAGGCTCTGGAAGCGCCCGTTCGGGAAGACATAGGAAATGCGTTCGGTCGGTGAGACGGCCTGTTCATACACGCATAGCGGGGGCTGCATCAGCACGGTGCGAACCGAATAATCGCCCATGCGCTGGCCGAAAATCTGGTTGCGCAGCGCCGGGTCCTCGGCGCGCAGCTGGCTGGCGAGCGCCGCACTTTCGGCAGGCAGGCTGTCGGCCAGGCCGCCGGGATGACCGGCCACGATCTGTCCGAAGGCCATGCGTTCGGCGGCGTCCGCCTCGCGGCAGACCGGCGTGGTGGCACAGGCGCTGACAGCAAGGCTGCAAAGGGCGGTAACCAGGGCAAGTCGTTTCATGGCGCAGATCAGCTCCGTTGACGTGACAGGCGTGACAATGCCCCAGCCTGCGGGTTTCGCCAAGCGGGCCGTGTCACCGGGGCGTGTCACCGGGGCGGGCTAGCAGCCGCCAGCCATGGCATCGATCCAGCGTGCAACCAGAGCCACGCCTTCTTCATGGGCCACGCTGCGGCCGAGCTCTGGCATCATCGCGTCGGCACGCAGACTTTCCATGCGGAAGGTAAAGATCGAGGCGTGGCTGTCGCCGGGCACAATGGAATAGCGCCTGTTGCCGGTGCCCCGCCCCGCCGCAATGGGCGGTTTGCACACGCCAAGCCCCGGCCCGGCCGGATCCGCCGGTTCCAGATACAGCCCCGAGGTGCGTGCATGGCCGGTGCGCGAATGGCAATGGGCGCAGTTAATGTCGATATAGGCGCGCGCCGCGCCCTCCAGTGCCAGTCCTGACAGCTCGAGTTCACCATGCCAGACGGCATTGCGCGGCGCTGCGTCTGCTTGCGGTCCGCCGGTCAGGAGGCCGGCGGCGCGCCAATGATCAAGCTGGTTCTGTTCCCCGTCAGCGTACGGATAATCGCCATTGAGATGGCGTGCGCGAGGACCGATGGGGCGGATTTCACCATCGCTGGCATCGGTGACATGGCACTGGGCGCACTGGTTCACGTCCGGCACCTGATAGGCGAGCGCCTGGCTGCGCCCGCCCGCCTCCAGCAGCGTCAGGTCCACAAACGCGCCCGACCTGGCGAGCCGGGTAGAGCGCTGATCATCGTTCCAGACATAGGGGATGGCGGCCCAGCCCTCCTCGCGCCTCACCAGAATACGCGTCTCGATCAGGCGCACAGCCGAAAGATCGAGCGCCGCGCCGTCAAAATGGGCATTCGGGTCCAGCTCCAGCGCGACCGCATCAAAGCTGCCTGCCGTCCGGGGATAGTAAAATGTCTTGGTGATGACCGTGCCGACCGGAAAATCGAAGGTTTCATCGTCGTGCCATTGCGCAGGCTGCGCGCCATCAGGCAGCCAGACTGTGCGCAGCTTCAGCGCATAGTCGGAGAACAATGCGGTGTTAAGCGCGTAGGGCGTGACGCCCTGTGCCAGCACCAGCCGCTCTCCCTCGATGCGAAACTGCCCCCAGTCTTCCAGCCGGGCCGGATTGCCGCTGGTATGGAAGGCCGGATCATTGTCCCAAGCTGCCATATCCACCGGCGCGGACGCAGGCGGCGTGTTGGCGGCATCATTGCCGCAGGCGGCCAGCGCAAGGGCCGCAGCAAGGAGGGCGATGGCACGCTTCATCACTCGACGCCTAAAAGGGCAGCTCAACGGCTTCGCGCGGTTCGTGGCTGCAATCATGCTCGTCCGTCGCGACACGCGGATTGCCATAATCGCCAGGCCCGTCGGCATTGAGCACCTGCGCCCCTGAGACGCACAGGCGCAAATCATCGGGCAGCGCGCCATCCACCATCCTGTCCGCGTTCACATACCCATCCCACAGCACGTCCGGGATGCGGCCCGTGGGGCCGAACAGGGCGATGCGCAGCGCCTGCAGGTCCATCCCGTCAGGATTATTGCCGCCGCCCTCGAAGCTGTTGGAATGGATGTGGATGCGTTCCGGATAGGGGTCGAAATCGCTCTCCACGCCCAGTTCGGAAAAACCCGCCGAGTGCAGCGAGGAGATGATCACGTTCGCGGTACGGTTATTGGAGACACGGTTGTCAAAAATCTCCACATCATCATTGGAATTGACCAATATGCCCGTACCCGCCGGCACATTGGCAACCGGCGTGCCTTCATGGCCGAAATTGCGCGTGTTGTTCTCGAACACGTCATTGTCAAACACGCGCGTGCCGTGGCCGGGGCGGGGGAGGTTGGGCATGTTGAAGACCAGTATACCGCCGGTATTGTGGGTGGCGGTGTTGCCATAGACATCGGCGTTCATCGAGTTTTCGATCTCGATGCCCGCCACATTGTATTCGGCGCGGTTATTACGCACGACGATATTGTCCGACTGGCCGACATAAATGCCCGCGTCCGACGCGCCGATGGCCACCGATTCCTCGATCAGTACATTCGTCGTCAGAACCGGATAAATGCCATAGGCACCGTTATCGGTGGAGGCGCCGCTGGTCCATTCGGTGCGCACCCGGCGAATGATGACATTCTCAGACCCGGTGATTTTCAGCGCATCGCCGATGGAATCCTCGATGGCGAGGTCCTCAATGGTGAAATTGTCCGCGCTGGTGACCAGCAGGCCCTCGGCTCCGGCGCGCTGCTCGGCAAACGACAGCACCGTCTCGTCCAGCCCCGCGCCGCGTATGGTGACGTCGTCCACATTGGCCAGCGACAGGCCGCGCTCGATGATGAACACGCCGGCGGGCAGTTCGATCACGCTGCCCTCCTGCGCATCCAGCAGAGCTTCCATCAGCACGTGCTGATACTCGCGGTCAGCGTCAGTCAGGTCGCGGGTATCGCCGCCCTGCTGGCCGCAGGCCTGAAGCATGAACAGGGCTGAAAACCCCGCAAGCGCAGCGCGCCAGAATGATGACATCGGATTGTCCTCCCCAGACATGGCTCGTCGAATGCGTGGAAGCGCATTTCATTGAGCGATCAGTTTGCGAGTTTATGGGCGGTAAGGGAAGGGGGTGAATTCTCTTCTGGTTGGAAGGACGTTCGTCACCCCCCGCCTGCGCGGGAACGACGAGAGGAAGTTGCCACAACAAAAAACGCCCACCGTTGCCGATGGGCGTTCCTGAAGTTCCGGCAATACCGGAAAAACTAGTCGCGGCTCTCGATGCCGTGGCCCGAGGTGCGCTCGGCGATACGCGCGGATTTACCGCGGCGGTCACGCAGATAGTAGAGCTTGGCGCGGCGGACATGGCCCTTGCGCTTGACTTCAATGCTCTCCAGCAGCGGGGAATAGACCGGGAAGACCCGCTCCACACCTTCGCCGAAGGAGATCTTGCGCACGGTGAAGCTCTCATTGAGCCCGCCGCCGCTGCGCGCAATGCAGACGCCTTCAAAGCGCTGCACACGCTCGCGCTCGCCTTCACGGATGCGCACGCCGACGATCAGCGTGTCACCGGCGGAAAATTCCGGAATGGTTTTCTCGCCAAGAACGCGCGCGGCTTCTTCCTGTTCGAGCTTCTGAATGAGGTTCATTACGTCTCTCCATCCCGCCGCTGATATCTCGCCCAGAGATCCGGACGGCGGTCCTGCGTTGCCTGTTCTGCCTGCTCGCGCCGCCAGCTTGCGACCTTACCATGGTCGCCGCCCAGCAGCACTCCGGGGATCTCCCGCCCCTCCCACACCCGCGGGCGGGTGTATTGGGGGTATTCGAGGAGATCACCCTCGAAACTTTCATCCGTCGTCGAGGCCATTTTGCCCAGTACGCCGGGGAGCAATCGCACGCACGCCTCGATGACGTATTGCGCGGGTATCTCTCCACCGGCAAGGACGGCATCGCCGACGCTTACCTCTTCCATGCCGCGCGCCTCGATGACTCTCTGGTCGAAGCCCTCAAAGCGCCCGCATACCAAAATCACGCCCGGCCCGCCGGCCCACTCTCGGACCCTGCCTTGAGTAAGCGGTTTGCCGCGCGGTGTCAGGCAGATGAGGGGGCGATCATTACGCTCCACACTGTCTGCCGCCTCCGCAATCACATCCGGGCGCAGCACCATTCCAGGGCCGCCGCCAGCGGGGGTGTCATCAACGGAGGCGTGCTTATGACGGGAAAATGACCGGATGTCCACCGTCTCTAGCGCCCATTTGCCCTCTTTGAGTGCAGTGCCGATCAGCGACACGCCAAGCGCGCCGGGAAAGGCTTCCGGATAGAGGGTCAGGACAGTGGCGGTGAAGGTCATGGGAGGGGGTGTATGCGCCAGCAGACGCGTAGGGGCAAGACCCTATCCCGCCTCGCACAAATTCGCCAGCAAGGCCGGGTCTGGCGCCGGGGGGAGGGCTTCCGGCCGGCCAGTGGCCCCATCAATAAGCGCCGCTGTGACCATCACCTGCTCGTCCAGGCAGTATTGCACATTGACAGGGGCAAAGCGCCACACGGCGCCAGCGCGCATCATGGCGTCATTCTGCCAGCGCTCCACCAACGAGTTGGAGACATTGCTGATGCATGACGCTGCGGGGTCTGTGTCCGTCCCGGCTGCGTCGGGCCTGAAGGCGAGCGCGCACAGCATGTGGACTGCTCCGCGCTCGGCAGCGCGGACAGGGAAGACGGGCACGGCCCGCACAAGGGCCTGACCGGGCGCAGCACGCCAGGCTCCGCCCGCCGGCTCTACAACCAGTGCATCAGACGTTTCGAAGCGTGGCGGAAAATTGCGGCCCCGCCGGTGCTGTTCGGGCACAGGCAGGTCCATGGCCGCGATGGCGGTTTCGGCGGCGCTCTGAATGGCGGCGGCGTCGGCGTGACCAGCCGGACATTCAACAGTGAAGCCGGCCGGGCCTCGAGCCTCCAGCTCTTCGCCCAGCGGCGTCAGCTCGCACGCTACGGGTTCGGATATCAGGGCCAGCGCACTCGTCAGTGCCAGGATCATCGCACTTGCCTCCTTACAGCTCGGCGAGAAGTCTAGGCAGGCGGACAGACAGGGCGCAAGTGCAAAGCGGTCATACCGCTACGGCTCCACCCCTTCATCGCCTGCATCGATTTCTTCAGGCGGGTTGATGACGAGGCGGGATTTGGCGATCTCGATCACCGGCACGGCCTCGCGCGTGAACGGAATGAAGAGCGCCCCATCGGGGCCTGTCAGTTCCAGTATCTCGCCCGCGCCGAAATCATGCACGGCCTTCACCCGGCCTGCGGGAGAGCCGTCCAGATGCTCGGCTGAGAGGCCGATCAGGTCTGAATAGTAGAACTCGTCCTCGTCCGTCTCGGGTAATGCGGAGCGCGGCACATGCAATAGCGTGCCCTTCATGGCCATGATCTGTTCGCGGGTGACGGATTCTTCAAACGATACGATCACCGCCTCGCCGCCCGACGAACGGGCGGTTTTTGGGGTGAGGATGGTCTTGCCGTCCTTATCGAGGAACGGGCCGTAGGAGGCGACATTGGCCGCCTCGCCAAAGGCGCGCAGCTTCGCCTCGCCCCTCACCCCATGGGCGCCGACAATGGCGGCAATGACGATGAGGGGATTGGTCATGCGATAGTTGTCTTCCCTCGCCCTTCGAGACGTTCGCTTCGCTCACCCTCACAGATGAGGGTCAATTGGCCTTCCCCCTCATGCTGAGGAGGGCGCAGCCCGTCCCGAAGCACGAGGGGAGGAAAGAAAAAAGCCTTAGGCCTTTTCTTCTTCAGCCTTGGGTTCTTCAGCAGCCGCTTCTTCGGCAGGCGCTTCAGCCGGAGCCTCTTCAGCTTTGGCTTCTTCGGCCGGGGCCTCGGCAGCCGGCTCTTCAGCAGGCGCTTCCTCAGCAGGGGCCGCCTTGGCTTCGGCTTCGGCGGCCTTTTTGGCTTCTTCCTTCTCGGCACGCTCGGCGGCGCGTTCCTTGGCGGCCTGACCGGGCTGGGCCTTGTTCGGGTTATTGCCCGCCTTCCAGTCATAGAGGCCTTCGGCAGCCAGGAAGCGCGCGACGCGGTCGGTCGGCTTGGCGCCTTTCTTGATCCATTCGGCGGCCTTTTCGGCGTCGAATTTCACGCGCTCTTCGTGGCCCTTTGGCAGCATCGGGTTGTAGGAACCGATACGCTCGATGAAGCGGCCATCGCGCGGATCGCGGCTATCGGCCACGACGATGCGGTAATAGGGGCGTTTCTTGGCGCCCGCGCGGGCAAGACGGATTTTAACAGCCATGAGTTTAGTCCTTTTGGAGTGTTGAAACGATTATTTCTTCTTCGGGAAGCCGGGCGGCAGGCCATCAGGCCCCAAAGGTGCGCCAGTGCCCGGCAGGCCCGGCAAACCACTTAATCCCGTCGGGGATTTTCCTTTCAAAAGGTCGTCGGCAGCAGAGCCAAGCCCCGCGCCCGGACCACCCAGACCGCCCATGCCAGCGCCCATACCCCCGGCCATTCCGGGCGGCATGCGCCCGCCCGGCATACCGGGCAGACCCTTGCCCTTGCCGGCGCGCTTCATCATGCCGGCCATCTGCATATGCATTTTCAAAAGCCGGTTGACCTCCGGCACGCCGACGCCCGCGCCAGCGGCGATGCGCTTCTTGCGGCTGGCTTTGAGAATGTCGGGCTTGGCGCGCTCGGCCGGCGTCATCGACAGGATGATGGCTTCCTGGCGCTTGATCGACTTGTCGTCAAACCCGCTGGCAGCGGCCTGCGCCTTCATCTGCTTGTTCATGCCGGGCAGCAGACCCATGATACCGCTAAGCCCGCCCATTTTCTGCAATTGCAAGAGCTGGTCGCGCAGATCATTGAGGTCGAACTTGCCTTTCGCCATTTTCCTGGCGAGGGCTTCGGCCTTCTCATGGTCAATCTGGGCGGAGGCTTTTTCCACCAGCGAGACGATGTCGCCGCGCCCCAGAATGCGCCCCGCCAGCCGTTTGGCGTCAAACCCGTCAAGGCCGTCAATCTTTTCGGACGTGCCCAGAAACTTGATCGGCAGGCCGGTGACCCAGCGCATGGAAAGGGCCGCGCCGCCGCGCCCGTCACCATCCATGCGCGTCAGCACAAGGCCGGTCAGTTTCAGCCGTTCGTTAAAGCGTCTGGCGGTTTCCACCGCGTCCTGGCCGGTCAGCGCGTCGGCGACCAGCAATATCTCGCGCGGGCGGGTTTCAGAGGCGATTTTCGCCGCCTCGCCCATCATCTCCTCGTCCAGCGTGGTGCGGCCCGCCGTATCGAGGATGACGACGTCAAAGCCCTGCAGGCGCGCCGAATTCATCGCCCGGCGGGCAATCTCGATGGCGGTCTGGCCGGCAACGATCGGCAGGCTAGGCACACCGGCCTTCTCGGCCATCTGGGCGAGCTGCTCCATCGCGGCCGGGCGGCGCGTATCGAGCGAGGCGACGAGCACCTTCTTCTTTTCACGCTCGGCAATGCGTTTGGCGATCTTGGCGGTGGTGGTGGTTTTACCCGAACCCTGCAGACCCGCCATCAGGATGGCGATGGGGGGCTCGCCTTCAAGCTGTAGGCGTTCCGGCTCGCTTGTCCCGCCGAGCAGCTCCACCAGAGCGTCATGAACGATCTTGATGACCTGCTGGCCCGGCGCGACCGAGCGGATGACCGCGTCGCCAACGGCCTTCTCGCGGACTTTTGAGATGAAATCCTTCACCGCAGGCAGGGCGACATCGGCTTCCAGCAGCGCCACGCGTATCTCGCGCAGGGCCGCGTCCACGTCCTTTTCAGACAGCGCGCCGCGCCCGGTGATCCGGTCGAATACGCCTGACAGTCTTTCGCTTAACGCGTCAAACATGTTGCCGTCCAAACCCTTGGTTTGCCACTCGCGCAAACGCAAAACCACCCCGCCGGGCGAGCCTTCGCCGGGCAGGGCACCTTCCCAGCCTCCGGGAGTTGGTCCGCCCCGTCGATGCGGGCAAGCGGCTCCGTGTGCTGGCAAGGCAAGCGGTTGTTACGCTTGCTTATGATCGCGAGGCATTACGCGGGTGGGCGCGCAGAGTCAAGGAAAGACCCGTCTGGGCCGTGTTGCGGCTGGCGTGTCAGTCGTTGGCCGGGCCGTCATCGGGCTCGCTATCGTGCTGGCTTTTCAGTGTCACGTACATCAGCGTCAAATAGACAATGGGTATGACGCCCAGCACCAGGAACTCGACCAGCCCTCCGGGATGGCCGCACTCCATGCAGGCGAAGCGGTAGGCGATATACGCAACAGCGGCCAGCACGATGGCCACACCGATCCACCAGGACAGCAGATAGTGTCGTCGCATGGCCAGCTCCTTTGCGGATGCAAGGCCACCAGCATACGCCGGATCGCGAGACGGCGCGATCGGCAAATCGAGGGCTGTCAGCCCTTCGCCGCCAGACGGTCCAGAATGCGCGCCCAGGAGCGTATGCCCTTGCGGAAGCTCTCCAGCTCGTACTTCTCGTTCGGGCTGTGGATATTGTCGTCCTCAAGGCCGAAACCGGCCAGGATCGTATCCATGCCCAGATGGCGCTTGAAATCGCCCACAATGGGGATGGAGCCGCCACAGCCCATCAGGGCGGGCTCGGTCTGCCATTCATCGCGCAGCGCCTCGACGCAGGCCTGCAAGGCCGGGTTTGTCACATCGACGGCGAGTGCGGGCGCGCCGGTATCGCGGCGCGCGAATACCGCCTCGCAGTCGGCGGGCAGGCGGCTCGTTACATGCGCCTCGAACGCCTCCCACACTTTTTGCGGGTCCTGACCGGGCACCAGCCGGAAGGAGATTTTCGCGCTGGCCTCAGCCGGGATCACCGTCTTGAAGCCTTCGCCGGTATAGCCGCCCTGAATGCCGTTGATCTCGGCGGTCGGGCGCGTCCAAATCTGTTCGAGCACCATGCGGCCCTGCTCGCCCGCAGGCACGGAGAGACCGATGTCGCCCAGGAAGCGCTCTTCGGAGAAGTTCAGCGCCTTCCATTGCTCCAGCACAGGCGCGGGCACCTCCTCCACGCCATCATAAAAACCGTCCAGCGTCACCCGGCCCGTCTGGTCATGAAGCTGGCCAAGAATCTGCGTCAGCAGGGTGATCGGGTTACGCGCCGCGCCGCCATAAAGACCGGAATGCAGATCACGGCTCGCCGCATTCAGGGTCACTTCGCCCGCGGTCATGCCGCGAAGGCTCGCCGTGATGGCGGGGGTGGAGCGGTCCCACATATTCGTGTCGCACACGAGGGCGAAATCGGCCTTGATCTCGTCGCCATGGGCTTTCAGCCAGGGCTCAAGGCTGGGAGAGCCGCTTTCCTCCTCGCCCTCAAAGAAGATCGTCACCTTGCAGGGCAGCGACCCGGTCTCTTCCTTCCAGGCGCGGCACGCCTCGATAAAGGTGCGCAGCTGGCCCTTGTCATCGGCGGCGCCGCGCGCGCGGATGTATTTACTGCCATCGGCGCGGGTCTTGATTTCCGGCTCGAACGGGTCGGCCTCCCACAGATTTAGCGGATCAACCGGCTGCACATCATAATGGCCGTAAAAGAGCACGTGCGGCACGCCCTCTTTCGCGCCGTCATGATGGGCCACCACGAAGGGATGGCCGGTTGCCGGGGCAACGCGCGCGTCAAACCCCAGCGAGACCAGCTCGTCAGCGAGGCTCTGCGCGGCTTTAAGGCACTCGGCCTTATAGGCCGGATCGGTGGAGATGGACTTGATGCGCAAAAGCTGCTCATAGCGCGCCAGCGCGCCCTCAAACCCAGCCTCCTGACGGGCCAGAACCGCGTCCAGCGTGCTGGAACTTTTGGCTTGTCCGTCCATGGCGGTCTCTCCGGTGGCGAGGGGCGTTGAGGGGTCAAAGGCTTGAGGGCCTTATCTACGCTCTAAGGGGAGAGAGGGGCAAGGATGGTGGTTAGCTAAGGTGTCCACTCACCAGTAATCCACATAGGAGGTATTGGACGGTAGGAGTGCCCTATGAGGTTGCAGAAAAGGCACTCAAATATGAATTGCGCTCGCGCCAAGCTGTAGAATACAAGGTTGGCGTCATCTAAAACTTCCCCATGTACAATTTTATTGCGGCAATCAATTATTTCCTTAATTTTCGATTTAATTTTAATTGATGGTGGGGCCCACCTTTTATTTTGGCTAATTATAACTTTTTGTATCCTTTCGTGTAGCGATATGCTTGGTGGGTATATCAACGTGTCGCACGCGATCTTTCTTAATTCAGATGAGACGGCTTCGCAGTTGCGGATTGCCGATCTGAATTTTCTTCCGGCTGCCTTCCAAGTTTTTCGGTCAGCGCTATCCCTTCTCCAACCCTTATTCTTCTCGTATAGATTCACAAGTGCTTCAAGCGCCTCAACACATTCTACCAGTTGGCGTTCAATTGCGGGGCCACGATGTGAGCTTACATACCTAAAAACCGATCCAAACAATTCTGATTTCTGAATTTCGTGACTTATAAGGTATTCTGCAACCTTGGCCATAACGGCTTCTGATTTTCCCAAAATCAATCTGTCACGAAGCATTTTGCCTATAGCTTTTTGTGGCAATTGGACCGGAAATCGAATGAAGGTGGAGCTGCTTTGGCCCAATTCGGTCCGCGAAATCTCATAGAAGTGGTCGCAATAAATAAACATATTAGCGATATTGATATACTCGGCAATTTCTTCAAATTTGAAATCAATTCTGTGTTCCATGGATTCGAATTTTTCTATTTCAATTGACGGGATCCATATTATAAAATCTTGATCGAAAACTCTATCATCTTTTTGAACTTGCCCGTAAAGACGGCGTCTAAAACGTAGATTAGTACCGGTAATGCTTTTCCATTGACCAAAATTTACTAGCGGGTTTCTAAGTGATGCCCCCCTTCTGTAGGGGCGCCATGAGTCGGGGGTGGGAAGGAATGAAAATATATACGTGTCGCAACCGTTCCTGTCGTGCTGGTTTATTTCCTTGAAATCTGTAATGATAAAATCAGCAATTATTTGGATGCTGTTTTTGCCGATGTTGTATCCAGATGTAGCTCCGGCCGATTTATAATAGCATTCTCCACATTCAAACGTTTTTACGCTACTGTTGGCGTGTTCGAGCCAGTCTTCATTTTCATACATGTGCCACGCGATCACGTGTTTGTCAGAGAGGAGCATGAATTTGAGTTCATCGCCTCTAACTCCAAAAATTTCGATCCGGTTGGCGCTTGTATAATTGGGGTCAGTGACCAACTGACCGTGAGCCGTTATTTCTTCGGCAGTTCCGGGAGCTAGAATGAATGTGGCGACTTGTCGGTGGGGTGAGCGATTGGACATGCAACTCTCCGGCCTCTTAGCAACGTTGTTTGATTAAGATACGATTCGTCACGCCAAAGCTGAAAGCGCTGTCCCATGCTGAAAATTGCCTTCCAGATGGACCCGATCGGGGCCGTCAATGTGAATGCCGATTCCACCTTCGACATCGCGCTGGAGGCGTTTCAGCGCGGCCACGAAATCTGGGTCTATGAGCCGCGCGACATGGCGATGGAGGATGGCAAGGTGCGCGCGCGGGCGAGCCGGGTGAGCGCGATGCAGCGCGTGCAGGGCGAACATGCGGCGCTGGAGGAGGCGGTGGTTCTCGACCTTTCCACGCTCGACGTGATCTTCCTGCGCCAGGACCCGCCCTTTGACATGGCCTATATCACGAGCACCCACATGCTGGAGGCGTTGCAGCCGGGCGTGCTGGTGGTCAATGACCCGGCCGAGGTCAGGAATGCGCCGGAAAAGCTGTTCGTCACGCGCTTTGAAGGGCTGATGCCGCCGACGCTCATTTCCTCGTCGCTCTCTGATATCCGCGCCTTCTTCGAGGCGCACGGGCGCGACATCGTGGTGAAGCCATTGTTCGGCAATGGCGGCGCCGGCGTGTTCCGCATCCGCGACTCGGCGGAGAATCTCGCCTCCCTGCTGGAACTCTTCGCCCAGATCAGCCGCGAGCCGCTGATGGCGCAAGCCTTTGTTCCCGATGTGAAAAATGGCGATAAGCGGGTGATCCTGGTCGATGGCGAGCCTGCGGGCGCGATCAACCGCGTGCCGGCAGAGGGCGAGATGCGCGCGAACATGCATGTCGGCGGCAAGGCGGTGCAGTCCGACCTGTCGCCGCGCGACCTTGAAATCTGCCGCATTATCGGCCCGGAACTTAAAAGCCGCGGGCTCGTCTTTGTGGGGATCGACGTGATCGGCAATTACCTGACCGAGATCAATGTCACCTCCCCGACGGGCATTCAGGAGCTGCGCCGCTTCTCTGGCATTGATGTCAGCAAGATGCTGATCGACTGGGTGGAGGCAAAACGGGGCAAGTCCTCGTGATCGATCCGCTTCACCTGAAAATGCAATGGGCGCTCTCCTATCCGTTCACGCGGCCGGAGGGGGATTTCCTGTTTGTCGATGGCCGCACGCTCGATATCCGGTCCACCAAGGGGCCGATCAGCGGCTGGCAGGTGGTCGATGGCGGCCATATCCGCACGCTGGCCGATGTGGTGGGGGCGCAGAGGGCCAAACGTCTTGATGACGGCGCATACCATCCGGTGGTGGCGGTGGGCTCCAATGCGGCGCCGGTACAGCTCCAGCGCAAGTTCGCCGCGCACATCAACGATGTGGTGATCCCGGTCATCGCGGTCAGCCTGCCCGGCCATGTCATCTGCTGGGCGAACCGCATCGCCGCCTATGGCTCGGTGCCCGCCACGCTGGCCGAGGAGCCGGGCGCGAGCGTCTCGGCTTGGGCAACCCTGCTTTCTCCGCGCGACTATGCGCTGATGAATGCGACCGAAGATCTGGGCGTCGTCTATGAGGCGGTGCCGGTAGCGGTGGAAGGCGCGCCGGAGGCTGTGCACGGGAATTTCGAGGCCTATCGCTGCCTGACCGGGCATTTTGATGTGCGCGTCAGCGCGTTTGCGGCGACCGGGTCCGGCCTGCCGGCGGGCAATCAATGGACGGCGCAGGAGCTGGCGATCTCACGCCTCGGCCTTGAAACGCCGGTGGACAGGTTCGTGGCCGAGACGGTGAGTGATGCGGGCCTCGCGGCGCAAAGGGATCGGGATTTGAGTGGGAAATAGGTGATTGCCTTTCGTCGTTCCCGCGCAGGCGGGAACCCAGAGCCGCGTTAACTGCCTTTGCCCTGTTCCCTCTGGATCCCCGCCTTCGCGGGGATGACGAGTTGAAACACCTTCCTACCCCACCAGAAACGGGCGGCCGCAGCGCACATCGCGCAAATAGAGCTCGGACTCGCCAATCGTCAGGCCCATATCGACCAGCAGCGCATCAACCACGCCCAGCGAATGATTGAGCGCGCCTGATAGCGGCAGGCCAAGACCCAGCAGGTTCACCTGCGCGCCAAGCCCGGAGCGGATAATCTCCGGCTCGCCGCTTTCCATGTGCTCTGTCGTCAGTACCGCCTCCACCGTGCGCCCGGAGGAGAGGTCCACATTCAACAGCGAACCCAGCAGCCCCAGCGCCCCGCCAATGCGGGCGGTGGCCGGAGAGGTTTGCACCTCGAAGCGCGCCTCGGCCCGGCCATCGCCATGGCAGGTCAGCGAGACCAGCCGGGCGGTGGCGGTGGCATTCTCGATATCGACGCTGAGCCGGCCCAGCCCTGCGCCCACGCTGACATCAAGGCCGAGCTGGCGGGTATGGGCTTCAGCCCCCTCCAGCCCGGCGCCGTAGATAGAGGCGAATTGCGGGGGCTGGCCGATACCCAGATCGATACTGGCCAGCGGGGCGCTGACCGCCACGCCCACCTGCTGGCCGCCCTGCGCGGCAAGCGCGCTGGCCATCACCAGATCTGCCAGACCGATCTGGGCCCCGCTGGCGAGGCCCGCGCGCGTCATCCCCGGATCAAGGCTCAATATGTCGCCAATGCGCACCTGCCGGTTGGTGTGGGCGGACTGGCGCGCGAGCACGTCCAGAATGGCGGGGGCATCAGAGCCCATGGCTGTCATGGCGGCGTTCAGCGCCTCGCCCAGCTTGACCCGGCTGTCTAGCAGCGTGTCATAGCTGACCGCCATCAGGCCTGCCTCCAGTGCCAGCGCATCGAGAAAGCCCGGTACCGAAACGCGCGCATCGGCGAGTGCACGGTAATCCATGACGCTGATGGCACCTGAATAGCCGGACAGCGCGGCGAGTACCGCGCCCGAATATCCGCCTTCCAGCCGCACCAGGCGCGAGGCGATGGCAAAGCTGACCATGTCCTGACGGGCGGCGGTCGCCTCAGCGCGCGCCCGCCAAGGCCGGTCATCGGAGCGAATGCGCGTGGTGTTGGCCGAGCGCAGCTCCACCTGGGCGGCATTATAGGGCTGGAGGGCCGGGGTGAAGCGCGCCTGCGGGTCCAGCGCCGGGTCTGGCTCGTACTGGCCGGGTTCGACCACAATGTCGAATGTGTCCGGGTCAAAACCCTGATCGGCGAGCACGGCTCTGGCCTTTGTGAGGGAATAATCCTGGTCACGCACCGCGATGAGGGCCACCAGATCGGCGGTCGCCTGCAACTCGCGCTTGTGCAGATGGTTCAGAACCTGCGTCAGGGTCAGCACCAGAAGCAGGGCGCCCGCCGCAATGCCGCTGGCCATCAGGGGCGCGGCTGCGCCGGCTGTGTCCTTGATGAAGCGCGCAATCATGACAGCCCCCCGTCGCGGATGATCTGGCTGTAGGTGACCTGATCGGACGGGAGCGGCAGCAATCCCCGGAAGACATAAGCCGGGTGGGCGCTCGCATCATAGCGCACGACGATCTCGCTATAGCCGGTCCGGGGTGTTTCCACCGCAACGCTGGCGCGTTCGGGGTCGATCAGGAAATAGCGCGGCAGCGTATCGGCGACATGGGCCTCGACGATGGCCGCGCGCTCATCGCCCGACAGCCCGGCAATCGAGGACCGGGCCGCTTCGGCGGTCAGCTGCTGCAGGCTGATATGGGTGGAAAACAGCAGCCCGTAGGCGATGGTGCCGACCAGAAGCAGGATCATCACCGGGGCGAGCAGCGCAAACTCCACCGCCGAGACGGCGCGTGTATCGCGCAGGAAAGTGCCGCGTGGCCCGGCGGTGATCCGGGCGGCGGGAAACGGGATTGGCATGACGCACCTCCTTATTGCAGGCGCGATCATGTGCAACCTGCAAGTGTAGAGATACGCGAAACGGATTAATGCAACTTATACGAGAGCGGTTAATCTGCCGGCGCGGGTCTCAGCCGGGTGGCCAGAGCGGTCAGCCGCCAGACGATCCAGACCGCCGCCCAGATATTGCCCAGAAAGGGCAGAGGCAGGATGAAGGCCAGCGCGATCAGCTTGTTACGCTCAAACAGCCAGATGAGGACAGCCAGGAAGACAAAGCCGAGATAGAGATCAATGAGCGCGACAACGCCCCATGGATCGGCGGCCATGGCTGAAAAGCTGGCGCCGATACTGGCCGTTTGCGAGGCCCATATGATGCTGGCCAGCAGGACAAGCCCGCCTGTAGCCAGAAGGATGCGAAGAATGGTCATGGCACGGCTCCTTTGTATCGGCGATACGTTACGCACCGATACGACGTCACGCCATGGCCGGTTCAGCCTTGCGGCGTGCCGTCTTGTGTTTGCGACGGCACGGGCTGGTCTGCCGGAGCGTAGTAACGCTCCTCGTCCAGCTCGCCTTCCCATTTGGCAACAGCCACCGCCACAGCGGCATCGCCGGTCACGTTCACCGCGGTGCGAGCCATGTCCATGATGCGGTCCACCGGCAGGATGAAGCCGACAATGATGGCGATCTGCTCTGGCGGCACGTTGAACGTGCTCAGGACTATCGCCAGCAGGAACAGGCCCGCGCTGGGGATGCCCGCCGCGCCGATGGAGGCGATGGCGGCGGTAAAGGCGATCATGAAGTAATGGGTCAGCGTCAGGTCGTATCCGAAGGCCTGCGCGGTGAAGAGCGCCAGAATGCCCAGATAGAGCGCGGTGCCGTCCATATTGATGGTCGCGCCCAGCGGCAGAACCGAACCGGCGACAGAGCGCTTCACGCCCAGATTATCGACCACATTGGTAATGGTGACCGGCAGGGTCGCCGAGGAGGAGGCGGTAGAGTAGGCAACCGCCTGCGCATCGACAATGCCGCGCATGAAGTTCAGCACGGGCAGGCGCAGGACGAACCGTATCAGCCCGCCATAGACCAGTACCGCGTGGGTGAAGAGGCCCAGATACACGGTCAGGATGAGAAGGCCGATGGACGCAAATGCCTCCAGCCCCTGGCTGACCGTGGTGTAGGCGACCAGCGCAAACACGCCGAACGGGGCGACTTCCATCACCATATGGGTGACTTTCAGCACGACATCGGACGCCGAATTGAACAGATCACCGACCGGCTTTCCGGCTTTGCCGGCCAGAAGAATGCCGATGCCCAGCAGCACCGCAAAGAAGATCACGGCGAGCACATCGCCATCGGCGAGCGCAGCCACCGGGTTATCCGGCACGATGGCGAGAAGCCGGCTGGACAGCGCTTCGGTCTCGGTTGAAACCGGCACGGCATCGGCTCCGCCCAGATCCGCGCCCGCGCCGGGGCGGAAAAGCAGTCCGAAAATGATACCGATAATGTTGGCAAAGAAGGTGGTGGCAAAATAGAGCAGCAGCGTCTTGCCGCCGATGGGCCCAAGGCGCTTGGGGTCGCCCAGCGCGTAGACGCCAGCCACCAGCGTGGTCAGGATTAGCGGTATGATGAGCATGCGGATGAGGCGGATGAACAGATCACCCACCGGCCGGACATAGCTCTCGATCAGGTTTGTGGCGGCCTCTGCGCCCATGAGCTGGGACATCAGCGCCCCGAACCCGATACCCAGAACGAGGGCAGCCAGCACCCGTTTCCACAATGCCGTCCCGAACCACCAGCGCATATCGCTTGCCCCTTCACCGTGAATGGGCACAGCCTAAGCGCACGGCTCGCAGCGTCAATCAGGCGATGCGGCAAGCTAGGGCGAAGGGAGGCTGGCCATGGGTGAGCACACCGCGCGTGTTGTGTGGAGTCTGGGGGCGGGCGAGGACTTTACGTCCAGCCGCTATTCGCGCGCCCATCACTGGCATTTCGATGGCGGGGCGGTGGTGCCGGCATCGTCCTCGCCGCTCTCGGTGCCGGTGCCGATGTCTGATGCCAGCGCGGTTGACCCTGAAGAGGCCTTGGTCGCGGCCACCAGTGCCTGCCACATGCTGTGGTTTCTGGCGTTGGCCGCGCGCAAGGGCATCGCCATCACCAGCTATGACGATGAGGCGATTGGCCTTATGGGACCGGATGATGAGGGCCGCACCGCGATGACCGAAATCATCCTGCGTCCGCGCCTGACCTTTGAGGCAGGCGCTGAACCGGAGCCGGGCGTGCTGGAAAGCCTGCATCACGATGCGCACGCAGCGTGCTATATTGCACGCTCCTTGCGATGTCCGGTGCGGGTCGAGCCTGCCTAGCCGGCAGCGCGGCGGCGCGTCAGGGCGTCGAAGCCCTTGATGAACGCAATGCGGATCATGAGGAACGCCCAGATTCCGCCCACGATGAGCAGAAGGGGGCCCTGCGGTTCCGCCGCCCAGATGCGCGAGATCAGCGCAATGGCGAGCGCAAAGATCATGTGCCGGCCGACATGGCGCCAGGTCAGGTCGCGATAGCGCGAGGCGCGGCGCATGGTGCGCGCTGAAAACCAGCGCCATGCACTGACGGCCCGCCCGGCATCGTGCCGGTCGCGGTCTGTGGCGGTTTGCCCGTTATGGTGGATCGTATCAGCCATAAGATCAGAATACGGAACTTATCAGCGTTCGTCAAGCTCGATCAAATAGCTGATTTTTATGGCGTTAAATTCTTTTATGACATTCGTGTGACTGTCACAGTTTTTAATAATGTATGATCGGCGGCGGATTCCGGCCGACCTACAGGGAAAGATCGAGCGCGATCATAAGCTCGGGCAGGCCGTGCAGGGGGTCATCAAAACGGCTGTCGCTCTGCTCGCTGTCGGGGGCAGTGTCCTGGGACGGTCCGGCACAGTCGGGCCGCTCGCGGATCAACGCATCCACGTGGCTGTGGTCGCTCCAGAAGTCAGCCAGCAGGCCCCGCCAGGCCTCCCCGACGGCGCGGGCATGGTCTGCGCAGCCCTCGGCCTCCAGATGCGCCATGGCGGCGTCAAGATCGCTGGCGAAGGCCGGGTCATCCAGCCGCACCGCATGCACCGCCCACCAATAGGGTGTCGAGAAGGGGTCATTCCAGGCAATGCCATCGCCATTGCGATCTTCGCCTTGGCCGTCCCAGCCATTGTCCAGAAAGGCACGAGTGGCTTCGTCATGGCCACGCGCAACGGCGGTACGCAAGTTTTCTCGCGTGTCCGGGCTCTCATATAAGTCGTTGTAAGAATGCGCGAGAGCGAAAGGTTGAGCGCCTTCTCCGGGATGCCACCGCCAAATCAGATACCGTTGCCAGATGGCTTCCATATCAATCCATGATGCGTGGTTAAGGTCGTGCCACGCCCATCTTTGAATTGAGCCGTTCGGATGGTGAGCAAAACTCAGAGCAAGATCACGCCGATCAGCATTTCGCCGGAAAGCTTCTGCTGCGGCTTGCGCATGAAATCGGCGTTGGTTGACTTCTCCGCTCAGGAAGCGCGTTAAAATACCTTCGATATCAATGTGTTCCGGAACTTCTGATAGAATACTCGTCCTTGGTAACAATCCACGTCGCCGCTGCGCATACTGGTACCGCAACACGCCGTCCGCATCGGCAGTCAGAAGGCCCATCGCGGCTTCTGCCGTGTCCTGGAGAAAGGCTGAGGGCACCGGCTGATAGCCGAAGCTCCAGGGGAATTGTTCGATCTCGATGCGCCTCGAGCGCAACTCGTCTTCGCCGAGGCGTACACCGCAGGCTTCACGCTCTGCCAATTCAATCTCAATCCGGCGAGCCGAGTTCTCCAGAAAGAGACCTGCCGCGATGTCGCGCGCTTCACCGATCCAGAGGCAGTCCTCGTCATCGAATGTGCTGGCGTCGATCCGGTCCATGACAGCGGTTTGGAAGCGCGCGTCCAGCCGTTCGACCCGTTCGGCCAATGCCGCCTCGCGCCAGTATTGCCCGGCGACATAGGCCAGTCCCGCTGACACGGCGAGGAAACCGGCCAGCAGCAGGAGAAGTATGAGGAAAATCCGCCCGATCCATTTCATGGCAAGGACGCTAATCACCGATAATGCAACCCGCAAACGAAAACCCCGCCACGGGCGCTCCGCAGCGGGGTTCTTCAGGACGCTGTGTGGCGGGCGCGATCCTGCGCTGAAATCACGCCGCAGCGGCGGCTTCGGCCTCGATCACGCCGGCGGCGGCATTGACCACCGAGGCGATGCGCACGGCGGTCTGGATCTGCTCGGCGGTAACGCCGTGTGTGCGCAGTTCTGTGTCATGCGCGTCGATGCACATGCCGCAGCCATTGATGGCCGAGACGGCCAGCGACCAGAGCTCGAAATCGGCCTTTTCCACGCCGGGATTGGCGATGACATTCATGCGCAGGCGGGCGGGCAGTGTCTTGTAGTCCTTCGCCGAGGCCAGATGCACGAAGCGGTAATAGACATTGTTCATGCCCATTACGGCAGCGGCGGCCTTGGCGGCGTTTACGGCTTCGGCTGACAGCTTGCCGTCCACTTCGCCCGTAATCGCGCGGATCAGCGCCGGATTGCCGGTGGCCCAGGCCGAGGCCAGGAAGCAGCCATATTTTTTCTGGTCATCGAGCGCGGTCTCGCGCGCCAGCGAGGACAGGTTTAGCCGGATGTCCTTGGCGTAATCGGGAATATGCTCTTTGAGGCTCTCAAGGCTCATGGGGAGGCTCCTTGTCCTTGTCGTCAGATATGAAAACGGGCCGCGCCGGGAGGAGATGACGCGGCCCGTTTCCTGTAAGCACGAGGGGCGACTACGCCGCCTTGAGTGTCTCGCCGCCAACCGAACGGTTGCACGGGCACAGCTCGTCGGTCTGCAGCGCGTCGAGCACGCGCAGCGTGTCTTCCGGGTTGCGCCCGACATTGAGATTGGTCGCATAGACGTGCTGGATCGTGTTCTCTTCATCGACGATGAAGGTGTAGCGATAGGCGACGCCTTCGGGCGAACGGATGCCAAGCTGGTCAACCAGCGAGCCGGTCGTGTCGGCAAACTGCCACTGGTTCAGCTTGTTCAGATCGGGGTGCTCGCGGCGCCAGGCCAGCTTGCAGAACTCATTGTCGGTCGAGCCGGTCATGACGACCGCGTCCCGGTCGGCAAATTCGTCGCCCAGCTTGGCAAAGGCGGTGATCTCGGTCGGGCACACGAAGGTGAAATCCTTCGGGTAGAACACGATCACCTTCCACTTGCCGGGGAAACTGGCTTGCGTCAGCGTTTCAAACGCGGACTCGCCGTTTTCCTCGTGATGGTTGAAACCCGGCTTTACGCCCGTGACTTCAAATTCGGGAAGTTTCTGACCTATACCCAGCATGGTGTTCTCCTGAATGACTTTGTAGGATTGGCAACGCGCCCATAGCGGCGTTTGCAGTTGCAGCAAATGTCATGCTGCACTTGCGAAAGCAAATCGATTGTCTCTGCACCGGCGATAGGTTATCTCGATAGCCATGAGCGCGAATCTTCCCACACTGCGTCAGCTACAATTTCTTATCGTGCTGGCAGAGCACGGTAATTTCAGCCGTGCTGCAGAGGCGGCCCACGTCACCCAGCCCACGCTTTCAGCGGGCATCAAGGAGCTGGAGCTGAGCCTTGGTATCACGCTGGTGGAACGCGGCGCCCGCGGGGCCAACCTGACGCCCGCCGGAGAGACGGCGGCGGCGCGCGCGCGCACCATCCTTACCGAAGCAGAAGATCTTGTGCATGCTGCGCGTGCGGCGGGCGAGCCGCTGGCCGGGCAGTTCCGCCTTGGCGTGATCCCGACGATTGCGCCCTTCCTGTTGCCGCGCGTCCTGCCGGCCCTGCGTGACCAGTTTGCCCAGCTGGAGCTGTTCCTGCGAGAGGATCTCACCCCGCGGCTTGTCGATGCGCTCAAGGAACGGCGGCTTGATGCTGCGCTGATCGCCCTGCCCTATGATGCTGCAGGCATCGAGACGCGCGCCATCGCGATGGACGAATTCCTGTTTGCCTGTGCGCCGGATCACAAGCTGGCCGGAGCCGATCCGCTCAATCCGGCCATGCTGGCTGATGAGTCCCTGCTTCTGCTGGAAGACGGGCATTGCCTGCGCGATCACGCCTTGAGTATCTGCTCGGCCAGCCATAGCGCGGCGGGCCCCGGTTCCGGGCGCAGCGATGCCGCGCGGTCCGACTTTGCCGCCACCAGCCTGCACACGTTGGTCCAGATGGTCAGAAGCGGGCTGGGCGCCACCTTGCTGCCGCGCCTGGCCGTTGATGGCGGTGTGGCCGACGGGCTCGGTCTGGTGATCAAGCCTTTTGATCCGCCCGTAGCGGGCCGCGAGATCGGCATGGCGTGGCGGCGCGGATCCGCGCGCGCCGATGAGGCGGCAAAGCTGTCCGAGGCGGTCAAGGCGGCTCTGGCACCGCGCTGATTTTCATCACCTCGCAACACAGCTGTGCGTAGCTGGCGGCGAAACCGGACTGACGGGGAGATATGACGCCATGAGCCTGACCCTTCTCATCCTGATCGCCATCGTACAGGGCCTGACCGAGTTCTTGCCCGTCTCATCCTCGGCGCATCTCATCCTCGCCCCGCTGGCCTTTGGCGTGGAGCCGCAGAGCGTGCTCATCGATGTGATGGCGCATCTGGGCTCATTGCTGGCGGTACTGGTCTATTTCCGCAAGGACATTGCGGGCGTGATCATGGGCGTCTTTGGCTGGTTCACAGGCCGGATGACCCAAGGCGGCAGGCTCGCCCTGCTGGTGCTGATCGCCACCCCGCCGGTGATGATCGTTGCAGCAATCCTGTATTTTTCGGGCTGGCTGGATGCGGTGCGCTCACCCGCCATCGTTGCCGCAGCCACGCTGGTCTTTGCCCTGCCGCTCTGGCTGGCTGACAAATATGGCGCGCGGGTGAAATCGGTAGAGACGCTGACCTACAAGGATGCGGCGCTGATCGGTCTTGCCCAGGCCGTGGCCATGATCCCCGGCGCCAGCCGCTCCGGCCTGATGATGACGGCCGCGCGGATACTGGGGGCGGAGCGCTCGGCTGCCGCGCGGTTTGCCATGCTGACCAGTATTCCCGTTATCGCCGCTTTCGGCCTGCAATCGGGCATTGATCTGGCACGCGGGGAAGCACCGGGCGCGAGCCTTGGCGACGGGCTCATCGCGGTGGGGCTGTCGTTTGCGGCCAGCCTGGTGGCCATCCACCTGCTCTTGAAGCTGGTCGACCGGTTCGGCTTCCTGCCCTTCGTGATCTACCGCATCGCGCTGGCATTCGCGATTCTCGCGGTGATCGTGTGGGTGGTGTGAGAATCCCGACACACTGAAACCCCGGACGCGCAGCGATCCGGGGCCTGCCTCCAGCAAACCTGAAACAGGTCCCGGCTCTGCGCTATCGCTTGGCCGGGATTTCACCGATTGCGGGGAGCCCCCTACCCCGCTGGCGCGAACTGGCCGCCCTTGCGGAAGCGGTAGAGATAACTCGGCACGATAGCCTCGACACTGTCCGGCCGGATGCCCAGATCGGACAGGCCCGGCAGGGTGCCGGACACGACATTGTCGGTCTTGAGCAAAGTCACCTGGTCGCGCGTCAGCACGGTGGGGACAAAGGGCAGAGCGCCGGCAATCTCGCCGGCAAACCCGATCCCGTAGGCCGCCAGCCACGGCACTGGCACCAGCAAGCGCGGGCGCTGGATGGTGGCGGTGATATATTGCAGCAATTGCTTGAACGAGTAGGTGGCCGGCCCGCCCAGCTCGTACGTCTTGCCTTGTGCGGCGGGGCTTTCCAGCGCTGCCAGAATGGCTGCGCCGACATCACCGGCCCAGACCGGCTGGAACAGCGTCTTGCCGCCGCCAATCAGGGGCAGGGCGGGCGTATAGAGCGCCATTTGCGCAAAGCGGTTGAAGAAGCTGTCTTCGGCTCCGAACACGATGGACGGGCGCAGGACTGTCGCGGTGGGGATGGTGTCCATCACCGCCTTTTCACCCGCAGCCTTGGTCTGTGCATAGACGGACTGGCTTTCGGCGTCGGCGCCAATGGCAGAGATATGCACCAGCCGTGTAATGCCTGCGTCTCTGGCGGCTTCGGCAATGAGCGCCGCGCCTTGCGCCTGCACGGAACGGAATGTCTGGCGGCCCGACTGCGCCAGAATGCCGGTCAGGTTTACCACCGCGCTCGCGCCCTCGACGGCGCGCGCAATCGAGGCCTTGTTGCGCACATTGCCCTGGACCAGCTGGATCTGGCCGACCGAGCCGATCGGTTTGAGATCAATGGCCGTATGGGGCAGGCGTGTGACGACACGTACCCGGTAACCGGCCTTTACGAGCGCGCGTACGCCATAGCGTCCGACAAAGCCCGAACCGCCAAATACCGTGATCATCTCATCGCGCAGCATGTGGGCCTCTCCCTTGAGCCTGGCCGGTCCGCAGGCATGTGCCTCGCGAACGCATCCCGTGTCGGTAGCGGATAGACCAAATTTGCGCGGCGTTGGCAACGCCGCACAAGGCGCGTTGACAGCGCCCCTGCCCGCATTTATCACCGCGCCTCCGACGCCCTCAAACATATGCCCAGGTGGCGGAATTGGTAGACGCGCTGGCTTCAGGTGCCAGTTCCCGAAAGGGAGTGGAAGTTCGAGTCTTCTCCTGGGCACCATATCCCGCTTGGCGCGGATCGTACAAAACACGGCCCCTCACCGGGGCCGTTTTTGCGTTTGGGGACCGGCTTTTCAGGATATCTGGTGATGCTCCCGCGGTCTTGGGGCCGGAAGGGGTACAAAAATCTTGCCGGTGCTGATCTCGATCAGCTATGGCCGGGCCGTGCTGAGCTAGCGTGATCATGGCGGCGACCTCCAGCCGCCAGTTGCCTGCCTCGAATCTGGCAACAACTCCCCGCTGATGGTGCACTTACGCCCCGCAATGCACTGTCAGCGGGAAATATCCTGCCGCCCGTTCAGCCCGCACAGGCTGGTGCAAATGCATGACAGCCGCCAAGGGCCGGGCCGATAAGGCCCGCAGGAACAAGCATGCCAGAGAGGCAGGCCGCCGAGCCCGGTGAAGCTGCGAGCCTCGTGGCACCCTACCGCCTCCCTCGTTGGCAGGCTCCTTTGGCAGACCGGCCAGAGGAGCCCGTCACTCAGCGAAGCAGAGGCCCGTCCTGATCTAGATAATTTGCGTCGAAGCCCGCCAGGTCCCTGAGCCGCTCGAAATCCAGAATGGACACATGGCCATCGCGGAACATCAGCAGATTGTCCTCACGCAAACGGCGAAGCACGCGGTTCACATGGACCGCACTCAGCCCCAGCGCGTCCGCAAGATGGTACTGCGTCAGCGGGCAGGCAAAGCCGTTCATATCGCCGATACCCACCACTTTCAGGCGCGCGCCGAGTTCCAGCAGGAAATGCGCCGTGCGCTCCTCGGCCGACCGGCGGCCCAGATTGCACAAATGCTCCACCACCATCGCTTCGTCGCGCGATGCTGCCCACAGAACGGCGGCGGCGAGCCGGGGCGCATCGGAGAACGCGTTGAGAATATCTGATGACAGCACTTCGGAGGCCTCGATGCGCGTTACGGCCCGGACGCTGTGATCAGACGTCCGGAACAGTATGCTGCGCAGTCCCAGAAAGTCTCCGGGCACCTGGATGTCCACGATCTGACGCTCGCCACTGGGCAGCATCTTGAACGAACACGCCCAACCCTCTGCCAGAACAAAGGCGGATTGGCGCGTCTCGCCCTCATGCACCAGCTCATGGCCAGGCAAAAACGTCCGGCGGCGCTGATGAAAGCGCACCAGAGTGTCCAGATCGGCATCCATCAGCGAGACGAACGCCGAGAGTTTCTTCGTCAGGGCACTTTGCAGGATCAAAATCGCGGCTTTCGGCAAGCACGGGCAACGCATTACTCGCCCCGTCAGATAGCCGTTAAAAGAGCGGCTCGCGCTGCTTTAGATCAGCATTGTCTAGCATATTGCGCGTATTGTCGCGACACATTCCGTCCCGGCGATGGCGGACACAACAACGCCCCGGCACGAAAGTGAACCCAATATGAAGCCACCACACGACTTTGCCGGAGCCGCCGCCCTGTCCATCTGCGAAGCGCTGCTGCTGGCACTCAACGACCATAAAATCCTGCCCGAAGCAGAGATTGTCGGTGTGCTGAAAGATGCCGCGTCGGCCCACGAGGCTGCTGCAAAGCTGGAAGAGTCTGAGGCGCACGCAGCTGTGGCGGCGTTGATCAATGCGATTCTTGACGGGGGTAACTCGGTGCGCAGGCCTGCATCAGACCAGCCCGCCTAGCGCTGCAGCAGCCAGGCGCGGGCTTCGGTCTCGCAGGCAAAGGGCTGCAGCTTCACGGCAAAGGCGCGCGCCGTGCTTTCCATCACCATGTAGGGACGAGTGCGCTCGCCATGGGAGACATGGGCGCAGCGGCGCGGCGACAGCTCGTCCATGATCATCTCGATGGCGCTGACCACATCGGCGATCTCATAGGCGATGCTGGTATCAATGGTCTCGATCAGCACGCCAGTGACGCGCCGGCCCTGCCCGGCCGCGACCAGCCGTTCGGCGGCATCACGCAGCACCTCGCCCGTCAGCTCGCCGGAAAGGCGCAAGGTCAAAATGCCGTGAATATCGGTCTCGATGCGGACCGGGTCCGCATCGTGTGTCTTGTGGACGAGAGGCATGGGGAGGCGGCCTTTATGGCTCTGGGTGGTAGTTGAGAATTTCGGGATAGCCATGCCTAGCGGCAGATTGTTGCCAAATCGTGGCACACCACGCGCATGGCGGGTCTGCAAATATGCAAGAGTGGCGCAGCCCAAGTTGACCTGGGGCGAAGCGCGGCCCATAGCAGGGCAAACCCGCCAAATCCTGTCTGAAGGCCGGAGTCATCATGAGCATTCATTTTCACAAAGCCGATCTGCCTGCCGGGCTGGACCTTGGCAGCCGGGTTGCGATCGACACCGAAACGCTGGGCCTGTCGCTGGTGCGCGACCGGCTGTGCCTGGTCCAGCTGTCGGCAGGCGATGGCGATGCGCATATCGTCCAGCTCGACCGGACATCGTATGACTGTCCGAATCTTCAAAAGCTTCTGGCCGATGAGAGCGTGGAGAAAATCCTGCATTTTGCGCGCTTTGACGTGGCCATGATCGCGCGCGATCTGGGCGTCACGTTGCGCCCGGTCTTCTGCACCAAGATCGCGTCGAAACTGGTGCGCACCTATACAGACCGCCACGGGCTGAAAGATGTGGCGCGCGAGATTGCGGGCGTGGAGCTGTCCAAGCAGCAGCAGAGTTCTGACTGGGGCGCGGACGAGATCAGCGAGGCGCAGCTCAAATACGCCGCTGACGATGTGCTCTACCTGCACCAGATCCGTGACGGGCTCGAAGCCATGCTGGTGCGCGAGGGGCGCATGGAGCTGGCGAAAGCCTGTTTCAGCTTCCTGCCGACCCGCGCCGCGCTGGATCTGGCCGGCTGGGCCGAGGCCGACATTTTCGCCCATAGCTGACCGGGCGATGGATGGGGCATCCGCCCGGCTTGTGATGCCTGCCTTGAAAACGCCCCGGCAAGCGTCCACAAAGGCGGCGGGGAAAGCATTCGGGCCAACACAATGAGCACGCTAGTCTTTGCAGCCGGGGAGCCATCGGCAAACCGCGCGCTTGCCGCAGCGCGCCTGCGGGGCCGCGTCTTGCGTAATCTGCGCCGCGTACTGGTTGTGCTGATTGGCCTGCTGGCGCTGAATATCGTCATCCAGTCGGTACTGTCAGGCGGGCGCCAGGCCGCAATCCAGCCGGCCGTGGCGGGTGATGCGGAGCGGATCATCAATCCGCGCTTTACCGGGCGCGATGCTGACGGGCGGGCCTATGTGCTGACGGCTGACAATGCCGTGCGCCGGGCCGGCGGGCTGGGCAATCTCACGGATCTGGAAAACCCGCGTATCGACTATGCCCTGCTGTTTGGCGCTGCCAACCGGCCCGACGCGTCCGAGGTGCTGTCGCGCGTGGGTGTGTATGACGACCAGACGCGTATTTTGCGCATGACAGATACGGTGCGGTTCATCACAAGGTCCGGCTACCGGTTCCAGACCGAAGGCGCGGCGATAGATCTCGACAATGCCATCGTCTTCGGCGATGAGCCGGTGGAGGGGTTTGCGCCCTGGGGCGGCGTTCAGGCGAACGGATTCGAGCTTGATGAGGATGGACGGCGTTTGCGCTTTACCGCAGGCGTGGTAACGCGCTTTTATACCGGTGAGGCGCCCGCGCCCGAGGAGGTTGAATGAGGCATATATTCGCCGTTACAGGCATGGTGTGCATGCTGGGTGCAGCTGCACTGCCGCCTGTTGCTCCGGCGCAGGCCCGCCAGGACATTCCCGATTTTGTTGATATCAGTTCTGATGACCAGGAAATCCTGGACCAGCAGGATCAGGTCCGTTTCATCGGCAATGTGAACGCTATCCGCGGCGATACGCGCCTGCGTGCCGACGAGGCTGAAGCGCACATAGCGCGTAATGCCGAGACCGGCCGGCGCCAGATCGAGCGCATCACGGCGCGCGGTGACGTCTTCTATGTCACCGCAACAGAAACCGCCCGGGGCGACAGTGCCGTCTACACCCTGACGGATGAAGTTGTGGTGCTGACAGGATCGGTTGTCCTCACCCAGGGCTGCAATGTCTCGACGGGCGAGGAGCTTGTCATCAATCTGCAGACAGGCATTTCGCGTCTGACGGGCGGCAATGGCCGCGTGCGCAGCCTGTTCTTCTCGCAGGATGAAGAAGAGGAAGCGGCCTCGGACGACTGCCCGGCTCCGCCGGTTCCCGGCCCTGAGCCGCGAGAGTATCGCGAGGATTTCCTCGCCAGCGAACCGGGCACGCCGTAGCGCAATCCTATAAAATTCAAGGCATAAGCGTCGTAGTTGCCGGGCCGGACTGCATTTCATGCACCGGCGCGCCTTGCCAGCAGGGCGCGGTGCCTTGCAAGGATGGGGCCAGTTTCGCGGGCTTCACCAAATGTTAGGTCTGCCGCGCTAACCCTGTTTTTGAAAAGGTCCAGGGGTGATGACGGGAATGACCATGCCACACAGCATAGCTGACGGCCTGCATGTCGATTCAATCGGCAAGGCGTTTGGCAAGCGCGTCGTGGTAAAGTCTGTATCGCTCACGCTCCGGCGCGGCGAGGTGGTCGGGCTTCTGGGGCCGAACGGGGCGGGCAAGACGACCTGCTTTTACATGATTACCGGCCTGATCCCCGCCGATCACGGACGCATCCTGCTTGATGGCGAGGACATTACGGCGTTTCCGATGTTCCAGCGCGCCCGGCTGGGGATTGGCTATCTGCCGCAGGAGGCGTCGATTTTCCGCGGCATGACCGTCTATGAGAATGTGAGCGCCACCGCAGAGATTGCAGAAAAGGATGTGGCTGCGCGCAAGCTTCTGGTCGAGGAATTGCTTGAGGAGCTGGGCGTGGATCATCTGCGCGACAGCCCCGCCATGGCCCTGTCTGGCGGTGAACGCCGCCGCGTTGAAATTGCGCGGGCGCTGGCGACCCGGCCCGGCTTCATCCTGCTCGACGAACCCTTCGCCGGTATTGATCCGCTGGCCATTGCCGATATTCGCGACCTGATCCTGTTCCTCAAACAGCGCGGGATCGGCATTCTCATCACCGATCACAATGTTCGCGAGACGCTTCAGATCACCGACCGCGCCGCCATCATCCATGAGGGCGAAGTGCTGTTCGAGGGTCAGCCGGACGCCGTGCGCAGCGACGCGTCAGTGCGCCGGGTCTATCTCGGCGACAGCTTCCAGTAGGGCAGAAGATATGGCCAAGCTAGGACAGAGGCTGGAGGCAAGGCAGGGGCAGGGGCTCGTCATGACCCCGCAGCTCCAGCAGGCCATCAAGCTGTTGCAGCTCAACAATTTGGAGCTGGCCGAGTTCGTCGAGGAAGAGCTGGAGCGTAACCCGCTGCTGGAGCGCGACGAGCGCGTTGAAGCTGGCGGCGAGGACGAGCGGCCGGCCCAGGCCGAGACCACCGATCCCCATGGCGAGCTGAGCTTTGATGCGTCCTCGACGTCTGTTGCCGACGAGGCGCTCGATGCAGACCGCGAGGCGATGTATGCCGACAGTGCGCCGGATATGGCCGGCGCGCGCGATACCGGCGGCGCTGTGGACTGGTCGCGCGCGGGCAAGGGCGGCGGCGGGTTTGATGGCGAGGAGTTTGACGCGGCCGCCCATACCAGCCGGGAAAAGACCCTTCGCGAGCATTTGCATGATCAGCTGGCCGATCTGGCGCTGACCAGCTCTGACCGCCTGATTGCGGCGCATCTGATCGATATGGCTGATGATGACGGATATATGCGCGCGGATCTGGCCGAAACGGCAGAGCGTCTGGGCGTTACCGTATCGGAGGTAGAGGCCATATTGTCGTGCGTGCAGGGGTTCGAGCCGGCCGGGGTCATGGCGCGCGGCCTGCAGGAATGCCTGGCGATACAGCTGGCAGAACGTGACCGGCTTGATCCGGCGATGGCGGCGCTTGTCGATAATCTCCCGCTGCTGGCCAAGCATGATTATGTGGCGCTGCGCGGGCTGTGCGAGGTCGACCAGGACGATCTGGAAGACATGATTGGCGAGCTCAAACGCCTGACACCCAAGCCCGGCCTTGCCTTCGGGTCTGACAGCACCCGCGCGGTGGAACCGGATGTCTATGTACGCGAGCGTCCCGATGGCAGCTGGGCGGTAGAGCTCAATACCGACACGCTGCCGCGCGTACTGATGAATAATCGCTATGCCGCGCAGATTGCCGGCAGTGCCCGCTCGGCAGAGGAAAAGACCTTCATCACCGAATGCGCCCAGAATGCCTCCTGGCTGGTCAAAAGCCTCGATCAGCGCGCGCGCACTATTCTGAAAGTGGCCAGCGAGATTGTCCGTCAGCAGGATGCGTTCTTCGCCAAGGGCGTGGCGTGGCTGCGTCCGCTGAACCTGAAAACTGTGGCCGATGCGGTCGGCATGCATGAAAGCACGGTCAGCCGCGTGACCTCGAACAAATATGTATCGACGCCGCGCGGCCTGTTCGAGCTGAAATATTTCTTCACATCCTCCATCGCCTCTGCTGATGGCGGTGAGGCCTATTCGGCCGAGGCGGTGCGCTTTCGGATCAAGGCGATGATCCAGGGCGAGACGATTGAAGAGATCATGAGCGATGACGCCATTGTCGACCGGCTGCTGGCCGACGGCATCGAGATCGCCCGGCGCACGGTCGCCAAATACCGCGAGGCAATGAATATTCCCTCCTCGGTACAGCGCCGGCGGATGATGAAGCGCTAGGAACCGGGCGGACGCAAACCTGTCCGCTGCGTCATTAACCAGTTATGCGCATTGACGCGCCCGCCCCGCTTGCTACCGTCAAACCGTCCGGTACAGAACCGGTATTCGGCCACGCGTTGCCTTGCACGCCGGGGGCCTTCTGAAAAAGAGGCTCCTGCAGCCAGGCCAGCGCGCCAGCGGCAGATGGAGTCCCCATGCACATCCAGTTTGTTTCCAAAGGTATTGACGTTTCTCCAGCCCTTCGCGAACGCATTGAAGGCAGGGTGGAGGAAGGCACGGCGAAATATTTCAGCCGTCCCGGCGAGGCGTTTGTCACCGCTGCCAAGGAAGGGTTCGGCTTCAAGGTGGAGTGCGCGCTGCACTTGCCTTCAGGTGCCTTTCTGCAGGCAACAGGTGAAGGCGCAGATGCCTATGCAGCCGCTGAAGTCGCCGTGGGTCATCTGGAGAAACGGCTGCGCCGCTACAAGCGCCGGCTGAAAGACCATCATGCTGAAAACAAGATGGATCTGCCTGCAGAGGAAACCCCCATCGTCGTGTTCCGGGGCAATGGCCGCGCCGTTACGCTGGAAGAGGATGAAAGCGATCATGATGATGGCGGCGCGCTGGGCGGCAGTGAGCCGGTCATCGTCGCCGAGACCGTAGGCGAGCTGAGCACGCTGACGGTGTCCATGGCTGTCCATGAGATGGATGTGCTCGATACGCCGTTCATGCTGTTTCGCAATGCGGCAAGCGGATCGCTCAATGTGGTCTATAGACGTCCTGACGGTCATGTGGGGTGGATTGATCCGGCCCGAGAGGCTAAAGACGGCGCCGTTCGCTGACGGGGGCCGCTACCGGCCCTGCAGACAAGCAAAGGCGTGACATGGCATTGTCAGACCTGATTCCGTCCGGAGGGGCGGTGGCAGACCTGCCCGGCACCAGCCGCAAGCAGGTGCTCCAGTCATTGTGTGATCTGGCACAGCGCACGTTGCATGTGCCGGCCCGCAAGGTGCTGGACGCGGTCATGGAGCGCGAGAAGCTCGGCTCGACGGGTGTGGGTGATGGCGTCGCCATTCCCCATGCCCGCACGGGCGATGTGGACCGTGTGTGCGGCGTGTTCGCGCGGCTGAAAACGCCGGTGGATTTCGACGCCATTGACGGGCGCCATGCCGATCTGGTGTTTCTGCTGCTGGCACCGGAAGATTCCGGGGCCGAGCATCTCAAAGCCCTTGCCCGCGTGGCGCGCCTGTTCCGCCGGGAAGACATCCGCACAGCCTTGCGCGCTGCGCCGGACTCTGCTGCCGTCAACGCGATTCTCTCCGGCATGGCCCATACCGACGCGGCCTGACAGGCGGTTTTACGCTAGCGCGTGATACCCGCTTCGATGCGGCCATCGGCATGGACAATCGCGTGCTTCATGCCTTGCGAGTTGTATTGCGCACAGACATGACCGCGTGAATCGACCGCGATAATGCCGCCATCCCCGCCCAGCTCGGCGATGTCATCAAGTACGCCTTTCACGGCGGCATCCAGATCCGCGCCGAGATAGCGCATGCGCGCCGACACATCGGCGGCCGCATTGGCGCGCATGAAGAACTCGCCCTGGCCTGTGCAGGAGACGGCGACGCGCGCATCCGCCCAGGTGCCCGAGCCGATAATGGGCGTGTCACCGACGCGGCCCCAGCGCTTTCTGAGCGTGCCGCCCGTCGAGGTGGCCCCGCACAGCACGCCGTGGGAATCCAGCACCACACAGCCGACTGTTCCGGTGGCGATCTCGCGGCCATCGGGCACGGCGGCAGGCTGGTAATAGCTGTCCGGGTCGCCGATTTCCTCAATCTTGTGCGCGCGCGCGATATCGGCGGCGCCAGCAGCCGCAATCAGCACGTGGGGCGTTGCCTCCATCACCACGCGCGCTGCCGTGATGGGCGAGGCAAAGCCCTCCAGCGCGGCAACCGCGCCTGCCTTGCGCGACGGTCCCTCCATAATGGATGCATCCAGCTCATAGCGCCCGGCCGTGTTGGGTGAAGCGCCCCGCCCCGCCACATAGAGCGCACTTTCCTCCATCGCCCGGACCAGCCTGACCGCGATATCGACGGCCTTGTCCCCGCCTGCCAGAAGCGCTTTGCCTTCTTCGGCGAGGCCGCGCAGATGCACCACTTCGCGCTCATAGGAGCGGTCGGCGAGCACACCGGCTCCGCCATGCAGGACAAGGGCGGTCGGTCGGGTCATGGGCATGTCTCCGTCGGGCAGGAAAGTTTCAGGTGAGGCTCATAACATTCCCGTGCTTCCCTCAGAAGCGCCAAGGCGCTATTTCGTCATGCCAAGGGCGGTGCGAAAGCGCATCGCATGTGAAAAGCGGCACACCGTTTCAACGGGGAGAGAGTTCATGCAATTCAAGGGCGCAAGCGCAATCATTACCGGCGGAGCATCAGGTCTGGGCGAGGGCACGGCCCGGCGTCTGGCTGCTGAAGGATGCAAGGTCGGCATTTTCGATCTCAATGAAGAGCGCGGCGAAGCGCTGGCCAAAGAGCTGGGCGGTGTGTTTGCGAAAGTGAATGTGGCCGATGTGGACAGCGTGAAAGCCGGTTTTGAAAAGGTGCGCGCGGCCAATGGCCAGGAACGCATCCTGGTAAACTGCGCGGGCATTGGCTGGGCGGAAAAGACCGCGCGCCGCTCGTCCTCGGGCGATATTATCGGCCACCAGCTCGACAAGTTTGCCCTGGTCGTGAACATCAACCTTATCGGCTCGTTCAACTGCGCCGTGCTGGCCGCCGAAGGCATGCTGACCCTTGATCCTGATGCGTCGGGACGCGGTGTGATCGTCAATACGGCGTCTGTCGCTGCGCAGGACGGCCAGATTGGCCAGGTCGCGTATTCAGCGTCCAAGGGCGGCATTTACGGCATGACCCTGCCAATGGCGCGTGACCTCGCGCGTGAAGGGATCCGCGTGAACACCATCCTGCCGGGCTTTTTCGAAACGCCGATCTACCAGCAAATGCCGCCGGAAGTGAAAGTAAACCTCGCCAGCCATCTGCAGTTCCCGCAGCGTTTTGGCACGCCGGCCGAATACGCCGATCTGGTCGCCTTCATGGTCGGCAATGACTATATCAACGCCGAATGTGTGCGCCTTGATGCCGGCGCGCGTATGCCCCCGAAATAGGGGTTGGGCGGCTTCTGGCGCTGCCCCTTCAATCTTTCGTCGTTCCCGCGCAGGCGGGAACCCAGAGCCGTCTGCGAGGCTTTCGCGCTTCAGCTCTGGACCCCCACCTGCGTGGGGGTGACGAGTGTTGAGTGGAACGCCGCCGCCCGCTTATCCACCTAACTGCAATTCATTCTCAGAAGCTATTGGCAGCGCATGGCCCGTCCTGTAGGTGAGACTTATTCTCACTTTCAGCTTACGTCAGGGACGACGCCACCTCATGCGCACGCTTCTTCTTGCCGGTACGGCCATGCTGGCCCTTGCAGCCCAGGCGGCTGCTGACACCTCCCATAACTCAGGCAATGACTCTGGCAATGATGCCGGTCTCGATGTCGAGACGATCACGATTATCGGCCTGAAGGGTGATGCGCGTGATGTCGCGGGCGCGGCCGCGCTGCTGCCCAGCGAAGTGCTGCAACTGCAGGACTATACCGATATCAACCGCGTGCTGCGTCAGGTGCCGGGTGTGAATATCCAGGAAGAAGATGGCTACGGCCTGCGCCCGAATATCGGCCTGCGCGGTACCGGACTGGACCGTTCGGCCAATATTGTCCTGATGGAAGACGGCATTCTGGCCGCGCCTGCTCCCTACGCGGCGTCGGCAGCGTATTATTCTCCTTATGTAGGCCGGATGGCGGGTGTCGAGATCGTCAAGGGCGCGGCCGGTGTGCGCTACGGCCCGCGCACGCAAGGCGGCTCGGTCAACTTCCTGTCCACGCCGGTGCCTGACAGCTGGTCGGGGCGTCTGGCCATTACCGCAGGTGAGGAAGAGGCGCGGCGCATCCACGCCTATGCCGGTGGCATGAGCGAAGTCTCGCCCGGCATGCGTCTGGGCGGTCTTGTCGAGGCCTATACCGACAGCGCCGAGGGCTTCAAGACCATCGATTTCAATGCAGACCGCAGCACGGGCTTTGACCTGACCGATTTTGGCGCGCGGCTACGCGCCGAGTTCGACGGAGAGGGCGTTACTCATGCTGTCGAGCTGCGCTACCAGACGTCTGACGAGACCTCCGACGAGACCTATATGGGCCTCACCGATGCCGATTTCGCGGCCAGTCCGTACCGGCGCTATGCGGCTAGCGCCAATGACCAGATCAATGTCGATCAGTCGCGCTGGGTGCTGCGTTATGATGCCGCCTTCGACAATGGCCTGAACTTCACGGCGCTGACCTACCGCAACGAGGTGGCGCGCAACTGGTTCAAGGTGGAAGGCGTCAATGCCGGCGCTGGCCGACGCTCGCTGGGGGCGGTCTTGTCCGATCCGGTGACCTTCGCAGCCGAGTATGCCGTGCTCACGGGCCAGCCGGGCCTTGTCTCGGTCGATGATGCCGTGATCTCACGCAATAATAACCGCTCTTATCTGGCGGAAGGCGTTCAGGCCGAATTGGCCGGTGATGCCGCGCTGTTCGGCGCCAATCATCGCTGGCGGGTGGGCGTGCGCGCCCACCGCGACTCCGAAGACCGCTTCCAGAACGAGGTCTTCTACCGCATGGACAACTCGCAACTGGTGCAGACCGGCGCGCAGACGCCCGGCCAGCACGCCAACCGGGTAAGCGAGGCCGAGGCGCTGGCCATTTTCGTTCAGGACGAGATCAGCTTTGGCGCGCTCACCCTGGTACCGGGCCTGCGTTATGAGCGCATTGAAGGCACGCAAACGCGCTGGGCCGGGACCGACCAGAACCGCACAGGCGCGACGACCGTAAGCGGCAGCACCACCGATGTGCTTATTCCGGGTCTTGGCGTGCGCTACCAGCTCAACGGAAGCGTATCCCTGTTTGGCGGTGTGCATCGCGGCTTTGCGCCGTCCTCCCCGTCCTCGCAGAGCGATCCCGAAGACGCGGTGAACTGGGAGGCCGGTGTGCGCTGGACTGGCGCAGCCGCCTTTGTCGAGGCGGTTGGCTTCTTCAACGATTACTCCAACCTCATAGGCACCTGCACGGCCTCCACGGGCGGCGGCTGCACCATCGGCACGCAGTTCGATGGCGGCGAGGTGGATGTGCGCGGGCTGGAATTGTCGGCAGGCACGGATCTGGCGAGCCTTGCCGGCTGGAGCACAGTCTCGGTGCCTGTGCGCGGGGCGTATACCTGGACCGATGCCGAGTTTCAGACCGCGTTTACGTCGGGCTATGGCCCGTGGGGCAGTGTGCAGGCCGGTGACCAGCTGCCCTACCTGCCCGAGCACCAATGGTTTGCCTCTATCGGGCTGGAGCAGGGCCGCTTTGGCAGCCAGCTCGCCCTGACATGGAATGGCGAGCGCCGCACCGTGGCCGGGCAGGGCGCCATTCCGGCGGGCCGCTTCCTTGACTCCTATGCGGTAGCCGATCTGGCGGTCTGGTATGATCTCAGCGACGCGCTGCGCGCGCGTGTGCAGGTCAGAAACCTCACCGATGAGGTCTACGCCGCGTCACGCAGTCCGGCGGGCCTGCGCCCCGGCGCACCGCGCGCAGTATTGTTCGGCCTGTCGGCAAACTTCTAGCCGCTTCCAGCCAGCCTGAACACAAAAGCCCCGGACGGAAACGTCCGGGGCTTTTGCCGTCGATGTGTTTTGCCCTACTGAACGGGCGGGCGAACCAACGGACCCAGATTGCGGATCACGTCAGCGGCGTCAAACGCATCCGGGCTGTCGGGGGTTTCGCCCCGGCCCAGCTGGACTTCGGCCATTGCTTCATAGCGTGTGACCTCACGCAGATTCACGTCATCCCAGAACGGATCGCGCCAGCCATACCAGCCGTGACGCGGATGGTAGTAGCGATAAAAGACATCAAAGCGGTCGTGATAGCGCGTTGCCGTGCCGGTGAAACGGCGCTCGGCCTCGGTATCGCGGCGGATCAGGCGGAAATAGTCATATCCCCGCTCGCGGGTCAGCTCCGCTGCGCGGTAGAGCAGGAATGTCTCGACAGACTGGCGCTCGGTCAGCGAATTGCCCGAGAAGCTCACCATGAAGCGGTTCTCTTCGACCTGCTGTTCGGAATAGCCATATCCGCCTTCGGCGGTGGCGCGCTGGTAGGGGGTGGATTCAGCGCATGCAACCAAAAGGGCCGCGCTGGCGGCAAACCCCGTCAAAAGGTGTTTCATGGCTCATAGCTCCCACGAGTTTTTGGTCCCAACCCGATAACTGATATGGGGCGGGTTCGTTCCGCAGCCAAGTATAGCCGCTGGCGGCCTTGCGGGCTACGGGGCCGCACCGGTGAGGCCCAGCTGGGCCAGATGCGCTTTCAGGGCCGGCGCGCCCGTGAAATGGTGAACCGCAAAGCCCGCCTTTGCGCCTGCCTCGATATTGTCCAGCCGGTCATCAATGAAGAGCGTGTCTTCCGGCGGCGTGGCGATACGCTCAATCGTCAGGCGGTAGATCGCCGGATCGGGTTTTACAATGCCCTCCTGTCCGGAAATCACGGCAGTCTGGAAGAGCGAGAAGGCCGGGAACAGGGCCTGGACATCCGGCCATTTTTCCGCCGGCATGTTGGAGAGCGCGTACTGGGGCACGCCGCGGCGGTGGAGGGCTTCGATGAGCCCCTCCATGCCGGGCATATAGCCGTGGAACATGTCGTTCCAGCCGGTGTCCCACGCCTTTATGAGGTCTGCCTTGCCGGGATGCCGGGCGATAAGCGCAGCGCGATTGTCCGCCATGGTGACGCCCCGGTCATGGGCTTCGTGCCAGCCCATCGTACAGACAGACGCAAGAAAATCCCGGCGCGACTCAGCGTCCGGGATCAGCCTGGAATAGAGATATTCGGGGTCCCAGTCTGCCAGTGTGCGTCCCAGATCCCACAGGATGGCGCGCACGGGCACGGACGGCCCTGACTAGCCGGCGCGGGCCTTGAAGCGCGGATCGGTCTTGTTGATCACGTAGACGCGGCCACGGCGGCGCACCACCTGGCAATCGCGGTGCCGGGCTTTCAGGGAGCGGATGGAGCTGCGCACTTTCATGGTCTTGTCTCGTACCTGGTGCGGAGCGCGTAGCGCCCGCGTTTTCAAGGGAGCGCAGGTGTTACAGTCCGCTCCCGCGCAAGTCAACCTGGTAAGGGCCCGTGCTGCACACGCGTCGCGTCAGACTACTCGATCAGGCGGACATAGCGCTCGGCGCTGGTATCAATCTGCGGACATTCCATGACGATGCGGATATCGTCATAATCACGGTCGGTCCAGCCCATCTGGGTCCAGTTGGCGGTGCCGCCGGGCAGGCCGGGCGGACGGTCTTCCCAACCGTAATACATGTAGCGGCCCGGGCTGCACCCGCGTTCGGCCTGTGCCGGTGTCCGGTTTTTCCCGGACGTGATAATGCCGCCCTCGCTCGTTGGCCGGCATTCGTCTGCGCTTTCACACAATACCGTTTCGAGAATGTCGTACTGGAGCCCGGTATGGTTCTCCTGGCCGTTCCCAAGCGCGGTATCGGTAAAATAGCGGTGACGGCACGGATTGGGAACGCCTGCGGTCGGGCTGTGCTGGCACCAGTTTGCGTCATTATCCGGATTGTGGTCGATGCGCTCGGGGTTCGTCCGCGAGAAGCGCAGATTGTACAGCTCGAAACTGATCGTCTCGCCTTCCTCGCAGCGCGGCCAGCTATACTGGTTGGGCCAGCGGGTGAGGTAGTTGATTCCGTTATTGTCCTGCACCGGGGTGCGCTGGGTCCGGCGTTGCTCCGGCGTCTTGTCCGCTTCCGGGTCAGGATCATAGCAATAGACATAGATGCGGTTGTAATCGCCCGCTTCGGGGTCCAGCCAGCTGACTTCGGGCGGCTCATACTGGAGGAGCGGCTGGTGCAGGCGCGCGGTGGCGCGCACCGAAACGCGCACGCTGTCACCGATGGCGGGCAGCGTATGGATCAGCATGGTGGACACGCGCGCACTGGCGTTGACACGAAAGTCCAGACCGTCCCATGCGCCATTGATACTCAGATCGCTCAAGCCCGCATCGCCGAAATTGGCCAGCACCCGGCTGTTCATCGCGCTGATCTGCGCGCCGTGATTCTGGTCCGGTCCGCCCACGGCGGCGTTGAGCGCGGTAGCGTCGGCTTCGGCCTGCAGGGCGGTGCGTACATTGACCAGGCGCGCGGTATCGACCGATACGCCTGCGAGCCCCATTACCGGCACCAGAGACAGCGCAAAGACGACCGCGATATTGCCGGACTTGTCCTTGAAAAAGCGTGAGACGCGTTTCATGCCCAAAGCCACCCCATTGAACCGGCGTGCAGGGAAATCTGCCGGAGATCACCGGGGAAATTAACAGGCAAGACTTAATGGGGCGTAAGAAAACATAATTAATTTAGTGTGTTAGCGTAAAGCTTCTGCTAACCATGATAGCGTTGGCGTTCATCACGCATTGATCTTGCAGCTGCTAGAAGGAAGACTTCGCTCCATGGGGTTGGCGCACGGCTTCACGGTGAGGACATAAAGATGCTCGATTTTGAAGGTTTTTCGCGGCGCCTGGTGGCGCATGGTGGCGCATGTCTGGCCGGGCTGGCGCTGGGCGCTGTCCCTGCGGGCGCCATCGCACAGGACATTCCCTTCACCGCCTGGCGCGACGGGTTTGCGTCCGATCTGCGCAATGACGGCGTTGATGAGGCGATTGTCGCATCCATGCTGGACGGGCTGGAGCCTGACCCCACCGTGATCGAGCGCGACCAGACGCAGCCGGAGTTCGTGCGCCCGATCTGGCAGTATCTGGAAGGCGCGGTATCCGATGCGCGCGTCACCAACGGCCAGAACGCGTCGGCGGGCATTGCCGATACGCTGATGGCCGTCGAGGAGCGCTTCGAGGTCGACCGGCACATTCTTGTCGGCATCTGGGGGCTGGAAAGCGCCTATGGCGAGATCCAGGGCAATTTTGATGTGGTGCGTTCACTGGCCACGCTGGCCTGGGAAGGCCGCCGCCGCGGTTTCGCCGAGGCACAGCTTCGCGCCATCGCCGACATGATTGACCGCGGCTATGCGAGCCGCGATGACCTTCTGGGCTCGTGGGCGGGCGCGATGGGCCAGACCCAGTTCATCCCGGCCACCTATATGGAGCGCGCGGTCGATTTTGATGGCGATGGCCGGCGCGATATCTGGCGCAATGAAGGCGATGCGCTGGGCAGCGCCGCCAATCTGCTCGCGCGCGCAGGCTGGGAATACCGCCAGCCGGTCTTCACCGAGATCACCTTGCCGCAAGGGTTTGACTTTGCCGGATGGAGCGAGGGCCAGCGTCGCACCGTGGCCGAGTGGGCCGCCCAGGGCATTGATCCGGTATCGGGGGACTGGTCTGCTGATGATCTCTATCGCTCTGCGCGGCTGGTGATACCTGCCGGTGCGAACGCGCCTGCCTTCCTAGTCTATCGCAATTTCGAGGCGCTGCTGCGCTATAATAACTCCACCGCCTACGCGCTGGGTGTGGCCTATCTCGCCCGTGCGTTCGAGCATGGCGATGCGGGCATGGCAACGGGCTGGCCAACAGACAATCCGCCGATCAACCGCACCCAGTCACGCGAACTGCAAGAAGCGCTGGCGCGGCTGGGCTATGATCCGGGCGGGCTGGACGGTGTGGTGGGCCCCAATACCCGAAGCGCCATCCGCGACTTCCAGAGCGCCAATGGCTTCGAGCCGGACGGCTATGCAGGGCTTGCCCTTTATAATGCGGTGATGGCGGCGGACGCGGACGAGTAGGGGTATTTTCCCCTCGTTCGCCGTGAAACCCCGGAACCGCGCAGCGGTATCCGGGGCCATTCTCCACTGTTTCTGAACCCGGTCCCGGCTCTCCCTGCGGTCGGCCGGGATTTCAGGGGATGGAGGCAAGACGCAAGCCCGCCTCAAACCACCCCGCCTTCATCCTCGCCCGCCTCGAAGGGTTCGGCGGCAAGGCGCACGCGTGGGTGGAAGGCGGCGATGGCCAGTGCCACCAGCGATAGCGCGACATTCAGCATGAAAGGCGCGGTCGGGCCGACGGTCTGGTAGAGCCACAAGCCCGACAGGGGCGCGATGAGAAAGCCAAGCCCCGCCGTCGCCGCGGTCACGCCGGCCGCCCGTCCCTGTTCGCCGGGCGTGACCGCCAGGCTCGACCCGCCGGTAAAGCCGGAACGGGCAAAGCCAAAGCCCAGCGAGTTCAAGAGAAAGCCTAGCACGATGGAGGCATAGCCGCCTGAGAAGATCAGCTCGGCCTGTCCGGCAAGCGTCAGCGCCGCACCGATCATCATCAGCATGCGCGGCGAGACTTTCAGCGCCGGTACGGCCACAAGCTGGGCAAAGATCAGCGCCGCTGCGCCTGCCGTCAGGGCGACACCTGCGAGCTGCAGCCCGGCTGTGGTGTCCAGCGCCAGCCGGTCCATGACGAAAAAGCCGATCGCCTGCAGGCTGGCCGCCTGCACCAGCCAGGCCGCGCAGCCATAGAGCACGAAGGCGCGCACCCTGTGGTCAGCGGCGAAGGCAAACTGGGCAATCGGGTTCAGCGGACGCCGGCCCCGGTCGCGCGGCGGTGTGTTTTCGGGAAGGGTCAGGCGCACGATGATGGCGCACGCGCCAACCAGAACCGCAATCATGATCATGAACGGTACCATGCCGATGCGTTCGGAGAAGGCTGCCGCGAGCGCCGGACCGATCATCCCGCCCAGCGCAAACGCGGCTGTCATGCCGGCCAGCGCCTGCGTGCGTTCTGCCGGTGCCGTGCGGTCGGCGACATAGGCCTGCGCGGCCGGTCCCGTGGCCGAGCCGAACGCGCCAAACAGCGCGCGCGCCAGCGCCATGGCCAGTACGGCAACAAGCGGCGGCAGGAAGCCGCTCTGGCCCGCCCAGGCGCCAGCAGCCAGGATCAGGGTGGAGATGGCATAGGTGGCCAGGCCGAAAATCACCAGCGGGCGGCGGCCATACTGGTCTGACAATCCGCCCCAGACCGGGCTCATCGTCAGATACATCAGGGCGGAGAGTGTGTAGATCGCGCCGACATAGATCTCGGCAATGCCGATATCGCGCGCCAGCGGCGGCAGAATGGCAAACAGCATGGAATTGCCGATCCCCACCGCCATCAGGCAGATGAAGAGCAGGCGGAAGGCACCGCGCCGGTCCGCCCGTGTCTGCTGGTTGGCGCTCAAGGGCATGGGGCGGATGCATACGCCGCCCCGCGCGCGTCGTAAACGCTCCGCTAACAGCATGAAAACCGGGCTTTAAGCATCTTCGCGTAGAAACGTCCCGAAACCGGACATGGGCCGGGTGGAGAGAAGCGGAAAAATCCGCCCTTCGCCCGCGCCCTGCCAGAACGGCTCCGGAAGACTGCGGGATGGTGGGTACATGTTTCAGATAATCGGCATTGTCGTTGTGTTCGGCATGGTGTTTGGCGGGTTCATGCTCGCGGGCGGCCATTTCGACGTCATTATCAAGGCGCTGCCCTTCGAGCTGATGATGATTGGCGGCGCGGCGGTTGGCGCTTTCCTCATCGGTAATTCGGGCAAGACGGTGGGCAAGACGGCGGGCGATCTGTCCAAGCTTTTTGCCGGGCCGAAATGGAAGCCGCAGGATTACCGCGATCTTCTGGCGCTCTTGTTTGCGCTGACCAAGACGATGAAGACAAAGGGTGTCATCGCGCTGGAAGCCCATATCGAGAAGCCGCATGAAAGCGCGCTCTTCTCCAAGTATCCGCGCATCATCAAGGATCATTTCGCTGTCGATTTCATCTGCGACACGCTGCGCATGATGACGATGAATCTCGAAGATCCCCACCAGGTCGAAGACGCGATGGAAAAGCAGCTGGAAAAGCACCATCACGAAGCCTCCGGCCCCGCCCATGCCCTGCAGAGCATGGCCGATGCGCTGCCAGCGCTCGGCATTGTCGCGGCGGTGCTGGGTATCATCAAGACCATGGGGGCTATCACCCAGCCGCCGGAATATCTTGGCGCGATGATCGGCTCGGCGCTGGTCGGCACCTTCCTCGGCGTGTTTCTGGCCTACGGCTTTGTCGGCCCGTTCGCCAACCGGATGAAGGAAATCTATGACGAGGAAGCGATTTTCTACAAAATCATCCAGAGCGTTCTCGTCGCGCACCTGCACGGCAATGCGGCGCAGATCTCTGTCGAGATCGGCCGGGGCAATGTGCCCAGCGCCATGCAGCCCAGCTTTGTCGAGCTCGAAGAAGCGCTTTCGAACGTCGGCGCCGAATAGCACAATAACAAGAATAATCGGGGGAAGCACCTTGAACGGGCCGGAGCGCAATGCTCCGGCCCTTTTTGCTTGTCTGACGGGTGGCCATTGCCCGGCTCGCCCATCGCGTGTAGCCGGTTGATCATGAGTGACAGCCTTGTCAGACCCTTTGCCAGCCTGGACTGGAGCGAGCCCGGCACGCCGCGCGCCAGCGGCGGTGATGTCTATTTCTCCGCTGAGGACGGGCTGGCCGAGACGCGCGCCGTGTTTCTGGCCGGTTGCCGGCTTGAGGAGCGCTTTGCCGGCGGCGGCACCACTATCTTGGGGGAGCTGGGTTTCGGTACGGGGCTGAATTTCCTCAGCGCGTGGCAGCTTTTTGATGAGACGGCCCCGGCCAATGCCCGTCTGCATTTTGTCTCGCTGGAAGGCTTTCCCTTGAGTTTGGCCGATGCCCGGCGGGCCCTGTCGGCATTTGACGAGCTGGCTGACAAGGCAGGCGCGCTTGCGAGCCAATGGCCCCCGCCCCTGAAGGGCCCGCACAGACGCGTCTTTGCGGGCGGGCGCGTCACGCTGACCGTGTTTCACGACACCGTGGAAGCGGCCCTGGCGCAGATGGATTTTGCCGCCGACGCCTGGTTTCTCGACGGGTTTGCGCCTGCGCTCAATGGCGAGATGTGGTCGGCGGACGTGTTCGCCCATCTCGCCCGGCTGTCAAAAGCGGGTGCGCGCCTTGGTACATTCACCGTGGCGGGCGCGGTCCGGCGCGGGCTCGCCGATGCAGGCTTTGCGGTGGAGAAAGTGCCGGGCTTCGGGCGCAAGCGCGAACGGCTGGAGGGCGTGTTTAAGGGCAGTGCCGCCACCGCCCCGCCTGCACCGCCCGGCAGCGTGGCCATTATTGGCGGCGGCATTGCGGCGGCCAGTCTCGTCAAGGCGCTGAGCTGGCGCGGCAAAAGGCCATGCGTGATTGCCAAAGGCGGATGGGGCGCAGGCGCGTCCGGCGGGCCGGCGGCCCTCTTCACACCGCGCCTTGAGGCCGCCGACCGTCCCCATGTGCGGGCGACATTGAACGCGTTTGAATACGCCCGCGCCCTCTATGACGGGCTGGACGGATTTCATGGTTCCGGCGTGGTGCGCGCAGCCTCCGCCCATGATGGCGCGGAGCGCCTCAAGCGTATCGCCGCGATGATGGCGGGTGCCGGCATCGTTGCGCAGGATACTGGACTGCTGCTGGAGCGCGCCGGCTGGGTAGAGCCGTCCCGGCTTCTGCCCGCGCTGGCCGGTGATGTGCCGGTTATGGACGCGCGGGCCGCGCGCATCGCGCCGTTGGTCACTGGCGGCTGGCAGGTCAGTGATGGCGAGGGCCGGGTGCTGGCCGACGCGGACCAGCTCATCCTGGCATCGGGCGCGGACGCGCTGCCAGAGGGTGCGGATATGTATCTGCCCGCTGACGTGCTGCCGGGGCAGATCGCGCGCTTTGCCTATGACAGTCCGCCCATTCACCGCCCGGTGGCCTGGGGGCATTATCTGGCCACGCTGCCCGATGGCACGTTATTGGCCGGGGCTACGCATGAGCGCGGCGAGCGTCTGACGCCTGATGAGGCGGCAGAGGAAATCCGGGCAGCGGTCAGCGCTTTTGATGCAGGCATCGGCGCCGTGCTTGGCGCCGTTCTGGAACACTGGGGGGCGGCACGCTGCGTCCTGCCAGACCGCCTGCCGGCGGCCGGACAGGCCGTGCGCGCGGACGGATCGGCTATCGCAGGACTTCACCTGCTGACCGGGTTTGGTGCGCGCGGCTTTGCCCACGCGCCTTTGCTGGCTGAGCATCTGATCAGTGTAATGTGCGGTGAACCCTCTGCGCTGGAGCGCGCCGGCGCAGCCAGTCTTGACCCGGCACGTTTCGCGCTCAGGGCATTGCGCCGTAAGGGAAATTCGCCCCGCAGATGAATTCCGGTCCGGTCTGAAGTTTGCAACTCCCGTCTGAGAGAGCCGAAAGGCTGACCCGGAACGGGACGCTTGATGACACTGCCGCTGGATACATCAACATTGCAGGCCCGCCCCGTCAGGGGCGCTGACCGGCGTGTGCGCTCGCGCCATATCTGGTTTTTGAACTCGGCCTTTGACCGTATCGGCTTTGACGTGGCGCTGGAGCGCATTGTCCGGCGCGATCCGGAGCGGCCCTTCGCCTTTGTTGTGACGCCCAATGTGGATCATCTGGTGCGCCTGTCGCGCGGCGGGGAGCTGGCACCGCTTTATGCGCAGGCCTGGCTGACCGTGTGTGACAGCCGGGTGCTGGAACTGATCGCGGCCTTCTCCGGCGAAGAGGTGGAGGTGACCCCCGGGTCAGACCTCACCGCTGCCCTGTTTGACAACGCGATCGATCCTGATGAGCCGGTCGTGGTGATCGGCGGGGATGAAGACGTGATTGCCGGTGTTACGGCCCGCTACGGCCTCACCAATATACGCTGGCACCAGCCGCCGATGGGGCTTCGCACCAACCCGCAAGCGGTGGCCGAATGCGCGGCGTTTGTCGCGGCCAATCCGGCCCGCTTTGTTTTCCTGTGCGTGGGTTCGCCCCAGCAGGAAATGATCGCGGCAGCCTGTATAGAGCGCGGCGACTGCACCGGCGTTGGCCTGTGCGTGGGCGCGTCGCTGGATTTTCTGTCCGGCAAGGCCCAGCGCGCGCCGCAATGGATGCAACGCACGCGCCTTGAGTGGCTGCACCGCCTGCTCGAAGAACCAAGGCGCATGTGGCGGCGCTATCTGGTGGACGGCCCGCAAGTCCTGCTGATCTGGTGGGAATGGCGCCGGGCGCGCGCGAAACTCAAAGCCTTCGAGCGCTCCATAGCGGCGCGCATGCGCGCCTGAACCGCTTGATTGCTGACCCAAAAGTCGCTTGTCTAGTGAAACTCGCTTAATGAGTGAGCAGGCAGGGGCAGGGGCATTTCATGTTGACCAAACCGGAGCGGCCTTCTCGGCGCGACTTCTCATGGTTTCACACATTGCGGGTGCGCTGGGCGGAAGCTGATCCGCAAGGCATTGTCTTTAATGGGAATTATTTCCTCTATTTCGATGTGGCGCTGACCGAGTTCTGGCGGGCTGCCGGCATCCGCATCCCGCAGGATCTGACCATGGAGGGCAGCGAATCCTTCGCCGTCAGCGCCCATGCGGATTATTACGCCCCGGCGGTGTTTGACGAGCTGATCGAGATCGGTGTGCGCCTGGAACGGGTCGGAAACAGTTCGGCCACTTTCCGCATGGGCATATTCAGAGGCGATGAAGCGCTGACCGGCGGGCGGATGATTTATGCCTGGGCGACCACATCCTTGCCGCGTACGCCCTGTCCGCCACCGGCCGTGATCGTCGAAAAGCTCAGGGCGATTTAAGTGATGGTCTTCAAGTGGTGCTCCGCACATCCGTGCGTCGCGCCTCGCATGAGCTCGGGCGGCCGGTCGGCCTTGCAGGCCGCAAAGGGGCCTGAAAAGCGCGAACGCGCGTCCGCGACTTTTCGCGGAACCGACTGAGCGCAAGCGAAGGAAGACAGGAAAATGGTGGGCGCGACAAGAGTCGAACTTGTGACCTCTACGATGTCAACGTAGCGCTCTAACCAACTGAGCTACGCGCCCCGTCCGCAATCAAGGTGCGAAACGAGCGGGCGATATAGCCCGCCCGATCTGGCTGTGCAAGCGTTCGTGCTGAAGCTTTACGCCGCTTCCATCGCCCGGGCGACCTCGTCGACGAGGTCACGCAAGTGGAAGGGCTTGGAGAGCACCTTGGCCTCGCGCTGGGCCGACAGGCCGGCATTGAGCGCTACAGCGGCAAAGCCGGTAATGAACATGATCTTCAGGCCGGGATCGATCTCGGCGGCGCGCCGTGCCAGCTCGATGCCATCGACGCCGGGCATCACGATATCGGTAAGCAGCAGCTCGAATGTGCCGGCGCTCTCGCCCAGCGCATCAAGGCCTTCCTCGCCATCGGCCACGCTCTCGACTTCATGCCCGGCGCGGGTCAGCGCCTTGGCGAGAAAGTCACGCATGGAATCGTCGTCTTCTGCGAGCAGTATCTTGGCCATGGCCCGTCCCCTCTGGAGTTATTTTATCCACCGCAACGCCACTCTAGGGCAAGGAGGTAAAATTCCGTTGAACGCGAATGGCCTCTTGCAGTGATAATTGCGCCCGCTGGCCGGTGAAGTGATTGACGCTGCGTGCTGGCGCGTGATGATAGAAGAATGAGCCTGTCTGATCTCCCATCTTCCGCCGCCTGTGAATCGAGCGCGATCGACGTTGTTCGGCCAGAGATCCGGCGCTGCGCACTTGTCTTCGCCTCGCCTCATTCGGGGTCTGACTACCCTGAGGCATTCCTGGGCCGTTCGGCCCTGCCGCTCAAAATTCTGCGCCGGTCTGAAGACGCGCATATCGATGTGCTGTTCAGCGCGGCGCCATCGCTGGGCGCGCCGCTGGTACGCGCCCTGTTTCCCCGGTCCTATGTTGACCCCAACAGGGCCGAGTACGAGCTTGATCCGGTTCTGTTCGGCGCCCGCGTCCATGCGATAAGCGGACGGGTCAGCCAGCGTGCTTCGGCGGGTCTGGGCGTTATCCCGCGCCTTGCCGGTGATGGCTGCGCCATCTATGGCGGCATGTTGCCGCTTGAAGAGGCGTTTGACCGTCTGGCGTCATGCTACCGGCCCTATCACCAGGCGCTGGCCGCCGAGCTTGGCGCCGCCTACGACCAGTTCGGCCGCAGCGTGCTGATTGACTGCCATTCCATGCCGGCCGCCAGCGCACGCGGCGCCGATATCGTGCTGGGTGACCGGTTCGGCTCATCATGCAGTCCGGATCTGACCGATCAGGCCGAGCACATTTTCCGCTCGCTGGGGTTCAAGGTGGTGCGCAACCGCCCCTATGCGGGCGGATTTGCGACCGAGTATTATGGCCAGCCCGCAGAGGGACGCCACGCCTTGCAGATCGAGATCAGCCGGGCCCTCTACATGGATGAGCTTACAACCGAGCCGCATGGCGGCTTTGCGTCCCTCAAAGGCCGTCTGGAAGCGTTCATTTCGGCCTTGCAGGACTCTTACGGGGCGCAAACGCTTGCCGCCGAATAAACCATAAGTTGTTTATTGCGTCGAAGCACGCTAATGCTGGCCCATGGCGCGAATCGCGCTGGTCAGCAGAGGCGATGGGCAAGATGCAAACGGATACGGCGCAATCTGGTGCAGCAAGCGGCGCGGCAATGAACGGCCAGCGCCCGGATATCGACCGCCATGTCGGCGAGCGGCTGCGCCGCCGGCGGCGGCTGATGGGCCTGACGCAAAAAGAGCTGGCTGACAGGGTCGGAATACGCTTTCAGCAAATCCACAAATACGAGACCGGGATAAATCGTATGTCGGCCAGCCGGCTTTACGAGATTTCCCAGGCACTCGGGGCTCCGGTGGAGCACTTCTACGAAGGCCTTAATGGCGACGGAGCAACCCGGAGTGTCCACACCGATTTGCTGTCGCGGCGAGAAACCATGGAGCTGGTGCGGGCCTATTACCGTCTGGGCCGGGCACCGCGGCAGCGCCTGCTGGATCTGGCCAAGACGCTCCAGACCGCGCTTGACCCCTCCGCCCGCAGCCCCGATACCGGACAGGCCTGACGCCGGTCTGTCTCTGCGGTTGACTGTCTGTGGCGTGAGGTGAATTGCCTGTGGACGGGGGGCCAGTCTTGGATCCATACGAAAGCGACCGTGCGCTGATTGCGCTGCTGGCAGACGCGGCGCGGGCGGCCAGCCTGGCGTATTTTCGCAATGGCGTGGTGGCGCAGAACAAGGCGCAAAGCGGCTTTGATCCTGTCACCGCCGCAGACAAGGCTGCCGAGGCGGCTATCCGCGCCCTGCTGGCAGAGCACCGCCCGGATGATGGCATTCTGGGGGAGGAAGACGCCCCGAAGCCGTCGCGCTCGGGCCGCACCTGGATCATTGATCCGATCGACGGCACGCGTGCCTTTCTGGCCGGTCTGCCCAGCTGGTGCGTTCTTATCGCACTGGCTGACGAGACCGGCCCTGTCCTCTCGGTGATTGACCAGCCCCATATCGGGGAGCGGTTTTTCGGCTCAACCGGCAAGGCCGGACGCAGCGCCTGTCTGGAACGCGGTACACAACGCCTGGCCTTGCAGACCCACGCGGCCCGTTCGCTCGCCGAGGCGATTGGAGAAACCACCGACCCGTATCTCTTCGGGGGGGCAGAAGCGGAAGTTTTCCAGAGCGTCCGTGCGCGTGCGCGGCTGATGCGTTACGGGCTGGATGCCTATGGCTATGCCATGGTCGCGCAAGGCGGGCTGGATTTTGTCATCGAGTCCGGGCTGAAGACATGGGATGTGGCCGCGCTCGTCCCGGTTGTGGAAGGGGCAGGCGGTGTCCTGACCAACTGGCAGGGCGGTCCGGCCCATGAAGGCGGACAGGTCGTGGCCGCCTCCAGCGAAGCGCTCCACACGCAATTGCTGGCGCTTCTGGCTCCTGCTGCGCGTTAACGCGCTTCCAGCACGACCGTGTGCGGCGCCGCGTCCAGTATGATCTCGCCGCCGGTACGCGCCACTCTGCCCGTCATGCGCACGAATAGTGTATCGTGCAGCGCACCGAGCGGGCGGCGTTCGCCCCGCGCGGTGACATGCCAGCCATCAGGGGCAGGCCCGTCAAAGCGAAACACGACCACATCAAAACGCGGGGCCATCAGGGCAGCAAAGCCCATCGCCGAGCGCTGAAACTGGTCCACTTCACTGACCAGAGCCGCCAGATCGCCAACCGCATAGCGCTGGCCGGGCTCCAGCCGCGCATGGATTTCCAGGCGTATCGCCGGCAACGGTCTGTCGCCATCATGCAGTATGCGGGTATCGCGGCTGAAAAAGCCGTCTGAGCGCGCCGCTTCCGGCACCACTAGATAGCCTTGCCGGTCGACGTCCAACGCCAGCAACGCGCCGTCAGGGGCTTCCAGCCAGAAGCCGGAGCTTTGCGTGCCGGTATCGGGCGGCGGGTCCAGCCGGTAGGCAGGCGTGAACATCGCTTCCTCTGCGCCCGGATCATGGCTGAGGGTGTATTGCCTCCAGAAGGGAAGCAGCCGGTCAGCCGGGTACGGGTTCAGTGCCTCGGCAGGCGGCGCCCCTGCCGCAGCCGGTCCTGCTCCGGTCAGAAACAGGACCGCAATAAGCGTCGTCGCGAAGGCCCCGATCACTCCTGACCTGAGCTTTCCGGTTTGCGGAATAGCAGCGTCATACGGTCGGATTCTCCGATGGATTCGTAGGGTGCGGTATCGAAGTCCGGGTCCGGTTCCTCACCGCGCGGCGAGGTGCGCAAGACCGGCGGCAGCGTCCAGACGCCAAACGGATGGTCGGCCGTGTCGGCGGCATTCGCGTTGATTTCCGAAGCGTTGACCAGTTCGAACCCGGCTTCGGCTGCCAGTGCCACGACATAATCTTCCTGGACATAGCCCGATGAAGCGCGCGGATCCTGCGGCTGGCTGGCCGGCAGGCGGTGTTCAACAACGCCCAGTATGCCACCGGGCCGCAAGGCAGCGTAAAAATCGGCAAAGGCCTTCTCGGCAAAACCGCGCGCCATCCAGTTGTGCACATTGCGGAAGGTCAGCACGGCATCCGCGCTGCCATCCGGCACGATGGGACCGGTTTCCGGTCCGAAAGCGGCGATCTCGATTTCGCCGAACAGGGGCGCCGAGAAGCGTTCTACATACCCGTCAATAAAGGCCTGGGTCTGCGCATTGCCATCGGCGGGAAAATGCGCGGCGACATAGGTGCCGTCATTGGCGGCAATCCATGGGGCGAGCACCTGAGTATACCAGCCGCCGGCAGGCCAGATCTCGATTATGGTGCCCGACGGATCGACGCCGAAAAACTCCAACGTCTCTGCCGGGTGGCGCCAGACATCGCGGGTCACCGCGTCAGCGCGCCACTCACCCGCCACCGCCCAGGCCAGCGAGCCGGTTTGCGCCTCGGTGGACATTGGCGCTGCTTCTCCCGATGCATCGTCAGCAGAAAGCTCTGCTGCGGAGGACGGGGCCTGTTGCGCATCGCCTTCAGCCTCACTGTCCTCGGCAGGCGTTTGTGTGGCCTCGCCAGCAGTGTCTTCAGAGATAGCGCCGGTCGCGGGTGCTTCGGTGTCGGCGCTGTCACCGCAAGCCATAAGCGGCAGGCACAGGGCGAGAGCAGAAACGGCAAGTGAAAGGCGCATGCGGTGTATCCCTTTCGCGTGGGCATCCGTGCCGGTCACGAATGCGCATCGAGCCTCAAGACTAGCGCTCCAGCGCGCTCTGGCAAAATCCCAAAAAACACGCCGCCAGACCTCTTGCACACCGCAATTCATCTACCCATGTCTGGATGGCCGGGGCGCCATAACGGGTTCCGGCACAGTGTGAAACCAACAGGCGCGACTCGCCTGCCGCATGCTCACGAGAGGTGCGCAGTTAAAAACGGGCCGCGTCAAACTGATCGCTTCTGAAGGAGGATCTTCATGCGTACTATCGATTACACACCCCTATACCGCACGATTGTCGGCTTTGACCGTATGGCCAACATGATCGACTCGGCGGCCAAGCAGGAAGCGGGTAATGGCTACCCGCCCTACAATATCGAACAGCTCAATGAGCACGAATATGTCATCGAGCTGGCTGTTGCCGGTTTCGGCGAGGCCGACCTTGACATTCAGGTGCAGGAAAATGTGCTGATGGTGTCCGGCAAGCGCGAAAGCGATGCTGGCGAACCGCGCCAGTTCATCCATCGTGGCATTGCCGAGCGTTCCTTCGAGCGCCGCTTCCACCTGGCTGATCACATTCAGGTGCGTGATGCGCACCTTGAAAACGGGCTTCTGGTTCTCAGACTTGAGCGCGAGATTCCAGAAGAGAAAAAGCCCCGCCAGATTGCCATTAACGGCAAGTCCGGCACCAAGCTGATCGGCGGCTCGAAGAACAAGGCCGCATAACAGCGCATACCGCTCCGCTGACGGAGCGAAGGCTGGCTGGCGCCGAGGCGCGCGGTTTTCCCCTGCCGCATAAGCGCCGCGGCCTTGCCAGCAGACTAACGTGAAGACGCCCGCGTGCTTTTCCCCTGGCACGCGGGCGTTTTTTGTTTTCCCTCAGCTGAAATCCCGGACGCACGCAGTGCGATCCGGGACCAGGTGCAGGAGAACGGGCAGAGAGGCCCCGGTTCCCGCTTCGCTCGTCCGGGATTTCAGTAATGGGCCGCCTTAAACCCCCAGCTCGTCCTTCAGCCGGGCAATCGCCTCGCGCCACAGCTTGGCGCTCATGTCAGAGGGCATGCGCCAATCCCCGCGCGGGGAAAGGGCGCCTGCAGAGGTGAGTTTGGGCCCGTTGGGCACGGCGGAGCGTTTGAACTGGCTCTGGCCAAAAAAGCGGGTGTGAAACACATCCAGCCATTTGAGAATATCGGCCATTGTATAGTGGTGCCTGTCGGCCTCTGGCACATGGCCGGGCCAGTCGCTGCGCGAGTTTTCGCCCCAGGCGCTTTCCTGCAGGAAGGCAATCTTCTCCGGCCCGAACCCGTAGCGCACGACATAGTGCAAGGTGAAATCCTGCAAGGGGTAGGGCCCGATCACGCCTTGCGTGCTCTGGATGGTGCCGTCTTCTCCTGCGGGTATGAGCTCTGGCGAGATTTCGGTAGACAGAATGCGCTCCAGCACAGGGTTTGCCGCCTCACCCGCCCGGCCTGTGCGCGCCGCCCAGGCAATCAGATGCTGGATCAGCGTCTTGGGCAGGCCCGCATTGACGTTGTAATGCGACATGTGATCGCCCACGCCATAGGTGCACCAGCCCAGCGCGGCTTCGGACAGATCGCCCGTGCCGATGACCAGCGCGCCCTCATGATTGGCCGCGCGGAACAGGTAATCGGTGCGCAGGCCCGCCTGCACATTCTCAAACGTCACGTCGTAATCGGCCTTGCCGTCCGCATAGGGATGGCCGAGATCGGCCAGCACACGCTGCGCAGCCGGACGGATATCGATCTCGCGGCGCGTCACCCCCAGCGCATCGGCGAGCGCGATGGCCTGATCGCGTGTCGCGGCGCTGCTGGCAAAGCCGGGCAGGGTGTAGGCCAGAATGTCTGTGCGCGGCAGGTCCAGCCGGTCAAAGGCGCGCGCCGTGACGATAAGGGCCTGCGTGGAATCCAGCCCGCCGGAAATGCCGATCACGGCGCGCTTTATGCCGCTGGAACGCAGGCGCTGAACCAGTGCCTCGACCTGTATCGACCATGCCTCGAAGCAATCTTCATCCAGTCGGTCCGGGTCAGACGGCACGAACGGGAAGCGCTTTATCGCGCGCTCCAGAGACAGGGTCTCGTCCACAGGCGGGGCGAGCGTGAAGCTGATCTTTCGCCAGCCGGTCAGGCGCTCTGCCGCATGGCGCGCGCCATCGCGGAAGGTGGAAAAGCGCAGGCGGTCCTGCGTGATGCGTTCGACATCAATATCGGTGACAAGCCCGCCATTGTCGTCAAAGCGCGGGCCTTGGGCGATGGTTTCGCCCAGCTCGCAGGTAAGCGTCTGGCCGTCCCAGGTCAGGTCGGTCGTGCTCTCGCCCGGCCCGGACGCAGCGAAGATATAGGCGCCCAGCGTGCGCTGGGATTGCACGCGCACCAGTGCCTCGCGCTCGCGCGCCTTGCCGATCAGCGCGTTGGAGGCCGACAGATTGACCATGATGCTGGCGCCTGCCAGCGCTCCGTCGAGGCTGGGCGGATGAACGGCCCACAAATCCTCGCAGATTTCCGCCATGAAGCTGAAGCCGGGCAAATCATCTGCCGCGAACAGCAACTTTGTCCCGAAGGCTGCGTCCTGGCCGGCATAGCGCACATGGCTGGCAATCGCCGCGCCGCCTTCGGCAAACCAGCGCTTCTCGTAGAACTCGCGGTAATTGGGCAGATAGGTTTTCGGGACAATGCCCAGAAGCTGTCCGCGATGGATGATCAGCGCGCAGTTATAAAGCTGTCCGTTTGCCACGACAGGCGCGCCGGCAATGATTACCGGCATCAGCTCACGAGAAGCGGTGAGAAGATCTTCTGCCGCCTGCTCTGCGGCGGCCAGCATGAGCGCCTGATGGTGCAGATCATCGAGCGCATAGCCGGTGAGCGATAGCTCGGGGAAGAGAACCAGTCCCGCACGCGCCGCGTCAGCCTCATGTGCTAGCGCGATGAGGCGCTGTGCGTTTTGCGCCGGATCGCCCAGCGCGACATGGGGCGCATAGGCTGCAACGCGCACAAAGCCGTGGCGGTAAAGATTATGAAAGGCCGGCATGTCGCCCCTTTTGCTCATATTGAGTATTTCGGGTGTGCCAGAGACGCCTTTCGGCCGGAAAAATCAAGAGGGAAAGGGAAAGCCTAGGCCGCCGGTTCGATCAGCGTACGCCCGATAGCCAGGAAGCGCTCTCGGCGCTTCCTGCGCAGCGTGGCCGGATCGAGCCCTTCAAGGCTGGAGAGGTTTTCTTCCATCGCGTCGCCGACGGCCTTGATCGTGTGAGTGCGGTCGCGGTGCGCGCCGCCTACCGGCTCGGGGATGATCTTGTCGATGATTTTCAGGCCGATCAGGTCTTGCGCCGTGATTTTCATGGCGATGGCCGCATCGCGGGCCTTGGCCCCGTCACGCCAGAGTATCGAGGCGCAGCCTTCCGGCGAGATCACCGAATAGATGGAGTGTTCCAGCATCATCACCGTATTGGCAGAGGCCAGCGCGACCGCGCCGCCCGATCCGCCCTCGCCGGTGATGACCGAGATGATGGGGGTGCCCAGCGTCAGGCAGCGCTCGGTCGAGCGGGCAATGGCTTCAGACTGGCCGCGCTCCTCGGCGCCGACGCCCGGATAGGCGCCTGCGGTGTCGACAAAGGTCAGGACGGGCAGGCCAAACTTGTCGGCCAGGTCCATCAGGCGCACCGCCTTGCGGTAGCCTTCAGGGCGCGCCATGCCGAAATTGTGCTTCAGGCGCGTCTGGGTGTCGTGACCCTTCTCATGGCCCATCACCACGACCGCGCGGCCCCGGAAACGGCCCAGCCCGCCGACAATGGCATGATCCTCGGCAAAGCGGCGGTCGCCGGACAATTCCTCGAAATCGGTGATCAGGCCCGCCAGATAGTCGCGCAAATGCGGGCGTTCGGGGTGGCGTGCGACCATGGTCTTGCGCCACGGATCCAGCTTTGCGTAGAGCTGTTTGAGCTGATCGGCTGACTTCTGACGCAGCTTGGCGACTTCATCTGCCACGTTCGGCGCATCCTCGCCATTGCGTTCGGAGACCGATTGCAATTCCTCGATTTTGGCATCGAGCTCGGCAATCGGACGTTCGAAATCAAGATAGGTGCGCGTCGGGTTGGACATGGATCCCCTTGGATGAAGGCTGCCGGCCAAGGATCGCTGGCCGAACGCGCAAACTAGCCGCGCCTCACCCCTTTCGCAATCACAGCCCGCTGCTGCTGATGCGCGCCTGCCGGCAAGCCCGATACCGCTGAGCGGGCCGGTTGACGCGTCTTCCGTATATTGCGAATAACTCGCAAAATCATTCTCACCCCGCGAGGGGAAAGGGTATCGCCGTGAAGAAAGCCAGTTACCGCGCAGGCGTCTGCCTCGCCTTTGCCAGCCTGATCGCGCCCGCCTACGCCCAGAATACCGATACCGGCATTGTTCAGGCCGGTGAGGTACGCGAGGTTATCATCGTGACGGGCGGTTCGCAGGTGCGCCTTGCCGATCTCTATGCTGGCGGCCAGGTCGCGCGCGGTGCGCGCGCCGGCCTGCTGGGCAATATCGACATGATGGATCTGCCGTTCAGCGCCACGGCCTATACCGACATTCTGATACGCGACCAGCAGGCGCGCAGCGTCGGCGATGTTCTGGAGAATGATCCGGTGGTGCGCGTGGCCAAGGGCTTCGGCAATTTCCAGGAGCTTTATGTCATCCGGGGCTTCCCGGTCTATTCCGACGACATCACCTATAACGGCGTGTACGGAATTCTTCCGCGCCAGTATGTGGCGGCCGAGTTCATCGAGCGTGTGGAAGTGTTCCGCGGCGCCAATTCCTTCCTGAATGGCGCATCACCGGGCGGCAGCGGCGCAGGCGGCGCGTTCAACCTGGTCGCCAAGCGCGCGCCGGAGGAGGATCTCAACCGGCTGACACTGGGCTATGAATCCTCTGCCCATGTCTATGGCGCGGCCGATATTGCGCGCCGTTTCGGACAGGCAGACGCGTTTGGCCTGCGCCTTAATGTGGCAGGGCGCAGCGGCGAGACGGCCATCGAGGATCAGGACCGTTCGCTGTCCGTGTTTTCGCTCGGTGGTGATTATCGCGGCGAGCGAGTGCGCCTGTCGGCCGATATCGGCTATCAGGACCATCATATCGACGCCCCGCGACCGCAAGTGACACCTCTTGGCGCCATCCCGGATGCGCCGGACTCCACCACCAATTACGCCCAGCGCTGGACCTATACCGATGAGCAGCAATTATTCGGTGTGGTCCGCGCGGAAATGGACTTCACCGGCTGGCTGTCCGGCTGGGCGGCGGCGGGTGCGCGCAACGGCGAAGAAGCCAATGTGCTCGCCAACCCGTCCGCGCTCGCAGACGGTACGACTAGCGCCTACCGGTTTGACAATACGCGAGAGGACAATGTGGTGTCAGCCGATATCGGCCTGCGCGCCGATTTCGCGACCGGCCCGGCTGCCCATCGCCTGATCGCCTCGGCTTCGGCGATCCGGCTGGAGTCGCAGAACGCCTATGCTTTCTCCGAATTTGCAGGCTTCTCGGGCGATCTCTACAACCCGGTGGATGTAGCCCCGCCGGTGCCCGACTTCTTCATTGGCGGCGATCTGTCCAATCCGCTGACCACCGAAGATGTCGATAATCGCAGTTTTGCCCTCGCCGACATCGTGTCCATCCTTGATGGCCGGGTCCTCGCGACGCTGGGCGTGCGCTTCCAGGACATCGAGACAACCACATATGATTACAATACCGGCGCCCAGCTCTCGCAATACAGCGATGATGCGGTGACACCGGCCCTGGGCCTGGTGTTCCGTCCGTCCGACCAGATTTCGCTCTATGCCAATTATGCTGAAAGCCTGCAGCCCGGGCAGATCGCGCCGGCAAACTCTGGCGGCACGCCGATCAGCAATGCCGGTGAAGTGCTGGCGCCTTTCCGCGGCGAACAGGTGGAGGCGGGTATCAAGTATGATAGCGGCTCGTTCGGCGCGGTGCTGTCCGTGTTCGAACTGTCGCGGCCCAATGCCATCGTCCTAGGCGATGTCTTCACCGATTCCGGTGAGCAGACGACGCGCGGCCTCGAGCTGTCCATGTTCGGAACGCCGATTGAAGGGGTGCGGCTGATTGGCGGCGCAACGCTGCTCGATGCCGAGCTGTCGCGGACGCAAGGCGGTGTCAACGAAGGCAATACGCCCATCGGCGTCCCCGATCTCCAGCTTAATCTCAATGCGGAATGGGATGTGCCGGGTGTCTCCGGCCTGACACTGGACGGGCGTGTGCTGCACACATCCAGCCAGTATATCGACGCGGCCAATACGGTAAGCATTCCCGACTGGACACGCGTTGATGCCGGTGTGCGCTACACATTCACCGTTGACGGGCGCGAGCTGGCACTGCGCGCCAGGTTGGAGAATGTATTCGATGAAGCGTATTGGGCGTCCACCGGTGGCTTCCCCGGCGCCAATTATCTCGTCCAGGGTGCGCCCCGGACGCTGCGCATCTCGGCGTCCGCCAGCTTCTAGGCAAGGGCCTTAAGCGGGCGTTCCGCGCCCGCTTAAGGCTGAATGATCCCATGACCGCAAGCACCATCAGGGCCTGGTCGTTTGTGCACACCTGGACAAGCCTGGTGTGTACGGCCTTCCTGTTGATGCTGTGCGTGACCGGGCTGCCTCTGATCTTTCATGACGAGTTCGAGGCCGCGCTCAACCCGCACGAATGGACACCGGCCAATCCGGACGGGCCGCGTCTGGATCTCGATACCATCCTTGACCGCGCGCTGGAAAACCGGCCCGGCGAGGTGCCGCTCTTCATGAGCTTTGATACCGATCGCCCGGTCGTCAACGTGACGACCGGGCCGGTACCCGATGCGCCCGGCTCACAGATGCATTTCGAGCGCTTCGATGCCACCAGCGGCGATATGGTGCCCGCCCCGGCCGATGCGGGCGGGTTCATGGACTTTCTCCTGCAGTTTCATACCGACATGTTCCTTGGCCTGCCGGGCATGCTGTTTCTGGGGGCGATGGGCGTGGCGTTCCTTGCCGCCATAATTTCGGGCCTTGTCCTGTACTGGCCGTTTACCCGCAAGCAGAGCTTTGGCGTGGTCAGGGTGCAGCGCTCGGCGCGCGTGAAATGGCTCGATTATCACAATCTGCTGGGCGTGGTGATCCTGGCCTGGGTGATGGTGGTGGGCGTGACCGGCGTGATCAACACGCTCGCCACGCCGATATACGACACTTGGCGATCGCACGCGCTGGCCGATCTGATCGCGCCGTATGGCGAGCGTGAGGTGCCAAATCCTGACGCGATGGCCTCGCTGGACAGCGCCGTGCGGCGCGCTGTTGAAGCGGCACCGGACATGCAGCTGCAATTTGTCGCCTTTCCCGGCGGCGGCTTCTCGACCGACTTTCACTACGCCATCTTCCTGCATGGCAATAGCGCTGTGACCGAACATCTGATTGCGCCGGTACTGGTGGACGCACAGACCGGCGAATTTGCCGGGCTTCGCGAAATGCCCTGGTATGTGAAGATGTTGTCTTTGTCCCAGCCTCTGCATTTTGGCGATTATGGCGGGTTGCCCCTGAAAATCCTGTGGGCGCTGCTGGATATCGCCACCATCGTGGTGCTGGTCAGCGGGCTGTATCTGTGGATCGCGCGCAGGCGTTCATCGCGGCGACCTCTACTGGCGGCTGCGGCTACGCGGCAAGGCGCATGACGATGCGCGTTACGCCGTCCGCCCGTCTTGCTCTGCTGGCGCGGGTATTTGCCTGGCCGTGCGTGATTGCGGTGTCGAGCTTTGCCGGTCTGGTAATTGCGCTTCTGGGCGGGACGTTGCACGACGCGGCGGGGTCGGCCCTTTTGTGTGCGCCGGTGCTGGCGGTAATCTGGGCGATGCTTGCCCGGCGGCGGTGATCAGGGCCGGTCCCGGCTCAGCGGATGGGCGTCTTCCATCAGCGAGCGCAGGCGCGCCTCGAGCACATGGGTGTAGATTTCAGTGGTGGAGACATCGGCATGACCCAGCAGGGTCTGCAGGCTGCGCAGATCCGCGCCATTGGCCAGAAGATGCGTGGCAAATGCATGGCGCAGCACGTGGGGTGAGACGCGCGCCGGGTCCAGCCCGGCTTTCACGGCCAGATCGCCCAGCATCTGGGCAAAGCGCTCACGGGTCAGATGACCGCCCTTTGCGCTCACCGAGCAGAACAGATAGCGCTCGGCGCGGGCGCGCAAGGGCGAGGCCTTGCCCGGCAGGAAGTCCTCGCGCACCTGCCTGTAGGCATCGACTGCCTCCAGGGCAGAGGGCGTCAGCGGAACGATACGGTCCTTGTTGCCCTTGCCGGTGACGACCAGATAGCGCTCTGCGCGCGAGAAAGCGGCAATCGGCAAGGTCACCAGCTCGCTGACGCGAAGCCCGCCCGCATAGAGCAGCTCCAGAGCCGCGCGCAGGCGCAGCCCTGCCGCGCCCTCTATCGTGTCTGCGGCGTCAAACAGGCGGCCCACCTCGGCTTCGGAGAGGATTTTGGGCAAGGCGCGGGCCTGTTTGGGGCCTTTTTGTCCGGCGGTGGGGTCATCGCTGCGCACGCCTTCCTTCAGCAGGAAGCGGTAATAGCGCTTGAGCGCGGACAGGCGGCGCGCGGCGGTGGCGGGTTTGAGCCCGTCAGCTGCCAGCGAACGCATCAATCCCTCGATATGGGCAGGCGACGCATCGTCCAGACAGGTGCCAAGGCGCGACAGGCGCTGCGAGGCATCATCCAGATCGTGGCGATAGGCGGCGAGCGTGTTGGCGGCGGCACCGCGTTCGGCGCTCAGCATGTCGAGGAAAAGCGCTATGTGCGGCGCGCTCACGCGGTCTCCTCAGCCAGTGCCTCCAGTATCAGTTGCAGGGCTTCAGCCCGGTAGCCCGCGCGTTCCAGAAGAAAGCAGGCCACCGCATAGCTGCGCGCATTGCCATCGCCGGCCTCGATCAGCGCGGCAGCCAGAAGCAGGCTTTCCGCCTCCGATCCGTTCATCAGGGACAGCAGCGCCATGGCGGCCAAACCGGCCTCCTGGTCCGCGTTGCCGCCGCCGGACTCCGCCAGCTGGATACGTACCTCTTCAGGCACCGTGGCTCCCAAAGCTGCAAGCCCGGCAAGCTGGGCGAGACGTTCAGGCCCGGCAGACTCTGCGCGCGCGGCCAGAACGGCGGCAAACGGGCCGGAACTGATGTCGTCGGCGGCTATCCCGATTGCCGCATCCAGAGCGACCATGACCGCCGGTGCAGGCGGCTCCCACGGGTCGGGCTCAGGATAGGAATTATAGGCGGGAGGGGGCGGTGTCAGGCTGCCCGGCTGACCGGGTGCCGCTTCGGACCAGCCTTCACCTGCCATGACGGCAGGGCGCTCGGGCTCCGGCCCGGACAGCAGCGCTTCTCGCCAGCGCCAGGCGGTTTCGATCTCGCCTTCAAGCGCCAGCGCCAGCACGAAGCGCGGGCCATGGGCCAGCGTCTGCTCCGTAATCGGGATGGTTTCAATTTCGATCGCATAGGCGCGCGCCACCTCGGCAAAGCGCCCTTCGCTAACCGCGTCGTCGAGCCTGGCAGCCAGCGCCTCGGCTGCAATCAGCCGGTCAATATCCTGCTGGGCAATGGCGGCGAGCGCGGCGGCGCGGTCTGCGCCATTCATGGCCATGGCCGCTTCCAGTGCCTCGTCAAGAATTTCTGGCAAGGTAATGGCCGGGCCGGTGCGCTCTGCGGCGCGTTCCAGCCAGACAGGAGCGCCCTCGGCGACAGCGATCGATTCTCCGGGCGCGAGCGCGATGGCTATGGCCAGCTCCAGCCCGGTGCTGGCGCGTGTGCCAGCGGGCAAGCTGCGCTCGAGTACCAGTGCATCAAACAGCGTTCTGAAATTGCCTGAACCTTCGGCGCCGTTTGCCAGATCGGCCGTCAGTTCTGCGGCCGGCAGATTACCCGCAAAGGCAAGGCAGGTGGCGCGCGCACGAAGCCAGTAGGGTTCGTCACGGCCCCGCAGCAGCGCGTCGGCGGTGCGGCATGCCGCATCGGCTTCGCCCAGCGCAAAGGCCGTCTCGGCGTGCAGGCGCGAGAGCGCGCTGGATTCGTTGAGGCGCGGCGTGCGCTCCAGAAGCTGGTAAACCTGCTCGGCGCGTCCGGCAGCCAGCGCCCGGTCTGCGCGCAAGGCAGCCAGCGCAAAGTCATCACGTCCGCCACGCGGCGGCTCGCCAGACGCCAGCAATACCCGTTCGGCCAGCCGTGCTGCTCCGCCTTGCTGCCAGCCATCACTATCGCTGGCGGGCAAACCGGTCAGGATCGCGCGCAGTGCCTCTGAATCGCTCGATACCCAGATATTGGATGGCAGCACATTGCGTGAGCCGACCTGGAACGGATCAACGGCCCCCAGCTCCTCGACCTCGATCGTACTGCCGGGTTGCTGCGCGAGCGCGGGTGCTCCGGCCAGGGCCGCGCACAGGACCAGTGTCTTAATCGCCGAGCGCATCAGTCACCTCGACACGCACTTCGCTCTGCTCCGGTGTCATGGTGTCGGCCATGACGATCAGGATGGCAAAAATGGCCCCGACGCAAATGACGCCGATGCCCACTCCTATCAGCAGTCCGCGCATGATGAGCGCCCCTCGTGGCTGGATGCGGTTCGCGATTATCTACACTAGCGCGGACAATGCGGCGTTTTCCAGACATCGCACGCGGTAATTGCTCATTATGTGCTGCGGGCTTATAGCGTTGGAGCATCATGAACCGTGTGAATATCGCAAAGAGACTGGGACGTCCGGTTGCTCTGGTGGGCCTGATGGGGGCCGGCAAGACCACAATCGGCCGGCGCCTGGCCGACCGGCTGGGCTGGCAGTTCCACGATTCCGACCATGAAGTGGAAGAGGCCGCCGGCCGCAGCGTGTCGGACATATTTGCCGATTTCGGCGAAGCCGCTTTTCGTGACGGGGAGCGGCGGGTCATCGCCCGCCTGATCGAAGAGTCCGGCCGGGCTGTGATTGCGCTGGGAGGCGGTGCCTTTATCGACCCGCAGACGCGGACTCTTCTCAAAGAACGGGCTTTGTCGGTCTGGCTGCAGGCCGATATCGACACGCTCATGGAACGCGTCCAGCGGCGCGATACACGCCCGCTTCTTAAGACTGAAGACCCGCGCGCCGTGATGGAGAGGCTTCTGGCCGAGCGCGCACCCATTTATGCCGAGGCTGATATTCATATTGAATCGCCGGGCGCACCGCATGATGCCGGTGTTACCGCCATCATTGATGCGATGGCAGCGCGTGTGGAGGCGCAAGACGCGTGAGCGAGCTTTTCCGTATCCCGGTAGACACGGCTTCGAAGCGTTACGAGGTGCTGGCAGGCGCAGGCGCGCTTGAGGCGGCTGTGCCGCAGCTTGAACACCTCTGCCCGAAAGGCCGCGCCATTATCGCTGCGGATTCGGCCGCCCTGCGTGCGCACAAACCCCGCCTGGATGCGGCGCTGGCAGGGGCAGGACTGACGGCGGATATCATCGCGCTGGATGGCGGTGAGGGCGTGAAAACCTGGGACGGGGTGCGTGACCTTGTGAACGCGCTTCTGGACCGTGAAATGGCCCGCTCCGAAAGCCTGATCGCGTTTGGCGGCGGCACGGTGGGCGATCTTGCCGGATTTGCCGCGGCGATCATGAAGCGCGGATGCGGTTTCATCCAGATGCCGACAACGCTGCTGGCGCAGGTGGATTCCTCGGTCGGCGGCAAGACCGGCATCAATACCGGTCATGGCAAGAATCTGGTTGGCAGCTTTCATCAGCCCGATCTGGTGATCGCAGACAGCGCCTTTCTGGAAAGCCTGCCCCGGCGTGAGCTGGCGGCCGGCTATGCAGAAATCGTCAAGGCGGGCCTGATCGAGGGTGGCGCGCTGTTTGACAGCATGGAAGCCGTACCGGGCGATCCGCTGGCGCTGGATGGCCTGGTGCCCTTTATCGCCGAAGCGGTGCGCTTCAAGGCGCGCATCGTAGCGCAGGACGAGCGCGAAGCCGGGCTCCGCGCCCTCCTCAATCTGGGGCACACCTTCGCCCATGCCTTTGAAGCGGAAGCGAAAAAGGGCGCGCTCATTCATGGGGAGGCGGTCGCCTGCGGCATTGTCATGGCGCTGCGGTTTTCCGCGCAGGCCGGGCTGTGCGAACCCGGCGCGGCCAGAAGGGCGGCAAGCGTTTTCCAGCGGGCGGGACTGCCTGTATCGCTTAGCGATCTGCCGGGCGGGCCCTATACCCCATCGGCACTGACCGCGCGCATGGGTCAGGACAAGAAGAATGCCGGAGCGGGCATTACCCTCATTCTGGCACGCGGCATTGGCGAGGTCTTTATCTCTACCGGTCACGACCCGGCGCAGATCGAAACCTTCCTTCAAGGAGAAATCTAGATGGACATCGTGTTCGAGCCCTGGATGGGCTGGGCGTTTGCCGGCATCCTCGTTCTGCTCATCCTGTCGGCGTTTTTTTCCGGCTCGGAGACGGCTCTGACGGCGACCTCCAAGGCGCGCATGCTGGCACTGGAGAAGGACAGGAATGCCGCTGCCACCCGCGTCGGTTTGCTCATCGAGGACCGCGAGAGCCTGATCGGCGCGATCCTGTTGGGCAATAATCTGGTCAATATCCTGGCATCGTCGATCGCGGCGGCGGTTTTTCTCGCCATGTTCGGGGAAGCGGGTGTGCCTATCGCCACGCTGGTCATGACGGCCTTGGTTCTGGTGTTCTCCGAGGTGATGCCCAAGACCTATGCCCTGTCCAATCCGGACCGGCTGGCCATGTTCGTATCCTTGCCGATCCGCATCGTGACGGCGGTGTTCGGGCCTGTGGTGGCCGGCGTTCAGGTAGTCGTGCGCGGCACGTTGCGCCTGATCGGCGCGGACGTGACCGGCCCTGTCCTGTCGGCGCATGAGGAAATCCGCGGCCAGATCGACCTGCACCTGCAGGAAGGCGGCGTGGTCAAGCATGACCGTGACATGCTGGGCGGGGTTCTGGATTTGCGCGAGCTGACCATGGATGACGTAATGGTCCACCGCAAGAACCTTGTCATGCTGGATATTGACCAGCCGGTCGAGACACTGGTGGAAAGCGCCCTGACCAGCCCGCATACGCGTCTGCCGCTCTGGCAGGGCGAACCGGAAAATATTGTCGGCATTTTGCATGTGCGCGATCTTGCGCGCGCCTTGCACGGGGTAGGCGGGGACAGCTCGAAGGTCGATATCGATGCGCTCAAGCGCGAGCCCTGGTTTGTCCCGGAGACCAAGGAACTGTTTGACCAGCTCAACGAGTTCCGAGCCAAGCGGGAGCACTTCGCCCTGGTGGTCGATGAGTATGGGGCGCTGCAGGGCGTGGTGACGCTGGAGGATATTCTCGAGGAGATTGTCGGCGAAATCGAGGATGAGCACGATCTGCCACCACCGGAAATGTTCCGGCCGGACGCGGATGGCTCGATAATCGTGGATGGCGCCACCGGCATTCGCGAGATCAACCGGGCGCTCGACTGGGATCTGCCCGATGACGAGGCGGTGACCATCGCCGGTATCGTCATCCACGAGGCGCAGACCATCCCGGAGCCCGGCCAGCGCTTCCGCTTTCACGGCGTCCAGTTCGACATCATTGAGCGCCGCCGCAACCAGATCACCAAGGTGAAACTCACCCCTCTGGGAGAGGACGCGTAGCGGCGAAGCCTACTCCGCCTTCCCGCCCTTGATGACGGTAAAGCGCGGGCGGGTCTTTTGCGGTGACGGGGGTGTTGTCGAGGCCGGTGCGTGGCGCGGCACGTGTTCCGTGTCAGGCGGGCCGGGTGGGGGTGAAGCCTCCGGGAAGTCTGGCTCCACATCCTCGTTGACATCGCGGGTACTGGACCGCCGCTCAGGACGTTTCGAGGAAAAGCTGGAGCGTGCGCCGCCCTCTTTCGGCTTGAAGCTGGAGCGCAGCCAGGGCCGGGTCTCCTTGCCCTTTGCCTTGGCTTCCAGCTCTTTGAGCTTGGCGGCCTGAAGCTGGGACAAAGGTTCGTCCAGCGCGCCTTTTTCCGGGTCGGTGAAGGCGGACCCGAACGTATTGAGGCGCTCCTCGACGCTGCCGAGGAATTCATCTTCCCATTCGGTCAGAAGGGCGCGGGCCTCACGGGCGGCCTCGCTGTCACCATCGGCTTGCGCCTCGGCGAGCGCGCGGCGCACGCGGTCCAGGCGGCGCAGGGCCTTTTTCTTCTTGCGGTCGTCTATTTCGCGGCTCATGGCACCGCGAGCGTATCAGAGATCGCCGAGCGCGCCGAGATAGGTTTCAAGCACCGCTTCCATTTCCATGCGTTCCTGACGGTCCTGCTTGCGGATGCGGATGACCTGGCGGAGCACTTTGACGTCAAAGCCATTGCCCTTGGCCTCGTCGTAGACCTCCTTGATATCGGCCATCAGCGCCTTCTTCTCCTCTTCCAGCCGCTCGATGCGCGCGACGATGGCGCGCAGCTGTTCGTCGGCTTTGGGCGTGCCGCCCTGAACGGGCGCGCTGGAGGCATCGGCGGGGACTTGAGTGAAGGGTTCGGCCATGGGGGCGTCCTCATCTGGCAGGGGCTTTGATCTGGCCATGAGGCTTACGGTGCGAGGGCCTGCGGGGCAATGGGGGCGTGTAGGCTAATCCACACCTCTTGCGCGAGCGTGCACGGCGCGCACAGCCTCTGCCACGCGGTCGGCATGGGCAAAGTGCGGGGCGTGGCCCGCACCCTCGATCAGGACCAGTTCTGCATTGGGCATGGTCTGCGTTACCGGCACGGAATGGCGCGGTGTGGCGACTACACTGTCTTCGGTCCCGGCAATCAGTATGGCCGGCTGCGTGATCTCGCCATATCGGCCCTCCTGGGCCTCCAGATGGTCGTTCACACGGGCCATGTCGGCAGCATTGGCCCGCCACACGGACGGTTCCAGCAGCAGTGCCAGAGCGGTGTCCTCGACATAGTTTTGCGGAACCGGCTCGGGCGAGAAGGCGCTGGCGGCGGCTGATTCCAGCTGGGCGCGTCCATAGGTGGGCACCACAAGGCGGGTGATCAGCGTGCCGATGACCGGCCAGTGTGTGGCCTTGTTGTAAAAGGCAGCCTCGCCGACATGGGCGCGAATGGCGGGCGCGATCAGCACAATGCCGGAGACGGCCTGCGGATGATCCATGGCAAGGCGCAAGGCTATCGCTCCGCCCCAGGAATGCCCGGCGACAATGACGGGCCCCGCGTCGATCCCTTGCAGGAAACCGGCAATCAGCGTGGCTTCGCGCTGCGGGTTCCATGCGCCGGACGGGCGCTGCGAATGGCCGAGCCCGGGCCGGTCCAGCCAGATCACGCGCTCGTCTGACAGGGCATCGCCAAGCCCGGTGAGCGGTTCACGCAAATTGGACGAGGCCCCGTGCAGGACCAGCACCGGCGGCGCGTCCTCGGGCCCGGTGATATGATAATGCAGGCGTGTGCCGCCGATCTCGATAAACTGGCCGACAGGCTGAAGCGGATCGTCGCTACTGGGCATGGTTCGGCCTCCGGCACAGGCGGTGAGGAGCACAAGACACGCAGCAATGAGGATGGGTCTAAAGCGCACGGCCTGCCAGCTGGTCTTCGAGGCGCGCGCGGGCCTGACGGGCCTGCGGGTGCCATGGGTGGACACGCAATGCCTCTTCATACGCAGCCAGAGCGGCTTCCGGTTCACTGGCCTGTTCCAGCGTGCGTCCCAGAAGGGCATAGGCGTCAAACCGGCGCGGCTCCAGCGCGACAGCACGCGTGAGCGCATCCAGCGCGAAATCCCAGTCACCGTCCGACATGGCCAGCTGCGCCGAGGCGATCCAGCCTTCGGCAAAGTCCGGCTCCAGATTGCGCAAATGCGTGTAGGCCCGCTCGGCCGTATCTGTGTCACGCTCGGCAAGTCCGCGCTCGGCCCGGTCCAGCAGGAGTGAGGCTGTCGCCCCGCCCGATTGCCGCCAGATGGAGCGCACCTCGTCGGCTATCGTCTCGCCTTCTGATTCCGATGATGCGCCGGCCAGAGCTGCCAGGCGCTCATCAAGACGTTCTTCCAGCGTCATGTAGGCGCCCGCTTCCGCCTCATCCTCCTCAGGATTGAGGGTGATGCCGGGCGGTACGGCCAAAGCCAGCACCAGGGCCAGCCAGAATGAGGTGATAGACGCTATCATGGCTGCAAGGATAACGGCGCATTGCGGCGCGGCAAGCGTGTGGTATCACCTGCCGGGCAGGGTATCGGCGTTTGCGAAACGGCCCTAACCCTCCTGAAGGCGGCGGGCATCATTGATGCGGCCCCGCAAGACAAGCGTCTCGATATTCTCATCGTCCCGGGCGAGCGCCTGCTCGATATCGCTGGCAGCGCCATCAAGATCGCCGCGCTGGAGACGCGCTTCAGCCCGCACCCGCCAGCTTCGCGCCAGGCCGGCGTCCAGACGCATTGCGTCCGATGCGGCCTCTTCTGCCAGCTCCCAGTTCTCCTGAAGGGCTGCCGCCTCGGCCACACCCAGCGCCAGACCGGCATCATCAGGGCCGAAATCCCGGCCCCGGCGGAAAGCGCGCTCGGCATTGGCCGCTTCTTCAGCGGCCAGCCACGCATCACCGGCCTGCCCCAGAATGATGGCGCGCGTCGCATCCGTGGCGACAATGGCGCCTTCGGCAGTGGTCTCCAGCCGCCGTGCGGCAATGCCGTATTGCTCCAGCGCGACCTGTGACAGCGCGATGCAGTGCATGGCCGGCCAGCCGCCGCCCTGCGCCCGCCAGGCAAGCCCTTCCTCGTAGGCGGCTTCGGCATTGTCATTGATCAGGCTCAGGCAGGCTTCGTATTGTTGCTGCTCAAAGCTTGCCCCGGCCTCCTGCGCCATGGCCGGTGCGGCGATGGCCGCCAGCAGGGCGGTGCCCCATACTATCCCGCGAAAGCTGCGCATCGGCCTGTATCCTGTCCCTCTTCCTCGCCGACACGCTAGCGCGAGGCACGCGGCACGGTCTATGGGTGATACCATGAATGTACTCTTCCTGGGCTTTGGCTATGTCGCGCGTGCAACAGCGCGAGCGTTGGCCGGACATGCCGAATTGACCGCGACAACCCGTGACCCGGCCAAGGCAGATGCCTTGCGGGCGCAAGGCATCACGCCCGTCCAGATGGATGACAGGGCCGCGCTGAAAGCGGCAATGCGCGCCGCCAGCCATATTCTGGTCAGTGCGCCGCCGGGCGAGGCCGGCGATCCATTCCTGCCCGCGCTGGATGCGAAAACGGCGCAGGCGCGCTGGATCGGCTATCTGTCCACCACGGGTGTCTATGGCGACCGGCGCGGCGGCTGGGCATTTGAATGGGACGCCGCCCATCCCACGCAAGCGCGTTCCGTGCGGCGCATGGAAGCGGAAGCGGGCTGGCAGGCGGCAGGCGCGCGCATTTTTCGTCTGGCGGGCATTTATGGACCGGGCCGAAGCGCGCTTGACGCACTACGGCAGGGGCGTGCCCGGCGCATCATCAAGCCCGGCCATGTCTTCAGCCGTATCCATGCCGATGACATCGCCTCGGCGCTGGTGCGGGCCATGGACCGGCCCGGCGCCAGCGGGATTTTCAATCTGGCTGATGATCTGCCCAGCCCCCAATCGGCAGTCGTGGAAGAGGCGGCGCGCCTTCTGGGCGTGGAGCCCCCGCTGCCCGAAGCCTTCGATCCGGGCGCGATGAGCGCGATGCTGGCAAGCTTTTATGCCGACTGCCGCCGGGTTTCCAATGCCCGCGCCAAGCAGGTGCTTGGCTGGCGGCCCGCCTACCCGTCATACCGCCAGGGGCTCGCCGCGATTTACGAGAGCGAAAAGGCCTCCACCGCGCCTGCGCCATAAAATCCGCGCGCCTGCAGGGCGGGCAGATCATCGATTGCCACGCCGCCCAGCGCCAGTACGGGGCCTGCCACCTGCCGGGCCATGGACGATGCGCGCAGCAGCCCCAGCGGCGTGCCTGCGCTGGGGCTATTGGAGGCAAAGACGGGCGAGAGGAACACACCGTCTGCCAGAGTGCTGGCGCGGCGCAGCGCGGCGGGACTGTGTGCGGCGGCCGTGACCAGAAGGTGCGGGGCGCGTCTACGCCAGCGGCGTATCTGCGCCATATCGCGCTCCGGCCAGTGCACGCCATCGGCTTTCACCCGCAATGCCAGCACCGGGTCAGCGGCAATAAAAAGGAGAGAGCCCTGCCGCATGGCCATCTGTGCCAGAGGCGCGGCCAGCGCCTTGATGTCCGCCCGCCCGAAATGGCGCAGGATCATCCCGGTGCCCGGCCCCAGCCGCGCGGCGAGGGCCAGCAGATTGGGCGTGCGGTCCGGGTCAGTAAAGGCAAACAGGGCAGGCAATGCGTGTCCCCGTTCCCTTGCCAGCCCGCCCGTTCGCGCATAGGTGAAGCCCGTCATGACACACACTCCTGAAAACCTCACCATCGCCGGGCGCCGCGCCGCCATCCTTGAGGAATTGGCCGAAGCTGCCAAGGCGGGCGGGCGCGAAGGCGCAGATGTGAGGCTGGTGGCTGTCTCCAAGGTGCAGCCAGAACCGCGCATCGAGGAAGCGCTCGCCGCCGGCCAGCGCGTGTTTGGTGAAAACCGGGTGCAGGAAGCGCAAACGCGCTGGACCGCCCGGCGCGCGCAATACGCCGACCTCGAACTGCGCCTGATAGGCCCGCTGCAGACCAATAAGGCCGAGGATGCGGTGGCCCTGTTTGACGTGATCGAGACGCTCGACCGTGAAAAGCTCGCCCGCGCGATTCTCAAGGCCATGGACAAGACCGGCCGCTCCCCGCGCCTTTATGTGCAGGTCAATACCGGCGAGGAGCCGCAAAAGGCCGGAGTTATCCCCAAGGACGTGCCGGCCTTTGTGGAGGAGATGCGCGCCCTCATGCCGCAAGGCATTGAGGGGCTGATGTGCATTCCTCCGGTGGAGGAACCGGCGAGCCTGCATTTTGCGCTGCTGGCCAAACTCGCGCGCGAAACGGGCCTCTCACACCTCTCCATGGGCATGAGCGCGGACTATGCCCTCGCCGCCCGCCTCGGCGCGACATCGGTGCGCGTCGGCTCGGGCCTGTTCGGGGAGCGCGAGGGGTAGGGGTTGATCCCGTTCCTCTCACTCGTCATTCCGGAAAGCGCGGCAGCGCTTATCCGGAACCCAGTCGGCGCGCAGCGCCGCCAGGCCGAACGCCCGCCCGCGGCTTTTCGCGGAACACCGCAACGCGGATGCGTTGCGAAACTAAAACTCTCGACCCCGGCTTCCCCGTTTTCACGGGGACAGGCGGAGGCCGGGGCCCCGGCTGTGTTTCCGTTACGATAAACTCTGACGGTTTCAACACCGACCTCTCTACCGGGGTCCCGGCCCCCGAGCCGGGACCTAGAGGTCATCAAGAGGCTGGGTTCCGGATAGGCCCTGACGGGCCTTCCGGAATGACGAAGAGTATGAGGACACACCCCCACTTATCCCCCTGCCTTCATCCTCGCGCATAATGCCCCTTGTTCATCTCCGGCAAGACGGCGGTCCGGAATGCGTCCCGGCCGGGAGATGAAGCGGTGACTTGAGACGAGGTGCGCCCTGGTGTCCGGCCAATCGCCGGGCATCGACGCAGGGCGCATCCTCAGGTTCAGGCGGCCGGCCGAGCGGAAAACCGTAGCGGGCGCGGCATGTCTCACCCTTGTGGAACGGCTTGATGGTCCCGGTGGGACCGGCTGACCCTTGGGAGGGCTTATCGACGTCACGGATGCTACGGCTATGGAGCAGCGTAAGGTATCCGCCCCGGCTGAAGAAACACCTGCGTGCGGGCGGCCTTGAGAGGGCCCGTTTGAACGTTCGCGATTGGCCATCCCATGGCCGCCCGCGCCATCCGTTGCTTTACCCTCGCCCGGAAAACCGGCGGGGATGGGGGTGCTGGTGATTCCCCACCTCTTTGCGCTTCCCCGGCGAAAGCCGGGGGCCAGAAAAAGTCTGGGCACCGGCGTGTCGCTGGAGCAAGGGAGGGCAGTAGCGTTAAGGGTGACCCTCAACGTAGTTAGTCGTGGTAAGCGTAGTTCTTCGCAATCAAAATAACCTGTTCACGTAACGCTTTAATCTTCCGATTTAAATCAGATGATTTATTGCCTAGGCGTTGCTCTAATTCAGCAAACTTGAGCCTCATTTGTACAAGATTTGAATGTGCCCTTAATGTCCAGTTTGGAAGAGCAAGGTCGGTTGTTTCAAAAACTCGACCATGAAGTGTGTGCCCGTGATCGAAGAAATCTTTCCACCAGCTGTCTTCGGCGTTAGCGAAGCCATTCTCCCGCAGGAACGGAGCAACTGCAGCGTCGAGAGTTGCAATGTACTCTGAAAGAGACTCGCCAGCGGTCGCCAACCCGCTGATCGCATTTTCTAGTTCGCCCGCTAGTGCGTCAAAATCTACTTCCTCAGATAGTGGCATAACCAGATCAAATTCGTGCCGAGCCGCTACATTCGCCGCCAGCGTCGCTGCCCAGAAATCAGCTTGCTCTTGGAGAATGCGATCGATCGCTTCTTTGGCGACATGATATGGAGCTTCTGCGAATTTTGCCTCATGCTCTCTTTTCATAGCGGTGATCTCTTCGACCGTGGTCGAAGTATTCATGTCTATTTCTCTATGATGCCGGTAGCAAAGGATAATCAAATTTTCAGCGGACCGTCTGAACTCATCATCTAGACTATTGTTATATCTGGGCCCGCCGGGTTCCGCCGAAGAGACATGAGCTATTTGCGCGACAAAGAGCCCATCATCATTGACCAAAATATGATCACACTCAGGATGCGCGCACCGATTTCCACTTAGAGCGAATAAGTGGCGCAGCGTCTTGGTTGTTATTGGTTTTCTGGCCACATCAGTCGCCTTTCGCCCCCCTCACCCCTTCTCTACATACACTTCCCCGCCAAGCTCTTTGAACTTCTCGCTCATCTCCGCCATCCCCTGTTCGGCCTCTTCCTTAGAGACGGCGTCTGGCGACGCCTCCGCAGGATGAGGGGCGTTGGGCGCGCGGGCCGTGCCGAACTGGTCGCGAATGTCCTGCGTGATTTTCATCGAGCAGAATTTCGGCCCGCACATGGAGCAGAAATGCGCCACCTTGTGCGCGTCTTTCGGCAGGGTCTGGTCGTGGAAATCGCGGGCCGTGTCGGGGTCGAGCGAGAGGTTGAACTGGTCCTCCCAGCGGAACTCGAAGCGGGCGCGGCTGAGCGCATCATCGCGTAATTTCGCCGCCGGGTGACCCTTGGCGAGATCGGCCGCATGGGCCGCGATCTTGTAGGTAATGACGCCGGTTTTCACATCATCGCGATCAGGCAGGCCCAGATGCTCTTTCGGGGTGACATAGCAGAGCATCGCGCAGCCATACCAGCCGATCATCGCCGCGCCGATCCCGGAGGTGATGTGGTCATAACCCGGCGCAATATCGGTGGTGAGCGGGCCCAGCGTATAGAAGGGGGCCTCGCCGCACGCCTCCAGCTGCTTTTCCATATTCAGCTTGATCTTGTGCATGGGCACATGGCCCGGCCCTTCGATCATCACCTGGCAGCCGCGCTCCCAGGCGATTCTGGTGAGCTCGCCGAGCGTTTCCAGCTCGGCAAACTGGGCGCGGTCATTGGCGTCGGCAATGGAGCCGGGGCGCAAACCGTCACCCAGAGAGAAGCTCACATCATAGGCGCGCAGGATCTCGCAGATCTCGTCAAAGCGCTCATAGAGGAAGCTCTCCTTGTGGTGGGAGAGGCACCATTTGGCCATGATCGAGCCGCCACGGCTGACAATGCCGGTCACCCGGTTGGCGGTCAGCGGCACGTAAGGAAGCCGCACCCCGGCATGGATGGTGAAATAATCCACCCCCTGCTCGGCCTGTTCTATAAGCGTATCGGCGAAGATATCGAAGTTCAGGTCCTCGGCGACGCCGCCCACTTTTTCGAGGGCCTGATAGATCGGAACCGTGCCGATGGGGACGGGCGAATTGCGCAATATCCATTCGCGCGTGTTGTGGATATTCTTCCCCGTAGAGAGGTCCATAACCGTATCCGCGCCCCAGCGGATCGCCCAGACCATCTTGTCCACTTCCTCCTCAACGGAGGAAGCGACGGCGGAGTTACCGATATTGGCGTTGATCTTCACCAGGAAGTTCCGCCCTATCACCATGGGTTCCAGCTCGCCATGGTTGATGTTCGCCGGGATGATCGCCCGGCCGCGCGCGATCTCCGAGCGGACAAATTCCGGCGTCACGAACTCAGGCACTTCCGCGCCGAAGCTCTCGCCATCGCCATGGCGTTCAGCCGCGCCGGGCAGGGCACGCGCCCGGCCCAGATTCTCGCGCTCGGCGGCATAGATCATCTCCTCGGTGATGATCCCCGCCCGCGCGAACTCATACTGCGTGACCGGACCTGTGCCGGTGCCACGCAGCGGCGTGTGGCGCACCGGGAAGGCGCGCGCCAGATACTTGCCCGTCGCCCCGCCATTATCGAGCGCGGTCGGCTCACGCCCCTCATAGGCTTCCACATGCCCCCTTGCCTTCACCCAGTCGATGCGGGTGCGCGCCAGGCCTTTCTCCACGTCGATTGTCTGGCGCTCGTCCGTGTACGGACCAGAGCAGTCATAGACGCGCACCGGCGGCTCCATCGCCGTCGGGTGCAGCTCGATCTCGCGATGCGGCACGGCCAGGTGCGGCGCGGCTGCGGGGTGCGAATACACCCGGCGCGACCCGGCCAGCGGCCCGGTGGTGACTTTGGGGGTCGGAAACTCGGACTGGCTGACGGGCTTGTTCATGGCGGGCTTTCGAAATCAGTGGAAAAAGGGAGGGGGCTTGGCCGGGTTCAGCCAATGACGGCCCAGCGCACAGCAGGCGATAGCAGGGCAAATTCGCCATCGTCCTGCTCGCGCACATTGAAGCGGTAATGCGCGGTTGCCTCGCGGTACTCGTCCATATCAGCGCCCTCCAGCGGCCGCGATACGAAGGTCAGCGTGCAGTCATAGGCATTGGCCGGTTCGGGCAGGGGTGTGCACGCTGCGCTGCGGTCGGCGTCCACGTCGAGCGGGGGCAGGTGCCAGTAGGCGAGGGCGCTGTCAGGAGCCGGCTCGCCGCTATTCCAGACCGATGGCACCAGATCGTCCGCATTGGCAACCAGCAGGGCGTGCAGGGCGCCATCGTCCAGCGCGACAGGATTTGCCGTGTCCGTGGCGGCGGGCTGTGCAGGGTCAGCCTGCGCTGGCGTGTTGTCAGCGCCCTGTTCGGCCATGTCCGGTGCGGGCTGCGCCGGTTCGGGATCGGCGCCGCAGGCAGCGAGAAGCCCGGCGAGGGCGGTTAGGGCAAGCATGCGAATGGCGGTCATCGGTCTGTCTCCTTTGCAAGTCCTGGCCGCACGGGCGCAGGGATGGCCTACAGGCGGGATGATGGGGGTCATCCCGATTCGATGATGCAGGCAGGGAAAAGACAAAACGGGCGTGGCCGCCCCCGTTCTTGCTCCATCCCGACGCCGGCATGATCCGGATCCGGTCCTTAAGGGTAAGCTCTCAGCCCCGCAACAGCGTTCGGGACACCCCTTGGAACGTCTGGCTCAAGCATGTGGCAAAGCGGTGGTTCACGCAAGGGGGCGCGAGGGGTGCGAACCTGCTCTGCGACCGTCATCCCCGTCTCACGCGGGAACGACTAGGGGTGAGGGCAGTCCCATGGTTAAGGGTTGCTTTACCTTTCGGCACACGTTTTGCGTGTGCTCTCCTGAACACAATCAGGAGTCGTAATTATGGACACTTGCACCAAAATACTCTTTGCCCCCGGCCATGGCCGGCTGGAGGATCAGGACAATCTGTTCACGCCGATGCGCATGGCGTTCGCGGGCATCGTCCTCTACGCGCACGCGCTGATGATGGTGCTGCCTTGGCCGGTCACGGGGCCGTGGGCGCAAACGATAGACTTTGCGGGCCAGCACGCGCTCAACGCCTTCTTCGTGCTGTCGGGCTACATGATCCTGGCGAGCCTGCGCGCCTCGCGCTCGGTGACGGCCTATGCCATCAACCGGGCCTTCCGCGTGTTTCCGCTCCTGATCGTGGTCACCTTGCTGACGGTCATCATCGTGGGCCCGGCCCTTTCGGGCATCGCCCCCCTCGACTATCTCACCCGGACTGAAAGCTGGACCTATGCGGCGGGCGTGATCAGCCAGGCGCACCCGACCGCGCCCCTGCCCTTCGATGTCTCGGGGATTGAGGCCGCGCGGAGCGCCAATGCGCCTTTATGGACCGTGCGCTATGAGCTGATCGGCTATGCCGGGCTGGGCGCGCTGATGCTGATGGGTGCCTTGCGCAAGGGCTGGACCCTGCCGGTCCTGCTGGCGCTGGTGGTGGCGGGGAGCGCCCTGCACGCCAATACCGGCTATGCCGGGCCGCACCCGGAAGGGCTCGCTGCGGGCTTACGCTTTGCGACTGGCTTTCTTCTGGGCGCGGTGTTGTGGGACTGGCGCGACCGGGCGGGTTTAAGCTGGGCGCTGATCGCGGCCTCGGTCTTTGCCGCCATCGCCACCCATGGCACGCCCTTCCACCAGACATTCGACATTCTGGCGACGGCCTTGCTGGCCCTGCGTATCGGCTATCTCACAGTGCCCGCCACGAAGGTGTGGCAGCGGATCAAGGGCGTGGAGGACCTCTCCTACGGCATCTACATCATCCACTGGCCGGTCGGCCTGATCATCATGGTGCTGGCTGGCGCTATCGGCTGGCAGCCGGGCACAGCCAGTGTGGCCGCCCTGATGGCGCTGATCTCCATCGCGCTCGCCTGGCCCTTGCGGGTGTGGGTGGAGCGGCCCTTCCAGCGCTGGGGCAGAGCTGTTGCGCGAGGGCGGTGGGCGGTACGCACGGTTCCTGCCCGCACGATCGAGCCGCCACCCTTTCCAAAGGAGGCGTGAGGGCCTAACGCCAGAAGGGGCCGTGCAGGGTGTCTCCCCCCGCTTGCGGGGGGAGTGCCGCGAAGCGGCGAGGGGGGCATTACCGAAACACCCCCCTCCGGTCCTTCGGACCACCTCCCCCGCAGGCGGGGGAGGACACCTGCTTCCCGGCCATGGGCCGCCCGGGCCTCGCCTGCGCCCGTCGCCAGAGAGCCAGCGCCTACCTTGCTGCTGCTTCCACCGCGCGCATCACACGCAGCACATTGCCGCCCCAGAGTTTGGCGATGTCTTCCTCTGAATAGCCCCGGCGCAAGAGCTCTGCGGTTACGTTGGGCGTTTCGCTGGCATCGTCCCAGCCGCGCACACCGCCGCCGCCATCAAAGTCGGAGACGATGCCGACATGGTCTATCCCGGCAACCGAAACGGCATGGTCAATATGATCGGCTACGTCCGAGACCGTGGCATCGGGATATTCGCTGCGCAGCTGCGCCATGCGCTCCTGATACTGCGCCCGGCTTTCCGGGGTCGATTGTTCCCAGCCGCCCGGCTGGTCGAGGCCGAACTCGGTGCGCAGCTCGGCAATGGCTTCGGTCAGGCCCGGATCAATCGGGCGAATATAGCCGCGAAAGGCCACCATCTGCGCTACACCGCCATTATCGCGGATGGCTTCAAGAATCTCATCGGTCAGGTTGCGCGGATGGTCATAGACCGCGCGCGCGCCCGAATGGCTGGCAATCACCGGCGCGCGCGACAGCTCTATCGCTTCCAGCGAGGTTTGCGGGCCGACATGGGAGATATCGACCATGATGCCGTGATCATTGAGAAGCTCGACAAGCCGGCGGCCGAGATCAGTGAGGCCGGGATCCTCCACCGGATCGCCGGCAGAGAGATTGGGATTGGACGAGCCGCCAAACTGGTTATTGCCAAAATGGGTGAGGGCCGCGTAGCGCGCGCCACGCGCGGCCCATAGCGGCACTTCCTCCTCGATATTCTCGGCCATGAAATAGCTGTTCTCGATGCCGATCAGCGCCACCAGACGCCCGGATTCGTGAATGGCTTCCACTTCGTCGGCGGTGGTGGCCAGCGCAATGCGCTCCGGGTTGGCGCGCACCATGCGCGTGATCGCCTGATAGGTTTCCTCGGCGCGGGCGCGGGCGACGCCATAGCCTTCCTCATCGAGCGGCCCCTGGCCGACATAGACAATGAAAAATGCTGAATCGAGCCCGCCTGCGCGCATTTTGGGCAGGTCGACCTGCAGGCGCGTCCAGGTATTGGGGTCCAGCGCGTGGGTTGCATAGCCCGACGGGATATCGACATGAGTGTCGAGCGTGAAGACGCGGTCATGAATCTCGCGCAACTCAAGCTCGCTGAGTTCCCCGGCGGGTTCCTGTGCGAAGCCGGCTCCGGCGATGAAGGGCGCGATGGCGGCCCCGCTGATGAGTTTACGCAGCATGGAAAATCTCCCCCTTGAATGGTGTTGCTGCCAGCTAAGGCGCTGGCGCTGATAAGGGCAAGGCGTGGTGTGCGGTTGGGTCGTGAGTTTCCCTGCCCTTTTTTGTCCCGTCATCCCCGCGCAGGCGGGGATCCAGCAGGTCATAGCGCTCAGGCAGTGATCGTCATTCTGGGTTCCCGCCTCCCGCGGGAACGACGAAATGGAAGGGCCGCTACCCCTCCATCCCGGCCTCTGAAATCACGGTGCGGAAATAACTGACCATGCCGGGCAGGGCATCGGTGCGGATGCGCTCATCATCGCCGTGAATGCGCGACAGATCCTCCATCTCCATGCGCATGGGCACATAGCGATAGATATGATCGGCGACATTCTTGAAGGCGCGAGAGTCGGTTGCGCCAGCGAGCAGGTTGGGCACGACGGGCGCGCCCTCGGGCAAATGGCTAACGGCGGCCCCGGCAATGATCTCCCACGCTCTGCCGTTCGTGGGGCTGATCGCGGGCGCTTCGGAAATGCTGCCCGCCGGTTCGACGGTGACCCCGTCCAGATGAGCGACGTTGGCGCGCAAATGCGCCAGCGCGCTCGCCGAGCTGTCGCGTGGATGCAGGCGCAGATTGATGATGGCGCGCGCTTCCTGCGGCAGCACATTGTCTACCGAGCCGCCGGAAATAATGGTGGGCGCGATCGTGGTGCCGATCGTGGCCCGCGTCGCGTCATCTTCCATCAGCTGGCCGCGCAAGGTCGAGCCGAACAGGCCCGGCCGCGCCATCACAAAGCCCGCCATGCCGTCCATTTCCGGGGCCAGCGCGCGCATCATGTCCGGTATCGGGTGGTCGATGCTGTGCTCGAACGGATTGTCCACAATGGCATTGACCGCGCGCGAGAGCAGGCCAATGGCTGTCTCGGGCGGCGGGGTGGAGGAATGCCCGCCGCGCGCCCGCGCCGTCACCTCCACTGACAAAAAGCCCTTCTCGCCGACACCGATCAGCCCGGCCGGACCGCCCGTGATGGGAAAATTGTCAAACGAGCTGCCGCCTTCATCAAGGACAAACCAGGCCCGGCGGCCTTGCGCCTCCAGCTGCGCCGCCATGGCTTGCGCGCCGGTGCCGCCGACCTCCTCATCATGGCCAAGCCCGATATGGATGGTGCGTTCGGGCGCAAAGCCCTCTTCCAGCAATGTCTCCATCGCGGCCAGCACCGTGACGAGGAAGCCTTTCATGTCCAGCGCGCCGCGCCCCCAGACATAACCGTCCGCAATCGTGCCCGCGAAGGGCGGGTAGTCCCACTGGTCTTGCGTGCCGGGCTCCACCGGCACCACGTCCTGATGGGCGAGGATGACAATCGGGTCGAGCGCGGGGTTCGCCCCCTCCAGCGTGTACCAGAGCGAGCCGTGCAGAATATCCTGCGGGTTCATCTGCGCATGGACCAGCGGGAAGCTGGCGGCGAGCCATGCGCGGAAGGCGTCGAACTCGGCGCGGCTGGCTTGCGGGTTATCGGCTTCCGCGATGGTTTCAAACCGGATCGCTTCGCTTAAAGTGCGCGCCAGCGCGTCAGCGGAGAAGCTGGACGGGTTGGGCTCGATGGCTTCAGGTGTGGCCGGGGGCTGCGAACAGGCGGTGAGCGCCAGCAGGCCAGAGCCGATAATCCCGGCAAGATACTGTTTCATCTGTCTGCCCTCCCCGGCGGTTCTCATGGGTCGCGCCAAAGGCTAGAACGCGTACGAAGAAACGCCAAGCGATGAGGATGCCATGACCGCGACCGAGACAGATTTGCCGCCAGAGCCGAAGGGCCGGGTATTGATCATTGCCGGATCGGATTCATCGGGAGGGGCGGGCATTCAGGCCGATATCAAGGCGGTGACCGTGCTGGGCGGTTATGCGGCCACCGCCATCACCGCGCTGACCGTGCAGAACACGAAGGGCGTTATGGCGGTGCATGGCGCGCCGATGGACATCGTGTCGGGCCAGATTGCGGCGGTGCTTGATGATATCGGCGCGGACGCGATCAAGACCGGCATGCTGGCAAGCGCAGAGGTCATTGATGCGGTCATCGCCGCGCTGGACGAGGCGGGGGCCGAATTGATCCCGCTGATTGTCGATCCGGTGATGGTGGCAAGCTCCGGCGCGCGCCTGATCGGCGAGGATGCCGTCGAGGCCTTGAAAAAAAAGCTGGTCCGCCGGGCCATGCTGGTCACGCCCAACGTGCCCGAGGCCGAGGCGCTGACGGGCGTGAAGGTTGAAGATGTGGACGGCCAGCGGGAGGCGGGCGAGGCCTTGCTGAAGCTTGGCGCGCGCGCCGCGCTAATCAAGGGCGGGCATCTGGACGGGCCCCAGGTGATCGACGTGCTGGTGACGCGCAATGGCATGCGCATCTTCTCGCGCCCGCGCATCAAGACCCGCCATACCCATGGCACGGGCTGTACGCTGGCGAGCGCCATTGCGGCGCTGGTGGCGCAAGGTGCGCCGCTGGACCGGGCGGTCGAAGAGGCCGGTGATTATCTGCACGAGGCGATAAGGCGTGCGCCCGGCTTTGGCTCAGGCGCGGGGCCGGTCCATCATGGCTGGCCGCTGGATATGGAAGCGGAGGCCGAGGCGCCCTCCGGCCCACTGGCTGCCGGGCTGGCCGGGCTCGCCGGACTGGCCGGGAGTGTTCCGGACAAAGACGCGTAGACCATTTCCTGCGCCCCCTGTGCCTGCAGCAATAGCAGCGCGGCGAGCCGGATTTCGCTGTCCGATGGACGGTGCTGACGCGGCGGGGAGTGCTCCGGTGCGCGTCCTGCCAGCCAGTCCATCGCGTCAAAGCCGAGCGAAAAGCGGACAAAGGCGTCGAGCTGCCGGCTGCGCGCGATCAGCGCCGGTACAGGGCGGTGGCGCGCGATATGCCGGGCCAGCGCCAATGCCATGTATTGCTGAAGGGTCTCGCTGTTCGCAGCCAGCGCAAAGTCGCGGGCAACAAACAGCGTATCACTGGCGATCCAGACCGCCTGACGGCGCCCGTCTGCCAGACTGACCGGCACCAGCCGCACCCGCGCAGCGCAGGCAGGCTGCGGGGTAAGCACCAGATCCATTCCTTCTCCGCCGCGCATGATCCGCAGCCGCGTTTCGCCCTGGCGCAGGGCGGCGGGGAAGGTGCGGGCGAGAAAATCATCATGCCAGCGCGCGCTCGGCGCGCTCCACCGGCCATTGAGACTGATCAGGACATCGCCCGGCATCAGACCGGCGCGTGCCGCCGGGCCGTCCTGCGCCACGATCCACACGCTGGCGCGATGGCCGGTGCCCAGATGGCGGGCCGCGCTGTCACGCCGTGATGGCGGCCAGTCGCCGATCGTGGTCGTCACCAGCCCGGCGAAGGGATGGGTTTGCGGACAATAAGGCGCGTTTTGGGTGATGACAGGCGTTGCCAGCGCCAGAATTTCTGCCTGCAGCCGGGTCTCCGCCACGGCCTCCAGACGAGGCTCCACGCCGGGATTGAAGCTGGCGCAGGCAGACAGGCACAGGCTTGCCAGCCCGGCCAGAATGCCGCCGGTCAAATGCCTGCCAGGAGAGTTCCAGCCACCCATTAACCTTATGGTGGAATCGCTGAACCGCGCTTTCAACCGGAATCTGGTCTCGTCCGCCAACAGAGTATTTGACGTCTGCGTGCCTGCGGCCTAGGCCAGCAGCCAGTTTGCCGCCGCTTGCCCGAGGGACGCGCCCCATGCCGAACCCGCCTTCCATCCGCCCGTCCGATCCGCGCTTTTCCTGTGGCCCGACGCGCAAGCGGCCAGGCTGGGAAGCTGCCGCGCTCGGCACCAGCTCGCTGGGGCGCAGCCATAGGGCCAGCCTGCCCAAGCAGAAGCTGGGCGAGGCGATTGAACGGGCCGGGGCAATCCTCGAAATTCCCGCTGATTACCGCATCATTATTGTGCCGGCATCTGACACGGGCGCGTTTGAGGCGGCGATGTGGTCCATGCTGGGCCAGCGCGGCGTGGATGTGTTCAGCTGGGATGCGTTCGGTGATCGCTGGCTGAAAGATGCGCAGAACGAGCTGAAACTGCCCGATCTGCGGGTGTTTCACGCGTCTTATGGCGAACTGCCGGACCTGTCCAAAGCCGATCCGGCGCGCGACATACTGTTCACATGGAATGCCACCGCGGCGGGCCTGAAAGTGCCGCACGCGGACTGGATTTCAGATACCCGCGAAGGGCTGACCTTCTGTGATGCCACCTCGGCGGCCTTTGCCATGGAGATGCCATGGGACAAGCTCGATGTGACGACTTTCTCCTGGCAGAAATGCCTCGGAGGAGAAGCCCAGCACGGCATGGTGGTGCTCTCGCCGCGCGCACGGCAGCGCCTGTCGGACTGGCGCCCCGCCTGGCCGGTGCCCAGCGTTCTGGCGCTGTTTGGAGCGGGCGATGAGCAGTCGGTGATGTTTGAAGGCTCCACCATCAACACGCCCTCATTGCTGGCGACTGAGGATTTCCTTGATGCGCTGCGCTGGGCGGCCAAAGAAGGCGGGCTTTCAGGCCTGATTGCGCGCAGTCATGCCAATCTGGCCGTGCTTTCCCAATGGGTGGAGCGCACACCCTGGATCGACTTTATGGCCGCGGACGAAGCCTCGCGCTCGAACACCTCGGTAACACTGAAATTTGCCGGGACAGACACGGCCGATATGGATGACGAGGCCCAGCGTGCGCTGGTCAAACGCATGACACAGATGCTGGAGCGCGAAGGCGCGGCGCTGGACATTCTGCCCTATCCCAAGGCCCCGCCGGGCCTGCGCATCTGGTGCGGGCCGACCATCGATACCGATGATCTCGCCGCGCTCTGCCCCTGGCTGGACTGGGCCTATGAAGAGGCGCGGGGGTAGGGGTTCCACTGCTCTTCCTCTGGTTCTCCCGACGGCAGCCGGGACCCGGAATTTGACTGGGCACCGGCTTGCGCCGGTGAAACGCCATATCTGCAGCTGCGTCGTTCCCGCGGCGGCGGGAACCCAGAGCCAGTTGGCTCAGCTTTCGCCCTATGATCTCTGGATCCCCGCCTGCACGGGGATGACGACGGGAGGGGCCGGGCACTGCCTGTCCCCGGCCACGACCGGGGATTGCCCGCAGCGACGCACGGCCTGCCCCCGCGGAGGCGGGGGATGTGCGGAGCATGAGGAAAAGCCCCCTACCCCAATCGCTCCACCGTCAGATTGCCATTGGAGAAGACGCAGATTTCTGACGCTATCTCCATCGCCTTGCGGGCGATCACTTCCGGGTCGTCTTCATAAGAGAGCAGGGCGCGCGCGGCCGACAGCGCGAAATTGCCGCCAGAGCCGATGGCCGCAATGCCGTGTTCAGGTTCCAGCACATCACCCGCCCCGGTGATCAGATAGGTCTCCGTCTCGTCGGCCACGATCAGCATGGCTTCCAGACGGCGCAAATAGCGGTCGGTGCGCCAGTCCTTGGCGAGCTCGACGCAGGCCCGGGCGAGCTGGCCGGAATGGGCTTCCAGCTTGCCTTCCAGGCGTTCAAACAGGGCAAAGGCGTCGGCGGTAGCGCCGGCAAACCCTGCGATCACCTTGCCGCCGCCGATACGGCGCACCTTGCGGGCGGATGATTTGACCACCGTATTGCCGATGGAGACCTGTCCATCACCTGCCATGACGACCGCGCCGCCCTTCCTGACGCATAAAATGGTGGTGCCCCGCCAGCCGGGAAAGGCGCGTTCTTCGCTCATCGGTGACATGTCCTTCATCATTGTGTGGCCACAGACATGGCTGCTGGGCAGGGTCAGCGCAAGCCTCGGCTATGGTGTGTGCCGGTTTGACGGAGGTTGAAAATCGTCTAGGAGAAGCGTCTCTCCATTGCCCGCCCCGCATAAAGATGAAGGCCGTCCCATGAAGCCGTTTCCTGACCGCTACAAGCCGCAAGAGGCTGAAAATCAGTGCAATGCGCGCTGGCTGAAGGATGAGGCGTTCAAATGGGACCCGTCCCTGCCGGCAGACACCGATTATGTGATCGATACGCCGCCGCCGACCGTGTCGGGCACGCTGCATGTAGGCCATGTGTACAGCTATACGCAGGCCGACATCATGGCACGCTATTTCCGGATGGCCGGCAGGAACGTGCTCTATCCCATTGGGTGGGATGATAACGGGCTGCCTACCGAGCGGCTGGTGGAAAAGAAGAAGAAAGTGCGCGGCGGCACCATGGCGCGCGAGGAATTTGTTGCGCTGTGCCGCGAGGTGATCCCTGAGTACGAGCAGCAATTCCGTGACCTGTTCACCCGGCTTGCCCTGTCAGTGGACTGGAGCCGCGAATACCAGACGATTTCGGATGAAAGCCGCACCGTCTCGCAAATGTCCTTCCTGGACCTGTACCGCAAGGGCCTGCTGGAGCGCCGTCTTGAGCCCACCTTGTGGGACCCGGCAGACCGCACCGCGATTGCGCAGGCGGAAGTCGAAGAGACCGAGCGCGAAGGCAAGCTGAACTATGTCGCATTCGAGATTGAGGGCGGCGGCGAACCTGCGGTCATCGCGACGACGCGCCCCGAACTTATTGCGGCCTGCGGCGCGCTGATCATTCACCCGGAGCATAAGCGCGCCAAGGAGCTGATCGGCAAACGCGCCATCACGCCGCTTTACGGCGTGCTGGTGCCGATTGTCGCCGACGACACGGTGGACCCGGAAAAGGGCACCGGCATGGTGATGTGCTGCACATTCGGTGATGTCACCGATATCCAGTGGTACCGCACGCATAAACTGCCCTTGCGTATCGTCATCGGGCCGGACGGCAAGATGATCGAGCATCTCGATATCGGCTCTGATGACTGGCCGAGCGTGGATGCCGAGGGCGCCAGGGCCACTGTCGCGGCGCTGGCTGGCCAGAAGGCCGAAGCGGCCAAGGCCGCGATCATCGAGATGCTCAGTGAAAAAGGCGTCCTCCTGAAACAGGAGGTGACCCATCAGGTGATCCCGGTCGCCGAGCGTTCACGCGCGCCGCTGGAGATCATCGTCACGCCGCAATGGTTCATCCGCACGCTGGACTTCAAGGACGAGATTCTGGCCAAGGGCCGGGAAATTGCGTGGAAGCCCGAATATATGCGCCAGCGCTTTGAAAGCTGGGTGGAGGGCCTCAAATGGGACTGGGCGATCTCGCGCCAGCGCCATTTCGGTGTGGCCCTGCCGGTGTGGTATTCGCGCCGTCCCGGCGAGGAGGGCAAGGTGATTGTGCCTGATCCCGCCGATCTGCCCGTCGATCCGACGGTTGATCTGCCGCGCGGCTATACGCGTGACGAGATTGAGGGCGAGCGCGATGTGATGGACACGTGGGCGACCAGCTCGGTCAGCCCGCAGCTAGTGACCCGCTCGATCAATGAGGAGCTGGCGCTGGACATTGATGTCCACAAACGCCTTTTCCCGATGAGCGTGCGCCCGCAAGCCCATGAGATCATCCGCACCTGGGCTTTCTACACCATCGTGAAAGCGCTCCACCACCAGAACACGGTGCCGTGGAACACGATTGCCATCTCCGGCTGGTGCCTGGCGAGTGACGGCTCGAAGATGAGCAAGTCCAAAGGCAATGTGATCGATCCGGTGAAGTTGCTGGATGATTATGGCGCGGACGCGGTGCGCTACTGGACGGGCACGTCGCGCCTTGGCCATGATACGGCGCTGGCACCCAACGTGCTCAATCAGGGCAAGCGCCTTGTCACCAAGCTGTGGAACGCGGTGAAACTGGCGCATATGGCGCTCGAGCAGGCCGGTATAGAGCCAGTCTCACCCAAGGCCGATATCGAGGCCGGCCTGATCACTCACCCGATGGACAAATGGCTTCTGGGCGAGCTGTCCGAGACGGTGGAGAAAGCCACCAAAGCCTTTGAATCCTACGAGTACGCGCAGGCCCTTCGGGTGACTGACGATTTCTTCTGGCGCACCTATTGCGACAATTATCTGGAGATCGTCAAAAGCCGCACCCGCTTTGAAGGCAAACCCGATGCGGGCCAGCTCTCGGCCCTGCACACGCTGTGGCATGCCAGCGTCATTCAACTGAAACTGTTCGCGCCGTTCATCCCCTACGTCACCGACACGCTGCACGATGTGCTGACCGGCAAGGACGATGCCGACACCCGCACGCTCCATGCGCGCGGCCACTGGCCAAAGCTGGACGAGCAGGCTGACAAGGACGGCTTCCGCGCTGAAGGCGATGCGTTCGTGTCCATCCTGGCCGGTGTGCGCAAGGTGAAGAGCGAGCTTCAGGTCTCCATGAAGGCACCGATTCAGGTGCTGACCGTGGCAGCAGACGCTGATCAGGACATTGCCGATCTGATTGGTCCGGTTGAGGAGGACCTCAAGGCCGTTGCCAATGCGCTCGAAGTGCGCATGGGGCTGGTTCCCTCCGGCGCGCGCACTTCGCGCTCGCCCGATGACCGCTTCGAGATCGCGCTGGAAATGGCACCGGTCGAAGACGGAGCGTAAAGCGGCGGCGGCAAGCCTGGATATCGGTTCACGGTTTTGTGTCCGAAGCGATTATCGCTGAAAACACGCACTGGGGCAGCGCTCTGCACATGACGGCCCGTCCGGCGGGCACCCGATCGGGCGTGCAAGGTGCCGTTGCAACTTGCCGGTTTCGCTGCCGCATTCCATCCTCTGACGCACAAAAACAAGTGTCGGGGGATCAACCATCATGTTTCAACGTGTTCTCGTTTCCGTCTGCGCGGCGGGCATCGCTCTGTTTGCATGCGCTGGGTCAGAAGCCCGGCAAGCCGGGGAGCAGACCCTCATGGTCGGCGAACCGTCGCTGCACGGCGAAAGGCTGGCCTTCACCTATGCGGGCGATATCTGGCTGGCAGGGCGCGACGGTTCGGCTGCGCGCCGGCTGACCACGGATCCGGCCAACGAGCACAGCCCGCACTTTTCTCCTGACGGCCGCTGGATTGCCTTCAGCGCAGCCTATGACGGCAATGACGACGTTTACGTGATCCCCGCCGGGGGCGGGCAGCCGCAGCGCCTGACCTGGCATCCCGGCCGCGATGCGGTCCAGGGCTGGAGCCCGGATGGCCGCGTCCTGTTCTCTTCCGGCCGCGAAGTAAATCATGGCCGGTCGGCCCAGCTCTGGTCGATCGCGCCAGGTGAAGGCTATCCCCGCAGGGAAATGCTGGCGCGCTATTTTGCCGGTGATCTTCACGCTGACGGCAACCGGCTTGCCTATATCAGTTTTGGCCCGGCCTATAACGCGCTCTATGGCGGCTCGTCCGGCTGGCGTCAGCACCGTGGCGGTACCACGCCCAGCATCACGGTGCTGGATATGGCCGCGGAGACCTACACCACAATTCCAGGCGAACGGGTCAATGACATCAATCCGATCTGGGTGGGCGATGATCTCTATTTCCTGTCTGACCGCGATGATACATCGCTCGCGCTCTATCGCTCGGCAGGTGGCACAGGTGCTCCCGAACTGGTCCACACCGAAGCCCCGTGGGACATCGTCCGCGCGCAGGCCCATGAGGGCACCATCGTCTTTGCGGCGGGCGGACGTATCAAGGCGCTCGATATAGCGTCAGGCGCGGTGGAGGAGATTGTCCTCTCACTGCGCGCCGACCTGCCCCAGCTTGCCGAACGCTGGGTAGATGCTTCAAGCACGATCCAGTCTTCTGCCATCTCGCCCACTGGCGTGCGGGCCCTGTTCACGGCGCGCGGCGAGGTATTCACGGTGCCCGTCGAAGACGGCTCGGTGCGTAACATCTCCGGCACGCCGGCAGAACGCGAATACACCGCGCTATGGTCGCCCCAGGGTGACGAGATTGCCTATATCTCCGATGCGGGCGGGCGGCAGCATCTGCACATCACCGACCAGCGGGGATTTTCCGCGCCGCGCGAGCGGCCGCTTGGCGGTGACGAGGACGCTTTCTACTTCCTGCAGGCCTGGTCGCCAGACGGCCAGCACATCGCCTATACGGATAATCACCTCAATCTCTATGTGATGAATCTGGAGACCGGGCGGAGCCGCGTTGTCGGCACCCAGCTGCGGCGCACCGACGTGTCACTCGATTTCAGCCCGGACAGCCGCTGGCTCGCATGGACGCTGCAGCAGCGTAATCACCTGCAGGATGTCGTCATCTTCGACATGCAAAGCGGTGAGAACCAAACGATTACGGACGGCATGGCCGACGCCGGAGCCGTGGCCTTCTCGCGCGATGGAAACTACCTTTACTTTACCGCCTCGACCAATACCGGCCCACGTCAGGTAGGCCTTAACATGTCCACCCAGGAGCGGCCGGCGCGGTTTGGCATCTATGCCGCTGTTCTGGCCAGCGATGGCAGCTCACCCCTGTTGCCCGAGACGGGTGACGAGTCTGCGGACGGCGAGGATGACGACACCTCCGGCAGCGAGGCTGATGCCACCGGTGATGAACGCCCGGCAGCCCGGCGCGGGCGCAACGTCGCGCCGGTACGGATTGATTTTGCCGGACTTAACCGCCGCATTGTTGCGCTGCCGCTGGCCGAACGCGCTTATGACAGCCTGATGGTTGCCGATAATGGCGATCTCTACTTCATCGAGCGGCCCCAGCCTGGCGCGAGTAATGAGCCGCCTGGCAGCACGCTGGCCGATCAGAACCGGCTGTTGCGCTTCAGTTTCTCCGACAAAGAGGTGTCCACGGCGCTTGAGGGCGTGGTGGCGGCAAGCGTCGCTCAGGACGGGCGCACCTTGCTTTTGAACCTGACGGGTGGCTGGGCGACGGCACCGGTGCAGAGCGAGAGGCTGGAACCGTCCGACCTCACCCTGACGGGCCTGCGTCTGCGCGTCAGCCCGCGTGCCGAATGGGCCCATATTTTTGACGAAGCCTGGCGGATGCAGTCTCAGTACTTCTACGATCCGGACCTGCAAGGGCTCGACTGGCAGGCTGTACGCGAGCGCTATGAGCCTCTGCTGGAACATGTTGTACGCCGTGAGGATCTCAACAGCCTCATCGCGGAAATGATCGGCGAGCTTCAAGCCGGCCATAACCGGATCGGCGGCGGCGATATCTACCGTCCTGCAAGCACGTTCCGTCCCGGATTCCTCGGAGCGGACTTTGAAATCTCTGGCGGATATTACCAGATCGCCCGCATCTATTCAGGCGAGAGCTGGAACCCGTATCTGGAAGGTCCGCTGGCCGCCCCCGGCCTGGGCATCGAGGCGGGGAACTTCATTATGGCCATCAATGGCCGCCCGATCACTGACCGCGACAATATCTTCGCGGCCCTTGAAGGCACGTCCGGCGAACAGGTCACGCTGCTGATCAACACGGTTCCGCGGACGTCGGGCGCCCGTGAGGTCATCGTTCGTCCCGTTGGCACCGAGAGCCAGCTTCGCCTGTGGGGGTGGGTCGAGCAGAACCGCCGCGCGGTAGCCGAGGCCACTGACGGCAGGGTGGGATATGTCTACCTGCCCAATACCGGGTCAGGTGGCTACACCTTCTTCAACCGCATGTATTTTGCCCAGTTTGACCGCGACGCCATCATCTTCGATGAGCGCGCCAATGGCGGTGGTCAGGCTGCCAACTACATCACCGACGTATTGAGCCCGTTCCATCTGGGCGGATGGCTGGACTTTGCAGGCATGCCATACAATACACCCTCGGCCGGGCATTACGGCCCGAAACTGATGCTGATTGACCAGGATGCGGGCTCGGGTGGCGATTTCCTTCCCTATTCCTTCCGCGCCCAGGGTATTGGTCCCCTCATGGGCACGCGCACTTGGGGAGGGCTGATCGGTATTTCCACCAATCCGCCGCTCATTGACGGCGGCACGATGACGGTGCCGTATTTCCGCTTCTACACACCTGATGGCCAATGGAGCATCGAGAATGAGGGGGTGGCGCCTGATATCGAGGTGCATCTCGATCCGGTGCTGACCAATCAGGGCCGCGACAGCCAGCTTACCCGTGCCATAGCAGAGATGCTCGACAGGCTTGAAGGTGCGGGACCCTCGGTGCCATGGGTGGCGCCAAGCCTCCCTTCGCGGCCAGGCGAATAGAATACAACTGATCAGGCTACGCTGGCACTGCTTGTTGCGGTGCCAGCGGGCAGGGTGAAGTGAAAGCGCGATCCCTTGCCGGGCGCGGTATCAACCCAGATGGTGCCGCCATGGCGCTCCACGGCCTGCTGGCAGATCGCCAGCCCGATACCTGTGCCTTCATATTCCTCACGCCCGTGCAGGCGCTGGAACGGGGCGAACACCTTTTCTGAAAACCGCGGATCAAAGCCGATCCCGTTATCGCTCACGGTAAACTGCCACTCCTCGCCATCCGGCACTGCCGAGATCGAAATCACTACATCGTCGCCCTTGCGGTATTTCAGCGCGTTGGAAACGAGGTTCTGGACCAGCAGTCTCAGCAAGGTGGCGTCGCCCGTCACGGTGGGAAGTTCGCTCGCGTCAATGCGCGCATTGGCATCCAGGGCCAGAAGTTCCAGCTCGGACAGGGTTTCGGCGAGGAGCTGGTTCATATCAACCTCGCCGACTTCCAGTGCCCGTTTGGAGGCGCGCGAATAGCTCAGAAGATCGTCGATCAGGCGGCGCATCCGCCCCGCCGCGTCGACCAGAAACTCCAGGCTCCGGTCCGTTTCGGCATCCAGCACGCCCTGATGGCGGCGCTTGATAAGGCTGGCAAAGGCCGAAATCTTGCGCAACGGCTCCTGCAAATCGTGCGAGGCGACGGCGGCAAACCTGTCCAGCTCCCGGTTCGTGCGCTCCAGCTCTGCGGCGTAACGCTTGAGTTCCCTGTCCTTGGCGAGCTTCTCGGTAACATCAATGCTGATGCCGTGAATCGCGACAGGCTTGCCGTCCGGGCCGTGCTCGACCGTGGCCGACGATATGATGTCGATGATGTCGCCATCGGCCGTCACCATCTGCGCGTAAATGTCTTCCATGCCGCCCGCCGCGATCAGGGCGTCCATGCCGCCGAGGCGTTCCATCGTGTCTCTCGACCCGGCGGTGAGGAAGTTGTTGTAGAGCTGGCCGATGACGGCGCCGCGTTCATAGCCGGTAGAGCTCAGCCAGTACTCGCTCACATCCAGGATCGTGCCCGAAGGATGTATGGAGGCCAGCATGACGGGCGTGGTCGCATAAATCTGGCGCAGACGTTCGCGTTCGATGTCCAGCGCCTCGGCGAACTGTTTCTCGGCGGTGATGTCGATAACCACCCCGCCCGAGCGGATGGCCTTGCCGTTTTCGTCCCAGGCGGTGGGTTGACCCTTCGCGCGCACCCAGCGCCATGTGTCTCCGTCGCGCAGGCGGTAGTCGATAGGGCCTGCACTTTCGCCTTGCATCAGCTTGCCAAGCGCGGTGCGGGCGAGCATCCGGTCATCGGGGTGAATGATGGGCTGCCAGTCGGCGGCCTCGATGTCTCCGTCGCTGATCTTGCGGCCCATCCATTCGAGCAGGCGGCCGCGTACCGACTGGGTGCCGCTTCGCAGATCAACGCTCCATATGGCGGAAAGACCCGCATCCATGGATTCGTTCAGGCGCAGTTCGCGCTCGGCCAGTTCAATTTCCAGCAGACGCCGTGAGGTGATGTCGACCAGTGTGCCGATGGCCTCGACGGGCACACCGGCGCAATCACGCGCGCTTAACGCGCCCCGGTCTTCCACCCAGCGCCAGCCGCCTTGTCCGTCGCCTACCCGGTAAATGGCTTCCATGGCTTCGCCGCCGAGCATCGTGGTAACGCCCGCTTCGCACAGATGCCGGTCGTCGGGGTGGATCAACTTGCGCCATTGCTGGACGTCCAGCCGGCCGTCATGGCCTTGCGGCAGGCACATGACGATCCGTGCGAACTCGGACAGTTCGACCTGACCAGCCTGAATATCGAAGCGCCATGTGCCTTGACGGGCGCTCTCAAGGGCGCGGCCAAGGCGTTCCTCACTCCTTGCCAGACTGACTTCAAGCGCCTTGCGGTGGGAGATGTCGAGCACAATACCGGCGCAGTCGGCGCGATGGCTTTCCGGGCCAAGGCGGCTGCCGCGCGCTTCCACCCAGAGATACTCACCGGTGCGGTGGTCCATGATGCGGTATTCGGCAGTCCGGCTGGAGCCGGGCGCGCTCTTCATGATGCCGCCAATCGAGCGGTCAAGCATGGTGCGGTCGTCAGGATGCACCAGTTCGCGCCAGCGCGTCACAGGAATCCATTTATTTGAATCGTCCAGGCCCAGCAGGGTGCGTATCTCGCCTCTGGGCAGAAATTCGCCAGCCTTGTAGTCCACTTCCCATGCGCCCAGCGTGGCGGCCGACACGGCGTGGGAGAGGAGACGTTCACTGTCAGAGAGGCGGCGCTCCTGCTCCTTGCGCCGTGTCGCTTCGGCAAACACGCCCGAGGCGCGCAAGGGTTCGCCGGTGCTTGACTGGGCGCTCAGCCCGCCGCGCAGGCTTAGCCAGATCCAGTGACCGCCTTCGGTGATAACGCGGAACTCGACATGGGCATTGCCCGTCAGGGCCATGGCTGCGAGTGCCTCCGCGACAAGGGGTTGGTCGGCCCGGTGGATACGGTCCCTGAAAGCGTCGGTAGTCAGGGTGGCGTCCTCGGCAGAAAGGCCCAACGCCGCCAGCACCTGGCCGGACAATGTCACCTCCCGGGCGCTGTAATCATACGACCAGCTGCTCAGGCCTGCGCGGTCCAGCACACCGGCAATATCGCCGCCGAGTGCCTCCAGCACGTCGTCCTCGCGGTGCGGCAGGGCAAACCAGTAGCCGAACGCCTTCATCGACCGCCGTTCGCCATCGGGAGCCGCCTCCAGTTCTCCCCAGCTGCGATACCAGAGCCAGTGACCGCTCTGCGACCGCAGGCGGAAGGTCTCGTCATACTGGCCGCCGAACTGCAGGCTCATGAAGGCGGCGTAGATGCGTTCAGCATCGTCCGGGTGGAGGCGGTGACGCAGCACTTCCTCGGTGATGGGATGAGGACCAGCCCCCAAGCCCAGCGCGGTGTTGACCGGGCCGGACATCGTGCCCTTGAGCGTTTCGAAATCAAACGTCCAGCGGCTTACATCCAGCTTTTCGAGCAAGACTTCCGCCTTGCGGCGTTCGGCGCGGGCGAGACTGTCCGCCTGGTGATCGGCCGACAGGTCATGAACCAGCCCGGTGATACGCAGCGGACTGCCAGCGCCGTCATGCTCCACAACGCGCACATCGTGACGCGTAGGCGTCCATTGGCCATCTTGTGCGCGCATCCGGCAGTTGAAGCTGATCACGGTGTCTGCGCCGGACGGATTTCCTGTCAGCACGGCGCGGGCCCGGGCGAGATCGTCCGGATGAAGCCGCGACAGCCAGCGTGACAGGCGCACGGGATTGTCGGCAGCACCGTCTCCGACAAACCGCTCCAGCAGACCGGAGACCACTACCTCGCGGCGGCGGAAGTCCACGCTATAGGCGCCCGAACTGTGTTCTTCAAAAGCCATGGCCACGCGCTGGCGCGCAGCGCGTAACTGCATTTCGCGCTGGGAGGCGTCAACCACCGGTTCGATCGTCACCACACGAACACCGGGTTCCGCGCGCCGTATAATCAGCCTGACCGGCAAGGGATCGCCGCTGGCGGTTCGCAGCAGGGCCATGTCGGCAAGTTCGGCCGCTTTTGCCGTGCGCGGCCGCTTCCAGCGCGCCGTCAGGCCGTCCAGCGGGTCGCAATACAGCTGGGCAAGGCTGGACCCCGGTACAATACGGTCGGAAAACAGTGCCTTGAAGCGGGCATTGAGCGCGATGATGCGGCCATCATCGTCCAGCAGCACGCACGCACCGGGCAACGCGTCAAACGCGTGTTCAAACATGTGCGCACTGTTCATGCCATTCCTTGTGCGTTGCCACGCGGGCCGATGCGAATCAGCCCTTTGTGCGCATAGTATTGGAAGGAAGATTAAGCAGGGGCTATCGTTTTCGCCCATCCAGTGATTTGGGCCGTGCGCCCGGCAGATTTTGAAGTGAGGACGGATTGACCGACGCTTCTGCGCCGATCCTTGAAGTTCGCGGCCTGAACGTGCGCTTTGCCACTCCTGATGGCGAGGTTCACGCTGTTCGCGGCATTGATCTGGAAATCAGTGCCGGAGAGTGCCTGGCGGTTGTGGGCGAGTCGGGGTCGGGCAAAAGCCAGACCTTTCTGGCTGCTATGGGTCTTTTGGCATCCAATGGCCGGGCCGAGGGCTCTATCCGCTATCGTGGCAAGGAAATTCTGGGCCTGCCTGCGCGCCGCCTCAACAAGGTGCGCGGCAAATCCATGACGATGATCTTTCAGGATCCGCTGACCTCGCTGACGCCGCATATGCGTGTAGGGGATCAGATGACCGAAGTGCTGGCGGCCCACCTTTCTTTGAGGGGCGAGGCGGCCAACAAGCGCTGCGTGGAGTGGCTGGACCGCGTCCGCATTCCCGAGGCGGCCCGGCGGCTGCGCCAGTACCCGCATGAACTTTCAGGCGGTATGCGCCAGCGCGTGATGATCGCCATGTCCATGCTGTGCGAGCCGGATCTGCTGATCGCCGACGAGCCGACGACTGCGCTGGATGTGACCGTCCAGGCGCAGGTGCTCGACATCATGGACGAGCTGAAGGCCGAAACCGGAGCCGCGATTGCGCTGATCACCCATGATATGGGTGTCGTCGCGCGCATGGCAGACCGCGTTCAGGTCATGCAGAACGGTGCCTATGTCGAGACAGGCGGCGTTGACCAGGTGTTTGCCGAGCCGGCCCACCCTTATACGCGCATGCTGCTGGATGCGATGCCGCGCCTTGACCGGCCAGACCGGATCACCGGGCCCATCACCCAAAACCGCGCTGTGGTTGAAGGGGAAAAGCCGGTACTGGAAGTTGATGATCTCAAGGTCTGGTTCCCGGTGAAGACCGGAACGGGGCTATTTCCCAAGACCACACCGCTCAAGGCCGTCGACGGCATCAGCTTTGATTTGTTCCCCGGCGAGACGATCGGGATCGTGGGCGAATCCGGCTGCGGCAAGTCAACGCTGGCACGCGCCATATTGCGCCTGGTCAAGGCCGAACATGGCGTGGTCAGCTGGATCGGCAAGAACCTGCTGGAGAAGAACGCGAAAGCCATGCGTCAGGCGCGCAAGGACATGCAGATCGTGTTCCAGGATCCGCTGGCCTCGCTCAATCCGCGCATGACGATCGGCGCGTCGATTGCCGAGCCGCTGGTAACTTTCCGGCCGGGCATCAAGGCGCGTGAGCGCGAGGAGCAAGTGCGCGCGATGATGAAACGGGTCGGTCTCGACCCCGACATGATCAACCGCTATCCGCACGAGCTCTCTGGCGGCCAGAACCAGCGCGTCGGCATTGCCCGCGCCATGATACTGGGTCCCAAGCTGGTTATCTGCGACGAGGCTGTGTCCGCGCTGGATGTCTCGATACAGGCCCAGATCATCGATCTGCTGGCCGATCTCCAGCGGGAAATGGGCCTGTCCATGCTGTTTATCTCGCACGATCTGTCAGTGGTGCGCGAGGTGTCACACCGCGTCATGGTGCTGTATCTGGGCCGCATGGTCGAGTTTGCATCGCGCGATGCCATTTATGAGGATGCGCGCCATCCCTACACCAAGGCCCTGATTTCGGCGGTGCCGATCCCTGACCCGCAGATTGAGCGCAACCGGGAACGTGTCAAGCTGGTGGGCGATTTGCCCAGCCCGCTGGACAGCCGCGCCCAGCTTCGCTTCCTGAAGTCGAAACTGGTCGATGATCCTGATGCCGAGCAATACAGGCCGGTTCTGATCGAGGTGTCGCCCGGTCACTGGGTCGCCGAGCATGATCCGGTTGAGGATGTGAGCGCCGACTGAGCCGGGCCGGGAGCCTGACATCTACTGTCAGCGGGCAGGGCAACTGCGCGCCAAACGCCGTGTGACGGCTTTTTCATTTGAAGCCCCGTCAGTGTGCCTTAGTTTCGCCAGAATGATGAACGCGGCAGCCTATCGGGGAAACGCCATGAAATTCGACATTGCAGGCAAGGGCCTGCTGGCCAGCCTTATATTGTTTGTACTTGCGGCCTGCGCTGATGATCCGGCCCAGACTGCCAACGTGCCGCCAGAGGACGAAGAACAGGCTGGCATCCAGACCGAATTTGCCCACCTTTCCAGCGGCATACCGGCCGATCCGGGCATGCGCTTCGGGCAGTTCGATAATGGCCTGCGCTATGTCATCATGCCGAACTCCACCCCGACAGGTACCGCGGCCCTGCGGCTCGTGTTCAATATGGGCTCGCTGGCGGAGGCCGAACACCAGCGCGGCCTGGCGCACTTTATCGAGCACATGGCGTTCAACGGCACGACGAATGTGCCCGAAGGCGAGATGATCCCGCTTCTGGAGCGCTATGGCCTCGCCTTTGGTCCCGATACCAATGCATTCACGGGCCAGCAGGTTGTCGGCTATCAGCTCGACCTGCCCTCTGTCGAAGACCAGATCGTCAAGACGGGGCTTTTCCTGATGCGCGAGACGGCGTCGGAAATGGTCTTCGATACGGCCGCGATTGATGCCGAGCGCGGCGTGATCCGCGGCGAGATGCGTTTCCGCGATACGCCCATTCAGCGCTTCCTGATGAGCTATTACGGCTTCCTCTACCCGGATGCCATCGTGGACGAGCGCAGCCCTATCGGCACGGTCGAGGTTATCGACAACGCGCCGCGCGAAGCGTTCGTGGAGTATTACGAGGACTTCTACGTGCCTCAGCGCGCGCTTCTGGTGGTCACGGGCGATATTGATGCCGACGCGGTCGAGGCGATGATCCGTGACGGATTTGACATTGAAATCCCCGGCCTTGAGGTCAGCAGCGTTGAAGGCTTTGCCAGCTGGCAGGCGCGCGAGGATGCGCCCGAGCTTCCCGAAATCGGTACCGCCTCTACGGTCGGGGAATCCCGTTTTGGATATTTCCACGATCCTGATGTTTTCACCCTCGTGTCCTACGATGTCGTTGTTCCCGGTGAGCCGCGCGCGGACAGCGCGCAGGCGCGTGTAGATTCAGCCTTGCGCCGGCTCGGCAACGCGATCGTGCAGCGCCGCCTGCAATCGCAGATCAATTCCGGCCTGTCACCGCTGGTTCAGGTGAGCCTGTCCTATTCCAATGATTTTGATCTGGCCAACCGGGCAGGTGTGTTCGCCGTGTCCTCGCCCGAGCGCTGGCGCGAGGGTCTCGCTGTGATTGAGCAGGAAGTGCGCCGCGCGATGGAGCACGGGTTCAGCCAGGCCGAGCTGGACGAGCAGATGTCCAATCTGCGCACGAGCATCCGTAATGCGGTCAATGAGGCGCGTACCCGGACCACCCCGCAGCTGGCTGACAGTATCTGGCAGGACTGGCTGGGCGAGAGCACGATCAATCATCCGCAATGGGATGCCGAGTGGCTTGAAGCCAGTGAAGGGCAGCTGACGCTTGAGAATGTCGAAGCCGCCTTCCGCGCGATATGGGCCGCGGCACCGCCACAGGTCTATGTCGCGGTCAACGAGCCGCTCGAAGATGGCGAGGCCGCGGTGCGCGATGCCTTCGAGGCGTCGCGCGACACGCCCGTCGATCCGCTCGACGATAGCGGTGCGACCGAGTTCGCCTACACCGATTTTGGTCCGGCCGGGGAGGTCGTCTCCAGCGAGCACGTGGAAGATCTCGACTTCCATCAGATCGTCTTTGCCAACGGCGTGCGCCTGAACGTCAAGCAGACCGATTTTGAGGACAATATCATCCGCGTCCGGGCAGAATTCGGCGCCGGCGACCTCACTCCACAACCTACCCCCGCTGCCGGAACCATTCTGGGAGCGGTGTTCGGCGGCGGCGGGCTGGAAGCCCATGACCGTGACGAGCTGCAGCGTCTTTTTGCCGGCCGCTCGGTCGGCTACGGGCTGGGTGTCGGTGCCGACAGCTTCTCGTTCACATCGGCCACCACGCCGGAGGATTTCGAGCTGCAAATGCAGGTTCTCACGGCGTTCATGGTGGCTCCGGGCTGGCGTGATGACGGGCTGAACCAGTTCCGTTCGATTGCCGAGGAAGTGCGCCGCGGACAGAACGCGCAGGCCGTTCAGGTAGCGGTCAACCGTGTCAGCCGGATGCTGCGTAATGGTGATCCGCGCTGGGGCTTTCCCGAGCGCAGCGAGATCGAGGCCTTCACCATGGACGATGCCCGCGCCATGGTCGCCGAGGCGCTCAGCTCTGCGCCGCTAGAGGTGACCATTGTCGGTGACGTCACACTGGACGATGCGATAGCCGCGACGGCCAGCACGTTCGGCGCATTGCCGCAGCGCGCTCAGAACTGGCCCGACTATGACGACGCCCGCCAGCTCAGCTTCCCCGATCCGCGTCAGGATCCGGCGATCGTCGAGTTCAACGGACAGCCCGATAGCGGCATGGCCAATATCTACTGGCCGGTCGGCGATGCCTTCGACGCCCGGCGTGGCCGGGCACTCGATCTGATGGCGGAGGTTTACAATCTCAAGGCCACCGACCGTTTCCGCGAGCGCGAAGGCGCGACCTACTCGCCCATCGTCTCCAGTCAGGCCTCGATCATTTTCCCCGATTACGGATTCCTGTGGGTCGGGCTTGATGTGGATCGCAGCGAGGTCGAGCGGATGTACGCCATTGCCGACGAGCTGGCGGCCGACATGGCTGGCGGCAATATCACCGAGGACGAGCTGCAGCGGGCGCGCCAGCCTGTGCTGGAGCGTCTCAGCCAGAGCATGGAGAGCAATCAGATGTGGCTGGGCCAGATCAGCCGGACACAGACCTATCCCGAACGGCTCGACCGCCTGCGCACCGCGATGGACGACTATAATGCGGTGACGGTGGAGGAGATCACCGCGCTGGCGGCAGAGTATTTGCAGCCAGATCGGGCCTACCGCGTGTCCATCCTGCCACGCGACGCCGCTCCTGCCGGCGAATAGACAAGGACAAGAAAGCATGGCCCGGCATCGTGAAAGCGCTGCCGGGCCTCTTTCCTTTACGGAGACAAGCACATGAAGACACTCATTCTGGGCGCTTGCGCCGCCATTGCTCTGGCCGTCCCGGCGCTGGGTCAAACCGCCCCCGAGCGCGTCACGCGCGGCAATCTGGTGATGGAAAACATCCCCGAAATTCCCGGCGAGGTCCGCGAGCGTCTTCGTCAGTATCAGAATGTGCGCGGCGCGGGTTTCTCCGATTTCGCGCCCGATGGCGGCATCTACATCACCACCCGGTTTGGTGAGACGAACCAGATTCACTCTGTTGCCCAGCCTATGGGCGCGCGCCGGCAGATCACCTTCTATGACGAGCGCACGAGCGGCGCGAATGTGCGCCCCGACGGGTCCGGACAGTTCCTTTTCACGCGCGATGTCGGCGGTGATGAGTTCTTTCAGGGCTTCCTGTTTGATCCGGAACGCTCGCGGTCGATCCAGTTCACCACCGACCAGATCCGCAATCAGGGCTTTTCGTGGTCACGGGATGGCGGAATGATCGCCTGGGCGGCGGCTGGCTGGGGCGATGCGGACTACACGGTCTACATGGCCGATCCCGCCGATCCGACCAGCGCGCAGGAGATCCTGCAGGGCGAAGGCGCGATGAGCCCGGTCGACTGGTCACCGGACGGTTCGCGCCTGCTGATCGGGCGCTATTTCTCGATCAATGAGGCGCGCCTTTACGTGCTCGATATCGAGGAGGGTACGCTCACCCAGATTAATCCTGACGAGACCAATGCCTATGGGGCTGCCAGTTTCTCGGCCAGCGGTGACAGCGTTTTCGTGGTCACCGACGAAGGCTCTGAGTTCCGCCGGATCATGGAAATTCCTGTCAATGGCGGCGAAAAGCGTGTGGTCGCCGAACATGACTGGGACGTACAGGCCATGGCCCTGTCACCGGATGGATCAACGATCGCCTATACCACCAATGAAGGCGGCATCTCAGAGATCTACATCATTGATGCCGCGACCGGCGAACGTCTGCCGGGCCCGGATCTGCCTGTCGGCCTGATTGGCGGCATCCGTTTCAGCCCTGATGGCGAACGCATCGGCTTCACGCACAGTTCGGCGGCGTCACCTGGCGATGCCTGGACCTATGAGCTGGCGTCACGCGAACTGGTGCGGTGGACGGAATCGGAAGTCGGCGGGCTGGATACCAGCAGTTTCTCGCCGCCCGAACTCGTCCGCTTTGAGAGCTTTGACGGTCTGGAAGTGCCCGCCTTTGTGCACCGTCCCGAAGGCGAGGGGCCGCATCCGGTCATCATTTCCATTCATGGCGGCCCGGAAAGCCAGGCCCGTCCCGGTTTCAGCTCCACCTATCAGTACTGGGTGCGCGAGCTGGGCGCGGCGGTGATCGTTCCCAATGTGCGCGGCTCTGCCGGGTACGGGAATGATTACGTCAATCTGGACAATGTGCGCCTGCGCGAGAACTCCGTGCGCGATATCGGTGCACTGCTCGACTGGATCGCAGAGCAACCTGATCTCGATGCAGACCGGGTGGTTGTCTATGGCGGGTCGTATGGCGGCTATATGGTGCTGGCTTCGATGGTTCACTATTCGGACCGGCTGGCGGGCGGCATCAATATTGTCGGCATCTCCAACTTCGTGACCTTCCTGGAAAACACTGCTGGCTACCGGCAGGATTTGCGCCGTGCCGAGTATGGTGATGAACGTGACCCGGAGGTGCGCGAGTTCCTCGAAAGCATTTCCCCGGCCAATCACGCCCATCGCATTACCGCGCCGCTCTTCATCATTCAGGGCGCCAATGATCCGCGTGTGCCGCTTTCCGAAGCCGAGCAGATCCTGGCCGCCGTGCGTGAGGCGGGCGGTGATCCCTGGTATCTGGTGGCCATGGACGAGGGGCATGGTTTTGCCCGCCAGTCCAACCGGGACTTCCAGCGCGAGGCCGAAACCCTGTTCCTGACCGATGTGCTGGGGCTGGAATGATGCGCGCTCTCCTGATCGTCTGTCTGGCGCTGGCCGCTTCATCGGCGGCGGCTCAGGACCGCCCGCCTGCTGAACGTGTGGTGACCGCGAGCGTTGTTGCCGATGTGCCGGTCTCGGAAGCGTGGCGGCTCTGGACAACGAATGAGGGGGTCACGAGCTTCTTCGCACCCGCGGCCAATATCGAACTGCGTCCGCAAGGCCCGTTCGAGCTTTTCTTCGCGCCGGATGCCGAACCCGGACAACGTGGCTCTGACGGCACTATCATCCTGGGCTACCAGGAGGAGCGCATGTTGTCGGCCAGTTGGGCCTTGCCGCCCTATATGGAAGAGGTGCGCCCGCACCATACCCATTTGCTGATCCGGTTCGAGCCGCTGGACGAGGACCGCACGCGCGTCAGCCTGACCCATTCCGGCTGGGGCGAGGGCGAGGCCTGGGACACCGCCTATGCCTATTTCGAAAATGTCTGGCCCCGTGTGCTGGAGGCCATGCAGGCCAGCGACAGCGACAGCGACAGCGCCACTGAAGAGGCGGGTGACTGACGCCCGCCATCTGGTATGAATAGGCAAGGGCGCTGTGATCCGGCGCCTGCCAGCCCTTGGAGAGTGTTCATGCCGTTCCGTCTTGCCGCCACTGTCTCGATTGCCGCGCTCGTGCTCGCCGCTTGCGGGGAACGCCCCGCGCCCGACGAAACCGCGCCAGCCGATGAAGCCCCGGCTGTGCAGCAGGAAGCGGACGTGCCGCAGGCGGCTGAACCCGAAGCTGAGGAGGAGGCAGTCACCCTGTCACCGCTGGAGCCCGAAGAAAGCGCTGAAGCTTTCCGCGCCCGCGTCGAAGGTATGAGCGAGGACGATCAGGCCCGCGAAGTGTTTTTGCGCGAGTTGCGCACAGCGCGCGGATGTGAGCCGGGCGATGCGCCGCTTCACAGTTTCGAGCCGCGAGAGCGCGGCGAGGACGAGGACAGCGCCGATTACAATGCGGCCCTCGCCGAAGCATTTCTTCAGGAAAATGTCGAACAGCCTTGCGTCTATGAGACGCCCAGCGGGCTGCAATACCGCATAGAGCGCGCCGCCGGGCCGGACAATCCCTCGCCGGTGCGCGGCGAGTATGTGCGCGTCCACTACGCCGGACAGCTTCTCGACGGCACCGAGTTCGACAGCTCCTATGCGCGCGGTGAACCGGCTGAATTTCCCTCTGACCGGCTGATCGCGGGCTGGGTCGAGGCCCTGCCGCTGATGCGGGCAGGCGAGAAATGGACGCTCTATATCGCGCCGGAGCTCGGCTATGGTGAGCGTGGCACGCCCGGCGGGCCGATCCCGCCGAACGCGGCGCTGATCTTCGAGCTAGAACTGCTTGGACTGCCGGAGCGCGAATGAGCCGTAGCATGCAAGCCATCGGGCTGCTTGAACGCCTGATCGCGTTCGATACGACCTCGCGCTATTCCAACCTCGCCCTCATCGGCTGGGTGGAGGACTATCTGACGGCTCATGGCGCGCGCTGCGAGCGTGTGATGAACGCTGATGGCACCAAGTCCAACCTGCATGCCTTTATCGGGCCGGAAACCGATGGCGGGGTTGTGCTGTCGGGCCATACCGATGTTGTCCCGGTCGATGGCCAGAACTGGTCGACCGATCCCTTCGTCCTGACTGAAAAAGACGGCAAGCTTTACGGGCGCGGCACGTGCGACATGAAAGGGTTCGTCGCGTGCGCTCTGGCGGCGGTGCCGGATCTCGCCGCAGCGCCGCTGAAACGGCCCGTCCATTTCGCCTTTTCCTACGATGAGGAAGTGGGCTGTCAGGGCGCGCCGTCCATGATCCGCGCGATTGCCGCCGGCCATCCAAAGCCCTCTGCCGTGCTGGTGGGTGAACCGACCGGCATGAAAGTGGTCACCGGACACAAGGGGCTCTACTCGGTCCGCGTCGAGATTACCGGGCATGAAGCTCATTCCAGCCTCGTCAATTCGGGAGCGTGCGCGGTGACAAATGCCGTGATCCTGATGGATTTTCTGCGCCGGGAAGCCGAGGCGCTTAGATTGGCCGCGCCCGAAGACAGCCCGTTTGATCCGCCTTTCGGCACGCTCACCATCGGGCGCATGGGCGGCGGGTCGGCGATGAATATTCTGGCGAAAGATGCCTGGTTCGAGGCGCTGATGCGCCCGGCTCCGTGGGATGATGGGCCGGGTGTGGGCCGGCGCCTGCGTGAGCTGGCTGCGCAAGTCGAGGCGGATATGAAAAAGACCGCGCCGAACGCGTCCATCCGTATAGAGGAAGTCTCCAACGTGCCGCCCCTGCGCCCTGAGAATGACGGTGAGGCCGAGCAGATTGCCCGCGCCCTGACCGGAGACAACGCGCCGCGCGTGGTGTCCTACGGCACTGAGGGCGGCCAGTTTCAGGATGGCGGGATGTCGGCGGTCATCTGTGGTCCGGGCCACATCGACCAGGCCCACCAGAGCGACGAGTTTGTTGAAATCAGCCAGCTCGACGCCTGCATGGGCTTCTTGAAAAAGCTCGAGCAGCGCCTGAGCGCGTAAGGCGCGTTACGCCTCGCCCTTTTCGATCTGCACGCGTAAAGGTCCGTGCGCATCCAGATGCACATCGCGCTGCGGGAAGGGGAACTGGATGCCTTCGGCCTGAAACGCCTTCCAGATCGCCAGCAGCACTTCAGATGAGACATTGTTGACGCCCTGTTGGGGGTCGGCGATCCAGAAGCGCACTTCCAGATCGATGGAATTATCGCCGAACCCGCGCAGCAGGCACCGCGTTTCCGGTTTGGCCAGCACGCGCTCCACCGAGCTGGCGGCCTCAACCACTACCTTCATGGCATGGGGCACATCGGTGCTGTAGGCGACGCCCACCGGCTTCTTGATGCGCACCGCTTCGTCGGAGAATGACCAGTTGATCACCTTGGTGGTGATGAACTCCTCATTGGGGATGAGGTGCTCCAGACCATCGCGCGTCACGACGCTGGCAAAGCGCATCCCCAGCGCATTCACCCGGCCATAGGTCTCTTCCAGCGTGATGACATCGCCCGGCTTGATCGAGCGGTCCATCAGCAGGATCAGGCCGGAAATGAGGTTGGAGAATATCTTCTGCAGGCCAAACCCGATGCCAAGCCCCACCGCGCCGGAAAAGATGGTCAGGGCGGCCAGATCCACGCCGGCGATCGAGAGCGCGGCCGCGACGACCACGACCAGAAGCGCTATCTGCACGCTCTTGGTGATCAGCAGGCGTGCAGATGGGGTGAGCGTCGGTACCTGTTCCACCCGCGCGGCGAGCAATTTCGATAGACGGCTGGCCAGCCAGTAGAGCACGGCAAGCAGGATCGCGGCGCGCACCACGGTCAGCAGCGAAATCCGGCTGTCTCCGACATCAAATCCCACCGAAGCCAGCAACGCCATCAACGGGCCCAGCAATCCGACAATATTGAGTGCAGCCACGATCCAGATCAGTGTCGCAGCGGTGCGTGACCAGAACGGCTCGGCAATGAAGGCCGTCAGGATGCGTATCAGCACCCAGGCGCCGGTCAGGCTGGCCGCCAGATTGATGGCAAAACTGCCAAGCCCGGCCTCGTCAAACCCGACACGGGTCAGTGACAGGAGGGTGAAGGCGAGAACCGGCGTGACCAGCGACAGCACAAGGTCGCGTGCGCTTGTGTTGACCCGCGACATGAAGCGCCAGCCAAACGCCCTCTCAAACCCGGTGCGTACGGGCGCGCGCAACAGCCAGCTGATGCCAAAGGCGATGGCAATAGCGGCGGCCTGCAAGCCGATTTCCGGCGTGATGACGCCATCGCGCGCTTCGATCAACATGGCTTGCGCCTGTTCGATCAGCGAGCCTGTCCAATCGGTGGAGAAAAGCGCCGGTTCGTTTGCAGCCATATCAGGACGTTAGGCGGGTGCGTCTTTGCGGGCAAGTGTGATCGGACGGGCGCCCTACTTGCCCTCGCGCCACCAGCCAGCCCCCATCAGCGCAAGAATGAGCGCGGCGAGAAGCAGCCCCGGTGCCAGCGGCGTGCGCCGTGATTCTGCGACCGTATAGGCACCATTGCGCTGCAACCCTGCCCAGCCGGGGCCTGCCTGCAATCCTTCGGGGCGGGTGCGGCGCAAGGATGGCATTTGCGGGGTCTCGCCCCCGCCGAGCAGGAAGCTGCCACCGCCCGTTGCCTGTACCAGCGGCGCCAGAGCGGCACGTGTAACCCGCAAATCCAGATATTCGCGCGGATTGAGCGGACCAGCTGAAATGACGGTTGTCGCATCGCCTGAACGCAGGCGGATCAGCCCGGCCTCATTGCCGGTTTCGGTACTCGCGGTAAACCGGCCCGGCCCAGCTTCGCCCATTTCGATGGATTGTTCGCGTCCCGATGGCCAGGTGATGTCAAGGTCGGGGGCCGTATCATCCAGCGTGGTGCGGGTGGCGGTCAGCATGCCGTCTGCGAGGGTCGCCGTCAGACGCTCCTCGTCCAGTTCGGGCTCGTTCATCAGCCAGTGCGCCACCCGGCGGAATAGCTCGTCATGTGGCCCGCCGCCATCATGGCCGCGCGCCCACAGCCAGGACTGGTCGGACAGCAATATCGCCGCGCGCCCCTCTCCCTGGCGCGACAGCACCAGCAGAGGATCACCGGAGGGTGTATCCAGCAGGGTCTCGCCGGACAGGGCCTGCCCGCCGACATAGCGGTACCAATGGCCCCACTCACCCTCCTGCCCGGCCATGGGTGCGGTCACCGGATGACGCTCCCCGGCTGTGGAGATACGCGGGCGGAAAGCGCCCTCGCGCACTTCTCCGGTGGGCCGCGCAGGCAGGACGGTGGTCAGAAGCGAGCGGGCAATGGATTCTGGTCCGGCATAGTCCGGCCCTGCCGTGATCAGAAGCGCGCCGCCCTCATCGACATAGCGCGCGATATTCTGGAAATAGTTGGCTGGCAATATGCCGCGCCGCCGGTAGCGGTCGAAAATGACCAGGTCGAATTCGTGCAGGCGCAGCTCGAACAGCTCGAAGACCGGAAAGGCGATGAGAGCCAGCTCTTCGGGCAGGGCGCCATCGCCCCGGTCCAGCGGACGCAGGATCGTGAAATGCACCAGATCGACAGACGGGTCTGATTTGAGAAGGTTACGCCAAGCCCGCGCGCCATTATGCGGCTCGCCGGTAACCAGCAAAACCCGCAGCCGGTCACGCACGCCGGTCACGCTCACCGCCGCCCGATTATTGATCAGGGACAGCTCGCTCGCGCCGGGTTCGACCTCGATCTCGATCACATTCGCGCCGCGATTTTCCACCAGCGCTTCCACCGATACGGTTTCGCCAATCGCGGCGCGGGCCTGTATCGGGTCGCCGCCATCCAGGCGCAGGGTCAGCATGGCTGTGCCTTCAGGCGCGCCCTCATCCTCGACACGAAGCTGGAAGCGCACCGGCTCGCCGACAATGCCAAAGCGCGGGGCTTCCTCCACGATCAGGCGCCGGTCGGTCGCGCGCGCATCGCCGGTGGCAAACTGGTGGACGGGTACATCAAGGCCGAGCGAGTCCGGGTCGGACGGCGCGTCATGGACCTGACCGTCAGTCAGCATGACAATGCCGGCCAGCCGGTTTCTCGGGATATCGCCGAGCCCCGCGCGCAGCGTGTCAAACAGGCGGGTGCCGTCAGGCGTTGCCCCGCCATCCACTTCGACAATATCCAGGCTCTCATCGGCGTCTGCGTACCGGGCAAGGGCTGTGCTGGCGTTTTGCGCGCTGGCGCTTCGTTCGCCGATTTCCATGGACGCGGAAGTGTCACGCACTACCAGCAAGATGTCGCTCAGCGGATCGCGTATCTCGCGCACGAGCGCCGGATTGGCGAGCGCGCCCAAGAGGGCCAGCCCGGCCAGGGCCCGCCATGTCCAGCCCTTCAGCCCGCGCCAGGCCGCGAAGGCGCTTGCTGCAAGGAGCACGATGGCCAGCGCGGCGAGTATCCACTGATCTGCGAGCGGGGCGAGTACCAGGCTGGAGGCGCTCAACGGTCCAGCGGCTGCGGTTCGTCCCGCTGCCCTCCCTGTCCGAGGCGTTCGAGGATGGCCGGGACATGCACCTGATCGGTCTTGTAATTGCCGGTCAGGGCGTACATCGCCAGATTGACGCCGACCCGGTAGGCCATTTCACGCTGACGCTCCCCGCCCTCGACGGGTAGCAGCGCCGTGCCATTATCCCGGCGCGCCCACGCACCGGCCCAGTCGGCAGAGCCGATGACGATTCCCGACACGCCGTCGCGTGCCGTGCCGTCGGGGCTGGATTCAACCCAGACATCACTGCTGCCCATCCGGCCGGGCAATTCGCGCAGCAGATAGAAGGTCCGCCCCAGCACATGATCCTCGCCGACGCGGGCAAGAGCCGGGATTTCCAGCCCGTCCATGACCTGTTCAAGGCCGGGATGGGCTCCGCCGCGCATCCCGGCCCCGCCGTCGCGCGTATCGAAAATGATCATGCCGCCTGACCGCAGATAGGCGTTGATATTGCGCGCGGCGGCGTCGGTGACAGGCCGCGCATCCGCAGTTACTGGCCAGTAGATGAGCGGGAAGAAGATCAGTTCGTCACTGGCAGGATCAACGCCGCGCGGGGCTTGCGGTTCGATCGAGCTGCGCCGCGTGACCTCGGCGGAAAGTCCCGCCAGCCCTGCTTGGCTGACGCGGTCGGTCTCCGGGTCGCCGGTCAGGATATAGCCGAACCGGACGGCGAGCGCCCGGTCCAGTGCCTCGGCAGTGTCGCTGGACACCGCTTCGCCGTCGTCTGCCGGTTGGGCCATAGCGGGAGGCGGCGCTGCCAGCGACAGGGCGGCGATCATGGCGGCTGCGCCAGCCGCAGCGGCGCGCGATGCCCTGACAGCGGGCAGACGCCCGGCAAATGCCAGCGCGATAATCATGTCAGCGGCCAGCAGGATCAGGGCCAGCGCAAGAAGCGGCCCGCCAAAGCGCTGCTCGCGCAACCCGTCGCGTATTTCGTAAAGCGCGCCGGGCAGGTTGCGGGCCATCGGCTCCAGTCTTGTGTTCTCCCGGACTGTGTTGAGGGCGGCGCTCGCCGCGCCCAGCCGCCAGATGCCCGGCGGTGTGCCCGGTGACGCCCCGGCCGATCCAAAATCCCCTGCCGGTATGGCGCGCGGTTGCCCGGTGGGTGCGCCCAGACGGCCAAACCCGTCCAGCGCCCGCTCTATCTGCCAGGTCCCTTCGCTGTCTGCGCCACCAGCCCCGGCCCCCTCGGCCAGCGCAATGATGCGGCGCATCATGGCCGGGAATGTCCCGGTCAGCGGCAGGCTGGACCAGTCAGGGCCAGCTGTCACGTGGACGAGCACGATCCAGCCCTCCCCGCGCCGGTCAGCCGTGACAAGCGGTGTGCCGTCCTCAAGACGTGCCCAGACCCGCCGGTCAAGATCGGCCTCGGGCTCGGCCAGCACCTGACTGCGGATGGTCGCGTCTTCGCTCGCCGATAGCCCGGCGAACGGGCTGTCATCGGCGAACGGGGCCATGCGTTGGGGTTCATCCCAGTTCAGCGCCCCGCCCAGCAGGCGGCCGCCGGTTCTGAGCCGTACTGGCAGAAGGTCGTCGCTGCGGGCGGCAAGGCGCGGTCCGGCAAAGCGGACAAGCAGTCCGCCTGCCTCCACGAATGCGGCCAGAGCCGGGTCTTCGCTGCGTGCGGCATCGACCATGACGAGGCCGGACGGTTCATCTTCGAGCACCTGTTCGAGCGGTCCGCGCACCAGTTCGGCATGGGGTGCCAGCGCCTGCTCGGCGTAATGCAGGTCAGACAGTAGCGGCTGACGGTTCTCCCCGCCCTCCGGCTCGATCAGCGCCATGCGCGGGCGCTGCCAGCTATCGTCGAGCAGCTGGACAGCGCCTGCCGAGCTGACACCCTCCACGCGCACAGAGCGCACGCGGTTTCTCAGATCGAGCGGCAGGCGTGCGGAGGCTTCCGCCTCGCGCTCCCCGGCCTCGAAACGGGCAGGGGCACGTGCAATGACCTGACCGTCCTGCGCGATGGCCGTAATTTCCACATCGCGCGCCGCGCCGCTGCCCATCCGGCGCACGCGGGCGGTAAATCCGTCAGCGGCGGCGTCCACGCGGGCAAGGGCCAGAACGTCGTCCTCAACACCGGGCAGGCTGATCGTCAGGCGTCCGCGCTCGGAGAGAACGCGGGCGAGCGTGCTGTCGCCCCCACTCTCGACGCCGTCGCTCAACCAGCGTGTTTCAAAGCTTGCCGGCGCGGTGCCTGCCTCGATTGCGGCGAGAACGCTTTCGCGCGCCGCGCCCCGGTCCGGGGGCCAGCTTTGCGGTTCTGCCGCATTCAGACGCGAGATCACGGTTCCGGCGGCAGCAAATTCGACCGCGTCCGGGTTGGCGGTCAGCAGGAGTGCAACCTGCCTGCCATCCGCATTAGCGCCGTCCAGCCAGACACGCGCCTGTGCAATCGTGCGGGGCCACGCCGCAGCGCTTTGCCAGCCATTGTCGATAACCACGAGGAGCGGGGCGTCGCTGGCGCGGGTGTCAGCGGGACGCCAGACCGGCTGGGCCAGGGCGATGACGATGATGGCTGCCGTCAACAGGCGCAGGAATATCAGCCACCAGGGCGCGCTCTGCGGGGTTTGCGGGGTCTGGGCAAGGCGTTGCAAAAGCCGCAGCGGCGCGAACACCACATGGCGCGGTGCAGGCGGTGTGGCGCGCAGCAGCAGCCAGAGCAGCGGCAGAGCCACCAGCGCGATCAGGGCCAGCGGCGCCGCGAAGCCTATCGGACCCAGCGACACCATCAAACCCGCTCCATCGCGCCGGGCGCCAGCGCCTCGTAAAGGGCCAGAACCGCGGTGCCGGCCGGCCGGTCGGTACGGTGTGTGACAAGCGTCCAGCCTGCCTTGCGCGCGATCGCCGCAATCGCCGCGCCATGTTCGGCCCAGAGGCGGCGATAGCTCTCCCGGGCATCTTCAGCCCGGCCAAGCAGCAAGGGCGCACCTTTGCCGGAGGGTTCGGCAAACCTTGTACGCCCGCTAAAGGGAAAATCGTCTTCCGCCGGGTCGATGATGCGCAACAGGATGCCGCTGGCATTGCTGGCATTCAGGCGCGCGAGACGCGCTGCCCAGGTTTCCGGGGGATCAAGAAAATCGCTCGCCAGCACGATGCGCGCATGGCGCACGATATCGGCCTTCTCAACCGACTGGACAGCGCCCGGACCTTCGGCCAGCGCGCGCGCGGTGATCTCCAGCCCGGTGCGTCCGGTGCGGGTGCGTCCCGTCTCGCCCAGTGCCGAGATGCGTTCGCCGCCGCGCGTCAGCAAGGATGCCAGCGCCATCAGGCAAACGGCTGCGCGGTCTTTCTTCAACGGCTGGCTTCTCGATGCCAATGCCATGCCGGGCGAGCCATCGCGCCACAGATAGACGGCATTGGCCGCTTCCCACTCGGTCTCACGCACGAAGAGTTGCTGGCTTCGCGCCGAACGCCGCCAGTCGACCGCCTGCGCCCCGTCTTCGGTGCGGTGACGGCGGTATTCCCAGAAGGTTTCGCCATGCCCTGAACGGCGGCGGCCATGCGTGCCCAGCGATGCGCTGGCAGCAATCCGCTCTGCCTCTGCCAGCAAGGCGGGGAAGGGCGCAGCGGCCTGTTCTGCCGCGCGGCGCAGGGTGGGGGATTGAGGCTGGCTCATAACGGACTTTCCAGTCCGCCGGTCCCTTTCTCCCCCCGTTCACGGGGGGAGTGGCCCGGCAGGGCCGAGGGGGGGAGAGCAGCAAGTAGCGCGTCCATGACGCCATTCAGATTGTCGTAAATGTCGGTATTCCAAACGCGCAGCACCCGCCAGCCTTCGTTTTTCAGATAGGTGGTGCGTGCCGCGTCGTGCGCCCTTTGTTTGGGACTGGAATGGGTCGCTCCATCCACCTCAATTATCAGATGGGCTTTCACACAGGCAAAGTCGGCCACATAGTTGCCAACTGGGTGCTGTCTGCGAAACCGCCAGCCATTTAGGCCTCCCCCACGGAGCCGTGACCATAGAATGGTCTCTGCGTCGGTCAGTTTTCTGCGAAGAACGCGAGCCATGGAACGGGAGCGGGTTTCTTTTTCACGCATATATCCCCCCTCCGTCAGCTGCGCTGACACCTCCCCCGTAAACGGGGGAGGAAAGAGCGATGGCGAAGGCGAACCGAGAAATCCACTGGCCAATTTTTACGCTGCCTCGGAGGCGAGCCGTGCAATCAGCCGGTCAACATTGAGCCCGTCTGCCCTGGCTGCAAAGGTCAGCGCCATGCGGTGCTTGAGAACCGGACCTGCCAGCGCGGCGACGTCCTCGGTTGACGGCGCAAGCCGCCCCTGAAGAAGCGCGCGGGCGCGGACGGCCAGCATCAGGGCCTGACCGCCTCTCGGGCCGGGACCCCATGCTACCGCTTCGGCGACCTCGCCATCGGCGGACCCGTCGGGTCTGGCGCGCGCCAGCAGGTCGAGAATGGCCTTGAGGGTCTGCTCGCCAACGGGCATGGCCCGAACCAGTGCCTGAAGATTGGTCAGCTCCTGCGCGTCGAGCACCGGCGCAGCGCTGTCTTCTTCCGTGCCGGTAGTGGCGATCAGGATCGCGCGCTCGGCTTCACGCGTGGGATAGGGCACGTCGATCTGCATCGTGAACCGGTCAAGCTGGGCTTCAGGCAGCGGATAGGTGCCTTCCTGCTCGATCGGGTTCTGGGTGGCGAGCACATGGAAGGGTTTTGGCAGATCATGACGCACGCCCGCGACCGTAACGAAACCCTCCTGCATGGCCTGCAGGAGCGCGGCTTGTGTGCGCGGGCTGGCCCGGTTGATCTCGTCGGCCATCAATAGCCGGGTAAAGACGGGGCCGGGAATGAAGCGGAAACTGCGCTTGCCGGCGGCGTCCTCTTCAAGAACTTCGGAGCCGACAATGTCAGCCGGCATCAGGTCGGGGGTGAACTGGACACGCTTGTCATCCAGGCCCGTGACGACCGCGAGCGTGTGTACCAGCCGCGTCTTGGCAAGGCCCGGCGCGCCGACCAGAAGGCCGTGGCCTCCTGACAGCAATACACACAAGGCTTGCTCGACCACCTCTTCAAGGCCGAAGATGGAGCGGGCGATCGAGGCACGCACCTCGGCGAGCCGCACGGTGGCGGCATCGGCGCGGGCTGCAAGCTGGCTGACATCTTCATTCGGCGCGGTCATGAGCCTATGTCCTTGGTTCGCATTGCTGTTGCCCCCATTTATGCAGCATGCCCCGCTGAAGCTTGAGGTGTCCATGGGTTCACAGCGCTCAAAGACGGATGGAATGCAGTCCCTGCTCGAGGCTGCGCGCGATTCCGGCAAGGGATTGCCGCCGGTTGACCGCTGGCATCCTGAATATTGCGGCGAAATGGACATGGTCATCCGCCGTGACGGAAGCTGGTGGCATGAAGGCACGCGCATCGGCCGGACGGCGCTGGTGCGCCTGTTCGCCCGCATTCTGAGAAAAGATGAGGATGGCGAAACCTATCTTGTCACCCCGGCAGAGAAAATCCGCATCGTGGTCGAGGCCGGTCACTTTCTGGCGGTGCGCGTCGATGCCCTAGGCGAGGGCGAGGCGCAAAAGCTCGTGTTTACGACCGATCACGAAGAACAAGTTGTGGCCGGGCCGGATCACCCGTTGCGCATCGCCTTTGGCAAGGATGGCGAGCCGGAACCTTATGTCCATGTGCGCGGGCGGCTTGAGGCCTTGCTGACCCGGCCCGTCTATTACGAGCTGGCCAATCTGGCCGTCGAGGGACGCGCGCCCGATGGCCGCCAATGCCTGGGCGTCTGGTCGGACGGCATGTTCGTCCCGCTGGAGCGGGGTTGATGCTGGACGATCCGTTTCATGTGAACAGCCTGGTCGAGCGCCTCAGCCGCGCGCTTGACCCTGTGGATGGGCGCCCCGGTGAGCCTTTGCGCGGCGATGGTGATCTCAATGGTGCGCCATCGCCCACGGGCCGGGCCTTGCGCCCTGCGGCTGTGCTGGCTCCGCTGGTGATGCGCAAGACGGGCCTTAGCGTGGTATTCACGCGCAGGGCTGACCATCTGAGCGCCCATGCCGGGCAGATCAGCTTTCCCGGAGGCCGCCTCAATGTGGGCGAGAACCCGGTCGACGCGGCCTTGCGCGAAAGCGAGGAGGAGATCGGCCTGCTTCGCAGTCAGGTGCGCCTGATCGGGCAGTTTGACCCTTATGAAACCGTGACGGGGTTCCAGATCACGCCTTTTGTCGGGCTTGTCGATCCGGCTGCCGGGTTTCGTGCCGATCCCGGCGAAGTCGCGGAAATCTTTGAAACGCCGTTCGACTTTCTGATGAATCCTGCCAACCATGTGCTCGAAGAACGTATGTTCGCCGGGCAGCTGCGCCGTTACTACGCCATGCCCCATGAAGGGCGCTATATCTGGGGTGCGACGGCGGGGCTTCTCAAGGCGCTGGCGGATCGTTTCAACGCCTCTCGCTGAAGGGTTTCAACGACATATGCGCTTCCTCCTGACGATCATGGTCCTCTTTGTCCTGCCCTTTGCGGGGTATTACACTTGGCGGGGCATCAAGTCCGCCATGGCGGCGCGCCGTGCAGACGGGGATGCTGGCGGCGATGACGACGACGCAACCGGCTTGCCGCCTGCACCCCTGCAGGTGCTGGCGCTTGTCGGCGCCGGTCTGGCCATTACCGGCATTCTGGCCCTGGCCCTTGGCGGCGTGTTAGGCGGTTCGGGCCAGACTGGCCAGTTCCATCCGCCGGCGCTGGAAGACGGGCGCCTGGTGCCTGGCCGCATTGATCCTCCAGACGATCAATAGGAGGGTGTATGGCGGTGCCTGCGCAGCTTGATCCGGCTCGCCATGACTGGCTGCGAGACCCCGCCGGACGCGCCGTGATGGACGCCTTGCTGGCCGCAGCGCCGGGCGGTGCACGCTATGTCGGTGGATGCGTGCGCAATGCGCTGCTGGGTGCCGCCGTCAGCGATACCGACATTGCCACGGTGCTGACCCCTGCGCGGGCGGTTGCGGCGCTCGAAGCGGCAGGTATCCGCGCGGTGCCCACCGGGTTCGACCACGGCACCGTGACGGCTGTCGCTGGCAAGCGCGGGTTCGAGATCACGACGCTGCGCAAGGATGTCGCAACAGACGGGCGCCGCGCGGTGGTGGCTTTCTCGACCGACTGGGAGGAAGATGCCAGCCGCCGCGATTTCCGCCTCAACGCCATCTATGCCGACACTGACGGGCGCCTTTTCGATCCGGTTGGCGGGATTGCAGACGCGCTTGAGGGCCGGGTTCGCTTTATCGGCGAGCCACAGGCGCGGATTGAAGAGGATTACTTGAGAATCCTGCGGTTTTACCGCTTTCACGCCTGGTATGGCCGCACGCCGCTTGACGCCGATGGACATGCCGCAAGCTCGCGCTTGCGGGCCGGATTGCGCCAGCTTTCGGCAGAACGGGTGTGGTCAGAGCTGAAGAAATTACTGTCCGCGCCGGACCCTCGGGCCGTGCTCGAAGCGATGCAGGAAGGCAACGTTCTTAACGAAGTATTACCGTCAGCTATCGACTTGAACGTTTTCTTAAGCCTAAACTCCCTACAGTTACAGGAATCCCGACCAGCCGAGCCGCTTGTGAGGGTGGCGGCGCTCCTGGCGGGGGGAGACGCTATGAGGGTAGACGCGCTCTGTGACACCATGAAGGTGTCTAATGCGGAAAGGACGCGGCTTGGCGCCGCCGTCCGGCGCGCGGGCGTGTATCCGGGCATGGACCGCAAGGCCCTGCGTGCGGCGCTCTACGAACAGGGTTTTCAGGCCGTCGAGGACCAGCTCATGCTGGCCGCTGCGCGCGGCGAAGGAAGCCGCGATGTCCTTTCACGCGACCTTGATGCCATCAGCCGCTGGCAGCGGCCGGCCTTTCCCGTCAAGGCGGCGGACCTTCTGGCTGCCGGTTTTGAACGCGGTCCCGCCCTCGGGCGGCTGATGAAGCGCCTCGAGGCGCGCTGGGTGGAAACCGATTTTGTGCTGAACCGCGCCGACCTCCTGGCTCTTGCACGCAAGGAAGGGGAGGGCTGATGGACGTCTTCTCCCGCCGCTTCCAGTACCGCATCGGCTCCGGGCTCTATGACAAGCAGCTTCAGCTTCATGATTTCGAGGCTGTCGGACGCTTTTTGAAACAGCGCCGCGGCGAGATCGGCAGCGTGACCGCCAATGAGCAGGTCACGCGCGAACTGGTGCTGCGCCATCAGGTGCGCGTGGCTGTCACCCAGAGCCTTGGCGGGCGGGGCGCCGGCACTTTGCCTGACGGTCCGCGGATGGCGCTGGCGGACCTCTATGAGCAGGTGGGCAATCCGCTTGCCAGCGTGATCAAGCGCCCGAGCCTTGACTGGCTGATGCCGCCGGCAACGCCGGACGCCACCCAGTCCATCCAGCCCCCGAATGGCGAGCCTGTCTGCGCGGACAGGTTCGCGATGTGGTCGTGCGTGCTGTTGATGGACTATGTCGAAATGCACTATGCGGCGCTGGCCGACAGTGTGAAGACGGAGTTCGCGCGCGACCTCAATTCGCGCCTGGCCAATGGCCGTTCCCCGTGGATGCTGGTCATGGGCCGCTGGCGCCGCGAAGGCTGGCCGGCTGATCGCGACAGCCCGTTTGACGCGGTTCTCCACTCGCTCTGGTCGGAGACCGACGAGGCACTGCGCCGTCAACTCAATGCCCGCCTTGGCGAAGACTATGTGGTCGGCGATGAAAGCACGGCGCTCGCCCCCTTGCCGGCAGATGCCGAGGAGCGCCGCAAGGAAATACAGGACAAGCTGCGCCAGGCCGCACACGAGCTGGCCACGGCAGACCGGCTCCTGGATACCGATCCGGCGCTGACCGATGAAGGCTACCGCAAGGCGGTCAATGTCGCCCGCAAGGCGTTTGATATCTGTGCCGACACCTTCCGCGGCTCCATCCTCGGGCCGTTTGTCAAATACAAGCCCGGACGCGGTCCGGCATCGGGACGTTCCCGGCAGGCCGGTGATGGCCCGCCTGCGCTGACCCCGGCCCAGGCCAGTCAGCTATCGCCCGAAGCGGCCGCGTGGCGGCTGCGCAAGCTGGGCGACTACATGCTGGGCCAGGGCGTGCTTGGACGCACACCATCGGCTGCGATTGACCGCAAGGACATGCTGGAGCGCGCGCCACTGGCGGAGTTTCTCGCGCGGCTGGTCCTGATGGGGCGCATTGACAGTGAAGCGGAGGAATATGCGCGCATCGTGGGCGCACCGCGCGGGGCCAGGTTCGAACTGCTGGTCGAGGACGAGGTGGTGGCGCGCATGGTCGTAGACCTGATGGCGCGCCTTGGCGTTTACGCTGCCGGCGCGGACAAGCCCGATTTGCGTGCCAGTGCCGCGCGCACGCCCGCAGCGGCCGGCTTTGTCGATTTCCGGGTGCGTGAGGCCCAGCGCGCCGAGATGATGCGCCGGATCAGCCTGTGGGTGGTGCGCGGCCTCATCCTTGCCGGAGGGATGGCCGTTTCCTTCTATGCCGGTGTCATGGCGGCCCAGCGCGGCCTGATCGGCTAGCGCTATCCCGCCTCACGGCCATCTGGCCTCTGGTGGCATGGATGACAGGATAGACGTCACATTGCCGCCTGTCTCCAGCCCGAACTTCGTGCCCCGGTCATAGAGCAGGTTGAACTCTGCGTAGCGTCCGCGCCGGATGAGCTGCTCCTCGCGGTCGGCATCGCTCCACGGTGTGGCCATGCGCCGTGCGACGATTTCCGGATAAACCTCCAGAAACGCCTCGCCGACATCGCGTGTGAAGGCGAAATCGGCGTCATGATCGCCGGTGTTGAGATGATCATAGAAAATGCCGCCGGTCCCGCGCGGCTCCTGACGGTTCTTGAGCCAGAAATACTCATCGCACCATGTCTTGAATTTCGCGAAATAGGCCGGGTCGTGCGCATCGCAGGCCGCTTTTGCCGCCGCGTGGAAGTCCCTGGTATCCTGGAATGGGCTATCGCGCTGATAGTCCTGGGTCGGGTTGAGATCCATGCCGCCGCCGAACCAGCTCACACTGGTCGTGATGAAGCGTGTATTCATGTGCACGGCAGGCACATGGGGATTGCGCATATGGGCAATCAGCGAAATGCCGGTGGCAAAGAAGCGCGGGTCATCGCCTGCGCCGCGCACATGCTTGGCAAATTCTGGCGAGAAGCTGCCATGGACGGTGGAGCAGTGAACACCGACCTTCTCAAACAGGCGGCCGCGCATCATGCCCATCACGCCGCCGCCCAGATCCTCGCTGCCATCCCCGCGCTTCCAAGGGGTCAGTTCGAAGCGTCCCGGTTCGCCGGGATACAGGCCCGATGGCGCCTCGTCTTCCAGCGCTTCGAACGCGGTGCAGATCCGGTCGCGCAAGCCTTCAAACCAGATGCGGGCATGTTCGCGGCGCTGATCGAGCATTTCGGGCGCAACCGGGGACGGGGCCGTTTGGCGGGACATTGAAAACCCTTTTTCTGATTATGGTCTTTGCGCTGCACGAAAGACACTTAACACGGGTCACGCAAGTGACGCAGTGCCGCAGGCTGGTCACTCCCGTCAAGCTTGGCTACGGTCGGCGCGCCGGGGCAGGGGCTTGCGGCATTTCAATGCCAGCACGGCACCACCAAACGGAGCTGATATGCTTCAGCCGCGTCAGGACGACCCGCTCGCCGCCCTTCAGCAGGCCGTGGCGCACGAGGATTTGCAAGCCATGTCGCAGGCGGGCAGGGCGCTGGTCATGTCACAGGCAAAGCTCGGCCCGCGCTGGAGTGAAGTGGCCGGTGTCATGAACGAGGCGGGCGATATCGCCTGCCTGCTGGGTGCCTGCCACAAGCTGGTCGAGCAGGTTCCCGACGACCCTCAGTCATATGTCTGGCTGGCGAGCGCCTATGCCAAAGGCGGCGATCACCGCTCTGCCCTGCAAACGCTTCAGCCCTTGCTGAAGGCCAGTCCGCGCGATCCGGGCCTGAACCGCCGCGTCGGGCGCATCCTGCTGGATCTGGGCCTGAAGGAGGAAGCGGAGATTGTCTTTCGCACCGCGCTGGACGCCAACGGGCTTGATGCTCTCGCCTGGGAGGGCCTGTCACGGGCCGTGACGTTCCAGCCGGGCAGCGATGATCTGGCGGAGCTGGAGCAGGCGCGCATTTCGGCGAATGAGGATATCAGTTCGCGCGATCGCGGCATTCTGTCCTACGCGTTGGCGAAGGCGTATGAGGATATCGGCGAGTTCGACATCGCCTCGCGGCGCGTTGCAGAGGCTGCCGCCTTCTACCGCGCCTCGGCGCCGTTCGACATGGACCAGCACCAGGAAGGTGTCCGGCGTATCCTGGAGGTTTATGATTCCAGCTTTACCGGCGCCAATCAGGAGGCGGGCCTGATCGATAGCCGCCCGGTATTCATTATGGCACCGCCCTCCTGCGGTGCGAGCTGGCTGGCATCTGTGCTGGCCGCAGCGCCCGCTGTCGGGGCGCTTCCGCGCAACAATTCGCTTTTCTGGATGAGCGGCTCGCCTCTGGGCGATCAGAGCCGCGAGCATATCCATGCCGTGCTTGAAGCGCCGCGTGAGGGCAATGTGCTGACCGGGGTCGGCATGGACTATCTGACCTACACACAGGAAATTCTGGGCGATGTGCGCCGCTGGATTGATCCGTCTTCCCTCAACGAGATGTCGGGCGGCGCTATCGGTCTGTGCCTGCCGGCTGCGCGCTTTGTGCGCATCCGCCGTGATCCGCTGGATCAAGCCTGGTCCATTCTCAAGACGCGCTTCGTGCGGGCGCGGCACTGGACCTATCACCCGGACGATATTGCGCGCGTTCTTGCGCTCCACAACCGGCTGGTCGAGCGCTGGGAGCAGCTTTTCCCCGGCCGTTTCCTGACGGTGCGATACGAAGATCTGCTGGCCGATCCGGAAAATGAAGTGCGGCGCATCGCCTTCTTTGCCGGCATTGATGCAGACGCCGTGACGGCGGCGGCAGCGCAGCGCATGAAAGCGCTTGAAGGCGATCCTGCCGGAGTACACGAGCTGGCGGGCAAGCGGATCGAGCCGGTCCGCGAGGCGCTGATCCGCGCCGGCTTCACGCTGGGCGGAGCCTGATTTCATCCGCGATGATGCCCGCAAGGGTCTCAGCCACCTGCCGGACCGGCGCGCTGGAGCGTCTGGCGCGGGCCAGTATCAGCGCGCCCTCAATCGCGCACAGCGCCAGCCCGGCCAGCGCCCTGCTTCGCCGGGGATCCAGCCCGTCGGCGTCCAGCCGTGCGGCGAGGGCATCCTGCCAGCCGGCAAATATCTGTGTGAGTGTTTCGGCAAGACGGTCCGAAACGGCTGCCTGCTCCAGCGTCAGGGTTGCGAGCGGGCATCCCAGCCGGAACTGCGACTGCTCCAGCCAGCCTGCCAGCCGGCCGGCAAAACGCGCGATCATGTCTGCGCTGTCCCGGCTCAGCGCCGCATCCGCGCGGATAGTGTCGAGAAAGCGCGCACCGGCCTGTGCCGCTGCCGCGATGGCCAGCCCTTCCTTGCCGTCCGGGAAATGATGATAGAGCGAGCCCTTTGGAGCCTTGGCCAGAGCCAGAATGTCGTTCAGTCCCGTGGCGGCATATCCACGCTCCTGAAACAGCCTGCCGGCTGCGCCTGCCAGTCTTTCGCGGGTGGGCCCGTCATCACTCATGTCCGGCCATTCCTGATGATTCGCGTCATGTGTGTATCCAGACACCCTTTACACAGACCATCATCCCGTCAATATGTAGACCAGTCGGTCTAATTGGAGGGTGAAATGCAGGACGGTGACAACAGGTCCAGTGCGGCGAATGAGCGCGAGGCACAATCAGATAAGGCGTCAGCTGGGCCGGAAACGCGCGCGCCACTGGTAGACGCCGCCACATTCCGCGAGATCGTGAAAATCCAACCCTTCACCCGCTGGACCGGGCTGGAAGTGCTGCGTGTTGAGTACGGATTTGTGGAAACCCGCATGGCCCTGCGCACCGGCGACATGGTTCAGCATCATGGCTTCCTGCATGGGGGGCTGATCGCCTTCATGGCTGATAATGTGAGTGCCTATGCGGCAGCCACCACGATTGGCGATGTGCTGACGGCGCAGTTTTCGGTGAATTATCTGTCTCCCGGCGTGGGCGAGGCATTCGTCGCGCGCGGCCACGTGGTCAAGGCGGGCAAGCGGCAAGTGGTGACACGCGCCGACATCTTTGCGGTGCAGGGCGCCGGGGAGAAGCTGGTGGCTGTCGCCAGCGCCGTGATTTTGCCTGCGGGCGCGGCGGCTCTGACCCGTCTGCCTGCGTCATCGGCAGCCTGAGACGCTTTCACGCAGATAATCTGGTTGAAAAAATGCACCCGGCATTCTAATCCCGCCGCACAAGAAAGCGTTGACGGGGCGGACGCTGCGGCGTTGCGACGCAAGAGCCATTCCGGTCTGTCACGCTAGATCGTGGGTCATAACGTGTCTGCCGGGGCCTTGCGGCTTTGCGCAGACACACGCCATAAGAGGCGTGAAACGGTCGTGCCTATTGCGGTGAGAGAGGTCTGAGCGTGACAGAAGCTACGGAAACCCCCGGCGCACACGGCGAAGAGCCAAGCCGCCGGGATTTCATTTTCATTGCCACAGGCGGCGCGCTTGCCGTCGGCGGTGCCTTTATTCTCTGGCCGTTCGTCGATCAGATGAACCCGGCTGCCGACACGCTGGCGCTTGCCTCGACCGAGGTGAATATCGCCGAGCTGGAAGAGGGCCAGGAGATCACCGTTATCTACCGCGAACGCCCGCACTTCGTGCGCCGGCGCACGGCGGCAGAAGTGGAAGCGGCGCGTGAGGTGAATGTCGCAAACCTGCCTGACGGGGATGCGCGCAACTTCAACATTGCAGCCGGATCACCGGCCACCGACGAGAACCGCTCGGCCATGACGGCGGTAGTCTCCGAGGGTGTGGAGATTGAGGACGCGGTGCGCGCCTCCCTTCTCGTTACCAGTGCCAATTGCACCCACCTTGGCTGCGTGCCCACAGAGGGCGCTGGCGATTACGGCGCATGGTTCTGCCCGTGCCACGGGTCTCACTATGATACTTCGGGGCGTATTCGCCGCGGCCCGGCACCGGAGAATCTCTCTGTGCCCGTCATGACCTTCACCTCAGCCTCCGTGCTGCGTCTCGGCTAGGGGAAAATCAAGCGATGAGCGGACCTTCGACTTACGAACCGAAAACCGGCTTTACCCGCTGGCTGGATTCGCGCCTGCCAGTTGTGCGCCTTGGCTGGGATTCCTTTGTGGACTTTCCGACGCCGCGCAATCTCAACTACTGGTACACGTTCGGCGGCATTCTCACCGTGTGCCTGATGATCCAGATCATCACCGGCATCGTGCTGGCCATGCACTATGTGCCGCACATTGATCACGCCTTTGCCAGCGTCCAGCGTATTGACCGCGATGTGAATTATGGCTGGCTGATCCGCTCGATCCACGCGGTCGGCGCGTCGATGTTCTTCCTGGCCGTCTACATGCATATTTTCCGCGGGCTCTATTACGGATCGTACAAGGCGCCGCGCGAGCTCCTGTGGATACTCGGCGTGGTCATCTACCTGTTGATGATGGCGGCAGCCTTCCTGGGATATGTGCTGCCGTGGGGCCAGATGTCCTACTGGGGCGCCATGGTGATCACCAACCTGCTCGGGGCGTTCCCGCTGATTGGCGGACCGATCACCGAATGGCTGTGGGGCGGTTTCTCGGTCGGCAATGCAACCCTGAACCGCTTCTTCTCCCTGCACTATCTGATTCCGTTCCTGATCGCGGGCGTTGTCGGCCTGCACGTCTGGGCGCTGCACGTGCCGGGCAATAACAACCCGACCGGGATCGATGTGAAATCCAATCGCGATACCTTGCCCTTCCACCCTTACTACACGTCGAAAGACGGGTTCGCGATTGTCCTGTTCATGGTGATTTTCGCCTTCTTCGTCTTCTACTGGCCGGACGCGCTGGGTCACTCCGACAACTTCATTCCGGCTGATCCGCTGGTCACACCGGCCCTGATCGTGCCGGAATGGTATCTCTTGCCCTTCTACGCGATCCTGCGGGCGGTGCCTGACAAGCTGGGCGGCGTGCTTTTGATGTTCGGCGCTATCGGCGTGCTGTTCATACTGCCCTGGCTGGACACGTCGAAAGTGCGCTCCATGCGCTATCGTCCGCTGGCGCGCTGGTTCTTCGGTTTCTTCGTGCTGGCCTGCCTGGGTCTTGGCTGGGCTGGCGCGGCACTGCCCGATGATCCGGTGCCCGGTCTTGGCGCTGTCGGCGTGGACTTCCTGATGATGGGCCGCGTCCTGACCGTCTACTATTTCGCCTATTTCCTCGTGATCCTGCCCATTCTGGGGTTTGTTGAGAAGCCAGCCTCACGGCCCGCCTCCATTGAGGAATCGGTGCTCGGAAACAGCTCACAATCCGCGCCTGCCGCGGTTCCGGCCGAATAGGAGTGAATGGAACAATGCGTCTGATCCGCACCCTTTTCATTGCCGCAACCGGTGCACTGGCCGCTGTCGGCCTGGCAACTGCAGCGGGCGAGTACCGCACACCGGAAGATTATCGCTTCTCCTTCGACGGGCCCTTCAGCTCGTTTGACCGGGGCGCGGTGCAGCGTGGCTTCTACGTGTTCAACCAGGTCTGTGCCGCCTGTCACAGCCTAGAGCACCTCTCGATCCGCCATCTGGGCCAGCCCGGCGGTCCCTTCCACGATCCCGAATACCCCAATCCGAACGACAACCCGGTCGTGCGCGCGATTGCGGCGGAATATATTGTCGAGGACGGGCCGGACGATTATGGCGACATGTTCGAGCGTCCCGGCCGTCCGGCGGACGGTTTCCCGCAGCCCTATGCCAACGAGGCGCAGGGCCGTGCAGCCAATAACGGCGCTTACCCGCCCGATCTTTCGATCATTACGCGGGCCCGCCATTATGGTGCGCCCTATATCCGCTCGCTGATGATGGGGTATGGCGAGGAGCCGCCTGAAGGCGTCACTGTCGGTGAGGGGCTCTACTACAACCCCTACTTCCCCGGCGGGCTGATTGCCATGCCGCCGCAGCTTCAGGACGGTCTTCTGACCTATAATGACGGCACCGAGGCGACGGTCGAGCAAATGGCAACCGACGTCACCGAGTTTCTGGCCTGGGCGTCTGATCCGCACATGGAGCAGCGCAAGCAGCTTGGTCTGATGGTGCTGGCCTATCTGGTCATTCTGTGCGGCCTCCTGTTCTTCACCTACCGGCAGGTCTGGTCGAAAGTGAAGCATTAGGGGCTTTGCCGATAAGCGGTTTGCAACACGCTGAAACGGGCCGTTCCTGTATGGGAGCGGCCCGTTTTGTTTTTCCCTCCAAGGCGGTATCAGGACAGGCATGAAGAAGGATCCGATAGATGTTGTCGCCTATGACCCGCGCTGGGCGGAAGAGGGGCTGATCCATGCCGAGGCGGTAGCCGGGGCGCTGGGGCCGCTTGCCTTGCGTGTTGACCATATCGGCTCAACCGCCGTGCCGGGGCTGGCCGCCAAGGACGTGATCGATGTTCAGGCTCTGGTCTCGCGTCTGGAGGATGACGGCATCGCAGCGGCCATGGCAACGGCAGGGTATCGTTTGCGTGACAGTAATCTGAGTGATCCGCCTCACCCGGAAAGCCCGGCGGCTCTGGGCCCTGATGACTGGCGCAAGCTCTATTTCCGCGAAGCGGCCGGCACGCGCCGGCTGCATATCCATGTCCGCCGCAATGGCGCCGCAGCGGCGCGCAACGCGCTGCTCCTGCGCGATTTCCTGCGCGATGATGCGCCCGCGCGGCGCGATTACAGCGAATTCAAGATGGCGCTGGCGGCCAAAACCCGCAAAGATCGGGGTGCCTATCAGACCATCAAGCGGCCGTTCATTTCCCTTGCATTGCGGGCGGCCGAGAGCTGGGCAGAGCTGTCTCGCTGGGTGCCCGGTGCGCCTGACGCCTATTGGAGGAGTGCCGAGTGATGACAGGCTGGGTTCTGGGCATTGTCGGCGGTTCGGGCCTCTATCAGCTCGCGGGGCTGGAAGATGTGCGCCATCAGACGGTGGAAACTCCGTGGGGCTCACCATCCGGACAGCTGGTTCGTGGCCGCCTTAACGGCATTGATCTTGTCTTTCTGGCCCGTCACGGCAAAGGCCACAGCCTGTCGCCGACCGCCATCAATTACCGGGCCAATATCCATGCGCTCAAACGCGCGGGCGTAACAGATATATTGTCTCTTTCGGCGTGTGGCTCCATGCGCGAGGAACTGACGCCCGGCAGTTTTGTGGTCGTCGACCAGTATGTCGACCGGACGTTTGCGCGCGAGAAGAGCTTTTTCGGCCCTGGCTGTGTGGCGCATGTCCCGATGGCCGATCCGGTCTGCAAGCGCCTGTCGGCCATGGCTGCGAACGCGGCGCGCGCGGCCGGGGTCGATAATGTCGTCGAGGGCGGCACCTATCTGGCGATGGAAGGCCCGCAATTTTCCACCCGCGCGGAAAGCCGCCTCTACCGCGCCTGGGGCATGGATGTGATCGGCATGACCAACATGCCAGAAGCCAAGCTCGCCCGTGAAGCCGAGCTTCCCTATGCCAGCGTCTGCATGGTCACCGATTATGATTGCTGGCGTGAGGCGGATTCCGACGTGGATATCAACGATATCCTGAAAGTGATGGGCGAGAATAATGGCCATGCCCACGGCCTGATTTCGGCCCTGACACAGGCCATGGCCAGTGCCGAGCGCACCCCGGACCCCGCCGGCATAGGCAGTGTCCTCGACCATGCCATCATTACCGCGCCTGAACACCGCGACCCGGCGCTGGTCGCCCGCCTTTCAACGATTGCGGGCCGGGTATTGTCGCGCGCCTGAGGCGCGATCACGACCGATTTGCCAAAAGTTATCCACAGGCTGTGGCAGCGCCATGGCCTGTCCGGCTGTAAAAAAGTCACCAATTCGTCACGCTTATTGCCCGCTTCAATGCGGGCGATGGGCATATTATCATTTAAAAACAACTATATAATTCAGATTTGGTGTATTTTTGGCGTCCTCTTTTCATCCGTATCCAGATATATTACAGTGATATGACTTACTGACGACACTTATGTGTCATCCGCTCGACCAGGGCGGCAGTCTCAAAATGATGTTGCGCACAAGAAGGATAACCGGCCGGGCGCACGGCCTAGCCCCAAGGGAGCAAGGAAATGAAAAAGTTCACAAGCATTGTCGTTCTCGCCGGAGCTGCCCTGTGTCTTGGCGCCCCGGCAACGCTGGCCCAGGAGATCGAGCCGACACCGGTCTTCGTGTTTGATGTCGAGCGTGTTGCCCTTCAGGACGAAGGCAATATCCGCTCCATTCACGACCGTCTTGTCGTGGAAGCGCGCGATTATTGCGGCGGCATTGTCGCGGCGGAATCGGTGGAATATCCGGTCTGTGTGGAGGCCATGGTTACCCATGTGGTCGACGAGCTGGACCACCCGGCGCTGACCGAGGCCCATGAAGCGGCGATCCGCGCACAGTCTGGCCGCTGGCAGGCCGTCGCCTACAATGCGGGCTGAGTGCATCGGTCTGCCTTGACGTCTTCCCCGCCGGACCGGATTGTCGCGAAAACGGTCTGGCGGGAAAAAATACCATGGATGCTCTGAAGGCGAAGATCCGGGCGATTGCCGACTACCCGAAGCCCGGCATTATCTTTCGCGACGTGACGACATTACTGGGCGATGCACGCGCCTTCCGGGCCGCCGTCGATGCGATGATTGCCCCGCACGCGGGCGCGAAGATCGACAAGATTGCCGGTATCGAGGCACGCGGGTTCATTCTCGGCGGTGCGATTGCCCACCAGCTCTCCATTGGTTTTGTGCCGATCCGCAAGAAGGGCAAGCTGCCCTTCGACACCTTGGCGCAGACCTATGAGCTGGAATACGGCACCGATGAGGTGGAGATGCACACCGATGCCATCAGCCCCGGAGAACGCGTCCTCATCATTGATGATCTTGTCGCCACCGGCGGAACGGCCGAGGCTGCGATAAAGCTGCTTCGCCGTGCAGGCGCGAAAGTGGAGGGCGCGTCGTTTGTCATCGACCTGCCAGAGCTTGGCGGGGCAGAGCGGATCCGCGCCATGGATGTGCCGGTTACGGCGCTCGTAGCCTTTGAGGGCCATTAGGGCCTAATCTGCCCGCGATACGCCGCGACGGCGTGACGGGGAGGGCAAACGCATGTTCATCGGTCATTATGGCCCGGCTCTGGCGGCGCCGCGTCTTGTGGGCAGCGTGCCGCTCTGGGCGCTGTTTGTGTCTGTTCAGTTCATTGATGTGGTGTGGGGCGTGCTGGTCCTGGCCGGTATCGAGCAGGTGCGCGTTGAGCCCGGCTTTACGCAGATGAGTCCGCTCGATCTCCACCACATGCCCTACACCCACTCCCTGCCGGGCGCGCTCGCTCTCTCCCTACTGGCCGGGGGGCTCTACTGGCTCATCGCAGCCAGGGAGCGGTTGGCCGGCGCGGCTCTGATCGCGGCGGCGAGCTTTTCCCACTGGCTGGGCGATCTCCTCGTCCATGTGCCAGATCTTGCCCTGTGGCCGGGCGGGCCGATGGCGGGGTTGGGACTGGGAACAATCTGCCCGCCGCATTGGCGCTTGAAGTGACGCTGGTTCTGGCCGGGCTTGGTATCTATCTCTCGGCGGCGCGCGCGAAGGGCATGATTGGCCGGATCTGGCCTTTTGTGCTGGCCGCCATACTCCTCGCGCTGGAGGCGGTCCACCTCATGGGTGAACCGCCTGCCAGCGGCGAAGCGCTCGCGGTCACCAGTCTCGCGGCATTTGCGCTGCTGGGCGCACTGGCCGCGATTGCCGACCTGACGCGCACACCGGCACGCTAGCGGTTTCCGGCCTCGACAAACTCGCGCACATCGCGGGCAAGCTCTTCGATCGAGGGGTGATGCAGATACATCATGTGCCCGGCTTCATAATAGGTCAGCGTAACGCGTGACGGGTCGTATCCGCGCCGGTTGAACGTCATTTCGGTGCCAAAAAACGGTGTGGCCAGATCATACAGGCCATTTGTGGCCAGCACGCGCAGATCGGAGTTCTGGCGCATGGCCCGCTCCAGCCAGGTCGAGACGTTCAGGTAGGAATTTTCCCCGCCGGCCTCGCCCGCTTCCCAGTTCCAGTCACTTACCCCTCCCAGCGTGACATAGGTGTCGGCAATATCGACGCCGAGATTGCGGGTATAGTGATCGCGCATGGCAGCCGTGTAGCCTGCCGAGATGCCATAGCCAGACGGATCGCCTTCCGGGTTTTCGCGCAGCGAATCGGGTTCCTGTCCGGCAAAGCGGGAATCAAACCGGCCAACGCTCAGACCATCCTCGCGCAGGATTTCCGTGCGGAAGCGGTTCAGCGGCACGCGCAAGCCCGCAGACCGCAGATAGGTTTGCGACAGCCCGGTCAGTTCAGCCATGCGCACCGTGGCCGCATCGAAGCGGGCCTCATCAACATCATGTCCGCGCAGCAATACCGGCAGGTATTCATCGGTGGCAAAATCGCGCGCATCGCGCAGGAAGGCGTTGAAATCATTGTTCCACGCTTCACGGTCGACACGGTTGTGATACCAGGCGGTGGCCGCGTAGCCGGGAAGAAGGCCGGTCAGGCCCAGCGGATTGTCGGGCCGTATGTTGGCCATCTCCATGACGACCGAAATCAGCACCACGCCGTTGAAGGCCACATTGTTCCAGCCCAGCTCCAGCTCGTTCATCAGCGCGCCGATGCGCGTGGTGCCATAGCTCTCGCCGATCAGGTATTTGGGCGAGTTCCAGCGCTGGTTCTCGGTCAGCCAGGTGCGGATGAACTGGCCGATAGCGCGGGCATCCTCATTAACGCCCCAGAAGTCCGCCGGGTCTGTATCGCCCAGAGCACGGCTATAGCCCGTGCCGACCGGGTCGATGAAGACCAGATCAGCCTGGTCCAGAAGCGTGTGGGGATTGTCCTGCAGATCGTAGGGCGCCGCGCCGTCATCTTCGGCTTCGGACGGCAGCACCAGCTGCACCGGGCCGAACACGCCCATATGCAGCCAGAGCGAGGCTGAACCCGGTCCGCCATTGAAGATGAAGGCTACGGGCCGGGTACGCGGATCGGATACGCCCTCGCGGATATAGCTGGTGGAGAAGATGGATGCTGTGGCGGTTCCTTCATCATCACGCAGGAAGGTTTCGCCGGCAATCGCGCGATAGCGCACGCGCTGGCCATTGGCGGTTACTTCGCCCCGGCTTTCGAACGCCCGCGGCTCGCGCGGATCGTTTTGCGTATCGGGCGCTTGCGCGCTTGCGCCGGAAACGCCCAGGACAAGGGCTGCAAGCCCTGCTGCGAGTATTCTGATCATGATGCCTCCCCGATCCGGCGTGATCGCCGTGTGATGTGGTCTGCAGGCTAGCCGCGATGGCCCGCGGGTCAATCAGCATGCGCCTTCACAATTGCGTGCCCGCGCGCGTCTGCCTAGAAACGCCGCCATGAACTATCGTCACGCCTTTCACGCCGGGAATTTCGCCGATGTACTCAAGCATGTCGTGCTGGCGCTGTGCGTCGAGCACCTCAAGCGCAAGGACAAACCGTTCGCCTTCATCGATACCCATGCCGGTATTGGTGTCTATGACCTGACCAGTGATGCTGCCCGGCGCAGCCCCGAATGGCGAGAAGGACTGGGACGGGTTCTGGGCGCGGTCATGCCGGATGATGCGGGCAGGGCGCTGAAACCCTGGCTGGACGTGGTTGCCGCCATGAATGCAGGCAAGGCCGAGCCGGAGCGCTATCCGGGATCGCCGGAAATGGCCGTCCGGCTGATGCGCCCTCAGGACCGCATCCATTTGTGCGAGCTGCACGAGGCCGACGCGAAGACACTCGACAAGCGCTATGCGCTCCATGCCCGCGTGAAGGTGGAACAACGCGATGGCTACAAGGCGCTCAAGGCCCTCCTGCCTCCGCGCGAGAAACGCGGGCTGGTGCTGATAGACCCGCCCTATGAAGCCCGCGACGAGTTTGTGCGCCTTGCAGAAGCGGCGATGAGCGGGCTGGAACGCTGGCCCAGTGGCACATTCGTCTTCTGGCGGCCGATGAAGGATCTCTGGTCGCTGGACAGGTTTGACGAGGGGCTGGCCGAGTGGCTGGTCACTGAACGCGATGTGGAGCCGTCCGCCATACTGCGCGCGGACATGTGGGTGCGCGATCTGCAAAGCGAGGGCAAGCTTGCTGGTGCAGGCATCGTTATCATCAACCCGCCGCACACGCTGGAAGCGGACCTGCTGGCGTTGATGCCGTGGCTGTGTGAGGTGCTCAAACAGGGTGATGGCGCGGGCTGGCGGCTGGACGGTATCGTTACCGAGGAAATGGCGGCCAGCTGGGCGGGGTAGGTATCTGCTCGCTCTGAAACCCCGGAACCGCAAAGCGGTATCCGGGGCCTCTTGCGGCAGGTTCTGCTCCCGGTCCCGGCTCTGCGCTGCGCTTGGCCGGGAGTTCACGAGCGAAAAGCTGTGGCGCTAGACTCCCCTTACCGTAAACACGCTCTTATCGGGCCGCCTTGGCACGATGACTTCGATGAAGTGGGTGCAATAGCGTTTCAGGAAATGCTCGCCCCCGTCACCGGAAAGGCTGCGCAACGGGATCAGGCCCGACCCCATTGCATCCCCGCGATCAAAATAGCTGATAAGCTTGCCCGGTGCTGGCGCAGAGAGGCCGGCCGCCAGCAGAGGCAGGCGCGCGGGCGTCATTGCCGATTTCAGCCCGTCATGGCGCATCAGCTCGCGCCGGTCGACGTGAAACACGCGCCGCGAGGCATCACGCCGGTTCACATGCACCTTTTTCAGTACGTGGCGCAGCGCATATTCTTCTGGACGCGATATTGAGGCGCCAAGCCCCGACGCCAGCTCGTTCTGCGTCGGCGTAGTCAGCCAGATGAAATAATCGTTGACCGGCAGGCCGGTATCATCGCGTACGGTAAATACCAGTTGATAGTGCTCGTTAAACGCGTCCGGGCCCAGATCCTCCTCGGAATCAAGGCTGGCCCGGCGGTCGCCGGCCCCTGGCTGGACCAGGGTGCGGGTTACAGCGTTGAGCTGGCTCCAATCCTCGCGCACCTGCCGGTAGCCAGCAGCATCGTCGGTACGCAGGGCCTGCAATACCATCCGCCCCAGCCGGCCCGCCCCAGTATCGCCGGTGTCTGACGGATTGGTGATATTAAGGTGATGGCGGTCGGGCAGCACCGCAAACGGCGTAGTATCCGGTCCGCGCCGGGTCCAGAGCGTACGCTCGGGCAGGCCGCCGGCATCTTTGGCTGTGAAATCCACCGTGACGCCCTGCGGGTCGATGTTTGCGCTGGCAGCGCGCACCGTGCCGTCCCACGCATTCTCGCCAAGAATGCGCATGGGCCGGAAGACATCGAGCCCGGTGATGACATAGGGGCGTGTACCTGCCTCGCTGAACACGCTGGTCCGCTCGCCATTGCGTGACAGCCGGTCTGCGAGCGCAAGATTTTCCTGCAAGGCCGAGCCGTGCTCCAGCGCATGCAGGAACTCGGTGCCGGTCTGGAAGCTGTTGCCGAACCCCTTGATCAGCCGTCCGAGCGCCGAGCGTCCCATCACCGCCAGCGGCGAGCCGAAATTGGCCGGGGCCAGCATCAGGAAATTGTCGACCGGCGCGCCGCCTTGCGGGTGCGCGAAGGCGAGCCACTGGCGCACGACCAGTGCGCCGGTAGAGTGGGTGACGACATGGAAGCGCTCGCCCAGCCGCCCGTCTGCCTGCAATTCAGCGATGACCTGGCCCAGCCTCCGGGCGCTATCGGCCAGATGCACCTCATCGGCCATGGACGGGTAACCGCCCAGCCAGACATTCTCGACGTCAAAGCCTTGCCCGGAGAGGAATCCCGCAAGCTTGCGCATGGATGTGTCGCGCGCACTCCAGCCATGAACAGTCAGGACGTGGCGGGTTGCCATGGGCAGGCCTCAATCGAGATGAACCCGCTTACAGTATGCCGTATCCCGCCCGCCGCGGATAGATTACGCCGGTCAGAGGGTGTCCGGATCGGCTTCGCCGACGCCAAAGAGGCGTCCGCGCTCGGTAATGGCAACTATCAGAAAGGCGGTCGCGCCCAGTGCTGCCATGCCTGCCAGCAGCGGGAAAACCGAGCCATTGAAGGACTGGCCGATAGCCGAGCCAAGGATCGCGCCGCCAATGGCCGTGACCGAGCCATAGAGCGCGGAGGTCGTGCCGGCGCGCTTGCCCGCCGGTTCCAGCACGAGGGCGGAGAAGTTTGCCCCCATCATGCCGAACAGCATCATGCCCAGCGTCAGCAGGGTGTAGAATAGCCAGAAAGGCGGCTCGGCAGCGAAGGCGTAAAGGGCGTGGCCGCCATTGATCAGGGTGAAGGCGATAATGGCGCAATGGGAAATGCGCCGCATGCCAAAGCGCTGGACGATGCGGGCATTGATAATGTTGGCGACCGCCAGTCCTGCCGCAATCCCGGCAAAGGCCAGTGCAAACCAGGCATCGAGGCCATAGAGCTCGCCCATCACCTGCTCGGCGGTGGCGATGAAGGCAAACAGTCCGCCAAAGATGAACCCCGCCGCCAGCATGTATCCCAGCGTGATGCGGTTACTCGCCGCCAGCCAGTAGTTTCTTGCCGCTGATCCCAGACGCACGGGGATACGGTTTTCAGCGGCAAGCGTTTCGGGCAGGCGTACCAGCATCCAGGCCCACAGACCTCCGCCGCCCGCCAGCAGGGCGGCAAATATCCATTCCCAGCTGGCGAAGATGAGGATGGCTTGCCCCAGCCCGGGTGCCAGAATCGGCGCGGCCATGAAAAAGGTCATGGCGATAGAGATGATCTGCGCCATGCGCCGCCCGGACACCAGATCACGCACAACGGCGGTGGCAATGACGCGAGTGCCTGCGGCCGCTGCGCCCTGCAGCGCGCGCGCGGCGAGCATCCAGCCAAAGTCAGGCGCGGCCAGACACAGCAATGTGGCCAGTGAGTAGGCCCCCAGCGAGACCAGCAGAACGGTGCGCCGTCCCAGTGCATCGGCCAGAGGCCCGTAGGCAATCTGGGCAATGCCGAAACCGAACACATAGGCCGTGATGATGAGCTGGCGCTCATTGCCCAAGGCGCCAAATGCCTGCCCGATATCCGGCAGGGCGGGCAGCATGATGTCGATGGACAGCGCATTGAGCGCCATCAGCGCGCTCGTCATCGCGATGAGCTCGGTCATGCCCAGTGTCGGACGCTTCGGATCAGGGGAGGTGAGGGCCAAGGGCAAACGTCCAGCACAATAAAGGGGGACGCAAACCTGCCACGCCCGGAGCCCCTAGTTAGGCAGTGCGCACTGCCGCGTCGAGTTGCTAGCTGCCAAGCGCGCCGAACACGTCGCGTGTCAGGCGCGGGTCGAAATGCTGGCCGCCATCGACGCACACGATCTGGCCTGAAACAGACGGTGTGGCCAGAAACCAGCGCAAGGTGCGCACCAGATCATCCGGTGTGGGCCCGCATTGCAGCGGGTTGTCATTGTGCAGGCGTTCGAACGTTGCCTCGTCGTGATAGGGGCTCGGCAAGGTCAGGCCCGGCGCAACAGCGTTGACGCGGATCTTCGGGGCGAGCGCGCGCGCCAGCATCTCGGTGACCGCTTTCAGGGCCGCCTTGGAAATAGTGTAGGAATAGAAATCCGCATTGATATTGAAAAGCTTGTAGTCGAGCACGTTGAAGATCATGGAGCCTGCCGGTGCCTGCGCGGCAAAGGCTTTCGACAGCAGGACCGGGGCCAGCGTATTGGCTTCCATGTGGCGGCGGAAACTATCGTCGCTGACGCTGTCCACGCCGTCATCTTCAAAAATCGAGGCGGAGTTGATCAGAAGGCTCACCGGCCCCATCGCACGGCTGGCTTCGCCCATCAGCGCTTCAGCATTGGCGCCATCGCCAAAGTCGGCGCTGAAGACACCGGCCTTTGCGCCTTTGCCCTCCAGATTGCGCGCCAGCGCCTCGGCCTCATCCCGTGAACTATTGCAGTGAATGGCGATTGAATAGCCGTCGGCCGCCAGCGCCTCGCAGAAGGCACGCCCGATCCGCTTTGCGCCCCCGGTAACCAGCGCCGTGCCCTTGCCTTGTGCCATGTCCTGCTCCTGTATTCGCAACGAAACTAGCTGCTTCGCGCGCAGGGGAAAGCCTTCATGTGCGGGCAGGGCTTACCTTGACGCGCCGGGCACAGTATAGAGCGCCCGCCATGATGCTGATTTCTGCCCAGGTGAATATCGAGGCTGCGCACTTCACCCCGTTCGGGGCGGACGACGATGCGCGCCGCCAGATTCACGGCCATTCCTATCTGGTGCGTGCCTGGGTGGCGGCCGAGCCGGGGGTGGAAGACCTCGACCGCTTGCGTGATGATCTGACCACAGTGGCGCAACCGCTCGATCACGCCCTGCTTAATGAGGTGGAGGGGCTGGCTGGTCCGTCCATGGAGGCGATTGCCGATTTCGTCGCGCAGCGCCTCGCCCCGCTCTGGCCCGGACTGAGAAAAGTCTCGGTAGCCCGGCCCACTCTCGGCTATGAAGTCATTCGCGAGCTAGTCTAGACAAGCTGCTGGAAAGCGGTGGCCCGGCCCCGCACACCGTCAGGGATATCATTGATGAAGCCGATTTTCGCGCCCGGCGCTGACCATCCTGCGCCTGCTTCAGTGCCTGCGGCCGGCACGGAGCGCCTCAGCGTGCGCGTGGAAGGCTTGCGCCTTGATGCCGAGGTGGGCGTCTATGCCAGCGAGCGGGGCCGCAAGCAGCCGATCACCGTCAGCCTGGAGGCGGAAGTGGCCAGCGAAGCGGTCCATCCAGGCGCTGATCTGGGCCATGCCGTGAACTATGCGGCGCTCGCCGAAACCGTGCGTCAGGTGGTGGGGCGTCAGCATCACGAATTGCTGGAAGATCTGGCTCAGAATCTGGCCGACCGGATGTTTGCCGATCCGCGCATTGTCCGCATTGCCCTGAAAATCGACAAGCTAACGGCGCTCGATGATGCCGCATCTGTGGGTGTCAGCTATGAGCGTTGGCGCTGACGCTGACCGCCTATCTTGCCCATTATGGCCCGAGCACAGAAACCCGGCTCACCCCCCACCGACAAACGTGACGCGCCCGCGGGCGCTCCTGCGACTTATAGTTCATTTATAGTAGCACTCCGGGATATTTCTCTTATGCTCGCTATGAGGGGAAATTCACCGGGCTTCGGCCCGGTTTGATTAATGGGGGATCAAGAATGTCCGATCTGGGCAGGGCCGGAGGCGCGCTTTTCGGTGCGATCATTCTGGCTGGAGTTACAGTCGCTGGCGCCGGATGGGCGCGCGAAAACGGGTTTCTGCCGGCATCGCCGCAGGATGTGCCGCCGGCACAGCAAGATACGGGGCCAGATGCGGTCAGCGAGCGCGAAACCATGCCCGCAACGCCGTATGATCTCTTCATTCTTGGCGACAATCAATCGGCGGTCCAGCTCGACGAGATCAACGCGCTCTGCGGTTTCGAAGGCCCAATCGGGGCGGATGAAACCCGGTTGGCTCTCGTTGGAGACGCGCCCGGCGCCCTGCTGGTCCATTCGACATTCGGCGGTGAACTGGCTGTAGTCGACCGGATCAGCGCACCAGCGGATCAGCTTCATGCCTATGGCGACGGTCAGCTGACCATCGTGCTGGCCGAGGGCCGGTTGAACGGGCGCACATTCGTGCTTGATGAGTCTGGCGAGCCCGTTAATAGCGACCCGATAGTGCTGAGCAATGATGCAGAATTATATCTGGCATGTGCTGATGCACCGGGCGCTGCACGGGCACTGAATGCCCTGCTTGCCGGGCGCGGCTCTGCCGGTGACCCCGTTCAGGTGGCCCTTGATGAATTTGTCGCCGAGGGAGAGAACTGGCCCGGTGAGCGGGTTGGCTCGATCGCCGCTGCATGCGGCACGGGTGACGTGAGCACAGCTGTCTCGGGCCGCTGGATTCTGGACGCGACGATCCGCCGGGACCGGCACTGGGATGAAATGATCGTCAATGATTTTTCCGGTGAACGCCGCGGCGGCGTCGACGATTTTCTTCAACTAGATATTGCCGAGCGTTCGGGTTTCCACGCAATGATAACGCGGTATTCGATTCCGTTGTCCGAACCCGCTTTCTACCCGGTAACCGGGAGCGGCTTCGGTCCGAACTTCCGGTGGAATGCCATTGCTGTGCGGCGGTTTGAAATCTGGTCAGATGGAAGCCGCGGTCACAGCGAGCCGGGCGAGCCCGTTCGCGGTGTCGACATTCCATGCCTCGACATCGCTGCCGGCGAAGCAGCTCTGAGCGCGGTGCGCTAGCCCACCGTCAAGGAACGCGCCCTTGCAGACAGGCGCGCGCAGTCAGTGCCAGGCGGTCAGTGCTGGTGGTACCTGCCGCCAGACGCTGACGGCCCGACCGCGACCGCCTATCTTACCTCCCATGGCCCGCGCGAACAGACCCGACACGCCGCCGACTGATACCGCTGATGCGCCTGGACGCGCCAGTGAGGCGTCCGCGCGTTCCGGCCCCGAGGTCATTGCCGATTATGTAAAGCGCCTGCCGATGAAACCCGGCGTCTACCGCATGTATGGGGCGGACGGCGAGGTGCTCTATGTGGGCAAGGCGCGCCAGCTCAAATCGCGCGTGTCGAGCTACGCCAAGTCGGGCGGGCACAATAACCGCATCGCGCTGATGATCGCGCTGACCGCCAGCATGGAGTTCGTCGTTACGGCGACCGAGACCGAGGCGCTGCTGCTGGAAGCCAATCTGATCAAGCGGCTCAAACCGCGCTTCAACATCATTCTGCGTGATGACAAATCCTTTCCATACATTCTGATCCGTACGGACCATTCTGCCGCCCAGCTGACCAAGCATCGCGGCGCGCGGCGCATGAAGGGTGATTATTTTGGCCCCTTTGCCTCCGCTGGCGCCGTCAATCACACGCTCAACACGCTGCAGAAGGCGTTTCTCCTGCGCACCTGTACCGACAGCGTCTATGAGGGCCGCACGCGGCCCTGCATGCTCTACCAGATCAAGAGATGCGCGGGCCCTTGCGTCGATCTGATCGCGCCGGAGCGCTATGACGAGCTGGTTGGCGAGGCACGCGAGTTCTTGCGGGGCCGGTCTGGCGCGCTGCGTGAACGCCTGCAGGCCGACATGGAAGAGGCCGCGCAGGCGCTGGACTTTGAGCGCGCGGCCCGGCTGAGGGACCGGCTGCGCGCCATTGCTGCCGTAACCACCAGCCAGGGCATCAATCCGGATGGCATCGAGGAAGCCGATGTCATTGCCGTCCATCAGGAGGGCGGCAAAAGCTGCGTGCAGGTCTTTTTCTTCCGTGCGGGCCAGAACTGGGGCAACCGGGCCTTCTATCCGCGCCATGATGCTGATGCAGGCCCTGAGGATGTGCTCGGCGCCTTCATCGCGCAATTCTACGAGGACAAGCCGGCGCCCGGCCTGATCCTTGTCTCCCATGAGCCCGATCAGGGCGAGCTGCTGGCCGAGGCGCTCTCCTTGCGGGCCGGGCACGCGGTGGAAATCCGCAAGCCGCAGCGCGGCGGCAAGACGCAGCTTGTCGATCAGGCGATGACCAATGCGCGCGAGGCGCTGGGCCGGACACTCGCCGAGTCGAAAAGTCAGGCTCAGCTTCTCGACGGGGTGGCGCGCGTGTTTGCACTGGAGGCCCGCCCCGAACGCATCGAGGTCTATGACAATTCCCACATTCAAGGCTCGAACGCGCTCGGCGCGATGATTGTCGCGGGCCCCGAAGGGTTTGAGAAAAGCCAGTACCGGCGCTTCAACATGAAGGGCGCGGACGCAGCGACCAATGATGATTTTGCCATGATGGCCGCCATGTTGCGCCGCCGCTTCGCCCGGTTGGCGAAAGAGCGCGAGGAGGGCGCGCCCGTGCCCGGGCTGGTGCTGATTGATGGCGGCAAAGGCCAGCTTTCGGCCGCCATCGCGGTGATGGAGGAGCTAGGCATGAGCGATATCGCCCTTGCCGCCGTCGCCAAGGGACCGGACAGGAATGCGGGCCGCGAAGATTTCTACATGCCCGGCAAGGCACCGTTCCGCCTGCCCGCGAATGATCCGGTTCTCTACTATCTGCAACGCCTGCGCGACGAGGCGCACCGCTTTGCCATTACCGGCCACCGGGCAGCGCGCAGCCGGGCAATCAAGGACAATCCGCTTAACGACATTGCCGGGATCGGGGCATCGCGCCGGGCCGCATTGCTCAAACATTTTGGCTCCGCCAAGGCGGTTTCGCGTGCCAATCTTGCTGACCTGGAAGCGGTGGAGGGGGTCTCCAGTGCCCTTGCCCGCCGCATCTATGACCATTTCAATGATCACGGCTAGGAGATTTCCGGTGCTGCGCCATCTGCCCAATCTTGTAACCATCCTGCGTGGCGTTGGCGGTATCGCAGGGGCGTGGCTGCTTCTGCAAAGTGCCGAAGCAGCGCTGGAAGAGACAGCGGTCTTCTATGCCATCCTGTCCGGTGTGGTCTTTGCCGCGGCGGCTTTGAGTGACTGGCTGGATGGTTGGCTGGCGCGCCAGCTCGGCTTGCAAAGCGCTCTGGGGGCCCTGCTGGACCCCATCGCCGACAAGGCGCTGACGGGCGCCTATCTGGTCGTCTACACGATCATTGCAGGCGGCAATCCCGCTCTGGCCATCCCGGTTGCGATCATCCTTGCGCGCGATGTGATCGTCACAGGGCTGCGTCTGGCCGGACCGGCGAAGGATGGCGCCGGATATGCCGTCACACGCGATGCCAAGGCCAAGACCGCGCTGACCATGATCGTCGTGGCGGTGCCCTTGCTGCTGGTGGCGGCAGGTTTCACGCAGATTTCGGACTGGTTCTACATCTGGGTAGGCGGGGTCTGGCTGGTTGCGGCTCTGACCGTGTGGAGCGCCATTCCCTATCTGCGTGCGGCTCTTCGCTAGTGCACACTTTTTAGGTGCAATGGCGCAGGAAACATCCGCAGGGCTTCATTAACCCCACTATGCGAACGGTTATAGGCACATGACTATGCCCCGCGGGCCAAGGAGCCTCCGCCATGACCGATTCACAACTTTCCGAGCGTTTTGACTTCCTGGCCTTCACCGAGGCTGACCGCGCGCGGCTGCGCAGCCTGAAACCGCTTGTGGCTGCCGAGCTACCGGCTGTCCTGGACCAGTTTTATCTCGACATTTCCAAACACCCGGAAGTCGATGTGATGTTCAAGAGCGCCGAGATGCGCGCTCATGCCCGGCAGAAGCAACTGGAACACTGGCTGCGCATTTGTGATGCGCAATACGCGGCCGATTATCTCCAGTCCGTGCAGCGTATCGGCGAAACGCATGCGCGCCTGGGCCTTAAGCCGGCATGGTATTTTGGCGGTTATGCCAAGATCGTTGGCGGGATGGTTCGCGCGATTGTCAGGGCCTCATTCAGCAAGCGCAGCTTCCTGAAGCGCTTTCAGAGCGACGATACGCTCGAAGCTGCGCTCGATACGCTGGTCAAGGCGGCAATGCTGGATATGGATTTGTGCATGTCCACGATCGAGGCCTGCGCCGCGCGCGCCAAGGCCGAGGAGCGCAACGCTCTGGCCAGCGAGTTTGAAAAGACCGTGTCGTCGATCGTGTCCTCTGTAGCTGCCGCGTCAGAGGAGCTGTCCACAACGGCTCGCGCGATGGCCGAAACGGCTGAAGGCACCACAGAGCGCTCATCGAGCGTGGCTGCAGCATCAGAGGAAGCCAGCGTGGCGGCCCGCACGGTTGCCCAGGCTGCCGGCGAGCTGACGCGCGCCATTGGCGAGATTTCCGAACGGGCCACCGAAGCGGCAGGGGCCTCCTCACAGGCCCGCGACGAGGCCCGGCGGACGGCAGAAACAATGGCCGAGCTGTCGCTGGCTGCAGAGCGGATCGGCACGATTGTCAGCCTGATCGAGACGGTGGCAGAGCAGACCAATCTTCTGGCGCTGAATGCCACTATCGAGGCCGCACGGGCCGGCGAGGCCGGCAAGGGGTTTGCCGTCGTCGCCAGCGAGGTGAAATCGCTCGCTGCGCAGACCGCGAAAGCCACCGAGGAGATCTCCATGCAGATTGCCGGTGTCCAGACGGTCGTGCGCGACGCGGTGAAAGCAATCGAGGCGGTGTCGGTATCCATCGAGCAGGTAACCGGTGTCTCGGCCTCGATCTCGGCGGCCGTCGAGGAGCAGAGCGCGGCCACGTCCGAAATCGAACGCAATACCACTCAGTCGGCGGAGAGCTCCGGCATGGTGTCACAGACCATCACCGAAGTGCTGTCCGGCGCGCGCGAAACCAGCAATTCGGCAGGTGCGGTGGTTGGTGCAGCAGGCGAGCTGGGCCGCCAGGCCGAGCAGCTGCGCGGTGATGTATCGCGCTTCCTGGAACGCATCCGGGCAGCGTGACCGGCGGCGCTGAAACGGTACGTAACATCCTGCCACTTTGAGGCGCGGCCAATCCGGTCCATCCTTGCCTGTGCAATTGCCTGACGATGCGGAGCAAGGATGACCGGACTGCCGCCTGAGACCCATATTCTCGTCGTTGATGATGATGACCGGATCCGTTCGCTTTTGAGCCGCTTCCTGCGCGAACGCGGCTTTCGTGTTTCGGCTGCGCCCAACGCAGACAAGGCGCTGTCCATGCTGCGTTCGCTCAGCTTCGATCTTCTCATTCTGGATGTGATGATGCCCGGCATGGACGGGTTCGAGCTCACCCGCGCCGTGCGCGAGGCGCATGACTGCCCGATTCTCCTGCTGACCGCGCGCGGCGAGCCGGAAGACCGCATCAAGGGGCTGACGCTCGGCGCAGATGACTATCTTGCCAAACCTTTCGAGCCCGAAGAGCTGATCTTGCGCGTGCAGGCGATCTTGCGGCGCATGATTCCCAAAAAGCTCGGCGCCAAGCGCGTGCAGTTTGGCGGCTGGATATTCGAGCTGGAGACCGGTCAGCTTAGCCGGGGTGAAACCCGTGTCCGCCTGACCGGCGGGGAAGCCGCCTTGCTGACCACGCTGGCCCAGTCACCGGGCGAGGCGGTAGACCGCTATGTGCTGTCAGAGCGGGCCGCAGGCGGAGCCGGGGAACGCGCAATCGACGTTCAGATGACGCGCCTGCGCCGCAAGATAGAGGATGATCCGAAGAATCCGGTATTCCTCCAGACGGTGCGCGGCGAAGGCTACAAGCTGGTCGCGGAGCCTGTCTTTGAAGCACTGGCGGGAAAGTGAGCGCCGCGCAATGAGGTTCCAGCTTAAGCGCTACCTGCCCACAAGCCTGTTTGGCCGGTCCTTGCTGATCATTGTTCTGCCCGTCGCGATCATGCAGGTGGCGGTCACCTGGTCCTTCTTTGAAGAACACTGGCAGACTGTCACTGCGCGCCTGTCTGAAAGCGTGGCCGGCGATGTGGCAATGGTCACGGCTCTTGTGGAGCGCTCCAGACCGGAAGGGGTGGACCCGGTTGCCAATCTCGCGTTCGAGACGGTGGGATTGTCGGTGGATCTGCGCGAGGGCGACACCTTGCCCGATAGCCGCCGGACGGCGTTCTTCCGGGCGCTCGACAGGTCGCTTCGCCGGGCGCTGACCGCCAGGCTCGATAATGATTTCTGGTTCGATACCACCCGCTATCCCGAATATGTCGACATACGCGTCCAGGTCGATGCGGGCGTGCTGCGCTTTATCGTCTCGCGTGAGCGGGCGTTTGCCACCACCGGCCATATCTTCATCCTGTGGATCGTGGGGGCATCAACGCTTCTCAGCGCGGTCTCCATCATCTTCATCCGCAATCAGGCCAAACCCATCCAGCGACTGGCCAGCGCCGCCGAGGCGTTCGGGCGCGGTCAGGACACGGCCGGATTCCGGCCCGCAGGTGCCCGCGAAGTGCGTCAGGCCGCGACGGCCTTCATCGATATGCGTGAGCGCCTGATCCGCTATGTGGAACAACGCACCGCGCTGCTGGCGGGTGTCAGTCATGATTTGCGCACGCCGCTGACGCGGCTGCGCCTGCAGCTGGCCATGATGCCTGCCGGACCGGAGCGCGACGCAGCCATTCAGGACATTGCTGAAATGGAGATGGCGCTCGATGAATATCTCGCCTTTGCGCGCGGTCAGAGCGGTGAGGAAAGCGCGCATGAAGACCTGTCCGGGCTATGCCGGAGTCTGGCCGAAAAGGCGGCGCGGGCGGGCCATGAGATCACGCTCGATGTGCCCGATGTGCTGACCCGCGAAGTCCGGCCGGGCACGTTGAACCGCGCTGTCTCGAACCTGGTTAATAATGCCATTGCCCATGGCGATGATGTGCGCCTGTCGCTGGTGCATACCGGCGGACGCATCGAGTTTCGTGTCGAGGATGACGGGCCGGGCATACCCGAAGAACTGCATGAAGAGGCATTCCGCCCGTTCAGCCGGCTGGACCCTGCCCGTAACAGCAATTCCACCGGCGTGGGACTTGGCCTTGCCATTGCCCGCGATACCGCCCGCGCGCACGGCGGCGATGTGTTTCTGGACCGAAGTGAGCTGGGCGGGCTGAAGGCCGTTTTGTGGATACCGGCCTGACGGCGTGCCTAGAACGTGCTGCCGAGCTTGCGCGACTGGCGCTCGGCGGCTGAGACAGCGTTGCGCACCAGCATGGGCAGACCGCCGCCTGCCATCATCACATCCAGCGCCGCCTGTGTTGTGCCGCCCGGCGATGTGACCGCGCGGCGCAAGGCTGCTGCGTCGGCGGTCTTGCGCTTGTGGCCGTCTTCCAGAAGCGCGCCAGCACCTGAGACGGTCGCAACCGCCAGCTTTTCAGCGAGCGCAGGCGGCAGACCCTCTGCTTCGCCCGCGCGCGCCAGTGCTTCGCACATCAGGAAGACATAGGCGGGGCCCGATCCGGAGACGGCCGTGACGGCGTCCATCATCCGCTCGTCCTCGACCCACTCCACTGCGCCGAGCACTTTGAGCAGGGCATCGGCAGCGGCGCGGAAATGCGGCGGATCGGCGTCCAGATTGGAGATGGCGACGCTAATGCCCTTGCCGATCGAGCCGGGCGTGTTGGGCATGGCGCGTATTATCGGATGGCCGGGAAAGAGCCGGCCAAGGCCAATCAGTCCGGCTCCGGCGAGAATGGAGATGATCAGCGCGCCGCGCGGCAGCCGCGTGGCCAGCACTTCACCAATGGCGGGAATCGCCTGCGGCTTTACTGCCAGGACCACACGGTCGACGCCGGTAGCAGCTGATTTGGTCAGCTCGGGCAACACCTTGATACCATGGCGGGTAGAAAGCTCTTCAAGCTCGTCTGACGGGTTTGGCTCGATGATGACCAGTGTATCGCCATCCAGCCCGCCGCGGCGAGAGCGCAGCCAGCCGGCGGCCAAAGCCAGCCCCATCCGGCCTGCGCCAATAAGCGCGACCTTTCCCGTCTGTGTGTCTGCTGCTGGCATCGGTGTACTCTTCAGGCCTCCCCGGCCGTATCGAACATCGCGGCGGCCACGGCCTCCTCGACGCTCTTGCCGCCCCAGACCAGATAGTGGAAGGCCGGGTAAAGGCGCTCGCCCGCCTCGCGCGCAGCCACGATCAGGGCTGCAGCCTGCGCCGGGCTGACCGTGTCGCCGCCTGCCAGTGACAGGGCATGACGGAACACGACCGAGCCATCCTCGGCCCAGACATCGAAATGGCCCAGCCAGAGGCGTTCATTCAGGCGTACAACCAGCTCGCTGACCTCGCGGAAGCGTGCTTGCGGCGCTTTCAGTTCAAGGCTCGCGCAGACGTGCAGTACGTCAAGCTCGGGACGCCAGGCAAACCAGATCTGGTGATCGCGCCATTCGCCCGGCACCGCCATGTGCAGCTCGGTATCGTCGCGCTCATAGGCGTATTGCTCGGCGATCACCGCCTGCTCCACGCTTTCCAGCGGATCGATTGTCTGGATATAGGTTTCGGTATGCAGATCCATCATTGCGCCTCCCTCAGAGCACACGCCGACACCGTCCCGTAGACCGACGGTAAGCCGCTCCGGGGACACTGCGCAACGCTGTGCAGGGGGTTGGAATTAAGCCGTTCAGCTGGAAGCCTTTTTCGCAGCCGGTTTGCGCTTCGAAGCCGGGGCCGCGCGGGAGGGAGCAGGCTTTTTGCCCTCCAGAGCCGCCACACGGGCTTTGAGTGATTCGATTTCCTCACCTTGCCGGGTGATAATTTCCTGCAAGGTGCGCACCTCTTCGCCCGACGCCAGATCCATGTCGGCGGCGACGCGCTCGGCCTGCGCCCGGAAAACGGAGCGGGCTTCGTCTCCGGCGGCCCGGGCTGCGCCGAAGGCATCGGTCATCAGGTCGGCGAGGTCTGTGAAAACGGGGTTGCGCGTCTGCATGACAAGACGGTCCTTGCTGGTGTAGAGGACAGGATATAGGCCTTCAGGCCTGCCTTGTGCAATGACCGCCCCGCATATCGGGCAGCCAGCACGCCCGAAGGAGAGCCGATTTCCATGGCCCTGTGTCCTGCCAGTTTTGATCTCATAGACCCGGTCATCTTCGAGATCGGGCCGTTCGCCCTGCGCTGGTACGCGGTGGCCTATATCGCCGGGTTCTTCCTCGGCCTGTTCTATGTGGTGCAGCTGATTGCCCGGCCACGCCTGTGGACAACCCATGCAAGCCCGAAGGCAGCCCCGATGGACCGGGCCTATGTCGAGGAATTGATGCTATGGGTGATGGTCGGCGTCATTGTCGGCGGGCGTCTGGGCTATGTCCTGTTTTATCAGACCAGCGCGATCTGGGAGCGCCCTTTATGGGTCGTAACCGGCATTACCGAAGGCGGGATGAGCTTTCACGGCGGACTGATCGGCGTGATGCTGGCGATGATTGTCACCGCGCGGATGTGGAAAATTCCACTCCTGAACGTCACCGATGCCGTCGCAGCGGCGACGCCTATCGGGCTGCTGCTGGGCCGGCTGGCCAATTTCATCAATGGCGAGCTTTGGGGGCGTCCGGCGCCTGACCTGCCCTGGGCCATGCGCTTTGCTGCCGATCCGCTGTGCGCGCTCCGCCATCCCAGCCAGCTTTACGAGGCCTTCCTGGAAGGGGCGGTGCTGTTTGCCATCATCGCCTTCCTGATCTGGCGGTTCCGGGCCCTTTCCCGGCCAGGTTTGGTGACGGGTGTGTTCCTGACCGGCTATGGCGTGTTCCGCGCCTTTGTGGAACTGTTCCGCGAGCCGGACCGGCATATGCCCGAGGCTCTGCAGGGCTATGTCACCATGGGCATGATCTTGTGCATCCCGATGATCGCCGCGGGTGGCTATCTGATCTGGCGCGCCGTGAAAGCACCCGCCAGCAGCACACCCGGACAGGTGCGCCCGGAGCACCAGAAATCCTCCTCAGGGGCCAAATGAGCGCGCCTTGCCAGTGACCGACCCAGTGCGACCCCGTGACCGGCGCTGACGCCTTCAACCCGGCTGAGAGGATAGCCGCCAATCTGCGCGCGCGTATCGCCGCCCAGGGTCCGCTGCCGGTCTCTGTCTTCATGATGGAGGCCCTGTTTGACCCCATGGCGGGCTTCTATGCCACACGTGATCCTATCGGGGCGGGCGCCGATTTTGTCACTGCCCCTGAGATAAGCCAGATGTTTGGCGAGCTTCTGGGGCTGTGGGCCGCGCAGGTCTGGCAGGATATGGGCAGCCCGCAGAGCTGTGTTCTGGCCGAGCTGGGGCCCGGCAAGGGCACGATGATGTCGGACATGCTGCGCGCCGCACGCGCCGTGCCGGGTTTTGCCGATGCCTTGAAAGTCAGCCTCGTCGAAGCCAGCGCGGCGCTGAAAATGGTGCAGGGCCGCACGCTGGCGCGCGCAGGCGTGCCGGTAGGCTGGGCGAAGAGCCTTGAGGCGCTTCGCGCTGGTCCGGCCATTATTTTCGGCAATGAGTTTCTCGATTGCCTGCCGGTGCGTCAGGCGGTGCGCGTGGACGGACAGTGGTGTGAGCGCTGCGTCAGTCTTCACCCTGAGGATGAAAGCCGGTTTGCTTTCGTCACCGGGCCGGTCATCGCCGATGATGATCTCTTCATCCCGGACAGGCTGCGCGGCAGCCCGGATGGCACGCTGGCAGAATTGCGTCCCGGCGACATGCAGGTGGCAGAGGCGTTGGCAGCGCGCTTCGCTGCCGATCCGGGCTATGCTCTGTTCATCGATTATGGACCGGCCATCTCGGAGCCCGGCGATACCCTGCAAGCGATCCGTGCGCACCGGAAAGTGCATCCGCTGGATGCTCCCGGCAGTGCCGACATCACAGCGCGCGTGGATTTTGAGATGCTGGCACGCCATGCAAAGGCGGCCGGACTGGCCGTTTACGGCCCGGCAGAGCAAGGCGCATTCCTGACCGGCCTGGGCATCGGCCAGCGTGCGGGCGCGCTGGCTGCGGCCCAGCCTGAACACAGCGAGGTGATCGCGCGCCAGCTTGCCCGGCTGACCAGCCCGGACGAAATGGGCACCCTGTTCAAGGTCATGGCGTTCAGCGCCCCGGACATGCCGGTGCCGCCGGGTCTTGCGCCCTTTGCCGGATAATCCGTACACGGGCAAAGCCATGCGGTGAAGTTTGCGCCATACTGGCGCTTCCGGTATGGCGCCCCGTCTGCTATGAGCGCGCCCATGTCGGCCAACGCCCGAGGGGAACATCCAATGAAACTGATGAGCGGCAACGCGAACAGGCCCCTGGCCCGTGCTATCGCGGACTATCTTGATGCGCCGCTCTCCAATGTGGAAATCGAGACATTTGCCGATGGCGAACTGTTCGTGCGCATCGAGGAAAACATGCGCGGCGAGGATGTCTTCCTCATCCAGTCCACCTCAAAGCCTGCCAATAATCATCTGATGGAATTGCTGATCTGCATGGACGCGCTGTCGCGCGCCAGCGCCCGGCGGATCACGGCGGTCATCCCCTATTTCGGCTACGCCCGGCAGGACCGCAAAACGGGCGGACGCACGCCGATCACGGCCAAGCTGGTGGCCAATCTCATTGCCAAGGCGGGTGCCAACCGGGTGCTGACCCTTGATCTGCATGCAGGCCAGATTCAGGGCTTTTTCGACATACCGACCGACAACCTGTTCACCACGCCGGTATTCGAGCAGGACATCCGCCGCCATTACGACATTTCAGACCTGATGATCGTGTCGCCTGACGTGGGCGGCGTGGTGCGCGCACGCGCGCTTGCCCAGCGGCTGGGCGCCGATATCGCCATTGTCGACAAGCGCCGCCCCAAGGCCGGCGAGAGCGAGGTGATGAACATTATCGGTGATGTGTCGGGCCGCCGCTGCATTATCTTTGACGATATCATCGATAGTGGCGGCACGCTGTGCAACGCGGCGGCAGCCCTGAAGAATGAAGGCGCCTCGGAAGTGTCGGCCTATATCACGCACGGCGTGCTGTCGGGCAAGGCCACCAGCCGGATCACCGACTCGGTGCTCAAGGAACTGGTTGTGACCGATTCCATCGATGTGTCCGACAAGGCGCAGGCCTGCGCCAAGCTGCGCAGCGTCAGCATGGCGCCTTTGCTGGCCGAGGCGATCCGGCGCATCGCCAACGAGGAAAGCGTCTCCAAGCTGTTTGACTAGGAGCGCCGGGCAGCGCGGCGTGGCCCACAAGACTCACTACCCCCTGTTGCACAGGGGCCAAAAACCGGCTAATAGCCCGCGCTCGCTTGAGCGCCGCCCGCTTCCAGGCGGCGAACGCGTTTGAAACCAGAATTTACCACAGGGACCGGACCCCATGAGTGATATTGTTGTTTCCGTCGAAGTGCGCGAGCGCACCGGCACTGGTGGCGCCCGTGATGCGCGCCGCTCCGGTCTGGTTCCCGGCGTCCTTTATGGTGGCCCGCGCGGTGCCGTTGCCATCAGCGTGAAGCGCAACGAGCTGGTCAAAGCCATCGGCACGGGCAAGCTGATAGCCAACATGGTCGATATCGAGCACAAGGGCGAGCGTCAGCCCGTCATCGCGCGCGACATCCAGTTCCACCCCGTTACCGACGAGCCGGTCCATATCGATTTTTACCGTGTGGAAGAAAACTCGATCATCACGCTTAACGTCCCGGTCCACTTCATCAATGATGAAGCCGCTCCGGGCATCAAGCGCGGCGGCGTGCTCAACATCGTTCGCCACGACATCGAAGTGCGTTGCAAGGCAGGCAATATCCCCAGCGAGATCATCGTGGATCTTTCCGGTTATGATATTGGCGACTCCATCCACATCTCCAGCGTGGCGCTGCCTGACGGCGTGAAGCCGGTGATCTCCAACCGCGACTTCACTATTGCCACGGTGCAAGGCTCGCGCGCGGTCATCGAGGATGATGTCGAGAGCGAAGACGCCGATGCGGAAGTTGACGAGGACGAAGGCGACGAGGAATAGCCGTCTTCACACTGGCGGCCCGGGCTGCCGGGCGCTTTTGAACCGGGAAAAGGCGGCGCAGGATGACCTGCAGCCGCCTTTTTCATGACCCGCCATGAGCAGGCAGACCGCAAGGGGCGTGACATGCTGATCTTCGCCGGCTTGGGCAATCCTGAAAGCAAATATCTGAAAAACCGGCATAATGCCGGCTTCATGACGCTCGATGTGATCGCGGCGGCACACGGCTTTGGCCCGTGGCGCGAAAAGTTCCAGGCCGCGATCAGTGAGGGGCTGGTCCAGACGATCGCGGGACCCAAAAAAGCCCTGCTGATGAAGCCCCTGACGTATTACAATAATTCCGGCCTGGCGGTGCGTGCGGCGGCCGAGTTCTATCGCGTCGGGCCTGATGCGGTAACCGTATTCCATGACGAGCTGGATCTGGCACCGGGCAAGTTCCGGCTGAAAACAGGCGGGGGTCATGGCGGCAATAACGGGGTCCGGTCCATTGCAGCCCATATCGGAGCAGACTTCCGGCGCGGGCGTATCGGCATCGGCCATCCCGGCGACAAGAATCTGGTCACCAATTATGTGCTGTCGGATCTGCCCAAGGCTGACCTTGTCTGGTTCGGCGCGCTGACCGATGCGATTGCGCGCAGCTTCCCGCTGCTGGCAGGCGGGGAGCTTGATGCCTTCCAGACCCGCGTCACCCATCTGGCCCCGGCCCCGGGCGGGCAGGAAGACTAGCGCGCTTTCTAGCCAACCCTTGCGGCGCTAGACTGGCGCGATGACCCTGATTGCAGCGATCATGACGGTTCTCCTCGCGCAGGCGCTGACGCCCGAGCCCGGAACGGTGCTTGAGCGCGCTACCCCTTATGTTCATCCTGCAAGTGGCTTCGCCCTGACCTTGCCCGAAGGGTGGCGCCATTTCCCGCTCGAGGATGGCTCCGGGATAGTCCTGCTGGAGGAAACGCTGGATGCGCGTATCGAAGCGTTCGCGGTTCCCATCGAACCGACGGGCGTACCGGGACTGCCTGATGACACGATCGATGCCCTGCTATTGCGGCTGGACGGTCCCGGCTTCCGGCGCAGCGAGCGCGTGCGCGTGCCGCTGGTCGTTACAGGCGAGAGTGCGGGCGACCGCGTGCAGGCCGGCGAAACTGACGGCCTGTCCTATACGGGCAGTTATGAGGACCGGCGGTGGAGCGGCATTGCCGCCACGCGCTGCGGGGCCGATATCATGGTGACACTGGAGGTGGAGGCTGCGCATTTCGACGCTGCCAGCCAGGCCTTTCAAGGCGTGGTGGAAAGCTGGGCGCTCCTCCTCACGGGTGGTGAGAGCTTCGCGTGTGGCGAACCCTAGACTCGCCAGGCAACCTAATTTGCGATATAGGTTGCCTTATGACTCTGAGCATCAAGGATCCGAAAACTGACGCGCTGGCCCGCAAGCTCGCCGAGCTGAGAGGCCAGACGATTACCGATGCCGTGCATGCGGCCCTCGAGGCAGAGATCGCCCGGGCAGAGCGCGGGGAAGCGCTGCGTCAGGCGCGAATCAAGGCGCTGGTGGCGCGCGTGGCTGCCGGTATGGAGTGCGGCGGCCATTCTGGGGATCATGGCGATCTCTATTATGACGAGATCGGTTTGCCAAAATGATCGTGGACGCGTCTGCCGTCCTTGCCATCGTTCTGGGTGAGGATGAAGGACCCGATTTCCTTGGGCGGATCATCGCATATCCGCGCCCGAAAATGTCGGTTATCAACTGGATGGAGGTCGCTATCCGCGTGGAACGGCAGGGTGTGCCCGACAGCATTGTGGCGTTTGACAGCCTTGTTGAGGAGCTGGGCCTCGCTCTGATCCCGGCTGACCAGGAGCAAGGTTTGATCGCGCGGCGCGCATATCGATTGTATGGCAAGGGTTCAGGTCATGCAGCCCAGCTCAATCTAGGCGACTGCTTTGCCTATGCGCTGGCGATCCGAATGGGTGAGCCATTACTGTTCAAAGGGGCCGATTTTGCGCATACGGACGTGATGCGTGTGTGACAACACACGCTCCATTGACGCCTGCCGCCCGCCCGTCTAACCCCACGCCAGCTTCGTAAATCCTTCTTTCTGACAGGGGCCATCCATGGGCTTCAAATGCGGTATTGTCGGCCTGCCCAATGTGGGCAAATCGACCCTTTTCAACGCACTAACACAGACCGCAGCTGCGCAGGCGGCCAATTATCCGTTCTGCACGATCGAGCCGAATGTGGGCGATGTCGCGGTGCCCGAGCCGCGCCTTGAAAAACTCGCCTCGATAGCCGGGTCGGCCAATATCATCCCGGCGCGCATGAGCTTTGTGGATATTGCCGGCCTCGTGAAGGGGGCAAGCCAGGGCGAGGGGCTGGGCAACCAGTTCCTGGCCAATATCCGCGAGGTGGACGCTGTCGTTTACGTGCTGCGCTGCTTTGTCGATGACGACGTGACCCATGTCGCCGGCAAGGTCGATCCGCTGGCCGATTTCGAGACGGTCGAGACCGAGCTGATGCTGGCCGATATGGAGAGCCTCGAAAAGCGCCGCGCCAATGTGGAGAAGAAGGCGAAGTCCGGCGACAAGGATGCCAAGGCGCAGATCGAGTTGATTGATCTGGCACTGGAGAAATTGCGCGAGGGCCAGCCCGCGCGCTTTGCCACCGTGCCCGAAGACCAGCGCCGCGAATGGCGTATGCTCCAGCTTCTCACCTCCAAGCCTGTGCTTTTCATTGCCAATGTCGATGAGGAGAGCGCGGCGACCGGCAATGCGATGAGCGCGGCGGTGGAAAAGCGCGCGAGCGAGGAAGGCGCAATCTGCGTGACGATCTCCGCCAAGATCGAGGCCGAGCTGGCTCTGCTCGATGCCGATGAACGCGCCGAGTATCTGGAATCTCTTGGTCTGGCCGAGCCGGGCCTGAACCGGCTTATCCATGCCGGTTACAAGCTGCTGGATTTGCAGACCTATTTCACCGCCGGGCCGAAAGAGGCGCGCGCCTGGACCATCCGCAAGGGCTGGAAAGCCCCGCGTGCGGCCGGCGTCATCCATGGTGATTTTGAAAAAGGCTTCATCCGCGCCGAAACCATTGCGTTCGCGGACTATGTCGCACTGAACGGCGAAGCCGGTGCCCGCGAGGCGGGCAAGCTGCGCCAGGAAGGCAAGGAATACGTGGTCCAGGACGGCGATGTTCTGATGTTCAAGTTCAACGTCTGACGCCGGTTTCGACGCTTTACACGCCTTGCTCACCCGCCCATCCTCGCCGCAGAAACAACCGGCGGGAGAAGGCGATGATCCGGCAACTGGCAGGCGCGTGCGCAGCGCTGGCGCTTCTCGTTCCTGCCGCGATGGCGCAGGATGAAGCGATGACCACACACACCGCGACCGGCAGCTTCACCGTCCAGATGGTCCCCCAGGGCGAGGCCGGGCCCGGCGCGCGCACGCGCTCTGCGGTCACCAAAACCTTCACCGGCGATTTCCAGGGTAGCGCCGCTGGCGAAATGCTGGGCGTGTTCGACACTGCGGCAGGCTCTGGCGCCTATGTGCTCATCGAACGGCTCGAAGGGCGGCTGATGGGCCGTGAAGGTGCCTTCTCGCTGGTCCATCGCGGTTTGATGACGGGCGGCCAGCCCGACCTGACGATCAGTGTGGTGCCGGGCTCCGGTTCAGGCGGTCTTGCCGGCATTGCCGGGGAGTTCACGCTCGATATCGTTCAGGGTGTCCATAATTACACGCTTCATTACGCGCTGCCGTCCGGGGAGGGACAATGAGCTATTCCACCATCACGTATGCGGTCAGCGATCATATAGCGTTGCTGACGATGAACCGTCCCGACGCGATGAATGCCTTCACCCGCGAGATGGGCGAGGAGATGGCGTCCGCCTTTGATGCCGCCGACGCAGACCCTGATGTGCGCTGTGTTATCGTGACGGGCGCGGGTAGGGCCTTTTGTGCAGGGGCGGACCTGTCGCTGGGCGCCGAAACCTTCAACGCCGTGTCGCAGGCCGCAGCCAGTGGTGATCTGGACGAGACGGATCCCAAATGGCGTGATTTTGGCGGATTGCTGAATTTGCGCATCTTCAACAGCGCCAAGCCGGTGATTGCCGCGATCAATGGCGCGGCGGTCGGCATTGGCGCGACCATGATCCTGCCCATGGATATCCGCATCGCGGCTGAGGGCGCGAAAATGGCCTATCCGTTCACAAAGCGCGGCATCGCTTGGGATGGATGTGCAAGCTGGTTCCTGCCTCGCGTGGTGGGCATTGAGACGGCGCTGGACTGGGGCCTGACGGGACGTACCTTCCTGAGCGAGGAAGCGCTCGCGAAGGGCCTTGTAAACGAGCTTGTGCCCGCTGACGCGGTGCTGGAGCGCGCCTATGAGCGCGCCCGGCTGATCGTGGAAACGGCAGCGCCCGTATCGGTCTCGATGAACCGCTATCTGGCCTGGCAGATGCTGGGCGCATCCCACCCGATGGACGCGCACAGGCTGGAGAGCCGGGCCATTCTGCGCCGGGGCATGAGCGAGGATGCGCGCGAAGGTGTCATGAGTTTTCTGGAAAAGCGCCAGCCCGCCTTCCCCGGACAGGTGCCTGACGGATTGCCACAGGGCTGGCCTTACACATCACAGCCGGAGTATTGATCGGCCATGTCTGACGATGACAACACATCCGGGCCGGTAACGCTGCGCCATCTGTTTATCTGGGCCATCCCCTTCGATCTGGGGCTTGTGGCCCTCGTGATCGTGATCATGATGGGATGGGAGTTGTGGACCGGCATCGGCTTTGTAATCGCCGGCGCGCTGGGCTCACTCATGATGGTCGGCCAGCATTTCGGTATCGGACCGGACCGCTAGGCCGCACCCATCGTCAGGTAGAGCAGCGCGGCGATGTAGGCCGCATACGCCAGCAGCATGATGGCGCCTGTCATGCGCCCGATCGGACGGCGCGAGAACACCAGTAGTGTGATGAAGATCGCGCTGCCCAGGAACACCCACAGATCAAGCTGGAAGAAGCTGGCATCAATGGTCACACCGCCGGCAAATCCGCCTGCTGCAAGCCCGGTGATCCCGCCAACGGCGAAAATGTTGAAGATGTTGGAGCCGATGACATTGCCAATCGCCATGTCTGCCTGACGGCGCACCGCGGCGACGACAGACGTTGCCAGTTCGGGCAATGAGGTGCCGACGGCCAGAAGCGTCAGGCCGACAACAGCCTCTGATATACCCAGCCTTACAGCAAGGCTGGCGCCGCCTTCCACGATCAGATTGGCCCCGATCGGCAGGGCGACCAGGCCCACAATCAGGCTGAACGCAATGCCGAGTACCGACTTGGGAAGGCCTTCCATGGAGTCGATATTTGTCAGCTCTGCAATCAGCGGGTCTTCGCGCGAGCCCACCGCGACAACGCCCAGATAGACGATATAGGCAATGATCAGGGCAGTGAGGATCGCGCCCTCAAGCAGGCTGATGGCACCCGGAGCGCCGGCCTGCCAGTCCCAGCACAAAACGATGAAGAGCAAAGCGGCGCCCAGCGCGATAAGCGCATTGGTCCGCACGCCTTTTGCGGCCGTGCCCATGGCGGCAATCAGGGCCGGAACGCCCAGCACCAGAAAGATGTTGGCGATGTTCGAGCCGACAATATTGCCGACCGCCAGGCCCGGTGAGCCTGCCAGCGAAGCAAAGACGCTGACCACCATTTCCGGCGCGCTGGTGCCAAAGGCGACAATCGTCAGGCCGATCAGCAGGGATGGCACGCCGGTGCGCCGAGCGACGGCTGTTGCCCCGCGTACCAGATAATCACCGCCGAAAAGAATGATGATGATGCCGACAACGAGCAGCAACACATCAAGAAGTGTGGCGGTCATGATCGCTCCTGAGGATGCGCCGTGGCGTCAATGCCTAATCGAGACGCTTGAACTCGATCAGGTTGAACAGCGCGAAAAGGCCAAAGCAAATGCCGAGTGCGAAGAGTGCAGCCATGGTGCCGGCTCCGGTATCTGATGGTCGGGCCTGCCGGTCGGGCAGGGGCTTGATAGCGGTCTATAGCGTGCGTTCCCGGCGGGCGCCAGTAGGCCTTGCGTCAAAATCGTCCTCCGGCCTGCCCACGGCGCAGTTCCGATTGGTAGTTGACTCCAGAGCGGCACTGTTAACCATAATCGTCGGTCCTTTTTCAAAGAGGACGCCAACCAGATGAGCCGGGGAGATAATGATGAAAATGTTTGCAGCTGGACTTGTAGCGGCCCTTGGACTTTCGGGAGCGGCGCTGGCCGTCAGCCCGTCCGGTCACGTGTATGAAAGCACCGAAACCGAGTCCGGCTACTCCTACACCTCCACCTTCCATGCCGATGGCCGTTTCACCAACGATATGGGCAATGAAGGCACGTGGACCTATGCCGATGGCGAGCTGTGCATCACCGTCGAGGATACCGAGCTGTGCAATCCGTTTGAGGCCAGCGAAGTCGGCGAGAGCGTGACCACGGATGAGTGGCGCGCGGACGGGGTGGAAATCACCATCACGCGCATCGAATAGGCACCGCTTATCCAGCCTTTTTAAGGGGTCCGGCGTCTTCACAGGCGACGGACCCCTTTGCGTTTGCTAAGGTGCGCGGGAAGGACTGGCGCAGGCGTGAGGGGATGACCGCCACCAGTCCGGCAAGCCTGAGGGAGTACATTACAATGAACAGACTGCTTCTCCGCCCGTTCTCCGCGTCGATGACGCTGGCGATATCCGCGATCCTGGCGCCGATCCTGCTGGTCATGTGCGCGCTGTTCCAGCCTGGCTGGCTGCTGGTCGTGCAGGACGCGTCCGGCGCGGTGTACCGCTTCATCACCAGCACCGATCTGCCGCCGACCTATCGCGCGGCGTTGCGCCAGTGGACCAGCGAGCCGCAGTTCACGCTGGTGTTCTTCACGATCATTGCGCGCGTCATCATCGCGCTGTTTGCGACCTCGTTCACCGTGGCCGTCCGTCCGCTCATGCGGCGTGACCAGGCTTGATGACGCCACGAAAAGGAAAAGGGCGGCCCGATCCGGGCCGCCCTCTTACATTCAGTTCGTCCGGCCTGGCCTAGTCGGCGGAGTCTTCGATGGCGTCGCCCGCCTCCTGGACGTCGCGCCCGGCCCCCTGGACCGTGTTACAGGCCGCAAGACCGAAAATCATGACAGCAAGGGTCAGAACAAGAAATGTCGCACGCATCATATTACTCCTGTCAGTCACCGGCGCACAGCGCCCGGAATGACAGGTTAACGCGTGAGGTAGAAATAGGCTCCCAATGAGAGAAGATTTTCGGGAAATCAGGTGGTCGCGTCTTCGATCACCTCGCCGGTCCGGGTGATATCGCGTCCCACCCCCTGAATGGTGTTGCAGGCTGAAAGGCTCAGTGCCAGCGCGGACAGCGCAGCTGCCATAATCATCCGCTTCATCGTCAGATCTCCATCTTGAAGGCCATGAGCGGCCCTGACAGGGCGACTATACGCACCGCGAGCAGATTTGGCTCTCTCCGATTGGCCGGTGACATCCACAACTACACCGCCAGCGCCGGTGAGTGATTAAAACGCAAAACGCCCGGACACAAAGGTCCGGGCGCCTTGACTTTCACGTAACTGGCTGACTTACCAGATGCGAACGCGCTCTTCCGGCGGCAGGTAGAGCTCATGCTCTTCGGTTACGCCGAACGCGTCGTACCAGGCATCCAGATTGCGCACGACACCGTTCACCCGGTACATGCCCGGAGAGTGCGGACCCGTTGCGAGCTGGGCACGCAGCGAGTCGTCGCGGAACAGCGTACGCCAGACCTGCGCCCAGGCCAGGAAGAAGCGCTGGTCGCCGGTATAGCCGTCAATCACCGGCGCTTCGCCGTTCTCGTAGTGCTCCTCGGCATAGGTGCGCCAGGCCTGGTAGGCCATCTGCATGCCGCCCAGATCACCGATGTTTTCGCCCAGGGCCACGCGGCCATTGACGCACTCATCAGGGAAGGGACAGAAGCCGTTATACTGCTCGACCAGACGGTCAGACCGTTCCACGAAGCGTGAATTGGTCTCCTCGGTCCACCAGTCACGAATGCGGCCTTCGGCGTCGAAGCGGCGGCCATTATCGTCGAAGCCATGGCCGATTTCGTGGCCGATGACGGCGCCGATGGCACCGTAATTCATGGCCGGGTCTGCATTCATGTCGAAGAACGGTGCCTGCAGGATACCTGCCGGGAACGTGATCTGGTTCATCAGCGGGTTATAGCTGGCGTTGACGATTTGCGGTGGCCAGCTCCAGAGGCGGCGGTCAACCGGATCGGGGAAGCGGCGCAGCTGCTCGGCCCAGGCAAAGTCTGACAGGCGCTGGCGATTGCCGAAATAGTCATCGGCGCTGACTTCCAGACCGTCATACTCGTTCCAGATTTCCGGGTAGCCGATGCGCGGCTCGAACGTGGACAGCTTGGTGAGCGCCTGCTCGCGGGTCTCGGCATCCATCCACTCGAGGCCTTCAAGGCGCTCGCGGAAGCCTTCGGTCAGATTGGCGATCAGCTCGTCCATCTGATTGCTGGCCTCGGGCGGATAATGACGCTCGACATAGACCTGTCCGACCGGGTGGCCAAGCGCCCCGTTGACCAGTTGCACGCCACGCAATTCGCGGGTGCGCTGCTCCTCGGTTCCGTTGAGCGTGCGGCCATAGAATTCGAAATTGGCGGCATCAAAAGCGGAAGGCAGCCAGGATGCGCGGCTCGAGATGAAGTGGAAGCTCATCCAGGCTTGCAGAAGGTCGATATCGGTTTCAGCCAGCAGGGCACCGGCATCGGTGATGGCGCTGGGCTGGGCGACGACGATCTGGCCTTCGGTCGGCAGTCCGCGTGACTCCACAGCCGCCTGCAGGCCAAGCTCCGGTGACAGCGCATAGAACTCTTCAAGGCTCATCCGGTTATTGGTCAGCGTGACGTCGCGGGAATCCTCGCGCGTCCAGTGCGCCTCGGCCAGGGCGGTTTCAAGCGCCAGTATCTGGTCGGCGCGCTCAGCGCCATCGGGCATGCCCGCCAGGTCAAAAATCTGCGCGATATAGGCCCGGTAGGCGTCCCGGTATTCCGGGAAGCGGCCGGTATCGAGCAGGTAGTAATCGCGGCTCGGCAGGGCGAGACCCGACTGGCCTGAACGGATGATATAGGCTTCCGGGTTTTCCGGATCCGGACTGACGGAGACCCAGTAGGGCGCGTGATAGTCGCGCTGCGCCATCAGGGCTGCGATGCCGTCAAAGTCTTCTGCGGCCGCAATCGCATCCAGATAAGGCTGGGCCGGCTCAAGACCGCGGGCCTCGATGGTATCGGCATTCATCCAGCTGGCGTAGAGATCGCCGATCATCTGCTCGTTGGAGCCCGGCTCTCCGCCGCGCTCTGCCGCGTCGGTGACGATGGCCTGGACTTGCTGCTCAACTTCCAGTCCCAGCATGTCGAACATGCCATAGCGTGCCCGGTCGGACGGAATTTCGGTGGTCTCGGCCCACACGCCATTGGCGTAGGCGAAGAAATCGTCGCCCGGCGCCACGGAGGTGTCCATACCGGCCGTGTCAAAGCCGAACGTGCCGAAACGCGGCGCCTCAGCGGCTTCACTGGTTTCACTGGTTTCGGCAACGGCGGCCTCTTCTGCACCGTCGCTACTTGCTGTGCCTTGTGTGTCGCATGCCATGAGCACGGCAATGCAGCACCCTGCGAGCAGGAAATTTCTCATTTCAGTCTCCCCTTGCGGAACTCGCCAACCAATGGCGTTCCGTCGATAAACCGGCAGCAAAATTAGGCGCTCCCGGCCAAAATGACCATGACGGGATGCAGCGCCTGCACCCCGTCATGCCCGATTGCAAATTACTCTGCCGGCTGTTGGCTGTGGCCGATATCGACATCGGTGCCGCTGGTGTCGCCTGCGTATCCCGACCCGATGCCCGGACGCTTCTCGCCGGTCCACATCGACAGCACGGTGCGCTTGATGTCCACGCCGATGGCGTAGAGTGCGGGCACCATGAGCAGCGTCAGGAACAGGGCGAATACAACCGCAAACCCGAGGGAAACAACCATCGGCTTGAGGAACTGGGCCGCCGTCGAGCGCTCGGCCATCATCGGCAGCACGCCGATAAACGTTGTCACCGAGGTCAGGAGAATCGGCCGGAAGCGCTGCACCCCGCCATCGACGAGCGCCTGGAAGGCACCGACACCGCGTTCACGTAAGCGGTTCACGAAATCAACCAGCACCAGATTGTCATTGATGACGATGCCCGCTGCGGCCCCCACCCCGAACATGGAGAACAGGGCGAACGGCACACCCAGCGCCAGGTGTCCGAATATCGCGCCGGCGAAGGCAAACGGTATCGCGGTCATGATCAGCAAAGGCTGAGCATAGGAGCGGAAGGCGACCGCCAGCAACACATACATCATGCCGATCATGACAAATTGCAGCGTGACGATCTCGCCCATGAACTCCGCTTCGCCTTCGGCCTGGCCGATGGCACCCACCGAGACACCGGGGAAGCGCTCCTGCCAGTCGGGAATGAACTCTTCCGTGATCTGGCGGCGGATCGCGCGTGCGGCATCGGGATCGGTTACTTCGGCGCTCACCCGCACCGTGCGCTGGCGTTCCCGGCGCTGAATGCGGTTGATGCCGGGGGCGAATTCCGCTTCTGCAACAGCGGCCAGCGGGATTTCCCTGCCGTCAGGCGTGCGGATGCGCACCTGATTGATGGCGTCAAGATTCTCTCGCGCATCACGGGGATAGCGCACCATCACCCGGACATCCTCGCCGCCGCGTGGCAGGCGCTGGACTTCCTGGCCATAGAAGGCCTGGCGCAGCTGCTGGGTCACGTCGACCAGCGTCAGCCCCAGAGCCTGTGCGTCAGGACGCAAGGTCAGACGCAGTTCCTCCGCCGAAGTCTGCAGATTGTCGACCACATCATAGGTGGCCGGGAAACCGCGCAACGCCTCTTTCAGATCGTCCGCCGCCGCCCGCAATACGTCGAGATCAGGGTGGTTGATGGCAAAATCTATCGCCGGTCCGACATCGTTGATGGTCGCATCAAAACGGATTTCCTCCGCATCAGGCACGGGCCCCATTTCTTCGCGAATGCGCTGGGCGATGTCGGCAGACGCCAAGCGGCCGGGACGGCTTTCGGGCGGTGCCAGACCGATCCAGGCGCGGATCTGGCCCTGTGTGGCGAGCGTGGAGCGGTTGCGGATCACATCGATCTCGCCGGGATACTCCTCGCGATAGGCGTTCTGCACGACGACCTGGGCGGCTTCGAGCCGTTCGCGGATCTCGTCGGTGCGCTGCCATGGCGTGCCTTCGGCCAGCTGGATATTCACCTGGATGAGATCGCTTTCAATCTCCGGCATGAAGCGGAACGGCACCCGGCCGGTATTCATCAGCACGATGGACAGCGCAAACAGGCCGATGAACACCGCAAACGTCGCATAGCGGTGACGGATGGTGACCGCCAGGAACGGGCCGTACACATTGCGCGCGAACCAGACCAGACTGTCGGCAATGCCCGACTGGAAGCGGATGAACTTGCCGGAAATGCCCTTGGGCTCTTGCGGCTTTATGTGGGCAAGGTGGGCTGGCAGGATCAGGAGCGCCTCAATCAGCGAGAAGCTCAGCGCAGCGATCACGACCAGCGAGATCTGCCGTGTGAATTGCACTTCCGGACCCGACAGCATCATCCACGGGGCAAAGGCCATCATCGAGGTGATGACAGCAAAAATCACCGGTTTGGCGACCATCTGCACGCCGACAACGGCCGCTGTCAGCCCTTCCTCGCCGCGCTCGACCCGGTTGTGGATATTCTCGCCGACGATGATGGCATCATCAACGATAACGCCGATCACGATCAGGAAGGCGAAAAGTGACAGGAAGTTCAGCGTCACGCCGATCAGCGGGAGCAGCATGAACGCACCGGCAAAGGCGGTTGCAATGCCGATCGTCACCCAGAAGGCAACGATTGGGCGCAGGAACAATACCAGCACGATCAGCACCAGGACCAGGCCCAGCAAGGCGGAACTGCTGATCACTGTGACCTGCGAATTGAACTGGTCGGCGCCGTCCCACCATTCGGAAATCGTTACCGTGGACGGCAGTTCGCGCTGCTTGCGCTCCATATAGGCGGACAACTCGTTCGATACGTTGATGACGTCGGAATTGCCGACAGACATCAGCGTAATCAGTACCATCGGCTCACCATCGAAGGTCGCCTCGAAGGGGCGGTCCTCAAGGCCGTCGGTGACAGTGGCGATGTCACGCACACGGATAAGGCCTCCGCCGGGCGTCTGGCGCACGACGATATTGCCGAACTCTTCGGCGGTGTCGGCCAGCTGACGGGCGGCGACGCGCACATCACCCAGATCGGTGCGCACCGAACCGGCAGACAGGTTCAGCGAGCTTGTTGAAATGGCCCGCGAAAGCTCGGCAATCGTAATGCCGTAGCGCCGCATATTTTCTTCGGAGATCTCGACCGAGACCTCTTCGGGCAGGCGGGCCTGAATTTCCACCGACGCCACTTCGGGAATGGCGGCGCTGATTTCATTGCGGATTTCCCGCGCGATGCGTTGCAGCTCGCGCCGGTCGATATTCCCGTGCAGGGCGATGCCGGCGATCTGGCTGCGCGACTGCCACTCTGTCACGCGCGGCTGAAATGCCTCGACGGGAAAATTATTGATGGAATCGACCTGCAATTTCACCGCATCAAGAAATTCTGCTGGATCGACCGTGCTATTGCCCTCGATATTGACAAAGCCGCTGCCTTCCACAGCGGTCGCCGTGATGCGGCGCACGCCGTCAACGGCGGTCATCGCCTCCTCGATACGCAAGATGATCTGCTCTTCAACCTCTTGCGGTGACGCGCCGGGCCAGGCCACCGATACGGTCGCACCGGCAAAGGAGGCCGCCGGGTTCTCGTCGCGCTGGATCGAGGAATAGCCGATAATCCCGCCAATCAGGGCGATGATCATCAACAGGTTTGCGGCAATCGAGTTGCCGGCCCACCAGGCCAGAATGCCGCTATGGGGCTTTTCGTCAGGACGTTCTACCATGGTTCAGCTCCCGCGTTTTCTGGCTAGCCGGCCTGCGCGACAGGCGCGCTGGCTTCGGTGTCTGCGGCTTCGGCGTCGGAGTTTGCCGGCGGCGTTTCCATCGTCTCGGTATCGGGGAAAATCGGTTCGCCTTCACTATCTAGTGCGCGAATGCGCATGCCGTCGGCGGCGCCGCGCAGTGGCGAGGTGACGACAAATTCCCCCGCCTCGACACCGCCGGCAATCACCAGTCGCTCAGGACGGCTTTCAATGATGGAGACCGTGCGCACGGACAAGGTTCCGTCGGGCATGGCAACCAGCACCTGATCGGCACCACGCAGGGCACTGCGAGGCAGGGTGGTCGCGGTCTCGATGGAGCGGCCCGGCACGCGCGCTTCCACAAACAGGCCCATGGCCAGCGGCGCGCCAGCCGCCTCGGCCGCAGCGCCGAACGGGTCTTCGACCTCGGCAATGGCGTAGAGGGTGCGCGTTTGAGGATCAATGGCGCTGTCGGTACGCACGATGCGTCCCTCCCATTCACGCCAAGCGCCGCCCAGATTGGCACTGAGGGTGATTGCCGGGGCACTTTCACGATCTGACGCGCGGAAGGCTACCGGTATGCCCGCCCGGCCAAGCTCGGCGTCGGTGAAGGGCAGACGCACCTGCGCAGTATCGGTGGAGAATATCTGTCCGATTCGCGTGCCCGGGGTGATGAACTGGCCGATATCGGCCAGCTTTTCGCGCACCCGGCCATTGAATGGCGCGGTGATGCGCGTGCGGTCAAGCGCCAGACGGGCCTCGCGCAAGGAAGCTTCCGCCCCGGCCAGTTGCGCGCGCGCGTCAGCCAGTTGCGGCTCGCGCAGGGTGAGCGGGGAGGCTTCCCCGTCGCCAATCGCCTGCCATTCTTCTGCGGCCAGTTCGGCTTCTGCCTGCTCGCGGATCATCGCCTGACGGCGCTGGGTCACCAGCGCCTCGGCGCGGATCACCGCGAGGCGGTAGTCCTCGTCCTCCACGCGCACCAGCACATCGCCTTCTTCAAAGAAGCCGCCTTGTGTGAAGTTGGGGTTCACATAGGTGATGCGGCCTGAAACCTGCGCGACCAGGCCGATTTCCGTCACCGGCGATACCTCGCCTTGCGTGCTGATCATGAGCTGCACAGGGCTCTGCACGGCTTCTGCGACAAAGACCGCGACCGGGCGGGGTACGGGTATCTCGCGCTGCGGGCGCGGCTGCGTTGCGCCCAGAACGATGAAAAGGACGATGAAACCGCTGATAATCAGTATCGGCAGTCCGATAAGCAGAAGGCGTCCGGTTACTTTTGACATGACCAACCTCTTGAAGCGTGTTCTTTTTTTATTCTTGTGACGGTGAAGATGCGGCCGGAACGCCGAACGGTCCGGCGATGGCAAGGTGCAGGGCGATACGGTTGTCGATCCGCTCGCGGCGGGCTGAAATCAACTGGCCTTCGGCCTGGATAAGACGGCTCTGGGCATCAATCAGCTCGAAAATCGTACCCACGCCGCTGGCATACTGGCGTTCCACCAGCTCCAGCGCTGCTTGCGCCTCGGCGCGCGCGGTTTCAAGCGCGTTGACGCGGTCAGCCAGCAACGCGTCGGCTTCGAGGGCATTTTCCACCTCGCGCAGCGCGTTGAGGCTTGTATCGACATAAGATGCCGCCTGCGCGCGTGCGAGTGCAGCGGTCCGGTCACGTTCGGCGCGCAGCGCGCCCGCCCGGAATATCGGCGCGGTTATCGACGCGGTCAGGCTTTCGACCAGTGTCGATGCCGAGAACAGATCCGACAGTTCTGGCGACTGGCCCGAGTAGGAGCCCGACAGCGAGAGCGACGGGTAAAGCGCCTTGCGGGCCGCCTCGGCCGAAAAGCCTGCTGCAGCGAGCCGGAATTCGGCAGCGACCACGTCGGGGCGCCGGCGGATCAGTTCGCCGGGTGTCCCTGGTGATGGCAGTGCTGTGAGCGTGGGCAGATCCGCTCCGGGCGCAATGGCGCCGTCGGGATAATCACCGAGCAGGGTCTGCAGGCCGCGCGATGTCTGCAGCTCGGCGCGCTCGCGAATGGCAAGGGTGGCCTGTGAGCTGGCCAGCGCAGAACGGGCGGTGCGTACATCTGACGAACGCACCACACCGCGCGTGAAGCGCCGCTCGACGATATCCAGCTGGCGCTGGCGCGTGGCGACATCGCGTTCAGCCAGCTCGCGTTGAAGGCGGGCCTCGGTCAGGCCAAACCAGGTGCTGGCAACGTTGGCGGCAATGAGCAGCTCTGCGCCGGCATAGTCGGCTTCGGCTGCCTCGGCATTGAGCGTGCTGGCGCGCGCCAGATTGGAAATGCGGCCCCAGACATCGGCCTGCCAGCTGACATCTACGCCGGTTGTATACACCTCACCGGCCGGGCGGGTGGTGCCGCTCAGACCGGCATCCACCGAAGGCAGGCGCGGGGCCTGGCCTGCGCGCGCCGATGCTCTGGCGGCTTCTGTGTTGGCGCGGGCTGCGGCCAGCTGCGGATTGTTGGCGAGTGCTGTGCCGATCAGGTCACCAAGCGCAGGATCACCCAGCGCGGCAACCCAGTCCGTTTCCTGAGGCGCCACCGTTTCGGGCGCAGCGACATAGCCGCCCGGCAATGCCAGGTCCGGCGCGACGGACAGTTGCGGCGTGCCAGCGCAAGCCACGACGAACAGGGAGGAGGAAAGTATGAGGCTATGCCGGAGCACCCGGTATTCCTTTTTATTGCGAGGGTCCAATTCGAGGGCACCCTACTGGCGACTATGCGAATGTCAACAAAAGTTTATCGAAAAACGCTAAAAATATCTCGAATTACAGAAAATTCATATTGGCATTTTCTTGCTGCTTCTCACACGCGACGTGCATTGAGCCGTCAAAAAGGCGTGCTAAGACCAGAACATGGCGAACCCTGCGAATAACAGCTGGACACGCAGAACTCCCGACCGTCCGCGCCGCCGTGATATTGTCATCACGGCGCTGCTCGGGCTCGTCGTGCTGTTTGTCCTTCTGGCAAGTGGCACTCTGGACCCTTCAGCGTGGATCGCGGCGTCGCTGGCATTTGCCGCTCTGGCCTTCATTTATTTCCTGACCGCAGTGACCAGCGTGGCACCTGCGCAGGCCGCGCAGTCAACGGTTGCGCCGCGTCCCAGCGAAGCTGAGTCCGCTACGGCGATGCTGGAAAAAATCGTTGTTCCGGTCCTGCTGATAGGCCCGGGCGGACGCATTGAGCGTGCAAACCCGGCAGCACGGGCATTTCTGGCGCTGGGCGCGGAAGGGGGCCTACTTTCCACCTCGCTGCGTCAGCCGCGTGTTCTCGAAGCGGTAAGCGCAGCGCTGCGCGGCGAACCGGGCAGCATTGTGGAGTATGCCAGCATCGCGCCGATCGAGAGCCATGTGCGCGCCTTCGTAGAGCCCATCCGCATGCCTGTCGCCGGGCCCATGCCCTGGCGGGCAATGCTGGTGCTGGCCGATGAAACCTCTTCAAAGCGGGCCGAGCGCATGCGCGCCGACTTTCTGGCCAATGCCAGTCATGAGCTGCGCACGCCACTGGCCTCCCTGTCGGGCTTTATCGACACGCTGCGCGGTCCGGCTCGCGACGACGAAGAGGCCCGCGACCGCTTCCTGGGTATCATGCGCGAGCAGACTGACCGGATGCGCCGGCTTATTGATGACCTGCTTTCGCTTAGCCGCGTGGAAATGAATGAGCACATGCCCCCCGCCGGGGAGGCGGATTTGTGTGCCATCGTCCGCGATGTGACCGACAGCCTGAAACCGATGGCCGCCGTGCGCAGTATCACTCTGGATCTGAGCATAACCGGCGATTCCGCCCTCATTACCGGCGACCGCGACCAGATCTACGAGGTGGTCGAGAACCTGATCGAGAACGCGATCAAATATTCCCCCGACGGTGCGCGCGTACACGTTACCGCCCTGGGCGGCTGCCCCCGCGACGACGCTGAACATCCTGCAGACCGGATCGCGCCGGAGAGCGCACGGCTGGTGCTGGCCGGTCCGCCTTTTGATGCCCGTCAGCGTTATGGCGTTTTGCGCGTTCGCGACCATGGCGGCGGCATTGAGCGGCGCTATCTGCCGCGCCTTTCGGAACGCTTTTTCCGCGTTGACGGCCAGAAGAGCGGACCCGCAGCGGGAACGGGGCTTGGGCTGGCCATCGTCAAGCACATCATTACCCGCCATCGCGGTGGCTTTGCCGTCGAGAGTGCGCCGGGCTCAGGATCGGTCTTTTCCGTTTTCCTGCCTCAGCCTGCGCTCCGCCCGGCGCAGACCGTCCAGGCCGAACCGGTGACAGCCGGGGTCGCGACGGAGTAATCCCCCGGCGGGGCTGCCCATCGTCGCAAAACTGTAATGTAAACGTCATATTTGGGTGACCGATCAGCGCCAGTTTGCGCCGCTAACCGTCGGTTAGATATTGGAAGACTGTCCGCCGGACGAGGTCATTGATGCAATTGTCCCTTTTCACGGCATTGGCGTTGCTCGTGCTCACAGCGATCGGCTTTCTGGCTGGCCGGAGCCGCGCGCTTGCGCTTGCCGGAAATGGCGGTACCCGGCTGCATTCGCTGCCGAACTATCATGGCTATTTCGTTGCCTTGTGGGCGGGCTTGCCGGGCTTTGCGCTGCTGGCTGCCTACGCGATGTTTGCCAGCATGGCGGTCAACTCTCTTGTTCTTGGCCAGATGGAAAGAGCTGCCGCCCCGCTGCAGGCGCAGTACGAGTCAGAGCTTCGCGATGACCCGGCCTACACCGGCGCGATGGACGAAATTGCGCGGCTGGAAATCGCTATCAGTGAACTTCGCGACGAGGCTGATGCGGTGATTGAAAGCGATGGCGTGCAGTCGGACGCCGTGGCTGAGCTGCGCGAGCGCCAGGCTGCGCTGCAGTTCGAGATCGACGATGCCCGCTTTACGCGCGACACGCGCGCTGAAGCGGTCGCAGCTGAAATGCTGGAGGATCTGCGGGCGGCTGATGATTTGGCGCTGGCCCGCGCCGGGTTCGAGTATGGCCGCCTGCCGTCCGAACAGCGTGAAGTTTACATGGCCGATGCCCGTGCGCTCGCGTTCGGTGTCGAACTGGCGAGCCGGGACACGCCTGAATTGCGTGCTTTAGCAGATACGCTTCGGCCCATTCATCAGGGGCTTGCCTGGGGTGGCAGCCTGGCCGCGCTGGGTATTGCGCTGGCCGGTCTGGCGTTTGCCCGCACCCGGCTGGCCGTGCGCTTCAGGGCCCGCAACCGTGTCGAGTGGATCATCTCCGCAGCGCTTGCTCTGGCCTCGCTGATCGCCATCCTGACGACGCTGGGCATCATCTTCTCGCTTTTGTTCGAGAGCTTGCGCTTCTTTGCCTCGATCGACTGGCGTGTTGCCGACTTCCTGTTCGGCACGCAATGGAGCCCGCAGACCGCCATCCGGCCCGGTCAGATCGGTCAGTCCGGTTCGTTCGGCGCGGTCCCGCTTTTTGCCGGCACGGCACTGATCACGCTGATTGCGATGATGGTGGCTGCCCCTGTCGGACTGTTCGCGGCGGTCTATCTGTCGGAGTATGCCGACAGCCGCGTGCGCTCATGGGCAAAGCCCTTGCTGGAAATCCTCGCGGGCGTGCCGACGGTCGTTTACGGTTTCTTCGCGCTCCTCACTGTCGGGCCGCTTCTGCGCGATTTCGCCCTGTTTCTGGGCTATGAGGACGCGGTAACACAAAGCGCCCTTTCGGCAGGTCTTGTCATGGGCGTGATGATCATTCCGTTCGTGTCCTCGCTCTCCGATGATGTCATCAATGCGGTGCCGCAATCCTTGCGCGATGGTGCCTATGCGATGGGTGCCACCAAGTCGGAGACGATCTGCCATGTGGTCTTCCCGGCCGCCCTGCCGGGCATTGTCGGCGCGCTGCTGCTGGCTGTGTCACGCGCGGTTGGCGAGACCATGATCGTTGTCATGGCCGCCGGGCAGGCGGCAAACCTCACCGCCAATCCCCTGGAGTCCGTGACAACAATCACTGTCCAGATCGTCACCTTGCTGACCGGCGATCAGGAGTTCGACAGTCCCAAGACCCTGTCGGCTTTCGCCCTCGGACTGGTGCTTTTCGTGCTTACCCTGATCCTCAACATCATCGCGCTGCGCGTGGTGCAGAGCTACCGGGAAAAATATGACTGACGCGGCCCGCCCACCGATAGCGGACGCGGTCCGCCAGCGCCTTGCGCGCCGTCACCGTGCAGAGGGCCGCTTTCAGGCCTTCGGCATAGGCGCGATTGCGCTCGCCCTGCTCTTTCTGGCGGTGCTGCTGGGATCGATCGTCCTTCAGGCCGGTGGTGCATTTACCAATTACACGCTCACCCTGCCGGTAACGCTCGAGCGCGAGAGTGCCGATCCGCGCGGCGATATGAGCGAGGAATCCCTGCGCCGGGGCAGCTATAACGGACTAATCCAGCAAAGCCTTCAGAACGAGTTTCCCGTCGCCTCCTCGCGTACCGAATTGCGCGAACTGTTCGGGCTCTATAGCGGCCTTAATGCGGCATCGGTGATGCGCCGGGTCGTCGCCGAGCCGGCTCTCGTCGGGACCACGATAGAGGTGACCCTGCCGGTCAATCACGAGATCGACCTGTATCTCAAGGGCGTGACCGTAGAAGAGGTCTTCGTGGATGGCAGTGGCACGCTTCGGCCCAGCGGCGTCGAGGGTGAGGTGACGCTTGTTGCCGCTACGCCAGCCTTTGCCGGTGCCATTGACCGCATCCGTGACCAGGCCATCGCCGAGCGTGATGCGACGCTGGACCGGGCGGCGCGCCTTGAATCGCAGGCGCAGTCCGCTGCCAGCCGGGATGCGCGAGAAGCCGCGCTTGCCGCCGCCGCGCGCGCGCGCCAGGCTGCCGAGCGCTTTGAGACGATCATCGATCCTGAAACGCCGGTAGAGCTGGGACCGCGAACGGCGAGCCTGCTCGTGCGCATCAATGGCGGTGTTGTGGCCGTCTCCAGTCTCGACCCGGACGCCAGCACGGCGCAGGGGCGCGTCCTGCTGACACTGGAAAATGCCGATCCGTCAGACGCGTGGACCGAATGGGTCATCGAGACACCGTCCGCCAACCGCCGCATCACAGATCAACAGGCCGTCTATGCGCGCGCGCTGGAAAGCCGGGGCATGGTGGAGCGCCGCTTCAACACCAATCTGTTTTTCAACGCTGATAGCCGCGAGCCGGAGCTTGCCGGTGTGCTGGGCGCGTTTATCGGCTCGGTGCTGACCATGCTGGTGACCATGCTGCTGGCTGTGCCGATTGGCGTGGGAACCGCGATCTATCTGGAAGAGTTTGCGCCCAAAAACCGGCTGACCGGTTTCATCGAGGTCAATATCAACAATCTGGCGGCGGTGCCGTCCATCGTGTTCGGTCTTCTGGGGCTGGCCGTCTTTATCAATACGTTCGGCCTGCCGCGATCAGCGCCCCTGGTGGGCGGGATGGTGCTGGCCCTGATGACCCTGCCGACCGTGATCATTTCCGCGCGCGCAGCCTTGCGCGCCGTGCCGCCCTCCATCCGGGAGGCCGCGCTCGGAGTTGGCGCATCGCGCACACAAGCCGTCTTCCAGCACGTGCTGCCACTGGCCATGCCCGGCATTCTGACCGGATCCATTATCGGTCTGGCGCAAGCGCTGGGCGAAACCGCGCCGCTCCTGATGATCGGCATGGTAGCCTTTGTCGCGGACGCCCCTTCGCTCGGGCTCTCCGGCCTGACCCAGCCCTCGACGGTCATGCCGGTTCAGGTCTTCTTGTGGTCCGGCGCGTCCGAACGCGCCTTCGAGATGCGTACAGCGGCGGCCATTCTGGTGCTTTTGTCGCTGATGATCCTTTTCAATGCGGCCGCCATTGTGCTGCGCCGCCGTTTCGAACGGAGATGGTGAGATGGCTGATGCCGCCGCCCCCAATTCCAACAAGGCCACCGTCTATCACCCGCTGCAGAGCACGCAGCCGGTAAAAGTCGCGGCATCTGGCGTTGAGGTTTTCTATGCCGATCAGCAGGCCCTGCACGGCATTACCGCCAATATACATGACCGTTCGGTGACGGCGTTCATCGGCCCGTCTGGGTGTGGCAAGTCCACCTTCCTGCGCTGTATCAACCGGATGAATGACACGATTGATACGGCGCGCGTGCGCGGTTCGATCCGCATTGACGACGAGGAGATCAATGATCGCGGCGTCGATCCGGTGCTGCTGCGCGCCCGCGTCGGCATGGTATTCCAGAAACCCAATCCGTTCCCGAAGAGCATTTATGATAATGTGGCTTACGGGCCGCGCATTCATGGTCTCGCGTCGAGCAAGGACGAGCTTGATGCGGTCGTCGAGACGTCGCTGCGGAAGGCGGGCCTCTGGGACGAGGTGGCTGACCGCCTGGACCAGCCCGGCAATTCACTGTCGGGCGGCCAGCAGCAGCGTCTGGTGATTGCGCGCGCCATTGCCGTGAACCCGGAAGTGATCCTGATGGACGAGCCCTGCTCGGCGCTGGACCCCATTGCAACGGCGCGCATCGAGGAACTGATTGACGAGCTGCGCGAGAATTACTGTCTCATCATCGTCACCCACTCGATGGCGCAGGCCGCGCGGGTGTCCCAGATGACCGCCTTCTTCCATCTGGGCCATCTGGTGGAATACGGACCCACGGAAGAAATTTTCACCAATCCGCGGGACCGCCGTACGCAGGACTATATTACCGGCCGCTTCGGATAACAGGCCGGCTTAAACTCCAGGGGGCGTTTTGCCCCGCAAAAAGGTAATCGCCATGAATAGCCCCGCACAGCAGGGTCATCATATCGTCAAGGCTTTCTCCGAGGAGCTTGAACAGCTCTCCGCCGCCGTTGCCACTATGGGCGGCCTCGCCGAAAGCCTGATTTCCGATGCCATTGACGCCATCGTGACGCGCGACAGCGATCTTGCGCTGGATGTGGTCGAGCGCGACAAGCGCATTGACGCGCTCCAGCGTGATATCGAGCGCCAGATCATCCGGCTCCTGGCGCTGCGCCAGCCGCTCGCCTGGGATTTGCGCGTGTGTATCGCGGCGCTGAAGATTACCGCCGATCTGGAACGCATCGGCGATCTGGCCAAGAATATTGCCCGGCGCACACGCGCCCTCAACGAGGCCGAGCCTCTGCCGCTTGCCAAATCGGTTGAGCGCATGGGCCGTTTGGTGCAGGGCCATTTGCACGAAGTGCTGGACGCCTATGTCAGCGGCGAGGTGGCCGGGGCGGTCGGTGTCTGGGAACGCGATGACGATGTCGACGAGCACTACAATGCGCTGTTTCGCGAGCTGCTCACCTGCATGGCGGGTGATGCCCAGCTGATCGGTCCGGGCACGCACCTGCTTTTCATTGCGAAAAATCTCGAGCGGGTGGGTGATCACGCCACCAATATCGCCGAGCTGGTTCACTACGCCGTCACCGGGACAGAGCTGCTGGCTGAAAGGCCGAAGGGCGCGTTCCCTGATGGCCCGGCAAGCTAGGGAGCAAACCCATGCAACCGCATGTTCTGGTAGTCGAGGACGAGGATGCGCTCGCCGAACTGCTTCAGTACAATCTGAAAAAGGAAGGCTTTCGCGTCACGGCTGCCGCCGATGGCGAAGAGGCGATGATCCTGGTTGATGAGCGCCAGCCCGATCTGATCCTGCTGGACTGGATGCTGCCCAAAGTGTCGGGCATCGAGGTCTGCCGCCGCCTGCGCAGCCGCCAGGAAACGCGCAATATCCCGATCATCATGCTGACCGCGCGCGGCGAGGAAGCCGACAGGATCCGCGGGCTGGATACCGGCGCTGATGACTACATCATCAAGCCGTTCCTGATGAAGGAATTGTTCGCCCGCGTGCGGGCCATTCTCCGGCGTATCCGTCCGGGCCTCGCCGACGACAAGGTCGTGGTGGGCGAGATTACGATCGACCGCGTGGCGCATCGTGTCTCGCGGGCCGGGCGTGACGTGCATCTAGGCCCCACCGAGTTCCGGCTGCTGGACTATTTCATGCAGCATCCCGGCCGCGTCTTCTCGCGCGAGCAATTACTCGATGCGGTCTGGGGATCGGATGTCTATGTCGAGGCGCGCACGGTGGATGTGCATGTCGGGCGCCTGCGCAAGGCGCTCAATAATGGCAGCGAAACAGATCCGATCCGCACCGTGCGTTCTGCCGGGTATTCGCTCAACGCCGAATAGTATCAGGTCCGCGCACGTGAAAAAAAGCCCGGCTCGATAAGAGCCGGGCTTTCTTGTGCTTTGTTGATGCGCCTAGAAATTCATCCGGCGGCCCGATGCCAGACTGTCCAGCACCGCGCGGGCATCATCGGTAGGCTTGCGCTTGCGCTTTGCCTGCGGCTGGTAGGCCATCTGCGAGTGCGCCTCGCAATACGCCTGGCCTGGCGTCGTCTTGTGGCCGCAAAAGCGAAAGCTTGTATCGGCCGGATCACCGACTGGCCACTTGCACATGCCTTCGCGAAGGGTCAGCACCGTCGCATAGTCGCCAGACGGCAGGATATGCGGCTCGACGGGAACCGGCGCCGGTGCAGGCGGGCGTGCCAGTGCGGGCGCACTGCCATTGGAAATCTTGGCCTTGGTCCCTGCCTGCGAAGGGGTGCTGGCACTTCGCTGGCGCGGCGCCAGCTTGGGTGCCGCCACGCGGCGCGTCGGCCGTGAGGGTGCAGCCCGGCCGGACAGGCCAAGCCGGTGTACCTTGCCGATAACGGCATTGCGGGTTACCCCGCCCAGCTGTTTGGCGATCTGGCTGGCGCTCAGCCCGTCTGCCCACAGTTTCTTCAGGGTTTCCACCCGTTCGTCAGTCCACGCCATGGCGGTGCGCTCCTCGCCTTCTACGCTCCAGTATTGGACCTCAACCGATGGGGGTGCGCTTTGCGGCGGCACCCTACATGTTGGGGTCAGACACGAGATACAGTATCGGCGGGTTTCAATAGCACAAGATGCGGCAGTGATTCGGACGTGGATAACTTCCGCGCTCCACACTCGCGCCGCGCTGCCGGACCGTGCTAGAGGAAGCGCGGATCGCCAGATGGCCGACAGCCGGACCAGACAGGAAGCTCAGATATGCCCGACAAGATCAGCCAGAGCGATAGCGTGCAGGCCGGACTGGCCGGGCCGGTACCGCCGCAGCCGCGCGTGATGGGCGCGGTCAACTGGCTGGGGTTGTGGACGCTGTACAAAAAGGAGGTCCGCCGGTTCCTGAAGGTCAGCTTCCAGACGGTCATGGCCCCGGTAGCGACTACATTGCTCTACATGATGGTGTTTTCGCTCGCCATTGGCGTCACCCGTGAAGCTCCGGGCGGCTTGCCGTTCACGGTGTTCCTGGCGCCCGGCCTGATCATGATGGGCCTGCTCAACAACGCGTTTGCCAATTCATCCTCGTCGCTGATCGTGGCGAAGGTGCAAGGCAATACGGTCGATTTCCTGATGCCGCCCTTGTCAGCCGGTGAACTGGCAGCCGCCTTTATCGGCGGCGCTATCACGCGCGGCGTACTGGTTGCGGCGGCGTCGGCTGTCGTGATTGTGCCCTTTGCCTCTCTGCCGGTATCCCACCCCTGGGCCATCTTGTTCTTTGGCATTGGCGCAGCGGCGATGCTGGGCATGGCGGGTGTCATTGCGGGTGTCTGGGCCGAGAAATTCGATCACCTCGCGGTTATCACCAACTTTATCATCATGCCGCTGACATTCCTGTCAGGTACCTTCTATTCCATCTCGATCCTGCCCGAACCCTTCCAGACCATCAGCCATGTGAACCCGTTCTTCTATCTGATCGATGGCTTCCGCTACGGCTTCATCGGCCAGGCAGACGGCAATATCGCCATCGGGGTGGCGATCACGCTGGGTATCAATGCCGCGCTGCTGATTGCCTGCTATCTGGTCCTGCGCTCTGGCTGGCGCCTGAAAACCTGATCTTCACCGGAGAGACGTCCATGCCGACACCGCTTTTTGACACCTATGCCCCGCCCTCCCAGATTTTCGAGCGCGGGGAAGGCGTGTACCTGATCGAGCGCCAGGGTGACAAATATCTCGACTTCATTTCCGGCATTGCCGTCAACGCGCTGGGTCATGCACACCCCAAGGCGGTAGCCGCGTTGAAGAGCCAGGCTGACAAGCTCTGGCATACCTCCAACATGTTCACCGTGCCCGGCCAGCACGAGCTGGCGGCCAAGTACTGCAAGGACAGCTTTGCCGACCGGGTCTTCTTCACCAATTCGGGAACCGAGGCGATTGAGTGCGCGATCAAGACGGCGCGCCACTATCATTTCGTCAACGGGCGCCCGGACCGCTACCGCATCATCACCTTCACGGGCGCCTTTCACGGCCGCACCTATGGCGGCATCAATGCGGGCGGCAATCCGGCCTATCTGGAAGGTTTCGGCCCGCGCATGGAGGGTTTTGACTCGGTACCGTTTGGTGATCATGAGGCCATGAAGGCCGCCATCACCGAAGAGACGGCCGCCATTCTGGTCGAGCCGGTTCAGGGCGAAGGCGGCGTGAGGCCGCTGCCTGATGTCTGCCTGCGCGGCCTGCGCGCGCTGTGCGACGAGCATGGCCTGCTGCTGATCTATGACGAGGTGCAGTGCGGGGCCGGGCGCACCGGCAAGCTGTGGGCCCATGAATGGGCCGGCAGCGCCGCGCCGGACATCATGGCGGTGGCCAAGGGTGTGGGCGGGGGCTTTCCGATGGGGGCCTGCCTTACCACAGAGGCCGCCGGCGCGCACATGGTTGTCGGCACGCACGGGTCGACATTTGGCGGCAATCCGCTGGCCATGGCTGTGGGCAATGTCGTGTTTGACGAGCTGACAGCGCCGGGCTTCCTCGACCATGTCGTGGATGTCTCCAACTTCCTGCACCAGCAGCTCCATGGTCTTGCCGATACCCATTCGGCCAAGATCGAGGCGGTGCGCGGCAAGGGCCTGCTGGTCGGGTTGAAGCTGAAAACCGGCTATGTGAACAAGACGCTGGCAAAGCACGCGCGCGATCACCATCTGCTGATCGGAGCAGCCGGTGACAATGTAGCACGCATGGCACCGCCGCTGATCATTGAAGAAACCCATGCCCGTCAGGCCGTAGAGGCGCTCGATGCTGCCTTGAGCGCGCTTGAACAGGGCTAACCCGCAATTTCAGGGCCTGACATGACCGAGACTGCTGCCGCACCCGTCGAGGCGGGCCGGGATGATGATATCGTGGCCGCGTTCCAGCTTGAGCAAAAGCCGGTATCGGGCCGCGTTGTGCGTCTGGGTCCCGTAATCGACGATATCCTGTCGGCGCATGACCTGCCGGTTCCAGTCGCAGCGCTGCTGGGCGAGGCCGTGTTGCTGGCCGTGCTTATCGGGGATTCACTGAAATTCGAAGGACGCCTGATTGTTCAGGCCAGTGGCGCCAATTCCAATCCTGGCGGGCTGGGTGGCGGCGGCGCTGTCAGTTTCGTGGTCGCCGATTATGCCGTGGGCGAGGGCGTGCGCGGGTTCGCCCGGTTTGACGCCGACCGGGTCGCCGCCATCGAGGCTGAACTCGGCCCCCGGCCGGGCGCAGAAGCCCTGCTGGGCGCTGGCGCGTTCGCAATGACGATTGATCAGGGCTCCGACATGGAGCGCTATCAGGGTGTGGTGGCGCTCGACGGCCCCACGCTGGCGGCTTGCGCCGAGCACTATTTTGCCCAGTCTGAGCAGGTGCCGACGCGCATCCGGCTGGCTGTGGGTCAGGAAATATTGCCCGGCGGCGGCACACGCTGGCGCGCGGGCGGTGCTATCCTGCAGCGCATTGCCGGTGATGATGCGCGCGGCCGTGATGATGATGCCTTTGTTGATGCGCGCATTCTGTTTGACACAGTCGAAGACGATGAGCTGCTCGATCCGGGCGTATCGCCCGGCAAGCTGCTCTACCGCCTGTTCCATGAAGACGGGGTGCGCCTGCAACCCGCTAAATCCGTGATGAAGCGCTGCACGTGCGAGCGTGAGCGGCTGGCGCGCATCCTGGCCGGTTTTCCGTCCGAAGATCGCGACGAGATGGTCAGGGACGGCGCTGTGGTCATGACGTGCGAGTACTGCAATCGCGACTGGCGTTTTTCCAACGCAGAGATCGACGCGGCAGGCTAGCCTTCTGGCTACATCACCAGCTCGTTGTCAGATTTTTCAGCCGCGTTGCGGTCGCGCGCCACAATCGCGAGGCCGAATGTGAGAATGCCCACCCGTCCGATCAGCATCAGCAGGATCACCATCAGCTTGCCGAGGGCACTGAGGTCTCCGGTCAAGCCCATCGAGAGGCCGACCGTGCCCAGCGCTGAAATGGCTTCGAACACTACCATTTCAAAGCGGGCTCCCGGCTCGGTGAGGAAGAGCACGAAAAGGGCAATCGCCAGCACAAGAAAGTAGAATCCGAAGCTGACACTCGCCTGATGGACACGGTCCTCGGAAATCTCCCGGCCCATATAGCTGATCGTATCACGGCGTTTGAACACGCTGCGCATCAGGCCCACCAGCGCTGCCAGCGTGGTGGATTTCAGACCGCCCCCTGTCCCGGATGGAGACGCGCCGAAAATCATCAGGACGAACATCACCATAAGAGTGGCCGCGCTCAACGCGCCAATGGGCACGGTGTTGAACCCGACTGTGGTGCTGGCCGTCATGACCTGGAAGAAGGCGGCCATCAGCCGTTCCGCCGGTTCAAGCGCTGCAATGCTGGGCTCTGCGATAAACAGAATGGCCGTGCCGACAATCGCGAACTTGGCGGTGATGGACAAGATGACGGTCGATGTGAAGCCGAGCGAATCCCGCTTGCGCATAAGCCGCTCGAAGATTGTCGTCATGACAATGAAGCCGATAGCGCCCAGATAGCTCAGTGCCGAAATGGTGAAGACAATTCCGGCGTGCCCGGTGAAGTCCTCGAAACTGTTGGGAAACAGGCTGAACCCGGCGGTGCAGAAAGCCGAGACGGAATGGAATACCGCGCTCCAGAGTGCGTTGTCGACACCGGCATCAGCAAACATCGGCCATAGCAGCAGAACCCCGGCAGCCTCCACGCTTAGCGTGAAATAGACCACACGCCGGATGAACCTTGCCGCATCGAAGTCTGATGGCAGCGGGAAGGCAGCGCGTGTGACAGTCTCTCGAAAGCGCGTCCAGCGATGTGAAAGCGATAGCACCAGAAACGAGCCAAAGGTCATGTAACCGATGCCGCCGAGCTGGATCAGCAGCAATATGACAACTTGCCCGAACGGCGAATAGCTGCTGCCTGGATCTATTGTTACCAGTCCTGTCGTGGACACTGCTGACGAGGCGATGAACAGATTGTCGAGCGCGCTCACCGGGACCGCCTGGGCGACAGGCAGGCACAGCAGGCCCCAGCCTGCCAGCATATAAAAGAGATATCCTGCAAGAAGGAGCTTGGCCGCGTCAGCTTTCTTGAAGAAGAGCTTGACCGGAACCCAGATGCCTGCCGAGGCGCGGAGCGCGCGCTGTTTCAGGCGGGTAGGTGAATCTGCCAATGCAGACCCCGTTGCAACGCCGGTAATGCCCCGGCAAGCGGCGCGCGTTTTATACCTTTTCCCCGCTGTGTCCAGACCTATCGTTCAGCCGCGCCAGAAGGCCGGTGTGAACAGGGCCAGCATGGTCAGCACCTCCAGGCGGCCTATCAGCATGGTAAAGCTCATCACCCATTTGGCGGCATCGGGCAGAGGCTGGAACGTGCCCGCCGGGCCGATAATGTCGCCCAGGCCCGGCCCGACATTGGCGATGGTAGTCGCCGCGCCTGACAGTGCCGTGACCGGGTCCAGCCCGATCAGCGACAGCAACACCGCAGATACCGCAAACGCGCCGAAAAACAGGAACACAAAGCCCAGCACCGAGCGCACGGTCGCCTCGGCAACCGGCTTTGCGTTATATCGGACCGAGCGCACGGCGCGCGGGCGCGCATAGCGGTGCAGATAGGTCAGCATGGCCGAGGCGGCGATCTGGTGGCGGAAAATCTTGATCGAGCAGGTGCTCGATCCGGCGCAGCCGCCCACAAACATCAGCAGGAAGAACACCATGACCGGCATGGTGCCCCAACCCGCGAAATCCGCACTGCCATAGCCGGTGCCGGTCATCACCGAGACCGCATTGACCGCCGCGACCCGCCAGGCCGGCAATCCTTCGGTATCAACGCCGTTGACAATCAGCAGCAGGGTCAGCGCAGCGCAGGCGACAAAAGCGGTCACCAGAAAGGCGCGCACCTGCGGATCGGTGATAATGCGGTCGGGACGGCCCTGTACGGCGCGCAGGAATACCAGGAAGGGCAAGGCCGACAGCAGCATGAAGACAAGGGCGACGAGATCGGCCCCCTGATCGGCCCACGCCCCGATCGAGCCGTCATGGGTGGAAAATCCGCCGGTCGCGACCGTCGTCATCGCATGGGCAGCAGCGTCAAGCGCGTTCATCCCGGCAAAGCCGTAGGCGATGAAGCAGGTGAAGGTCAGCACCAGATAGATCAGCCCGACCGCCCCGGCTATCTCGCCAGCACGCGGCAGGGCCTTGTCGGTCTTGTCCGAGCTTTCCAGCCGGAAAAGCTGCATGCCGCCAATGCCCAGCACCGGCCAGATAGCCATCGCGGTGACGATAATCCCGATACCGCCAATCCATTGCAGGATGGCGCGCCAGATCAGCACGCCTGCCGGCAGGTCCTGCAGGCCGGTCAGCACGGTCGCGCCCGTCGTGGTGATGCCGGACACCGACTCGAAGATCGCGTCTGTCCAGCTCATGCCGATGCCGGCCAGCTGCAGCGGAATGGCGGCGGCAAGGCCCAGCACGATCCATGATCCTGACGTGACAAGGATCGCGCCGCGCGCATCGAGATCGAATCCGTCACCGCGGCCCATCAGCGCCATGATCCCGCCCACGAACCCGCACAACACGGCAGAGCCGAAAAAGGCGTGGGCGGACTCCGCATCGACATTGAGATCGATAATGGCAGGCACCAGCATGGCGGCGCCAAGCGCTGCCAGCAGCACGCCCAATATGAAGATGACGGTTCGGGTATAGATGTTCACGCTTGGGCCTTCCGGCGGGCAGTCTGACGGGCCGGGACCCTAATGCAGCGTTGCCGGCATGAAAGGGCTGTCCAGCGCGAAAGAGGGAATGGCAGCGTTGAACAGGGCGCCATCGGCGCGGCGCATCTCGTACTGGCCGCTCATGAAACCCGACGGGGTGGGCAATGGCGCGCCCGACGTATAGCGGAAGCACTCACCCGGCGCGATAACCGGCTTTTCGCCGATCACCCCGTCACCCTTGACCACGCGGGTGCGCCCCTTAGCATCGGTAATGCGCCATTCGCGCGTCATCAGCTGCACAGGCCCGGTGGAGCTGTTTTCGATCTCGACCGTGTAGGACCAGATATAGCGGCTCTCCTCCGGCTCGGACTCTGTTTCCAGATAGTCCGGCGCAACGCGGATGATAACGCCCTCGGTCTCCAGTATGTACATGATGGCTATGCTCCTCTGAATGAATGAGACACCTCTTGTTGCCTCCGCTCAAGGGGTTTCGCGCAGGGCCGGTACCTGCATCCCATTGCAAAGCCCCCCCGCATGGGGAAGTTTGCAGTCAGTTCCCACCCTCCCTGAGTCGCATCCGCCCCATGTCCAAGCCTGGTATTCTGACCGACCTTGATCTCGCCGCGCTCGCCCGTTCGGGCGGCATCAGCGCGCCGGAAATCGAAGAGGGCCAGATCCAGCCTGCCAGCCTTGACTTGCGTCTGGGTACAAAGGCTTACCGGCTGCGGGCAAGTTTTCTTCCCGGTCCGTTGCGCCGTGTCGAGGAGTGTCTCGCCTCCGGCCTGGTCATGCACGAGGTCGACCTTGCCGGCGGGGCGGTTCTGGAGACGGGCTGTGTGTATCTGGTCCCGCTGATGGAAAGCCTTGCCCTGCCGGCGGATCTGAGCGCGGCGATGAACCCGAAAAGCTCCACCGGCCGGCTGGATGTCTTTACCCGTGTCATCGGGAATAATGCAGCCGCCTTCGACCAGTTGCCGGCGGGCTATGAAGGTCCGCTCTGGGTGGAGATATCTCCGCGCACTTTTTCCATTCTGGCCCGGCCCGGCGACCGTCTGGTACAGGTGCGCCTGCGCCGGGGCGCGTTCAATCCCGGGCTTTCCCAAGTGCTTAGCGTGGATCTGGAGGCGCGCGGCAACGCGCCCGTTGGCTGGCGTGCCAAACGCCACAGCCCGCTTGTCGATCTCAGCCAGATCGGGGCTCACCCCGCGCAGGAATTCTGGGAACCGCTCCATGCGCCCAGAGGGCAGATTGTCCTGGATCCGGGGGAGTTTTACATTCTTGCCTCACGCGAGGCGGTCGAGATTCCGCTCGAAGATGCCGCCGAGATGGCTCCCGTTGCGCCGGAAATAGGCGAGTTCCGCGCCCATTATGCCGGGTTTTTTGATCCCGGATTCGGCCTTGGCGCACCGGCAAGGGCCGTGCTGGAAGTCAGGGGACGCGACGTGCCATTCATCCTTGAAAACGGGCAGGCAGTGGCCCGGCTGGTCCATGAACCGATGGCCGGCAAAGTGGGTTCAGCCTATGGAGCAAGCGGCTCCAACTATCAGGGGCAGGGCCTGAAACTCGGCAAGCATTTCAAGGCTTAGGCCGAACAGCTCGCGCCGCCGAGCACACAAAACTGCGCGCAGAATTTATGGTTCAGCTTTACCGGCTCAAGGCTCTGGGTGAGGGTGTGGGCGAGTTCAAATTGCGGGTCATAGGGCAATAGCGTGCAGGCCACGACGGCGGGCCGCTGCGCCCCGCGCCGCTTGATGATCATACGGCTGGACGCACACATCATATCCGCCGGATTTTTATTGAGGATGCCCCAGCAATCGACGGTAATTTCCGGCGGTGATCCGGCCGGATCCATCTCCGGGAAGATCACCAGTTCTGCCGGATTGGCCGCGTCGATATTCCACCCGTGTCCGGCGATCAGGGCGCCATAACCGGCGCGCGCCTCGGCCATCGTTTCATCGGTCATCTGACGGCCTGCCAGTGCAAGCGAAAACCCGTTTGCGCTGAGCCAGTTGATGCCTTCCAGCGTGGCCGCAAACCCGCCCGCACCCCGTTCGGCATCGTGGACGTCTGCCGAGTGGTGATCGAGGCTGATCCGCAGGGTGATTTGCCCCGGATAGCGGGCCTGCAAATCCAGCAGCTCGCTTTGCACGCGCGGACGCATCATCGGGCGCATGGCGTTGGTCAGGATCAGGACAGAGTGGCCGCGCCGCAGCGCTGCCTCGGCCAGAGCGGGCATATGAGGATTGAGGAAGGGCTCTCCGCCGGTAAACCCGATCTCGATGGGCCCGGAGACCAGCGCGTCCACCTCGTCCAGATAGGGCTCGAGCTCCTCAGGCGTGATATAGACAAGCCGGTCATTATCCGGCGCGCTTTCGATATAGCAGTTGACGCAGGCGATGTTGCACAACGTGCCGGTCATCACCCAGAGTGTCTTCAACCTGTCAAACGCCACGCTCGCGCGCACCTCTCCCTTCGCGGTGATATCCGGGTCGGCAAAGGGTGCAGGGCGAAAATCGGCAAGCGCTTGTGTCATCTGGCTTTCTACGGTCTTGAGGATGCCGGCAGATCAGTCTGCAGCCTAGCAACACGCAAGCCGCCGGGCAAAGACTTGGCCCATCGCAAGCTTTCACTCCCCATTCACGCGCCAGCGCGCTAGGGTGGATAACCAACAGGGGAGAGCGGGCATGAGCGGGCTGTTCAAGTTTTTCGGCGATATTCTCAAACCTATCCTGACCATTGTGGTCACGGTTTTTCTGGGTGCCTTTCTGCTTTCGGTCTTTTGGCCGGCCGCCGATGCGTGGATTACCGGCCATGTTCCGGTCTGGGAACGCCTCGATCCGGCTATCGCGCAGGTGCGCGAATGGCTGGGCGTTCACCAGCCCGAACCCGATCCGTGGTGGATGTTCTGGAGCGATGACTGACGGCCAGAGCCTAAATCTGCTTTGCGAACAGGCGGTTGAACGCGCCGTCTTCGGCGGCTAGCGCGTCCGCGCTGCCGGTCTGGACGATGCGCGCCTCGTCCATCACCAGCACCTCGCGCGCCCGCGCCAGCAGGGCCGGACGGTGGGTGATGATGAGGACAGACCGGCGCGTGTCTGCGTCCAGCCAGGCGTCCAGCGCGTCGAGGAATTCTGCTTCAGTTCGGCTGTCCAGCCCTTCAGTGGGCTCATCCAGCAGCATGACCGGCGCATCCTTGAGGAAGGCGCGCGCCAGCGCGATGCGCCGTGCCTGTCCGCCGGATACCAGCCGGCCTTCCTCGCCGATCCATGTCGTCAGACCATCGGGCAGGGCACGCACGAAATCGGCGGCCCTGGCTTGCTCAAGTGCTTGCCACAACTGGTCTTCTGTGGCTTCTGGCCGGGCCAGGAGCAAATTGGCCCGCACCGTGGTGGAGAGCAGGTCCGCGCGCTGATCGACCAGGGATAGCCGCGCGCGTGTCCCCGACGGGCCGAGCGCTGCAATATCGGCCCCGCCCAGCCGGATGGTGCCGCTATCCGGGGCATAGAAGCCCATCAACAAGCGGATAATACTGGACTTTCCAGATCCCGACGCGCCTACCAGCGCCACCCGTCCGCCTTCGGGCAGGGTGAAGCTGACATCGATAAGCGCGGGCCGCGCCTGCCCGCCAGGATAGGTAAATCCGACCGCATCAAAGGCGACATCATGGGCTTCCGGCAGAGGGAGAGGTGAGGCGGGTTCTGCCACTGCCGGGCGCATATCGTCTAAGGCTTTCAGGCGTTTGGCCGCTGACAGCGTGCGTCCATACTGTTCCCCGGCGAGGACAAGCGGGGCGGCAGCCTCGAACAATCCAAAGGCAATAAAGCCTGCCAATGCAGCAAGCGGGGCGGGTGCGCCTGAACCGGCAGCGGCGAGGAAACCGGCGACAAAGCTTGCCGGACCGGCAAAGGCCAGTACCGCCGTATTGAGGAGCGCCAGTCCCGCAAGCCGGCGCTGGCCGGAAATCCAGCCTGTGCTGGCTGCTTCCAGTCTTGAAAGCACGGCGGTTTCAGCGCCATAGGCTTTGAGCTCTGCCATACCCGCGATCAGGTCTGCTGCTTCCGAGCGCGTGTCGGAGGCGGCAGCGGTGACGCTTTCTCCTGCGGATTGACCAAGTTTTGCCGCGAGCAAAGGCAGGACCAGACCCGACAGGACAAAGAGGCCGATCACCGGCAAAATCGCCGCCGGGGCGGCAAGGCTGAGGACAAGTGTGGCCGCCAGAGCCCCGAAAAGGGCAGAGAGGGCAGGCGTTATCAAACGCAGATACAGTCCGTCCAGCGCATCGACATCGCCAGTTACACGCGAGAGCAGGTCGCCGGCGCGAAGCCCGCCCAGCCCTGCTGGAACTAGCGGGGCCGCCCGGTCAAACACCCACAGGCGCAGGCGCGCCAGAATGCGGAACGTTGCCTCGTGGGTGGCGAGCCGCTCGGCATATCTCCCGAGGGTACGCCCCATGGCAAATCCGCGCACACCGCCGGATGCAAAAAGATAGTTGAAGCTGCGCCCCAGCCCCGCCGCTCCGGCGATAGCCGCCGCGGTTATGAACCAGCCGGACAGGGATAACAGCCCGATCCCGGCCAGCAGGGTGAGGATGGCCAGCACCGCGCCGAGGCGCAGCCACCAGCGGTCCGGCCGGGCCAGAGACAGGAAAAAGGCGAGCGTTTTCATGACGCCCCCCCTTGCTCGTGTCCGGCCTGAAGTTCGGCGATATCGAACACCTCATCGGCTATCGCGCGCACAGCCGGGCTGTGGGTAGCGATGAGGATTGTCCGTCCGTCCCTGTTGGACAAGAGCGCGTCGAGGAAGCGGGCTTCGGCCTCGCCGTCCAGATGCGCGCTCGGTTCGTCCATGAGGACAAGTTTCATGTCGCGTGCCAGCGCGCGTGCGAGAGCTACTCTTTGTATCTGCCCGCCGGACAAGCCGAATCCGCGTTCACCAAGGGGCGTGTCGAGGCCATCGGAGAGGTGGACAAGGAAGTCGGCGACGCCTGCCTCTGCCACGGCGCGCTCAATCATCTCTCCCGGGATAGAGGGATCATGCAGGGTGATATTATCCCGCAAGGAGCCGTGAAACAGGCGCGGGTTCTGGCCGATCCAGCCAGCGCGCCCGGCCAGCGGCGCGGTCATCAGCGCCCCATCTACCCGCACCTCGCCGGAGGATAAAGGCGCAAAACCCATCAGGATTTTGAGCAGAGTGGACTTGCCCGATCCCGACGGACCCCACACCACACTGATTTTTCCGGCTGGAATGGAAAGCGTTACGGGTTTCAAACCCTTGCGGCCATCTTCGTAAGTGCACGACACGCCGGAGAGCGTGATTTTCGGGCACATATCAAAAGGGCCGATTCCGGGGTGCGCGGCACCCGATTCCACATTGCGCAGGAGCGGTCTGAGAGTATCGGCGGCAGCTTCGGCATCGGCGCGGTCATGATAGGCGGCGGATAACCGGCGCAGCGGCATGTAGAATTCAGGTGCCAGGATAAGGACGAACAGTCCCTCGCGCAGGGTGACAGTTTCGCCAGCATCGAAGGGTAGCTCGCCCAGAAGCGAGAAGCCGACATAGATCGCGATGGCCGCCACCGAGAGGGCGGCGAAAAATTCCAGAATGGCCGAGGAGAGGAAGGCAAGCCGGAGCACTTTCATCGTCCGTTGGCGGAAATCTTCCGAAGCCGCGGCCAGGCCCTCGCGTTCGCGCTGCGCGGCGTTGAAGGCGTTCAGCAAGGCGAGCGATTGCAGCCGGTCATTGAACCGTCCGGCCAGACGCGCCAGCACGGCGATCTGGTCCTTGCTGGCGGCTGCCGCCGCGCCGCCGACAATCGCCATGAAGAGAGGCAGCAAGGGCGCGGTGATGATGAAGAGCAGGCCCACCACCCAGCTTTGGGTGAAGGCGGCGGCGACCATGAGAATGGGCGCACCGGCAATCACCGGCATGAGCGGGCGGTAGCGCCCGAAATAGCCTTCCAGCTTTTCCACCGCATCGGTAAGGGCAGAGCCTGCCGCGCCGGTCTCCAGCCGCTCGGTGAAGGCCGGGCCTTTGACGGCGAGCGCGCGCGCCGTTTCCATGCGCACATGGGCTTTCACCCGGGCGGCGGCTTCAAACCCGGCGCGGGTCTCCAGTGCCTGCGCACCCGCGCGGACAAACGCAAACAGGGCCGCCAGAAGCGCCGCCATCACAAAGGGTTCGCCCGCGACCAAAGCGGCAATCGCGCTGGCGGCAAAGCCGGCAAAGCCGATAAAGAGCGCGTATTGCGCAATCCCGCACGCGCTCGCCAGCAGGGACGGGCCGCGCCCGGCCTGCCCCCAGCCGGTCAGCAGGGCGCCAAGCGCGCGGCGGTCTTCGCGGGAAAGGGCAGGATTGCTCATCGGGTTGGTAAAATGCCCATTTAGTCGCGCTGCGCCCTGTGGCGCAGCGTCTCAGGGGCTTTGTCTAGCGAAGCCGCCCAGAATTGCCAGTGGGGGGCTCGCCGACCTTGCTCCCGCGCTTCACCGACTTGGACCGGTGCGAAGCCTCTCTGGGTCCCGGCTTCCCCGTTTTCACGGGGACAGGCGGTGCCGGGACCGCGGCGGAGAGGTCCGTGCCTGATCCGGCAGAACCGTGGAAGTTGCAACCCAACCGGGGCCCCGGCCCCCGAGCCGGGGTCCAACTTTTTTTGATGTTCCGTCGCCTCGGCTGCGCCGGGGCAGGCAGTCGCGCTCCCGGTCACCCTTTCAACTCCCCCGGAACGACGAAGGGAGGGCGGTGCGCGGATGCGCCGCGGCGGCGCGGCAGACAAGGCCTGTCTCCCAAAAAAAGCCAGACGGGGCAAGGATAATGGTGGCGGGCGCCCGCCCGGGCGAGTAGCGTTTTTTGCGCCGCCGGGGCCCTGCGTCAGAATGCGCGATGACAGGGAAGTCCGTACAAGGCATAGGGATAAAAGTCCGCAAATCAGCTAGGGATATTTCCCGCAGAGGTTTGCACGTTTCGTTGCTGGGAGTTTTTCCATGATCGACATGGAAGTCGCCGACCTATCACGCTGGCAGTTCGCGCTGACAGCCATGTACCATTTCCTGTTCGTGCCGCTCACGCTGGGTATGGCCTTCATGCTGGCCATCATGGAGAGCGTCTATGTGATGACCGGCCGTCAGGTCTGGCGCGACATGACAAAATTCTGGGGCGTGCTGTTCGGCATCAATTTCGCGCTCGGCGTCTCCACCGGCATCACGATGGAATTCCAGTTCGGCATGAACTGGTCCTACTACTCGCACTATGTGGGCGATGTGTTCGGCGCGCCGCTGGCGATCGAGGGCCTGATGGCCTTCTTCCTGGAAGCGACGCTGGTCGGCCTGTTCTTCTTCGGCTGGGACCGGATGAGCAAGCAGGCCCATTTGGCCGTCACCTGGTTCATGGCCATCGGCACCAATCTCTCCGCGCTGTGGATTCTGATCGCCAATGGCTGGATGCAGAACCCGGTCGGGTCTGAATTCAATCCCGACACCATGCGCATGGAAGTCACCGACTTCATGGCGGTCCTCTTCAATCCGGTGGCGCAGGCGAAATTCGTGCACACAGTCGCGGCGGGCTATGTGACCGGCGCACTGTTCGTGCTGGCGATCTCGGCCTGGTTCCTCATTCAGCGCCGCCATCGCGGCTTCGCCAAGCGCTCGATGACGGTGGCGGCCGCCTTCGGCCTGATGGGTTCGCTCTCGGTGGTGGTGCTGGGTGATGAAAGCGGCTACGCGCTCACCCATAACCAGCGCATGAAGCTCGCCGCGCTCGAAGCCATGTGGGAAACCCATGAGGCCCCGGCTCCGCTAACGCTTGTGGGCTTCCCGGACGTGGAAAACCAGACGACGCATTTTGCCATTGATGTCCCCTGGGTGCTGGGCCTGATTGCCACGCGCTCCCTGGATCAGGAGGTGCAGGGCATCCTGCCGCTGGTAGCTATAGCTGAAACGCGCGTCGAGAACGGGATTCTGGCCTATGACGCGCTGCAAAGGCTGCGCGCGGACGAAAACGATCTGGACGCGCGCGCCGAGTTTGAAGCGGCCAAGATGGATCTGGGGTACGCACTCCTCTTGCAGCGCTATATGGAGGACCCGCGCGAGGCGACGCCCGATCAGATCAGGCAGGCCGCGTTTGATACGATCCCGGACGTGCCGGTCATGTTCTGGTCCTTCCGATTCATGGCGGGGATCGGCCTCTACATGATCGCCCTGTTCGGCACCGCCTTCGTGCTGTGCACCTTGCGCAAACACGAGACCCGCTGGTTCCTGTGGGTGGCGCTGGTCTCGCTGCCGCTGCCCTGGATTGCCGCAGAACTGGGATGGTTGCTGGCCGAATATGGCCGTCAGCCCTGGATTATCGAGGGCATGCTGCCGACCTTCCTGGGCGTCTCCAGCCTCAACGCCACGCAGATATGGATGACCATTGCCGGCTTTACCGCGCTCTATGGCGCGCTGGCCGTGGTGGAAGTGATGCTGATGCTGATGGTGATCCGCAAAGGCCCGTATCCCGGCAAGCACGGCGATAGCGCCCATGGTGCGAAAGACCGCCGGGCCGGCACTGGCGCCATGGCCCCGATCCCGGCCGAATAGGAGAAACGCGAAATGGAAATCCCGATTTCTTACGAAACCTTGCGCGTCCTCTGGTGGGGATTGCTGGGTGTCCTCCTGATCGGCTTTGCTGCCACGGACGGATTTGACTTTGGCGTCGCCGGGCTGCTGCCCTTCGTGGCCAAGACCGATAATGAGCGCCGCGTTGCCATCAACACGGTCGGGCCGACCTGGGAAGGCAATCAGGTGTGGTTCATTCTGGGCGGCGGGGCGATCTTTGCCGCCTGGCCGATGGTCTATGCGGTCTCGTTCTCCGGGCTTTATCTGGCGATGTTCGTGCTGCTGGCGGCGCTGATCCTCAGGCCGGTCGGCTTCAAATACCGCTCCAAACGCGAAGACCCGCGCTGGCGGGCAATGTGGGACTGGGCGCTTTTCACCGGCGGATTTGTGCCCGCGCTCCTGTTCGGCGTGGCCGTCGGCAATGTGCTGGTGGGCTTGCCCTTCCGGTTCGACGACACGATGCGCGCCTATTGGGAAGGCTCGTTCTTTGACCTGCTCAACCCGTTCGCCATTCTGTGCGGCCTGTTATCGGTGACGATGATGGGTCTGCATGGTGCGGCGTGGCTGTCGATGAAGGCCGAATACGGACCTGTGCGCGACCGCGCGCGCCGTTTTGCGCCGTTCCTTGCCATTACCTCCATTGTGCTGTTTGCCGGTGGCGGGCTGGTAATGGCCTATGGACCCTTCGGCTTTGCGCAAGTCGGCGATGTCGATCCGTCCGGCCCGTCCAATCCGCTGCGCACCGAAACGGTGGCGGCGGCGGGTGCGTGGCTCGCCAATTATGGCGCGCATCCGTGGATGATACTGGCGCCGGTTCTGGGCTTTGGCGGCGCGTTCGCGGCGCTCATCGGGCTGCGGGTGAACTCGGAAAGCATCACTTTCCTGGGTTCGAAACTGTCCACATTCGGGATCATTTCCACAGCGGGATTGTCGATGTTCCCCTTCATCCTGCCATCGAGCATCTCGCCCAATTCCAGCCTGACAGTGTGGAACAGCTCATCGAGCCAGCTCACCCTGTTCATCATGCTGATCACAACGGCGATCTTCCTGCCCATCATCCTCGCCTACACGGCCTGGGCCTTCAAGGTGATGTGGGGCCGGGTGACGACGCAGGACGTGACCAGCGGCGATTATTACTAGGACCAAGGGAGTAGACTGACATGTGGTATTTTGCCTGGGTTCTGGGTCTCGGCCTTGCCTGTTCCTTCGCCATTCTCAACGCCATGTGGCACGAGATGTCGATGGGCGATGAAGGTGACCGTGGCAGCAGCGAGGAAGCAGCGCGCTGGTAGCGCGCCATCATGCTGCACGTGCTGCGCTTTGCGGCGCGGCGCACACGGGTTCGTCTTGACCCGCCTACCGCGCCAATTACTGTCGCGTGTTCGCCCGGCAAGAGGCGGATAGCGGGAGGTCTACAGGCTATGGGTTTTTTCAGCGCGATCCGGCGGGAAATTTTCTATACGAGAGAGCTGGTCCGGCTTCTCAAGACGCTCAAATCCATTACGCCGGACTCAGCTGACCTGACGCCCGATCTCATCGAGCGCAATGTTGATGCCCACAAGACCCGGCCCGCCTTCATTCTCGAAGACGGCTCCACGGTCAGCTATGGCGCGTTCGACGCCTTTGCCAACCGCGTCGCCAACTGGGCGCTGGCCAGCGGCATCAAGCCCGGTGACACGGTTGCGCTCTATATGGGCAATCGCTGGGAATACATCGCCTTCTGGTTTGGCCTGTCGAAAGTGGGTGTGATCGCCGCGCTTTTGAACAATCAGGTGACGGGCAAGGCGCTGGCGCACGGCATGAATATCTCCGAGGCCGCGCACGCCATTATCGAAGGCGATCTGGCATCGGCCTATGCGGGCGCCGCTGACGCCATCGGCCCGATCACGCCCTGGATATTCGACGGCGCCGCCGATGCGGTTACGGGCGGACAGGATCTGGCCGCAGCGCTTGAAGCGGTCTCTGATGCCCGTCCGGGGCGCGAGCACCGCGAACACCTGCTGGCCAAGGACCCGTGCCTGAAAATGTACACCTCCGGCACGACCGGCCTGCCCAAGGCCGCCATCGTCGCCCACACGCGTTCGCTCTATTATCTGCAGGTCTTCGCCGTTGCCGCCCACGCCTCGCCGAAAGACCGCATGATGATGGTGCTGCCGCTTTATCACGCCACCGGCGGCCTGTGCGGGGTGGGCTGCGCGCTCTCCATGGGCGGGGCGCTGATCATCCGCCGCAAATTCTCCGCCAGCGCGTTCTGGAAGGACGCGGCAGAGCACGGCGCGACCATGTTCATGTATGTCGGCGAGCTGTGCCGGTTTCTGGTGGCGGCTGATCCGTCCCCCGACGAGAAAAAGCACAAGATTCGCGTCGCCATCGGCAACGGCCTCAGGCCCGATGTCTGGCCGCGCTTTGTGGAGCGCTCCGGCATCAACCGCATCATGGAGTTCTACGGCGCAACCGAGGGCAATGTCGGTTTTCTGAACCTGGATTCAAAGCCCGGCGCGATTGGCCGTGTGCCGCCTTATCTGAAAAGCCGGTTCAATTCGCATCTGGTCAAGTTTGATCTCGACAGCGAAATGCCCGTGCGCAACGCCAAGGGCCGCTGCATCCCGTGCGGGCCGGACGAGGTGGGCGAGGCCATCGGCGAGATTCGCTCCGATGATGCGCGCTACCGCTTTGACGGCTATGGCGACAAGGAAGCGACCGAGAAGAAGCTGCTGCGCGATGTGTTCAAGAAGGGCGATCTGTATTTCCGCACCGGCGATCTGATGAAGCGCGACGCGCAAGGCTATTTCTACTTTATCGACCGGGTGGGCGACACCTTCCGCTGGAAGTCTGAAAACGTCGCCACCTCCGAAGTCGCCGAGATCATGGGCATGGCCAGCGGCATTGTGCAGGCCAATATCTATGGCGTGCCGGTGGCGGACTATCCCGGCAAGGCGGGCATGGCGGCGCTGGTCGTGAAAAAGGATATCGATCTGGCCGCCGTCCACGCCCATGTTACCAAGGAGCTGCCCGCCTATGCGCGCCCGCTCTTCATCCGCATCCACCAGGAAGATCCGGCCGAGCATACGACCGGCACGTTCAAGCTCAAAAAGACCGATCTGGTGGCCGAGGGGTGGGACCCGTCGAAAATCTCCGAACCGCTCTATATCGATCACCCCGAGCACAAGGCCTATGTGCCGCTGACCGCCGAAATCCGCGCCGCTATCGAGAGCGGGGAATTGCGGGTTTAGGGTTGTAAAAATACGGAAATTCCGTATAGTATTGCGGTGAGCGACAGGTTTGATCCGGCCAAAGATGCCGCCAATCTGGCCAAGCATGGCCTGTCGTTGACATTCGGCGATCAGATTTTCTCAGATGCCGCGCATCTGATCCTGCCTTCGATCCGTCCGGTTGATGGTGAAGAGCGGTTCAAGGTGATCGGTGCGGTCGACGCGAAGCTGTTTACCGGCGTGTTTACATGGCGGCATGGCCGCCCACGCTTCATTTCGGTCCGCAGGAGTAATTCCGGTGAAGAAAGAGCCTATCATTCTGCCGGTTGATCCGTCCGACGGCGAGGACTTCGCCGTTTCAGCGGAGGGTCTGGAGCGTGGTCAGCGCGCACGCCTGATCCGGCAGACGCGCAACACGCTTGGCCTGTCTCAGGGTGAGTTCGCACAACGCTTCCGCGTGCCGGTAGGCACCTTGCGGGACTGGGAACAGGCACGCGTCACCGCGCCCGATTTCGCCATTGCCTATGTCCGGGTCATTGCCCGCCACCCCGACATGGTAACAGAGGTGCTTGGCTGATCAGGCCTTGCCCTGTTTTGCCTTGCCGGCGCTAGGCAGGGCCAGTTCAGGCGCAGCATGGTCCAGCGTGGCATTGGCCGGCAGATGGCAGGTTACTTTCGTGCCGCGTCCAGGCGTTGAGTCCAGCTCCACCCAGCCGCCATGCAGGCGCACGATCTCCTTGACCAGGGCGAGGCCCAGCCCGGCTCCGGCGCGGTTGGACTGGCCGCGTTCAAAGCGTTCGAACACGGCAGCCTGTTTGTCCTTGTCGATGCCGGCGCCATTATCGGCAACCCAGATCTGCGCCTCGCCATCTTTCACCGCCGCGCCGATTTCGATCTTGCCGCCCTTTTCGACATGGTCGAGCGCGTTGCTCAGGAGATTGTAGAGCACCTGCTTGATCCGGGCGGCATCCGCGCGCACGGCGCTGCCTGCCTTTTCCGCCTTCACACTCAGCTTGATACCGGCATGTTCGGCGCGCGAGGCGATCAGTTCGGCGGCATCGCTGGCCAGCTCGTCAAGGCGCGTATCGCCCAGATCCAGCTCCAGCTGGCCGGCATCGATGGCGGCGATGTCCAGAATATCGTCAATCAGCTTTGCAAGCTGGGCCGAGGCGGTCTGGATCGCGGTCACCGGGTCCTTCTGGCGGTCGGTGAGCTCGCCGGCAAACCCGCCCGCCAGCAGATCGGCATAGCCGCCAATCGTGGTCAGCGGGGTGCGCAACTGATAGCTGACATGGCCGACAAAGCCCGTCTTGATCTTTTCAGAGGCTTCCAGCGCTTCGGCGCGATCACGCAGTGCTTCTTCGACGAGGCGGCTATCGGTGATGTTGTCCCAGGCGATCAGGGTCGCGCCGTCGGGCAAGGGCCGCGTCAGCGAGGTCAGGACAGAGCCGTCCGAGCGGCGGAAATCCGATGTCTTTGATGTGCGCGAATCCGGCGATGCGTCCGTGATGCGCGCCTTGAGCTCGGCCCACGCTTCGCGGTCCGGGTAGAGCGGGTGGCAGGCATCGGCGATCACGTCGAAATCCGCACCGTCCAGCAGGGCCGGGTCGAGCTTCCACAGCGTCTCGAAGGCGAGATTGTGAAGCTGGAGATCACCCTCTGGCCCGAACACCGCGACCGCCTCGTGCAGCCGGTCCAGCGTCGCGCGCTGCACCTTGATCAGCGTGTTGTAGCGCGCCTGCAGGGCAAGCTGGTCGGTCATGTCCTCGAAGATCAGCAGGACGCCGCCCAGCGGGTGGCGCTGGCGGGCAACGCGCAAGGTCCGTCCGTCGGGCAGCGGCCACAGCTCGTCAGGCGTCTCGGTGCCGGGCGGGCGCTCGTAATGGGAGAGCTCGGCGGCCTTCCACGTCTTGTAGTCGGCATTGGCGGCGATCGGCAGATTCTGGTCCTCGCGCAGCCGGTCCATCAGGGCGCCGTGCGAGGGATGGTCGTTGAGGACGGCCTCTTCCAGCGCAAAAAGCCGGGCAAAGGCGCGGTTGTAGAAGATGAGCTGCTTGGTCCGGTCGAAAATGGCGACGGCCTCGGCCATGTGGTTGAGGGTCTCGTCATGGGCCTCGCGGAAGCGCTTGAGCGCGACGCGAGCCTCCTCGCCCCTGGTGATGTCAAAGGCTGCGCCGGCCACGCCGCCCGATACCGGGAACACCACCACGTCCAGCGCCCGGCGCTCGCCCTTTATGGCGGCGCTGCGCACATGGGCGACGGGCGCGGCGGCTTTGAGCGCTTCACCGGCGTGCGCGGGCAGACCGGGCTCCAGCAGGAGCTGGCGCTCGATCACATCGCCCACGCCTTTGCCCTCGACCGCTTCCACATAGGCGGGGTTGACCCAGTGCAGCCGCCCCGAGGCACTGATCCGCCAGGCCGGGAAGGGGGCCTTGCCCAGCATGTCCAGAAAGGCCAGCGGGTCTTCGGCGACGACAGAGCGCGCCTCTTCCAGCCGTCCGCGCGCGCCGGACTCTTCCAGGCCGCGAATGGTGGCATCGGCGATCCAGACGACAAGCTGAGACCCGGCCGCGCGGCCATCGGCCTCGATGAAGCGCCCGGACGGGCCGGACACGGTCAGCGAGAACGGCTTGCCCTCGCGCATCAGCTCGCCCATGCGCTGGCGCAGCGTGGTTTCCTGTCCGCCGGATGAGCGGGCCTCATAGTCGGCAATGCCGTCCAGCAGGGCGGTGGCCGGGTCCGGGCCGTTGACCGCGCCGGAGCCCAGATCAGCAAACTGGACCAGGGAGGCGAGTGCGGTCGGCGAGCCATAGACGCGCGGAGAGGACCAGCCATCGGCATCGAGATCAGGCGGGGTTTCCCATACCAGCACCAGTCCGGGATGGGCACCAAACACGCTGTCAGCCCGCGACAGCCGGTCTTCCAGCCAGGTGATGCGTCTTTGCCAGTGAGAGCGCGCGGTGCGCACGCCTTCGGTCAGCCGCCATGCCCACAGCGCGGCGGCCACGGCAAATCCGACAGCTCCGCCGGTAACGATCAACGTTGCCAGCTGTGCCGGCTCGGTGGCCATCATGACTCGCCCCCTTCACTGCGCGGCCATGCAAGCAGACACGTGGCCGTAACGTGCCTGTGCGGCCAGTCGAATCACCACTCTAGCGGAAGGTGAATCGCGGCGCGAGAACACGTTATCAGCGTATGCGCACCTGGCCGAGGACAAACTCGAACATCACCGTGCAGCCGGAGAGATGGGCGCCTTCGGACAAGGGTGCGAACTGCCAGGTTTCCACTGCCCGCACGGCGGCGCGGTCGAAGAACCGGCCTGGCACGCCTTGCGCAATACGCACATTCTCCACCGCGCCGGACTGCGTCACATCAAACTGCACAATCGACCAGCCTTGCTCGCCGCGTGCCCAGCCGCGCTGCGGGTATTCGGGCAAAGGCGCTTCGACAGCGCTCAAGGGTTCACCCTGGCACCCTTCGCTGGGCGCCATGCGCGCGATATTGGGCATGAGCGGCATTTGCGATTGCGGCATGAACGGTCCGCGGGTGCGTGGATCGCTCATCGGTGTGGGGACCGACACACAGCCCGTGAGGGCGGCGGCCATGACCAGCAGGGCTAGGCGGCGGAAATCGGACATGGGCTGCAGATTAGCTGTTCGCCATGCCACTGCCAGCGGCCTTGCGCAGTCGGGCTTTCGTGCTTGACACCATATAAGGACATCTTTATGTCCTGATGTTGCGCCGATTTGAGCTTCAGCTTGCGGGCGCGGAACAAATGCAGCTAAAGCGGAGCAGGACAAAATACCAAGGCCCCACAGGCGGGGCCAAGCCGTAGACACGTCCTGCCAGCTTTTCTCCCGGCGCCATGCATTTGCTTTTCCGTGTCCCCGCGTGACGGAAAACAAAGTGAGTGGAATCGCCATGGCCCCGCTGGACAATGCTTCAACCTATCTCTCCCAGACTGTGGTGCGCAGCCGGCCGATGCGCGCGGTCCTGCTGGGCTGTGGCACTGTTGGCGGAACGCTCGCTACCCGCCTGCCGCAAGGCGTAGCGCTCGAGGCGATTGCCCTTCAGCGCTGGCGTGCGGTCGCCACGCCGCTAGGCCGCCCCGCGGTGCGCGTGCTGGACGATCTTGATGCCGCGCTGGACCTGGGCCCGGAACTGGTGATTGACGCCCTGCCGGGCTGCGAGGCGGCGGAGCGCGCCCTGGAGCGCGCCGTTTTGGCAGGCGCCCATGTCGTTTCTGCCAACAAGGCAGTGATCGCCCGGCGGCCCGATCTTGAGCGCGCCGCGCGCGCGAAAGGCCGCGCCTTCCTCTACAGCGCGGCGGTGGGCGGCGGTGTGCCCGTGCTGGAGACGGTCCATGCCCTGATCGCGCGCGGGCGCGAGATCACCACGGTAAAGGGTGTCTTCAACGGCACGTCCAATTTCGTGCTCGACCGGCTTTCCAGAGGGGAGACGCTGGACACGGCCGTTCGCGCCGCGCAGGAGGCAGGCTTCGCAGAAGCCGACCCCGGCGCCGATCTGGATGGCGATGATGCGGCGGCCAAGCTCGTGCTGACCGCACGCACCGCCTGGGGCGTTGATATTGATCCGGGCAGCATTGCCCGCCAGTCCATCCGTAATCTGGCGCCCGGCTTTGCTGCCAAGGCGGCACGCGAGGGATTGCGCATCCGCCAGATCGGGCGTCTGGCCCGCTCGGGCGGCGGTGTCCACGCAGCGGTGCGTCTGGAAGCCGTCAGCGCCGACAGCGTGTTCTACCGGGTCGAGCGTGAGGGCAATGGCGTGGTGATCGCCTTAAAGGATGCGCCCGGCGTGATCCTGACGGGCAAGGGCGCAGGCGGTGTGCCGACGGCCGCCAGCATGGCCGCAGACATTGCCCGCCTGCTGGCGGAGCATGGCTGATGCCGGCTGCTCTGTCCGCCGCGCAAGCCGGGGAGGGGGCAACCGAACCGGCCTGTCCCTTCGACTTCCCCATCCACGACCACATCACCACGCTGGAACTGTCCTCGGGGGCGTTTGTCACTGCGCGGGGGCGCGTGTACGGAAACCCCGGCGCGCCGGCCATCATCGTACTGGGCGGAATTTCCGCGCACCGCTTCCTGCTGGGTGATCACGCTGAACGGACAAGCTGGTGGCCTGGCATTGCCGGGCCGGGGCTGGCGCTCGATCCGCTGCGTCACCGGCTGCTGGCCTTTGACTTCCTGGCCGAAGAGGTAGGGCCGTTTCCGCGCGTGGAAGATCAGGCAGAGGCGCTGCTGGCGCTGGCCGATGCGGCCGGGTTTGACACCTTCCAGATCGCCGGGGCGTCCTATGGCGGCACGATTGCGCTGGCGCTGGCTGCGCTGGCCCCTGAACGCGTTACGGGGCTGCACGTGCTGTGCGCGGCCCATTGTCCGCATCCGATGACGACGGCGCTCAGGGCCATACAGCGTGACATTGTCGAGTTTGGGCTGGCGCGCGGTGATGGCGCTGGCGGGGTGGATCTCGCGCGCCGTCTGGCCATGACCACCTACCGCACGGCGCAAGAGTTCAAGGCCCGCTTCGACAAACCTGATCCTGGCTGCGCCGATGCTGCTGGCGTGGAAGCCTATCTGGCTGCGCGCGGCGGGGAGTATGCGGCCCGCACCAGCCCGCAGCGCTTTCTGGCCTTGTCGCGCTCCATGGATGCGGCGCGCATCGACCCGGCGCGTATCCGTGTTCCGGCACGTGTGTTCGCGATAGAGGAAGACCGCCTCGTCCCGCCTGAGGACGCCAAGGCGCTGGCAGACGCCATACCCGGTGCGCAGTTGCATGTGTGTTCGAGCCTCTACGGCCATGACGGGTTCTTGAAGGAGATTGAAGCGGTGAGCCGCTTTCTGGAGGCGATATGAGCCGGGACCGGACACGCGAAGCCCTCGCCACGCGTGCCGCACGCGCCGGGATCAATGCCGATCCCGGCCATGGCGGCATCGTTGCGCCCATCAATGTCGCTGCGACCTATTTGCGCGATGATGCGGCCATTCCCGGCAAGTTTGACTATGCGCGTACGAACGCGCCCACACGGGCCGTGCTGGCCGAGGCAATAGCCGGGCTGGAAGGCGCGGAAGGGGCGTGCCTGACCGCGTCGGGGATGGCGGCGATCGATCTGATCTTGAATCTTCTGCCTGCCGGTGCGCGCATCGTCGCGGCGCACGATTGCTATGGCGGTACGCAGCGCCTGTTCAACGCGCGCGCGCCCCAGCGCGGGTTCGAGATCGTCTACGCCGATGCCACTGATCTTTCAGCGCTCGAAGCGGCGCTCAAACCGGGTGCGGCACTGCTCTTTCTGGAAACCCCGTCCAATCCGCGCCTGCGCATCACCGATATCGAAGCAGCGAGCGCGCTGGGCCATGGCGCAGGCGCTCTGGTGGCGGTCGACAACACCGTCCTGTCGCCCGCCTTGCAACGCCCGCTGGAGCTGGGGGCGGATATCGTGGTCAGCTCGCTGACCAAGATCATAAACGGGCATTCGGACATGGTGGGCGGCGTGGTGTGCGCGCGCGATAGTGCCGTGCTGGACGATCTGGCCTGGTGGCTGAACGCGTCGGGGACGGGGCTTGGACCGTTTGACGCGTTTCTGGCGACACGCGGGCTGCGCACCCTGCCGCTGCGGGCCAGGGCACAGTCAGACAGCGCGCTGGAACTGGCCGGACGGCTGGCAGCCCATGACCGGGTCAGCCATGTCGATTATCCCGGTCTTGCCGCTCACCCCGGTCACGCGCTCGCGGCGCGCCAGCAATCAGGCCGTTTTGGTCCGCTGGTCAGCCTTGAGGTGAAAGGTGATGCGCGCCGTTTTCTCGAAGGGCTGGAGCTTTTCTCGCTCGCCCAGTCACTGGGCGGAGCAGAAAGCCTTGTCAGCGTGCCGGCCCTGATGACCCATGCCGCGATGAGCCCGCAGGCGCGCGCAGATGCGGGGATCAGCGACTCGCTGGTCCGTTTGTCAGTCGGGCTGGAAGATGGGGATGATCTCTGGCGCGATCTGGAGACGGCTCTGGCCAGACTTTAAAGAGCGTCTAGCGCCGCCAGGTCAGGGAGAAGGCGGCAAAGTCCTCCGACGTGTCCCAGGACTGGTTTGGCATGGACCAGCTGGTCTCGCGGCGCACATAGGCCAGTGACACATCTACGCCGCTCACCCGCAGGGCCATGCCCGCCTGCTGGTCGCCGACCATGGCATAGGGCTGAAGGGTGAAGGTCTGGCGCAAGGTGCGCTCATCGCCAGGCTGATAGATGAGGGCCTGACGGTCGGCGCCGGCAAAGAACCACCATCCGCCATTGGCTTCATGTTCGGCGCCCAGATACTGGCCGACGCGCACGGTGGCCCCGACCTCGGTCGCGGAGCCTTCATCACCAAAGCTGATCCCGGCATGCGGGCGCAGGCCCATATCCAGTTCACCATCGCTGCCGCGCGTATCAAACCGGCCCTCATAGCTCAGCGCGACGGAGCGGCCGCGGGGGCGGTCTGCAGAGAAGCGCCAGGCCGGCATTTCGGCGGCGGAGGGAGACAATGATGCGGTGACCCAGTCTGGCTGCTGGGCGTCGAACACGGAAACACGCAACTGGCCGCCGCTCGGCGTCCGGGCGACAACGGTGTCAGACGCGTGGAACGCACCAAAACTGCTGCGAAGCTGGCGGGCGTCACCGGCGGACAGCCCGGAGACGGCGATGGCCCACGCGCCATTGCCGGACGTGTGAGCCGGCGCGTTCCGATATAGCGAACCGCGCTCCATCGACAGGCGCATGGACGGCATCGGCCCGGCCGACAAATCCTCCAGCAGAGGGGCCATGATGATGGCGCGGGTGTCAGGGCTGGCGTCGTGATCCTGGGCGGAGACGGGAGACGGTGCGATTGCCCCGCCGAGGCCTGCGCAAACCGCAAGCGCGGTAAGGCCGCCAGCCTTTCCGGCGCAGTGCGCGATATGGCTTACCCCGGTGGTCACGACGGCACTCCTGTGTTGCCTGCTTCGCTACCAATCTAACGTTTCATAACTCTAACAGGTTCCCGTGAAATCCGCCTCCATAATCGCGCCATCGCGCTTAACTGTCTGTGAATACTGACGCACGCCTGCAACCAAAAAGGGGAGGCACAAAGCCTCCCCTTGCAGAACTTCAATACCGCCAAGGCCTTACTGGCAGGCCAGGCATTCCTCATATTCGGTCCGGGCCGCTGCTTGCATGGCCGTTTCCATGTCATCCTTGCTTTCGGTTCCGGCAAAGGCGGTGCGCTGGACCGATTTGGAACGGCAATAGTAGAGCGACTTGATTCCGCGCTCCCACGCCGTCCAGTGCAGCATGTGCAGATCCCATTTATCGACATTGCCCGGCAGGAAGATGTTCAGCGACTGCGACTGGCAGATGAAAGGCGTGCGGTCGGCTGCGTGCTCGATCACCCAGCGCTGATCGAGCTCGAACGCGGTCTTGAACACGTCCTTCTCGTCGGCGCTCAGAGCCTCGAGATGCTGGACCGAGCCCTCGTGCTCCAGAATGGAATTCCACGTGGTCTGCGTGTTGATGCCCTTCTCGTCGAGCAGCTTTTCCAGATACGGGTTCTTCACGGTGAACGAGCCCGACAGGGTCTTGTGCGTGTAGACATTGGCCGGGATCGGTTCAATGCCGGCACTGGTGCCGCCGCAAATGATCGAGATGGAGGCTGTCGGCGCGATGGCGAGCTTGTGCGAGAAGCGCGCTTTCACGCCGCTTTCGGCGGCATCCGGGCAGGCGCCGCGCTCTTCGGCGAGCTTTACCGAGGCGCGGTCCGCGCCCTGGCGCAAATGCTTGAACAGCTTGCGGTTCCAGCTTGCGGCCATGGCCGATTCAAACGGGATATTCATCGCCTGCAGGAAGGAGTGGAAGCCCATCAGCCCAAGGCCGACAGAACGTTCACGCCAGGCCGAATAGGTCGCCCGGTCCATCTCGTCGGGTGCGCGGTCGATAAAGTCCTGCAGCACATTGTCGAGGAAGCGGAACAAATCTTCCAGGAAGCCCGGATCATCTTTCCACTCGAGGAATTTTTCCGCATTGACCGAGGACAGGCAGCACACGGCGGTACGGTCACGCCCCAGATGGTCGATGCCGGTCGGCAGCATGATTTCCGAACACAGATTGGACTGGCGCACTTTCAGGCCCAGCTTCTTCTGGAACATGGGCAGCGCGTTGTTCACGGTGTCGGAATAGATGATGTAGGGCTCGCCGGTCTGCAGGCGCAGCTCGAGAATCTTCTGCCACAGCTTGCGCGCGGAGATCGATTTGACGACTTCGCCTGATTTCGGCGAGAGGAGCGCAAAATCCTTGTCGTCGCGCACCGCATTCATGAACTCGTCGGTGATGTTCAGCCCGTGATGGAGATTGAGGCTCTTACGGTTGAAATCGCCTGACGTTTTGCGGATTTCGAGGAATTCCTCGATTTCCGGGTGGTGGACGTCCAGATAGACCGCCGCCGAACCGCGGCGCAGCGAGCCTTGCGAAATGGCAAGGGTGAGCGAATCCATCACGCGGATGAACGGAATGATGCCGGAGGTCTGCCCGTTCTGGCCGACCTTCTCGCCGATGGAGCGCACATGGCCCCAATAGGTGCCGATGCCGCCGCCATTGGATGCCAGCCAGACATTTTCCGTCCAGGTAGCCACGATATCGTCGAGCGAATCGTCCACCGAGTTGAGGAAGCAGGAAATGGGCAGGCCGCGCGCGGCCCCGCCATTGGACAGGACGGGCGTCGCGGGCATAAACCACAGGCGCGACATGTAGTCGTAAAGGCGCTGGGCGTGAGCGGTGTCGTCTGCATAGGCGGTCGCCACGCGCGCAAACATGTCCTGATAGCTTTCGCCGGGCAGGAGATACCGGTCGACCAGCGTCTTCTTGCCGAAATCGGTCAGAAGCTCATCGCGCGACGGATCGGTCTTCACGCTCTCCACAAGGCGAAGTGTGACGGCCTTGGGCTTGCCGCGCCGCGAGCGCTGCCCGCCTTGTGTGGCGGTGCCGGACATCGGTACTGAGTCAAACGGCGTCATGGTCCAAACCGCTCCTTCGTGCAGGGCGCAAAATGCCTTGGCGCAGAGCCAAGGTGTGCGCGCCGCCTTAACAAAAACCTATACATGCTGTGTGGCTTCCCCCGGAAACCGCTACATATAGTGCTAAGGGTCTGCCGGGGCGTCAACGGCCCATAGGCGCTCAAACCCAACTTTTTGGTAAACAAACCCTTAACACATCGGTGTCCGTATCCGGACTCTTTAACGCTTTCGGGGCTGTAGCGCCGATGCGTTTAGGTGTGGAAAGCTGGCAGCGATACTCAGCCCAGATTCAAGAGCTCCGGGTCGCCGCCCTGGGCCGCGATATTGATCGTCACCACCCGCTCGGCGGCGAAGCGGTAGAGATAGTGCGGTCCCCCGGCTTTCGGGCCGGTCCCCGACAGGCCCTCTCCGCCGAAAGGTTGCACGCCGACGACCGCGCCGGTCATGTTGCGGTTCACATAGGTATTGCCGGCCGGAACCGCGCCGCGCACCGAATCAAGGAATCGCTGGAGGCGCGAATGCACACCCAGCGTCAGCCCGTAGCCCTTGGCGGCCAGCTCACCGGCCAGCTTTGGCAGATCGGAGCGCTTGTATCGGATGACGTGCAGGACCGGTCCGAACACTTCGCGGTCCATGCCCGCCAGCGATGGCAGCTCGACCAGTACCGGCGCAAAGAAATGCCCCGCGTCCTTGTGTGCGTGCGTCAGCGGCGCGCGGTGAAGAATACTGGCCTCGCGCTCCATGCGTTCAGCATGGCTGCTCAGCATTTCCAGCGCGTCCTCATCAATGACCGGGCCGATATCGGTCGCCGGGTCTGCCGGATCGCCAAGGGTCAGCGCATCCATCGCGCCTTTCAGGGCCGTGATCGTGTTATCGGCGGTTTCACGCGGCAGGAAGAGGATACGCAAGGCAGAGCAGCGCTGCCCGGCGGATCCGAAGGCCGAGAGAATCGCGTCATCGACGACCTGTTCCTTAAGTGCAGACGTATCCACGAACATGGCGTTGAGCCCGCCGGTCTCCGCGATCAGGGGCAGGATCGGCCCGTCGCGTCCGGCCAGCGTGCGGTTGATGATGTGCGCCACCTCGGTGGAGCCGGTGAAGGCGACACCGCCCAGCAATGGATGGCCGGTCATCAGCGCGCCGATACGGCCATGACCGGGAACAAGCTGGAGTACATCCTTGGGCAGGCCTGCTTTGTGAAACAGGCTGACGGCCTCAAAGGCCACCAGCGGGGTCTGCTCGGCTGGTTTGGCAACGACCGTATTGCCTGCGGCCAGCGCGGCGGCAATCTGGCCGGTAAAGATCGCCAGCGGGAAGTTCCACGGGCTGATACAGGCAAACACGCCCCGGCCGGCGAGTTCGAGGTGGTTGGTCTCCCCCGCCGGGCCGGGCATCCGGTTGGCATGGCTGAACTTGGCTTCGGCCTCGGCGGCGTAATAGCGCAGGAAATCGACCGCCTCGCGCACTTCGGCCACGCCGTCAGTGAGCGTCTTGCCGGCCTCTCGCGACACGATGGCGATAAAGCGGGCTGTGTCGGCTTCCAGCGCGTCGGCGAGTTTTCGTAAAATCGCCGCGCGGGCCGGCCCGCCCAGACGGTCCCAGCCTTCGAAAGCCTTGTGGGCGGCGGCAAAGGCGGCATCGACCATGGCTTCGTCAGCGTCCACCACCGTGGCGACAATCGTGGCGGTATCAGACGGGTTGGTCACCGGCCGCGCCTTGCCCGTTTTCAACTTGCCCGACAGGATCGGGCCGCAGGCATGGGGCATGGCCTTGTCAAAACGCGCTTGTGCCTCGGCCAGCGTCGTGCGCACAGCGGCCTGTGACAGGTCAACGCCCGCAGAATTGTCCCGGTGGGGGCCGTAAAGCCGGGGCGGCGCCGGGATGAAGGGGTGGCGGTCCATGCTGTCGGCCCCCTCGAACGGGCCGCGCGCCACATCGGCGGCAGGCACGTCAGGGTCGAGGAAGGAATGGACAAAAGAGGTATTGGCCCCGTTCTCCAGCAGACGCCGCACCAGATAGGGCAGCAGGTCTTCATGACTGCCGACCGGCGCATAGACGCGCACCGGACGCAGGGTGAAGGCGTCTGCCGCTGCCAGATAGAGCGGTTCGCCCATGCCGTGCAGGCGCTGGAATTCGTAATTTTCATTGCCCAGCTCGGCGGCGATGGCGCGCACCGAACACAGCGTGTGGGCATTATGGGTGGCAAACTGGGGATAGAGGGCTTCGGGCTCGGCCAGCATGGCGCGCGCGCATGCCAGATAGTTCAGATCCGTCGCTGCCTTGGTGGTCCAGACCGGAAAATCCGGCCAGCCATTCATGTGGGCGAACTTCACCTCGGTGTCCCAGTAGGCGCCCTTGACCAGCCGGACCATCAGGCGCCGCCCGCTTGCCTGGCCGAGCTCAGCCAGCTTGCCGATCGCCGCGCGGGCGCGCTTCTGATAGGCCTGCAGGGCGAGCCCCAGCCCGTCCCAGCCGGCCAGTGACGGCTCATGGGCCAGGCGTTCAAGGATCATCAACTGCAAGACCAGACGATCAGATTCCTCGGCATCAAGGCAGAAGCCGATATTGGCCGCTTTGGCCGCTTCAGCCTGTTCGAGCACCTTGGGATAAAGCTCGCGCCACAGGGCCTCGCGCTTGAAGATCGTGTAGCGCGGATGGAGCGCAGAAAGCTTCACCGAAACGCCGTCCACCGCCTCTACGGGGCGGTCCTTGCGCGCTTTTGCAACCGTCGCGATCGCGTCCATATAGCGGGTGTGATAGCGCGCTGCATCGGCGTGTGTACGGGCGCCTTCGCCCAGCATGTCGAAGGAAAACAGCGGATAATGGCCGTGCGGCACTTTCCACGCATGGCCGCGCCTTATCGCCCCCTGTATGGACCGTCCAAGGACGAATTGCTCGCCCAGAATACGCATGGCCTGACGCGTTGCGGTGCGGATCACTGGCTCGCCGACCCGCCCGGCCACGTTGCGGAAATAGGCGCCGGGATCCTTGCGCGCCTGCGGGTCGAGCTCCATCAGCGAGCCCGACAGCATCAGGCCCAGCGTGGAGGCATTGACCAGCCAGTTTTCCGATTTCCAAGCATGCTCGCCCCACGAGCCCGACCCGATCTTCTCGGCAATCAGCGCATCGGCGGTGCGCGCATCGGGCACGCGCAGAAGCGCTTCGGCCAGGCACATCAGGGCCAGCCCTTCCTTGTTGGAAAGGCCAAACTCCTGAAGGAAGGATTCCATCAGCCCGGTGCGTGTCTTCGCAGTGCGGGCGCGCTCGACAAGGTCAATCGCCGCCTTCGCCACATCCGCGCGCGCGGCGCTGTCCAGTCCGGCCTGCGCGTTCAGTGCGCGCACCGTCTCGCTCTCGGGCGAAAATTTGAGGCTGTCGAGCTGGTCCCAGTCGATGCCGGCGGGCGCGGATTGTGTCTGGCTCATATGGATCCCGTCTCGAAGCGTGACGGAAATGACTTTGGCCACAACGCTTGCAGGCAGGCAAGGCCACAGCACCGCAACCCTTCGCTTGCAACCGAAAACGCGTTATGAGCACCGGCTCGACACTTAAAAATGAGGCTGGCCGATGGACAACACGCCCTTGCGCATTCTTCTGGTGACGGACGCCTGGGAACCGCAGGTCAATGGCGTGGTGCGGACGCTCTCGCGCACGGTCGATGAGTGCCGGGCAATGGGCCATGAGGTGGAGGTTATTCATCCCGGCCTTGGCTTCAAGACGATCCCGTTGCCGACCTATCCCGATATCAAGCTGGCGCTGGGCGCGCGCCACGATATCGAGGCGCGCTTCCGGGCGTTCGAGCCGGAAGCCATCCATATTTCCACCGAAGGCACGCTGGGCCATGTGGCGCGGCGCATCTGCCTGTCCTGGAAGCTGCCCTTCACGACCAGCTATCACACCCAGTTCCCTGAATATGTGCATGCCCGCTTTCCGTTCATCCCGCTTGCGGCGGGCTATGCCTTCATGCGCCGTTTCCACAATTCTGGTAACGGCATCATGGTGGCGACCGAGACGATGCGGCAAAACCTCGTCAAGCGCGGCTTCAACAATCTGGTGGCGTGGTCGCGCGGCGTGGATACCGACCAGTTCCGGCCCGATCTGCGTGGGCTCGATGGCGGGGTCTACAAGGGTCTGCCCAAGCCGGTCTTTGCCTATGTCGGGCGCGTGGCGGTGGAAAAGAATATCGAGGCCTTCCTGAAGCTCGACCTGCCCGGTTCAAAGGTGGTGGTCGGCCCGGGCCCGCAGCTTGAAGAGCTCAAGCGCAAATACAAGGACGTGCATTTCACCGGCGGCAAGACCGGCGAGGAGCTGGCGCGCCATTTCGCGGACGCTGACGTGTTTGTGTTCCCCAGCTTCACCGACACGTTCGGGCTGGTGATCCTTGAAGCCATGGCCTGCGGCACGCCCGTGGCGGCCTTTGTCGCGCCTGGCCCGCGCGATATCATTCCCGGCTCCAATGCCGGCGTCGTGTCTGATGATCTGCGCGAAGCCTGCCTGCAGGCGCTGGAGCTCAAACGCGAGGACGCGCGCGCCTTTGCCGAGAAGAATTCCTGGCGGGCCTGCACCGAGCAGTTCGTCGACAATCTCAAACCCCAGCCCCGCCCGGAACGCAAACGCTTCTGGAAACGGCTGAGACGGCTCCGGCGCGCCAAGAGCTAGCCCGCGATCCGCACCCGCGTCTTGCCTCCGCGCCCAAGGCGCTGGATCGCCTGATCCACGCTTTCGTCCGGGCCCGGCACCAGATCGGCGTCGAAAATATTGGCACGGGCGTCCTGTGCGACGAGGGGCAGGCCGGTGCGCACGCGGGTGAAAAACCCGGCATTGAGCGCATCGCCTTGCGCCTGTCTGACCCCTTCCACGACCTCAATGCCTGCCGCGCGCAGCATGGCGATGCCGCGGCCAGACACGCGCGGATCGGGATCGCCTGATGCGATGAACACGCGCGCCACGCCAGCCTCGATCAGGGCCTGCGCGCAAGGCGGTGTCTGCCCGTGATGGGAGCAGGGCTCCAGCGTGACATAGACATCCGCGCCGCGCGCCTGTTCACCCGCGTTCTGCAATGCCTGTGCCTCGGCATGGGGCCGTCCGCCCGGCGCGGTGACGGCGCTGGCGATGACTTTGCCATCTTTGGCTATCACGCAGCCGACAGACGGGTTCGGTGCGGTGGTGCCGAGCCCGCAAAATGCGAGCGCCAGCGCCGCGTCCATGAAGCGCAGATGAGATGGTGTCAGCCCTTCGGGCATGGCGGCAGGGCCTGCGCGCGGTCTTCGTCAAGATAGCGCGCCTCGACGGGACGAAGGCCATCCAGCTCGATCAGCAGCGGATTGCCGGTCGGCACTTCGACTTTCAGGATATCCGCGTCGGCGACCCGGAAGAGGATTTTCACCAGCGCGCGCAACGAATTGCCATGCGCGGAGATGAACACGCTTTCCCCGCCGGCAAGGCGCGGCGCAACCAGCGCGGAAAAGCATTCCTCAACGCGGACAAGCGTGTCTTTCAGGCTTTCGGTGCCCGGCAAAAGGCCGGGATCGAGATGGGCGTAGCGCTCGTCATGAACCGGGTGGCGCGGATCGCTACGGTCGAGCGCGGGAGGCGGAATGTCGAAAGAGCGGCGCCAGATCAGCACCTGGTCTTCGCCGTGGGCGGCGACGGTTTCGGCCTTGTCGAGACCCGTCAGCGCGCCGTAATGACGCTCGTTGAGCCGCCAGTCCGGCATCACCGGAATCCAAAGCCTGTCCAGCGTGTCCAGGCCCAGATGGGCGGTGCGGATGGCACGGCGCAGATAGCTGGTGAAGGCGATATCGGGGGCAAAGCCGGCCTGCTTCATCAGCATGCCGCCGCGTTTTGCCTCCGCCTCGCCGCGTGTCGTCAAATCCACATCCACCCAGCCGGTAAACCGGTTCTCGAGATTCCACTGGCTCTGGCCATGGCGGGTAAGGACAAGGCGTGTCATCGCGTAACTCCGGCACAATGTCTGTCGCTGTGTGACCGAGGCAATAGCGCGGGCGGAGACGGATGACCACTGGCCGGGCGCTGCTTTGGCAAAAAAGACACATATCACGGGCAATCGGAACGCGATTTTGTGGCGCGTGCCTTGCATCTGCCGTTGACAGGCGCACAGTGAATGTCCGTACGCGGCACCTCGCGGGACATGCCGGTGATTGAAGAGGCACCGGCCAACGGTGCCCGGGATGGGTTAAAGGGGTAGCGGAATGATCCGGCAGATCGTGACACCGGCCAATGGTGCTGAAGCGGCATTGCTGGACCGGCTGGTCGCACGCTTCACCGAGGAGCTGGCGGCGCGCACATCGGAATGCATGTTCTACATGACCGAACCTGGCAGCCAGGCCCCGGTGCGTATTATCGAAACCGAGACCCAGGAGACGCTGGACCGGTTCCTCGCCTTTGTCGCATCGCAGATCGGCCATCACGCCATTTGACGGCTGAGCGCCCTGTCATGCTGGCCAGCGCTCCATGGTGCTGCTAAAGCCTCAGATTCATGAAGCTCCCGAAGCGGCCCTGCCGGCCGCGATGCCAGCCCGGCTGCCTGAAATGCCATTGAGGTCGATGCGCGTCCCATGTCCGAGACAGAAAGCCTGAACCGCCCCGCAGCCCGCCTTGATACGGCGCGTATTCTTGACGCGATGCGGCGGACCGCGCGTATCGAGCGAGAGGGGCTGGCGGCGCTGGAAGCCGCCTTTGACGAGCGCGCAGTGGGTGTCGTCTCCTTGCTGGCCACGTTGAAAGGCCGGCTGATCTGCGCCGGTGTCGGCAAGTCCGGCCATGTCGCGCGCAAGATTGCGGCCACGCTGGCCTCAACCGGCACACCTGCGCAATATGTCCACCCCGCCGAGGCGAGCCATGGTGATCTGGGCATGATCACATCGGGCGATGCGGTGCTGGCACTGTCCAAATCCGGCGAGACGCGCGAGCTGGGCGACCTCACGGCCTATTGCCGCCGCTTTGGCGTTCCGCTGATAGCGCTGACGGCGGGCGCAGACAGCACGCTGGCCAAGGCCAGCGATCACCTGCTGCTGGTGCCCGATGCGCCCGAGGCAGCCGGGGAGACCCGCGCGCCGACCACGTCGACCACGCTGATGATGGCCTATGGTGATGCGCTGGCGGTCGCCCTGATCGAGGCGCGCGGGTTTACCGCTTCCGATTTTGCCACCTTTCATCCCGGCGGCACGCTAGGCGCAGCCTTCCTGAAGGCAGGTGATCTGATGCATGCCGACATGCCGCTGGCCGAGGAAGGCACGCTCATGTCCGATGCGCTTATCGTGATGAGTTCCAAAGGGTTTGGCTGTGTCGGCATTACCCGCCGGGGCGTGCTGACCGGGATCATCACTGATGGCGATCTGCGCCGTCATATGAGCCCGGACCTGACCGCCTCAGCGGTCGAAACCATCATGACGGCCAACCCGAAAAGTGTGGCACCTGACGGGCTGGCGGCCGATGCGCTGCGCCTGATGACGGCCGGTTCGCAAAAAATCCTGTCGGTATTCGTCTGCGATGAAACCGGCAGGCCGCTCGGCCTGTTGCACATCCATGATCTATTGCGCGCCGGTCTCAGCTAGGCTGATACGCGCCCGCTTCAGACCGGACCTGACCCACCAAGAGGCATACATGACCGACAGCCAGCGCCCCGCCGCCGATATTGAGCCCAATAGCTGGGACTTCGAGACCCGCCCGCTCATCAAGCCGACCGGCTTTCGCGAGTATGATGCGCGCTGGTGGTTTGGACATCCTGGCTCCGACAAGGCACCGGAGCTCAATCTTTACGGCGTTCAGGCTTTGGGGCTGGGGCTGGGTACGCTGATGCACGAGCTGGGCATCGCCCCGCAGATCGTGACGGGCCATGATTTCCGCAGCTATTCACTGTCGGTCAAGCAGGCGCTGGAAGTGGGCCTGATGCAGGCCGGCATTACCGTTCACGATATCGGCCTTGCCCTGTCGCCAATGGCGTATTTCGCCCAGTTCGATCTGGATATTCCCGCCGTTGCGATGGTGACGGCCAGTCACAACTCCAATGGCTGGACCGGTGTGAAGATGGGTGTAGAGCGCCCGCTGACCTTTGGCCCTGACGAGATGGGCCGTCTGAAGACCATCGTGCTGGAAGGGCTCGGTCAGACCCGGCCCGGCGGCGCCTATGTGCGCCAGGAGGGGGTGCGCGAGCGTTATATCGCTGACCTCACGGGCGGCTTCAAAGCCAGGCGCAAGCTCAAAGTGGTGGCCGCATGCGGCAATGGCACGGCGGGCGCATTCGCTCCGCAGGCGCTGGAAGCCATGGGGGTGGAGGTGATCGCGCTCAACTGCGATCTTGACCACACCTTCCCGAACCATAACCCGAACCCGGAAGACATGAAGATGCTGCACGCGCTGGCCGATGCCGTGCGCGAGCACAAGGCCGATGTGGGTCTGGCGTTTGACGGTGATGGCGACCGCTGCGGCGTGGTCGATAATGAGGGTGAAGAGATTTTCGCCGACAAGGTCGGGCTGATGCTCGCCCGCGATCTGTCAGCGGAGTACAAGGATGCGACCTTCGTCGTCGACGTAAAATCGACCGGACTTTACGCCACCGATCCGGTGCTCAAAGCCAGAGGCGCAAAGACGGATTACTTCAAGACCGGCCATTCCTATATCAAGCGCCGTTCCCATCAGCTGGGCGCGCTGGCGGGTTTTGAAAAGTCCGGGCATTTCTTCCTGCAACCGCCGGTCGGCAAGGGCTATGATTGTGGTCTGACGGCGGCGCGCTGCGTCCTGGCAATGCTGGACAATAATCCGGACAGCTCAATGGCAGACCTGAAGCGGGCGCTGCCGGTCAGCTATGGCTCTCCGACCATGTCGCCGGCGTGTACGGATGAAGAGAAATATGCCGTCGTGGACCGGATCATCGCCAGCTTCGAGGCGAAGAAAGCCGCCGGTGCAAAAGTGGCGGGCCGCGAGATAGTGGACATCAACACAGTCAACGGCGTGCGTTTCACCTTTGCCGACGGCGCCTGGGGGCTTATCCGGGCTTCGTCCAACACACCCAACCTGGTCGTGGTGGTGGAAAGCCTCACCTCGGCTGAGGATGTCAGCGCGATTTTCTCCGCAATCAAGGATGAGCTGGCGCGGCACAGGGAAGTTGGCGCATTCGATCAGGAAATCTGAGGCTGAGCCGGGCAGGGAGCTTCCAGACGATGAAAATTCTGGTCACGGGCGGTGCGGGCTTTATCGGTTCTGCCGTGGTTCGTCTGGCGGTTTCACGCGGCCACAGTGTCGTTAATCTGGATGCGCTGACCTATGCTGCCTCGCTGGAGAATGTAGCGCCGGTCAGCGCTTCCCCGCTCTATGCGTTTGAACACGCCGACATCAGGGACCGGGCGGCACTCGACCGCATTTTTGAGACCCATCAGCCCGACGCGGTGATGCATCTGGCCGCTGAGAGCCATGTCGACCGCTCGATAGACGGGCCGTCAGACTTCGTTGAGACCAATATAAACGGCACGTTTCACCTGCTGGAGGCCGCGCGCAAATACTGGACGGGCCAGGGCCGCCCTGACACGTTCCGCTTTCACCACATCTCTACCGACGAGGTGTTCGGCTCGCTGCCTGCCGATCCGTCAGTAAAGTTCACCGAAGAGACCCGCTACGACCCGCGCTCGCCCTATTCGGCGTCGAAGGCGGCGGCAGATCATCTGGTGCGGGCGTGGCACGAAACCTATGGGCTTCCGGTAGTACTGACCAATTGCTCAAATAATTACGGGCCCTACCATTTTCCCGAAAAGCTGATCCCGCTGATTATCATCAAGGCACTGGCGGGAGAGCCTTTGCCCGTTTACGGCGATGGCTCAAATGTGCGCGACTGGCTGTATGTCGAAGACCATGCCGATGCCTTGCTTTCCGTCGTTCAGCGCGGACAGACAGGGCGCTCCTACAATATTGGCGGGAACAGCGAGCGGACCAATCTGGAGCTGGTGCAGGCCTTGTGTGCGATCCTTGACGATCTGCGGCCGGCATCAATCGCCCATGCCGGTCTCATCCGCTTTGTGGAAGACCGGCCCGGCCATGATGCGCGCTATGCCATCGATGCCCGCCGGATGCGCGATGAGCTGGGCTGGAGCCCGTCGGTCAGCCTGGAAGAGGGGCTTTATCGCACCGTGCAATGGTATCTGGACAATGAGGGCTGGTGGCGCCCCCTGATCGGGCGAAAAGGCGCAGGCAGCCGGCTTGGAAGGAATGTGTAGTTGCAAGGGCGGGCCGCGTTGTTGACGGATTGACGCTTCGGCAGGATACAGGGGGCCAGCAGGCAGCATCAGGCCGGAAAGCACATTGACCAAGCGCAAGGGCATCATACTGGCAGGGGGATCTGGCACGCGGCTTTATCCCGTGACGGCCGTCACCTCCAAACAGCTCCTGCCGATCTACGACAAGCCGATGGTCTATTATCCGCTATCGGTGCTGATGCTGGCCGGGGTGCGCGAGATCGCGATCATCACGACACCGCATGAACAGCCGCAATTCATGGCGCTGCTGGGCGATGGCAGCCAGTGGGGTATCTCCCTGACCTTTATCGTCCAGCCATCGCCCGATGGCCTGGCGCAGGCCTATATGCTGGCCGAGGATTTTCTTGATGGCGCCCCGTCCGTCATGGTGCTGGGCGACAATATCTTTTTCGGCCACGGGCTGGCCGACATGCTGCGATCTGCCGATGCCCGGCCCGCCGGCGGCACGGTGTTTGGCTATCAGGTAGCCGATCCGGAGCGTTATGGCGTCGTGTCTTTTGATGAGGCGGGCCGCGTCATCTCGATCATCGAGAAGCCGCAAGCACCGCCCTCGAATGTCGCTGTTACGGGGCTGTATTTCCTCGATGGCCGGGCGCCGGAGCGGGCCCGGAAGGTGACACCGTCCGCACGCGGAGAGCTGGAGATCACGACGCTTTTGCAGATGTATCTCGATGAGGGCGAGCTCAGCGTGGAAACAATGGGACCGGGCTATGCCTGGCTGGATACCGGCACGCCCGACAGTCTCCTGGAAGCGGCCGAATTTGTCGCCACGCTGGAGCGGCGGCAAGGCTCGAAGATTGCATGCCCGGAGGAAACCGCCTGGCGTCAGGGCTTTATCGACAGCGCCGCCCTCGCCGCGCTGGCCGGCTCCATGGGCGGGGGCAGCTATGCCCGGTATCTGCAAAGACTGGCCGACGGGGGCATGTAATAGCGGCCCGGCCCGCAAGGGGCGCTGGCAGATATCGAAACAGATTGTGATTCTGTCATCGTGCGGGCCTGCATCATGGTCGCGCGAAATTCCCGCAGGCCGCGCCTCGCGGCAGCCGACCCACAGGACCCCGTAATGCAATTCATTGACCTTCAAGCCCAATATGCCCGCATCGCCGACAAGGTGGACGCCCGGATCATGTCCGCTGTGCGCAGCGGGCGGTATATTCTGGGCCCGGAAGTGCAGGAGCTTGAAGCGGCGCTGGCCGGGTTCAGTGGTTCCTCGCGGGCGCTGGGCTGCGCCAACGGTACAGACGCACTTGTATTGCCTCTGATGGCATGGGGGCTGCGTCCCGGCGACGCCGTTTTCTGCCCGTCATTCACCTTTACCGCGACGGCGGAAGTCGTGCCCTGGCTGGGCGCAACGCCCGTTTTCGTGGATATCGACCCGGCAACCTACAATATGGATCCGGCCCATCTTGAGGCCTCCATCGAGATGGTGAAGGCAAAAGGAGAGTTGAACCCGCGCGTCATCATTGCGGTGGACCTGTTCGGCCAGCCAGCCAACTATCCGCAGATCGCGCAGATCGCGAAGCGCCACGGACTGAAACTGATCGCGGACAGCGCCCAAGGCTTTGGCTGCACGCTGGAGGGCAAGCATCCCTCCCACTGGAGCGATGTCACGACCACCTCCTTCTTCCCCGCCAAGCCGCTGGGCTGTTACGGGGATGGCGGCGCAGTGCTTACCGATGATCCCGATCTGGCCGAGATCATGGAATCGCTCGCGGTGCACGGCAAAGCCATGCCGCGCGATATCGAGAAGCGCGCTTTCGAGCACGATCCCAAATACTTCAATGTCCGTATAGGAATGAACTCGCGTCTGGACACGATCCAGGCAGCTGTGCTCCTGGAAAAACTCGCGATTTTTCCTGACGAGATCGAGGCACGAAACCGTATTGCGGCGCGCTACAACACACATCTGGAGACTCTCGTGGACGCGGTGCCGCAGGTGATTTCCGGCGGGGTGTCCACCTGGGCGCAGTACACGATCGAGCACAGCCGCCGCGACGCGCTCGCCGCTCATCTTAAATCGCGTGGTGTACCAACCGCAGTTTACTACCCCATCCCGATCCACGCGCAGGAGCCCTATGCGAAATACCCCGCAGGTCCGGACGGGCTTGCCGTGACCGAGGACAAGGCCGGGCGCGTCATGTCATTGCCGATGCATCCCTACCTTGATACTGCCACGCAAGACCGTGTCATTTCGGCTATCCGCGAATTTTGACGGGCAGGGTATACCGCATTTCGGGCATGCCAGCCGGTGCCGGCAAGCAGAGATGGTTCACGGCGCGCTTTGCCGGAAAATCAAGTCGAGGATACTTCTTATCGGCGCACGAGCCGGAGCGAACCCGGTTCGCTCCGGGCAGGAACCGGCGTGAGGGCAGGCCCTAGTTGCCAATGGAAAACAGGGTGACCTCAAGCATCACCGAGCGGCTGGGTCCCAGATTGCCGATTTCGAAATCACGCTGATCATAAATAACTCTGATGTCCGTGCATTCGTCGCGATAGATCAGACTGACTTCCCGCCGGCGGGTGGCGCCACGTTCAAGGTCGCGAACTTCCATAAAGCCCAGATACCAGTTGTCGGTGACGCGGAAATTACCGCCAAAATTGACCGACTCGCGCACGCGCGTATTCACGGCGTCATCGTCAACCAGAGAATAGGTGACATCGCCGGTCACGCGCCAAATCGAAACGCGTGAAAAAGCGTCGATCCGGTTGGCCTGTACGGTTTCGCCATTATAGCGCCCCTGAACGCCCAGCTCGAACATATTGCCGAAATTCACGTCAAGCTGGGCCACCCAGTCTGATTGCTTCTCGACCAGTCCAGACCCCGGAGCAAAAGAGGCGTCGCCGTCTATGCGGAAGCTGCGGCCGACAAACACGTCGGTGTCAGGCAGGAATCTGTTGTTCGACTGGAAACTTGTGGTCAGACCGGCATTGATATGGGTGCCTTCTTCCCACGCATCATAGCCATTGGACCGGTTACGGGAAAACAGGTTGGACGCGTCCAGTTCGAGGTTGAGGCTATCTTCACCCGGTGCCGTTTCATCGGCCTCCAGCCCTGTCGAACTGGCGAGCTGGATGCGCGGCGCCAGCACCGTATCGCCCAGATTGCCCCGTCTCAGGAAGGGCCATGAAACGTCCACACCGGCGTTTGACATCGTGCGCGTGAAGTCGGTGGTTTCCAGGGTTCTTCCGGCCGCATTGGTCCGCGTGAAACGATAGGCGTCGCCGCGTGTGCCGGCGTAGGGCAAGACGCGGATGCCGCCCGGCAGGGTGAAGTTGCGCGACCACTCAATCGCACCGCTGGCCCTGGCATAATCATCCCCGACATCACGCGTGAGATACACCGCCGATCCGCGCGCATTGGCAAATCCCGCCCAGCCGGGCAGGGGCAGGCGATATTCCGCCTCCAGCATGGGCGCAATCAGGGGAAGGTTTTCCGTATCGACCCTCTCATCCTGTGACTGGAAACCCATCACGGTCGCACTGGCAAAATAAGTGCGTGACCGGCCGCGAACCTCTATCTCTGTGGGCAGGATGCGGGCATTCAACTTTGCAAAATCGGATGACTGGTCAATGTCACCGTTCAAGTCGTAGCGCGCAAGATAAAGCGGGTCGGTAGCCAGCTGGACATTGAAGCGCCATATCCAGCCCGGTGCGATGTTAAACGCGCCCGATCCCGCGACATGGCCGCGCAGCTCGCGGTCGCCAAATCCGCCATCGCGGTCGAATTCCTGTTCGTGCGTGACACTGCCCCGGATACGCATGGACCCTGACCACAGGCGTTGCCGGTATTCGTAGCGCAGCACCGGATTGTACTCGCTGATGATCATCGGCGTCACGACAATGTCCCGATGGGGCGATATTACCTGGTAATAGGGTTGCTGATAGACAAAGCCGAGGCGGTCCGAGACATCGGCCGTCGGAATCAGGAAGCCGGAGCGCCGCGGTGCCGAGGGGTCAGCGTGCGCAAAGACCGGCGTGAAGAATATCGGCACGCCAAACGCTTCAAGGCGCATGTCGCGGTAATAAATCATTTCCGATTCAGGATCTTGCACCACTTCGGCGGCGCGTAACCGCCAGGTCGGAGGACGGGTGCCGTCCTCACACAGATCGCAGGCAGTGTAATAGGCCCGGCGAAGCATGATCGCGCCGTCCCGGCGATGTACCGCATAGGCCGACGCTGCGCGGCCATTGTTTTCAAGGCGCATGGCAAAGCCGCTGGCAATGGCTTCGGACCATTCATTGGTCAGCTCGATTTCGTCAGCGGTCTGTGCAGGCAGGTCGCCATCGTGCAGCCGGACATTCCCGCGCGCGATGACACGGTCTTCGCCTGGCCGGTATTCGACCTCGTCAGCAAACAGCATCCGCTCGCCCGACTGCATGCTGACCTCGCCGCGCGCGGTCAGGACATCGCCCTCGCGATTCTGCTCGATTTCAGCGGCGTCCAGATAGACAGGCTCGTCATCGCCCTGGGCCTGCACGGGGGCACCCAATCCGGTCAGCAGGGCTGCCGCCGCACACATAGTCCTGAACGGCAAAATCATGCCCTCGACGCTCCGCGCTAATCCCCTGAATGCAGTTTGAAGTCCTAACCCATCGCCTGCAAGGCGTCCATTGCACGCGGTGGCCGCTCCGTGCTCCGGCCGCATTCAAACATTGGGTCATCAAGCGTGATTGATGTGCGCCTTGCGTTACGCCGTGGAGCCTGCCACTAAGCAGCTGCAACCGGGGCCTCGCGCCCCCAGGCAGAAACCGGGAGTCACGCAATGTGCGGTATTGTGGGTGCTGTGGGACATGGTGAAGCGGAAAGCTTCATTCTCGAAGGCCTGCGCAGACTGGAATATCGTGGCTACGATTCAGCCGGGATCGGTGTGATTGACTCCCATGGCTCGCTGCACCGGCTGCGCGCAGCCGGCAAGGTCCAGGCGCTTGCGGACAGGGTTCCGGCAGGGCTTCACGGCACGACAGCTATCGGCCATACGCGCTGGGCGACGCACGGCGCCGCCAATGACGACAATGCCCACCCCCACAAGGCCGGGCGCGTACTGGTCGTCCACAATGGCATTATCGAGAACTTCAAGACCCTGCGCGAGGAACTCGCCGCCAAGGGGTGCGAGTTTACAAGCCAGACCGACACCGAAGTGGTGGCCCATCTGATCGACCAGGCCATGCAGGCTGATGGCGACGCGGTAGCGGCGCTAAAATCGGTCCTGCGGCGTCTTGATGGCGCATTTGCGCTGGGTGTCATGATTGAGGGCGAAGAAGGCTTCATCATGGGCGCGCGCAAGGGCGCGCCGCTGATCGCCGGGCTGGGCGCCACGGAGGGCTTTCTGGGTTCAGACCCGCTGGCACTGTCCGGCCATGCCGAGCGCATCATGTTCCTCGATGACGGGGACATGGCGGTGATCCGTCCCGGCTCGATCGAGGTGTTTGATCTGAACGGCGAGCCGGTCGAGCGCAAACTCGTGCCGGCAGAGACCAGCCATGTCCTTGCCGAAAAGGGCAATCACCGTCACTTCATGGAAAAGGAAATCCATGAACAGCCCGAGGTGATAGGCCGCACGATCTCCCATTATGCCGACGCGTTTGAGAACGGCGTACATGAAATAGCCGGGCTCGATTTCCGCGCGGCCAGCCGGCTTATCATCGTGGGATGCGGCACGGCGGCCTATGCGGGCGAAATTTCTCGCTACTGGTTCGGATCACTTGCGCGTCTGGCAGTCGAAGTCGATATCGCCTCGGAATTCCGCTACCGCGACCCGGTGTTCCTGCCGGGCGATATTGCGCTCTTCATCTCCCAGTCGGGCGAAACCGCCGACACGCTGGAGGCGATGCGCCTGGCGGCGGCGGCCGGTGTGCAGACACTCGCCCTGGTGAACACGCCCCACTCCACGATCGCGCGCGAGGCGTCGCTGGTCGTTCCAACGCTCGCCGGTCCCGAAATCGGTGTGGCCTCGACCAAGGCCTTTACCAGCCAGCTTTCCGCGCTGGCCTGCCTGGCCGTGCTGGCGGGCCGTCATCGTGGCCATCTCGACCGCGCACAGGAAGCAGGTCATGTTGCTGGCCTGCTCGCTGCTCCGGGACTGATGGTCAAGGCGCTGGAGCGCGAAGGCGAGATTGAAAAGCTGGCTCATGAAATCGCCGGACACCCCACCGTCCTCTATCTGGGCCGCAACCAGAACTTCCCGCTGGCGCTTGAGGCGGCACTCAAGCTGAAGGAAATCAGCTATATTCACGCAGAAGGCTATGCCGCCGGCGAGCTCAAACATGGTCCGATCGCCCTGATCGAAGAAGGGCTGCCGGTCATTGTTATTGCGCCGCACGACGCCCTGTTCGACAAGACGCGCTCGTCCATCCAGCAGGTGGCAAGCCGCGGCGCGCATGTCATTGCCATCACCGATCCCGAAGGGGCCAAGGCGCTCGAAGGCGAGGCGGCGCATATTATCAACCTGCCCAAGGGCAGCCAGCTGACAAATCCGCTATTGTTCGCCAGTGCGATCCAGTTGCTTGCCTATCACGTGGCCGTATACAAGGGGACCGATGTGGACCAGCCGCGAAATCTCGCAAAGTCTGTCACGGTCGAGTAAGCCTCCCCACGGAGTTTCCAGCATGTCGAAAAAGCCGGTCCGCAAGGCCGTTCTTCCTGTTGCCGGCCTGGGTACGCGGGTATTGCCTGCCACGAAGGTCATGCCCAAGGAAATGCTGCCCGTCTTTGACCGGCCGGCAATCCATTATGTGGTCGACGAGGCCCGTGCTGCGGGCATCGAGCATTTCGTGTTCGTGACCGGGCGCAACAAGGCCTCGATCGAGGATTACTTCGATACCGCTTACGAGCTGGAAATGACCCTTGAGGCCAAGGGAAAGACCAAGCTTCTCGAAGAGTTGCGCGCTGATTTGCCAGCGCCAGGTGCCTGCAGCTTTGTGCGCCAGCAGGCGCCGCTGGGGCTGGGTCATGCTGTGTGGTGCGCGCGCGATATCGTCGGCAATGAGCCGTTCGCGGTCCTGCTGCCGGACATGCTGATGCGCTCCGAAATTCCATTCCTCGCAGCCATGAACCAGGCCTACCAGAACACGGGCGGCAATATCATCGCCGTCGAAGAAGTGCCGATGGAGAAGGTCAGTTCCTACGGCATTATCGAACCGGGTGAGCGCCGGGGTGCCCTGATCGAAATGAAGGGCATGGTCGAAAAGCCCGCCCAGAAGGACGCGCCCTCCAATCTGATGATTTCCGGGCGGTACATCCTCCAGCCGGAGATTTTTGACGCCCTTGAGGAGCAGAAGCCGGGTGCAGGCGGCGAAATCCAGCTCACTGATGCCATGTTGCGGTTGATGGAAACCAGCCCGTTTCACGCGCTGCGCTTTGATGGCGAGACGCTCGATACCGGCTCCAAGACGGGCTATCTGCGCGCGGCGGCGGCCTATGGGCTGGCTAACCTTGAACATGGGGCGGAGGTGCGCCGCATCCTGGAAGACCTGCTGAAAGGGTAGAGAGATCGCCTGAAAGCAGCCGCCTTGACCGGCAAATCGTGTAGCCGGGCACAACTCTATCGAACCTGCGGGGTTTGCAAGCGCGACCGCGCCCCGGCAAAAGCACCTTGCCAGCACGGCCATGGAAGGCCTGACTGTCAAACCTGACACGCCTAAAGTGTCAAACCTCAAAAAACCATAATTAAATCAATTTACTGTAAGGGGGATGGTGGGCCCGGAGGGACTCGAACCCCCAACCAAGCGGTTATGAGCCGCCGGCTCTGACCAGTTGAGCTACAGGCCCACCGAACGGCCCTGATAGCGCAGGCTGGCGGGAGGGGGAAGCGCCCGGTTCACGACGGCGCATATGCCGGTCAGACCCGTGTCGTGCGGCCGCCGCGGCAACGCCTCTCACCCGCCTTGCTTTTGCCTTGGGCGCATGGGGACATGGCGCGGTGATGAAACCGAAGCAGCCGCTGTACGTTCAAGTCCCTACGGGGCGGCGATCAGCGCCTCTGCCACATTGAAAACGGAGATTGATGATGCGCCATACTTCAAGCCTTGCCCTTGCCCGCGTGTCCCTTCGCACGCGGCTGACCGGCGCAGTTCTGGCAACCGGCCTTCTGCTGGGCGCGGCGGCGCTGGTCCCGGCGCCCGCCCTTGCACAAAATCAGGCGCAAACCGAAACGCAGGAAGGACGGCTGTCACTGTCGGCCCGCGGAGAGGTGCGCATTGCGCCCGATATGGCCACAGTGACCGCTGGCGCGCAGACGCGCGCCGATACGGCAGCCGAGGCGCTGGCAGCCAATGCGCAGGCGATGTCGGGCGTATTTCAGGCGCTGGAGCGGGCCGGCATTGCCCGGCGCGACATCCAGACTTCCGGCCTGTCGCTGAGTGCGGTCTACGAGCCCTATGGTTCCGAGCGCGGCCGCGATCAGCGCATCACCGGCTATGAAGCCAGCAATACAGTGCGGGTGATCGTACGGGATATGGACCGCGTCGGCCAGACGATTGACGCTCTGGTGGGATCGGGTGCCAACCAGCTCCAGGGCGTGGACTTTACCCATTCAGACCCTGCCGAAGCCCGTGACGAAGCCCGCCAGAGGGCTGTGAGCGAGCTCAACCGCTTGCGCGCGCTCTATGCCGAGGCGGCCGGTATCGAAACCGGGCGGCTGATTTCGCTCAGCGAAGGCGGCTCCAGCCAGCCTGCACCGATGATGTATGCGCGCGCCGAATCGATGTCGGCAGATGCGGGTACCGAAGTCGCGCCCGGCGAAATCACCATTTCGGTGAATGTTGACGCTGTCTGGGCGATCGAGCCCTAGGCGTCGTTCACCAGACGAGATCCGGAGCCTGCCAGCGCGGGCTCCGGTCGTCTGGCCATTCAATCGCCCCTGAATTGATACCGCCGGTGATGAACAGGCAGTCGATTTCCTCGCGGTTTGCACCGGCCAGATCGGTAGAGAGGCCGTCGCCAATGGCCAGAATGCGGTCTTTCGGCACGGTCTTTCCTGACAGTTTGGAGAGCGCTGCGCGGGCCAGCTCATATATCGGCGGGTGCGGCTTGCCCGCATAGAGTGCCTCGCCTCCCAACGCTTCATAGGCTTTCGCGAGCGCGCCCGCGCAGTAGAGCAAGCCGCCGCCCGGTCCCTGCACCACAATGTCCGGGTTGGCGCACACCATCGGCAGATCCAGATCAGCGGCTTGCTGCAGAAACGCGGCGTAATCGTCCGGGGTTTGCGTTTCATAGTCGACAAGCCCGGTGCAGGAGATGACTTTTGCGCGCTCCAGCGGTGCAAACTCCAGCCCGGTGCCTGCATAGATGGGGTCATCAAAGTCCGGCCCCAGCTTGAAAGCGGGTCCTGGCGCGAAGCCTGACAGCAAGGCGTGCGTGGCGTCGCCCGAGGTGACGGCTGCGTCCCAGACGCCTTCGGGCGCACCCATGCCTTGGAGAAAATGTTCCAGAGAGGGCGCGCGCCGGGGCGAGTTGGAAACCAGACAAACCAGCCCGCCGCCTCGCCTGAACCGGGCCAAGGCATCAAGCGCCGGTGCGATCAGGCTGTCTCCATCGCGGATCACGCCCCAGACATCGCACAGGACAGCGTCATAGCGAGTTGCCAGCTCGCCCAGCGCGGCCTTGCCGGGCAATGGTGACGGCGTCATTCCTCGATGCGATCACGCAAGGCGCTTGTGGCGGCGCTGACATCCCCGCCGGCATTGCCGATAATGCCGGTGATCTGCTCGCGCTGGGTCTGGGCCAGCCATACGCCCAGCACTTCGGCATCGACCACTTTGAGCCCGTCATCGCCGCTCATCACGCGCCAGTTCACGGGCACGTCTTCGCCGCTGCCATTGGCCCGTACCGTCGAGCGCACGATGAAATCGCCCGATCCGCGGGTGACCGATCCGGTCACTTCCAGCGTCTGGCCTGCATAATTGCCCAGCTCGCGCTCATAGGTGTTGATCGCAAATTCCCGGAACACCGTGCGGAATTCGTCAAGCTGGGCCTCGTCGGCGCCACGCCGATACCGGCCCAGCACGAAATTGGTGATACGTGGCACGTCGGCCAGAATATCCACCCGCTCGCGGAAATTGCGTTTGAGGGTCTCGGCATCCAGCTCGCCATCCTGGAAGGCCTGCAATGCGTCGATCACTTCCTGCGCTTCGCGCTGCACGAAGGCTTCCGCCTCATCGGCTGACTGTGCATCGGCGCTGGCGGGCGTGAAAACGAGGGCAAAGGCGGCCAAAAGACCTGTCATGGCGATGTGTGTTAAGTGAAACATTCTGCGTGTCCTGGTGCTGGCGTGTGTTGGCCGCGTCAGTCGAATTCCGGCAAATCCTCGAACTCGTCCTGCTGTCCAAGCGCTGCGGACCTGTTCTGCCGGTAGACTGACCGCAGCTGAACATAAGGGTCGATAGCACTACGTTCCAGACTGGCGAATGTTTCATCGAGTTGCAGCCGGACATCAATGGCATAGACGCCGCGATAGACCCAGATCGCATCGGATTCGCGGATATCCTCAACCCAGTAGGTAGGGTGCGGGTAGCGGTCGACAAAACGGCCGACCGTATCGCGGACATTGGACGGGCCCAGGAAGGGCAGGACCAGATAGGGCCCGCTCTCCACACCCCAGCGCCCCAGTGTCAGTCCGAAATCGGCTTCGCGGCGGTAGATATTGGCCTCGCTGGCGACATCAAACAGCCCGCCAACGCCAACAATGGTATTCAGCCCGAAGCGGCTGGCGGTCGCGAACGCATCGCCGGGCCGGCCTTGCAGCAGCAGATTGGCGAACACGACAGGCTCGTTGAGATTGCGCAGGAAATTGCGCACGCCAAGACGTCCGGTACGCGGCACCGCACCGCGATAGGTGTACACGACAGGTGCAATCACCGCCTGGTCTGCGGCCAGGTTGAAATCGAAGACAGCCCGGTTTAACGGCTCGAACGGATCGTTCGCCTGCAGCGATTCAGGACGCGTCGTGCACGCGCCAAGGATCAGACCGGTCAGAACCGCGAGGGCGGCGAGCCGGCCGGCGGACTTTGTGTTGTGCCCCATTAATCGCGTTTCCTCTGCTCGAAATTACGGCGTCGACCGCGCTTACATAGTGTCATACGCGCGAACGCCCAAGACAGACGTGCGGCTTTGGCATTGAAGCGCATCAGATAATCGCATAAAGATATCTTTATGTAGTTCGACTTCGCGGAGCCTGTTGCATGCCTGAAGGCCGGATAGCGCCCGTCAGTGGCGCCCCACGTATATCGTTCGAGTTTTTCCCGCCCAAGGACGAGGCGATGGACGAGCGGCTGTGGAATTCCATCTCCCGGCTGGCTCCGCTTGACCCGCTTTATGTGTCGGTCACCTATGGGGCGGGCGGCTCGACGCGTGACCGCACGCACCGCACGGTGCGCCGCATTGTGCAGGAAACCACGCTCAAACCGGCGGCGCATCTGACGTGCGTCAATGCCAGCCGTGAAGAGGTGGACGCGGTCATCCGTGATTACTGGGACGCGGGCGTTCGCCATATCGTTGCCCTGCGCGGCGATCCGCCCGGCGGCGTGGGAGAGCGCTATGAGCCCTTCAAGGGCGGCTATGCCAATGCCGCCGAGCTGGCAGCGGGCATCCGCAAGTGCGGCGCGTTCGAAGTGTCAGTGGGCTGCTATCCCGAAAAGCACCCCGAAAGCGCGAGCTTCGACTATGATATCGATCTTCTCAAAGCCAAGATCGACAATGGCGCGACGCGGGCCATCACGCAGTTCTTCTTCGATCCGGATGTGTATTTCCGCTATCTCGACCGGGTGCGTGGTGCCGGCATCGATATTCCTATCGTGCCGGGCATCATGATGCAGTCCAATTTCGCCGGGCTGGTGCGCATGGCGGGCCTTTGCGGCGCGACCATCCCGGCCCGGCTGTTCGATCTTTTCGACGGGCTGGAAAGCGATCCGGGCACGCGTGAGCTGCTTACCGCCAATGTCACGGCAGACCTGTGTCACGAGCTGTCAGACCGGGGCGTCGACCAGTTTCATTTCTACACGCTGAACCGGGCCGAGCTGGCATTGGCCACGTGCCGGCTTCTGGGTGTGCGCCCGGTGGAAATGGCGGCCTGATCTGATGGGTGTTTTCAACCGGACATCGCGCCTTGCGGCGCTCGAAGAGCTGGCTCTCACCCGCATCCTCGTCCTTGACGGGGCCATGGGCACAATGATCCAGCGCCTGTCGCCTTCCGAAGAGGATTATCGCGGGGAGCGATTTGCCGGCTGGCACACCTCGCTGAAGGGCAATAATGACCTTTTGAACCTGACCATGCCGGACTCGATCCGCGCGATCCACAACGCCTATTTCAAGGCCGGAGCGGACCTGATCGAGACCAACACCTTTTCTGCCACCAGTATCGCGCAGGCTGATTATGCGATGGAGGACCTGGCCGACGAGATTGCGCGCGAGGGCGCACGTCTGGCGCGTGAAGCCGCTAATGCCGTGGAGGCCGAAACCGGCTCGCCGCGCGCGGTTGCCGGTGCGATCGGCCCGACCAACAAGACCCTCTCCATCTCGCCCTCGGTAGAAGATCCCGGCTTTCGCGATGTGACCTTTGACGAAGTTCGCGAGGCCTATGCCAGCCAGGTGCTCGCCATGGCGGAGCATGTCGATTTTCTGCTGATCGAGACGATTTTCGATACGCTGAACGCCAAGGCGGCGATCAAGGCTGTGCTCGATCTGCGCAATGAGGGCAGGCTGGATCCGGCCATTCCGCTCATGCTGTCGGGCACGATCACGGATGCGTCTGGCCGCACGCTGTCAGGCCAGACCACCGAAGCCTTCTGGAACTCGGTGCGCCATGCAAGGCCGTGGGCGGTGGGGCTCAACTGCGCGCTCGGCGCCAAGCAGCTGCGCCCCTATGTGGCCGAGATGAGCCGCATCGCGGGCACGCGCGTGCTGGCCTATCCCAATGCCGGCCTGCCCAACGCCTTTGGCGAGTATGACGAGACGCCAGACGAGACGGCGGCCTATATCGCCGACTGGTCCAGGGGCGGGCTGGTCAACATTGTCGGCGGGTGCTGCGGCACCACGCCCGATCACATCGCGGCGATTGCAAGGGCGGCGTTTGCGGGCAAGCCGCGCGCCATACCCGAACGCCCGCGCGCCATGCGCCTCTCGGGCCTTGAACCGTTTGAACTGGCATCGTGATTCATGACTGACACCGCCCAGCCCCGTGCCGTGTTTGTAAACGTTGGTGAGCGCACCAATGTCACCGGCTCTGCGCGCTTCAAAAAGCTGATCAAGGAGGGCGATTACGCCACCGCCCTTGATGTCGCGCGCCAGCAGGTCGAGGCCGGGGCGCAGGTGATCGATGTCAACATGGATGAGGGCCTGCTGGATTCAAAGCAGGCCATGACGACCTTCCTCAATCTCATCGCCACCGAGCCGGATATTGCCCGCGTGCCGGTGATGATCGACTCATCCAAATGGGAGGTGATCGAGGCGGGCCTGAAATGCGTCCAGGGCAAGGCCATCGTCAACTCCATCTCGCTCAAGGAGGGCGAGGACAGCTTCCGCGAGCAGGCGAAAGCGTGCCTCGCCTATGGCGCAGCCGTGGTGGTGATGGCGTTCGACGAGGACGGTCAGGCCGACACGAAAGAGCGCAAGGTCGAGATCTGCGAGCGGGCCTATCGTATCCTTGTCGAGGAGCTGGGCTTCCCGCCGGAAGACATCATCTTCGATCCCAATATCTTCGCCGTGGCGACGGGGATCGAAGAGCACAACGATTACGCCAACGCCTTCATCGAGGCCACGCGCGAGATCAGGAAGCGCCTGCCGGGCGTGCACATCTCCGGCGGCGTGTCCAACATCTCGTTCTCCTTCCGCGGCAATGAGCCGGTGCGTCAGGCCATGCACTCGGTATTTTTGTACCATGCCATCAAGGCAGGCATGGATATGGGCATCGTCAATGCCGGCCAGCTGGAAATCTATGACGAGATCGAGCCCAAATTGCGCGAGCTGGTCGAGGACGTAATCCTCAACCGGCGCGGCGATGCCACGGAGCGCCTGCTGGAGGCCGCTGAAGCCTATCGCGATAGCGGAGAGGCTGAAGAGAAGGCTGCCGCCGAATGGCGCTCCCTGCCCGTTGCAGAGCGTCTGAAGCATGCCCTGATCAAGGGCATTGACGAGTTTGTGGTGGAAGACACTGAGGAGGCCCGTCAGGCCGCCGAGCGTCCGCTGCACGTCATTGAAGGCCCGCTCATGGACGGGATGAACGTGGTGGGGGACCTGTTTGGCGAGGGCAAGATGTTCCTGCCGCAGGTCGTCAAATCAGCCCGGGTCATGAAAAAGGCCGTCGCCCATCTCTTCCCCTACATGGAAGCCGAGCGCGAAGCTGCGGGTCTGGAAAAGGAATCCAACGGGCTTGTCGTTATGGCGACGGTCAAAGGCGATGTGCACGATATCGGCAAGAATATTGTCGGCGTCGTCTTGCAGTGTAACGGCTATGACGTGGTGGATCTGGGCGTGATGGTGGCCCCGGAGAAGATTCTGGAGGCCGCGCGTGAGCACAAGGCCGACATTATCGGCCTGTCCGGCCTTATCACCCCATCGCTGGATGAAATGGTGTTTCTGGCCAGCGAAATGGAGCGGGAGGGGTTTGACCTGCCCCTTCTGATCGGCGGGGCGACCACCAGCCCGGCGCATACCGCGGTCAAGATCGAACCGGCCTATGGCAAGGCGCCGGTCGTTCACGTCCATGATGCCAGCCGCGCGGTCGGCGTTGTCTCCAAATTGCTCTCGGGAACGCAGCGCCAGCCCTATTGGGAAGAGGTCAAGGCCAATTATGCGCGCATCCGCGAGACGCGGGCCCGCACGCAGGGCAATCGCCGCCGCGTGTCACTGGAAGATGCGCGCAAGCGCGCCTTTGACGCCGATGCCACCGGCCATCAGCCGGTCAGGCCGCTAAGGCCCGGCCTCACTACCATTGATGATGTGCGTCTGGCGGACCTGCGCGATTATATCGACTGGACGCCCTTCTTCCTGTCCTGGGAGATGAAGGGCAGCTATCCGGCCATTTTTGATGATCCCAACCGGGGCGAGGCGGCGCGCGCCCTGTTTGATGATGCGCAGGCCATGCTCGACAAGATGGTCAGTAAAGACTGGCTCAGACCCAGAGGCGTTGTCGGCCTGTGGCCGGCGCGGCGCAAGGGCGACGATATCGAGCTGTTTGCCGACGAGACCTGCAAGGCCCGCATTGGCCGGTTTTTCGGCTTGCGCCAGCAGGCCGAAAAGGAGGGCGAAAACCCGTATCTGTCCGTCTTCGATTTCGTCCGCAGCGATGTGACAGACTGGGTAGGCGCGTTTGCCGTGACGTCCGGCGACGCGGAAGATTTGATCGCGGAACGCTTCAAGAAAGCCAATGATGACTATTCGGCGATCCTGTTCCAGGCGCTCGCCGACCGTTTTGCCGAGGCCTTTGCCGAATATCTCCATGAACGGGTGCGCAAGGAAATCTGGGGCTATGCCAAGGACGAGAAGCTATCGACGGACGAGCTGGTGCGCGAAGCCTATGCGGGCATCCGCCCGGCGCCGGGTTATCCCGCCCAGCCCGACCATACCGAGAAGGACACGCTTTTCGGCCTGCTCGAAGCGACGCAGCGCACTGGCATCAGGCTGACCGAGAGCCGAGCCATGTACCCGGCGGCATCGGTATCCGGCCTTTATCTTGGGCACCCCGACAGTTTCTATTTCGCTGTTGGCCGCATCATGCGCGACCAGGTGGAAGACTATGCGGCGCGCAAGGGCTGGAGCGTTGCAGAGGCCGAGAAGGCGCTGGCGCCGGTGCTGGGCTATGAGCCTGATGCCGCCCGCCGCGAAGAGGCCGACGCGGCGGCCTGAGGGTTAGCCCCCGCCACACGCCGGGCAGGAGGGATCGCGTGCCAGCTTCACCGTGCGCAAGGCGCCTGACAATCCGTCCACGATCTGGACCCGGCCGATGAGCGGCTCGCCTGCGCCGGTGATCAGCTTGATCGCTTCGAGCGCCATCAGCGTGCCCGCAATGCCGGTAATGGCCCCGACAATGCCGGTAACCGCGCAGCTTTCGGCATCGGGTGGAATGTCCGGCACCAGACAGCGATAGCACGGTGCGTGGCTTCCCAGATGCGGCGCAAAGGTTGAAACCTGCCCGTCCCAGCGGCCCACAGCCCCCGAGACAAGCGCGATACGCGCCGCGATGGCGGCTGCGTTGACGGCAAAGCGCGTGGCAAAATCATCGCAGCCATCGAGCACCAGATCCGCGCCGGCGAGCAAGCCGGGCAGGCTGGCCGGGTCCGCGCGGCCATGAACGGGTTCTATCCGCACAGCGGGGTCCAGCGCGGCGAGCGCATCGCGTGCCGCGTCCACCTTCTGCCGGCCGATATCGGCTGTGCGGAACAGCACCTGACGCTGAAGATTGTCCAGGCTGACAGTGTCCGGGTCGATAATGACCAGCTCGCCAATCCCCGCTGCGGCCAGATAGAGCGCGGCCGGCGCGCCCAGCCCGCCAGCTCCGATCATCACCACGCGGGCGGCTCCCAGCCTTGCTTGCCCCGGACCCCCGATTTCCTTCAACAGGATGTGGCGGGCATGACGGTCGATATCGGTCTTGCGCACCTTCAGAAGTCCTTTCAGGCAGCGTTCATCACGGCCATAGCACGCTGAACGCGAAACGGTCCAAGGGAGGTGTGTGATGACACAGGGCAAATCACGGCTGCGGCTGACACTGGCGGCGGCGCTGGCAGTGCTTGTGACGGCGTGTGCGACGCAGGAAGGCTATCGCCAACGGGCGGCATTGCATATCGGCCAGTCTTCCGATGCGCTGATCGTCGAGCGTGGCTCGCCGGTGGAGCGTGACTTCCTGAGCGATGGCTCGGAGGTCTGGACCTATTTCGTCTCCGAGCAGCGCCATGATCCGGGCGGCTATTCCACGATTCCGCGCGAGCGGCGGATCGTCTGGGTTGATAGAGACGGCATCGAACATGTCCGCATCGAACAGTATGAGGAGACTGTTTACACCCCGCCGCGCAGCTGGATTGTGGAATGCGAGACCCGCTTCGTCATCTCGCCCGATGGCGTTGTTCGCGATTTCCGGTTCGAGGGCAATGCCTGCCGGGCGCCGGAGATCGGGTGATGCTGCCGCACTGAATGCTGGCAGTGGGGGGCGAAACGGGCCAGCTTGCGCCCATGTCTGACCTTCCCGCTTCCGCGCCGCCCGGTCTTGACGGGCCCGTGCTGGACTATCTCGTCAATGGCCGCGCCCATGTCTTTCTGACCGGGCGTGCCGGTACAGGCAAGACAACGCTGACGCGTGCCGTGCTGGAACGGCTGGGGCCAACAGCCGCCGTGCTGGCGCCTACAGGTGTCGCGGCGATGCAGGCGGGCGGGCAGACCCTGCACGCGTTTTTCCGTCTGCCGCCGCGCCTGGTGGAGCCGTCCGATATTCGCCGCTTGCGTCATGCACGCGCGGTAAAGGCGCTCAAAACGCTGGTCATCGACGAAATTTCCATGGTGCGCGCCGACATGATGTGGGCGATTGATGCGAGCCTGCGCCTCAACCGAGAAAGCTCTGAACCCTTTGGCGGCGTGCGCATGATCGTGGTGGGCGATCTTCCCCAGCTTCCCCCCGTCGTGCGCGAGGAGGAAGCCGGATATCTGGAAATGGCCTATGGCGGTCCGTTCTTTTTTCACCCGCCAGCGTTTCGTGATGCGGGCTTCTCGATGCTGGAACTGACCAAGGTTCATCGCCAGGCCGATCCCGATTTCGTGCAGATACTCAATGCGGTGAGAACCGGGGAGCTGACACGCGAAGAAGGCGCAGTGCTCAATACCCGCGTCACCGGCCGTTCCGGGCTTGAGGCGAGCGCCACGCACGTGGTTCTCACGCCGACCAATGAGGCGGCCTTCCGCATCAATGCCCAGAGGCTTGATGCGCTGCCCGGAAAACCGGAACTGATCGAGGGCAAGACCTCCGGCCAGTTTGATCAGCGCATCATGCCGACCGATGATCCGCTCATCCTGAAACGCGGCGCGCGCGTCATGCTGCTGCGCAATGATCCCGGCGGACGCTGGGTCAATGGATCATTGGGTGAAGTGGTCGGCTTTTCAGACGGGTCGGCCATGGTGAAAGTGGGCGATGAGGTTCACCGTATCGAGCCGGTGCAGTGGGACCGTCTGGCCTATAGCTACGACCCGGCGGCCAAATCACTGAAAAAGGAAACGGTGGGCAGCTTCACCCAGCTTCCGCTTCGTCTTGCCTGGGCGATGACCATTCACAAGGCGCAAGGCATGACGCTGGACCGGGTGTATCTGGATCTGCCCGGACGCCTGTTTGCGCACGGCCAGGCCTATGTGGCGCTGTCGCGCGCCCGCACGCTGGAGGGCATGGAGCTGTCACGGCCCTTGCGGCCGTCCGACATTATTGTCGATCAGCGCATTTTCGACGTGAGAAGCTATTGCGATAGCGCGCCAGCCTCGCTCGAAGGCTAAGGCGCAAAGGCTAGACGCCGGTAGAGCCGAACCCGCCTGTGCCGCGTGCGGTCTTGTCCAGCGTAACGACAGCCACCAGCTCGGCCTGAACGACAGGGGCGATGATCATCTGCGCGATGCGTTCGCCGCGCCTGACCACAAACGGTTCGCGCCCGTGATTGATCAGGTTTACCCGGATCTCGCCGCGATAGTCGGCATCGATCGTACCGGGCGTGTTGACGCAGGAAATGCCAAACTTGGCGGCCAGCCCGGAACGGGGCCGGATCTGCGCCTCATACCCTTCAGGCAGGGCAATGGCCAGACCGGTCGGGATAAGCTTCCACTCGCCCGGCTGCAGGGTGACGGGGGAGTCTTCCGGCAGGGCAGCAGGCAAATCCATGCCTGCCGATCCCGGTGTCTGATAGCGCGGCAGGTCCAGGCCCGCAAAATGCTCCAGCGCCTTGATGCGCACCTGAACCATGAAAGAATCCCCCGCAGAAATGACTATTGCGGGTTTTCTTCCATCCAGCGCTCCATTTCGTCAATCCCGTCATCGAAGCCTTCGACGGCAGCAATGAGGTCGGCGCGTTCGGTGTCGGACAGCGAGCCCATCATGACACCGATGGCATAATCACCATCCTGGATGCCAATGCTCAGCACGGTGGGGTCTTCCGGCGTACCTGAGCGGATCATCAGCGGCATGCCTTGCAGCAGGACCTTGAAGTCATTGCGGTCGGGAACAACGCTCTCACGGTCGCACAAAATTGCCCCTGTGCCTTCGGGCAGGGGGGGCAGCTGCAAGGGTCCCGGACGGGCGGCTGCCTCACGCACCCGGAAACCTTCCAGATGGGTTGGCTGGGTGCCGGCTTCTTCCGGAATGGCAAAGCAGTCGGCCAGCGCAGGCGCGCCAATCGCTAGGCTGGCGGCCAAGGCGGCTCCACAGGCAATCAACGTCTTCATGTAGACACTCCAATCATCAACCGTTTGCCGCGCGGATGCCTCGGCGCCGGTCAGAACCGGTCAGAGCCTAACCTCGGGACGGGGTGTGTAACAAGGCCATCACGGAATCGCCCAGATGCGCCGCAATTACGCCCTTACCGGCGCGCGGCAAGGACCGGCTGGTCTCGCGCGAGACGATGAGAACGCTGTTTTCCTCGCCGCCCATCACGTCCCCGGATACGTCATTGGCGATGATCAGATCGCAACCCTTGCGCTCCAGCTTGGCCCTGGCCAGCTTTTCCAGCTCATCCGGGCCCGGCGCGGTCTCTGCGGCAAACCCGACCACCAGAGCCGGGCGGCGGCTAGCGTCAAGGCGGGCTACTTCCTTGAGGATGTCGGGATTCTCGACCAGCTCCAGGCGGGTCAGCTCCGCCTTCTCGCCCTTCAGCTTGGCTGTGTGGCGCACTGCCGGACGCCAGTCAGCGACCGCGGCTACGCCGATAAACGCGTCGGCGGGCAGGGCTGCCATCACAGCGTCACGCATCTCGATAGCGGTCTGCACGTCCACTCGCGTCACGCCGCCCGGTGTCGGCAGGCCGACCGGGCCGGAAACCAGCGTCACTTGCGCACCGCGTTGCGCCAGAGCGTCTGCCAGCGCAAAGCCCTGACGGCCCGACGAGTGGTTGGACAGGAAGCGGACCGGGTCTATCGGTTCGATAGTAGGTCCGGCTGTGAGGATGATATGCGGTGCACTCATGCGTTGAGAAGGCTGATAGCGGCCTCGGCAATGCTCAATGGCTCCGCCATCCGGCCTGGCCCGAACTCGCCGCATGCCATCTCGCCCTCGTCAGGGCCGCTAAAGATAACACCCCGGCCTTGAAGGGTTGCCAGATTGGCCTGGGTGGCGGCGTGCTCCCACATGCGCACATTCATGGCCGGGGCCATCAGTACGGGCTTGTCAGTGGCCAGCAGCGTGGTGGAGGCCAGATCATCGCACAGCCCGTGGGCGGCCTTGGCCATGATGTTGGCGGTGGCCGGGGCGACGACGATCAGGTCAGCCGAGCGTGACAGCTCGATATGGCCCATCTCGGTCTCGTCGGTCAGCGAGAACAGATCGTCATAGACCTTTTCGCCGGAAAGCGCGGCCACACTCATCGGGGTAACGAACTGCTTGGCGGCCTCGGTGAGAATGCAATGCACGCCGACGCCCCGCCTCTTGAACTCGCGGATCAGCTCCAGCGATTTATAGGCGGCGATACCGCCGGAAATGATGAGAAGGATGCGCGTGTTCATAGCCGGTATGACCATTGCTTCAACCACGTGAGAAATCCCGCCTCGTCCAGCGAACCGTCCGCGAGCGCCAGCATCGTGTGCGTAGCATCGCGTTCGGTCGCATCCAGATACCAGCCATTGATCCGGAGCATCATGTAGCTGGCAATGAATGTCATACGTTTGTTGCCGTCAACGAAGGGATGGTTCTTGGCGATACCAAATCCGATGCTGGCTGCCAGATCAAAGATTTCCGGCGGCGGATCGGCGTAGGCAAGCTTGTTCTCCGCCCGGCTTATCGCCGATTTAAGAGCGCCTTCGTCGCGAAGGCCGCGCGCTCCGCCCGTAACATCCATTTCGCGTTGATAGGCATCGAGTATGGCCGGCAGCGGCAAGAGCCGGATGTCCTCGCTCATTTGGCGAGGTCTTCGAGGGTCTTGCTGTAGCGCGTGCGGCACTCCTCATACGCTGACATGGCTGCGCTATAGGGGGCTTCGGACTTGACCAGCGTAACGCGCCCGCCGGTAACCTCGAGCGTGACTTCGTCGCCGCGGCTGAGCCCCGCCCTTTCCAGCACTTCCTTTGGAAGCCGGACGCCGGTCGAATTGCCCTGTTTGGTCAGCTTTACGGTAATGGTCATCACATACCTCCACCAGCTATATAAGCACATAAGTGCTTACGTTGCAAGGCGGCCGGTCAGGGCAAGCGTTGCGAGCACGGCAAGGCTGGCTGCCGCCACTGCAATCGCGAGTCCGGCTAGCCAGCGGCGGCGGGCCGGGGCAGACGCGTCGTCCGGCGCATTCATGCGCTCGGCGGCCTCGGTCAGGCGTTCAAGTGTTGCCGGCAGGGCAACGAGGCTGGTCTGGATACGCTCCAGATCGCGGAAGATATCACGGACCCGCCCTTCAGGGCCCAGCTCGCGGCGCATGAAGCGTTCAACCGCCGGCGCCGATGCCTGCCACATATCGTGCGCCGGGGTGAGGGTGCGGCAGACGCCTTCCACCTGCACCATCGTCTTTTGCAGCAAGATGAGCTGGGGCTGCAGATGCATGTCGAAGAGCTCGGTTACTTCAAACAGTTGCAGCAGGACGCGCGACATCGGCACTTCGTCCGCGCGCTTGCCGAAAATGGGCTCGGCGACAGAGCGCAGCGCGGCGGAGAAGTCCGCGCGAGCATGGTGGGAAGGCACATAGCCGGCATCAAAATGGGCCGCCGCCGCGCGGTCATAATCGCGTGTCAGGAAGCCGTGAAGAATGCGCGCCAGATAGCGGCGCTCCGGACCTTCCAGCCGCCCTACGATGCCAAAATCGACCGCCCACAGCTTGCCGTCGCGGCTGACGAACAGATTGCCGGCATGCATGTCGGCATGGAAGGCACCGCGCTCCAGCGCGCAGGTCAGGAATGCATCGGTGATGTCATGGGCCAGCTTCACCCGGTCGATATTCGACGCCTCGATGGCCGCGATGTCGGTCAGGGCAATGGCGTCAATCCATTCGGTGGTAAGCACCCGCTTCGAGGTGAGCGGCCATACCACTTCGGGTATGTGCAGATTATTGGCCGAGACCGCCGCTTCCATCAGTTCGCTGGCACCGGCGGCCTCCATGCGAAGGTCCAGCTCCAGCACCAGAGAGCGCGCCACCGTTTCCACAAAGGCGCGCGGCTCCATACGGCGCGATGCCGGAAAGAAGCGCACGGCCAGCCCTGCGCCCATGCGCAGAACGGCGATATCCTTGTAGATGCGTTGCTCGATTCCCGGGCGCAGCACTTTCACCGCCACGCTCTGGCCGCCATGCGTCACGGCCTTGTGAACCTGCGCAATGGAGGCGGCAGCCGCAGGCGGGCCAAACTCAGCGAACAGCGCGTCTATGCTGGCGTCGAGTTCTGCTTCGACAATTTTGCGGGCCGTGGCGTCGGGGAACGGATCCATCCGGTCCTGCAGGCGCGACAGGCCCCGGGCGAAGTGCACTCCCACCACATCGGCTCGCGTGGCCAGCACCTGACCCAGCTTGACATAGGACGGGCCCAGCGTCTCCAGCGCGCGGGCCAGCCGCTCGCCCGGATTGTCGGCACGTCCCTTGATGGCCACAAGGCGAGCCAGCCGTCCGGCCCAGCGGGCCGGTGCCGGGAACACGGCCTGGTATTCCACCGGAAACATGGCGTCGTGGCGTGCGAGCGTCCACGCTGCACGTATTAGCCGGAAGAAGGTGAATATCGGTCCAGACATGAGGCGGTGAGGTTTAGGCGGCAAAGCGGGATTTGGCGAGAGGCACAGTGTGCGGCGCTTTGCCCGCTCAGCCGACAGACCGGCCCGTGTGCAGGGCGGCAATGCCGCCGGAGAGATTGGTTACGGCTACTTGCGAGAACCCGGCCTCGCGCAGTTCGGCCGCGAAGGCTTCCTGATGCGGGAAGCGGCGGATGGATTCGACGAGATACTGATAGCTTTCCCGGTCTTTCGCGATCAATGCTCCCAGCTGCGGGATCGCGTTGAATGACCACAAGTCATACACATTGGCGATGGCGCGGCTGACAGGCCGCGAGAATTCCAGGCACAGGAAACGCCCGCCGGGTTTGAGCACGCGGTGCATTTCGCGCAGGGCCTTGGCCCGGTCGGTGACATTGCGGATGCCGAACCCGATCATCACGCAGTCGGCGCTTCTGTCCTCGAACGGAAGGCATTCGGCGTTGGCGACCGCCCAGCCAATGCCGTCCGCATGGCCGCGCTTGATGCCTGCGCGCAGCATTTCCTCGTTGATGTCGGCAACGATGGCGGTGGCGGGTGCCTGTCCGGGACGTTTCGAACGCGCGATGAAGGCGCGGGCAAGATCGCCTGTTCCGCCAGCCACGTCGATCAGGTGCTCGCCGGGCCGCGGCCGGGCGCGCGTGATGGTGATGTCTTTCCAGACCCGGTGAATGCCCAGACTCATCACGTCATTCATCAGGTCATAGCGGCGCGCCGAGCGGTCAAAAACGCCGCGTACAAGGCCCTGCTTTTCCTCGCGGGGAATATCGCGAAAGCCGAAGGACGCGGTGCCGGATGATGAGGTCGATGATACGGTCTGTGTGTCAGTCATGAGAGCAAGTCTATCTGCCCGGAGGGCTGCCTGCCAGTGCGGCAGATTGCACTAGTAAAGACGCACACATTCGGCTCCGGTCTCGCCGTCAATCGTGTAGCGGGCGGTGGCCCCGGCATCGTCGAACCAGGTCTGTCCGTCGGCACTTTCATGGCGCAGCACATCGTCTGTCTCGCCTGCCATGGCAGGACCGAGTTCATGGCTGTCGTCCTCAACCAGCAAGGTGGCGCCATCGGCCGTGCGATTGAGGATGACCAGCGCATCTGCGCACAGGAAGATGGCTTCTTCGGCTTCCATCGCCGGGGTCTCGGCGGCCGGGGCGGGCAGGCCGGAATCGAACGGGTCAAGAATTATCTCTCCGGCATCAATATTCAGCCGGCGCACATTCACCGGCACGGGCGCGCTCAGCCATTGCAGTTCGCCGTCCCATGCCAGTGCGGCGCGAACGGCGTAGGTTTCACCGTCCACCAGCCGGGCCGGATCAATTTGAAGGCTCACCTCCAGCGGCAGATCCGCCTCATCAAGGATGGTGCTGGCTTCGGCCACCGGCTCGCCCTCTCCGCTTGCAGGCATCAGCTCGACAAGAACGGCCGTGTCGTCAGGCAGGCGAACAGGCTCGCCAACACTCAGATTGGCGGTGAGTGTGCGCGGCGCCGTCTCGTCGAAAGGGCTGCACGCGGCGCAGACAAGTACACCAAGCATGATGATCGCGGCAGACAGTCGGATCATGGCTGAAGTCTCCGTGTGAAGCTGGCATTCGCCTTAGCACAGCGCATACCCACATTCTAAGCTGCCAGACGCATCTGACCTGTCAGCGGAACCGATAATGCCTGAACTGCCTGAAGTGGAAACCGTCCGGCGTGGCCTTATCCCGGCCATGGAAGGGCGCCGGATCATCAGTGCGCAGCTGCGCCGCAAGGATTTGCGCTTTGCCTTTCCAGACCGCATGGCCGAGCGCCTGACAGGCACGCGCGTGGAGCGGCTGGACCGGCGGGCGAAATATCTGCTGGCGCGGCTAGGTTCAGGAGAAACCCTGCTCATGCATCTGGGCATGTCGGGCCGGTTTTCCATCACGGCTGATGACCTTGCCCGCCAGCCGGGAGATTTCGTCTACGCCCCGGCAGCCAATCCAGCCCATGACCATGTCGTGTTGCAGCTCGAAGGCGGCGCGACGGTCACCTATAATGATCCGCGCCGGTTCGGCTTCATGACCCTGTTTGAAACGGCGCAGGAAGCATCCCATCCCTTTCTCGCGCCCCTGGGCACCTCGACGGAGAAATTTCGAACCAGTTGTTCGAAGTTCTCTCCGACTGGAATGCCCAGCTAAGCACCTGTTCTCTATACGATAATCCTAAAGAGCTTCCATTTCAATTGGATAGTGCTGCGCCGCAGAAAACTGCGGACTTGGCCAACTCCGACGGCGAATCGCCGGTTGAAACATATGGGAGCGGGTCATGGACAGGCTAACTCCCAAATGGGGCACATTCGGTAGTTCTGGCCGTAATTCCGGCGGGGGCGGACAAGGCTCCGGCTCCAGCCAGGATAAATCGGACAAGCGGACGCAAAAGCGTCCCGCTCCCTTCTCGCTGCGGCTGAGCTTCGATGAAAAGCAAAAGCTGATCGAAGATGCCGGTCGGCAATCCATTTCCGCCTACATCAAGTCGCGGCTGTTCGATCCCGATGCGTCGGTCAAACAGGCGCGCGGGCTGAACCCGGTCAAAGACCAGAAAGCCTTGGCGCAGCTCTTGGGCATGCTGGGCTCGTCCCGGATCGCCAAAAATCTGAACGAACTGGCAGAGGCCGCCCGCGTCGGTGCGCTGCCCCTCGGCGATGAGACTGAGAAGGCGATCAGGCGCGCCTGCGATGACGTCCGGATTATGCGGCGCTTCCTGCTCGCTGCTCTCGGCATCCGGGAAACCGATAGCACCACGCATGTCTGCGAAAGCTGCTCCTCGGCCTTTGGCCGGGCGGCGGGCGAGCGCAGTGACCATAATCATGGGGAGCCGTCCCCATGATCATCAAAGCTTCCCAACGCGGCGGCGGGCGTGCGCTCGCGTCGCATCTGATGAATGAGCGCGATAACGAGCATGTCGAACTCCACAAAGTGCGCGGCTTCGTCTCCGATGATCTGCACGGGGCATTCCTGGAAGCTGAAGCGGCGGCCAAGGGCACGAAGTGCAAACAGCATTTTTTCTCGGTCAGCCTCTCCCCGCCGGAGACAGAAAATGTCCGTCCGGAAGTGTTCGAGCTGGCCGCAAGCCGGATCGAAAAAGAAATGGGCCTGGAGCGCCAGCCGATGGCGCTCGTCTTCCATGAAAAGGAAGGCCGTCGCCATGCCCATGCGGTGTGGAGCCGGATCGATACCGAGAATATGCGGGCGATCAATCTCCCGCATTTCAAGCGCAAGCTGAACGAGATTTCGCGGGGGCTCTTCCTCGAACACGGTTGGAATTTGCCGGACGGATACAAGCGGGGGCAGGATCGCTCGCCCCTGAACTTCACCCTCGCCGAATGGCAACAGGCTCGGCGCGCCGGGAAAAGCGCCGCCGAGATCAAGGCCACCTTCCAGGAATGCTGGAACGGCGCGAAAGACGGCCCGGCCTTCAAGCGGCTGCTCGAAGAGCGCGGCTATTTCCTGGCGCAAGGCGATCGGCGCGGCTTTGTCGCCGTCGATGTCCAGGGCGAGGTCTATGCCATCCATCGAATGACCGGCCAAAAGACCAAGGCCGTGAATGAGCGGCTTGGCGATCCGGCGAAGCAGCCTTCTGTCGCTGACACCAAGACCCGCGTCGCGGAGCTGATGGAAAAGGTCCTGAAGCGCCATATCGCAACGCTGGATCAGGAAAGCGCCGAACGTCTGAAACCGATCAGCGCGAAAAAGCGCGCCATGCGCACCAATCATAAGGCGGAACGCGCCGCACTCGATCAGCACCATGCGGAACGCTGGGCCACCGAATCCAAAGCGCGCCAGGCCCGGTTCTCCAAGGGCCTGAAAGGCGTGTGGGACTGGCTGCGCGGCAAGCATAGCGCCGTGCGCAAGCGCAACGAGGCGGAAGTCGCCTTCAAGCGCGAACGCGACGCCAAAGAACGCCAGGACCTGATCACAAGACAACTCGCCGATCGGCGCGCCCTGCAAGCCGAAATTCGTACCGAGCGGCAACGCCATGCGAGCGAGCTAGCGCTTCTCTACCGCGATCTCGCGAAAACACGCGCGCTCTCGCACGCGCTTGAAAAACCCTCCGCGCGGACGCGGGCGGCCTTGGAGCGCGCCAAGCCAACCCGGACGCGCAACCGCTCCACACAATCCGATGGTCGCTCACGCGACCGCACCCTCGAACCTTAGACGACAAGGATCAAAATGATGTTTGGAAAAAATGAGATCGCAGGCGATGTCCTGATGGCCCCGCGCGGGTTCAGCGACACGCTCGAACTTGATCCGCAAGCCACCTCGCGCTGGCTCAGCCCGCAAGCGACGATGCAGGCGCTCCCCTTCGGATCGAAGGTGCACAATGCCATGTTCCTGGGATATCTGCCTGGGACCAAGCGTCCGCATTATGTTGGCATGCCGATCGATGACCGGCACGGCGTCACCATCGCCGGGGCGCGATCGGGCAAAGGCACGAGCTTTATCGTGCCGAACCTGCTGCTCTATCCTGGCTCGGTCTTCGCCAATGATCCCAAAGGCGAGCTGGCGCGCATCACCTCGCGCCGCCGCCGGGAAATGGGTCAGCAGGTTGCGATCATCGACCCGTTCCGCGATAGCGGTATCGCCGAGAACGATCTCGCAGCGTTCAACCCGCTCGATATCATCGACCCGGAAGATGAAAGCGCGGTCGATGAGGCCGGGCTTCTCGCCAATGCGCTGATTGTCCCGGAAGCCGGGACCGGCAAGCACTGGACGGATGCCGCAGGGAATTTCCTGCACGGGGTCATCCTCTATGTCGCGCTCCGCTGCATCGGGCGCGAGCGCACGCTCCCGCATGTGCGTGAGCTGATCACCCTGCCGGATGATGAATTTTACGGTGAAGGCGGATTGATCGAACGCATGCAGGAAACCGGCGGCTTTTGTGCCCAGGCCGCCAATAGCCTGATTGCCAAGTCGGTTAATGAACGCTCCTCGGTGCTCTCGACCGCCCTGGAGCAAACGGCCTTCCTGGCCAGCCCGGCCATGATGCGCGGCCTGGGGCGTTCGACCTTCGATATCGATGCCCTGAAAAATTCGAAGGCCGGGCTGACGGTTTATCTCTGCCTGCCTGCCCGGCGGCTGCGCACCCATAGCCGGTTTTTGCGGCTTCTCCTGATGGTCGCGCTCGCCCGCATGGAGGCGGTGCCGAATGTCTCGGTAACGCAAGCCACGGCCAATGGCTGGCCGGTCCTGTTTATGCTCGATGAGTTTCCAGTGCTTGGGCACATGGATGTCATCGAAAGCGCTGCCGGTCTGATGGCCGGATACGGTGTGAAGCTGTGGACCGTGCTTCAGGATTTAAGCCAGCTCCAGCGGGACTATCCGCGAAGTTGGCAAACCTTTCTGGGCAATACCGGGATCATCCAAAACTTCGGTAGCAGTGATGAGGCGACCTGCGCCTACATCTCCAAGCTCTGTGGTGAGACCGAAAATCTCAGCCAGTCCATGCCCGAACTGACCGAGCGCGAGCGCGGCGCGGGCAAGATCGGGCTCAATCGCTCGGTGACTGTCACGCCCTTGCTGCGGCCTGATGAGGTCCGCCGCTTCTTCGCGCGCGGTACGGGCCGGGCGCTTCTTTCCATCCCTGGTGAGCACCCGATCGCGGTGATGCGCGCCAATTATTTCGACCCGCAACATAAGGAACTCTTTGGAGGCAAATATGACTGACCGTCCTTTGGAAATCGCGGAGATGGGTCTCCGCACCAAGTTTCGCGTGATCTGGAAATTCCTGAGCGGATATATCCTGATCCTGATCGGTGCGCCCGTTCTTGAATGGGCGTTTGCCGGATTTGTCGGCTTTCCCTTTCCCGGAAGCTGGGCAACGGCGGGCCGCTTTGCGGCGGCGCTGTTCGGCCCGCTTCAGATTTTGGGCGGGCTTCAGCTCTTCTTGTTCGTCTATCTGCCGTACAAGATCGCGCGAAAACAGAACGCCGGTTCGCCGGATTTGCGCCGCCGGTAGGCGCGCGCAAAACGCCATGTCGGCTGAAATGAAATGCGCAGGTCCTCCTGATCTCGGTCTTTCTCCCAAGTTCCCATGCGGGGCCTTTTCGCTGGTGATTATCGGGGCCGGGTCACGAAAGGCTCCGATGGTCGGGGCCTTGGAACATTAGACCCGAGGAGGACCACATGCGTTTCTTCATCCGATTTGAAATGGCGTTCGAGCGCGACACCACCGCGCAAACGCTCTGCCGGACGATCTTCAACGCGATCGCTCGCCGAAAGTAAGCGAGCGCGCGATGATCGCCAAATACCGCCTAGGCGGGCCGCTCACCCGGCCCGCCTTTCTTTATCTCACTGGAAATGGGTTGCCCGATGCAACCCTGGCCTTTGCCGAAAACGGGGTGTGCAAACGGAAGGGAAAATCGACGGCGGGCGCAGCCCTATGGCGAGCCTCGGGAAGCGGCTATTTTGCTTGAAGTGCGCTGAGGGGCGGGCCCTTAAGACCATATTGAGTGCCAGGTAATAGGTTGAAAATTTTGAAAGGTCGATCTTCGCCTATCGTTTGAGCCAAAAACGGATGTTCAAGTTTCCCACGGAAACTTGGGATCACTGGGAACGTACCAGATATCTCTGATCTCTGTGTCATTGCTATTGGGTGTCGGGTCTGCATCACGCACACGGAACGTAGTTGGAATGTTCACCGAGTTGCCGAAAATGAGCGCATGCTGTTTTGGTAATGACGGCAACCGTCGAAGCACTGTTTCCGAAATGAACGGTGTCATTTGCCTGATCTGGGAAAGGTCATCAGGGTTCTGTATGCGATGGATAATGAAATTGTTGCACTGAGAGAGAACCGTTTTTGAAAGTTCACTCGGCCTTTGGGATGCAACGATAAGAAAGGCACCGTATTTTCTGCCTTCTTTTGCAATCCTTTGAAATGTAATGCCTGCATCAACAGCAAAGCGACTTGGTTTCTCCGAAATATATCGGTGCGCTTCCTCCAAAATCAGATGGACGGGCACTGCGTTGCGGGGATCAGCACGGCGCATACGATCAAAGATTAGACGGGCAACAACGGCTGAGGCGAGCTCAACAATTTCGTCCGATGCATCGTTTAGATCGATGATGCAAATCTGACGCTCTTTCTTATAGCGCCCGTCATCGACTGCGATCCCTAGCAAACGATCCACATAGTGAGTTGGCTCACGGTCATGGTTATGCAGTGCGCTCACGTCAGCTCGTAGAAACTCGTAGTCGGGGTTATCGATCACAGATTTCAGCCGCGTAACCAACTGCGAGCAGTATTCACGAATTTGCTTGTTTCCGTTCGCTTCCTCATAAAACAGCGCAAGGTCAAGCGCGGCTTGAAGTCGCTCGAATGAAAACGGCGTATTCCCGTAACCTGGAAGCACGGGTTCATCTTGTTCATGTCCTTTAAGAAGTTCTAGGAGTGCATCATAGTTGGTTGTTGTTTCTTGATGCTGCCCATCGCGAAATTGGCCGTAGTAGACAGTCAGACCTAGTGAGACTGTCTCCTTGGAAATTTCATCTGTCGAGAATGTATTCAAAAGAGCTTGGATGCGGTCTGCTTTACTCGGAGAGCTGGAGTCGCTGTGCAAGATGGACAGAATGATCTTAGCTAAGACGTGATTCCGAATCGCGTTGAGGCCATTTCCGGTTCCTGCACCTTCAACCACTTCCTCTTCAGGCGTTTCCTGAAACAGGGTAGTTAAACCAAGTGCTGTTCGCAGAGCGGGGAGTTGCGACTTTTCGCTCGCGCGCAAGAGCAATGCCCATTCATCGACGCTCATGAACCAGTGTGGCAGCCTAAATCTGTCCTTAATTTCTGCCGCTTGCCTTTTCTCAGAAGGGTCGATGATCGGCATGTCCGGCTCAGTCGCCTTGAGATAACAAGATTTGATCCAGGCAGGGACGTTATCAAGCGCGCGACGATATTCCCCATTTACGTCAAAAATCACGAAAGCTGCACCCAGGGGTGCAAACCCTTCCGGCTTCATGAAAACAGACTGAAAGATAGACGCAACGGTGCAGGACTTTCCGCTTCCCGTGTTGCCAAGCACCGCTACATGACCGCCGAACAATTCATCAAGGCGTGATTTCACAGGATAGCCCTTGAAGACAGCCGAAGTGCCAATTTCAATATTATGCGGAACACTGCCTTGTTGCTCGGCACCCGCTGAGTCTGTTTTCGTCTCGGTTTCAGATGGGAGTTCGACGTTAAATATACGATCGAGGTCTTCGTCCCGCGCGTAAAGAGCATCCGCGTACAGCGGCGGAAATGTGGAAACGCCGAAGCGAAAACTCCCTCCCTGTGTCGGCATCGAACCTATCGGAATCACGTCAAGGAATTTGGCGGAAGAAGCCTTGTTCAATTCGGTCTGAGATGCGTGGGGCTGTGTACTATCTTTTTCGCGAAGACCGACGACCTCCAAAACCACATATTCAGCCTGCATCGGAACCGTTAGATATGACCCAAGGGTTGCAACGTAGTGGATATCGTCAAAGCCTACGATAGTGAAGTTGTCACTGCCGCCATGCAGCTCGACAACCAAACGGTCAGCAGAAACGCTGACGATCTTCCCGATGGCGCGGCTTGCATCATCCCTGGTCATCTTCAGTATCCTGCTGCTTGGCAAGAAGCGTTTGCAATGCCTTCTCTATCGTCTGGTCGATCTTCTGATCGGCGCTGGTGGGCATGAGATGATTAACAACGCCATCGAAGTAATGCGCTTTTGTCCCTGCTTCTTTGCCTTCGCCCCAAATGAACCAGATGCGCGGATCGCCGAGTGCTGCAAGTTCACGTGTGATATCATTAGTCTCGGGGTCCATGAATACGATCACTCTGAAGCCAGGTAAGCTAAGGCCTTGGAAGATGATGTTGTTGACATGCTCATCTCCAAAGCTGTAGCCCAAGATCACCAAGACGCTCTGATCTTGCACGACCTGTCGTTGGAATTCGCGAAACATATCCGCGTATGGTGATCCGAAGCTCGCCGTTTGTTTCGATGGCGTTGGGTAGATCATGACTCGATCCTTGGAAGGATCGAGTGGCGCATGCGACTCGCGGATGGGAAAGAGCCCAGTATCCTCTTCAGTCCAGTTGACGGAGCCATGTAGCTTGCAGAAGTGCACGAAACCATCAACGGCAGCCCAGCGGCGGGAGGTGATGTCCAACTGTTCCGCTAGCGCCAGCCTGTATGTGGCAGGGTTGAACCGACGTTCGACCGTTCCCGAAAAGCCGTTCGAGTAAGGGATACCTGAACGGTCCATCGCACGTTCATTGAACAGGTCGTAGTTGGTAGTGAACACCCAAGGCGGCGCGAGGCCCCGCGCGCGGGTCGTCAAAGACTGATAGAACCTGCGATAGAGCGCGACGACGCTATCGTCGCCGTTCGAGAAAGGTCCGGTCGTGCATTTGTAAAGAACGAACTTCTTGATGCCGACAATGATAGTTTCCACTAGAGGGGCGACCGCTTTCAGATCTTCCTTATCACTTGTCTGACAAAATTGCTGGGCATTTATCAAAACAGCCATCATTCTCTCCAAATTGTCCTTCACCTTGTCAGACGAAAGATCGATTCCGAGCTTATCATTGAGGTCTTTCTTTTGCGCAGCGCTTACAAAAGCTTGCCCTGAGTGAGCGTCAGTGACGAGTAGCGCTTGAAATTCTTCTGCCAGGAATTTCATCGTATGAATCCCTAGCTCATGGCTCTCATGTCTCAAGGAAGAACAACCTGACCCCATCAGGAAGGAGAGATTCTTGGAACCGAAAACTTCCGCCATTTGCCGCTGGATGATATCAGCCTTGTCTTCCCAAGAGCTCTCGGCCTTGAGTTTTTCGAATTCGTTACGGCTTCCTTTGAGAAAATTAATCATTCAGTCCACCCTCTTTACTAGGGTTGCAGAGTAAGGATCATATTTGAAGGTGGTAATTGAACCATCCTTTATTTTTTCGACGGCTTCATCGATGGCTCCCATTGGAACAAGAAACCACTCGCGAGGGACAACGGGGTTGCCGAAGCGATCATTGATCTCGACATCCAAACGAGCTGGGTCGAAGATACGATGGATCAAGTTTTCCAGCTTGGTCCGGTTGATATTGTAAAGTTCATACGTTGCCACGATCTCGACATCGGCGAGCAAAAACGTCGGATCGGTTTTCGCGTTGGCAATACGACGCTCGACCTTCCCGCTGGTAACGCCAATCTTGTGGAGCACATTTCGGTGCTCCCTCACGAGAGGCAGGTCAGACTTGCTTCGAAGGACGTAGATCGTCCCGCTCGCTTCGTCGCCATCGGCGGTGTGGTCGGCGAACAGAGGGCCTGCTGACGAATCCGTAATCCTGCGACCGGCTTCGTCCTTATGGAGCGCGCGCTGCAATGAGCGCATGAGCATGTTGCTCTCGGTGCCGTTATCGAAGATGACGCGCAGACGGGCGTCTGTCATGCGCTGCGCCGTTAAAAACGACTCATCCATTTCGGCGACGTAGGCTTTTTGACCGCCCACGATAAAAAATCGCCCTGGCGCGATCTCCGCTTTGCGTTCGAATGGTCGCGTAGCCCTAAGGCCAGTATCCAGCTCGTCTTGCACCTGGTCGAACAACGGCTTGAATTTGTCGAAGTCTTCGCAGCGTTGACGGTTTGCAATCTCCTCGGCGGCACGTTTCTCGGCGCTCGAACGGACGTGCCTTAGCTCAGTGATATCGGCGGTCTCTGCCTCGACACCGAGCTGTTCGAGTAGCGCCTCGTCATCGAGTTCGGCGTCATCGGGCAATGCTGCCGTAGGCGGGTCTGCCAGCAGGCCGTGATGGTCGAGAGGTGCTAGAAGCGCATTGCATTCCTCAAGTTGGCGCAGACGATCGAGCCGGACGGCATACATGCGCTCGAATATGTCATTGCCTTCGCCATGCTGCGGCGCACGGCCATGCTCATCATAGAAACGCTGAATGTCCTCAAAGCCCGCGATAATGCGTTCTTCTCGCGGCGTCAGGCTTTTCTTCGCCTTGGCCTCAACCTCAACGCCAAGCTCGCCCAATAGAGCGTCGTCTTCCTCGGTGAATGCGGATTTAGCCATTGGCGGCCTCCGCTTTAGCTTTGGCGAGGTAGGCGACGCCTTCGGCCATCCGCTTTTCCCAGGCATCCGGGGACGTGATGGATGGAAGCCGTCCACGCTCCTGCTTGAATTTGAGAGCGCGCTTGGCCAATTCGCGGGCTTCCTCGATCGTCATGCTGACCTTTTTCCCTGCGATCACGGCGGCGACCTGCTTCAGGCTTTGCTCGCTCATGGTCTTGGCCAGGATCGCATAGGCTTCGCCGAACGGATTGATCCGGTCGATGAGGTCGATGTCCAGCTCGCGCACATCGGTGACGTATTTGCGCACGCCATCGATCAGTGCCGTGCTCCCGCCTTGCTCCCGCTCCTTATCATCACCGACGGCGATTTGCTTCGCCTTCTGGGTGAGATTGAGCGCGGCGATCGCATGCTGGCGGACCGCTTCCTGGTCGGCCTCGTCCAGTTCGGGGTAGCGGTCCTTGATTATCTTGCCCATGCGAACCTGGGTCAGCTCTTCCGGGACGACTTCCTCGTTGAAGAGCCCCTGTTCGATCGATGGTTTGTCCTGGACGAATGCGGTGATCACCTCGTTCAGGTCTTCCTGGCAGATGCGCTCGGCTTCTTTAGATTTCGGCTCGGCCAGCCCTTTGATCTCGATCTGGAAAGAGCCTTGCTCCTCGTTAAAGCCGACGTTGCATTTATTCGGATCGTAGCCGCCTTCGCCATAGTCATAGCCTTCGACCGGCCCGTTGTTCGGGTTCTTCGGCGTAAAGTTGAAACGCGGTGCGAGCACCTGTTCCATCAGCAAGCTGGCGGCGATGGCCTTCAGCGTATCGTTGACCGCGTCTGCAACGGCGTCTTCGGCGGCATCTGGTTCGGCGATCAGGTTCGTGAAGCGCGCGCGGGTTTTGCCCTCGGCGTCGCGGGTCGCGCGCCCAATGATTTGCACGATCTCGGTCAGGCTGGAGCGGTAGCCGACGGTCAGCGCGTGTTCGCACCAAATCCAATCGAAGCCTTCTTTCGCCATCCCAAGCGCGATGATGATATCGACATGATCGCGGTTGTTCTTCTGGGCCGGGTCTTTGAGCGCGGCGGATACGCGGTCGCGTTTGGACGGATCGTCATTGACCAGGTCGGCGATGCGTAGCACGCGCCCATCTTCGGTTTTGACAAGCTGAAAGCCGGTCGTCGGGTCTGTGCCTTGCCAGTCGCCAAGCTCATCAAGGATATGCTCGACCTCCTTGATCTTGTCTTTCGTGCTCTCCCGCGAATTGACGCTGGGGATATGCACGATCGTCTTCTGGCTGGGGTCGAGCACGGCCAGGATTTCGTCCGCATACGAACCTGAATAGAAATAATAACCGATATCGAGCGTCTTCAGCCATTTATAGCCATTGAGCTGCTCGTAATAGGTATAGGTGACGGTCTCGAACTTCGCCTCGTCATGGGGCATAAGGACAGCTTCCGCGTCGCCCCGGAAGTAAGAGCCGGTCATGGCGACAATGTGCACCTTGTCGCGAGCGATCAGCTCGGCGAGCTGCGCGCCAAGCTTGTTTTCGGGGTTGGCGGAGACGTGGTGGAACTCGTCCACGGCAATCAGACAATCATCAAACGCCTCGATCCCGAACTTTTCCACCGCGTTACGGAAGGTGGCGTGCGGGCAGACCAGGGTGAGGTCGTCGCTCTCCAGAAACGCGCCAACCGAGGCTGCCTTGCTGCCTTCTTCACCCGGCGCGTTGCAGAGGTTCCACTTCGGCTCAACGTGCCAGTCGTAATAGAAGCCAAACTTCGTCAGCGGTTCATCGGCGAAGCTCGATCCGATCGATTTCTCAGGAACCGTTATGATCGCTTTGCGGACACCCTGATTGTGGAGCTTGTCGAGCGCGATGAACATCAGCGCACGGCTCTTCCCCGATGCCGGCGGCGATTTGATCAGCAGGTATTGCTCACCTCGCTTCTCATAGGCGCGCTCCTGCATAGGGCGCATGCCAAGTTCGTTCGATTTGGTAGCGCTCCCGGTCTGGGCATAGGAAACCGATACCGACGGGACGGATTTATGGCTTTGGTTGGTCATTGCGTCACCGCCTTTCTTTTGTTGATTTTTCTCATAGGCGCTCTCCCGCAACGCTTGCGAGCGCCGCTTTCAAGACCTGAAAGCAGACTTTTGCCGTATGCTCATCCGGCGTGAACCCAGAAACCATCTCTTGGTAGGGATGAATGTAATTTCGGAAATCGCGCAGTCCGTCGCTGAACTTCTTCACATCCGGCTTCAGCACATCGATTTCGCACGCCACGTCAATAAAGTTTGCAAGCGTCCAGTCCTGGAACCTCTTAACGGATCCGTCTGCTGATTTCGGGGAGGCATTCGCTTGATTAAAGCCAGCTGGATTCTTCTGTGCCGCACCTAGCAACACCCCCTCCAAAACGCTTCCGCAAAGGAAGATCACAGAAAGGTGCGCGCCTACGCCTAACGCCTTACTGGCTTCGTCGAGGCGCCTGCGGATGACGGATGCCGCTGCCGGTTCGATTGGGAGCCTATCAATATTCGGAATCGAGAATTCTTTGCTCAGGAATTCATTCTCCGTTTGGACATTGGTTGTAGCGAACTTTTTTCCGCCAAGCCTTGCGACAATGGCTCGCGATTTATCTAGGATCGCTTGATCAAGCTCACGACCATCGAGTTCGCAACTAGCCTCGTAGGAATCTAACATCTCCCTGAGCACAGTTGCGACCAGCCCATCTTGTTCTCGTTCCCAGAACGCGCGAAGTTTCTTTTCTTTGGACGTTCCGTAGGTCTGATATTTCGGGCCATGAATATCCACTTCATGGCGCTGAAATAATTCACCAAATGTAGGATCAGTATAGTCTAAAACATAACCTGGTTGAGTGACGAGAAGCTTTCTAAAGTAACGCTTATCAATGTCGGTGAGGCTACTCATGCAACCTCCTTCCGATTTGTCACCTTGGTGTAAAGCTCGAAGAGTTTTTCCAGGCGCTCGGTGTCGTTTTTGAAGCGTCGCCCGATATAGATGCGCTCCAGCACTTCATCGTTCCGATCATGCGCTGCGCGAAGATTGTCAGGCATTTTTTCAGGATCATAGAGGTCTGCGATGGTCGCGGGGAAATGCGCCTCGCGTGCTAGATGGATATCCTCTGCGCACCGGGTTAGGTCTTCCTTGTTTTTCTCGGTGAGCTTGGGGATGGGAAATGTATTCCAACCCAGAGTGTTGGAATAGCTGAAATCCGTTCGCATCCGCACGCATACTGTGCCGATCCAAACCCAATGAAGGCGCGAGGCGATAAGGGCCATGTTCCAAAGCGGCGCATCGTAAAGGGCAAACGATTTTTCCTGAACGATGCTCTCAGGGGCCAGGACGCCAACGGGAAGATATGGCCGGTTCTCTGAACTAACACGTGGAACGGCCACCACTGATTTTTTCGCCGTCACCTGATCTCGAAACCTATATGGTGTTTCAGCCAGTTTCTGTGCCGCTTTGTCCTGCTTGGCAGCTCTTCGCGACTTAGCGACCTCTGCAATCTTTTGGGCAATCGGCGGTACCGCCTGTGCCTTCAAATGATCCTTTTCCTCGATCCAAAGGCAGGCTCGTGGCGCAGCCGAGATGAACTCCTTTGAACCATACAAAGGCCGAACAAAATGCGAGGCTTCCGGATAAACTTCAATTAGTTCCCGCGCTTCTTGTCGCGAGAAGATCAACGCTGCTCCGTAGTAGGGGTGGTTACCAAATTGCATGATCGCGCGGTCATCATCAGGCTTTGAGCGCATCGTCACCACGACGTTTGGGGCAGGCACGAGATAGGCATTGAGGTTATCAGCCCCTCTAACTACCACCCCACCATCATCGGCTAGTGTGTACAGCTTTCGCACCGTCTCCGGATGATTGGAAATACCAACGATCACGACGGTCACGCCCGCATTGTGACTCGCCAGATTGGCCCATTTGAAACTGGTATGGGCAAAGGCGATCTCATGCCCTGTTTTGAAGATCAGCGGCCAGAGGATGGGCACCTGTTGTCCCTGACAGACCGAGTTGGTAGACACAAAGGCTGCGACGGTGGGCGTATGTAGCCCGTAATCGGCGGCCTTCATGAACCATCCCGCAACATAGTCGAGCGACTTCCAGCTTTTTGTGCGCCCATCGAAAATGCGTCCGAGGTCTTCCTTCTGTTCCGTGCTTTGCCACTTGGAGCCCAGATATGGCGGGTTTCCGCAGATATACGTCTCGCCCCCCTCATTCTCGAAATCGATCTCAGCCTGATTGATCGGTGAGTGAAACAGATCGTCGGCGTGATGCTTCACGCCGGTTCCCGTCGGTGGGCAGATGCTAAGCCAGTCCAAGCGGAGCGCATTGCCGCATGTGATCCAGTTCATCGCATTAAGCGGCAGCACGTCTTTCAGCGCCTCTAGCTGCCCACGATAAAGCACGTCGCACTGATACTCGGCGATGATGAGCGCCAGACGCGCGATATCCGCCGGGAAGTCGCGCAGCTCAATCCCACGAAAATTTGTTAGCGGAATGTCTGACCGCCGATCCTTTTCACCTCGGCGTTCATTGATCTCCGCTTCGATCTTCCGCATTTCCTTGTAGGCGATGACCAGGAAATTGCCGGAGCCACAGGCCGGATCGAAGACCCGGATTTTGGACATCCGCTTGCGCAGGTAGAGAAGCTTGCGTTCATTGTCGCCCGCTTCCTCAAGCTGTTCGCGCAGATCATCCAGGAAGAGCGGATTGAGCACCTTTAGGATATTGCTGACGCTGGTGTAGTGCATGCCGAGGGCGCCGCGCTCTTCCTCATCCGCGACGGCCTGGATCATTGATCCAAAAATGTCTGGATTGACCTTCTTCCAATCGAGCTTGCCGATATGGAGGAGATAGCTGCGCGCCATCTTGGTGAAGGTTGGCACCTCGACCGAGTCAGCGAACAAGCCGCCATTCACGTAGGGGAATTTAGTCGCCCAGTTACGGAGACCCGCCGCATCACGATCCTCATGCTTGGTGTTCATGGCGCGGAACAGTTCGCTTATAACCTCATGGGTATTTGCACTGTCACGATCGCTCATCATTTCGACTGTGGAAGTAAAGGCGTCGTCGCCTTCGAAGATTTCGGTATCCTCAGCGAAAAAGCAGAAAATCAGCCGCGCCATGAAATGGTTCATGTCATGGCGGCGCTCCGCCGTGCCCCATTCAGGGTTGGTGCGCAGAAGCTCGATATAGAGCTTGTTTAGGCGCCCGGTCGCCTTGATGTCGAAGGCGCTCTCGCGGATTTGCTGAACCGTGCTGATCCCGGCGAGCGGCAGGAAAAAACCGAAATGATCGTGGAAGTCGGCATAGTCGCAGGCGACCGTCTCTCCGGAATTGAGGTCCTCGGCCTCAAGCCATTCGCCATCGGTGGCGAGCACGAATTTGGCGCGAGCTTTCTTCGTGGCAGGGCTGTCCTTTAGGGCGACGAGCGTGTCTGTGACCGCGCCGGGCTCGCACACCTTGATGTGGATGTTGCTGGTCTGAAGCACGCCGCCAAGGTCGGACTTGTTCGACGCGCCGGTGCGCAGCCGCTTGATCGTCGTCGCCTTGTTTCCGAACGCCTCTAGGAAGGAATAGGGAAACTCCTGAGCGTCGAAGGGCTGCTCAGCAAGGTTCGATACGGCTTCTTCAATCTCGACGGCGTTCAACGGCTTGCTCGTTTCTTTTTCTCGGGCGCATCCGGGGATTCGTTTTCGGCGATGTAGGCGCGCATAAATTCGCGGAGGACCTGCGCAGCAGGTCGATCTTGCTGTCGGCAGATTTCCAGAAAGCGCTCCCGGAGATCACGCTCGACGCGAATGCGAAGGCCCGAATCTTTCATTAGGAGAGTGTACCCGATGGATACACAATCCGACAATGAAATTCAGAGGGATATCCTCAAGACGCGCATCCAAGGACGGCTCCTTGGTCGGGGTTCAGCGGCGAGACGCTGACGCCTCTCCAAACGGCGCGAGTTTGGTCGTGGGTATCGGGTCGCGAAAGGCCTGATCGGCATCCAATCGGCGGACGGTTGGCCTCAATGGAATTGTCTCCACGAGGTGGCCTCCATGGCATGGTCAGGGGTCTTGGGGGCAGGAACGCCCACTAAGTCGATGGGGTGCAGGGGAGCGCCGAAGGCTCCCTTGCGAGTGATGAAACGGCGATACGTTTTGCTGGCTCTGGATGGGTTCAATGCCCTCTCAAGAGCCACTGGCCGGGGGTTGCACAGGGGCGCGCAGCGGGCCCCTTGCCAAGATGTGTGGTAGTACCACACACATCTTGCGGTCAAAATAAGACCGGGTTTTCCGGTAGTACACTGATGATGATAGCTTTTTGGTATTACCGCCGATCTGCCCCGTTGTCGTACCGACTCCATACAATGAGCATGGCTGATATCAGCCATCCAAATACGCCTCGACCTGCTTCGCTCTCGTGTTTGCGGCGGCCATGATTGCCTCTGCCATGGCGGCTGGCACACGGGCGTCCAGTTGATCTGTCAAGGCTTCTGAGGCACGTGGAAGCTCGCTCACGATCTCGGCCATCACCTCATGCAGCGCGTCGATCGGGAAGCCTGCAAGCTTCGCCGTCTGCTCAAAATGGCGCGGCGCAATTTCCGTCACCTTATACCGTCGCTTGTCGCCAATCGCCATCGCAAGCCGGAACGCGTTGCGGGGTATCTGGCGGCGGTCATGCTGCCACTGGGTGGACAGAATGTCGTAGAGCGGTGTCAGCTGGAAGCGCCCCTGCGGTTCCAGAGACAGGGAAAAATTCTTTGCGTGGCCGTCGGTCGCGCCGATCAGCCAGAAGACGATCTGCGCCTTCATGAACGCGCGTCGGTCGGCGTCCGGGTGATCGCTCGATTTCAGGAGGTCAAGGCAGTCTCCGATGCCGGGGCCGCCATGGCTCTCATACTTGCCGGTCGGCAGGATGCCGAGCGCCTGGCACATATCTTCCTGGGGGAGCCGCAGGAGACGGCCTTTGCTGTCGAGGCGGCGATCAAACCGCTCAATGCTGAGAACGAGAAGATCATCGTCAAGGTCCAGGATTTCGGTCGGGGCCACGTCCAGCCCAAGAGCACGGCAAAGCGCCATGCAGACATGCTCGTTCTGAACGCTGTCGGTGAGGTCCACCTCACCATCGGGAGTTTGGACCATCCCGATCTGGGGCTTCAGGATATGGGTGGTCGGGGTGGTGCCGATCGGAACCAGCCACGTGCCTTTGTGATAAAGAAGGGCGGTTTTGTCCTGCGCGCCCGCTAGGGAAATGCGGAACGCATCATCGCCGCCGCGCATGCCAAGAGGCGCGACGCTGAGCGAGCGAATGCGCTCGGCGATTGCCTCTGCGGTTATGGGCTCGCCTTCCGGCGGGCCGGGCGGCGCGGGCGGCATGTCTTCGGGCAGGAACTGAAGCGCGCCGACGCAATCGCGGCCAAGCGCGGCAAGCATCGAAAAGGCATCTGTCCCGTCCGCGCCCACTCTGGCCGCGATCCGTGCCCGGATGCGATCATCGTCGGGAAGCAGATTGTCGAAGACTGCCCTGACAGCAAGGCCGGTGAAGGGCCGGTCAACGAGCGGCATGGAGCGTGAGACCGGGATCGCATACTCCCAATCCAGCCAGTCCTGGGCGTAGTCGAAGCGCGTCGCGCCATCGGCTGCGCGCGCAAGCCTGCCCACAACGCGCCCGTTCAGCGCGACGGTGAGCTCGCCGGATTTGCGTTTCCGGCCCATCAGAACAATTCCTCAAAGCTTGGAGATGTTTTGCCGTCGCGCTGGCTGAGCGCCACCTCAAGGCCGAGGGCGGCCATGATGTCGAAGATGACCTGAAGCTCGGAGCGCGGTTTGCCGCCCTCAACGGCTGAAATCGTCTGCTGGCGCAGTCCTGCTTTTTCGGCGAGTTGTGTCTGGGTCAGGCCCTGACGCTTTCGTTCCCGTTGAAGCGCTGCGCCGAGCTGTTGTGGATCGCGTATTGGCATGGTGTTCCTCCACCATTCAATATACGCGATCGCGGATAAAAATGCAATATCCGCGTTCGACGATAAAATGACTATATCCGCGAGCGCGGATGAGGGATGTGTGCCCCTCACACGCCATCGGCGATGTAGCGTCGGCCATCGATCTCGACCTCGGTGATATCGCCGCCAAGCACCATGTCGCGGGCGAAGGCTTCGGTGTCGAAGTAATAGCGCAGGTTCTCCGGCATCTGGTCGAGCATGCCAGTGCTGTCGATCAGCTCCTCGGCGTACTCGATCGCGGTTCCCTCGAAGAGGTGTAGGTCGTCGATCCGGTCGAGGGCGTCCTCAACACTGTAGCCGAAGTGCTCAATCAGGATGATGAGCTTGACGGCCTCGTCATCGTCCATGTCTTCGAAGCGCTCGAACCAGTCTTTCAGATTGGCCTGGTTGACGCCGATCGCCTCGAAGAGCCGGTAGCTGTCGCCGTCGATGAACTGGATTTCGTATTCCTCGACCGGCTCGCCATAATCGTTTCGGTGTGCAGCGGCGCGGGTCTGATATTCCTCGTAGGTGTCGAAGTAAAAGCCGGTGGCGGAGATGTCATAGGGTGTGGCGTGGTAACGGTTGCTCATTGTCTTGGTCCTTTCTCGCTGTTGTCTGGTCCCGTGATCGGGACGCGAACGAGAAAGGCCGGGCGAAGAAGCCGGATGTGCAAAGCGAGGTTATGGCCTCGCGCGGGCTAACACGGGAGCGAACGCAGGCGTGAGCGAATGGAGCGGGCGGCCCTTGCGCGTTCGGCGCGCCCGGCCAGGTTTGCGTAACGATGATGGATCACGGACCGGCCCGACGAGCGATGGACCGAAAAGACATTGAAGCGCCAGCCGTGCCTCGCGCGACCGTTATCCCGTCGCCGAAATAGCCGTCACCACGTCTTATATCGATAGCAACCCCGTTCTGTAGGATCGAGCCTGCCAGCCTTGATATCCCGTTTCATCTGCGCGTGACGTTCACGGGAGTCGATGGCGTTTTTCAGCCGATACAGGCCGCTGAGGGTGAGACGGCGAAGCTCCTTCTCTGACTCGCCGTGATGATCCGCGAGGATGCGGATCATATCTTCGTAGTCCTGCTTTCGCCGGGCTTCGGTTTCAGCGGCGGCGCTGTGCTCTTGCTCCGTTCTCAGGAGTTCCGCTTCGCGCTCGGACGGATCGCGGATTTCGTCGATCGTCTCCAGCGGGATACCGAGTGCCAGCCGAAGCGCATCGACTTTGCGCTCATGCGGACGATGAACTCTCCCGCCTTCAAGTTTCGAGACCCAATAGCGTTGTGCCTCGTCGTTAAAGGCGGCGATCGCCAGGTCTTTCTGGCTCATTTCGTTCGCCGCCCGGAATTCGGCGACCATTTTTCCTAAGCGAATTCCGAAACTTGGCACCTCGCTCTCCCTCATTCGACAACTTTCGACAACCCGTCCCGGCGCGGGTTGCCCTTATCAAACATCACTATGAACAGCCGGATTTTCAATACGACGCCGCCAGAGGTCAGCGAGATGAAAGCTCTCAATGCTTTCGAAGCGGCCCTGCGCGAGATGCAGCCGCCCTCGAAAGCGGTCACCGCTGAGGCGGTGCGCGAGCTGTTCGGGCTTACCCGCAATGAGGCGGACGCGGCACAAGCAACGGCGGATCAGCTCCAAGCGGAGCTGAGCGACGCCTTCCATGCCTTCCTGACCCTTCATGAAGACACGCCCGGCTTCGCGAGGCTGAAGGCCGACCATGGGCGTCTGCTCCGTCTCGCCAGCGCGAAAGGGGCCGACCATGACTAAGGCAAACACCCGTCCAGCAACTCGCCAAATTACTCGGCTACGCCCGCATCAGATTGAAATGATCGGCGCGCTGCACGGCGCTGCGCGCAAAGCCTTCCTGCTGGCGGCGGCGGGGCTTTCGGCGCTTCCGCTCGTCCTTATCGTGCTCGGGGCGGCGCTGGCGGTGGAGTTTCAACTGATGCTCCACACCATGGTAACGCTCCTGGATGACGGGACCGGCAATCAGCCGATCACCCTTCTCGCGCTTGCTTCCCTGATCGCGATCGTCGCGTTGCATGTGCTCACCCGTCAGCCGGGGAGCGAAGCGATCCATCGCTGGATGATGCGTCTCGGCCTGGTTGCGCTTGTGCTCTTCCTTCTGGGTTTCGGCCTGATCGTCGCAATGACGAGCTTTGAGGTCGCAGCCTCCATGCTGTTCGATCCGGCCACCGGCATCGATGGGCTCGATAGCTGGCTCGCCAATACCGATGGCGCGCCGGACGATGAAAGCCTTGTCGAGTTCCTTCGCGATCTGTTCGCGGACTATGGCGGGCTGATTGCCCTCCTGTTCGCGACCCTTGGCCTGGGCGGTGTGTTTTTCCTGACCGTGCTGGTGAGTCATTTCCTGATCGGCGTGGCGCTCAAGCTCGCTGGCGAGTTTGTCACTGCACTCACGCGGATGCGGGAGTCTGCCAGGCTGAAAGCGGCGATGCTTGCCGCTGATGCGGCCCTTGGGGCGGCGGCGCACAAGGTTACGGGCCATGACGCTGTGTCGCCGGTGACGGCGGTGCGCGAGGCCGTGGCCACTCTTACGGCGAAAGCCGATAGCGCGCTGAGCTATCCGCGCCGTGTGGTCCAGGCGTCGGCGTTGATGAAGCCCGATGAAGATGGCGATCCGCTGGCCGGACTCGGCTCCAAGCTCCTCGGCCTGCCCGATGAAGTCGGCACGCTCGATGTGCCCGCCCTCAAAACCCTTCTGGCCGATCTCGACCAGGTGATCAGCGAAGACGTGCTCTTCGACATCGCCGTGTCGGTGGCGATCACCGAGTTCGGCCTCACCGATAATGATCTGGAGATGTTCGATGACTAAGGCTGCTTTCCTTGCTGGCTGCGCCATGCTGAGCCTTTTCGGCCAATCCGCCTTCGCGGATGATCAGCGCACCCCGCGCGATCTGATGATTGCGCTCGATGTCTCGACCTCGAATGTCATCGTCGAAAGCGACGTCATGGCGGCCAAGGCCGGTCGCAAGGCGGCGGAGATGATCCGTACCCTTGGCAATGGCGATCGGCTGCGTATCCGCACCTTTGGCTCCTACAGCCAAAGCGATAACCCGCTGCGCCTTGATATCACGGTGTCGCGGCGAATGCCTGCGGCCCGCGTCGCGGCAAGTGTGGAACGGCTTATCGCCAGCCTCCCGGAACTGGTGGCGAGCGGACGCCTGCCTGCGGGCGGCACAACGCACATCACGGCCTTTCTTGAAGAGGAAGCGGCGCTGCTGTCCTGCGGCACACGCCTGACCGCGCTTGTTCTCTTCACCGACGGGATTGAGGCATCGCCTGGCACAAGCCCGGAACGTTTGGCCAGCGGTGAAACCCCGTTGCCTGCGCCGAACGGCGATCTGCTCCAGGGCTGCGGGGTCAGCCTCTACGGAATTGGTGAGACAACCGGCGGCGCTGAGCGCGCCCGCACCCAAAACCTGATCGATGCCTGGACAGTCTGGGCTGATCAAGCCGGGGCGCTCTTCGAAGCTTTCCCGAAATATTGATGCGGAGAATACAGATGAATAACAAAATGAAAAACTCTGTAACCCGCGTAAATCCGGGATTTATTTGCAAGTATACAACTCATAGTGGTATACTGAAGATAGAGGACTGGCTTTTTCTTAAAGCCAGCTTGTTGGAATAGATGGGACCGGACTATGAAAAATACCGGCCCCTGCTGGATGAATTTAACCTCGCGGATGACAAAAGAGACGAGTTCATCGATGTTATGTGGGCCCTGCTCGACAGCTTCGTTGCCCGTGCTTACGGCACAGATGCTGTCCAGAAAGTCGTTGATAAACAGCGACGTAGTTCTGGCAAGGCTGATTCGGATGAGGTAAAATCCGATGAAACGATAATGATTACAGAGCTGAACAATGACTGAGAAGAAACAACCTGCCGTCATCTATTGCCGCGTTTCTGATACAAAGCAGAAAACGGAAGGCCACGGCCTGGAAAGCCAGGAAGTGCGGTGCGTCGAATACGCGAAAAGCAAGGGTTATGAGGTCGTTGCGACCTACAAGGACGATGCATCCGGCGGCGATCTGAAGCGTCCTCAAAGCGAGGAAATGCTGAAATTTCTGCGCGCCAACCGCCGCGTTCCTCATGTCATTATCATTGAAGATATCAGCCGCTTGGCGCGTGACACCCGCATCTGGATGTGGTTCCGCGACGAACTGGCCAAAACCAACTCGATACTGGAATGCCCGTCATTCCAGTTTGGCGACACCTCCGAAGCCTGGTTGATGGAGATGATGTCGGTGAACTTTGCCGAATATCATCGCCTCAAGAATGCCGAGCAGACCCGCAACCGCATGTGGGGCCGGATGATGAACGGCTATTGGGTCTTCAAAGCGCCCATCGGATTGAAATACGAAAAGGTTGGCGCGCACGGCAAGCTCCTTGTTCGCGATGAACCTGTCGCTTCAATCCTTCAAGAGGCGCTTGAACGCTATGCTGACGGGCGTTTGCAGACGCTGAGCGAGGTAAAGCGCTTCCTGGAAGCCCAGCCGGACTTTCCGAAAGACACAAAGCAAGGCGAAGTGCGCATCCAGCGTGTCCGGGAATGGCTGACGCAGGTGCTCTATGCCGGATATATCGAGCGTCCGGATTGGAACATCGATCTGCGTGAAGGGCAGCATGATGGGATCATCAGCCTACACACGTATCGGAGAATTCAGGACCGTCTCTCGGGCCGGAAAACCAACATGGCTAAAGCTGCTGTGCGCAAAGACCTGCGCGAGGAAATGCCACTGCGCGGCTTCGTGCTGTGTGGCGACTGCGAACGACCGCTAACCGGCGGTAAGTCCAAAGGCCGCAACAAATATTACATCTACTATGAGTGCCACAACAAAGAATGCGTGAGTCACCGGAAGTCGATCCGCAAGGCAGATATCGAAAAGGAATTTGAAATGCTGCTTGCGACGGCCAAGCCGACGCAAAAGCTTTTCGACCTTGTTCATGCGATGCTCACGGACATCTGGGAGCGCCATGGTGAACGTCTTACTGAGAAGCGCCGTGCCCTGCGCCAGCAGGTCCGCGACGTAGAGGCTAAAATCGACACCCTGGTCGATCGTACCCTCGAAGCTACAAGCGAGACCCTGATAAAGCGGTATGAGGAGCGCCTCCGCGATCTGGAGCTGGAAAAGGCCGCCTTGCTCGAAGAATCGAATCTGCCAGCTGAGCCAAGGGATACCCTTAAGCGGACCTATCGAACCGCTATGGAGTTCCTATCTAACCCGCTGAAATTATGGAGTTCTCCGCGTTTTGAGGACAAGCGTGCGGTGCTAAGATTGACGTTTGCAGACCAGCTAAAATACAAAAGGAACGAAGGGTTTCGAACCGCTAATTTTTCCTTACCCTTCAAGCTCTTAGGGGATTTTTCGACCCTAGAAAACAGGATGGTGCCCCGAACCGGACTCAAACCGCTTTTCCGGTGCCTATCTCGCCGAGGTGTTCAGCGGGCGCAAAACCTCTGCCAAGGCTGCCCTGCTGGATCAGCGCGTCGTGGCCGGTCTTGGTAATATCTATGTCTGCGAGGCGCTGTGGCGCGCGCGTATCAGCCCCAGACGCCAGGCAGGCACTATCAAGGGCGAGCGCGCCGAAAGGCTGGCATCTGCCGTCAGGAATGTGATCGCCGAAGCCATTGAGGCGGGCGGCTCCACGTTGCGCGACTATGCCGGAGCGGATGGAGCGCTGGGCTATTTCCAGCACCGGTTTGATGCCTATGGGCGCGAGGGGCAGCCCTGCCGCGGCGCTGTGGCCGGCAGCAGGTGTGGCAAGCCGATCATCCGCATTGTCCAGCAGGGCCGCTCAACCTTCCACTGTCCGAAATGCCAGCGGTGACGTCCGGGGCACGTTACAAACATGTCATCTTATTTGTTGTAGACATATAACATTAAGTTTGATACCAAGCTCTCAAGGTCATTCATAACGGATGGCCGTACAACTAATATGAAGGTCAGACCCATGATGAAGAGACTCGTCAAGACTGCGGCCATCGCTGCGCTGGGCTTCCTGGCCGGGGTTGGTCTTTCCTCCCTGGAGCGAAGCTACGCACAAGATTATGCCGCTCTCGAGGCATCGCCGGCCCTCTGGACGATCGAGGCCGACGGCGCCACGGTCCATCTGTTCGGCACGTTCCACCTCTTGCCTGATGCGCTCGACTGGCGCTCGGACGCGGTTGAAGCCGCGTTTGCAGAGGCCGGCACTGCCTGGTTCGAGGCCGATGTCCTGAGCCCGGACGCGCAGGCGCAGATGCAAGCCCTGATCCCGCAACTGGGGTTAAATCCGCAAGGTGTTACCCTGTCGTCCCTGCTGGGCGATGATACCTATGCCGCGTTCGAGGCGCAGACGGCCGAGCTGGGCATTCCGGCTGGCAATTTCGAGCCTGTGCAGCCCTGGCTTGCCGGCGTTACGCTGGGCGCGCTCCAGCTCCAGTCTCTGGGCTTCAATCCGGCCACGGGCGTCGAGGCGGTGCTCAGCGCCGAGGCCGATGCCGCCGGCAAACAGCTCGATTATCTTGAAACCGCCGAAGATCAGCTGCGGATGCTGTCCGGCCTGTCGATGGACACACAGATCGAGTGGCTGCGTGTCAGTCTTGCTGAAATGAGTGATCTCGACTCGGAGATGGACCGCATGGTCACCGCGTGGGCGACCGGCGACATGGATACGCTCGACAGCCAGGTGAACGGGTCGATCCGCGATGCCAGCGAGGAGCTTTATGAGGCCATCATGGTCGCCCGCAACCGCGACTGGATTCCCCAGATCGAGGCCATGATCGAGGCGGGCGGCACGCATTTCGTGGCCGTCGGCGCAGGCCACATGCCCGGCGATGAAGGGGTCGTGGAACTCTTGCGTGCGCGAGGCTACACGGTCACTCGCCGCTAGTAGCCAGACGGCCAACTGCAGACAAGGCCCGCCCCGGGGTGTCGACCGCGGGGCGGGCTTCCTGTATGGAAGCCGCCGCATCGAACCGTGAAGGTGCCGTGAAGACGGTGTCATCCCCAAGGAGGCTTTCAGATGGCCTACAAGACGATACAGACAAAAACCGAAGGCCGGGTAGGGGTCATCACGTTTGACCGTCCGGCTGCGCTCAATGCGCTGTGCGACGAGCTGACATCGGAGCTGGCCTCTGCCCTGGAGGCGTTCGAGGCCGACGAAGATATTGGCTGTGTCGTCCTCACCGGCTCGGCGAAGGCCTTTGCGGCGGGCGCCGACATCAAGGAATTGCAGGACCGCGATTTTGTCTCGCTCTACATGCACGACCCGTTTGCAAAGAGCTGGGAGTCGGTGGCGCGCTTCCGCAAGCCCGTCATCGCGGCTGTTGCCGGCTATGCGCTGGGCGGCGGGTGCGAGATCGCAATGATGTGCGATTTCATCATCGCGGCCGAAACTGCCAAGTTCGGCCAGCCGGAAATCAATCTGGGTGTCATGCCCGGTGCTGGCGGAACACAGCGCCTGCCGCGCGCAGTCGGCAAGGCCAAGGCGATGGATATGTGCCTCACCGGGCGCATGATGAATGCCGAGGAAGCAGAGCGCGCCGGACTGGTATCGCGCATCGTGCCGGCCGATGATCTCATCGATACGGCCATGGAGGCCGCCGAGGCCATCGCTGCCAAGTCACTGCCCATCGCCATGATGACCAAAGAGGCTGTGAACATGGCCTATGAGATGGGCCTCACCGAAGGCATCCGCTTTGAACGCCGCGTGTTCCAGTCCCAGTTTGCCACCGAAGACCAGAAAGAAGGCATGGCCGCCTTCGCCAGCAAGCGCGCTGCGCACTTCCGCCATCGCTGAATTAGCACGCTGCGCGGTTGACGAAGGCGGGGTGCGGGGGTATACGCCGCGCCTCACATCGCACAACGCTTGCCTTTTCAAGGGCGCGGCGCGACAGTGAAACCAACATGTTCAACGACTGATACAGGCCCCTGGAGCATCCATGGCGAATACGAGTTCGGCGAAAAAGATGGTACGCAAGATTGCGCGCCGCACCGCCATCAACAAGACCCGCCGCTCGCGCATGCGCACCTTCGTGAAGAAGGTTGAGCTGGCGATCGCAGCCGGCAACCAGACCGAGGCCCGTGATGCGCTGCGTGCAGCCGAATCCGAGCTGATGACGGCGGTCTCCAAGGGTGTCATCCACAAGAACACCGGCTCTCGTAAGGTTTCGCGTCTTTCGTCGCGCGTGAAAGCGATGACAGCTTAGTAAAAACTCGTCCTTAGCCGGACAAGTTAAAGGCGTGCCAGCAGAGCTTCTGCGGGCACGCTTTTTTTGTTTCCGCGATGTGGTCGTACTTGGCCTCGACGCCTGTCTCGCAAGGCGACTACGGTGGTCATGCAACTGTAATTTTCTGCACTGAATCGGGCTGGACGCAGCCGCAGTGGAGAACGCTAGCGGAACGCAAACCTGCACTGAAATTTTTTTCATTGTGCAACGTGCGGCGCGATCAGGGAAATCTCCTTGTCAAGCCGCGAATCGCTCCGGAATCACGGTTAATGGAGTTGATTCCCTCCCCGCTCTGGCTAACCTGTCAGAACTGACGCGACTGATCTCCATACGGACCAAGAGCGGGTTGCGGGGGCGAGCTTTGTGCTGGCCGCCGGTGGAGAAAGTCTTGTCTTAAATCAACGTATTATCTGCGGGACCGAACCTGCAGGCACCAGGTTTGAGGTTGGGGACTTATGGGGCTGAACAACTCAGTTTCTAACGCCAGAACACAGCAGCGGGGCGACATGCCGGGGATGCCGACCGTCAGCGAAGTCTGGCGCGATGTACGCGCCCGGCTACGCCAGGAATATGGTGATGTGATCTATGTCTCGGAGATTGCGCGATTGCGCGTCGCCGAGGATGCGGGCGGGGCCATCCAGATTATCTGCGCCAACGATTTCGGCCGCGCCTGGGTAGAAGACAATCTCGGCACCCGGTTGCGCGCCCTGTGGGCGGTTTTTGACACCGGGCCGCGCGACATCGTGATCTGCTGCGAAGGATCACCGGTTGTGCGCGCTGCGATGCGTGACGCACGCCCGGCCCCTGTGACAGCTGGAAGCCCGGCCGGCGCGCAGCCGGCTGGCAGCACAGCAGAGCTGCCCGCACGCACCACGCTGGCGAGCTCCGCCTCGCCCGCCGCTCTGGCGGGTCAGGACCGGGCGGCTCGCGGTGATGGCCGCTTCACGTTCAACACCTTCATGGTCGGGTCGGCCAATGCCATGGCCTCGACCGCTGCCAAGGCAATCGCAAGCGCCGCCAATCCCCCGTTCAATCCGGCCTTCTTTCATGGTGGCTACGGGGTTGGCAAAACCCACCTTCTCAACGCCATTGCCCACGCGGTGAACCTTGGAGAGTCAGGCCGCAAGGTGCTCTACCTGACGGCGGAGGAATTTCTCAACGGCTTCCAGTCCGCGCTGCGGGCGCGCGATGTGCAGCCCTTCAAGGATCAGGTGCGCGCCTGTGACGTGCTGCTGATTGATGATGTGCACTTCATTGCCGGCAAGCCGCGCACCGAGGACGAGTTCCTCCATACGGTTGCTGCGCTGATCGCAGAGAACCGTCAGGTCGTACTGGCATCGCACTGCGCGCCGTCCGAGCTGGGCGTTGGTGATGAGCGCCTGCGCTCCCTCCTGCGCGGCGGATTTGCCTGCGAGCTGTTCGGCCCGGATCTCGACCTGCGCCGCAAGATTGTCGACTGCAAAGTGGCCCAGGCGCGCTCGCATTGCCCCAATCTGGAAGTGCCGGAGCAAGTGCGTGATTTTCTCGCCGCGCGAGTGACCAGTTCGGCGCGTGAGCTGGAAGGCGTCCTGAACAATGTCATCGTGCGCACGGCCTATATGGAGCGCCCGGTAACGATGGAAGCGGTCGAGGAAGTGCTCGGCGATCTGCCGATGAAGGCCGAGAAACGGGTGACGGTTGACGAGATACAGAAAACCGTTGCGGCCTATTTCTCCATGAGCCCGTCGGACATCAATTCAAAACGCCGGACCCAGTCGGTGGTGCGCCCGCGCCATATCGCGATGTATCTGGCCAAGACCATGACCACGCGTTCGCTGCCCGATATTGGCCGCCGGTTTGGCGGGCGTGATCATTCGACGGTCATTCATGCTGTGGCGAAAATCACGGCCCAGCTCGGTGCCGACCCGCTGCTGGCCGAAGATATCGAGGCGATCCGCAAGCGCCTTCGCGGCTGACAGCTCCGCAAAGCCCCCCGCGACCGCAAGAGACCCCTTCTTGCGGTCGTTTTTTTTGGTCTATGGTGAACAACCCGGTTTACTTGCGATTCTGTCAGGCGGGAGGCTACGCAAACGGGGCTTTCCGCCATATCTGGTCAAAAGGCGATAGAGATGAAGCTCACGATAGAGCGCGCTGCCCTTCTAAAGGCGCTTGGTCACGTCCAGGCGGTTGTCGAGCGGCGCAATACCATCCCGATCCTGTCCAACGTGCTGATCAACGCCAATGGCCAGCATATGCGGCTGACGGCGACCGATCTGGACACCGAGATCGTCGAGGAGGCCGCGGCCCATGTGGAACGGCCCGGCATCGTCACGGCGCCCGCCCACACCTTGTATGAAATTGCCCGCAAGCTGCCTGAAGGCGCCGATGTAACGCTGCAGATGGCCGGGGACGACCCGCGCCTGCAACTCTCCGCCGGGCGCTCACGCTTCAACCTTCCCGCCCTTCCGGCTGGCGACTTTCCCGTCATGCCGACCGAGGATCTCGCCACCAGCTTCTCGCTGCCGGCCGCTGCCTTTGCCCGCCTGATCGACAAGACCCGCTTTGCGATCTCGACAGAAGAGACGCGCTATTATCTTAACGGAATCCATCTGCATGCCGCCGAGCGCGATGGCCGCAAGACGCTGCGCGCCGTGGCCACCGATGGTCACCGTCTGGCGCTGGCCGAATGCGATCTGCCGGCCGGAGCCGAGGGCATGCCCGCCGTCATCGTGCCGCGCAAACCCATTCAGGAATTGCGCCGCCTTCTGGAAGATGTTGACGACGAGATCACCGTGCAGGTCTCGGAAGGCAAGATCCGCTTCGAGCTGGGCGCAGCTGTGCTGACCTCCAAGCTGATCGACGGGACCTTCCCCGACTATGAGCGCGTCATCCCGCGCGGCAATGACAAGATCATGAAAGTGGACCGGGCGCCGTTTGCGCAGGCGGTCGACCGGGTGGCCACGATCAGCCAGGAGAAATCGCGCTCGATCAAGCTGACGGTTGCCGATTCCACGCTGACTCTTGCCGTGAATAACCCGGAAAGCGGCACGGCCAGCGAGGAATTGCACGCCGACTATTCGTCTGATGAAATCGTCATCGGCTTCAACGCGCGATATCTGCTCGATGTGGCCGCCCAGATTGCGGGCGACGAGGCCATGTTCGAATTTGCCGATTCCGGTTCGCCCACGCGCGTGACCGATTCTGGCGATCCGGACGCCGAATACGTGCTGATGCCGCTGCGGGTGTAGGGCCGGGCCGATCTGTTCGCTTGCCACACGATGCCCCTCCATGCTCGATGGCGTGTCAGTTCATGCTTCGCCAGTGAGTTCATCACCGGGGTCCCCGCCCCCGAGCGGGGACCCAGTGTTTTTGACGCAAGTGCTTGTCCGTTTGCCGATTGAGATAGTCCCTTCGTTTCCGGGTCCCCGCTCGGGGGCGGGGACCCCGGCTGTTTGCCGGATGCTGCGATCATGAACAGGACCGCCGCCGTCACCCGGCTGAAGCTGACCGGCTTTCGCAATTACGCCTGGCTGGACCTCATCCTGGATGCGCGCCCGGTCTGCCTGTTCGGCCCCAACGGCGCGGGCAAGACCAATCTGGTCGAAGCCGTATCCTTTCTGGGTCCGGGCAGGGGGCTTCGCGCCGCCGGGTCCGATGCCGTGCGCCAGCGCGGCGCCAGCGGCGAGGCGCCGGTCTGGGCCGTCCATGCCGAGGCACAGACCACCGACGGACCGGTAACGCTGGCCACTGGCGCCGACCCTGACAATCCGGCCCGGCGCAAGACGCGCCTGGAAGGGGTGGCCACCACCCAGACCCAGCTTGCGCGCCTGTTTCCGATGATCTGGCTGACCCCGCGCGAGGACCGGCTCTGGGCGGGACCGCGCGCCGACCGGCTGCGCTTCTTCGACCGGCTGGTGCTGGCCGGTGAGCCCGGTCACGGCACTCAGGCCAATATCTACGAGAAGGCGATGCGCGAGCGCCAGCGCCTGCTGGAGCGCATGGATGAGGGCCTCCGTGTTGATCTGTCCTGGCTGGACGCGCTGGAAACCAAAATGGCCGAGGCCGGGAGCCTCATGGCGCGGGCGCGCCTGGCGGCCCTTACCGCCCTTCAGGGCGAGATTAATGATCGCCCGGCATCCTCCTTCCCCAAGGCGGACCTGGCGCTGTCTGGTTATCTGGAGGGGCTTCTGGTCGAGGATGAGGCGGCGGCCGAACACCGCTTTGCCGAACGCCTGAAAGAGACTCGCCGCAAGGATGGGGCGGCGGGGCGTGCGCTGACAGGCCCGCATCGCACCGAGCTGGAAGCGCGCCATCGCGAGAAGGATCAGGCGGCGGCGGACTGTTCAACGGGCGAGCAGAAAGCCCTGCTGCTGGGATTGGCTCTCGCTCATGGCGCAGCGCTGGCGCGCGAACGCGGCGCAGCGCCAGTGATGATTTTTGACGAGGCCTGCGCGCATCTGGACGCCGACCGGCGCGAAGGCCTTGCCGGCGCGATTGCTGCCATTGGCTGCCAGGCCTGGCTGACCGGTGTGGAGAAGGGTCTTTTCACCGCGTTCGGGGACGCGGTGCAGTATGTCGGTGTGGAGGCGGGCCGGGCCGTGCGGGAGTAGGGGGTGTGCCTACCCCTTCGTCGTTCAGGTCCCCGCCTGCGCGGGCATAAACTCCGGCGGGAACCCAGAGCCAAATCCACCGCCTGAGCCCTACGATCTCTGGACCCCCACCTGCGTTGGGGTGACGAGAAAAGGATAGCGGCCTACCCCTTCAGCTTCCGCAATCGCTCTTTTGATCCCTCATGGATGATGCGCAACTCGTCGAGCGTCTCGTCGATCTGACGGCGCTTGTCTTCCAGCTCGGCGATCTTCTCGCCGGTGCGCTCGATCACATAGCGCAGCTGGCGCTCGCGGCCCTCACCCTCGCGCCCGAACAGCTCCAAGAAGGTGCGGATCTCTGACAGCTTGGATCCAATCGCCTTGGCCCGCAGGATGAGCGAGAGGCGCTGGCGGTCGGTTTCGGTATAGATACGCTGTGTGCCGACGCGTTTCGGGCTGATAAGGCCCTTGTCTTCGTAAAAGCGTATGGTGCGCTGGCTGATGTCAAAATGCGCGGCCAGATCGGCGATCCCGTAGAGGGTTTCGCTTGCCTCACCGGCTTTGGTGCGCGCTGATGTCTGAGCCATTTTGACGCTGCCTGACGCTTACAAGAACTGCTTGACGTATACGTAAGCATGCGCCAGCCTGAAAGACATGACAAGAGCCGGTAGCAAACCGGCCATTCAGGGAGGAGACGCAGGTTTGAGCGCCAAGGGGTATGACAGCGTATTCCGCCAGGGCCTGTTTGCCGGAAAGACCATTCTGGTCACTGGCGGCGGGTCGGGCATTGGCCGCTGCACAGCCCATGAGCTGGCGAGCCTTGGCGCGACTGTCATCATTACCGGGCGCAAGACAGAAAAGCTCGACAGCGTTGCCGCCGAAATTGCCGAAGATGGCGGCACCTGCCACACGGCGAGCTTTGACATTCGCGATGAGGAGGCCGTCAAGGCGGCGGTCACTGGCCTGGTTGCCGGACATGGCCCCATCCATGGCCTGGTCAATAATGCGGGCGGACAGTTCCCGGCGAGCCTTCAGGACATTTCCAAAAAGGGCTGGGACGCGGTGATCGCGACCAATCTCTCCGGTGGCTTTCTAATGATGCGGGCCGTGTTCGAGGCTTCGATGGCCGAGCATGGCGGGGCTATCGTCAACATGACCGCTGATATGTGGAATGGCATGCCGGGCATGGCCCATTCGGGCGCGGCGCGCGCGGGCATGTCCAATCTGACCAAGACGGCCGCTTTCGAGTGGGCGCAATACGGCGTGCGCGTGAACGCGGTGGCGCCCGGCTGGGTCGCCTCGTCGGGCATGGACACCTATGGCGGCGCGGTGCGCGCCATGATCCCGCATCTGCGCCAGCACCTGCCCGCAAAACGCATGGGAACGGAGGCGGAAGTGTCGTCGGCCATCGTGTTTCTGTTGAGCGAAGGCGCGAGCTTTATCACCGGGGTGACGCTGGCCATTGATGGCGGCGCGCCGCTGGGCAGCGCCGTCTTCCCGCTGCCTGACCATGAGAAAAGCACCGCCTATAACGGCTTCCACCGGGCGGTGGATCCGGACGTCCTGCGCGGAGGGGCAAGCTGATGCCTGTTCTTTCGTCGCGCCTGAACGCTGCCAGTGATGATTTCCGCGCCAATGCGGACCGCATGGCGGAGCGCCTGGCCGAAGTGCGCGCCCTCGAAGACAAGGTGCGCGCCAATTCTGAGCGCAAGCGCGCCGATTTTGAAAAGCGAGGCCAGCTTCTTCCCCGCGAGCGGGTGGCAAGGCTGCTCGACCGTGATGCATCCTTCATCGAGCTGTCGCCGCTGGCGGGCCTGAAAATGCACGATGATGACGGCGACAAGGGCGCCTCGGGCGGCGGCTCTATCGTCGGTATCGGACAGGTCTGCGGAAAGCGCGTCATCATCGGTGCCTCCGACAGCGCCATCAAGGGCGGCACGGTCGCGCCTATGGGCCTGAAAAAGGCCCTGCGCGCGCAAGAGATCGCCTTTGAGAACAGGCTGCCCATGATCCATCTGGTGGAATCAGGCGGCGCGAATCTGCTCTATCAGGCCGAGATTTTTGTCGATGGCGGCAGGAGCTTTGCCAATCAGGCGCGGCTGTCGGCGGCGGGCATCCCGCAGATCGCAGTGGTCCATGGCTCGTCCACGGCGGGGGGTGCGTATCTGCCTGGCCTGTCTGACTATGTGGTGCTGGTGAAGGACCGCTCGAAAATCTTTCTGGCAGGTCCACCGCTGGTCAAGGCGGCCATTGGCGAGGACGCCGATGATGAAAGCCTGGGCGGGGCGAAGCTGCATGGCGAGGTGACCGGGCTTGGCGAATATGTCGCCGACGATGACGCGCAGGCTATCGCCTATACGCGCGAGATCATGGACAAGCTGAACTGGGATGAGGCCACGCCAACCGGTCAGGGTGAGCCGCCAAAATTTGCCAGCGAAGAATTGCTGGGCGTCGTACCGGCCGATGAGCGCACGCCCTATGACGTGAAAGAGGTGATCGCGCGCCTTGTCGACGGATCGGACTTTCTGGAGTTCAAGGCGCGCTATGGTGTGGAGACCGTGTGCGGCCATGCCCGCATTGGCGGGCATCTGGTGGGCATTCTGGGCAATAACGGCCCGATCCAGCCTGAAGGCTCCACCAAGGCTGGCCAGTTCATTCAGGCCTGCGACCAGTCGGGCACGCCGCTCATCTTCCTGCAGAACACGACCGGCTACATGGTCGGCTCCAAGGCTGAAGCCGACGGCGCGATCAAGCATGGCTCAAAAATGATCCAGGCCGTCGCCAATGCGCGTGTGCCCAAGCTGACCATCGTGCTGGGTGGCTCCTATGGCGCGGGCAATTACGGAATGTGCGGGCGCGGATTTGATCCGCGTTTCATCTTTGCCTGGCCGACGGCCCGCACCGCCGTCATGGGCGGAGCGCAGGCTGCCAAGGTGATGGAGATCATCACCCGCGCCAAGAATGAGCGCGCCGGCCAGCCGACCGATGAGGACGGCCTCAAGGCCATGGGTGACATGATCCGCACCGGGCTGGAGGAGCAGTCCTACGCCCTTTTCGGCACGGCGCGCCTTTGGGATGACGGCATCATTGATCCGCGCGACACCCGCGCCATCGTCACCGAGTGTCTGAATATCTGTGCCGAAGCCGACGCCCGCTCGCTGAATGCCAATAGCTTCGGGGTGGCAAGGTTCTGATGCTCAGACACTCCCTCACTCCGGCTGAATTCCCGGACGCCCCGGCAGGGGCGGGCCGGGACCTGGCTCAAAGGCTGGCGCGATATGGCAACCCGGCCCCGGATCGGCGCTGTGCGCCGTCCGGGGTTTCACACGACCGCTGAAGGAACGCTCCCATGCAGTTTACGACCGAACACAACCAGCTTCGCGACACGATTGCCAAATTCGTCGCCACCGAGATCAACCCGCATGTCGAGGAATGGGAGAAGGCCGAGCAATTTCCCTCCCATGAGCTCTTCAAGAAGATGGGTGATCTGGGCCTGCTGGGCCTGCGCTGGCCGGAGCAATATGGCGGGGCCGGGCTCGATTTTTCCTATGCGCTGGTGCTGGCCGAGGAGCTGGGCCTGGTCAATTGCGGCGGCGTGCCGATGGCGATCGGCGTGCAGACCGATATGGCAACGCCTGCGCTGGCCAATTTCGGCTCGGACGAGCTGCGCGCGGAGTTCCTTGCGCCTGCCATTTCCGGTGACGCGGTGGTCTGTCTGGGCGTGTCGGAGCCGGGCGGCGGATCGGACGTGGCGGCGCTGAAAACCACCGCGAAATCGGACGGCGATGACTACGTCATCACGGGCACCAAGATGTGGATCACCAATGGCATGAAGGCCGACTGGTGCTGCCTGCTGGCCAACACGTCTGACGGTCCGGCCCATGGCAATAAATCGCTCATCATCGTGCCGATGAACTCAAAGGGGATCACCCGGCAGAAAATCCACAAGATCGGCATGCATTGCTCTGACACCGCCCAGCTCTTCTTTGACGAGGTACGCGTGCCCAAGCGCAACCGGATCGGTGATGAGGGCGCGGGCTTTCTCTACCAGATGCTGCAGTTTCAGGAGGAGCGCCTGTTCGGTGCGGCTTCATCGCTGAAAAGCCTCGACCGGGCGATTGACCTGACCATCGAATACACCCGCGACCGCAAGGCGTTTGGTCATTCCGTGCTGGACAATCAGGTGGTCCATTTCCGCCTGGCCGAATTGCGCACCGAGGTTGAGGCGCTGCGCGCGCTGACTTACCGCGCGGTGGCCGACTTCATGGAGGGCAAGGACGTGACCCGCCTTGCCTCCATGGCCAAGCTCAAATGTGGACGCCTGACACGCGAGGTGGCCGATAGCTGCCTGCAATACTGGGGCGGGATGGGCTACACATCCGACAATCCGATTGCGCGCTCCTTCCGTGATGGCCGGCTGATCTCCATCGGCGGCGGCACGGACGAGATCATGCTGGGCATTATCTGCAAGCTGGAGGGCACGCTGCCCAAGCGCCGGAAAGACTGATGAGTGCGCCGCAAACCCTTCTTGTCGAAACCCGTGACGGCGTGCGCCATGTCACGCTGAACCGGCCCGAGACCCGCAACGCCATGTCACTGGCCATGGTGGACGAGCTTCTCGCCGCTCTGAAAAGCGCTGAGACCAATGGCGTGCGCGCGATTGTGCTGAAAGGCGCAGGCGGGCATTTCTGCTCTGGCGGCGATGTGAAGGATATGGGTGCGGCCTATGGCGGGGTTGCCCCTGACGGCCAGGACCCGGCAGCGAAGGTCAACGCGCAGTTCGGGCATTTGTGCAAAGCGTACGCAGAAACCGGCCTGCCGGTGATCGTGGTGCTGGAAGGGGCGGTGCTGGGCGGCGGGTTTGGCCTGGCGTGCGTGGCCGATGTGGCGCTGGCGCGCGAGACGGCGCTGTTCCGCCTGCCCGAAACCGGGCTTGGTCTTGTGCCGGCGCAGATCGCGCCGTTTCTGGTAGAGCGCCTCGGCTATTCCGAGGCGCGGAGGCTCGCCGTCACAGGCGGCAAGATTGATGCGCGCACTGCGCTGTCCTTGCGCCTCGTTCACGGCGTGCATGAGGGCGAAGAGACGATGAACACCGCGCTTGAAGCGGTTCTTGCGGATATCCGCAAAGGTGCTCCCAATGCCATAGCCGAGACCAAGCGTCTGATGCGCCGGGCGCGCCTGCATGATGCGGGCTCCCTGATCGACGACGCGGCCAAGGTGTTTGCTGCCGCCGTGCGCAGCGAGGAAGGGGCAGAAGGGCTCTCTGCCTTCATCGAGAAACGCCCGGCAAAATGGGTGCAGGGATGAGGCTCTTGAAGGACACTGCGACGGTGTCTCCCCCCGTTCACGGGGGGAGTGGCCCGAAGGGCCGAGGGGGGGATTCTGACAGAAGAACCCTCCCCCCTCCGTCAGCTTCGCTGACACCTCCCCCGCAGGCGGGGGAGGAAACCGACGTCGCCCGGATGAGGGCCTTGGCATGACGAGACCCATCAAGTCTGTTCTGGTGGCCAATCGCGGCGAGATCGCGGTGCGCGTCCTGCGCTATGCGAAGAACCGCAATCTCCGCGCCATCGCGGTCTATTCCGATGCGGATTCAGCGGCGATGCATGTGCGCGAAGCCGATATGGCGGTGCGCATCGGGCCGGCAGCGGCATCGGAAAGCTATCTCAATATCGAGGCGATTATCGCTGCGGCGAAGGCCACTGGCGCAGACGCCATTCATCCGGGCTATGGCTTCCTGTCGGAGAATGCCGCGTTCGCGCGGGCCTGCGCTGCTGAAAACATCATCTTCATCGGCCCGCCGCCCGAGGCCATCGAGGCGATGGGCGACAAGGCGCGCGCCAAGGCGCTACTGGCGGCATCGGGCATTTCGATGGTGCCGGGCTGGCAGGGCGAGGACCAGTCTGACGCCAATCTGGCCAGCCAGGCCGAGCAGATCGGCTATCCGCTGCTGATCAAGGCGGTAGCCGGCGGAGGGGGGCGCGGCATGCGCGCGGTCAATTCCCGCGCAGAGTTTGCCGAGGCACTGAAATCGGCCCGCCGCGAAGCGAAATCGGCCTTTGGTGACGAGACGGTGCTGTTGGAAAAGCTCATCGAGCATGGCCGGCACGTGGAAGTGCAGGTCTTTGCCGACACCCATGGCAACACGATCCATATCGGCGAGCGGGACTGCTCGGCCCAGCGCCGCCGCCAGAAAGTGATCGAGGAAGCGCCGTCGCCTGCCGTCGACGACACCTTGCGCGCCGCCATGGGCGCCGAAGCGGTGCGTGTGGCGCAGGCTGTCGGCTATGTCGGCGCGGGCACGGTGGAGTTCCTGCTGGATGCGGACGGGAAATTCTACTTCCTTGAAATGAACACCCGCCTGCAGGTCGAACACCCCGTGACCGAAGAGGTCTTCGGGATGAACCTGGTCGAGTGGCAGTTTATCGTTGCCATGGGCGGCACGCTGCCGGTCGAGCAGGCTAGTATTTCGCCCTGGGGCCATGCCATCGAGGTGCGCCTCTATGCCGAGGACCCGCTGGACGGGTTCAAGCCGCAATCGGGCACCATCGCCCATTTCGATCCCGAAGCGGCGATGCGCGAGTCGCGCATCGATACCGGGTTTGTCACCGGCGATGTGGTAAGCACGGCCTATGACGCCATGGTGGCAAAAATCATCAGCTATGCGCCCAACCGGAACGAGGCCATTGATCTGCTGATCGCCGGGCTGGCGAAAGCGCCCATGCTGGGTGTGAAGACCAATCGCGATTTTCTGATCAGGCTACTCGACAGCGAAGCCTTCCGCGCCGGCGCGGTGACCATTGCCGATCTCGATCAATGGTCGGCGGGGGGCGAAGGCCCGTTCGCGCCGGAGCCCGTACCGGGCGAAGCCATTGCGGTCGCGGCCGTCCTGCTGGCCGCCCCGGATGCGGGCGCCGTACGCGGCGGGTCGGTGAAGCGCTTTACCCTGCCTCTCGAGGCCGATGGTGAAGCGGTCGATGTATTCGTGGAGCAGGACGGCGCGCACGCCGTCACGGTCAGCTTCGGCGAGGCCCGTCATTCCATCACCGTGCTGGACGAAGACGCGCCGAACCTGCGCTACCAGCTCGATGGCACCGACCGGCAGGCCTGTGTGGCCGAAGGGGCGGACGGGACACTCCATATCGCGCTTGCACGCCGCATTGTGGCGGTGCGTGAGCCGTCGGCTTTCCGTGATGCCAGCGCCGCCGATCCGGCCCGCCTCATAGCGCCGGTGTCCGGCGCGCTGGTGGCGGTGAACGTCAAGCCAGGCGATGCGGTGAAAGCAGGCGATGTGCTGGCGCTGATGGAAGCGATGAAGATGGAAATGCGCCTGACGGCTGCGGCCAATGGCGTGGTGAAAGCGGTACATGCCAATGCCGGCCAGCAGGCCGCTGGCGGTACACTGCTGATCGAACTGGAACTGGAAGGATCAAAGCCATGAGCAAGGCCGTCATCACCTGCGCGATCAATGGCGTGCTGACCAACCCCAAACAGCACCCCGTGCCGGTGACGCCGGCCGAAATGGCGGCGAGCGCGCGTGAGGCGTATGACGCGGGCGCGGCCGTCATGCACGTGCATTTTCGCATGCAGGAAGACGGGATGGGGGGCTTTCCAAGCTGGGACCCGGATCTGGCGCTGGAGATGTGCGAGGCAATCCGCGATGCCTGCCCTGGCGTGATCATCAACCAGACCACCGGCATTGTCGGTTCGGATGTGTCCGGGCCGGTGGCCTGCATCCGCAAGGTGAAGCCGGAAATCGCCGCCTGCAATGCCGGCTCGCTGAACTATCTCAAACTGAGGAGTGACGGGTCGTGGGCCTGGCCGCCCATGATGTTCGATAATCCGGTGGAGAAGATCCAGACCATGATCGATGCCATGGCCGAAACCGGTGCCCACCCGGAGTTTGAATGCTTCGACGTCGGCATTGTCCGCTCGGTCAACATGTATATCGAGAACGGCATGGCCCCGTCGGCCCACTATAATTTCGTCATGGGGGTGGCGTCTGGCATGCCGTGCGATGCGCGCCTTCTGGAGCTTTTGACCGGATACAAGCGCGAAGGCGATCCCTGGCAGACGACGCTGATCGGCCGCACCGAAATCTGGCCTGTCCACCAGCGTGCTGCAGAGCTGGGCGGGATGCTGCGCACCGGACTGGAAGATACATTCTACCTGCCGGACGGGGAACGCGCATCTGGCAATGGCGCACTCATCGAAGCTCTGGTTGAATGTGCGAGGAATGCGGGCCGGGAGATTGCCTCTCCGTCAGAAGCCCGTGCATTGATGCATCTCGGGGAAGGATAATCATGGTAGCCGCCACCGCCGCTGATCTGCCACGTCTTGCGGGAGGCAAACGCTTTGCCTCCACACCGGCTCGCCTTCTGGACAATGGCGAAACCCGGCCGGATTCGCCCGCCTATGTCTTCCATGACGGATTGGGCTGGGTGACGTGCAACTGGCGCGATTATGCCGGGGAGGCACAACGCGCAGGCCGTGCGCTGATTGCACTGGGATTTGAAAAAGATCAGTCTGTCGCCATTCTGGGCTTCAACCGCCCCGAATGGACGATTATGGCCAATGCCGCGATGATGGCAGGGGGCAATCCGGCCGGTATTTACTGGACCAGTGCGCCGCCCGAAATCACCTATATCCTCCAGCACTCGCAAAGCCCGGTCTATCTGGTGGAAGACGCCGAGCAGGCCCGTCAGGCGCTCGACCTGAAGGCCGAGTGTGAAAGCCTGAAGCACATCATCGTCATGCGCGGCGCGGATGCGCCCGACGGCGCGATGAGCTGGGATGCCTTCATGGCGCTTGGCACCGAGGACCATGAGGCCGAATTGCTGGCCCGGCTCGATGCACTTGAAGAACATGGCGTCGCGAGCCTGATCTATACCTCCGGCACCACTGGTCCGCCCAAGGCGGTGATGCTCAGCCATGGCAATATCGCCTGGAGCGCGTCTGTGCTCATCGAGATGTTCGGGCGCAAGCAAGGCGACCGCTCGCTTTCCTATCTGCCGATTGCCCATATCGCCGAGCAGCAGGCCTCGGTGCACAATCACGCGGCTGCGGGTGGCACGCTGTGGTTTGCGCGCTCCATGGAGACGCTGGCCGACGATCTGAAAGCCTGCCGGCCGACGATTTTCTTCGGGGTGCCGCGCGTCTGGGAAAAGATGGCCGAGACCATTCAGGGCCGTCTGGCCGAAGCCACAGGCACCAAGGCGAAGATGGCGAAATGGGCCATGGATACGGCCCGCAAGGTCAATCTGGCGAAGATTGACGGCAAATCCGTTTCCCCCCTTCTGGCCTTGCAGAAATCCATTGCAGACAAGCTCGTCCTCTCCAAGGTCAAGGAGGCGCTTGGCCTCGACAAATCACGCATGCTGATCTCCGGCGCGGCGCCGATCTCGCCTGAAGTCCTGCGCTTTTTCGCCGGGCTCGATCTGGTCATCTATGAGGGCTACGGCCAGTCGGAAACCTCCGCCCCCTCCACCTTCAATGCGCCGGGCGCGATACGCCTCGGCTCGGTCGGCAAGCTGGTGCCGGGCATGGAAAGCCGCGTTACCGAAGAGGGCGAGTTGCTCGTCAAAGGCCCGAACATCTTCAAGGGCTATATGAAGAATAATGATGCCACTGCGGACAGCTTCACCAGCGATGGCTGGATGCGCACCGGCGATGTGGTGAATGTCGATGAGGACGGCTTCATCTTCATCACCGGCCGGATCAAGGACATCATCATCACGGCGGGCGGCAAGAATATCACGCCGGCCAATCTGGAAACCGACCTGATGAATATTGCGCTGGTGGAACATGCCGTGGTGGTGGGCGATGCCAAGCCCTATCTGGCTGCCCTCCTGACACTGAGCGCCGATGGCCTTGCCGCCTTTGCCAAAAAACAAGGTCTTGAGGGCGATATCCGAAACCACCCAGCCGTGCTCGAAGCGCTGCAGGAGGGCGTGGACCAGCTCAACACCCGTCATGCCCGCGTGGAGAATATCCGCAAGTTTGCGGTTCTGCCGGGCGCGTTCAGCGTGGAAGGCGGCGAGCTGACCCCGACCATGAAGGTCAAACGCAAGGTGGTCATCGAGCGCAACCGGGCGATTGTCGAAAGCCTCTATGCCAAGTGAGACGCCCTTGCCGGAGCGCGTGGACACGCTTCTCATCGGGGCGGGCATGTCCGGCATCGCCATGGGCTATCATCTCAAAAGGCGCGGGCTGGACGATTTCCTGATCGCGGAGAAGTCGGACGGGTTTGGCGGGGTCTGGCGTGATAATCGCTATCCCGGCGCGGGCTGCGATGTGCCCAGTCATCTCTATTCCTTCTCCTTTGCGCTGAAACCTGACTGGAGCCGCAAATACGCGCTGCGCGACGAAATCCTCGACTATTTTGAAGGCTGTGCAGAGCGCTTCGGCCTGACACCCCATCTGCGCACCGGGCTGGTGATCAGGTCGCTCGCCTTCAAGGCAGAGGAGGGGTGCTGGCAGGTCCGCTTTGCCGATGGACGCCAGACCCTTGCGCGCGTGGTCATCAGTGCAGTCGGCCAGCTGTCCGAACCGTTCACGCCGCAGATCGATGGTCTTTCAGACTTTGCTGGCCCCGTCATGCACACCGCGCGCTGGGATTCTTCGGTGAAGCTCGACGGTCAGCGTGTGGCGCTGATCGGCAATGCGGCGAGCGCGATCCAGCTCTTGCCAGAGGTGAGCGAGCGCGCGCGTGAGCTGACGGTTTTCCAGCGCACCCCGAACTGGATAATTTCCAAGCCTGACCGGGCCTTCACCGCTTTTGAAAAATGGGCTTTTGCCCATATTCCCGGCTGGCAGCGCCTGTATCGCTGGGGCAGTTTTGTCATTCATGAAACGCGCTATGCGGCCCTGAAGCGCAATTCGCTGGCCAGCGCGTTCGCCCGCTGGACCGCGCGGCGCAAGATCGCCAAGAGCATCGCCGATCGCGCATTGCAGGAAAAGCTGACGCCCGATTATCCGCCCGGCTGCAAGCGCATCCTGCTGTCCAATGACTATTTCGAGGTGATGCAGCGCGTCAATGTCCGCCTCGTCACCGAAGGGATCGCGCGCATCAATGCTGATGGCGCCCAAACTGTCTCCGGCGAAGTCGTGCCCGCCGATACGCTGATCCTGGCAACCGGGTTCGTGACGACCGAATTTCTGCCGACGCTTGAAGTGACCGCAGCGGATGGCCGTACCTTGCGCGAGGTCTGGGGCGCTTCCCCGCGCGCCTATAAAGGCGTGGCGGTGGCGGGATTCCCAAACCTCTTCATGCTCTACGGGCCGAACACAAATCTTGGCCACAACTCCATTATTTTCATGGTGGAGCGCCAGGCCGAATATGTCGCCGACAAGGTGAGCCTGGTTCTCGATGGCGGGCTCAACGCACTCTCGGTCAAGCCGGAGGCCGAGGCGCGCTATAATGCAGCGCTCCAGAAACGCCTCTCCGGGACCGTCTGGGCGGGGGACTGTCCCTCCTGGTACAAGACCGAAGACGGGATCATCACCCAGAACTGGGAAGGCCTCGCCGCCGGTTTTGCGCACACGCTGGCCGGCAAGGACGATGCCGACTGGGCGGCGGTTTAGGTAACAGCCCTCGTCGTTCGCCCTCACAGATGAGGGCTGGCGAAAACACTCTGGCGTCCGTTAAGCCAGCTGAAATTCCACCCAGACCCGCGCCCGGTCAATCGCCCAGTCGGCTTCCGGGATGAGCGGGGCGAAAATCTGGAAGTCGTGCCACATGCCTTCCCAGATCTCGCACTCGACCGGCACGCCGGCCGCCTCCAGCTTCTCGGCCAGCCGCGTGGAATCGCTTAAGAGAATTTCGTCAGATCCGACCTGGATCAGCGTCGGCGGCAGGCCTTTCAGCTCGGCAAACAGCGGAGAGGCTTGCGGGTCGGTGCCGGGGCGTCCGCCCAGATAGAGCTGCCCGCCCGCGCCCAGATAGTCCGGGTTCAGCATCGGGTCGTGCATGGCTTTTGTCTGTACGCTCTCCCCGCTCATCGACAAATCGGTCCAGGGTGAGAGCAAGTAGAGGGCGTCGGGAACGCGCTTGCCCGCATCCCTGAGACGGATGGTGGCGCTGAGCGCCAGACCGCCACCGGCCGAATCCCCGCCCAGAATAACCGGGCCACTTTCATTGGCCATGATCGCTTCCAGGGCGGACACCGCATCATCAATCGCCGCCGGGCAGGGGTGCTCGGGCGCCATGCGGTAATTGACCGAAATGGCGTTGAGAGAAAATGCGGCCGCCATCCGGGCTACCAGCGCACGATGGCTGAGCGCCGAGCCGCGCGAATAGCCGCCGCCATGCAGATATATGAGTACGCCCTTGCGGGCGTTTTCCGGCGCAAACGCCAGCGCGTCACAGCCGCCAATTTCGGTGCGGGCAACCTCCACGTCCTTAGGCATGGGCAATTGGCGTCCTGCCTTGTCCATGCGCGCGCGGGCGTGCTCGGCGCTGGTGGCCGGCGACAGGCTGGAGCGGCCCGCCTTTCGCGCCATGCGCCGCCCCAGGAATGAGCGCAGGCGCAGGCCTTTGCGGGCTGGAATCGTCTCGATGGTCATGCCGGTTCGCGTCCTTCTGCGATGATGCGGGTCGCCCAGTCGGCAAAATCGCTCATGGCCTGCTCATAGCCGATATCGTTGAGGGTTTCGTGGCGGGCTTTGGGATCGTGGCGCATCGTTACGCGGGTAAAGCGGTTATTGTATAACCGCCCGGCCAGTGTCTTGACCGCCTTGCCCTTGTAGGTTGCCGGGTCCGCGCCGCCGCCCGCCAGATGGAAGGGCAGGTCGCGTGCCATGTTTTCCAGCCGGGCGCCGTCTTCGCCGCGTTCCGCGCCAGTGACAAAGTCGCGCCAGAGCAGGCGCGAGGCCGGCCAGCCGCACAAGGGGTCGGCGATGTAGGCATCGACTTCTTCAGGGATACGTGACAGCCAGTCGCAGTCGGTGCGCGCCTTTTTGATCTGCCGTCCCCAGGTCTTGAACGTCAGATTGTCGAGCCAGAGGCTGGGCCCGGTCTGCTTGCGTACAAAGCCTTCCAGCCAAAGGACGGCGCGCATCAGCCCGGCCAGGCTGCCCAGCGCCAGATTGGCGTTCCATACTGCCACGCCGGCCAGATGGTCATGCTCGTCCATGGCCTGGTTCATGGCGATCACGCCGCCCATGGAATGGCCGAACACAATCACCGGCAGACCGGGAAAGCGCGTCTGCATGTGCTCGCGCACAAAGCGCGCATCGCCCATGACTTTGGTCCAGCCGTCTTTGAGCGCGTAGACGCGTGGCGGTGCATCCGGCGCTGTGGTCTTGCCATGACCGCGATGATCGTGCGCGCTGACATGAAAGCCGCGTGTGGCCAGATAGCGGGCAAAGCGCTCATAGCGCCCGCCATGTTCTGCAAGGCCGTGGTGGATGATGATAATGCCCACGGCGGTGCCTTGTGCTTCCATCACCCGCAGGGCCAGCCGTGCGCCCGTGGCGCTTTCGACGAACTCGGTCTGGAACTGGCTCATCTACGCCCCCTTCCGCTTTGCTTTGATGAGTTTAGCCTGCATTCTTGCATCCCTGCCACCGCCTTGGCATCAGGGGGACATACATGCTCAGCCTTTCGCGCAAAGCGCCTGCCATCCTCGCGCTCGATCAGGGCACGACCTCCAGCCGGGCCATAGTGTTTGATCTGGACGGCCAGGTGATCGCGCTGGCGCAGGAAGAATTCACGCAAGTCTATCCCAAACCCGGCTGGGTGGAGCATGACCCGGAAGTGATCTGGGCCACCGTAATCTCTACCGCCCGAAAGGCGATCAAGGCGGGGGAGGCCAAAGGCTTCGAGATCACGTGCCTGGGCGTCACCAATCAGCGCGAGACGACCTTGGTCTGGGACCGGCAAACGGGCGAACCGATCCATAATGCGATTGTCTGGCAGGACCGGCGCACCGGCGAGGCCTGCGCGAAGCTGGAAGCTGATGGCGCCGGGCCGATGGTCGCCGGCAAGACCGGGCTGGTGCTCGATCCCTATTTCTCTGCCACCAAGATTGGCTGGATACTCGATGCGGTTCCCGGTGCCCGCAAAAGGGCTGAAGCCGGAAAGCTCGCCTTCGGCACTGTGGAGAGCTTCCTCATCTGGCGGCTGACCAAGGGCAAGCGCAACATCACCGACGCCACCAATGCCAGCCGGACCAGCCTTTATAATCTGGAAGCCCAGGGCTGGGACGAGGAGCTTTTACGCCTGTTCAACATTCCGCGCGCCGTCTTGCCGGAGGTGGTGGATTGCGCCGGGGAACTCGGCCTCGCTGACAAGTCTGTGCTGGGCCGGGCGATACCCATTACCGGGGCAGCGGGCGACCAGCAAGCCGCGGCTATCGGTCAGGCCTGTCTGTCAGCCGGTGAGATGAAATCGACCTATGGCACCGGCGCGTTCATGATCCTCAATACCGGTGACACCCGGCTGACGTCACAAAATCGCCTGCTGGCGACCACCGCCTGGCGGCTGGAGGGAAAATCGGCTTTTGCGCTGGAGGGGTCAGTGCTTTCGGCGGGTGCGACGATTCAATGGCTGCGCGACGGGCTGGGCCTGATCTCGAAAGCCTCCGAAGTAGAGGCGCTGGCAGCGAGCGCAGACCCGGACGCGCCGGTCTATCTGGTGCCCGCCTTTACCGGGCTGGGCGCGCCGCACTGGCAGCCGCAGGCACGCGGGCTCATCACCGGGCTGACGCGCGGGGCCGGGCGGGCGGAGATTGCCCGCGCAGCGCTGGAGTCGACCGCTTTCCAGACCCATGACCTGCTGACCGCCATGCGCGCCGACGGTGCGCAGACGCTCAGCCTGAAGGTTGATGGCGGCATGGTCGCTAATAATGCCTTTCTGCAGCGCCTGGCTGATATCTGCGATCTCGAAGTGGTGCGCCCGGCCAATACCGAAACCACCGCCTGGGGCGCGGCGTTTCTGGCTGGGCTGGGGGCGGGGCATTTTGCGTCCATCAATGAGGCGGCAAGCCTGTGGCAGGCCGACCAGCGCTTTGTGCCGGCGGCGGATCAGGGCTGGCGCAAGCGGCATCTGGCAGGGTGGGCGGATGCGCTGCGCCGTACTACAATGTAATAATATTACATCTACGTGGAATCCGGTCATGGACTTGTGCAGCGCACGCGCTTAAATCCGGAGCCTTACCGTTCACCCCTTATCGTCAAGAAGCCCATGTCACAGCAAGACTTCCCCGTTGATACCAAGCGCCACACGGCGGCCCATCTGATGGCCGCTGCCGTGAAGGAAATCTGGCCCGAGGCCCGGTTCGGTGTGGGACCTGCAACCGCGACCGGCTTCTACTATGACATCAACCTGCCCAACACGTTGACGCCCGAAGACCTGACCGCCATCGAAAAGCGGATGAAGGAAATGCGCAAAGAGCGCGTTCCCATGGTGCGCGAGGAGCTGCCGATTGACAGCGCCATCGAATACATGCGCCGCGAAGGGCAGGATTTCAAAGTCGAGCTGTTGGAGCTCCTGCGCGACAAGGGCTCGACCGCGATTGCCAAGGAAACCGGCGATGAAAGCGTCGCCGGTGACGGGCTGGATTCTGTCAGCTTCTACAAGCTGGGCGATTTCGTTGATCTGTGCCGCGGACCCCATGTCGATCATTCGGGGCAGGTTGGCCATTTCAAGCTGCGCTCCATCGCCGGCGCCTACTGGCGCGGGGACGCGAAAAACCCGCAGCTTCAGCGCATCCACGCTTTGTGCTTTGACACAAAGGAGGAGCTGGATGCGGAAATCCTGCGCCTTGAGGAGCAGGCCAAGCGCGATCACCGCAAGATCGGCAAGGAGCTGGGGCTTTTCACCATTGTTGAAGAAGTCGGCGCGGGCCTGCCGCTCTGGCTGCCGGCCGGCAATGTGATCCGTGACGAGCTGGAGCATCTGGCCCGCCATGAAGAGCGTGCCGCTGGCTATCAACGTGTTTCCACGCCGCACATCACCAAGGGCGAGCTGTATCACAAGTCCGGGCATCTGCCTTACTACGCCGAGGACATGTACGCGCCGATCATCATTGATGAGCAGGAATATTATCTGCGGCCCATGAATTGCCCTCACCACCACATGATCTACGCCCACGACCAGTGGAGCTATCGCGATCTTCCGGTGCGGCTCTCCGAGTACGGACAGGTTTACCGCTATGAGGCGTCGGGCGGGTTGTCCGGCCTGATGCGCGTGCGCGGTTTCTGCCAGAACGATGCGCATATCTACTGCCGAGAAGACCAGGCCAAGGACGAGTTCCTGGCCGTGATGCACATGCACGCGAAATACTACCGCATGTTCGGCATCGAGGATTTCTGGATGCGCCTCTCGCTGCCGGACTTCGACAATCTCGACAAATATGTCGACGATACGCAAGGCTGGATGAAGGCGCTGGGCATCCTTAAAGAGGCGATGGACGAATCCGGTTATCCGTATAAGGAGGTTGATGGCGAGGCGGCCTTCTACGGCCCGAAAGTGGATTTCATGGCGAAGTCTGTGGTTGGAACCGAGTACGCCATTTCGACCAATCAGCTCGACTTCATGGCCACCAAGCGGTTTGATCTGGAATACACGTCAGAAGATGGTTCGAAGAAGCCGGTTTACGTGATCCACCGGGCGCCGCTGGGCTCGCATGAGCGTTTCGTCGCCTTCCTGATTGAGCATTATGCTGGCAAGTTCCCGGTCTGGCTGTCGCCCGTTCAGGCCATGGTGATCCCGATCGCCGACCGGCATGAGGACTATGCGCGGCAAGTGCAAAAGCGCCTGTTCGATGCCGAGACGAAATCGGTGCATTCGGGCATCCGCGCCGAAGCCGATCTGGCTGGCGAGCGCATGCAGAAGAAGATCCGCAACGCGCAGAACCGCAAGATTCCCTACATGCTCGTCGTCGGTGATGCCGAGGCCGAAGCCGGGACCGTCGCCTTGCGACACCGCGATCATGGCGATCTGGGTACGGTGAGCGTGGAGGATGTGATCGCGCGCATCACGCAAGAGATCAACACGCGGGCGGATCAACCTGCCTGAGCGGTTGAACTCCCGGTCGAGCAAGGCGAGAGCCGGGACCTGCGTGCAGGATTAGCGGACAAGGACCCCGGATAGCGCTGCGCGCTTCCGGGGTTTCACTTTGTTGACCAGACTTCACCTCACTCCCGGGAAGCTCGTGACGTATTCCACGCGGATATCGGGAAAGCTGGTCACGAACTGAACGGTGAAATCCGGGAAGCTGTCGACGAACTCCCACTCGCCGCACTCGTCGGGAAAACTTGTTACCTGTTGCACCCGCAGGTCCGGAAAGCTCGTGACAATTTCCACTTTCACGTCCGGAAAGGTGGTCACGATCTGAACCCGGCCGTGCAGCGGTATGCCGTCGAAGGTGCAGTCCTCGCCAACGGCAGGGCTGGCGGCCAGCGCGGCAATGACGAGCGGCGAAGCAGCGATTCCCATGACAAAAGGCCCTCCCTTGCGGGAGAGCCTTTCAAGACGGTGATGAACGTGCGGTGAAGGGGCCGCTGGCTCCTAATGCATCGCCTTGGCTATGCTTTCCGCCATTTTCTTCGCGTCACCCAGAAGCATCATCGTGTTGTCGCGGAAGAAGACGGGATTATCGACCCCGGCATAGCCAGACCCGAGCGAGCGCTTGACGAACATCACCGTGCCTGCCTTCCACACCTGCAGGACAGGCATGCCGTAAATGGGGCTGGATGGGTCATCCTCGGCGGCCGGATTGGTCACGTCATTGGCACCGATCACGAAGGCCACATCGGCCTGCGAGAAGGCAGAATTGATATCTTCCAGCTCGAACACCTCGTCATAGGGCACTTGGGCTTCGGCCAGCAGAACGTTCATATGGCCGGGCATCCGGCCCGCCACCGGGTGGATGGCGTAGGAGACGTCCACCCCTTCGGCTTTGAGCGCATCGCCCATCTCCTTGAGCGCATGCTGGGCCTGCGCCACCGCCATGCCGTAGCCCGGCACAATGATGACCTTGCCGGCATTTTTCAGGATGAAGGCGGCGTCATCGGCCGAGCCCTGCTTGACGATGCGCCCGCCTGCATCAGCTGCTGCCGAGGCCACGCTTTCCCCGCCAAAACCGCCGAGCAGGACGGAGATGAAGGAGCGGTTCATCCCCTTGCACATGATGTAGGAGAGGATGGCGCCGGACGAACCGACCAGCGCGCCGGTAACCAGAAGGGCTGTGTTTTCCAGCGTAAAGCCCAGCGCCGCGGCGGCCCAGCCCGAATAGGAGTTGAGCATGGAGACCACGACGGGCATGTCGGCGCCGCCAATGGGCACGATCAGCAACACGCCGAGCACCAGTGCCAGCACGGCCACGATCCAGAAGGCGATTTTTGCTTCCCCGCCGGAGGCCACCAGGAATGCGATGAAAACGGCGGTCGCAATGCCAAGGCCGAGATTGAGCCAGTGCTGACCGTTGAAGACCAGAGGCGCGCCGGACATCGTGCCCTGCAGCTTCATGAAGGCGATGATCGAGCCGGAGAAGGTGATCGCGCCAATCGCTGTGCCGACGCCCAGCTCGATCAGGGAGAGCGCCTTGAGGCCGCCCAGCTCATCGGCAATACCGAACGCGGCAGGTGCATAGAGCGCAGCGGCGGCGACCAGTACGGCGCACAAGCCCACCAGGGAGTGAAAGCCGGCGACCAGCTGGGGCATGTCGGTCATGGCAATGCGGCGCGCGATGACGGCGCCGATTGTGCCGCCGACGGCAATCGCACCGGCGATGAAGATGAAGCCAACAAAGCCGATATCGAGCAGGAGCAGCGTGGTGGTAATGGCAATCGCCATACCCGCCATACCCAAATAATTACCCTGGCGCGCGGTCTCGGGATTGGACAGACCGCGCAGCGCCAGAATGAAGAGAATGCCCGAGCCGAGATAGAACAGGGCGGCAAGATTGGGGGTCATTCACGGGACTCCTTGGCCGCTGCCGCAGGCCGTTCTTTCTTCTTGTACATGGCCAGCATTCGCTGGGTGACGAGGAAGCCACCGAATATGTTGATCGAGGCGAGTATCACGGCGAGCAGCCCTGTGCCTTGTGCAAAACGGCTGTCCATTCCCGTAACCGCCGCACCGGCGGCCAGCAGCGCGCCGACGATGATTACCGAGGAGATGGCGTTGGTCACACTCATCAGGGGCGTGTGCAGGGCCGGGGTCACCGACCAGACCACATAATAGCCCACGAAGATGGCGAGCACGAAGATCGCCAGCCGGTAAATGTTCGGATCAATGGCTTCCATATCAGTCCCACTCCGCCCCGTCAGAGAGGCTCTGTCTGCTAGCCGAGAAGTGCCGCTGCAGCCGCGAAAGCGCTCAGCGTGATGATGGCAACACCGGCAAAGATGATCTGCGTGATACGCCGTTTCATGGATTATCCTCCGAGGGAAGGATGGACGATGGCGCCATCGCGCGTCAGCGTCATCCCCTTGATGATCTCGTCCTCCCATTGAGGCGAGAGTGCGCCATCCTCACCGCGCAAAAGCGGAGCGAGATTGACAAAATTCTTGGCAAGAAGCTGCGAGGTGTCAGCGGCCAGCCGCGCGGGCAGATTGGTATAGCCCGCGATTTTGACGCCGCCACGATCGACGATCTCATCTGCCCTGGTCAGCTCGCAGTTTCCACCGGCGGCAGCCGCAATATCGATGATCACAGAGCCGGGCTTCATGCTTTCGACCATGGCTTTCGTGATCAGGCGCGGCGCAGGCCGGCCCGGAATTAGCGCGGTGGTGACGACTATGTCCTGCTTGGCGATGTGGGCCGCGACCAGCTCCGCCTGCTTGGCCTTGTAGTCGTCACTCATTTCCTTGGCATAGCCGCCAGCGGTTTCGGCGGCTTTGAACTCCTCGTCCTCCACCGCGATGAACTTGGCACCCAGCGAGGCGACCTGTTCCTTGGCGGCGGGGCGCACATCATTGGCCGATACGATGGCACCAAGGCGCCGTGCGGTGGCGATAGCCTGCAATCCGGCGACGCCTGCGCCCATGATGAAGGCCTTGGCAGCGGCGACTGTGCCCGCGGCTGTCATCATCATCGGGAAGGCGCGCCCGTAGAGCGAAGCGGCTTCGATAACGGCGCGGTAGCCGGCAAGGTTTGACTGCGAGGAAAGCGCGTCCATGGACTGGGCACGCGTGATGCGCGGCGTGTATTCCATGGCCAGCGCATTGACGCCGGCATCGGCGCACGCCTTGGCGAACGCGGTGTCGCCGTGCGGGTCAAGCAGTCCCACCAGCACGGCGCCCTTGGGCAGCTTGGCCAGCGTTGCTGCATCGGGCCTGCGAACGGTCAGGAAAAGTTCGCCATCCTTGATGGCGGCGGCGCGGGTGACGCATTTCGCGCCGGCCGCTTCATAGGCCGCATCGGTGACGCTGGCTGACAGCCCCGCGCCCTTTTCCACTGAAACACTGGCCCCGGCCTTCACGAATGCTTTGACCGAATCCGGTGTGGCAGCCACACGGGCCTCGCCGGGAAAACTTTCGGTGAGAACGGCTATGCGCATCGTGACATCCTGTTCAGCCCGCATCGGGGAGTAGTCAGACTGTCACAATGCGCGAATCTCGAAGATGCGCAAAGATGAAATTGGTTAATCGCCTGCGCGCTAACCGGCAAAGACCGAAATGGCCAGACCGATAACCCCCGCAAACACGGTCAGAAACGCGGTAAAAAGCCAGTACCACGGCCCCTGCTTCATGACGACGCCGCCAACAATACCGACAGCCAGAGCCACGCCAATCGCGGTGAACCAGCCTGATCCGGTGGCAAAAGCGAAGGTGAGGAACACGATTGAGTAGGCCAGCACCAGCGAGGAGGAGACACCAGCTTTTATCACGCTTGAGAACGTGGATTGCTGCCCGTCGATTTCCATGCCGCCGCGCGTGTATTGAGATGCCATGTCAGGACTCCGCTTGGTCAAACAGGGTTGTTGATCTGGCACCTAGCATGGGTTTTGCCGGCGGCCAAGACCATAGCACAAGGCGCATCACGCGCGCGGTGCCCAGCCCTCGGCGAGGGCCTGAAGCACGCTCACAACCGCCAGCGGCTGGTCGAGTATCAGATGGTGCTGGGCGTCGGGCACGCTGATGAAGGGTGAGGCAGTAAAAACAGAGCGCATATAGTCCCAGGTTTCTGCGTTCATCAGGCGCGATTGCGCGCCGCGCACGAATGCCAGCGGACATTTCAGACTGGCGGCCGCGTTGGCCGGATCACGCCGCTCCCAGGCGAGCTTCGCCCACAGGTCGGGATCGAACTTCCAGGTCACCCCGCCTTGGATGTCTTTCAGCGAGCCGCGCGCGATGTGATCGACAAGCCAGAGATTGTCACACGGCTGGTCCGGCAGCAGTCGGAACCGCGCCAGCGCGGCAGGTGTGTCGGCATAGACCCGCCCGCCCCGGCGCGGGGGCGAACCATCGCGCTGTTCGGTTCGCGGGCGGATGGGGCTGTCCAGAATAATGCCGGCGCGCAGCTGGTCACCCAGAGAAATGGCTGCTGACAGCGTGACGAAACCGCCAAAGGAATGTCCCGCGAGAATGGGTTTGCCTGCTTCGAACGCACCGCCCGCGCGTGCGGCTGCCAGCATGTCGGCGGCATGTTCGTCCATGGAGTAGGTGTCGCGCCAGCCGCTATCACCCATGCCGGCCAGATCGGGAGTCACTACCCGGTAGCCCTCAGCGGCCAGGAACGGACCGATAGCGTCCCACCAGCCTTTGTGGGCTGTGCCGCCATGGACCAGGATCAGGCCCGGTGCGCCGCGCGTCCCCCACGCCTTCCAGGACAATGTGGTGCCCAGATGGTCTGCGGTTCCCGTTTCACACATCTCCTCCTGCGCTCCGGCAAACCAGTCCGGACCGGCGAGCGGCTGGCCCTTCAGGGCTGCGAGCGGTGAGGGCGGGCGATCAGTGTCGGCCATGGTTTCAATATCCATCACAAGGCAAGGACAGGGAGCATGGCCCCTGGCGGCAACAAGCCCGGCACTGGGTAGGCTGCAGGCAGTGTCGCGTCAATCAACGCTGGTCAGGCGCGCGTCAACACATTGCTAACCCTCTATTTACCCTAACCAATTCTCACCGTGCTCTACACGTGACCTTAACAGGAGGTGTCCCATAACGGTGCGCATCAAGGGGTGCGCTCACCAAGAGCCCGGCCGCTTACGCAGAAAACTGCGGGGCGGCCACAAGGGCCAGGGCGCACTTTAAAACAGGTGGGACCAGAAGGGTGTGGGTGAGATGGCCAAGACAATTCTGATCGTCGATGACGATCCGACGCAACGCCGGTTGATGCAGGCGGTTCTCGAAAAGCAGGGGCATCACCCCGAAACGGCCGAAAGCGGCGAGGCGGGGCTGGAGCGGATCCGGCGCGGCGGTATCGATGTTGTGCTGCTGGACATGGTCATGCCGGGCATGGACGGTCAGGAGACACTCGAAGTCATCAAGGCGCGCGAGCCGGACCTGCCGGTCATCGTGCTGACGGCGCATGGCGGCATCGAGACTGTGGTCAAGGCCATGCGGGCCGGTGCGGTAGACTTCTTCGTGAAGCCCGCCAGCCCGGAGCGTATCGCGGTGTCCATCCGCAATGCCTTCAAGGTCAAGGACCTGACCGGCGAGGTGACGCGCCTGAAGCGTACCCAGTCCGGCCAGCTTGGCTTCAAGGACATGATCGCAGCGGCACCGGCCATGCGTCAGGTGGTGCGTCTGGGCGAGCGGGCGGCAAAGTCCAATATTCCGATCCTTGTCACCGGCGAAAGCGGCGTCGGCAAGGAGCTGGTGGCCCGCTCCATCATGGCCGCATCAGACAGGGCAGGACGGCCTTTCGTGGCCGTAAACTGCGGGGCCATTCCGGAAAATCTCGTGGAATCGACCCTGTTTGGCCACGAGAAGGGGGCCTTCACCGGCGCGGTCGCCAAGCATATGGGCAAGTTCCAGGAAGCCGATGGCGGCACGCTTTTCCTTGACGAGATCGGCGAGTTGCCCCTCGACATGCAGGTGAAACTCCTGCGTGCCCTGCAGGAAGGCGAAGTCGACCCGGTCGGTGGCAAGAAGCCGGTCAAGGTTGATGTGCGCATTATCTCGGCGACGAACCGCGATCTGGCCGAGCAGGTCAAATGCGGGGGCTTCCGCGAGGACTTGTTCTACCGTCTCAATGTCTTCCCGATTGAAGTGCCAAGCTTGGCTGAGCGTTCGGACGATATCCCTGCGCTGGTGCGTCACTTCATTGCGCGCTTCAACGCGCAAGAGGGCAAAGCCGTACTGGATGCCACGTCCGAAACGATGGACATGCTCGCCCGCCATCACTGGAAGGGCAATGTGCGCCAGCTTGAAAACGCGATCTTCCGCGCGGTGGTGCTGTGTGACGGTGATTATCTGACGCCAGAGGATTTCCCTCAAATATCCGGGCTGACCCCGACCTTGCGCCAGTCTGACGCCGAACGTCCGGCTCCGGTTGCCGAAACGGCAGCGCCTGCTGAGCCGGTTGATGACGGGCAAGGCGAAGCCGGCGTTCACTCCAGTGGTTTCCCGGTTGATATCACTGATGCAGGCGGGCATTTGCGCCCTCTGGAATCCATCGAGCGTGATCTCATCGCCTTTGCCATCGAGACCTATTCGGGCCGCATGGCCGAAGTGGCGCGCCGACTGGGCCTTGGCCGCTCCACGCTCTACCGCAAGGTGCGTGAATACGATCTCGAAGTGGATAATTTCCGTGAGGCGGGGTGAGGGTTAAGCCCTCTGGTCATACATCGATCAGCCTTGTAGCGTCCGGACAGGTATTAACTGTCCGGACGTTCTTTCTCATGCGCGCTGCCCTTCTCGCCTGTCTGCCTGCTGCCCTGGCCCTGTCTTCGTGTGACCAAGCCGCCACCCCGGTCCTTGATCAGGAGGGCGAACGCCTGACCATCGAGCGGCTCTACGCCTCGCCGGATCTGACCGGACCGACAGCACGCTCGGTGCGCTTCTCGCCCGATGGCAGCCGGATCAGTTTCCTGCGTGCCAAGGAAGACGACCGCACGGTACAGGATTTGTGGGCGATGGATGTGGAGACCGGGCGCACCTATGTGCTGGTCGATGCGCATCAACTCGCCCCTGAAGAGCGCGAACTGACAGAGGCCGAAATCCAGTTTCGTGAACGCGCACGGATAACGGCGTCCGGTGTGGTGAGTTATGACTGGGATGAGGCGGGAGAAGCCGTGCTTGTGCCGCTGGATGGCGATGTTTTCTACGTTGATGTGGAAAGCGGTGAGGCCCGGCGTCTGACCGAGACCGAAGAATTCGAGACCGACGCCAAGGTCAGCCCGCGCGGCGGCTATGTCTCTTTCATCCGTGACCAGAATCTCTGGGTGTATGACCTTGCCACGGGCGAGGAGCGCGCCCTGACGCGTGAGGGTGGCGGGTTGATCAGCTGGGGCATGGCCGAGTTCGTCGCCCAGGAAGAAATGAGCCGCTATACCGGATACTGGTGGTCGCCCGACGATAGCCGCATCGCGGTTGCGCGCGTCGATGAAACCCCCGTCATGGTGGTGGAACGCTTCGGCATCTCGGCCGAAGGCGTGTCCGTATCCGAGCAGCGCTATCCGCGCGCCGGCACGCCCAATGCCATCGTTACCCTGCATGTCATCGACCTGGCGACCGGCGAGGTAACCGACATGGATATGGGCAATGAGACGGATACCTATCTCAACCGGGTCAATTGGAGCCGGTCTGGCGGCACGCTGTGGGTGCAGCGCCAGAACCGGGCCCAGACGCAATGGGATTTGCTGGCGCTGAATCCGTCAACCGGAGACGAGGATGAAAGCCGGCGCATCACCGAGACCGCAGACACCTGGATCAATCTCGATCACGATCTTCGCCCGGTCAGCGGCGGCGGCTTGCTGTATCTTTCCGAACAGTCGGGCTTTCGCCATATCCGCCGCGTTCATGCCGATGGCACGGCTGAGGACATCACGTCTGGCGAATGGGTGGTTGATGGTATTGCTGCGGTCGATGAGGAGAGCGGCATTGTCTGGTTTACCGGCTGGATGGAGACGCCGCTGGAGCGCCATCTCTATTCGGTGAGCCTGGATGGCGGGGAGCCGGAGCGCATCACCAGCGGAGACGGCCGCTGGAGTGTCACCGCCGGGTCTGGCGGCTCAGGCTTTATCGGTACCTATTCTGATATCGAAACGCCGCCCAGCACTGCCCTTTATGCGATGGATGGCGGCCGTATTGCCTGGTTGGAGGAGAACCCGCTCAATGAGGATCATCCCTACGCGCCCTATCTCGCCCGTCATGTCTATCCTGAATATGGCACCCTGACGGCCGCTGACGGCCAGACGGACCTGCACTGGCAGATGTACCGCCCGGACCATTGTACCGCCGCCACGCCCTGTCCGGCCATCGTGCAGGTTTATGGCGGACCGGGTGTTCAGACCGTCACGGGTGGCTGGCAGAGCTTGCGTGACCAGATTCTCGTCCAGTCGGGCTATGTCCTGTTCAAGGTCGACAACCGGGGCAGTTCAAACCGCGGTCACGCCTTTGAAGGTGCGCTGCACAGGCGCATGGGCATTCTGGAAGTGGAAGACCAGCTGGCCGGGCTCGACTGGCTGCAGGCGCGCGATTTCGTGGATGGCGAGCGTGTCGGCCTGTGGGGCTGGTCCTATGGTGGCTACATGACGCTGATGACCACGCTGCAGGCACCGGGCCGGTTTGCCGCCGGTATCGCCGGAGCACCGGTCACCGACTGGTCGCTCTATGACACCCACTATACCGAGCGTTTCATGTCGACCCCGCAGGATAATGCGGACGGCTACGAGGCCGGATCGGTCTTCGCCCATCTGGACGGGTATGAGACGCCGCTGCTGATCATTCACGGGATGGCCGATGACAATGTCACCTTCGACCACTCCACGCGCCTGTTTGCCGAGCTGCAGGAGCGCGGCGAGGTGTTCGACATCATGACCTATCCCGGCCAGCGGCACGGCATCCGCCCGCCGCCCCTGCAGACGCATTTGCTGCGCACGCAGATGGGCTTTTTCGACCGGCATTTGCAGCCTGCCGGGCCATAACCCACCGGCGCGGTCAGACGGCGCAACGTGGCATTTTGCGCACACGGTATCGGTCCAATCGCGGTTAACGGCCCGTTTTGTCCTTAACATTGCCGGATTTTTCGCGGTAACCTTCCGTTAACGGGTTGCCTTGCGGGCAATAGAGGGGCCGCGGCAACGAAGAGGCTGGTGGCCTTCAAAAGGACACCGGTGAGGGGAAATGGGCCGATGACGTCAGAAGTGATGATCATGAACCGGCAGGCGGTGGCGCTGGCTGCTGATAGCGCTGTCACCTATGGCGGCGGGCCGGAGCCGGTTGTCACGCTGGAAGCAGAGAAAATCCTGCCGCTCAGCGGCTCGGTCGCGCTGATGGTCTATTCGCGCGGCGATGTGCTGGGCCGGTCATGGTCGCAGATTGCCCACGCCTTCCGCCAGCAGCACGGGAGCACGGCGTTCGAAAGCGTGGCCGAGTGTGCGAAGGCCTTCTTCGCTTTCGTGGATGGCAATCGCAAGCTCTTCCCCGAGCGCGAGGAGCGCGAGGAATTTGAAGAGCTGATGCGGGCAGCCTTTCTTACGCTGATGAATCACGCCCGCGCCATGGCCAGCTATCCCGGCGCCGGTTATGAGGATGATGCGCAAGCCTTCGAGGCCACGCTTGAGCTTTACCGCAGCCATCTGGCCAATGATGAGAGCGGGCGTCCGCGCGCCGATCTGGAGGTGTTTGAGCACCTGACCCGCGAGCGCTTCTACGAGATTTTCGGCGAGATGCTCGACCAGCTGATCGCAGATGCGCTCGGACCGTTCGGGCAGGAAGAGGCGATGCGCGCCCGCCTGTTCGACTTTGCCTACATGATCGTCACCAAGCCGGCCTTTCTGGAGCCCTATGCCGGTCTGGTGTTTGCCGGTCTGGGATCAAATGACATTTTCCCGGTCTTTGAGCACCACTATGCCTCCATCCTGGTCGACGGGGTGATGAAGCGTGCGCATGACGAGACGACGGCTGTGGGCGTCGATGACGGACCCAACGCCTTTGTGCGCACGTTTGCCCAGGCCGACATGACCCATGCCTTCCTGCGCGGCATCCACCCGCTCATGTTCGACATGATGATCTCCATGAACATGATCACCAATGAAGCGGCGGCCGAGGCCGCGCTGCGTGAGGCGGGCATGGAAGGCGAGGCAGCCGCCAATGTGATGGAGCGGATCGGGCAGGGCACACTGCCCGCGCTCACCGGCCATTTCATCAAGGCGTCCCATGCCGTCAGCCAGGAAGAATTTATCAAGCCCTTCATCCAGGTGGTGTCGGCGTCGGGCAAGCGTCAGATTGCCGAGACATCCAAGGCGCTGGTGGAACTCAATATCCTCAAAAGCAGCCTGCACCAGACCCAGACCGGCGTCGGCGGCGATGTGGATGTGGTGATGATCTCGCAAACCGGCGGCGTTGAATGGTATGCTCGCAAGGCCTGAGGGCTGGCGGGCAAGGAGCTATGATCATGAGCAATGATACGAACGACAACCCGTCCCGGCTTGATCTGGACCGCGCCCGCGCCGCGCTGGTCAAGGTGCGTGATGAATGCGCGATTGCCGTACGCGCGCCGCGTCCGGCCGATCTGTCGCGGCTGCGCGAGGAGGCTGACCGCCGCCGCCGCATCGAAACCCGCGCGGGGGCTTTCCGTATGGAATTGCGCACCCGGCTTGGCCTTGCCGATACGCAAGGGCCATATTCACCACTGCCGCTGAACACGTCCGGCGTGATCGGCCATGCCTTGTGCGATGCCGATATCTGTACGCCCGAACCGCCCATGGCGGCAGCACCCGAGCGCCCGAAAGCCGATCCGGCTCCGGCGATTTCAGGCGATCATTCGGGTGCGGGCTTCGCCGGAGAAGCACAGGCGGCTGCGTCTGCTTTGCCCCAATCAGATGCCGGTGAGCGCGATGAGGCCGCCGCACCGCAGGCTCCGCGCAAGCGCCAGAAATTCCTGGGGCTGTTCTAGCGGACTCGTCGGGACGCAGAGCGGAAATCCCGGAGGGCGAAGCCGATCCGGGATCTGATTTCGGGTTAAAGCGGCAACCGCCCCCCGGGTCCCGCATGGCTCGCCCGGGGTTTCATCGCTTGAGTTATGCCGTCAAAAGAATTTCACAGATCGATTCAAGCCCGTCTTGGTCCTGCGGGCCGAAGGCGCCAAGGCTTTCAGAGTCCACGTCCAGCACCGCCGCCAGCGAGCCGTCTTGACGAAATACCGGCACGACAATCTCTGAATTGGAACGGCTGTCGCAGGCAATATGGCCCGGGAAGGCGTGAACATCGTCGACCATCTGTGTCTTTCCGCTCGCCGCAGCAGCGCCGCATACGCCTTTGCCAAACGCGATGCGCAGGCACCCAAGTGTGCCCTGATAGGGACCAACCACCAGCTCTCCGGGCTTTAGCGGGTCAACCATGTAAAACCCGGTCCAGAAAAAGCGGGGCGCGAAATTCTGTGCCAGCACGCAGGCGGCGGTAGCAAAGCGCGCCGTCTCGCTGGTCTCGCCAGCCACGATGGCGGCGATCTCCTCGCGCACACGGGCGTAGGCTTGTTCAAGCGTTTCGCCTGCGGGCGCGGTGGACAGGGCTTCGGCCATGGGCGTTCCTCGTTAACTGGCTAAGGCGTTTCATCTAGGCGCGAACACGCCGCGATGCCAGTGGGCTGGTGTGCGCCTGCCTGTCCGGCATCCGCCCCTTGCACGCACCCGGCCTTCGCCGTACATCGGTCTGGCGCGAGCCAGTCGCGGGTGTAGCTCAATGGTAGAGCAGAAGCTTCCCAAGCTTAAGACGAGGGTTCGATTCCCTTCACCCGCTCCATGTTCCGATGCCCGTCTGTCTGGCGCAAAGCAAAATCCTTAATACCCGGTGATCCAGCCCTCGCTCTATCGCGTATTGGATACCAGATACCGCGATCCGGTATCGCGAGGCAGGCTGGCTTCCCCCGGACACGCTGCCTCGTTTCGTCAACCGAAACGGAGACACGATCCATGCGTCTGACTGCAATGATTTCTTCCACCGCTGCTGCTGCTGCTCTTCTGGCTGCCCCGGTGCTCGCCGACCATCACAACGAGCCGGCCGACATTGTCGACACGGCTGTTGCCGCTGACGATTTCAACACGCTGGTCGCCGCCGTTCAGGCCGCCGATCTGGTGGATGCGCTCAAAGGCGAAGGCCCGTTCACGGTGTTCGCGCCGACCGACGAAGCCTTTGCTGCCCTGCCGGAAGGCACGGTTGACACGCTGCTGATGCCGGAAAACCAGGCCCAGCTCCAGGCCGTTCTGACCTACCATGTGGTTCCGGGCAGCTATATGTCCGACAGCGTTGATCCGGGCACCTATGACCTGGAAACCCTGCAAGGCACGACCGTCAATGTCGTAGTCGGTGAAGATGGTTCTGTCACGGTTGATGGCGCCAATGTCGTCACCGCGGACATCGAAGCGTCCAACGGTGTGATCCATGTGATCGACGCCGTTATCCTGCCTAACTAATCTTAGTTAGACAGCATTTTTAATGGGCCCGCCGATATCCCCTCCGGCGGGCCCTTTTTATGGCGTCGCAAAGGCGTGTCAGTCGCCGGCTTCTTCGCTGGCCTTGCCGCTTGCCTCGATGATTTTCAGCTCGGTGTTTTCAGGCGCGTCTGACGCTTTCAGCACGCCCTTGCGGCGGGATGCGCGGGGCAGGGTTACGGTCTGCACTTGGCTTTCCATGAATTCGATGATGATGCCCGCGACGTCCTTTTCGCTGGTGCGCTCAATACCTTCAAGCCCCGGCGAGGAATTGACCTCCAGGATTTTCGGGCCGGAGTTCGAGCGCAAGAGATCCACGCCTGCAACCGCCAGACCCATCGCCTTGGCCGCACGCACGGCGACAGAACGTTCTTCAGGCGTGATTTTCACACCTTCGGCCGTGCCGCCGCGATGCAAATTGGAACGGAACTCGTCCGCAGAGGCCTGACGTTTCATCGCGGCGACGACCTTGCCTCCCACCACGAAGCAGCGAATGTCGGCGCCGCCTGCCTCCTTGATGAATTCCTGCACGATGAAGTTGGCTTCAAGGCCCCGGAACGCGTCAATGACGCTTTCGGCAGCCTTCTTGGTATCGGCCAGCACAACGCCGCGCCCCTGCGTGCTTTCCAGCAGCTTGACGACCAGCGGGGCACCGCCAACCAGCTCGACCAGCGTTTTCGTGTCCTTGGGCGAGTGGGCAAAGGCGGTCGAGGGCATGCCGATCCCGGCGCGCGCCAGAAGCTGGTGGGCGTAGAGCTTGTCCCGGCTAGCCCCGATGGCCGCGGCCGGATTGAGGATGTAGGCGCCGGTCATGGCAAACTGGCGGATCACGGCCATGCCGTAATTGGTCATCGACGCGCCGATGCGCGGGATCACGGCGTCAAAGCGCGGCAGACGGCGGCCATCATAATAGATGGCGGGCGACAGCGTGTTGATGCCCATGGAGCAGCGCGCCGTATTGATCATTTCCGCGACATGACCCCGGTCCTCCGCGGCCTTTTTCAGGCGTTTGGAGGAATAGTTTGTCGGTTCGCGCGTCAGGATGGCGATGCGTAAGGGCCGTTTGACCGGCTTCTGGCGCGGATAGTCGGAATAGACCTTGTAGCCGATCTTGCCCTGAACATAGGAATCGGCCGGGTTGACCACGATGCCGTCCCGGATCGCGGTGCGCCCCAGCAACATGCGGTAATTCATGCTTTCGCGGTTGGTCAGCGTCAGCTCGATCGGCCATTCGCGCGTGCCGACCTTCACCATCGCCTCGATCACCCAGCGCAGCTCGGACTCGCCGTTCGACGAGGTGACCTCTCGCCGGTCAACCGCAGGGGCCGAGCAGGTGATCTCCAGATCAGGCTGGCTGGGAATGGGGTGGATGACAAAGCGCACCTGGGGCGCATCATCCGGCCCGAACGGCTCCACCGATACCGCATGCAGCGCCGAGGTGCGCGCGCCGGTATCCACCTTGGCCTTGACCGCAGGGATGCCCAGTCCGGGGAAAGATGCCCACTCCTCCCAACCCAGTGTGAATGGCTGATCCATCAAATCCTCAATAGCCCGCGGCGGCCTGCTTCGTTCGTGAGCGTCCGCCCGTCTGGGGCGTGCCTTAGCGCGCAAATCATCTGGCGTCCATCGGGCCTGCTCCGGTGCGGGATGTCAATTTCTTCCCGCGCGGAAAGATATATCTGCAGGCACGCCGCCTCGACGCGGGTGCTTCCAGGCTCCATATGTGGACCCGACAATCGATTACAGGAGATCCTGGACATGGCTGGTTTCTATCGACCGCTGGTGAAAGTGACGCGTGGCATGGCCGCCTCTGACGGGGCGGGCGTGAAGATGACGCGCCTTCTGGGTACGCCCGAATTGCGCGTGCTCGACCCGTTCCTGATGCTGGACAAATTCCACTCCGATAACCCGGACGACTATATCGCGGGCTTTCCCGAACACCCCCACCGGGGCTTTGAAACGGTAACCTACATGGTCGCCGGGCGGATGCAGCACCGCGACAATAAAGGCCATGAAGGCGTGATCGAGCCTGGCGGCGTACAATGGATGACGGCCGCAGGCGGCATCATTCATTCGGAAATGCCCCAGCAGGAAGACGGGCTGATGAGCGGTTTCCAGCTCTGGATCAACCTGCCAGCCGCCGAAAAGATGAAGCCGGCGGGGTATCAGGAGTACAGCGCTGCACAAGTGGCCGAGGACAAACGCGAAGGCGTGACCGCGCGCATCGTCGCGGGGCGTACATCGACGGGTGTTGAAGGCCCGGTGAGGAATGTCACGACGCAGCCTTTCTACGCTGAACTGGTTATGGAACCGGGCGCTGTGTTCGAGGAGGCCATTCCGGCAGAGAAGACCACCATCGTGGCGATCCACACAGGATCGGTGAATGTATCGGGCATCGCGCTGGCGGAAGCCCATCTGGGCGTGTTCGGCCCCGGTGACACGGTGCGCATCGAGGCGGGCGACCAGGGCGCGCGGGCCATCCTGGCGGCGGCGAACCCGATTGGAGAGCCGATCGCCTGGGGCGGGCCGTTCGTGATGAATACCGAGGGCGAGGTGCGCCAGGCCATGCTGGATTATCAGATGGGCCGGTTCTGAACTGCGCTGAGCCGCAAACAATAGAAGCAGAATGAAGGAGACCGCCCCATGGGACGGCTCGTCGACGGCGTCTGGAACGACGAATGGTATGATACGAAAAGCTCTGGCGGAAAATTCGAGCGCCAGGACAGCGTGTTCCGCAACTGGGTCACATCTGACGGCTCTGCCGGACCGACCGGTGACGCCGGCTTCAAGGGCGAGGCCGGGCGCTATCACCTCTATGTGTCGCTGGCCTGCCCGTGGGCGCACCGCACGCTGATCTTCCGCCATCTCAAAGGGCTGGAGGACATGATCTCCCTCTCGGTCGTTCACTGGCGCATGAAGGAGAAGGGCTGGACGTTTAATGATGGTCCCGGTGTGATACCCGATCCGCTGCACGGCGCGGACTACATGTATCAGGTCTATACCGCCGCCAAGAGCGACTATACCGGCCGTGTGACCGTGCCCGTTCTGTGGGACAAGCACACCCGCACCATCGTCTCCAATGAGAGCGCCGACATTATCCGCATGTTCAATTCCGCGTTCGATGGCGTGGGCGCAACGCCGGGCGATTACTACCCTGAACACCTGCGTGGCGAGATCGATGCCCTTAACGACCGCATCTATCACACGGTCAATAACGGGGTCTATAAATCCGGGTTCGCGACATCGGCCAGCGCCTATGAAGAGGCCGTCACCGCACTCTTCGACAGTCTGGACTGGCTTGAAAGTCTTCTGTCAGACGGGCGCGAATACCTGACCGGCGCGCAGCTGACCGAGGCCGATTGGCGGCTCTACACCACGCTGGTGCGCTTTGATCCGGTCTATCACGGCCATTTCAAATGCAATCTCAAACGCCTGATCGATTTCCCGCATCTGGCCGCCTATGCGCGCCGGCTCCACGCAATTCCGGGTATTGCGGATATCTTCAATCTCGATCACGCCAAGCGCCATTATTATGAGAGCCATGACATGATCAATCCGTCCGGCATCGTGCCGCTGGGCCCGGATGTGCACGTGGCCGACGGGCGGTAGGGCTGGCGCACCAGGCGCGCCCCCCTGTCTTCCTCCGGCCGCGTAGCAGGCCGGGGGGCCTGTGCCTGAGAGGGAGATGTCCTCCCCCGCCTGCTGGGGAGGTGCCGAGCGTGAGCGAGCCCCACCAGCCTCGCTCCGGAGATCAAGGGCCGCAGCGGTGCCAAGCCGCTCTGGGTTCAGGCCGTGCGCGGGAACGACGAAATAGGGCGCTCACTCCTTCCATTGCCAGTGCGCGCATCCTTGCGCTATAGCGCGGCCTGATTATCTCCCCCGCTTTGCCCTCAAGGAGCCCGGCGCATGTCGTCCTATCAATATGTTTACCACATGGACAAGCTGGCCAAGACCTATCCGGGCGGCAAGCAGGTGTTCTCGGGCATTTCGTTGCACTTCCTGCCTGATGCCAAGATTGGCGTTGTCGGTGTCAATGGCGCGGGTAAATCCACGCTTTTGAAGATCATGGCCGGCTATGACAGTGATTTCACCGGCGAGGCCTGGGCCGAAAAGGGCGTGCGCGTCGGCTATCTGCCGCAGGAACCGAAACTGGACGAGTCCAAGACCGTCTGGGAAAACGTGATCGAGGGGTCGGAAGACAAGAAGATCTACGACGCCTACAACGCCATCGCCATGGAGCTCGCCGAGGACTATTCCGACGAGCTGATGGAAAAGATGACCGCGCTGCAGGAAGACGTCGATGCGCGCGATGCCTGGGATATCGATTCCAAGATCGAGATGGCGATGGAAGCCCTGCGCTGTCCGCCGGGAGATGCTTCGGTTGTGAACCTTTCTGGTGGCGAGCGCCGCCGCGTCGCCATCTGCCAGCTTCTCCTGTCCAAACCACACATGCTTCTGCTCGATGAGCCGACCAACCATCTGGACGCTGAAAGCGTTGCGTGGCTCCAGCATCACCTTGAAAACTATGATGGCGCCGTGCTGATCGTCACCCACGACCGTTATTTCCTGGATTCCATCACCACCTGGACGCTGGAGCTCGACCGCGGGCAGGGCATTCCCTATCAGGGCGGGTATTCGGCCTGGCTTGAGCAAAAAGCCAAGCGACTGAGCCAGGAATCGCGCGAGGAAAGCGCCAAGCAGCGCGCATTGACCCGCGAACTGGAATGGATCCGCTCCAGTCCGAAAGCCCGCCAGGCCAAATCCAAGGCGCGTATCAAATCCTACGAGGAAATGCGCGACGCGGCTGACCGCGAGAAGATCTCTACGGCCACCATCCGCATACCGCCGGGTCCGCGCCTGGGTGGCAATGTGGTGGAATTTGACAATGTCTCCAAAGGCTTTGGTGATCAGCTGCTGATCAAGGATCTCACTTTCAAACTGCCGCCGGGCGGCGTGGTCGGCGTGATCGGCCCGAACGGCGCAGGTAAAACCACCCTGTTCAAGATGATTGTCGGTGAGGAACAGCCCGATTCCGGTACGGTCAAGCTCGGCGAGACCGTCCAGCTCGGCTATGTGAACCAGTCACGCGACGCTCTGGATGCGAAGAAGAATGTCTGGGAAGAGATTTCAGGCGGCCACGACATGATCACGCTGGGCGAACACGAAGTGCCCAGCCGCGCCTATGTCGGCGCGTTCAACTTCAAGGGCGGTGACCAGCAAAAGAAAGTCGGCATCCTCTCCGGCGGTGAACGCAACCGCGTTCACCTCGCCAAAATGCTGAAAGAAGGCGGCAACCTCTTGCTGCTCGATGAACCGACCAACGATCTCGACGTGGAAACGCTTGCCGCACTTGAAGCGGCGCTGGAAGATTTTCCGGGCTGCGCCGTGGTCATCTCGCACGACCGCTTCTTCCTCGACCGGATCGCCACCCACATCCTCGCCTTTGAAGGCGACAGCCATGTGGAATGGTTCGAAGGCGCGTTCTCCGACTATCTGGAAGATAAAAAGCGCCGCCTTGGCACGGATGCTCTGGTGCCTACGCGGGTGAAATTCCAGAAGTTCGAGCGTTAGTCCGCGCCAAACCCGCCCCCGCCCGGCGTTTCGATCTCGATCGCATCGCCGGGTGACAGCCTCACCGAGAACAGGGCGGGCTGCTCCTCTACTGCTCCGTCTGCGCGGATAATACGGGCCTTGCCGGGCTGGCCGTCGCCGCCGCCTTTAAGGCCCGGCGGAGCAACGCGCCTGCGTCCCGAGAGCAGGCTCGCCTCCATGGCCTCCAGAAACTCGATCCGGCGCACCGAGCCATGTCCGCCGCGCCATTGGCCCGTCCCGCCAGAGCCTTCGCGGACCCGGTGGCAGAGCACGCGGACGGGATAGCGCAGTTCAAGAACTTCCGGATCCGTCATTCGCGAATTGGTCATATGGGTGTGGACCGCGTCCGCCCCGTCAAACCCGCTGCCATCGGCGAGCAGGCCTGCGCCGGAGCCGCCGCAGACCGTCTCGTAATACTGATATGTTTCGTTTCCGAAGGTAAAATTGTTCATCGTGCCCTGCGCGGCCGCCATGCGGCCCGTAGCGGCGAAGAGCGCGTCCACGATGAGCTGACTGGTCTCCACATTACCGGCTACCACCGCGCCGGGCGGCTCAGGCGAAATCAGCGAGCCTTCGGGGATGATGATCTCGACGGGTTTGAGGCAGCCTTCGTTCAGCGGGATCTGATCTTCGACCAGGCATCGCAGCACGTAGAGTATGGCCGCTCTGGCCACCGCGCTGGGTGCGTTGAAATTGCTGGAGAGCTGGGCGCTTGTGCCGGTGAAGTCTACCGTCGCCGTGCCCTCATCGGGCCTTGTGGTGATGGCAACGCAGATGCGCTCCCCGCCTTCCAGTTCCATGATGGCAGAGCCGCTTTTCAGGGAGCCGATCACGCGCCGGGCCGCGCGCTCGGCATTGTCCTGTACGTGGCCCATATAGGCGCGCACCACGTCGAGCCCCTGTTCCCGGATTAGCCGGTGCAGCTCCTGGCTGCCGCGCGCGCACGCGGCGAGCTGGGCCTTGAGGTCGGCAATATTGCGATCCGGACTGCGCGCCGGGTAGGGCCCTGATGCCAGAACGCGCCGCACCGCCTCATCGGTAAATTTTGTATCCGAAAGAATCTTGATGCTGTCGAAGACAACGCCCTCTTCCTCGATGGATGTCGAGAAGGGCGGCATGGAGCCGGGCGCGATACCGCCTATATCGGCATGGTGTCCGCGCGAGGCGACAAAGAAAAGCCTCTCCCCGTCATCGCTGCAGACCGGCTGGATCACGGTAATATCAGGCAGGTGCGTGCCGCCATTATAAGGCGCATTGAGCGCGACAGCTTCGCCTGCCCCAAGACCGGGATGAGCCGCCAATGCGGCGCGCACGCTGGCCGACATTGAGCCAAGGTGAACCGGCATGTGCGGCGCGTTCGCCACCAGCCCGCCATCAGCGTCAAAGACGGCGCAGGAAAAGTCCATTCTTTCCTTCATGTTGACCGAATGGGCGGTGCGTTCCAGCACGACACCCATTTCTTCGGCGATACCCATGAAGCGCCGGTTGAACAGCTCCAGCGTGACCGGATCAAGCGCGGTTGATCCCGCGCTGCGGGCCGCGCCATCATTGTGTTCCAGCAACAGGGCGCCCGTGCGGCCCGGCCGTGCTGTCCAGCCCGCATCCAGCGTGATGGTCTGTCCCGGTTCCATGATCAGTGCGGGGCCGGCAATGGTCTGTTCTGCGCCCAGCTTTGCCAGTGACCAGACGGGCGCGTCATGCCAGCGTCCACCGGAGAAAATACGCGTCTGTCCCTCAGGCTCGCCATCGCGTCCCCGGGTGTGGGGCGTTACAGGCAGTGCCGCAGCAGACGGCGCGGACGCCTTTACCGAAACCGCCTCGATGATGAGGTTTGCCGAATCGGCGCAAAAGCCGAAAAGGCGTGTGTGCGCGTCGGCATGTGCGGCCTGCACCGCCTTGATGTCACCGGCGGGCACCGCCAGCGCCGTGTCCGATCCGGCGACGCGTATGTGCAGCACGTGTTCGGTTTCGATTGTCTCCGCGCCCTGCGATCGGAGCGCTTTTCGCGCCGCAGCTTCCAGCGCGGCCAGCTTCTGCCTCGCCAGCTCCAGCCCGGCGGCGTCCAGGGGTGCCTCCAGTGATGCCTGACGGGTTTCCAGCAAGGCGGCCATGCCGATGCCGAGCGCCGATAGCAGCCCCGCCTTGGGGTGGATGATGGCGCGCGTCATGCCCAGCGCTGCGGCCACCTGACAGGCGTGCTGCCCGCCCGCCCCGCCAAACGCATTGAGAGCATAGCCGCGCGGATCAATGCCTTGCGCCGTGGTGATCTGGCGGATGGCTCCGGCCATGGCCTCGGCGGCGATGACAAGAAAGCCTTCCGCCGCCGCCTCGACGCTGTCAGCGCCCATGGCGGCGGCGAGCGGTTCAATCGCCTTACGGGCGGCATTACGGCTCAGATGGGCATCGCCATCCGGTCCGAAGACATGCGGAAACCAGTCAGGATGCACCCGGCCGAGAACAAGGTTTGCGTCCGTAATGGTTGCCGGTCCGCCCAGGCCATAGGCCGCCGGGCCGGGGCGGGCGCCGGCGCTCATTGGCCCGCAGCGGGCGCGTTCCCCGTCAAAATGCAGGATGGAGCCGCCGCCTGCTGCCACCGTATGGATGCCCAGCATGGGCGCGCGCAGCAGACGCCCGCCAATATGCACCTGCTCGCGCCGCTCATAGGCTTCGCCGTCAAAGCGGGACACATCGGTGGACGTGCCGCCCATGTCAAAGCCGATAACCTTGTCCAGCCCTTCGGCTTTTGCGCTCTCGGCCATGCCGACAACCCCGCCGGCGGGGCCGGAGAGAACCGCGTCACGCGCGCGAAAATGGCCGGATCGGGCAAGCCCGCCCGAGGACTGCATGAAATAAAGCGGTGTGCCCTCCAGCCCGGCACTGACCCGCGCGGCATAGTCCTGCAGGACGGGTTCCAGATAGGCGTCAATGACGGTGGTAGAGGCGCGTGGCACCAGCCGGATCAGCGGGCTGACCTCGCTTGACAGGCTGATACGGGTAAAGCCCGCCTCGCGGGCAAGTGCGGCAATTTCCTGTTCGTGAATATCATTCACATACGAATTAATTAGGGCGACGGCAACCGATTGGATCCGGTCGGCATGCGCTGCGGTGAGGAGACCGCGCAGTTCGCCACGGTCAAGCGGCGCAATCTCGCGTCCCTCCACATCCAGCCGTCCGGCAATGCCGGCAATGCGGGCGGGCAGGGGGCGGGGCCGGTCGATGCGCAGCGCGAAAATGTCAGGGCGCGTCTGGTCCTGGATCAGCAGGCTGTCTTCAAACCCGGCATTGACAATCAAAAGCGTGGGTGCGCCATTCTCCTCCAGCAGGGCATTGGTGGCGACCGTTGTCCCCATCTTGACGCTGCGTATGCGCGCGCGCTGCGCTGTGCCTTTGCCTGCGAGCTGGGTGATGCGGCGCACGCCTTCGCTGGCGGCATCGGTGTAGGCGGCGCTTTCCGATAATAGCTTCATGGCATGAAGAGAACCGTCGGGCGACAGGCCTAGCACGTCGGTAAACGTGCCGCCGCGATCAATCCAGACTTCCCAGGCTGTCATGCTGTCTGCGCCCATTTGCCTCTTCCGTTCGCGAGTTTTGCGGTGCAGATAAGCGCGCATGAGTGTCTGGCGCAAACTCGTAGAGCTGATCACCGGCCCGTCCGACCCGTTTGCATGCCCGGAAGGCGATTGTCCGCCGGGGCACAAGGTGGACGATGCCGAGTTTGCGATGGCCCTGATCGGGCTGGGTGCCAAGCTGGCCAAGGCCGATGGCACCGTTACCCATGATGAGGTGGCCGCGTTCCGTCAGGTCCTGCGCGCGCCGGAGGGCTTTGACGCTTCGCTGATGCGCGCGTTCAACCTTGCCAAGCAGACCACGCTGGGGTTTGAGGGCTATGCCCGGCGCCTGGCGCGGCGCTTCCGCGCGCACCCGGCGATTCTCGAAGATGTGCTCGACGGGCTCTTTCACATAGCCAAGGCCGATGGCCGCCTGACGGTAGAAGAGATGGAGTATCTGGGTTCGGTCTCGGGAATTTTCGGATTTTCCGACAACGAGTTTGACCGGATCCGGGCTGGTCATGGCGCGCTGGAGGGCCAGGACCCCTATCTGGTTCTTGGCGTTGACCGCACGATTGCCGATGCCGACCTCAAACGCGCCTACCGGCGAATCGCGTCGCAGAATCATCCAGACCGGCTGATCGCACGCGGTGCGCCGGTTGAATTGCAGCGTCTGGCCGATGAAAAGATGGCCGTGATCAATGCGGCTTATCAGACCATCCTGGCCGAGCGCGGACTGAAGCCGGTGCTCGCGTCGGCCTGACGCCTGCTTCCTGTTTCCCGGCCGCGCACGATGCAGCTACGATCGGGCAGTCTGCATTAATTCTGTGTCAGACGCCTGTGCCTGGCATTGACGCAGGCGATTAAACGCCCAACTCTATGAGGCTCGGGCTGGCTCGGGTTCAGCCTCGCACACAGGAGTTTTCGATGACGCAGCAGCAAGCCTTCAATCCGGACGCAGCCGTTCAGGTTCTGCGCGCCGTGCTGGCAGCCATCATCGCCGCGGCTTTCATCGGTCTCGTGGTGCTGCTCGCCGCCGTTTTGACCGCCGCCGCTTTTGTGGTTGCCGGTCTGGCGGTTCTGGGCGCCGGTGCATACTGGATCTACCGCAAGGTGCGGGGCCGCAAACCCGCTGACCCGTCCGTGCTCGTGGCCCGGCGCGGCCCTCATGGCTGGACGGTGGACGGCACCAGCTAGAATGCCTGGCCGGCGCTGCGCCGTAACATCGCGCGCCGTTTCGTGACTTGATACACGTCGCGGCCGCCGCTAGAGCGCGCTTATGAGCCCGCGCCACTTTGCCCTTCTGTTCGCAGTTTGCCTCGTCTGGGGCATCAATTTCGTGGTCGCGAAATGGTCGGTTTCGGGCACGCCCGATATCCTGCCCGGATTTGAGGGCGTTCCGCCGCTCTTCTTTGCATTCATCCGCTTTGTGCTGCTTTACGCGATGCTGGCACCCTGGCTGTTGCCCGTGCCCAAAAAGCTGGGGCCGGTAATCGGGGCAGGGCTTGGCATGGGCGCGATCCAGTTCGCGCTTCTTTTTGTCGGGCTGCATTATGCCACCCCGTCGGGCATCGCCATCGTGGTCCAGCTCTCGGTGCCGTTCACCACCATTCTTTCGATCATGTTCCTCAAGGAAAAGGTGGGCTGGGTACGTGCATCAGGCATGGTTATGGCGTTCGCCGGCGCATCAATGGTGGTGCTCAAACCGGCCGAATTCAGCTTCACAGCCGGACTGCTGGCGGGTGTCGGTGCGGCCATGGCGGCGGCGGCAGGCTCGATCTTCGTCAAAAGAGTGGAGCTCACCACCATCCCCTTGCAGGCGTGGATAGGCCTGTTCTCCTGGCCGCCTTTGCTGATTGCCAGCCTGATATTCGAGCGCGGCCAGATCGAAGCCATGCTGGCGGGCGGCTGGCTCTTGCTGGCGAGCATTTTCTTCACCGTGCTGCTGGTCAATATTTTCGGCCACGGCGCGTTCTACTGGCTGCTCAAGCGCTATGATGCGTCGCTGATTGCGCCGATGACGCTGATGGGACCACTGATCGGGGTCATTTCCGGCGTCGTGCTGCTGGGTGATCCGGTAAGCTGGCAGCTGATCGCGGGCGGTATTCTGGCCATTGCCGGTGTGGCGGTGGTGGCAGCACGCCGCTCCACCACATTGCCGCCGGAAACCGTGATACAAAAGCCAAGATGACGCTGATCCGACGCCCCTCACCCAGTTTCGATGACCGTTCCTTGCCGGTCTCCATGCTGGTGCTGCACTATACGGGGATGGAAACGGGTGAGGCCGCTATTGCAAGGCTCGCTGATCCGGCTTCGAAGGTCAGCGCCCACTATGTGGTCGAAGAAGACGGCACCATCATCGCCATGGTCGATGAAGCAAAGCGCGCCTGGCATGCGGGGCTCAGCCATTGGCGCGCGATTACGGACGTGAACTCGGCGTCCATCGGCATCGAGATTGTCAATGGCGGGCATGATTTCGGCTTGCCGGACTTTCCCGATGTGCAGATCGCAGCCGTGATCGCGCTCTCGCGGGCGATTATCGCCCGGCACGCGATTACCGCACAGAATGTCGTCGGCCACAGCGACATCGCGCCGGGCCGCAAGATTGATCCCGGTGAGAAATTTCCCTGGGAGCGGCTGGCCCGTGAAGGCGTGGGCGCCTGGCCTGAAGTGACAGCTGCCATGGCGCCAGACGAGGCGCGCGCTGCCGCCCTGCTGGCCGCTATCGGCTATAATCCCGCGCTCGCCCTGCCGGTCACGCTGACAGAGTTTCAGCGCCGTTACCGGCCTTCGCGCCTTGATGGTGTGCTGGATGAAGAGACGATGGGGCTGGCCGAGGCCGTGGCGGGGAAGGCCACTGCAGCGTGAAGGTTCTCGCTTATATCCACAGGTGGCGAATAGATGTCATCACCCGCTTTATGCGGGTGACCCATGCCTGCAAGGATCGGGCACCCTGGAGCTCTCAGGCATGGGTGGCCCGGATGAACCGGGCCATGACAGTTTTTCAGAGCTTTGCGTTTGTAGAACCACCACGCTTGACCTTTACCCGCCAAAGGCCGACTTAAAGTCCGTCAGGCGGCCGGGCAGCCGCTTTCGTCCAGTGCCGAAAGGCGGGCGGGAGAGGAAAGTCCGGGCTCCATGGAGGCAGGGTGCCGGGGAAATCCCGGCGGGCCGGGGGTCAAGCCCCGGTTCAGGGATAGCGCCGCAGAAATCAGACCGCCGGATGTTATGTCCGGTAAGGGTGAAACGGTGGGGTAAGAGCCCACCGCCCCGACCGCAAGGAAGGGGGCACGGCAAGCCCCATCCGGAGCAAGACCGAATAGGGACGGGCGTCCGCTTCGCGCGGGCAGGTGCGCCTCCGCATTCCGTCCGGGTAGGTCGCACGAGGTGGCGCGCAAGCGTCATCCAAGAGGAATGGCTGCCGCTTCTTTCCATTACGGAAAGAATGGCACAGAACCCGGCTTACAGGCCGCCTGACCCTTCATTTTCCCGCCAAATGCCTGCCGCACGACGCGGCGTTAACTTATTGTTCTTTGTATGTTCTATAATGACGCGCTGCAACATGCTGCGCTTTTACTTGTTCATGCCTGTAAAAACAGTGCTGGAGACTGGCGTGGGCATTGTTTCCCATCAATTCCCATGGTATCCCATAGTTAACCGCATCGGGGTGTTTTCAGTGTGCGGCCTGCCGGGGAGCCAGAGCGGAGATGTTTTTCTCCACCACCACCAATGGGATAGATGGCAAGGGGCGTGTTTCCGTCCCGGCCGACTTCCGCGCCGTGGTGTCGGCTGAGCGCTTCGGCGGCATTTATGTCTGGTGCTCGTTTAATGGACCGTTTCTGGAAGGCGGCGGCGAGGCGCTGATGGGCGACATGGCCGCCGCCATCGACGCCATGGATCCCTATGACGATGCCCGCACCGCGTTCGAGCGCGTGATTTTCGGCGGCGCCCGCCCGCTCTCCTTCGACCAGACGGGCCGCATCTCGCTGCCGCGTGAGTTCATTGAGCACGCCGGACTTGAAGCCAAGGCCACCTTTGTCGGCATGGGCCGCCGGTTCGAGGTCTGGTCGCCGGAAGCTCATGCCGAGCGCCACGCCCGTGACCTCACCTTCGCCCGTGACAACAAGGGCGCGCTGCGCCGCCCTGCCCGCACCGGGGAGGGGGCGTAATGGCGCATATCCCGGTTCTTCTCGACGAGGTGATGACGGCCATCCGTCCGCGTGCGGGCGGGCTGTATGTGGATGGCACGCTGGGCGGCGGTGGGTATGCCCGCGCCGTGCTCGCTGTCGAGGGTGCGCGCCTTGTCGGCATTGACCGCGATCCGGCCGCCGCCGACGTGGCCGCACAGCTGCGCCGCCTCTACCCGGACACGTTCGCGTTCCAGCAAGGTGCGTTCTCGCTGATGGAGCAGATCGTCGAGTTGTCCGGCAGCGACGGTGTTGACGGGGTCATGCTCGATCTGGGCGTCTCCTCCATGCAGATTGATGAAGCCGATCGCGGGTTTTCGTTCCAGAAAGACGGTCCGCTGGACATGCGCATGGCGCGGTCAGGTCCCAGCGCTGCGGACGCGGTCAATCATCTCGATGGCGATGAACTCGCAGCCATTTTCAAAGTCTATGGCGAGGAGCGTCATGCCCGCCGCGCTGCGCGCGCCATTGTCGAGGACCGCGCAGAAACGCCGTTCGAGAGCACCTTGCAGCTCGCCGGCATGCTGGCGCGCGTCATTGGCGGCAAGCCGGGCCGCATCCATCCCGCTACCCGCGTGTTTCAGGCCTTGCGCATTTATGTCAATGACGAGCTGGGCGAGCTGGTGCGCGCGCTGGATGCCGCAGAGCGGATTCTCAAACCCGCCGGCGTGCTGGCGGTTGTCACCTTCCATTCGCTCGAAGACCGCATCGTGAAGACGTTCCTGCGGTCGCGCGCCGGGCTGACGGGGCAAGGCTCACGCCACGCGCCGGAAGTTCACACCGGTCCTGCGCCCAGCTTTTCGCTGCTCACCCGCAAGGCCATAGAGCCGTCCGAGGCCGAGATTGCCGCCAATCCGCGTGCGCGGTCCTCACGCCTTCGCGCCGCTGTGCGCTCAACCCATCCCGCCTGGCCCGCCGACGATGACGGCCTGCCCGGCGTTCCGCCCTACAGCCGCCTTCTGGAGTGTGTCCGATGATCCGCCTGTTCTTCTTTTTCGGCATTCTTGGCAGCATCATCCTTCTTTGCGCACTGTATGTTGCCAAGGCAGAAACCGATGCGGCGCAAGCCCATCTGGCCAGCCTGCAGGCAGAGCTGGCGCAGGAGCGTGCGCGCATAAACACGCTTGAAGCCAATATCGCCCATCTGGAAGACCCTGAGCAGTTGCGCGCGCTGGCCCGCACCCATCTGGGATTTGAGCCAATTCACTCCGCGCAGGAATTGTCGCTGGCCGAGCTGGCGCAGGTGCGCGCCGAGGCCGAGCGCATGGCGCCGCAAACGGCCCAGGCCAGCTGGCAGGCTGCTCCATCAGGTGTGAGGGGACGTCCATGACGGCGTGGCTGGCGCGCCTTTTTGGCAAGGTTCGTGTCAGCCGTTCGCGCGCCGGGCTCAAGCCTGTGCGCGGTCAGGACTCTGCCGGTTTTGATCCCAATGCCGTTATCCGGCTTGAAGACGAGGCCGGGCAGGCGCTCGGCCGTTCGCGTATGCGCCTGGGGCTGGTTGGCCTGCTGGTGGGGGCCGGTTTCCTGCTGGCCGCCGGCCGCGCCGTCGAACTGGCATTTACCGGGGAGTTTGCAGAAGCCGCGCCGGTGCGCGTGACCGAGGCCCCTGTCCGGCGCGGCGAAATTGTTGACCGCAATGGCCAGATGCTGGCCAGCAATCTCGATTTCCATTCCGTCTACGCCGACCCGCGTCAGGTCTGGTCTCCGTCGGAAACCGTTCAGCGCTTGCGCACCGTGCTCCCACATCTCGATCCTGATGACCTGCTGCGTGATCTCTCATCCAATCGCAGCTTTGTCTGGATTGAGCGCGGTCTCGGCCCGCGTGAGCGTCAGGCGATCCATCTGCTTGGCCTTCCAGGCATCGGATTTCGCGTGGAGCCGGGCCGCGTCTATCCGCGCCGCCGTCTGGCCGCTCACCTTGTCGGGTTTACCGACCGGGATCTGTCAGGGCTCGCCGGTGCCGAGCGCGCTTTCAATGACGAGCTCAATGACGGGTCTGGCCGTCCGGTAAGCCTGTCCATTCATCTGGGCGCGCAAGACGCGATGGAAACCGTGCTGCGCGAGCGCATGGCGCTCTATTCAGCACAAGGGGCGATGGCTGTGCTTATGCGGGTGGGCACTGGCGAGATCATCGCGATGGCCTCCCTGCCTGATTATGATCCCAATCTTGCCGGTTCGGAGCCGGCTGAAAACCGCTTCAACCGGACGGTTCAGGGTGTCTACGAGCTGGGCTCGGTCTTCAAGCCGCTCACCCTTGCGGCGGGTATCGAGGCGGGGCTCGTGCAGCTTGACGATACGTTTGACGCACGCGAGCCGATTGCCATCGGCTCTCACCGCATTCGCGATTTCCGCCCGCAAGCGCGCACTCTGACCGCCCGGGAGGTGATCCTGCATTCGTCCAATATCGGTGCGGCTATCATGGCCGAACAGATCGGCGAGGAAACCCTCACGGGATTCTTCGGCGAGCTTGGGCTGTGGGAGCGTCCGCCACTGGAACTGGTAGAGGGCGAGGATCCCATTATTCCGGCCCGCTGGGGCCGCGCCGAGCTGATGACGGCCTCGTTCGGGCATGGCTTCAATGTGTCGCCTGTCGCTCTGGCAGCCGCCTATGCAGCGATGGCCAATGACGGAATTTATACCCCGCCCACCCTTCGCCCGGTCGGGCCGACCGACATCGTGCCGCAAATCCCGGTGATGAGCTCGGCGACGGCGGCGCAAGTTCTGGGCGTGATGCGAGCCGCCGTTGCCGGCGGGCAGGCCGACCGCGACGGGCTCGCCATTGCGGGCAAGACCGGCACCGCGCAACGCATCGTCAATGGCCGCTATCAGGCAGGCAATGTGCTGACCAGCTTTGTTGGCGTCTTTCCCTTTGATGATCCGCAATACGTGCTGGTGGTAAGCCTCGATCAACCCCGTCCGATCCGCGAGACCCATGGCTTCAACACCGCAGGCTGGAATGCCGCGCCCACCGGCGGCGACATTATTGAGCGTGTTGCGCCCGTCCTGGGTGTAGGGCGCCGTGACGCGGATCCCGGCGCGCGTGTTCAGCAGGTGGCCCGCCTGTTCGTGCCGCGCACGCCCGTCCGCGAAGGACCGGAAGAACCTGTCGCGCTGGCAGCCAGCGGAGAGGAACCATGAGCGCGCCGCGTCTGCTAGGCGATCTCGTCCCTGCCGGTCTGAACCTTCCAGACGGGTCGCATGATCTTGTCATCAAAGGGTTGGCGCTGGACAGCCGGGCAGTTCGTCCCGGCTTCCTCTTTGCCGCCCTACCGGGCGTAACGACCCACGGCAATGCCTTCATCAAGGCAGCTGTCGAGGCGGGCGCGGCGGTTGTTCTGGCTGAGCGCGGCACCACGGCCGCAGTGCCGGTGATCGAGGCGGACGATCCGCGTCTGGCGCTGGCGCAGATTGCGGCGCGGTTTTCACCCCGCCAGCCGGACTATATCGCCGCCATTACCGGCACCAATGGCAAAAGCTCGACCGTGGAATTCCTGCGCCAGATCTGGGCCCATGCCGGGCGTGAAGCGGCGGCCTTGGGCACTCTGGGCGTGACGCGGGGATCAGGCCGAACCGACGTGGGCTATACGACGCCGGACGCCGTAGCGCTGCATGAGGCGCTGGATGGCCTCGCTGGCGAAGGCGTGACCCATCTGGCCATGGAAGCCTCCAGTCACGGGCTGAAACAGCGCCGCATGGACGGGGCGAAAATCGCGCTGGCAGGCTTTTCCAACCTTACCCAGGACCATCTCGACTATCACCCGGACTTTGAGGATTATTTCGCCTCCAAGATGCGCCTGTTCGACGAGCTGCTGCCTGAAGGCGCACCCGCCGTCATCACGGTCGATAGCGAATGGGGCGAAGCGGTTGTCCGGCGGGCAGAGGCCCGTCATCAGGAGATATTCACCGTCGGCTGGAACGGACGCGGTCTTCAGCTGAAGGAAATCACACCGCACGCGGCGTTCCAGCATGTGCGCTTCGTCCATGCAGGCGTGGAGCGCACGCTGACCTTGCCCCTGATGGGCGAGTTTCAGGCCAGCAATGCCTTTCAGGCTGCCGCGATGGCGCTAGTCAGCGGCGTTGATGCCGGGACAGTGTTTGCTGCGCTGGAAAGCCTCAAAGGCGTGCCCGGGCGGCTTGAGCATGTCGGTTCGACGTCCGATGGCGCGCCGGTGCTGATCGATTATGCCCATACGCCTGATGGCCTCGACAAGCTGTTGCGTGCCGCCCGTCCGCATACGGCTGGCAAGGTGATCGTGGTGTTCGGTGCAGGCGGGGACCGGGACCCGACGAAGCGCGAAAAGATGGGCGCGATGGCAGCAAAACTCGCTGACCGCGTGATTGTGACCGACGATAATCCGCGCTCTGAAGACCCCGCCATGATCCGCGCTGCGATACTCAAAGGCGCGCCGGGTGCCGAGGAAATTGGTGACCGGGAGAAAGCCATCTTCACAGGCGTCAACGCGCTCGGCGCCGGTGACACCTTGCTGATCGCGGGCAAGGGCCACGAGACCGGCCAGACCATCAAGGGTGTCGTACACCCCTTTGACGACGGCGAAGTGGCGCGGCGGGCGCTGGCACAAAGAGCAGGCAAGACCGGGGAGCGGGGGCAATGACCGGGCCTTTATGGACAGCGGCAGAAGCCGCCAGCGCCACCGGCGGACGGCTTGTAGGTGCAGACAACTGGCAGGCGCAAGGGGTCTCCATCGACACACGCTCGCTGGAGGCCGGTGATCTGTTCGTGGCGCTCGCTGATCAGCGCGATGGCCATGATTTTGTGCCTGCTGCAGAAAAGGCAGGCGCTGCAGCCTCGATTGTCAGCCGCGAGGATGCCGGTTCAGGCCCGCGCCTTGTCGTGCCCGATGTGCTCGAAGCGCTGCAACGCCTCGGCATTGCCGCGCGTGACCGTTGTCCGGCTGTCCGGGTTGGGGTCACGGGATCGGTGGGTAAAACCTCCGTCAAGGAAGCGATCGCGGCGGTTTTCCGTAGCGGCGGCACGGCGCACTGGAGCGTTAAATCCTACAATAACCACTGGGGTGTGCCGCTGACACTTGCCCGGATGCCGCGCGAAACGGCGCGCGGGGTTTTCGAAATGGGCATGAACCATGCCGGCGAGATCGCTGCCTTGGCCACACAGGTCCGGCCGCAGGTCGCGCTGATCACGCGCATCGCGCCCGCGCATCTGGAAAATCTCGGCTCGATGGAAGCCATCGCCGACGCCAAGGCGGAGATATTCACCGGGCTGGCAGGGGATGGTGTGGCGATCATCCCGGCGGACTGCGAATACGCGCCCCGGCTTGCCGCGCGCATCGGTGAAAGCTCTGCGGCGTTCATGTTCGAGTTCGGCAAGGCAAGAGGCGCTGCCGTGCGCATTCTCTCCTGGGAGCAGGAGGCCACAGGCGGGCGCGGGCGGCTCGACGTGCTGGGCCGTGTGGTCGATATAGCGATCCCGGCACCCGGAGAGCATCAGGCCCATAATGCCGCCGCCGTCATGGCAGCATGCGTCACCGCCGGGATCGATTCTGCGCAGGTCGCTGATGTGCTGGCCGGGTTGGAAGCGCAGGCCGGGCGTGGCGCCAGCTTTACCGTCAATCTTGAAGGCGGCAGCGCGCGTATCATCGATGACAGCTATAATGCCAACCCGGCCTCGATGGCATCGGCGATTTCAACGCTCGCCCGCCATACGCCCGAGGGCAAAGGCCGCCGCCTGGCTGTCCTTGGTGAGATGCTGGAGATCGGCGAGACCGCGCCGGAGCGTCATCGCGAACTGGCTGCCCGGCTTTCCAGTGCAGGGGTCAGCGAGGTGATCGGCGTGGGCGCGATGATGGAGCACATGGTCTCTGCCTTGCCGTCTTCAGTCAAAGGCACGATGGCGGCGTCGCCCGCCGATGCCACGCAACGCCTTATTGAGATGCTGCGTCCGGATGATGTTGTGCTGATCAAGGGGTCGAATGGTTCCGGCGTTCATAAAGTAGTCGCAAGTTTGCACAACGGTGCCGTCGACGCGGTCATCAAAGGCTGATTTTCATGCTCTATTTCCTGCTTTCCCAACTTGCTGCCGACATCGCCCTGTTCAACGTGGTGAACTATCTGACATTTCGTACAGGCGCAGGCCTGATCACGGCGTTTGCGGTAGCGCTCATTATCGGCAAGCCTTTCATCGGCTGGCTCAGAACAAAAGGCTCCCAGCCGATCCGTGATGACGGCCCGGAATCCCATGTGCTCACCAAGGCGGGCACGCCCACCATGGGGGGCTTCATAATCCTGATAGGCATTCTGGCCGGCACACTGCTCTGGGCCGATCTGTCCAACGCCTATATCTGGGTCGTGATACTGGTGACCGCCGGCTTCGGCGCGATCGGCTTTCTCGATGACTGGCGCAAGGTGACCAAGCGCTCCTCGGCGGGTATTTCGGGCAAGATGAAGCTGGCCCTGCAATCGGTCGTGGCGCTGGTGGCCGTGTTCTGGATGACAGAGCTGCTTTCCTCGGCCCCCAACGTGCCCGAAGGGTTTGCCACCTCCATCGCGGTGCCTTTCTTCAAGGATGTGCTGATACCGCTCAGCTACGGGTTCTTCCTGTTCGGCCTGATCGTGATTGTCGGCGCGTCCAACGCCGTCAACATCACGGACGGTCTTGATGGCCTGGCCATCGTGCCGGTGATGATCGCGGCAGGCTCGTTCGGCTTCATTGCCTATTTCGTCGGTTCGGCGGTCTATTCCAACTATCTGTTCCTGAATTTCACGCCCGGAACAGGCGAACTGGCCGTCATATGCGGCGCCATCATCGGTTCGGGGCTGGGCTTTCTCTGGTACAATGCGCCCCCTGCGATGGTGTTCATGGGCGATACAGGCTCATTGTCCCTGGGCGGTGCCCTGGGCACGATTGCAGTGGCGGTGAAGCACGAGATCGTGCTGGCCATTGTCGGTGGCCTGTTCGTTCTCGAGGCCCTGTCGGTGATGATCCAGGTCGCCAGCTTCAAGCTGACCGGCAAGCGCGTCTTCCGCATGGCGCCGATCCACCACCATTTTGAAAAAATGGGCTGGGCAGAGCCTACCATCGTGATCCGCTTCTGGATCATTGCGGTGGTGCTGGCTTTGATCGGCCTGTCCACACTCAAGCTGAGGTAGCGTTCCTGCAATGATCCCGGTTAGCGCCTATAAGGGACGCCGCGTGGCGGTGTTCGGCCTTGGCCGTACCGGGATCGCGGCTGTCCGCGCGCTTCTGGCGGGCGGCGCGCAGGTGTCCGCATGGGATGACAACGCCGCGGCCCGCGACGCCGCGATGGCCGCCGGGCTGGAGCTTGATGATCTCAACCGGCGCGACTGGGGCGACATAGCCGCGCTGGTGCTGTCGCCCGGCATTCCGCTAAGCCACCCCGCGCCGCACCGGGTTGTGTCGCTGGCCCGCGCGGTCGGCGCGCCGGTGATTGGCGATATGGAGCTGTTTGCACAGGCCGTGGCAAACGTGCCGGACGTTACAATCGTTGGCATTACCGGCACGAATGGCAAGTCGACCACGACGGCTCTCATCGGCCACATTCTCAAATCCGCCGGCCGCGATGTGCGTGTTGGCGGGAATATTGGCGACGCCGTTCTGGGGCTGGAGCCGCCGCGCCCCGGCGCGATTTATGTGCTGGAACTGTCGTCCTATCAGCTCGATCTGGTGGAGAGCCTGCGCTGTCACGTGGCGGTATTCCTGAACCTGACACCCGATCATATCGACCGGCACGGCGATATTGATGGCTATCGCAAGGCCAAGGAGCGCATCTTCGCCAATCAGGCCGATGGTGATACCGCGATTGTCGGTGTCGATGACGAGCCCAGCCGCAGCGTCTGCATGCGCCTGAAATCGCGCTCCGGTATCACGGTGACGCCCATATCCTGCCAGCGCCTTGTTTCGTTCGGCGTCTATGCGCTGGCCGGGAAGCTCTATGATGACACCGCCAAGGGTGGCGCGCGCGCGATCATGGAGCTCGCCCGTGCCCCGGCGCTGCCCGGTTCGCACAATGCCCAGAACGCCGCGGCCGCCTATGCGGCGGTGCGCGCGCTCGGCGTCAGCGTTCACGACGCGGTATCGGCCATTGCCAGCTTTCCCGGACTGCCCCACCGGCAGGAAAGGGTGGGCGAGGCAGGCTCGCTGCTTTTCATCAACGATTCCAAGGCGACCAACGCCGAAGCTGCTGCCCAGGCGCTCGGCTGTTATCACGATATTTTCTGGATAGCGGGGGGTGAGGCCAAGGAGGGCGGCATTGCCAGCCTGCAGCCGCATTTCCGGCGTATCCGCAAAGCCTACCTCATCGGACGCGACAGCGAACTCTTGCGCAAGCAACTGGGCAATGCCGTTCCGGCTGAAATCTGCGGCTCGCTTGAGCAGGCCTTGCAGCACGCCGCCATAGATGCCGCTGAAAGCGGGTATCGCCGCCCGGTGGTGTTGCTCTCGCCGGCCTGCGCCTCGTTTGATCAGTTCAAGAGCTACGAGCACCGGGGCGACACGTTCCGCGCGCTGGTCAAAGATCTTCTGGAGCGGGCACTGCAAGGGGAAGCGTCATGAAAGCGGCGAGCCGTTCGGGATTTGCGCGGGTCTGGTTTGGTCTTGACCGGACATTGCTGTTTACCCTGTCGGGCCTGATCGTCGTCGGGCTGACACTGTCGATGGCGGCCAGCCCCTCCGCCGCAGAGCGCGTCAGTCCGGGAGACCCGTTCCACTATCTGGTCCGCCATACGATGTTCGCAGCGCTCTCGGTGGTGTTGATGATGGCGGTTGCCGCGCTCAGCCCCAAAGGCGCCAGACGCTTCGCCGGGCTGATGCTGGTGGGCAGCCTGCTTGGCCTCATCGTGGTGGCGTTCGCCGGGCACGAGGTGAACGGGGCAACCCGCTGGCTGCGGTTTGGCAGCTTCTCGCTCCAGCCATCGGAATTCTTCAAACCCGCTTTCATCGTGATTGCCGCCTGGCTGTTTGCTGAAGAGAGCAAGGGCGCGCCAGTGCCCGGCCGCCTCGCGGCCGCTGGAATCTACGTGCTGGCGGTTTGCCTGTTCATCGACCAGCCCGATTTCGGGCAAACCATCCTGTTGACCGGCATTTTTGCCGCCATGCTGTGGGTGGCCGGCCTGTCGGTTCTTCATACAGCGCTGCTGGGCAGTGTGGCGATCAGTGGCGGGGTGGCCGCCTATGCCTTCCTGGGCCATGTGCGTGACCGCGTCGCCAGATTCCTTGAGCCTGCGTCCGCGGGTGGTCCGACCCAGACGGATATGGCGGTCAATGCAATCACGCGCGGCGGATTTACCGGCGTCGGCCCCGGTGAGGGCGAAGTGAAGCGCTATTTGCCGGAAGCCCATACCGATTTCGTCTTCTCGGTCGCCGCTGAAGAGTTCGGGCTGGTGGCATCGCTGGCGATTATCGGCCTGTTCGCGATCCTGTTCGCCAGAGCATGGTCCTGCTCGATGCGCCTTTCCGATCATTTCGCTCAGCTGGCTGTTGCCGGGCTCGCGCTGATGTTTGGCGGTCAGGCGCTGATCAACATTCTGGTCAATCTGGAGCTGGCACCGGCCAAGGGCATGACGCTGCCCTTCGTGTCCTATGGCGGCTCTTCCATGCTGTCGCTGGGCTTGGCCGCCGGCCTGTTGCTGGCGCTGACCAAGCGGACGCCGGGCGCGTATCTGCCTGAACGGTCACGCGCGGCCATGGTGCCGGCATGAATGCGCCCCGGCTTCTGATCGCAGCAGGCGGCACGGGCGGGCATATATTCCCGGCACGCGCGGTAGCCGAGACCTTGCGCGAAGCGGGCTGGCAGATACGCCTGATCACTGATCAGCGCGGGATGCGCCATGCCGCCGGCTTTCCAGGCGAAGGCGTGGACCAGATCGAGGCGGCTACGCCGTTTGTGAAAAACCCGGCAAAGGCAGCGGGTAACACGCTGCGTCTGGCAAGAGGATTTGCAACGGCAGGCGGCATCAACGCCCGCTTCCGGCCCGACATGGTAGCCGGATTTGGCGGTTATCCGGCCTTTCCGGCTCTGGCTCACGCCCAGCTCAAGCGCATACCCTTTGTCATCCATGAACAAAACGCGGTGCTCGGCCGGGTGAACCGTGTGTTCGCACGCAAGGCGGTTGCCGTCGCGTCGGGGTTTGACCGCCTCGACCGCCTGCCCGCCCGGTCGCGTCACGTTGTGACGGGCAATCCTGTGCGCAGCGCCATTCTGGCGGGCGGGCGCGCGCCCTATGATGCGCCCCAAGCAGACGGGCCGATCCGGCTATTGGTCATCGGCGGTTCGCTGGGTGCGCGTATTCTGTCAGCAGGTGTGCCCGAAGCGATTGCACAGCTGCCGGAGGCCTTGCGCGCCCGCCTTGAAGTGACCCAGCAGACCCGCGCCGAACAGGTGGATGCGGCACGCCGGATATATGCCCAGGCAGGCGTCGAAGCCGTGTGCGAACCGTTTTTTGAAGATATGGGCCCGCTCTATGCGCGCGCGCATCTCGTCATTTCGCGCTCCGGTGCGTCCAGCGTGTCGGAGATTGCGGCGCTGGGGCGGCCCTCGCTCCTGGTGCCGCTGGAGATTGCTGCCGACGACCATCAACGCGCCAATGCGCAAGGTCTTGCGGCGACGGGCGCTGCCCAGATAATCACCGAGGACGAGATCGCAGCCGGTGCGCTGCGGGCGCGGCTTGAAACGCTGCTGGGTGACGGCGAAGCTCTCGGCTCCATGGCCGAGGCAGCCCTGCAGGCCGGCAAACCCGATGCACACTTGCGTCTGGCATCGCTCCTGCAGGACGCGCTAAAGCCGCGCACCTGACCGACCCGTTTCAAGTCCCGTTTTCAAGGATATAGCATTCATGGCTCTGATTGACCTGCCCGCCGCTTCCGGCCCGGTACACTTCGTTGGCATTGGCGGGATCGGGATGAGCGGCATCGCCGAGGTCATGCTCAATCTGGGCTATCAGGTCACCGGGTCCGACATCAAGGACAGTGCCAATGTGGAGCGCCTGCGCGCGAAAGGCGCGGTCGTGCATATCGGCCATCGCGGCGAGAACGTGGAAGGTGCTGGCGCACTTGTGGTTTCGTCGGCCGTCAAGCGTGACAATCCCGAACTGACAGCGGCCAGAGCGAAGCGTGTTCCGGTCGTGCGCCGGGCGGAAATGCTCGCCGAGCTGATGCGCCTGAAATACGCCGTGGCGGTGGGCGGCACGCATGGCAAGACGACAACCACATCGCTGATCGCGGCCCTGATGGACGGGGCGGGCTTTGACCCGACCGTCATCAATGGCGGCATCATTTCTGCCTACGGCTCCAACGCCAAGATGGGTGAAGGCGAATGGATGGTCGTCGAGGCTGATGAAAGCGACGGCTCGTTCCTCAAACTGCGCGGCACGGTCGCGCTCATCACCAATATCGACCCTGAACACATGGAGCATTACGGCGATTTCGACGTGCTGCGCGATGCGTTTGCCCAGTTCGTCGAGAACCTGCCCTTTTACGGCTTTGCGGCGCTGTGCACCGATCACCCCGAAGTGCAGGCACTGGCCGCGCGTATCGAGGACCGCCGGGTCATAACCTACGGCTTCAACCCGCAGGCCGATGTGCGCTGCATCAATCTCAGAACCAGCCCGCAAGGGGCCGTGTTTGATATCGCCTTTCAGCCGCCGGGCGCTGAACGCGTCGTCTGGAAGGACATCGCCTTGCCGATGATGGGCGACCACAATGTCCAGAACACCACCGGCGCGGTGGCCGTAGCGCAGGCGCTGGGCTGCACCGAAGAGGCCGCGCGTCAGGCGCTGGCCGGGTTTGCCGGGGTAAAACGCCGCTTCACGATCACTGGCAGCGCCAACGGCGTTACGGTGGTCGATGATTATGGCCATCACCCGGTCGAGATCGCCGCCGTCCTGAAAGCCGCGCGCCAGCGCGCAGGTGAGGGCAAGGTGATCGCGGTGGTCCAGCCGCACCGCTATACGCGCCTCAATGATCTGTTCGAGGAGTTCTGCACCTGCTTCAATGATGCTGACAGCGTGCTGGTCACAGATGTCTATTCGGCTGGCGAAAGCCCGATCGAGGGCGCCGATCAGGCCTCGCTGATTGCCGGCCTGCAAGCCCACGGTCACCGTGATGCTGCCGCTACTGCCCGCGAAACCCTGCCGGAGGACCTCGCGTCGCGCGTGGCCGCCGGTGATCTCGTGGTCTGCCTTGGCGCAGGCGACATTACGGCGTGGGCCGCCGAGCTGCCGGAGCGTCTGGAGGCGGTGTTGTGACCTTCCCGTCCCTCCTTGCGGCGCTCCCCGAGCTGCGCGGGCAATACATAGAAAACGCGCCGCTAGCCGACATCACCTGGCTGCGCGTGGGTGGGCAGGCACAAGTGCTCTACCTTCCGGCTGACGAGGCCGATCTGGCGCGCTTTCTGGCCGAAACGGCTGACGACATTCCCGTTCATGTGCTCGGCGCGGGTTCCAACACGCTGGTGCGCGATGGCGGGGTGCCGGGCGTGGTCGTCCGTCTGACCCCGGCCTTTGCCCGCACTGACATTCTGGACGGTAACCGCATCCGCATCGGCACGGCCTTGCCCGACAAGATGGCGGCCAAAGCAGCGGCGAAGGCGGGTATTGCGGGCCTTGAGTTCTTTGTCGGCGTGCCCGGCACGATTGGCGGCGCAATCCGCATGAATGCGGGCTGCTACGGATCAGAGACGAAGGACGTGCTGGTTGAGGCCATCGCGCTCGACCGCCGCGGCCGCCGCCTGATCGTCAAACCTGACGAGCTGGGCCATGCCTATCGACATTGCGCGGCGCCCGAGGACTGGATCTTCACCGAGGCCGTGTTTGAAGGGCGCGCCGATGAACCCGCGGCCATCCTTGAACGTATGGACGCGATCACGAAAAAGCGCTCCGAGACCCAGCCCATACGCGAGAAAACGTCCGGCTCCACCTTCAAAAATCCCGACCAGACGGCCAGCAAGGGCCGCTCGGCCTGGCAGCTTGTCGATGCGGTTGGCGGGCGCGGGCGGCGCAAGGGCGGGGCACGGTTTTCCGAGATGCACGCCAACTTCCTGATCAATGATGGCAGCGCCAGCGCGGCTGATCTTGAAGGGCTGGTCGAGGACATCCGCGCCGAGATCGCGGCCCGTGAGGGGGTCGACATGCACTGGGAGGTCAAACGGATTGGCCTGCCCGCCGGAGGGACAGAATGAGCAAGCGCATCGCCCTGTTGCAAGGCGGACTGAGCCCGGAGCGCGATGTGTCGCTGGTTTCAGGGCGCGAATGCGCCAGGGGCCTGCGCGCCAAAGGCCATGAGGTGCACGAAATTGATCCGGCGGACGAGCATTGGGTCGAGACGCTGAAAAGTGTCAAGGCCGACCTTGTCTTCAACGCGCTGCATGGTCTGTGGGGCGAGGACGGGCGGGTCCAGGGCGTGCTGGAATATCTGCGCATCCCTTACACGCATTCGGGCGTTCTGGCCTCGGCGCTGGCGATGGACAAGCAGAAGACAAAGGCCGTGCTGCGCCTGGCCGGACTTGATTGCCCTGAAGGACTGATCGCCAGCCGGTTTGACGCTGCGCGCGCGCACCTCATGCCTGCGCCTTATGTGGCCAAGCCCAACGATCAGGGCTCGTCCGTGGGTGTGCTCATTGTGCGCGAAGGGGCAAACCGCCCGCCGGCAGAGCTGGCCGCTGACAGCTGGCCCTATGGCGATGAAATCCTGATCGAGCGCTTCATTCCCGGCCGGGAGCTGACGGTTGCCGTGATGGGTGACCGCGCACTGACGGTGACCGAGATCGTCTCCAGAACCGCCTTTTATGACTATGAGGCGAAATATGCCGATGGGGGTTCGGTCCATCAGGTTCCGGCCGACATTCCGGGGCATGTCTTTGATCAGGCGATGCAAGCAGCTGTGACCGCCCACCGTGAGCTGGGATGCCGGGGGCTGACGCGATCCGATTTTCGCTGGGATGAATCCGGCGACGGGAGACTTTGGTTACTCGAAATTAATACCCAGCCGGGCATGACTCCCACATCGCTTGCGCCCGAACAGGCTGCGCATTGCGGTATCGGATTTCCCGACCTTGTCGAATGGATAGCGGAGGATGCCAGTTGTCAGAGGTGAGGCGCTCTCGAACAGCTCCCACCCGTGCCGGACGATCCGGCGCAGCGGGCAAGACAACGCGCGCACCCCGCCAGTCCCACGCCCAGCGCCCTTTCAAAAACTGGGCTAGCGCACAGTTGCGCACCGCGCGCTACCGCACGGTCAACGCCTTGCGCCTCGCCTTTTTTGCAATCGCCGGTCTTGGTGCGCTCGCTGTCCTCGCGCTGACGCTCACCGGTGGACTGGGTGCAGCCGGGCAGGCGGCCAGTTCGGCTTTTGCCAGCCATCTCACCCGCTCAGGCTATGTGGTCCGCGCAGTTGATGTGGTGGGCGGACACGATGTGACCGCCGCTGAAATTGCTGCCGTCATCGGAGCCGAGCCCGGAACCGGGCTTATCGATATTGATCCCGCGCAGGCGCGCGCCGCCATCGAAGCCATGACCCGGGTGGAAAGTGCGCAAGTAGTGCGCCTCTGGCCTGACCGCATCAGTGTCATCATTACCGAACGGGCGCCCTATGCACTCTGGCAGACCGGCGGCGTGCACTATGTGATCGACCGCAGCGGCACGGTGCTCGACGGAGAATCTCCCGGCGACTATCCCGGCCTGCCACGCGTCGTGGGCAACGGTGCCAATGGCGCAGCCGAAGAAATCATCACAATCCTTGCCCGGCAGCCTGAACTGGCAAGCCTTGTCACCCACGCGGTACGTGTGAGCGAGCGGCGGTGGAATTTGCGGCTCAATTCCGGCAGTGACATTCTCCTGCCCGAAAATGATGTGGCGAGCGCCGTTGCGCTGATTGCGGCGCTTCACGCTGACCAGCGGGTTCTGGAGCTGGATGCGCAGTCCTTTGATTTGCGCGGCGAAGGGGAAATGGCCGTTCGTGCATGGCCAGAGCGTGCGGGCGGGTCCGCCACGCCTGAGCGGGGAGCCTGACATCCATGGGACTGTTCACCGGCAAGGGCGGCGATCAGGCCAGCGGCAAGTCCGGCGTCTATGCCGCTCTTGAAGTGGGTGCAGCCAAAACGGTCTGCTTTATCGTCAAGTCCGAAGCGACGCTGACCGGCACGCGCCCGCGTGTCGTTGGTGTGGGCCATCATTCCAGCGCGGGAATACGCGCGGGCGCGGTAGTGGATATAGACGCTGCCGCCGGGGTTATCCGCGCCGTGGTGGACAGCGCCGAGCGTATGGCCCGTCAGGCCATCAGCGAAGTCAGCCTTGTCACAACCGCGGGCAGCCCGGCGTCCGAGCGGGTTTCGGTGGAAGCGCCGGTTTCCGGTCACGCCGTCAGCGAGCGCGATCGCAGCCGCGTCCTGGCCGCCGGATTGCAGCGTTGCGCGCGTCCGGGCCGGGCGCTCCTCCACGCCATGCCGGTGTCCTGGCGGGTGGATGATCATCGCGGAGTCAAGGATCCGCGCGGCATGGCCGGGCGGGCCCTGGCCGTTGACCTGCATGTCGTCTCTGCGCAGGCAGATCCGCTGCGCAATCTGATGAATGCCGTCGCGCAGTGCCATCTGGAAGTCAGTGAAGTGATTGCCTCGCCTTACGCTGCTGCCCTGTCAGTGCTGGCAGGCGACGAGGCGCTGCTGGGCGCGACCGTGCTCGATATGGGCGCGGATACGACCAGTCTTGCCGTCTTCGCTGACGGCGTGCCTATCCATGTGGATATGGTGCCGGTCGGCGGCAACCATGTGACGCGTGATATCGCGCGCGGGCTCTCTACGCCGGTCCACGCCGCAGAGCGTATCAAGGCGCTTTACGGCTCCGCGCTGGACAGTCCAGACGATGACCGCACCATGATCGAGGCGCCGCCCGTGGCCAACGCGCCAGATGCCGGAATGAACCAGTATCCGCGCGCGCTGCTGAACGCGATCATCCGCCCGCGGCTGGAAGAGATATTCGAGCTGGTGCGTGACCGGCTGGATGCTGCAGGAATGAATGAAGCCTCCGGGCGGATACTCGTGCTGACCGGCGGTGCCAGCCAGCTTCCCGGCATGGTGGAGCTGGCCGGACGCGTCCTGCGCCGCCAGACCCGGCTTGGCCGCCCGGCTGCAATAGCCGGGCTCGGCGATGCCCTTGCCGGTGCCGGATTTGCGGCCAGCACAGGCGCGCTTGCCCGCCACGCCCGCGCACCCGCCGAAATCCTCTCAGGCCCGCCACGCTTTGTCACCGATGCAGCGGCCCGCCGTGTGGCCAGGCCCGCCTCTGATCGCGGTCCGGCTGCTGTCTGGCGCTGGTTTGCCGAGAGCTTCTGAGCGGGACATATACGTTCGCTCTATGTTCCTGTAGTCAAAGCTAAAAATCCACCAACCGCGCTCATCGCGTTTAACGCTCGCTTAAGCATGACGCACCCACACTGACCGGTAAATCGCGTTAACCTTAGCCCGCGTGACGGAGCCCTTTCCCATGGCGCTGAACATTTCTGCCCCCGAAGCCACTGAACTTAAACCCAGAATTCTCGTCTTCGGCGTGGGTGGTGCCGGCGGCAATGCGGTCAACAACATGATTGACGCAAATCTGGAAGGCGTTGATTTCGTTGTGGCCAATACCGATGCGCAGTCGCTGCAGCGTTCCGGCTCGCGCAACCGCATCCAGATCGGCCACCAGATCACGCAAGGGCTTGGCGCAGGGGCGCGCCCCGAGATCGGGATGCAGGCGGCCGAGGATTCCATCTCCGAAATCATCGAGTACCTGCAAGGCACCCACATGGTATTCATCACCGCCGGCATGGGCGGCGGTACCGGCACCGGCGCTGCGCCGGTCATCGCCCGGGCCGCGCGCGAGCAGGGCATTCTGACCGTCGGCGTCGTGACCAAGCCTTTCCATTTTGAAGGCTCCAAGCGCATGCGCCTGGCCGAAGCCGGGATCGAGCAGCTGCAGGGCCATGTCGATACGCTCATCGTCATTCCTAACCAGAACCTGTTCCGTATCGCGACGGAAAAGACGACGTTTGCCGAGGCCTTCTCGATGGCCGACCAGGTGCTTCATTCGGGTGTACGCGGCATCACCGATCTGATGGTCATGCCGGGCCTGATCAATCTGGACTTCGCCGATGTGCGCACCGTGATGAACGAGATGGGCAAGGCGATGATGGGTACGGGCGAAGCCTCCGGCGAGAAACGCGCCATCGAGGCTGCCCATGCTGCCATCAATAATCCGCTGCTCGATGATGTGTCGATGAAGGGCGCGCGCGGCGTGCTCATCAATATCACCGGCGGCATGGACATGACGCTCTATGAGGTTGACGAGGCCGCGAACGAAATCCGCGAGCAGGTCGATCCGGACGCCAATATCATTGTCGGCTCCACCTTCGACGAAAGCCTGAACGGCACGGTGCGCGTTTCGGTCGTGGCTACCGGCATTGAAGCGGAATCGATGCAGGTTTCAGATCCGCGCCGCCGCAGTGATTCATCCGGTGTCGTCAGCGTCATGAAATCGCGCGAGTCAAACCGTCCGGCCCAGCCGCTAGTGCGCCGCCTCAACGAAGACAGCGAGGCGGCACGCGCCGCGCGGGCGGCCGCTGACGGTGGTATTCATGCCAAGGCGGCGGCTTGGCGCGCGGCCCAGGACAGCCAGCCCGTCAACGCGCCAGAGGATACATCGCCCGTTCCCGGTAATCGGGGCGTTATCGATGATGCGCTGGCCGCGCCGGACGCCTACACGGCGGCTGCGGACGAAATGCCCGAAGACACCCGCCCGGAAGTCGTGCGCCATCAGGAACGCCTCGCGGAGATGGCACAGACCCTTCGCCGCGAACCAGCGCCGGAACCTGCCGGCCGGCCGGCCGCCGAGCCTGAGGCGCGTGAACAGGCACCGGCCCGGCGCGGGCTTTCCCTCTTTGGCCGCCGGGCCAAGACCCCGCCAGCCCAGGCAGAGACGCGCACAGCGCCGCGCCCGCCTGCCGAGACGCAGCGCACCCGCCATGCGGCCGAGCCGGTACAGCGCAACGCGCCGGGCGGTGATCTGTTCAGCGAGGAGTTTGACGACACCGATCTGGACATCCCCGCCTTCCTGCGCCGTCAGGCCAACTAGAGTTTCCTGGCAAGGCACGATTTCGGCCCCGGACCGGCAACGGTCCGGGGCTTTGCGTTGCGCTGACTGACATCGCGGGCGGATTTGTTTCATCCCGAAACAATCGTTTAATTTCCCCCTTCACGCGGCCTCTCTAGTGTGCAAGTGCGAAGAAGAGGGGCAGCCGGGCCGCGCGAGGGGCGAAGCCGGGCTTCAAGTGAAGAAAGACAACACCATGGTGCGGGCGGCTTTCATGACCGAGCGGACTACTCTGGCCCAGGCGGCTGTGAGTGCGGGCATTGGCCTGCACACCGGCGCGCGGGTGCGGATGGTTCTGAAACCGGCGGCGGCTGGATCCGGCATTGTGTTCGAGCGCACCGATCTCGATTGCGCCAACCGGCGTATTCCTGCCCGCTTTGACCTGGTCCGGTCCACGGATCTGGGCACCACGATCATCAATGATGACGGGGCTTCGGTCGCAACTGTAGAGCACCTGATGGCGGCCTTTGCCGGGCTAGGTGTGGATGATGTCCTGGTTGAGCTGCATGGCCCGGAAATACCGGCCATGGACGGCTCTTCCATGCCGTTCATTGAGCTTCTTGAACATGCTGGACTGAAAACCCAACCAGCGCCGCGCCGTGCGATCCGTGTGATGAAGCCGGTCGAAGTGGCGCTCGGTGGCCGCACCGCGGTGTTCCTGCCCGCGCTCAAACCCGCGATTGATGTCAGCATTGATTTTGACAATGCGATTATCGGCCGTCAGCAATACCGGTTCGAGACGAGCCCTGAAGGTTTCCGCACGGAAATTGCCGCAGCGCGCACGTTCGGTTTCCGCCGGGAATACGAAACTCTGCTCAAGGCGGGGCTGGCTCGTGGCGGCTCGCTGGAAAATGCTGTTGTGCTTGACGATGAAGGCGTGGCCAATCCTGAAGGCCTGCGTTTTGCCGACGAGTTTGTCCGCCACAAGATTCTCGATGCTCTGGGCGATCTTTACCTCGCCGGAGCGCCCATTCTGGGCCTCTACCAGGCTTCGCGCCCGGGTCATGGCATCAATAATGTCGCCGTACGCGCACTGATGGCCGATGTGTCGGCGTGGAAGTGGGTCACGATGAGCGAGATGGCCGAAGCCGGAGATGCAAGCCGGGCTTTGCGCGGCTAGATCACAAGGTCTGCCTGCGTCTGGCTGACACAATGCTTTTTCCGCGCGCCCTGATCGGCTAGAAGACTCTGGCTGATTGTTTTCACGCCACGCCAAGGGGCCAGGAATTGTTGAACGCCGCGCGTCTTATTCTCGTCATTTCCCTCTCGGCCATGGTGCTTTCCGCGTGCCAGGGCAGGGGTAACCGAGCCGAGCTGGCCTATGTCGCCCGTCCTGTGGAGACGCTTTACAACGAGGCTTTCCGCGAGCTGGAGCGCCGCCGCTTCACCCAGGCTGCCGAACTGTTTGACGAGGTGGAGCGCCAGCACCCCTTCTCCGAATGGGCCCGCCGCTCCATGCTGATGGCGTCCTTCGCCAACTATCAGGCAACCCGTTATGAAGAAGCGATTGCCAGCGCCGAGCGCTTCATCGCCTTGCATCCGGGCAGTTCCAGCGCGCCTTACGCCTATTATCTCATCGCTATCTGCCATTACGAGCGCATCTATGATGTCGGCCGGGACCAGTCGACCACGCAGGCGGCCTACGATGCCCTGCAGCAGGTCGTTCAGCGCTATCCCGACAGCCCCTATGCGCGCGACGCCCGCCTGAAGATCGACATGACGCGTGACCACCTCGCCGGGAAGGACATGGATGTCGGGCGGTGGTATCTGCGCAGCGGTTTCCACCTCGCCGCCATTGGCCGTTTCCAGAGCGTGATCCGCGACTATGGCACGACGAGCCATGTGCCCGAGGCGCTGCATCGTCTGGTCGAGGCCTATGTGGCTATGGGCGTGGCGGAAGAAGCCCGTCAGGTCGCGGCCGTGCTGGGCCATAACTTCCCCGGCTCGGACTGGTATGAGGACAGCTACACCCTTCTGACCTCGCGTGGCATCGATGTGCCCGGCGAAGGTTTGGAAGAGGAAGATCCGGGCGTTCTGCGCCGCGCGATGAGCCGGATATTCGGCTAGTACCGGACGGGAGACGCGGGGGCCCATGCTCGCATCCCTCTCCATACGCGACATTGTTCTTATCGACCGGCTGGACCTTGTCTTCCAGCCCGGCCTTTCTGCGCTGACCGGCGAAACCGGGGCGGGTAAATCCATTCTTCTGGGTGCGCTGGGACTGGCCTGCGGAGAGCGTGCCGACCGCGCTCTGGTGCGGGCCGGCGCCGATCAGGGCAGCGCGATTGCCGTGTTTGAACCGCCCGAGGGTCATGGCGCTTTTGCCTTGCTGGCCGAGGCAGGTATCAGCTTCGATCCCGGCGAGCCAGTCATCCTTCGCCGGATCATCACCGCCGATGGCCGCTCCCGTGCGCATGTGAACGACCAGCCTGCGAGCGTTGGCCTGTTGCGCGCACTGGGTGATGTCATGGTGGAGATCCATGGCCAGCATGACGGACGTGGCCTGCTCGACCCCAAATCCCATAAACATCTGCTCGATGATTTTGCCCGCAATGGTGAGCGGCTGGGGGCGGTTTCGCGGGCGTGGGAGACGCTGAGCGCGGCGCGCAAGCACGTCGAAAAGCTGCATGCTGACAAGGCCCGCGCCGCCGAGGAAGAAACATTTCTGCGTGATGCGGTGGACGCGCTTGATGCGCTGTCACCAAGGGCGGGCGAGGAAGAGGTGCTGGCCGCTGAGCGGCGCTTCCTGCAACAGGCCGAGACGGCCCTGTCCGATCTGCAGGCAGCCTCGGAAGCCTTTAGCGGCTCTGATGCGGTCGCCAGCCGGTTGAACCACGCCCTGAAAGGCCTCGAACGGGTCAAGGCAAGCCTGGGCGCATCGGTCTCTGAAGACGGCGCGCAGGCGAATGCGCTCGCAGCTCTGGGCCGGGCCAGCGGTGCGCTGGAGCGCGCGCTGATCGAGTTTGACGAGGCGGAAAGCGCGCTCGGCGATGCGGCCTCTGCCTTCGAAGTGGAGCCCGGCGCGCTGGAGCGGGCCGAAGAGCGCCTGTTCGCCTTGCGCGCGCTTGCCCGCAAGCATCAGGTGGAGGTGGACGCGCTGCCCGCCTTGCGCGCCGAACTGGCTGACCGGCTGGACGCTGTGGCGGACGGGGAAGGACGCGCACGTGAGGCCGAAGCGGCGCTGAAGGCGGCGCAGTCCGACTATGCCCGCGCTGCCAGCGCCTTGAGTGATGCGCGCTCGCAGGCGGGTGCGAAACTTGCCGAGGCCGTGATGGCAGAGCTGGCTCCGTTGAAGCTGGACAAGGCCCGGTTTCGCGTGGCCGTTACCAGCGACGAAGCCCGCGCCGGGCCGTCAGGCTGGGACGCAATAGCGTTCGAAGTGTCCACCAACCCGGGCGCGCCCTTTGGTCCACTCGACCGGATTGCCTCGGGCGGTGAGCTGTCGCGCTTTGCGCTGGCACTGAAAGTCTGTCTGGCGGGGCCAGACAGCGGCATCGTGATGGTGTTTGACGAGGTTGATCAGGGCGTTGGCGGCGCGGTCGCCGATGCGGTGGGGCATCGTCTGGCGCGCCTGGCTGAAGGCGGGCAGGCGCTGGTCGTCACGCACTCTCCGCAAGTTGCCGCGCGCGCCGGTCATCACTGGAAAATCGCCAAGGCAGCCGAGGGCGAGGAAATGCGCACGCGCGTCGTGGCGCTGGACGGCAAGGAGCGGCGCGAGGAAATCGCGCGCATGCTGTCGGGCGCGGAAGTGACCGAGGCCGCCCGCGCCGCCGCAGACGAGCTGATGGCGTCATGAAAGCGGAAATCGAAAACCTGTCGCCCGACGCAGCAGCGGCTGAACACGCGCGTCTCGCTGAAGAGATCGCCGCCCATGACCGCGCCTATTATGATGATGACGCGCCGCGTATCTCTGACGCCGAATATGACGCCCTGCGCGCGCGTCTGGAGGCACTGGAAGCGGCCTTTCCCGACCTGAAGCATGAGGCCAGTCCAACACAGCGCGTCGGCGCGAAACCCTCTGGCAAGTTTGCCGAGGTGCGCCACGCCGTGCCGATGCTGTCATTGGGCAATGCGTTCACTGACGAGGATGTGGCGGCGTTCGAGACGCGTATCCGCCGCTTTTTGAACCTGAAGGATGATGAGGCGCTGGCCTTCACCGCCGAGCCGAAGATTGACGGTCTGTCGGCGGCCCTGCGCTATGAAAAGGGCGTGCTGGTTACCGGCGCAACGCGCGGCGACGGCCAGACTGGCGAGAACGTCACCGAAAATCTCAAAACCCTCGATGAAATACCAAGGCGCCTGGCCGGCAATGTGCCGGACGTGCTGGAAGTGCGCGGCGAGGTCTATTTGAGCCATGCCGATTTCGCGGCGCTGAACGACGCGCAGGAGAAGGCGGGCAAGCCTGCCTACAAGAACCCGCGCAACGCCGCCGCAGGTTCGCTGCGCCAGATCGACCCGCACGTCACGAAGACGCGGCCCTTGCGCTTTTTCGCCTATACTTGGGGTGAGCTGTCCGAGCCGCTATCCGATACGCAGTTTGGCGCGGTTGAGCGCCTGAAAGCGCTGGGCTTCACGACCAATGCCGACATGAAGCTGTGCGAGGGCGTGGAGGCGCTTCTGGCCCATTATCGTGATCTGGAGGCGCGCCGGGCCGAGCTCGGCTATGACATTGACGGCGTCGTCTACAAGGTCAACCGGCTCGACTGGCAGGAGCGTCTGGGCTTTGTTGCGCGCGCGCCGCGCTGGGCCATTGCGCATAAATTCTCGCCGGAACAGGCCGTGACGAAACTCAATACCATCGAAATACAGGTGGGCAGGACCGGCGCGCTGACGCCGGTCGCCAAGCTGGAACCCGTCACCGTGGGCGGCGTCGTTGTCTCCAACGCCACCTTGCACAATGAGGACGAGATCGCCCGCAAGGACGTGCGCGTCGGCGATTTCGTCACTGTCCAGCGCGCAGGCGATGTGATCCCGCAAATCGTGGAAGTTCTCAAAGACCGCCGCGACGGCAGCGAGACCGTGTTCGAGTTTCCCAGGGTCTGTCCGTGTCCGTTGAAAACGCCCGCCGAGCGCGAGGTCAATCCGCGCACCGGCGAGGTCAACGCCGTCACCCGCTGCACTGGCGAGTTTGCCTGTCCGTACCAGCGCAAGGAGCATTTGAAGCACTTTGTTGCGCGCAAGGCATTCGACATTGAGGGGCTGGGCGAGAAGCAGGTCGAGGCTTTCTACGAGGAAGGCATCGTGAAGGAGCCTGCCGACATCTTCACGCTTGCCGCGCGCAATGCGGATGGCGCAATCACGCCGCCGATTGCCGAGCGTGAGGGCTGGGGCGCGAAGTCCGCTGCAAACCTCTTTGATTCCATCGAGGCTCGCCGGTCCATCGCGCTCGCCCGCTTCATCAACGCGCTGGGTATCCGCCATGTCGGCGAGGAAACGTCGCGGCTGCTTGCCCGCACCTATGGCGACTGGACAACGTTCGAAGCTGCGGCGGTAAAGGCGGCTGATGAAGGAGAAGCGCGCGAAGCCATGCTCGGTATTGACGGGCTGGGCGACACGGCTGTCGATGCGATTGGCCGCTTCTTCGCCGAGGACCATAACCGCGCCGCCCTCAAACGCCTGCTTGATCAGGTGAAGGTGGAGGATGCTGAAGCGGTCGCCACCGACAGCCCGGTTGCCGGAAAAACCGTCGTCTTCACCGGCGCGCTGGAACGTTTCACCCGTGACGAGGCCAAGGCCCGCGCGCAGAGCCTGGGGGCAAAAGTGGCGGGATCGGTGTCCGCGAAAACCGATTATCTCGTCGCGGGGCCCGGTGCGGGGTCAAAGCTGAAAAAAGCTACCGAGCTTGGCGTGACCACGCTGACCGAGGATGAGTGGCTGGCGCTGATCGGGGGGTAGGCGGCGAAGTAGGCCTACCCTTTTTTCCGCCCCGTTCACGGGGGGAGTGCCCCCGCAGGGGGCGAGGGGGGGATTGAACACACTCCCCCCTCCGGCCTTTCAGGCCTCCTCCCCCGTGAACGGGGGAGGAAAAGGAACAACCTCTACTCTGCCGCGTGTTGCTTGCCCGTCCGGGCGTCCTCGATGCGCTGGCGGGCGATCTCGTCAGCGACCAGATTGGCCGGGCGGCCTTCATTCTCGGCGGTCTCGAGGATTTCGCCGAGGGTGGATTTGAGGCCCTGCAGCTTGCCTTCAACCCACTTCTTGTCGAAGCGGCTGTCAATCTCGCCCATGATATTGATGATGCCGCCGGCATTGATGACGTAGTCGGGGGCGTAGGCGATACCGCGCTTCATCAGCTCGGCACCCATCTCGCGCTTGGCAAGCTGGTTGTTGGCTGCACCGGCAACTGCGCGCACTTTGAGACGGTCGATGGTCTTCTCATTGATGACCGATCCGAGCGCGCAGGGCGTGAAGATGTCAGCTTCGGCATCGTAGATGTCATCCTTGCCGATGGTTTTCGCGCCGAGCTTTTTGGCCAGCGCCTGCAAGGCCTCTTCGTTGATGTCGGTCAGGATCAGCTCTGCGCCGGCGTTGGCGAGGTGTTCGCAAAGGTAGGAGCCGACATGGCCGGTGGCGCCCTGCACCGCGATTTTCACGCCGGCGAGAGATGATTTGCCCAGTGCCTTCTGCGCCACAAGCTCAATGCCCAGGAATACGCCCTTGGCAGTGGTGGGGGAGGGGTCGCCCGTTCCGTCGGGCAGGCCGACAACGTGGCGGGTGGCGCGCCGCGCGCTGAGCATGTCTTCAGGGCTTACACCCACATCCTCAGCCGAAATATAATGGCCATTCAGGGAATCGATGGCACGGCCGAACGCCTGGAACAGCGCGTCGCGGTCAAAATCGCCTTTCGGTCTGATGATGACGCTCTTGCCGCCGCCAATCGGCAGATCGGCCATGATATTCTTGTAGCTCATGCCCTGTGACAGGCGCAGCACGTCCGTCACGGCGTCCGACGGGCTTTCATATGCCCACATGCGGCACCCGCCGACAGCCGGGCCGCGCACCGTGGAGTGGACAGCCAGAATGGCCTGCAGCCCGGTGGCCGGATCGCTGGCAAACAGCACCTTCTCGTGGTCGTCGAAAGCGGGGTGTTCAAACACGCTGGCAGGCACGCTCATGGGGGAGTTCCTTTTCCTTGAAAACGCGCCGGACGCCCGGCGCGCTGGCCGCATTAACGGCGGGGCCGGGTCTGGTGCCCGATAGATGCCTTCAGTCCGGATACGCCTGTTTCGCCGCTGCCGTTTACTCGGCGCGCGGGCCTAAGGCAAGTCGCGGAAATATAACGCAGTTTGTCCGGTCAAAGTGCAGGACCAAGAATTTCGCGGATGCGAAGGCGCAGGGCGGGCAAAACCTCGTTTTCAAACCATGGGTTCCGCTTTAACCATCCCGAATTGCGCCAGCTGGGATGCGGCAGCGCAACAAAATGCGGAAAGAATTCTCGCCAGCGCAGCACAGTGGCGGTGAGGCTGGCTGATGACGGCAAGGCGAGATAGCGGCGCTGGGCATGAAGTCCGACCAGAAGTGTCATTTCCACATCTGGAAGTGCCGCCGTCACCCGGTCCTGCCAGAGCTCGGCGCACTCGCGCCGGGGCGGCAGGTCTGCCCCCTTTGCGTCCAGGCCGGGAAAGCAGAAACCCATCGGCGTGATGGCAAACAGGCGCGGGTCATAGAACTGCGCCTTGCTTATCCCCATCCAGCTGCGCAAGCGGTCACCGGACGGATCGGTGAAGGGTTGGCCGGAGGCCTGCACCCGCGTGCCCGGCGCCTGGCCGATAATGCGGATGCGGGCAGCAGAGCTGCCCTGCAATACCGGGCGGCAGGGGTGGGACAGGCAGGGCTGGCAAACCCTGCAGGCGCAGATGTGTCCGGCCAGCGTGTCGAAATCCTCAGGCATCGGCCTCGGGTGTGGCGTCAGGTCCGGCATCCCGCGTTGCAGGCAGGGACAGGCGGTAAACGCCCTTGAAGTCATCGGGATCCACTGGCTTGCCCTTGCGCAATATGGCAATCTCGCCCTTGCGGGCCATGCCGACCGCCACATTGCGCACCTGACGCATGCGGTTTTGCCAGACTTCCGGCCATACGGCGCGTGCGGCTTCTGACGGGCAGATGGATTTGCCCGCACCCCTTTGCTCGACGAGGGCGAGAATCGCGCTTTCTATCGTGTCCTTGCTCATGGACTGGAGATAGCGCCGAACATGCGCCGTGACCACCGCCCTTACTGGATGCACCGCTTTTGGGAGGCGTATGAGAACGCCTGGCTCACCCATTTCGTCAGGCCCCATTTCGAGGCGCTGGGCGAGCATGCCAAGATCGTACGGCCCTGGAATATGGAAGTGTTCGGCCCGAACATCCGCGCCGGGCGCGCCCTGCACGTGGTCTCGCGCCTCGACCAGCCGGTCAGCTTCACGGTCTGGTCTCCTGGCGATGTGCCCGGCCAGATCACGATTGGCGATTGCTGCTTTTTTGCAGGCGGGGTGCGCCTGCTGGCAGGCGGCTCGATCACCATTGGCGATGGCGCACTGATCGCGAAATCGGTGACCATCACCGATTCTGACTGGCATGGTCTTTATGACCGTATTGACCCCCGGCCCGAGAGCAAGCCGGTCGTGCTGGGCAGGAATGTCTGGGTCGGCGACGGAGCCTTCATCGGCAAGGGCATTACTGTCGGTGACAATGCCGTCATCGGCGCGCGCAGCGTGGTGACGCGCGATGTGCCGGCCAACACGGTGGTGGCTGGTAATCCGGCAAAGCCCGTCAAGGCGCTAGACCCGGACGGGCCTTACAAGACCCGCATGGACATGCTCGGCGATCCGTCAAGCCTCAATGCTTTCATGGAGAATGCGTACAAGGACGCTCTGAAAGGCAATTCCACACTTGGCTGGTTCAGGAGCCGGCTCTTCCCGAGGGCAGGCGACTAGACCGCTTCAAGCTGCCGGGTGGCGGGCGCGCGAACAGCGCGGCAAGGCGTTCATGGCCCGGAATATGTGGCCACCAGCCCATCAGCGCGTAGATCAGGATGGTGCCGCCAATCCAGCCACCGGCGAAGATGGCCACGATCAACAGCCAGTCCACCGGCCCGCCCGCATCGGTAAAACCCGACTTGGTGACATGCGCCATCAGCACCAAGGCTCCGGCACCTGCCAGCAGGGCAAAGGCCTGGGCGCGTACCAGCCGCGAGGCGACCAGCGCACGCTCGCGCACCAGCAGCCAGCCGAAGCTGACGAGGCCGATGACCGCCAGCAATCCCAGCAGCCAGAACCATATCCCCATCATTTCCAGCAGCACGGCGAGCATGACGCCCGGATCAAGTTCCTGCATGGCAGAGCCTCCTCACGCCTCGCCGCGCAGCATCGACACATAGGTCGGCTTCAGTGCGATCGTCTTCATGACCCAGGAAATCCACAATTCTTCCAGCGGCGCGATCACGCCGGGGAAGGACGGGGTGAGATTGTCCTGATAGTCGAACTCCACCAGCATCGCCCGGCCCAGCCGTGTGATGAGCGGGCAGGAGGTGTAACCGTCATAGCGGCTCCCGCTCTGCGTGCCGGCTAACTCTGCGGCCAGATGATCGATGGCGACCGGCACCTGCCATTTCACGCTGGCGGCTGTCTTGCCCTTGGGCACACCGGCCGCATCGCCGACAACGAATACGTTCGGGAAGCGGGCATGGCGCAGGGTGTGGCGGTCCACCTCCGCCCAGCCATCGAAGGCGTAGGGGCCGCTGGTCCAGGCCAGCGGGCTGTTGCGCAGCGCCGTCGCCGCGCGCATGGGCGGGATCACGTTGATGAAGTCATAGGGGCGCTCCACCTCGCCGCCGGGCGTGTCGAACACGGCGCGGCGCGCGCCCGGATCGATCGACTTAAGGACATGGCTGTAGAGCGTGTCGACCTCGCGGTCCTGATAGAGCATCCGCACCTTTTCAGACACGATAGGCACGCTGAACAGCACGTTATTGTGGGCCGCATAGGTCAGCTCGGACCGGCCGCGCGTGCCGCGCCGGCGCAATATGTCGTCAACGATGAAGGTGTATTTCAGCGGCGCGCCGGCGCATTTCATTTCCGTCGCGGGCCGCAGGAAGAGGGCATCGCCGCCGGTTTCGGCAAACCGGTCCAGCTCGCGCCAGGTGGCCGCGGCCGCTTCCGGGCTGTGATAGACGCTGCCCAGGCCGTTCTGCCCGATCAGGCTGGTATCCATGCCTTCGATGGCGTCGTAGTCGAGATCGATGCCGACGGCGGCAAAAAGATAGTCGTATTCCACCCGCTGGCCGGTACTCGTAACCACCGCATTGGCTTCCGGATCGAACTCGGCGACGCCCGCCTCGATCCAGTTCACATCGCGCGGCAGATAGGAGCCGGTGTTGCTGACGGCGTAGCGCGCGGGCTGCAGGCCGGCGGCGATCAAGGTGAAGCCCGGCTGATAGAGATGGCGCACGCGCGGGTCGATAATGGTGATGCGCGCGCCATCCAGCCGCTGGGCGAGGCGCGAGGCTGCTGTCAGCCCGGCGGCGCCAGCCCCTGCAATGACGATATGGGCGCTGGTCTGGACGCGGTCAGGCCGGGGCGAACAGGCGGACAATAAGCCTGCGCCCGCAAGCCCTGCAGCTCCAAGCTGTAGGAACTCGCGCCGCGCAAGTCCGGTTTGCGTTGGTAATCTGACCTTTTGCAACGCCCGTCTGGAATAGCTCATGAAGACTCCCGCGAAACCCATAACATAAGTATGGACTTTGCGGTTACCAAGGCGTTTCACATGCCGCCGGTTGGTTTATAGCCCGAATAGGCCGGCCGGCAGGGCACCGATGACCGCGCCGGTCATCAGGGTCGCCAAAGTGCCCGAGATCAGCGCGCGCGGTGCCAGAGACAGAATGTCCGCCCGGCGCGAGGGTGCCACCGCAATGAGACCGCCAATCAGGATGCCGACGGAGGAGAAATTGGCGAACCCGCACACCGCATAGGTCATGATCAGGCGCGAGCGCGCAGATAGCGCATCACCGGTGTCCGCCAGCGCGTCATAGGCGAATATCTCGTTCAGCGCGGTTTTCAGCCCCATGATCGATCCGGCGGTCTGGGCCTCCGCCCAGGGAATGCCGGCCAGCCAGACCAGCGGCGCAAACAGCCAGCCCAGCACCCGTTCCACCGAGAGCGCCGCGCCATTAATCTCGCCCGCTGCCGCCAGCGAGAAATTGATCAGCGCAACAATGGCTGTGAAGACCAGCAGCATGGCGATAATGTTCACGAACAGGCGCACCCCGTCCGAAACGCCCGTCGTCAGCGCGTCCATGGACGAGTGGTAGAGATTGACCGGCACCTTTTCCTTGTTCGCCTGTTCTTCGGTTTCGTCCTGCGGGTGCATGAGGCGCGCCAGCAGCACGGCGGCCGGCACCGAGATCAAGGAGGCGGTGAGGATGTGGCCAGCGGCATCGGCGACGATGCCCGAAAGCTGGCTGACATAGATCGCCATCACCGAACCGGCGACAGTGGAGAAGCCGACCGTCATGATCAGGAACAGGTCAGACCGGCTCATCGTGGGCAGGCGCGGACGGATGAGCACGGGGCTCTCGGTCATGCCAAGGAAGATGTTGGCCGCCGCGCCAAGGCTGGCCGCGCCGGACAGGTTCAGTATACGCCGGAACAGGAGCGCAAAGCCGCGCACGGCAAATTCCAGCACCCGCCAGCGCCAGAGCAGGGCGGAGATCGCCGACAGCACAATCACCATCGGTAATGCCTGAAAGGCGAAAATAAAGGTCGAGGCATCCGCCTCGGGATTGAGCAGGAAGGGGCTTTCTGCGCCGCCGACATAGCCGAATACGAAGCTCGTGCCCATCGTGGTTGCCGCTTGCAGCACTTCCACCACGCCGGTCAATGAGGCCAGGAAGGAGCGTGTGGGTTCAAAGCTGTAGAGCGCAAACGCAATGGCGAACTGTACGATGACCGCGCCCAGGATCAGGAGCCAGGGCGGCATCTTGCGCGGGCCAAGCAGCCAGGCGATGGCAACAAAGGCAAACACGCCCAGAAGGCTGCGCACCTGCAGGCCCAAATCTTCCATGAATATCCCCCGGGGCGGCACAGCCGTTAGACAAGGTCGCGGCGGGTGCTAGCCCGCAATGCGTTAACGCACAATAGGCAGGGTGCACGCAAAGGGGAAGCGCTTGCGGGCATGGGGCTGCACGGCCTATGTGAGAATGATGAACACACCTGTCTGGTCACCATGCATCAAAGTCTGTTTCGTCGATCCGCGCGAGGAAATCTGCGTGGGCTGTTTCCGCACGATGGAGGAACTGGGCCGGTGGGCGAAGATGAGCGATGCCGAGCGCGAAGCGGTGAAACCCGTGCTTGATGAGCGGCGCGCGGCCTATGAGGCGAAGGTGAGATGATATTTGCCGCGTGATGAAACCCCGGACGCGAAGCGATCCGGGGCCTTGTCCCGATTGACCTGCACCTGATCCCGGCTCTGCGCTGCGCTTGGCCGGGAGTTCAGCTAAGATGAAACAAACCCCTCCACCTGCTCAGCAAGCCAGTCGGCGCACGCAACCGGGTTTTCCAGCGGTGCCAGATGCGAATGGCCGGGCAGCTCGGTTATCACCGCGCCCGCACGCGAGAGGCTCCTGACATCGCGGACGGTGGAGCCGCTTCCGGCTTTGAGAATCCGGATCGGAGCGCCTGCATTGTGTGCGGCCCTCACCGGATTATGCCGATGAGAGGCGTAGTTGGCCGCTTCCCAGGCTGGATCGCATGCGAGCGCAACGCCGCCGCCACGTTCCACCAGCCCGCCTGCGAGATAATCATCCAGCACACCGTTGGCCCAGCGGGCAAAGGGCGGCCGGGCGCCATAGCGCTCCCTCACAGCGTCCGCATCCGGCCAGAAATTACTGCGCCGCAGCGCGCTTTGCACAAGCGGGAAGCGCTGCCACATCAAATGCCAGAGCGGGGTATGGTTGAGGGCATAAAAGCTACCCGGCAGGATAACGGGATCAATCAGCGCGAGGCCCTGCGGCTTCCTCTCCAGCATTTGCGACGCAAACAGGGCTGTCACCGCGCCCATGGAATGCCCCGCCAGCACGAGCGGGCGGTCATCAAGCTGGTCCAGCAGGGCGATGAGGTCGCGCGCATAGACATGCCAGTCGCGATGGCGCGACGGGTCCGCAGGCAGGGTCGTCGCCCCATGACCGCGCAAATCCGGCGCGATAATCTCATAGCGTCCGGCCAGACGTTCCAGCAGCTTGCGCCCTGACAGCGCATTGAAGCTGTTGCCATGCAGATAGACGATGCGGGTGGCGTCCGGGTGCGGCCAGATCAGTGCGGCGATCTCGCCATCGGGCAAGGCAAACCGGCGCGTATCGGTTGCGGTGTCTGGCAAGCTGGCCCCTTCCGGATAGTGTTGCGCTTGCGAAGATGCGCGTGTTTGCCCGTTGATCAAGGCGCAGGTGCATGGCACCGCCATCCGCAGGCGCCAGATTATCGTATATCCGGGTAGCAATAACAGGAGTGCATATCATGTGGCGTTCATTGCTTGCCGCTCTGGCGCTGATGCTGGCCGCCGGTCCTGCCGGATACGGGCAATCTGATATCCATGCCCCATGGGACACGCTGCTGGAGCGTTACGTCACCCGGTCAGCCAGCGGGATCGATCTTGTCGATTATGCTCGCTGGAGGTCGGACGCCGGAGACCGCGCAGCGCTGGAAGCCTATATTTCGGCGCTTGAGGATATACCTGCCTCTGGCCTGCCGGATGATGAGCGCTTTGCCTTCTGGGCCAATCTCTACAATGCGGTGACGGTGCGTCTGATCCTTGATGAGGCGCCCGAGGATTCGATCCGCCAGATACGGCCCACCCTGTTCTCGATAGGCCCCTGGGGTATGGAGCTGACGCGCAATGAAGGGGGCGCCCTGTCGCTCGACAATATCGAGCATGACATCATGCGCGAGGAGTTCGAGGCGGCGCTGGTTCATTACGCCGTAAATTGCGCCTCCATCGGCTGTCCCAATATCGGGCTTCGCGCCTGGCGGGCAGAGCGCCTGCAGGAAAACCTTGAAGCGGCGGCGCGCGCCTATGTGAACCATCCGCGTGGTGTCGCTGTCACACCGCGCGGCCTTGTGATCTCGCGTATCTACAAATGGTATGAGGAAGATTTCGGCGGCAATGATGAAGGCGTCATTGCGCATTTGCTGCGCTTTGCAGAGCCGGAACTGGCAGAGCAGATCGAAGCTAACCCGCGTATCACGGGTCACGCCTATGACTGGGATCTCAACCGGGCCGGACGCTAGGCTGTATCGGCCTAGGGTGCGTCGCGCTCGATATCGCAGATCAGCTTGACGAGGGGCAAACCCGTTTCCAGTGGCCGGCCGTCCAGCGTGGTTGCTGCCACCGCCCCGATGCTCGCATTGGTGACGATGACGGCTTGCGCCGAGGCCAGGGATTCTTGTCGGAAATGGTCCTGTTCGATGTGCAAGCCCTTGCTGGCGAAAGCATCAAGGATCGCCGCGCGGGTAGTGCCTGCCAGCGCCCCGGTGTCCAGCGACGGCGTGTAGACGGTGCGCCCCGTCACCCAGAAGAGGTTGGCGCTGTCGGCGCAGGCGATGCGTCCGTCCGGTGACAGCATGACGGCCATGTCCGCGCCTTGCCCGCGTGCCAGACGGCGGGCGAGAATGTTGTCGCCATAACCGATGATCTTGAAATGCGCTGCCAGCGATAATGGCGCGCGCCGCGGTGCCTGTATCGTCGCAAGGCGCAGTCCGTCAGAGGGTTCAGCCAGCGCGCTTGCCGTTATCATTACGGTCGGTGGCGCTTCGGCCGGGTCCAGCCCCCGCCCGCCTTCCCCGCGCGTGACGGTCAGCCGGATGATCGCTGCGTCCAGCCCTTCGCGGCGCGCCAGCTCAGCAGCGATGGCAGGGATATCCAGCGCCGCGTCGAACGCGATAGCCAGCGTGTTCAGCCCGTCAGTCAGGCGCGCCTTGTGCCGGTTCCAGCGGCGCAAGACGCCTCCTTCAAACCGCATGGTTTCAAACAACCCGTCACCCAGCAGCACGCCCCGGTCCGCCGGGCCGATGCGCGCGTCTGCCTGTGCCATGATCGTGCCATTGAGCCAGATCATTTTCGCCCCGCCTCGCCGATCGCCCGCTTCAGCATGGCGATCTTTGCATGAGTCTCGGCCAGTTCGGCCTCAGCAACGCTGTCGATGGTGATGGCACCGCCCGAGCGCGCCTCTACCTGCCAGCTATCGCCTTCGGCGACAAAGCCCGCCGTGCGGATCATCACGTTGAACTGGGCGCTGCCATCGGGCGCAATCAGCCCCGCTGACCCGCAATAGGGTCCGCGCGCCTCGCCCTCAAGCTGCGATATGATCTCCATGGCGCGTACTTTGGGGGCCCCGGTGATGGAGCCCGGCGGGAAGGTCGCGGCGAGTAAATCGCACACATCCCGGCCCTCTTCGAGCTGTCCGGTTACCGCCGAGACCAGATGATGCACATTGGCAAAACTCTCGACCGAGAACAGCTCAGGCACGCCAACACTGCCCGCCACGCACACGCGCGACAGATCATTGCGCATCAGGTCCACGATCATGAGGTTTTCCGCCCGGTCCTTGGCCGACGCGCTCAGCTCGGCGGCCAGCGCCGTATCGCTTGCGGGGTCGGTGCCGCGCGGGCGCGTGCCCTTGATGGGCCGTGTCTCGACGCGGCCCTGGCTGTCCAGTGACCAGAAGCGCTCCGGCGAGTTGGAAATGACCGCGCGGCTCTCGTCGAGGCGCATATAGACGGCGAACGGCGCCAGGCTGGTGCTGGCCAGAGACTGCATTACCGCCAGCGGTGCCTGCCTGCCCTGAATGCGCGCGCCGAAGCGATGGGAAAGATTGACCTGAAACACATCGCCTGCCTGCACATAGCCGCGCGCGCGGCGGGCAGCATCCAGATAGCGCGCTTCGTCCCAGACCGGGGCGAGTGGCGCAAGCAGGATGGATTGCGGTGCAGGGGCGGGCGTTGATGATAGTGCCTCGTGCAGGCGGGCCGCAGCGCTCGCCTCGCCTTTTATCGTGATGGTGCGTTCCGAGTGATCGAAGACGGCTATCGCCGGGTACACGCCCAGCGTCATGTCCGGCCAGCGGGTTACGGGATGGTCCGGCGCAGGCAGATTCTCGAACCGGCGGGCCAGATCATAGCCGAACAGCCCGCCGATCCATGCTTGCGGGCAGCGTGCGCGCGCTGCCCTTAGAGGTGGAAGTGGATCATCATCGCCGGGCGCGTTGATGATCTCCCGGGGGAAGCCCGTCAGATAGCTGAAGCGTCCGCGTGACGAGGCATCGCCGCCTGACAGGAGCAGCGCGCCGGGCTCATCGGCGATATGGGCGAGGCAGGCGACCGGCGCACGCCAGGCCAGCGGCAGGCCAAGGCCGTCAGGGGCCGCCGGTTCAGCCATGACACATTATCCGGTCAGGTTCTCGCGCAGGCGCTCGATGACCGCATCCTCCAGCCCCAGTACGTCGCGAAGATAGGCGCGCTGGTCGCCAACCGCTTCCATCGCGGCATCGTAATAGGCCGCCTCAACGCCCAGAAAGGCGCGCAATTCCTCGTGGCCGGCCTTTTTGCCCAGTGTTTCTTCCAGACGTTTGCCGATGAGCGGGACGAGGCGGTCGAAATCCACCGCCGTATTGGTCATCAGATAGTCTTCGCGCACCTCTTCCTCGTCCACGCCCAGAGCGGTCAGCAGGAAGGCGCAGAAAAGGCCCGTACGGTCCTTGCCTGCGGCGCAATGCACGATGAAGCCGTCCTCCGGCTTGCTGTCGGCCAGCTGGCGCAGCCCGTTGGCAAACACCCATTGATTGCCCGGATCGAAGGGCAGGCGGCGATAGGTCTCGATCATGAAGCCGCGGATCGATTCCTTCGACATGTCGCTCTCGCGCAGGAAGACCAGATGGGGCGGCTCGTCCGATCCCGCATGGTCGCTGGCCAGCACGGTGACACCCTCGCGCTCGGGCCAGTGGGAGGGCTCCGCCTCGCGTTCGCGCGGGCGGCGCAGATCAGCCACCAGCCGTATCGACAGGCTGTCCATGGTTTCCAGATCGGCAGGCGTGGCGCGGGAGAACTGCCCGGACCGGTACAACCCCTCGCGCACCCTGCCGCCTTCGGCGAGGGCGTAGCTGCCAAACTTGCGAAAATTGTGGACGCCTTCGAGGCGCAGGACGCGATCGCTCATAGTGTTCACCTAGCCCGCCCGCCCTTGGCCAGCAAGCCTTCCGCACGCCGGAACAGGGAAATTTAACTTCTCCGATCTATCAAACGGTCAAAACGCATAGCAATGCGTCATTAGGTGGGGTTATCGGATGCGCGTTTTCACATGCCTCTTCACAGAGCATAATCTGTGGTTTGTGTTGCTGGCCGCGATCATGTGCGTGGTCGGGGCGACAATCACCATCCGGCTCTACAGGCAGGTTGTGCGGACCGAGGGGATGTCCCGGCTGGGCTGGGCGTTCCTGGCCGCGATCTGTGCCGGCTCCGCCATCTGGACAACCCATTTCATCGCGATGCTGGGTTATCAGCCAGGAACAGCCGTAACGCTGGATTCCTGGCTGACGATCTCTTCGGGTGTCATCGCCATAGCCGGATCGGCGATTGCCTTCCTGGTGGCAGGCATCCGCCGGGTGAAATTCGCGCCCATGCTGGGCGGTGCCCTTCTGGGCCTGACGATCACCGCCATGCATTTCACAGGCATGTTCGCCTACCGTGTCGATGGCATCGTCACATGGGACATGGGCTACATCATTGCCGCCATTGTGCTGGCGGTGGGGTTTGGCGCTGCTGCGATGCACCTGACGCCGCGCTGGCATGGCGGCTGGTGCTGCATGGTGCCGTCGCTGACGCTGGTGACGGGTATCGTGCTGTTGCACTTTACCGGCATGGCCGCCTTCATGGTCGAGCCGATCAACGGGTATCAGCCCGGTGCCAGCTCCGAGGCGTTCAGTGTTATGGCGGTTGCGGTCGCGATTGCCGGTGCGCTCATACTGGGTACCGGCCTTGCGACATTTTACATCGAAAAGCGGATGCGCGAGACGTCTGAGGAGCAGCTGCGCCACATGGCCCTGCACGATCCGCTGACCGGTCTGCCCAATCGCACCAGCTTTTACGCGCGCCTTGACGCCCGGCTAGCCGGACAGGTGGCGGGCCAGACTGCGGTGGCCGCGATTGATCTGAACCGCTTCAAGGAAATCAATGATAGCTGGGGCCATGCCGCCGGAGATCATGTTCTGTGCGAGCTGGCCGAACGGCTGCGCAAGTTTGACGGCGCGCGCCACTTTGCCGCCCGGCTTGGCGGTGACGAGTTCTGCATTATCCTGAAAACGGGCGATGAGGCCGAGCTGCAACAACTCGTCCAGCAGCTTGAAACATTGCTGTCCCTGCCAATCGCCTACGGCGCGCTTGAGACCACGACCGGCGGCAGTATCGGCGTGGCGGTTTTCCCGCAGGATGGCAAAGATCGCGAGACGCTGGTGCGCAATGCCGACCTGGCGATGTATCGCGCCAAGAGTGATCCCTTGCAGAAAGTCTGCTTCTACAACGCCGAGATTGGCGAAATTGTGCGCGAGCGGCGCCAGCTGGCCAATGATCTTCGCCACGCGATCGATAATGACGAGCTGGCCCTGCACTATCAGGTCCAGACCGCCATCGGCACCGGCGAAGTACGCGGCTATGAGGCGCTTCTGCGCTGGACCCATCCCAAGCTGGGGGCGATATCGCCTGCGGACTTCATTCCGCTGGCCGAAGCCAATGGTCTGATCCTGCCGCTGGGAGACTGGGTGTTGCGCAAGGCGTGCGAAGATGCCGTTTCCTGGCCGCACCCGCACAAGGTGGCCGTCAATCTGTCAGCGATCCAGCTGACCCATTCCGGCCTGCCCCAGCAGATTCATCAGGTCATGATCGAAACCGGCCTGCCGCCCGCGAGGCTGGAGATCGAGCTGACCGAAACGGCGCTGATCAAGGACAAGGTCCAGTCGCTGCACATCATGCGCCAGATCAAGGCGCTGGGCGTCTCCATCGCGCTGGACGATTTCGGCACCGGCTATTCCTCGCTCGATACGCTGCGCACTTTCCCTTTCGACAAGATCAAGCTGGACAAGTCCTTCACCGACGAGCTGAAAACCGACGCGCGCTCTCTGGCCGTTGTCCGCGCGGTGCTGGCACTGGCCAAGAGCCTGTCCATCCCGGTTCTGGCTGAAGGTATCGAAACAGAAGAGCAGCTTGCGCTGCTTCATTCGGAAAGCTGCGATGAGGGGCAGGGCTTCCTTCTGGGCCGGCCTGCACCGATCGGCATTGTCGCCCGGCTGGGCACGCGCATCCTGATCAGCGGAGAGAACGCTCGCCCGCCGCTGGCCGCCACGACGGCCCGGCGCGCCTAGCGGAAGGGCGGCTCGTCAAAGCTTCTCAGCTTGCGCGAATGCAGGGCCTCAGACCCGGCAGCCTTGAGAATGTGTACCGTCTCGATGCCCGCCAGAAGGTGTTCGGATACCGACTTGTTGTAGAACCGGTTCGCCGCGCCCGGCAGTTTCAGCTCGCCGTGCAGCGGCTTGTCGGACACGCACAATAGCGTTCCATATGGCACACGCAGCCTGAAGCCATTGGCGGCGATGGTGGCGCTTTCCATGTCCACTGCGATGGAGCGCGACTGGTTGATGCGCCGGGCTTCCTGCAGATAGCGCAGCTCCCAGTTGCGGTCCGCATGGGTGACCACCGTGCCGGTGCGCAGGCGGCGTTTGAGCGCCTCGCCCTTGTCACCGCTGACGCGTTTCACCGCGTCCTGCAGCGCGATCTGTATCTCGGCAATGGGCGGGATCGGTATCTCTACGGGGAGGTCGCGGTCCAGCACGGCGTCATAGCGCAGATAGGCGTGTGCCAGCACATAATCGCCCAGGCGCTGGGAATGGCGAAGCCCGCCGCAATGGCCGATCATCAGCCAGCATTCGGGGCGCAGCACGGCCAGATGGTCGGTGATGTTCTTCGCGTTGGACGGGCCAACACCAATATTGACCAGCGTGATCCCGCGCCGTCCGGGTGCCTTGAGGTGATAGGCGGGCATCTGGAAGCGCCGCCAGGGCGCACTTTCGACCACGCCGACCGGGTCTTGCGTATTGGCATTGACATGGACGAAACCGGCAGCCGACAGCGATTCATACTCGTTATCGGCTTTGAGCTGTTCGGCACCCCAGGCCACGAACGCATCCACATAGCGGTGATAATTGGTGAACAGGATGAAGTCCTGCACATCTTCAAACGGCGTGCCCGTATAGTGCTTGATGCGTTGCAGGGAGTAATCGGTGCGCGCGCCGTCAAACAGCGATAGCGGACGCGGTATGCCGGGCAGCGATGGCCGCTCGCCATTGGGCAGCGCATCGTCGATCAGCGACAGGTCCGCATAGGGAAAATGGCGCACCAGCTCGGCGGGCGCCGCTCCGTCCATATCGAGATCTTGCGCGCCGTCCAGCACGTAGGAGAACGGGATTTCCTGCGTCGAAAGCCCGGTCTCCACCAGCACATCATATTCGCCCTGAAGCAGGGAAATCTGCTCGGTCAGATAGGCGCGGAACAGCTCCGGATGGGTGATGGTCTGCGTGTAGATGCCACTTTCGGAGAACTTGCCGAAGGCCCGGCTGAGCGGGGGCACCGGCCCGTCCGGCCGATAGGTGATGCGCAGCTCCGGATAGGCGAACATCCCCGATGCCCGGTCGGCTCCGCCCGGCGGCGATCCGCCGTCGAGATAGGTTTTCAGCGCCGCGCGCAGTGCCTCGACCGAGCGTGCGTAGAGAGCGTCCAGGCGCACAACCGCTTCAGCGGCGCTGGATGCAGGCTCGAATGTATCGGCAACGGCCTCCGGCCGGACAGAACTGGGCGGCACCATGTCAGCCAGCCTTGTTACTCTTCACGCTTGATGAAGGTCACCGTGAACACCGGCTCACCGCCAAACTCGTCGCTGGTCGAGCCGTCATCATTGATGCGCTGGAACACGGTCGGCTCAATGCGTCCTTCCATCCGGTAGCCGCGCTCGGACATGCGGCCACGGTGAAATTCCAGCGCGGCGGCCGAAAAAGTCGAGGCGATGAAGGTGATGCGGTGCGGCGCGTTGGACATGGAGGGTTTCCTTTGCTGTGGCGAACAGACTCGTCTTCCCCTCGATAGCCCGTCCTACTGCGCAGGCCAAGCCGGGATGGTGGGAAACCCTGTCGGTGCCGTCTACTCCACCGTGCAGCGCCCGCCCGTCAGCTCCGATACGACTGCCGGGTCGCCTTCGGTTTCGGCAGGGTCGAGCCCCAGAATACACGCGATCAGAAGATAGACATTCACGTTCTCGAAGGCGGCAGGGCGGGTGCCTTCGGGGAAGGCCGGGCCGGCGGCGACAAAGCCTGCGTGCATGGCCGGATCGGCCACGTCATAGCCGTGTACCCCCAAAGAACGGTAGGGCCCCGGCGGCAGATCACGGGCCGTCAGCGTCCAGCCTGAATCGGCGAGCACGAACAGGTCCGGCCCGCGCGTGGGATGGTTGAAGCGGAAATGCCCGGGCGTCTCGCCGCGCCTCCATGCCCGCACATGCGGGTGGGCGTCCTGCAGGGCCTCATAGGCCGCATCAATATCGGCGGGCTCGCCATAGACATTCAGGAAGGGACGAAAACCATTGCCGCCACGCCCTTCGATCTCGGGGATGTAGACGGTGTCGAGATCAATCCAGTCATCGAACTGGATCGCCTGATCTTCCGGATTGGTCACCATACCATGGTCAGAGACCACAATGATGTTGGTGCGATCCAGAAGCCCGCGTGCCTCCAGTCCGGCAATAAGATCGCCGATATGTCCGTCGACACTGGCAATGGCTTCGCCGACTTCGGGCGTGTTCGCCCCGGTGCGGTGGCCGATTGTATCGACGAGATCAAAGTAGACCGCCGCGAAGCGCGGGCGTTCATTTTGCGGTCCGTCAAACCAGGCCAGTACTTCGGCCACACGCTCTTCATACGGCTTGTTGTGCTCATAGGGCGTCCAGCGGGTGGGACGGTCGCCGGCAAACTCCACCTCCGAGCCCAGCCAGAACATGATGGCGGTGGGCAGGCCCTGGCGTTCTGCCGTGATCCAGATCGGCTCGCCATTCCACCAGCGGCTGTCCTGCGCGCTCATCGGGTTGACGAAGCCCTCGTTGAGTTCGCGGTCGAACGGCGCGTTGTTGATCATGCCGTGATCTTCCGGGTAGAGCCCTGTCGCCAGCGAGTAGAAATTGGTGAAGGTGACACTCGGCATGACCGGCACCATGCCGTCGGGGCGCACGCCCCGGTTCGCCAGGGCTTGCAGATTGGGGGCCTCGAAGCGGTCCAGCGCATCGGCGGTCAGCCCGTCCACCCCGATCATCAGGACGATGGGTTCGTCAATGGCCGCAGCGTCCATATCGGCGGGCCGCTCCATGCTGGCGCAGGCAGACAGCGCTGCGGCGGCAGCGGCGGCCAGAAGCAGCTGAATCGGTTTCATCGTATCTCCCCCTGTGCGGGTCTCTGGCTGGATTTGCGATAGCGTGGCCGCGTGTCAGTGACATGACAATGTGTGACGATCAAATCGCCACACCCGTTGCGCAGCGCAGCATAAACAGTAAAGGAAGGGGTTTCTGTCCCTTTTGCGGACCCTGAATGACAAGGCTATGGCCATGACGGCGCGTCCCCTGATTGTGATGAAGTTTGGCGGCACCTCGGTTGCGCGCCCGAAAAACTGGGAAATCATTGCGCGCCTGACCCGAAAGCGCCTCGCAGATGGAGAGCGGGTGCTGATTGTGCATTCGGCACTGTCAGGCATTTCCAATCTGCTGGAGGCGCTGCCCGGTCTGGCACTGGCCGGTGAGGGTGAAGCTGCCGCTGCTGCCATCCGTCAGCGCCATCTCGATTTTGCGCACGAGGCCGGGCTTGACGGCCCGGCCCTTCTGGCCCCGTGGTTTGCCCGCCTTGATGCCCTTGCTGCGGGGATGGCTCTGGTGGGTGAGGCCAGCGCGCGCGTGCGCGCCGAGACCATGGCGCTGGGAGAGCTGATGGCGTCCGCGCTGGGGCTGGCCCTGTTGAAAAGGCTGGGCGTGGAGGCCGAGGGTCTCGATGCGCGCGACGTGCTGACGGGTCTCAACACGAATGATGAGACACGCAGCTGGCTCGACAATGCCGTCAGCGAGGAGCGCGACGAGGCTCTCATCAACCGGCTTGCGCCCCATGATGTTGTCCTCACCCAAGGCTTTATCGCGTCGCGGGCCGGTGGCGGCACGGTACTGCTGGGCCGGGGCGGGTCCGACACTTCGGCGGCGTATTTCGCTGCACGGGCGGGAGCAAACCGGCTGGAAATCTGGACCGATGTGCCCGGCCTGTTCAGTGCTGATCCGCGCCTGACCGATGGCGCGCGCATGCTCACCGCGCTGAGCTATGAGGAAGCGCAGGAAATCGCCACCATGGGCGGCAAGGTTCTGCACCCGCGCTCGGTGGGCCCGGCGCGCCGCGCGGGCATTGCGATGCGCGTGAAAGATACGTTCCGCCCCGACTTGCCGGGCACGCTCATCACCGGCCAGCCCGGCGATGATGCGCCGCGCCTGAAAGCCGTCTCAGTGAAGAGCGGCGTGCGCCTTGTGGTGATGGAAGGCTCGGGCATGTGGCGCCAGGCGGGCTTCCTGGCCGATATTTTCGCCGCCTTCAAACAGTGCGGCATATCCGTCGATCAGGTGTCGACCTCGGAGACCAATGTCACCGTGTCGCTGGACCCCGACCCCGGCCTTGATGCCGCGCGTCTGGACATGTTGCGCGCCGCGCTGGCCCCGCTCTGCCGTGTACGGATCGAGGAGGGCAAGGCGGCGGTGTCGATGGTGGGCTATGGCATAAGGCGAATCCTGCACCAGCTTGCGCCCGCCTTTGAGGCGTTCCAGCAAAAGCCCGTCCATCTGGTCAGTCAGGCCGCCAATGACCTCAACTTCACGGTGGTGGTTGACGAGACTGACGGGGCGGCGCTCGCCAAGAGCCTGCATGAGAGCCTGATCGGGCAGGTGGCTGAAGACCGCGTGTTCGGACCAAGCTGGGCAGAGATCAATGCGCCGGCTGGCAAACCGGCCGTTTCGCCGCGCCCGTCGCCATGGTGGGTGGAAAAGCGCAAGGCCTTGCTGGACATCGCCCCCCAAACGGGCGGGCTTTACGTCTATGACCGCGATACCGTGGCGGCCCGCGCCGCCGCGATTGCGGGTCTGGCGCAGGTGGATGCGGCCTGGTTTGCCATGAAGGCAAACCCTCACCGCGAATTGTTGCGAGCCGTAGAGGCCTCTGGCATCGGGTTTGAGTGCGTGTCGATGGGCGAGGTGGAGCGGGTTCGCGAAACCCTGCCCGGTCTGCCGCCAGAACGCATACTCTTCACACCGAACTTTGCTCCGCGAGCCGAGTACGAGGCCGCACTGGCGCTGGGGACGCATCTGACGATTGACGGGCTGCACCCGCTTCGCGAATGGCCCGAGCTGTTCAAGGGCCGCAAGATCATATTGCGGGTCAATCCGGATCGTCCGCGGGGCCATCACGAGCATGTGCGCACCGCCGGGCCGAAAGCGAAATTTGGCATTCCGCTCGAGCAGCTGGGTCATGCAGCAGAGCTGGCCAAAGCGGCGGGAGCTACCATTCAGGGCCTGCACGCCCATGCCGGCTCCGGCATTACCGAGGCCGGGCACTGGCGTGAGATCGGCCGCATCCTGGGCGAAGCCGCTGCGGGTATTGGCGGCGTGAAGATCATCAATGTGGGCGGCGGGCTGGGTGTGCCTGACAGTCCCGATGCGCCGATTCTCGACCTTGCCGAGGTGGACCGGGAGCTTGTCGGGGTGAAGCGCGCGCTCGACGGGATCGAGCTGTGGATGGAGCCGGGCCGCTATCTGGTCGCCGAGGCGGGCGTGCTTCTGGCGCGCGTCACGCAGGTGAAGATGAGCTACGGCACCCGTTTTATCGGTATCAGCACGGGCATGAACTCGCTGATCCGCCCCGCGCTTTACGGCGCGCGCCACGAAATCGTGAACCTCACCCGGCTGGGCGAAGCGCCTTCTGGCCTGGCCTCGATTGTCGGGCCAATCTGCGAAAGCGCGGACCTTCTGGGCGCAGACCGGCTGTTGCCTGACACGCGCGAGGGTGATGTCATTCTGATCGCCGAGGCGGGCGCCTACGGCGTGGTGATGAGTTCGCACTACAATCTGCGCGATCCCGCAGGTGAGGCGGTGGTGTAGGCTGGCGGCGGCTTAACCGGCGTTAAGCGCCAGCAGGCCCGTGCCCCTTAGGCCATTTATCACGAACTCTACGGCCAGCGCCGCCAGGATGATGCCCATGATGCGGATGGAGACGGTGCGCGCGCTGTGCGACACCATCCGGTCCAGGAAAGGCGCGATCAGCAGGGCTGCCAGCAGCAGGGCAACCACGATCAGCACCACGGCGGCAAATACGCCCATTTTCACCGGGCTGGCAGAAGCCTGCTCGGAAAAGATGATCAGCGTGGTGATCGTGCCGGGGCCGACCGTCATCGGGATGGTGAAGGGATAGATCGCCGGATTGTCGATATTTTCCTGTGAGGCACGCTCGCGCTCGGTGCCGGCGCTGGAGGTGTGGCGCGCGCCGGAAATCATTGTCAGGGCGATAGTGAACAGCAAGATGCCGCCGGCAATGCGGAAGCTGTCGATACCGATGCCGAACAGGCCCAGCACGAACTTGCCTGCAATCGCGATGACGAAACAGGCAATCAGCGTGGCAATGGCGGCCTGCACTGCCATTTTGCGCTGGTCGCCCGGCGCGCTGCCCGCCGTAAGGGACAGGAAGACCGGCATCGCGGCAAGCGGGTTGATCATCGCGAAAAGCGCGGCGAGGAACCGGCTGAAGAATTCGATTTCCATGGCCCCGGCGGGTCCTTCAACTGGGTGTGACTGGCGCGCCTGCCACTACGCGTGCGCGTCTTGGCGTGCAAGCCTTGCGTACCGCCATCACGGCATTGCCGGTATGTGAAAATGCGCGCGGCGCGCCATCGCGGTTGCGGACCCGGCAGCGGCCCGCTAATCCCGGCTTTCAGCAATCAGGGGCCTGACCATGAGTGACGATCCGATCCGGCTGGAGGTGCGCGGGGCTACCGCCCATCTCATACTCAACCGGCCTGACAAGCGCAACGCGCTCAATGCCGCGATGTGGGAAGCCATTCCGGTCCTGCTGGAACGGGCGCTGGGCCATGACGCGGTACGCCTGCTGGTCGTCAGCGGGGCCGGCGGCAGTTTTGCTGCCGGGGCCGATATTTCGGAGTTCCAACAGGTCTATGCCACGCGTGAGCGCGCCGAAGCGTATTCACGCAGCATCGCCACGGCGCTCGACGCGCTGGCGGCTTTCGCGCGCCCGACACTGGCCATGATCGAGGGCGCGTGTGTGGGCGGCGGGTGCGGTCTGGCGCTTGCCTGTGACTTGCGCTTTGCGGCTGAGGGCTCGCGGTTTGGCATCACGCCGGGCAAGCTGGGGCTGGTTTACACGCTCAACGACACCGCCCGCCTGATACGCGCTGTCGGCGCGCCGGCGGCCAAGGACATGCTGTTTTCCGGGCGCCTTATGGACGGTTCTGAAGCGCTCTCGATCGGCCTCGTCAACCGGCTCGTCCCGCCGGACCGGCTGGCGGGCGAAGTAGACGCCTATGCGGGCCTTCTGGCGGCAACCTCACCGAACTCCGCGAAAGTCACCAAACAACTGATCGCGCTCGTCGAAGCCGGCCAGGCTGAAGACGATGAGGCAACGCGCGCCCTGTTTCTGGAAGCCTTCTCCAGCGCCGACTTCCAGGAGGGCTACCGCGCGTTTCTGGAGAAGCGCGCCCCGCAATTCGGGAGGGGCTGAACCCGCTACGCCCATTCCTTGTTGCATTGCAGCGCAAAAGAGGGTGGGCTTCGCACCAGCAAAGCGGCGGAGTATATCACCGCATCGGCTTCGCGGTCCCGGCCTGCCGGCGGACCGCCTCAATGAAAACAATCAGGGGAAATATCCATGAGCGATATCCGGTTTGACGGCCGTGTGGCCATAATCACGGGCGCGGGCGCAGGTCTTGGCCGCTCTCATGCGCTGGCACTGGCTGCGCGCGGCGCGAAGGTCGTTGTCAATGATCTGGGGGGCGCCGTTGATGGCACCGGCGGCTCGATGAGCGCCGCGCAGTCTGTCGCCAACGAGATCAAGGCAGCCGGCGGCGAAGCGATCGCCCATGGCGCCAATGTGACGAAGGCGGACGAAGTGGCTGACATGGTGGCTGCCACACTGAAGGAATGGGGCCGCGTCGATATCCTTGTGAACAATGCCGGAATTCTGCGCGACAAGAGCTTTGCCAAGATGAGCCTTGAGGATTTCAAGGCGGTTCTGGACGTTCACGTCATGGGCGCGGCGACCTGCACCAAGGCGGTGTGGGAGATCATGCGCGAGGCCAATTATGGCCGCGTGGTGATGACCAGCTCCTCCTCCGGGATTTACGGCAATTTTGGCCAGTCCAACTATGGCGCTGCCAAGATGGGCCTGGTTGGTTTCATGAATGTGCTGCATCTGGAAGGCGCGAAAAACAATATCCGCGTCAATGCGCTGTCGCCGACCGCCCGCACCCGCATGACCGAAGGCCTGATCCCCGAAGAGGCACTGGCGCTGATGACGGTGGAAAGCGTGTCGGCGGGACTGGTCTATCTGGTCAGCGAGGATGCGCCCAGCCGCACGGTCCTGTGCGCCGGGGCGGGCGGCTATGCCGCGACGCGCATTTACGAGACCGATGGCATTTTTCTGCCGCCCGCGGAGCAGACGCCGGAAAACATCGCGAAGCATTTTGACCAGATCATCGACCCGAAAGGGCAGGAGCCCTATGAGCAGGGCGGCCAGCAGACGATGAAATTCATCGCCAAGGCGGCGGCTGCTGCCGGGGTGAAGCTGGGGTAGGAGGCATCACGCGGCAGGATTTCTTTCCGCCGCTTCCATCTCACCCTCGTCGTTCCCGCGAAGGCGGGAACCCAGAGCCGTGTTGCAAGGCATTTGCCTTTTGATCCCTGGACCCCCGCCTGCGCGGGGGTGACGAATGTGGGGCAGGCGCTCAGGCCCGGGCCGCCGCGCGTCCGGAGTTTCAGCCTGATGGATTGGAAATCTCTGACCCGGCTTGCGGTAGTGGATGATGCCCCAGGCCAGCAAGCCCTTACAACTTCGCAATGTAACCCCGGCCCATCGAATGCTTTGATCAGCGGCGCTGACGGTTTAAGACTGGGCGCGAATGCCGCCTATCAAGGCATGGCAATGGATTTCAGGGAGAAACCTCATGCGCGAAGCCGTCATCGTATCTACCGCCCGCACGCCCATTGGCCGTGCCTACAAGGGCGCGTTCAACAACACTCAGGCCCAGGAGCTGGGCGGTCACGTGATTGCCGAGGCGGTCAAGCGTTCCGGTGTGGATCCCAAAGAAGTCGATGATGTGGTGATGGGCGCTGCGATGCAGCAGGGGACCACTTTTCAGAACACGGCGCGCCAGTGCCTGATCCGCGGCGGGCTGCCCACAAGCGTCTCCGGACAGACGGTGGACCGCCAGTGCGCCTCCGGCCTGATGGCGATTTCGATTGCCGCCAAGCAGATCATTTCCGATGGCATGACCGTCACGGTCGGCGGCGGTCTGGAATCGATCTCGCTGGTCCAGAACGAGCATATGAATATCCATCGCGCCTTTGACCCGTGGATCAATGAGCACCGCCCCGATCTCTACATGTCCATGCTGGAAACCGCCGAGATCGTGGCCGAGCGCTACAACATCTCCCGCGATGCGCAGGATGCGTACGCCCTGCAGTCCCAGCAGCGCACCGCTGCCGCGCAAGCCGCCGGCAAGTTCGATGACGAGATTGTTCCGCTGGCCAGCAAGATGGGCGTGATGGACAAGGCCACGGGCCAGATCTCCGTGGTCGATACCAAGCTGGAAAAGGATGAAGGCAACCGCGCGGACACCACGCTGGAAGGCCTGTCGGGCCTTCGCACCGTTCATGCCAACGGCCAGAAGGTGAAAGAAGGCAAGTTCATTACCGCCGGGAATGCCTCCCAGCTTTCCGATGGCGCCTCGGCCAGCCTGTTGATGGAAGCAAAAGAAGCCGAACGCCGGGGCCTCACTCCGCTCGGCGCCTATCGCGGTATTGCGGTGGCCGGTCTTGATCCTGACGAAATGGGTATTGGTCCGGTCTATGCCGTGCCGAAGCTTCTCAAAGCCAACGGCCTGAAAATGGACGATATCGGCCTGTGGGAGCTGAACGAGGCGTTCGCCGTGCAGGTTATCTATTGCCGTGACAAGCTGGGCATTCCCGATGACCGGCTGAACGTCAATGGCGGCGCCATCTCCATCGGCCACCCCTACGGCATGAGCGGCGCGCGCATGACCGGCCATGCCCTGATCGAAGGCAAGCGCCGGGGCGCGAAATTTGTCGTCGTGACCATGTGTGTCGGTGGCGGCATGGGCGCAGCAGGGCTTTTCGAAGTCTTCTAGGCAGTTGCCGGAAACCGGGAGGGGCGTATGCGGATAATCTCATGTATGGCAGGCATGCTGTGCCTGCTGGCGGGACTGTCCGCCTGCGCCCCCACCACATCGGGCGGGCTGCAAAGTGCGTTCTCACCCATGCAGGCCGGACCGGATTTCGCACCCCGCGAGCCGTCGCGGCCGGAGCTCTCCGGCTATATCGCAGAAGGGCCGGGCTTCACGGCAGAGCTGATGTTCGACGAGGCCCCTGACGGCGGTGTCGAGATCGATTCCCTGATCGATACCGGAGCCGCCCTGATCTGGCAGCCGCGCCTTGCCATGGCCGAGCCCTGGCTGGCTGACGGCGTTCAGCGCTATGAAGGCCGCATCGACCGGATTGGCGAGATTGCCCTGATACTCGAAGCCGGGCCATGCGCGATTGGTGATGTCCGCTATGGTCATTTTGCCACGCTCGATATGGGCGGACGGCTGCATGAAGGCTGCGCGCGCGAAACCGGGCCGCACCCGCTCTGGACCCGCGAGATCGGTGAATTCCTGCCAGCGGTAAACGCCTGTCTTGCCGATGACGATGCGCCTGCGGGAAATGGCCAACGGGTCAGCCTCGCCTATCACAGGGGCGGCTCGGCCGTCGTGCGCTTTGATGTTCAAGGCGGCGGCCGGTTTGACTGTGAATACGATGCGTCAGGCATAAGCTGGCAGACGGTTTCCGATCAGGAGCCGCGCCAGCCGGGCGAAGGCAATCCCTACTTCATTCCCGGCAGGCTGCCGCAAGATGGAGAGGGCTGCTTTCTTTACGAAAGCGTGCGCGACGCCCAGGGCCGTACTATCGGCGCACTCGCCCATGATGGCTGCACTGTCACGCCGGTCGGCTGAAAACTCGCACAACGGCGCCGACTCACATCATTTTGCCGGTCATGTTGATGATGACTTTGAGCGCGATTGCCCTGACACAGGCTGAACCGGCAGGTTCCGCCCTGCGCGATGCATGGCTGACCCCTGTTGAAGACGGATCGGCTGATCTCTGGCTGGCGCTGGACGGTCAACCTTCCGCGCTCACGGTGTCGGCCAGCGACGGCGCTCTTGACCTCGTTCTTGACGCGTTTCCTTGCATCGCCAGAGAGATCATCCCTCCGGCCGCCCGGCCAGTAAGCCGGGTATCCTTGGCGGGGAATGAGGAGGGCGGGTGTACCATACGTCTTGAAGGACGCTGGGGCGATGCGAGCGCTATTCTGGGAGACAGCGGCGTTCTGGTCTCGCTGGGCGGTATCGAGATGGGCGCCATGTCGCTGCGCCCCGTAGCGCAGGCCGTAGCAAGACCCGACCCGGGCGCCTCTCCGGCCGCCAATGCCGAAGCCGGCACCTCCGCCCCGGCACTTGAAAACACCTCGTCTGACTCCCCGGCGCGTCCGGTGTCGCTGGCCAGCGGCGGCGGAGCCTGCGTGCAGACTGCCGAACGGCTGGAAGATACGCCGTGGGATCTCGGTGCAATGTCGGCGCATGGCGATTGTCTGGCCGGATCAGGCAATGAGGATGATGCCGCCGTGATCTACGAACGCGTGCTGGCCTTCGAACCGGGCCATTATGGCGCCGCGCTGGGGCTGGCCCGCCTGCGCGCCGCGCAAGGCGACACTGCCGCCGCCGCCCAGCTGTTCCAGACCGCTGCGGCTAGCGCGCGTACGGATGGCGAGGCGCTGGCTGCCCGTCAGGCAGCACAGGATAACGGCTCGCGCTGAGCCGCCTAAGCCTGCAATGGGCGGGGCGGTTAAACTGCCAGAAACCCCTTCTTGCTATAACGCCATTGCCGGGCGGTGACCCGGCTGGGTGTTCATCAGAAGCTGCATTCAGGCGGCTCACAATCGGGTTGGGTGAAATCATGAAAATCGTGAAATCTGTATGCGTTGCCGCGATGCTGGCTTCGGGTCTTTTTGTTGCTCCGGCTATGGCGATGAATGATCGTGAGGCCGTGCAGGTGGTCGCGCCGGAATATCCGCGTGGCGCCGAACGGCGCAATCTCGAAGGTGCGGTGTCGGTCCGCTATAACGTTACCCCGGAGGGCAGCGTTGCCGATGTCGAAATCGTTGAGGCGTCACCGGCTGGCGTGTTTGACCGTGCGGTTCTGCGTGCGCTTGAGCAATGGCAATATGCGCCAGCGGAAGAAACGACCGAAGGCGTCGAGCAGGTCTTTAACTTTGCGTTTGCAGGCTAGCGCCTAAGACAAAAAAGGCGGCGTCAGGGGTGATTCCCGGCCGCCTTTATTCGCGTCACGCGCGTTAACCCTAACGGGAGACTAATCATGAAATTCACCCTCCACTCGGTGCAGACCCGGCTCAATGGGGCGTTTGCCCTGGTGGCACTGGTAGGGGTGGCGGCGGCACTCGCCGGCATGGTGACGCTGCAGAGCACGCGCGGGGCGCTCAGCGCCGTGGTCGACGAGGCCGCGCCCATGGCCAACGCGGCCAACGGGCTTGATGCCGCCAGCAGCGCGATCACTGGCGAGCTTGCCGCGTTTGCGCGCTCCATTGACACCGTAGACATGACGGCATCGCAGACCCGTCTCAATGCGCTTCTGGGTGACGCCCGCAGCTCTGTCGCAATGCTGACCAGCGCGGGACTGGATGCAGAGCGCACCGCCAACCTGACCGCCTTGCTCGACGAACTGGCTGAAGGAGTGGATGCGGCGCAGGCACCCACAGCGGCCAATCTGGACGCGCGTACTGCCCGGCTTGATGTCGTCGCCTCGGCTATTCAGGACCGAATTCAGGCCGTTGCCGCATTGGAGGAGGCTTTGGAAACGGCTGCAGGCCGGGCCGAGCTGGAAACCTTCCTTCGCATCATCATTGATCTGAACCTTATCCTGACCCAGTACGCCGAGCTGGATGGCGCGCTGTCTGCCGGTGAAGTGGCCGATGTCGAGGGACGTTTCGAACTCGCCATGGACGAACTTCTGGTGAACCTTGCCATTCTGGGTGACGCCGCCACGCCGGTGATCACCGAGACCAGCGAGGCACTGATCTCGCGCGGGGAAGGTCCCCAAGGTGTTTTCGCGCTGCGCCGCGCCGAAATCGAGGCGGAAGTGGCCGCTGCCAATGCTGTCGAGGATGCGCGTATCGCGCACGCCTTGCTGGCCGAAGAGGCGGGCGCGGTGGTTGCGCAAGCCAACACGCTGGCAGACTCCGCTCGCTCCAACGGCTTCACCGCAGTCGCTTCGGGCCAGATCCTGCTGGTCGTCATGGCGATCGGCGCGGTCGTCATCGCCGGTGTGATCGGCTGGCTCTATGTCAACGGCAATCTCTTGCGCCGCCTGACGCGTATTTCGCGCACCACCACGGCGCTGGCGTCCGGCGATACCAGCCTGGAGCTGAACGCATCCGGTCAGGACGAGATTGCGGAGATGGCCCGGGCTGTTGCCGTCTTGCGCGACAACGAAATCGAGCGCGTCCGGCTGTCAACGCAAAGCGCTGAAGAGCGCGCTGCACGCGAGCAACGCACCCGCGCCATCGAGGCGCTGGTGCTGGAATTTGAATCAACCTCCAGCCGGGCACTCGAGGCGGTCTCGACCGCTGCCGGCGAGATGGAAATGGCCGCCAATGCGCTGACCGAGAGCTCTCACAGCGCTGCTGGCCAGACCGCTGAAGTGAACGAGGCGGGCGTGCTCGCCGCGCAGAATGTCGACACTGTTGCCGCCGCTGCCGAGGAAATGACCTCCTCGATTGCCGAGATCGCCCAGCAGATTTCGCGCTCCTCCACCATTGCGCGCAGCGCCGCTGACGAGGTGTCAGGTGCCAGCGCGGATGTCACCGCGCTCAGCGAGGCGGCAGGCCGCATTGATGGCGTGGTGCGTCTGATCAACGAGATTGCCGAGAAAACCAATCTGCTGGCACTCAATGCCACGATCGAGGCCGCACGCGCAGGCGAGGCGGGCCGCGGATTTGCGGTCGTCGCCAGCGAGGTGAAGACGCTCGCTGAGCAGACAGCGCGCGCGACCGGCTCTATATCCGAACAGGTCAACGGTATCCAGAACGCGACCGGCAAGGCCGTTACTGCGATCACGGCCATCGGTACCGTCATTCGCGAGATGAACGAGATCTCCACCGCCATTGCTGCCGCCATGGAAGAACAGCGCGCAGCGGCAGAGGAAATCACCCGCTCGGCCCAGGAAGCTGCAGGGGGCGCGCGCCGGGTGTCGCAGGCCATTCAGGGCGTGGACGCTGCAGCGTCCGAAACCGGTCAGTGTGCAGCCCAGGTCAATGAGGCCTCTCACGGCCTGACGCAGGAAGCCGGCACGCTGCGTAGCGCGGTTGCCCGCTTCCTTGAGGGTGTGCGCGCAGCCTGATCAGTCAGAGATGCCAGAGGTGAGTGCATGCGCTTGCCTCGCAGGCAGGCTTTGCGTATATCCGCTGCCTCTGCGGCGGACCATGCGTGCGCTGCACGGCCAACGGCCTTCAATGGCGGGATAGCTCAGCTGGTTAGAGCGCAGGACTCATAATCCTGAGGTCGAGAGTTCAAGTCTCTCTCCCGCTACCACCTTCATCTAAGGCCCTATATCACTGAGAGTTTAGCGTTTTTCGCCCTCGGACTGTCCCACAAACTGTCCCACAAGGGCGAGGAGTGAGGGTGCCGAGGTATCGCGTAATGAACCATGACATGAGACAGCGAGGGAAGGTCTGGTATCTCCGCAAGAGGGTGCCCCTCGACGTTCGCGAGGAGGTGGGCCGGGAGTGGATCGAGGAGAGCCTACGCACGCGCGACGTCAGAGAGGCGCGCAGGCGGCGAGACGTTCGTATGGCCACGCTGGAGCGGGAATGGGAGTTGATCCGCCGCGTCGGTGACCCTAGCGCACTAGAGAGTGCCCTCGCTGAGGGGGAGCTAGAGCGCCGGGCGGCAAGCCGAGGAGAACTGGACCCAGCGGCCCCTTCGGTGGTGGAGCGGCTCTCAGAGGAACTCAGCACCAAGGCGCAGGAATGGGGGCGGCATAAGAGACACGTTGACCGCTTCGGCGCGGGGATGGACCCGGAAGAGCTGCTAGAGCGCTTCACAGCGGAGACCAGAGAGGGCGCACGCCTTCGCGACCAGATGGAGGCGTTGAGGGGCAACATCCCGATCTCGCTAGCGGGGGAGCGCTGGCTGGCCAAGGTGGACCTCACAGAGGGCACGAAGCGTGAGTATCGCCGGTTCTTCAAGACGGCTCAGGAACGCCTTCCCCGGTCAGCTCAGGTTACCCGGACGGATGCCCGCATGTTCGCGCAATGGCTTGCAGAGGAGGGGGGAGCGGACGGCTCTGGTTTCTCACGCAAGACAGTGAACAACCACCTCTCCGCCCTCTCGCGCCTGTGGGGCCACATAGGGCTGGATAAGGCCATCTGGAAGGGTATCGACTTCGAACCCGCCAAAGCACCCGTAAAGCGTAACATCTGGACGCTGCAAGAGACCATTCTCCTCCTCGACGCGGCGACGGCACTACGGGGCAAGGCGGGAGCCAGAATGCCACGCCTGATCCGAATTGCCCTGCACACCGGCGCGCGGGCAAAGGAGATCGCCGGGATGGAGTATGACCCGGAGAATGACTGGCTTGTTATTCGCCGGGAGACCACCAAGACGGACGCAGGGGAACGCGCACTGCCCTGTCCCGATGCAATCCGAGATGACGTCAAGGCTTGGGTGGCGGACCCGTGGAGCACCCAGAGCGTCACCAACAGGTTCTCAGAGCTGAAACGGGGGCTTGGCTTCGAGGGCCGGAGCAAGGTGCTCCACAGCTTCCGGCACACTCTCGCTTCTCGCCTGCATGAGCTAGGTGTGCAGGAGGCCACAGCGGCCCGAATTACCGGCCACAAGCACACTGGCATGACCTATGGGGTCTACGGGAACAAGACGGCGGTGGAGAGCCTCCGGGACATCATCAACTCGCTGGACTGGGACGCGAGATTGAAGGCGGAGAGGGAAGCCATCGCCCGGCGAACCCAGAGCGTTCAGGACGCCCCCTAGAAACGCCGCAGAGGCCCGCTGAGAACGGGCTGGGCTGTGGATTGCAAGCGCGTATCGTGAAGGTGCTCCTAGGGCCTTCTAGGGGCCTACCGAGCGCCCTCTTGTCCGCTTGACGCTGGACGGCATCCCCGCCGCCGTCGACAACCCAGAGGTCTGTTGTGACCGGGCGGCGAAGGACGAAAACCCAAAAGGTAGCGTCAATGAGGAGAGTTCTCCTCCCCAGACCGGCACGAGCGCGCATGAGCGCGAGCCGGATAGCTACCCTTCGTGGGGTATCCAGCGCCTGACGGGGCGCGACAGAGCGAGGCCCTCACTGGCAAGCCCAGTGGGGGCTTTCGTCGTTATGGAGGCATCACCACGGAGGGGATCAACAACCCCCACGAACGCGAGTATGCGAGATGAACGAACACGATATTTCCACCCCGCCGCCGTCGCCCCCCGAGTTGAAACCGGGCGAGCCGTCCTACCTGCCTCTAGAGTGGCTTCACGTTGACCCGGAGATCACCTGCCGAGCGAAGGGCAAGACAGAGCCGGGACTGGTGAAGGTGATAGCCCAGGCATTCAAGAGCGGCGGCCATGTGGAGCCTGCAAAGGTGGCTTTGCTCAACGGGCGATGGACACTGATCGACGGGCTGCACCGCTATGAGGCCTTCGCGCAGGCCACAGACCCAAAAGCTCTTGAGCGCGAACGTTTCCCCGTCATCTCGATGGGAGAGGCCCCCGATGCCGTGACCGCTCGATGGTGGGCCAGCCGGGCCAACTGGACGGCACACAAGAACCTGACGAAGGCAGAACGGCGTGAAGCCTTCCGGCGATATGTGCAGGCAAACCAGCACCGCAAAGGAGAGAAGCGCCGGGGGAACTTCAAGAGCTACCGGGAAATTGAAGCTGACCTGCCGGGTGCCAAGCGCTCCACACTTCACGATTGGATGCATCAGGACTTCCCCTCCATCGCCGCCGCCATGGCGGGGAACGATGATGTCTACGAAGGGAACGGCGGACTTCGGGACTGGAAAGAGGTCAAGGCGGAGCGTCTGGCCGCGAAGCTGCGAGACCAGCTCATCGCTCTAGGCGGAACCGAGGAGACGAAGGGCCACGCCATCGCGGCGGCCGAGGAGGCCTACTGGAAGCTGACGGGCAAGAAGCCCCGTGCGATACCGGAGACAGACGGATATGGCTTCGGAGAGACAACCTCTCCGCCTTGCTGGAAAGGGCTGGAGGTCAAAAACTGTCCGGATCGGACACTGTAGGTCAACGGCATAGCCCGGAAGGCCAGCGCAGGTAGGCAGAGACGCGAGCGGACCCCAACACGAAGCAACGCGGGAAGGGGTCCATTCATGGCAGAAAAATCTGCGAGGCTCTCTGAGAGACAGGGACGGTCGCGATACCCCCCGGTGCCTCCTAGAGGGCCTCTCAGAACGTCTCGGGGCGGACACCCCTAGGCCACATCCTCAAGCGCCATCAGGGCGGCCTCGACGGGCAAGAGCCGCGTAGCGAGGGAAGCTAGGGCCTCCTCTGCCCCTGCCTTGATACCCTCCAGCATTTCCATCGCCGCGCCGATTGCGCCTGCCTCTGCCTCCAAGGCCGCTACGAGTGCGGCGGCCTCCGCTGTGTTGCCCTGTCCGGCCTCTGCCAGACGATGGGCGGTGTCGGTTTGCGTGTGTGTCATAGCCTTCCCCACGGTCAGTGATCGACGGGAAGGAGGCTATAGCGCCGGGGGAAACAGTCAACCCACTGTAAACATTGACCTAACGTCGGGTCGACCGTGCCCAGACGGCCTAGCTAGTCGTATTGTTACACTCACAACCTTCATTGCAATTCGTAACAAACGATGCTAGAAGCCCTCTCACAGTCAACCGTGAGGGAGGCAGGGGCCATGCTCCAGTTCGTCATCTACCGCCGCGTATCTACAGAGGATCAGGGCCGCTCTGGTCTGGGGCTGGAGGCACAGGACAGGGACATCTCCCTGTTCCTAGAGACCTACGCTGAGACACCCTTTGAGGTCATAGGGGAGTTCACGGACGTCCTGTCCGGCAAAGGGGCGGACCGGCCTCAGCTACAGGCCGCACTGGACCTAGTGCGCAGCCGGGGGGCGACGCTCCTAGTGGCCAAGCTGGACCGCCTGAGTAGGAAGGTCTCGTTCATCGCCTCGATCATGGACGATAAGCGGGTGAACCTCCGGGTGGCCTCTATGCCCTACGCTGACAAGTTCTCCCTGCACATCTACGCCGCGCTGGCAGAGCAAGAGCGCGAGTTCATCTCCCTTCGCACGAAACAGGCCCTCGCCGCCGCCAAGGCCCGTGGCGTGAAGCTGGGGGGCGACAGAGGCAACATTGCACAGATCAACGCGGCCAAGCGTGCCAAGGCGGACGCCTTTGCGGAGACCGTCGAGGGGATCGTGAAGCCGCTCAAGGAGCGCGGGGCTACCCTGCGGGAGATCGCTGAGGCCCTTAACGCCGCTGGCGTCCAGACGCGGGGCGGAGGGCGCTGGCATCCCAACACCGTCAGCCGGGTGGTGGCGAGGCTGGAGGCGGCCTGAGGGTGCCTACCTGTCGTTTTTGTATGCTGGACGGCCCGATGTCTGTGGAGAGAACCTACACCCACCATTGCGGGACCCGTGGCATGACGCAGGGATGGGCGAAGCACGGCCCAGCTTAGGCCTACCTGCGACCACTGAGTTGCCACAGGCCCCAAACTGCCCCACAAACTGTCCCACAAGAAATCGAGGGCCGTTCGCGGGCACATCTCTAAGTCTCAGAAAGTTATAGGGATACAGGAGCCGTGGTATCGGGGATGACTGGTCTCTCTCCCGCTACCACTTTTTACCGATAAAGCTGATGTGGTGTGGCCGTCCCGCTCAGGCAGGCTGATCAGGCCACCCTCAGGAACGGGTCATCGGCCTTGATACCCATGAAGGCCGCTGCCTCCTCCCAGTTGCCAAAGGCGCGCGCTTTCACGCCCATCGCCGTCAGCTGGCGTGTGGCATGAGCGGCCCGCATCAGCGTGCCCGGCGCGTAGACATAGGCAACGGTGTCGAGCCGGGCCAGCTCTGACAGAATGAACCTGAAGAAAGCCGTGTACTGGTCGGGCGTCAGGCTGGGTTCAGCCCCGCGATAATCGATCACCAATGAACCGTAATCGGCGCCCGCAAGGCGGTCGACCAGCTTTTGCGCATTGCGCATGGTCGTTTCAAAACTTGTAGGCCCCAGCACCGCCACATACCGGCAGCCCGGTGCGGGGTCGCACGCGAAAATCTTCGGCTCATCCATATCTGCCCGCCCGGTCAGAATCCCTTGTCTCTATCGAAGGACCAGTCTGGGCGAGGAACAAGAACAAATAATTATACATCTGTATAAAACCGGCCAGGCGGCGATACATCATCAGCGGCGAGCGCCGGTCCGGCTGAGCGCCAGACAGACGAGTTTCTGCTCCAGCTTCTGTGCAAGGCTGCCAGGCTTGGCCAGATCGAGACGCTCCAACTCGCCGGTATAGCGGCCGGCAGCAGGCGCGCGAAACAGCGCCGCCAGGACGAGGCGTATGCGCGGCTTCCAGCCGGAATTGCGTTGCGCCAGCCATTCCAGCGCTTCGCGCAAGGCTTGCTCGGTATCGGTCAGGTCGCTGCCGAACGGGAATTTCACCAGCACGCCGCGTTTCACAAACGGCTGCAGCTTTTCGGCCAGATTCTCCGGCGTGTTGTGCCGGGCCGCCTCCGGCAACTGATAGTCCGCCTCCACTTTCCCCGCAGACTTGGCCTCTTCCAGAAACGCGTCCTGAAAGCGGCTGTCCATGATGCCGGCAAGCGCAACAGCGACTTCGCGGTCGGTCAGGCCACGCAAATCCGCCGCGCCATACTCGGTCACAACGATATCGCGCAAATGGCGCGGCACGGTTATCTCTCCGCCCGTCCAGACAATGTTGGAGCGTGTTTCGCCGCCGCTCTGGCGCGTCGCTCTGACCAGGATGATGGAGCGGGCCCCGTCCAGCTCGTGCGCCATGGCAGCAAAGTTGAACTGTCCGCCCACCCCGCTGACCACGCGGCCATCGGCCAGCGTGTCAGAGATCGCCGCGCCGCGCCCGTTTATCATCATCGCGGTATTGATAAAGCGCGCGTCGCGTCGTTGAAGCCGCGCCAGCTCCTCATGGCCGTAAAGATCATTGACCCGCGACACCGAGTTCATGTCGATACGCGCCCGCTCGGTGCGGCTCAAGGCGCGCAGCCGGTCATAAAGCTCGCCCGGCCCGGCATAAAACCCGGCATGGAGGGCGATGCCCTCATCGGCATTGAGCGTGTCAGGCGCGTCCAGCAATTCGCGCTGACGCTCGGCGCGCGCGCTGACACGCCGCGTGATCACGCCGCTCTGGAACAGGTCCAGAAGCCCGAGTGTGAGCATTTCGCTGCATCCGTACAGGCCCGTCTGGAAAGGCTCCATCCCGCCGCAGCGGGCGGCAAAGGTGTCGTCGCATTGCAAGGCGTTGATGGCATCGCGCCAGTCCGGGTTGGCCAGATGGCGCAGTTTCAAAGCCGCTGCGACAGCGTCCGACAAGGCACCGATACCCGTCTGCAATGTGCCGCCATCACGCACCAGGGTGCTGGCATGCAGGCCGATAGCGTGGGCAGCAGGCGTGACCGCATCGCGCGGTATCGCAAAGAGCGTGTAGCTGCCCGCATCATACAGGGCGTCAAACCAGTCTTCGGGTATGTCGGCGGCCTGGCCCATGAAGGGCAGCGCGCCATTGATTTCGCCCAGTATGACCGCTGGTTCGCCGCTGCGGCGGCGCGCGTGCAGGGCCGGGATGATATCCAGCGACAGATCGGGATTGCACGACAGGCTTACCCGTCCGTCCCGCCCGGCCGCGACCATCTGGGCGGTGACATTGACACCACCATCAAGGATCGCCCGGCCGGCATGGGTGTAGTTGGCGCTGACATAGTCGCGCTGCGCGGCGGCGTTGTTCAGAAGCCCGCCGGGCGGCAGGAAGAACTCCTTCACCCGCACATTGGCGGGCAGGGAATTGCGCCGCCGGTCGCGGGCATATTCAAGCTCTGGATAGCCTTCATAAAGACGCTGTGTAACAGGATCGAGCAGGCGCGCTGCCAGTGCGTTTGGCGCTTTGGGCACTTCCAGCGTCAGGGCGGTGAAAATGGTCAGATCGATGCCGGGATCCGCTTTCGCGCGGGCGTAAAACGCATTGGCAATATGGTTGGCTTTGCCAATGCCCAGCGGCAACGCCAGTACGATGCGCTTGCCGACGCGCTCCAGCGCGAGATCGACGCACGAATCCGGGGTGGCAAGACGGGGCGGCCTGGCGATCGGGGTTGTCAGGGCAGGGTTCCTTTTGGCGGGCGCCGGTTGACACGTGCCGGAGCGTGTATCCTCATCGGTGTCCAGACGGGCACTAACAGCAGCAAGGCAGACCGATGACCGCCAATATATTCACCCGGCATCCGGCAGAGAGTGGCGAGACCTATTGTACGCATTTGCGTTTCGCCAGCGGCGTTGGATTTCAGCTTATACTGGCCGGACTGGCAGCCATCGTCCACGCCGTGTTTCCGTTCCTGTGCAAGACGACGGCTTCGCGCTTGCTGACGCGCGTGCATGATCGTGTCACGGCGGCGCGCACGGGAGCGAAACCCGGCTAGCCTGCGCCGTTGAGCGGCCAGATCATCGGCACCAGTGTCACGGTAACCGCCATCACGATCAGGTTGAGCGGCAAGCCCAGCTTCACATAATCGATAAAGCGGTAATGGCCTGGACCATAAACCAGCGTGTTGGTCTGGTAGCCGATTGGTGTGGCGAAGGCGGCGCTTGCCCCGATCATCACCACGATAACAAAGGGTCTCGGGTCTAGCCCTGCCGCCATGGCCAGCGCGATGGCCACCGGCGTCATGACAATGGCAACCGCATTATTGGTCACGGTCTCGGTCATGAAGGATGTCGTTACGTAGACAAGTATCAACAGGACCAGCGGAGAGGCCATCGACAGCAGGGGCGCGGCTGCCGAAGCCACGAGCTGCACGGCACCAGTATTTTGCAGTGAGGCACCAATGGCCAGCATGGCCACGATCAGCGCAAGGATGCGCCAGTCAATACTGTCAAAGGCTTCTTCCGGGTCGAGGCAGCCGGAAAAGAGCACAATGGCAACGCCAATGACAGCGAGGCCGACAATCGGCATGAAGTTCAGGGCCGCCAGTACCACCACACCCAACAGGGCCGCGATGGCGATGGGCGCCCGCTCGCGGCGATAGGCCTGATCTTCGGGCCGGGCCAGATCAACCAGCCCCAGCTCGCGCGAGAGGCGCTCGATATCTTCGGGCGTACCTTCCAGCAGCACGCTGTCACCCGGATTAAGCCGGATCCGGCCGATATGCTCGTTGATCTCGCCGCCATGGCGGTGGACGGCCACCACATAGACACCGAAGCGTCTGCGCAGGCGGTAGGATTTCAGGGGCGCCCCGGTCAGCCGGCTCCCCGGCCCGACCACCGCCTCAACCAGCACAGCGCGGCTTTCATTGACATCATCAAGATCGTCCGAACCCACGCGCACCTCTCCATCACGGTGCAGGGAGAGCACTTCGCTCATGGGCGATTCCAGTACCAGCCGGTCGCCCGCCCGCAATTCAATCTGGTCGGCCTCATGGCGCAAGGTCTGGGAGTTGCGCACCACATCCAGCAGCCGCAGATCGCGCAGTTTGAGGAAAGGCACCTCGGAGGGTGCTTTACCGATCAGGGATGATCCTTCGGGGATGCGTGCGTCAGTGATGAAGCGCGATTCGCTGGCCCCATCGAGAAGCGAGAAATCCTTGCGGTCGGGCAGAATGCGCGGCGCAATCACCGCCAGATAGGTCATTCCGGCCAGTGATACGGCGATACCCACCACGCTGATTTCAAAAATGCCGAAAGGCTCCAGCCCGGCCTGGCGCGCGGCCCCGTCAACCACCAGATTCGTCGATGTGCCGATCAGCGTACAGGTGCCGCCCATGATCGCACAGTAGGACAAGGGCAAAAGCAGCTTGGAGGGTGCCATGTTCAGGTCGCGGGCGATCCCTGTGATCACCGGGATCAGGATCATCACGACAGGAATATTGTTCATGAACGCAGAGACGATGACGGTCAGCACGAAGGTTGAACCGATAACCAGCGCCTTGTTCGATCCGGCCCGGCGCTGAATGAACCGGCTGACCTCCAGGATGGCTCCTGTACGCACCAGTGCCGCCGAAATCACGAACATGCAGGCGATAGTCAGCGGCGCGGCGTTGGCCAGCGCCCCGACCATGCTGGAGCTGTCGAGCAGCCCTGTCAGCAGGAAGACCGCCACAGCCCCGATCGCCACCATTTCAGGCGGGAAGCGCTCCGATGCGAACACAGCGAGCATCACGCCCAGAAAGGCAAGCGCCAGCCATCCGGCATTCGGACCAAGCCATTCAATCATAAAGATGCTCCCATGCCGCACCGCGATTTATTCACCACCGGACGGGCGTGTAAATGCCTTGCCACGGTGTTGTACTGGCATTTGAACCCATACGCTGCGAAAAGCGCTTTCTGGCAAACGCCGAAACCGCAAGTATGCAGGCCGTGGGGCAATCAGCCATCAGTTGATGCCAGGGTTCTTACCGTCCCTGGCATGGTATAGGCTGGCGCTCAGGCCAGCAGGGGCTTTGGAAATGTTCGGTGGACGCAAGGCGGAAGAACGCCGGCGCGACGAAATTCGTCAGGCGCAGTCAGCGTGTGATAACGCGCTGGAGGCGCTGCGCGCGGATAACATCGCCAAGGCCCGCGCAGAGCTGGCCGCTGTTCCCAAGAAAATCGACTTCGCCGATATAGGCTGGAAGGTCGAACTGGTCGCCTCCGTGCTTGACCTGGCGGCGGGACGGCGCAAGCCGGCAATCACGCGCCTCACCGTCATCTGCTCGCGGCTCGACGAGACGGATCTGTCACGCGATGACAAGGGCTATCTGCGCCTCTTTGCGCTTTACCGGGCCATCGAGGCATCGAAGGACGGCAAGGCTCCGCAGGAATTGCGTGATCTGGTTGATGATTTCCGTTTTGACCACACGCTGGTCGCACCCGAACTGAAGACCGGGTTTCCGCTGAAGAAGACCGAAGACACCGTTACCGCACCGCCGCCCATGGCGCGCCCGGGCGGTGCCGGTTCGCACGATCCGTTCTGAATTACCGTATCTTGCTTGCCAGTGTTGCGAAGAACGGCGGAAAAAACGCCGTCAGCGGCAAATCTGCATCATCCCAGCCGTCTTCATAGAAATCGATAATCTGCAAGTGAGCTTGCAGCTGACCGGCAATCAAATCAGTCAGGGTATGACTGAACTGGAAGGGCTCGCCCAGAGTCAGGGCATCTTCGCGGCACCGGCCTTCATCGCCGCGCACCGGCAGGGGATAGCGCAAGGTAAGGCCGTCATCACCGAGCCGGGTGTCTCCAAACAGGAAGAGCGCCGGGTTGGCCAGCCCTGTCATCAAACGGCCACCGGGGCGCAACACGCGCGCCACCTCGCGCCACACGGCGCGGACATCGGAAACGAACATGGTCGAACAGGGATTGACGACAAGGTCGAAACACTCGTCGTCAAAGCGTGACAGATCGCGCATGTCACCTTGCTCGAGCCGTATCCGCAGTCCCTCACGTTCGGCAACGGCGCGGTCATGCGCCAATTGCTCGGCAGACAGGTCCAACACCGTGATGTCGGCGCCCGCCGCCGCCAGAATCGGCGCTTGTTGCCCGCCGGAACCCGCGAGCGCGAGTATCCTGCGGCCGGCCAGATTGCCATCGAACCAGCTTGACGGTACCGGCCTTTGAGGTGTGAGGATAATGTGCCAATCGCCTGCACGGGCGCGTTGAATGTCCTTCGCGCTGACAGGAATGCTCCATGGACCGCCCGCACGGGACTCTTTGTCCCAGGCGGCCTGATTGTGGCGCGCTATCTCGTCCATTGTGTTTATCGCTGCTGGCTTCCGCGCAAGGCGGCCTCGTTCAGGCTGTCCCAGCGGCGCGGGCTGGACATCAGCGTGCGGATATAGGCCATGTTGGCTGCCGCCATTTCGGGAGTTGTATCGATGGAGGCAATGCGCTCGGCTTCATCAAACCGGCCTTGCAGCGCCAGCACCAGCGCCAGATTCTGCCGTACCTGAGCCGAGGCGAGATCATTGTCCATCGCGCGCCGGAGAAGGGGTTCAGCTGCGTCCGGTTCGCCCGCCAGAGCGTGCGACAGGGCCAGGTTGGAGAGAATGGCCGGTTCATCGGGCGCGATTGCCATCGCTTCCTGGAAACGTGCGCGCGCTGCGCTGGTGCGTCCGGCCTGCTCCAGCGAGACGCCCAGCGCATTGATCAGACGCCAGTTGCCTGGTTCGGCCTGCACAGCGCGGGTCAGCGGTTCAATGGCCTGCGGGCCGCGCCCTTCGGCGGCCAGCGCGAGCCCGTAGGCCGAAAGCAGGCCTGCATCGTCGGGAAACAGGGCCAGTGCCTGGCGCGCAATCTCAATGGCGCGCGGCACGCCGCCGATCTGACGCAGCACATTGGACAAGGCTGTAGCCGCCTCGCGGTCAGCGGGGTTGAGTTCATAGGCCTCGGCCCAGAAGGCCGCCTGGGTAAGCAAGTCCTGGTTGGCGATTGATTCGCGCTCGTCTGCGGTGGCCGGCACCAGCGAGCGCGACTCCATATCCATGATAAGCGCCGATTCCTGCTCGGTCTGCGGTGCCGCCGTGGTGGCGCATGCGCCCAAAGCCAGAGCAGTTGCGGCGGTGAGAGCGGCAGCGGACAATCGCCTCGACATGATCTAACCCCGTTAACTTAGCCAGCTATGGCGACTATCTATCAGCCGGGCCGGTCAAGAAGCCGTTAACATTTCAAATGCCAGCCAGATCAGCGTTCTGGAGAGAAAGTTATGAGTTTTACCTTCGCAGATGCCGCCAAAAGCGCCCGGACCGTCCATTTCACGGCGCGCGCCGATCTGGATTCGGTCTTGTCGGGTCTGGGCGAGACAGCGGCAGCCCATGCCCGCGCGTCGGGATTTTCCGGGCGGGCAGGCGAATGGGTCATCCTGCCCGGTGAGGGTGATGCGCTCTTTGGCGTGGGTGAGGCTCTGACGCCTTTTGATGCTGGCAATGCGCCCTCAAGCTTGCCGGAAGGTATCTGGCGCGCAGGCGGCCTGCCGCAATCCTGGGACCCGACGGTCCTGGCGACGGCACTGGGCCTTGGCAGCTACCAGTTCACCCGCTACCGCGCGGCGCAGCGTGCGCCTGCCCAGTTCCAGCTTCCCGCCGGCGCGGATGAGGCAGACGCCTTGCGGATCATTGCCGGCGTGACAGTGTGCCGCGACCTCATCAACACGCCTGCTGCGGACATGTTGCCCACCCAGCTTGAAGAAGCGGTGCGAGCCATCGCAAAGCCGCGCGGCGCGAACGTGACAAGTATCGCCGGTGACGATCTGCTCAAGCAGAACTATCCGATGATTCACGCGGTCGGACGCGCTTCCACCGATGCGCCCCGCCTGATCGAGCTGACATGGGGTGATACCTCACATCCGCGCATTGCGCTGGTCGGCAAGGGTGTGTGTTTCGATTCCGGCGGCCTCAACATCAAGGGCGGCGCCGGCATGCTGCTGATGAAAAAGGATATGGGCGGGGCAGCCAACGTGCTGGGCCTCGCCTCGATGATCATGGATGCCGGTCTGCCTGTTCACCTGCATGTTCTCATTCCCGCCGTGGAAAATGCAATTTCCGGCAATGCCTTCCGGCCCGGCGACATCCTTTCCTCGCGCAAGGGTTTGACCGTCGAGATCGGCAATACAGATGCCGAGGGGCGTCTGGTGCTCGGTGACGCATTGGCCCGTGCCTGCGAGGACAAGCCTGAACTGATCATCGACATGGCCACGCTTACCGGCGCGGCGCGCATCGCGCTGGGACCGGAACTGGCGCCTGCGTATACCGATGATGAGTCGATTGCCGCTGACCTTGCCGAGGCCGCCCGCCGTGTTGACGATCCGGTCTGGCGCATGCCGCTCTGGGATGGGTATGACAGCCAGATTGAGGGCGAAATTTCCGATCTGTCCAACACAGGGTCCGGACCGATGGCCGGTTCGATTACGGCCGCTTTGTTCCTGCGCCGGTTTGTCGACACCAAAGCCTGGGTTCATCTCGATATCTATGGCTGGAACCCGAAAGCGCGGCCGGGCCGTCCGCTGGGCGGTGAGATGCTCGCGGGGCGTGCGCTCTACGAAGTGTTGAAAGCCCGTTACGGAGGCCATCATGGCTGAGGATTTTCAGGTCAGTGCCGGCGTCGCGGCCATCCGCCGCGCGCCGCAGGACGATGCCATGATGGACAGCCAGCTGCTCGGCGGCGAAGTCTTCTCGGTTGAGGAGGAGGCTGATGGCTGGGCGCGGGGCGTGTCTCGCCATGATAGCTATGAAGGCTATGTCGACATGGCCGCTCTTTCAGCCCCTGTCCTCATACCGACGCACCGGGTCAGTGCCATGCGGACCTATGTGTTCAGCGAGCCTGACCTGAAATCCGCGCCGCGCTTTCTGGTCTCGCTCAATGCCAAGATTGCCGCTGGAAAGCGAGAGGGCAAGTTTACCGAGAGCCAGCGTCAGGGATGGATATTTACCGGCCATTTGTCTCCGCTCGCGGCCATCGAACCCGACTGGGTGGCGGTCGCCGAACGTTTCCTGCACTCTCCCTATCTATGGGGCGGCAAGGAGAGCCTGGGGCTGGACTGCTCGGGTCTTGTCCAGATGAGTCTGGAGGCGGCTGGCACTCGAATTCCGCGTGATAGTGGTGATCAGGAAGCCTGGGCGCGCGCGCGCTGGAGTGCGGTGCCGGTTTCAGATCTGTATTCAGGCCTCCAGCGCGGCGATCTGGTTTTCTGGCCAGGCCATGTCGGGATCATGACCGACGCCGTTCAGCTCCTGCACGCCAATGCGTTCCACATGGCAACGGCGCTGGAGCCGCTGGCGCTCGCTGCGCGCCGCATTGCCCATAATCACGCACCCGTCAGCGGGATATACCGGGCGGCTGGTGCCATAGCCTGACAGGGCAGATTCAGGCCTGATTGCTGATACCGCACATGAAAAAGGGCGCTTCGGCTGAAGCGCTCTTTTGTGTTTGTGGCCGGAGCGGACCTTATTCTTCGTCGTCGTCTTCGCCTTCGACGGTGTCCTCGACATCTTCGGCCAGCTCCTCATCGGGCTGGACCTCGCCGGGCTCGGCCCGTTCGCCCATATCATCGCCGGCCTGGGTATCGGTCTCGGGTGCGTCGGGCGTTTCGGTGGCCGCGACCTGAGAGGTCTCACCCTCTTCACCCTCAGCTTCCGGCTCCTCGGGAAGCGGCTCCGGCAGGGCAGGTGGATTGTCCGACATCGAGCGCATGTAGGCGAGCAGGTTGATACGGTCTTCCTGGCTGCGCAGACCGGCGAAGGCCATGGACGTGCCCGGCACGTAACGGCGCGGCGCTTCGAGATAATCGTACATGTTCTGGTAGAGCCACTCGGTACCGTCGGCTCCGTACTCGCGCATGGCGCTGGAATAGTTGAACCCGGAAACGCTCGCGACTGTGCGGCCAAGCACGCCCCACATATTCGGTCCGGTGCCGTTGGCACCACCCTGGTCGAACGTATGGCAGGCTACGCAGCGGCGAGCGACGCGCTCGCCCGCTTCGACGCTGGCGGTCGCCAGCAGAGCGCCGAAATCAACCGGGCCTGATTCTTCCTCTTCGGCAGTGGCCGGGCCTTCCAGCAGCGCCGGATCGACCGGGAAGCCGAGCGTTTCCGGTCCTTCCACGTCAAAGGCAATAGCGCCGATTTCGCGCAGGCCCATAACCACAAGCAGGATGGCCAGAACCGCGCCCGCTACCTTGTTCCAGAACAGATCGCCCATCGACGTCCTCTCGCCCTGCCATGACTGTATTTGTGCCGGTGTTTGGCACGCTATCCCGCCCTGCGCAACCGCTTCGCGTGATTACATCACCTGCCAATAGCAGGCCGGGCTGTCAAACGTCTAGCAGTCTGGCGCCAGCTCGCCATGGGGCAGGTCGTCGCGGCCCGTCAGCCGCTCTTCAACCAGGTATCGATGAGCAGGCGTGAGATGGAATAGTGCGGCGGACCCCAGCGCATCATCGGTCCTTCATATAATTCGCGCACTTCCTCGCGGGTGAACCAGCGCGCCTCCTCGATGTCGTCAGCGGCTACCGGTTCGCCCGGTTCGATTTCCGCCATCAGTCCAATCATCAATGTGGACGGGAATGGCCATGGCTGGCTGGCGATATAGCGCGCGGAAATCACCTTCAGTCCGGTCTCCTCGCGTACTTCGCGGGCGCACGCCTCCTCGATCGTTTCGCCCGGCTCCATGAAGCCAGCCAGCGTGGCAAAAAGGCCGGGTGGCCAGGCGGGCTGGCGCCCCATGACACATCGGTCGCCGGAAAACGGCAACATGATCACCGACGGGTCAGTGCGGGGGAAATGCTCGGTGGCGCAGGACGGGCAGATCAGCTTGGTCGCTCCGTCATGCGGCACGTTCGGTGTGGCGCAGTTCGAACAGTATCGGCGCCTTGCGTGCCAGGTCAGTATGGCCCGTGCCCGGCCCAGAATAGCGGCTGTATCGTGATCGGCGACCATTGTGGCGCGCCGGAAATCAAGTCCCGGCGGAACTGAATCGGGTTGAAGGCTGGCGGCGAACCAGGGCGCGTCGTCTTCCAGTCCCAGAAACACCAATCCTGGAGGCTGCAACGCCATCATTGCTGTTTCTGCCGGATGGACGATATGCGGCTCTGCGTCGGGCGACATCACCACATCACCGTTTGTCAGCAGGATCACGCGGGCTGCCGGGTGATTCCGGCTGGCCTCGACAAAGGCAGGATCGGCCCGCTGGAGCGCGCCATGGTCCAGCGGGGAACGGGTGAATGTCAGATGCATGAGCGGACGCCTCTCTTCTTGGCCGCATTGCGCCCTGATGCGGCGGCTCTTGCAAGTGCGGTCATGACCGCTGCAGGCAGATAGGGGAAAGACCGTTTGCCTGTTGACGCGAATGAGAATGACTTGCAAGTTTATCCGGTGCCATCAGGAGAATCGTTCCATGAACCGCGCCGTATGTGAAATTGTCAGATATGCTGACAGGCGCCGCGACCGCATGCCGGAGCTGGACCCCGGCCGGGCGCTGGAGCCGCGTGTCCGCGACTGGCTTGAAACCCAGTCAGTGGTGGTCGAGGACTGGCTGAACCAGCTGGTTGCTGCCAATGGCGATGAGCGCCTCGTCGGGCTTTTGTGCCAGCACGCCGCTTTCCTGCGAGAGGCGGCCCGCGACTGACACCGCGCTTGCGAAACGCTGTCTTGATCCCGATACTAGGTTCAGGAAGGCCGGCGGCGGACGAGCCCCTCGCCAACCCGGTCAGGTCCGGAAGGAAGCAGCCGTAACGAGTTTCGGTTCGGGTCGCCGTCCGGTCTTCCGCCGCCTTCCATCCGCTTTCGCCTGACGTGCCCGGGTGTGCCAGCCGGGCGCTCTGGCCAGGACACCGCATGAAGGGGCCTCATCCGTCCATGGACGATCAAGATCCAGATAGCGGTGCGCTTGCGCTGGACGCCGGTGAACCGGGACCGGCTTTGCCGGGCCTTGATGCGGCGTCTGCTGCGCCCGGCTATCAGGTTCTCGCGCGCAAATACCGCCCGCAGCGCTTTTCCGATCTTATCGGGCAGGACGCAATGGTGCGCACGCTGTCCCACGCGTTTCAGTCCGGCCGGATAGCCCAGGCCTATATGCTGACCGGCGTTCGCGGCGTCGGGAAGACCACCACCGCGCGGCTGATCGCGCGCGCCCTCAACTACGAGTCCGATGAGCGCTCCGGTCCCAGCGTGGAGATCGATCCGCCGGGGCGTCATTGCGATGCGATAGCCCGCTCGGCTCATGTAGACGTGCTGGAAATGGATGCGGCCTCGCGCACCGGCGTTGGCGATATCCGCGAAATCCTCGATGGCGTGCGCTATGCGCCCGTCTCGGCCCGCTACAAGGTCTATATCATCGACGAGGTGCACATGCTGTCGAACAACGCGTTCAACGCGTTGCTCAAGACGCTCGAAGAGCCGCCGCCGCATGTGAAATTCATCTTCGCCACGACCGAAATCCGCAAGGTGCCGGTGACGGTGCTGAGCCGGTGCCAGCGCTTTGATCTTCGCCGCGTGCCGCGCGATACGCTCAGCGCCCATCTGAAGAATATCTGTGATCAGGAAGGCGCGGAGGTCGAGACCGCAGGCCTTGATGCGATTGCCCGCGCGGCTGAAGGCTCGGTGCGCGATGCGCTCTCCCTGCTCGACCAGGCGATCGTGCAGGGTAGCGAGACTGGGCCCGTTCCCGCTTCGCGAGTGCGCGAGATGCTGGGGCTTGTCGACCGTTCGCGCGTGCTCGACCTGCTGGATGCCGCGCTGTCCGGCAAAGGCGAGGCGGCGCTGTCCGAGCTGGAAGGCCAGTATGCCGCCGGCGCTGATCCGCAAGTGCTGATGCGCGACCTGCTCGATTATCTGCACGCCATGAACCGGGTGAAAGCCACCGGCGGGAAGGCCGATATAGCCGAAGCCCCGGAGACGGCTGCGCGCATTCGTGAACTGGCAGATGCCCACTCGCTGGCAAGTCTTACCCGTCTCTGGAAGACAGCGCTCTCCGGCCTTGATGACGTGCGTTCGGCACCGGACCCCATGTTGGCTGTCGAGATGAGCGTGATCCGGCTGATGGCAGCGGCAAGCCTGCCTGGTCCTGAAGACGCTGCAAAACTGATTGCCGCGCTGGAGGCCGGTGCTCCCCTGTCACTGCAAGAGGGGCCGTCACAGGCGGCGCCAGCTCAAGATGAAGCGTATGTGCCGGGAGCGCAGGCCGTGGAAGACGCTGTCGAGCCCGATCCAGCGCCGCCCTCGAGCCTTGAAAGCCTCGATGATGTGATTGCGCTGCTGGACGCTGAGCGTGAAGTTCTGCTGCGTGACCATGTGGAACGCTATGTGCGTCTGGTATCGATCGGTCAGGGCAAGCTGGTATTTGAAGCGGCAAAAGGTGCGCCGGAGGATCTGGCAAGCCGCCTTGCGGGCTTTTTGCATGCCCAGACCGGCGCACGCTGGCTGGTAGACAGTCAGGGACGCGCGTCAGGGGGCGAAACGGTGCGCGAACGCCGCCGCCGCGAAGCCGAAGCGCTGCGTGAGACGGCCATGCGTGACCCGGCCGTGCTCAGGGCGATGACGCTCTTTCCCGGAGCGGAACTTGAATCGGTAACGCCGCTTGAGTCTGACACGCCGCCTGCCCAGATGACGGATGCCGGTACCCAGCGTCAGGAGCGCAAACCATGAAAGACCTCGCAGGGCTGATGAAGCAGGCCCAGGAAATGCAGAAGAAAATGGGCGAGGCGCAGGCCCGCCTCGACGAGGTGGAGGTGACGGGCGAGGCCGGTGGCGGGCTGGTGAAGATTACCACCACCGCCAAGGGCGAGCCGCGCAAGGTGTCCATTGACCCCTCGCTGATTGACCCGTCCGAACCTGAAATCCTGGAAGACCTCGTACTGGCTGCTATGTCCGATGCGCGCCGCAAGGCCGATGAGGCGCAGGCGAAAGTCTTGCGCGATGCGGCAGGCGGGCTGGGCCTGCCTCCCGGCTTTGACATGCCGTTCGGGATAAAGTCCTGACATCTCCCGCTGGCAGGACTGTTGCCGCGCGCGGCTGGCGCTAGTCTCGATCCGGGCACGCGCACCTGATTCGTGCGTTCGCAGAGGATGAGATGGCAGGCACGGCAGGACCAGAAATTGAACGCCTGATCCAGCTTCTGGCCAAGCTGCCGGGGCTCGGCCCGCGTTCGGCGCGCCGGGCAGCCTTGCACATGATGAAGAAGCGCGAGGCGTTGATGGAGCCGCTGGCAGCGGCCTTGTCAGAAGCGGCGCAGAAAATTCGCCCCTGCAGTACTTGCGGCAATCTGGATGTGTCTGACCCTTGCACGGTTTGCCGTGACCCCAAGCGGGGCGACGGCGTGATCTGCGTGGTAGAGACCGTCGGCGATCTGTGGGCGCTGGAAAGGGCAGGGGCTTTCGCCGGGAAATATCACGTTCTGGGCGGCGTCTTGTCCGCGCTTGATGGCGTCGGCCCGGACGATCTCAACCTTGCCAGCCTCGCCGAGCGGGCAGCCAGCGGTGTGGTCAACGAAGTCATCCTCGCCCTGAACGCCACCGTGGACGGCCAGACCACAGCCCACGTCATTGCCGACAGGTTGGCCCATACCGGCGTGTCCATCACCTCGCTGGCGCGCGGCGTACCGGTGGGCGGCGAGCTGGATTATCTCGATGACGGCACGCTGGCGGCGGCGTTCAGGTCACGACGGCCTGCGTGATGTGGCAATGTTACAATTGAAACCCCGGACGGCATCGCCGGTCCGGGGTCTGGTCATGTTTATTCTGAGAGCGGTCCCGGATCGCTGCATGGCAGCGTCCGGGATTTGACTGTGATGTGGCTTACTCCGCCGGCACCAGCCGCAGCACACGGCCTTCATCGCTGTCCGTCAGAACATAGATGAAGCCATCCGGTCCGGTGCGTACATCGCGGATGCGTTCTTCCAGATCTTCAAGAAGGCGTTCCTGGCCGATTACGCGGTCACCATCGGTTTCCAGACGGGCAAGGTGCATGCCTGCCAGCGCGCCGACGAAGACATCGTTTTGCCAGTGCGGGAAGGCATCACCGGTGTAGAAGGTCATGCCCGATGACGCGATGGACGGATTCCAGTACCAGAGCGGCTGTTCCAGCCCTTCGCGGTCACGCTCCTCGGTGATGATCGTGCCGTTATAGTTGATACCGTAGGTGATTTCCGGCCAGCCATAGTTCAGGCCGCTCTCGGTGTGGATATTGATCTCGTCTCCGCCGCGCGGCCCGTGCTCATGGCTCCAGACCGTGCCCGTCTCAGGGTGCTGGACCAGCCCCTGAATATTGCGGTGGCCATAGCTCCACACTTCCGGCGCACCGCCATCACCACCGGCAAACGGATTATCGGACGGAACAGAGCCATCTTCATTCAGCCGGATCAGCGAGCCCAGATGACTGGACGGGTTTTGTGCCTCGTCCATATGGTCTCCGCCATCGCCAAGGCTCAGCCAGAGATAGCCGTCACGGTCCAACAGGATTTTGGCCCCATGGTGGCGGTTGGTGGCGATGTCGAAATTGACGGCGAACAGTTCCTCGACATTTTCCAGCGCTGACAGATCATCGCTCAGCCGGGCGCGGATCAGGGCTGTGCGGTGCGCCTCGCGCGTGCCTTGCGCGTACGAGATATAGACCAGCCGGTTTTCGGCAAAATCGGGGTGAGGGATGGCATCGAACAGCCCGCTCTGGCGGTTGACGACGATGTCGCCAGGCAAGCCGCTGACCGGCGCCTGCCGCAAGGTCCCGTCAGCCTCGATGAGACGCAGGCCGTCACTGCCTGCATCGCGCTCGGTGACCAGCATCGCGCCGTCCGGCAGGAAGCTGATGGACCAGGGGTAGTTCAGATTTTCGGCTATCGTTTCGACGCTGAAATTGGCTTGCTCGGTCTCGTAGACCTCCTGCGCGGCGAGAACGCCGGTGCTGGCGGTGAGCAGTAGGCTGGAGGCAAGTGCGGTGCGGATCATGTGATAAATCTCCCCGATAAGTCAGAAATGGCGTTCACACGCAGACATAGTCATGGCAACGCGGCTGGCCAGTCATGGTTGCCCGGCTGACATAGTTGTGAACACCGGCAGCGCGCCGGGCGGCAAGCGAGCCGTGCTGGTCTAGGCTGCCCTTGTGATTCGCGTACTGGCAGGCAGAGTGACGCTATGGAAATGCTCAATATCGTACTGATGGCAGGCGGTGGCCTCGTGGCCGGTCTGGTCCTGGCCTGGCTGTTCATGCGCAATGCCGGCGCAGGCGCCGCGGCTCTGCAGGAGCGTCTCGCTGACACCGAGCGCCGCCACGAAACAGAGCGCGCACAGCGGCAGGCCGAGCTGGAGGGTGAGCGGGCGGCGCGCCGGGAAGCCGAACAGGCCGCCGCTGCGCTGAAAGCCCGCCTCGATACCGAAGCCGAAGCGGTAAGGCGCGAGCGCGAAAGCCTGACCCAGCTCTCCAATGCCGTGCAGGAGAAGTTCCAGATTCTCGCCAATGAGGCGCTCGACAAATCCCAGAAGGCGTTTCTCGAGCGGGCGGCAGAGACCTTCAAGCTCAATCAGGAAAAGGCCGAGGGCAGTGTAAAGGAGCTGGTGACGCCGATCCGCGAAAAGCTCGACCAGTTCAAGGCCACGGTCGACAATATCGAAAAGGAGCGCGCCTCCCATCGCGGCGAGCTGGGAGAGCAAATAAACGCGCTGCGGCAGGGCCTGGCCGGGCAGCAGCAGGAGACATCAAAGCTCGTCAACGCGCTTCAGCGCTCGTCTACCACGCGCGGACAGTGGGGTGAGCGCACCGTCGAAAACGTGCTGGAACTGGCGGGCCTGACCAAGGGGATCGATTATGAAAGCCAGTACCAGACGCGCGACAGCGAGGGCGCGGCTCTGCGGCCGGACTTCGTGGTACGCCTGCCCGGCGGCGGGCGCTTCGTCATTGATTCCAAGGTAGCGCTCACGGCCTATCTTGATGCGGTAGAGGCGCCCGACGAGGCCACCCGCAAGCAGCATCTGCGCCGCCATGCCATGCAGGTGAAGACCCATATCCGCCAGCTTGCGGGCAAGGAGTATGCAAAGTCGGTCGAGGGCGCGATTGATTTTGTTGCGCTCTTCATCCCCGGCGAGAGCTTTTATTCTGCGGCGATGGAGGAGGAGCCCGGTCTGTTCGACGAGGCCATCGCGCAGGATGTCATCATCGTGACGCCCTCGACCCTGCTGGCGCTGGCAAAAGCGGTGGCTTATGGCTGGCGGCAGCAATCGCTGGAGGAGAATGCCCGTCAGATCGCGGCGCTGGGCGCTGAGATCCACGACCGGCTGCAGACATTTACCGGCCATCTTGGCCGTGTCGGCTCCGGTCTGAAGTCTGCGACCACCAATTACAACAGTGCGGTAGCCTCGCTGGAGGGGCGGGTTCTGGTCTCGGCGCGCAAGATGGCCGAACTCAACTCTGCATCGGGCACAAAGGCGCTCGAAGGCCCGGCACAAGTCGATGAAACGCCGCGCTCGCTTGCTGCGCCGTCAGGTGGCGAAGAGACCGGTGAAGCTTGATTGAAGCCTCTTTGCCTATTACCTCTGCCAGCATGACCGTACACCCAATTCTCACCGTCCCGGACCCCCGCCTCAAACTGGTTTCAAAGCCGGTAGAGCGGGTGGATGATGCGCTTCGCACCCTCATGGATGACATGGTGGAGACCATGTACGATGCCGATGGCATCGGCCTGGCGGCCATCCAGATCGGTGTGGATAGCCGCGTTATCGTGATGGACCTGTCGGAAAAGCGCGATTCCCCGCGCTATTTCGTCAATCCCGTTGTCACGCCGCTGACCGAGGAAACCCGGCCCTATAGCGAGGGCTGTCTTTCCATTCCCGAAGTTTATGATGAAGTGGAACGTCCTGTCCGGGTAAGCGTTAGTTATCTGGACTATGATGGCAACGCCCGCGAGGAGGTCGCTGAAGACCTGTTTGCCGTGTGCATCCAGCACGAAATGGACCATCTCGAGGGTGTGCTGTTCATCGATTATCTCTCGCGCCTGAAACGCGACCGGGCCGTGAAGAAGGTCCAGAAGCTCGTGAAGTCGCGGATGGAGAATGCCCAATGACCTCGCTTCGCTTCGCTATGCTCGGGAGCGCTGTAGCTCTCGCAGCACTCCTTGCTGCGTGTGACCCCAATGATCCCGTTCCCGAGCCTCAGCCGGAGCCCGTTCCCGCGCCGGAAGAGGTGCCTGAACCGGAAACCTCTGCTGATGCCGACACAGATGCCGCCGGTGCGCCGGATGGGATGTCTGCCGAACCTGCCGGTGCTCCGCCACCAGTGACGGAAGCGCCTGCGACCGAAGCAGAGGCTGAGGCTGAACTTGTGTCAGACGATGGCCTGATCGAAGGACTGTCTCAGTATTGCGGCCAGGCGTTCGAGGGCGAGATCACCAGCCCCGAAACCGACGCCGATGCCGACTTTGCCGGCCAGCGTCTTGTCATGCATGTGCGTGAATGCTCCGACGATGAAGTCCAGATTCCCTTCCATGTCGGCGACGATCATTCACGGACCTGGTTGATCACCCGGCTGGACGACGGCCGCCTGCGCCTGAAGCATGATCACCGTCATGAGGACGGCTCTGAAGCTACGCTGACCCAGTATGGCGGCGAAACGGTGGCACCGCCGATTTCAGCGCGGGCCGAATTCCCGGCCGATGAGTTTTCCAGGGATCTGTTCGAGCGCGAAGATATGGCGGTCTCGATGGACAATATCTGGATCATGGAGCTCGGCGACGACACTTTCACCTACGCGCTCACGCGGCCAAACCGCCTGTTCGAGGTAACGTTTGACCTGACCAATCCGGTCGACGCTCCACCCGCCCCGTGGGGCTGGGAGGACGAGGCGGAAGAGTAAATCCACTTGCCTCCAAGTGACATGAAAAGCGCGGTCCGGTGGGGCCGCGTTTTTCTTTAAGCTCGATTTTGGAGGCGGCCGCGGCTGTGGCGCCATCAGCAATCTGGACATGAATTAACGTGCACTCTCTGCGGTGCCTGCCATCATCATGTGCGCAGGGGTTGAGCGTTGGGCCAACTCATCGCGAGAGGCACAGCCGAGATGATGCAGCACCCGCTTTCGCGCCGCAGCGTTATGGCCAGCGCGTTGGCCCTGACCGCTTGTGGGCCCCAGCCTGCCGGCACCGCCAACGACTTGCGGATCGCCCGCGAGCTTGACGGTATTATCGGTGCGGACTGGCCCGATCAGGGGCTTTCGGGAAACGGCATACGGATCGGCATTATTGATGCCGGCTTCGGTAATTTCCGGTCAGACCCGTTCACCCGCGCCCTGGACGTGGAAACCATCCGCGATTTTGTGCCCGGCGAACGGCCAGCCCCGTTCGAGAGCGCAGACCGGCACGGCACGCAGATGGCGCAATTCATCGGCGGGCGCGATGGACGCCGTCTGCGCGGCCTGGCGCACCGCGCGCAATACCTGCTGGCCATCGGTGAAGACCAATCGACCGAGCCGCGCAGGGATGAGGACGGCGTGATTGCTGCCCTGGACTGGCTGGTGAGTGAAGGGGTGAAGCTTGTCAATATTTCGCTGGGATATACCCGTTTTGATGATGCCAGCCCGTATGCTCCGGGCATGATGGATGGCCGCACGGCGCGTATTTCGCGTCATCTCTCAGCATTGCTGGAGGCCGATCCGATGCTGGTTGCGGTCGTCAGTGCCGGCAATCAGGGGCGCTCGGACTGGCAATTCGTGACCTCGCCGGGCGATGTGGAGGACGCCATCACGGTCGGCAGCGCACGGGGTGCGCAGCCCGAACGACGGCCGACAAGCGGCATCGGCAATCCTGATATGGCGTTCATCAAGCCCGACCTGGTGGCGAGATCGGGGGGCGGGGCGTCGTCGGTGGCTACCGCAATAGTGACCGGGCTGGTGGCGTGTCTGCGCGAGCAATATCCCGAGGCCGATCCGATGCTGGTTGCGGTCGTCAGTGCCGGCAATCAGGGGCGCTCGGACTGGCAATTCGTGACCTCGCCGGGCGATGTGGAGGACGCCATCACGGTCGGCAGCGCACGGGGTGCGCAGCCCGAACGACGGCCGACAAGCGGCATCGGCAATCCTGATATGGCGTTCATCAAGCCCGACCTGGTGGCGAGATCGGGGGGCGGGGCGTCGTCGGTGGCTACCGCAATAGTGACCGGGCTGGTGGCGTGTCTGCGCGAGCAATATCCCGAGGCCGGACGTGCCCTGATTGCTGAGGCCTTGCGTCGGACCGCCAGCGCTGCGTCCACACCTGACCGTTTGATCGGTCATGGCGTGCCAGATGCGCAAGCGGCGCTGGACTGGCTGTCGCAGCGCTGACCGTGCGTCCCGCCAGCCAGCTAGTGGCTGCGCTGACCGGCCAGCAGGAACCCGGCGGCGCGCGTCAGCCCGGCGCAGCGTCCAGCCACGCTGGTCTCCGCGGCGGCAATATGGTCGAGCCGGCTGTGCAGACGTTCGCCGAACCCGCGCACGCGTTCACCGCACAGGGCCAGGCTGACCCTGACGAGGTGCGTAGCGGCCGCGCGCACCTGTTCTTCCAGGCGCGGCGCGCGTACGAGGCCATTGTGTAGCGCTGTACTGTGATTGGTGAAGTGCGTCTTGTAGTCCTCGTGGCCGGTGCCCATTTCGTAGCGGTCAAGGCCCAGCCGGTCCATCTGTGACAAGAGCAGGTAGACCAGCAAATGTCCGGGCGAATAGGCCGACATTTCCGGGTCGTAGGCGGCCAGCCAAGGGTGGAAGGTGCCATGCCCCTCCGGCCCGTATTCGGCAGCGATCAGCCTGTCTCCGACTGTCAGCGTGTACAGACGTCCACAGACCGCGCCCTCGCGCCGGGTGAACAGGACTTGCATCATGCGTGTCGTCCAGCGCGGTGCCAGTACGTCATGACGGCCGGTTTCGCGGTATTGCCGCCGCTTCCAGCCTATAAGCTGGCCGAGAGTTTCCGGATTATCACATGTCTCAAGGCGCACCGGCCCGTGCTCAGCTTCCAGCTTGCGCAGACGGCGGCGCAGATCCTTGAAACGGCGGGGGTTGTTCGCCTGCAATTCGGCGACAAGCGCTTCGCCCGTGGAGCGCTTTACAGCCGCGAGCGATGGCCCGGCCGCGTCCAGCCCGGCTGCCGGCGGTTTGTCGCGTGTGACAAGGGCGGTAAAGCGGGCCCGCGAAATACCGGCCAGTGCCAGCAAGTCCTCGTCGCGCGCGGTGATGTCAGCCCGGCGCAAAATTGCGTGAATGTCGGAAAACGCCGATCCGATCGGGCGCGCAAAACCGCCCGGACGGCGGTGAAAGGCAAAGACGGCGGCAAGGCCGCGCTCGTCACGGAAGAGGGCAATTTCGACGTCCTGACGCACGGCTGAAACGGCTATGGCGAAGTCAGGGCCCAGCAATGGCGAGGCGAGTCCGGTCGCAAGTGCCATTTCGGCCCATGCTTTGCGGTCCCGCGCACTCAGGGCATCGGCCTTGATTGTCTCACAGCGCAACATGCACATGCCTCCATAAAGACGTCGTGCCGGGACTCGCATTTATCGTGCCAGACGCGATATGCCGGGCGCGGGTGTTGCGTGCACGGTTAGCAGGAGGTTAATGGCATCAACTGATGCCGTGCCCGGCCTTCCATTCTGCCAGATCAACGCCGAGTACGTCAGCGAGTATGGCGGCTGTCCCGCCATTGGGGTCGGGCACGGTGCCCGTTGTCAGTCCGCCATCAACAATCAGCGCCTGTCCGGTCACGAAGCGCGATTCATCGCTGGCGAGATACACTGCCGCATTGGCAATGTCGGCCGGGTTGCCGCCCACCGGCAAGGGCTGGGCAAAGGCCCCCAGCTCTTCAAGCTTGGGCTGGGCGGCCTCGGCGGCATCCTGATCAAGGCCAAACGCGCGCCCGAATACCGCCGTCGCGATCATGCCCGGATTGATGCAGTTCACACGGATTTTGTGGGGTGCCAGCCGCACGGCGGCCGTCTTGGTCAGGTGGATCAGCCCGGCCTTGGCCACCGAATACAGGAGAGGGCCGTAATTCACCCCGATACCGGCCACGCTGGAGGTGGAGATGATGGATCCGCCGCCTGCCGCCTGCATGTGCGGCAAGGCGTGCTTGATGCCAAACAGCGCGGCGCGCAGATGCAGATGCATCACGTGGTCGAAAGCGTCCGCCTCAATCTTTTCAACCGGATAGTCAGGTTCAGCCGACCCTGCATTATTGAACAGGATATCGAGCCGGCCGTGGCGCTCGATTGCCAGATCAATCAGGGCCTTGATATCGGATTCGCTTTTCACGTCCGTAGTGCGGAAGGCCAGCTTTGGTCCGTGAAACTGGGCCATCGCCTCGCCGCGTCCGGTTTCCAGATCGCCCATCACCACATGTGCACCTTCGGCGATGAAGCGCTCCACGCTCGCCTTGCCAATGCCGCTGGCGCCGCCGGTAATAACCGCGATCTTGCCGTCCAGACGTGTGCTCATTTTCGCTGTATCCCTGGTCAGTGAGTGGTTGATGCACACTGGCGCGCAAACCGGGCGGGCCGCAAGTCTGTTCGCGCTTGCAGGGCTGTTGGAACGCCTGTCTGCTGGGCGGGTTAAAGCGAGGTGCGTAATGGCGGGGTTCTGATGGAACGCATCAAGTTGATTGTCGGCCGGATCACCAGCTCGCTCTGGTTCTTACCGGCGTTGTACGCTGCGGGTGCGATGGGCGTGGTTCTGGCGGCGCCGCTTACCGAGTTTCTGGTGCCGGACTGGCTGGCCGATGCGCTTGATGTGGAGGCGGTCCGCACCGTTCTGAACATTCTCTCGTCCAGCCTGCTGGCCGTGACGATTTTCTCACTGACGACCATGGCGACCTCGCTGAAAGCGGTCAGTGACGCCGCCACGCCGCGCGCCCGGCCGATTCTCATACGCGGCGGCAGTGCGCAAAATGCCATCGCCACCTTTCTGGGCGCCTTCATCTTCAGCGTCATCGGCCTGGTTTCGCTCAATGGCGGGCTTCTGGGGTCCGGCGCGGAGGCGGTACTGTTCGCGCTGACAGTGATCGCAACGCTGATGGTGGTCGTCGTGCTCATCCAGTGGATCCGGCAGTTGTCGACGCTGGGTGATGTCGAGGATGCCATCTCCAAGGTGGAGGTTGCCGCGCAGGCTGCATTCCGCGCCCAAGCTCGCCTGCCCGGACCGGCAGAGCGCAGCGCCCTTGGCAAGGGCAAGCCCTATCTGTTGTACGCACAGCGGCCCGGCTATGTGCAGATGGTTGATTTCCGCGCGCTGGATGATGCAGCCGAAAAGCTGGACGTGACCGTGGAAGTGACGGCCCTGCCGGGTGAGCGGTGCGGGCCATCGCGCGAGCTGGCAAAAGTGTTCGGCGCCGACAGCGCCGAAACGGCTGCCCGGCTGCTGCCCTGCTTTGTTCGCGGCGAACGGCGCACGCTGGAGGCTGATCCATGCTTTGGCCTGACGGCCTTGAGCGAGATCGGCTCGCGCGCCCTGTCGCCCGGTGTCAACGATCCCGGAACGGCCATCTCGGCGATTCGCGCTCTGGAGCGCTGCTTTGCCGAATGGAGTGACGCCGTCAATGACGCGCCGGAATGCGCGCCGCTATCGCGCGTGGTCTATCCGGCGATTGACGCCGCGCAGGCGCTGCGCGAACCGGTTATTGCGCTGGCGCGCGACGGGGCCAGCCAGCTGGAGGTATTGCGTGCGCTGATCGAGCTGTGCTCGCTGGCAGCCAGGCTGGACCGGCTGAACCTCAGCCATGAGGCGAAAAGCCTGACCGCCGAGATCATTGAACGGGCCAGCGCTGCCATGGCGCACAAAAGTGATGTATCGCGGCTGAAAGACGCGGCTGGCTGATCAGGCGCAGACTGGCCTTGCCTCTTGCCGGTTTCAGCGTTAGAGCGGCCCCGCAAGAGATAGAGGAGGTCTCCGCCATGGAGATACGTGAAGGTCTTACCTTCGACGATGTGCTCTTGCAGCCCGGCGCATCCGAGATAATCCCTGCCGATGCCGATGTGCGCACCCGCGCCACCCGCGACGTGGGACTGAATATCCCGATCCTCTCGGCAGCGATGGACACCGTTACCGAAGCGCCGCTGGCGATCGCGATGGCACAGGCGGGCGGGCTCGGCGTTATTCACCGCAATCTGACCAATGGCGAGCAGGCCGAGGAAGTGCGACGCGTCAAGCGCTATGAGAGCGGCATGGTCGTCAACCCGGTCACAATCGGCCCGGAGGCCACGCTGGCCGACCTGAAGGCCTTGATGGATCATCACCGCATTTCCGGTATCCCTGTGGTCGAAGGTGGAGGCAAGGGCGGCGCAGCCGGTGCCAGGCCGGGCAAGCTGATCGGCATCGTCACCAATCGTGATGTGCGTTTTGCCGATGACCCTAACGCCACCGTTGCCAGCCTGATGACGCGTGATCATCTCGTCACCGTGCGCCCGGGCGCCGATCAGGCCGAAGCCAAGCGCCTGCTCCACAAACATCGCATTGAGCGTCTGCTGGTCGTTGACGAGGACGGGCGCTGTGTCGGCCTGATGACCGTCAAGGACATGGAGAAGGCGCAAGCCCATCCCAACGCCGCGAAGGATGCGCAAGGGCGCCTTCGCGTCGCCGCTGCCACGACTGTAGGCGATGCCGGGTTCGAGCGCGCCGAGGCGCTGATGGATGCCGGCGCGGACGTGATCGTGATCGACACCGCCCATGGCATGAGCGCGGCCGTGCTGGAGCAAGTCAAACGCATAAAGCGCGCGTCCAACACCACCCAGATCGTGGCGGGCAATATCGCGACCTATGACGGCGCGCGCAGCCTGTTCGATGTCGGCGCGGACTGTGTGAAGGTCGGCATCGGGCCGGGCTCGATCTGCACCACGCGCATCGTGGCCGGGGTCGGCGTGCCGCAGCTTACCGCCGTGATGGAAGCGCGCCGCGCGGCCGAAGGCTTTGACGGGACCATCATTGCTGATGGCGGCATCAAGTATTCCGGTGATCTGGCGAAGGCTATCGCGGCGGGGGCCGACTGCGTGATGATGGGCTCCATGCTGGCGGGCACCGAAGAAGCGCCCGGCGAAGTCTTCCTGTACAAAGGCCGTTCCTACAAATCCTATCGCGGCATGGGCTCGGTCAGCGCCATGGCGCGCGGTTCGGCAGACCGCTATTTCCAGAAAGAAGTCACCGACCGTATGAAGCTGGTGCCCGAAGGCATTGAAGGTCAGGTGCCCTATAAAGGCCCGGTCGGCCCGATCCTGCACCAGATGGTCGGCGGGCTGCGCGCCGCCATGGGCTATACGGGTGCGAAGACGATTGCGGACTTCCAGAAGAATGCCGTTTTCGTGCGCATTACCAATGCGGGTCTGCGCGAGAGCCATGTCCATGACGTGACCATCACCCGCGAAGCACCGAACTATCCCAGTCCGAACTGATGCGTGATGCAGGCAGAATAGCCGCCGCCATCGAGGTGCTCGATACCGTCCTGAACCGGCACCAGCCGGTGAAGGAGGCGATGCGCGACTGGGGCAAGGCCAACCGCTACGCAGGCTCTGGCGACCGCGCCTGGATTTCCGGCCTCGTGCTGGACGCCCTGCGCCGCCGGGCGTCGCTCAGCCTGCTGATGGGCGCAGACACTCCGCGCGCTCTGGTACTCGGTACGCTCGCTCATGAGTGGGAAACGGGGCCGGATGCGGTCGCCGCGATCTTTGACGGCGATGAGCACGCGCCCGAAGCGCTGACCGATGCAGAGCGTGCCGGGATGACAGCCAGCCTGCCCGGTGATGCGCCACTGCCTGCGCGCGCGGAAATCCCTGATTGGCTTGCTGCCAGCTTCGAACGCGGCTTTGGCGATGATGCGGCGCTTGAAGGCGCGGCCATGGCCAATCGTGCGCCGGTGGATCTGCGCGTCAATGCGCTCAAAACCGATCCGGAAAAGGCCATATCGGCGGTGCGCGCGCAGATCAATGCCGAGCCGTCCGTGCTCATCACCAGTGCCATCCGCATTCCCGGCAGCGATCCGCGCGCGAAATCCCCGCCCGCCGATTCCATCCCCGCCTATGGCAAGGGTTGGGTGGAGGTGCAGGATATCGGCAGCCAGATCGCCGCGCTCGCCGCCGCGCCGGTCGAGGGCCTGCAAGTGCTTGATTTCTGCGCCGGCGCAGGCGGCAAGACGTTGTCTCTCTCCGCGCTGATGAACAATACCGGCCAGCTTTACGCGTGGGATTTTGACTGGCGGCGCTTGCGCGCCATCTGGCCGCGGCTTGAGCGGGCCGGTGTGCGCAATGTGCAGGTGCGCTCCGGCAAGGAAGCGGAAGCCTTGAACGATCTGGAAGGCAAGATGGACCTCGTCTTTATCGATGCGCCCTGCACGGGCTCCGGCACCTGGCGGCGCAGGCCGGATACCAAATGGCGCCTGAAGGAAAAGGCGCTCGCCACGCGCATCACCCAGCAGGACGAGGTGCTGGCCAAGGCCGCCAAATATGTGCGCCCCGGCGGACGCATGGTCTATGTCACCTGCTCGGTCCTGCCAGAGGAAAATGGCGACCGGGTGGAGGTCTTCCTCAATAACAACCCCGATTTTCGCGCCGTGCCGGTGATGGACGCCCTTGTTGCGTCAGGCCAGCTCACCGAGGAAGGCGCGCTGACCCTTGCCGCCTGCGCTGGCGCGCACGGCGCGCTGCAACTCACCCCGGCGCGCACCGGCACGGACGGATTTTACGTGTGCGGGCTGGAGAAGGCGGGGTAGGGCGGTTCCCGAATCCACTCCCCCTCTCGCCATGGACAAGAATCTCGGCTAATCGCTGCCCATGAGAAGTACGATGAGTTACGCGGTCCTTGAAAAGCTCGGTAGGGAGAGACTTTCCCCGAACTTCTTCTTTCGCGACTTTTTGTACTCCGAGATCGCGAACTATTATCGCATGTCCAATCTGCCGCACTTTCCTGATATTGCTATAGAAGCCGCGCGCGGGCTTTGCGTGAATTTGCTGGAACCCCTAACGGCAGCATTCGGCAAAATCTCGATCCGTTCAGCCTACCGTTCGCCGGAAGTCAATGAACTTGGCAACAGTAAGGGGCTGAACTGCGCGTCCAATGCGTCCAATTACAGTGGTCATATCTATGACTATCGCGATAGCGACGGCGCGCTAGGAGCGACTGCAACAATCGTGATCAACAGTTATGTCGACCAATTCGAGTCGACCGGCGACTGGCGCTCTATGGCGTGGTTTATCCACGATCACTTGCCCTATTCGAGTCAGTACTATTTTCCAAAGCTGTGCGCGCTCAATCTAACTTGGTCGGAAAATCCCAAGCGCACCATAGACAGCTATGTTCAGCCGAAGGGCACGCTGACCAAGCCGGGCATGGCAAACCATGACAGCAGCCACGCCGATGCGTATGACACGCCGTACTTTCATACTGCCCTGAAAAACCTGAAGGCCTTTTTGACCGAATGACAGCAATTAACTCTTCGCTCGAACACGAACGCGCCCTGATTGTCGATTTCGGCTCTCAGGTGACACAGCTCATCGCACGGCGCCTGCGCGAAAGCGGCGTCTATTGCGAGGTTCATCCCTATAACCGCGCCACTGCGGATTTTGTGAAGGATTACGGCCCCAAGGCCATCATCCTGTCCGGCTCCCCACACTCGACCAGCTGGGAAGACAGCCCGAAGGCTGATCCGTATATCTTCCAGGCCGGGGTGCCGGTGCTGGGCATCTGCTATGGCGAACAGATCATGTGCGCCCAGCTTGGCGGGCGGGTGGAAACCTCCGACCATCGCGAGTTTGGCCGCGCCGACATCCAGATCGTACTGGAAAGCCCGCTTCTGGCGGGGCTGGGCGGGATCGGTGACACCGAGCGCGTCTGGATGAGCCATGGCGACCGGGTAATGGCGGCGCCCGAAGGCTTTCACGTCATCGCCACCAGCTCCGGCGCGCCCTTTGCGGCCATCGCGGACGAAGCCCGCCAGTTCTACGGCGTGCAGTTCCACCCCGAAGTGGTGCACACGCCGCGCGGCGCGCTGATCCTGAAGAATTTCACCCACGAGATCGCGGGCATGAAGGGCGACTGGACCATGGCCGCCTTTAAGGATGAGGCGATTGCCCGCATCCGCGAACAGGTCGGCAAGGGCCGGGTGATCTGCGGGCTATCGGGCGGGGTGGATTCGGCTGTTGCCGCCGTGCTGATCCATGAGGCGATTGGCGACCAGCTGGTCTGCGTCTTTGTCGATACCGGCCTGATGCGCCACGGCGAGGCCGAAGAGGTCGTCACCCTCTTCCGCGAGCATTACAATATTCCGCTGGTCGCCGCCGATGAGGGGGATCGTTTCCTCTCCGCGCTGGACGGCATTGATGACCCGGAAAAAAAACGCAAGACCATCGGCAAGCTCTTCATCGATGTGTTCGAGGAGAAGGCAAAGCTCGCCGGCGGCGCCGATTTCCTGGCACAGGGCACGCTCTACCCGGACGTGATCGAAAGTGTCAGCTTTGATGGCGGCCCGTCCGTCACCATCAAGTCCCACCATAATGTCGGCGGCCTGCCCGCACGCATGAACATGAAGCTCGTCGAGCCGCTTCGCGAGCTCTTCAAGGACGAGGTGAGGGCGCTGGGGCGCGAGCTTGGCCTGCCCGAGGCGTTCGTGGGCCGCCATCCCTTCCCCGGACCGGGGCTCGGCATCCGCATTCCCGGCGCCGTCACGAAGGAAAAGGCCGATATTCTGCGCGCTGCAGACCGCATCTATATCGAGGAAATCAAGAAGGCCGGTCTCTACGACGTGATCTGGCAGGCCTTTGCCGTGCTGTTGCCGGTGCGCACGGTCGGCGTGATGGGCGATGAGCGCACCTATGATGCCGTGCTGGCCTTGCGCGCCGTCACATCCGTTGACGGCATGACGGCGGACTATTTCCCCTTCGATCACGACTTTCTGGGCCGCGTCGCCACGCGCATCATCAATGAAGTGCGCGGCGTCAACCGCGTGGTCTACGACGTGACCAGCAAACCGCCGGGGACGATTGAGTGGGAGTAGCGTGTGGACAAGGCTGAGGAACTCGCTCGTGCCTGGTTTGCGAGCCAAGGTTTTTCGAAAATCATTCACGAGCCAAACGGACGCAGCACCTTTCCTGATTTCCTTCTCGATAACTCCGTGTTGGCGGAAGTGACGTGGCTTTTTCAAACTGAAGCGACGACGAGAAAGCCGCTTGTTGAAAAAGAAAAGCCATTATTGGATTCCGTAATCAAATTTTTCGAGGAAAAGGGACGGGGTTCTGAGGTTACGTCCTATTTCGTCGATTTTGTCTTCGAGCGGCCGCTTTTTGACTCACGGCGGGAATTTGAGGCAGCCCTAGAAAAAGCGCTGGCTGAAGGCATAAAGAGATCGGATGGCAGGACACGAATCCACTTGAAGTCTAAGATCTGGATCGAAGTTTATGAGGCGAGCAAACACTTCGGTCAGACGTTCGTTTTAGGCTGCTGGATTGACAACGATGAAGGCGGGTGGGTGCGTGAATATGCCCCCAAGAGTCTCGAGGCTGCAGTTGCTAGAAAGTCCGCGAAAGCCGTCAGTCATAGCGATCAGGTTTCGGGCAGAGAGTCTTGGTTGATTCTAGTTGATCGGATGGGCTGCACAGCTAACGATTTTGCGAACATAGCCCCAGATTTCCGACCGTATACCAGTCTTGTTGTCCTAGGTTTCAATGGTGAGATTGCTCGCTGGTCAGCTGGACTCGCAGCCAATTGAAATCGACCCCACCCCCGCTCTGACGGTTTCCACATGCCCAAACAAATCCACCTCCGTGACATTCCCGAAGCGACGCATCAGGCGCTCAAAGCGCGTGCGGCGGCGGAAGGGATGAGCATGAGCGATTATCTGCGCCGCCTGATAGAGCAGGATTTGAAGCGGCCCGACTGGGCATCGATCCGGGCGCGCCAGGCGTCGATGGAGCCGGTCGAGCTGCCGGTCTCCACAACCCGGATCATCCGCGAAGAGCGCGATGGAAGCCGTATAGTCTGAACACTGCCCGCAAGCTGGCGGGGATTGATGACCGAGAGTAGCCCCCATGACCGAATCCCGCCTCGATGCCCTCGAAATCCATATCGCCCAGCAGCAGCGCGCGATTGATGATCTGTCCGAGGCGCTGGCGTCGCAGCAGAAGGATATCGAGCGGCTCAAAGCCCGGCTCCACCGCTCTGACGACCGGATCGCGGAGCTCGAAGCCGGCTTGCCCGCGGCCTCGGCCGAAAAGCCCCCGCACTACTGAGCGGGGCGTCAATCGCTCCCGCCCCCGTCACAAATCGCAGACTTGCCCGGTGATAGCGCAGCGCTAGTCTGAACGGCCTGATCCTCTTGCCGGAGACGCCCCTTGAGCACCGCGACCGCCAGCAGGGCGCCTGCCGATGTGAACTACACCTTCTCGGACGCGGAGCTGGCAGCGCTGATGCCTTATGGCGAGGCGCGCTGGCACGAGGAGGGCGAGGTGCTGGTCAGCGAAGGCGAGCGGGGCGGCGATTGCCTCGTCACCCTGTCTGGCGAAACCCACATCTTTGTCGATGACATGGACGGGCCGGTGCGGCTCGGCTGGATGGAACGCGGCCAGTTTTCCGGCGATATCGGCGTGCTGACCGGGCAGGCAGCACTGGCCCGCACAACCATGGGCAAGGCGGGCAAGGTCTTGCATATCCCGTTCGCCGCGTTCCAGCGCCTGCTGGTGGAAAACTCCGCCCTGTCCGATGTGTTCGTGCGCACGCTTTCGGCGCGGCGCGCGTTTGCCCTGGCCCGCGAGGGCTATTCAGTCATCGTGATCGGCTCGGCGCTGGACCGGTCAGTGTTTGCCTTGCGCGATTTTCTGACCCGTCATGGCCTGCCCCATGCCTGGCTGGACCCGGACGCCAATCCGCTCGCCGCGCCGATCATGGAGGCCAAGGGGCTCGCCCGCGACGCGCTGCCCGCTGTGGTGCTGAGCGCCTCGCGCGTGATGATCCAGCCGACGGTCAGCGCGCTGGCCGAATATTTCGGGTCAGACCTTCTGCCCGATGGCGCGGCGGCGGACGTAATTGTGGTCGGGGCCGGGCCGGCGGGTCTGGCGGCGGCGGTCTACGCGGCGTCCGAAGGCCTGACCGTGGTGACGCTCGACGCCGAGGCACCCGGCGGACAGGCCGGCACCAGCTCGAAGATCGAGAATTATCTGGGCTTTCCCATGGGCGTGTCGGGCCGTGAACTGGCAGACCGCGCGGCCATTCAGGCGCAGAAGTTCGGTGTGCGCCTCGCCGCGCCGGTGAAGGTTAGTGCGCTGGAACGTCTCGACAGCGGGTGTCACTGCGTCAGCACGCTGGATGGCCGCAAGCTGGAGGCCCGTGCAGTCGTGATAGCCTCGGGCGCGCAATATCAGCGCCTGCCGGTTGAGGACGCGGAAATCTATGAGGGGCGGGGGCTTTATTACGGCGCGTCGCCGCTGGAGGCGCAGCTATGCGCCAACGCTGACGTCGTCATTGTCGGCGCGGGCAACTCGGCGGGGCAGGGCGCGGTCTTCCTCGCCCGCACGGCGCGACACGTCCACGTGCTCTATCGCAGGGCCGATATCCGCGACACGATGAGCGAGTATCTGGTCCGGCGGCTGGAGGAACAGCCCAACATCACACTCCACCCGGAAACCCAAATTTCGGGGCTGGACGGCACGGGTCAGGGCGACCTGAAGCGTTTGCGTGCGCTAAAGGCGAAGTCTCCGCAGGGCGAGTTTGAAATAGAGGCAGGTTTTGTGTTTCTTTTCATCGGCGCCGTCCCGTTCACCGGCTGGCTGCCGCCGGGTCTTGCCCGGGACACAAAAGGTTTTGTGAAGACCGGCACACAGATCGAGCCGCGTGAGCTGGTGCGGGCAGGATGGGCAGCGGACCGTATGCCGTCGGCTTACGAAACAAGCCTTGAGCGGGTCTATGCCGTGGGTGATGTCCGTTCTGCCTCGGTCAAACGTGTGGCCAGCGCCGTCGGCGAGGGATCAGTGGTTGTCAGCGCCGTCCATGCCGCGCTGGCCGAGTTTGGCCGGCCCGGCTAGCGCCTCCTATAGTTCCCACGGGAATACCTCGTCGATGGGTTTGCCGAAGACATCGGCAATCTTGTAGGCCGTTTCGAGGGTGGGCGAGTACTTGCCCGTTTCTATGGCGGCTATCGTCTGCCGGGTAACGCCGACGCGCTTGCCCAGCTCGGACTGGGTCATTTCGCCTGCCAGAAACCGCAATGTCTTTACGGTGTTGGTAAGCCGGGGTTCAGACACGCCAACCCCTCCGATAGCTGGCAATGACCACCGCGCAACTGACGATCTCCGCGATGACAATGACAAATATCGTCGACTGGACGATCTCCCATTCGGTCGCGCCAAAGGGCATGACGCAACCAACGACAATCATCCCGACGAGCAGCACGCCATAAGCCACCGAGCGGGCATGGCTGCCAATGGCGCGGTCCCGTTCATCACGAGCCGTCACTTCGTCCGGTTCGCGCCGGCTGCGCGCCAAGAGGGCGTTCAGGCCGATCGCGAGGCCGGAAGCCGCCGCCGCGGCGGTCAACAGGCCAAGACGTGTGAACAGGCCCACTTCGCCAACGGCTTCGAGAATGGAGATCACCACAAAATAGCCGCCATAAAACAGAGCCAGAGACCCCAACCATACCCATGAGAACTGTTCGCGTTCGCTCATCACCATGCCTTTCCATTGGTCAAATTGTCGATTGAAGCGAACATGATGTTAAAAATATAAAACATCAAGTAAAAAATATCAGCGCGGTTGGACGCGTGACAAAGCGCCGGGCTTTGTGCGTGTGCGATTGCCAGAGCGGGCCTGTGCCCGCTACAAACGGCGGGGCTGGGCGCTAGCCGTGCGGGCATCAAATGAATCTCGACTCGTGGAAATCGCAGATGCGCAAGGGCGCAGCCGAATTTGCGGTACTCTCCGCCCTGCGGGGAGGCGAGCTCTATGGCGTCGAGCTTGTTGCGCGCCTGACGGGTGCCGGCAGCGTGGGGTTGTCGGAAGGCACGGTCTATCCGTTGTTGCGCAGGCTGCAATCGGACGGACGCCTGCTTGCGCGGTGGGACGACACTGACAACGGGCCGCCACGCAAGTATTATTCACTGACCCGGACAGGCCGGGAGGCGGTTGAGGGAATGGCCGCATTCTGGAGCGAATTTGAAGCGCAACTGAACCTTATCGTGAGGGTATGATGGGCAATCGACAGCACGAAATCGCCGCTTACGCACACGCGCTCGACGCCGCACTTCATGCGCTGGCGCCGGACGACCGGGCCGATATCGTCCAGGAAGCGCGAACCCATCTGGAGGCCAGCGCGCAGGCCGGGCGCCTCGATGCCACACTGGCCGCCTTCGGCAAGCCGCAGTCCTATGCATTGCAGTTTCTTGAAGGGGCTCCTTTGACTGCCACCACCGAGCGCGGCATGTGGTCCGCCGCCGGAGGCGTTGCGGGCAGCGTTGTCATGGCGCTTCTGGCTGCCGTGTTCGTCACCGTCGCGGTCATCGACATTCTCGTTCCCGCCTTTGGCATCTGGGTAAACCCGGCATCAGGCGCGGTCTATTTCGGTAATGCCGGACTGACGACCAGAGCCGAGGAACTGGCCGGTGCCTGGCTGTCGCTCGTGTCGATTTCGGCAGCGGCCGGGACAGCCTTCCTCAGCTTTGTTACGGCGCGGGCAGCTTTGCGTGAAATCCGGCGTTACCTGAAAGCCTCATCGGACCTGCTTCGCGCGGGCGAGCCGGAATAATGCCTGCCAGACTGCGCGCAGTTCGCCTAGACTTGAGTTGAAGCAGGCATAGCAGGCCGGGTTGGCGGGGAGCGCGAAATGGAGTTTCTGATTGCCGGGCTGGTGCTGTTTCTGGGCATTCACTCGGTCCGCCTGGTCGGTTTGCGTTCGCCGATGATCGCGGCGATGGGGCAAGGCGGCTATTCGATTGTCTACTCGCTGATCAGCGCCATCGGCCTCGCGCTGATAGTCTACGGGCATGTGCTGGCACACCCGTCTGCGTCGGTGTGGGCGCCGCCCGAATGGACGCGCACGCTGGCGCTTGTGCTGGTCCCGGTCAGTCTGGTCTTGCTGGTGTCGGCCTATTTGCCCGGGCATATCCGCTCAGGCGTGCGCCACCCGATGACGCTGGGTGTGCTGTTCTGGTCGATTGCCCACCTGGCTGCCAATGGCGAGGTGGCCAGCTTCGTCCTGTTTGGCAGTTTTGCGGTTTGGTCCTTGCTGACCGTTCTCGGTGCCTATGCGCGCGGTGGCAGCTTTGCGACCGAGGGCAGCTGGAAGGCGGACGCAGCCGCGATCGTCATCGGTCTTGTGGCGTCCGGCCTGCTCGCCTGGTTCCATATGCAATTATTCGGCGTTGCCGTCGTTGAGTTTGCATCCGATCCATACGCGCCGGGCATCTAGTCTTCATCAGGCGCCCGGCGGTCGGGCGTAGCCCGGGAGACTACCCATGGACGAAGACATTCTCATCCCGCTCGCATTTTTCCTGGCCGGCGTCATGGTCGTGCTGATTGCAGTGGGCGCTGCTGTCATCAACCGCTTCAACCTGCACTCCACGGTGCGCGAAGCCCTGCGTCAGGGGCAGACGCTTGATGCCGATGCGATCAAGGCTCTGGGAGCGCCTGCGCGCAAGAATGAAAATAACGACCTTAAAGCCGGCTTCATTCTGATGGCAGTGGCCGCCGGTCTCGTCGTGATGGGTTACGCCTTTGGTTCCACCATACCCATGCGCGGTGACGAACCATCGCCCGTCTTCATTTTCGCCGGGATAGCGGCGATCCCGGGCTTTATCGGCATAGTTCTGGCAGGTTTCGGGTTGGCTCAGGCAATGAGTTCAAAACGACGCACCGACTGACGCCCCGGCCAGTGCTGGCAGACACGCATGTCCCGGACCGATGAACTGCTCGTGGCCCGCGTTGTGGCAACCGGTGACCGGCGCGCCTTTGGCGAGCTGGTTACCCGCCACCAGAAGCTGGTGCGCGGTATGCTGGCGCGCCTGACCGGCCGCCCTGCCGACGCTGATGATCTGGCACAGGAGACATTCGTTCAGGCCTGGCAGCGGCTTGATACCTATCGCGGCCCAGGGCGGTTCAAGTCCTGGCTTTGCCAGATCGCCTATAGCCGGTTCCTCATGAGTCTGCGCCGTGACAAGGCGAGGAACCGGATGCTGGGCGCTGTACGCGATGAAGGAATGCAGATTGAGCAAGCGCACTGGCAGCCCGGAGCCGGGCTTGATCTGGACCGGGCGCTGGCCGCTCTGGGAGAGGGCGAACGCACCTGCGTGGTGCTATGCTATGCTTCGGGTCTCAGCCATTCGGAGGCCGCCGAAGTGACAGGGCTGGCTATCGGTACGGTAAAATCCCACGTCAATCGCGGGCGAGCCAAGCTGAAAGACTGGTTCGACAGGCAGGAGAATGCGGCATGACTGGTCGTCACGATGATTTTGATGCCCGTCTGGCGGACATGTTCGGCGCTCACGCGCCTGCGCCTGATCCGCTGTTTACCGGACGCGTGATGGACGCACTGCCCCGGCCTTCGCTGGCGCGCCCTGTTGCCCTGACGCTGGCAGGACTGACCGGCGCCCTGGTTGCCGGCTGGCAGCTTCCCAACCTGGTGTCGGCACTGGACGCGATGATGGGCGGATTTGGCGGGCTGGCCATGGAGGCGGTGGGGCCGCAGGCTATGGCGATGGGCCTGACAGCGATCGGTCTTGCGGCGGTAACGCTGGTCCTGACAAGGCGCGGAACTCTCAATATATGAGCCGCGCGATTTGTGCATTTGCGAACATGGGCTAGCGTGGCGGCTGATTGCGTAACGGGAGTAGCCCCATGTCCGCCCAGAACCCTGCCCCAGTGAAACGTATCGGCGTCCCCGACATACGCGCCCGCAAGGGCGGCGAACCGCTTGTCTGCCTGACGGCCTATGATGCGCCAACGGCGCGTCTGCTTGATCCCCATTGCGATGTCCTTCTGGTCGGAGACTCGCTGGGCATGGTCGTACACGGTCTTGCCAACACTATCCCGGTGACGCTGGACATGATGATCCTGCACGGACAGGCCGTCATGCGCGGCGCCAACCGCGCCATGGTCGTCATCGACATGCCGTTTGGAAGCTATGAAGCCTCGCCCGGCCAGGCCTTTGACAACGCTGCGCGCATTCTGCGCGAGACAGGCGCGCAGGCCGTGAAGGTGGAAAGCGGGGTCTATATCGCCGATACGGTCCGCTTTCTGGCCGAGCGCGGTGTGCCGGTAATGGCCCATGTCGGCTTGCGTCCGCAGGCGGCGCTTGCTGAAGGCGGGTTCAAGGCCAAGGGACGCAGCGATGCCGAGCGCACGCGCGTGCTGGACGAGGCGCGCGCCGCTGATGAAGCGGGCGCCTTTGCCATCGTGGTTGAGGGTGTGGCCGAGGACCTGGCGTCTCAGGTGACGCAGGCGGTCAAGGCACCTACAATCGGCATTGGTGCTTCGGCAGAGTGTGATGGCCAGATTCTGGTGACGCCGGACATGCTCGGGCTGTTCGACTGGACGCCGCGTTTTGTGAAGCGGTATGCCGACCTGAAGGCCCTGACCGAAGACGCCGTGCGGGCCTATGCCGAGGATGTCCGGGCCCGCCGCTTCCCCGGGCCTGATGAGGTCTACCGCATTACAGGCGCGTAACGCGGCTCGCGCGTATTGCGGCAGCCCGGCCGGGCCGCTAGGGTCCGCGCGATATGAAACCGGCATGAATTGCGAGGCGGGCCTTGGTCGACGTATTCGACGAAGTTGAAGAAGAACTGCGCAAAGAGCGCTACACGCAGATGCTGCGCAGCTGGGGCCCGTGGGTTCTGGGCGCGGTAGTGGTCGTTATTGCGGGTGTTGCGGGCTATCAGGGCTGGCAAGGCTGGCAGAACGAACAGTCCGCAGCAGCATCCGAACGGTTTGCCGCAGCAGGCGCCCTGCAAGAGGGCGGTGAGCTGGAGGAGGCAAACGAGGCCTATGCGCTTCTGGCCAGCGAGGGACCGCGAGGCTACGCCACGCTCGCCCTCCTCCAGCAGGCCGCTCTGGCAAGAGAGGCCGGTGACAATGAGGAGGCGGCGCGCCTCTATGAGGAGGCCGCGCAACGCTCGCCCGTGGCGTTGATACGTGATCTGGCCAGCTATCAGGCAGCTGTGGCCGGCTTCGACACGCTATCGAGCGATGATCTGGCGCTGCGCCTTGATCCGCTCGTGTCCGAAGGCAGCGGATTTGCGCTGCTGTCACGCGAGCTTATCGGCGCGGCGGCCCTGCGTGACGAGCGCTGGGACGAAGCGCGCCGCCAGTATGAATTTGTACAATTATCGATTGATGCGTCGGAAGCCATGCGCGCCAGGGCCCGCGACGCCATGGCGGTGATCATGCGTGAAGCGCCTGAACCAGCCCCGGCCGAGGATGCTGGCGAAACGCCTGCAGATTCTGCAGGGATTGCCGATACGCCTGCAGATTCTGCAGGGATTGCCGATACGCCTGCCGAGGCGGATACGGCAGTGGACGCTTCGGCCGAGGAAGAGGATACCGTCGAATGACCCCAACGCTTCGTATTGCCATGCTGGCCGTTCTGACCGGCAGTTTTGTGCTTGCCGGATGCAGTGCAGCGGACAGGATTGCCCAGCTCAATCCGTTTTCGGGGGGCTCCGCGGAAGACCCGGATGCACCGCCGCGCGATCAGCGCGTGCCGGTTCTGGGTGTGGGTGACAGTCTGGAAGTCAGCGGCGGTTCGCGCGTCAATCTTCCGCCCGCCTATGTCAATGATAGCTGGCCCCAGCCCGATGGTTTTCCAACCCACTCGATGCAGCACACCCAGGCGCGGGGCGATTTGCAGCGCCTCTGGCGCGTCGATATCGGGGCGGGCTCCAACCGTAACCGGCGCATCAATGCGCGCCCGGTCGTGCTGGATGACACGGTCTATACCGTCGCCGCTGATGGCCGCGTGACCGCTACGAATGCCGACACAGGTGAACGGCGCTGGCAGGTCCGCGTCGAGCCCCGGGATGCAGGCGAAGATGGCGGCGGCCTTCCGTTGCCTCTCCCGTTTATCGGGCGTGAAGGCGGTGGTCCCGACCGCTACGCCTTCGGTGGCGGTATTGCGGTGGACGGCGGACGTGTATTTGTTCATACCGGACGCCGCTTCCTCGTGGCGCTGGACGCTTCCAATGGCGAGGAAATCTGGCGCGAAACGTCACTCACCCCGCTTATAGCTGCGCCCACGGTGGCCGATGGCCGGGTCTATTCCATCACCCATGAGAATGAGTTGATTGCGTTTGATGCCTCCACCGGAAGCGTGCAGTGGACACATGCTGCCATTGCCGATTCTGCGCGTCTGCTCACTGCGCCCAGCGTGGCCGTTCAGGGTGATGTGGTGGTTGCGCCGTTCAGTTCTGGCGAGCTGATCGCCTTGCGTGCGCAGAACGGAACGGTCCTGTGGAGCGATTCTCTGACCCGGGCGGGCGGTCTGACGCCGATGTCGTCCATCAATGATATTGCGGGCTCTCCGGTGATTGGCGACTCCAATGTCTACGCGCTCAGCCATTCCGGCATCATGGCCGCGTTCGACATGCGCTCGGGCGAGCGCAGCTGGACGCAGCCGGCCAGCACGCTTCACGCGCCCTGGCTTGCAGGCAATTACCTGTTTGTTGTTACAGGCGACGCGCAAGTGGCAGCATTTGACCGCCAGTCAGGCGATGTCGCGTGGATCACCCAGCTGGAAGCCTTCCGCAATGAGCGCCGCCGCCGCGACCGTATCGTTTGGGCCGGGCCGATTCTGGCGGGCAACCGTCTGCTGGCCGTGTCGTCGCAGGGCGAAATGGTCATCATCAACCCCGCCGACGGTGAGGTGCAGGAACGGCGCGACCTTGGTGACGAGGTGTTTATCGCGCCGGTCATTGCCAATGAAACCGTGTATATCGTCACCGATAGCGGTCGCCTCATTGCCTTGCGCTAACCCGGCGGCCCCAGGAACAGACCATGTCCGGTGAACGCATTGCGAGCCTCGCAATAGTCGGCAGGCCCAATGTCGGCAAATCCACGCTGTTCAACCGGCTGGCGGGCAAACCGCTGGCCATGGTGGATGACCGCCCCGGCGTGACCCGTGACCGGCGCGAAGGCCGCGGCCGCCTGGGTGATCTGGACCTGCGCCTGGTCGACACTGCCGGTTATGAAGACAAGGAAACCGGCATTGAAGTGCGCATGCGCCAGCAGACCGAGATTGCGCTGGCCGAAGCCGATGTCTGCCTGTTCCTGATTGACGGCCGCGAGGGTGTCACGGCGCTGGACCAGCGCTTTGGCGAACTTCTGCGCCGCGCGTCCAAACCTGTCATCCTTCTGGTCAACAAGGCCGAAGGCAGGCGTGGCGATGACGGCATACTGGAAGCCTGGAATCTGGGACTGGGCGAGCCTATCCCGATCTCGGCCTCGCATGGCGAGGGCATGAGTGACCTCTATCAGGCCGTCCTGGCGGCACTGGGTGAGGCCGGCATTCACGACGGCCCGACGCCTGAAGAGGAGAATGCCGAAGGGGCGCCGCTGCGCATTGCGGTCGCGGGCCGGCCCAATGTCGGCAAATCCACCCTCATCAACACGCTGATAGGTCAGGAGCGGCTGATTACCGGGCCGGAAGCGGGGCTTACCCGTGATGCCATCGCGGTCGACTGGCTGTGGGATGGGCAGCGTGTGCGCCTGCATGATACGGCCGGGCTTCGAAAGCGCGGCAAGGTGGATGACAGGCTGGAGCGGATGAGCGCCGCCGATACGCTGCGCGCCATCAAGTTTGCCGAGATCGTGCTGTTGCTGGTGGATGCCGAACATCCGCTGGAAAAGCAGGATTTGACCATTGCGGACCGGGTGGAAAGCGAAGGCCGCGGCCTCATTGTGCTCCTGACCAAATGGGATCTGGTCCAGGACAAGGCCTCCACGCTGACCGAGCTGCGCGAAAAGTTCGAGCGTATGCTGCCGCAGGTGCGCGGCGCGCCGCTCATCCCTGTCTCGGCGCTGACCGGCTTTGGCCTCGACAAGATCATGCCGGCAGTTGCCGCCTTGCATAAGAACTGGTCGGTGAAGGTGAAGACGCGCGACCTCAATGACTGGCTGGGCGAGATGGTAGCGCGTCACCCGCCGCCTGCCGTGGACGGCAAGCGTATCCGTCCGAAATACATGGCCCAGACCAAGGCGCGTCCGCCCACTTTTGTGCTGATGGCGTCACGCGCGGGCAAACTGCCAGACAGCTACAAGCGCTATCTGGTCAATGGCTTGCGCGAAGCGTTTGAGTTGCCCGGTGTGCCGATCCGCCTGATCGTGAAAGCGGGCAAGAACCCCTACGCCGACAAGGGATAGGCGGCGCCCGCTTAGCTTGCCTTTACAGTTTCGCCGTGGCGGCTCTCGGCTGGTGCAGACAGCTCCAGGATCAACGGCGCAACTGTCTCCGGCAGGGGTACGCTTTGTGGGTCCTCGCCGGGCACGGCGCGGGTGCGCATGGCGGTACGCATCCGGCCCGGATCAAGAAGATTGACCCGTATAGCGCTGCCGGCCAGCTCCGCCGCCCAGCTTTTCACGAGAGCTTCCAGCCCGGCTTTCGACGCGCCGTAGGCGGCCCAGTAGGCGCGTGTCTTGGCGCTTTCAGAGGTGGTGATGAACACGGCCCGTCCCGCAGCGGACTGGCGCAGCAAGGGCTCGAACGCGCGGATCAGCCGGGCGGGCGCAACCAGATTGACCGCCAGCACCTCGTTCCAGATTTTTGACGGGATCTGATGGGCGGGCATCAGCTTTCCCAGCGCGCCGGCATTGGCGACCAGAATATCCAGCTTGCCCCAGCGCGCGTTCACCGCTTCGGCCAGCTTTTCAATTTCGTCAGGCCCTGTCAGGTCCATCGGTACCAGCGTGGCCGACCCGCCAGCGGCGCTGATTTCATCGTCCAGCGCTTCAAGCCCGCCGCGCGTGCGGGCAGTCGCGATAACATGGGCGCCGGCAGCGGCAAGGGCCTTGGCCGTGGCATAGCCAAGGCCGCGCGAGGCGCCGGTGACGAGTGCCACGCGCCCGGAAAGCGAAGAATTATCGGTCATGCGTCCACGAGAAGGGAAAGTTGTTGGTCCTTGGCGGAGCTTGCCCGGTCGCGGTCTGCAAGCCGGGTGGGATACTCGCCGGTGAAATAATGGTCTGCCAGTTGGGGATGTGCGTCATTGCGCGGCGCATCGCACACCGCCCAGTAGAGACCCTCGACAGACAGAAAGCCCAGGGAATCGCATTCCAGCAGGGCGCGCATACGCTCAGGGTCGTGGCTGGCAGCCATCAATTCCTCGCGCATCGGCATGTCGATGCCGTAAAAGTCCGGGTGGGTGATGGGCGGGCAGGCGGAGCGGAAATGCACTTCGGTCGCGCCCGCCTCGCGCACCATCCGCACGATCTTCTTCGATGTCGTGCCGCGTACGATGGAATCATCAATCAGGAGGACGCGCTTGCCTTTCAGGACGGCCGCATTGGCGGCGTGCTTTCGCTTGACGCCCAGATCGCGCTTGGCCTGTGTCGGCTGGATGAAGGTCCGCCCCACGAAGTGGGCCCGGATAATGCCCAGATCAAACGGCTTGCCAATGGCTTCGGCATAGCCCAGCGCCGCAGCGATACCGCTATCAGGCACGGGCACGACGACGTCGATATCGGCGGGGGTTTCCTCGGCGAGGCGTTTGCCCATGCGCTTGCGCACATCATAGACGGACCGGCCGTCAATCACCGAGTCGGGCCGGGCGAAATAGATATATTCAAACGCGCACGGCCTGGCGGGCCGCACCGGTGCATAGCGGACGCTTTCAATGCTGCTTTCGCTGATGACGACAGCTTCGCCCGGTTCGATCTCGCGGATCAGGCGCGCGCCAATCATGTCAAGCGCGCAGGTTTCGCTGGCCAGGATCACCGCGCCCTCCAGCTCACCCATGACCAGAGGACGGATACCGAACGGGTCACGTGCGCCAATCAGCTTGTCATTGGAGATAGCTACCAGCGCAAACGCGCCCTCTACCTGCTTTAGCGCGTGCAGAAGCCTGTCAGCCGATTTGGTCTTGCGCGACCGGGCGGCCAGTTGCAGCACGACTTCGGTATCAGAGGTGGACTGGAAGATCGCGCCGGCCTGCACCAGCTCTTCGCGCAATATGCGTGAATTGGTCAGATTGCCGTTATGGGCGATAGCCAGCCCGCCGCCGCGCACATCGGCATAGAGCGGCTGGACATTGCGCAGTACGGGCGCGCCCTGGGTGGAATAGCGCACATGACCGATGGCCATCGAGCCGGCCAGCTGGTCAAGCCGGGCCGGATCGGTGAAATGATCTGCGACCAGCCCCTGATGGCGCTCTGAATGGAAGCGGCCATTATCATAGCTGGTAATGCCGCACGCTTCCTGACCGCGATGTTGCAGGGCCTGCAGGCCGAATGCCGCCAGAACCGCGGCCTTTTCTGCGCCGCGCACCCCGAACACCCCGCACTCCTCGCGGGGGCGGTCGGTCTTTGGATCATAGGTGAGGGTCGGCAAGGGGGCAGAAGCGGACATCCGAACCTCGATAGAAGCGGCTAATCGGGATTTGTGGACCGGATAAGCCTGTCGAGAGCCTCGCGGTCAAGGTCTTCATCAGTGGGCGGCTCATCTTCGGCCTCACCTTGCTGTGATCCTTCGGCCCAGGACCCTTCCGGAGCAAGGCGTTGCAGCAAGGTGGCCGTGGCGTTGGCCAGCGGGTAAATGCGGGCGCCCTGCAACCATTCGGGCTGCGCACCGGGCAGGGTGTTGCGAAATACCAGAACGAACAGGCCCACCAGGACAAGACCGCGCACCAGCCCGAAGATGAAGCCGAGTGAGCGGTCGATCACGTTCACATCCTCTCCGGCCTTGGCATTGGGCTGAAGCGAGGAGGTCACAAAGCTGACGGCGAGATAAACCAGGATGAACACGCCCGCCAGCGCGATGACATTGGCGATCAGCGGCGAGCCGACGAGGCCTTCGAGCAGTCCGGCAAAGACAGGACGGCTCCACAGCGCCGCCAGCGCGGCGGCAACAAAGGCGGCAATCGTCAGCGCCTCACGCACAAAACCGCGCATGAGCGCCAGAATGCCTGACACGAAAAGCACCAGAAGTGCGAACAGGTCAAAACCTGCAAGACCGGCTTCCATCGCAACCCCCTATTGCGGTCCCGGGTCGAGCCGGGAAACCAGTGTATGCACTGTATCGATTCCCGTCACCTCCAGACCGCCACCCTCAATGCCTGCCGGGACCATGGCGCGTGAAAAGCCCAGCTTTGCCGCCTCTTTCAGGCGTGCTTCGGCGCGGCCTACCTTGCGCACTTCTCCTGAAAGGGCGATTTCGCCGAAGACAACGCCCTCGGCGGGCAGGGCAACGTCAAAGGCCGAAGATACCAGGGCCGCCGCAACCGCCAGGTCAGCCGCCGGTTCGGCAATCTTCAATCCGCCCGCGACATTGAGATACACATCCTTGCCGCCAAACCCGAGGCCGCAGCGTGCCTCCAGCACGGCCAGCACCATCGCCAGACGCCCCGAATCCCAACCGACGACCGCGCGCCTCGGCGTGCCGAATGCGGCGGGCGCCACGAGCGCCTGTATCTCTGTCAGGACGGGACGTGTTCCTTCCATGCCGGCAAATACCGCGGCGCCGGGCGCTGAACTGCCGCGTCCGTCGAGGAACAGGGCAGACGGGTTTGCCACCTCGCCAAGGCCGGCATCACTCATCTCGAACACGCCGATCTCGTCGGTCGGTCCGAAGCGGTTCTTCACCGCGCGCAATATGCGGAACTGGTGGGAGCGCTCGCCTTCGAAATAGAGCACGGCATCGACCATGTGTTCGACGACGCGCGGACCGGCGATCTGGCCGTCCTTGGTGACGTGGCCGACGAGAATCACCACCGTGCCGCGTTTCTTGGCAAAGCGCACCAGCTCCTGCGCACAGGCGCGCACTTGCGCGACGGTGCCGGGAGCCGCCGCAAGCTGGTCAGACCACAGGGTCTGGATGGAATCGAGAATGGCGATGGCGGGCGGATTGCTTTTGAGCCCGTCCAGAATGCTTTCAAGCGAGATCTCCGCGGCCAGTTCCACCGGCGCATCAGCAAGTCCCAGACGGCGGGCACGGCGGCGCACCTGATCAGCGGCCTCTTCACCGGAGATATAGACCGCGCGCTGTCCGGCGCGGGCAAGGCGCGCGGCGGCCTGCAAAAGCAAGGTCGATTTGCCTATACCCGGATCACCGCCCACCAGCACGGCAGAGCCCGGCACCAGTCCTCCGCCGGCCACCCGGTCAAATTCGGCCATGCCGGTTTCAAACCGGGGCGGGTCGTCCGTGGCACTGCCCAGATCGACCAGTTCCAGCCGGGCCCGGCGTCCGGCAGTGCGCTTGGGCGCGCTGGCCTGGGTGCCCAGAGGCGCGGACTGTGTTTCTTCCTGCAGCGTGTTCCAAGACCCGCAATCATCACAGCGCCCGGCCCATTTGGCATGGACCGCCCCGCAGGACTGGCAGACATAGACGCTGTCGGATCGGGCCAAATCGTCTCTCCGGTTCGTTTGAACGGGGCGCTATTCGTCTGCCGACCGGCCATGGACAAAGGCGCATACGGCCGGGTCGGCACAGTCTTCAATACCGTCCAGCCCGCCACGCCAGCGGATCTTGCCATGTTCGATCATCGCCACTTCATCGGCGATCATGCGCATGGAGGCCATGTCGTGCGTGATCGTCACAGCGGTAGCACCGAGCGATTTCACCTGCCGCAAGATCAGGCGGTTGATGACATCGGCGGTCACCGGGTCGAGGCCGGTTGTGGGCTCGTCAAAGAACAGGATGGCGGGCTTCGTCACGATCGCGCGCGCCAGGCTGGCGCGCTTGAGCATGCCGCCGGAGAGCTCCCGGGTTGCGCGGTTTGCCACATCGGGTTCGAGGTCCACCTGCTCGAGCGCCTCAATCGCGCGCGCGCGCGCCTCGGGCCGTTTCATCCGGCCCGCCTTGAGCAGTTTGAAGGCGATGTTCTCCCAGATGGTCAGCGAGTCGAACAGCGCACCGGACTGGAACAGCATGCCGATCTGATCGAGGCCTGGATCGGAAGGATCTTCGGGGCGAACCGCCCTGCCATCGATTTCCACAACACCCTTGTCAGGCGCGATTAGTCCCAGCGCGGTCTTGATCGTCACCGACTTGCCGGTACCCGAACCACCGATAATGACCAGCGATTTGCCTTCATGGGCATCAAGAGACAGCCCGTCGAGAACAGTCTTGCTTCCGAAGCGCTTGGTGACGTTCTTCCAGGCGATTTTCACAGGTGCTGCCATCATCGCCTCCCTACACGAACAACGAGGTCAGGATGAAGTTGGCAGCGAAAATCAGCATCGCCGCCGACACGACAGCGTGTGTGGCGGCCCGGCCGACGCCTTGCGCGCCGCCTTGCGCCCGGTAGCCGTGATAGCAGCCCATCAGGGTCAGCAGAAAACCGAACACCGCCGCCTTGATAAGGCCGGACACGACATCCCAGCGTTCCAGAATATCAGCCGAATTGCGCACATAGACGGTGGGGTCAAATTCCAGCGTGGTGACGCCGACCAGGAACCCGCCGAACACGCCGATCACGTCGGCCACCAGCACCAGCATGGGCAACACGACAATGCCCGCCAGAACACGCGGCACGACCAGATAGCGCATCGGGTCAATGGTCAGCGTGTGCAGCGCGTCAATCTGCTCGGTTGCGCGCATTGCGCCGATTTCCGCTGCAATCCCGGACGATACGCGCCCGGCCAGCATCAGGGCGGCAATGACCGGACCAAGCTCGCGCACAATGCCAAGGGCCACGATATTGGGCACGAAGCTTTCCGCGTTGAAGCGTTCTCCGCCCACATAAATATTGAGCGCCAGCGCCGCGCCGGTGAACAAGGCGGTCAGCCCCACGACCGGGAGGGACAAAAAGCCGATGCGCACCAGCTGCTGGACGAACTGGCCGGCAAAGAAGGGCCCGATAACTGCCCGAACCGTCAGGCCGGCAAATATCGCGATGGCACCGATAGAGCGCAAAAGCGACAGCACGCCGCGCCCGAGGGCTCTGAATGGATTGAAAATTGTCATCGTCCCAGATACTCGCGCTTCAGCCGGGCGCCCAGCCGGACCAGCAATTCATATCCGATCGTTCCCGCGGCGTCGGCAGCCGCGCCCAGATCCGCGCCGTAAAACTGGACGCGGCCAGCCTTTCGGGCAAGGTCTTCATGGCCGGTAACGTCCAGCGCCGTCAAATCCATTGACACCATGCCGGCAAATGGCACGGCGATTTCGCCGATGCGCGCGCTGCCCGTCTGCGAGGCGGCGCGAAACAAACCGTCGGCATAGCCGAACCCGGCAATGGCGATGGTGCGCTGTCCGGCGGCGGTGAAGCGTGCGCCATAGCCGACCGTCTCGCCCGCCGCGACACGGCGGATCTGCAGGATCGGCGCGTCGACATGGAAGACAGGCCGGAAGGGTTCTGATCGCGTTGCAGATGGATTGACGCCGTAAAGGCCGACGCCGGGCCGTATGATGTCGAAATGATAGTCCGGTCCGAGCAATACGCCGCCAGTATTGGCAAGGCTCGCCGGAATGCCCGGAAAATGTTCAAGCACAGTTCTGAACCGCTCCAGCTGGTGTGCGTTCATGGGATGGGCCGGAACGTCCGAGCAGGCCAGATGGCTCATCACCAGCCGCAATTCGCCACCGCGGGGGAGGGCGAGTGAGCGCGCCTCTTCAACCGTCAGCCCCAGCCGGTTCATGCCGGTGTCCACATGCAGGGCATAGACCCCGCCGCCTTCCTCCCCGAACGCGTTCAGGCTGTCCAGCGAGCCGATGACGGGGATGAGGTCGGAGCGGGCGAACATCTCCGACAAGCCGGGCTGAAAGCCGTTGAGGACATAGATGGACGGCGAAGGTCCAAGCAACTGGCGCACCGAAGCACCTTCCTCGGGGGTTGCCACGAAGAACAGGGTGCAGCCCGCCTCACGAAGCGCGCCGGTCACCCGGCCGGCATCGAGACCGTAGGCGTCAGCCTTGACGACCGCAGCGCAGCGCGCAGACGGGGCCAGTGATTGCAGGACCGAGTAGTTGTGGCGCAGCGCATCCAGATCGACCACCAGCCGCGCAGGCGCAGTGCTATTCGAGGCTGGAATAGCGTCCGGAATCTTCAAGATCGGAGAATTTGGTCCGCTCAGGGTCAAACGCCACCTTCACCGCGCCAATCGGGCCATGGCGCTGCTTGCCAATGATCACTTCGGCGCGATTGCGAATTTCGCGCATTTCATCTTCCCAGCGAAGATGTTCCTCAGAGCCTTCTTTAGGCTCCGCACGCTCAAGATAATAGGCTTCGCGGTAGACGAACATCACAACGTCGGCGTCCTGCTCGATCGAGCCCGATTCGCGAAGGTCTGACAGTTGCGGCTTCTTGTCATCGCGCTGTTCGACCTGGCGGGAGAGCTGGGACAAGGCAATGACCGGGATATCCAGTTCTTTTGCCAGCGATTTCAATGCCATGGTAATCTCAGATATTTCCTGTACCCGGCTTTCGCTGCGGCGTGATCCGCCGGTAATCAGCTGCAGATAGTCGATGACCAGCAGGTCCAGACCCACGGTGCGTTTAAGGCGCCGCGCACGCGCTGCCAGCGCACCAATCGTGATGCCGCCAGTATCGTCGATATAGAGCGGAATTTCGGAGATCTCGCGAACTCCGTCATTGATCTCGCCAAACTGGTTCTGGTCAATCCGGCCCTGGCGGATCAGATAGCCGGGAATGCCGGTATAGTCTGCGATCAGACGCGTTGCGAGCTGTTCGGAGCTCATCTCCAGCGAGAAGAAACCGACAACCCCGCCCTTGCCCTTGATGACACGTCTTTTGCCGTCCGGAGCTTCCTCGAACTCGGCAGCGCGGGCCACAGCAAAGGCGATATTGGTAGCCAGCGCGGTTTTGCCCATGGAAGGTCGGCCCGCAAGGATGATGAGGTCGGACCGGTGGAGCCCGCCCAGCTTGTCGTCGAGCGTGTTCAGGCCGGACGCAATACCCGACAGCTTGCCACCGCGCTTGTAGGCCGCCGCTGCGACTTCAAGCGATTGGGCCAGCGCGGCCGAGAAAGGCTGGAAGCTTTTCTGAGCCGTGCCCTTCTCGGCAAGGCTGAACAGTTCGCGTTCGGCGTTTTCGATCAGGCTAGTCGCATTACCCTGCTCGCTGGTATCACGTGCATGGCTGGAAATGGTTTCGCCAATGGTGATCAGTTCCCGGCGCAGCGCCAGCTCATAGACCAGCCGGGCGTATTCGGGCGCGCTGACACTGTCGGGCGCCTCACGCATCAGATCGACCAGATAGACCGGCCCGCCCAGCTGTTTGAGGCCGTCATCATCGGCCAGACGGTTTTTCAGAACGACCGCATCGGCCAGAGCGCCCGAACCGATCAGCTCGCGCGCCTTGGCATAGAGCCGCCCGTGGAAGGGATCGTAGAAATGCTCGGGCAGCAGCCAGTCCGAGACCCGGTTGAATATCTCGTTGTCGTAGAGCAGGCCGCCCAGAAACGCCTGCTCAGCCTCGATGTTGTGCGGCGGGCTGGTGCCGTCCCCGTCTTCACTGGCGCGGCTCATATCGGCGGTTTCTGCGGTCATGGGTGTGGTGATAGCCGATAGGGCAGGCAAGCGCGAGCCGTCAGCCGTCGTGCCATGTGGAACGAATCACCAGTGCTGTGGAAAACGCACGTCCGATTGAACCGGCCGGTCATTGGTGCGCACCTTTATCCTGAACGCATGACAGGAATGACGATGCGCAAGCCCGCCGATTATGCCCTGGATGCCTTCCTCGCGGCCTCTGCGCGGTCGGGTGACCGCGAGGGTATGCGCCAGCTGGCAAAGCGCTGGTATCCGCTGCTGACGGCTCATGCCTGGCGGCTCACCGGCAACAGCGACACCGCGCAGGACGCCGTGCAGGAGGCCTGGGTCGAGATTGTGCGCGGTCTGCCAGGTTTGCGCGATGACCACGCCTTCGCGGCCTGGGCCTATCGCATCACGACGCGGCGCTGTGCGCGCCTGATCGGGCAGCGCCAGTCAGACCGGCGGTTGGCGCAGGCAGTGGAAGCCGAGCCTCGCGAGACGAGCTTTGAGGATACGCACGACGAGGGCGATGCGGCGCGGCTGAAACGGGCCATGGGGCAATTGCCGCCCGATCAGCGCGCGGCCGTGGCGCTTTTTCACTTGCAAGGATTGAGCGTGGCGGAAACCGCCATCGCTCTGGACGTGCCGGCGGGCACGGTAAAGACCCGCCTGATGCATGCGCGGCGCAAGCTGCGTGACAGTCTCGAAGGAGGCAATAATGAGTGATGTGGACCGCCTGATCGAACAGGCACTCGATGATGAAGACCGCGTTCTTCGCGAGGCGCTGGGCAGGGAGCCGGGGTTTGTCGCCAGCGCGCTTGGCTTGCTGAAAGGCCCGCGCGCGTGGGCGCGCTGGGTCATGTTTGTCAGCCAAACCATCATGTTCGTTGCCGGTGTCTGGCTGGCCTGGGAGTTCTTCCAGGCAGAAGACGTGCTGGAAGCGCTGCGATACGGGCTTCCCTCAACCGTGCTCATGCTTGGCTCACTGGTGATGAAGACCGGCATGACACCGTTCATGACTGAAAACCGGCTTGTGACCGAAATCCGCAGGCTGGAGCTGCGTATCGAGCGGATGCGTGCCGAGCGCGGCTGAGGCTAGCCGGCCAAGTCAAGCTAGAGCGTCATGTAGTGATGCTCCAGCTTGACGCCGTGAATATTGACCGTCTCGGTGCGCACAAAATTCCAGCCCCGCTTTGCGAGAAATCTGCGGGCCAGATGGCTGGCATGGACGCTAAGGCGCCGATGACCCGCCTGCCTTGCCCGTTGAAGGATCGCGTCATGCAGCAGGCCGGCCGTGCCGGTGCGGCGCTGGTCAGGCCGCACGAACAGCATGTCCAGATGACCGTCACTCTTCAGAGCGGCAAAGCCCGAAAGCCCGCTTTCGTCTTCAGCCACAAGGCAGGTCTGGCCGGTTACCCGCGCGTGGACGGTGGTGCTGTCATTGATCCGGCTTGCCCATGCCTTACGCTGTTCATCGCAATAATGCGGCGCGCTGCCTTCCAGAACGGCGGCGCGAAATATGGCGGCCAGCGCGCTGGCATCGGCAGGTCTGTAATCACGAATGTGCATCTGACCATTTCCGGTTTGGGCAGGCGCAAAAAAGGGCGGCCCCTTCGCAGGAGCCGCCCGATTTTATGTCAAGCAAGGCGTAACGGCGAGGACTAGTTCTCGTCGTCGTGGTCTCCGCCACGCTCTTCAGCGCCTTCGGCGGAGGCTTCAAAAAGCTCGGCCGCTTGCGCATTGGCAAGGGCGCGATCTTCTTCGGCGGCCGAGGCGATAACGTCTTCACCCTTGGCCTGACGCTCTGCCTCTTCAGGTGTACGCGCCACGTTGATGGTGATCTCGACGATCACTTCCGGGTGCAGGACGATGCGCACGGTATGCACGCCCAGCGCTTTGATCGGCGTGTTGAGGTCAACCATGCCGCGCGTGACAGTCAGGCTGTCGCTCGTTGCCGCATCGGCGATGTCACGGGTGGACACCGATCCGTAGAGCTGGCCGGATTCAGACGCCTGACGGATCAGGACAAACTCGGCACCGTCAAGGTGCTCGCCCTGGCCGCGCGCTTCGGAAGCACGCTCCGCATTGCGCTTTTCAAGGATTTCCCGCTCACGTTCAAAGCGGACCATATTGGCTTCCGTCGCACGCAGCGCTTTTTGCTGCGGCAGGAGGAAGTTGCGGGCAAAGCCGGGGCGGACATTGACGACATCGCCAATGGTGCCGAGCTTTTCCACACGCTCAAGAAGAACGACTTTCATGGGGCTCTCTCCTACTCGACTGCGTAGGGCAGAAGGCCCATATAGCGCGCGCGCTTGATGGCGCGGGCCAGTTCACGCTGCTTGCGCGCGGAAACCGCGGTGATGCGTGACGGGACGATCTTGCCACGTTCGGACATGTAGCGCTGAAGCAGCTTCACATCCTTGTAGTCAATGGCCGGGGCGCCCTCGCCCGAGAACGGGCAGACCTTGCGGCGGCGGGCAAACGGACGGCGCACAGGCGCGCCGATTGTGGGGATATCGCTAGCCATGGACAGATCTCCTACTGGCGGTCGCGGCGCTTGCGCTCTTCGCTCTTGCGAAGAACGGCAGACGGCTCTTCGGAGAGCTCGTCAATGCGCACGGTCATGTAACGGATCACGTCATCGGAATAGCGCTGTCGTGCATCGATGGCTTCGAGCGCATCGGCGTTCGCGTCCATGTCGATCAGGCCGTAATGGCCTTTGCGGTTCTTGTTCATGCGATAAGCCAGGGTGCGCAGACCCCAGTATTCGGTCTTGCCGACCTTGCCGCCTTTTTCCTCAATGAGGCCCTTCAGCTCTTCAAGGAGGCTTTCGACCTGCGCCGGAGAAACATCCGGGCGGGCCACGAACACGTGTTCGTAGTATGCCATGTGTGGTCCCTGTCTGTTGTGGATGCGGCACGGATGTCTGCCAGGGAAGGCAAAACCCGTGATGGCTCTGGACAGGCCCGCCTCCACACCATGTGGAAAAACGGTTTGCGCCCACCAGACCGCAGCCGGTGAAGGCGCGGGACATACGCTATCAGCGGCTAAAGGGCAAGCGGTGTGGTTCGGGGTTGGCCCGCCGCTGGTGGCAATTACCAACTTCTGGTAATATGGGCTCTCTATGTTCAGGAGCACGCACCAACTGGAGCGCCTTATGAGCCGCAACACCTCCATCGCGCTGAACGATCATCTGGCCGCCTATATCGATGAGCAGGTCGCAACCGGGCGGTACGGCTCTGCCAGCGAAGTGGTGCGGGCGGGCTTGCGCCTGCTGCAGGAGCGCGACGCTCAGCTCGCGGCGCTGCGCGGTGCCCTGGAACACGGTGAACGCAGCGGACCGGCGACGGCGATCACGAGCGCTGAGTTCCTCCAAGGCATGAAGGTCCGGGCCGGTGCCGATGGCTGAATTCCGGCTAAGTCCGGCCGCCATCACTGATCTTGAGGGTATCTGGCATGACACGTGTTCCGACTGGTCGGAGCAGCAGGCCGATGCCTATATCGGCCAGCTGTTTGACGCCTTCGCGGCTATGGCCGAATTTCCGCTGGCGGGAAAAGCCGCAGACGATATCCGGCTGGGATACCGGCGGCAGCGATGCGGATCACACGTGATCTTCTATCGGCCACAGGATTTCGGTGTCGAGATCGTTCGTATTCTGCATGGCCAGATGCTCGCACAGCTTCACTTGTAGCGCGCCGGTGCGCCGCCACGGCTTGCCTTCCCCGCCCGCCCCGGTCTATCCGGGCAGGCAAGAATGAGATTACAGGGAGGACGCCTTCATGGCGCTTGCGTTTGTATTTCCCGGTCAGGGCAGCCAGACCGTCGGCATGGGCCGTGAACTGGCCGAGACCTTTCCGGCTGCCCGCGCGGTTTATGACGCTGTCGATGATGCTCTGGGCGAGAAGCTCTCTGCGATCATCTGGGATGGCCCGATCGAGAGCCTCACCCTGACCCAGAACGCGCAGCCTGCCCTGATGGCGACATCGCTGGCGGTGATGGCGGCACTGGAAGAAGGGTTCGGCATTTCGGTTGATCTGGCGAAATACGCTGCGGGTCATTCGCTGGGCGAGTACTCGGCGCTGGCCGCGTCGGGGGCGCTGGCGCTCGATGACGCGGCAAGGCTTTTGCGTCTGCGTGGCCTGTCCATGCAAAAGGCTGTTCCGGTAGGCGAAGGTGCGATGGCGGCGATCCTCGGGGCCGATGAAGCCCAGGTCGCCAAGGCCGTCGAGGCCGGTTCGTCTGCCGGTGTGATCCAGATCGCCAATGACAATGCGCCGGGCCAGATCGTCATTTCCGGGGCCAAGGCCGCTGTCGAAGCGGCCATAGAGGCCGCCAAGGCCGACGGTATTCGAAAGGCGATGCTATTACCGGTGTCCGCGCCCTTCCATTGCGCGCTGATGCGCCCGGCTGCGGACGCCATGGCGGCGGCACTGTCATCGGCAACCATCCGTACGCCGCGCGTGCCGATCGTCACCAATGTGTCGGCCGGGCCTGTCAGCGATCCTGAAGTCATCCGCGCCCAGCTGGTCGAGCAGGTGACAGGCCGGGTGCGCTGGCGTGAGAGCGTCATCTGGATGGCCGGTGAGGGGGGGATTACCCGCTTTGCCGAAGCGGGTGCAGGCAAGGTGCTGTCAGGCATGCTCAAGCGCTCAGTGGATGGCGCTGAAGGCATCCCGCTCAACACGCCTGCCGATCTGGAAGCCTTCGCCGTATCTTTGAAAGGAAACAGCTAGATGTTCTCTCTGGAAGGAAAAAAGGCGCTGGTGACCGGCGCCACCGGCGGTCTGGGCAGCGAGATTGCCCGCGCACTTCACGCGCAAGGGGCTTCTGTGGCGCTGTCGGGCACACGCGCCGAAGTGCTCGAAACGCTGGCGTCCGAGCTGGGCGAACGCACGGCTGTAGTGCCCTGCAATCTGTCTGATGCGCAGGCCGTCGACAACCTGCCCAAGGCGGCATCCGAGGCGCTCGGCGGGCTGGATATTCTTATCTCCAATGCAGGCGTCACGCGCGACCAGCTTCTCATGCGCATGAAGGATGAGGACTGGGAGACGGTCATCAAGGTTAATCTGGAGGCCCATTTCCGCCTCTGCCGGGCCTCCATGCGCGGCATGATGAAAAACCGCTGGGGCCGCATTATCGGCATCACCTCGGTTGTCGGCGTGACGGGTAATCCCGGTCAGGCCAATTATGCCGCCTCCAAGGCAGGCATGATCGGGTTCTCCAAGGCGCTGGCGCAGGAAATTGCCTCGCGCGGTGTGACGGTGAACTGCGTGGCCCCGGGCTTTATCGCCTCGCCGATGACCGACGCGCTCAATGATGAGCAAAAAAGCGCGATTCTCGCAAAAATCCCCGCAGGCGGCCTCGGACAGGGATCTGACATTGCTGCCGCGTGTGTGTATCTGGCGAGCGATGAGGCCGGTTACGTTACAGGTCAGACATTGCACGTGAATGGCGGCATGGCCATGATCTGACGGGTCATGTGAGTCGTCTGCCTTCAAGCGGCGTCTTCGCGCTGGCATCAAGCCGCTGACGTTGCTAGCCTTGTGCGAAGCGGCGTGTTATCAGCCGCAACCTTATGAGAGCCGGGGCATTCGCACCGGCCCTATCCAGTCAGGGGGCACAAGGGGTCAAACGGCCTCGCCCGGAATTTTAGATAAAGGGTCCGTCATGTCTGACGTTTTTGATCGCGTTAAGAAGATCGTCATCGAGCACCTCGATGTGGAAGAAGACAAGGTCACGGAGAAAGCCTCCTTCATCGATGATCTTGGCGCGGACTCGCTGGACAATGTCGAGCTGGTCATGGCTTTCGAGGAAGAGTTCGACATCGAAATCCCCGATGATGCCGCCGAGCACATCCAGACCGTCGGCGATGCGGTGAAGTTCATTTCCGAGAAAGTCGGCTAGGCCGGCCTCGCAATCATGACCAAGCGTCGTGTTGTCGTCACGGGTCTCGGCATAGTCTCTCCGCTTGGGTGCGGTGTGGACCATGTCTGGGCGAAATTGCTCGCAGGGGAATCCGGGCTCGCCCGCGTTACCCATATCGAGACTGGGGATCTGCCCTGCCAGATCGCAGGAATCATTCCCCGGGTGGACGGCCGCAATGAAGGCGGGCCGGATGTGCCGGGATCGTTTGATCCCGACGCTGTCATGCCCGCCCGCGACGCCAAACGCATTGACGATTTCATCCTTTATGGCATTGCTGCCGCCGACGAGGCGATTGCCCATTCGGGCTGGCAGCCAAAGGATGATGCAGCACGTGAACGCGCCGGTGTCCTGATCGGATCAGGCATTGGCGGGCTGCAGACGATGTATGATGCATCGATCACGTTGCACGAACGCGGTCCGCGCAAACTCTCTCCGTTCGTGATCCCGGCCATGCTGATCAATCTGGCCTCCGGGCAGGTGTCGATCCGTCATGGTCTCAAAGGTCCCAACCACTCCGTTGTGACAGCCTGCTCAACCGGGGCGCATGCCATCGGCGATGCGGCGCGGCTGATCGCCTATGGCGATGCGGACGTGATGGTGGCTGGCGGCGCGGAAAGCGCGATCACGCGGCTGGGCTTTGGCGGCTTCTGCGCGGCACGCGCCATGTCCACCGGATTTAATGACAACCCCAAGGCCGGGTCACGTCCTTATGACAAGGACCGGGACGGTTTTGTCATGGGCGAGGGCGCCGGCGTTGTCGTTCTGGAAGAATACGAAGCCGCGAAAGCCCGCGGCGCCACGATCTACGCCGAAGTGGCGGGCTATGGCCTGTCAGGTGATGCCTATCACATCACCGCGCCGGCCGAGGATGGTGATGGCGGGTACCGCTCCATGAGCGCCGCGCTGAAAAGCGCTGGCCTGAGCGCGGCAGACATCGATTATGTGAATGCGCACGGTACCTCGACGCCCAAGGGTGACGAAATCGAGCTGAAAGCCGTCGAGCGCCTGCTTGGCGATTCGGCGGGCAAGGTGGTGATGTCGTCGACGAAATCGGCAACCGGCCATTTGCTGGGTGCGGCCGGTGCCATCGAGGCCATCTTCTCGATTCTGGCGATACGCGACGGTATGTGTCCGCCAACCCTCAATCTGGATAATCCGTCAGTGGAAAGCCCGGTCAATCTGGCACCCCACAAGGCGGTGAAGAAGGATATCCGGGTTGCCCTGTCCAACTCGTTCGGCTTTGGCGGTACCAATGCCTCGGTGATATTCAAGGCTGTCGACTGAGCACGCGTTCAGCGCCAGGGGCTTGTCATCATGAGCAATGACGGTGCGCCTGCCAGCAAAACCATCCGCGAGGGGCTGGGGCCAATGCGTCTTCTTGTTATTGCGATTTTCCTGATTGGCGCACTTGTCCTGGTGGCGGGCGGCGCGGTCATTGGCGGCTATGCCTGGCTGGGCTATCAGTTCAATGCCGAGGGACCGGGTCAGGAAGACACCACCATCCTGCTTGAACGCGGCGCCAGCGTGCGCGCCATTGCGGCGCAGCTTGAAGCCCGCGGCCTGATCTCCGATCAGCGCATCTTTCTGGCGCAGCTGCGCCTTGATGAGGAGCTGGGCCGCGAGCGCGCACCGATGCGTGCCGGTGAGTTCGCGATTCCGGCAGGCGCGTCCATGGCGGAAATCCACGACGTGCTGGCCCATGGCGAGGTGATCCAGCATCCGGTGAGCGTGCCGGAGGGCCTGACCAGCGCGATGATCGTGCGGATCGTCGAAGCCTCGGACGTGCTGACCGGCGAGATCGAGCGCGTGCCGGCCGAAGGCACGCTGTTGCCCGACACCTATCTTGTTGACCGGGGCACCTCGCGCCAGGCTGTTCTGGACCGCATGGCAGCCGCGCAAACCCGCTTGCTGGACCAGCTGTGGGAGACCCGGGACGCGGACCTGCCCTTCGGCACCCGCGAAGAGGCCATCAATCTGGCGTCTATCGTGGAGAAGGAGACCGGCATCGCGCATGAACGCCCGATGGTGGCATCGGTGTTTGTTAACCGGCTTCGCCGTGGCATTCGCCTGCAAAGCGATCCGACGATAATCTACGGCATTACGGGGGGTGAACCGCTGGGTCGCGGCATTCGCCGGTCGGAGCTTGATGACACCACCAACCCCTATCACACCTATCATATTGACGGTCTGCCCCCGACCCCGATTGCCAATCCCGGGCGTGAGTCGATTGCCGCGGTGCTGAACCCGCCAGAGAGCAATTATCTGTTCTTCGTGGCCGATGGCACAGGCGGTCACGCCTTTGCCGCAACGCTGGCCGAGCACAACCGAAATGTTGCCCGATGGCGGCAGATCGAGCGCGAGCGCGCGCGTTCGGGAGGCCGCTAGGAGATGGGCACCCTCTCCGGCATGACGGGATTTGCCCGCGCCAGCACGGGCACTGCCGGCGGGGAGCTGAGCGCTGAAGCGCGGTCGGTCAATGGACGCGGGCTGGACATCCGCTTGCGCCTGCCCGACGGCATGGCCCATCTGGAGGCGGAGGCGCGAGCCCGCATCAAGGCGGCGTTTGACCGCGGTTCGGTGTCCGTGACGGTGTCGGTGGACAAGGTTTCAGGCGCTGAAAGCGCCATCCATGTCGATCAGGCACGTCTACGCGCTCTGGCGCTGGCCGGGCGCGATCTTGTCGATGAAGGATTGGCAACCGCCCCTCGAATTGATGGCCTTCTGGCATTGCGCGGCGTCCTCATCAGTGAGGATGCGGCGGCCGGCAATGCAGCGGCAACTGAAGAAGCAGATACAGCCCTGCTGGCTGTTCTCGATGAGGTGACGCTTGCGCTGAAAGCGGCACGGCAAGCCGAAGGCGCGCAGCTCAAAACCATTCTGGAAAGCCAGATCAGCGAGATTGAGGCGCTGAAAATTCAAGCGGCAAATCATCCTGCCGCCAGCATCGAGGCTATTCGCGACCGGCTGAAACAAAAGATCGACGACCTCCTGCCGGGCGGAATTGATCCTGACCGGCTGGCGCAGGAAGCCGCGCTGATGGCGGTAAAGGCGGATACACGTGAAGAAATTGACCGGCTGACCGGTCATGTGGAGGCGGCGCGGACGCTTCTGGCGGGTGGCTCCCCTTGCGGGCGCAAGCTCGACTTTCTGGCGCAGGAGTTTAACCGGGAGGTCAATACGCTGTGTTCCAAGGCATCGGATCGCGGTCTGACCGAGATCGGTCTTGCCATGAAGCACGTTGTCGATCAGTTCCGCGAGCAGGTTCAGAATCTGGAGTAAGTGCATGCCTGTTGGATCGCTTTCCGGGCCGGTTTTCCGCGGGCAGAGGCGCGGCCTGATGCTGGTGTTGTCCAGCCCGTCGGGTGCCGGCAAGACCACGCTGTCACGCCGCCTGATCGCGTCGAACCCCGATCTGGTGCTGTCTGTATCAGCGACCACACGGGCGCCCCGCCCCGGCGAGGTGGACGGGCAGGACTATATCTTCCTGACCGAAAAAGAGTTCGAGCGGCAGGCGGAAAATGACGAGTTCTATGAGTACGCCCGCGTGTTCGGCCATTATTACGGCACGCCCAAGCGCGCCGTGGAAGAGGCGCTCGAAGAGGGCCGCGACGTCGTGTTTGACGTCGACTGGCAGGGCGGGCGGGCGTTGGCCGCCGGTGCGCCGCAGGACTGCGTGCGCGTTTTCATCCTGCCGCCTTCTTTGAACCTCCTGCGCGACCGGCTGACCAAACGGGCCCAGGATTCCGACGATGTGATCCGGGGACGTATGGCGCGCGCCAAGGCCGAGATCGAGCACTGGGACGAGTATGACTATGTCATCCTCAATGATGATTTTTCCGAGGCTCTGGAGCGCCTGTCGCTGATTTTGCACGCCGAGCGGCTGCGCCGCGTGCGCCATCCCTGGCTGGAAGGCTTTGTCAGCGCCTTGATGGACGAAGGTTAATATTGGCGCAGCTTGCGGGCTGCCCCTGACAGGGCCTAACCTCCTCCAATCCTAGACTGGAGGGGTATCCCATGAACATTATGAGCGAGCTTCACGCCGGTGTCGGCGCAGGTGTTGCAGCATTGGTGCTGGCGTTTATGCCGGCTGCTGCCATTGCGCAGACAGAGGCTGTGCCGCGTTACGACGCGGAAGCCTTCTATGCGACAACCAGCTATTCGCTGGGCAGCGCCGCTGGCCATGTCTTCAATGCAGAAACCGGACATCTGCTCATCAGCTCTGATGAGACCGGCGTGTTCAACGCCTATGCGCTGGACCCGGCGACAGGAGAGCGCACCGCGCTCACCTCATCTGACGCCAACGCGACTTTCGCTGTCAGCTGGTTTCCCGCCGACGGCCGCGCGCTGGTGACGGCTGACCAGGGCGGCAACGAGCTCAACCACGTCTATGTCCGCGAGCTCGATGGCTCGTTGCAAGACCTCACGCCAGGCGAGAACGTCAAAGCCAGCTTTGCCGGCTGGTCGGCTGACGGATCCCAGTTCTGGCTGATGACGAATGAGCGCGATCCTGCGGCATTCGATCTGTATGCCTATGATGCCACCAGCTATGAACGCGAGCTTGTGTTCGAGAACACAACCGCCTTCGAGCCCGGCTCCATCAGCCCTGATGGCCGTTATCTGGCGCTGGTACGCAACCGTACGTCCGCTGATAGCGACATCTTCCTTGCCGATCTGAACGAGGCTGATGCCGAGCCGGCGCTCATTACGGAGCATGAAGGCAACATCGCCTACAGCGCCTACACCTTCACACCTGACAGCTCTGCGCTGGTGTATGCCACCAATGAGCATGGAGAGTTCAATCAGGCTTGGACCTATGACCTTGAAACGTCAGAAAGGGCTGCGTTGATCGAGGCTGACTGGGACGTGATGTATGTGAGCTATTCACCCTCAGGCAATTACCGGGTTCATGCGATAAACGAGGATGGCCGGACGGCGGTCACCTTGCTGGACACCCGGACCGGCGATGCCGTGGAACTTTCCGGCCTTCCTGACGGTGATCTTGGCGGCGTGCGCTTCTCGCGTGATGAGACGACGATTGCGCTGGGTGTCAGCTCGTCCACTTCCCCGGCCGATATCTACACCGCTGATCTGGAAAGCGGCGAGACGACCCGGCTCACCAGTGCGCTCAACCCTGCGATAGATGAAGCCCACTTGGTGGGAGCGCAGATTGTACGCTTTGAAAGCTTCGACGGGCTTGAAATTCCCGGCATTCTTTATGTGCCTCATGGCGCTGATGGAGAAAATCCGGTTCCGGCACTGGTCTGGGTCCATGGCGGGCCGGGCGGGCAGAGCCGGGCAGGCTACTCGGCCGCGATCCAGCATCTGGTCAATCACGGCTATGCGGTCTACGCGGCCAATAATCGTGGCTCATCAGGTTACGGAAAGACCTTCTACCATCTGGACGACCGGCGTCATGGCGAGGAAGACCTGCGCGATATTGTGGCGGCAGGTGACTGGCTGCGCGAACAGGACTGGGTACGTGATGATGCTGTCGGCGTGATCGGCGGCTCCTATGGGGGCTATATCACGGCGGCTGCGCTGACCTTCCACCCGGAAGCGTTCGATGTCGGAATCAATATTTTCGGCGTTACCAACTGGGTTCGCACGCTGGAATCCATTCCGCCCTGGTGGGCAAGCTTCCGCGAAGCGCTCTACGACGAGATGGGTGATCCGGCGACGGATGCGGAGCGTCATCGTGCCATTTCTCCGCTCTTTCACGCTGACAATATCGTGCGCCCCATGCTGGTGATCCAGGGAGCGAACGATCCACGTGTCCTGCAGGTGGAAAGTGATGAGCTGGTTGAGGCGGCGCGCGCCAACGGCGCAACCGTCGAGTACGTGATCTTCCCTGATGAGGGGCATGGGTTCCTGCGCCGCGAAAACCGCATTACGGCGTCGAATGCCTATGTGGATTTCCTTGACACCTATCTGTCGGGTGACGGCGAGTAGAGCCTTGCCGGGATGCATGTAAGGGCGGGCCGTGCGGAGATCAGCTCCGTGCGGCCCGCCATGCTTTGGCCAGCGCCATGAAGCCGTCCGGTGCGATCGTCTCGGCACGCGCCCCCGGATCAATACCGCAACTTGCCAGCAATTCCTCTGCGCTCGCACGCGTTTGCGAAGCAGCTTGGGCGAGCGATTTGCGTAAAGTCTTGCGCCGCTGGCCGAATGCGCTGGCCGTTATGGCAGATAGCGCTTCGACATCGCCAAATCGCTGCGCGTCCGGCAGGGGGTCGATCACAACAACAGCGCTATCGACTTTTGGCGGCGGGGTGAAGGCGCGGGCGGGCAGGGTAAAGGCATATCTTGCCTTTGCCCGCGCCGCGGTCAGGATGGCGAGCCGTCCATAGGCATTTTCGCCGGTGCGCGCCACGATGCGCTCTGCCACCTCTTTCTGGAACATCAGCACAGCGCGCGACCACCACACAGGTTCTGCCTCCAGCCAGCCGGTATAAAGGGCCGTGCCGACATTATAAGGCAGGTTGGCCGCGATGACGGCGCGTGCTCCGGCTTCGATGCCCAGCGCCTCGCGGCCTATTTTCAGCGCGTCCGCCTCAATGATGCTGAGCCGGCCATCAAACGCATCATTGATTTCTGCAAGTGCGGGCGCAAAGCGCGGATCTTTCTCGATGGCGACAACGCGCGACGCGCCCTCAGCCAGAAGGGCGCGCGTCAGGCCACCCGGACCCGGTCCCACCTCTATCGCCACGCTGCCCGGCAGGTCTCCGCACAGGCGGGCGATCTTGGCTGTCAGGTTCAGGTCGAGCAGGAAGTGCTGGCCAAGCCGCTTGTCGGCGGCAAGGCCGTGGGCTGCGATAACCTCGCGCAAGGGTGGCAGGGCCTGGGCGGTCATGGGGCCAGCTGTCTGTTGGCGGCGATGTCACTGGCAAGCCGGATGGCAGCGATCAGGCTGTCAGGTCGGGCGATCCCTTTGCCTGCAATGTCTTTTGCCGTGCCGTGATCCGGCGACGTCCGGACGATGGGCAGGCCCAGCGTGACGTTAACTCCGCCATGAAAATCGAGCGTTTTGACGGGGATTAGCCCCTGATCGTGATACAGGCAGATCGCGGCGTCATAATGCGCGCGCGCCTCGGCATGGAACATCGTGTCAGGCGGCATCGGGCCTGAAATGGCGATGCCTTTGGCGCGCAGGGTTTTGAGTGCCGGCGCGAGGATGTCGATCTCCTCGCGTCCCATGCTGCCCTCTTCTCCGGCGTGAGGGTTCAGCCCTGCAAGTGCCAGCCGCGGCGAGCCGATCGCGAAATCGCGTTTCAGGGCCTCAAAGGCAATGCCCGCCGTATGTATGACGGCCTCGGACGTCAGCGACGAAATCGCGTCACGCAAGGGCTGATGGATCGTCACCAGAACGGTTTTCAGTTGCGTGTTGGCCAGCATCATTACGGGGCCGCGCTCACCCGCCATAGACATGTCAGATGTCAGGTGTGCGAGGAATTCGGTATGGCCGGGGAAGGCGAAGCCCTGCCCGTACAGGGCTGACTTGGCGATCGGGTTCGTCACCAGACCCGACGCTTCGCCGGTCCGCGTACGTGCCACGGCGTCCTCTATCGAAGCTACGGCGCGGATGCCGGGCGTGTCAGGCAGAACCGGGAGGCCGCGCGAAAACACACGGGGCGCATCGGCGCAGGAGGAGACCTGGACAGGTGGCGGCAATCCGAGCGCCGCAGCCAGGCCGGCAAAAATGTCAAAGCCGCCCGCCACGGCAAAGGCCGGTCCGGTGGCGTGCAGGGCATGCCAGGCTTTCAGCGTGATTTCCGGGCCGATGCCTTCAGGATCGCCCAGCGTGATGATCAGGGGCGCGTGCGCCGTTGACATCAGAAATCGCCAACCATCTCCACCGTCGCGCCATTGCGCAGATCGCGCAGCCAGCGGCGCGCCAGAAGCGAAAGCTGCTGGTTGATGATCTGGTTCTCGATCTCGTCGGCCTGAGGAACGCCAGGGCCGCCAAGGTTGCGTTCACACAGGATGAATACCTGAAGGCCTGCGCCTGTTTCCAGAACATCGCTGGCCTGGCCATTATCGAGACCGGAGAGAGCGGAGCGAATCTGCGGCACCAGTGCGTTCGCGCCTACCGTGCCAAGGTCAGTGACAATCGCGCGTGGAACCGACGAAAAATCTCCCGCCACATCGGAGCAGCCATCCACCCCGCTGGCGGCCTGTTCGAGGGCTGCGCGGCTTTCAGGATTGATCTGCGAGTTCACCAGCGTCACCTGTTGCAGGGTGAATTGCTCAATGACCTGTCCTTCGCGCTGGTCGGCCAGGGCCACGATCATGAAGCCGCCGGGCACCCGGATCGGATTGGAAATACTGCCGACAGGCATTTGCTGGACAACCTGGGCTACTTGCGGGCGCAACTGGTCGGAGCTCAGCCAGCCGGCATCACCGCCCGAAGCAGCGGTGGGAGCGTCGGACATTTGCTGGGCAACGGCATGGAACGGGGCACCGCGCTCAAGCGCGCCATAGATGGCCGCGATGCGCTCTTCCGCCTCTGATTCGCCGCCGCTTGCGGGCAGGTTCACCATGATTTCGGCCACCCGGTGCTGGGTCTGCGAGGCGCTCTCGAGCAAGCGTTCCAGCGCGCGTTCGATCTGGGCGTCTGATACCCTTACGCGGCTGCGATAGCGCCCGCTGACCAGATAAGACCAGGCAATTTCGGCGCGAAGTTGCTGGCGCATCGTGTCGATACTGGCCCCGGCACTCTCCAGATCGGCCTGGATCTCGGCGACGGTGACGCCATTGCGCGCAGCGATATCAGCGATCGCGTCGTCGACCTCTTCCTCGGTGATCGGAACTTCAAATTCCGCGGCGGTCTGCAATTGCAGGGATTCTTCCACCAGGGACCGCAAAGCCTGTTCCTGCACCTGAGCCAGCACCTCCTCATTGGGCTGGATACCCGACGTGGTGAGGATGAAGCGCATCCGGTCACGCACCTCATAGGTGGTGATGGGTTCGTCGTTGACGATAGCGGCTATGCCTTCAACCTGCTGGGCGTGTGCGTCAGGCACGAGCATCAGGCAGAAGGGTGCTGTGAGGCACAACGCCAGACGCTTCAGTGACGAAATCGGCATAGGTGTCGGTTCCCGGTTGTCTGCCCACAGACCATACTGATCACGAGCTTTGAGGCAATCATGTGGACAGGACGCATGACAGCTTTCAGCCGTCCTCTGTCACGGCGATATACAATAGCGCAGCAAGCGCGAACAGGGCCGGTGCTGACCACGCCGCGCTAACCGTGTCGAGATTGCCTGCCGACCCGAGCCCGGACAGCATGCGTTGAAGGAAATAAAGCAGGAATCCGCCCAGCCCGCCAGCCAGTGCAAATCCGGCCGCTCCGCCCAGCCGCGACAGACGCAAGGTTGCCGCAATGGCCATCAGAGCTGCGGCCGCCAGCAATAGCGGCTGCGCCAGCAAAGATTGCCAGCGGATCTCATAGGCGCGTGTCGACAGCCCTGCTTCACGCGCTGAAACGATGACTTCGGGCAATCGCCAGAACGACACGCCTTGTGTGGAGCGTGTGCGCTCGAACAGGGCTTCAGGTCCGGTGCGGGTGGGGAGCGAAACGTCGCCAAGTGAGGCAGCGCCGGTTTCGGGGCGGTATTCAACCGCGTCGTTGAGCTGCCAGAACCCGCCGGAAAGGCGCGCCTGACCGGCCTCGATCTGTTGTTCCAGAACCGGTCTGTCATCGTTTGCGCCTTGCAGGCTGTAAAAGCGGAATACCGGATCGACCAGACGCGCATCGTCAATGCCGCGCGCGGCAATGATGACGACCTGGTCGTCGCTGACCTCACGCAGCCAGACCCGCGCGCCGCTGACTTCTTCCACAGGCCGGTTCTCGAACAGGGCCGACCTGCGTGCCTCAAAATGCGCATTGGTTGCAGCACCCAGCGGATTGAGCAGAACGCTTCCGGCCAGCCCCACAGCCAAGGCCAGCGCCACCGCGGGCGCCATGATGCGCCAGACGGACACGCCGGAAGCGCGCATCACGATAAGCTCGCTGCGCCGGTTCAGCCGGAAAAACGTCCACAACACCCCGAACAGGATAATGAAGGGCAGGGTATCCTGAATCAGCAGCGGCAGCTTGAGAAGGCTGAACAGGGCAGTGTCTGCGGGTGAGATGTCGACACGCGTTGCGATGTCGCGGGATGTTTCGACAAAATCAATCAGCAGGATTACCGCTATAACGATGACCGCCGCGCCGAGAATTCCGGTGAAGGTCTGCCAGAGCAGATAGCGGGTCAGAACTCGCATCAGGCGCTCCCTGCTGCGTGAGGCGACAGGCGGCGTGCGGCGAAGCGGGCCGGCCGGTGGATCACGATGTAGGCGCCGGCAATGCCTGCCAGCGGGATGCCATATTGAAGCCAGTTCAGTTCCGGCGAACTGGCGGTGCCCGCCTGCACGGCAAACCCGATCAGCCGGACCAGCAGGGCACAGGCACCGGCCAGTGCTACCGCACGGGCATAGCCGGTCCGCCGTGGCGGCCCGCTCATGAATGCCGCAAGAGCGATCATGGCGAAGGCAAGATTATATAGGGGTGCTGACAGGCGGTAATGGCCTTCCGACAAGAGGTTGGCGCGGCCGCGTGCCCGGGCCACATCGCCGGGGCTGGGATTGAACAGTTCAGGCAGATAGCGGTCGCTTTCCTTGAAAAAGAAGGCGTCGGTCGGGTCGATAAAGGCCGTGAGGTCAAACTCATAGCTGTCAAAGGTCAGGCTCGACAGCGTGCCTGACTCGTCGATTTGGGAAACCACGCCGTCGCGCAGCTGCATCACAGGCCCGCGGCCGGCGCGGATGATCTGACCGTGGCGTGCAGAGTAGGCGGTGCTGGATTGTCCCCGGCCGTCCTCGATAAACACGTCGGTCATGGTGCCGCCATCACCCAGCGCGCGTGCGTAGAACGTCACATCAGCGCCCATGCTCACGAATTCGCCCGGCCGCATCACGCTGGCGGCGATATCTGTGCGCACTTCATAAATGGCCTCACGCATCTCGCGATAGGCGGTTGGCTGAACGAAAAGATTGACCGCCAGATTGATCAGGGTCGCGTACACCGCGACACGCAGGAACGGCGAAAGCCGCTCACGGCGGCTCAGGCCTGCCGCGGCAGCCACCGTCAGCTCGGACTCGCTCATCATCCGGTTCAGCGCGACTGCGCAGGCGATAAACACCGCTATCGGCAGCAAGAGGGCAACAATCTGGGGCACGGCCAGAACAGTGACCCACAAAAAGACCAGCAAGGTCTCGCCGCGATCCGCAACGAGATTGAGGTTGGAGAGCGACTGGGTGAGAATCGCCAGCCCCGTCAATGCGGCAAGCGTTGTCAGGAATGGCAATAATGCCTGCCGGAAGGCATAGCGCTGAAACAGTTTCATGGAAAAGCAGGCCCGCCCCTTGCGGTCTTTGGTGTGTCGACAGACTTCTACCCCGGCTTCAGATCGGATACCACTAAGTCCAGCCATATTCCCGCAGTGCGGCGGCTAATACTGTATCGGGTGTCCGGTGCGTACTGCCCACTAGCTGCGCGATCCGTCTGCAAGAAAGGAATTCCATGCATATCAAGTTCGCCTCGAAACCGTCCGGTGATGCGCTTGCCGTGGCCGTTTACGAGAAAGCCAGCCTGTCAGTATCGGCAAAGGCGCTGGAGGAAGCCACGGGCGGCGCGCTGACGCGGGCGATCAAGGCGTCGCGGTTTACCGGCGAAGCAGGTCAGGTGCTGGAAATTGCCGCGCCGTCAGGAAGCAAGGCGTCAAGGATCGTTCTGTTCGGACTGGGCGCCAAGAAGGCAGCGGACGGAAATGTCTATGAAAAAGCTCTGGCCAGCACGGTCAAGCAGCTGCTCATGGGCGGCACGCACACCCTGTCGGTTCATATCGATGCGGAAGACGGCGAACTGGCTTCGCGCGCGGCGCTGGGAGCGACCATGGCCGCCTACCGCTTTGATCAGTACCGCACCAAGCTGAAAGCCGACAAGAAACCGTCCCTGACCACCGTCGAGATTGTGGCGGCAGACGACAAGGCTGCCAAAAAGGCCTGGAAGAGCTGGGAAGCTGTCGCCGAAGGCGTGAAGCTGGCGCGCGACTTCGTGATGGAGCCGCCCAACATTCTCTACCCGGAAGAGTATGCCAAGCGCATAGCCAAGCTGGAAAAAGAAGGCCTCGAGATCGAGGTGCTTGGCGAATCGCAGATGAAGAAGCTGGGCATGGGTTCGCTTCTGGGCGTCAGCCAGGGCTCTGCCCGCGAAGCCAAGCTGGTCATCATGCGCTGGAATGGCGGCAAGGATGGCGACAAGCCGCTGGCCTTTGTCGGCAAGGGTCTGACCTTTGATACCGGCGGCATCTCGCTGAAGCCCGGACCGGGTATGGAAGAAATGAAGGGCGATATGGGCGGCTCGGCCGCCGTTGTCGGCCTGATGCGCGCGCTCGCGGGCCGCAAGGCGAAGGCCAATGTGGTCGGCGTTGTCGCGTTGGTGGAAAACATGCCCGACGGCAATGCCCAGCGTCCTGGCGATGTCGTCACCTCGATGTCCGGCCAGACCATCGAAATCCTCAACACCGACGCAGAAGGCCGCCTGGTCCTGGCCGATGCGCTCTGGTACACGCAAGAGCGCTTCGACCCGGCCTTTATCATTGATCTGGCGACGCTGACCGGCGCGGTACTCATTGCACTCGGGCACGAACATGCCGCCATCTTCTCCAATGACGACAAGCTGGCCGACCGGCTTTTCGCGGCCGGCAAGGCCTCTGATGAGGGCGTGTGGCGCCTGCCCATCGGGCCGGAATATGACCGCCATATCGACAGCGATATTGCCGATATGAAAAATCTCGGTCAGGGCCGCAATGCCGGCTCGATTGCCGGCGCGGTATTCCTGCAGCGTTTTGTCAACGGCAAGCCGTGGGTGCATATGGATATTGCGGGTACGGCCATGTATGCCGGCTCGAAGGATCCGCGCCTTCCTGCTTTCGGCACAGGTTATGGCGTACGGGTGCTAGACCGGCTGGTGCGCGATTTCTACGAGAGCTGATAGCGCGCGCTGATGGCCGAGCTCTGGTTCTATCATCTGGAAAAGGCCGGTGTGGGCGATGTTCTGCCCGGCCTGCTTCAGAAAGTTCTGGAGCGCGGTTCGCGCGCGCTGGTCGTCGCGCCAGATGAAGAAACGGCCTCCAGGCTGGATGCACAGCTCTGGACGTTCCGCGACGAGAGCTTCCTGCCACACGGGCGCGACAGCGAGCCGCACGCCCCGCGTCAGCCGGTTCTGATTTCCACGCAGACCCGAAATGTGAATGCAGCGGACATGTTGTTCTGTCTGGGCGGTGTTGATCCGGGAAACCCGGACGAGTGGAGCCGCGTTATCCTTCTGTTCGAGGACAGCGATCAGGCGGCCAAGCAGGGCGCGCGGTCATTGTGGTCGGCCATGAAAAAGTCCGGAACGGCTGTATCCTACTGGAAACAGTCCGATCAGGGACGCTGGGAGAAACAGGGATGATCCGACACGCTGCCGCATTTGCGGCTTTCGCCTTGCTGGCCGCTTGCGCGACGCCGGTCAGTGACGCGCCGCAGGACAATATTGTCGATCCGTCGGGCGGGCGCGAATGCCCGGCTGACGAGTTTCAGATGCTGGTCGGCCAGCTCGGGGGCGAGATTGATACCTCCACCCTGCCGGTTCCGCACCGGATTTACGGCCGCGGCGATGCGGTGACGATGGATTATCGCTCCGACCGGATGAATATCGTGGTCGGCGATGACGGTCGCGTGGAGCGCGTCTCCTGCGGCTAATTCCGGCAGCCCTTAAGCAAAACTCGCATATCATTTAGCAATGCTGGTGTGCGCTGCATCGCAGCCGCGCCTTAGGCTCTGCCCATAGTCAATGTTGACCGAGGGAGTGTGCGAAAATGAGCAACGAAGAGTCACGCCAGACCAGCGCGGTTTATGATGAGGTGGTGGCAGCCAATGCCGCCTATACAAGCGCGTTCGACAAGGGTGATCTGGCCCTGCCGCCGGCACGCGCGTTTGCCATCCTTACGTGTATGGATGCCCGTCTGGATCCCGCGAAATATGCCGGGCTTGCCGAGGGCGATGCCCACGTCATCCGTAACGCCGGCGGGCGGGCCAGCGATGATGCCATCCGGTCTCTGGTCATATCTCACAAGCTGCTGGGCACCCGCGAATGGTTCGTCATCCATCATACCGATTGCGGCATGGAGCTGTTTGACGGGCCGACGATTGCCGGCCTGCTGGAAACCAGCCTGACGACGGCCGAATTTGACGGCGAACAATGGCGCAATACCGAAGCGTCCGGCGGCTCAAAGGAGGGCTGGCATGTCGCATGGCTGGCGTTCAAGGGACTGGAGCAAAGCGTTCGCGATGATGTGGAGCGTATCCGCAACCACCCGCTAACCCCGCCAGACATCCCGGTTCACGGCTTTGTGTATGATGTCAGGACGGGCCGCCTTTTGCCTGTTGGCTGACAACGGCGCGCCTATGTCCTAACCTCGCCGGGCTGGAAAAGAGGCCGGGGAGTACAAGATGATTTCTGTGTTGATGATGGCCGCAGCGCTGCTGGTGCAGGATGCGGGCGCTGAGGCCATGATGGCCAATAGCGAGCATGTTGAAATGCGTGCCTTGCGGGAGGACGGCCGCAATGTCTACCGCGCCGGTCCGTGGAGCGGTGAGTTCACCGTCGGCGGCATGCGTATGCGCGTCATGGGAATCCGGTCGCTGGACCGGGTCCGCAATGCCTTTACGGTCGAAGGGCCGGGCTTTGAAGATGGACCGCTCAGCGTAGACTGTGCGGGCCGCGAAAGCAGCACCACGTTCGTGATCACATGGGAGCGCGAACGCATCACCTATTCGTGCAGCTTCTCGCGCAATGGCGAGGTTCTCGAGGACGCCAGCTTCGAGCTGGCCTTCTCGCGCTCGGGCGGATTTTTCTCCCGCGCGCGCACCGAGCGGGCGGGCCAGATCACGCTTGATGGCCGAACCTTGCAGTTTGAAACACGGCGTCTCAGCGGCGGCATCGGCCTGCCGACAGGCCGCGTGCCGGGCTATATCCTGACCACCCCGGACGGACGCGATATTGGCGGCATGGATTACCGCATCATGCGGCCCATGCTCTACGTACCGCACGAGGGCGATGAAGACCGGGCGATCGTGGCGGTGACGGCGCTGATCCTGTCCATGTTCATGGACCCGGCAAACAGTAATGACTGAACCAGTCGGGCGCCGGGTTGAAGCCCGGCGTCCATCTGTCTAGTTTGACCGCTCTGAACAGACGAACAGACCGGGCAGCCGGTCCGTCCGCTCTCGCCGGGCACCGTCGCCTGTCCTGTTCGATTGATAACGATCAGGGAGGACAGGCTATGGCCCAACTATCCGGAAGATTTACGGCATTGAACGTGCGGTTGCTTGCACCGCTTTTTGCACTGGCTATGGCAGCCAGTTTGACGGTTGCCGCATCGGGGGCTGCTGGCGCGCAGCGCGGCGACAACTACACCCTGCACCTTGATGAGCGCGCCGTTACGGCGCTGGCGGAGCGTGCCGGGGACAGGGGTATTGCGGCGGCAGATTTTGCGAACTGGTTTGGCGAGAATGCCCGTTTTGGAGCCGAGCGCGGTGTTCGCGGTCTATCCGTGCCGGCTCAGCTGTCGGTCATGGCGGTTGATGGATCGGGCCGGTTGACGGCTCAGGCCGAAGTCCCGGTCGAAATATCCGAGCGCGGAGACGTCCGTCTTGACCGGCGCGGGCTGGAGAGAGCGTTCACGCAGGCCTTTCCGAGTGATACCTTTTTCCCCACCGACACCTTCCATAAACATAATCCCAACGTGGACTTCTTCCCGTCCGATACATTCATAAGCTCCCGCAGGGAGTTGGACCGGGTAGCTGCCACGTTTGGTCAACGCGCCAGCCGCGAAGGATACGCGCTATTCATCGCGGTGGTACCGGCTGGCGAGAGATTCGATCCTCCGGTGAGTCCGGGCGCGACAGCAGTCGCAGGCCGGTTCGACTAGGGCCGAGGGTTTGGCGGTCAAGGGCCCCGGCATTCAAATCCCCGCCGCCTCGCGCGCCTGCTCATAGGCCTCGTCAGCTTCGAGCCAGCTCATTTCGGCTGCCTCGATAAGCTCTTCGGCGCGTGCCCGCTTTTTGGTGAGCTCGGTAGCAAGGCCGGGGTCTTTCTCCCACAGGCCCGGCACGGCCAGCCCTGTATCTATGGTGGCCAGCACGCCTTTGAGGCGTTCAGCCTCCCGCTCCCATTTAAGGGCCTCGGCTTTGAGCGGTTTGAGCCTGGAGCGCGCCTCGGCTGCGTCCTTACGCCGTTCCAGCTTCGCGTCCGGTTTGGCCTTGCCGCGTCCATTGCCCTCTGTTTCGGGCCGCAATAGCTGCTTTCGGTACTCGTCCATATCGCCCTGATAGGGCTTCACGGTCCCGCCCTCGGCGATCCAGAGCCGGTCCACACACGCCTCGATCAGGTGGCGGTCGTGGCTGATCAGGATCACCGCACCCTCATAGGTGTTGAGCGCATCCATCAGGGCGGCGCGGCTGTCCATGTCCAGATGGTTGGTTGGTTCGTCGAGTATCAGCAAATGCGCGCCGTGAAAGCTGATCAGATTCATCAGCAATCGCGCCTTCTCGCCGCCGGAAAGGTCCTTGGCGGGCGTTTCCTGACGGTCGCCGGGCAAGCCGAACCGGGCCAGACGCGCCCTGCGCTGTGCCTCGGTGGCGTCCGGCATCAGTTCGAGAATATGCTGGTAGGCCGAGGTGTTGGGATGCAGCGCGTCGATCTGGTGCTGCGCGAAATGCGCAATCTCCAGCTTCTTGTGCATGCGCATGGATCCGGAGAGCACGGGGATCTGCCCCGTCAGCAGCTTGGCAAAGGTGGATTTACCGGCACCATTGCGGCCCAGAAGGCCGATACGGTCATCAATGTCGATGCGCAGATCCATGTTCTTGAGGATCACGGTATCCGCATCATAGCCCGTCGCGGCACCGTCCAGGCGCACGAGCGGGTTGGCCATGCGGCGCGGCGCAAACGGCAGATCGAAGGGCGCAACCGGATCCGCAACCGAGGTCGCCACGGGCTGCATCTTCTCCAGCCGTTTGACGCGCGACTGTGCCTGTTTGGCCTTGCTGGCCTTGGCTTTGAACCGGTCGACGAAGGCCTGCAGGCGCCGGCGCTCATCCTCCTGCTTTTCGACCAGCTTCATGGTCAGACGCTGGCGTTCGGCGAGTTGCTTTTCAAACTGGTCGTACCCGCCGTCCCAGACGGTGAATTTTGCGTCCTTGAGATGCGCGATCATGTCCAGCGAGGCGTTCAGAAGGCCCCTGTCGTGCGAAATCAGCAGCACAGCACCGGAAAATTTCTGCAGATAATTCTCCAGCCAGACCGCGCCTTCCAGGTCGAGATAGTTGGTCGGTTCGTCCAGCAACAAGAGGTCAGGCCGGGCGAACAGGGTCGCCGCCAGTGCGGCGCGCATCCGCCAGCCACCCGAGAAGGCCGAGCAGGGGCGTTGCTGATCGTCATTGGAAAAGCCCAGCCCGTGCAGGATGGCGCCCGCGCGCGCTTCCGCCGAATGCGCATCAATATCGGCCAGGCGTGTCTGGATATCGGCGATACGGTTCGGCTCGGTGGCTGTTTCGGCCTCTGCAAGCAAAGACGCCCGCTCGGTATCGGCGGCCAGAACGAAATCACGTATCGAAACCGGCCCGCCGGGGGCCTCCTGTTCCACGCTGCCCATGCGCATGCCCGGCTGGATGCGGATATCGCCGCTTTCGGCATGTGTTTCGCCACGGATCAGGCGCAGGAGCGTCGATTTGCCGGTGCCATTGCGCCCGACAAGGCCCATCTTGGTCTTGGCTGGCAGGAACAGCGTTGCCTGCTCGAACAGGATACGCCCTTCAATGCGGTAGGTGAGATCGTTGATGTGCAGCATAGCTGCCGCGTAGCACGCCTTGTTACCGGGTAAAAGCGCCGCTATAAGCCGCGCCAAACCACTCCTCCCCAGCTTTCACCAAAGGGATACACAAACCATGGCGCTGCAACGCACGTTCTCGATCATCAAGCCTGATGCCACCAAGCGTAACCTGACCGGCAAGATCAATGCCCTGATCGAGGATGCCGGGCTTCGCATCATCGCGCAAAAGCGTATCCAGATGACCAAAGCCCAGGCCGAGACCTTCTATGGCGTGCACCGCGAACGTCCCTTCTTCAATGACCTGGTGTCGTTCATGACTTCCGGCCCGGTTGTGGTGCAGGTGCTTGAAGGCGAAGACGCGATCGCGAAATACCGCACCGTCATGGGCGCCACCAACCCGGCCAATGCCGATGAGGGCACGATCCGCAAGGTGTTTGCCGAATCCATCGAAGCCAACTCCGTACATGGCTCTGACGCGCCGGAAACCGCTGCCGAGGAAATCGCCTATTTCTTTGCCGGTCTGGAACTGGTGGGCTAGTCACCGCTTCGTTTTTGAATTGAAAAAGCCCGGCCATCACGCCGGGCTTTTTTGTTGGCCGGGTTTGCTTTCCTGTGTCCGGATGAACCCTGTTTCAAAGCGCTTTTTGCTGACTGACGGCAATTCCCGCGCTACCGATTGTCGAAACAGGGCGCTCTGGCGTGTCACCCTGTCAGAAGCCGCCATTCCGGCGTCTTCATTACTTCCGGACCAACCGGAAACCAAGGAGACACAGACATGCAGTTCATGCTCATCTTCAAAGAAACTCCCGGCGATTTCGCGGCGCGCACCGACCCTCACCAGTCACAACCTTACTGGGCAGGCTGGAGCGCGTTCATCGGCGCCATGTCAGAGGCCGGACTGATTGTGAACGGGGATGGCCTGCAAGGACCACAGACCGCGACGATCCTGCAGGTGCGCGACGGCAAGCGCATCGTGCATGACGGCCCGTTCGCCGAGACCAAGGAACAGCTGGGTGGCTATGTCGTGATTGAGGTGCCAGACCTCGATACGGCTATCGACTGGGCTGCAAAGGCGCCTTGCGCGCACACAGCGTCGGTCGAGGTCCGCCCGGTCATGCCGCCGATGACAGCGCCCAGCGCGTGAACAACCACGCTGATCCGTCCTACCGGGCCGCCGAACAGGCGGCCCGGAACGGCTATGGCAAGCTGGTCGCAATCCTTGCCGCGCATGATCAGGACATCGCGGCTGCCGAGGATGCGCTGGGCGAGGCCCTGGTCGCCGCGCTGAACGCCTGGCCCGTGCAAGGCGTCCCGCAAAGCCCGGAAGCCTGGCTCGTCACGGTGGCGCGCAACCGGCTGAAGAACGCGGCGCGGAGCCGCGCCGTGCGTCTGCTAGCCGAACCTGAACTGATGCGCCGGGCAATGCCCGATCCAGAAACGTCGGACTTCCCCGACCGGCGCCTGCAACTGATGCTGGCGTGCGCCCACCCGGCCATCGACGCCGCGGCGCGTGCGCCGTTGATCCTGCAAGTCATTCTGGGCATTGATGCAGCCCGCATAGCGCGCGCCTTCCTCACCGAACCGTCCGCCATGTCCCAGCGTCTCGTCCGGGCGAAGGCGCGCATTCGTGATGTCGGCCTGCGCTATGAGCTGCCCGGGCCGGAGGATATGCCCGAGCGGCTGGCCGCGGTGCTGGACGCGATCTACGCCGCGTTCGGTGACGGATATGACAGGCTGGAAATGCCCGGCGCCCACGGCGCTCTCACCGGGGAAGCCATATGGCTCGCTCGGCTGATCGTGGAGATGTTGCCCGATGAACCCGAAGCAAAAGGCCTGCTGGCACTGATGCTTTACTGTGCCGCCCGGCGCGCGGCGCGGCGGGACCAGGAGGGACGCTTCGTGCCGTTGGCTGAACAGAATCCGAAGCTCTGGGACCGCACCATGGTCATCGAGGCGGAAGGCTTGCTGATTGCCGCTGCACGCGCAGGCCGGTTTGGCCGCTATCAGTGTGAGGCGGCTATCCAGTCGGTTCATGTCCAACGGGCGGCGACCGGGCAACTGAATCTGCAGGCCTTGCGCACGCTCTATGACCTGCTGGTCACGCGCACCGACAGTATAGGGGCGCGTATCGGCCGGGCGGTCGTAATGGCCGATGCGGGTGATCCTGACGCGGCGCTGGCCGATCTTGAGGCGATCGACCGTCAGCGCATAGCCGCTCATCAGCCCTGGTGGGTGGCGCGCGCCCATTGTGCCCGGCTCGCCGGACGGGGCCCGCAGGCAGCCGGTTTTCTGCGGCAAGCCATAGCCCTGACCGATGATGACGCCATCCGCGCCTATCTGGCCGGCAGTCTGGACGAGGCCGGGCCGGACACACCTGATATGCGTGGACCTGTGACCGGGTGAGGGCGCAGCTTCACCCTGTCACTTCGCCGCTACCGCAAACTCCGGCCCATCCACATTCAGGAATCCGCCGGACTGCCGCTTCCAGAGCTGCGCGTAAACGCCGTCCCGTGCCAGGAGCTCCTCGTGGCTTCCCTGTTCGATGATGCGGCCATCCTCCATCACCACTAGCCGGTCCAGCATCGCAATGGTGGAAAGCCGGTGGGCGATGGCGATCACCGTCTTGCCTTCCATCAGCTGGTATAGCTGTTCCTGGATGGCGGCTTCGGCCTCGGAATCGAGCGCCGACGTGGCTTCATCCAGCACCAGTATCGGCGCGTTCTTCAGCAAGATGCGGGCGATGGCGATGCGCTGGCGCTGACCGCCGGACAGCTTCACGCCGCGCTCGCCGACATGGGCGTCATAGCCGGTGCGGCCATCGATGTCGGAGAGCTCCGGGATGAAGCCATCGGCCTGCGCCCGGCGTGCCGCCTCCATGATCGCTGTGTCATCGGCATCGGCCGATCCATAGGCGATGTTCTCGCGGATCGAGCGGTGCAGCAGGGAGGTGTCTTGCGTGACCATGCCAATCTGCTGGCGCAGGGAGTCTTGCGTGACCGTTGATATGTCCTGCCCGTCAATGGTGATGCGCCCGCCTTCAAGCTCGTAAAAGCGCAAGAGCAGATTGACGAGAGTGGACTTGCCGACGCCTGAACGGCCGACCAGTCCCACTTTTTCCCCCGGCGCGATATCGAGGCTGAGCCCGTCGATCACGCCGCTCTCCTTGCCATAGTGGAAGGAGATATTCTCGAACCTGATTGCACCCTTGTTCACGCGCAGAGGTGTCGCGTCCGGCGCGTCTGTGATCGTACGCGGGCGGGCAATCGTGTTGATGCCATCCTGTATCGTGCCGATGGCTTCAAACAGGCCCGCCACTTCCCACAATATCCAGTCCGACATGGCACGGATGCGCATGACGATGGCGACCGCCACCGCGACCACGCCAAGCCCCACCAGGCCCATCTGCCACGCCACAATGGTAGACGCGGTTACGGCCACCAGCAGTACCGCGTTGAGCGTCTGAAGCAGGGTGTAAAGCCCGGTGACAAGGCGCATCTGCCTGTAGACCGTGCCCAGAAAGCCGCTCATCGCATCGCGCGCATAGCCTTCCTCGCGGCGGGCATGGGCAAACAGCTTGATGGTCTGGATATTGGTATAGCTGTCGACGATGCGCCCGGTCATTTCCGCGCGGGCATCGGCCTGCTTCATGGAAATATCGCGCAGGCGCGGAATGAAGTGGAAGAGCAGCCACAGATATCCGCCCAGCCACAGTATCAGCGGGACCATCAGGAAGGGTTCAGCCCCGCCGACCAGCACCAGCGCGCCGATAAAATAGACCGCCACATAGACGAAGATGTCGAGCACCTTCATGACCGTCTCGCGTATCGCGAGCGCGGTCTGCATCACTTTCTGGCTGACGCGTCCGGCAAATTCGTCCTGGAAGAAGCTCATGGATTGGCCGAGCACATAGCGGTGGGCCAGCCAGCGCGCGAGCATCGGGAAGTTGCCAAAGATGGTCTGGTGCGTGATCAGCGAGTTGATCAGGACCAGCAGCGGGAAGCCAATCAGCACAAAGGCCGCCATCGCGATTAGCCCCGCCCCGTGCTCGGCAAAAAGGGTCTCCCGGTCCGCTTCTGCCAGCCAGTCGACCAGCGTGCCGAGAAAGCCCAGGAACACCACCTCGAACACTGACAGGATGGCCGTCACCACGGACAGCGTGATCAGCCAAGGCCAGACCGGCCGCGTGTAGTGGGCGATAAAGCCGAACAGGCCTGTCGGCGGTACACCCGGCTCGGTTGCGGGGAAGGGATCAACGCGGGATTCAAAAAAGCGGAACATCAGTGTCTCAATTCATCAATAGCCCGGTGGGCCTTCGTGGGCGGGTGTTGCCGGCGGGGTATTGTGCGGTCTAGAACCTCAACCAATGTTGAGGTCAAAGGCGAATGACATGCCGGACACAGTGTCAGGACGAGCGTCCCGCTCGCTTTCAGTTGGTGAACTTGCAGCCCGCTCCGGGGTCAGTGTTTCCAGTTTGCACTTCTACGAGACTAAGGGGCTGATCGCCAGCACGCGCACAAGCGGAAACCAGCGCCGCTATGGCCGCGACATGCTGCGCCGGGTGGCGGTGATCCGCGTCGCCCAGCGCGCTGGCGTGCCGCTGGCCGAGATTCGCGGCGCTCTGGACGCTCTTCCCTCGCGGCGCACGCCGAATGCGGCGGACTGGGCTCGGCTCTCGGCGGGCTGGAAAGCAGCGCTGGAGGCGCGCATTGCCAGTCTCACCAGCCTCAAGGAACAGCTCGATGCCTGTATCGGTTGCGGGTGCCTGTCGCTGACCGATTGTCCTTTACGCAATCCGGGCGATGCGCTCGCCAAGGACGGGCCAGGGGCGAGGCTGCTGGAGGGGTAGGCTTTTACCCCGTTCTGCAATCCCGGCCGAGCGCAGCGCAGAGCCGGGACCTATGGCAGGATACCCCGGATAGAGGCCCCGGATCGCTGCGCGTCCGGGGTTTCACAGCAACTATGTGTTGCGTTTTCCCCGCCCCCTAATCCAGCCCCGGCTTTTTTCTCAGCGACTTGGTCTGGCCCTTTTTCGCCTTGGCGTCTTTCTGGCGCTTGATCGAGTTCAGTGACGGGCGGGACTTGATGCGCGGCTTGGGTTTGCGGCTGGCCTGTTCGATCAGGCGTTTCAGGCGCGCGCGGGCCTCTGCGCGATTGCGCTCCTGCGAGCGGTGATCCTCCACATGCAGGATCAGCACGCCGTCCTGTGTCATTCGGCTGCCCGCCAGACGGACCAGGCGCTGAATGATGGCGGGGTCCAAGGTGCTGGCACTGACATCAAAGCGCAGCTGCACGGCGCTGGACGTCTTGTTCACATGCTGACCGCCCGGCCCGGAGGCTCTGACAAAGCGTTCCGTGATCAGGCTCTCATCGATACTGATATCGTCGGTGATGCGCATGTCAGCCTGAAGCGGGCGGTGAAAAAGGTTGAGATTATCGCAAGACTGATGCCGTGTCGTTCAACGCCATCTTCAGCGCCTCGGGGTAGAGCCTGTGCTCCTCCACGAGCACCCGTGCGGCCAGTGTCTCGGGCGTGTCGCCCTCGAGAACGGGCACGCGGGCCTGCGCGATGACCGGGCCCTCATCCATGCCGGGCGTGACCCAGTGGACGGTGCAGCCATGTTCGCTCTCGCCAGCCGCTATGGCGCGCGCATGGGTGTCGACGCCCTTGAATTTCGGCAGCAATGACGGGTGGATATTGATCATCCGCCCGTCCCAGCGGTTCACGAAACCTGCCGTCAGGATGCGCATGAACCCGGCCAGGCAGACAAACTCCGCTCCCGCCTCGCGCAAGGCGGAATCGAGCGCGTCTTCAAAGTCCTCGCGGGTCTCATAGGCCTTGTGGTCAATGGCGATGGCAGGGATGCCCGCCTCTTTCGCCCGTTTCAGCCCATAGGCATCGGGCCGGTTGGAGATCACTGCGGCGATGCGCGCCGGATAGTTGTCGCTGGCGCAGGCATCGATCAGGCATTGCAGGTTCGATCCGCGCCCGGAGATAAGGACGGCAATGGGTGTCGGGGCGTTCATTTCGCCGTCAGATGGCCGATAACCGCTGCCGTCTCGCCCGCATCGCGCAGGGCGGCAAGCACCGTATCGGCATCGTCAGGGGCGACCACTGCGATCATGCCGATCCCGCAATTGAAGGTGCGGCGCATTTCGGCCTCTGCAATGCCGCCAGCGCTTTCCAGCCAGCGAAACACGGCCGGGCGCTCGAAGCTGTCATAGTCGACCTCGAAGCCCAGATGTTCAGGTAGCATGCGCGGCGTGTTCTCGGTGATACCGCCGCCGGTAATGTGGGCAAGGCCCTTGATCTTGCTGGCGCGCACGAGCGGCATCAGCGATTTCACATAGATGCGGGTCGGCTCCAGCAGCGCTTCGCCGAGCTTGCGGCCCGGAGCGAACGGCGCCTCGCTGTCAAACTTCAGGCCGGCATGATCGATCACGCGGCGGATCAGCGAATAGCCATTGGAGTGCGGACCTGAGGACGCAAGGCCAACCAGCACATCGCCGGGTACCATATCGGCTTCTCGCGGCAGCAACTGGCCGCGTTCGGCCGCGCCGACGACAAAGCCGGCAAGGTCGAAATCTTCACCTTCATACATGCCCGGCATTTCAGCCGTTTCCCCGCCAATGAGCGCGCAGCCCGCCAGCCGGCAACCGGCCGCGATGCCCTTGACGATGTCTGCGCCGCGCGCGGGGTCCAGCTTGCCGGTGGCAAAATAGTCGAGGAAGAACAGCGGCTCGGCACCTTGCGCCAGCACATCATTCACGCACATGGCCACCAGATCGATACCGACCGTGTCGACAATCGCGGTATCGATGGCAAGGCGCAGCTTGGTGCCTACCCCGTCCGTGCCGGAGACCAGAATCGGGTCCTTGAACCCGGCGGCTTTCAGGTCAAACGCACCGCCGAACCCGCCAAGGTCAGCCGCCGCGCCAGGCCGGGCTGTGGATTTCGCCAGCGGTTTGATAGCCTCTACCAGCGCGTCACCAGCATCAATATCGACACCTGAACCGGCATAGGTAAGGCCTTGCGGGGGGGGGGTGCTGGCCAAGATGCAGGCTCCATGGGCTTGTTGTTCACGATTTTGACGCACACAAAACCTAAACCTCTCCCCATGGCAAGGGTGGATGCATTCTGGCGGTTGCTGTCAGGACGATATGGCGCAAACCCTTCACGCGAAGGCCAGTGCGGGTATAGTCATTATCGGCATATTTTTGTTCACGCAGGATCGGCACCATGACCCATATGACAAACCGGATGCGCGCCGAAGCTGCAGCGCTGCTGACAGCCATATTGTGCGTAGCCTTGCTGGCGCATCCGGCCAGCGCGCAGGATGTTTTCACGGTCTCGGGAATTTCTGTCGATGAGCGGGCAGGGACCACGTCCGAAGCGCAGGCGGCGGCGTTCCGGTCCGGCCAGAATGCAGCGGCCCGCGAACTTCTTGAACGTCTGACCCTGCCCGAAGACAGGATTGATGCCGGCCTTCTGGCCTTCCCGTCTGACGCCGTGCAGGAGATGGTTGCGGGCCTCCAGGTTTCCGACGAGCGCCGCTCCTCCAACCGCTATATCGCCACCTTGTCGGTGAACTTTGATCCGCGCTCGGTGCGCAGCTATCTGCGTGACAACAATGTCGCCTTTGTTGATGCGCAGGCCGCGCCGGTGCTTGTTGTGCCGGTTGTCATGCGCGGCGAGGAAGCCGGGCTGTGGGGTGGAAGCTGGTATGACGTCTGGCGGTCAGGCGCACACGCGAATGCGCTCACGCCTTTCATCGGTCTGGGCTCGTTGAGTGATGGCGAGGGTGAGGACGCACCGCCTCTGGGGCGCGGCATTGTCAGTGCATCCTCTGCCCTTGACGGAGATGAGTCTGTGCTGCGCGAACTGGCCAGCCTCTACGGCGTATCGCGGGTGGCCGTGATTACGGCGCGCGAAGGCGAGGGCATCATCCGCGCGAACGGCACCGTGTACGATTTTTCCGGCCCGGATGCTGCGCGGTCCGACATCGAAGCCAGCGCCGGTCAAGGCGGATTCGCCGAGGTCGCACGCCGGCTTGTCCAGACGGAACAGGAAAACTGGAAGCGTCAGGTGGTCGTACGTGGTGGAGGGGCCAGCGAGGTCACGGTCACGGTGCTGTACAGCTCGCTGGATCAGTGGCGGTCACTCCAGCAGGCGATTACGGGTGCCTCGCTGGTGTCAGACGCCCGTCTGGACGCTGTCACCACAACGGGCGCCGTCATGACCCTGACCCATCGCGGAGAACGCAGCCAGCTGGTGCGCGAGCTGACCCAGCGCGGCGCAGACCTGCAAGAGGAGCGCGGGCTGGGCTGGGTGGCGCGCCCGCGCAGCTGAGCCCGATGGCAACGCCTCAGCTTGCCCTCGATCTTGCCCTGGAACCGGATTACCGCCCGGAAAGCTTCGCCGTCAGCGAAGCGAACGCGTCGGCGCTGGCGCTGGTCAATCGCTGGCCGCGCTGGCGGATGGGACATCTGGTTCTGACCGGGCCGGCCGGGGCTGGTAAAACCCATCTCGCGCACATGTGGAGCCAGCGTACAAACGCCAGACCTGTTGACCGGGCGGACATTTCAGCTGCGCTCAAAACCATCCAGCGCGGTGCCAGCGTCGTGATCGAGGATTGTGACAGGGGCGTGGACGAGACCGGGCTGTTCCACCTTCTTAACCGGGCAGCGGGCGATTCGGGCATCAGTGTGCTGCTTACTGCGAGAATCCCGGCGCGCGGCTGGCAGATTGCCCTGCCCGATCTTGCCTCCCGTCTCAGTGCGGCTGAGGCTGCCGCTCTGAAGGAGCCCGATGATGCGTTGCTGCGTCAGGTGCTGGAAAAGCTCTTCCGTGACCGTCGCACCCCGCTTGGCGCCGGTGTTCTGGACTATCTTCTGGCCCGGATGGAGCGTTCGGTGAACTTTGCCCGCATACTGGTCGCCCGGCTGGACAATGCGGCGCTGGCGGGCAAAAGCGCTGTCACGCGTCCGCTTGCCCGCGACGTGCTTGCTGGCCTATCAGCAGAACAGAACCCCGATGAGGAGTCCGGCCCGAAATCATGACCGATATTGCCGAAAATGTGCCGGCCGGCTTGCCCGCCGATCAAAGTGCAACGGATCGTGCCGCAGCGCTGCGCCAGGCGCCGGAGCGCTTCCTCAATCGCGAGCTGTCCTGGCTCCAGTTCAATCAGCGAGTGCTGGAAGAAGCCGAAAACCCGGCGCATCCGGTCCTGGAGCGCCTGCGCTTCCTGTCGATTTCGGCCAGCAATCTGGACGAGTTCTACATGGTCCGCGTGGCGGGTCTGCGCGCACAGCTGCGCAATGGCGTGGACCGGGCCGGGCAGGACGGGCTGACCGTTACCGAGCAGCTGGAACGGATCAACGAGGCCGCGTCCGGTCTGATGAACGCCCAGCAGGAGCGGTGGCGCGAGTTGCATGCCCTGATGAGCAAGGAGGGCGTGCAGCTCGTCAGGCCTGATGAGTTGACCCGGGCGGAGCGGGCCTGGCTGCGCGACGATTTTCTGGCGCATACCCTGCCTGTGATCACGCCTCTGGCTATTGATCCGGCCCACCCTTTCCCCTTCATACCCAATCTGGGGTTTGCGCTGGTTCTCAAGCTCAAGCGCCATCGCGACGGCAAGGTGATGAACGCGCTTTTGCCCCTTCCGGCAGGGGTGAAGCGCTTTGTCGATATTCCCTGTAGCCGCAAGGATCGGCGGGGGCGCCCCGTCCGGCGCTACATCGCGCTTGAAGATGTTCTGATCGTTTTCGTTGATGCGCTGTTTCCCGGCTATGAATTGCTGGGCAAGGGCGCGTTCCGGATCATCCGAGACAGCGATATCGAGATCGAGGAAGAAGCCGAAGATCTGGTGCGGGAGTTCGAGGCGCGCCTGAAGCAGCGCCGCCGCGGCGTGCTGGTCCGGCTAAAGCTCGAGGCGTCGATGCCCGAGGAGCTGCGCCGCTTCATCATCCAGCAGCTGCATGCTGAATCGCGCGATGTAATTCTGGTCGACGGCAATCTGGGCCTCGCCCAGCTTTCCCAGCTGATACCTGATGACAGGCCGGAACTGAAGTTCGAGCCCTATGAGCCGCGCTTTCCCGAGCGGATCAAGGATCATGGCGGTGACTGTTTTGCCGCCATACGCGCCAAGGACCTGATCGTTCACCACCCTTATGAAAGTTTCGATGTGGTGGTGCAGTTCCTGCGTCAGGCCGCCAATGACCCTGACGTCATCGCCATCAAACAGACGCTCTACCGCACCTCGAAGAACTCGCCGATTATCGCTGCACTGATCGAGGCGGCCGAGGCGGGCAAGAACGTCACGGCGCTGGTGGAGCTCAAGGCGCGCTTTGACGAGGAAGCCAATCTCAAATGGGCGCGCGATCTTGAACGTGCCGGGGTTCAGGTCGTCTATGGTTTTGTCGAGTACAAGACCCACGCCAAGATCTCACTGGTCGTGCGCCGCGAGGGCGCAACCTTGCGCACCTACGCGCACTTTGGCACCGGAAATTACCATCCGATCACCGCGCGCATCTACACCGATCTGTCGCTGTTCACCGCTGACCCGGCCTTTGGCCGTGATGCCGGGCGCATCTTCAATTATGTGACCGGCTATGCGCGCCCGACGGGTCTGGAGCGCCTGTCCGTCTCGCCGCTGGGCATGAAGGAATTACTGGTGGAGAAAATCCGCCGCGAAGCCGCCAATGCCCGCGCCGGCAAGCCTGCGGCGGTGTGGGCGAAGATGAATTCAGTCGTCCATCCGGAGATTATCGACGCGCTCTACGACGCCAGTCAGTCCGGGGTGCGCGTCGATCTCATCGTGCGGGGTATTTGCTGCCTGCGCCCCGGCGTGCCGGGCCTGTCGGAGAATATCCGGGTCAAATCCATTGTCGGGCGGTTCCTCGAGCACTCTCGCATTGTCTGCTTTGCCAATGGAGAGGCCATGCCCTCTGCCAAGGCCGAGGTATGGATGTCGTCGGCCGACTGGATGCCGCGCAACCTGGACCGGCGCATCGAAACCCTGTTCCCGGTTGTGAACCCGACCGTACACCGTCAAGTGCTCGACCAGATTTTGATCGCCAACCTCAATGACGAGGCGCAGAGCTGGTATATGAACCCCGATGGCAGCTATACGCGGGTCAATACGCAAGGCATTTCGATGCCATTCAGCGCCCATGATTACTTCATGACAAACCCGTCCCTTTCGGGGCGCGGCGAAGCGCTGCGCAATGATCAGCCGCCTTCGGTTCCGCAGCTGGCGCGGCGTCCATGATTTTTGGCAAGGGCAAGATGGGCGGCCCCTCGGGCCGTGATATTGCCGTTATCGATATCGGCTCCAACTCCGTGCGGCTGGTGCAGTACCGGCTCGAGGACGGTGCGCTATGGCCTGTCTTCAATGAAAAGACGATGGCGGGACTCGGCAAGGGGGCGGCCACGCGTGCCACCTTGAACCCGGATGGGGTGAAGACAGCGCTGGTGACTTTGCGCCGGTTTTCCAGCCTGCTCGATGCCAAGGGCGTGTCAGACCGTCATGCCGTGGCCACGGCGGCGGTGCGCGAATGCTCGGACGGCCCCGACTTCGTCGCCAGGGCCGAAGCCCTGACCGGTCTGAAGATCGAAGTTCTTTCAGGCGAGGAGGAGGGCCGTCTGTCGGCAATGGGGGTCGTGGCCGGGGTCGGTGCCGGACATGGCGTTGTCGGGGATCTGGGGGGCTCCAGCCTGGAGATTGCCCGCCTGACGGGACGAGAGGTTGGCCCGGTCTTCTCGCTGCCGTTGGGTCCGCTCAGCGTGCTCAATGGCGATAGTGAGGACAGCAAGCGCATTCGCGGTGACATTGATGACGGGCTGGACGCGGCTGCGGCGGCGCTTGACGGCTCCGGACCGGATTTCTACGCGGTGGGCGGTGCCTGGAGGGCCTTTGCTCATCTGGCGATGGCACTGGACCGCTATCCCCTCACATTGCTTCACCAGTATGCGCTGTCAGCACAGCAGGTGGCCCGCGCGGCCGATTTCGCGATGGCGCAAAGCGAGGCCTCGCTCAATGCCATGCCGGGCGTATCATCCAAGCGCGCGGCCATGCTTCCCTATGCGGCGCAACTGCTCAAGCGTGTCGTCAAGCGCGGCAAGTTCAAGCGGGTCATCTTCTCGGCGAACGGCCTGCGCGAAGGCGTTGCTTTCAGCCGCAGCGTGGCGATAGACCAGCGCCAGGACCCGCTTCTGGCCGGAGCCGAGGCCATGGCCCGCCATGCCGCCAGTGATCCAGCGTTCGGCCCGGCACTGGCAGGCTGGCTGGAGCCCGTCTTTGCCGGACATACCTCTGTGTTTGATGCCGAACGCGATTTTGTCCTGCGCGGTGCGGCAGCACGCCTTGCCCAGCTGGGTACCCGCATGCATCCAGATCACCGGGCGGAATTGACCACGACCGAAACGCTGTACGCGCCGTTTGGCGGCATTTCACATCCCGAACGCGCCTTTCTGGCCCTCACGCTGCACCATCGCTATGCGGGCAAGCGTGCGCGGCCGGAAGACTGCCCCTCCCGGCGGCTTCTCGATGACGCGCAGGAGGAGGCGGCCTTGCAGCTGGGCTACGCGATACGCCTCGGGGGAGCGTTGTCTGGCGGGTCCGCGGGCGTGCTGAAATTCTTCACGCTGAGCCGCGAGGATGGCGAACTGGTGCTCTCGATGCAGGAGGGCCGTGAAGATCTCGTCGTCGAGCGGCCGCGATCGCGCTTTGAAAGCCTTGCCGATGTTCTCGGGCTCAAAGCGGTCTTGCGGACCGATCCAGGCTAGCCTTCCAGCTCTACCGCGATGACCTTGCCCTTGTCGAGAACCAGAGCCAGCTCACCGCGTTTGAGCTTCAGCGCGGCTTCGCCAAACACCTTGTAGCGCCAGCCTGTTAATGCGGGCACATCGGCGCTGTCGCTTGCGGCGATCTGTTCAAGATCGGGCACGGTCGCGATCAGGCGCGGGGCAACCCCTTCATCCTCGGCGACGACACGCAGGAAGACTTTGAGCAATTCGACAACGGGCCCGATATTGGCAGGCAACTGGTTCTGGCGTGCCAGCTTGGGTGCATGCTTTTCGGGTGCGGCCATCGCTTCGCGCATCATTTCGATCAGGCGTTCGGCCGGCTTTGAGCGCTCAAAGCCTCGTGGGATGGCGCGCAGGGCCGCCAGCTGGTCAGCTGACACCGGCGCGGACTGGGCCAGCTCGTAAATGCCGTCATCCTTCATCACCCGGCTGCGCGGTATGTCGCGCGTCTGCGCTTCGATTTCGCGCCAGCGGGCGGCGGCCTTCATGGCCGCCAGCCATTTTGGGGTCGTCTTGCGTGGCTTCAGCCGCTTCCAGGCATTTTCCGGGTCCATCCGATAGGTGTCAGGATTGGTGAGAAGACGCATTTCCTCCTTCACCCATTCCTCGCGCCCGGACTCTTCCAGCTTGGCCTGCAAGATAGGGTAGATAGCGTGCAGATGGGTCACATCGGCCAGCGCATAGGCGGCCTGCTTGTCAGTCAGCGGGCGGCGCGACCAGTCGGTAAAGCGCGACCCCTTGTCGATCTGCTCGCCCAGCAGCTCGCGCACCAGATTGTCATAGGAAATGGAATCGCCAAGGCCGACGGCTGCTGCGGCGATCTGGCTATCGAAGATCGGTTCAGGGATCAGCTCCGCGCCCTTGTAGAAGAAGATTTCCAGATCCTGCCGGCAGGCATGAAACACCTTCACCGTGTCTTTCTTGCGCAAAAGCTCCAGAAACGGTGCCAGATCGATACCATCGGACAGCGGGTCAATCAGCACTTCGGCCTTCGAGCTCGCCGCCTGTATCAGGCAAAGCTGGGGCCAGAAGGTGCTTTCGCGCATGAATTCGGTATCAACCGCGATGTGGCGGTTCTGGCCCAGCACCTTGCAGGCATTGGCCAGTGCGTCGGTCGTTTGAATCAGCTCCATGAGTTTATCGCTTAGCGCGCCGAAAGCCGTTTGGCGAGTGGGCTTTACTCTGTGTAGCGGCCCGGGCGCATCATGCGCCACAGGGCAAACAAGCCTGCCAGGCCTGAGACAATGGTGATATAGCCAAAGGCGGCCTGCAAGGGCAGGGCAAGAAGGGCAATGGCAAACAGGGTGAACTGCCCAAGGCTTGCGCTGGCCGCGTTCATGATGCCGCCTGCGGCGAGGATACGCCCGCGCACTTCCGGCTTGGCCCGGCGCTGCGCCATGGCCTGCAAAGGCACCACAAACAGGCCGGCGCTGACTGCAGACAAGGCGAGGGCGGCAAGGATTGGCCAATTGCCCGGATCGGCCAGAAAGGCGTCAGCGCTGGCAAGGGCTTCCGGGTCAGGCTCCGGCCAGCCGAGCGTTGTCAGCGCCACGAAGCTGGGAAAAATCACAAGGCCGAATGCGCCGACAACAGTGAAGATCAGCGCGTCCTGCCCGCGGGTGAACACGCCGCACAGGATTGCGCCTGCGGCTGCGCCAACGGTGAACAGGGCCGTCAGCGCCAGCCCCACCGTCTCGTCGCCGCCCAGCACGGCGGCCGTGAAGAGCGGCATGAGCGTCAGGACCGAAGCGGCCAGCATCCAGAACCAGGCAGCACCCAGAAGGGGCCGCAGCACATCCGGCGCCCGGAATGCAAATCCCAGCACCTTCCAGGTCTGGGCGACGATGTTCCAGCTGATCTTGAGGTCTCTCGAATCAGCCGGTGCAGGGCTGTTCAGCCACATGACCAGCCATCCCACGATGGCAACGCCGACAAGGGTGAAGGTGAGGACACGGGCCGCATCTTCGCGCACAACAAAGACGACCGCCAGCGCCGCGCCGGATAGGATCGCCACATTGAGTGTGCCGGAAACCAGTGCATTGCCTGTCACCAGCTCCTTTCCGTGCAGGAGCGTCGGCAGGGCCGCATTGCGCGCAGGCGCGAAGAAGGCCGACTGCATGCCCATGAAGAAGAGCACGATGACCAGCATGAGCCCGCTATTGAGGAAGAATCCTATACCGGCCGCGATCATCAGGAATATCTCGACGAACTTGGCACGCCGCATGATGAAGGCGCGGTCATACTTGTCCGCGACCTGGCCTGCGACAGCCGAGAAAAGAAAGATCGGCAGGGTCAGCGCGGTTGCGGCGATGGGTACCATCAGCTCGCGCTCCAGACCGAAAATGGTCAGGCCCTGAAAGGTCGCCAGATTGACCAGCGCAAAGCGGAACAGATTATCGTTGAATGCGCCCAGGGCCTGAGCGGTCATGAGCGGAGCAAAACGCCGCTGCACCAGCAGGCGCGCGGCCACACCAAGGCTCATCGGCTATCCTTCCCCGTTTCCGGCGCGTATCAGCTCGGCTGTGCGCCCTTCTATTATGTCTTCAAGCTGACGCATGAAGGCGTCCTTGTCTTCCCCCGGCTGAAGGGGCTCGAGAAATTCAACGCTCACCTGGCGCGGCCGTTTGATGAAGGACTGCCGGTCCCAGGCGAGCCCGAGGCTTGTGGCAACAGGCAAGACAGGCCGGCCTAGCTCGCGCGCCAGATGGTAGACGCCCTTCCGGTAGGGATGCTTCTCGCCCGGCGCGGCCAGATGGCCTTCCGGGTAGATGAGGATGTGGCGCTTGTCGCGCCTGAGCGCCTCCATCGAGGCCGACATGCGCGCGCGGGCCACCTCGCCGCCCTGATTGGACAGCACGACCGCTCCGGCCTTTTTCAGGATGAAGCCGATCAGCGGGAATTTCATCAGATGATCGCCCGCCACGAAGGCCAGCGGGCGCACGGTCGCCAGCATGACGAAGCCATCGCCCCAGCTCTGGTGCTTGGCGGCGATAACGGCGGGCGTGCGGCTTAAGTGGCGCGTCCCGCGCAGATCAATGCGGATACCGGCCAGGACGCGCATGATGAAAGCCATCGCGCGTCCATAGGTGAACAGGCCAAAGCTCAAGGGCCGTTTGCCGGGCAGGGCCGCCAGCAGCGCACAGAAAATCGCAAAGCTGATGGTGACCAGCCAGTAGGCTATTTCAAACAATGCGCTGCGCAAGAGCGCCATATCCCGGACTCCTGATAGTCAGGAGACGGAGCTTAACCACTCAGCCGGTCTTGGCCAGCTTTACCCGCCCGGCCAATGCCGCCGCCACATAGCCCGTCAAAGCGGCGAGGATCGAGAACAGGAACGCGCCGGGAATTTCAAACACGAAATCCCCCAGCCAGATGGCAACAAGGCCGCATGCGAGAGCTGACAGCGCCGACCACTCGCCGCCAAGCCGGCTGCGTATCCCGATCAGGAGCGATACCAGCAGGCCCGCCGAACCAAGCGAAGACGCCAGCTCAACGAGGCCGTAAATCGTCTCACCGGTTGTGGCGACGATATAGGCGAGTACACCGGCAAGGGCGGTGAATCCGCGTGCCGCCAGCAGCTTTTCCTCCGGCGAGGCGTTGGTGCGCGCCCGCGAATAGAGATTCTGTGTGGCAAGGCCGGAGACGGCCAGGAGAGCGGAATCCACCGTCGACAGCACGGCCGAGAACAGCGCTCCGGCGAACACCACGAACAGGGCGCTGGGCAAAAGGTCCATGGCGAGATTAGGCAGGAAGAGGTCACCCGCCTCCGGGTCAAAGCCAAGCCCCGGCCCGACAAGGCCGAACAGGACCGGGAAGAAGCCGACCACCAGATAGAGCCCGCCCGCCATCAGCCCGCCGCGCACGGCGATTTTGGCCGACTTGGACCCGAGAAAGCGCGCGATCATCTCCTGCGCCACGATGGAGCCGAGGATCGGGATCGCAAACGCATCCAGGCGCTCCAGCCAGCTTTCGCCCGGTGCGACCAGAACCAGCTGCGACGGATCGATCAACGCCATGGCCTCATCAAAACCGCCGGCGCGGGAGAACATGGCGAATGTGAGGATGACCAGACCGGCGAGCACTACCGCGCTTTGCAGAATATCGGTCACGACATCGCCCAGCAGACCGCCCAGCAGCGTGTAGACGATGACCAGAACGCTGGCGCCGACAAGCGCCCATTCCACCGGCAGATCGCTGGCCACGGCAATGATGGAGGCGAGCGCCAGTAGCTGCGCCGCGGCCCAGATGATCGAGGTGGGTATGGAAACCAGCGCCGAGGCGATCTCCGCGCGCGGGCCGAAACGGTCGCGGAAGAAATCGGCCAAGGTTAGATAGCCTTTTGCGCGCAGCTGTCCGGCGACCAACAGAGCGGCAACGATCAGGCACAGCGCATAACCCACAGGCTCGGCGCGCGCGCCGGAAAGCCCTTCATCGGCTATCGTGGCGGTGGAACCCATCAGGGTCTCGCCGCCAAACCAGGTGGCGAAGACCGACATGCCCACAGCCCAGAAGCCGAGCCGGCGCCCCGCCACCAGATAATCGGTATGCGTGCTCATTTTGCGCGAAGCCCACAGGGCGATGCCAAGCTGAAGCAGAATGTAGAAAACGAGCGCGGCGATAATCATGGGCGTCCCCGGAAGCCTGAAGTCTGCAACCGGCAGACCCGGTTCGCACTAGACCGCCAGACGTCCGCGCTCAATCAGTTTTTCGGTATCGATTCGCCCATGGCCAGCGCCCAGCGTGGTGGATTGGCTGGCAATGCGCCGGGCAAGAAACGCGTCCGAGGCTGTGTCCAGTCCGGCATCCATCAGGGCAAGCGCCGACAGGGCCAGAGCCGCCTCCTCGGCAAACCGGCGGGCATCGGCCTCGCCAATACCGCCCGCCATTGAAGCCTCGATGCGGCCGATCAGGGCATCGAGCGCCGCGTTCTGGCCCTTGGCGCGCGCCAGATAGGCCAGCAGCGCCTCATGGCTCTCAGGATCACGTGACAGGGCGCGCAGCGTATCAAGCGCAATGACATTGCCCGAGCCTTCCCAGATGGCGTTGAGCGGGCTTTGGCGGAACATGCGCGGCAGGGGGGACTCTTCGACAAAGCCCATGCCGCCATGGGCTTCCATCGCTTCATAGACCAGATAGGGCGCGCGCTTGCAGATCCAGTACTTGGCGATGGGGGTGAGGATGCGCGCCAGCGCGGCTTCTTGCGGATCAGTTGACACTTTGTCGAAGGCCAGCGCCACACGGAAGGCGAGCGCCATCGCCGCTTCGGCTTCCATCGCCAGCTCCGCGAGCACTTCGCGCATCAGCGGCTGGTCGATCAGGCGGCGCTGGAAGGCGCTGCGCCGGTCGGCATGCCAGATGGCGTGAAAGCTGGCGGTGCGGATCAGGCCCGCTGACCCGGCCAGGCAATCAAGCCGGGTATGGTTGACCATCTCGATGATCGTGCGCACGCCGCGTCCGGGATGGCCCACCCGCCGGGCATATGCCCCGTGATACTCGATCTCCGAGGACGCGTTGGAGCGGTCACCCAGCTTGTCTTTCAGGCGCTGTATCTCGATTGAATTGCGCGTGCCATCGGGCCGCCAGCGCGGCACCAGAAAGCAGGAGAGGGCGGCGTTCTCGCCTTCGCCTTCATAGGCAAGGGTCAGGAAGGCATCACTCATCGGGGCCGAGCAGAACCATTTATGGCCGGTGAGCTCTACCTCGTCGCCGCCGATACTGACGGCGCGTGTCTCATTGGCGCGCACATCCGATCCGCCCTGCTTTTCGGTCATCGCCATGCCAATGGTTACGCCGGCCTTTTCGGCCATGGGCTTCATCGCGGGATCGTAAGCGCTGGCCGTCGCACCCTTGATCCAGTCCATGGCCCAGTCCGCGTGCCACAGGGCCGGCACGCAGGCGTAAGTCATCGACATCGGGCAGCACACGCCGGCATCGGCATGACCCATCAGCATGAGCAGGGCCGAGTGGAGGGTGTGCTGGGCGGTATCGGTCTTCCATGCGGCAGCGGACACGCCCGCTTCGAGCCCCAGCGCCATCAACTGATGATAGGCAGGGTGGAACTCCACCTCGTCAATGCGATGGCCATAGCGGTCAAAGGGCTTAAACTTTGGCGGGTTCTCATTGGCCTGGCGTCCCCATTCCTGCACCTCTGCCGAGCCAACCCGTGCGCCGAAAGCCGAGAGACGTTCCTGATGGGCCCCGCCGCCATTGCGGCTGATGGCATCGCTCAAGACCTGGTCGGCGCTGAACAGGTTTATCCCGCTCAAGGGTTCGGACTGGTTGAAGACGGTGTGGGTACGCAACTGGCTGCGCGGCGCGTTGGGCTGTGTCATGGAAGAGAGTCTTAGCGGTCAGTGGCGCGGCTTGGCAATCGCGGCCAGCCCCCGATTTGATCAAGGCGCGAATGTGCTGCTACGCTTGGCTGGTAGCGGAGCCATGCGAAAGCAGAACCATGTCTACAAAACTCAATCCCATTGCCCTGGCCGCCATCCTTGGCGCGTCGGTCGGTGTTGCCGATGCGCAGGCCAGCGATCCGCCGCGCGAACGTGAGGAAGTGCGCACTGACCGGCGCGCGAGCGACGGCCCCTCTCAGCAGGCCAAAGTCACGCAGTCGCGGCAGGCCAAGGTCACGCAGTCGCGTCAGGCGAAAGTGACCGAGCGGCCTTCCCGGCAGATCAAGATCGACGGTGTTGATGATGAGGCTGCTGACCGTCCCGCCACAAATGCGGAGTCTGCAAGACCGTCGCGCCAGCTGAAAGTCGAATCGCCCTCCCGGCAAATCAAGATCGGGGACGGCCCGTCCCGGCAGATCAAGATTGATGGCGTGGATGGCGAGGCCCACGGGCGGCCTGATCCGCGTGCCGACCGGCGCCAGCGCCGTCCGCAATAGAGCGGTGCGTGATCGGGGCATGGAGCGCCAGACGGCGTTTTCCTACCGTTGCGCGGCATGCAGCCGCTGCTGCTATCACAAGAAAATCCAGCTCAACCCATATGAGCTGGCCCGGCTGGCGCGCTCGCAATACCTCAGCGCGGCGGCCTTTCGTGAGCGGCATGTCACCGATCATGTCTATCTGCGCCAGAAGAGCGATGGCGCATGTGTGTTCCTCGGAGCGAAGGGCTGCACCGTTCACGCCGACAGGCCACTGGTATGCCGCCTGTATCCGCTGGGGCGCATTGTCGATGGCGATGGCGAACACTTTGTCGAACTGACGCCGCATCCGCAGACCGAAGGCCGTTACGGCAAGGACGGCGCGATCGGTGACTATCTGACCGCGCAGGGGGCCGAACCGTTCATGCAGGCGGCTGACGCGTATTATCAGCTCTTCCGGCATTTGGGTGCCGCGTCTGTCCCAGGCGCTGCGGGCGGGGCCGACGAGGGCGTGTCCGTCGCGTTGGAGGCCCTCGATCTGGAGGGCTTTGTCACCGCCGAGGCGGGTCGCCGGGGCGTGACGTTGCCCGGTTCGCTGGAAGAGCAGGCGAGGCTGCACTGCCAGTGGATAGGCGAGATGTTTGCTAGCTGCCCGGATTGATCCGGGGATCGTGCTTCGACGCCTCGTAAAGCGCGACGGCGGCCGCGTTGGAGACGTTCAGACTTTCCGCCTTCGGGCCCATCGGGATGCGCGCCAGCACATCGCAATGGTCGGCCACGCGCGGGCGCAGCCCCTTGTCTTCAGACCCCAGCACCAGCACGAGCCCTGTTGTCCGCCCCATCGTATCTGCGCCGGTCTGGACAGCATCTGCCAGCGATGTTTCCGCCTCGCCGGCCAGACCGATCACATAGCGGCCTTCCTCGCGAAAGCTTTTGAGCGTGTCGGCGATATTGGTCACTTCGACATGGCCGACTTTCTCGGCGCACCCGACCGCGCTTTTGCACACCGTGCCGAAGATCGGCGGGGATTTGCGGTCCTGCATGATGATGGCACGCGCGCCAAAGGCCGCCGCCGAACGGAATATCGCTCCGACATTGTGCGGATCGGTAATCTGGTCGAGTACGACCAGCAGGCCGTGCGTGGGATCAAGAACCGCCTGTACGGGCTCTGCCTCCAGCGCCTTTGCCTTCAAGGCAAAGCCCTGATGCACGGCCGTATCGGGCAGGCGGGCGCTGATCTGCGCCGGGTCTTCGGTCTGTGGCGCAATGCGCGCGCGTGCGGCGTCATCAAGCTCTTTTGCGCTGTTGCGCGTGACATGCAGGGAGAGCGGCACGCGCCTGGGATTGGCCAGCGCGGCCAGAACGGCATGGCGGCCCCATATCCATCCCTCGCCCGGCGGCAGCTCATCGCCGCGTTGGCGGGCGGGTTTGCGGCCCCCGTCACCATGCTGCCCACGGCCCTGTGCGCGGGCGTGTGCGAAAGCCGGTTTGGAGGTGTTGCGCTGGTCAGGGGCCATAAGTATAAGTCGCGTCCCGGCTTTACGAGGCAGCCTCGTTAGGACGCTCGGCGCGTGTGCGCAAGACCGTTTCTGACAAGGCATCCTTGAAAGGCCCGGCCGGTCCGCCCGGTAGCTGGCGATCGGGAGGGGTGGGAGAGTGGTTAAATCCAGCAGACTGTAAATCTGCCCGCGCAAGCGTACGCTGGTTCGAATCCAGCCCCCTCCACCAGCCTTGGCCCGCATGAGCGGGGTTCGGCTGGGCAGGCCATCAACCCTGATGAGCGGGATTTCCTCTCGCCATCAGTCAGGCCTGCAGCTAGCATTGCGGACGTGCGGCGCGTTTGCGTGCGCGGGTGTAATTCAATGGTAGAATGTCAGCCTTCCAAGCTGAATATGTCGGTTCGATCCCGTCCACCCGCTCCATCGCCTATCCCCCGCCACTTGCCAGATGTAACCCGAAGGCCTGAAACGAGGCGCGCAAACCCCTTGCCATAGGCCCTTGCGGGCGTTATCCCGCGCCGTCAGTTAACCCCGGCGGGGCGTTTCAGCCCTGCCTATCCAGTAAGTTGCGACGAGGACAAGGCGCGATGGCCAAGGCAAAGTTTGAGCGTAACAAGCCGCATGCGAACGTTGGCACGATTGGTCACGTTGACCACGGCAAGACGACGCTGACGGCGGCGATTACGAAGTATTTCGGCGAGTTTCGTGCGTATGACCAGATTGATGGCGCGCCTGAGGAGAAGGCGCGCGGGATCACGATTTCGACGGCTCACGTTGAGTATGAGACGGCGAACCGTCACTATGCGCACGTGGACTGCCCTGGCCACGCTGACTATGTGAAGAACATGATCACGGGCGCGGCGCAGATGGACGGCGCGATTCTGGTTGTGAACGCGGCGGACGGCCCGATGCCGCAGACGCGCGAGCACATTCTTCTGGCGCGCCAGGTGGGTGTTCCGGCGCTTGTCGTGTTCATGAACAAGGTTGACCAGGTTGATGATGCGGAGCTTCTCGAGCTTGTCGAGATGGAGATCCGCGAGCTTCTGACCTCGTACGACTTCCCGGGCGACGATATTCCGATCATTGCCGGTTCGGCTCTGGCGGCGATGGAGGGGCGTGATCCTGAAATCGGCGAGAACAAGATCCGCGAGCTGATGGCGGCTGTGGACGAGTATATCCCGACGCCGGAGCGTCCGGTTGACATGCCGTTCCTGATGCCGATCGAGGATGTGTTCTCGATTTCGGGCCGCGGCACGGTTGTGACGGGGCGTATCGAGCGCGGCATTCTCAAAGTGGGTGACGAGATCGAGATCGTGGGTATCCGCGACACCTCCAAGACGACGTGCACGGGCGTCGAGATGTTCCGCAAGCTGCTTGACCAGGGTCAGGCGGGCGACAATGTGGGCGCTCTGCTGCGCGGTGTTGAGCGTGAGGGTGTCGAGCGCGGCCAGGTTCTGGCCAAGCCGGGCTCTGTGAAGCCGCACAAGAAGTTCGAGGCGGAAGCCTATATCCTGACGAAGGAAGAGGGCGGGCGTCACACGCCGTTCTTCACCAACTATCGTCCCCAGTTCTACTTCCGCACGACGGACGTGACCGGGATCGTGTCCCTGAAAGAGGGCACCGAGATGGTGATGCCGGGCGATAATGTTGAAGTGCTGGTGGATCTGATCCAGCCGATCGCGATGGAAGAAAAGCTGCGCTTTGCCATCCGCGAAGGCGGCCGCACCGTCGGCGCAGGCGTCGTCTCCAAAATCGTCGATTAAGGGAGAATCGCGCTTTCGCCCAGGCGAATCGCGAAATCGTCCTGGAACGCGTTTCAGAACGGCCCGGAGCATCGCTCCGGGCCGTTTCTTTTTTCGCGGCTATGGTAAATTGCAGCCGCTAACGCCCTGTTTGATGACCTTTTTGCAACAGGTAGTAGGCGAACATGTGTCAGGGCAGCAGCAAGCGCTTGGCGCAATATGAAGTTTCCGCAATGGTAGGGGCAAGCGAGGCTGTGAAAGGCCCGCTGATCCGCTGTTTGTGGATTCGTGGCTTTTTGCCTCGTCGCGTTTGACTGCCTTAAACCAAAGGGGAAACACCGTGAAAAAGTTTAACAAGGACATGTTGCTTCGTAGCAGCGTGCTGGCCGGGATGGCGCTTGCGCTGACCGCCGGAGCGGTTGCTCAGGAAGCTCCTATCGAGACTGAGGAGCAGGAAACTGCGGAGCAGACCACCGAGACCATTACCGTAACGGGTTCGCGTATTGCGCGCCGTTCGCTTGATCTGACCCAGCCGGCGGAAGTCGTCGACGGGGCCGAGATCGAGCTGCGTGGTTACAACAACGCAGCTGGCGCGGTGTTTGACATCCCGGGTACGGCCGCTGTGCAACCGACCGCTGCCATCACGGGTCCGGCCGGTTCGGGCCTCGGCCAGAGCCTGCCCAGCCTGTTCGGCCTCGGTTCCCAGCGTACGCTGACCCTGATCGACGGCCGCCGGTTCGTCTCGTCCAACTCGCCGAGTGGCGGTGCGGGCGCTGCCGGTACGCAGGTTGACCTGAACAACATCCCGGTCTCGCTCATCGAGCGCGTGGAAGTCGTGAAAGTGGGCGGCGCTGCCGTTTACGGTTCGGACGCGGTTGCCGGTGTTATCAACTACATCCTGCGTGACGATTTCGAAGGCGCAGAATTCTCGGCCAACTATGTCGGCCTCTATGACGAAACCGATGCGGACGAGTATTCTGTCCGCGCTCTCGTCGGCGGCAATTTCGACGGTGGCCGTGGTAATATCGTGGCTTCGTTCGAGTTCAACGAAACCTCGCCGCTGATCCAGGCTGACGTTGCCAATATCCGCAATGGCCTGTTTGCCACCACGCCCCGTACGGCTGACCGTGTGCTCGACAATGGCAACCCGGTTCCCGGTCAGGTTCGCGTCTACCCGAACCCGGTCGCGGGCATCCTGTCCTTCTCCGGCCTTCTCACGCCCGGTTCTGCGGCCATCACTGGCCTCGGCATTGGCTCCTGGGCAGTGGGCCCGGATGGCGGTCCTGGCGGCTTCTTCCAGAACAACCCGAATGGCGATGGCTCGCTGGTGCCGTTCGACCCGGGCACGCCCACCGGCAACGTAGTGTTCGGTTCTGGCGGTGACGGCCTCGACACCAACCTGGTTGATCCGCTGCGCGAACCGCTGCGCCGCTACAACTTCTCGTCCTTTGTGAACTATCAGCTGACCGACACTGTCAATTTCAGCATGAACGTGTTCGCAAACCAGTACACGGCAAGCTCGCCGGTCACCCAGCCCTACTACGCTTCGGGCCTGTTTGGTGCGACCTCGACCTCGCTGTTCTTCCCGGCCAGCTATCCTTACCTGTCGGCGGATGCGCAGAACCTGCTCGCCAATAACGGCGCTGCCGGCCTGTTCATGCAGCGTGGTTTCACCGATCTTGGCGAAAAAGATCCGTTCAACCGCACCACGACCTTCAGCTACAATTTCGGTCTTGACGGCACCCTGCCGGAATTCATGGGCCGTATCTTCAACTGGGAGCTGAACTACCAGTACGGTTCGACCTCCATCTTCGCCAGTGTCGATGACCTGTCCGAAGACCGCTTCTTCGCGGCCATGGATGTCGGTATCAACCCGGCCACCGGCGAGATTGACTGCCGCTTCAACTACGACCCGACCTACGATGCGCCCATCGCTGGTGGCTTCGGTGCGTTTGATGATATCGGTGTGCTCGGCGAGGCAGGCTTCTGTGTACCTTACAACCCGTTCAGCAACGCCACCCAGGAAAACCTGGACTACATGCTGGTCAAGTCGACTGCCAACACCGAGATCGAACAGGAGATCTTCTCCGGCTTCGTCTCTGGCAGCCTCTTTGATCTGCCTGCAGGTGAGCTGGGTGTTGCAACCGGTTTCGAACACCGCCGTGAATTCGCGTCGTACGCTCCTGACGGCAGCCGCCGTCTGAGCATCACGCGTGATGGCAGCGGTGAGTCGGTGCAAGGTGAATACTACACCACCGACTTCTATGTTGAGACCCTGATCCCGGTCATCGGTGGTGGCTTCACGCCGCTCCCGTTCATCGAGACGATCGATGTTGAAGGTTCCTACCGGACGATCGACAACACACGCGCCGGCCGTTCCGAGGCGTGGGCTGTTGGCATTGATGTCGGTTTCATCGAAAATGTGCGCCTTCGCGGTAACGTGGCCCGCACCGTGCGGACCCCGGCCGTGCAGGAACTCTTCCTGCCGCGTGTGCAGACGGGCAACTTCATCACCGACCCGTGCGATGACCGCTTCATTGGCAGCGGCCCGAACCCGGCCGTTCGCGAAGCGAACTGCCGTGCGGGCTCGGCCGGTGCCGGCCTGCCGCCGATCCCGGTCGGCTTCACGGCAAACGCGGTGAATGCGTCCGTTCAGGGCTTTACCGGGGGTAACCCGAACCTGACCCCGGAACTGGCCAACTCCTACAATATCGGCCTGATCTGGAGCCCGCGCTGGGTGCCGGGTCTGACCCTGGGTATTGACTACATCAATATCGCCATTGACCAGGCCATCACCTCGTTCACGCCGACCCAGATCGTGAATGCGTGCTACGACTCGACGCAGTTCCCGAACGCGTTCTGCACGCAGTTCACGCGTCTGCCGAACGGTCAGTTCCCGACGCTTGGCGCCTACACGTCCGGCTTCGTGAATGCGGCGACCAACCGGTTTGACGCTGTCGAGATCCAGGCGGCTTATGCCACCGAGCTGAACGACCTGTTCTTCCTTGATCAGGTTCAGACCGATCTGGGTGGTATCAACGTCCGTCTGCGGGCTTATAACCTGCAGTCGCAAACCAGCTCGAACACCGGTTCTGACTACAACGATACCGTCGGCAACCGGGGCAACCCGAACTGGCGCGGTGACCTGAACGTCACCTGGAACCGCGGTCCTCTGACCCTGTTCTCGCAAGTGGAGTACGTTGGTAGCGGCTTGATCAACAAGTTCTCGACCCAACCGCTCCAGTACATCGATCAGCAAGGCGGCGTGGTCTACAACCTCGACGACTCGACGACCTATGACTTCGGTGGTTCCTATGACATCGGGAATGTGACCCTGCGTGCCAGCGTGAACAATGCGTTCAACACGGTGCCGGACGATCTGAACCGTGCGTTCCGGGGTGCGTTTACCCTGGGCCGTACCTACAATGTCGGTATCACGGCGCGCTTCTAGTAAGATCGCGTCTTGGACTTCGGGGAAAGGCGGGCTTCATGCCCGCCTTTCTTCTTTTGTGGGATAGCCTGCCCGGAGCGCCGGGCGGCGCACATGGAGAGGCCGGGCAAACCCGGTTGCAGCCGTGTGTGGATAAAAAATGTGATTTAACCGCTCAGAAGGGTTTTCACGGGCGCAGCAACCGGCTACAAGGCGCGGCTCGAAGGACGGGTTCTGCCGTCCGGTGCGCAGGTCAGTGACGCGCTCCGGGCGGCTTTGCGTTGGACTTTGATAGGGGTGTAGCTCAGCTGGTAGAGCGGCGGTCTCCAAAACCGCAGGCCGGGGGTTCGAGCCCCTCCGCCCCTGCCAGTTGCAGGTTGTGCGCGATGTTCCGCGCACCCGGATATTAGAGTTTGAAAGAGGCGATGGCAAAAGCAGGCAAATCGAGGCAGCCGGCGCGTGCAGGCGCATCCGCGCAGGGCAGCGGCGGCGGTTCTTCCGGCGGTGCGGCAACGCCTGCGCGCAAGAAGACGGTGAACCCCTTCCGGTTTATCGGTGAGGTGCGTCAGGAGGGCCGCAAGGTTACCTGGACGAGCCGCAACGAGACGATTGTCTCGTCGATCTTCGTGCTGGTGATGGCCACGCTGGCCGCCATCTTTTTCTTCGGTGTCGATTCCTTCATCGGCATGGTCATCAACTTCCTGCTTGGACTGGGAGCCTGAGGCATATGCCGGCGAAATGGTACATCGTTCATGCCTATTCGAACTTCGAGAAGAAGGTCGCCGAGGCGATCCGCTCCGAAGCTGCGCAAAAGGGCATGTCTGAAAACTTTGAGGAGATCGTGGTTCCCACCGAGGAAGTCACCGAGATCCGCAAGGGCCGCAAGGTCAATACAGAGCGCAAATACTTTCCCGGCTATGTGCTGGTGAAAATGGACATGACCGACGAGGCCTATCACCTCGTCAAGAACACGCCCAAGGTTACGGGCTTTCTGGGATCAGGCGCGCGTCCGCTGCCGGTCCCCGAATCGGAAGTCCTTCGCATCATGGGGCAGATGGAAGAGGATGCGGAAAATCCGCGCCCGACCATTTCCTACGAGATCGGCGAGACCGTTCGCGTCACCGACGGCCACTTCTCCAGCTTCAACGGTATCGTTGAAGAAGTGGATGAGGGGCGCTCGGTCCTGAAGGTCGCGATCAATATTTTCGGCCGGGCAACGCCGGTCGAGCTCGAATACAGCCAGGTGGAAAAAGCCAGCTGACTGTAACAACGGTGCGGGAGGTTCCGGGAAAGTCCATTCCGGGTCCGCTCACCGCGCCACCCGCGTCCTGACGGCTCATCGCCGCAGGGCATCTTGAAACCGGGGGCGAGCCCCCGAAAAGAGTGACAGGGACATGGCCAAGAAAATTACCGGCTATATCAAGCTGCAGGTTCCCGCCGGAGCCGCTAACCCCTCGCCGCCCATCGGGCCGGCTCTGGGTCAGCGCGGTGTGAACATCATGGAGTTCTGCAAGGCGTTCAACGCCAAGACGCAAGAGATGGAAAAGGGGATGCCGATCCCCACTGTCATCACCGTCTATCAGGACAAGTCTTTCACCTTCGAGACGAAGACGCCGCCGGCGAGCTTCCTTCTGAAGAAGGCCGCCAAGGTCCAGAAGGGCAGCGCCACCACAGGCAAGTCTGGTCCCATCGGCAAGATTTCGCGCGCCCAGTGCCGCGAGATTGCGGAGTTGAAGATGAAAGATCTCAACGCCAACGATCTGGACCACGCCACGAACATCATCGCAGGTTCGGCTCGGTCCATGGGCCTGGAAGTGACGGGGTAAGCGGATATGGTAAAGATCGCAAAACGCGTTGCCGCCGCCCGTGACGGGCTTGACCGCAACAAGCTTCACTCGATCGACGATGCCGTCGCCCTTGTGAAGTCCAAAGCCACTGCAAAATTCGACGAGACCGTTGAAGTTGCCATCAATCTGGGCGTTGACCCGCGTCACGCTGACCAGATGGTGCGCGGCGTCTGCCCGCTGCCGAACGGTACGGGCCGTACGGCGCGTGTGGCGGTGTTCGCCAAGGGGCCGAAGGCTGAAGAAGCCAAAAAGGCCGGTGCTGACATTGTTGGTGCAGAGGACCTCGTTGAGGCTGTTCAGGCCGGCAATATCGATTTTGACAAGGTGATCGCCACGCCCGACATGATGCCGCTGGTCGGCCGTCTGGGTAAGGTGCTCGGTCCGCGCGGCATGATGCCCAACCCGAAGGTTGGCACCGTGACCATGGATGTGGCCAAGGCCATCGCCCAATCGAAGGGCGGCGCTGTCGAGTTCCGCGTGGAAAAGGCCGGTATCGTTCACGCCGGTGTCGGCAAGGCGAGCTTCTCTGCCAAACAGCTTGGCGAGAATGTCCGCGCGCTTCTCGATGCCCTGAACAAGGCCAAGCCGGCCGGTGCCAAGGGTCAGTATATCCGCAAGATCTCTATCAGCTCGACCATGGGGCCGGGCGTGAAGATCGATGTGAGTGAAGCCAGCAGCGGCGCTGCCGCGGCTGCGTGATTGAAGTTTCCAGCGCCGGGGTTCGCCCCGGTTCTGGCGGCTGGTTTGCCGGGCTTGTCCGGGCGATCAGCCACCTGTCCGAGACCGCAGGGGTGGGTAAGGAGCTTCGCTCCGAACCGCTTAATCATGATGGCCCTGCGCAGACGGGAGTACGGAAAACACCTGTTTCGCGTGTCACACGTGCAAACGGCGTCATTTCGTTCCCCGGGCAGGATACAAGGCGGGGGTGAGCGCGCACCGGGATGGTCCCGGCGCAAGCGGCGTCCCCATCACCGCAAGATGACCGGACAGTCCGGTCATACTGTAACGGGAGACCGCAATGGAGCGAGCCCAGAAAGTCGAAGCCGTCGATGCCTATAAGGGCATTTTCGCCGGCGCCGGCTCGGTAGTGATTGCTCACTACTCCGGACTCACTGTTGCGGAAATGACGTCTCTGCGTGTCGAACTTGGTAAGTCCGGCGGGCAGTTGAAGGTTGTGAAGAACCGTCTGGCCAAGATTGCCCTTCAGGGTTCTCCGGCCGAAGGCGCTGCCGACATGTTCACCGGACCTGTCGCCATTGCCTTTGCCGCAGACCCGGTTGTGGCGCCCAAGGCCGCTGCGGACTTTGCCAAGAAGAACGAGAAGCTCGTTCTGCTGGGCGGGTTCATGGAATCGACGATTCTTGATGAAGGCCAGGTCAAGGCTCTTGCCACTCTGCCGTCTCTCGACGAGCTGCGCGGCAAGCTGATCGGTCTCATCCAGGCGCCTGCCACCAAGGTTGCCGGGGTTGTTCAAGCCCCCGCCGGCCAGCTGGCCCGCCTGCTTCAGGCCTATGCAGACAAACAGGCTGCATGACGCCGTCTCCGCATCTCTAGTGACAACGCATTCAAACAGGACTGAAAACCATGTCGAAACTCGAACAACTCGTTGAAGATCTCTCCAGCCTGACCGTGCTGGAAGCTGCTGATCTCGCCAAGCTTCTTGAAGAGAAGTGGGGCGTTTCTGCTGCTGCTCCGGTGGCGGTTGCCGCTGCTGGTGGCGCTGGTGGCGGTGATGCCGCTGCTGCTGAAGAGAAGACCGAATTTGACGTGATCCTCGTTGCCGCAGGCGACAAGAAAATCAACGTCATCAAGGAAGTCCGTGCGATTACGGGCCTTGGTCTGAAAGAAGCCAAGGACCTGGTGGAAGCCGGTGGCAAGGCCGTCAAGGAAGGCGCGCCGAAAGCCGAAGCCGAAACCATCAAGAAGCAGCTCGAAGAAGCAGGCGCTACTGTCGAGCTGAAGTAAGGGATCGGGGGCCGTTTCCGGTTCCTGGCACCATAGTCCTGGCGGGCGTGTGGCGTGATGCCACGCGCCCGTGAGGGCGTTTGAAGATACCGTCTGGCATTCCGGTCTGCCCCGGGTGTGCCAGGTCTGGGTGGCAAGCCCCCTCACGCTTGTTGCCACTTTCACCGGGGCGGGCGGGACGCATTTCGCGTCCCCGTAGGACGATGCCGGGCTTGAAGCCTGGCAAAGGGAGCGGAAATGGGTCTGTCGTTCACCGGCAAGAAGCGCATTCGCAAGTCGTTTGGTCGCATCCCCGAAGCGCTGGAGATGCCTAACCTCATCGAGGTGCAAAAGCATTCCTACGAGCAGTTCCTGCTGAAGGAATCGCGGGCGGGCGAACGCCCGGACGAAGGGTTGCAGGCGGTTTTCAAATCCGTCTTCCCCGTCAAGGATTTCTCCGAAAGGGCTGTTCTCGAATTCGTGTCCTACGAGTTCGAACCGCCCAAGTTTGATGTCGAGGAATGCGTGCAGCGCGACATGACGTTCGCAGCGCCGCTGAAAGTGAAAATGCGTCTCATCGTGTTTGATGTGGACGAGGAAACCGGCGCGCGCTCGGTCAAGGACATCAAGGAACAGGACGTCTTCATGGGCGATATCCCGCTCATGACCGACAAGGGCACGTTTGTTGTAAACGGTACCGAGCGGGTGATCGTCTCGCAGATGCACCGCTCGCCGGGCGTGTTCTTTGACCATGACCGTGGCAAGACCCACGCGTCGGGCAAATACCTGTTTGCTGCGCGGATTATTCCCTATCGCGGTTCCTGGCTGGACTTCGAGTTCGACGCCAAGGACATCATCCATGTGCGTATCGACCGCCGCCGGAAACTTCCCGCGACGACGCTGCTCTATGCGCTGGGCCTCGACAAGGAAGCGATCCTGTCGATCTTCTATGGCCGTGTTGCCTATACCAAGGTCAAGGCGGGCTGGACGACGCCGTTCATCAAGGAAAACTGGCGCGGCGTGAAGCCGCTGCGCGACCTCGTGGATGCCAAGTCGGGCGAGGTAATTGCGCCTGCCGGCAAGAAGATTGCCGCGCGCGCTGCCAACAAGCTGGCCGAAGACGGCGTCAAGAAGCTGCTGGTAGCCGGTGATGATCTGGTCGGTCGTTTCTTTGCTGAAGATATCGTCAATGCCGAAACCGGCGAGATTTTCGCCGAGGCTGGCGACGAGATCACGCTGGAGCTCCTCGAGGAGATCGAGCAGGCGGGCTATGACGCGATCGAGGTGCTCGACATTGATGGCGTGAATGTGGGCGGATATATCCGCACCACGCTTGCGGCTGACAAGAATGATACCCGTGACCAGGCTCTGGTGGACATCTACCGTGTCATGCGTCCGGGCGAGCCGCCGACCCCGGAAACCGCCGAAGCGCTGTTCAATGGCCTGTTCTTCGATCCCGAGCGCTATGATCTGTCCCCGGTTGGCCGGGTGAAGATGAATATGCGCCTGGATCTGGAATGTCCCGATGATGTGCGTGTGCTGCGCCGCGAGGACATTGTCGAGGTCCTCAAGGTCATTCATGGCCTGCGTGACGGCAAGGGCGAGATCGACGATATCGACAATCTCGGCAATCGCCGTGTGCGCTCGGTCGGCGAACTGATGGAAAATCAGTACCGTGTCGGCCTGCTGCGCATGGAGCGCGCCATCAAGGAGCGCATGAGCTCGGTCGATATCGAGACGGTGATGCCGCACGACCTCGTCAATGCCAAGCCGGCTGCGGCGGCGGTACGTGAGTTCTTCGGCTCCTCCCAGCTGTCGCAGTTCATGGACCAGACCAACCCTCTGTCGGAAGTCACCCACAAGCGCCGCATGTCAGCGCTTGGCCCGGGTGGTCTGACCCGCGAGCGTGCCGGCTTTGAAGTACGCGACGTGCACCCGACCCATTATGGCCGGATCTGCCCGATCGAGACGCCGGAAGGCCCGAATATCGGCCTTATCAACTCGCTTTCCACATTTGCGCGCGTGAACAAGTACGGCTTTATCGAAAGCCCGTACCGCAAGGTGGAAAACGGCAAGCTGATCGATCAGGTCGACTATCTGTCGGCCATGCAGGAAGCCAAGTTCAACATCGCCCAGGCCAATGCGGCTGTGAGCGACAAGGGCGAGCTGGCCAACGAGTTCGTCAATTGCCGTATCGGTCCGAACCGCGATGCGACCCTGATCCCGCGCGAGGATGTTGATTATATCGACGTGTCGCCCAAGCAGGTCGTGTCCGTGGCCGCGGCGCTCATCCCGTTCCTGGAGAACGATGACGCCAACCGCGCGCTGATGGGCTCGAACATGCAACGCCAGGCAGTCCCGCTGCTGCGCAACGAAGCGCCGCTTGTGGGAACGGGCATGGAAGCGGTTGTGGCCCGCGATTCCGGTGCGGCGATCATCGCCCGCCGTGACGGCGTGGTCGAACAGGTGGATGCGCAGCGTATCGTGGTGCGTGCGACCGGTGATATTGATGCGGCAGCGTCTGGCGTCGACATCTACCGCCTGGCCAAGTTCCAGCGTTCCAACCAGTCCACCTGCATCAATCAGCGCCCGATCGTGAAGGTCGGTGACGTGGTGAAGGCTGGTGACATTATTGGTGACGGACCGTCGACCGATCTGGGTGAGCTCGCGCTCGGCCGGAACATCATTGTCGCGTTCATGCCTTGGAATGGCTACAATTTCGAGGATTCCATCCTCATCTCCGAGCGTATCGTGCGCGATGACGTCTTCACCTCGATCCATATCGAGGAGTTTGAAGTCATGGCCCGTGACACCAAGCTCGGACCGGAAGAGATTACGCGCGACATCCCGAATGTGGGCGAAGAGGCCCTGCGCAATCTCGACGAGGCCGGCATTGTAGCTGTTGGTGCCGAGGTTGAATCCGGTGACATCCTGGTCGGCAAGGTGACGCCGAAGGGCGAAAGCCCGATGACGCCGGAGGAGAAACTCCTGCGCGCCATCTTCGGCGAGAAGGCGTCTGACGTGCGTGATACGTCGCTACGTCTGCCGCCGGGTACCACCGGCACGATCGTGGAAGTGCGCGTGTTCAACCGTCACGGCGTCGACAAGGACGAGCGGGCTATCTCCATTGAGCGTGACGAAATCGCGCGTCTTGGCGAAGACCGTGATGACGAGCTCGAAATCCTCGAGCGCGACATCTTCTCGCGTCTGAAAACGATCCTTCTGGGCCGCTCTGCGGTGTCAGGTCCGCGCGGGTTCGCCAAGGGCAAGGTGACAGAAGCCTCGCTGGAAGACGTGCCTGCCTCCCAGTGGTGGAAGATCGGCCTTGAAGATGAAAAGGCCATGGCCGAGGTCGAAGCCCTCAAGAAGCAGTATGACGAGTCCAAGGCTCGCCTTGACCGCCGCTTCGAGGACAAGGTCGAGAAGCTGCAGCGCGGCGACGAGATGCCTCCGGGCGTGATGAAAATGGTGAAGGTGTTCGTCGCGGTGAAGCGCAAGCTTCAACCGGGCGACAAGATGGCCGGCCGTCACGGCAACAAGGGTGTGATCTCCAAGATCAACCCGCTTGAGGACATGCCCTTCCTGGAAGACGGCACGCCGGTTGATATCGTGCTGAACCCGCTGGGCGTGCCTTCGCGCATGAATGTGGGTCAGATCCTCGAAACCCACCTTGGCTGGGCCTGTAAGGGCCTTGGCCAGCAGATCGGCCTTGCCTATGACGCCTACACGCGTGACGGCGATGCCAATACGCTCAAGAAGGCCATCAATTCGGCCTATGGTGAGGACCAGGAACTTCCCGAGGACGAGGCGGACATCGCCGAGCTGGCCCGTAACCTGACCGCCGGCATCCCGATTGCCACGCCGGTCTTTGACGGTGCGCGCGAACCCGACATTGTCGAGTATCTCAAGCGTGCCGGCATGGATGAAAGCGGTCAGTCGACGCTCTATGACGGCCAGACTGGCGAGCCCTTCAAGCGCAAGGTCACGGTCGGCATCAAGCACCTGCTCAAGCTGCACCACCTTGTCGACGACAAGATCCATGCCCGTTCCATCGGCCCGTACAGCCTGGTGACCCAGCAGCCGCTGGGCGGCAAGGCCCAGTTTGGCGGCCAGCGCTTCGGCGAGATGGAAGTGTGGGCGCTGCAGGCGTATGGCGCTGCCTACACCTTGCAGGAAATGCTCACCGTCAAGTCGGATGACGTGGCCGGACGCACCAAGGTCTACGAGGCCATTGTGCGCGGCGATGACGCCTTCGAGGCGGGCATTCCGGAGAGCTTCAACGTGCTGGTCAAGGAGATGCGCTCTCTCGGCCTGAACGTGGAACTCGTCAACGAATAGGCCGCTATCGGCCACATTGTGATCAGGTGGCAGGGCTCGCCCTCAAGGCCCTGCCGCCGCCACCGTCAAGGAGACGGACATGAACCAAGAGGTCATGAATATCTTCAACCCGTCCGCCGAAGGCCCCGCCTTTGACCGGATCCGGATTTCGCTGGCGAGCCCGGAGAAGATTCTCTCCTGGTCGTTTGGCGAGGTGAAGAAGCCCGAAACGATCAATTACCGCACGTTCAAGCCGGAGCGTGATGGCCTGTTCTGCGCGCGCATCTTTGGTCCGATCAAGGACTATGAGTGCCTGTGCGGCAAGTACAAGCGCATCAAGTATAAAGGCATTGTCTGCGAGAAGTGCGCCGTGGAAGTCACGCTGGCGCGCGTGCGCCGCGAGCGCATGGGCCATATCGAGCTGGCCGCGCCGGTTGCGCATATCTGGTTCCTGAAATCGCTCCCGTCGCGCATCGCGCTGATGATGGACATGGCCCTGAAAGATGTGGAGCGCGTGCTCTATTTCGAGGCCTATATCGTCATGGAGCCGGGCCTGACGCCGCTGCAGCAGCACCAGCTTCTGAGCGAGGAAGAATATTATCAGGCCGTGGACGAGTACGGCGAGGACGCCTTCACCGCCGGGATCGGCGCGGAAGCCATCCGCGAACTGATGGGCAATATGGACCTGCCTGCGCAAGTCGAGCGCATGAAGGAAGACATGAAGGAGACCGGCTCGGAGCTGAAGCTGAAAAAGCTCTCCAAGCGCATCAAGCTCCTTGAGTCCTTCATCTTCTCGAAGAACCGCCCTGAGTGGATGATCATGACGGTCGTTCCGGTCATTCCGCCGGAACTGCGCCCGCTCGTGCCGCTGGATGGTGGCCGCTTTGCGACGTCGGACCTGAACGATCTCTACCGCCGGGTCATCAACCGCAATAACCGCCTGAAGCGCCTGATAGAGCTGCGCGCGCCGGACATCATCATCCGCAACGAGAAGCGCATGCTTCAAGAAGCGGTCGATGCGCTGTTTGACAATGGTCGGCGTGGCCGCGTGATCACGGGCACCAACAAGCGTCCGCTCAAATCACTGTCCGACATGCTGAAAGGCAAGCAGGGCCGGTTCCGTCAGAACCTGCTCGGCAAGCGCGTGGACTATTCGGGCCGCTCGGTCATCGTGGTTGGTCCGGACCTGAAACTGCATGAGTGCGGCCTTCCCAAGAAGATGGCGCTGGAGCTGTTCAAGCCGTTCATCTACGCGCGCCTCGACGCGAAGGGTCTGTCTGGCACCGTCAAGCAGTCGAAAAAGCTGGTGGAAAAAGAGCGTCCCGAAGTGTGGGACGTGCTTGATGAAGTGATCCGCGAGCATCCGGTTCTGCTGAACCGGGCACCGACGCTTCACCGCCTGGGCATTCAGGCGTTCGAGCCCAAGCTGATCGAGGGCAAGGCCATCCAGCTTCACCCGCTGGTCTGCGCCGCGTTCAACGCCGACTTCGACGGCGACCAGATGGCCGTGCACGTTCCGCTGAGCCTTGAGGCCCAGCTGGAAGCGCGCGTGCTGATGATGTCGACCAACAACATCCTCTCGCCGGCCAACGGCAAGCCGATCATCGTGCCGTCGCAGGATATCGTGCTGGGTCTGTACTATCTGTCGATCGCCAAAGACGGCGAGCCCGGTGAAGGCATGGTCTTCGGCTCCATGGCCGAGATCGATGCCGCGCTGGATTCCGGCTTTGTCACCCTGCACACCAAGATCAAGGCGCGCTATGAGGGCGTCGATGAGGAGGGTGAGCGCAAGGTCAGCGTGATCGATACCACGCCCGGCCGGATGAAGCTGCTTGAGCACCTGCCGCGCCACAAGCTTCTGCCGCCGAGCCTGCTCGACGAGCTTCTGACCAAGAAGGCCGTCGGCAATCTCATCGACGAGGTCTATCGCCACACCGGCCAGAAGGCGACGGTCATCTTCTGCGACCGCATCATGCAGCTGGGCTTCCGCGAAGCGGCCCGGGCCGGCATTTCCTTCGGCAAGGACGACATGCTGATCCCGGACGCCAAGGCGACGCTCGTCAACGAGACGCGCACGCTGGTGTCCGATTACGAGCAGCAATATGTCGATGGCCTCATCACCCGTGGTGAGAAGTACAACAAGGTCGTTGATGCGTGGGCCAAGTGCACCGACAAGGTGGCCGACGCCATGATGGACGAGATATCCAAGCCGATTGATGCCGGTAACGGCCGCACCGGCGAGGTGAACTCGGTCTACATGATGGCCCACTCCGGCGCGCGTGGTTCAAAGAACCAGATGAAGCAGCTTGCCGGTATGCGCGGCCTGATGGCCCGTCCGGACGGCTCGATCATCGAGACGCCGATCATCTCCAACTTCAAGGAAGGCCTGACCGTCCTTGAATACTTCAACTCGACCCACGGCGCGCGCAAGGGCCTGGCTGATACGGCGCTGAAAACCGCCAACTCGGGTTATCTGACCCGCCGTCTGGTCGACGTGGCCCAGGACTGCATCATCACCGAAGATGATTGCGGCACCTCGCAAGGCATCGAGCTCAGCGCCGTTGTTGACGGCGGCGAGATCGTTGTGTCGGTCGCCGCGCGTATCCTTGGCCGGACGACGGCCGAGGCGGTGAAGGATCCGGCGACGGGCGACGTTATCGCTCCGGCGGACACCTATCTGGACGAGGATCTGTGCGCGGCTATCGAGGCTGCGGGCGTGATCTCGGTCAAGACGCGTTCACCGCTGACATGCGAATCCCGCCGCGGCGTCTGCGCAACCTGCTATGGCCGCGACCTTGCACGCGGCACCCGGGTGAATATGGGCGAGGCTGTCGGTGTTATCGCTGCCCAGTCCATCGGTGAGCCGGGTACCCAGCTGACGATGCGGACCTTCCACATCGGCGGTACGGCGCAGGTCTCCGAGCAGTCCTTCATCGAAGCGCTCAATGACGGCAAGATCGCCTTCAACGACCGCTCGACCGTGAAGAATTCCGAAGGCGCCCTCATTGTCATGAGCCGCAACATGCAGCTCGTGGTGATGGATTCCGAAGGCAAGGAGCGTGAAGTCTACAAGCTCCCCTACGGCGCCAAGCTGCGCGTGGACGCGGGCAACAAGGTCAAGCGGGGCGACCGCCTGGCCGAGTGGGATCCGTACACGGCTCCCATCGTGACCGAAGTGGGTGGACGCGTGAAGTTCATCGACACCATCGAAGGACTTACCGTTCGCGACGAGACCGACGATGCGACGGGCATTGCCTCGAAGGTGGTTATCGACTGGCGCGGTACGTCATCGAAATCCAGCTCGATCCAGCCGGCCATTGTCGTCAGCGACGACAAGGGCGAGCCGGTCAAGCTCGCCAACGGGTCTCCGGCCAATTACATGCTGTCGGTGGGCGCGATCCTGTCGATCAGCGATGGCGACGATGTGAGACCTGGAGACGTTATCGCCCGGATCCCGACCGAGGGCGCCAAGACGCGCGACATCACCGGCGGTCTGCCGCGTGTTGCCGAGCTGTTCGAGGCACGCCGTCCGAAAGACCATGCGATCATTGCCGAAACCACCGGCCGTGTTGAATTCGGGCGCGACTACAAGAACAAGCGCCGGATCGTCATCACGCCAGACGGCGAGGGGGCAGAGCCCGTGGAATATCTCGTTCCGCGCGGCAAGCACCTGACCGTGCAGGAAGGCGATATCATCCAGCGCGGCGAGTATCTGCTCGATGGCAATCCGGCACCGCACGACATCCTGCGTATTCTGGGTGTGGAGGCGCTCGCCAAGTATCTCGTCAACGAGATCCAGGAGGTCTACCGGCTGCAGGGCGTGCCGATCAACGACAAGCACATCGAAGTGATTGTCCGGCAGATGCTGCAGAAAATGGAAATCCTTGATCCGGGCGATAGTGGCTATCTGAACGGTGAGCATGTCGAGAAGCTCGACTTCCTCGAAATGAACGAGCGTCTGGAGAAAGAGAAGAAGCGTCCCGCCGTTGGCGAGCCGGTGTTGCTGGGCATCACCAAGGCGAGCTTGCAGACCCGCTCCTTCATCTCCGCGGCCTCCTTCCAGGAAACCACACGCGTGCTGACCGAGGCTTCCATTCAGGGCAAGGTCGACATGCTTGAAGGCCTGAAGGAGAACGTGATCGTGGGCCGCCTGATTCCCGCCGGGACGGGTGGCACGATGCGCGAATATCAGGCTGTGGCTGACAAGCGTGACCGCGACCGTCTCGCCGAGCGTGAGAAGGAAGCGGCCAAGGGGGCTGAGGCCCTGCCGGCCGAAATCGCCGAGGCCGCAGCCAGCGAAGAAGGCTGATAGCCTTTTCCAGGCAGTGAATGAGGGCAGGGGCCGCCGGATATACCGGCGGCCCTTTCCTTTTATATGCGGGGCTGATCGGGCTCGTGTGAACGGGGTGTAAAAATCCCGTCATGCGTCTCTTGACGCGGGCAGGTCCGATCAGTAGGTTCCGCGCTCGTTTTCAGGGGTGAGCCGTAACCTTTGCCCGCGCCAAGTGCCAAGGCCAGGTTAGACGTCGCCTGAAACAACGACATTATTCAACACCGTCCGTGGGCGTGAGCAGTGAGGCTCCCGTCCGGCGGCCGGGTTTACGCGCATGCGAAGTCCGTAGCCGGGCTTCAAGTGTGCATTGGGATCAGGAACGGACGCAGCTGCATGCCTACGATTAACCAGCTCATCCGCAAGCCGCGGAAAGACAAGCCGAAGCGCAACAAGGTGCCGGCGCTGCAGTCGTGCCCTCAACGGCGCGGCGTTTGCACGCGTGTGTACACCACCACCCCGAAGAAGCCGAACTCGGCGCTTCGTAAAGTGGCCAAGGTGCGTCTGACCAACGGCTATGAAGTCGTTAGCTACATTCCCGGTGAGGGCCACAACCTTCAGGAACACTCCGTGGTCCTGATCCGTGGCGGCCGTGTGAAAGACCTTCCCGGCGTTCGTTACCACATCCTGCGCGGCGTTCTGGATACCCAGGGCGTCAAGGACCGCCGTCAGCGCCGTTCGAAATACGGCGCGAAGCGTCCGAAATAAGGAGAGACCTGGATGTCCCGTCGTCACCGCGCAGAGAAACGCGAGATTCTGCCCGATCCCAAATTCGGAGATCGCGATCTCACGAAGTTCATGAACTACATCATGGTTGACGGTAAGAAGTCCGTCGCCGAGCGCATTATTTATGGAGCGCTGGAAATCGTTGAAGAAAAGGCCAAGCGCGAGCCGGTCCGCGTGTTCCACGATGCCCTGGGCAATATCGCCCCGGAAATCGAGGTGCGCTCCCGCCGCGTCGGCGGTGCGACCTATCAGGTCCCCGTCGAAGTGCGTCCCGACCGCCGCAAGGCGCTGGCCATCCGCTGGCTGGCAGCCGCTGCACGGGCGCGCAATGAAAACACGATGCGCGAGCGTCTGGCAGGCGAGCTTCTTGATGCTGCCTCCAATCGCGGCACGGCTGTGAAGAAGCGTGAAGACACGCACCGCATGGCCGAAGCCAACCGCGCCTTCTCGCATTACCGCTGGTAATTCCGGCTAAACGACCGATCACACCAAGGACCTCTCCCCATGGCCCGCACGCACAAGATCGAGGACTACCGCAATTTCGGCATCATGGCCCACATTGATGCCGGGAAAACCACGACTACGGAGCGGATCCTCTATTATACCGGTAAATCCCACAAAATCGGTGAGGTCCATGACGGCGCGGCCACCATGGACTGGATGGAACAGGAGCAAGAGCGCGGCATCACGATCACGTCGGCCGCGACGACCTGTTTCTGGCGTGAAAAGCGCCTGAACATCATCGACACGCCCGGCCACGTGGACTTCACCATTGAAGTGGAGCGCTCGCTTCGCGTGCTTGACGGCGCCATTGCGCTGCTGGATGCCAATGCCGGTGTCGAGCCGCAGACCGAAACGGTCTGGCGTCAGGCGGACAAGTACAAAGTTCCGCGGATGATCTTCGTCAACAAGATGGACAAGCTCGGCGCGGACTTCTTCCGTTGCGTCGAGATGATCAAGTCGCGCCTGGGGGCCACCCCGCTCGTGCTCCAGCTGCCGATTGGCGCGGAGACCGAGTACACGGGCTGCATCGATCTCATCAAGATGCGCGCCATCATCTGGGAAGAAGAAAACCTGGGTGCGGCGTTCCATTACACCGACATCCCTGCCGAGCTTCAGGCCCAGGCCGAGGAATATCGCGAGAAGCTGATCGAGGGCGCTGTCGAAGTCGACGAAGCCGCGATGGAAGCCTATCTGGAAGGCAATATGCCCGGCGAGGAAGAGCTGATGAAGCTCATCCGCAAAGGCACGATCGAGCTGGCGTTCAACCCGATCCTGTGCGGCACGGCCTTCAAGAACAAGGGTGTTCAGCCCCTGCTCGACGCGGTTGTTGATTACCTGCCGTCTCCGGTCGACGTTCTGGCGATCAAGGGCATTGATCCGAAAACCGAAGGTGAAATCCTGCGCAAGGCGGACGATGGCGAGCCGACCTCCCTGCTGGCGTTCAAGATCATGAACGACCCGTTTGTGGGCTCGCTCACCTTCTGCCGCGTGTATTCCGGTCATGTTGAAACCGGCACATCGCTGATGAACACGGTCAAGGACAAGAAAGAGCGTATCGGCCGCATGCTGCTGATGCATTCGAACAGCCGTGAAGACATCAAGGAAGCATTCGCTGGCGATATCGTCGCCATTGCGGGCCTGAAAGACACGACCACGGGTGACACGCTGTGTGATCCGATGAAACCGGTCATTCTCGAGCGCATGGAATTCCCCGAGCCGGTCATCGAGCTTGCTATCGAGCCGAAATCGAAGGGTGACCAGGAGAAGCTCGGCATCGCGCTGCAGCGTCTGGCGGCGGAGGATCCGTCTTTCCGCATGTCGACCGACGAAGAGTCCGGCCAGACGATCATTGCCGGCATGGGCGAGCTTCACCTCGACATCCTGGTGGATCGCATGCGCCGCGAGTTCAAGGTCGAGGCCAATGTCGGCCAGCCGCAGGTTGCTTACCGCGAGACGATCGGCGAGGCGTGCGAAATCGACTACACGCACAAGAAACAGACCGGCGGTACCGGTCAGTTCGCGCGGATCAAGCTGCAGTTCGAGCCGGTGGAGCCGGGCGAAGGCTATTCGTTCGAATCCAAGATTGTCGGCGGTTCGGTGCCCAAGGAATACATTCCGGGCGTCGAAAAGGGCATCAATTCGGTGCGCGAAACCGGCCTTCTGGCGGGCTTCCCGCTGATCGACTTCAAGGCGACGCTCATCGACGGCGCCTACCACGACGTGGACTCCAGCGTGCTGGCGTTCGAAATCGCGGCACGTGCCGCCATGCGCGAGGCCAAGGGCCGCATGCGCGTGAAACTGCTTGAGCCGATCATGAAGGTCGAAGTTGTGACACCGGACGAGTATACCGGGTCTGTCATCGGCGATCTGAACTCCCGCCGCGGCCAGATCCGCGATCAGGAGATGCGCGGCAACGCCACCGTGGTGAACGCCATGGTGCCGCTGGCGAACATGTTCGGCTATGTGAACAATCTGCGCTCGGCAACTCAGGGCCGCGCCCAGTTCACCATGCAGTTCGATCACTATGAACCGGTGCCGCAAGCGGTGGCCGATCAGGTGATCTCCAAGATCGCCTGAGGCGTGAACAATTAGCCCTTCGGGGTTGGAAACGAAAAGAGTGAGTAGAGAAAATGGCCAAGGCAAAGTTTGAGCGTAACAAGCCGCATGCGAACGTTGGCACGATTGGTCACGTTGACCACGGCAAGACGACGCTGACGGCGGCGATTACGAAGTATTTCGGCGAGTTTCGTGCGTATGACCAGATTGATGGCGCGCCTGAGGAGAAGGCGCGCGGGATCACGATTTCGACGGCTCACGTTGAGTATGAGACGGCGAACCGTCACTATGCGCACGTGGACTGCCCTGGCCACGCTGACTATGTGAAGAACATGATCACGGGCGCGGCGCAGATGGACGGCGCGATTCTGGTTGTGAACGCGGCGGACGGCCCGATGCCGCAGACGCGCGAGCACATTCTTCTGGCGCGCCAGGTGGGTGTTCCGGCGCTTGTCGTGTTCATGAACAAGGTTGACCAGGTTGATGATGCGGAGCTTCTCGAGCTTGTCGAGATGGAGATCCGCGAGCTTCTGACCTCGTACGACTTCCCGGGCGACGATATTCCGATCATTGCCGGTTCGGCTCTGGCGGCGATGGAGGGGCGTGATCCTGAAATCGGCGAGAACAAGATCCGCGAGCTGATGGCGGCTGTGGACGAGTATATCCCGACGCCGGAGCGTCCGGTTGACATGCCGTTCCTGATGCCGATCGAGGATGTGTTCTCGATTTCGGGCCGCGGCACGGTTGTGACGGGGCGTATCGAGCGCGGCATTCTCAAAGTGGGTGACGAGATCGAGATCGTGGGTATCCGCGACACCTCCAAGACGACGTGCACGGGCGTCGAGATGTTCCGCAAGCTGCTTGACCAGGGTCAGGCGGGCGACAATGTGGGCGCTCTGCTGCGCGGTGTTGAGCGTGAGGGTGTCGAGCGCGGCCAGGTTCTGGCCAAGCCGGGCTCTGTGAAGCCGCACAAGAAGTTCGAGGCGGAAGCCTATATCCTGACGAAGGAAGAGGGCGGGCGTCACACGCCGTTCTTCACCAACTATCGTCCCCAGTTCTACTTCCGCACGACGGACGTGACCGGGATCGTGTCCCTGAAAGAGGGCACCGAGATGGTGATGCCGGGCGACAATGTTGAAGTGCTGGTGGATCTGATCCAGCCGATCGCGATGGAAGAAAAGCTGCGCTTTGCCATCCGCGAAGGCGGCCGCACCGTCGGCGCAGGCGTCGTCAGCAAAATCGTCGATTAGTCGAAACTGAAACAAGAGAAGATGGAAGAGGCCGGGCGGCGGTGACGCTGACCCGGCCAGACTTCCCAAGGGAACCAGGAACGGGACCGGAGCGATGGCACAAACCAACATCCGCATCCGCCTCAAGGCGTTCGATCACCGCGTGCTGGATACGTCCACGCGAGAGATCGTCTCGACGGCGAAGCGCACAGGCGCACAGGTGCGCGGGCCGATCCCGCTGCCCACGCGTATTGAGCGTTTTACGGTGCTGCGGTCCCCGCACATCGACAAGAAATCACGCGAGCAGTTCGAGATCCGCACGCACAAGCGTGTCCTCGACATCGTGGACCCGACACCGCAGACCGTGGACGCGCTGATGAAGCTCGACCTGTCGGCCGGCGTGGATGTCGAGATCAAGCTGGGAGCTTAAGCCAATGAGCCAGGCTCAAAACCTGCGCACGGGCGTCATCGCGAAGAAGATGGGCATGACCCGGATCTTTGCCGAAGACGGCTCGCACATTCCGGTAACGGTGCTGCACCTTGACGGTGTCCAGGTCGTTGCCCAGCGCACAAATGATCGTGACGGCTATACCGCGCTGCAACTGGGCGCCGGCAAGGCCAAGGTGAAGCGGGCGACGAAGGCCGACCGCGGTCACTTTGCCAAGGCGGCGGTTGAACCCAAGCGCAAGCTGATCGAGTTCCGCGTCAGCGAGAGCAATCTCATCGACGCCGGTGCCGAGATCACGGCTGACCATTTTGTCGAAGGCCAGAAGGTCGATGTGGCCGCCCTGACCATCGGTAAGGGTTTTGCCGGTGCCATGAAGCGCTGGAATTTCGGTGGTATGCGCGCGACGCACGGCGTCTCGATCTCCCACCGTGCACACGGCTCGACCGGTCAGAACCAGGACCCCGGCAAGGTGTTCAAGGGCAAGAAGATGGCCGGCCATCTGGGCCAGGAGCGCGTGACGACACAAAACCTTGAAGTGGTGCGTGTCGATGTTGAGCGCGGCCTGATCCTCGTGCGCGGCGCTGTTCCGGGCGCGGCTGACAGCTGGGTTGAAGTGCGCGATGCGGTCAAGGGCGTTGGCGTTGAAGGTCTTGCCTATCCCGGCAAGTTCCGCACGGGCGACGAGCACAAGCCGGTGGACAGCCCCGAGCCCGGGTCCGACGAAGCAGAAATGGTTGCTGAAGGTGCGCCGGTTGCCAACGCCCCTGCGGCGGACGCGGCGGGTGAAGAGGACGCCAAGTCATGAAACTCGATGTAATCACGCTTGATGCCGGCAAGGCAGGCTCGGTTGAGCTCAGCGACGACATTTTTGCCATTGGCGAAGTGCGCGCCGATCTTCTGCAGCGTGTCGTGAAGTGGCAGCTCTCGCGCCGCCAGGCCGGTACACACCGCGCCAAGGAACGCGCCGAGATCGCCCGCACAGGCAAGCGCTTCGGCCGCCAGAAGGGCGGCGGTACGGCCCGTCACGGCTCACGCCGCGCGCCGATCTTTGTCGGTGGTGGCAAGGCTCACGGCCCGAAAGTGCGCAGCCATGCGACCGAGCTTCCCAAGAAGGTCCGCGCCCTGGCGCTCAAGCACGCCCTGTCCTCCAAGGCCGGTGCGTCTTCGCTGATCGTTCTGGACGAGGCGCGTATGGACGAGCCGAAGACGGCGGCTTTGAAGGCGCTGTTTGCCAAGCTGGGCCTGACGAATGCGCTCATCATTGATGGTGACACGCTCGACGAGAACTTCGCGCTTGCCGCGCGCAACATCCCGCATGTGGATGTGCTACCTGCGCAAGGCCTCAACGTCTATGACGTCCTGCGCCGCGATACGCTGGTGCTGACCAAGTCGGCGATCGAGAAGATCAATGAGCGCTTTGCCGCCAAGGAGAGTGCGTAATGGCTTCGCCCAAGCACTACGACACGATTATCGCGCCGGTGATCACCGAGAAGGCAACCCTGCTCTCCGAGGAGAACAAGGTTGTTTTCAAAGTGCCGCTGACCGCTACCAAGAAAGACATCACCGAAGCCGTTGAAGCGCTGTTCAAGGTCAAGGTGAAAGCCGTCAACACGCTGCGTCAGAAGGGCAAGACCAAGCGCTTCCGTGGCATTGAAGGCCGTCGCGACGATATCAAGAAAGCGGTGGTGACCCTGGAAGAGGGCCATTCCATCGACGTGAGCACGGGCCTTTAAGGCCGCGCTCGAAGGAGTTTGAACCATGGCGCTGAAGACATTCAAGCCGACCTCGCCTGGCCGCCGCGCGCTTGTGCTGGTGGACCGGTCCGAGTTGCACGCCGGCAAGCCGGAAAAGACGCTGGTCGAAGGCCTGCGCCGGACCGGTGGACGTAACAATACCGGGCGTATCACGGCCCGCCGCCGCGGTGGCGGGGCCAAGAAGCTCTATCGCCTGATTGACTTCAAGCGCCGCAAGTTTGACGTGCCTGCCATCGTCGAGCGTCTGGAGTATGATCCCAACCGCACGGCGTTCATCGCCCTCGTCAAGTATGAGGATGGTGAGCTGGCCTATATCCTGGCGCCGCAGCGCCTGGCTGCCGGTGATCGCGTGATCGCCAGCGCCAAAGCTGATGTGAAGCCGGGCAATGCGATGCCGCTGAAAGCCATTCCGGTCGGCACCATCATCCACAATGTGGAGATGAAGCCGGAAAAGGGTGGCCAGATCGCGCGCTCTGCAGGGGCCTATGCCCAGCTGGTCGGCCGTGAGGCAGGCTATGCGCAGGTTCGCCTGATGAGCGGCGAGCTTCGCAAGGTCAACGAGAACTGCATGGCCACCATTGGTGCCGTGTCGAACTCCGACCATTTGAATATCAATCTCGGCAAAGCTGGCCGCAACCGGCATCTGGGCAAGCGCCCGGCGGTTCGCGGTGTTGCCATGAACCCGGTCGATCACCCCCATGGTGGTGGTGAAGGCCGTACCTCTGGTGGCCGCCACCCGGTGACCCCGTGGGGCAAGCCAACCAAAGGCCGCAAAACCCGCCGTAACAAGGCGACTGACAAATTCATCATCCGTTCGCGCCACGAGCGCAAGAAACGCTAAGGGAGCGACCGACCGTCATGCCCCGTTCTGTATGGAAAGGTCCGTTTGTAGACGGATACCTCCTGAAGAAAGCCGATGCCGCCCACGAAGCCGGGCGCAAACAGGCTATTAAAACCTGGTCGCGCCGCTCGACCATCATGCCGCAATTTGTCGGCCTGACCTTCCAGGTCCACAACGGGAACAAGTTTGTTCCGGTTCTGGTGTCCGAGGACATGGTCGGCCACAAGCTCGGCGAATTTGCGCCTTCGCGGACCTATTACGGTCACGCGGCGGACAAGAAAGCCAAGAGGAAGTAGCGCGATGGGCAAGGAAACCAATCCCCGCCGCGTGGCTGAGAACGAAGCGCGCGCCAAGCTGCGGATGATCCGCATCAGCCCGCAAAAGCTGAACCTGGTTGCTGCGATGATCCGCGGCAAGAAGGTAGAGCGTGCGCTGAACGATCTCACCTTCTCGCGCAAGCGCATCGCGTCTGACGTGAAGAAGGTTCTGGAATCGGCTATCGCCAACGCGGAAAACAATCACGGCCTGGATATCGACAGCCTCGTCGTATCCGAAGCCTATGTCGGCAAGAATCTTGTGATGAAGCGCTTCCGGGCCCGCGCACGCGGCCGGGGTGCGAAAATCCTCAAGCCGTTCTCCGAGCTGACGATCGTCGTTCGCGAAGTCGAGGAGGCCGCGTAATGGGACAGAAGATTAATCCGATCGGTTTGCGTCTGGGTATCAACCGTACCTGGGACTCGCGCTGGTATGCCCGCGGCGACGAATATGCGAGCCTGCTTCACGAAGATCTGAAGATCCGCAAATTCCTTCAGGCCCGTCTGAAAGCCGCCTCGATCTCGAAGATCATCATCGAGCGTCCGCACAAGAAATGCCGCATCACCATCTACACGGCCCGTCCGGGTGTGGTGATCGGTAAAAAGGGCGCTGATATCGAGAAGCTGCGCCGCGAAGTCGCGAAGATGACGGACGCCGAAGTGTTCCTGAATCTGGTCGAAGTGCGCAAGCCGGAGACCGATGCGAATCTGGTCGCCGACAGCATTGCCCAGCAGCTTGAGCGCCGCGTGGCTTTCCGCCGCGCGATGAAGCGCTCGATGCAGTCGGCCATGCGCATGGGCGCCCTGGGCTGCAAGATCATCTGTGCCGGCCGTCTGGGCGGCGCTGAGATCGCGCGCTCTGAACAGTACAATGAAGGCTCGGTGCCGCTGCACACGCTGCGCGCCGATATCGATTACGGCTTCGCCGAGGCGAAAACCGCGATGGGCATTATCGGGATCAAGGTCTGGATCTACAAAGGCGAGATCATGGAACACGACCCGATGGCCTCCGAGCGCCGTCTTCAGGAAACCGGCGAACAGCGGACCCGTTCGGGCCGCCAGAACGCCTAAGGCCAGGGTCAAGAGGGAGTTTGAAAGATGCTTCAACCGAAGCGCACAAAATTCCGGAAGGCCCATAAGGGCCGCATCCACGGAAACGCCAAGGGCGGCTATACGCTCAATTTCGGCTCTTACGGGCTGAAAGCGGTCGAGCCTGAGCGCGTCACGGCGCGTCAGATCGAGGCAACCCGCCGCGCGATCACCCGCCACATGAAACGTGCGGGCCGCGTCTGGATCCGCATTTTCCCGGATGTTCCGGTGTCCAAAAAGCCGACCGAGGTTCGGATGGGTAAAGGCAAGGGTTCGCCGGAATACTGGGCGGCCCGCGTCAAGCCCGGCCGTATCATGTTCGAGATCGACGGTGTGCCGGACGCGGTGGCGCGCGAAGCGCTGCGCCTGGGTGCCGCCAAGCTGCCGATCAAGACCCGCGTCGTAACCCGTCCGGGCGAGCAGGGAGCTGAGTAGCGCGATGACCATGCAAGACGTCCGCTCGATGACCGACGATCAGCTCCAGGATAACCTCCTGAAGCTGAAAAAAGAACAGTTTAACCTGCGCTTCCAGCAGGCCACGGGCCAGCTGGAAAACACGGCGCGGTTTTCCAAGGTGCGCAAGGATATTGCCCGCCTGAAGACCGACATGCGCCGGCGCCAGATCGAAAAGCAAGGGAGCTAGGCGATGCCGAAGCGCGTACTGCAAGGCGTCGTGGTCAGCGACAAGCAGGCCAAGACCGTTGTTGTGAAGGTGGAGCGGACGTTTCTGCATCCGCTCCTTCGCAAGACGGTGCGGCGTTCGAAAAATTATCATGCCCATGACGAGGCCAACGCCAAGAAAGTCGGCGACACAGTCCAGATCCAGGAATGTGCGCCCAAATCGAAGCTGAAGCGGTGGGAGGTCGTCGCCGATCAGGCCTGAGGCCGGTTCGGAGAAGATCGTTTCCTAGTTCTAACGGAGGATCACGATGATCCAGATGCAATCCAATCTGGACGTGGCCGATAATTCCGGGGCCCGCCGCGTGCAATGCATCAAGGTGCTGGGCGGAGCCAAGCGCCGCTATGCAGGCGTAGGCGACATCATTGTCGTCTCGGTCAAGGAAGCCACGCCCAAGGGACGGGTGAAAAAAGGCGATGTCCGCAAGGCTGTTGTTGTGCGCACCGCGCGTGACATCAAGCGCCGCGACGGCTCCGTCATCCGTTTCGACACCAATGCTGCCGTGCTCCTGAACAATAATATGGAGCCGCTCGGCACGCGTATCTTCGGCCCGGTTCCGCGTGAGCTGCGGGCGAAGAACCACATGAAGATCATCTCGCTGGCGCCGGAGGTGCTGTAGTCATGGCTGCAAAGATCAAGAAGGGCGACAAGGTCGTCATCCTGGCTGGCCGCGACAAGGGCAAGACCGGGGAAGTGACAAAGGTGGTTCCGTCAGAAAACCGCGTGTTCGTGGGCGGCGTGAATATGGTCAAGCGCCATAACCGCCCAACCCAGACTGCGCCTGGCGGCATCGAGGAAAAGGAAGCCCCGATCCACGTGTCCAACGTGGCTCATGCCGATCCCAAATCCGGCGAAGCGACACGTGTCGGCTTCGAGGTTCGCGACGGCAAGAAGGTTCGGGTAGCCAAGAAATCTGGTGAGGTCATCAATGGCTGAGACCGCGACATACGAGCCGCGCCTGAGACAGCGCTACCGCGAGGAAATTCGCGCGCGCATGAAGGAAAAGTTCGGCTACAAGAACGACATGCAGATTCCCCGTATTGACAAGATTGTCATCAATATGGGTGTCGGCGAGGCGGCCCAGGATTCCAAGAAGCTGCAGGGCGCTCTGGCAGACCTGCAGGCGATTGCCGGGCAGAAGCCGGTGGCCACACGCGCTACGAAGTCCATTGCGGGCTTCAAACTGCGCGAAGGCCAGCTCATCGGCGCAAAGGTAACCTTGCGTCATGACCGCATGTACGAGTTCCTCGACCGCCTGGTCACCATTGCCCTGCCGCGCGTCCGCGATTTCCGCGGCCTCAATGGCAAGAGCTTTGATGGCAACGGCAATTACGCGATGGGCATGAAAGAGCACATCGTGTTTCCCGAGATCGACTACGACAAGGTTGAGAAAGTGCGTGGCATGGACATCGTCGTGTGCACCACCGCGCGTAACAATGAAGAAGCGAAAGCCCTGCTGGCCGAGTTCGATTTTCCGTTCACGAACTGACGCAGCAGGAGCGCAGGCCCATCCCGGGTCCGCACGCAGGAGATGAATTGAATGGCAAAGAAGAGCGCAACCGAGCGTAATGCCCGCGTCCAGCGTCTGGCCAAGCAGTATCTGGCCAAGCGTCAGGCACTCAAGGCTGTCGCACGCGACAAGTCGCTTCCCGTCGAAGAGCGGTTTGCAGCCCAGCTCAAGCTGGCTGCCCTGCCGCGCAACTCGGCCCCGACCCGCATCCGTAACCGGTGCATGGTGTCAGGCCGTCCGCGCGGATATTACCGCAAGCTGAAAATGTCCCGGATCGCGCTTCGCGAACTGGGAAGCCATGGCCTGATCCCAGGCCTGGTAAAGTCGAGCTGGTAGGGAGGGCAAACCAATGGCGATGACTGATCCGCTCGGTGACATGCTCACCCGCATCCGCAACGCGCTCATGCGCCGGCGCACCAATGTGGTGACGCCCGCGTCGAAGCTGCGTCAGCGCGTGCTCGATGTTCTGCTGGAGGAAGGCTTTATCCGGGGCTATTCAGAATCCCTGGATGCCGACGGCTTCAAGCAGTTCGAAATCGAGCTGAAATATTACGAAGGCGCGCCGGTGATTTCCGACATCAAGCGCGTTTCCAAACCCGGCCGCCGGGAATACTCCAAGGCCAGGGATCTGCCGCTCGTTCAGAACGGGCTCGGGATTGCGATCGTTTCCACGCCGCGCGGTGTGATGAGCGATTCTGCAGCCCGCGCCCAGAATGTCGGCGGCGAAATTCTGTGTCACGTCAGCTAAGGGAGGCATGATTCATGTCACGTCTGGGCAAATTGCCGGTCGGCCTTCCTAGCGGAGTGAGCGCGACCGTTGCCAATGATACGGTGAAGATAAAGGGTCCCAAGGGTGAGCTTTCGCTCCTGGTGTCCGGCCTCGTCACCATTACTGAAGCCGAAGACAAGTCGCTGGTTGTAAGGCCGGTTGACGAGTCGACCCGCGCCCGGGCCATGTGGGGCACGACGCGGGCCAATATCGCCAGCATGGTGAAGGGCGTCTCCGAAGGGTTTGAGCAAACGCTCGAACTGGTCGGCGTCGGTTACCGCGCGCAGGCCCAGGGCCGCGATCTCAAGCTGTCTCTTGGCTTCAGCCATGAAGTGGTCTACACGCCGCGTCCCGGCATCACGATTTCCGCGCCCAAGCCCACCGAGATCAAGATCGAGGGGGCCAGCAGTCAGGAAGTCGGCCAGACCGCTGCCGAGATCCGCAAGTATCGTCCGCCAGAGCCCTACAAGGGCAAAGGCATCCGTCTTGCCGGTGAATACGTTCGCCGGAAAGAAGGCAAGAAGAAGTAGGGAACCGTCAGGTCATGAAATCGTCTCGCGAAAAGATGCAACGCCGCGCGCAGCGTACGCGCTCGCGGCTTGCGAAGTTCTCGGGCGGCCGTCCGCGCCTGTCGGTCTTCCGCTCGTCCAAGCATATCTACGCCCAGATCATCGACGATTCGAACGGTGCCACGCTTGCCGCGGCTTCGACGCTCGAAGCTGATGTGCGCGGTGGCAAGCCTGCCGGCGCCAATGTCGAGGCGGCTGCCGCTGTCGGCAAGCTCGTCGCCGAGCGCGCCAAGGCCAAAGGCCTGACCGACGTCGTGTTCGATCGCGGCGGTTACATTTATCATGGGCGCATCAAGGCGCTCGCAGATGCTGCCCGCGAGGGCGGCCTGAACTTCTAGGAGAGCGCCATGGCTCGGGAAGACCAACGCGAAGGCCGGGGCGGGAGAGACCGCCGCCGCCGCGACGAGGAGCCGGATAGCGAGCTCGTCGACAAGCTCGTCCACATCAATCGTGTCGCCAAGACCGTGAAGGGTGGCCGGAACTTCCAGTTTGCCGCGCTCGCCGTCGTCGGCGACCAGAAGGGCCGCGTCGGCTTTGGTCAGGGCAAGGCACGTGAAGTGCCTGAAGCCATCCGCAAGGCGACCGAGGAAGCGAAGAAGACCATGGTGCGCATCCCGCTGCGCGAGGGCCGTACCCTGCATCACGATGCAGACGGCCGCTGGGGCGCGGGCAAGGTGACACTGCGTGCGGCGCCTCCGGGCACCGGCATTATCGCAGGCGGTCCGATGCGCGCCGTGCTGGAAAGCCTGGGTGTTCAGGACGTGGTGGCCAAGTCGGTCGGCTCGTCCAACCCCTACAACATGATCCGCGCCACCTTCGACGCGCTCAAAGGCCAGAACAGCCCGCGTACGGTTGCGGCCAAGCGCGGTCTGAAAGTGGCCGACATCGTCAATCGCCGGAGTGATGGTGCCAGCGCACCTGAAGCCGTCGACAGCCAGAGCTAGGAATACCGGCCATGGCCAAGAAAACAGTTATCGTGCGTCAGACGGGCAGCCATATCCGCCGCCCCAAAGACCAGTTGCAGACGCTGACCGGGCTTGGCCTGGGGCGTATCGGCAAACAGCGCGAGCTTGAGGACACGCCGTCTGTACGCGGCATGATCGCCAAGGTCGCCCACCTTGTGGAAATCGTCGAGGAGCGCGGCTAGTAACCGCCTGCTGCCTTGATAAGGAGAATAGTCATGCGTCTGAACGAACTGCGGGACAATCCCGGCTCGGTGAAAGAACGCACCCGCGTGGGCCGTGGTATCGGCTCTGGCAAAGGCAAGACCGGCGGCCGTGGTGTCAAAGGTCAGAAATCGCGCTCTGGCGTTGCCATCAAGGGCTTTGAGGGCGGCCAGATGCCGCTCCACCAGCGTCTTCCCAAGCGCGGCTTCACCAAGCCGAACCGCGCAAAGTTTGCGGAAGTCACGCTCGGCCGCCTGCAAAAGGCGATCGACGCGGGCAAGCTGGATGCCAAGGCAGCGATCGACGCTGACGCGCTGATCAAGGCTGGCGTCATCCGCCGTGCCAAGGATGGTGTGCGCATTATCGGCGGCGGCGCCTTCAAGGCAAAGCTTTCCATCTCGGCAGCCGGTGCCTCCAAGCCCGCCATTGCCGCGGTCGAGAAGGCTGGCGGGTCCATCACCCTCCCGGCGCCTAAAGACAGCGAAGCCTGATGCGGTTACCCGGACGGCTCCCCAAATGGGTTGAGCCGTCCAATTCCGTCCTGGCCCAATCGGGACCGCAAGGGAGCGAGACCAGCCCATGGCATCTGCCGCAGAACAACTTGCCGCAAATCTGAATTTCGGCGCATTTGCCCGTGCCAAGGAGCTGCAAAAGCGCCTGCTCTTCACGCTGTTCGTGCTGATCATCTACCGGGTAGGCACCTATATCCCGATGCCGGGCATTGATCCGGAAGTGTTTGCCGGTGCCTTCCAGCAGCAGCAACAGGGCATTCTGGGCGTCTTCAACATGTTCTCCGGCGGTGCCGTCGAGCGCATGGCGATCTTCGCCCTCAACGTGATGCCCTACATCTCTGCGTCCATCATCATGCAGCTCATGGCGGCTACCGTGCCCAGCCTGGAGCGCATGAAGAAGGAAGGCGGCGAGCAGGGCCGCAAGCAGATCAACCAGTATTCGCGCTATCTTACCGTGGTGCTGGCACTCGTGCAGGCGTTTGCCATTGCGGTGTCGATGGAAAACCCCGACCCGACAACCGGCGCGACCATCGCGATCGATCCGGGCTGGTTCTTCCGCATCACGGCTGTTGTCTCGCTGGTTGGCGGCACGATGATGCTGCTGTGGCTGGGTGAACAGATTACCGCGCGCGGGGTCGGCAATGGTATTTCGCTGATCATTTTCGCAGGCATTATCGCGGAAATGCCGCGTGCGCTTTTCCAGACGCTGGAGCAAGGCCGCACGGGCAATCTTTCCGCCGGGCTCATCATAGCCATGATCCTGGGCATCATCGCGGTGCTGGTATTCGTGGTCTTCATGGAGCGATCACAACGGCGATTGCTGGTGCAATATCCCAAGCGCCAGGTCGGTAACCGCATGATGGGCGGGGAATCCAGCTTCCTGCCGCTCAAGCTGAACACAGCGGGCGTGATCCCGGCGATCTTTGCCTCCTCGCTCCTGCTGCTGCCAGCCACTATTGCGGGTTTCTCCGCCGAAACCGGCCCCGAATGGCTGCGTACGGTGACGGCGCTGCTTGGCCCGGGCCAGCCGCTCTTCATCATCTTCTATGCGTCGATGATCATCTTCTTCACCTTCTTCTACACCTCCATCGTCTTCAATCCCGAGGACACGGCGGACAATCTGAAGAAGTATGGCGGCTTCCTGCCCGGCATCCGTCCCGGCAAGCGCACGGCTGAATATATCGACTACGTATTGTCGCGCCTGACCGTTATCGGCGCTGCTTATCTGACGTTTGTCTGTGTGCTGCCCGAAGTGTTGCGCGCCGAGCTCGACATACCCTTCTATATCGGCGGCACGGCGCTTCTGATCGTGGTGTCGGTGACGCTCGATACCGTCTCGCAGATCCAGTCTCACTTGCTCGCCCACCAGTATGAGGGGCTGATCAAGAAGACGAAGCTGAGGGGCCGCAAGCGATGAACATCATCCTTTTCGGACCACCGGGCGCGGGCAAGGGCACGCAGGCCAAGCGCCTTGTTCAATCGCGCGGCTGGGTTCAGCTCTCGACCGGCGACATGCTGCGCGATGCGCGCAAGGCCGGGACCGAGCTGGGCAACCGCGTTGCCGGGATCATGGATCGCGGCGAGCTGGTGTCCGATGAGATTGTGATCGCGCTGATCAATGAGCGCCTGCCCGAAGCCGAGGCTGCTGGCGGTGCCATTTTTGACGGCTTCCCGCGTACGGTCCCGCAGGCCGAAGCGCTCGACAAGCTGCTGGCAAGCCGCAGCGAGCCGATTGCAAAGGTTTTGCGCCTTGTGGTCGACCAGGACGAGCTGGTTGCCCGGGTGGAAAAGCGCGCTGCCGAAGAGGGCCGCGCGGACGACACGGTGGAGGCCTTCAAGGTGCGCCTGAAGGCCTATAATGACCAGACCGCCCCGCTGATCCCGTTCTATGCCAGCCAGAACAAGCTGGTGGATGTGGACGGCATGGGGACGATGGACGAGGTTTCGGGCCGCATTAATGCGGCGCTGGATGCATAAGTCTCTCGCTGCGGTCACAAGCCGCGTGCGTGAGGTGATGAGTTTTGTGGGGTGGCGGCGTTCAAGCCCGGTTGACGGGCAGGGCATCGTCACTATAAGAAGCGCCCTTCGCTCTGAGGGGCCGGCCATGAGGCATGGCGCGCACATTATGTGTCGCGCCCTGAACGTGTCGGCTCTTTTTGCGCGCGGCAATTGGAACAGGGAGTAGCGTTGTGGCCCGCATAGCAGGCGTCAACATTCCGACGAACAAGCGCGTAGAGATTGCGCTTCGCTATATTCACGGTATCGGCCCGGCGAAAGCCCGGGAGATCTGTGACAAGGTAGGCATCCCGTCTGAAAAACGGGTTAACCAGCTTACCGATGCCGAAGTGCTTCAGATTCGCGAAACGATCGATGCCGGCTACATGGTCGAGGGCGATCTTCGCCGCGACACGGCCGTGAACGTCAAGCGGCTCATGGACCTTGGCTGCTATCGCGGCCTGCGCCACCGTCGTGGCCTGCCCGTTCGCGGTCAGCGTACGCACACCAATGCCAGGACCCGTAAAGGTCCGGCCAAGCCGATTGCCGGCAAGAAGAAATAAGGACCAGGCGCAATGGCCAAAGAACAGTCACGCGTGCGCCGCCGGGAGCGCAAGAATATCACCTCCGGTGTGGCGCATGTTAATGCCAGCTTCAACAACACGATGATCACCATCGCTGATGCGCAAGGGAATGCGATTTCCTGGTCGTCGGCCGGTACGATGGGCTTCAAGGGCTCGCGCAAATCGACGCCTTATGCCGCCCAGATGGCCGCCGAAGACGCGGGCCGCAAGGCTCAGGAGCACGGCATGAAGACCCTCGAGGTCAAAGTGTCGGGCCCGGGTTCAGGCCGCGAGTCGGCGCTGCGTGCGCTGCAGTCGGTCGGGTTCACCATCACGACGATCCACGACGTGACGCCGATCCCGCACAATGGCTGCCGCCCGCCGAAGCGCCGCCGCGTCTAACTGATTTCGGAGCCGCGCGATTTTTCGCTGCGGCTCCGGTGAATTTTAATGTGTCGCGCGCAGGCATCAGACAAATCGGTCTGATTCCCGGCGCGCCTTTCGCTTGAAAGGACGTTCCGTGATCGAGAAGAACTGGCAGGAACTTATCCGTCCGATGAAGCCCGTCGTTCAGGCTGGCCATGACGCTGCGCGCAACGCCAAGATCGTGGCCGAGCCGCTCGAGCGTGGTTTCGGCATGACGCTTGGCAATGCGCTGCGCCGTGTGCTGCTGTCCTCGCTTCAGGGCGCGGCCATCACCGCAGTGCAGATCGACGGCGTGCTGCACGAGTTCTCGTCCATTCCCGGCGTGCGTGAAGACGTCACCGACATCGTGCTCAACCTGAAACAGGTTGCGCTGCGCATGCATGGTGAAGGTCCGCGCCGCGTGGTTCTGCGCAAGAGCGGTCCGGGCGAAGTGAAGGCCAGCGATATCGAGGAAACCGCCGATATCGAAGTCATCAACGGCGATCATGTCATCTGCACGCTCGACGAAGGCGCGAGCCTGCGCTTCGTGCTGACGGTCAATACCGGCAAGGGTTATGTCCCCGCCGAGCGCAACCGCCCGGAAGATGCGCCCATCGGCTATATCGCCATTGATGCGCTCTACAGCCCGGTCAAGCGCGTTGCCTACCGCGTGGAAAACACCCGCGAAGGCCAGGTGCTCGATTACGACAAGCTGATCCTGGACATCGAAACCAATGGTGCGGTCACGCCCGAAGACTCGGTCGCCTATGCCGCCCGCATCCTGCAGGACCAGTTCCAGATCTTCGTGAATTTCGAGGAGCCTTCAGAGGCTCGCGGACCCGAAGACGATGCGCCGTCGCTGGACTTCAACCCGGCCCTGCTGAAAAAGGTGGACGAGCTGGAGCTTTCGGTGCGTTCGGCCAACTGCCTGAAGAACGACAATATCGTCTACATTGGCGACCTGATCCAGAAGTCGGAATCGGAAATGCTCCGCACCCCGAATTTTGGCCGCAAATCGCTCAATGAGATCAAGGAAGTGCTGGCCCAGATGGGACTGCACCTCGGTATGGAAGCGCCCAACTGGCCGCCGGAAAATATCGAGGAACTGGCTAAAAAATTCGAGGATCAGATCTAGGCAGGCCGCCGCGAGGCGCCCGGCCCGGAGTGAAGGAGACATCCCATGCGTCACGGGAATGGATATCGCAAGCTCAACCGCACCGCGTCCCACCGGCGCGCCATGTTCGCCAATATGGCGTCCTCGCTGATCGAGCACGAGCAGATTGTTACGACCCTGCCCAAGGCCAAAGAGCTCAAGCCGATCATGGACAAGCTCATCACGCTGGCCAAGAAGGGCGATCTGCACGCCCGCCGTCAGGCGATTGCGCAGATCCGCAACAAGGATCAGGTGGCCAAGCTGTTTGCCACGCTCGGCCCGCGCTATGGCGAGCGTAATGGTGGCTATACCCGCGTTCTCAAAGCCGGCTTCCGCCATGGTGACAACGCCGCGATGGCCGTTATCGAGCTGGTCGACCGCGATGTGGACGCCAAAGGCTCCGGTGACCGCGCCCGCGTGGAAGAGCTTGCCGGCGAGGAATAGGCTTCCCGCCAATCGCAGACATCGAAGAGCCCCGGTGGAAACGCCGGGGCTTTTTTTGTTTTGGCTGCCGGGCCGTTTGAACGGTTGGTCTTCTTCGAACCAAGACTGGAAATGCTTGTGCGTTAAGGGCCGCTGAGGTGTCCTCCCCCGTTTACGGGGGAGGTGGTCCGAAGGACCGGAGGGGGAAGTATCTGATTTCGCCCCCTTGCCGCTTCGCGCGTTCGAAGCTTCGCTTCTCACCCCGCCCGTGAACGGCGGGAGACAAGGCTCGGGTGTCAAGCGATACGTAATCTTGTCCAGCTCCCCTTACCGAAGTTGTAATCTTCAGCCCCTGTTCAGCCGGACATCTGCACCTTAAATCGGTGACGCAGAAAAAGTGCGAGGGAGCACGTGCCCATGAACTGGAAGCTACCGGCGGTTTGCGCCGCATTGATTGCGGGCCTCGCTCTGGCAGCGGCCGCTGTCAATTCGGCAAACGGGCAGGAAGAGACGCTTGCGGGCGCAGGCAGCCAGGACCGCACGCTGCCGCAATCGAGCGCCCACATGCAGATGTCGTTTGCCCCGATCGTGCGCGACGCGGCGCCTGCCGTGGTCAACGTCTACTCGCGCCGGGTGGTCGCAGACCGCAACCCGTTTGCCGGCGACCCGATGTTTGAACGCTTTTTCGGACGTCAGACGCCGCGCCAGCGTGAAGTGCAATCGCTGGGTTCGGGCGTCATCGTCGACGGGGCCGGCCTGATTGTCACCAATAACCATGTGGTGGAAGGCGCGCAGGAATTGCGTGTTGTCCTGCATGACCGCCGCGAGCTGGAAGCGGAGATCCTGCTGGCTGACGAGCGTACCGACCTGGCCGTGCTGCGTGTAGTTGCCGACGAGCCGCTACCGGTTTTGCCCTTTGATCTCTCCGGTTCGGCAGAAGTGGGCGATCTGGTGCTGGCCATCGGCAATCCGTTCGGCGTCGGCCAGACGGTCACGTCCGGCATCGTGTCGGCGCTGGCCCGCACCGATGTCGGCATCACCGACTATGCTTTCTTCATCCAGACCGACGCAGCCATCAATCCGGGCAATTCGGGCGGGGCGCTGGTGTCGATGAATGGCGAACTTCTGGGTATCAACACGGCGATCTTCTCGCGTTCTGGCGGATCGCAAGGCATCGGCTTTGCCATTCCTGCCGAGATGGTGCGCAGCGTGGTTCAGGCTGCCACGCAAGGCGGCGAGCTGGTTCGCCCATGGCTTGGCGCCCGCCTGCAGCCGGTAACGTCTGATATCGCGCTTTCCATGGGGTTTGACCGCCCGCGCGGCGCGCTGGTGGCCGATGTCTATCCCGGCGGTCCGGCGGACATGGCCCGGCTGCGGCGCGGAGATGTGATCCTGTCGGTGGATGGTGTCGAAGTGAACAATGAGGCAGCCGTCCGCTTCCGCTTTGCCACCCGTGCGGTTGGGGACGAGGCGGAGCTGCGTATCATGCGTGACGGTGAAGAACGCACTCTGGCGGTCATTGCCGAGGGCCCGCCGGGTGAGCGTGATGGTGAGCGCGTAGTGCTAAATGGCCGCAACCCGTTTCAGGGCGCTGAAGTCGTTGAGTTGTCACCAGCATTCAACGAGGCAAATGGGCTCGACCCCTTTACCGAGGGCCTGATCGTCATGCGCATTCAGCGCCGGTCTGCCGCCGAGTTTTACGGCTTCCGGCCGGGCGACCGCATCTTGAGCGTTAACCGCCGCCCGGTCAGCAATCTTGAGGGCATCGAACGCGAGCTTGCCGCAGCTGACAGCGCGCGCGAATGGCCGGTAGAGATTGAACGGCGAGGCGAACGCCACGCACGTACACTCCGGCTGTAGCGGATTTGCAAATCGCAGCGTTGGCCTTGTCAGCGCCGTAACGCCGTTACTACGATGTGAGGGTGTTTTGCGTGCCAAGTGGGGTGTCGAGTGGAATTGTTTGCTAAAATTTTTGTTATTGGTTCAGTCTTTGCGCTTGCCGCGTGTGAGTCGACCGTTGGAATGACCCGCGACGAGCTGGCCGAGGCCAGCGCGGTAGATCGCGGTCAGGTCAATGAGGACGGCGAAGCCATTATTTGCCGGACCGAGTACAGCACGGGATCGCGTGTACGCTCTGTGCGTACCTGCGCCACCATGGCAGAATGGCGCGTTATTCGCGACGAGGCCTCCCGGGTATTGCGTGAGGAAAACGACAATTTGCCGGACAGACCTGAAAGCAGCTTTCCGGGCGGGCGCTAAAGTCTGCTGGCGGGAGCCGTTCCGGCTTCACGCATGAGTTTACGGTGCAGTCGCCTGACGCCGACGGGTATAGCGTGACTGTATGACCGACCTGTTCCAGTCTGCCGGCCTTTCCAGTGACGCCCCGAGGCCGCTGGCCGACAGGCTTCGGCCACAAACGCTTGATGAGGTGGTAGGTCAGGGCCATGTGCTAGGCCCCGACGGTCCGGTAGGCAGGATGCTGGCGCAAGGACGCCTTTCTTCCATCATCCTTTGGGGCCCGCCTGGCGTTGGCAAGACAACCATTGCCCGCCTGCTGGCCGATGCGTCTGGGCAGGAATTCCATCCGCTCTCTGCGGTCTTTTCAGGCGTAGCCGACCTGAAGAAAGCCTTTGAGCAGGCGCGGGGACGGCGCGCCGCCGGCAAGGGCACGCTCCTGTTCGTGGACGAGATTCACCGCTTCAACCGCGCCCAGCAGGACGGGTTTCTTCCCGTCGTGGAGGAGGGGGTCATCACGCTGGTCGGTGCAACCACGGAAAATCCCAGCTTCGAGTTGAATGCGGCCTTGCTCTCGCGCTGCCAGGTCATGGTGCTGAAGCGGCTGGATGAAGACGCGCTGGAGGCTCTTCTGGCGCGTGCCGAGAGCGCCAAGGGGCGCGCGCTGCCTCTCACCTGCGATGCGCGTGAAGCGCTTTTGACGATGGCTGACGGGGACGGGCGCTATCTTCTCAACCTGGCCGAGGAAGTGTTGCGGCTGGAACCGGCGGAGCCCTTGTCCACGCCGCAGCTGGGCACATTCCTGCAGCGGCGCGCTCCGGTCTATGACAAGGACCGTGAGGAGCACTACAATCTCATCTCCGCCTTGCACAAATCGGTGCGTGGATCAGACCCCGATGCGGCGCTCTACTGGCTGGCGCGTATGCTGGGCGCGGGCGAAGATCCGCTCTTTCTGGCCCGGCGGATCGTGCGCATGGCCAATGAAGATATCGGTCTTGCCGATCCCACGGCTATACACGCAGCGCTGGCCGCGAAGGAAACCTATGAATTTCTGGGCAGCCCGGAGGGCGAGCTGGCGCTGGCGCAGGCCGTCGTGCATCTGGCCTGCGCGCCCAAATCCAATGCTGTCTACAAGGGCTGGAAAGCTGCCCTTCGCCTTGCCGGTGAAACGGGCTCGCTGATGCCGCCCGCCCACATCCTCAACGCGCCGACCCGGCTGATGAAGGATCAGGGTTATGGCAAGGGTTATGAATACGATCATGATGCCCCCGGCGGCGTGTCCGGGCAGGACTATTTCCCCGATGCCATGAAGGACCGGCCGGTCCTTTACGAACCCAAGGATGCAGGCCGGGAAGCGGCGATAGCCGAGCGGCTGGAGCGCTGGCGGGCCTTGCGCGGCAAGCGGCGGGGTTAGGGCCACGCACTGACGCCGCTCTTGCCAGCACGCGCACACGCGCCTAACCCATGGCGCCATGCAGCATGTAATTCTCATTGCAATCGGCGGCGCACTGGGGGCAGTCGCCCGCCACGGGTTCAATCAGGCGTCCTTGCGCTGGATCGGACCGGAATTCCCGTGGGGAATTTTAGGCGTCAATGTGCTGGGCTCGTTTGCCCTCGGACTTCTGGTTGGCTGGCTGGCGCTGGCCGGGCGCGCCGATGCGACCGAGATACGCTTTGCGGTTGGCATCGGCTTTCTGGGCGCGTTCACGACGATGAGCGCGTTTGCGCTGGATACCGTGCTGATGATCGAGCGGCGTGAATTCCTGACCGCCTTCGCCTATGGCGGCGGCACGCTGATCGCGTCGGTGCTGGCCGTGTTTGCCGGTCTGTTTTTGATACGTACGGTGCTGGCATGAGCAAGGTTGAAACCCGCACTGTCGCCGATGACGAGGCCGATATCCGGCTGGACCGCTGGTTCAAGCGCCATTTTCCGCACATCACCCACGGGGCGCTGGAAAAGCTGCTTCGCACCGGGCAGGTGCGCGTCGATGGCGGGCGGGTAAAGGGGAATCAGCGTCTTGAGCCCGGTCAGGAAATCCGCATTCCGCCTCTGCCGGAGCCCGGAGAAACGCCGCCGCCCAAACTCATCAGCGCCGAGGACAAGGCCTTTGCCCGCTCCATGGTGCTCTACGAAGACGATACGCTGATTGCGCTGAACAAGCCGCCCGGCCTGCCGGTGCAGGGTGGCTCGAAGGTCGTTCGCCATCTGGACGGCATGCTCGATGCCTTTGGGACGGGCGATAAGCGTCCGCGTCTGGTTCACCGGCTCGACAAGGATACGTCCGGCGTCATCATTGTGGCCAAGGGCGCGTCAAATGCGGCCAGGCTTGCCGCCCTGTTCAAGGGCCGTGATCTGGAAAAGACCTATTGGGCGATAGCGCTGGGCGTGATGATACCGCGTGCGGGCGAGATCACTGGCTATATGAAAAAAAGTGAGGGCAGTCAGGGCGACCGCGAGCTGATGGTGGCGGCCCGCCATGGCGAGGAGGGCGCGCAGTTTGCGGTCACGCGCTACGCCACAGCCGACGAGGCGGCGCGGCGGGCCAGCTGGGTGGTCCTGCGCCCCGAAACCGGGCGCACCCACCAGCTGCGTGTGCATCTGGCCGCGGCCGGGCATGCCATTCAGGGCGATGGCAAGTACATGTGCGACGTGCCGGCGCTGGGCGGAGTCTCGCAAAAACTGCACCTGCATGCGCGCAAGCTGGTCATCCCGCGCGAAGGGCAAAAGCCGCTCGTGCTCGAAGCGCCCATGCCCAAGCATATGGCCGATACGTTCGAAGCGCTGGGGTTTGATGCCGGGATGAGCATGCGCGCGGTAGAGGCAGAGCTGGCATGAGCGGATTGAAGCTGGCGGTATTCGATGTCGACGGCACACTCGTCGACAGCCGGGAAATCATTCACCGGGCCATGGAACGCGCCTTCACCCGGGCCGGGCTGGGTGAGATGCCGTATGACCGTGTGCGCACCATTGTCGGGCTGGAACTGTCTGAAGCGATCGCCCGGCTGGCGCCGCCCGATATCGGCGCAGAGCGCCTTGGGCTGCTGTGCAATTACTACAAGCAGGCCTTTGTCGAGCAGCGCGCTGATCCGGGCTTTGAAGAACCGCTCTATGCCGGTGCGCGTGAAACGCTGGTGCGCCTGAGTGATGAGGGCTGGCTTTTGGGCGTGGCGACGGGCAAGGCGCGGCGCGGCCTCGATATTGTCTTCGGCCATCACGATCTCCACCGCTATTTCCAGACCCTGCAGACGGTCGATCACGGCGTCGGCAAGCCCAACCCGCGCATGGTTCTGGATGCCATGGCCGAGACCGGGGCACGGCCAGAGGAGACGGTGGTCATCGGTGACACCAGTTTTGACATGGCGATGGCCCGGTCAGCGCGCACGCGTGCTCTGGGCGTTAGCTGGGGCTTTCATACTGCAGATGAAATTGCCGGCGGCGGTGCCCATGAAATCCACGACAGCTATGACACGCTCAACATCGCATTGAGCCGGTTTGTGCCGGCCAGAGAGGAAGCCGCATCATGAGCATGTCCAAGGCAAAGGCCGAAAACCGCCCCTTGCCCAAGCGCTTCTATTCAGAAGCCAGCGCTGTGCAGACCGATGGCGGCTGGGGCATCTTCCTGGACGGCCGCCCGGTGAAAACGCCTGACAGGCATTTGCTGGCGGCTCCGTGCGAGGAACTGGCAGTGGAAATGGCCGCCGAGTGGGATGCGCAGGTCAAGCATATCGACCCCTTTACCATGCCGTTGACGCGGCTGGCGCATGTGGTGACTGACCGGATCGAGCAGGCGCGCAACGCCGCCGCCGACGAGATATCGCGTTTCGCGGGAACAGACCTGCTATGCCATCGCAGCGATGATTGCGAGCTGGCGGCCCGGCAGGCCGAAAAATGGGACCCGTTGCTGGACTGGTCACGCAACGCGCTTGATGCGCCCCTGAAGAGTGCCGCGACACTGCTGCCGCTGGAGCAACCCGAAGCGTCCGTCGAAGCGCTGCGCGCGCGCGCCGAAGCACTCGATAGCTGGCGCCTGACCGCGCTGGCCAGTTCTGTGTCCTTGCTGGGTTCGGCCGTTCTGGGCTTTGCTCTTCTGGAAGCCGAGATCGACGGTGAAACCGCTTTTGCCCTGTCCCGCCTGGACGAAGACTATCAGGCCGAACGATGGGGCGAGGATAGCGACGCCGTCGAAGCGGCGGCCAACCGCAAGCGCGATCTGCTGGCGTGCGAGCGTGTCTTCCGCCTGCTGGATGAGGCTGACGTTTAGACTTCCTTCATCGCCCGCGCCCATGCTTGAGGCACTCTTGCATCAGGATGCCGGCCATGAAGCCTTTCCAGCTCTTAATCGCGAGCCTTGCCGTGCTGGCCAGTGCGGCCGGCGCGCTTGCGCGCCCTTTCGAGGTGCCCGCTGACCATGCGGCGCTGATCCGCCTGCCGGGCGATGCAGCCGCGATTGTCATCGGCAATCCGCATATCGCAGATGCAACGCTCTATGATGCCCGCACCATCTTCGTGACAGGGCGGGTATATGGCCGCACCAATATGATCGCGCTCGATGATAATGGCCGTGTGCTCTACACCTCCGACCTCGTTGTCACCCAGTCCGGACGGGGCAGTGTGCAGGTATTCCGCAATACCGAGCGGGCCAGCTATGTCTGCGCGCCCAATTGCGAGGCCGTCCCGGTGATCGGTGATGCATCCGACTGGTTCTCCGGCGTTTCAGGCCAGCAGGCCGACCGCGTGGCGGCGGGTGGCGGGCGCTAGATTTCACGCTTTTTAAACCAAGCTTTTTCACTGCGGATTAAGCGCGCTGCGCGATACTGCCCGGCAGACTAGTCTGGCGGGAGAAGCAAGACGTGATCCTGAAAAGCCCGATAAAACGTGTCGCGTCGCGTATGGCGGCCGACAGGAAGGGTGCGACCGCGGTGGAGTTTGCCATCGTGGCGCTGCCGTTTTTCGCTCTTCTGGGCGCGATCATGGAAACCGCTCTGGTGTTCTTCGCCGGCATGATGCTGGAGCATGGGCTCAGCCGCTCGGCCCGTGAGATACGCACCGGCGAACTGCAACTGGCCGGCGGATCATCCGAAGAGTTCAGGAATGCCGTGTGCAGCCGCACGGCTGGTCTGGTCGACTGTACCCGTTTGCGCATTGATGTGCGCACGCTGGAGAGTTTCGGCGGGGCTGCGCCGCTTCCCCTTGATGAAGACGGCATGGTCGACATGGAGTCGGTCGGCTTCGTGCCCGGCAATCCCGGTGACATCGTGCTGGTGCGCGCCTTCTATGACTGGCCCCTGTTTGTCCCGAACCTGGGTCTGGGCATGTCCAACATGGCCGGCAACAGACGCCTTCTGACCGCGACAATGGCTTTCCGCAACGAACCCTTTCAGGAGGCCCTGCCATGAGCGCGCGCCGGATGATCAAGCGCCTGGGCTCTGACCGGCGCGGTGTTTCCGCGGTGGAGTTTGCGCTGATCGCGCCGCTGCTGATCACGCTCTATGTGGGCATTGTGCAGGTGACGCTGGGTTTGTCTGCGGACCGCAAGCTGACCGCTGCAGCAAGCACGGTTGCAGACCTTGTGGCGCAGTCCGACAGCGTTGATGGCGCCGGGCTGGCTGACATACTCGCCGCCGGTGAGGCGGTTCTCCAGCCCTATCCTTCCGATAGCCTGTCCATACGGGTGACCTCGCTCAGAGCCGACAGCGCGGGCAATGTCAGCCTGGTCTGGAGTCAGGGCAGGGGCATGGCCGCCCGGCGCGCGGGCGAGCTGCCTGACCTGCCAGAAGGCGTTATTTTGCCTGAGGGCGGCGTGATCGTTGTGGAGTCGGGCTATGCGTATCCCGGCCCGTTTGGGGAAAGCGAAATCGGCGAATTCAATCTCAGCGAAACCGTTTACATGCGCCCGCGCCGGGTCGGCTTTGTCGATTCCGACCTCGAAGAAGAGGATGGCGGCGGGCAGGACGGAAACGATAGCGGCACCGCAACGGGCGATGACGGGGCCGGCAGTGAAGACGAAGGCGGCGGCGATGATGGCGCCGTCAGTGACGATGCTGATGAGGACGGCAGCGACGACGCGGACGAAGACGATGGCAGTGATGCTGGCGACGACGATGATGATGACAATGATGACGGTGGCAGGTCGTGCCGGTATTCGGGATTTCTCGCCTTCCTTCTGTGCCGCTAGCGGCCAAACTCAGCCCTGACCATTTCCGGGCTATCATCAAGGGCAGCTGCCGGTCTGGCGAGACCGACTGCCGGGCGTCCACCCAAAATTAAGCCTGTGCTGGAAGACTGGGCCCCGTCGTATCCAAATGCGGGGACACCATGCTGGTTTATTTCTGCGTCAGCGCAGCGCTACTCCTGACCCTTCTGGCAGCTCTTGAAGACATCCGGCGCTTCACGATTTCCAACTGGATACCCGCTGCCATTATCGGGTTGTGGCTGGTTTTCGCGCCGCTATCGGGCATGGGCTGGCAGGGCGCGGGTTTGAGCCTGCTGACGGGCCTGGCGGTACTGGCGATAATGATCGCGCTGTGGATGCCCGGATGGCTTGGCGGCGGCGATGCCAAGCTGATCGCGGCCCTGTCGCTGTGGTTTGGCTGGCCATCGGTGCTGACCTTCCTTCTGCTGGCGATGATATGCGGCGGCTTGCTGGCCGCTGCCCTGCTGGGTGCGCGCCGCTTTGCCCCGGCCTTGCCGCTGTCACCGGCGCGGCTGGCGGCCAGCCCGCTCGCGCATGGCGCGCCTGTGCCTTACGGGGTTGCGATAGCGGGCGGGGCGTTCTGGGCACTTCCCTATTCGCCTCTGCTGGCCGCTTTCGCCAGCTAGAGCGTTAACGTTCCGGTGACATAACTGGCACAATCCCTGCGCGGGACGCATGTCCGGGGCTGAGTATTAACGCGGCCTTGAGGTTTTCCCGGTGAAATCAGGCATGTCTGCCTTTTCGCGCCGAGGGATCCGCGAGCCATCATGAACGCTACCCGAATAGCCATACTCGTTGCGGCCGGACTGGCCGCTATCGCCGCGGCCTTCTTCGTGCGCAATGCGATGCAGCCGCGTGTCGTCGAGCGTACGGTAACAGAAGCGCCCGCGCAGACCCCTTCTGTACGGGTCTTGGCCGCCAGCTCTGATCTGGCAACCGGGCACCGGATCGCACCGGGTGATCTTCGCTGGCAGCCCTGGCCCGAAGAGGCCGTTTCACCCACCTATATCCGCGAATCAGTTGATGGCGAGGCCATTACCCGTCTGGCCGGCTCGGTTGTGCGTTCTCCGATTGCGCAAGGCGAGCCGATAAATGAGCGCCGTCTGGTGGCTCCCGGTGATAGCGGCTTCATGGCCGCCGTGATTTCGCCGGGTATGCGCGCCATCGCCGTGCCGACATCGGCGCGGGCCGGCGCGGGCGGATTCATCCTGCCTAATGACCGGGTTGATCTGATTGTCACCACGCAAGGCGAAGGCAATGCGTTTTCGGCGCGCACCCTGCTGGAAAATTTGCGTGTTCTGGCGATTGACCAGTCCTTCGCCGAGGACGGGTCGGGCGCCGTTGTGGGGTCCACCGCGACGCTGGAAGTCACGCCGCAGCAGGCCCAGCTGGCCGCGCAGTCCATTGCCGGTGGCACGCTGACCCTGTCCTTGCGCAGCCTGTCGGATTCTGACGAAGCCGTGTTCGAGGACAGTGCCGCCACCCAGGGCGGTCAGCGCGTGGTGCGCGTCTTCCGCTACGGACGTGAGGAGCGCGTCGCGCTGAGCACGCGGGGAGGGGGCGAATGATGGCCAACGCACGCTATCTGGCCGGCCTGGCCGTTCTGGCAGCGCTCGCCCTGTCATGGCCCGGCCCGTCTGCCATGGCGCAAAACACCAGCGTTGAACGCGCCAACGCACTTCAGGTCACTATCCGTGAGCCCGGCGACGGACCGGTTTCGGAAAGCATGACCCTGCCGCTGGGACAGGCGGCGGTCATTCATCTGCCTGTTGATGCAGCCGATGTGATGGTGGCCAATCCCGACATTGCCGACGCCGTGGTGCGCACGCCGACGCGCGCTGTCCTGCTAGGACAGGGTGTTGGCCGCACCAATGTCTTCTTCTTTGATTCTGACGGCGCGCTGATCCTGGACCTCTCCGTGCGCGTTGAGCGCGACATGGACGGGCTTTCCGAAGCGCTGGAGCGCTTCGTGCCGGAAGGGCGCATCATTGCTGAATCGATGAACGCCAATATCGTGCTCTCGGGCAGCGTCCCGTCGGCCAGCGCTGCTGATACAGCCCTGCAGGTGGCGCGGCGCTGGGCTGAAGACCCCGAACAGGTGATCAGCTTTCTGTCCATCGAGGGACGCGACCAGGTCATGTTGCGCGTTCGTATTGTGGAGATGCAGCGCACGCTGGTGCGTCAGCTCGGCATCAATCTGAGCGCCAATCTGAACACGGCAAGCCCCACGGTAAACCGGATCGATACCGACAACGCGTTCGGGCTGGCCGGACGGGCGCTGGGCGGATTGATGGCCCAGGCCGACCTCCTGAACGCGCTGGGTCCGGACACCCGTCTGGGTGCAAGCTTTGCGGCGCTGGAACGGGTAGGCCTGGTCCGGACGCTGGCTGAACCCAATCTCAGCGCCATTTCCGGTGAATCGGCCAACTTTCTGGCGGGCGGCGAGTTCCCTGTGCCGGTCGGGCGTGACCGCGACGGCAATATCACCATTGAGTACAAGCCGTTCGGCGTGGGTCTCGGATTTACACCGGTGGTACTGTCCGAGGGCCGTATATCGCTGCGCATCTCGACCGAAGTATCGGAGCTGTCCAACCAGGGCTCGATTACGCTGGGCGGCAGCACCCAGACAGACGCCGATGGCAATGTCACCGGCGGTGTTCCGGCGCTCACCATTCCTTCACTGACGGTGAACCGCGCCGAAACCACGGTCGAACTGCCGTCTGGCGGCAGCCTGGTCATTGCCGGGCTGATCAAGGAAGAGACCCGTCAGGCCATGGACGGGGTTCCCGGAGTGGAGCGCCTGCCGGTGCTGGGCGCACTGTTCCGCTCGCGCGATTTCGCCAATAGCGAGACCGAGCTGGTCATCATTGTAACCCCGTATCTGGTTGATCCGTCTGACCCCGATGCTCTGGCGTCACCGGGCGAAGGTTTCGAGCCGGCATCGACGGCGGCCAATCTGTTCCTCGGGCGCGTCAACCGCGTCTATGCCGCGCCCGGCGCGCAGGTCGAGGGGCAAGGCTGGACCGGCCCCGTCGGCTTCAGCGTGGAGTAGAGCCATGAATCTGAAAGCCTTGTGTCTTTGCCTGCCAGTCCTTGTGGCGCTGACCGCCTGCGCGGGCGCCCCGACGCCCATGCCGCGGGCAGGCGCGGTTGGCGAAACGGTGCGCATCGAGATGCCCGTGGATCCGCGCGATAACGGATTGAACTGGAGCCAGCTGGAGCTGATTGAAGCGCTGGCCAGCGAGTACAAGGCGCGTGGTCACGGGCCGTTTGTCATTTCCTACCCGCAAAATGCCGGTAATGCCGATGCCGCGCTCGGTGCCATCGCTGACGTGCGCAGCGAGCTTCACGGACACGGGCTCGACTGGCGCCAGATTGGCGGCGGCGCGTATGAGGCGGGCGGATATGTTGAGGCCCCGATCATCTTCTCCTTTACCCGCTACCGCGCTGTGGCTCCGGCGTGTGAAAACCGCTGGGACGATGTGCGCAATGCCCGTCCGGGCGGCCGCTGGGGCGGGTTTGGCTGCGCCACCGAGCAAAATATTGCCGCCATGGTTGCCGACCCGCGCGATTTGCGCACGCCGCGTACCTTTGAAGATGCAGATGCGGCCCGCCGGCAGACGGTCTTTGATCGCTGGCGCCAGGGTGAATCCACCACGAGCGAACGCAGTGCCAGCGAAAGCGGCGCCGTCAGCCGCGCCGTTGAATAGTCATAGCGCCCAACTGGAACCAGACACACGATGACACAGCCCAGACCATACGAAGATGATGGGTTTGACGCCGGGGACGAGTTCCTCGACGACGAATTTTCTGCGCCGTCTGATCCGTTTCTGGATGCTGCGGCGGTTGAAGCGCGCCTGCGCGGTGACGCTCAGGAGGCGGGCGGCTTTGATGAACCTCTCGAACCTGCGCCGCAATCCACGCGCGGGAGCGGGTTCGGCGCCCGGCTTGCGGCTGCCAACTCCGCTGCACCTGAATTTTTGAGTGAATCCGATCCCGAGCCGAAGCCGGCGCGTCCGGCCGAGCCGCGAAGCTCCGGTCATGAATTATCGTCAGTGTCGCCGGGCCTGTACGGCGAGGTGGGTTCTGATGATGGCGAGGTGATCCAGCCCGTTCCGCGCATTTCCATCGAGGCGTTCTGCGAGCGCCCGGAAACCGGCGCGCTGATCCATAATGCCGGCGTTGACCGCCGTCTGGCGCGCGCGCATGTGAATGTGGAGCTGGGCGGGCTCGCGAGTGCGATCGAGCGCTTCCACGACGAGTCTACGCCCAACCTGCTGATCATCGAGACCGGTATGCGTGGCGCGCAGCTTTTCGCCCAGCTGGAAGAGCTCGCTTCAGTCTGCGACGGTGACACCAAACTCATCATAATCGGCGCGGCAAACGATATCGGTCTCTACCGCGAGCTGATGCGCCGGGGGGTGAGCGAATATCTCGTGCCGCCGATGACGCCGCTTCATCTTATCCGGACCATTTCCGGATTGTTCGTCGATCCCGATGCACCCTTCGCCGGACGCTCGGTCGCCTTTATCGGCGCCAAGGGCGGTGTGGGATCCTCGACGATTGCCCACAATATCGCCTGGTGCATGGGCGAGCTGCAGCAATCGGACACGGTGCTGGTCGATCTTGATCTCAGCTTCGGTACGGCGGGCCTCGATTTCAACCAGGATCCCGCGCAGACGATCAGCCAGGCACTGGCCGATCCCGACCGGCTGGACGATGCCCTGCTGGATCGCCTCCTGGTCAAATGCGGGGACCGGCTTAGCCTGTTCTCGGCGCCCGCTACATTGGAGAGCGACTGGGATTTCAGCGCCGAAGCGTTTGAAACCGTCCTGGAGAAAGTGCGCCGTCAGGCGCCCCATATTGCGCTTGACCTGCCGCATGCATGGGCGCCGTGGGTTCGCCGTACCTTGTTGGCGGCTGATCAGGTCGTGGTGACAGTAACGCCGGACCTTGCCTGCCTGCGCAACGCGAAAAACCTGTTCGATCTGGTCCGCCAGAACCGGCCCAATGACGAGCCGCCCAAGGTCATCGTCAACATGGCCGGCTGCCCGAAAAAGCCTGATATTCCGTTGAAGGATTTTGCCGATGCGCTGGGGACAGCCCCGGTGCTGGTGCTGCCGTTTGAACCGGCCCTGTTCGGTGCGGCGGCCAATAATGGCCAGATGATTGCCGAGGTGGATGCCAAGTCGAAGGCCGCAGATGGTTTTGCCCATGTGGCCAGCATCCTCACCGGGCGCAGCACCGCGCCTGTCCGCCCGTCGCGGTCCGGTCTGAAATCCCTCTTTGGACGCAAGGGATAGAGGCAGCGATTCATGTTCGGTAAGCGCAGCCCCAACCAGCAGATACAGCCCGCCGCGCCAGCACCGGCCGTGACCCAGGCTGCCCCGGCCCCGCGTCCGGCACCGGCTGCTGCGGCTCAGCCCGCTCCACAGCCGGCCGCGCGTCCGCGCCCATCGGGGCCGCAGGCGCGTGCGCAGGCCCCGGTAAAACCTGTGAGTGCGGCCAAGCCCAAACCGTGCCCGGCGGTAAGTGTCGGGCAGGACCGGTCGGCGGAGTACTACGCCGTCAAGACAACCATCTTCAACGCCCTGATCGACACGATTGATCTGGGTCAGCTGGCGCGCCTCGACAATGCCACGGCGGCGGAGGAAATCCGCGACATCGTCACCGAGATCATCTCGATCAAGAACGTGGCCATGTCGATTGCCGAGCAGGAACAGCTCCTGCAGGACATCTGCAACGATGTGCTGGGCTATGGTCCGCTGGAGCCGCTTCTGGCGCGCGACGACATCGCCGACATCATGGTCAATGGCGCGGGCGATGTGTTCATCGAGGTCGGTGGCCGCGTCCAGAAAACCAATATCCGCTTCCGCGACAATGCCCAGCTGATGAATATCTGCCAGCGCATCGTCTCCCAGGTCGGGCGGCGGGTGGATGAAAGCTCTCCGATCTGCGATGCGCGCCTGGCAGACGGCTCGCGCGTCAATGTGATCGCCCCGCCTCTTTCGCTGGATGGCCCCACGCTGACCATCCGCAAGTTCAAGAAAGACAAGCTGACCATGCAGCATCTGGTCGACTACAAGTCGATCACGCCGGAAGGCGCAAAAGTGCTGCAGATCATCGGCGCATCGCGCTGCAACGTGCTGATTTCAGGCGGTACGGGCTCGGGCAAGACAACGCTGCTGAACTGCCTGACGGGATTTATCGGCGAGGAAGAGCGTGTCGTCACGTGCGAGGACGCCGCCGAGCTGCAGCTTCAGCAGCCGCACGTGGTCCGGCTGGAAACGCGTCCGCCCAATCTGGAAGGCCAGGGTCAGGTCACGATGCGCGATCTGGTCAAGAACTGTCTGCGGATGCGCCCTGAGCGCATCATCGTGGGTGAGGTGCGTGGCCCTGAGGCCTTCGACCTGCTGCAGGCCATGAATACCGGCCATGACGGCTCGATGGGCACGCTGCACGCCAACAGCCCGCGCGAGGCCATCTCGCGTATTGAATCCATGATCACGATGGGCGGCTACAACCTGCCCACCAAAACCATCCGCGAGATGATTTCAGGATCCATCGATGTGGTGGTTCAGGCCGCCCGCCTGCGCGATGGTACGCGCAAGATCACCCACATCACCGAAGTGCTGGGCATGGAGGGCGATGTCATCGTCACCCAGGACCTCTTCCTCTACGAGATCACCGGCGAAGATGATGACGGCAATATTGCCGGACGCCATGTATCGACCGGGATAGCCCGCCCGAAATTCTGGGACCGCGCCCGCTATTTCGGGCTGGAACGTGAACTGGCCGCCGCCCTCGACGCATCGGAGGCCTGATAGCGCCATGGGCGATCTCTCCTTCATCTTTGCCGCCATCGCCGCCTTTGTGGCCGTGGCCGGTGTCGGGATCGCCTTTACCGGCAATGGCAACAAGCGTCAGGCGCAGCGCATGCAGGTGGTCGTCGGCGCGCCCTTGCAGGCTGGCAAGCGCCAGACCAGCGCGCTCGATCAGACCGCGCAGAAAAAGCGCCAGGTGCAGGAAACCCTCAAGGATCTGGAGGAGCGTCAGAAGGCCGCGCGCAAACGCGCGGTGACGCTGCGCGCAAAGCTGGAGCAGGCGGGGGTCAGCTGGACGCCGCAGCATTTCTGGATCGGCTCTGCCGTGATCGGCGTTGCGGCTGCCATCGCCGCCTTTATCGGCGGGATGAATATACTCATCGTCCTGTCGGCCGGGTTTGTCGCCGGGCTTGGTTTGCCGCGCTGGGTGGTGGGATTTCTGGTCTCGCGCCGCCAGAAGCAGTTCACCGGGAATTTTGCTGACGCTATCGACATTGTGGTGCGCGGCGTGAAATCCGGCCTGCCGCTCAATGAGTGCCTGAAGATCATCGCCCGTGAGAGCCCGGAACCTGTCCGCACCGAGTTTGCCAAGCTCAATGAAGGCATTGCCGTGGGCGTGGACCTCGATGAGGGGATGCGGCGCATGACCCAGCGCATGCCGGTAGCAGAGCTGAACTTCTTCGCGATCGTGCTGGTGATCCAGGCCAAGGCTGGCGGCAATCTGGCAGAGGCGCTGGGCAATCTCTCCGCCGTTCTGCGTGCGCGCAAGCTTATGGGCGAGAAGATCCAGGCCCTGTCGTCGGAAGCCAAGGCGTCAGCCATGATCATTGGCGCCCTGCCGCCGCTGGTCCTGTGCATCGTGATGGTGGTGGCGCCCAGCTATATGAGCCTGATGTTCACCCATCCGCTCGGCCAGCTCATGCTGCTGGGCGGGCTGTTCTGGATGGCGATCGGCATTTTCGTCATGCGCGGCATGATCAACTTCAAGCACTAGGCGGAGCAGAGATGATCAACGACTTTGCCGAGTGGATTACCACCCCCGCCAACCTGTTCGGCCTCATCGCCTTTGCGCTGGTCTTTGCCACCGTGCTGACCGTGTCCGGTCCCGCGCTGGGCGGCAACAAGCTGGACAAGCGTATCCGTTCGGTGGCCAACCGGCGCGAGGAATTGCGCCGCAAGTCGCGTGAAGCCATGGAGCAACAGACGCGCGGCAGCTCCTTGCGCAACAAGGACACGCGTTCGCCCTACCGCAAGGTGGTCGAAAGTCTCAATCTGCAGACCCTGCTGGAAGACCCCAATCTGAAGAACAAGCTGGTCCAGGCGGGTATGCGCGGGCAGGGCCCGGTCTTCGTGTTCTATTTTGCCCGCCTGATCGCGCCGATTGCGCTTTTCGGACTCTCGCTGGCCTATCTGTTCGCCCTGAATGATTTTGGCCTGCCCACCATTCAGCGCCTTGCCATCGTCATGGGGCTTACTCTGCTGGGCTATTACGCGCCGGGCATCTATCTGTCGAACGCAGCCCAGAAGCGGCGCGACTCCATCATGCGTGCCTTTCCCGACGCGCTGGACCTTTTGCTCATCTGCGTGGAAGCGGGCATGTCCATTGAGGCGGCCTTCCAGAAGGTTGCCGCCGAAGTGGGTTCCAGCTCCATGGAACTGGCCGAGGAATTGTCCCTGACCACCGCTGAGCTGGCCTATCTGCAAGACCGGCGCACGGCCTATGAAAACCTCGCCGTGCGCACCAATCATCCCGGCGTGAAGGGTGTGGCAACCGCCCTGATCCAGGCGGAACGCTATGGTACGCCGCTGGGACAGGCCTTGCGCGTGATGGCGAAGGAAAACCGCGATATGCGCATGGCGTCAGCCGAGAAAAAGGCCGCCGCACTGCCCGCCAAGCTGACCGTGCCGATGATCGTGTTTTTCCTGCCGGTGCTGTTCATCGTCATCCTCGGCCCGGCCATCATCTCCTTCCAGGAGATGTGAGCGCGCTTGACGCATCCGCAACATTGCGGCTAACCCTGTCGCCGGTGGTGCTTTCGCGAGGAAGCTAAGAGGGAACACCGGTCAGGGGATTTCATCTCCAAGTCCGGGACTGTGCCCGCAACTGTAGGCGGCGAGCCTTGATGCCATAAGCCACTGGGAGCGATCCCGGGAAGGCGGCATCGAAAAAGGCGTTGACCCGCAAGTCAGGAGACCTGCCACCGCAGTCGCTTGTGCAGGACCGGGTCCAGTCCTTCGGCACACGGATTTACTCCGTCATAGCGGCAGACAGCCGGGCCATATGGCCTGCGCGGAGCGTTTCGCGGCCCGTTCGCGCAGCGTTCCTGCGCAGTTCCATATCGTCCGAAACGTTTGTAGCAGGCCGCCGGAAACGGCCTGCATGTTGGCGGGGCGGTTGGCCATGCGCGCATATATGTGCCTGTTGGCGATAGCGGGTCTGTTGATCGCGTGTGCGGCTGAAGCCCAGCCCCGGCGCATCGTCTCGCTGGATTACTGCGCGGACCAGTATGTGCTCGGTCTTGCAGACCGAAGCCAGATTGCCGCCCTTTCGCCCGATGCCGACGCCGACTTCTCCTCGCTCGCCAGTGAGGCCGCCGGACTGGCGCAAGTGCGCCCGCAGGCCGAAGAGGTGCTCAGCCAGCGCCCGGACCTGGTCGTGCGTAGCTGGGGCGGTGATGCGCGCGCGCTCGCCTTGTTCGAGCGTCTGGGCATCGAGGTCCACCAGATAGGCTTCGTCGCTGATTTTGATGATGTCCGGCGCGAGACCCGCTCTGCCGCCGCTGCGTTCGGCCGTGAACGCCGGTCTGAGGCATTGCTGGCGCAGATGGATGCGATGCTGGCGGGTGCAGAGCCGTCTGCCAACATCACCGCCCTCTATGTCACGCCTGGCGGGGTGACCGCCGGGCAGGGCACGTTCATCCACGCGCTTTTCACGGCGTCGGGACTGAGCAACGCCGCCGGTGACCGGACGGGCTGGACGAGCCTGCCGCTGGAAGAGATTGTCACGCAGACGCCGGGCATCCTGGTGACCGGATTTGCCGATAGCGCAACAGACCGCGTTGATCGCTGGAGCGCCAGCCGTCATCCGGTCATGCGCCGTGCGCTCGGTGCGCGCCCCAGCTTCGCGCTCGATACCGGGGTGATCGCCTGCACGACCTGGCTGGCCGGCGCCGAAGTGGCGCGCCTTTCTGACTTTGCACGGGCCAACATGTCCGCTTTCCCGGCCGGAGACCGGCCATGATGGCGATCCGGATCAATCTGGCGCTGGGCCTACTGGCAAGTGCTGCCGTGTTGCTGGCCCTGTCGGTCAATGGTGGCGGCGCCGATCTCATCGCGCTTCTGAGCGCTGATGCAGGCAATGATCTGGCGCGCATTCTGGTGCTGGAAATCCGGCTGCCGCGCATTCTGTCGGCGTTCGGCGTTGGCGCGGCGCTGGGACTGGCCGGCGCGGCCCTGCAAGGCCTCTTGCGCAACCCGCTGGCAGATCCCGGTGTGCTGGGTGTCTCCGGCGCGTCGGCGCTGGGCGCGGTCATCGCCGTCTATTTCAATCTGGCCGCGCTGAGTGTCTGGGCCTTGCCGGGGCTGGCGATTGTCATGGCGCTGGGCGTGACGGCGTTGCTCTATACGCTGGGGGCCCGCTCGGTCTCGACCACGCGTCTGATCCTTGTCGGTGTCGGTCTCTCCAGCCTTGCCGGATCGGTGATGGCGCTGTTGATGAATCTCGCGCCCAACCCGTTTTCGCTCTCCGATCTCGTCAACTGGCTTCTGGGATCGGTGGCCAACAGGTCTTGGGCCGATATCGGCTTTGCCGCACCGTTCTGGGCCGCCGGGGTTACGCTTGTGCTCATGGCCGCGCCGGGCCTGCGTGCGCTCACGCTGGGCGAGGAGGGGGCATCGGGGCTGGGCGCCAATGTTTCGCGCATACGCCTGCTTGTCATCACCGGCACAGCGCTTTTGACCGGGGCCAGCGTGGCGGTTGCGGGCATTATCGGGTTTGTCGGCATTGTCGCCCCGCACGTGATGCGCCCCTTTGTACATCATGATCCCGGCGACCTGCTTGTGCCCTCGGCGCTCTTTGCCGGGACGGTCCTCGTTCTCGCCGATACGGCGGTCCGCGTTCTGCCCTTCGCCATGGAGATGAAGCTGGGCGTCGCGGCTGCGCTGATCGGCGCGCCGGCCTTTATCTGGATCGCGGCTCGTGCGCGGGGGATAGGCCAGTGAGCGCGTGTCTGGAGATGACCGGTGCCCATACAAGTCACGGTGCGCGCGATGTGCTGGCCGATATCACTCTCTCGGTCGAGGCCGGTGAGCTGGTGTGTCTGGTCGGCCCCAATGGCGCAGGCAAATCCACCTTGCTGAAACTGGCGGCGGGCGTGCTGCCTGCGTGCACCGGCATGGTCTGTCTGGCGGGCAGCGATGCCGCAGGCCTGCCGGCGCGCGAGCGTGCGCATCACATGGCATGGCTGGCACAGGAGCGCAGCGCCGCCTGGGCGATGCGCGGCGTCGACATGGTGGCGCTCGGCCGGTTCGCCCGTGAGGGCCGCCCGTATGAGCGCCTGCCCGAAAAGGCGCGTGCGCTGGTCAATGAAGCGATTGCCCGTTGCGGTGCCTCTGCGTTCGCGCACCGCGCTGTGGATACACTGTCAGGCGGCGAGAAAGCGCGCATCCACCTGGCGCGCGTGCTGGCGGCGGGCGCGCCGCTCCTGCTGCTGGACGAGCCGCTGAACGCGCTCGATCCCCGCCATCAGATCGACGTGATGAATCTGCTGCGGGCAGAGGCGGCGGGCGGCACCGCTATCGTGCTGGCCATGCATGATCTGGCCATGGCGCGCCGCCACGCAGATCGCGTGATTGTTCTCGATGAGGGCCGGATCGCGGCCAGCGGACCACCCGATACCGCCTTCAGCGCCGCCATTCTTGCCGATGTCTTTGGCGTGCAGTCCGCCCCCGATGGCGGCTTTGCGCCGGTTTGATTCATTTCAGGAGAAACACCGATGTTTTCAGTCAGCATTATTGCGCTAGCTGCAGCTATCTCTGCCGAGAATAGCGAGATTTCCGATATCGTTACCGTGACCGGAACGCGTGCGCCGGCGCTGGCAGAGCGCCTGCCCTTGCGGGTCGATACGCTGACGCGCGAGACGATCGAGATCGAAGGGCTCACCGATCTTGTCAGCGCGCTGTCGCGCTATCCGGGTATCTCGGTAGTTCAGTCAGGCGGCGTAGGCGCAGCGACGTCCATCTTCACGCGGGGCACCAATGCCAAACACACGCTGGTTCTGTTCGACGGTATCCGTGTCAACGATGCGTCGACGCCGGCAGGCATTTATGATCCCGGCCAGGACAGTCTGGGTGATCTCGACCGGGTGGAAATCGCGCGCGGTCCGCTGTCCTCGCTGTACGGATCGGATGCGATTGGCGGGGTCATCAACCTGATCCCGCGCCGGGGCGGGGATGAGGCGTTCTCACCCTATCTTGATCTGTCTGCGGGTTCCTTGAACACGATCTGGATTCTGGCAGGCGCGTCGGGCACCACAGGCGCGCTGGAGTACGGGCTGAGCGCCGAGCGCCATCAGAGCGACGGCTTCAATGCGACGCCCGCCCGTATGGCGCTGGCAGGCAATGAGCGTGATGGCGGCGAAATTTCCACTGTCACCGCCAACGCCCGCTACGCGCTGGGCAATGGCTTCACCCTGTCAGGGCTTGTGCGCCACCGGGAGGCCGCCAGCCAGTTCGACACCTTCTCCGGCGGCCCCGGATTCTCCCAGCGTGCAGATGATCCCGGCCTTGAGGTCTCGCGCAATGACCAGACACTGTGGCGCGCAGGGCTGGGCTGGCAAAGCGCGGATGAACGCCTGAACAGCGCGCTGCGCCTTGGCGAGGTGCGCAATGACCGTCAGGGCCGCGATGCGGGCAGCATCACCGACACCTATGCCGCGCGCCGCAGCTTTGTGGAGTGGCTCAACACCTGGCAGCCGCAAGGGTTTGACCGGTTGCAGCCGGTCATCGCCTTCGGTGTGCAGGCCGAGCGCGACTCCATAACCACCGATACCGCGTTCGAGAATCCGCTTTCGCGGTCCGAGAACAATGCCGGAGCCTATCTGAATATCCAGGCGCGCGCCGCGGACATGATCGACCTGACGGGCTCGCTGCGCATCGATGATTTTGACGGGTTCGGTACGCAGACGACATGGGCTGCCGGTGCGGTGTGGAGCCTGCCGCAAACGCCGCTCCAGCTGTTTGCCCGCTATGCCACCGCATTCAAGGCTCCGAGCCTTTCAGAGCGCTTTGCCAGTTCTGCGTTCGCAACGCCCAATCCCGCCTTGGAGCCGGAAGAGGCCCGGACATGGGAAGCGGGCGCACGGGCGAATTTCGAGCTGGAGGGCGGGCGCTCCGCCAGTCTCTCGATCAGCTATTTCGATAGCGAGATCGATAATCTGATCGAGAACGTATTCGACTTTGTGACCTTTACGGGCACGAATGAGAATGTCGGCCGGGCCGAGCTTTCCGGCGTCGAGCTGGCTGGCCGGATCGATATCACCGGCACGCTGCAGCTCGATGCGGACTATGCCTATGTCGATGCAGACAACGCTGTGACCGGCGCGCCGCTTCTGCGCCGTCCGCAACATGCGTGGTCGGCTGGCCTGATCTGGCGTCCGGTAGAAGCGGTGTCGCTGTCTGTGCGTTACCAGCGCACAGGAGAGCGGCGCGATGTGACGTATGACGATGACGGCTTGTTTGTCAGCGGCAATGCGCCGGTGGACGCGTACGAGCTGGTGCGCGTGTCTGGCCAGTGGCGCTTCAGTGCTCAGGCCAGCGCCTATGTGACGCTCACCAACGCGTTTGACACGGTCTACGAACAGCCCGCAGCCTTTGCCGGTGCGCCGCGCATGGTCATGGCGGGGCTGCGCGTCAGCTACTAGAGACTGTCCTCATTCGTCATAGGGGCGCACGGAGCGCACAGCGATGGCATAGGCCGCGTCCGCGAGATCGGTTTCCACACGCTGGATTTCCATGTGCCCCTCTACCCACACCGGCTCCCACAGCTCGCTGAAACTGATCGGCTCTGCCGAGCGCAGATAGACGATCTGGTTGGGCGGCGGCGGCGGGTAGTGGATGCAGGCCCCGTGATAGGGCAGGAACAGGAATTCGCGCGCCTGCCCCTGCTCGGCATAGTCCAGCGGCAGGATATAGCCCGGCATCCGCACAATAAGCCCGTCGAGCTCGTCAACCACGTTGAACGTGCCGATCTGCTCGTCGCGCCGGGTCTGGAACTGGCTCATCAGGGTAGGTGGAGCACGCCCTTCCTCCAGCGCCAGCAGCATGTCCAGCTCACCTTCGGGCAGCAGGTCGCGCCAGTTCAAAAGCTCCGCCGGTGCATCGGGATCCACATAGAGATCGGCTTCCAGCTCCGCCGCGGCGGGTCCGTCCGGCTCGCTGCCGCCCGGAGAGCAGGCCGCAATTGCAAGGCTTGCGATCAATGTCATCGGCAGAAGAAGGCGCATGGTCTAACGCTCCGGCAGGAAGTCTAGCTACGAGGTTAACGCACCGCACACCGCGTTTTAACGGGCTTTGGTACATAGTCGCGGCAGAACCGCAGAAAAAAGCGGCTGGAGGGTGTGATATGGGGTTTGCGGAAACGCGTGCAAATGCGCGTGAGCAACAGACTGCGCAGCGCGTACGCGAAGCTGCCCGTCTTCTGATTACGAGCAGTGCCAAACAGGCCGTGCCGATGAACATTATCGGCGCAGCCGGCGTGGGCGCGATGCTGTATGGGACGGTGCCCCTGCTGGTCCTGTCAGCGTGGGTCGGGGCGATGGTGATCGCGTCTGTCCTTCGCTTGCTGTCAATCAACAAGGCCCGCAAGTCCGGCGAAGTGCCTACACCGGGCCAGATGACTGGCTATATGATCTGCACCGGCTTCGTGGGTGCCTTGTGGGGCGCGGCAGGATTCCTCCTGCCAGGCGATGCCGGCATGAGCGCGGTTCTGGCTGTGGCCGTGATGATTTCGGGCATGTCGGCCGGGGCTGCCATGACCTCGGCAGCCGAGCCGCGCGTGGTGCTGGCCTATAATGTGCCTTGTCTTTCGCTTGCCGCGCTCTGGTATGCCTCGTTCTGGTCCGTGACCGGCTTCGTGCTGGCGGGCATGGCCTTGCTGTTTTTTGCTGTCACGACGCGTCTGGCCGCAACCTATCGCAAAAGCCTTGTCGAGACGGTGGAGGCCAATGCCAGCCTGGAAGAAGCGCGCAACGAGTCTGACGCCCAGCGCGAGGCGCTGTCGCGTCTGGCCGAGCGCCATGAAAAAGCGGCCGGGGCCGCAGAGGATGCCGCGCGCCACAAGGCTGCCATGCTGGCCAATATGAGCCATGAGCTGGGTGCGCCGCTCAATTCCATTCTGGCCATGACGCAGATGCTGCAGGACGCGGCGCTGCCCGGCGAAGCCCAGCGCATGGTGGGCCGCATTGCCGAGTCTGGCGATGCCTTGGCCGCTCTTGTGGCCGAGATCATGGATGTGTCGCGCATTGAGGCGGGCAGCTTCGAGCTGCGCCTGGACGACTTCCCGGCCGAGCGCCTGCGCGACCGGCTGGTCCGCTTTGGCACGCCGCGTGCGGGCTCGAAGGGCCTTGATTTCGATGTATCGCTGAATATCGATGAGAAGCTGCACCTGCGCGGTGACCAGGAGCGTCTGGCGCAAATGGCCGAAATCTTTGTCGCCAATGCGGTGCGCTATACCGAGACCGGCGCCGTCAACGTGTCATTTGACATGATAGCGGCCGGCAGTGATGGCACCAGCCGACTGCGCGTTGCCGTCAGCGATACAGGCCGCGGCGTGCGCGAGCAGCATCGCGAGCACCTTTTCGACGCATTCGCTCAGGAAGCCGCCAAGCCCGCCTCGGGCGGCAGCACGGGTCTGTCCCTGCACCTTGCCAAGCGCATTGCCGCCATGATGGGCGGCGAGGTTGGCTTCACGCCGGGCGATCCCGGATCAGTATTCTGGTTCGAGGTGCCGTTGCGCACCGCCGACCGTCCCGGCCGCGCCGGTGATGAGCGCCTGGCCTTTGCCAATCGCCGCCTGCGCATGCTGGTGTGCGAATCCGATCCGGCCCGCCGCGCGGTCATGCTGGGCTATCTCAAATCGTTCAACTGCGTGGTCAGCTGCGCGACCAGCGTCAGTGACATGCTGGAGGGGCTGGGTGCTTCGGCCTATGACGCGATCATTCTGGGCCTGAATCTGGGCAGTATCGAGCCGGAAGATGCCGTGCAGGATATCCGCATGCTGGCCTCGACCGCATCGCTGACCCCGATCGTGCGCCTTGCGCCGCATCTGCAAGAGCCGGTGCAGCGGGCAGGCAGCGAAGTTCTCGTGCGCTCGCCGATAACCTCCGAGCCGCTTTTGCAGGCGCTGGAAGAGGCGCTGGTCGAGGACCCGTCAGCGATCGCCTATCTGCGCCGGACAGCCTAGGGGGTTTCGGACATCACCCAGCTGACAAAGCCACCGGCGCTCAGCGGTGTGTCGGCGGGCAGGGCGAGCACGCACGGCTCGTCATAGGGATGAAGCGCAACAAGGCGCGTGCGGGCATCGCTCGCGCGCGCCTTTGCTGTCTTGAACAGGGCGATAGTTTCGGCCTCTTCGGTGACGGCCCCGTCCCAGCGGAAAATCGACCGGCCCGCGGGCAGGATATTGACGCAGGCGATCAGTTTCTCGTCCAGAAGCGTGCGCGCTGCGGCGCTTGCAGACGCCTCATCTGGCCATGTTGTGTAGAGCACAACCACCCCGTCTTCGGACTGATCAGTGTGCATCGTCATGATCGCCTCTCTTGCGGTTGGCTTCCTGTGCCCGGATATAGCGGGTAGAGGAAGGGTTAGACCATGGCCAGCTTGCCGAGCAAATCCGCCGCGCCAGACGCGAAAGGCGCGCTTGTCCTGTTTTCAGGCGGGCAGGACTCCGCCGTCTGTCTGGCCCACGCGCTGACACACTATCCGCGCGTGGAAACCATCGGCTTTGACTATGGACAGCGCCACCGGGTGGAACTCGAAGCGCGCAAGCAGGTGCGGGCTGCGATGACGGCTCTCGATCCCGCCTGGGCTGAAAAGCTCGGCGGCGATGTGCTGGTGGATATCAGTGGCTATGGCCAGCTGGCCGAAAGCGCACTGACCTATGAGCGTGTGATCGAGATGGGCGAAAGCGGCCTGCCGACCAGCTTCGTGCCCGGCCGCAATCTGGTCTTTCTGGTAATGGCAGCGGCCCATGCCTGGCGGCGCGGGCTGGATGTTCTGGTCGCGGGCATGTGCCAGACGGATTATTCGGGCTATCCCGATTGCCGCGAAGACACCTTGCAGGCGCAGGAGCGCGCCCTGTCGCTGGGCCTGGACATGCCCGTCACCATTGATACGCCCCTGATGTTCCTGACCAAGGGCGAGACATGGGAGCTCGCCGGCCAGCTGGGCGGCAAGCCGCTTGTCGACCTGATCGTGGAAGACTCCCATACCTGCTATATGGGTGACCGGCAGCACCGCCACCCTTGGGGCTATGGATGCGGCACCTGCCCGGCGTGCGAGCTGCGCGCGGCGGGCTGGAAAGACTGGGCACGCGCATGACCTATTCGGTCAAGGAAACCTTTCTGACGGTTCAGGGCGAGGGCGGCCAGGCGGGCCGCGTCGCGGTGTTCCTGCGCTTTGCCGGGTGCAATCTGTGGAGCGGCCTGGAGCGCGACCGGGCGAAGGCTGTCTGCCAGTTCTGCGATACCGATTTTGTCGGCACGAACGGGCCCGGTGGCGGCAAGTTTGCCAGCGCGGAGCGTCTGGCCGCGCATGTAAAGAGCTTCTGGCCGGGCGGGGGCAAGCCGCTGGTCGTCTGCACGGGCGGGGAGCCGCTTTTGCAACTGGATGCAGCGGCCATTGCGGCGCTGAAGGCCGCAGGGTTCGAGATTGCCGTGGAAACCAATGGCACGATTGAAGCGCCAGACGCGATTGACTGGGTCTGTGTCAGCCCGAAATCGACCGCGCCGCTCAGACAGCGCTCCGGCGATGAGCTGAAACTGGTGTTCCCGCAGGCCGATGCCATGCCGGAATTGTTCGAGGGGCTGGATTTCAGGGCTTTCCGCCTTCAGCCCATGGACGGGCCGCAGCAGATGGAAAATGCCAGGGCGGCGTTTGAATACTGCCTTGCCCATCCGCAATGGAGCCTGTCGCTCCAGACCCATAAATGGATCGGGGTGGATTAATCGCGTTCGTGGTAGCGGCCAGTTGGGGAGTGTGCATGAGCAGCGGCGCGCAGATTGGGCCTCAAGCTTGGTTGGCTGCCCGCATGCGTGAGGGCAACTGGTTAGATGTTGCGCCCGACGAAGACATCCACCCTGAAATTGTTGGTTGGAATAGAACTTTGGTTCACATGCACCAGCTGGCCTTCGCACCTGAAGTGAGGCGCAGGAGTGAGGCGGGTAGCTTGCCAGAGAATTTCAAAATTTGGGCTGCCCAACGGATGCAGCCGCGAGGTGGGGATCCGTTTGTACGCTTCAACGAAGAAGTACGCGGCGTGCCATACCTTCGGACAAATCGTTCCGTTAAAAAAGGAGATAAAATTTCACTCAGCGATTTCAGCAATCTCGAAGTCTTTGACTTGCACGACGACGAGTTGGACAGTGGTCATTTTACCATATTCTGGACTGGGAAGGCTTGGGTCGGATCGTTTGACTTCCGCGCTGGGCGGGCGAAGTGCTTGGCGTTGATCGAAAAGGCACTTATATTCGTAGCCGCAACAAGGCTATCTGTTACTAATCACCTTGCGGAACCGGCTGTTGATAGTTTGTTCACCGCTTGTGAACTTCTTGCGAAAGCTCGGCTAATACTGCTTCATCAACCAGCTGATCGCTGGAAGTCACACGGGAGAGTGGCTTCCGAGATCAACCGTTTTGGGCAGCTGGGCAATGTCGACATAGCCTTCTTGGAGGCATTCAATCGACTTTCGCAAATTCGCAATCATGCGAAGTACGCGACTGGGTTCAACGCTGAGCCTCCTGGCTCAGAAGAAATAGAGCTTATTGCAGCGATGGCGGTGGGCCTCAAAGAGTCGATAGGCCCCAAGCGTCCGCTGACTGTTCCAGCTGAGTCACCATAGGTTTGCTGCCGTCTGCGTAAGCGACGAGGTAGCACGCTTAATCGCGTTCCCGGCGCCGGTTGCGCTCTTCTTCCTCATCGCTGGTTGTCACCACATCGACAGCGCCCTCGGCGACATCGCCGGCCGCTCCGATAGTGGCACCCGCCGCGCCAACAACCGCGCCGGTTGCCGCGGCTGCCAGGCATCCGGGCAGCATGAGAAGGCCGAGTGCGCTGACCGCAGCCAGCAGGCGGGGCGTGCAGGGAAAGGAGCGGGGCATGGAATTTCCTTGCCGCAGATCAGGTTTGTATCCTGCCCCGAAAATGGTTAGCGAAACATGGTGGATTGCAAGACGAACCCACCCCGTCACCCCCGCGCAGGCGGGGGTCCAGAGCGAACAATTCATGAGTTTCAGGTAGATGCTCTGGATTCCCGCCTGCGCGGGAATGACGAGAGAGGTGCCCTTTTACCGGCTGTCCACCACCACGATTTCAGACTCTTCGAGCGCCTTGATGGTCAGCACCGGTTCGTCCTTGATGGCGGCGCCATCGCGGGCATCCAGCGCCACGCCATTGACCTCGATTTTGCCTTTGGCAGGGACCAGGTAGGCGTGGCGGCCCTCGCCGAGACGATACTCGACGCTTTCGCCAGCGCGCACCGTGGCGCCCAGCACGCGGGCATCGGCGCGGATGGGCAGGGCGTCGGTGTCGCCCTCCCGGCCTGACGCCAGCACGACCAGCTCGCCTGCGCGGTCATCCTTGGGGAAGGAGCGGGCATTCCAGTAGGGCTCGCCGCCACGCTCATCGGGCAGGATCCAGATCTGGAAGATGCGGGTGGTGTCGATTTCGCGATTGTATTCGGCGTGGCGTATGCCCGAGCCTGCGCTCATCACCTGCACATCGCCTGCCACCGTGCGGCCCTGATTGCCCAGGCTGTCCTGGTGGGTGATCGCGCCGTCGCGCACATAGGTGATGATCTCCATTTCCGAATGCCCGTGCGGATCGAAGCCCGTATCGGCCCTGATGGCATCGTCATTCCAGACCCGGATATTGCCCCAACCCATTCTGTCGGGGTCATGATAGTGGCCGAAACTGAAATGGTGGCGGGCAACGAGCCAGTCATTGGAAAAGCCGCCAAGGCTTAAAAATTCGCGTTTCACGATCATGGCAAGACCTCCTTGTTGAGCCCTTGAACGTTGACCGGAAATGTAAGCGATCAGACTTGTGACATAATCATGCGAACGGGCGGCTTAGTGTTGCCGAAAGGGAAAGTATCCGAAGCGCCAGAGCTAGATGCGCTCTGTCACCTTGATGGCGATGCGGCAGCCGGTCTTGATGAGGGCAGACAGCAGCGGATAGCCCGGCGCCTCGTGTGCGCCTTCATCGACGGCGAGGTCCTTGTGGGCGGTTTCCTCCTCGCGGTAGCGGGCAAAGTCTGCGGCAAGTTCGCTCTCGCCCATCGCCTCCAGCTCTTCGACCTGCTTGCCGTAATGGCCCTCGATCACGCTTTCGACGGCCTCGGTGCAGGCATGGGCCGCCTTCTCGCCCATCAGGGCCGTGGCGACACCAAGACCAAATCCGGCGAGCCGCCAGGCGGGGCTCAAGGCGGTGGGGCGCACGCCGCGCTCGGCGATATAGCGGTCGAACGCGTCCAGATGGGATTGCTCGTCGGCCTCCATGTGTTCCAGCTGACGCGCGATACGCGTCTTGGAGGGCAGGCGGCCAAACACGGCCCGCTGGCCGCGATAGATCTGGACCGCGCCGTACTCGCCAGCATGGTCAATGCGGATCATGCGGGCGATGGCGTCTTCATTGCGGGCAGGGCCGGGACGGCGGATGGCCATTAGCGGGGCCTCCTCATGGCGTTGATCAGGACGAGCAGGGAGATCAGGGCAAGGGCGAATGAAATCATGGCGTTCCAGCCCGCCATCGATACGCCCAGCAATGACCAGACCACCTCATTGCATTGCGGGATGGTGCGGGCGCTTTCGAACAGGTTTTCCATCTGTGCAAGGCTGACCGGACCGCTCGATACGCCCGAGCAGGACGGCGGCAAATCAAGGATCTCGTACTCCACCAGCACATGATGGACCGCATGCCACAGGCTGACCGTGCTGAGCACACCGACAAGGGCCACGCCGAGCAATGCTGACAGGTCTGGCAGTTTCACGGCGCGAATCAGAAGGAACACGGTGATACCGGCCCCGGCAATGGCGGCGTGCGCCCAGCGCTGGGTGATGCACATCGGGCAGGGCAACATGCCGCCCAGATATTCAAACGCGAACGCCCCGGCGAGCAGGGCGAGCGAGACGCCCGCTGCAATCAGCGGCCAGTTGCGTGGCTCCAGAGCAATGCGCAAGGGCGCGGGCAGGGCGGAAAACAGGCTCATGCACACAGTCTAGGCAGTTTATCCCGGGCGGGCGAGGGGCTGAACTGCCGCACCGGCGGGCCTATGGTTCCGGGCGCGCCTGCCGCCGCCGCCAGATGACAAGGCCAGCCAGCGCCGCAAGGCCCGCAACAGCCACAAGCGCGATCGCCCACAGCCCTTCATCAAGGATCCGGCGCAAGCCATTGATGACCAGATCAATGAAGGCAGGGCCGAGTATGATCAGCCCGCCATAGAGAATGACGATCCAGACCGTCCCCAGAATCGCTCCGCCCAGCACCAGCAAGCCATCACGGTTGATCAGACCCAGGGCCGCCAGCGCGAGCGCAATGCCCGGCGTGGTGTTGGTCAGCGGCAGGGGAACAAGAATTGACAGGCAGAACACGCAAAAAAGCGCGCCGGCGCTGCGATGGGCCATCGGCCCCGACAGGAAGGCCAGGCGCGGCGCGGCAAACGCCTCGATCCAGCCGAACCATTTGCGCGCGCCATGGGCTGTCTTGACCAGATCGGCTTTTGACAGGCGCCGCCTCGCCAACCGGTCAGGCAGCCAGAGTGCGTCGCGCCCCAGCGCCATCTGCGCCGATATGGCCAGCATGGGCAGGGCGACGATTTGCGGGATACCGTAAAGGAACGGCATGCATACCGGCACCGCCAGAACGAACAGCACCACGCCGAAAGCCTGCTCGCCCAGTTTTTCCGTGAGTTCGCCGAGGGTAAGTCCGCTGGCGGGCGCATCGGCGGCGATGTCTTCCAGACGCGATACCATGCCGGTGGCGGGGGCCGCAGTTTCCATCAGTGATTGCTTTCAGGGCAGGGGGCGAAGCTGATTAAGGCGTTGTGTGGCATGGCGCGCGCGGTGCGTCCAGCGCGTGACATGCCTGTCCATTCCCTCTCGACGCATCGGCACAGCTCGCCTATTAGAACCGCGTTGCTACCCAAGCTGCGGGCGTGGCGGAATTGGTAGACGCAGCGGACTCAAAATCCGCCGGCCGCAAGGCCTTGCCGGTTCGATTCCGGCCGCCCGTACCATTCTTTGCTGTCCTCCCTCGCCTCCGCTCGGTCGGTGCGGGCAAAAGTGCCCGGCGCGCGTTCGCGCTTTTCAGGCCGCTTCGCGGCCTGCAAGGGCAAAGCCCGCCCGCGCTCGTGCGCGGAACATCGCAACGCGGATGCGTTGCGCAACTGAATTCATCGCGCGGTCGCGCTTTTCAGGCCGCTATGCGGCCTGTGAGGGCAAGGCCCGTCCGCGCTCGTGCGCGGAACATCGCAACGCGGAGGCGTTGCGCACCTGAATTCATCGCGCGGTCGCCAGTTCTCCAAAGCTCCCTCCACCGGGGTCCCCCGCCTCGACGGGGGACCGATGAAATAGCCTGCGGCCGGAAAGTATGGATCCCGGGTCAAGCCCGGGAACCCGGATGAGACATCATTGCTAAATTTGCCGCGACCCGGTTTTCGGAAAGGGTGTTCAAGCCGCCATCTGCCTTGCCCCTGCCGGGCGCAGCCCTGTATGGGTGGGTGCTCACCGCATCGGAGTAACCTTGCCTCATGGTTGAACTGGTTGAAGAAGCCCTTGGCGGCGTGAAGCTGGTGCGCACGCCCCGCTTCGAGGATGAGCGCGGCTTTTTCACCGAAACCTGGAATGCGCGCGCCTTCGCCGCCATCGGGATCGATGCCGCCTTCGTGCAGGACAATCACTCGCGCTCGGTGAGGGCCGGAACGGTGCGTGGACTGCACTATCAGGCCCCGCCTTTCGCACAGGCCAAGCTGGTGCGGGTCTCTCAAGGCCGGGTGATGGACGTGGCAGTGGATGCGCGGGTAGGCTCGCCCAGTTACGGCCAGCACTTCAAGGCCGAGCTGAGCGCGGATAATGGCTTGCAGCTCTTTGTGCCGGCAGGCTTCCTGCACGGCTTCATGACGCTTCAGGATGAATGCCACGTCCAGTACAAGGTTGATAATTACTACGACAGGGCGAGTGATGGCGCGGTACGCTTTGACGACCCGGATCTGGGTATCGAGTGGGGCTTGCCGGCGGCGAACGCCATTTTGTCTGGCAAGGACGCCGATGCGCCCTTCTGGCGCGAGTTTGCTTCTCCCTTTGTCTGGCCGGGTGAATAGCGCCGATGCCCCGGCTCGTCATTCTTGGCCGCACCGGCCAACTTGCCACTGAATTGATCCGGCAAGCCCCGGCGCAGGGCTGGGACGCCGTGGCGCTGGGCCGCGATGTGGCAGACTTTGCCGATCCACAGTCGTGCGTGGCGGCGCTCGGTGCCGCGCTGCCTGCTGATGCGGTTATTAACGCTGCCGCCTACACCGCCGTTGACCGCGCCGAGAGCGAGGAGACGCTGGCGCACACCATCAATGCGCAGACGCCCGGCCAGCTGGCCGCCTTGTGCGCTGCGCAGGATATCCCCTTCGTGCACGTGTCGACAGACTATGTGTTCGATGGCTCCAAGCCGGAGCCTTATGTGGAGACGGATGCCACCAACCCGCAAAGTGCCTATGGCCGCTCGAAGCGTGCTGGCGAGATTGCGGTGGAAAAGGCTGGTGGGCGCAGCCTGATTGCGCGCACGACCTGGGTTTATTCGGCCCATGGGCGCAATTTCGTGAAGACGATGCTGCGGCTGGGCGCGGAGCGCGATGAGTTGCGCGTGGTTGACGACCAGCTTGGATGCCCGACAGCGGCGCATGACCTGGCGCGCTGCCTGCTGGTGGCGGCATCGGCGATGCGTGAAGGCCGCAGTAAGGGCGGGCTCTACCATCTTGCCGGGGACGGTGAGACGAGCTGGGCGGGCTTTGCCGAGGCGATCTTTGCTCTGGCTGAGCCGCGTTGGCGCCGCCGTCCGTCAGTAATGCCGATCACCAGTGCCGATTATCCAACCGCCGCCCGGCGTCCGGCCAACTCGCGGCTGGATTCAAGCCGGTTCGAAGCCGAGTTTGGAACCCGGCCAGCCGCCTGGAGAACGTCTCTCCCCGAGGTGGTCGAAGCAATTCTCCACATGGAGAATGCACAGCAGAACCTGTAGCGATAGTGCCGGGAGCGCGGCTTCTCGCAGCCGCAGCATGGTCTTCGCACCTGCCCTCCCGGTAGACAAACCCCTCCGGTGCGTCTAACCCGCCCACCGGCGCGTGCAAACGCGCGAACCCCTTATGGTACAAGGTGAAAAGGTACGGACAAAGTTCATGTCAAACGGCCAGTCACGCTTCCATGTGCCCGCCCCGCCCTTCCGGCCCGGCGACACGCCTGACTTCTCTTATCTGGATCTGCAAAAGGCCGGAGAGGCCAAACGGCCTGATCCGCTGACCGCAGCGGCCAGGATGACCGATCTTGCCTTCGGCCTGATCGGGGTGCTGGACCATAATCATCAGGCGGTGGGTGAGTGGGATCCGCGCCTGTCGCCGGACGTGCTGCGCGAGGGCCTGTCGCACATGGTGCTGACGCGCATTTACGATGCGCGCATGCTGAAACTCCAGCGTCAGGGCAAGATGAGCTTCTACATGAAGTCGCTCGGCGAGGAGGCGGTCGCCGTGGCCGCCGCGATGGCGCTGAACAAGTCCGACATGGTGTTCCCGTCCTACCGCCAGCAGGGCATTCTGTTCGCGCGTGGCCGCAATATCGTTGACATGATGTGCCACTGCATCTCCAACAGCCGCGATAATCTCAAAGGCCGCCAGCTGCCTGTCCACTACACCTGGGCCGAAGGCAATTTCTTCACGATCTCCGGCAATCTGGGCACGCAGTTTCCGCAAGCGGTCGGCTATGCGATGGGCTGCGCCTACAAGGGCGAGGACACGATTGCTGCCAGCTGGATTGGCGATGGCACGACCGCAGCGCCGGATTTCCATGCCGCCATGACGCTGGCATCGACCTATCGCGCGCCGGTGATCCTCAATGTCGTCAACAATCAGTGGGCGATCTCGACCTATGAGGGTATTGCCAAGGGCGATGCGCGCACCTTTGCCTCCAAGGGGCTGGGCTATGGGCTTGCCTCCCTGCGCGTTGATGGCAACGATTTCCTGGCCGTCTATGCCGCGACCAAATGGGCGGCAGACCGCGCGCGCAAGGGTGGCGGAGCGACCTTTATCGAGCTTTTCACCTACCGCGCCGACGCGCACTCAACCTCGGACGATCCCGCGCGCTACCGCCCGAAGAACGAGTTCGAGATGTGGCCGCTGGGCGATCCGATCGAGCGCCTGAAAAACCATCTCATTGGCCTTGGCGAATGGGATGATGAGCGCCACGAAAAGCTGGAAGAACAGATGACGGCTCTGGTGGTGAAATCCTACAAGGAAGCAGAAAGCCACGGCACGCTGCACGATGGTCCGCTTTCGCCTACCCATTCCATTTTTGAAGACGTGTATGCCACCGAAGACTGGCGCCTGCGCCGTCAACGCCAGGATTTAGGAGTTTAGCATCATGCCAGCGATGAACATGCTGCAAGCCCTCAATTCGGCCATGGACGTGCTGCTCGACAAGCACCCGGAAACGGTGATCTTCGGCGAGGATTCCGGCTATTTCGGCGGCGTCTTCGGCGCCACGCAGGGCCTGCAGAAGAAATATGGCCTCGACCGGGTATTCGATGCGCCCATCAACGAGGCCGCGATTGCGGCCATGGCTATCGGCATGGCGGCGAAGGGCCTTAAACCCATCGCGGAAATCCAGTTCGCCGATTACATCTTCCCGGCCTTTGACCAGATCGTCTCGGAGATGAGCCGCATCCGCTACCGCTCTGCTGGCGAGTTTGTCTCGCCGGTCGTGGTGCGGTCACCCTGGGGCGGCGGCATCCGGGGCGGACAGACCCACTCGATGAGCCCGGAAGCCTTCTTCACCCATGTGCCGGGCGTCAAAGTGGTGGTTCCTTCAAATCCCTACGATGCCAAAGGCATGCTGATTGCGGCGAGCGAGGGCGATGACCCGGTCATCTTCTTTGAGCCGAAGCGTATCTATAATGGCCCGTTTGACGGCGTGCCGGACGCGCCGCTGTCCAGCTGGGCGAAACATCCCAAGGGCGAAGTGCCCGAAGGCCATTACCGCGTGGAGCTGGGCAAGGCCGAAATCGTGCGCGAGGGAGAAGCCTGCACGGTCCTCACCTATGGCACGCTGGTCCATGTCGCGGTCAACGCAGCCGAAAAGGCCGGCATCGATGCCGAGATCATCGATCTGAAGACGCTCGCCCCTTATGATATCGAGACCATCGCGGCTTCGGTGAACAAGACGGGGCGCGTGGTGGTGGCGCACGAGGCGCCGCGTACATCCGGGTTCGGGGCAGAACTTGCCGCGCAGATTCAGGAAGAATGCTTCTACGCTCTGGAGGCACCGATCTTCCGGCTGACAGGCTGGGACACGCCCTATCCCCACGCCCACGAATGGGCCTATTTCCCCGGTCAGGCGCGCTTCATCCGCGCGCTGCAGACGGTCACGGAGGCGCGCTGAACATGAGCGAATACAAATACAAGCTCCCCGATGTCGGCGAAGGCGTGGTCGAGGCCGAGATCGTTGAATGGCACATCAAGGAAGGTGACAGCGTCACCGAGGACCAGCACATCCTGGATGTGATGACCGACAAGGCAACGGTTGAAATCCCCTGCGCGGTCAATGGCGTGGTGAAGAAAATTGTCGGCGCGCCCGGCGATGTCCTGCCTGTCGGCACCGAGATTCTCGTCATCGAGATCGATGGCTCGCCCCCGACCGAGGAAGAGGCGCCTGCCCCTGAGGTGAAGGAAGACAAGCCCGCCGCCGATCCCGAAAAGGGCAAGGCGCTGGCTGAAGGTCCCGACCGCACCGCAGAGAAAAGCGAAGACCCGGCTGGTGGCAAGCAAGCCGTTCCGCCAAAGCCAGCCGCCTCTGCGCCCAGGACGGCCGCTGCCGCGTCTGCACCTGCCCGTTCATCAGGCGAGCGGCCTCTGGCCAGTCCCGCCGTACGCCAGCGTGCGCTGGAGGCTGATATTGACCTGGCTGCCATTCCCGGCACCGGCCCGGCCGGACGTATCACCCATGCCGACATGGATGATTTTATCGCCGCGGGCGGACGCCTTGCCTCCAAGGCGGGCGGCAGCGGTTCGGGTCCGTCGAGAGCCCCGCGCACCGGCGTGACCGAAGAGAAGGTGATTGGGCTGCGCCGGAAAATCGCGCAGAACATGGCCGCCGCGAAACGCACCATCCCGCACATCACCTATGTCGACGAAATTGATCTGACAGCGCTGGAAGATCTGCGCGCGCATCTCAATGCCAACCGCAAGGACGGCCAGCCCAAGCTGACCATCATCCCCTTCCTCGTCGCCGCGGTGACGCGTGCCCTGCCGGACTTTCCGCAGGCGAACGCCCATTTCGACACTGAAGAATCTGTGCTGACCAAGTATGAGGGCGTCCATTGCGGTATCGCTACCGCCACGCCCAATGGCCTGATGGTGCCGGTCATCCGTCATGCCGAAACCCTTGATCTCTGGCAGATTGCCGATGAGGTGAAGCGCCTTGCCGATGCCTGCCGCGATGGCAAGGCCACCAAGGAGGAGCTGTCGGGCTCCACCATCACCATCACCTCGCTGGGCGCGATTGGCGGCATTGTGACAACGCCGGTCATCAACCTGCCCGAGACGGCGATTATCGGCGTCAACAAGATGCAGGTTCTGCCGCGCTATGACGAGGCGGGCCGCGTTGTGCCGCGCAAGATCATGAATCTCTCATCCAGCTTCGATCACCGTATCGTCGATGGCTATGAGGCGGCATTGCTGGTGCAGGCGCTGAAGGGCTATCTGGAAAATCCGGCCACGCTGTTCATGTAGACTGGCCGTCAGGCCGCCTGCATGTCCCGGCGCATCCGCCAGAAGCGCATCGCCCGTTCGGCGTCTTCGCGCGTCAGGCTGTTGTAGAGGGCACCGAGCGCCTGTGCGTCGGCACTCAGATTGCCGCCGCCGGGCCGGCGCAAAATGGCCAGTGTCACGAACAGGGCCTTGTCGAACTCGGCCGCCTTGCAGATCAGCGCGAGGCCATCAGGGCTTTTATGGTCCAGCGCGCGCTGGGCGGCGGCGTGGTCGACATCGGCCAGTTCGGCCAGCGCGGCGCAACATTTGACGCGTTCACCTTCGCGCATCAGCCGGACCAGCAAGGGGCCGTCCAGCTCCTTGCGCATCCGGCGTGTGGCAACAAACTTGCGGGCTTCGGAAATTGCCTTGTCGTCCGCCAGCCGGGCCTCCAGCCGGGCGTGGGAGGCGGCCATGGCGGCTTCGGCTATCGCCGGGTCCAGCGCCTCGAAACGTTTCATGATCCGGTCACGCAGCGAGGTCTCCACCACGCTCATCAGGTCGCCCAGAAGGTCGGCGGGCGTATCGGCGCGGTTGACGATAGGGGCCTGCAGGACCGAGCTGGTTTCCGCGCGGCGCGCCACCGTTTCGAAGGCATTGCGCGACAGGCGCGCACCATCATTGGCGACCAGCCGCGCCAGCGTCTCGTCATCACCGCTGGCGACAATCGCGTCACTGACCCGTTCGGGCAGCGTCTGGCGCGCGGTCATCGCGCGGCGATGCTCCTCGCCCGCTTCGGTCGCAATGGCGATGAGATCATCCTCGGTCAGCACGCCGGACTGGGCCAGTATCGGCGCAGCGACCTCGATCGCATCGCGGGCCAGCTGCATGACGAGATTGCGCGGCGCTATCGCCGTATCAGCAAAGCGGCGTGACAGCTCGGCGCGGGCATCCTGCGCGGTCTGCGCGGCCAAGGTGGACAGCACCGCGTCAAATTGCTGATGCGCGCCGGAGCCGTCTTTGGGCGTTTCCTCGAAGAACAGATCGGTCACTTCGCGCAGCAGGGCGCGGCGGCGCTCGGAGGATTTTTCCCGCGCCAGCCCGGTCAGATGGTGAAGCTTGCTCTCGATATCCATGAATTCCCCCATCGGTGTAAGGTTCGCGCTTCACGCTAGCAGCTGACGGTAAACACACGGTTCCTTTGCCGCATTTGCCCGCAAACGCGATGGTAAATCGCCCGTCAGGCTTAACGCTCCGGAAAAAGCTGGTTTTGTGCGCCGCGCGGCAGGGTCTGAACTTCATCGGCAAGGCTCCTCTCTACCCCGCCAATGGCCAATCTTTCGCGATCACTGGGCGCGCGTTCGCTAGCCCGCTCGATTCGTGCAGCAAGCGAAGGCGACAGGCCTGTCACCGCGCCGGGATAAGGGCGCGGGTTCAATGGCGCGTTGTGCAAGGTGCAGCGGGCCGGGTAGGCGTAATGGGTCCAGGCCTGGCACGCCTGCTGGTAGCCGCACGCGGCGGCACAAGCCTGCCAGCTCAATGCCGGCGCGCCATCAAGGCGCACCAGTACTGCGCCGCGCCGCTCCTCGCCTTGCAGGACCGCGCCCGATGGCAGGCCGGGGGTGAGGGCAAGGCTGGCGATGAGGAGCGCTGTGATCATGGTGCTGATTTGGCACCCCAGCGATGAAGGAAGGGTTTCTGCGTCTCCAACGTCGCGCGCTTTGCTGTCATCCGCCGTTCGTGAGGCGGGCCACGCCATGGATTGCCGCTTCCCGCATCCGCCCCATTGCGCGCCCTTCTGTGACCGGCTAACGAGGCGTCTTGCCAACACGGGTAAATGGAGCGCGCGAGATGGGTGCCGGAACGGGCGGTCTGCAGGCACGGCTGGAAGCGTTTGTGGACAGCGCGCTGTTTCGCAACGCGATCATGGTGCTGATACTGATCAACGCGGTTCTGCTGGGGCTGGAAACCTATCAGCTGCCGCCCGATATGGCAGCGGCGTTCGCGATTGCCGACCAGATCATCATCTACATTTTTGCCGCCGAGATCGTGTTCAAGCTGGCCGTGTTGCGCCTGCGTTTCTTCCGTTCGGGCTGGAACTGGTTTGACCTCACGGTGGTCACCATTTCGCTGATCCCGGCTGCCGGACCGTTTGCAGTTCTGCGCGCGCTGCGCGTCTTGCGCCTGTTCCGCCTGTTCTCGGTCGTGCCGGAAATGCGCCGCGTCGTGGTGGCGCTGGGCAAGGCCATACCGGGCATGGGCTCGATCATGATGGTGCTCGGCCTGATTTTCTATGTCGGCGCGGTGATGAGCTCGAAACTCTTCGCTGGCACCCATCCGCAATTCTTCGGCGATCTGGGCGCAGCCGCGTTCACGCTGTTTCAGGTGATGACGCTGGAAAGCTGGTCGATGGGCGTCGCCCGGCCGGTTATTGCCGAGCATCCGCTGGCCTGGGCCTTCTTCGTACCCTTCATCGTGCTGACCAGCTTTGCGGTGCTGAACATGTTCATCGCGGTCATTGTGGACTCGCTGCAGGCCAAGCATTTCGACGAGGAGAGCGAGCGCCAGAGCAAAGCGACCGACGAGCGCACCGTGCTGCGCGACGAAGTCATCGCCTTGCGCGGCGAGATTGCCGAGCTCAAGGCGCTGGTCCGCGATGCCATGAAAACGGATGAAAAGCCGCATTCGCGCGGCGCGAAGGAAGACTAGTTGAACCGCCCGCCTTCAAGCACGCGGTCAAACTCGGCCGACAGGCCTGCATAGAAGGCCAGCAGTCGTTCCTCGCGCTCTGAGCGCACGCGCGGGGCCGGGGCGTTCAGGGGCTCGGCAGGCAGACCATCATGGGCAGCCACCATGATCTCCCGCCATATATCGGCCGGAAGGCCGCCGCCGGTGACATTCTCCATCGCCGTGTCGTCATCATTGCCGGTCCACACGGCGGCGGTGAATTGCGCCGAGTAGCCGACAAACCAGGCATCACGGCTGTTCTGGCTGGTGCCGGTCTTGCCGGCCACGCGGTGGCCGGGCACGGCGGCGCGCCGTCCGGTGCCGTCCAGCACGACGCCTTGCAGCATGGTGGACATGTCCCGCGCATGGCCGCGCGCGATCACCTGCTGGGTGCGCGGTTCCTCTTCAGAGCGTTCAAACAGCACCGTGCCGCGCGTGGTGCGCACCTCGGTCACGAAATAGGGATCAAGCCGCCGCCCGTCATTGGCGATGACCAGATAGCTGGCCGCCATGTCAATGACGCGCACTTCGCTGGAGCCCAGCGACAGTGACGGCACTTCATCAAGCGGGGTTGTGATACCCAGCCGCCTGGCCATCTCGGCCACTTCGGAAATGCCCACCAGCATGCCCATCTGCGCTGCGATCGTGTTGACCGAGCGTTTCAGCGCATCCTCCATGGTCATCCGGCCACGAAAGCCACCGCCAAAATTGACCGGCGACCAGTTGCCATAGGAGACAGGCGCGTCATTGAAGACGCTGGAGGGCGAATAGTCGGCTTCCAGCGCCGCCAGATAGACAAACGGCTTGAAGGCCGAGCCTGGCTGGCGGCGGGCCTGGACGGCGCGGTTGAACTGGCTGGACACGTAATCGCGCCCGCCAATCATCGCGCGGATGGCGCCGTCATTGCCCAGCACCACGGCGGCCGCTTCGCTGGCGTTCAGCGCCTCGCCATCGCTTTCCAGACGCTCGGTGATCACGGTCTGCGCGGCGTTTTGCAGGCGGGTGTCCAGCGTGGTCTGGATGACGAGGTCTGGCACCTCATTGTCCGGGCCCAGCAGGCGCTGGGCCTCGGCCACGGCATAATCGAACAAATGGCCATATTGGGCCGGGCCGCCCGGCTGCAGCGCGCTTTCCACCGGCTCGGCCTGCGTGGCGTTGGCGACAGTGTATTCCATCGGTGTCAGGAAGCCTGCATCGCGCATGGCGGCGAGCACGTTGGAGGCCCGCGCCTGCGCTTCGGCGAGATTATCGGTCGGGGCCAGGCGCGTCGGCGCGGCGGGAAGCGCTGCCAGCAGGGCCGCCTCCTGCACGGTCAGCTCAGAGGCCGGCTTGTTGAAATAGCGCCGTGCTGCCGCTTCGATGCCATAGGCTTGCTCGCCGAAATAGATGCGGTTGAGATAGAGCTCGAGTATTTCGTCCTTGGTCAGCACCCGCTCCAGCGCGAGCGCCAGACGCATTTCCTGCACCTTGCGGCGTATCGTGCGTTCGGGCGTCAGGATGAGGTTCTTGACCAGCTGCATGGTGATGGTGGAGCCACCCTGCACCGTACGCCCGGCGCGGATATTGGCCAGCACGGCGCGGATGGTGCCGCGCCAGTCCACGCCGTCATGCTCGTGATAGCGCCTGTCCTCGATCGACAGGAAGGCTTGCGCGACGTGTGGCGGCAGATCGTCCAGCTGAACGGGAATGCCATAGAGCGGCCCGCGAATGGCCAGCACCTCGCCATTCGTGTCCAGCAGGGTGACGGTCGGCTCCATGCGCACGCGCCAGAGGTCTTCGGCGCTTTGCGGCACGGGCGGCAGATCGTGGAACGCCCATTCCCATAAGGCGTGGGCGGTGATGGCGCCGGCAGCCAGAAACAGAGCCGTCACACCCGCCAGCACCATCAGCCTGCGTGTGCGCAACCATTCATTAAAAGCGGCGAGGCGCTCCTTGAATGTTGTCGGCTGGTCGGCGCGAAACGTGATGATGAGCCTCCCTCGGAGATGGGCGCTGGGCAAGGACGTTCTCAAAGCCAGACGATCACGGCTAAATTATGGGCGATGAATGGCCAAGCCCCTTTTTACAAGACGAAACGCCTCGACCAGATGAGCGAGGCAGAGTGGGAATCGCTGTGCGATGGCTGTGGCCAGTGCTGCACGCTGTCGCTGATTGATGACGATGATCCCGGCGGCGAGGTTGTTCGCACCTGCATTGGCTGCGAACTGCTCGATCTTCAAACCGTGCGCTGCACCGATTATGCCAACCGCCATGCGCGCGTGCCGTCCTGCGTGAAGCTGACCCCCGGCAATGTGGGCGCTCTGAGCTGGATGCCGCAAACCTGCGCCTATCGGCTGATCGCGGAAGGCAAGCCACTTTTCGACTGGCACCCGCTTGTCTCGGGCCGCGCGGACAGCGTGGTGGACGCAGGTGTCTCAGTGAAGGGCACGCTGGTGTCCGAGCGCGATGTCGATGAGGCCGATTACGAGGATTATGTGTTGGAGTAGGTTCTCACTTTCGTCGTTCCCGCGCAGGCGGGAACCCAGAGCCGCTCGGGAACCGCCTTCGCCCTATGATCTCTGGATCCCCGCCTGCGCGGGGATGACGAGGGGATGGGGCGCCCGCAGGAAGCGGGCCATGACAATCTTCCGGCTTCCTAAAAAAAGGGCGGGGTCCCCCGTCGGTGCGGGGGACCCCGGAGTTTGAAGCGTCCTTTTCGAACTGGCGAGGCCTTGTGTAACTCGAACCTCTCCACCGGGGTCCCCCGCCCCGACGGGGGACCCATTTTGCCATCAGTTTCCCGGCTCTTGCCCCTCCCGGTAGTGAAAAGGGCGCATAACTCCGCCCCAATCCCTTCCCTGTGAAAATGAATCCCAAATCGTCTCAAGCCCTTGCCCGAAACCTTTTGCGATCACTCCGGCAGGGCCGGTTTGCAGGCATACTTCAGGCATGGTCGAGACATGTGAGAACAGAGCGCCCCCCAAGCGCGACTGGGCAGCCATCCGCGAGGCACGCCGGGCGGGGATGAGCCTTGAAGGGCTGGCCCTGCGCGAAGGTATCGCCCTGCAATATCTCAAGGACGGGCTGATGTGGGTGGAGCGGGTCCTGCCCGCCAGCCGGACAGACAGTCTCAAAGTGCGTCTGGAAGCGCATCTGGAAGCGGCCGAAGCCGCACTGGCGCGCGGCGAGATGGCAGATGCGGAAAAGCGGGCGAGGGCGGTTAGCGCGCTTTTGAAGGCTGCCATGAGCGTGGATGACTGGGCGCGGCTCGCCGAGATCGCCCGCAAAACCGAGACAAGCGAGGCGCAGGCACATGCACACACCCGTGAGGCTCTGCTTGAAGAGCTTCGCCGGCGGCTTTCGCGCCTTGATGCGCAAGCCAGCCCGGATTGACCGGCTGATCGCCTCTATGGATGCGAGTGAGGCCGAACGTATTCTTGATGACTGGCAAAGCTGGGCGCACCCCGCGCAGCTGCCACCGCAAGGCGACTGGCGGGCCTGGCTGTTTCTGGGCGGGCGGGGCGCTGGCAAGACCCGTGCAGGATCTGAATGGATACGCGCCCGGATCGCTGCCGGTGCCGGGCGTATTGCGCTGATCGGCCCCACACACGGCGATGTGCGCGAGGTGATGATTGCCGGGCCATCGGGCCTGCGCAGTCTGGGCCCGCGGGGCCAGCGCCCGGTCTGGGAAGCGTCGCGCCGCCGCCTTGTCTGGCCGTCCGGCGCGGTGGCCTACACGTTTTCGGGCGAAGACCCCGATGCCTTGAGAGGCCCGCAATTCGACACCGCCTGGGCCGATGAGTTTGCCGCCTGGCGCTATCCGCAAGGCGTGCTGGACATGCTGCGCTTCGGCTTGCGGCTGAGTGATGATCCGCGCCTTATGGTAACGACAACGCCGCGTCCGCTGCCCGCTCTGAAACGCCTGATCGCGGCGCACGGCAGCGTGATGACCCATGCGGTCAGCGCCGACAATGCCGCCAATCTGGCACCAGGCTTCATCACGGCACTGCGAGAGCATTACGGCTCCTCGCGCCTGGCGTTGCAGGAGCTGGAAGGCCGCCTGGTGGACGATCCTGACGGCGCGTTGTGGACGCGAGAGATGATTGATGCGGCGCTCGCGCGCCAGGCCGTGGAGGCTCAGAGAATTGTCGTCGCGGTTGATCCGCCCGCCGGGTCCACCGGCGATGAATGCGGGATCATTGTCGCCGGAGCCGCCGGGCAGGGTGCAGGCCAGGCGTTCACCGTGCTGGCCGATTACAGCTTGCGCGCCCGGCCTGAAGCCTGGGCAAAGCAAGTGGCCAAGGCCTTCACCGCGCATGAGGCCGACAGCGTGGTCGCTGAAAGCAATCAGGGCGGGGAGATGGTGCGCGCGGTGCTGGCCGCTGCGCTGCCCGGCCTGCCGGTGCGCCTGGTTCATGCCAGCCGCGCCAAGCGCGCGCGGGCCGAACCCGTTGCTACGCTCTATGCCACGGGCCGGGTGGCTCACGCCGCCCGGATGACGGAACTGGAAGACCAGATGTGTGCCTTTGGCGCGCCGGAATTCTCCGGCTCACCAGACCGCGTGGACGCGCTGGTCTGGGCGATTGCGGCGCTAAAGGGCGGTGGGGCTGAGCCCAGGCTGCGGTGGATTTGACGCTCTACCACCAACCCTGAAATCCCGGCCGAGCGATAGCGAGAGCCGGGACCTCGGGCAGAACTGGCTCAAGGCCCCGGATCGCTTCGCGTCCGGGGTTTCACTAGTGGCAGTGATGTGCCGACAGACCGGTTTCCTCCCCCGCCTGCGGGGGAGGTGTCAGCGAAGCTGACGGAGGGGGGATCATGCCCCCCCCCCTCGGCCCTTCGGGCCACTCCCCCCGTGAACGGGGGGAGAAAGAGACACGCGTTAAACGCTAAGCCAAAAAGAGAAAACACCATGCTAGGACAATGGTTTGGACTGCAGCGCAAGAGCGCGGGCAGGCTGGTGGCGCTGTCACTGTCTCCGCGCGCGGCGTGGAGCCCGCGCGACTATGCGGCCCTGGCGCGCGAAGGGTTTGGCCAGAACGCGGTGGCCCATCGCTGTATCCGCCTGATTGCGGAGGCTGTTGGCGCCGTGCCGCTGCGCGTTGAAGGACGCGGATCGGGCGCTGACCGGGTTCGCGCCTTGCTGGCTCGGCCCAATCCCGACCAGACCGGCGTTGAATTGCTGGAAACGTTTCATGGCCATCTGCAAGTGGCCGGCAATGCCTATCTGGAGATCGCCGAAGGCTTTGACGGGCCGTCGGGCCTGTTTGTGCTGCGCCCGGACCGGGTGCGCGTGATGCCGGGGCCGAAAGGCTGGGCGGACGGTTGGGAATACCGCAATGGTGCCGACCGGCGCGTGATCGAGCGTGACCGGGCGAGCGGCAAAAGCCCGGTCCTGCACCTGAAACTCTTTCACCCGTCGGATGATCATTACGGCCTGCCGCCGCTGGAAGCGGCCGCGCGCGCGGTCGATATCCATAATGCGGGCGGGGCATGGGCCAAGGCCCTGCTGGACAATGCGGCCCGGCCCTCCGGCGCTCTGGTGGTGACATCGAAAGACGGCTCTGAAGCGCGCCTGACAGACCAGCAATACCACCGCCTGAAAGACGAGCTGGAGACCCTGCATTCCGGTCCCGCCAATGCCGGGCGGCCTCTGCTGCTGGAAGGCGGGCTCGACTGGAAGCCGATGGGCCATTCACCCGCCGAGATGGATTTCATCGCCGCACGGCGCGAGGCCGCGCGCGAGATTGCGCTCGCCTTTGGTGTGCCGCCCATGATGCTCGGTCTGCCCGGTGACAATACCTACGCCAACTACCGCGAGGCGAATCTGGCCTTCTACCGCCAGACGATATTGCCGCTGGCGCGCAAGACGGCAGACGCGCTGGCCGGCTGGCTGGAGCCCTGGCTGGCCGGGGGATTTGCGATTGCGCCCGACGAGGATGCGCTGCCCGCCCTGTCCGAAGAACGTCTGGCCCGTTGGCAGCGCATCGGCGCTGCCGATTTCCTCATCGACACTGAAAAACGTGCCCTGCTGGGGCTGAACTCCAAACCCGATGATGGAGACGAATATGACTGAACGCCCGTCACACTGGCGCGTAGACCGGCAGATCACGCTGGGTGTGCTGGTCACGCTCGCTTTGCAAACCGCAGGCGGGCTGATCTGGGCCGGCGCCACCTCGGAACGCATCCGCCATCTGGAATTGCGCGTCGAGGCGACCGCCCCGGTCTATGAACGCATCGCCCGGCTGGAGGAGAACTCCGCCTATACCCGCCTGGCGCTGGAGCGCATCGAAAGCCGTCTGGCGGGGGAGTAAATCCACCTCCCCTCGTCGTTCCCGCGCATCCGCGCGTCGCTGCGGGCAATCCCCGACCGCGAGCGGGGACCCATGGGAAATCACGACGGCTGGAAAAATGGATCCCGGGTCAAGCCCGGGAACCCGGTTGAGAGGCTCGGCGCTAGAATCCGGGGTCCCGGTCCCTGAGCCGGGACCCACACTTTTCACCCCCGGATCGCTTCGCGTCCGGGGTTTCATCTTTTCAAGAGACCCCAACAAGAAGGAGGCTGTCAGATGACAGCAGATGACGGCTCGGGCGCAAGGCTCGAGATCGCCGGCTATGCCAGCGTGTTCGATACCGAGGATTATTCCGGTGACATCATCCGGCGCGGCGCGTTTGCAGGCAGCCTAGCCACGCGCGGCGCAGCCGGTATCCGCATGCTTTTCCAGCACGACGCGGAAGAACCCGTCGGCGTGTGGGACGAGATTTATGAAGATGAGCGCGGGCTGTATGTGCGCGGCCATCTGACCGGCACCACTACCCGCAGCGCGGCGACGGCAGCCCTGATCCGCGAAGGCGCGGTGGACGGCCTGTCCATCGGCTTCCGGGCGTTGTCTGAGACGGCTCGTCCGGGCGGCAAGGGCCGCATCCTGACGCAGGTGGATCTGTGGGAAATCTCCATCGTCACCTTCCCGATGGCCGAGGGCGCGCGCCTCGACATCGTGCCGCCGGCCGCGCCTGCCGCCCAGCCCGTCGAAGCCTTTCTCGACAGCGTTCTGGCCTGACCTCCCCCGTCTCCCATCCCTGACCGACACGAAGGAACCCTCATGTCCCGTGAAACCAAGATGAGTGCGCCGAACACGCAAACCTGCGCGGCGCTGCACGATTTCCTCTCCGCGTTCGAGCGCTTCAAGAGCGCCAATGACCAGCGCCTGTCCGACATCGAGAAGCGCAAGAGCGCCGATGTGCTGCTGGAGGAGAAGGTGGCGCGCATCGACGCGGCGCTGACCCGTCAGAAAGCGGCGCTGGACCGCATGGCCGTTGACGCCACGCGGCCCGCCATCGGCCAGGAGCGCAAGGGTGGAGCCCGTCCCGGCTGGCAGGCCTATCTGCGGCGCGGCGATGCAGCCGCCCTGATTGAGGCCAAGGCCCTGTCTGCGGGCAGTCCGGGCGATGGCGGCTATGTCGCTCCGCCGGAAACCGAAGCGATGATCAACCGCCTTCTGGCGGGCGTCTCGCCGATCCGGGCGATTTCATCTGTGCGCCAGACGACCAGCCATACGTTCAGGAAGCCCGTCAGCCTGGGCGGCGCTGTGGCCGGCTGGTCTGCCGAGACCGGCGCACGCACGGAGACAGGCACGCCCGACATCACGCTGGTGGAGTTCCCCACCGCCGAGCTCTACGCCATGCCGGCCGCAACGCCGGTGATCCTGGACGATGCGCTGGCCGATGTGGACCAGTGGCTTGCCGAGGAAGTGCGCGATGTCTTCGCCGCCGAAGAGGGCAAGGCCTTCGTTTCGGGGTCGGGCACCAACCAGCCGAAAGGTTTCCTGTCCTACACCAAGGAGCCGGAAGGCACGCAAGGCTGGGGCGAGATCGGCTATGTCGCCACCGGCGCTGCGGGTGATTTTGGTTCTGATCCGGTCGATGCGCTGATCGACCTTATCTATGCGCCCGCGACCGGCTACCGCGCCAATGCGCGCTTTGTGATGAACCGGCAGAGCGTGTCGCGTATCCGCAAGCTGAAGGACACGGACGGCAATTATATCTGGCAACCGGCGCAAAATGCCGGTCAGGAGGCAAGCCTGATGGGCTATCCGCTGACCGAGGCCGAAGACATGCCCGATATCGGCGCCGATGCGTTTGCGATTGCCTTTGGCGATTTCCAGCGCGGCTATCTGGTGGTTGACCGCCAGGGTATCGAGGTCCTGCGCGATCCCTATTCGGCGAAACCCTATGTGCTTTTCTACACCACCAAGCGTGTGGGCGGCGGCGTGCAAGACTTCAACGCCATCAAGCTCATGAAGTTTGGGGAGAGTTAGTAGGCCGGCTTTCTGGTTCCGCAGTCCATCCGGGCTGCGATATTCCGCGAAAAGTCGCGGGTGCGCAGTCGCGCTTGCAGGCCGCAAAGCGGCCTGATTGCTGTTGGCGATTGCCTTTCAACCGGGGCCCCGGGCTTGACCCGGGGTCCATATTTCCAAGCCTCGTGGTTTCGCGTGGATCCCGGCTCGGGGGCCGGGACCCCGGCGGAGAGTTTGGCAGCCTATCTGCAGAATTCTCGATAGCACCCCTCTCAACATTCCAAGGAACACATCCCATGGGACTTCAAACGCTCGGGCCCGCGCCCGCAGCGCTGTTAAGCCTGTCTGAGGCCAAAGCCTGGCTGCGTGTGGGCCATGCCAGTGAAGACACGGCCATCACGGCGCTCATCACTACGGCCACCGCGCGCGTGGAGGCCGAGACGGGCCGGGCGCTGCTGACCCGCACGTTCCGCGAAACACTCGATAGCTGGCACCCGCGCCGGCTGTCGGGCTGTGGCTCGGCCTTCGCGCTGGCGGTTGCCCCTGCCGTCAGCGTGGAGGCCGTGCGCACCTTTGACCGGGCAGGCGAGGAGACGCTCTGGGATGAGGCGGAGTATCGCGTTGACACATCCGCAGACCCCGGACGCCTGATCGCGCGGGCACCGTTTGCGTTTCCGAGGCCCGGCCGGCTGGCGGCGGGGATCGAGATCGATTTTTCCGCAGGCTATGGCGAGACGGCCGCCGATGTCCCGCCTGCCCTGATCGAAGCGATCTTGCGTCTGGTGGCAGAGGGCTATGCGGCCAGCGAACCCGCGCTCGCGGCGGGACGCGGCCCTGCCAGACTGCCCGAAACCGTCGATAGCCTTTTACGGCCGTTCCGGCAGGTGCGGCTATGAGCGCGGACATGGCCCTCCAGGCTGGGCTTCTCGCCCATCTGGCCGCCGATTCCGGGGTGCAGGCGCTCACGGGTGACCCGCCCCGGCTCTATGACCGCGCACCGGCGGGCGCGCCTTATCCGTATCTATCTCTCGGCCGTCATGAAAGCCGTCCGCTTGATGGCGATGACACGTCGTTGAGTGAGCACCGCCTGACCGTGCATGTGTGGACGCGCCGTCAGGCCTTTGGCGAGCTCAAAGCGATCACCGGAGCGGTATCGGCCGCCCTGCACAATGCGGCCTTCAGTCTCGATGGCGGCTACCGCCTCGTCCTGTGCCAGATCGTCTACACGGACCATTTCGAGGGAGCCGACACCCGCTCTGTCCACGGGCTGGTGCGGGTCAGGGCGCTGTTGGGCACATGAAACGATTGCGTGACTTGTCTTGCTATGCGACTGTTGCAGTACATGGGGGCACAATATGTCTTTTGATAATTACGTTAGTCTATTTACTGCCATAGGAACTATGGTCTCTGCTTTTGCGGCTGTTTCTCTAGGTGTTTATGCGGTTTTAACAAATATTTCTGAAAGAAATAATTCGGTAAAATTTGAGAGCATCTCTTTCATACGTTCGATGGCGACTGAAGCCGTAATCATTCAAATGTTTGAAGAATTAAGAAAGGTACGCCACTACGTGGAATCTCACAAAATTCCGATAAGTTATAAAGAAATGCAAATTGAAGTTAGTATCGAAAACTCTGTTCTAAATTTTGATAATGTTATCAAAAAGACTCTGAACTATTATGAAGTAGCCTGCATTGGAGTGAAGCGAGGTGCGCTACATGAGGAAATAATCAAAGATTGGTGGGGCGACGCGATAGTGGCTGACTGGATCGATCTGCAGCAATACGTGTATGATGCCCGGAAGGCCTTAGACTATGACGAGTTGTACATCGAGGTCGAGCGCCATGTGCGCCGCTGGGTAAAGCCCGGACGCGCTGGCGAGTTGCTCCCCGCAAAGCGCTAGCAGCGCAGATATCCCGCTCCATCAAAGCCGCCCCCGGGGCGGCTTTTTTCATGCCCGAAACCAAAGATCCCAAGAGGAGTAAAGCCCATGAGCGCCCAGGCAGGACGCGACATGCTCATCAAGCTCGGCAATGGCGCGAGCGAGGAGAGCTTTTCCAGTGTGGCGGGTCTGCGCGCCAAAGCGCTCAGCCTGAATGCGCGCACGATTGACGCCACCCACGCCGATAGCCCCGGCCAGTGGCGCGAGCTGATCGCCGGCGCCGGCGTGAAGACCGCCGCCGTCACGGGCACGGGCATTTTCCTCTCCGGCGAGGGAGATAGCGCCATAAGGCAGGCCTTCTTTGCCGGTTCCACGCCCAATTTCCAGCTTGTCATCCCGGAGTTCGGGATCATCGAGGGCGCGTTCGCGATCAGCGCGCTGGAATATGCCGGACGCCATGATGGCGAGGCGACCTTCTCCATCTCGCTGACGTCTGCCGGCGCGCTCAGCTTCGAGGCGCTTTAGCCATGGTCAACCGGCAACGCGGCGAAGTGATTCTGGAGGTGAGGGGGGAGCACCATGTGCTCTGCCTGACACTGGGCGCGCTTGCTGAAATCGAAACGCTGACCGGCGCAGGCGATATGACCGAGATTGGTCCGAAGCTCGCCGGTCTTGATGCCAATGGCATGCTGGCACTGCTCTCGATCCTTCTGCGTGCGGGTGGAAACACGGTGGATGCGCGCCAGCTCGCCATCACGCCTGCCAACGCCGCAAAAGCCATTGCGCAAGCGTTCGAGGCTGCGGCGCAATGAGTGGCCGCTGGGCGGAGTGGTTTGCCTTTGCTGTCCGGCATCTCGGCCTGACGCCCGGCCAGTTCTGGGCGCTGTCTTTGAGTGAATGGCGCGCGCTGGCGTATCCCGCCGCGCCAGTTTCAGACCTGCCGGATCCGGCGGCCTTGCGCGCGCTGGCCGCGCGCTTTCCCGACAGAATTTCGACCATGAAAGGCATCGACCATGCAGGATAATGACCGCCTGGATGCCGCCGCGCTTTCCAGTGCCGCACGCGAGGCCGAAGAGGCCGCCATGTCCGTCTCCCGGGCGTTTGAACGCACCGGCGACGATATTGCCCGTGCCATGGAGCGCGCGGCGCGTTCGGGTTCCCTCTCCATTCACTCCATGGTGGAGGAGGTGCTGCAATCGCTGGCGCGCATCGCGCTTGACCGTCTCATCATCAACCCGCTGGGCCAGATGCTGGGCCAGCAGATTGCAGGCATTACCGGCCAGCGCGCAGAGGGCGGTCCGGTGCTGGCCGGGCAGAGCTATCTGGTGGGAGAGCGGGGCCCTGAAATGTTCACGCCCATGGCCAATGGCGCGGTTATTCCCGGCGGCAGAGTGCCCGTTATCAATATCGCCATCCACGCCAGCGGCGACGCGGCCAGCGCCGTGCGGCGCAGTGAAAGTCAGATCGCGGCCAGTCTGGCGCGGGCGGTGCGGGCAGGGAGCGAACGGCTATGAGCGCGTTTCACGATGTCCTGTTTCCGCTCAGCGTTGGCCTCGGCGCGCGCGGCGGGCCTGAACGCTTCACCGAGATTGTCGAGCTCGCAAGCGGCGCAGAGGAGCGCAACACCCCTTGGGCCCATTCACGCCGCCGCTGGGATGCCGGGCCGGGTGTGCGGTCACTGGATGATTTTGCGCTTCTGACAGCCTTCTTCGAGGCGCGCCGGGGCCGGCTTCACGCCTTCCGCTTCCGCGATCCTGCCGATCATGCCTCGTGCCTGCCATCCGGACAGGTGAATGCGGGCGACCAGCTCCTGGGCCTTGGCGACGGGACGCGCACCCGCTTTGCGCTGGTCAAGCGCTATGGCGAGGGAGAGGGCGCTTATCTGCGCCCGATTGCCCTGCCGGTAGCGGCCAGCGTGCTTGTTGCGATGGATGGAGAGGCGGCCGGTTTCACGCTTGATGGCGGCGATATTGTTCTCGATGAGCCTGCCGCCGACGGCGCGGCCGTCACCGCCGGCTTTCAGTTTGATGTGCCAGTCCGCTTCGACACCGACTCTCTGGAAATCACGCTCGATGCGTTCCGTGCCGGCGCGATTGTCAGCGTGCCGCTGGTGGAGGTGAGGCTGGGGTGATCTCTCCCCTGTCATCCTCCGGCTGAGCGTAAGCGAGGTCCGGGGGACCCATTCCTGCAACGACCGTACAAGCGGAACTTCTCCGGCCTGGGTCACCCGCATAAAGCGGGTGACGACAGCTGAGAGGGTTGGCAAATCAAGCAATGGATATTCCCCATGCTCTCCCTTCCCCCTGCCATGCAGGCCGCGCTGGATAGCGGCGTGACGACATTGGCCTGGTGCTGGCTGATCACGCGCGCAGACGGCGAGCGCCTCGGCTTTACCGACCATGATGGCGCGTTGCTGCTGGAAGGTGTTTCCTGCGAACCGGCGAGCGGGCTGGCCCCGGCTCCCATCCGCAGCGAGACGGGCAGTCCCGCACGCGGCGCGGCGTTCGGTATTGTCAGTTCGCAGCGGGTCAGCGCCGCCGATATCGCCAATGGGCTTTATGACGCGGCCCGGGTGGAAGTGTGGCGGACTGACTGGAGCGATCCGGACACCCGCGTGCGCGTCTTTACAGGCGAGATCGGCGAAATACGCCGCGCGGGAGCGGCGTTCGAGGTGGAGCTGGCGGGTCTTTCCGCCCGGCTTAACAGGCGCATTGGCCGCGTGTTCGCCAAAACCTGCGATGCGGAGCTGGGCGATGCGCGCTGCGGGGTAGACACAACGCTCCCGGCATTCAGCGCCCAAGGTGTGGTTGCGGGCGTGATCAGCGCCAGCGGATTTGCCGCCACCGGTCTGGACGGGTTTGCGCCGGGCTGGTTCACCCATGGCAGGCTGGTCTGGCTGACGGGCGGTAATGCGGGCGGTGTGGCCCGGGTGCAGACACATGGCCTAGTCGATGATGGTACGCGGATTTCGCTGGCCTGGCCTCCGGCTCACGCCGTGCTGGCAGGTGACAGCTTTGAAATTGTGGCCGGGTGCGATGGCCGCGCAGAGACCTGCCGTGAAAAGTTTGCCAATTTTGCCCGTTTCCGCGGCTGTCCGCATATTCCCGGCAACGACGTTCTGATCCGCCATGCCGGGTCGGAAGCTGTGCGTGATGGCGGGCGGCGATGAGCTGGTGCGACTCTGCGTTCCGGGCCAGCATCGTTACAGAGGCGCGCCAATGGATCGGCACGCCTTATCATCATCAGGCAAGCCGCAAGGGCGCAGGCACAGACTGTCTGGGCCTGGTGCGCGGGGTGTGGCGGACACTGATCGGCCCGGAGCCGGAAGGCTTGCCCGCCTACACGCCCGACTGGGCCGAGCGCGCAGGCGAGGATGCCCTGCTGGCAGCCTTGAAACGCCATTTCGTCATCCGGGACGTGGCGCCTGCCCGGCCCGGCGATGTGCTGCTGTTTCGCATCCGGACCGGCGGGCCATCGCGCCATTGCGCGATCCTCACCGCGCCTGAAACCGTCATTCACGCCTGGCAGGGCCGCGCAGTCGCCGAGACACCGCTGGACGGCTTCTGGCGAAAGCGGATCAGCGCCGTTGCCGCCTTCCCCATGCCTGGCTGACCGTTTTCCACTGAAGGAATTTCTCATGGCCCAGATGGCCTTTGCTGCAGGCGCCCGCCTGGCGGCCGGAACCTTGCGCATGCTGACCGCGCAAGGTGTTGCACGGCTGTTTTCCAATGGCGGGCAGGAAACTGCCCGGCCAGAGGGTCTGGATATCCAGACCTCCACCGAAGGCAGCGCCGTGCCAAGGGTCTATGGCCGGATGCGCCTGTCCGGACAGGTGATCTGGGCGTCCCGCTTTCGTGAGACGAAGGTGAAAGACCAACGTTCGGGCAAGGGCGCGGGCGCATCCTCGCGCAGCTATACCTACTCGGTCAGCTTTGCCGTTGCGCTGTGCGAGGGACCGATTGCGGGCGTGGGGCGCATCTGGGCCAATGGCGCGCCGCTCGATACCGGGCACATCACCATGCGGGTCCATACTGGCGGCGAGGATCAGCAGCCTGATCCGCTGATCGCCATGATCGAGGGCGATGCCAATGCTCCTGCCTATAAGGGGCTGGCCTATGTGGTCTTTGAAGATCTGCCACTTGATGAGTACGGCCTGCGCATCCCGCAGCTGAGCTTTGAAGTTCTGGGCGGCGGTGCTGCGCCAGAATCCGGATCGCTGGAAAGCCTTGTTGAAGGTGTATGCCTGATCCCGGCCTCGGGAGAGTTTGCCTACGCCGCAGAGCCTGTCATGCGCGAGATCGCCGACGGACGTGACGCGCCGGAAAACGTGCATGTGCTGCGTGCTGATACCAATATCGAGGCGGCGCTGGATGACCTCGCCATACGCCTGCCTGAATGCCGTTCGGTCGCGCTGGTGACGGCATGGATCGGCACCGATCTGCGCTGCGGCGTGTGCCAGATACGCCCCGGCGTGGAATCCTTTGACAAGATGACGCGTCCTGACGCCTGGAGCGCGGGCGGAGCCTCGCGTGAGAACGGGCATCTGATCAGTGGCGGGCCGGATGCGCCGGTCTATGGCGGCACGCCGTCTGACCGCAGCGTGATTCAGGCCATTCAGCTTCTCAAAGCCCGCGGCTACAAGGTGGTGCTCTATCCCTTCATCCTGATGGACGTGCCGCCGGGCAATGGTTTGCCGGACCCCTATGGCGGGGCAGAGCAGGCGGCATTTCCCTGGCGTGGACGCATTACCTGTCATCCCGCCGCCGGCCAGATGGAGAGTGTTGATGCCAGCGCTGCGGCCGCCGCGCAGGTCGCAGACTTTTTCGGCACGGTCAGCGCCAGCGATTTTGGCGTGTCAGCAGGGCAGGTGAGCTATTCCGGCCCGGATGAATGGCGCTTTTCGCGCTTCATCCTGCACCATGCGGCCCTGGCGGCAGCGGCGGGCGGCGTGGACGCTTTCCTGATCGGGTCGGAAATGCGCGGCCTGACAACGGTGCGCGCGGCCTCCGGCGATTATCCGGCGACGGCGCATTTGCAAACCCTGGCCGGGCAGGCGCGGGCGCTGTTGGGCGCGGGCTCGAAAATCTCCTATGCCGCCGACTGGTCGGAGTACTGGGGCCATGCGCCCGGCGGGGGCGAGCGCCGCTTTCATCTCGATCCGCTCTGGGCCGATGCCAATATCGATTTCGTCGGGCTGGACTGGTATGTCCCGCTGGCCGACTGGAGGGATCCAACAGACCATCTCGATGCGGTGGCCGGTTTCACGTCGATTCATGATCCTGACTATCTGGGCTCGCAGATCGAGGGCGCCGAAGGGTTTGACTGGTATTATGCCAGCCAAGCCGACCGTGAAGGCCAGGTGCGCACCCCCATCACGGACGGGCAGGGAGAGCCGTGGATATGGCGCTACAAGGATTTGCGCAGCTGGTGGAGCCAGGCCCATCATGAGCGTGACGAAGACGGTGTCCGCCTGGCCTCTGCGACGCCGTGGATACCGCAGTCCAAGCCGTTTGCCTTCATCGAGTATGGCTGCCCGGCTGTCGACAAGGGCGCCAACCAGCCCAATGTCTTCATCGATCCGAAAAGCTCGGAAAGTTTTGCGCCCTATTTCTCAAGTGCCACGCGCGACGACGTGATCCAGCGGCGCTATATCGAGGCGCTGATGGGCTATTGGCAGGGTCCCAATAATCCGGTGTCTGCGGTCTATGGCGCGCCGATGGTGGATCTGTCGCTTTGTCATGCCTGGACATGGGATGCGCGGCCCTTTCCCGAATTTCCGGCCCTGTCATCGGTCTGGGATGACGGCGCGAACTGGCAGCTTGGCCATTGGCTGACAGGGCGCGCCGGACAATCCGGCCTTGCGCGCGTTGTCGCTGACATCGCTGCAGAGGCAGGCGTTCCATCCATCGACACGTCCAGCCTTGACGCCATCGTGTCCGGTCTTGTGATTGAAGGCGGTGAACGGGCTCGCGATGTGCTGGCCCGGCAGGGGGCGCTCTACGGGTTTGATGTCGTGGACAGGGCCGGCGGCGTGGCTGCCCTTGCGCGGTCAGGACGGGTCTCGCATGTCGTCGACGCCGCCATGTGCGTGCGTGAGGGCTCGCGCCCGCCGGTCACGATTACACATGAAGCACAGGCCGGGCGTGTGCGCGAAGTGCGCATCTCTCACATCGCTGATGACGACGCCTATAGCGCGGCCGTCGCTTCCGCGCGCGGGCTGGATGCGGCGGTAGAGGGCGTAGCCGGATTGGGTTTGCGTATCCTGGCCGATGGCGCGCAGGTGCGCGGCTGGGCGGAAACCATGCTGGCCACCGATGACGCCAGCGCAATCAGTGTCGATCTTGTGCTGCCCCCATCCATGCTGGCTCTGGAGGCGGGCGACACGATACGCCTAGCCGGAGAGGGCGGTGTTGAGGGGCCACTGATGGCGGCCAGTCTGGACGGCATAACAGCGCGTCAGGCCGGGCTGCTGCCGGTCGCTGCGCGCCGTCCCGTTCTGGCAGGCACACAGCCTGCCGCGCGCGTATCCGAGGCTGTGCCCCCGTCGAGACCGGTTCTGGTGGCGCTCGATCTCCCCATACTGCCGGGCGACACGGGTGAGCAGGGTGGAATCCGGGTAGCCGCCTACGCCTTCCCATGGCCAGGGCCTGTGACCATTCATGCCGGACCGGACGCAATGTCTGCAACACCCCGGCTGGAGCTGGAACGCCCGGCCAGTCTTGGCCGTCTTGATGCAGAGCTGCCACCCGGGTTTGAAGGCCGCTGGGATCGCTCTGCCGTCATGGATATCACGCTGTTTGATGGCGCGCTGGAAAGCGTTGACCGGCTGTCCGCGCTGGCGGGGATCAACCAGCTTGCTGTCGAAGGGGCTGACGGATGGGAAGTCATCCAGTTTGCGAGCGCCGAGCTGACCGGCCCGTCGCAATGGCAGCTGCGCGATCTGGTCCGGGGGATTGGCGGCAGCGTGATGGGCGGGGCCGCTGCGGGTGCGCGGCTGGTCGTACTGGACGGGTCGGTCGGCGTGCTGCCTCTTGGCAGCAATGCGCTGGATGCACCGCTTGTGCTGGTGGGCGTGCCTGCAGGACGCACACTCGATGACGTCTCAACGCGTCAGATCGAGACAGTTTATGCAGGGGTGGAGTACTGCCCGCTTGCGCCCGTACACTTGCAGGCGCGCTGGCAGGCAGGCGGGCTCTCCTTAAGCTGGATCCGCCGCACGCGCCTTGATGGTGATGCCTGGGGCGCTGGCGAGGTGCCGCTCGGCGAGGCGGAGGAGCGCTACCGCGTGGAACTCCGCGACCATGAGAATGCCCTGCTGTGGGAGGCTGAATCCACCACGCCCTCCATCCTTGTCCCTTCGGGAACCGCTGATCTCCTGCCTGCGGGCACGTACTGGCAGGTGGCGCAAATCTCCGCGCGGACAGGTGCGGGGCAGCGGGCGAGTGCAGCTCTGCCCGCCCTCTTGTAGGGGTGCCCGCAGCACGCCACATCGCCAAGCGGTGAAAGCGCTGCTATCTGATCTGCACCATGATGAACCCGTATGCGATTCTGGGCGTTTCGGAACGCGCCACTGCGGACGAGATCCGCAAGGCCTATCGCCGTCTGGCGAAGGAGCTGCATCCTGATGCACGCCCCGGCGACAAGGCCGCAGAGGAACGCTTCAAACAGGTCAGCCAGGCGTTCAAGCTATTGTCCGACCCGGAGCAGCGTGCGCGCTTTGACCGCGGCGAGGTGGACGCATCAGGGCAGGAACGCCCGCCCTTCCACTACAGGTCAAGGCCCGGAGCCGGGCCCGGCCAGCGCGGTCCGCAGGGCCGGTTTGAAGATATTGGCGACATTTTCGCTGATCTGTTCGCGGCGCAGAATGCGGGTGGGCAAAGACGACGCCCGGCGCCCGAAAAGGGCGCGGATATCCGCACCAACGTCACCGTGTCATTGCCAGAGGCGGTGCTCGGCACGCGCAAGCGCGTGTCGCTGCCGGGCGGGCGGGCGCTTGACCTGACCATCCCTGCGGGTGTCGGCGAGGGGCAGGTGCTCAGGCTGAAAGGGCAGGGGCAAAGTTCGCTCTCCGGTGGTCCGGCCGGCGCGCTGCTGGTCGAGATAAAGATTGCGCCTCACCCTTATTTCCGGCGCGAAGGCGATGACATACGCCTCGATCTGCCCATTTCGCTGAAAGAGGCGGTGCTGGGCGGACAGGTGCGCGCGCCGACGCTGGACGGTGATGTGGAAGTGCGTATTCCCGCCGGCGCCAGTTCGGGCTCGGTCCTGCGCCTGAAAGGGCGCGGTGTGCCGAAGGCGGGCAGCGGACAGCGCGGCGACCAGCTTATCCGCCTGATGATTGATCTGCCGTCGGGTGACCCCGAGCTGGAAGATTTCGCCGAAAGCTGGCGCCCGCCGACGGGATACGACCCGCGCAGGCGTTTGAAGGGGTGATGCATATCCCCTTGGCCCGGGGTGTGCATGTCTGCAGAATGACACGTCTGTTCAGATGAGGTTCAGCGCCCAGGTGCGAAACATGCCGTCATGATGAAACGCTATGCCCTTCTCCTGATCTGCCTGACCGCCTTTGCGGCGTCCGATGCCCATGCGTCGAACGCTGCAGGCGAGGCCCAGGCTTTTGATCCTCGTTCGCGCTACTCGGCTGACGAGGCGCGCAACCAGAGCCAGTCGGGCAATGTGGTGCCGGCGCGCGTTGCCATCGACAATGTGCGCAACCGGTATCCGGGCGCGCAGGTTCTTGATGTGGAACTCGTTCGCTCGGGATCACCCTACTACATCGTGAAAATACTCACCCAGGATGGCCGCCGCATCGATGTGCGCGTGGACGCCGTGACCGGGCGGGTCATGTAATGGCTGTGCCTTACTCAAGGGAGTTTGCCCAATGCGTGCTCTGATAGTCGAGGATGATCCCGACCTTCGCCGCCAGCTGAAAGATGTGCTGGACCATTCGGGCTATGCTGTTGACGAGGCGGGTGACGGCGAAGAAGGCTGGTTCATGGGCGATACCGAGCCTTATGACGCCGTCGTGCTCGATCTGGGCCTGCCCCGCCTTGACGGGGTGAGTGTTCTGGAACGCTGGCGCACGGCTGGCCGCGACTTTCCGGTGCTGATCCTGACGGCGCGTGACCGCTGGAGCGAGAAAGTGGCCGGGTTTGACGCGGGCGCGGACGATTATCTGACCAAGCCCTTCCATCCGGAGGAATTGCTGGCCCGCCTGCGCGCCCTGACTCGCCGCGCGGCCGGACATGCCACCTCGACCATCGAAATGGGCGATCTGTCGGTGGATACGCGCGGCGCGCGGGTATTTGTCGGCGATCAGCTGGTCAAGCTGACCTCTCACGAGTTTCGTATCCTGTCCTACATGATCCATCATCGCGAGCGCGTGATCTCGCGCACCGAGCTGGTCGAGCATATTTACGATCAGGATTTCGACCGTGATTCCAATACGATAGAGGTATTTGTCGGCCGCCTTCGCAAGAAGATCGGGACTGACCGGATCGAGACCGTGCGCGGGCTGGGCTATCGGCTTGTCTCGCCCGGCACGGCGTCGCGGGCCAAGGCCGGGTGAGCCCCGGCAGCAGTGACCTCCTGATTGAACGCGGTTCGCTGCTCAGGCGGCTGAGCCTTCTGGCGCTCGGCTGGGGTGTGATCCTGCTGGCGGTGGGCGCGGTATCCCTGACGGCCGTGTTCCGGCAGACGGTTCTGACCGATCTGGATAACCGGCAAGCCAGCATTGCCGAATTTCTGCTGATCCAGCTCGAGGCGACGCCCGATGGCGGCGTAGCCCTGACGCGCGATCTTCTGGACCCCCGCTTTGGCCAGGTCTTCTCCGGCCGCTATTGGCAGGTTAGCGAGGCAGACGGGGCGGCGGACGCCGAACCCATCGAGCGCTCGCGCTCGCTATGGGATGAAACGATACGGATTTCAGACAGCTTGCGGGCTGAGGCGATAGACGCCAATGGCCAGCCCGTCGCGGGTAATGCAGCCGGCCCTGATGGAGAGCCCTTGCGGCTGTCGGTGCGCGCGGTCCTGCTGCCAGGCCGCGAAAGCCCGGTCATCATCATTGCTGCCGAGGACCGCCGGCCGTCCGACCGCCGGGTCTGGACATTTGGCCTTGCCGCCGCCGGACTGCTCGCGGGGTTTGCTATCCTGCTGGCGGTGGGTGTGGTTGTGCAGGTACGCGTCGGCCTGTCGCCGGTCCTGAAATTGCGCCGTGCGGTAGCGCGGGTGCGTGACGGAGAAACCCAGAAGATTTCGGGCGAATTCCCCTCCGAGATGATGCCGCTGGCCAACGAGCTGAACGCGCTGATCGATCATTCCCGCGAAGTGGTGGAGCGCGCCCGCACCCATGTCGGCAATCTGGCCCATGCGCTCAAGACGCCGATCACGGTTCTGTCCAATGAGGCGCGCGGCGACGAGACCCGTCTCGGCGATCTTGTCCGCCGCCAGTCGGAGGCCATGACGGCGCAGGTCGATCACCATTTGCGCCGCGCCCGCGCCGCTGCGAATGCCAAGGCAATCGGAGCCCGCACGCCCGTGAACGAGGTGCTTGACGATCTGGGCCGGACGCTGCGGCGCATTTATGCGCGCCGGGGTATTACGCTGGACTGGCAGGTGGATGGCGAGCCCGTGTTCCGTGGCGAACGCCAGGACCTAGAAGACCTTACCGGCAATCTGATGGACAATGCCTGCAAGTGGGCGCAGGCGAATGTCCGGGTGAGCGCAGCCCATGCTGGTGATAACACCATTGTGCTGACCGTCGAGGATGACGGACCCGGCCTTGACCCCGAGGCGCGCGAACGCGTGCTGGGACGGGGCGTCCGGCTCGATGAGCAGGCACCCGGAACGGGCTTCGGCCTTTCCATCGTCAGCGATCTCGTCAAGGCCTATGGCGGAGAGCTGGCGCTGGATGTCAGCCCGCTCGGCGGCCTGCGCGCAAGCCTCACCCTGCCTGGCGTGGTGCGCACAGGCGAAACGCGCCATTAACCGCAAAATGTGACGGTAGACGCTGGTAATCCGGTCCCGGCCGCAAGAATGACGACGCTGACACCCGCCAAGATTGCTCAACTTCGTGCTCTGATGAGCGCGATGCCCGCGGCATTGTCGGCGCGGATTGTCGACGCGACCGCGTCCGGTGACGAGGCGATGGGCCAGCTTCTCGCCGCTTGCACTAAAAGTGCAGAAGCCTATGCGCGCGAACGGTTTTTCGCGCCCCTGGCGCCGCTCAGCCTAGATCCGGCACATGCCCGGCCATCTCTGGCCCACATACCGCCTGCCATGCTGGACACGGTATGGCGCTGGCTGGACGAGATACTGGCACCGGAAATTGCCGCCGATATGCGAAAACGCTGCGCCAACCCGCTGATGCCGGCGGATACGCGCGCAGAAGACCTGCTGCGGGCTGACGCATCCGCGCGCATCACTCGGGCCATCGAAACGGTCAAGGATGATCCGCGTGCGCACAAGCAGCTTCGCCACCGGCTCGGTGTCAGCGATTTTCGCGCGGTGCGCGACCTTGCCACCATATTGCGGGCGGCCCCGGTCCTGCGTGAGGCGCTGGCAGATATCCCTCTGTCCATATCCGAGCTTGACGAAGAGCTCTCGCAGACTTTGCGCGACAGATATGATGAGGCCTGCGGCAAAGACCCCGATGCGGGTGTCTGGCTCTTGTATCTTGTGATGGCGCGCCTGGTCCGGCCCTGGGCAATCTTGCGGGTATTCGAGAAGATTGTGCGCCGCGACGACGACTTTCTTCTCTCGCGCACCGATGTCGCCGCGATAGGCGACGCGTTGCTGGAGGATGCGGCCTTTCATGTCAGCGGGTTTGCCGGCATTCCCTCCAGCGTCGAGACTGCTCAGGAAATGGCCGCCGCGCTCACGCAATTTGCTACTGTTACGGTGGGCATGAGCAGGGAGATCGGCATACGCAAGGATGGCGGCTGGGGCCGCCAGATCATGGCGTTGCGCCAACGCGCGTCCACGCAGATGGAGGCCATTCACGGCGCGGCCCTGACACAGCTCGACAAGACCGTGCCCGATCCGCACAAGCACTTGCCTGCGCGTCTGAAGTTGACCGGGGATGCTTTGGAGGCGGCAACAGAACGTATGGAGGTTTTCTGTGTCTTCCTGCGCCTGACCCGCGATGACGCCTCGCGCGCCGCTGTCGGAGGCGCACACGCTGCCGTACTCGACCGGATAAGCCAGCGCGTTGATATGGCATCAGAAGTCCTGTTGGCGCAGATGCGCTCAAGTCCGGGTGATGGGCTGCTCACCGAACGGGCCGCCGTCCTCGCCCGGCTGATGAATGCCTTTGGCCAGCAGGAGAGCGCAGCGGTCTTCCTGCGCCGAGCTGCCGCAGCCCGGGCCGCGTGAACCGCTTTATCCGGCGCTACAGGCGGCCTATGTAGACGCCATGAGCCCAAAACCTCCCATCGCCCTGGAAGACCGAGCGCTGTCGGGCGCGCGCCTCACCTCGCCCAGCGCGGGACGCAATCGCGACGTCATTGCCCGCACGCTGTCCGAAATATTGCGGCCCGGTGCGCGGGTGCTGGAGATTGCCAGCGGAACCGGTGAGCATGCGCTCGCTTGCGTGCGCGCACGTTCCGACATTGGCTGGCAGCCCAGCGATCCTGATGCCGCCTCCAGGGCGAGTATTGATGACTGGGCTCGCGAGGCAGAGGGGCGGATCGCGCCCGCGCTTGATCTGGACACCACCGTCGCGGATTGGCAGGACGCGGTTTCCGGCCCTGTGACGTCGGTGTTCTGCGCGAACATGATCCATATTGCGCCGTGGGAGGCTGCAATCGGACTTGTGGAAGGCTGCTCGGCGCTGCTGAAGGAGGGCGGGCAACTGATCTTCTACGGGCCGTTTCTCGAAGGCAGCGGCAGTGCCGCGTCCAATCTGGACTTTGATGCCAGTTTGAAGTCGCGCGACCCGCGCTGGGGCGTGCGCGCGCTGGAGGAGGTGCAGGCACTGGCCGCACGCCATGGCTTCGCGCTGAAACAGCGCATCGCCATGCCTGCCAGCAATCTCACCCTGATTTTCGAGAAGGGCGCGTCATGATCGTGCTCACGCTGATCATCGCGGCACTGGGCGTCGGTGTCGCCATGTGGATTGCTTCGCCTCTCGCGCGCAACGCGGCCAGCGCCAGGCATCGCCTGATTGCGTTCGGTGTCATGGCGGTTCTGGCGACCGGCGCGCTTGGCGTTTACGTGACCGGCGGACAGCCCGGACTTGAAGGGCGTCCCTATGCCGCCACCGAGGCGCGTCTGGCCGCGACGCCGCCCGAAGAGCTGAACCCCCAGGAGCAGGAAGAGCGCCTGCGCGCCATCGTGCGCCGCGAGCCGGACAATCCCGAAGCCCTGGCATTGCTTGGCCGGTTTCTGGCCTTCGACGGACGTCATCTTGAAGCCATCGCCATGCTGGAGCGCTCCTTGCGTATCGATGAGGATGCGCGTGTCTTTTCCGATCTGGGGCAGGCTCTGGTTGATCTGAACGAGGGTAGTGTGACGCCCGAGGCCGAGCGCGCCTTTGAGGCGGCGCTTGCACTCGACCCTTCTCTGCCGGAGCCGGCGTTTTTCCTGGGCTCGGCGGCCTATGATGCCGGCGACCGGGCCGAAGCGCTCCGGCTCTGGGCGGGCATCGTTTCACGCTTGCCAGAAGACAATCCGTTCCGTCAGGCGATTGCAGTGCGCGCCGCAGACCTGCTTTCGCGCCCGGCGGGTGGCCCGCAGGCCCTTGATCCTGCCACGATTGACCCCGATGAAGACCCTGACGCGATGGTGGCACGAATGGTCGCAGGGCTCGAGGCTGGACTTGAGGCCGATCCTGATGATCTATCGGGCTGGATGGTGCTGGCGCGGGTTCGCGCCGTAAGGGATGATCGTGACGGAGCCCGCGCGGCGATAGCCCAGGCGCGGGCGCGTTCTGGCGGCGATGCCGGGATAAGCGCTATTCTTGATGCGCTGGAAAACGCCGGCCAGCTGGCTTCCGGACCGGAGGGTGAAACCGAGTGATAAAGTCGCGCAAACGTCTCTGGGTCGTTCTGGCCTCTGCCGGTGTACTGGTATCGGCCGGCGTGCTGGCAGGTTTTGCCTTGCGCGATGCGATGACATTTTTCCACTCACCGGCCATGGTCGCCGAAAGCCCGCCTCTGCCCGGCCAGCGCGTGCGGGTTGGCGGTCTTGTCGTTGAGGGCTCGGTTGAGCGCCCTGCTTCCGGGGGTGCTGGCTTCACTGTTACCGACACGATTGCCGATATTCGTATCAGCTATGCAGGGTCCTTGCCCGACCTGTTCCGCGAAGGGCAGGGCATCGTGGCAGAAGGGACTTTTGATGAGTCCGGCCTGTTTGTTGCCAGCCGGGTGCTGGCCAAGCACGATGAAGCCTATATGCCGCCTGAAGTCGCCTCGTCTCTGGCGAGCGCCGAGGCACAAGGCGCGTTGCCGGGCGCAGCGGGGCGCGATGCGTGGACTATCGGGCAGGCGCGCATCGGGCAAGGCCGCTCATGATTGCTGAGCTTGGCCGGTTTCTGATAGCGCTCGCACTAATTGCTTCCATTGCGCAAATGGCGCTCGGCTGGGTTGGCGCGGCGCAAGGCGGACGTTCTGCCTATGCTCAGGCGGGCCGCACGGCGAGCCTTGCTGCTCTGGTGACATCGGCTGGCGCCTTTGCCCTGCTGATCGTGGCGTTCATCCAGTCAGATTTCTCCATCGCATACGTCGCGGGCCATTCCCATGTCGACAAGCCCCTCTTCTACAAGGTGGCAGCCGCATGGGGCGGACATGAAGGCTCGATGCTGCTCTGGTGCCTGATCCTGGCGCTATTCGGGTTCGGCCTGACGCGGATCGGCCCGGCAGAGCCGGCCTTCCGGGCGCGTTCGGTCAGCCTCCAGGCGCTTTTGCAATCGCTTTTCTTCGGCTTTCTGGTGTTCGCGTCCAACCCGTTTGACCGGCTGGACCCGGCGCCGCTGCAAGGCCGTGACCTCAATCCGATCCTGCAAGACCCGGCCCTCGCCATTCATCCGCCGCTTCTCTATCTGGGCTATGTCGGCCTGTCCGCGGCCTTCGCGATTGCCGCAGCCGGTCTGATCCAGAAAGTGTCCGGGCGCGAGATTGCGCGGGCGCTCCGGCCATGGGCTACCGGGGCCTGGGCCAGTCTAACTGCCGGTATCGCGCTGGGCTCCTGGTGGGCCTATTACGAGCTGGGCTGGGGCGGCTGGTGGTTCTGGGATCCGGTAGAAAACGCGAGCTTCATGCCGTGGCTGCTGGGTGCGGCGCTGGTTCACTCAGCAATAGCTACCGAGAAACGCGGCGCCTTTCCCGGCTGGACGGTCTTCCTGGCGTTGCTGGCCTATGTCCTGTCCATACTCGGTGCTTTTCTGGTGCGCTCAGGCGTCATTACCTCGGTCCACGCCTTCGCGCTCGACCCAGAGCGCGGCGTCTGGATTCTGGCCATGCTGGGCGTGTCGGCGGTATCCGGATTTGGCCTCTTTGCCGCGCGTGCCGGTCAGCTGGGTGAAGGTGACGGGTTCGAGCCGACCAGCCGGGAGGCGTTCATTGGCGCAAACAATCTCCTGCTGGCAGCTGCTGCGGGCGTTGTCCTGGTAGGAACGCTCTATCCGCTGTTCGTCGAGCTTCTCGGCGGCGCGCCTGTCTCTGTCGGCGCACCCTATTTCGACGCGGCGGCCACCCCCTTGCTGATCTTGACGCTTCTTCTGGTGCCGCTGGCACCCTTTCTGCCCTGGACCAATGGCGGGGCAAGGCCTGCGCTCAAACAGATGCGGGCTGCCTTCGCGCTGGTGCCGGTGGCTGCCGCCGGAGTGGCACTTGTCTGGTTTGGCGCGCCATTGCTGGCTGTAACGGGCGGCGCTCTGGGTGTGTGGGCGATGGCGGGAGCGGCGATGGATGCCTTTAACGCAATGCCGCTGGCCAGGACGCGCGCGCTGAAATTCGCCGCCGCCGGGCGCGCAATGGCGCATGCGGGGGTGGGCTTTCTTGCTCTGGGCGCAGCGGCGGATGCTTCGCGGCCGGCTGATGTCAACATCGCGCTTGGACGCGGGGAAAGCATCGAGATCGCAGGGCGCACGCTGACGCTGGCCGAGATACGCCGCGCCGACGGCGCAAACTATCTGGCCGACCGTGCCAGGATCGACGTATCGGGCGGCAGATCGATAAGCCCGGAGCGGCGCTATTACTGGGCCGCCGACACCCATACGCGCGAGGTGGGGCTGGGATCATCGATAACCGGTGACCTTTATGTCTCCATCGGCGAGGCGCGTCCGCGCGAGGATGGCAGCGCCGCCTATGAGATCCGCGCCGCGTTTCACCCGCTGGTGTGGATGCTGGGCCTTGGTGCATTCCTGATCGTGCTGGGCGGATTTTCGGCGCTCACCGCGCAGATACTGACCCGCCGCCAACGCGGAGCGCAGGCATGATCGCAGCCCTGCTCATGGCACTGGCCCTGCAAGCCTCCACCGGTCTTGCCCCGCAGGAGGAAGCGCGTGCGCAGAACCTGATGCGCGAAGTGCGCTGCATGGTTTGCGCTGGCGAGTCGGTTCTCGATTCCAGCGCTCCGATGGCCGGTGACATGCGCCGCTTTATCCGGGAGGAGATTGCGGCAGGGCGTGACGACGAAGCCGTGCGCGGGGCACTGGTCTCGCGCTTTGGTCATGAAGTGCTGATGCGCCCGCCTGTCGAAACCCGCACCTTGCCGCTCTGGCTGGCGCCTGTGATTTTCCTGCTGATTGGCGGATCGCTCCTCATTGGCGCCATGCGGCGAAAAGCCGTCAGGGACCGCTTGTAAGCCCGTCTGCCTTGCCGGACACTGTGCTTCGAAGCGAGGCGCGAGGAGGATGGCAATGCGAACGGAAAAGCTGGAATTTGAGGGCAGTCAGGGGGTCATGCTGTCGGCCCGGCTGGACCGGCCCAAAGCGCCGCCGCGCGGCTATGCTCTCTTCGCCCACTGCTTTTCGTGCTCCAAGGACACGCTGGCGGCATCGCGTCTCGCCCGCGCGCTGGCCGCTGACGGCGTGGCTGTCCTCCGGTTTGATTTTACCGGGCTTGGTCATTCGGATGGCGATTTCGCCAATACGAATTTTTCGTCCAATGTCGATGATCTGGTCCGCGCCGCTGACTATCTGCGTGAAACGCGAGAAGCGCCTGGCATACTGATAGGGCATTCACTGGGCGGCGCAGCGGTGCTGGTCGCCGCTGCGAAAATTCCTGAAGTCAAAGCGGTAGTCACCATCGGAGCCCCTGCCGACGCCGCTCATGTCGAAAAGCAATTCACCGCCAGTGTCGATGATATTGTCCGCGACGGGCAGGCCAGCGTGCAACTGGCCGACAGGCCCTTCATGATCCGCAAGCAATTCCTCGACGATATTGCCGGCCAGAATGTGTTGAAGGCGGCAGCCGGGCTGGACGCGGCCTTGCTGGTGGCCCACGCGCCGCGCGACGAGACGGTGGGTATCGAAAACGCCACGCGGCTTTTCGTGGCCGCAAAACATCCCAAGAGCTTCCTCAGCCTCGATAACGCCGATCACCTGCTGACCAGGGCGGAAGATTCCGCCCATGCTGCGAATGTCATTGCCGCATGGGCAGATCGCTACGCCTTCCATGATCCCTTGCCTGAAGCGCCAGAGGCGCCGCCGGGCAATAATTCGGCTCTCGTGCAGGAGACCGGCAAGGGCAAGTATCTGAGCTGGGCGTCTACCGGGGAGGCACGCTTTCTGGTCGACGAGCCTGAAAGTCTTGGCGGATTTGACGCTGGCCCTGCGCCGTTCCAGCTCCTCTCCTCGGCCCTGGCCGCCTGCACGACGATCACCTTGCGCATGTATGCCGGCCGCAAGGGCTGGGCGTTGGGGCGTATCTCCACCACCGTAACCCATGCCAAGCAGGATCGGGATGACGGCCAGCCTGAACGCGATGTGTTTTCCCGTGCCATCACGGTGGAGGGCGGTGTCAGCGCCGAGCAGGCCGAGAAGCTTTTGGAGATCGCCAACAAATGTCCGGTCCACCGGACGCTCGAACGCAGTTCCCACATCGATACAGCCTATGCCGACGGGCAGGGCTGACGCCCTTTAACATTACAGCTTCGTCACCATTTGGTAATAGAGCGTAGAACCTGACAACGTCATGAAGGCCGTCAGGGACGCGTTGGCTTTGCCCTTGCAGGCAGAGCTGCACCACATCGAACCGCCAGAGGAATTCTCATGATGTCACCACGCGCCATTCGTTCGCTTCTGATCCCTGCCCTGCTCGCGGGCAGTGTCTGCCTGATGCCGCTGGACCTTGCTCCGAGCGCGTCGGCCCAGGCCACACGCAACGCCGCGTCCATGCCGCCGGACACACCGATGTCGTTTGCCGATCTGATCGAGCGGGTCAGCCCCGCCGTCGTCTCCATCGAGGCGGCCGGCAGCGTTGATCCGCGCGGCGTGCCGGACATGTCGGAGATTCCGCCGCAGTTTCGTGAGTTCTTTGAACGATTTGGCGGGCAGGGCGCTCCGTCCCAGCCGCGTGAGCGCCGCTCTCAGGGCTCCGGTTTCTTCATTTCCGCTGACGGCCTTCTGGTTACCAATGAGCACGTGATCTCCGGCTCCAGCGAGATCACGGTGACACTTGCTGACGGCTCTGAATTCGAGGCAGACGTGGTGGGCCGCGATGCCGCGACCGATATCGCGTTGCTGCGCGTTGACGGCGAAGGCCGCGAATTTGCGCATGTCAATCTCGACCGCACGCCGTCAGTGCGCGTGGGCGACTGGGTTGTCGCTGTGGGCAATCCGTTCGGCCTTGGCGGTACGGCAACGGCGGGTATCGTGTCGGCCATCGGGCGGCCGCTGGGCAATACGCAGCTTTATACGAATTTCCTGCAGATTGATGCGCCCATCAACCGGGGCAATTCCGGCGGACCGGCCTTTGACCTCAATGGCAATGTGGTCGGTGTGAACTCGGCGATCTTCTCGCCCACCGGCGGCAATGTCGGCATCGGCTTTGCCATCCCGTCCGATCTGGCCGCCTCTGTTGTGGATCAGTTGATCGATGGCGGCGAGGTCCGCCGTGGATATCTGGGGATCGCACCACAATCGCTGACGCCTGATCTGGCCGAGAGCCTTGGCCTGCCCCGTGACCGCAGGGGTGTGCTGGTCGCCGAAGTTATTGCCGGAACACCGGCGGCCGAGGGCGGGCTTCGCAATGGTGATGTCATCATCCGCATCGACAACGAGACGGTGAATGAGCAGCGTGAACTGTTCCAGCGTATCGGTTCGGTCCCGCCGGGCGAGCGTGTTGACCTGCGCGTGATCCGCGATGGCCGTGAACGCACCGTGACCGTGCGGCTGTCTGAACGTCCCGATGAGGAGACCGCCGGCAGCACCAGCCCCGAAGCACAGCCCTCGCGTGACGAGGTCTTCGGAATGGTTCTGGCCCCGGCCGATGACGAGACACGCGACAGGGTTGGTGTGACCGGCTCGCGCGGCCTGCTCGTCAGTAGTGTCCGGCCAGACTCAGAAGCCGCACGGCGCGATATCCGTGAGGGCGATCTGATCCTCGAAGCTGGCGGCAGCGATGTCAGCAGTTTGGAAGACCTGCAGGCGGCTGTCGCCACAGCCCGCGAAAGCAACCGCAACGCGGTGCTGGTGCTGGTTGCCCGCCAGCAAGGCGGGGTGCGCTACGTCGCGCTTCGGCTGGAATCTGAATAGGCGTCCACTCACTCTGGATCGGGAGCTCCGGACATGCGCATTCTCATCATGGAAGACGACAAGCAGGTAGCGGCTTTCATGTGCCGCGGCCTGCGTGAAGCAGGGCATGTCTGCGACGCCGCCCATGACGGGGAAGATGGTCTGGAGATGGCGCGTGACGGCCAGTACGACGTGCTGGTGGTCGACCGCATGATGCCGCGCCGGGACGGACTGTCCGTGATTGAGACACTCAGGGCTGAAGGAATGGCGACCCCCATCCTCATTCTCTCTGCCCTGGGCGAGGTGGATGACCGGGTGGACGGCCTCAAATCGGGCGCTGATGATTATCTGGTCAAGCCCTATGCCTTTGCCGAACTGCTGGCCCGCGTGGAGGTGCTGGCGCGGCGGCGTGATCCCGGCTCTGTCCAGACCCAGCTGTCGGTCGGTGATCTTGAAATGGACTTGCTGGCGCGCACGGTGAAGCGCGGCGGCGAAGATGTCCTGCTTCAGCCGCGTGAGTTCCGCCTTCTGGAATTTCTCATGCGTCATGCCGGCCAGGTAGTGACGCGCACCATGCTGCTGGAAAAGGTCTGGGACTATCATTTTGACCCTCAGACCAATGTGATCGACGTGCACATCTCGCGGCTTCGCTCCAAGATCGACAAGCCTTTCGGCTCGACCATGCTGCACACGGTGCGCGGAGCCGGTTACCGGCTGCAGGCGTGAGCAGCGTCGCGCAGCCAGCCCCGGACGTGGAGGGCAGCAGATTCATTCTGCCATCCTTTGCCCGCACGACGGCCTTCCGCCTGACCTTGCTGTCGGCCGCCTTGTTCGCGTTCTCCAGCTTTGTGATCCTGGCGCTGGTCTACGCGGCGACCGTGACGGCCGGTGTGCGCCGGGCCGACAATGCGATTGCGCAGGAAAGCATCGCCATCGAGGCGCGCTTTCGCGCTGAAGGGCCGGCGGCGGCCAATCGCTATATCGTGCAGCGCTCCGTCGCGGGCGGCGAGTTTCTATATCTCCTGAACCAGCCTTCCGGCCGGCGCCTTTCCGGCAATATATCCAATCTCCCCTCAACCCGGCCTGATGATCAGGGGCGCGTACGCTTTACCTATGAACGCGCGCGGGTCGGCGGACAGAGCACGGCAGAGCCCAGCCGGGCCGCCCGCGGCCTCATCAGCAATCTGGAGGGCGGATACACCCTCTTCGTCGGTCTGGATGTGGAGGATGAGGCCCGCTTTGTGACCTACATCCTTAACTCGGTGCTCATCGCCTCCGGTCTGGCCGTTGCGATGGGCATCGTCTCAGGCGCACTTGTCAGCCGCCGCTTTTCGCGCCGTCTGGATGATATCAATGCGGCGGCGCGCGAAGTGATGGCCGGCCGTTTGCAGAGCCGCGCTCCGCGCAATTTCTCCGGAGATGAGCTCGATGATCTGGCGTCGAATTTCAATGACATGCTGGACCGGGTTGAACGTCTCATGCAGCGCATGCGCTCGGCCGGCGATTCCATCGCCCATGACTTGCGCCTGCCATTGACGCGGATGCGCGGCCGCCTGGAATCCGCCCTTGTGGATGCGGGCGATCTGGCCGACCGGGAGGCCGCCCTTGCGCAGGCCATTTCCGACGCTGACGAACTTCTCAAAACCTTCAACGCGGTCCTGTCTCTGTCGCGCCTTCAGACAGGCGAACGCCGGCGGGCATTCGAAACGCTTGATCTGGCCGCCATCATCGCCGATGTCGCCGAGCTGTATGAACCGGTTTGCGAGGAGACAGGTCACGAGTTTGCCGTGGATGCCGCCGATGGCCTGACCATTCTGGGCGACCGGGAGCTGGTTGCGCAGGCTACCGCCAATCTTGTCGACAACGCCATCAAGTACACGCCCGAAGGCGGGGCGATCATGCTGCGCGTGCGCTCGACATCAAGCGGCGCGGTGGAACTGTCGGTCACAGATACCGGCCCTGGTATCGCGCCAGAGGAACGCCCGCGCGTGCTGGAGCGGTTTGTCCGCCTGGAAGCCAGCCGCAACTTGCCCGGTGTGGGACTGGGGCTGTCGCTGGTGCAGGCCATTGCCGAAGTGCATGGCGCAGAATTATCTCTGGACGATGGACCCGGAGCGTCCAATGGCGATGGAACCGGGCTGCGCATCGCCTTGCTGTTTCCGCGCCATCGCGCTTGATACGCTTGCCATCAGGGCAGCGAGCGGGCCAGTTTGCAGCCCATGAAGACCCCCATTTCCCAGCTCATATCCGTCAGATTGCCTGTGCTCGATCCCGTGCAGGCTGAACGCGCCCGCGCGGCGATTGCGCCCGGCGCGCTGGAGCCCTGGCCAACGCAATTTCTTGATGCGGTGATGTCGGCCTCGCCCTATCTGGCGCGGCTTATGGCAAAGCGTGCTGACACGTTGCGCGCACTTGCCGAAATGCCGCCTCATGCATTGGTCGAAACGGCGAGCGAATGCGCGCGAACGGCGTGTGGCGAAACCAGCGAGGCTGACGCCATGCGTGTGCTTCGCGAAGCGAAGATGGATGTCCATCTGATTACGGCGCTGGCCGATCTCTCTGGCGCGTGGACCTTGCGGGAGACCACAGCAGCCCTGTCCTCATTTGCAGACGCCGCGCTTCACGGCGCGCTGGGATTTGCCGCCCGCGAGATGGGGCTGGCTGGCGAGGATGGTGCGATACCGGGTTATGCGGTGCTCGCGCTGGGCAAGCTGGGCACGCAAAGCCTGAATTATTCATCCGATATCGATCTGGTTATCGTCTGGGAGGCCGGCCGGTTTGTTGTGCCGGAGGGCAAGGAGCCGCAAAAGCTCGCGACGCGCCTCGCCCAGCGGCTGGTCCGGCTGATGAGCGAGCCCACGGCAGACGGATATGTCTTTCGCACAGATTTGCGCCTGCGCCCTGATCCGTCGTCCACGCCGCTGGCTGTCAATGGGGATATGGCCCGCCATTATTTCGAGGCGGTCGGCCAGAACTGGGAGCGGGCGGCCTATGCAAAGGCGCGTGCGGTGGCCGGTGATATCGAAACAGGCAAGTCGTTTATCCGCGATCTGGACCCTTTCATCTGGCGGCGCACGCTGGACTTTGCGGCGGTGGAAGACATTCGCGCTCTGGCCAAGCAGATACAGGCAGTGGGCAAACGCGCAGAGCTTAACGTGGCCGGCCACGACCTGAAGCTGGGACTGGGCGGTATCCGGGAGGTGGAGTTTTACGCCCAGGTGCTCCAGCTGGTGTTTGGCGGCCGGAAGAACGAGGTGCGTGCTGCCGGTACGCTCAGCGCGCTGGAAGCCTTGTCAGCCGCGCAGCTTGTCGAGCCGGAAACGGCGGTGATGCTGGGCGATGCCTACACCTTCCTGCGCCATGCCGAGCACCGCATCCAGATGCTCGATGACGAGCAGACCCAGACGCTTCCCGCTGACCCCCAGCGCCGGACGCGCGTGGCGGCATTGGCCGGATTTGACACGCTGGAGCGCTTTGACGAGCGGGTGCGCGATACGCTGCGCGCCATCCATAACGCGTTCTCCGAGCAATTTGAGGATGGCGAGAGCCTGGCGACCCGTGAAGGCAGTCTGGTGCTTACCGGCGTCGAACCCACACCCGATACGCTTGCAACATTGTCGCGCCTCGGCTTTTCCGATCCGGTGCGGATTTGGAACCAGCTGGCGGGCTGGGCGGCCGGCAGGGCGCGGGCGGCGCGCACCGAGCGGGCAAGGCGGCTGTTCTCGCGCCTCGCTCCACGGCTGGTCGAAGCGATCGGCGCAACCGGAGATGCCGACGCCGCCTTTGCCCGATTTTCTGCCTTCTTTGAGGGCCTGCCGTCCGGCGTGCAGCCCTTGTCGCTGCTGGCGGCCCACCCTGCGCTGGCTGACGAGCTGATTTCCATTCTGGGGCTCGCCCCGCGTCTTTCCAGCGAGATCGGCAAGCGTCCGGCCTTGCTCGACGTCATGCTGGAGCCCGCCTTCACGGCGCCCTTGTCGGAAGCCGAAACTGGCGCGGATGTGCTCAATGACCGCCTCAGCCGGGCACCGGGATTCGAGGACGCGATGAATGTCGCGCGCCGGTTTGTCCGCGAAGAGCGTTTGCGTATCGGTGCGCAGCTTCTGCTGGGGCGTGCCAGTGCCAGTGACGCAGCCCGCGCGTATTCGGTCCTGGCCCGCCAGAGCGTTCAGGCGATGGCAGAAGCCGCCGAGGCGCAAATGATCCGCCGTCATGGCAAGCCGCCCGGCCAGTGGCATGTTCTGGGGATGGGAAAGCTGGGCGGCGGGGAATTGTCAGCCGACTCCGATCTCGATCTCATTGTCGTGTACGAACCCGAAGCCGAACAGTCAGAAGGTGGTCAGCCGCTGGATACGCCGGTCTGGTTTACGCGCTTCACCCAGCGCCTTGTCTCGGCCCTGTCCGCGCCGACCGAGGAGGGTTTGCTCTATCCGGTCGATCTGGCGCTGCGCCCGTCAGGCTCGGCAGGCCCGGTGGCGGTCGCGCTGAAGCGGTTTGAGACCTATTACCGCGAGGAAGCCTGGGTCTGGGAGCGCATGGCGATGACGCGTGCCAGCCTTGTCGCCTCAAGCGGCGACGGCATGCGCGTCAGGGCGGCGATTGCACAAGCCATCAACGGCCACACCTTGAACCCGGCCGAGGTGTGCATGGCGGCCCGTGATATGCGCGTGCGCCTGGAGCGCGACAAGCCGGCGGCATCGTCCTGGGATCTGAAGCTGCGCGAAGGCGGGCTTCTGGATATCGAGTTCACGGCGCAGGCCGGGCTTGTCGCCAGACGGCTGGGCGGGGTGCCAGCGACACGAAGCGCACTGGAGACACTTGCCGCCGATGGATGGCTGACGCCGGGAGATGCCCGCGAGCTCAGCGCGGCGCACAGCCTCTATGAGGCGGTGACCCAGCTGACGCGGCTTGCGCATGGCAGCGGATTTGACCCGCGCGATGCCAGCGAGCCGTTTGCCCGGCGTCTGGCACGCGCTGCCGGGTGCAGCGATCTGGCCGCGCTCAAGGATCGTGTGGAGGAATGCGCCAGCGCAACCCGGCGCATTTTTATCTCGACAACAGAAAAAATCTCACACGCGGGCGACGGATAGGGCGGGGTGGCTCCGTTAGACGCGGTGCAGAGGGACACCTGCTCACCGAAACAATCGGAGATACCAAGCCATGAAAGATTCCCTGAAACTGGCCGTTGCCGCATTGGCGCTCGGCTTTACCGCCCTGCCGGCCATGACTGCCGGCGCCTTTGCAGAAACCGCCGTGCAGGAAGCGGGCGCCGGTGAACGCGGCGAGCATCGCGGCGGCCGCTGGGGTCACCGCCGCGGCCATCGTGGCCACCATGCCAGCCCGGAAGCCTTCGCAGAGCGCATGAGCCAGATCGACGCCAATAGCGATGGCACGATCACACGCGCGGAATTCCAGGCCAGTCACAGCGCCATGTTTGACCGCATGGATGTGAACAATGACGGTGTTGCCAACGCGGCTGACCGTGAATTGCTGCGCGAGCTGTGGGTAGAGTTTGCCGCCGAGCGCGGTGTTGACGTCGGTGCCGGACATCGTCCGGGCCGTCGTGGCGGTGACCGCGAGATCAGCCGGGCAGACTTCGAAGCGCGCGGCAATACGATGTTTGACCGCATGGCGGGCGAGGGTAATGATTCAGTCACCATCGCAGCGCTGCAGGAACGCCGTGAGGAGATGCGCGGCCGCTGGCAGGAGCGCCGTGAGCAATGGCGTAGCCGCCGGGAAGATCGCCGTAGCCGCGACTAGGCTGGCGATTGAATGAAACCATTGTTGTCAGGGAGGCGTCCATCCGGCCGGTTCTGCGTGTCATTACCGGATCGGGACCAGGCGCCGCCCCTGACAGCGATGCCGCCCTTGCGCGCGCGCTGTCGCGCGGCGACAGGGTGGTCATGCAGGACTTCATCGCCCGCAGCCTGCCGAAGATCACAGGAATTGCGCGGCGCCTGCTCGGCGATAACAGTGAGGCGGAAGACGTCGCTCAGGAAACCTACCTCAAGGTATGGCGCAATGCAGACAAATGGTCTGAGCGAGGTGTGAGATTTGATAGCTGGGTGATGAGGATTGCGGTCAATCTTTGTTATGACCGTCTCAGAAAGCGCCGCGAATTGGCCTTGCCGGAGGGGTTTGAACGTGAGGACCCGGAGCCCGGCGCAGAGGCCATCCTGGCCGGTAAGGACAGCCGGAGCGCCGTGCTGGCGGCGGTGGCAGGCCTGCCGGACCGTCAAAGACTGGCGCTGGAACTTTGTCATTTTCAGGAACTGGGCAATGGCGCGGCAGCCGAGATAATGGAGATCAGCGTGGAAGCGATTGAGTCCCTTCTTTCCCGAGCGCGGCGCACCTTGCGCGAACGCCTTGCGCCCGAAGCGGGGGATCTGCTCGATACGCTTAGCCGCAGCCGAAGGGACGACAGCCGGGGAGAGCCGATATGAATAAGGAGCGGTTTTTCGAAATCCTGAGTGCCTATGGCGCAGATCCGGCCCGCTGGCCGACGGGTGAACGCGCCGCTGCCCTTGCGTTTAAAGAGGCACACCCGGATACGGCATTCGCCCTGCAAAATGATGCGGCGCGGCTGGATGATGCGCTCGAGATGGCTCGCCTCGCGCCGCCGCCGGCCGGTCTGCAGGCTGCGATCCTCGCTGCCGGTCAGGCAGAGACGCGGTTTGCGCCCTCCTGGGCGCGGCTGGCAGCGGTACTGGCGTTGAGCGCGGGTCTGGGCCTTGGCTGGGCTGGTGCCGGGATGAGCGGTGCCAGTGAGGGCGACGCTGCTTATGCGCTGGCGTTTTCCAGCCTGGAAGAACCGGCTTTCGATGAGGTGAACGATTTTCTGGGTGATGAGGCGAGCCAATGAGCTGGTTTGAAGGGCGGCGCTTCTGGATTGCGCTACTCGTCGTGTCGCTGGGCGCCAACGGTGTACTGGCGGGCATTGTCGCCCGTGGCGCGTTCGTGTCCGCCTCTGCCGGGGAGGAGCGCGAGCGCCCGGCCATAGCCCGCGGCCGGTTCAGCCCGCGCAGCTTCATTGCCGCGCTCCCCGAGGACCGGCGCGCGAGCGCCCGCAATGAGCTGCGCAATGGCCTCAGAGAGCTGCGGCCCCTGTTCTCCGAACTGATCGGCCAGCGCCGGGAGCTCAACGCCCTGCTGCGCGCCGAGACGTTCGACGAGGCTGCCGTACTCGAAGTGATGGCTGAAATCCGGGCCATTCGCGCACGCCTTGATGCCGGCGGGGAAGCCATCATCGTCGACATAGTTTCCGACCTTGATCCGGAAGTGCGCAGCCGCGCGCTGGAGGCGGCCTACGGATCAGGCGGGCCGCAAACCGGCCGCCGGGGCGGGCCGCGCCATGAGCGCAGACATGATGAGGGCAGGCGCGGTGAACATCATCGCGAACGGGCCGGAGACGAGTGACTACTCGGCGGCCTCGTTGATGGCCTCGCTGCCTTCGCCATTTCTGCCGGCCTGAAGGGCGGGAATGGTGAAGGAGATGGTGGTGCCCTTGCCCAGCACCGAGTCGATACGCAGCTCGCCGCCATGCAATTCGATCAGTGATTTGGACAGCGCCAGCCCCAGGCCGGAGCCTTGATAACTCTTGGAGTGCTGGCTTTCGATCTGCTCGAAAGGACGCCCGAGGCGGGGCAGGTCCTCTTCGGCGATGCCAATTCCGGTATCGGCCACCTGCAGCACAATCCCGTCTGCCGCCTCAAATCCCCGCACGAAGATACGGCCACCTTGAGGCGTGAACTTCACCGCATTCGACAGAAGGTTCAGCAGGATCTGCTTGAGCGCGCGCGGATCGGCCTCGACTTCGGGAAGATCGGCGCATTCTGTGCGCACCTGCAGGCTTTTCTCCTGCACCCGTGCGCCGATGAAGCGCACACACTGGGCAATTATTTCTGCGGGGTCCAGCGGCTCGGTCTGCAAGGTCAGCTTGCCTGCCTCGATCTTCGACATGTCCAGAATGTCATTGATGAGCGAGAGCAGATGCCCCCCGGAATTGTGGATGTCACCGGCGTATTCAATGTAGCGGTCATGGCCGAGCGGCCCGAAAATCTGCTTCTGCATCATCTCGGAGAAGCCGATGATGGCGTTCAGCGGCGTGCGCAGCTCGTGGCTCATATTGGCCAGAAACTCCGATTTTGAGCGATTGGCCTCTTCGGCGCGCAGCTTTTCCTCGTGATGGCTCTTGGCAAGCCCCTCGATCTGGCGGGACGATTCCTCCAGCTCGTTATAGGACTGGCGCAACTGCTCCTGATTGTCGCGCAGCTCGCCTTCCTGCTGTTTTAGCAGGGTAATATCAGCGCCCACACTGACCAGTCCGCCATCAACGGTCTGACGCTCTGAATAGTGCAGCCAGCGCCCGTCAGTCAGCTCCATCTGGAAAGATTCACCATCGTTCTCGGTTGAATGCACGTCGGCAATGGCGGCGGCGGCGGCGGCTTCCACGGCCTCATAGGCCATGCCGGGGCGGATTGAGCCCTCCGGCAGGTTGAAGAAATCGCGGAATTTGCGGTTCCACAAAACCAGACGGCGCCGGGAGTCCCAAAGGGCAAAGCTCTCGGTCATGGATTCCAGCGCCGCACGGAGCCGCGTCTCGGCAGCGATGACCCGCTTCTGCGCGCCTTTGCGTTCGGTCACGTCGATGGCAACGCCGACCAGCCGATGACCGGGGCCAGCGCCCTCTGCGGCCAGCGGCCGGCCCCGCATCTGCACCCAGACGGCCAGGTTCTGGGCCCGTACTTCCAGATCGACTTCCTCGGCGCGCGAAGCGGCACGGATAGCCGTGCGCAGGCGCGAACGGTCTTCTCCCGACAGCAGCTGCAGGAAGTCAGGCCCGGACATCTGTGCGGCATCGGGCAGGCCGAGCATCCGCGCAAACGAATCGGTGATGAACACCGCGTCCGTCTCCAGGTCCCAGTCCCAGACCCCGCACCGCGCGCCTTCAATGGCCAGTCTGAACCGGCGCTCGGAATCCTGAAGCCGCGCTTCGGTCTTTTTCAGTGCGCCGGTCTGCATCAGCAGGACCACATAGAAGGCGATGGCGGTGAATAGCGGTCCGAAAAACAGCAAGGCATGGAAGATAAGCGTCATGTTCCAGGCCGTTGAATCCAGTCCGGCCGGACCGATGGCGTATACGTATAGCGGCGCATCACGCAGGCGCGCCACGCCCAGCACTTGCTCGGTCCCGCCGATCCGCGCGCCTGTCAGCGCGCCGCCTCCTGCATCGCCCAAGGCCCGCGCATCGCGGGTTTGCAGGCCGAAGCGCTCTGCCGCCAGCGGTGCGCCGGCCACAGCCGCTTCAGGATAGAGGGCGAGCGTGCGCCCAAGATTGTCTGTGAGAACAGCGATGCGCGACGTCCCGTCTGCGCTCATCAGGTCTGAGGGCGCAGCAAAAGCCAGAAGCGTGCCGACACGCTGGTCCGCCATCGGTATCGGCGCAGCAAGAACGACGTGGCTGCTCTCGCCCGCGATACCGGCAATCCATTGCGGGCCACCCAGCGCGGCATCTGCGGCTGCAGCCAGGTCAGCCGGTATCGCGCCTGCGGTCAGCGGCTCGCTTCCCGGCAGCCACAGCGCTGCGCCGGATACATGGGCCGATCGCGCAATAGCCTCCACAATGGCTGTCTGGCCGCTATCGGTGTCTGCCGGACCTGACAGGCTGGCTGAGGCAAAGCTGAGCGCTCCGCGTATCTCTGACAAGCGCCCCGAAACACTTTCCGCGATGAAGGCCGCGCTGCGCACTTGCCGGCTCTCGGCTTCGGCGCGTGCGGATGACCACTCCATCTGCAGCTTGGCCCAGATGACCGTGCCGAACACGCCAGCAAAAACGACGAGGAAAAGCAGGACAAGCCGGGACAAGCGTGTGCGGCCGGCGGCAGGCCCGTCCACGGCCGACCGTCCGGGCGGGCGCCGTGCTTCGGCTTTGCGCGCGGTCCGGGCTCGAATCATCCCGTCCAGAATAGGGTTGCACGATGGTAAACGTCCAGCCGCGCGAGGCTATTATTCGGCAGCCTCACGCCGCGCGTCACCGGCTTCACCGGGCCGGGCGCGCACGGTGCGCACCGTCTCGGACATCTGACGGGCCAGCCCGACCATTTCCGGTCCGCATTCGGGGTTGTCGGCAACCGCGCGCGCCATCGCTTCGGCCAGTGCCAGAAGGCGCGGCGCTTGAGAGATAAGGCGCGCTTGCGCCTCGACGCGGTGGGGGTCGCGATCATATTCAGCGCCCGGTGTCCGCCAGCCGCCCCAGTTCTGCTGATCGGTCACGACGACCGGATAGGTGCCCGGAAAGGGATGGTGGGCGCATTCTTCGGGCGTTTGCCATTTGTTGGCAGCACGCAATACGCGCCAGTTGCTGCCCGTGCTCTCGCCACCATTATCTTCCACGGAGAGTTCGTGGGTCTGGAAGTCACGGCCCAGCCCGCAATCGTAGAAGACCTTTACCGGCTCCTCCACATCGCGGACCCATTGCGGCTTGACCTTCTCTACAAGCGCCCACGTGCCGACCGGATGGACGAACACGCGCTGGTGTTTGTGAAAGATGGCCTTCGCCATGACAGGCTCTCCGCGTTTCTCGCTCCAGAGGCGAAATCACGGGCACTTTACGCGAGCCGGTTTAGAGCGGCGTTAAGGAGCGTGGTTAACGCGCCGTTTCCACGGAAGTGAAAACGGCGCGTCTTGTCCGCTCAGGGCTTCGCAGCTGCCTTCCTGCGTTTGCGGCGCACGAGAAGCCAGCGGATGAGGAAGATGGCGGGAATAGCCAGTAACAGCCAGGGCAGGATCATCGCCACGAACAGGATGACGGCGGCAACGCCTTGCGACAGTGTGTCGGTAAAGTCTGCAAGTGCTTCCATGATCGGGTTGAAGCGGACCGGCGAGGTCTGGCTGACAATGGGCTGGTAGTGCAGCGTCAGGCGGGAGGTCTCCACCCGGGTACGCAAGGCGGCGATGACGCTGGCGCGCGCATCAATATCGGCCTGAACCCGCGACAATTCGCGTTCCACGGCGAGGACGTCCGTCATCGGTCCGTCATTGGTCTCCAGCAGCGTCTGCAGCCGGTCACGCAGGGCCGTCTGGGCCCGCAGGCGGGCTTCGCCATCGACAATCTGGGTGGTCAGATCGTCTACGCTGGTATTCTGGCTCTGGATATTGCCTCCAGCGTCGTCGACCTCGGCGGCCAGTCCGGCGCGGAAAGTCTCGATCCAGTCCGGCCGGGCCCGGATATCCAGCGATCCCGAAGGGCGTTCGCCATCCGGATCATTGATCGTCGCGTTGATGACGCGGCAGACATTGCCACCGGCTGCGGCGCAGGCTTCCTGATGTTCGCGGTGAACCTGCGCCAGGGCTCGGGCTGGCAGGCGCAGGCCATAATTGTGAGAGTAGGCGAGCAGGACGGCCTGCTCAGCCTGAGGTCCGCCACCATCTGGAGATGGTAATGGAGCCGCGGGCGGAGGCGGTGGAGGCGGCGGTGCCGAAGACCGCATCGCCGCGCCGACCGTAATCTGGTCTGCGGCTTCCTCATAAGCCGGTTCGAGGCCTTGATCGCGGCTGTCCGGAGCATCACAGGCACTTAGTGCCAGAGCAAAGGCTGCAACCGCAGCGATTTGACGAAAACACATGAATGTTCACTCCCCGATTCTCATACTGATGAGTACTCCCGGGCGAAGTGTGTGCCGTCAAATGTGGCAGCCGCAAGACCAGCGGGCTGGGTATTCTTTATTGTCAGACGAATTCGCCACTCAGCCTGCGCCGCTCAAGTGCCAGCGCGCCGCGGATGAGGATCACTGTCAGGATGATGGCACCGATAACGGCAAGGCCTTCGCCGATTTCAATGACCAGCAAGGGCAGTCCCAGCATCATGCCCAGCGCCCAGATGACGGCCGCGACGGTCAGAAAGCCGGTGATCGAGATAAACAGCGAGCCCGTCACAGCCGCCAGGACGGCGTGAACGGTAAGCCGCGCCATAGCTGCGGCGGTATGGGTGGTCATTGGGTGCTCCGACAAAAGAACGCTCAAAAAATATCGCGTGCAAGAAGGCCGGCCAGCCTCCGCCGCGCACCAGGATATTTGGCGATGAAGCGGGTTCTGGAAAAGAGGTCATGTGCGCAACTGCTCAACGGCAGGGAATCGGCTAGAAGATGAAGCAGGAAGCCATTTTGCGATGCCGCAGGCGGCCTCTCAGGAAAGGGTTGTAACAATGAGTGATGCACCGCTTGGCTCGAAGGCAAACCCTTCGCAGTTCGACTGCCTGCCGGATCTGGCGGACGATGAGCCCTATTTCGTGATCCGGGCGCACGACCCGCTTTCCAACGCGCTGGTGGAGCTTCACGCCTATATCGGTGCTGGTCAGGCGGGCGCTGCCCACAACAAGCTGGCCGAGATCATGGCGCTGACATCGGATCGTCCTCCGCGCCCTTCGGGATCGCCCAAATACCGGGAAACCTTCGCCATTTCTGGCGCGATGGAGCGCTGGCGGCGCAACGATACCGGTTCGCACTGACTGGCGTTAACGCGCGTTTAACCTTTCTTAACCGACTCACGATTGTGTGGGGTGCGAACGGTAACGGGATCAGAAGGAACCCGCTTCATGACTGGCGCAGATGCACTCGATGTCGGGCGTGAAGCCATCTGGACCATGCTGGCAATGGCCGCGCCGATCATGATGGTGGGGCTGGCGGTTGGCCTGATCATCGCGCTGTTTCAGGCCCTGACGCAGGTTCAGGAAATGACACTGGTCTTCGTGCCAAAGATCATCGCGATCTTTCTAGCGCTGGTGGTGTTCATGCCGCTGATGGGCGCTGTGCTGGGCACATTCATGACCAATATTGCGGACAGAATCGCGGCAGGCTGATGCCGCGATGACTATCACCTTTGACCTGCCCGCCATTGTTTTTGCCGCCGCGCTGGTATTCGCCCGCATGGGGGCGATCCTCATGCTGTTGCCGGGCTTTGGCGAGCCGGGCTTTCCCATCCGTATCCGTCTGTCGTTTGCGCTGGCATTTTCGTTCGCGATCGGGCCGGTTGTTGCCCCGCTTCTGCCTGCGCAGCCCGATACGCTGGCCGGTCTCGCCGGATATGTGGCGGGTGAGGCAATAATCGGGCTGATGATCGGGGGCGTGGCACGCATGCTGTTGTCGTCGGCGTCGGTGGCCGGACAGGTTATCGGCTATCAGAGCGGCCTTGCCATGGCGCAGGCCTTTGACCCCGCCCAAGGGCAGACCGGCGCCTTGCCGGCAACGTTTCTCAACCTGCTTTTCATCGTGCTGATCTTCACGACGAATGTTCATCACTTGCTGCTGCAGGCGGCGGCAGGCTCCTACATGCTGATGCCGGCGGGCGAGGTGCCGATGTGGGGCGACGCGGCCGGATGGGCGCTCGACCTGTTCATCAGCGCGTTCAATATCGGCATTCAGCTCGCCTCGCCGCTGATCCTGTTCGGGCTGATCTTCTATCTGGGGCTTGGCGTGCTGTCGCGGATGATGCCGCAAGTACAGATTTTCTTCGTGGCCATGCCTATCAACATACTGATCGGCTTTACGATCTTCGCCATCGCGCTGGGTACGATGGCGATGGTCTGGCTGGAACGCCTCGAAGCCTTCACCGCAACGCTGATGTGAGGATCACATGGCAGAAGGTGAGGACAAGAGCGAAAAGACCGAACCGCCAAGCCAGCGAAAGCTGGACAAGGCGCGCGAGAAGGGCGATGTGCCCAAATCGCAGGAAATTCCCGCCTGGTTCATTCTGGCGGCCGGTCTGGGCGTGCTGGCAGCGTTCGGCCCGGCCATGGGCACGGGCCTGACGCGGGAATTGTCTGTTTTCCTGTCAAAGCCGCATGAAATTTCGCTGGACGGGACCGGCGCGCTGACCGTTACGGCTGCCGCCGTGATGAAAGTGGTCATGGTGATGGGGCTGGCCTTCGGTGCCATCCTGGCTGCGGCACTGGCCGGTCATTTCGTCCAGCATGGCCTGATTTTCACCACGTCGAAAATGGAGCCCAAGCTGAGCAAGCTCAATCCGGTCGAGGGGGCAAAGCGCATTCTGGGGCCGCAAGGCTGGGTCAATTTCCTCAAAGGGCTCGCCAAGATGACGCTGGTGGCGATTGCCATCACGATTGTCCTGTGGCCCCGCATGGACTTGCTGGCCAGCCTCCCTGCCGTTGCGCCCGGCCAGCTCCTCGTCCTGTTTCGCGAGATCGCCATTCAGCTGATGCTGGCGGCGCTGGCGGTATTCTCCGTCATCGCGCTGGCCGACTACATCTTCCAGCGCCAGCAATTCTATGACCGCAACAAGATGAGCCACCGCGAAATCCGCGACGAATTCAAGGAATCCGAAGGCGATCCAATGGTGCGCGCGCGCTTGCGCCAGATCCGCCAGGAGCGGGCCAGAAAGCGCATGATGGCCGCCGTGCCCGAAGCCGCTGTCGTGATCACCAACCCGACCCACTACGCCGTGGCGCTCAAATACGAGCAGGGCGTCACAGCCGCGCCGATCTGTGTCGCCAAGGGGGTTGAGGCCGTCGCGCTGAAAATCCGCGAAATCGCCGAGGAAAATGGCGTTCCCATCGTTGAAGACCCGCCGCTGGCACGCGCGCTGCACGCCAGCGTGGATCTGGACGAGGTCATTCCGCCCGAGCAATTCGCCGCCGTCGCCAAGGTGATTGGCTATGTGCTGTCGCTCAAGAAACGGCGCTAGGCACAGCGCCGTCACTGGCGCGCTGCCCGCCTCGCTACCCGGCTTTGGCGCTGAGCACGGCGCGGATCGCGGCGAGCGCTTCCTCGCCCTTGTCAATGTCCGGCCCGCCCGCCTGGGCGAAGTCGGCACGGCCGCCGCCGCCCTTGCCGCCAAGCGCCGCTGAACCCGCGCGTACCAGCTCCACCGCATCGGCCGCTGAACCGGCAAGGTCATCGGTAACACCCACCGCTATGGCCGCCTTGCCGTCGCAAATGCCGACAAAGGCGGCGATGCCTGAGCCCATTTCATCACGGGCGGCATCCACCAGGCCACGCAATTCCTTGCCGCCGACGCCTTCCACAATGCGGCCGGCAAATTTGAGATTGCCTATGGTTTCAACCGCCTGGGGTGCCGCGCTGCCACCACCGCCCATGGCGAGCTTGGTTCTGGCCTCGCTCAGTTCCTTTTCCAGCTTGCGGCGTTCGTCGACCAGCGTGGCGAGACGCTTTTCCAGCTCGGCGACCGGCACTTTCAGAGTGTCGGCTGCGGCTTTGGCAATAGAGGCCTGCTGCTCGAGATATTCGCGCGCCGCTTCGCCGGTCAGCGCCTCGACGCGGCGTACACCGGCTGAAACCGCGCTTTCACCGACGATCTTGAACAGGGCGATATCGCCGGTGCGGCGCACATGCGTGCCGCCGCACAGCTCCACTGAGTAGGCCTTGTCCGGGTCGCCGGGCACCTGACCAATGGTGAGCACACGCACCTTGTCGCCATATTTCTCGCCAAACAGGGCCAGCGCCCCCTTGGCAATGGCCTCGTCGGGCGTGGACTCCGACGTCTCGGTTTCGTCATTCTGACGCACGACCGCGTTCACCTCCGCCTCGATGGCGGCAATGTCAGACGGGCTGAGAGCACGGCCATGGGAAAAATCGAAGCGCAGCCGGTCGGGTCCGACATATGACCCTTTCTGCGAGACGTGCGGGCCCAGCACATTCCTGAGTGCTGAATGCATCAGATGGGTAGCCGAGTGGTTGGAGCGGGTGCGGTCGCGCCGCTGCACATCCACCTGCAATTCGGCGTCATCGCCCGGCGTGATGGAGCCGCCCTCCAGCGTGCCGATATGCGCAAATACATCCCCGGCACGCTTCTTCACGTCCTCGACATTAAAGCGCGCACCATTGGCAAAGCGGATCTCGCCTGTATCGCCCACCTGGCCGCCGGATTCGGCATAGAAGGGGGTCTGGTCGAAGACCAGTTCGGCGCGGGCGCCGCTCATGAGAGCGTCGTGCATGGCACCGTCGGCAACAATGGCTTTGAGACGGCCGGTGGCGGACGTGTCGCTATAGCCCAGAAAGCGGGTTGGTCCGGCCACATCGCGAACAGCAAACCACACAGCGCCGGTCGCCGCCTCGCCGGAGCCTTGCCAATGGGCACGCGCTTCGGCGCGCTGGCGTTCCATGGCGATATTGAAACCGGCCTCGTCGACACTCAGGCCCTTGGCGCGCAGCGCATCCTGCGTCAGATCGAGCGGAAAGCCGAACGTATCATAGAGCTTGAACGCCGTTTCTCCGGGCAGGGGCGCGCCTTCGGGCAGATCACCAATCGCCTCTTCCAGCAAGGTCAGGCCGCGTCCCAGCGTGCGCTGAAAACGCTCCTCCTCCCCGCGCAGCGTCTCTTCGATAACCGGCAGCGCGCGGTTCAGCTCCGGGAAGGCCTCGCCCATCTCGGCCGCCAGAACCGGCGCCAGCGTATAGAGTACCGGCTCGGACGCGCCCAGAATATGCGCATGACGCATGGCGCGGCGCATGATCCGGCGCAGCACATAGCCGCGCCCCTCATTGGACGGGGTGACGCCGTCAGCGATCAGAAAGCTGGTTGCGCGCAAATGGTCGGCGATGACGCGATGGCTGGCGAGTGCCTCGCCCTGCGCCTTCACCTTGAGCGCCTCTTCGCCGGCCTGGATAAGCCGTTCGAACAGATCAATCTCGTAATTATTGTGCTTGCCCTGCAGCACGGCAGCGACCCGCTCCAGCCCCATGCCGGTATCGATAGAGGGCTTGGGCAGGGCCCGGCGCGAGCCGTCGGCCTGCTGGTCAAACTGCATGAAGACCAGGTTCCATATCTCGATGAAGCGGTCGCCATCTTCATCGGGGCTGCCCGGAGGTCCGCCGGGGATATGTTCGCCGTGGTCGAAAAAGATTTCCGAGCACGGGCCGCACGGGCCCGTATCACCCATCATCCAGAAATTGTCTGACGTGGCGATACGGATGATGCGGTCGTCGGTGAGGCCGGCGATCTTCTTCCAGAGTGTGGCAGCCTCGTCATCATCGGCGTAGACGGTGACCAGCAGCTTGTCCTTTGGCAGAGCGAACTCGCGCGTTACCAGCGTCCAGGCGTGATGGATCGCCTCTTCCTTGAAATAATCGCCGAACGAGAAATTGCCCATCATCTCGAAGAAGGTGTGGTGGCGGGCCGTATAGCCGACATTATCGAGATCGTTGTGCTTGCCGCCGGCGCGCACGCATTTTTGTGTGGAGACCGCGCGCGGATTGGCTCGCTTCTCCGCCCCGGTGAAGACATTCTTGAACTGCACCATCCCCGCATTGGTGAACAATAGTGTCGGGTCGTCCTTCGGCACGAGCGGGCTGGAGGCCACGACTTCGTGGTTCTGGCCTTCGAAATAGCCAAGGAACTGGGCGCGTATGTCGCGCAAGGCTGTCATGGCGGGCTCCGCTCGTTTCGATTTTTCACTCACTGGTAACGCACATATACGAACGGGCGCCCGGCCAAGCCAAGCGCCCGTCGCAATGAAAAGCGGTTCGTAGCTGCGTTGAAGCCCTATCCGGCCGCTTCTGCCGCATCCTCAATGTCATCATCCGCGCTCGGACCGACCAGCATTTCCTCAGCGATCAGGCCCGCACTGGAGCGAATCTGGTTTTCGATCTTTTCCGCCATGTCGGGATTATCGAGCAGGAATTTGCGGGCATTCTCCCGGCCCTGACCGATCCGTTCGGAATCGTGAGAGTACCAGGAGCCCGACTTTTCGATGATCCCGGCCTTGACCCCCAGATCAATCACCTCGCCCATGCGCGAGATGCCTTCGCCATAGAGAATGTCGAATTCGACCTCCCGGAAGGGCGGCGCCACCTTGTTCTTGACCACTTTGACGCGGGTCTGGTTGCCGATAACTTCGTCGCGGTCCTTGATGGCACCGATACGGCGAATGTCGAGACGCACCGAGGAATAGAATTTCAGCGCATTGCCGCCGGTCGTCGTTTCAGGATTACCGAACATCACCCCGATCTTCATGCGGATCTGGTTGATGAAAATGACCAGGCAGTTCGACTTGGAGATCGAGCCGGTAAGCTTGCGCAATGCCTGGCTCATCAGGCGGGCCTGAAGACCCGGCAGGCTGTCACCCATATCGCCTTCAAGCTCGGCGCGCGGCGTGAGTGCGGCCACCGAATCGATCACCAGCACATCGATGGCGCCGGAGCGCACGAGTGTATCGGTGATCTCGAGCGACTGTTCCCCGGTATCGGGCTGGGAGACCAGCAATTCACTGACATCGACGCCCAGCTTGCGCGCATAGACCGGGTCGAGCGCGTGCTCGGCATCAACGAAGGCGCACACACCGCCGCGCTTTTGCGCCTCGGCAATGCAATGAAGCGCCAGGGTCGTCTTGCCGGAGCTTTCCGGGCCATAGATTTCCACGACCCGTCCTTTGGGAAGGCCACCGACGCCCAGCGCGATATCAAGGCCGAGCGAGCCAGTGGATACCGCTTCGATATTCTGGTTCGGGCGGGCACCAAGCTTCATGACCGAGCCTTTGCCGAACTGCCGGTCGATCTGTGTAAGCGCGGCTTCAAGAGCCTTGGACTTGTCCATATCGGTGTCTTTCACCAGTCGGATTGCGGAAGATGCCATTGGTTCGGTTCCCTTATTTCACGCATTGCCTGGATGGGCAAACGCGCTGGATTGAGGGAATTTGTACCGCATTTGTTCACAGAACACAAGCGGAACATTAACCGGCCCTATGCCGGATTGATAAGCTAGCGTCCGAGTTCGTCTTTTACCCGCTGCGCAAGGGCTTCGAGGCTGAATGGCTTGGGCAGGAACGAGATGTCGAGATCGTCGGACAGCGTGTGAGAGAAGTGCTCCTCGGCATAGCCGGAAATGAAAATGATCCGCGCATCGCCCAGATAGTCCGCAGCCGCTTTCAGCAGGCCAGGCCCGTCCAGCCCCGGCATGACGACATCGGAGATGATCAGATCAAAACCGCCCGGGCGCTCTTCGAGAATCGCCAGCGCCTCCTCGCCGTCTTCGGCCTCGTCGACTTCATAGCCCCGGTTTTTCAGCGTCAGGGCCGTAATGCTGCGCACCGGCGCCTCGTCCTCGACCAGCAGGATGCGTCCGCGCCCGGCCTGGTCTGCGGGTTTGCGTTGTACCGGCACTTCGGCTTTGCGCGTTTCGGTGCGGGCGATTTCGTCGGCATCGGGAATGTGTTCGGGCAGATAGATGGAGAAGGTTGTGCCTTCGCCCGGCGTGGAGCGGGCAAACAGGAAGCCGGAAGATTGCTTGACGATGCCGTAGACGGTGGCGAGGCCAAGCCCTGTGCCCTTGCCTGCCTCTTTGGTTGTGAAGAAGGGCTCGAAAATCTTCGCCAGCGTGTCGGCATCCATCCCGCAGCCTTCATCGGCGATGTGGATGGCGGCCCAGGCGCCGTCCTTCACGTCCGGTGCGCCTGCGGCCCGCACCTCTGCCGCATCAACGCGGTCGGTGGAGATGGTCAGCGTGCCGCGCCCCTTCGCGGCCATGGCATCGCGCGCGTTGGTGGCCAGGTTCATCAGTGCGTTGGCCAGCTCATCCTTGTCGATTCGCACCAGCGGCACGCCCCGCCCATGGCGGACTTCGACGCGCATCCATTCTTCCACGCTCTGACGCACAAGATGGACCGCGTCGGCGAGCGTTTCGGTAAGGTCCACGGTTTCAACGCGCAGGGTCTGTTTGCGGGCAAAGGCCAGAAGATGCTTGATGCGCCCGGCAGCCGTTGCCACGACACCATTGATTTTCTGCAGGTCAGGATAGGCCGGATCACCAACCGGATGGCGCAGGAGAAGATTGTCTGTGTTCAGCCGGATAGCGGTCAGGAAATTGTTGAAATCGTGCGCGACGCGGGCCACCAGCTCGCCCACCGCTTTGAGTTTTTGTGCCTGCGCGTACTGGCCCTCAAGCTCGCGGAACGCCGTGATGTCGACCACATAGGCAGCCCGCTTGCCAGAGCGTGCAGGCGACAGGAACAGGTGGACATCGCGCGAGCCATCCGCCGATTTCAGCTTCAGCGCTACCGGCTCGGCGCGGCCCGACATCGCGGTCGCAAACGCATCCTCGCGATTATCGCCTGTGCTCCAGTCGAACAATTCCTCGAACTTCATGCCGGGTATGGCGGTGCCACCCGATAGCTGGACCAGCGCTGGATTGGCATCTTCGATAATGGATTGCTGGGGATCAGACCCTTCCAGACGGGCCACACCGAACGGCGCGCTGGCGAACATGTCGTCAAACGTGCGGCCCGTGCGCCCGCCGGTATGCTGGGCAATCACCTGGGCGACGCCGGGCGGCGTGCCGGCAGCGGTCAGCCCGTAGACAACCGCCCGTGCGCGCGCCGGGCGCCCTTCATCCCATTCCACGGCCAGCGTGATCGGGCTTTCGACACCTTCACGCGCCAGCAGGCGCGCATCCAGCCGGATAATGCCCTTGTCGCCGCGCGTCTTGAGGAAACTTCTGGCCATGTCACCGGCCAGAAAATCCTTCACTTTCAGCGCCTGGCCTTCCGGCACGTCCAGCCACGCCCGCAGTGTTGCGTTGGCAGACAGAACACGCCCCTCGCCATCGGCCAGGAACAGCCCCACGGGCGCATGTTCGGCCCAGTCCGGTGTGCCAGGTTCCGCGTCCAGAGCCTCGCTGGCCCGGATTTCGGCAAAGCGCCACAATGCGCCGCCAGCTGGCACCGGATCCACCGATACGCTGAAGACGCCGCCGCCGGATTCGCCCAGGGCGCTCAGGGTTTCGCGCGCCGCCTGGCCTGCGGTTGCAGCGCGCGACAGCCGGTAGAGCGCGCCGCCCGAGCTGCCCGGCCACAAACGGTCAGGCGCGGGCAGGGTGACGCCAGCCGTCAGCGGCATCACGGTCTTGGCCAGCTTGCGATAGGCCGCATTGGCCCAGGCGGTACGCCCGCGTGCATCAGTAACCAGCATGGGCTCTGCGGCAGCATCAATGGCCGCGCTGACCAGCGCATCGGCTTTGGGGCGCACCACCGGCTCGATGCGCAAGGAGCGCGCAGCGCTTTCACCTGCCGCAACGGCAAACATCAGGATGAACGCCACGAAGGCGATGCCCGACAACAGCACAAAGCCATGCCATCCAGCGGTGGAGGCGGCCACCAGCGAGAAACCGGCGGCTCCCAGTGCCAGCAGTCCTGCCACCCAGAACACCGTGCGTGCCAGCAAGGTGACGCGGCTCTGGCGCTCTTTGGGCAGTGACGCCTTGCGCACCGAGACAGGCCCGGTTTCAGCCGCATCGTCCGGCTGGCTCTTCTTGGCAGGCTTTCTGGTGCGGGCGGGGGCATCAGTCATCACGGCACTCCGTGCGGGGAAAGCGATTCGGCCTATGGTTTGACCGATTCAGGTTAACCAGTTTTCCGCGCGCTGACGAAATCTTCTGCCATGGCGTGTGCTGGCGGATACGCGGGAACAGGCTAACCCGCGCCCAGCCGCTCGATCAGCTCGATCGCGCTGTCGGCAATCACCGTGCCCGGCGGGTAGACCGCTGCCGCACCCATCTGGCGAAGCGTGGGCACGTCCTCGGGCGGTATCACCCCGCCGACAACGATTAGCTTGTCACCGCCGCCGCCGTCCTTGAGCGCATCGCGAAGCGCCGGCACGAGGGTGAGATGGCCAGCCGCCAGGGAGGAGGCGGCGACGACATGGACATCGTTCTCGATGGCCTGGCGCGCAGCTTCTTCGGGCGTCTGGAAGAGCGGGCCGATATCAACGTCCCAGCCCAGATCGGCAAAGGCAGAGGCGACGACCTTCTGGCCGCGGTCATGGCCGTCCTGGCCCATCTTGGCGATCAGGATGCGCGGGCGGCGGCCTTCATGTTCCGCAAAGGCGTCGGCTGCGGCCAGAGCGCGCTGCATCTTTTCGTCATTGCCCGAGGCTTTCAAATACACCCCCTGTATCGACTGGATGGCGGCCTTGTGGCGGCCATAAACCTTTTCCAGCGCGTCGGAAATCTCGCCCACGCTAGCATGGGCCCGGGCCGCTTCGACGGCCAGCGCCAGAAGGTTGCCGCGTTTCTCATCTGCTGCGCGGGTGAGGGCGTGCAGCGCCGCCTCCACCTTGGTGTTGTCCCGGTTTGCCTTGAGCTTTTCGAGTTTTTCCAGCTGCTGGCGGCGCACGCCGGCATTGTCGACTTTGAGCACCGGCACGTCTTCCGGTTCGGTGAGGCGGAACTTGTTCACGCCGACAATCGTCTGCTGGCCGGAATCGATGCGGGCCTGTGTTTTCGCGGCGGCTTCCTCGATGCGCAGCTTGGGCGTGCCGTCCTCGATGGCCTTGGCCATGCCGCCAAGCGAGTCGATTTCCTCAATATGGGCCAGTGCGCGCGCGGCCAGGTCGTGGGTCAGGCGCTCGACAAACCAGCTGCCGCCCCACGGATCAATGGCGTCAGTCAGGTGGGCCTCGCTGCCCAGCACGATCTGGGTGTTGCGGGCGATCCGCGCCGAAAAGTCCGTCGGCAGGGCCAGCGCTTCATCCAGCGAATTGGTGTGTAGCGACTGGGTGTGCCCGTCGACGGCGGCCATCGCCTCTATCGTGGTGCGCGCGACATTGTTGAACACGTCCTGCGCGGTCAGTGACCAGCCGGAGGTCTGGCTGTGCGCACGCAGCGAGAGTGATTTTTCCGATTTGGGCGCAAAGCGCTCCTTGACCAGCCTCGCCCACAGCATCCGCGCCGCGCGCAGCTTGGCCACTTCCATGTAGTAATTCATGGAAATGCCCCAGAAGAAGGAAAGGCGCGGAGCAAAACGGTCCACGTCCAGGCCCGCCTTCACGCCCGCCGCGATGTATTCCAGGCCGTCGGCAATCGTGTAGGCGAGTTCCAGGTCTGCCGGGGCACCGGCTTCCTGGATGTGATAGCCGGAGATCGAAATCGAGTTGAAACGCGGCATCTCGGCGGATGTGAAGGCAAAGATATCAGAGATGATCCGCATCGAGGGCGCAGGCGGGTAGATATAGGTGTTGCGCACCATGAATTCTTTGAGGATGTCGTTCTGGATGGTGCCGGACAGCTGATCGTGCCGGACACCTTGTTCCTCTGCCGCGACGATATACAGGGCCAGTACCGGCAGTACTGCGCCATTCATCGTCATCGAGACGCTCATCTCGTCCAGCGGAATGCCGTCAAAGAGCTGGCGCATGTCCAGAATGGAATCAACCGCCACACCCGCCATCCCGACATCGCCGATGACGCGCGGATTATCGCTGTCATAGCCCCGGTGCGTGGGCAGATCGAAGGCGATCGAAAGCCCTTTCTGACCGGCGGCCAGATTGCGCCGGTAAAAGGCGTTGGAGTCTTCTGCCGTGGAGAAGCCCGCATACTGGCGGATCGTCCACGGGCGCTGCACGAACATGGTCGGATAGGGGCCACGATGGAAGGGCGCGAGGCCGGGAAGGCCATTCACGAAATCCAGCGAGGACGTGTCTTGCGGGCCGTAGGCAGGCGCAATCTCTATCTCTTCCGGGCTCATCCACCCCTCGGGGCGCTCGGCGCGTGCCGTGCCCGCGCGCGGCAGCTTGAACGCAATAGAGGTAAAGTCGGGCGGGGTCTGACGGGTCATGCGTCCACTCCCGTGGCTCGCGCGGCCAGCCGTGCATCCTCCAGCGCGTCAGAGCGCAGATGGATCGCGTGATCAATCGCGGCATCGGCCGGTGCGCTGCCGCGCTGTCCGGCCAGCCAGACGGCCTTTGCACCGGCTGATTTGAGTGCCCCGGCCAGCCCGGCCGCATGCTCGGCATACGCTGCATCGGTCCCGCAGATGACCGCGAGGGCAGAGCCTGACGTCTTGAAACCGTCCACACACGCCTGCGGTCCCTCATAGACCGTTGCAGGCAGGGTACGCAGCCCGGCCACGCCCAGCCGGTTGGTGGCAAATCCTGCGCGGGCGTTGAATTCGGAGAGACTGCCAAGCGTGGCCAGAAATACCGGCTTCGGTGCGGCCGCTTCGACCTTGGCCCGGATGGCCTCGAACGGTGCGGCGATGCGCATCGCAGCGGGGAGGGGAACCGCGTCTACCGGCGTCCCGCTGAATGCCGAACCCTCGGCGGCGGGCGGCGCATAGGCAGTATTGTCCGATTTCAGAGTGCGCGGGTCGAGATCGGGGTAAGCGGTGACGCCTGTGACCGGTTCCTTGCCCTTTGCCGCCAGATCGATCAGCCCATTGGCGGCTTTTTCAATGTCGGTTCTCCAGGCATCAGAACGCAGCGCCGCGCTGGCCCCGCCAAGGCCGATAATGCGCTGCATCTCGCTCCAGGCGGCTTCGGCGAGGCGATGGGACAAAGTCTCGTGCAGATAGCTGCCGCCTGCCGGGTCATTGACCAGGCCGGCATGGGTCTCTTCAGCCAGCAAGATATGCAGATTGCGCGCGAGGCGGCGCGAGAAGGCGGTGGAGCGTCCCAGTGGCCGTGTCATCGGCGTGATGGTCAGCGCGTCTGCGCCGCCAGCCGTACCGGCAAAGCCCGCACAGGCCGCGCGGACAAGATTGGTCCAGGGATCTACGCCTGAGAGCCCTCGCTCGGCGGTGGTGACGTGGAGGTACAGCGCCGCGCGGTCATCAGTAACGGCCCACGCATCCATGATTTGAGCCCAGACGAGGCGCATCGCGCGCAGCTTGGCAATGGTCAGGTGAATATCCGTATCGGCGGCCAGCTCGACCTCGATCGTGGCCGCAGCGTCACCGGCATCCCAGCCCGACGCCACCAGATGCTCGATCGTCTCAGCGGCGCTGGCGGCAGCAAAGCCCAGTTCCTGCACTTCCGTTCCGCCGGCCTCGAAAACTGCACGCCCATCAGCCCGGAAAGCCCTGAGGGCAGGTGAAACAGCGCGTGCCTCTGCCGCCAGGGCTATGCGCTTGCCGGCCTGTTCGCCCAGCGCCGCCGAAAGGCCCAGCCCGCCGCCCGCTATTGCGCGGCACGATTTCAGGACGGCCAGCAGCATCCCGGCAACCTCGATGTCCCATATGCCCGCCCTGACATGGACCGGCGCGAGGTCCAGCATGACGTCACGCAGGACCGATTCCAGCTCGTCCGGGGTGCGCGCCGCGATTCCTGCCTTGCCGGACGGGTCGATCTCAAGTGTGATCTCGCTCGCTCCACCGGCCAGATCGGCGAGGATCGCCCCATTGGCTTCACGCGGACCGGGTGTGTCGTGTGCCTGGCGCATGGCCCAGGGCAAATAGGCGTCGCGCGCCAGCGCGCGCCCGCGCGTGAAGGGAGCGGCACCGGGCAGTGCCGGATCACCTTGCGCCGTGTTGTGGGGCGCAAACAGCGGACCGCGCGCGATATTATCGCGGGTATGGCGGGCCAGCGTCTCGGGAGTTTTGCCCGCCAGCGCCTTCTGCGCGAGTTCTTCCCAGGCATCCGCCGAGGCGGGCGCGAATCCGTCAGCGAAGGGTGTGATTGGGTTCTTCATGGAGCCAGTGACTATACCGGCAAGGCGTCAGAGGGAAGTTCCCTGCAGCAAGCGGCTGCTCAACGTATGCAACAATGCAGACACACCCGGGGTCCCCGCCCCCAAGCGGGGACCCAGAGCTACACCGGAAACCGTCAGAAAAGATGGATCCCCGGTCAAGCCGGGGAACCCGGATAATTTCTAATGTCAGTGCCGGATGGACGGTACTAGCAACGGACACCCCCCAAAACTGAAAAGGCCGCCCCTCGAGGGGGCGGCCCATCCAGCCGACTTTTGGGTCGGGATTTTCTACGACCGGCTAGTCCTAGCCAAGCTCGTCAGAAACCGTCTCGAAGGTGCCTTCAAGGCCGGTGCCCAGAGCGGTCACAGCCGTGATGATCACAACGGCGATAAGGGCGGCGATCAGACCATATTCAATGGCCGTGGCGCCCGATTCGTCTTTGAAGAAACGCGATACCAGATTTTTCATCCCACTACTCCTTGTTTGTTTAGCTCGCTGGCTGCCCAGGAGCCAAGCCATCCCGACCCGTCCTGAACGTGATGCGAGTAAACACCGGGGACTGTTTCAGTCCGGTAAAAATTCGTGCTTTATTTTTGGTAAATTACTGAAATAATTGGTATAGTTAAGGCGCGGTTAAATTTCGGCGCTCTCGATATCGCGAAACCCCGTAACCGCGAAGCGGTATCCGGGGCCTGTTTCGGGATCGTCCTGTACAAGGTTCCGGATGGCCCAGCGGGCCTGCGGGAGTTCATGGCAGCGGGCAAAAAATCGCCTAGCCGGTGAATTCCTGCCAGCTCTGGCGCACGCCCAGCCGGTAGAAGACCGCTTCCCAGTGCGCGCGAAGGGCGGCGCGCTGTTCCGGGGTCCAGCCCGGGCGGTCGACAAAGGATATTTCCAGCTCGACGCCGCGCAGCGCCGTGCCGTACTGGCTTTCCACCTGCCGGGCGATGACAGCCGGATCAGGCAGGCGGCCGGCGAGATCGCCTCTTGCCTGGCCATAGACCGAGTAGAGCGGGGAGTTCTGCAACATGTCCGAGACAAGCACGATGCGCCGCTGCGCTACCGAGGCATCAAATCCGGCTTCCTGCGTCAGACCGGCAAGCGCCTCGATAATCGGGCTCTGCGGGGCCTCCTTCGGGCGGACCAGATCGGCGAGGGCGCGCTGCAAGGGCCGCTCGAAAAGCGACTGATAGCGCGCTTCGACCCGGTTGGGATTGCGGTAGAGCGGGTTGATCTGCTCACCACGTCCCGGATTGCACAGCGAAAAGCGATTGGTGTGGGTCAGCTCACCGCGCTCATCCAGCTCGAACAGGGAGAACCGCTCGCCAATCGCCAGCCGGTCGCGCGTTTGCAGGGCCATCGCCTCAATGCGGCTGGCCTGAGCGGGCGAGTAAAGGTCGGTCTTGTCGATTACCAGCACGCTGTGAGACGGGACCGCGCCGACAAGGCATAGTGTCTCCGGATCGTATTCTTCCGGCTGGAGCACCAGCGCCGCATAGCTTATCGCGCCCAGCACTCCGGCCACGGCCACCATGTTGAACAGGCCAACAAGATCCTTGCCTCTCATGCGCTTCAAGCCCCCTTGCTAACGGTGCCCCCGCACCATGTAAGTGAGATTAGCCCGGAAAGGGCGGCTTGTCCTCACGGGCACCCGGATGGGCGCTGTGCCGGGCCGCATCGTCCTGGAAATCTGCCGCTTCGCGGTGACGGCCAAGGGCACGCTGGGTCTGTTCAGCGAAATAGGCGTCGATATCGAGCTTGAGCTGGACGGCATCTTCATACGTGCTGCTGCCGACCGTATTGCTGACGCCGCTGGGCTCGCTGCTGCGATCGAGCGGCACCTGCTTGATGATAGCCGCAAGGTGCGCTGCCGAGCGGATGGCCCGGCGCTGCACGGCGCCATAGCCGATCAGACGGTCGTCGAAGGTCGCGCCCTTGAACGCGGCAATCGCCGCAAAGGTGATGCCCAGAATGAAGAGCAGCAAGGCCTCGAGCGTCTCGAAGGGCTGGAAGGTCAGCGCGCGGGTGACCGGGGCGAGGATTTCGCCACTGGCGGCCAGCGTGCCCGATGCGATCATGGCCTCATTGATTTCCAGCAGATCGCGATAATGCGCCGCAGAGAAATTCAGGAAGATCACGAAACACAGCGCAATCGGAACGCCGACCAGTGCCGCGGCAAATGAGAATGGCCGGTCGGGGTTGGACAGGCTGCGCAGACCCATGAAGCCGATCAGGAAGAAAGCCGCGATGACGTTGGTGAACGCCACGGTGATCGCCTGTATCCAGCCGCCCAGAAGTCCCAGATCGGACGCCTTGGAGAAGAAATAGGCATTGGCCAGCCCCTCAAACAGGATGAGGGCGGCGAGAATCGAGAAGTGCATGATGTGGCTGTCAGGGTATTGCGCCGCGCGCTGTACCCAGCGATCGGGCGGCAAGGCACCGCCGAACATCCGGCCTCGTGTGGCACGAAAGTCCAGATAGGCATTGAAATCGCCCGTTGCGCGGTAAAAGGCGTCACTGAGCCGGTCGACGATCTGATGTGTCTTCTGATCGATACGGCTGATCTCTCTCACCTCTCCTGAAGTATTGGCGCCAATCGTGCGGTAGTAAGGGCGCCGGCGAGCGGTGGAATCTGTAACATCATGCGTAGCCATGAGGAGGCCCCCCTCCGTTAAGTTTTCAACCCGCGTTAACCCTAGGGACCCAACACGTCAGGACTTGGACAGAATAAGGCATTTTTGGACAGATCGCGGCAGAAACGGGGCAGGCTTCTTGTAATTTGCCCGCGACCCGGCAAGCTGTCGGCCTGTTCAGCGGGAGTTCTGTTATGAGTGACAATCTGATTGCGTCGAGACGGTCCGTATTGGGGCTGATGGCCGGCGGTGCCGCCGGGCTGGCGGGCGGGTCCAGCTTCCCGGCAAACGCGGCGCAGGATGTGTCGGCCAGCACTGTCGCCTGCGCCGAGCCGCTTTTTGCGGTTACTTATACCGATGAGGAACGCGCCCAGATGGTGCGGACCATGGAGAACTGGACCGCTCGTGTAGAGGCCTTGCGCGCTCATGGCCGGCCCAATTCGCTGGCGCCTGCGCACACGTTCGACCCGCGCCTGCCCGGACGGGATGCGCGCGCGCAAGGCAATTCGGTCACGGGATCGCCGTGGCGCAGCGACGTGCGCCCGCAATCGGCGGAAGACATCGCCTTTGCCTCCGTCTGGCAGCAAGCGGCGTGGATGGAGCGCGGATGGCTGAACTCGGTTGAGCTGACGCAGATTTATCTGGACCGGATAGGGCGCCACGCCGGTCAGCTGGAATGCTTTATCACCGTTACGGCCGACCGGGCCCTGCAGGAGGCGCAGGCGCGCGATGCCGAACGGGCGGCAGGCCGGTTGCGGGGGCCGCTGCATGGCATTGCCTACGCTCTGAAGGATATTGTCGACGTGGCTGACCTGCCGGCCACCTGGGGTGCGACGCCCTACCGCGACCGCGTTGCGCAGGAGACGGCCTTTATCGCTGCCCGGCTGGCGGAATCAGGGGCGGTGTTGTTGGGCAAGACGAGTGTCGGCGCGCTCGCCTTCGGAGACATCTGGTTTGACGGCGTATGCCGCAACCCGTTCAATCCCGAGGAAGGCTCGTCGGGATCCTCGGCCGGATCGGCGTCGGCCACGGCGGCGGGTCTGTGTAGCTTCTCGATAGGCACCGAAACGCTGGGGTCCATTGTCTCGCCGTCACACAGATGCGGCACGGCCGGACTGCGCCCGACATTCGGGCGCGTAGCCCGTAGCGGCGCCATGGCCCTGAGCTGGACTTTGGACAAGATCGGGCCGATTACCCGTCACGTCGCCGATACGGCGCTGGTGCTCGCAGCGATAAACGGCGCTGACGCGGGTGATCCGGCATCGCTCGATCACGGGTTTGAATGTGATTTTTCCAATCAGTTTTCCGGTCTGCGGCTGGGCTATAACCCGCAATGGCTGGAGCAGGGACACGCGCTGGACCGGGAAGCCTTTGATATAGCCCGGTCACTGGACGTTGAGCTGGTTCCTTTCGAGCTGGAGGCCATGCCCTATGACGCCTTGCTGCTTGAGCTGGAAGCGGAGGCTGCCGCCGCGTTTGAAGAGCTTTCCCTGTCGGGAGACGACGCGCTGATGCGCTGGCAGGATGATGCCGCTTGGCCCAACACGTTCCGCCGCGCCCGCTTCATCAGCGGTGTCGATCTGGTCAATGCTGGCCGGCTGCGCCGCCAGGTGATGACCATGATGGCTGAAAAGATGAGCGAGGTGGACGCAGTAATTGCGCCGAACTTTGCCGGCAACATGCTGCTGGCCACCAATTTCACGGGCCATCCCCAGCTGGCCTTGCGGGCGGGCTTTCATGACCAGCCGACACGCACGCTGTTTGGCGCCCCGGCCGATGAGAGCGGTGAGACCCATTCGGTGCCGTATGCGACAAGCCTTTGGGCGCCGCTGTTTGAAGAGGGCACCCTGGTCGCACTCGGACATGTGCTGGAACAACGCCTTGGTGCCGCCAGCCAGCGGCCGCCCTTGTTCAGCTGAACCGGCCAGATCGGGAGCCCGCGACGATGACAATCACGTTTTACGATTGTGCCACGGCGCCCAGCCCGCGCCGCGCCCGGATGATTCTCGCGGAAAAGCGGGTGGAGGTCACTACAGTCCAGATCGATTTGCGCAGCGGCCAGCAATTCTCCGATGCCTTCCGCGCCATAAATCCGGCCTGTACGGTACCGGTTCTGGTTACGCCGGAAGGCGAAGCGCTGTGCGATAATGCCTCCATCGCGCGCTGGCTGGAGGAGGTTTACCCGGACCCGCCGCTGATGGGAGTTGGCCCTGTCGGCAAGGCGCGGGTGGCCGAATGGCTGTGGCGCGCGGAATTCGAGGGCCTGATGGCCGTCATGGAAGTCCTGCGCAACAGCTCTAAAGCGATGGCTGACCGTGCCTTGCCGGGACCTCACCGTGTGGCCCAGATAGCCGAGCTGGCCGAGCGTGGCCGCGAACGGGCCCGGCGCTTCATGGGCGTTCTGGATGCCCGGCTGGCAGACACGCCCTGGCTTGCCGGCGACGTGTTTTCAGTCGCCGATATTGCGGCGTTTGTTTTCGTCGAGTTTGCCGGCTGGGTGAAGATCGTGCCGGACGGCGGCCATGCGGCGCTTGCTGGCTGGCTTGAAGCGGTGCGGGCGAGGCCGTCAGCTGCCGCCTGAATTGCTGCAATGGCGTAGTATTGTTCGCGGACGCAGTAGATAGTTTCATTTTCAACAAATAATGCTGTGCAGAACTGCGTGTCAGTTTTGCAACAGAAAGTCGGCTTTCCGACTTCACCAACGCAAATCGGCCACTTATCGGGCCTGCGCCCGGCTTTGCACGCTTTTACTTGTGGTGCGGATCAGACAAGCTTGACAGTACAGAGCTATATTGCACTGCAACAAATATATCCCGGGCGGGGCTTCGGGAGCGGGAGGAGCGAACGCTATGAAAGTTTCATTGATGCGGATGGTTTTGCTGGCGGCGGCATCGCCACTTGTCTTCACGGCAGGTGTGCAGGCGCAAAGTGCCAGCGAAGCCCTGCGCGAAGTCATCACCATCACCGGTACGAAGCGCCCCGATGGCGTGGCCGTCCAGGACGTGCCTGTAGCGGTAACCGCGTTCAGCGGTGACCAGCTCGCGGCGCTCCAGTACCAGGACATCAGCTCGCTGAGCTATGTGATCCCCAACGTGCAGTTTGAAGATATCGGCACCGCCCCGACTATCGCGAACTTCTCGATCCGGGGCCTTGGCATCAACAGCTCGATCCCCGCCATTGACCCGACTGTCGGCTACTTCGTCGACGAGATCTACTACGGCATCAATGCCGGCGTTGTGGTCGATAATTTCGACATTGAGGGAATTGAGGTTCTGCGCGGGCCACAGGGCGTGCTGTTCGGGCGTAACGTGACGGGCGGCGCCGTGGTCGTGAGCACCACGACCCCCACCGACGAGTTTCGTTTCAACGGTCGCGTTGGCGTCGAAACGGGTCTGCGCTGGGTTGCATCGGGTGTGGTCTCCGGCCCGTTTTCCGAGCACGTCTCTGCCAAGCTTGCGGTCTATCACAGTGATGACGAAGGCTGGTTCACCAACCAGTTCGACGATTCCCAGCATGGCGCCAACGAAGTTACCATTATTCGCCCGGCCTTCGCCCTGAGGCCGAACGACTCGCTCGAATTCCTGTTGCGTTTTGAGTATGGCGAGACCGAAGGCGACGGTCCTGCCGGTCAGAACCACGTCAACGGTTCGGGCGTTGGCGGGCTTTTCGAGCGTGGCACGTTTGATTTCGCCATTGACGAGCCGGGCTTCTCGCGGGCCGATTGGCGTCAGGCTGGCTTCGAGACCAATATCGATGTCGATTTCGGCAACGGTACGATTACCAACGTTCTCGGCTGGCGTGACTATGACAGCGAGTCGCTTGGCGACATTGATGCATTGCCAATCTTCGGGTTCCACGCGCCGTCCTCGCTGGTGCAGAATCAGTGGTCGAACGAGCTGCGCTATGCGGGCACGTTCGGGAATGTCGATGTCACGACCGGCCTGTTCTATTTCGATCAGACGATTGAATACGTCGAGCAACGTCTTATCGGGGGCGGCGCGCTCAATTTGCGAGGCGGTGGCACAATTGACCACTCCACATGGGGTGTGTTTGCCAACTTTGACATTCGTGCAACGGAGCGCCTGACTTTCAGCCTGGGTGGTCGCTATTCTGGCGAAGACAAGGATGCACGCATCCAGACCCTTCTGCCCGGCACGGCTTGTGTTGTGGGCCAAGGCTGTACGGTTACGGCCGGCAATCCGGGGGCGTTCATTGATTCGGACAGCTGGTCGTCATTTGCCCCGCGCGTCGGCGTTCAGTACCGCTATAATGATGTCAGCCAGGTTTATGCGAGCTGGTCACAGGGCTATCGTTCCGGCGGCTATAACTTCCGCAACACCACGCCCAACCCCGCTATCACACCCGGACCGTTCGACGAGGAGCGTGTTGACTCCTTCGAGGTGGGTCTGAAAACGGACCTCGCCGATGGCAATGTCCGTCTGAACTTTGCTGCATTCCACAATAATATCAGCGATATGCAGCGTGAGATCAACCAGTCGGACCCGATAGTCGGTGTGGTTCAGATTATCCGCAACACGGCAGATGCCACCATCCAGGGTCTGGAATTTGAAGGCCGCTTCTTCATCGGGGAGAATACGCTGCTGACAACCCAGGTCGGTTACCTCGACGGCAGCTATGACAGTGTCATATTCGATCTGAACGGGGACGGCGTTATCAATGCTGCTGATCTGGCGCTCGATATTCCAAGGCTTGCGCCCTGGACCTACGGAGTCAGCCTGTATCACGATGTTCCGCTCAACCTGTTCGGTGGATCAACCTTGACAGGGTCGATTAGCTATAACTACCGCGACCGGAACGCTTATACCGACGACAATCGCGGCTTTTTCGATGCGGCCGGGATCTGGGATGCGGGCCTGTCGCTGGAGTTCAACGAGGGCAGGCATGTCCTCGCCCTTTACGGCAAGAACCTGTCTGACGAAGTGACCTACGGTAACGATACGCAGCTGCCTGCAACGCTGGGTGGCGGCACGTTCTCACCGCTCAACCGGGGCCGCGTAATTGGACTCGAGTTCCGTATCCGGAACTAGTATAACTGACTTGGTAAACCCGATATCGGTCAAAAAGAACCGTCAGGGAGGAGGGAAAGGCCGGGGCATCTGCCCCGGCCTTTTTCCGTTCGGGCCACCGGCGGCTTGGCTGCAGGGCGGCGCATCATTTTCGCCCCCCCGCGTCCGATAGGGCGTTCGCTATCGCAGCATAAGCGCCGTCGATACGTTACGGTTTCGTAACGCAGCTGCGTGTTCGCGACGCAACACGTTGAGCGCGAGCGCAGCAATTCAGCGTTCGATCCGCGGCTTTTGGTCTCGATTTGCCGTGCTCCCTCTTCCTATTCACGCGAATGAGGACAGGTTGTCGCCAACGTGGCGCAATGCTGCGTTGCAACAAGAAATGCGGACGCTCCCCGTCCGGCATTCGCGGAGGAAAACATGAACATGAAATCCGTGCGCGCGGCCCTTCTCGCCGCTGCCTCGCCCATCGTCCTTGCTGGCGCAGTCCATGCACAGTCTGAAGACGCGCCCGGCGCCCAGCGCCAGGTCGAAGTGATCACCGTTACGGCCCAGCAGCGCGAGCAGAGCCTGCAGGATGTGCCGATAGCGGTGTCCGCGTTCAACCAGGCCCAGCTTGAGAACTCAGGCATCCAGGACATCAAGGACCTGATCGTTCTTGCTCCGGGTCTGATGGTTACGTCGACCCAATCGGAAACCATTACCACGGCGCGCGTGCGCGGCGTGGGCACGGTGGGCGACAATTTCGGCCTTGAAAGCTCGGTGGGCGTTTATATCGATGGCGTGTTCCGCGCCCGCAATGGCGTTGGTTTCGGCGATCTGGGCGAGCTGGAGCGCATCGAGGTGCTGCGCGGTCCGCAAGGCACGCTGTTCGGCAAGAACACTTCGGCCGGTGTGCTCAATATCATCACGCAGCAGCCGGAATTTGAGTTTGGTGGTCAGGCAGAGCTCCAGGTCGGCAATTACGATCTGCGCCGTCTGTCCGGCTCGATCACAGGCCCAATTGTCGAAGACCAGCTGGCCTTCCGCCTGTTCGCAGTCACCAATCAGCGTGACGGCTTTACCGATCTGAATCTGCGCCAGGGCGGCACGACGACCGTCGCCGATTCTGAAAATCAGGATTACTACTCTGTCCGTGGCCAGCTTCTGTGGACGCCGAGCGCTACCGTGACAGGGCGGCTCATTGCGGACTTCTCTGACCGCAGCGAGTTCTGCTGCTCGGCCGTCCAGTGGGACTATGACCCCACCATCGCCGGTATTGTCGGCCAGCTCGGCGGTCAGGTGCTCAGCCCGGCTGATCCCTCCGCCCGGCAGGCATTTGCCAATACGCCCTACCAGCAGGACGTGACCGACTGGGGTCTGTCGGCCGAGTTTGACGTCGATTTCGATTCGGCGACGCTCACCTCCATCACGGCGTTCCGCCACTGGGAGAATGAGCGCACGCAGGATATTGACTATTCCGGTCTGGATATCGCCTCGCGTCTGGACGGCAATTTCACCGATCTTGACCGTTTCAGCCAGGAATTCCGCCTGCAGGGCGTGCGCGGCAATCTCGACTGGCTGGTCGGCGGTTTCTACTCGCACGAGGAGCTGGAACTGGGTGATGCGATCCGCTTCGGCTCGCAGTGGGAGCCCTTCCTTGGCATTCTCCTGACGGCCAGCGGCACGCCGTCGCCGGCAGGCGTCAGCCAGACCATTTCCAACCTGACGCAGGGCGCTGTGAACATCCCTGTAGGTTCGGCCATCCCGGCCGGCACCGGTGTCAATCAGGACATCTACAATCAGGAAGCCACCAGCTGGGCCGCCTTCACCCACAACACCTATGCCTTTACCGACCGTTTCTCGGTGACGGCGGGCCTGCGCTACACGCGTGAGGAGAAGGATCTGACGGCCAGCTTCTCGACCAACTCTCCAGCCGCCTGCGCCGCTCTGGAAGGGGCGTTCGGGTTTGATCCGGTCTCCGGCTGGGTTCAGGCAGGAACGGCCAACAACCTGCCGCAGGCCACCATTACCGGCGGCGCGGTGGCCATTGGCAATATCTGCCTGCCCTATGCCCGGTCTGGCCTTGACGGCACGGGCTATGACCAGTCGCGCACCGATGAGGAAGTCTCAGGCACGCTGCGTGCCCAGTTCGACCTCACCGATGAGGTGATGATCTATGGCGGCTATTCGCGCGGCTTCAAGGCGGGCGGATTCAACCTTGACCGCCAGTTCAATGGCCCGGTGACGGCCGGTGTCGGTTACACCGATGTCGACACCTCGTTTGCGCCAGAGACGATCTCCGCCTGGGAAGCGGGCTTCAAGTCGACCCTGTTTGCCAACAGCCTCCAGCTGAACGGCAACTTCTTCTACCAGGACATTGAGGACTTCCAGCTCAACACGTTCAACGGCACGGCGTTCGTGGTGGAGTCGGTGGACGAGGCACGCTCCTACGGCGCGGAGTTCGACTTCCTCTGGCTCACCCCGGTTGAAGGCCTCGATGTCTCGGGCGGCTACGCTTATGTCGATACCGAGTATCAAACGATCACGACCGCTGATCCGCTGATCGCGGCGCTGGAGGGCGAGAGCTTCTCATTGTCGCCGGAGAACTTTCTGAACCTCGCCGTCAATTTCGAGCATGATCTCGGCAATAACCTGATCACCCGGATGGGCCTCGATGCGCGCTATGTGTCGGGCTACAACACGGGCTCGGACAATGACCCGGAGAAGTTCCAGGAGTCCTTCACGACGCTCAATGCCCGTATCGGCCTTGGCTCGAATGACGAGCGCTGGTTCCTCGAGCTGTGGGGCCGTAACCTCACCGACGAGACCTATGCCCAAGTCGCGTTTGACGCCTTCGCGCAAGGCCGCCGGGGCACGGCGGGCGCCGATGGCGGGGAGTGGACCCAGCCGCGCAACAATGCCAGCTATGCTGCCTTCCTGGGTGCCCCGCGCACCTATGGCGTGACGCTGCGTACGCGCTTCTAGGTTTGCGTCAAACCTTGAAACGGGAAGGGCCGGAGCATTGCTCCGGCCCTTTTTGTTGTCTGCCTAGCTGAACGCAAATGGCGCTATGGGCCGGGTATGCGGTTCGATCTTCAGATGGCGCTGCAAGGGCGGGAAGGCACGCTGCGGGCACGACTCCCGTTCACACAGGCGGCAGGTCAGGCCGATGCCGACAGGCTCAGCGGGAAAGGGCGTGCGCGCGAGCCGGCCTGCGTGTTTTGCCTCGCACCCCAGCACAATCGTGTGCAGGGCCGCACCGCCACCGGGCAAGGGGCGCGAGACGGCCCGTGTCATCGAGATATAGGTGCTGCCGCCGGGCAGCTCGATCGCATGGGTATGGGTACGCTCTGGCATACGGAACGCGTCATGGATCGGCCAGCGCGGACATCCGCCGCCTGATCTTGCAAACGGAATGACCCCGCCGCCAAAGCGTTTGGTGACATTGCCAGCCTGGTCGATACGCATGAGGAAAAAGGGCACGCCGCGCCGTGCCGGGCGGTTCAGCGTGGTCAGGCGATGCGCAGCCTGTTCATAGCTGACGCCAAAGCGGTGGCTCAACGCGTCGCCATCATAGCCGGTTGCTTCGGCTGCCTGGTAAAAGCCGTCATAGGGCATCAGCAGCGCGGCGGCGGTATAACCGGCGAGATTGGCTCTCAGAAGCCGCGCGGCCACCGGGTCGGGCAGTGCTGCGCGCATCACCAGCGAATCGAGCACATCCGCGCAATCGAGAAGCACCATGGTCAGCGCGGTCTGAAAGTCCTTGCCTGCTGGCGACAGCAGCTCTGACAGCAATAGCTTGCGTGCGTGAAAGTCGAACCGGCGCAGCGTGCCGCCCATCACATCATCATCGTAAACGCGCACCGCTGCGCCATGCTGGCGGCGCAGATAGTCATGCATCCCCTGAACGCGCCCCAGCTCGTCCAGACGGGCGGTTTCGCGCAGCGCATCCGCGGCATCTTCCAGCTGCGGGAAATGGTTCTGCGCGTTGTCCAGCGCATCGCGCACGGTCTCCAGTGGGAGGAGCGAGCCGCTGGCTGCGATATTGCCGTCTGCAAGGCGCGAGGCCAGTTCTGCCGCGCTGCCTTGCGCCTCCCGATAGGCCTGGAACAGCCTTGCCATGGCTTCGGCGGCGCGCGGGTGGGCATCCGCCAGATCGCGGATATCGCGCTGGTCCAGCTCAACCCCTTTCAGGACAGGATCGCCCAGCGCCTCGGTCAGGTCGGTTAGTGTCTGACGATCCGATTCAGCCGCAAAGCTGCGCACATCCACATCATGGCTGTCGGCCAGCGCCAGCAGGACGCGCGCTGTTACCGGGCGCTGATTGCGCTCCAGCAAGGTCAGATAGCTGGCGGAAATGCCGAGCGTTTCGGCAAACTCGGCTTGCGACAGGCCAAGCTCGCGCCGCAAACGGCGCAGCCGCGCGCCCGCATACAGTTTCTCCTGTTGGCCAGCATCCATCGAAGCAACTCCACATGTATGAATAATTACAACCATACAATATGAGTTGCATCAATACGCTACACGCATTCCGCTTTTATGTGCGCCATTCTGTGCGATTGCCGGTTCAACCGTGTATGAACCCTACAAGTTTAATCAAGAAGGAGGTCAGCCATGACCACATTCTACGATCTCGTTCCCGCCGCCGCACCCGGCCGTTTCGACGGCATTGAGCGCAACTACACGCCTGAAGAGGTCATCAAGTTGCGCGGGTCTGTGCAGATCAGCCACACGCTGGCCGAGCGCGGCGCTGCGCGCCTTTGGCAGCTTTTGAACAGCGAGCCCTACATCAACGCGCTGGGTGCCCTGTCCGGCAATCAGGCCATGCAAATGGTGCGCGCGGGTCTCAAAGCAATCTATCTTTCCGGCTGGCAGGTGGCCGCTGATGCCAACACCGCCGGTGCCATGTATCCTGACCAGTCGCTCTACCCGGCCAATTCGGCTCCCGAGCTGGCGCGCAAGATCAACCGCACGCTTCAGCGCGCCGACCAGATCGAAGTGTCAGAAAACGGCAAGGCCAGCCGTGACTGGTTCGCGCCAATCGTGGCCGACGCCGAAGCCGGCTTTGGCGGCACGCTGAACTGCTTTGAAATCATGAAAGCCTTCATCGAGGCGGGCGCTGCCGGCGTCCATTTCGAGGACCAGGTGGCAGCCGAGAAGAAATGCGGGCATCTGGGCGGCAAGGTGCTGATCCCGACCAGCCAGCACGAGCGTAACCTCAATGCGGCGCGGCTGGCTGCCGACATCATGGGCGTGCCCACGATCACGGTCGCCCGTACGGACGCTGAAAGCGCTACCCTGATCAACTCCGATATTGATGAACGCGATCACGAATTCATCGATTTCGATGCAGGCCGTACAGCGGAAGGCTTCTTCCGCCTGAAAAGCGGCGTGGGCGTGGAACACTGCATCAAGCGGGGCCTGGCCTATGCCAAAGTGGCAGACCTTCTGTGGTGGGAGACCTCCAAGCCTAACCTGGAAGAGGCCAAGCGCTTCGCCGAGGCCATCCAGAAAGCCCATCCTGGCAAGATGATGGCCTATAACTGCTCGCCCTCGTTCAACTGGGAAGCCAATCTGGACAAGGCCACGATCGAGACCTACCAGCGCGAGCTGGGTGCGATGGGCTACAAGTTCCAGTTCGTTACCCTGGCCGGTTTCCACCAGCTCAATTTCGGCATGTTCGAGCTGGCCCGGGGTTACAAGGACCGCGGCATGGGCGCGTATTCCGAATTGCAACAGGCCGAGTTTGCTGCCGAAAAAGACGGCTACACCGCCACGCGCCACCAGCGCGAAGTGGGCACCGGCTATTTCGACAAGGTGAACCTCACCCTGTCTGGCGGCAATGCCTCGACGACCGCCATGGGCGAAAGCACGGAAACGGCTCAGTTCAAGGCAAGCGCTGCGGAGTAAGGCGCTTACGGGTTCTCCCCCCGTTCACGGGGGGAGTGGCCCGAAGGGCCGAGGGGGGCAATGCTCTAAACAAACTCCCCCCTCCGTCAGCTGCGCTGACACCTCCCCCGCAGGCGGGGGAGGAAACCGGACACGCTCAGCCGAGGGACAATACCCATGCCCCACCACACTGCCGATCTGTGCGATGCCTATCCCGATCAGGTGCGCGTACTCGCGCCCCTGTTCACTCACTATGGCGGGCGGCACGTGTTTCATGGGCCTGTGGAGACGATCCTTGCCTATGAGGACAATTCGCGCGTCCGCGAGGCGTTGTCCGAGCCCGGCGAGGGCCGCGTGCTCGTCATTGATGGCGGTGCCAGCCTTCGCCGGTCCATGGTCGGCGGCGATCTGGCAAAGCTTGCCGTGAAGAATGGCTGGTCCGGCGTGCTTGTTCATGGCGCTGTGCGCGATGTACACGAGCTGGAACAGGAGCCGCTGGGCGTGCTGGCGCTGGGACGTGTCCCGCGCAAGACCGAGAAGCGCGGGCTTGGCACGCGCGGCATTTCGGTCAGTTTTGCCGGCGGCACGTTTTCACCCGGCAACTGGCTTTACGCCGATCGCGACGGGGTTGTGGTATCAGCGGGCGAGTTGGGGTGAATAACCCCCCTGTTCGCGGGGAGGAGCACGACCGGGCGCCCGAGCCAGCCTCATCCTGAGGAGTTGCCGCAGGCGGCGTCTCGAAGGGGCGAGGCGCGACGCAACGATATGCGGAGCATCACCAAAAGAACTGGATCCCGGCTTGCGCCGGGAAGACGCGAAAAAAAGGAATGCACATGACCGGACCAGCTATCACCACCCCTGAGGGCGTTGTCATCAAGGGCGCGGTACGGCCCGGCTACGAGACGATACTGACCCCTGAGGCTCTGGCCCTGCTGGCCGATATCCATCGCCGGTTCGATGCACGGCGCAAGGCATTGATGGCGGCGCGTCTGGAGCGCCAGAAGCGGCTGGATTCCGGAGCGGAAACTCTGGGATTTCGTGCAGATACCGCCACGATCCGCGCCGGGGACTGGACCGTCCCCGCAGCGCCGGCCGATCTGGCTGACCGCCGCGTGGAGATCACCGGCCCGGTCGACCGCAAGATGATCATCAACGCGCTCAATTGCGGCGCGAAATGCTTCATGGCCGATTTTGAGGACGCGTCCACGCCGTCATGGTCGAACATGATGGAAGGCCAGATAAACCTGCGCAACGCGGTCCACAGAAAGATCGATTACACCGATGCCGATAGCGGCAAGTCCTACGCGCTGAAAAAGGACCATGCGGTCCTGATCGTGCGTGCGCGCGGCCTGCATCTGGATGAAGCCCATATCGAGATTGATGGCACGCCGATGAGTGGCGGGTTTGCCGATTTTGCCCTCTACCTGCTGCATAATCACACCCAGCTTAAAAAGAATGGCACGGGCCCGTACTTCTACCTGCCCAAGCTGGAGACGATGGAGGAGGCGCAGCTATGGTCACTTGTCATCCGCCATTGTGAGACGGTGCTGGGCCTCAAGGCTGGAACCGTGCGCGTGACCATCCTCATCGAGACCATCCCGGCGACCTTTGAGCTTGATGAAATCCTTTACGCCCTGCGCGAGAACATTACCGCGCTCAATGCCGGGCGCTGGGACTATATTTTCAGCTATATCAAGCGCCAGAAAACCAATCCCGCCGCCGTTCTGCCCGACCGTGGCCAGGTGACGATGGCCGTGCCCTTCATGGCCGAATATGCAAAGCGCCTGATTGCCGTTTGCCACCGGCGCGGCGCGCACGCCATGGGCGGGATGAGCGCCTTCATCCCCGTCAAGGGCGATGATGCGGCCAATGAGGCGGCTATCGCCAAAGTGAAAGCCGACAAGACGCGCGAGGCGTCCATTGGCCATGACGGGGCGTGGGTGGCCCACCCGGCGCTGGTGCCCGTGGCCATGGAGGCGTTTGACGCCGTGATGACCGGCCCGAACCAGCTGTCCAAAATCCCCGATGTCACCGAAGACGCGGCCGCGCTGCTGACCGCGCCTGAGGGCACGATCACCCATGCAGGCGTGCTGGGCAATGCCGATGTTGCCATCCGCTATATCGCCTCCTGGCTGCAGGGGCGGGGCGCGGCGCCGATCCATAATCTGATGGAGGACGCAGCAACCGCAGAGATCAGCCGCGCGCAGCTCTGGCAGTGGCGCACACATGGCGCGAAGACGGCTGAGGGCCGCGTGGTTGACGCGGCCTATGTGAAAGAGGTGATTGGCGAGGCGGCTGGCGCGATCAAGGCCGAAATAGGCGATAATGCCTGGGGGCAGGGCCGGTTTGACGAGGCTGAGGACATCCTCACCGCGCTGGCGCTCGATGACGGGTTCGAGGAGTTCCTGACACTTCCGGCCTATGAGAAGATCAGGGAGTAGGGGAGCTCGTCGCTCTGCAACACCGGCCGGCACCGTGTGGCTTTGCGGTATTTCGCGAATGCCGCAATGTCCGGGGGGCCGGTGAAGCAGTGCCGCCTATGGCTTGTAAACCGGAATGACGGGACAAGCCGCTTTCCCCCTAAACCCGGATGCCGATCCGCGCTAGGCTGTCAGCTATGAAATATCTTGACCCTGTGATTCGCCATCGTGGCCTGCTGATTTCGGCGGGCGTGTTTCTGCTGTTTGGTATCTGGGCGGTGTATCTATCGCCCTGGTCCGCGCGGGCGATGGAGGCGCGGCTGCAGGCCGCCGCCGAAAGCGCGCTGGAGCGCGTGGGCGAGCAGGGCTGGGCAAGCGTCGAGATGCGCGGCCAGCGCGCGGTCCTGTCCGGAACAGCGCCGTCGGATGAGGCTCAGGCCCGCGCCGTGCGCGCCGTGCGCCAGGCCCACTGGGCCGGAGGCACGATAGCGGGCGGCGTCACCCGCGTCGTTGTGGAGACCCCGCAACCCGCTGGCGAGGCAGATCAGACAACCGGCGCCAATGGCGCCGCACAAGAAGCAATCTAGGAACGAAACGCTATGATGTGGCTGATGTGGCATATGTGGGTATTGCTGGCGCTGTCGGCGCTGGCAGGCGGCGTTATCGGGTGGACGCTGCGCGGATCCCGCCAGAACGCCCCCTTGCGTTTGCCCCCGCGTGAAACATCCGCAGGTGCGGCACCTGTTCAGCCATCAACGCCCGTCAAACCGGCAGCGGTCAAACCGGCCCCGGTCAAATCGGAATCGCCACCTGAACCGGCAAAGCCAGTGTCCAGTCCTGCACCGAAGGCTGCGGCAGCCGCGAAAAGCGCGGCATCTGAGCCGGCAAAGCCCAAGCCTGCGCCCGAGCCCAAGGCTGCAAAAGCCGCCGCTCCCAAGCCGGCCCCTGCGCCGAAAAAATCCGGTTCGTCTGCAGCCGCCGGGCCGGATGATCTGACCCGCATCAAGGGTCTGGGCCCGAAGGCGCAAAGCACGCTGACGGCGGCGGGTGTGGTGCGCGTTGAGCAGGTCGCGGCGTGGACCGCCGCGGACATCGAAAAGTATGACACGCTTCTGAACGCTCGCGGACGTATCGTGCGCGATGACTGGGTGGGACAGGCGAAACAGCTCACGAAGGCCTAGTCGAACCGGGCTTTCGTCCACAGCGAGAGCAGGCGCTCGGCCGCTTCGCTCGCGGGCAGGCTGCCGTCTGCCACATCGCTTTCCAGACCCGGCAGAGCGCTGCGTACAGCCGGGCTGGCGTGGAATTGTTCCAGCACCATCGCCTCGACCATGGCGCGCATCCAGCCGACCTGCTGGCCACGCCTGCGGGTGTCAAACGCGCCTGCGGCCTGCATGGCCGCGCGGTGCGCGGTGATCGTTTCCCAGAGCGTGCCGATACCCTTTGCCTCAAGGGCGGAGCCTGTCAGCACTTTGGGTTGCCAGTGCGGATTGGCCGGCGCAAACAGGTACAAGGCAGCCTCCAGATCGCGAGCGGCGCGTCTGGCTCTCTGGGCGTTCTCGCCATCAGCCTTGTTCACGAACAATATCTCGGCGTGCTCCAGGAGCCCCTTCTTGATGCCTTGCAGCTCGTCGCCAGCGCCTGGCAGCATCAGCGCCACGAACACGTCGACCATATTGGCGATTTCGGTTTCCGACTGGCCGACGCCCACCGTCTCGATGATGACGACGTCAAAGCCCGCCGCCTCGCACAAAAGCAGGCTCTCGCGGGTCTTGCGCGTCACACCGCCCAGCGTGCCGGCCGACGGCGAGGGGCGGATGAAGGCGTTCGGGTCGACCGCCAGCGCGCCCATGCGCGTCTTGTCGCCCAGAATGGAGCCTTTCGTGCGCGTGGAGGACGGATCCACGGCCAGCACGGCGACCTTGTGGCCCTTGGCTGTCAGAAAGGTGCCAAACGCCTCGATCAGGGTAGATTTGCCCACCCCCGGCACGCCGGTCAGTCCGATGCGGACCGCCCCGCCCGTATGGTCCATGACTTCGGTCAGAAGCGCGCGCGCGTCCGCCTGATGGTCAGCGCGGGTGGATTCCACCCGCGTGATCGCGCGCGCCAGTGCGGCGCGGTCCCCGGATACAAGACGGTCGGCAAGCTCGTTCATGGCCTCACGCATACGCCATTTGCCGGGCTTGGCAAGGCGGGCGCGATGACACAGCCAATCTGTCATCCCTTTTCAGTTGGCAGGCGGGCATGCACGGCGCACGCTCCAGTGCACGATTTTACGGAGACCTGCCAATGATCGCTTTTCTTGCTGCCAGCCTGGCTCTCAATCCCGCGCCGGAAATGAGCGAGGTGGATTTGCACATTTACTGCAATGCGCAGGCCGGGATCATGACGCAATACCTCTCTGACACCCGGTTTTCCGAAAGCCTGATGACGCAAACGGCTCAATGGCTGGATGAGGCCGTCGCTGTTGGCCGCACCACTCGCGAGCACATCAATTCCGTTCAGCAGGCCCTGTTTCCGGTCAATCAGGAGCTAATTCTCGCCGATGATGTGGCGGCGCTGGAAGCGCGGTTCGAGCCGTGTGAAGAGGCGTTCGGGGGTTAGGGCTGTTTTTTCCGCAACGCATCCGCGTTGCGATGTTCCGCGAAAAGTCGCGGGCGCGCATTCGCGCTTTTCGGGCCGCAAAGCGGCCCGCAAGGCCGACCGGCCGCCGGGCACTTTTGCCCGCAGCGACGCGCGGATGCGCGGAGCACAGAAAAAGCCAACAAAAAACCCCGCCGTTTCCGGCGGGGTTTTCTCACGGAACACAGGCCGTAAAGCCTAGTTCTTCATGGCCTGCTCAAAGCGCTCGCCCAGCTTGTCCAGGAAGCCTTCGGTCGAGAGCCAGCCCTGCTGGTCGCCGACCAGAAGCGCGAGGTCCTTGGTCATGTAGCCGCTTTCCACCGTCCTGGTGACGGTGTCTTCAAGCTTCTGGGCAAAGTCCACAACGGCCTGATTGCCGTCCATCTTGCCGCGGTGATAGAGGCCGCGCGTCCACGCGTAGATCGAGGCGATGGAGTTGGTCGAGGTCTGCTCGCCGCGCTGGTGCTGGCGGTAGTGGCGCGTGACGGTGCCATGGGCGGCCTCGGCCTCCACCGTCTTGCCGTCCGGCGTCATCAGCACGGAAGTCATCAGGCCCAGCGAGCCAAAGCCCTGCGCCACGGTGTCAGACTGCACGTCGCCATCATAATTCTTGCACGCCCAGACATAGCCGCCCGACCATTTCATCGCCGCTGCCACCATGTCGTCGATCAGGCGGTGCTCATAAGTGATCTTCTTGGCGTCGAAATCGGCCTTGAACTCGCTCTGGTAGATCTCTTCAAAGATGTCCTTGAAGCGCCCGTCATAGGCTTTCATGATCGTGTTCTTGGTCGACAGATAGACCGGCCAGCCACGATCAAGGCCATAGCGCAGGCAGGCGCGGGCAAAGTCGCGGATTGATGCGTCGAGATTATACATGCCCATGGCGACGCCGCCGCCGGGGAAGTCGAAAATCTCGTGGGTGATGGGCTCGCCGCCATCGGACGGCGTGAACGTCATGGTCAGCTTGCCGGGCCCTTTCACCACCATGTCGGTGGCGCGGTACTGATCGCCGAAGGCGTGACGGCCGATCACGATCGGCTTGGTCCAGCCGGGCACCAGGCGGGGCACGTTCTTGATGACGATGGGTTCGCGGAACACCACGCCGCCCAGAATGTTGCGGATCGTGCCATTGGGCGAGCGCCACATCTTCTTCAGGCCGAACTCTTCCACGCGCTGTTCATCGGGCGTGATCGTGGCGCATTTCACGCCGACGCCATAATGCTTGATCGCCTCGGCGGCCTCGACCGTGATCTGGTCGTCGGTCTCGTCGCGCTTCTGGATGGAGAGGTCGTAGTATTTCAGATCAATGTCGAGATAGGGCAGGATCAGCTTCTGCTTGATCAGGTCCCAGATAATCCGGGTCATCTCGTCGCCATCAAGTTCAACGACGGGGGTATCGACTTTGATCTTTGCCATGTGCGGTGTGCTCTTCTCTTGAGGGCGCGCGCATCGGCGCGCTAGAGGTGGGCCTTACAGGTTCGGCGGTCATCTAGCACCGCGCACCCGTTTAAGAAAGGGCAGGTATGTCATCAAGTGATGGTGGGCGCGTGCCCGGCCCTGCTTTTGTGCTGGTCAATCCGCAAATGGGCGAGAATATCGGCGCGGCCATGCGCGTAATGGCCAATTTTGGCCTCGATGATTTGCGTATTCACGCCCCGCGCGATGGCTGGCCCAATGAACGCGCGGAGGCGATGAGCGCCGGGTCCCCCCTCTATGCCTCCGCCCGCGTGACCGATGATCTCGATGACGCGCTGGAAGGCTGCACGGTGCTCTACGCCACCACGGCGCGTCCGCGCGGCATGGTCAAGCCGGTCATGACCGCGCGTGAGGCGATGGCCGAGGCGCGCGGGCTGATTGCCGCCGGGCAAAGGCCGGGCTTCCTGTTCGGGGCGGAGAAATCCGGCCTCCCCAATGAGCTGGTAGCCCGCTCGCGCGCTATCCTCACCCTGCCGGTTGATCCGGGCTTTGCGTCGCTGAATCTCGCCATGGCGGTGGGCGTGCTCGCCCATGAATGGCGCGCCGGCGACCCGCCGCCCGAGGAGTTCAAACCGCTGGAGGAGGCCGCTGACGTGGGTTCGCTGGCCCGCATGTATGAGCATTTCGAGGATGAGCTGGAGAGGGCGGGCTTCTTCTTCCCGCTGGAGAAAAAGCCGCTGATGACGCAGAATTTGCGCAATATCTTCGCCCGCGCGGGCCTCACCGAACAGGAAGTGCGCACCTTCCGCGGTGCCATCAAGGCACTGACCATCGGGAGAGGGAAGGCCAGGGTGGTGCGGGATTAGCGCCCCAACCAAACACGGGCGATTGACCCAGCAGCGCCAGTGATATGTGGTTGGTACTTTAGCGGCCAAGGGAATTGGGGATGAGAATGCGTCTTTGCGTGTTGATGTCGGTTGTTTCGCTCACAGTAGTAACCGCGTGCAGTCAACCGGCGACCCTACCCGTCCCCCCAAACACGGTTCAGTATGCGACTTGCGAAGAGCCAGCGGAGCGGATCATCCCTGAAGACTGGGCCGACCAGCATCTCGTAGAAGGCTCGCCGTATTACGAGGCGCTGTTTTCCCCGGAGGCGCAGCAGGCTGTGCTGGATGGCCCGGTGGTCAGGGTCCCGCGTTTCACGTCAAGCACTGACCGGCAGGTGGACTACATTCGCGAAGGGCGCATTTTTGTCGACCGCCGGGGCGACATTGTCGAGCTGGAGAATGTCGACTGGTCAATTTACGACAATACGTATGTTTCGAGCCAGCTCCACGGTCTCACCGCCATTGGCACGCTGTTTTCCGATCATGAAGATCAGCAGGACGAGGATGTCGAGACAGCCCTGATGCGGCTTATCCTCAACTGGGGCCATTGCGCGTTGCACGACAGGGGTATAAATCCGCGCGCGTGGCATGAAGGTACGGTAATGAAGCGGCAGTCGAACCTGCTGCACACGCTCAACTATATGCGCGCTCATGGCCCGGATGACGAGCTTACATTGACCACGTTGCTTTACATGATCGATGCAGGCGCAACCTATCTACTCGACGAACCCGATGTATATTTGACCGGTAATCACGGCATTCGGCAGGACATGCTGCTGGCCGCAACAGCCTTGTCCCTGCCCCAGCATCCGCGGGCGCAGGAAATGCTGGACCTGGCGGAAAGCCGTCTGGAGCTGGCGTCCCAGCAGATGTTCACTGACGAAGGTATATGGGCCGAACATGCACCAGGATATGTTCATTACATGATTCTGTTAATGAGCGGCGTAGAGAGATTGATTGACGAGCAAGCCGGATTTAACCCCCAAAACTTTGTCAACAACTATCACTCCAGCCGCAGCTTTTTAATTGATACTCTATTGCCGGATTTTTCTGTCCCACGAATAGGCAGGTCGGGGCTGGGGGCAATTGCGAACTCCGTGGCAAGAAGAACTGAAATCGTTCGTCGCTTTCGAGAGTTGGAGCGTTCTGTAACTGTATTTCCGGACTACGGACACGCTGTCATCCGGGGAGACCATCCGAACGGTTTTTATCTCCATCTGACCGCGTCTCACAACTATCCCGCGCGAAAACGTCATGCCGATGAGCTTTCTATTCTGCTCTTTAACCACGGCCGTCTGTGGATCACCGAAGGCGGGCAACATTCGACGCAGCGCAGCGGGATGACGCGCTACCTTCGCAGCGCTTTTGCGCACAATACCTACACGCTGAATGGCGGATTTCTGGATGAACATTCTGCCCCCGAGCTGGCGGTGGGGATTGCCGGCAGCGGTTCTGACTCGTCCGGCTACAGGCTGGAGGCGTTTTCAGAGCGATTTGAAGAACCTGCGGCGTTTACTCGCTCAATCCGCGTGGATGATGACTTTTCTACTATCCGGATGGTTGATGCCCTCTCTTCTGAAGAGCCCGGTGAATGGGAAGGACGCTTCCAGTTGCCCGGCGATCTCCGGGTAGATATCGAGGGACAGGCCGTGCGTGTGCGCGATCCCGACACCGGGCGCACCATGACACTGAACTTCCGGTCGACGCAAAGCCTCTCCTTTTCGACCTGTCGCGGCGATAGGGGCCCCCCGTGTGGATGGGCGCAGGACCGAAATCGTGCCAGGCCGGTTACGACCCTGTCATGGTCTTTTGAGGGGGATAGCGAGATTACAATAGATATCGGGTTCGACTGATGGCAGCCAACCTATCGCAGGTCTATTATTGCCTGAGAGGGTTTGCCCGCGGAGGTGAGGATGCTACGCATCAGGCAAAAGGGGATTGAGATGCGCCAGTATTCTGCCTGCCTGCTCGTAGCGCTCTGGACGCTTGCGGCGTGCGGCGAACCATCGTCACCGCCCCCGAACACGGTTCAGTATGCGACGTGCGAAGAACCAGGTGAGCGGATCATCCCTGAGGACTGGGCTGACACGCATCTCGTAGAAGGCTCGCCGTATTACGAGGCGTTGTTTTCCCCCGAAGCGCAGCAGGCTGTGCTGGATGGCCCGGTGGTCAGGGTCCCGCGTTTCACGTCAAGCACTGACCGGCAGGTGGAATACATTCGCGAAGGGCGCATTTTTGTCGATCGGCGGGGCGACATTGTTGAGCTCGAAAACGTGGACTGGTCAAATGAGGACCACACCTTTGTCGCCACCCAGCTTCACGGTCTCACCCCGGTTGGAACGCTGTTTTCCGATCATGAAGATCAGCAGGATGAGGATGTCGAGACAGCCCTGATGCGGCTGATCCTCAACTGGGGGCACTGCGCAGCGCACAACAGGGATATCAATCTGCGCGCCTGGCATGAAGGCACGGTGATGAAGCGGCAGTCCAACCTGCTGCACACGCTCAACTATATGCGCGCTCATGGCCCGGATGACGAGCTGACGCTCACGACCCTTCTCTACATGATTGATGCAGGTGCAACCCATCTGCTCGATGAGCCAAATGTGTACTCACCGGGCAATCACGGTGTCCGGCAGGACATGCTGCTGGCCGCGACAGCCTTGTCCCTGCCCCAGCATCCGCGGGCGCAGGAAATGCTGGACCTGGCGGAAAGCCGTCTGGAACTGGCAGCGCGGCGGATGTTCACCGAGGAGGGGATATGGGCGGAGCAAGCGCCCGGATACGTCAATTATATTGTTGGACTCATGAATGGCGTCAGCCGGTTGCGTGACCGTGAAGCGGGCTTCAATCCCAGCCGCTTCATCCGCAACCGCCGGGCCAGCCGTGATTTCCTTATGGACACTGCGCTACCGGACTATTCGATCCCGACCGTTGGCCGGTCCAGTCAGCAAACCATCAGCCCGGCGGTGGCGCGGCGCGGCGCTATCGAACGGCGGCTCGGCGAACTGGCGCGTTCGCTGAGCGTGTTTCCCGGTTATGGCCACGCGGTTATCCGCGGCGATCATCCTGATGGTCTTTACCTCCATCTGACCGCGTCTCACAATTTGCCCGCGCGCAAACGCCACGCCGATGAGCTTTCAATCCTGCTCTTTAACCACGGGCGCCTGTGGATCACCGAGGGCGGTCAGCATTCGACGCAAGACAGCCCCATGTCGCGGTATCTGCGAAGCGCATTTGCGCACAATACCTACGTGCTGGACGGGCAGTATGTGGAGGAGCATTCGGCGCGAGACCTGATGGTGGGTATCACGGACAGCAATTCGGGCCGTTCGGGTTACCGTGTCGAAGGGCACTCAGAACGGTTTCCGGAGCCGGCATCCTTCACGCGCGCTATCGACATTGACAGCGACTTTCAATCGATACGGATATCGGACGCGGTCTCGTCGGAGGTGCCGGGTGAATGGGAAGGGCGCTTCCAGTTGCCCGGCGATCTCCGGGTAGATATCGAGGGACAGGCCGTGCGGGTCCGCGATCCCGGCACCGGGCGCACCATGACGCTGGCCTTCCAGTCGTCGCAAAGCCTTGCGCTTTCAACCTGCAATGGTGAACGTGACCCTGTATGCGGATGGGCGCAGGACAGGGATGATCCAGACGATGTGGCGGCGGTCACGACACTGTCCTGGTCGTTCGAGGGCGATAACGAGGTCGTTGTGGATATCAGCTTTGAATAATTGTCTGTGCCCCCTCCACACCCGCGCTGATTGACAATTCCGGTCCGCTCCAGCATAAGCCGCGCTTCCCTCACGCTGGGGCTGGTGACAGTCCTGATTATTCATCCCACGGGACGATGCGTGAACCGCCGTGTTTTGTAGCCGGTGCGATTGTGAGGGCGCACAGGCCGGGCCGCGTCACACAAGAGAGAACCATGTCGAAGCGTCATTCACAGAAATACAAAATTGACCGCCGTATGGGCGAGAACATCTGGGGCCGTCCGAAGTCTCCGGTGAACAACCGCCCCTACGGCCCCGGCCAGCATGGCCAGCGCCGCAAAGGCAAGATGAGCGATTTTGGCCTGCAGCTGATGGCCAAGCAGAAGCTCAAGGGCTATTACGGCAACATCACCGAGAAGCAGTTTGCGCGCACCTATGAAGAGGCCCAGCGCCGCCGTGGCAACACGGCTGAAAACCTGATCGGTATTCTGGAAAGCCGTCTGGATGCGGTGGTCTACCGCGCCAAGTTCGTGCCGACCGTGTTTGCCGCCCGCCAGTTCGTCAATCACGGCCACGTAATGGTGAACGGCAAGCGCGTCAACATTTCCTCCTACCAGGTCAAGCCCGGTGATGTGGTGGAAGTGCGCCAGAAATCGCGCAATATGGCCCTCGTCCTCGAAGCGCTGGATAGCGCGGAACGCGACGTGCCCGACTATATCGATCTCGACGCCAAGGCCATGAAAGCCGTTTATACGCGCATCCCGGAATTCTCCGATGTGCCGTATCCGGTGAAAATGGAACCCAATTTGGTTGTCGAATTCTACGCGTCGTAAGACGCCGCGATACCGAATACGAAAAGCCCGTCAGCCTTGCTGGCGGGCTTTTTGTTTTGTGTTTGGGTCAGATGCTTTGTCATGGCCCGGTTTATCCGGGCCACCCATGCCTGAGAGATTGAAGCCAGCGGCTTCGTTGGAGGCATGGGTCCCCCGGACCGCTACGCGGCCGGAGGATGACACAGCTGAGCCGCCTTCAGCTTGCAGTCATGTCTGGCCTGCCAGGCCTGCTCCCGGTAAAACAGGAGGCATGAGGCTGATGGCGCTCGCAAGATTTATGTCGGTCACAGGCGCGGCTTTGCTGCTGGCGGCGTGCGCCGCGGCGTCTTCCGCGCAGCCTTCGCAGGCTCTGCCCGGCGAGACAGAAACCATCCACTACTGGCACGAGCTGGAGGATGGCTCGATCCGGGTTCAGGTGCGCTCCAATGGCTGCACCACGAAAGAGAGTTTCGAGCCGGTGGTGATGGTGGATTCGCGCACGCGCTGGGCCTTCACGGTGGAATTGCGCCGGCTCCGGCCCGATCTTTGCCGGGCCTTCCTGCCCGAGGGCGTCGAGCTGGAGTGGAGCCGCGATGAGCTGGGTCTGCCGCGTGGCGGCACGGTGCGGGTGATCAACCCGCAAGCGCCCACGCCCAGGCCGAGGCGGTAGATAGTGTAGTTTTAGCCGTGCTCTAGGCCCCGGCTCGGTGCCGTGCCCCCGGGGCCTTCTGCCACCGCGTTCTCAACCGGGTTCCCGGGCTTGACCCGGGATCCAGTAGAACCTGATCCAGACTTTTGTCGGAAAATGAGAAATGGACCCCGGCTCGGGGGCCGGGGCCCCGGAACTTCATGCTCACCCCTCGGCTACTTGGTGCTCGAAGGCCAATAGCCCTCAGGCGGCCTGCACACCCTTGTCGTCGAACAGGGCCTTAAGTTCGCCTGTCTCGTACATTTCCTTGACGATGTCGCAGCCGCCGATGAATTCACCCTTCACATAGAGCTGGGGGATGGTCGGCCAGTCGGAATAGACTTTGATGCCTTCGCGCACATCCATGTCTTCCAGCACGTTCACCGAATGATAGTCCACGCCCATGTGCTGGAGCACGCGCGAGACCAGTGAGGAAAACCCGCACTGGGGAAAGAGCGGCGTGCCCTTCATGAACAGCACCACGTCGTGGCTCTCCACCGTGTTGCGGATCGATTCAAGTGTGGCGGTCTCGGTCATGGGGGCGCTCCTTCGCGCGGGAAACTCTTGCAAGACAGCTAGGAAGCGCGAGGCATCCGGTCAAGCGGGGCAGTCAGGGCGCGCGGGTGATCAGGGCCAGCGCGTGAAGCTCCCCGCCCATGCGCGTGCCCAGTGCATTATACACCAGCTGGTGTTGTTTCACGCGCGGCAGGCCTGCGAATGCGGGCGACACAACGGTGGCGCGGTAGTGATCGCCATCGCCGGCCAGATCCTCGATCTCGACCTGGGCATCAGGCAAAGCCTCACGGATCAGGCGCGAAATATCGTCGGCGGCCATCGGCATGGAAATTCCTCCTGTTCGCGGGGCGCAGCGGCGCTAGACTTGGGGCAACCCCGCGCGAATCCTCAAGAGCGCCACACTAGCAGATCATCAGGGCAGGGAGCCTCATCTGACATGCAACACCATTACCGGCTTCTCTCACTTGCCTTTCTGGCACTGGCGCTGGCGTCCTGCTCTGGCCCCGATACCGGCGTTTCGCGCGAGACACAGGCGCTGACCGATCTGCGTGTACTGGCAGCCGACGACATGCAAGGCCGGCTTGTCGGCAGCGAGGGCAATGCGCGTGCCCGCGCCTATCTGATTGACCGGCTGGGCGAGATCGGCGTCACGCCCGTGTTTGAAAATTACGAGCAGAGATTCACGTTTCAACGCTCGCTCGATTTTCGCGATCCGGACGCGCCGCGCGAAACGGTGGAGGCGGTCAATCTGGTCGGGCGCATAGCCGGAACCCGTCCGGGCGAGCATGTGATGGTCATCGGTGCGCACTATGACCATGTGGGTGTCGATGAGGACGGCAATGTCTTCAACGGGGCGGACGATAATGCCTCTGGCACGGCGGGCCTGTTGGCCATTGCGGCGGCGTTCATGGAAAACCCGCCGGTAAATGATGTCATCATCGTGGCGTTTGACGCCGAGGAGGGCGGTCTTCGCGGCGCCCGCCATTTCGTGGAAAACCGGCCTGAGGGCTATGAGTCCATCGGCTTCATGCTCAACATGGACATGCTCGCCTACAGCGAAACCGACGATCTGTATGCGGTCGGCACCTGGCATTATCCGGTGTTGCTGGAGCTGGTGAGCGCCGCAGCTGGCGAATCCTCGATCAATCTGCGCACCGGCTATGACGAGCCGAGCGATGACCCGCGCAATGACTGGACCATGCTGTCAGACCACGGGCCGTTCCACGCCGCGGGCATCGCCTTCCTCTATCTCGGCGTTGAGGATCACGAGCACTATCACCAGCCAAGCGACACCTATGAGAACATGACGCTGTCATTCTATGCCGGAGCGGTGGATACGGCCGTTGATGTCGCCTTGCGGGCTGATGCCATGCTGGACGCCATCGCCGCGGCTCCTTCGCGCCAGCCGGAGCCGGTCGAGAAATAGGGCAAAGCCTGTCTTCCTGCGGGGGTCCGGGCCGGCCTGGAATGTTTGACGTGCGGTAGCGCCTCGTGATGCCAGCGCAGGCGTTGGCGCGTCTCCCGGCCTTTCCTGAACCTGACTGAAGCCGGCATGCTGCAATGGCAGCAGCCGGTGATGTCTTTGAAATCCTGTTACATCAGGACAAGTTCAGTCGCGGGCTGGACAAAGGCGCTGCTGCGTTGCAACAATCTTTTTCTTAAAAAATGAACGTTGTTCACTTTTCAAACGCCCGTCATTCACCTATCTTGACGATGCAAGTTCAACCTGGAAAGCGTCCGGTCAACAGGGCGCCTATCTTTCGGAGACACCCATGTCCTTCAAATTCTCCTCCCCCATCCTGATGACCGCTGCTGCTGCCATGATGGCTGCTGGCCTTTCGGTCGCCGGCGCAGCCTCCGCCGAAGCTCAGGCGTGCGAGCCGGTTTTCGTATCGCAAAGCACGGCGCATCGCTCAGTACGCGCCTCGGTGCAGCGCTTTGAGCGCGGTCAGTGGCGTGAAGCAGCTCACTTTGCCAACGAAGCGCTCTCGCGCCGCAATGCCGCGCCGACGATGGCCGCTGCGCAGACCAATCTGTGTGGCGCGCTCGCCAATATGGGTGATGAGGGTGCGATGGACGCCTGCAACGCGGCTGTAGAGGCCAATGAAGGCGGCTGGGAAGCGCTCAATAATCGCGGTGCAGCCTACGCGCTTGCCGGTAACACCGCCGCGGCCGCTGAGGACTTTGCCGCCGCGTCCGCCATCGAAGGCGCTGGCCCGGAAGCAGCTGCCAACGCTGCCTCCTGCCGCTAAAAACATCTGAGTTTCCGCTGACCGGGCACGTTCCCCCCGCCCGACAATCAGCGATGTTGAGCCGGACACCCCTCATGCGGCGTCCGGCTCTTTTTTTGCCTATTCGGCTGCGCGGGCGTACTCGGCGCTCATCAGGGACGGCAGCCAGTTTTCATGCGCCTGTTTCAGACGCACCAGATCGAGGGCATGACCGCCATTGATCGAGATGGCCCGGCCACCGGCGATACCCGCAACGCTCACCGGCACTTCAGCGGCAATGGCGTTCTGGCGGATGGTTTCCGCCGTGGCGGCGTCCGCCGCGATCAGGTAGCGCGCCTGATCCTCGCCGAACATCCACGCAAAGACGGGCAGTGGACCGTTGAAGGCCAGCTTCACGCCTACGCCAGACGCCATGGCCATGTCAGCAATCGCGCTGGCGAGGCCGCCATCGGAAATATCATGCACCACCCGCGCGCGTCCGGCCCGAATCTCGGAGCGGACAAAATCGCCATGGCGTTTTTCGGCTGCCAGATCAACATGAGGCGGCGCACCGTCCTCTTTTTCCTCGATATGGCGCATGTAAAGCGAGGCGCCCAGCTCACCGCGGGTATCTCCGATGAGCAGGACGACATCGCCGTCCTTCATGCCGCCAAACCCGGCGCGTTTTGACAGGTCAGGCAGCAGGCCAACACCGCCCACGGCCGGGGTCGGCGGAATGGCGGTGCCATCGGTTTCGTTATAAAGCGAGACATTGCCCGACACGACGGGGAGGGCGAGATGCTTGCAGGCTTCCGCCATGCCTTCCACGCAGCCAACGAACTGGCCCATGATTTCGGGGCGTTCCGGGTTGCCGAAATTGAGGCAATCGGTGATGGCAATGGGGTCTGCGCCTACTGCCGTCAGATTGCGCCAAGCCTCGGCAACAGCCTGCTTGCCGCCTTCGAACGGGTCGGCATAGCAATAACGCGGCGTGCAGTCAGTGGTGATGGCGAGTGCCTTTGTGGTTCCGTGAACCCGCACAATGGCCGCATCTGCCGGGTCTTCTGAACTGGCCATCGTATCGGCCATGACGTGGCGGTCATACTGGCCCCATATCCAGCGCTTTGATGCCATGTCGGGGCTCGACATCAGGGTTAGCAGGGCTTCGCCCAGATGCTCCGGCCCTTTCAGGGTGCGCGGATCAATGCTGGCGCGTGCTTCGGGTTCGAACCAGGGGCGGGTATAGGCCGGGGCTTCCTCGCCAATCGGATCCAGCGGCAGATCGCAGACCGTTTCGCCTTGATGTTTCAACACCATGCGGCCGGTATCGGTTGTCTTGCCGATAGTGGCGACGTCCAGATCCCACTTCTTGAAAATCCGCTCGGCAATGGGCTCCGCGCCCGGCTTGAGGATCATCAGCATGCGCTCTTGCGATTCAGAGAGCATCATCTCGTAAGCTGTCATGCCGGTTTCGCGCTGGGGCACGTGATCGAGGTCCAGCTCGATACCCAGCCCGCCGCGAGAGGCCATCTCCACCGAGGAGGAGGTCAGACCCGCTGCGCCCATATCCTGAATGGAGCTGATCGCGTCTTCGGCCATCAGCTCAAGGCATGCCTCGATCAGCTTTTTCTCGGTGAAGGGGTCGCCCACCTGCACGGTCGGGCGCTTTTCCTCACTGCCTTCGCCGAACTCGGCTGACGCCATGGTCGCGCCGTGAATGCCGTCGCGCCCGGTCTTTGCGCCCACATAAAGGACCGGGAAGCCGGATTCCTTCGCGGCGGCGGTGAAGATGCCTTCGCGCCTCGCCAGGCCCACCGCCATCGCGTTGACGAGGATATTGCCGTTATAGCCCTTGTCGAAATTGGTCTCGCCGCCGACCGTCGGCACGCCGACGCAGTTGCCATAGCCGCCAATCCCGGCGACGACGCCGGAGACGAGCTGGCGCGTCTTGGGGTGATCGGGCGCGCCAAAACGCAGCGCATTCATCAGCGCCACCGGGCGCGCGCCCATGGTGAACACATCGCGCAATATACCGCCGACGCCGGTCGCCGCGCCCTGATAGGGCTCGATATAGGAGGGGTGGTTGTGGCTCTCCATCTTGAAGACGGCGACATCGCCATCATCGATGTCGATCACGCCCGCATTCTCGCCGGGGCCATAGACGACGCGGGTTCCTGTGACCGGAAATTTCTTCAGATGCACCCGGCTCGACTTGTAGGAGCAGTGCTCTGACCACATGACTGAGAAAATGCCGAGCTCGACCATGTTCGGCGCACGGCCGAGCACGCGTAAAATGGTCTCGTACTCGTCAGCCGAGACATGCTCCAGCGCGATCTGTTCGGTAATGCCGGGGGCGTATCTGGGTTCAACACTCATTCGGCATGTGTCCGTTCTGGCTGGTTGAGCGGGGAGGGGTCAGGCAGATAGGCCGTGACCAGGAGGCGGGCGGCTTCCGGCGCATCGGGTGCCGGCTTGATGGCTGAAAGGTCGGACGCTGGCGGCACAGACAGGCCTTCTTCCATCAATCCTTCCAGATGCAAGGCAAGGGCTTCCTGAGCGTTGAGGGCAGCCTCGCTGGCGCTGTCACCGGCCGACACGCACCCATCCAGATCCGGGAAGTAGACACTGAAACCGGCGTCCGAATCGCCTTCCAGAATGGCGGGATAGACATGGAGTGTCATTGCCGTCAGTCCTTGATCAATTGCACGCCGCTGGCGCGTTCTATGGAGCGCAGTGTACCACGCTTCAGGTCTTTCTTTGGATGGGGAACGGTCACCAAGGCCGCGACCCCGTCCTTTTTCATCTGCACATGGCTGCCGCGTTGACGGATCTTGCGCCAGCCCGCTTTTTCCAGTCGGGCTATCACATCCCGGCTGGCCAGCATTACCCCCGCCCCAGAAGGCTTTCAAACACGCCCCGCCCGTCGGTGCCGCCGTGGGCCGGGTCCACCGCGCGTTCCGGATGGGGCATCATGCCCAGCACATTGCCGGCCGCATTGGTGATGCCGGCAATGTCGCGCGCCGAACCGTTGGGATTGTTCAGATACCGGAACATGACCTGGCCGCCGCTTTCCAGCTGGTCCAGCGTCTCGGTATCAGCAAAGTAATTGCCGTCATGGTGGGCGACAGGAAAGATCACTTCGCGCGTATCACCATAGGCACGGGTAAAGCGCGAGTTGGTATTCTCGATCTGCAAGGGCGTGCGTTCGCACACGAAGAGCAGCCCCGAATTGCGCATCAGCGCGCCGGGCAGCAATCCCGCCTCGATGAGAATCTGGAAGCCGTTGCACACGCCCAGTACGGGCAGGCCGCTATCGGCGCGCCTTATCAGGTCACGGGTAATCGGCGACCGGGCGCCAATCGCGCCGGAGCGCAGATAGTCGCCATAGGAAAAGCCGCCGGGAATCATCACGAGATCCAGCCCGTCCGGCAGGCTGGTTTCCTGATGCCAGATCATGGCCGGGGCCTGGCCCGTAACGATGCGCAAAGCCTCGGCCGCGTCGCGGTCGCAATTTGAGCCGGGGAATACAATGACAGCGGTCTTCATGGGCGCAGCCTTTAGCAGGCGTCACGCCGCTTGGCGAGATGTGCGAAGCGCTGATTTCACTGGAAAGGACGCGCGGGCCGGATGGCGTGTCGCCAGCGGCGCGTTTGCGGTGCTAGGCTGGGCCTGTGTCACACGAGGAGACGGCGCATGGCAGTCTTGGGAATTGGCGGCGTGTTCGTGCGATCAGCAGACCCCGAAGCCAGCATGACCTGGTATCGCGACGTGCTCGGCCTGACGCTGGATCAGTATGGCGGCATCACATTCAGCCATGGAGAGGCGGCGGCGCGTTATGGCGATGGCGCGCGCACCATCTTCGCCCGGTTCAAGGACGATACCGGCTATTTCCAGCCCTCCACCCAGCCCTTCATGATCAATCTGCTGGTCGATGACCTTGATGGCCTGCTGGAACGCCTCAAGGCACAGGGCGTGGCGCTGATCGGCGAACCGGAAGCGTACGATTATGGCCGCTTTGCCTGGATCATGGACCCGGACGGCGTGAAGATCGAGCTGTGGGAATCGGTCGAGCTTTAGCGGCTGGGCCTGCTCGCGCCGGAAATCACCAAACATGGCGGGTTCGCGGTTTCTCCCCCCGTAAACGGGGGAGGAAAGTCACTAGTCTGCGCGGTGACGGCGATATGGAGCTTTAGGCTCTAAGCGCTCAGCTCGATGTCGTAATTTTCGATCACCGGATTGGCGAGCAGCTTGTCGCACATGGCTTTCACGCGCTCGCTGGCTTCCTCGGCATCGACGCTCGACAGATCCAGCTCGATCAGCTTGCCCTGGCGTGCGCTTTCCACCTCGTCAAAGCCGAGCGTCTTTAGAGAGTTGGCAACGGCTGTCCCTTGCGGGTCCAGCACACCGGGTTTCAGGTAGATGTGGATTTTCGCTTTCATCGGCCTGTCTGGTCCTGTTCGCTGTCTTCTGCCTCTACCTCTGCCTCTGCTTCTGGCGCTGCGCCATTGGCGCTGTCCATCTCGCGCATGATGCCCAGACGGCGCGCCACTTCGGCGTAGGCCTCGGTGACATTGCCCAGATCGCGGCGGAAGCGGTCCTTGTCCATCTTCTCGTTGGTGACCATGTCCCACAGGCGGCAGCAATCAGGGCTGATCTCGTCAGCCAGCAGCACGCGGGGCATGTCGTTCTGGTCGTAGAGACGGCCAAATTCCAGCTTGAAATCAACCAGCCGGATGCCTGCACCGGCAAACAGGCCGGAGACGAAATCGTTCACGCGCAGCGCCAGAGCGATGATCTCGTCGATTTCCTGCGGGCTGGCCCAGTTGAACGCAGTCACGTGCTCTTCAGAGACCAGCGGATCGCCCAGCGCGTCGTCCTTGAAGTAGAACTCCACGATCGCGCGCGGCAGGGGTTCGCCCTCGGGAATGTTGAAGCGCGTGGAGATGGAACCGGCGGCGACATTGCGCACGACCACTTCCAGCGGAATGATCTCCACCTCGCGCACCAATTGTTCGCGCATGTTCAGGCGGCGGATGAAGTGCGTGGGCACGCCGATCCGGTTCAGGTGTTCCATGATGAACTCGCTGATCCGGTTGTTCAGAACGCCCTTGCCCTCCAGCGTCGCACGCTTCTGGGCGTTGAAGGCGGTCGCGTCATCCTTGAAATGCTGGATGATCGTGCCCGGTTCGGGGCCCTCATAGAGGATTTTGGCTTTACCTTCGTAGAGTTTCTTGCGGCGTGACATGGGGGTCATCGCTCTCCGGTGGGCATCAGGAAATGGCAAGGCGCGTCATGAGGCCCTTCATGCGCGCGAGTCCGGGGCTTTAGTCAAACGTCGTGGTGTCAAACGCGAAGCGGCCCGTCAATACGGGCCGCCTTGATGAGTGAGGATACGCCCTTGGCAGCGCACCCGCAACACTGGCCTGCAATGCGCTGCAAACGATTGATAAAGCGCGTCCGGCGCGATACCCATTGTTCCAGCACTCTCCCTCCCAACGGCTACAGGAAACATTTCATGTCCGGCTTTGATGATCGCGAAAAGGCCCACGAAAACCGCTATGCGCGCGAGCAGGAGCTGGAGTTCAAGGCCGGTGCCCGCCGCAACAGGCTGCTGGGCCAGTGGGCTGCAGAAAAGCTCGGCCTTGCCGGGGAAGAGGCCGATGCCTACGCCCGCGAAGTGATCGCGGCCGATTTCGAGGAAGCGGGCGATGAGGATGTGTTCCGCAAGGTCCGCAAGGATTTTGACGCCAAGCATGTCAGCATTTCTGACGCCGAGCTGCGCCTTGAAATGACGCGCCTGCTCGATCTGGCGCGCAAGCAGGTCCAGGAAAGCTGATTGCAGGCAGGGGCCGCCCTCAAGGGCGGAACCTCCCTCGCGCCTGCCCGTTACCTCCCTGACATTTTGTCAGGGAGTCGCCATCATGCGCGCATTCTGGATTTTCGTTGCAGGCACCGTTTTCGCATTGGGCGCGCTGGGCTACGCCGCGCATCTGCTGGGTGTGCAAATACAGTGGATCATCATCGCCATCGTGCTGGTTGGCGGCATCGCCATTGCCAGCGGAGCCGGTCTTGCGCGCCGCCGCAACCAGACCAATGTGGCGGTTAGCTCTGATGGCGCGAGGGATGGTGAGTAGGCTTACTCTCATCGTCGTTCCCGCTGGAGGCGGGAACCCAGAGCCAATCTGGCGATGCCGTCGCTTTGTGATCGATGGGTCCCCGCTCGGGGGCGGGGACCCCGGTATTTCATCGCCAGGACATTCAGCCGGGTTCCCCGGCTTGACCGGGGATCCAGCAAAAAGACCGGGCACCGGCTTGCGCCGGTGAACCACGTAGATGCCACCTAGGTCCCCGAATATAGACTGCTTTCGTCGTTCCCGTGCAGGCGGGACCCTAGGGCCGGGTGGCGATAGTCTTCGCCCTTTAATCTCTGGATCCCCGCCTGCGCGGGGATGACGAGTGGATGCCTCAAGCCGGCAAATCTAAAGCCCCAACTCCCCCCACATCGCGTCCACCCGATCAATAATCTCCTGCTCCATGAAAAGCTTTTCGCCCCATTCGCGGTTCGTCTCGCCTTCCCATTTATTGGTGGCGTCGAGGCCAATCTTGGAGCCGAGGCCGGAGACGGGCGAGGCGAAGTCGAGATAGTCAATCGGCGTGTGTTCGATGATGGTGCAGTCGCGCGCCGGGTCCATGCGGGTGGACATGGCCCACATCACATCTTTCCAGTCGCGCGCATTGATGTCGTCATCCACCACGATGACCCATTTGGTGTACATGAACTGGCGCAGGTATGACCACGCGCCCAGCATCACGCGCTTGGCGTGGCCCGGATAGGCCTTCTTCATCGAGATGACGGCGATGCGGTAGCTGCACCCTTCGGGCGGCAGCCAGAAATCGATGATCTCGGGAAATTGCTGGCGGATGAGGGGGATGAACACCTCATTGAGGGCCTCACCCAGCACGCTGGGCTCATCGGGCGGACGGCCGGTGAACGTGGTGAGGTAAATCGGGTCGCGGCGCATGGTGATGGCGCTGATCTCGAACACGGGGAAGCGCTCCACCGAATTGTAATAACCCGTGTGGTCGCCATAGGGGCCTTCCGCGCCATCCTCATCCAGCAGGACATGGCCTTCGATGACGATTTCGGCCTCGGCGGGCACTTTGAGCGGTACGGTCTTGCATTCCACCAGCTCGGCCTTGCGGCCGCGCAAGAGGCCTGCAAACTGGTATTCGCTGAGCGTATCCGGCACGGGCGTGACGGCCGCGAGAATCGTGCCGGGATCGGCGCCGATAACGGCGGCAGCGGGCAGGGGATCGGGGCGCGCGCCCTTCCAGCGCTGGTAATGCTGCGCCCCGCCGCGATGTTTCAGCCAGCGCATCAGCGTGCGGTTTTTCGACAGCTTCTGCATCCGGTAGATGCCCAGATTATAATCATCCTGCTTGTCGGCTGACGGGCCTTTGGTGACGACCAGCGGCCAGGTAATCAGCGGTGCCGGCTCGCCCGGCCAGCAGCCCTGGATGGGCAGGCGGTCCAGATCAATATCATCGCCGGTCAGCACGATCTCCTGACACGGCGCTTTCTTCACCGTGCCGGGACGCATCGCCATCAGGGTTTTCGCCAGCGGCAGAAGGTCCAGCGCGTCCTTCAGGCCGCGCGGCGGTTCGGGCTGGCGCAGGAAAGCCAGCAGCTCGCCGACCTCGCGCAGATCTGCCGCTGTCTTGCGCGGTTCTCCGCCCAGCGTGACGGCGCGCGCCACGCGCTCGACCGTGCCGAAAAGGTTAACCAGCGCCGGCATTTCACTGGGCCTGCCATCTTCATGAACCGGGTTTTCAAACAGGACCGCCGGGCCGCCTTTTGCCAGCAGGCGGGTCTGGATCTCGGTCATCTCCAGATGGGTCGACACGGGGCGCGAGACGCGCTTCAGCCCGCCTTCGGCCTCCAGTAAAGCCATGAACTCGCGAAGGGATTTGTACGCCATAGAGCCTGACTTTCCTGCAATTTTCCGACCGGATGGGCTGGGCTTGCCCTTTTTGCCGGTATACCCTTTGCATTGACGGGTTCGCCACAGACAAACCGTCACACACTGTAACCAAGGCTGACCGTGACAACCTCCTTTATCATCGTGGACGATTTTCTGCCCGACCCGGAGCCCTTGCGCCGGGCGGCCCTGGCGGCGGACTATCCGCCGCAACAGGGCTATTTCCCCGGGCGCAATTCCCAGCACAGATTGCAGGTGAACGGCCTCGATGACATGGTCTGCCAGATTATCGGCGAGAATCTGCAGCCCGTTCTTGATGGAACGAGCCACGCCAAGTTCCGGCGGACCTTTGCCAGCGATGAAGGGCTTGGCGACATCCACATTGATGCTGCCGCATCATGGTCCGGCATTCTCTACCTCTCAAAGCCGGAGGATTGCCGCGGGGGTACTGAGTTTTTCAGACACTTGCCGACCAACACTGATCGCGCCGCCCTGAATGACAGCGAAGTCCGGGCCATGGGCTATGACAGCGCCCAGGCAATGGCGGACGACATCATCGGCAAGCAGGGCACCGACCGGAGCAAGTGGGAACGCGTGATGCAGATCCCGATGCGCTATAACCGGCTGGTATTGCTGCGGCCCTGGTTCTGGCACACGGCCGGCCCCGGTTTTGGCAGCTCGATGGATGACTGCCGCCTTGTCTATCTCATGTTCTACAATGTTCCAGAAGCCATCAGCATGATGCGCGGCCAATAGCGGCCTGATGCCGCGCTGCCGGTTCGCCGATCTGGGCAAGATGTGTAACGCTGCGTAAAGGGCGCAGGCGCTTTACTCCTCCTTGTGCCGATACCCCCTTTCGGCGCAACTCCTTGACGGAACGGGCCGGCACCCCCCCCACCGCCGGCCCGTTTCACTTGGAGGAGAGGGCAGGCGCTATTTCGCCTTGCCGCCCAGCACGTCCTGCCATTCGGGATGACGCTCGATCTGGGCTTTCGCAAACGGACATAGCGGCACGATGCGCACACCGCGTGCGCGGGCATCCAGTACACCGCGTTCCACCAACGCCTTGCCCACACCCTTGCCGCGCCACTCATCCGGCACGCCGGTATGGTCGATAATGATCAGATGTTCGTTGGCGATGGAATAGGTCATCTCCGCATCGGGCAGGCCATCCGCGCGCGCCACATAGCGGCCCTTCGAGCCGGTGGCCTCTTCGGTGATGGTGAAGCCGGGTGTGTCGGTCATCGGCGTGTCTCCAGTGTGTCGTGAACGGGGTCAGGCGGCGGCGAGCTTTTGTGCCTTGAGCGCCAGATAGGCGGGCTGGCAGGCATCAATCACACTCTGAAGCGTGTCCGGGCGCGGGTGGCGTGACGGTGCCGGGGCTTCAAATCCGGTCGATGCCTCAACCCGGCTGTACCAGTAGGGTGCCCAGGGGCCGTCGCTCGCGCGCTGCCCGTCAGGCCAGTTCAGCATGGCGGGATCGAAGGCGATATCAAGCTCGGTGCAGATGGCCCGGAGCATGCCTTCCGGATCGGCCAGCACATCGGCGCCTTCAACCACCGGCCAGCGCCTGCCGGTATTGGCGGCGATCACTTCGTAGAGCGCATGCTGGCGCAGGGAGCCCAGGTCCTCGGCGCGCACGGCGCCCATTGTCGCGTTGAAGCTGGCGGCCATTTCGGCCGGATCACGGATCAGGAACAGATGGCGGCAACGGGCCGTCCAGCCCAGATACACATCATCGAGCATGTGCTGGCACATATGCTTCTGGAAAAAGAGCGGCGAGCCTTCGGGCGCTGATCCGCCACACCGCGCCGCAATCTTTTTTTCGTCCGTTGGCCACAGCCCCAGGACGGCCTCGCGGCCGGGATGGTCCAGCCCTGTACGGTCAAGATAATAGCCGTAATAGGGCTCGTCCCAGACCTCGCAATCGGCCCGGTTTTCGAAGCTGCGCATCATCGCGGTGGAGATATTGCGTGGCCCTGACCACAGGCAGATCCGGATGGTGTTCACCTCAGGAGCATCCTCAACAAGGGACCGGTGCGAAGTCCGGAGCAGGCCTTAACCGGTCTCGCGCCTGATCCGGGCAAGATACAGGTTTTGCAGGCGTTCCACCATCGGTGCGCGCGCGATGTGCCGGTCTCGAAGGCTTTCTGCGCGCTGTAAACATCGCTCAGCGAGAAGCGCTTCTCGAAAACCGGAATGCCTGCCTGACTTACCCGAAGCGCGAAAAGTCTGGTGCGCGGCGCTCGAGGAAGGCGGTGACGGCCTCCTTGAACTCCTCGGAGGCCAGCTGGCCTGCGAACTCTCCGCCCTCCTCGGCCATCAGCGTGTAGACACTCTCCACGCCCTTGGTCATGAGCGCCTTGGACTTCTTCACGGCATTGGGGGCCTTGGCGGCGAGCGCCTCGGCGCGCTTCATCACTTCGGCTTCGAGCTGATCGGCCGGGAAGACAGCGTTGACCAGGCTTTTGGCCTCGGCACGGCTTGCATCCCATGTCTCGCCCAGCAGCAAGAGCTCGGAGGCGACGACCCGCCCGACAATGCCGGGCAACACCGCGCTGGAGCCGAATTCGGGCACCAGCGCCAGATCCACAAACGGCGTCTTGAACGTCGAGCGGTCAGACGCATAAGCGAGGTCACAATGCAAAAGCAGGGTGACGCCAATGCCGATGGCAAGGCCATCCACGCACCCGATCACCGGCTTTGACGCGCCCAGAAGGGCGCGCATGAAGCGCTCCACCGGCGGCATGTCGCCTCCGCCAATCGTCGGCGGCGCTTCCATGAAATCCATCAGATCATTGCCGGCGGTAAATATGCTGTCTGTTCCGGCAATCACCACCACCCGGATGGCGCTGTCGGTGTCAGCTGTCTCCAGACCTTCGGCCATCGCGGTGTACATGGCGCGCGTGATGGCGTTCTTCTTGGCCGCCCGGTTGAAGCGGATCACGCGCACCGCGCCGTGATCCTCGACCAGCACATCGACAAACCCTGCAGGAGCATTCATGGCGTTCATTCCCTCTAGGCTTCGTTGAGCCAGCGCTTCATTTCCAGCCGGGCAATCGTGCGCTCATGCACCTCGTCCGGTCCGTCGGCGATGCGCAGCGTGCGGATGCCGGCATAGGAGGAGGCAAGCGGGAAATCTTCCGACACGCCGCCGCCGCCATGGGCCTGAATGGCATCGTCGATGACTTTGAGCGCCATGATGGGGGCGGCCACCTTGATCATCGCAATCTCGCCGCGCGCGGCCTTGTTGCCGACCGTGTCCATCATCCAGGCCGCCTTCAGGGTCAAAAGGCGCGAGGTTTCGATATCGATCCGGGCGCGCGCGATGCGGTGCTCCCAGATTGAGTGCTTGATCACCGGCTTGCCAAAGGCGGTGCGGCTCATCGCGCGCTTGACCATCAGCTCCAGCGCGCGCTCTGCCGCGCCGATCGTGCGCATGCAGTGGTGGATGCGGCCCGGGCCAAGCCGGCCTTGCGCGATTTCAAAGCCCCTGCCTTCGCCCAGCAATATATTGCTGGCGGGCACGCGCACATCTTTGAGTTCCACTTCCATATGGCCGTGCGGCGCGTCGTCATAGCCGAACACGGGCAAGTGGCGCAGCACCTTGACGCCCTTGGCATCGGCCGGCACCAGGATCATCGATTGCTGCTGGTGCAGTTCCGCATTCGGGTCGGTCTTGCCCATGACGATGTAGATCTTGCAGCGGGGATCACCGGCGCCAGAGCTCCACCATTTGCGGCCATTGATGACATATTCATCGCCATCGCGCGTGATCGAGCATTCGATATTGGTCGCGTCAGAGGAGGCGACTGCCGGTTCGGTCATCAGGAAGGCGGAGCGGATTTCGCCCGCCAGAAGCGGCGTCAGCCAGCGGTCCTGATGCTCTTTCGCGGCGTAGCGCGAGAGCACCTCCATGTTTCCGGTATCGGGCGCGGAGCAGTTGAACACTTCGCTCGCCCAGACCACCCGGCCCATTTCCTCGGCCAGCGGTGCATAGTCCGCGTTGGAAAGCCCTGCGCCGTGCTTGTCATCGGGGTGGAAGAGATTCCACAGGCCTTGCGCCTTGGCCTTGGCTTTCAGCTCCTCGATGATCGGGAGCACCTGCCAGCGATTGGTGCCGAACCCGGCCAGCTGGTCGTGATAGGTTTTCTCGTTCGGATAGACGTGCTCGTCCATGAAGGCGCGCACGCGTTGCAGGTATTCCTTGCAGCGGGCCGAGTATTCAAAGTTCATGTCTGGTGTCCTCCCTCGCGATTTTCGCGTGTGGCCCAACCGGGCCAATTTCTTTTGTCCGGACTATCATGGCACTTCCTGCCGGTGATTCCATCTGTGACATGACATCCATCATCATTCTTTTTGCGGTGCTCGTGACCGCGTGCCTGTCAGCGGTGTTCGGCATGGCTGGCGGATTGATCCTGATGGGGGTGCTGGCTGCACTCCTGCCGGTGCCCGCTGCCATGGTGGTGCATGGTGCGGTGCAGAGCGTCTCCAATGGCTGGCGGGCCGTATTGCTGCGCCGCTACATATTGTGGAAGGCCATAGGCTGGTATCTGCTGGGCTCCGGCGCAGTGGCGCTGGCCCTGCTGAGCGTTACCATCATCCTGCCGCGCCCCTGGCTGTTCATCGTGCTCGGCCTCGTGCCGCTGATTGTCTGGGTGCCAAAATCGGTGTTCGCGCTCGACGCCACAAAGCCCGTTCAGGGCATTGCCTGCGGGATCAGCGTGACCGGGCTGAACGTGATTGCGGGCGTGTCCGGCCCGCTGCTCGATACGTTTTTCCAGAATATCGAGGCTGACCGTCGCGCCATCGTGGCCACGAAAGCCGCAACACAGGTCGCCGCCCACGGGGTGAAGATCGCCTATTATATCGCCCCTGCGCTGGCCGCAGGCGAGGGCGGACCATTCTGGCTGATCGCGCTGGCGCTACCCCTGTCAGTTCTGGGCACCACACTTGGTGCAAGAATTCTCGACCGGATGAGTGATGAGGTCTTCCGCCGCTGGACGAAACGGCTGGTGACGCTGATCGGCGCGTATTATTTCATCAGCGGCGTGTGGATGGTGATGGGGTGAGCGCCCTCGTGCTTTCCAGTTGTCATCACCCGCTTCGTGCGGGTGACCCATGCCTGCAACGAACGCACGAGCTCTCGCCTCTCCGGCATGGGTGGCCCGGATAAACCGGGCCATGACAGAATTCGGAAACCTGCCCCCCTCCCTTGACCGCCTGTCCCGCAAACCCGACTTTCGCGCCCATGGCCATTATCCGGCGACTCACCCCTGAAACCGTCAACCGCATCGCCGCTGGCGAGGTGGTCGAGCGTCCGGCCTCGGCGCTCAAAGAGCTGGTGGAAAATGCGCTCGATGCCGGTGCAACGCGCATTGATGTGCGCGCGGAAAGCGGCGGTCTGACCCGCCTGATCGTCGAAGATGACGGCCATGGCATGGACCGGGAGAGCCTTGCGCTTGCCGTCGAACGTCATGCCACCTCCAAGCTGCCGGTCGGCGCGGACGGGGAAGATGATCTCCTGAACATCGCCTCGATGGGCTTCCGGGGCGAGGCGTTGCCCTCCATCGGCTCGGTGGCGCGGCTGTCCATTACCACGCAGGATGCGTCGGGGGCGTGCTGGTCGCTGGAGGTGGAGGGCGGCAAGACGGGCGAGCCCCGTCCGGCACCGCCGCTGGGGCGCACCGGCACGCGTATCGAGGTGCGTGACCTCTTCTACGCCACGCCGGCGCGCCTGAAATTCCTCAAAAGCGAACGCGCCGAGAGCATGGCGATTGCCGACGTGATGAAGCGTCTGGCGCTGGCGCGCGCAGATGTCGGTTTCTTCGTTACGCTCGACGGCCGCTCGCGCCTGGCCTTGCAGGCACCCGGTATGGTGGACATTGCCGAAGCGCGCCGCGTGCGGCTGGCTGCGCTGCTGGACCGCGATTTTGCGGAGAATGCCCTGGCTATCGACAGTGTGCGTGAAGGGATCTCCGTGACCGGTTGGGCGAGCCTTCCCACCTATAACCGGGGCACCAACCAGCACCAATTTCTCTTCGTGAATGGACGTCCCGTGCGTGACCGGCTGCTCGTCGGGGCGGTGCGCGGTGCCTATCAGGATTTCCTTGCCCGCGACCGGCATCCGGTGGTGGCGCTCTATGTCGATCTGCCGACCGACGAGGTGGATGTGAACGTCCACCCGGCCAAGGCCGAGGTGCGCTTTCGCGATGCGGGTCTGGTGCGCGGGCTGATCGTTGGCGCGCTGCGCCATGCGCTGGCTGCTGCGGGTCACCGCGCCTCGACCAGTGTCGCTGCGCAGACGCTGGGGCGCTTGCAGCCGCAGACCGCGCCGACCGGCTCGCTCTGGCCGCCCTCACGCAGCGAATACGGCGCGCGGGTATCACCGGCCTATGAAGCCTCTCTGGCCGAGCGCGCCGTGCCGGAGTTTGATACCGGAAATGCACAGCGGGAGCCCTCGGCGCTCGCCATGGGTGCCCGCGTGGAGACCGAACCGGCGCGCGAGCTGGAAGATTTTCCGCTGGGGGCGGCACGCGCGCAGCTGCACGGGACCTATGTGATCGCCCAGACCAGTGACGGCCTCGTGATCGTTGATCAGCACGCCGCCCATGAGCGCCTTGTCTATGAACGCATGAAGGCGGCTCTGGCCTCCACCGGCGTCGCCCGGCAGGCATTGCTGGTGCCTGAAATCGTCGAGATGGATGAAAGCGAGGCGCGCCGCGTGCTCGACCGGGCAGACGAGCTGGCCGAGCTTGGCCTTGTTATCGAACCCTTCGGCCCGGGCGCTCTGGCTGTGAGGGAAACGCCCGCCCTCCTCAAACGCCTTGATGTGCAGGGCCTGATCCGTGATCTCGCTGATGAGCTCGCAGAGTATGACGAAGCACTGTCGCTAAAAGAAAAGCTGGAAGAGGTGGTCGGCACGATGGCGTGCCATGGCTCGGTGCGGGCGGGGCGGCGTCTCAATGGCGAAGAGATGAACGCGCTCCTGCGCGAAATGGAGGCCACGCCCCATTCAGGCCAGTGCAATCATGGCCGGCCCACTTATGTGGAGCTCAAACTTTCCGATATCGAACGGCTGTTCGGGCGGAAGTAAGCGAGCCGTTCGCATGGTCTCTCTTTTGTCGTTCGTCATTCCGGGCGGAGCGCATTAGCGCGCAGACCCGGAACCCAGCTTTTTCTGGAATGAGATTCTGGGTTCCGGATAACGCCTGACGGCGTTTCCGGAATGATGAAAGGGAGGGGAAGCGCCGCTATCCCCGCCGCAGATACACCACTCTGGCTGCGCCGTGTTCGCCTTCATCAAGGCGCTCCCAGCCGGGCGTATCGGGCATTTCGTCAATGCCCACTTCCAGCACCGCGATAGCTTCGGGGCTGAGCCAGCCGCCCTCAATCAGGCCGACAAGCGCCCGCTCGCCGAGGCCCTTGCCATAGGGCGGGTCCAGGAAGACCAGATCGAAGGGTGCGCCCAGACCGGCGGGTTTGGGGCCCATGGCGGCGGCGTCGCGCCGGTAGATGGAGGTTGTGCCGGACAGCTGCAGCGTTTCGACATTTTCCCGCAGTGCGCCGCGCGCGCCGGTATCGGTCTCGACAAACAGGCAGAACGCCGCGCCCCGGCTCATCGCTTCAAAGCCGAGCGCGCCCGATCCGGCAAACAGGTCCAGCACCCGCTTGCCTTCAATACCGTCAGACCAGCTGGCATGGGCGAGCTTGTTGAAAATGCTTTCGCGGGTGCGTCCGGCGGTGGGGCGGGTCCTGGTGCCCTTGGGCGCGGCCAGCGCGCGGCCCTTATGGCTTCCGGCGATGATGCGCATCGGGCTTCCGGGTCTTGTTGTCAGGGCGTTTTCCGGGGGCAGATTTGCCGCGCGGCGCACCGGGCGATGGCCGTGCCGGCCCCTTGCCAGCCGGTGCTGGCGGACGCGGGCGTTCGGATTTTGAGACCGCCTTGCCGGTCATGTCGGCTTCGCGTGCGCCTTCCTTCATTGGATAGCCATCGCCATCGAGCGGGTAGAGCTTGCCGAGCTGTTCACGCAGGACCGAGCGGCGGATTTCCTCAGTCTTGCCTCTTTCCAGTGCGCCCAGCTGGAACGGGCCATAGGCGGTGCGCAGGAGCCGGTTCACCGTGAGGCCGACCGCGGACAAGACTTTTCTGATCTCGCGGTTCTTGCCCTCTTTCAGGCCGACCGTCATCCAGGTGTTGGAGCCGGTGCGCCGGTCCACCACCACCTCCACGGGGCCGTATTTCACGCCCTCGACGGTGATACCGTTTTTGAGCTTCTCGATATCGGCTTCGGTAATCTCGCCATAGGCACGCACGCGGTAGCGCCTTGTCCACCCGGTCGAGGGCAGTTCCAGCACGCGCGCCAGCTCGCCATCATTGGTCAGGAGAAGCAGGCCTTCAGACGTCAGGTCCAGCCGCCCGATGGAAATAACCCGGCCCATCTCCTTTGGCAGGGACTGGAACACCGTCTCGCGCCCTTGCGGGTCGGCATGGGTGGTCACCAGCCCGTCAGGCTTGTGGTGGCGCCAGAGGCGCGTCGGCGGGCGTTCGGCAATGGGTTTGCCATCAACGCGTACATCATCGCCGGGGCCGACCTTGACCGCGGGCGTGCGCAATATCTTGCCGTTCAGGCTCACCCGTCCATCCTCGATCATGCGCTCGGCTTCGCGCCGCGAGGCAACGCCCGCATGGGCGAGCACCTTGGCGATGCGTTCGCCATCATCGTCGGATTTGGGGGCAGGGGGTCTGGCCAAGGCTTGCGGGCGCTCCGGTGAAGGCTTAAGCGGCTCATCCATGAGCGATAGCCGCGACATACGCTTTATGGAACTAGCCTTGGGTGAGGCGCAAGCCGCTGCCACTGCAGGCGAGGCACCCATTGGCGCGATTATCGTCGATCCGGCGACCGATCAGGTCATCGCGGCAGCCCACAACATGCCCATAGCGCGCCATGATCCCAGCGCCCATGCGGAAATCCTTGCCTTGCGCCTGGCTGGCGAAAAACTGGGCAATTACCGGCTGACGGGGCTGGAAATGTTTGTCACGCTGGAGCCTTGCGCCATGTGCGCCGGCGCGATCAGCCATGCGCGTATTGGCCGTCTCGTGTATGGCGCATCAGACCCGAAGGGCGGCGCGATTGCGCACGGGCCCCGCTTTTTTGAACAACCCATCTGCCACTGGCGCCCGGATGTGACCGGCGGCGTGATGGCAGACGAGAGCGCCGCGCTTCTGAAAGCGTTTTTCAAGGCACGGCGGGGGTAGGGTTGCCTTTGGCGGCGTTTCAGCGCGCCTGAGCAGGCAGCGTATATCTGGCACGTTGCAACCGGGGTCCCGGCCCCCGAGCCGGGATCCATGCGTGTCCCCGACGTCAGTCGGGGTCCTGAAATGACTGGGCACCGGCTTCCGACGGTGAAACGCGCGACAGCATGGAAATGTTCAGGGCGTTGAAAACATGGATCCCGGGTCAAGCCCGGGACCCCGGTTTTTCGAACTGCTCAGAGTCTTCCGGCCCCGTCAGGGGCCGCAAGGCCGACCGGCCGCCCGCGACTTTTCGCGGAACATCGCAGCGCGGCCTGTCCCCGCGTGGGCGCGGAATGCGCTGCGCAACTAAAAATCGCCTCAGTAAGGCTCCGGGTAGTCCCCGTCCGGGTCATCGCCGCGCACCAGCCGCTCGAACGACTCGATCAGCGAGGTATAGGGCGGCACGGGCGTCAAGCGGATCTGATCGCCGATCAGGACGCTCTGGCGGATTTCAAAATGCAGATGGAAGGTGGTGGGCGTCTCGCCGTAATGGTTCCAGATTACCCCGATGCGCTCTCCGCGTGCGACCGCATCGCCGGTTTCCACATCGAGGTGCGCCGGGTCGAGATGCAGATACAGATAGCTGGTGCCATCATCGGCTAGAAGGGTGACGGTGTGGCTGGAAATGCCACTGATCACGCCGCTATCGGCGGCCACGGCCCAGAAGCGGTCTTCATCGCCATAGGGGCTGCGCGGGCAGCGCGGCGGGCGGATGTCCTGCCCCTGATGGCCGGTGCCGCCGGGGCACATCGGCGTTGACCAGCCGCGCGTCTCGCAGAAATTGTCAAACCACGGATAGTCGTAATTCTCCTCCGCACACTGGTTCCAGGGCGGGCTGGCATGAATGCCGCCCGGCCGCCAGAGCTGGGTGTTGGCAAAGGCGCGCGGCACCTCGACGGGAAAGCGCATGTCTGTTGAATAGATTGTGGCTCCGGCAACACCGCTGCCCGAGCCTTCGGGCAATTCGCCGGCCGGTGTGTAGTGGGGCTCATCGCCCAACCAGTCTTCCAGAACGGCCGGCTCAGGCTCCGGTTCAGGCTCAGGCTCGGGCTCTGGTTCCGGTTCGGCCTCGGTTTCAGGCACTTCGGGCTCTTCCGGCTCCAGTGTTTCGGTTTCTTCAACCGGCTCAGGCGGTTCGGGCATTTCGCTGGTGCCTGACGGCCAGAATACGGCGGCAATGAAGGCTCCCCCGCCAATGATGGCGGCGAGTGTATAGTCGCGCGCGACGCTCATCGCGGCCTCCGCTGATTATTGCCGGGCGGCAGGCCTTCGGGCGAACCGCCTGCTACGACAAGCCGGCTGGCAAATGCGCGGATCGTGCTCTCATCGCGGCATTCGGCGTTTTCGTCAGGGTTGGAACAGGCCAGCAGCAAGGTGTATGCCGCGCCATAGCGGTTGAAGCTGAGCTCCTGTCCGTACTCGGTGCGCGAGACGAGCTGGCCCTGGCTGTCGGTCATGTCCATATACTGGCCCGCCACTGCCGCGCTGCTCTCGACGGCATGAACGATCCGCGTGCCGGTGATCTGATACATGATCCCGCGCCGGTGAAAGCTGGCGCTGTAGAAATAGTCCGAGGCGAAAAACATCATCCCGCCCTGACCGCCGCCTTCTTCCTCACCGCGCGTGCTTGTGGGTTCGGTTTCCAGTGGCAGAAGGACGGGCAGCCTTGGCCGGGCCAGCTCGGAGGGCGGTGTGTTGCGGAAGGGCGGCACGCGGGCAACCTGCTGCTGCGACGGCGCGGTTGTGGCAGGAAAGTCCTGATTGGCGCGGGCGATGTCGCGGCGCATGTCGGTAGCGGCCGCGCTCCAGTCGATCGGGCTGACCGGGCGGCCTTGCGCATCGGTTTCAGGCTCCGGGGTCTGGTTGTCCGCATCTGGTGCCGGCTGGCCGGTCTGTTCGCGTTGGGCCAGCGCCTCGCGCAGGGCTTCGGGATTTATCTGGGCCGTTTCGGGTGCGCGCTGGACCTGCCAGGCTTCCATCGCCTGCAGGGCGCGTTCGCGCGTCAGCGCCTGCTCGCGCACGGCAGCAGGCTCGGCGGTGTCCTGAGGCTGTGCCTGCTGGGCATCAGAGAAGCCGTAGGAGGCTGCCGTCAGCAGAGCGGCGGCACACCCTGCGGTCAAAACCTGCAAGCGGTAGGCGCGTTGCCCCATATCCCCCTCCGGCGTTTGCCTGGCGCGATATTAGCACAAGGCCGGGTCGGGCGGCACACAAAATCTGATAGCCGGTGCGGGCGGGTCTGTTCGGTGATGTCCCGATGCAGTATATGCGGTGCAACATCAGCCAGCCGGGATCACCCCCATGCAGCTCACCATGATGAAAGCCAAGCTTCACCGCGCCAGCGTGACGCAGGCCGATTTGCACTATGAAGGGTCGATCTCGATTGACTCTGATCTGCTGGACGCGTCCGGCATCCTGCCGAACGAGCAGGTCGATGTGCTCAACATCAATACCGGCGCGCGTTTCACCACCTATGCCATACCCGCGCCGCGCGGCTCAAAGATATTCGGCATTAATGGGGCGGCGGCACGGCTGGCTCAGGTGGGAGACCGCATCATCGTGGTCGCCTATGCCCAGATGGCTGCCGAGACCGCGCGCCAGTTCGTGCCGAACGTCGTCCTGCTGGACGAGAATAATCAGGTCATGGGCGCGCCCAAGGCCGCCTAGCGCTTGCGCTGCCACGCAAAAAAGCCCGCCGGTTTGCTCTGGCGGGCTTTTTTTGTCAGGCGTTGAGAGCGTTTAGTCGAACAGGGCGTCGATAGCGTTCTGGTCAAGGTCAGACGCAATCATTTCGTCGACCATATCCTGCTTCACTTCCGGTCCGCCAATGGCCGGACCGTTCAGATGCAGCTTTTTCTTGCGATCGGCCTCGGCGATCTCGTCCTCGTCGGCTTCGGCATCGTGAACACCCATCGTCGCAGCAAAGCGGCTGACCCGCTTTTCAACATGACGGAGCGATTCCACGACCTTGGAGACGCGCTGGCCGGACAGGTCCTGGAACGAGCAGGCCTCGATGATGCGCATCATGGCCTCGTCTACCTGCGCCTTGTAGGCGGCGACGTCATCGGGCCTGGTGCCAAGCAGTGTCTCGGCTTCCAGCATGATGGTTTCGGTCGCCCGTTCAGTGTCAGTGACAACCGCTTCCAGTTCCGCGCCGGCGGTGGGGATGCGCTGTTCCTTGATATCGTTCGGGCGCAGCTTGGAAATCTCGGTGCGCGTCCGGGCGATATAGTCGGCGATATAGACAAATTCCTGGTGGATCGACTTGTCGAGCGATCCGAAGAAAAGCTGCATGGTGTCGGTCAGCTGCTGCGCAAGAGCGAGCACCTCCATCACCTGGCCGTCTTTCAGGTCTTTCGCCTTCAGATTGGCGAGCGACTCGCGCACGCGCGCGGCAACTTCAGGGGCGGGCATCGTGTCCCTCCTTCGTCATGAGAATCAAAGACGTCTGGTTTGAGACGCGGATCAGAAATCCCCGATCACCGCGGCCATCTTGGCCTTCAGCGTTCCGGCATTGAACGGCTTCACGATGTAATTGTTCACACCGGCCTTTTTCGCCGCGATCACGTTTTCCGTCTTGGATTCTGCGGTGACCATGATGAAGGGGACCGATTTGGTCGTTTCATCGGCACGCACGCGCTGAAGCAGCTCGTAGCCGGTCATCGGCTCCATGTTCCAGTCAGAAATGACGAGGCCGTATTTCTGCTTCTTCATTTTCTCGAACGCTTCGGTGCCGTCAGAGGCTTCATCGACATTTTCGAAGCCGATCTGCGTGAGAAGGTTCCGGATGATCCGGACCATCGTCTTGTAGTCGTCTACCACCAGTATCGGCATTGTCATCTCGACAGCCATACCCACACCTCCATCCACACTAAAAATTGCCATCCCGTTGACCGGATGGAGCAGGCGGGTCTTCCCGCTCGTTTCTCCCCCGGCTGAACTCAGGCTAGACAAGTGCAGTCAAAATTCGGTTAAACACCCGGCAGTAGCGCGCCGAAATGCGGATGGATGGTATGCAGGGCTTTGGAATCAATGAGTTGGAGATTGGTCAGACAGCGGCCATAACCCGGCTGGTCGACGATGACGCTGTGCGCCGCTTTGCCGAAGTGTCGGGCGACTTCAATCCGCTGCATCTTGACGAGGAGTATGCCGCCCGCACGCCGTTTCGCGGGCGCATCGCCCATGGCGCGCTGATCGCCTCGTATATCTCGTGCGTTCTGGGCAATCATCTGCCCGGCCCTGGCGCGGTATTTGCCGGCATGACCATGCGCTTTGAACGCCCTGTGCGTATTGGCGACACGGTGATCGCGCGTGCCACCGTGACCGCCATCGATATCCGTCAGCGCCGGGTCATGCTTGATTGCGCCTGCGAGGTTGAAGGCGAGCTGTGCATGAAGGCCGAAGCCGAAGTGATGGTACGCAAGCGCCGGGCCGCCGCCGAATGAGCGGCGTTGCGGCTCTGGGTAATTTCGACGGTGTACACGCGGGACATTGCGCCGTGCTGGGTCAGGCCCGCGCACTGGCCCAATCGATTGGATCTGAACCTGTTGCGGCGGTCTTCAGCCCGCATCCGCGCCGCCTGTTCCGGCCGGACGACCCGCCCTTCCGCCTGATGAGTGATAGCCAGCGCGAACGCGCGCTTCTGGCTGCCGGCGCGGCGCGTGTGGACACGATCCGCTTTGACGCAAGCCTGGCGGCGATGACACCGGAAGAGTTCGTGCGTGTTGTGCTGGTGGGGCAGCTCGCGCTCGACGGTGTGGTGACGGGGGCCGATTTCTGCTTTGGCAAGGGCAGGGCGGGCAATGCCGAAACGCTCAAAGCCCTGGGCGCCCAGCATGGTCTGGCCGTCGGTATCGCACCCACCCTGATTGCCGACAGTCTGCAGGACCGGGGCAAGTTCTCGTCCAGCGCCGTGCGCCATGCCTTGCGTGATGGTGATGTTGAAACGGCGGCAAACCTGCTGGGCCGCGCCTGGGCCATCGAGGGCGAAGTGGCTCATGGCGACAAGCGTGGGCGCACGCTGGGCTTTCCCACCGCCAATATCGCGCTGGGCGAGTATCTGCGTCCCAGGGCGGGCGTCTATGCGGTGCGCGCGCACCTGCCCGGCCATCCTGGGCTAGTGAAGGGCGTCGCCAATATCGGCAAGCGGCCGACTGTGGAGGGCACCGAGGAGCGCCTGGAGGTGTATTTCTTCGACTTCTCCGGCGATCTCTACGGAAAGACGCTGGAAGTGGAGTTGCTCGGCTTTATCCGCGAAGAGCGCCGTTTTGACGGGCTGGAAGCGCTCAAGGCACAGATCGCGGCAGACAGCGCTTCTGCGCGCGCGCTTCTGGACCGCGATGGCGCGTCCTGATAGACCGGCGATCATGACATTTCGCATCAACCAGATCACCGCGCCAGCCCCGCGAATTACCGGCCCGGCCCGCATGGACCGCTCCTAGAAGCAGGTTCGCGGCAGCCGGGACAGTTTTTCGCCCCTTGTTGATCTGAAAATACCTAGCCAGAGAACCGGATACGCCGCCATGAACGATGCGAGCGATGCGCCAGCCACCGATACGGCGCGCGATTACAAAGACACGCTTTTCCTGCCTTCAACCGATTTTCCGATGCGCGCCGGGCTGCCCCAGAGTGAGCCCAAATGGCTGGCGCGCTGGGAAGGTCTGAATCTGTACCAGCAGATGCGCGAGACGGCCAAAGACCGCGACCGCTTTGTGCTGCATGACGGCCCGCCCTACGCCAACGGCCATATCCATCTGGGTACCGGCATGAACAAGATCCTGAAGGATTTTGTCGTGCGCACGCGGCGCATGGCCGGGTTTGACGCGCCCTACCGTCCCGGCTGGGACTGCCACGGCCTGCCCATCGAATGGAAGGTGGAGCAGAACTATCGCGCCAAGGGCAAGAAAAAGGACGATGTCCCGGTCGCCGAGTTCCGCAAGGCGTGCCGCGATTATGCGGCCGAGTGGATCGACGTGCAGCGCACCGAATTCAAGCGCCTGGGTGTCGCCGGTGAATGGGACGACCCCTACACCACGATGGCGTTCGACGCCGAAGCGGTGATCGTGTCGGAATTCCTGAAATTCGTGGACCGGGGCCTGGTCTATCGCGGCTCCTCGCCGGTGATGTGGTCACCTGTCGAGCAGACCGCTCTGGCCGAGGCCGAAGTCGAATATCATGACAAGGTCTCCACCACGATCTGGGTGAAATTCCCCGTGCGCGGCGTGAAGATGGATGGCTCGGGCATTTCCCATGCCATGGCCGGTGCCAGCGTGGTGATCTGGACGACGACGCCCTGGACGATCCCGGCCAACCGCGCGATCTGCTATTCGAAGAAGATCGGCTATGGCCTCTACGAAGTCGAAGGCGCTGATACCGGCTCTGACTTCCTGCCGTGGGCGCGCCCTGGCGACAAGCTGATCGTGGCGGACGCGCTGTGGGAAGAGGTCGCCAAGGCCGGTTTCATCGTCAAGGCCAAACGCCTGGGTGATGCCGACATGGACGGCGTGATCTGTTCCCACCCCTTCGCCAAGACCCACAAATACTGGGATTACCGGGTGCCGCTGCTGGATGGCGATCACGTCACCGACGAGCAGGGGACAGGCTTTGTCCATACCGCGCCTGGCCACGGCGCAGAGGACTATGTGGCCTGGATGGCCAACAAGATCTGGCATGACCCCAAGGAGCCGATCCCGCACACGGTGGGTCCGGACGGGGCCTATCTGCCCCATATCCCGCTCTTTGCCGGGCTGGAGATCGTGCGCACCGAAGGCAAGAAAGCCGGTCAGGACGGCCCGGCCAACAAGGCGGTGATCGATACGCTGATCGAGGCGGGCAATCTGCTGGCGCGCGGACGGCTGGAGCACTCCTATCCGCATTCCTGGAGGTCCAAAGCCCCGGTCATCTTCCGCAACACCAATCAATGGTTTATCGCCATCGACAAGGATATGGGCGACGGCGCGACCTTGCGCCAGCGCGCGCTGGAAGCCATTGACGCCACCGAGTGGACACCGAAAACCGCGCGCAACCGCATTCATGCGATGGTATCAGACCGGCCGGACTGGCTGATCTCACGCCAGCGCGCCTGGGGCGTGCCGCTGACCATTTTCGTCAACAAGGTGACCGGCGACATCCTCAATGACGCAGAGGTCAATGCCCGCATCGTGAAAGCCGTCGAGGCTGCCGGCGCGGATGCCTGGTTCGAGACCGATCCGCAGGTATTCCTGGGCGACAAATACGTGGCTGCCGAATACGAGCAGGTCACCGATATTCTCGATGTCTGGTTTGATTCCGGCTCCACCCATGCCTTTGCCTTGCGTGAGGGCGAGTGGCCGGCCGATGTCTATCTGGAAGGCTCCGACCAGCATCGCGGCTGGTTCCAGTCCTCGTTGCTGGAGGCGTGCGGCACCCGCGGGCGTGCGCCCTATAACGCGGTCGTGACGCACGGCTTCATTGTCGACGAGAAGGGCATGAAGATGTCCAAATCGCTCGGCAATGTGCTGGCGCCCAACGCCGTGGCCGACAAGTATGGCGCGGATATCCTGCGCCTGTGGGCGGCCAGCGCGGACTATTCAGGCGATCTCAGGATTGGTGAGGCGATCCTGCAATCGGCGGTCGATTCCTATCGCAAGCTCAGAAACACGCTCAAATACCTGCTGGGCGCGCTGGACGGCTATTCAGACGCTGAACGCGTGGACCCGGCAGACATGCCAGCGCTCGAGCGTTTCATGCTGCACCGCATGGCAGAGCTGGATGAGACCGTGCGTGCCGCTTATGCCGCCTATGATTTCAAGCGGGCCTGGTCGGCATTGTTCAATTTCTGCGTCAATGATCTGTCGGCCTTCTATCTCGATATCCGCAAGGACAGCCTGTATTGCGACCGTCCGGACGCGATCCGCCGCCGGTCAGCCCGCACGGTGATGGCCGAACTTCTCGACCGGATCGCCTTGTGGATGGCGCCGCTCTTGCCCTTCACGATGGAGGAGGTCTGGGCCTCGCGCTATGGCGAGGACGCGCGTTCAGTCCATCTGGAGACGTTCAAGGCCACGCCGGAGAATTGGCGTGATGAGGCGCGCGCCGAACGCTGGCGGACGATCCGGCGGCTGCGCCGGGGTGTGACCGCCGCGCTGGAAATCATGCGCCGTGACAAGGTCATCGGTTCGAGCCTTGAGGCCGCGCCCGAAGTGTATGTCACGGACCCGGCCTACCGGGCAGTACTGGACGGTGAAGCACCGGGCGGCGTCGATGATTTTCTCGCCGAGCTGTGCATCACCAGCCAGGCGCACCTGAAAGACGGTGAGGGGCCGGCCGGCGCCTTCCGCACCGAAGACGCTCCCGGCGTCGCCGTTGTCTTTAAACCAGCCGAGGGCCGCAAATGCGCGCGTTCATGGCGGATCACGAGCGATGTCGGCTCGGATCCGCGCTATCCGGATCTGTCAGCGCGCGATGCCGACGCTGTCGCCTGGTATGATATGCAAAAGGGCCATGGCGCATGAACATGCTCGCTCGCTACATCCCTTCCGCCCGGCTTGCGGCCATCGGCGCAGGGCTCGCTATTCTCGTGATCGTGCTCGATCAGGCCACCAAGTTTTGGATTCTCAATGGTCTCGGCTTCATGGAAGGCGGACCGGGGACGCGTATCGAGGTGCTCGATCCATGGTTCAACCTGACCATGGTGTGGAACCGGGGTGTGAGCTTTGGCCTGTTTGCCGCCGAGAGCGTCTGGACGCGGCTCCTGCTGATCGTGTTCTCGCTGGGCATTGCCAGCGTCATCGCATTCTGGCTGACCCGCGCAGAGCGGCAGCTGCAGGCGCTCGCCTTCGGCCTGATCATTGGCGGGGCAATCGGTAACGTCATTGACCGGATCGCCTATGGCGCTGTTGCAGACTTTCTCGACTTCTCCGGCCTGTGGTTTCCCTACGTGTTCAATGTGGCTGACGCGGCCATTTCGGCGGGTGTTGCGGGCCTCATCCTGGACCTGCTGGTCAATGGCAGTGAACGCAAGCCTGCCGCTCCCGCAGACGGGGCGTCAGATTAAACTCGTGTCATTCCTGCCGGTGAGGGTGGCGTTCCCCGCCAAGCCTCTGTTAGAACACAGGCTGACTTTTTCAGTTTCAGGAGCGTCTTGATCCATGCGCACCCAAAATATCATTGCTGTGGCGGCCATGGCCCTTGTCGGCGCAAGCGCCTGCACATCGGGTGTTCGCCAGGCTCTCGGCACCGAGCGCACTGCACCGGACGAGTTTCGCGTCGTGACTATCGCCCCGCTGACCGTGCCGCCCGAATACTCGCTGCGTCCGCCGGCGCCGGGCCAGTTGCGTGCTGAAGACATTTTCCCGGACCAGCAGGCGCGCCGCGCGCTGTTTGGCGATTTCTCGTCCGAGAACGCCAGCCGCGGAGAGATCCTGCTTGCCGCACGCGCTGGCGGCGCGGATGCCAACCCGAATGTCCGCGCCCTCATTGATGGCGAGACGGCGGCTGTTGTTCGCAAGAATGAGAGCTTTGCTGACCGGCTGATGTTCTGGGAACCGGACTCGGTTCGTCCTGCCGCCGACAGCGATGCGCCCATCGATGTCGAGGAAGAGCGCCGCCGTATCACCGAAGTGACGGGTGGCGGCGATGTCATCATCGTGCAGCCGCGCCGCTCCGGCCGCAAGCTGCCGGGGCTCTAGGCCGCAGCATCCCAATTCAGACCCGTTGAAAACCCCGGATGGCAACATCCGGGTTTTTTTTGTTTTGAATAATCACTGAAACCCCGGACGCGAAGCGATCCGGGGCCGGTTTCAGGATTACCCTGCATAAGGTCCCGGCTCTGCGCTGCGCTTGGCCGGGAGTTCAGCCCCAAGCTACCCGGCTTCATCGCTATTCAGACGGCCCAGCAGATCGTGCAGGCGGTCGGTGTCTTCATCGCCCAGCCGTTCGGCCAGTTCCAGATTGATGTCGCGCAGGACCTGATCGGCTTTCACGGCCAGTTCGCGTCCCGCTTCGGTAAGCGTAACGATGGCCCCGCGACGGTCCCCGGAATCGGTACTGCGCGACACCAGTCCGGCTGCCTCCATGCGGGTGATGAGCCCGGTGACGGCCGGTGCGCCCAGTGCCAGCGTTTCCGATATGGCCCCCATCCGGCGCTCGCCGCGGCGCATCAGCAGGAACAGCACGGCGGACTGGGCGGCGGATACACCGGCCTCCCTGCGCAGGCGCGCATCGGCGGTCCGGTGCAATCGCCGGGCGGTGATTTCCAGCAGGAGATAAAGCCGCCTGTCGACGGCGCGCGCGCGTGCCATACGTCTTGATGGCTTGATTCAAGCGCGTATGGAACCGGTCAGCGGGTAAACTGCCAGACGCGCGCCAGGCGCACATCGCGGTCTTCCAGATCGCGGCTGACGGGCGTGTCATAGCGGGCCAGGGGTTCGAGCTTGTCCTTGGGGAGAAAATGGCGTCCGGGGTCGCCGATCAGCACCACGCAGCCGCGCCGGTGCAAGTCTTCCAGCCAGCCTGCGATACGCTGAGCGCCGGGCCCTTCGTAGAAAACATCGCCTGCCAACACCACGTCCCAGCCCCTATCGGCGCCGACCAGATCAGTGTGCTCGGCATGAATATCGACCGTGTTCAGGGCGGCATTGGCCCGAATCGCTTCCACTGCGAAGGCGTCAATCTCGCTGGAATCAACGCGCGCCGCCCCGGCTTTGGCCGCGCCGATGCCCGCGATACCGCACCCGCTGGCAAAGTCGAGCACGTAGCGGCCGGCTACCAGCGCCGGGTTGTCCATCAGATAGCGTGCCAGCGCCTGCCCGCCGGCCCAGGCGAAAGCCCAGAAAGGCGGGGGCAGTCCCGCCTCGCCCAGCGCTTCCTCGGTCTGCTGCCATATCGCGATGGTCTCGTCGGCGAGATGAAAGCGCAGCTCCGGGGTCAGCGGCGCAGCGGCGATCCTGGTGTGGGCGCGGATAAACTGATGCGGATCGTCGATCATGTCTGGCGTCTATACCGCCAGCGCGCATGTCGCCAGCCCGGCTATGCGCCGTTTGCCGGGATGAATTGCAGCGCCACGCCGTTATTGCACCAGCGCTGGCCTGTCGGCTGCGGACCGTCATCAAAGACATGGCCCTGATGCCCGCCGCAGCGGGTGCAATGATACTCGGTGCGCGGGGTCCAGATCCGGTAATCGGTCTTGGTGTCCAGGGCGTCATCCAGCGGCTGCCAGAAGCTGGGCCAGCCGGTGCCGGATTCATATTTGGTCTCCGACGAAAACAGCGGCAGGGCGCAGCCCGCGCAGGCATAAATGCCCTCGCGTGTTTCCTCGTTGAGCGGTGATGATCCGGGCCGCTCGGTGCCTTCGCGGCGCAGCACGTTGAACTGCGCAGGCGTCAGCCGCTCGCGCCATTGCGCTTCGGTCAGGTTGGCCCAGTCAATGTCATCATCATTGGCAGAGGTGCCGGCTGTGACGGTTTCAGCCGACCCGGTATTGGCAGGCCCGCAAGCGGCAAGCGAGATGCCGGAGAGAAGAGCAAGACGGCGCGTCAGCATGGCAGGCTCCTTGTGTGTCACCCCTAAGAAGTAGGGTGACACATCTGTCCGGCTAGCCACCGCGCGATCACATCGGCGCGAGCGCCGCCAGCATCAGGGCCGTCAGCAGGATCAGCCCCGCCTCGCGATTGGATTTGAAATGGGCAAGGCAGCCCGCGCCGTCCTCGGGGCGAAAGCGCGATGCCTGCCAGACCAGATGCACTGCATAGGCTGCAAACACAGGCGCGAAGATCAGTCCGGCGCCCGCCTTGATGGCGGCCGCTGCCGTCAGGGCCAGCGATGTGCCATAGATCGCTCCTACAGCCGGGCCAATGGCATTGCCCAGAGCGCGGGCTGAGGATTTGACGCCCACCAGCGCGTCATCCTCCATGTCCTGACAGGCGTAGATTGTGTCATAGCCAAGCGTCCACAGGGCTGCGGCGGCATAGAGCAGGCCTGCAGCCAGCCAGTCGGTTCCGCCCAGCGCCGCATAGCCCACCAGCACGCCCCAGTTGAAGGTGAGGCCCAGCCAGACCTGCGGCCACCAGGTGATGCGCTTCATGAAGGGATAGGCGGCGACCAGCAGCAGCGCGGCCAGGGCGATGGCGATGGCGAGCGGCGGCAGGAAGACCAGCACGAGCCCGCCAACAGCGCATTGTGCGGCGAGGAAGGCGAGCGCCTGTTTTACACTGATCGTGCCGGCTGCCAGTGGCCGGTCTGCCGTGCGGGCCACCTTCGCATCCAGATCGCGGTCGGCGATGTCATTCCAGGTGCATCCGGCACCGCGCATGGCAATCGCACCTATGGCCAGCAGGACGGCGTAGCCGAACAGCGCCAAGGTGATGCCCGTCTCGATGGCCGCCAGAGCCAGACCCCAGAAGCACGGTATGGCCAGCAGCCAGAAGCCGACAGGCCGGTCATAACGGGCAAGGCGCAAATAGGGCCGCCAGCCTTCAGGCGCGCGATCCACAAAGCTGCGGGCAACGGAGTCTGCAACCCTGCGGTCCGGCGCAGAAGGGGTGGGGGGCGTCTTGATCATCCCTGCCTGTTTAGCGGCCAAGGCGATGCCCGCAAAGACGATGCGCACAACTTGCGCGCTTTTCGCGCACGCCGGCACGCGTTAAACCGGCGGCCCATGAGCACCACACCCCGCCTCTTTGTCGATGCGCCGCTGGCCGAAGGCGCCCATATCACGTTGCCGCGCGAGCAGGCGCACTATCTGATCAATGTCATGCGCCGGGAGACCGGCGCGCCCGTGCGCATCTTCAACGGCCGTGACGGGGAATGGCAGGCGGTCGTCAGTGAGGCGTCGCGCAAGAGTGCCGTGCTGGCAGTCGAATCGCGTCTTCGCGAACAAACGGGCGTGCCGCCACTTCGCCTGTGCTTTGCGCCTGTAAAGAAGTCGCGCACCGATTTCATTGTCGAGAAAGCCACCGAGCTGGGTGCATCGGCCATCCAGCCGGTCATCACGCGGCGCACGCAGTCAGAGCGGGTCCGCACCGACCGGTTGATGGCGCTGGCCACCGAAGCGACCGAGCAGACCGAGCGGCTATGCCTGCCGGACGTGTCAGAGCCGGTGACGCTGGAGCGCTTGCTGGCGGACTGGCCGCAAGGCGAACGCGTGATTTTCTGCGATGAATCCGGAGAGGGCGAGGGGGCGTGGGGCGGGCCAGAGGGCCGCGCGCGGCCCATGCTGGACGTGTTGCAGGCAGAGCCTGACCCATCAGGTTCGTGGGCCATCCTGATCGGTCCCGAGGGCGGGTTTGATGAACACGAGCGCGCGCATCTGCGCTCACTGTCCTTTGTGCGCGCCGTCACGCTGGGGCCGCGCATCTTGCGCGCCGACACAGCGGCGGTGACAGCGCTGGCGCTGTGGCAGGCCGTGCTGGGCGACTGGCGTTAGTTTCCCATACTTGTGAAACCCCGGAGGCCCTAAGGGCCATCCGGGACCTGTTGCAGGACAATCCTGAGACAGGCACCGGGTCTCGCAAGCTCGCCCGGGGTTTCAGTTATCCAGGTGAGCATTTATCCACAACGCTTCGAGGTGCGCGGTGAAGAAGGCGTCCTTCTGCGCGAATTCCACGCCATCCACGCCCTCGTCGGCGGCCGTTCCGGCCCGCATCTCTATGCCTTGGATCAGGCCGTTTGATGCGGCCCGGTAAAGGTTCAGCCCCTCGCGCGCCTCACCCAGATGGTCGACCAGGACGCGGGCAAGAAAGGCACGGCTGCTGGCCAGTGCCGGACTGTCATTGGACAATCCGTTGCCGCGCAGTTCCAGGCCCTCACGATAGGATGCCGCCGCCCGGGGGTAATCGCCCAGCTGCTCCAGCAGATAGCCAAGCGTATTCACCATCGTGCCGAGGAAGGCATCCGAGCTGCCCTCGATAGTGCGAAAATCCGCAATGGCCTGGCGTATGCCCGGTTCGGCGTCCGCGTATTGGCCGGTGCGCATGACCAGCAGGGCATGGTTATAGTCCTGAAGCGCCCGGCGCTGTGTTCCGCGAGGCCAGACATCGGCGATAAGGGCGTTGGCCCGCTCGGACGCCGCAAGGGACTCTTCGGTTCGTCCCTGCAGTGACAGGATGCTGGCCAGCTCGCCCCACGCAATGCCGACATCATTACCCGAAGTGATGCCGAAGGATTCGTGGATCGCCAGCGCGCGCCGTGTCATGGCCTCGGCTTCTTCCAGGTTTTCCTGCATGCGCAGGGTCATCGCGATCTGCAGCAGCGGGAACACGCTCGCGCGCCCGGTCTCGCCATCCTGCGCGATCCGCAAGGCAAGACTTTCCCGGAAATGGCCGAGTGCGTCGGTCAGCCGCCCCTGTGTGCGCCGGACACGCCCCATGGCGTCATGCCAGTCGCGGCGCTGGTCGGCGCGCGCAGGCGAGGTGAGCCCGTCAGCGCGCGCGAGAATCGCCTCCGCCTGTGGCAAGAGCCCTTGTTCATAGGATATCTCGGCGCGCTGGATCGTCACGTCAACGCGCGCCTGTGCGGATGTCTCGCCCAGAGTCTCGTAGAGCGTTTCGGCTTCGCTGAGCGATGCGAGCGCTTCAGATGTCATTCCGCTCAGACGTTCTATGATTGCCAGCGTGGTCAGGCCGCGCCCGTAGGCGGCGCTGTCGGTGCCATACAGCTCACTGCGCAGCTCGACATTGCGCCGGGCCATATCCAGCCCCGCATTGCGGTCTTCGTTGTAAGCGAGGTGGATGGCATAGGCGTCCAGAAGGCTCGTCAGTATCCTCTCCGCGCCTTGCGTACCGTCGAGCGTGCTCAATGCCTGCGCAAAGACCGGCCCGGCTTCGTTCGGGCGGTATTGCTCATGAATGGACAGGGCGAGATTTTCGTATGCACGGCCCAGCTGCACCGGATTTTCGTCCGTGCGTGCGGTGAGGGCTTCGACACGGGTGCGGGCATTCGCTTCGGCGTCGGCGAAACGTGCCATGCGAAACAGCGCGGTCCACACGCGTTCGGAGGCTGCGATCGTGCGCAGCCCGGTTTCGCCGTCCTGGCCACGTACCATTTCGTAGTGCGCCCGCAGCAAGGGCAGGGCCTCTTCATAACCGTTCTCGCCCTGAACGCCGAGCGCGTGGTTGAGCAGATAGGTCGCCAGGTATTCGCCTGGTGTCTCGTCATCGGCGCTCGCTGCCCGGTAAGCGCGCGCGTGCATATCCGCTGAAACACGGGACTCTCCGGCCTGTGAAGCGCGGCTGGCCAGTTCGGAGAGGATTCGCGCGCTGCGCCGGTTCTCGCCGCTCAGCTCCACCACCATGTCGGCGATGGCGCGCAAACCGTCCTGATTGGCGTCTGCGATGTAGGAATCGGCGAGCTGGCCTGCCAGCGTCACGATCGTCAGATCGCCGGGCTCACGGGTGGACAGCGCAATGCGCAGTGCGTCGCGGCGCGCGGCAATGGCCTGTCCGATATGGCCCTGTGCCTCGACATCCGATGCGAGCCCCTCCAGCACGATACCCACATATGCATGGTCAAACCCGTGAACTTCCGCATAGCCCGCCAGCGCATTGCGCCGCCGCTCACTGGCTTCGTAATACTGCCCGGTCGCATTAAGCGCATTGGCCAGCGAATTGAATGTGCTCGCCCGTGATTCGAGCATTTCGGGCGTCTCGGGCATGGCTTCAAGCGCCCGCCGGAAATAGCCGATGGCCGTGTCCAGCTCGTCTGCCTCCACAGCTATGGTGCCGGCATAGTTGATATAGTTGGCGTAATCAGCTGGCGGTGTGCCTGCCGCCTCGTGAAAGGCGAAACCGCGCTCCAGCCATTCCAGGGCGCGGGTGCGCTCTTCGGACTGATGGGCAAGGATGCCCAGCGAAAAAGCCGTTGCCGCGCGTTCGGCCGGGTCGCTGTCTGGAATCTGCGCGAACACCTCTTCAAACAGCGTGTAGGCGCGCTGCGTCTCACCGGCCTCATAGGCCGCCATGGCCGGTGCGCGCAGCTGCTCGTACGGATCGGTAACCGCTTCCTGGCCGGGCGCACTGCCTGTGCTTGCCGCCAGTATGAGCGCCCCGCAAAGCCAGCTGCGCATGTGTGTCTCCCGCTGTCTTGTACACTCTAGCGCCGCTGCCGGCACAGCCATCTGACAAATATCGACAGGCATTGCCCTTGCCGGTTGGCGTTCGCCCGCATAAGTGACGATGACTTCGAAAGGCTGGGAGGCCCCGACGGCATGAGCGGCACATACACTCCGGGCGGCGAAGGTCCTCCCATCGAAAACAAGGCCCAGCTTATTGCCCATCTTGCCTCGGGCGAAAAGCCGAGAGAAAGCTGGCGCATAGGCACCGAGCACGAGAAGTTCGGCTTCAGCCTCGATGGCCACCGCCCGCTGGCTTATGACGGTGACGGCCCGACGGTACGCAAAATGCTAGAAGGGCTGACACGTTTCGGTTGGAACGTGATCGAGGAAGACGGCAAGCCGGTCGCGCTGAAACGCGATGGTGCATCGGTAACGCTGGAACCGGGCGGCCAGTTCGAGCTCTCCGGCGCACCGGTGGAAACCCTTCACCAGACCTGCGCAGAGGTGAATCAGCATTTGCGCGAGGTCCGCGAGGTCGCCGATGAGATCGGGGCCGGTTTCCTCGGGCTGGGTTTCTCGCCGAAATGGTCTCTGGAAGAGACCCCGATGATGCCCAAGGACCGCTACAACATCATGAAAGCCTATATGCCGAAAGTCGGCGGGCTGGGCCATCAGATGATGTTCCGCTCCTGTACGGTGCAAACCAATCTCGATTTCTCGTCCGAGGCCGATATGCGCGCGAAATTCCGCGCCTCCATGGCCCTGCAACCCATCGCAACGGCGCTGTTTGCCAACTCCCCCTTCGCTGATGGCCGCCCGAACGGATTTGTCTCCTACCGCGCCCATGTCTGGACCGATGTCGACCCGGACCGCACCGGCATCCTGCAATTCGTGTTCGATGAGGGCTTTTCCTACGAGCACTATGTCGACTGGGCGCTGGATGCGCCGATGTATTTCGTCAAGCGCGAGGGGCGTTTTCTGGACGCCTCCGGACAGTCATTCCGGGATTTCCTCAAAGGCAAGCTGCCGGCCCTTCCGGGCGAGCTGCCCGTCATGGGCGACTGGGAAGATCACCTCTCCACGCTTTTCCCTGAAGTGCGCCTGAAAACCTTCCTGGAGCAGCGCGGCGCCGATGGCGGCCCGTGGAATAATCTGTGTGCGCTGCCTGCGCTGTGGGTGGGCCTGCTCTATGACGACAAGGCGCTCGCTGCCGCTCTGGACCTTGTAAAGGACTGGACGGCGGAAGAACGCGTGGCGCTGCGCCTTGGCGCGGCCCATTGCGGGCTGAAAACACCCTTCCGCAACACCACCATGCAGGACCTCGCCAAAGAAGTGCTGGCCATCGCCCGCTCAGGCCTGAAAGCGCGCGCCCGGCTCAACCATCATGGCGAGCACGAGGCGGTCTTCCTTGATGATCTCGACGAGATCGCGTCGAGTGGCGTCACACCCGCCGAGCGCCTGCTCGAGCTCTATAACGGGCCTTGGGGCGGGTCGGTGGAGCCGATCTTCAAGCAGGCGGCGTATTGATTTTTTAGCCTTTGTTTTCCTCGATTTGTCATAGCCCGGTTTATCCGGGCCACCCATGCCTTGGAGATTGGAGCTTGCTAGCTCTTTTCAGGCATGGGTCCCCCGGACCTCGCTGCGCTCGGCCGGAGGATGACAACCGTGACCATTCAAACAAGAAAACCCCGGACGTTTCCGTCCGGGGTTCTTTTCAGCTAGTTGAACTCCCGGAAGCCCGAAGGGCTGTCCGGGACCTTGTTCAGGACAAGGCGGGACGAGGCCCCGGGGTCTCACTTATCGCTCGCCCGGGGTTTCAGGCCTAATCCTCAAACATATCCGCAAAGCGCCGCCGCGGACGGTTCTTCCACGCGCCGCGATGGAACACGTCCGAGACGATGACCGGGGCCACGGTGGTCGCTTCGGCAAACACCATCTGCTCCAGCGTGACATCCACCTTGCCCCAGCTGCACGCTTCTTTCAGCGTCGAGGACGAGCAGGCGCCATCGCGTACGTCCGCAACCGTGATTTGAACGGCGTATTCGTGCATCGGCACTTCATGGCCGAGGATTTCGGCGCACACCACCGTGTCCTGCGCGAAGTTTTTCGGCACGCCGCCGCCGACCATGAACAGGCCCGTCTTGCCGGCCTTGATCTTGATGTCTGTCAGTTCGCGGAAATCGGCTACTGCATCGATGGACAGATAGGGCTTGCCCTGTTTCATCCGCTCGACCTGGTGCTTGACGAGGCCGAAGCCTGCCGAGCAGTCGGCAAAGGCCGGCACGAAGATCGGCACGCCGTGACGATAGCACTCCTCGATGAGGGAGCCTTCCTTTTTGGCGTTGCCATCGGCCAGCCATTTGCCCATCGCCTTGATGAAGGCGCGGCTGGAGATCGGCTTGGCGTCGAGGGAGTTGGCAATCTCACCGATCGTGTGGTCGGTGGTCTGCAGCTCTTCCTCGTCGATATAGGTGTCGTAGATCCGGTCGATATAGAGATCACGCAAAATGCGGTCGTCCGGAATCTCCTTGGCCTGGTAGTGCTTAAAGCCCAGAGCCTCGAAGAAATCCATGTCGACGATGGACGCGCCGGTGGCAACGATGGCATCGACCATGTTGTTGCGGATCATGTCGCGCCAGACATGCATGCAGCCGCCCGCGCTCGTCGAACCGGCGAGGGTGAGGATCACCGAGCAGTCCGGATCGGCGACAGCGGCCTGCAGGATGCGCGCAGCGCGCGCGGCATCGCGGCTGGAGAAGCTCATCTTCTCCCACGCATCGATGATCACGCGGCCATCAAAGCTGGCAATATCGATATGCTCGACCGGGCTGGCCAGCAGCTCGGCCTTGCGATTGGAATTATCGTTCATTTAGCGTCTCTTGATCAGGCGTTGCCGGCGGCGTCGCAGCCGGGTGAAGGGGACGACCGAGCCTTCGCTCTGCGGCTCGCGTTCGGGCGAGGCCAGCACGGGCTGATCGTACAGCGAATGCCAAGGGTAGTCGGAAACCGTGACAGTCTCCACATCCCCGAAGCCATTAAAGCGGGTGGCCATCGCGGTGCCATAGGCGCCCAGCACGCCAAACTCGATGACATCGCCTTCCTTCAGGTCGGCGGGCAGCTCGTACGGGCCGGGCATGGAATCGATGGAATCGCAGGTCGGGCCATAGAGCTTGAACGGCGATGTCTGCGGGCTCAACTCGCCCTGCGCGCGGTGGATACGCATCGGATAGCTCCAGCGCGCATGCACGATGTCGAACAGGCAGCCATATGAGCCGTCATTCATGTAGACGGCGTCGCCCTTGACCAGTTCCACGCGGGTGAGCACCGACACGGCCTCGGCGACCAGCGCACGGCCGGGCTCGCACCACAGATCGGCGTTTTCCAGGACCATCATGTCCTCGAACGCGTTTTCAATGGCGCTGACATAGTCTTCCAGTGGCGGCGGGGTAAGGCCGGGATAGATAGACGGGAAACCGCCGCCCACATCGACGATATCCACCGTCACACCGGCCCGCGCGATAAGGCGCGAGGCCTCCATCATCGCAGCACGGTAGGCGCTGGGAGCCATGCACTGGCTGCCGACATGAAAGCTCACGCCCAGCTCCCAGGCGTGGGCGCGTGCCAGACGGATAAGGTCGGGTGCTTCGGCTTCGCTCGCGCCGAACTTGCCGGCCAGCGGCAGCGTGGCGCCGTCATTGGAGACCGCCAGGCGCACCACCAGCGTCAGGTCCCGGGCATAACCCGTTTCCTGCAGAATTTTCTGCAGCTCGGCCTCGCAGTCGAGCACGAAAATCTTCACGCCATGATCGTGATAGGCCGAGGCGATGGCCTTGCGGCTCTTCACCGGATGCATGAATGCCATCGTGGCCTCGGGGCACCGGCTGGCGATCAGTTCAACCTCCGGCAGGGAGGCGACGTCAAACCAGCGATGACCCGCTGCGTACAGCGTATCAATCACCCACGGCGAAGGGTTGGCTTTAACAGCGTAAAGAACTTCACCCGGAAAATGTTCCTGGAACCAGCGGGACGCTACGGCCAGACGGTCAGGCCGCGCGCACGCGACCGGGCCATCGACGGGCCGAAGGCGGACCAGGTCCAGGGGCGTTTGGTGCTCGGACAAATCACGAGACCCCCTGTCAGCAGTTAACCCAATCCGGCATCGTTACCTCCGCCGGGATTGCGCATTTAGGACCTTGGTGCGGCGCTGTAAAGTGAAATTCTGCAGCACCGGCCCATCCTGCGCCATCCGGTGCCGGAAAGGGTGGCACACACAGTTTCGTATGGCATAACACGAACGCGCCAACGGACAAAAAGTGCCGGGTGGAGGGGTGAAAACATGGCAGCTGCGGATCTGGCCTTGTCGGTGGACAAGGTGACGAAGAGCTACGGGGCGACGATCGCTCTCTCCGGCGCCAGCCTTGACGTCGCGCCGGGCGAGATGGTCGCCCTGATCGGTGCTTCGGGATCGGGCAAGTCCACCTTGTTGCGGCTCGCCTCCGGCCTCGTCCTGGCCGATGCCGGTTCAGGCGCAATCCGTCTTTTTGGCGAAAAGGTCCAGGAAAACGGCAAGCTCTCTGCAAAAGTGCGCCGCGCCCGCGCCAAAGTGGGCTTCATCTTTCAACAGTTCAATCTGGTTACGCGCGCCAGCCTTTATGCCAATGCGATGCTGGGCTCGCTGGGCCAGATTGCGCCCTGGCGCGGGATTACCGGGTCATTTCCCAACGATGTCAGGAAGCGCGCCATGGAAGCGCTGGAGCGCGTTGGCGTGGCTGATCATGCGGCCAATCGCGCCGCCAACCTGTCTGGTGGCCAGCAGCAGCGCGGTGCCATAGCGCGGGCGCTGGTGCAGCGCGCGCAGGCGATCTTTGCCGATGAGCCTATCGCTTCTCTCGACCCGGTCTCGGCGCGCCGCGTCATGCGCCTGCTGGCTGAGCTGAACGAGCAGGACGGGCTGACCGTCGTGGTGACGCTGCACCAGGTGGACTATGCCCTCAAATACTGCCGCCGGGCGGTGGCGCTCAAAGCCGGCAAGATCATCTATGATGGCCCTATCTCGGGCCTGACGCGCGAACGCCTGATCGAAATTTACGGCGATGAATACCGCGATGTGATGGACGAGGAGCCTGTGCGCGCATGACTTTCCTGATCCGCAGCCTCGCTATTATCGCGGCGTTCTGCCTGCTGGACGCCAGCGGCATTGCATGGGCGCAAGAGGAAGAACGCGAGAGTATCGTGTTCTCCGTCATTTCCACCGAACAGACCGAGGCGGTCGAGGCGCTCTGGCAGCCTTTCGTGGCGGACATGGAGGAAACGACCGGGCTGGAGGTCGAGCTGGTCTCGGCCATCGACTATGCCGGCGTGATCGAGGCGATGCGGTTCGGCCAGGTTGATGTCGGCTGGTTCTCCAACCTGTCCGGCCTGCAGGCGATCCGGCTGGCTGATGCCGAGGTCTTTGCCAAGACGCTCTATCCGGGCGGTCAGGAAGGCTACCGGTCGGTCATTCTGGTCCCCGATGACAGCCCGATCCAGACGCTCGATGACCTGCTGGTATGCGATGGCTCGCTCTCGTTTGCGCTGGGTGATCCCAATTCCACCTCCGGCACGCTGGTGCCGCTGGCCTATATCTTCGCCCCGCGCGGCATTGACCCGCAAACCTGCTTTTCCCAGGTTACCAACGCCAATCACGAGCAGACGGCGCTGGCCGTCGCGAACGGCTTTGTCGATGCGGGCACCAACAACACCACCAATCTGGAACGGCTGGCCCAGACACGGCCCGAAGCACTGGAAGATGTGCGTATATTGTGGACCTCGCCGCTGATCCAGACCGACCCGATTGTCTGGCGGCGTGATCTGCCCGAGGACGCCAAAGCCGACATTTTGTCGTTTTTCCTGACCTACGGGTTCCGCGGCGGTGCAGATCAAAGGGCGCGTGAACAGGCCATTCTCGAAGCCCTGTTTCTGGGGGGCTTCCTGCCGGCAACCGATGAGCATTTGCTGCCGATCCGCCGTCTGGAACTGATGCGTGATCTGGCCGAGACACAAGCCAGCGATGAGCTTGAAGACGGCGAACGGGCGGCGCGCCTTGAACAGGTCGAGATCGCCATGGGCGAGCTGGCCGCCGAAGAGCGCCGCGTGGCGGTGCGCGATCTCGCCGATGATCTGATAGAGGCGCGCGCGCGCATGGACGCCGAGCCCGATGAGGCCAGCGCGCAGATCACCGGGCTGGTCTCCAGCTTTCTGGCCGCTCAGCCGCGCATAGAGGTGGAACGCCGCGCCCGCCGGGTGACCGCCGGCGAGCTGACGCGCGGCCTGATCGGCCTTGGCTCAGGGCTTGCCCTTTTTGGCGTCCTGATGATCCGGTCGCGCCCGCCGCGTTTCGGCCCTTCCAAGCTGATGTCTGACCGGCTAATCGATGCGGCGATCTGGTCGGGCCTGTTCGGCCTTCTGATCTGGAGCTTCTGGCCCGCGGAGATGTTCAAGCTGCCGCTGCTGGGGGCGAACGCGCCGCGCATGGGCGAATACATTGCCGGCTTCCTGCAGCTCGATCTGGACGGCTGGGAAGGCTATGCTCGCCAGACCCTGATCACGGTGCAGATCGCGCTGTGGGGCACGGTGGTTGCGGTTGTGGCGGCGATTCCGTTCGGACTTCTGGCGTCGCGCAATATCGCGCCAGTCTGGATTGTGCAGCCGGTACGCCGGCTGATGGACGCCTTCCGGGCCATCAATGAGCTGGTGGTGGCCGCCATTTTCGTGGCAGCGGTGGGCCTGGGCCCGTTCGCCGGCGTAATGGCGCTGGCGCTGCATACGACCGGTGTGCTGGCCAAGCTTTTCTCCGAAGCGGTGGAGGCGATTGATGACGGGCCGGTCGAGGGTGTGCGCGCAACCGGCGCCGGGCCGGTCAATGAAGTCGTCTGGGGTGTCATCCCGCAGGTGATTCCGCTTTGGGCGTCCTACGCCCTCTACCGGTTTGAATCCAATACGCGCGCGGCAACCATTCTGGGCCTGATCGGGGCGGGCGGGATCGGGCAGGTGCTGATCCAGAACATCCGCTCGTTCGAGTATGGCAAGACGGCCACCATCCTGCTGATCATCATTGCGGCGGTGACGATGGTTGATCTCTTGTCGCAAATGCTGCGCAAACGCCTCGTTTAGGCTCTGCCTGTGTCACACACCTGCCACCTTCGTGTGTCATCGATACAGGCAAGGGACTATTCAGATTCAGCCTGTCCAAGGGGTTTTTCCATGAAGTTTTCCGCCATGACCTGCGTATCTGCCATCGCGCTTGCCCTGACACTGGGTACTCACGAGGCCGAGGCGCAATCGCGCGATTCCATCCGTATCGTCGGCTCGTCCACGGTGTTTCCGTTCACCACCGCCGCATCGGAAAATTTCGGATCGACCTCCGGTTACCGCACGCCGGTTGTGGAATCGACCGGCACGGGCGGCGGGATGAATTTGTTTTGCGCCGGTGTCGGCTTGCGCCATCCTGACATTACGGGCGCGTCGCGCCGCATGCTGCCCAGCGAATTCGAGCTGTGCCAGCGTAATGGCGTGACCTCGATCACCGAAATTCCGCTGGGCTCTGACGGTATTGTTGTCGCGCGTGCCGGCGGAACGCCGGATATCAATTTTGAACGCCGCGAACTTTATCTCGGTCTGGCAGCTACCATCCCGATGCCGGTCGACAGCGATGGCGAGCCGGTTTTCAATTCGGATGGCGAACTCCTGCCATCCCGCGATTTCAATGATGTAGCGGCCTATTCGTGTGATGCGTTCATTCCCAATCCGCACAGTCTCTGGTCTGATGTGTCCAATGATCTGCCGGCTGACCGTATCGAAGTGCTCGGGCCGCCGCCGACCTCCGGCACGCGCGATTCCTGGATCGAGCTGGGTATCCAGCCTGGTGCCCGCCAGATTGAATGTCTCGATGCGCTCAGCGAAAGCGACGAGGACCGCTTCGACGAGGTCTCCAGCCGCCTGCGCGAGGACGGCCCGTGGATTGATAGCGGCGAGAACGACAATGTCATCGTCCAGACCATCGTCAATTCCGACACGGCCTTCGGCGTGTTCGGGTATTCCTATCTGGAGCAGAATTCCGGACGGCTGAACGCTGTGACCATCGAAGGTATCGCCCCGGAATATGATGATATTTCAGAAGGTGTGTATCCGATTGCCCGCACCATGTTTGTGTACGTGAAAAACCAGCATGTCGCGGCGGTTCCGGGCATCGCGGAATGGATCGAGGAGCTGACCAGCGAAGATGCCTTCGGTCCGTTCGGCTATCTGGCAGACCGCGGTCTGGTGGCGCTGCCTGAAGCCCGGCGCAACGAGGTTCGCGAACAATCGCAAGAGCGCGTCCCGATGACGGGTGTAGAGCCTCACTAGGCACGATTGGGTTCATCAACGCGGCGTTAAGCCCGGCAGTATTACCCTGTGACGCGTAGCGGGCCTTGACGGTTCGCAAGGCACCAAGGGTTTGACGCGCGCAATGATCGGACGCCCCGTTACCTATCACCGGCTCTCGCAGGACGAGGTCGACAGCATCTGTCAGCGCCATGCAAATCTTTTGCAGGGGCGGATGAATGGTGCGCGCGCCAGTTTTGCCTACAAGGTGATCGAAGGGCTCGACCTTTCGGGGCGCAATCTCACGGATGCCGATTTTTCCGGCGCGGTGCTGGCGGGTGCCAATCTTTCAGGAACAAACTTCACCAGCGCAAACCTTTTTGCGGCTGACATGCGCCGGGCCAACCTGTCAGGCGCGACACTGCGCCGGGCCGATATGCGCGGGGCAATCCTGCGCGGCGCGAACCTCACCGGAGCAGACTTGAGCGAAGCCGATCTGCGCGAGGGTGCTATCGCCCAGGTGGATCGCGAAAAGGGCCTCGCCATCATTACCCATGAGCAGCGCCCGAACGAGGCTGTGGAGGCCAATTTCAGCGGCGCCAACCTCTCCAATTCCAAAATGACGGGGGCTATTGCCCAGCGGGCAGACTTTTCCGATGCGGTTCTTATCGGCGCACGGATGCAACGTGCGAACTTGCGCGGCTCGCGCTTTCCCGGTGCCAATCTGGAAGGGGCCGATCTGTCCGGCGCGGACCTGACCGAAGCCGATCTTACGCACAGCGTTCTCATCGGCACCAGGATGGACAATGCCCGCACCCGGGGTATGCGGACCGAAGGCGCGCTCACCGATGCGCCGACAGGGCCGGAAATCAGCGCCGATGCAGACGAGACTGCCAAGGCGCTGGAAGCCCATGCGCGCTGGTGTGAAACCGGCGGAGCCGAGGGGGCGCCCTCGACTTTTGATGGCGCGGACATGCGCGGCCTCAAGACGCTTTCAGGCCGCAATCTGACGGCCTTGCAGGCGCGCGGTGCGACGCTTTACGGGCTGGATCTGGGCGGAGCCCAGCTTCAGGGCGCGCGGCTGGAAAGAGCCGATTTGCGTATGGCGTCCCTGCGCGGTGCCGATCTTCGCGGCGCAGACCTGACGGGGGCCCGCCTGAACAATGCTGATCTGCGCGGCGCCAAGATTGGCGCGCTTCTCTTGCCCAATGACCGGAAAATGGCGGCCAGCCTGGCTGCCGCCGTGCTGCGATATGCTGATCTGGATGGCGCGGATTTGCGCGATATTAGCGCTATCGGCGCGGATTTCTCCTATGCCAGCCTGAAAAACTGCGATGTGCGCCGGGGCCGGTTTACCGGCTCGTGCTTCACCGGGACCAACCTGCCCGCCGATTTCCGCGAGCATGCAGAAGACCTTGCCGGCGCGGTTGATCTGAACGCCGCCTGACGATTAATGGCGCTGAAACCCCGGACGCGAAGCGATCCGGGGCCTGTTTCGGGCAGGGTCTGCAACAGCTTCCCGATGGCCTTGCGGGCCTGCGGCGTTTCAGCGTGGCTCTGTTTCAGCCCCGATAGCCCCGTGACAATGCTTGTATTTCTTGCCTGACCCGCAAGGGCAGGGGGCATTGCGCTGCACCCGGCCCCAGCTGGACGGATCGGCCGGATTGATGCGCGGCGCGGCAGTGCGGCTTGCGGCCGGACCACGCGGCGAGGCTGACGGCGCGCCATCTCCCGAGACGGGCTGACCCGTGGCCGGGTCCACGCGGTTGGCCTGGATGTTTTGCGGCGCACGCGGCATGGCTGGCGGCGGCGCAGCCGGTTCGATCCGCACCGAGGACAGGATGCGTGTCGTCTCGAAGCGCAGATTGTCCAGAAGGCTCTCAAACAGCGCAAACGCCTCGCTCTTGTACTCGTTGAGCGGATCGCGCTGGGCATAGCCGCGCAGGCCGATCACCGAACGCAGCGCGTCCAGCTGGTGCAGGTGTTCGCGCCAGTTCTGGTCGATGGTCTGAAGCAGCATCTGCTTTTCGATCCGGCGCATCAGCTCCGGTCCGGTGTTGGCCGCCTTTTCGGCATAGGCCTCGTCGGCCGCTTTCAGCACGCGTTCCAGGATTTCCTCGTTGGCGATGCCGTCCTCGGCGGCCCATTCCTTGATGGGAAGTTGCAGGTTGAAATACTTTTCAACCTCTTCCTGAAGTCCTTCGGTGTCCCACTGGTCGGCATAGGCGCGCGGCGGCATATGCCGGTCGACCAGGTCTTCGGCGCACTGGTGGCGCATGTCCTTGACCACGTCGGAGACATTTTCCGATTGCATGAACTCGATGCGCTGCTCGAAGATGGCCTTGCGCTGATCGTTCATCACATCGTCGTATTTGAGGATGTTCTTGCGGATGTCGAAATTGCGCTGCTCGACCTTTTTCTGCGAGGTCTCCACAGCCTTGGACATCCACGGGTGCTGGATGTGCTCACCCTCTTTCATGCCCATTGTGCGCATGATCGTGTCGAGGCGTTCCGGCGCAAAAATGCGCAACAGATCATCTTCCACCGAGATAAAGAATTTCGAGCGGCCCGGATCACCCTGACGGCCTGTCCGGCCGCGAAGCTGGTTGTCGATCCGGCGCGACTCGTGGCGCTCGGTGCCAATGACGTAAAGCCCGCCCGCTTCCAGCGCGATGCGCTTGCGTTCGCCCACTTCGGCGGCGATCAATTTGCGCTTTTCGGCGATAGCCGCTTCGTCCGGCTCGCGCCCGGCTTTTTTCTCCTCGCTCAGCCAGTCATTGACCATGAAGTCGACATTGCCGCCAAGCTGGATGTCGGTGCCGCGTCCCGCCATGTTGGTGGCGATGGTCACAGAGCCCGGGATGCCGGCCTGCGCGATGATGGCGGCTTCCTGCTCGTGATAGCGCGCATTGAGCACCTGGTGCTTGATCTTGCGCTTCTTGAGAAGCTCGGAAAGGACTTCCGATTTCTCGATCGAGACCGTGCCGACCAGTACCGGCTGGCCGCGCCCGTGCGCCTCCTCGATGCTGGCAATGATGGCGTCGTATTTTTCCTTGGCCGTACGGTAGAGCTCGTCATCCTCGTCGATGCGCTGAACCGGGCGGTTTGTCGGAATTTCCGAAACGCCGAGGCTGTAGATGCCCGCAAACTCTTCGGCCTCTGTGGAGGCTGTGCCGGTCATGCCGGAGAGCTTCTTGTAGAGGCGGAAATAGTTCTGGAAGGTGATGGATGCCAGCGTCTGGTTTTCAGGCTGGATTTCGACATTTTCCTTCGCCTCGATGGCCTGATGCAGGCCGTCGGACAGGCGCCGGCCGGTCATCATCCGCCCGGTGAACTCGTCAATGAGCATCACCTTCTCGTCGCGGACAATATAGTCCTTGTCCTTCTGGAACATCTTGTGGGCCTTGAGGGCCTGGTTCACGTGGTGAACCGTGGCGATGTTCTCGATGTCGTAGAGATCGCCCTCGTCGAGCAGTCCATGCTCGCGCAGAAGCTGTTCGATATGCTCGTTGCCTTCCTCGGTGAAGGTCACCGAGCGGTTCTTCTCGTCGAGCGTGAAATCTTCCTCGACCAGGAACGGGATCAGCTTGTCGATGGTCTTGTAGAAATCGGAGCGGTCATCAGTGCGCCCGGAAATGATCAGCGGGGTGCGCGCCTCGTCGATCAGGATGGAGTCCACCTCGTCGACAATGGCGTAGGCATGGCCGCGCTGCACCATCTCGCGCAACGAATATTTCATGTTGTCGCGCAGATAGTCGAAGCCCAGCTCGTTATTAGTGCCATAGGTGATGTCGCAGGCATAGGCCCGGCGGCGTTCCTCATCGAGCATCTGGTTGAGGATCACGCCGGTTGTCATGCCGACGCGGGCAAACACCCGGCCCATCCATTCGGAGTCGCGCTGGGCCAGATAGTCGTTGACGGTGACGATATGGACGCCCTTGCCGGGCAGCGCGTTGAGATAGGCAGCCAAGGTGGAGACAAGCGTCTTGCCTTCGCCGGTTTTCATCTCGGCAATGCCGCCTTCGTGGAGCACCATGCCGCCCAGTAGCTGGACGTCGTAGTGGCGCTCGCCGAGCGCACGGCGCGCCGCTTCGCGCACCGCCGCGAAGGCTTCGGGCAGCAAGGCGTCGAGCGTCTCGCCTTTTTCCAGCCTCGCCCTGAATTCGCCGGTTTTGCCCTTCAGGGCTTCATCGTCGAGCTTTTCGATCTCCGGCTCGAGGGCATTTATCTGACGCACTTTGGGCATGAGACGCCGCACGGTACGGTCATTGGAGGAGCCGAGGATTTTGCGCGCAAAAGAAAGCATGTTTTATCAGCCGTCGCGGGGCGAAATGGATGATCAGGCGTACCCGGCCGGTGTACAAGGCAGTCGCGTACCCGGCCTTTGCGCCTGTGCGGCGCTGGCCCTGAAGCAGCGCGCTCAAGATCAGGGACTTAAGGAGGCAGGCATAGTGTGTCAATCGAACCGGACCGCCAGACGCTGCAGTGCAGTGCTGGCTTCGATCATGGCGATGTCACTCGCCGCCGCTTGCAGCGAGGAACCGGGCCAGCAGCCGCCAGCCGCTGACCCGGCTGCGGAGCCCGCAGTGGAGGCGCAAGGCCGGGTGGACGTTCTGGCGCGGTTTCTCGCGCTGGAGCCTGCCGGAGAAGGCGATGAAGTGGTGGCCGAAGTCGGCACCACGGTCATTCACGCCTCCGATGTGCGCCGCGAGATTGCGGCGCGCAGCCTGCATGACGACCCCGCCAATGTGGCCGTTTCCGATCCTGTCTTTCAGCAGGTGCTGTCAGAACTGGTCGAGCAGCGCCTGCTGGCGCTGGAGGCGCTCAGGCGCGGACTGGACCGCGATGTGGAGGCGCGCAGGCGTCTTGCTGCGGCCGAGGAGCGCATTCTGGGCAATATCCTGGTCGAGACGGTGGTCGCCGACGCCATCACCGATGACGCCATTGCGCGCATCTACGAGGAGCAGAACCGGCTCGCCCCGCGCGTGGAAGAGGTGCGGGCCAGTCATATTCTCGTGACAACGCGCGAGGAGGCCGATGAAGTGGCCCGGTTGCTCGAAGAAGGCGAAGACTTCGCCCAGCTGGCCCGGCAGGTCAGTCAGGACCCCGGCACCCGGCTTGATGGCGGGGATCTGGGATATTTCACCCGCGACGGGATGGTCTCCGCCTTCTCCCGTCAGGCGTTCGATACCGAAGTGGGCGCCATCTCCGAGCCCTTCCAGACCGAATATGGCTGGCATGTGTTGCGGGTTGCCGACCGGCGCTTGCAACCGCGCCGCGATCTGGAATCGCTGCGGCCCAATATCGTGCGTTTCCTGACGCTGGAGGGCATCCAGATGCTCCTCGATACCGTGCGCCAGACCTATCCGGTGACCCGAAGCGGCGCGCCTGCGCCTGCTGAAATCCGTGCGCCTGAGGCAGTGCCGCCGGGCGCGCCGGAGACAGCCGCAGACGGTGAGGATGACGACGCGGCCGTGGAGGACGAGGCGCAGCCGGGCGATAGCCCCGAGCGTTAGGTTCGCGCTAACCGTGTCCACACACCGCAATTTAACAAAGGATCAGGCATGATGCCGGCTGGTAAAGGCCATCTCTTGCTGGTGGCGGCGTGCGCGCTTGTCGACCCCGATGGACGGGTGCTGATCGCGCAGCGCCCTGAAGGCAAGGCGTCTGCCGGCGCGTGGGAGTTTCCCGGCGGAAAGGTGGAGCCGGGCGAGTACCCGGAAGCGGCCGTCGTGCGCGAGCTGCGCGAGGAACTGGGAGTGGAGCCATGCGAGCGTTGTCTGCAGCCCTTCGCGTTCTCGTCCTGTCCGATGGAGGACGGGCGTCATCTCTTGATGCCGCTCTATGTCTGCCGCAAATGGGACGGGTTCCCGGACCCGAAAGAGGGCCAGAAAATCGCCTGGGTAAGCCCGCGCGATTTGAGCAAGTATGCGCTTCTGCCCGCCGACATTCCGCTCGCCGCAGAGCTGCGCGACCGTCTCTGACCTTTGATCAGGGCGGGGCCACTGCCATCGAATATGCGATGATTGCCGGACTTGTCTCCATCGTCATCGTGTCAGCGTTGGCGACGGTCGGCGACCAGCTGGTCGTCTGGGCCGAGGCCGTACTGGCCGGGCTGGGGGGCTAACCCGCCTTCTCGCCTGCGCCCCGCTCCGTCACGCCCAGCGCATCGGCGAGGCGCACCTTGGCCGAACCGGGGCGAAGCGGTTTGGGCTGGCTTTCATGGGGCGCCCAGCCGGCTGCGTGCAGGATTTCAAACTTCGCCGGGATACGCCCATCGGCTTCGGCAAAGCGCTGCGAATAAATCTGCGCGGTCTTGACGAAAAACTGCCGGTGGACGGGTGTGCGCGGGCGGCTGGCGAGCACGCTCGTCTCGCCCATGCGGCGCAAATCGCGCATCAGCACGAACGCATTGCCGTAGCGCACGGTGAGGCGGTCCACGTCCGAGACCGGCATGGCAAAGCCTGCCCGCGCCAGAAGGCCGGCCAGATCGACCGTATCGGCAAAGGGCGAGACGCGCGCGCTTACCTGCGCGTAAATCTCGTCCTCGGCGGCCATCAGGCTCTGGCGCAGCTCGGTCAGCGTCGCCCCGCCCAGCATGGCGCAGGCAAAGAAGCCGTCAGGCTTGAGCGCCCGGTTGATCTGGATCAGCGCGCCAACAAGATCATTCGTCCAATGCAGCGACAGGCAGGAGATGACAAGGTCTAGGCTCTGGTCGGCTAGGGGCAGGTGCTCCTCGTCCATGACCAGCGCCTGGCCGGAGGCTTTCGCGGCCATGGCGGGGGATATGTCGGCCTCGATCAGCGTTCCGATCCTGGTGGCAAGCTCTGGCCGTGCCGCAATCGCCCGTCCCGCCGTGCCCGCTCCGCCAATGACCAGCGCGCGTTCAAATGTGCGGTTCACCGCCAGCAGACGGTCAGCCAGATCATCGGCGGCACGGCTCGCCAGAAAGGCAAATTCCTCATAGCCTGCAGCCGCACGGTTGCGCCGCTGTCGCAGGAGCGCGCGGTCAAACAAGAGAGGCGGGGTGTCAGACGATGATGCCATGGGGCGGATATGGACCGGCGCGCCTCGCGAGGGAAGCCTCGCGGGTGATGACGGGCTTGGCCGACCTGATCTGGCCGCCCATATCGCTGCTCTCCTACGCGCCGGTTTCCGCCCATGGCCAGCTAGCGCCCGAAGACTGGTCAAAGATTGTCTTCCTCGATGATCCCCAATGTGCGTCGTGCGGATTTCCGTTCGACTGGCCGCCGGGCGAGGGCGCTCTATGCGGGCCGTGCGCGGCGCGCGCTCCCGCCTTCGATACGGCCCGCTCCGCCTTCGTCTACACGCCCGAAAGCCGCCGCCTGATCCTGTCGCTCAAACATGGAGGACGCGTCGATGGCCTCGCCGCGTTCGGCGGCTGGATGCACCGGGCCGGGCGGGCCATGCTGGCAGACGCAGACTATCTGATCCCCGTGCCCTTGCATCCGCGACGGCTGCGCCAGCGCCGCTTCAACCAGTCACTTCTGCTGGCGCAGTCTGTGGCCCGGCTCTCCGGCGTGGCCTGTGATGCGCATATCCTGATGCGCCGCCGCCCGACACCCAGTCAGGGCGGGCAGAGCGCCAAGGGCCGCCGCCGCAATGTGGCGGGTGCGTTTGCGGTGCGTGACGCCGCGAAAGCCCGCATCCAGGGCGCGCACCTGATCCTGATTGATGATGTCTATACGACCGGCGCAACGCTGGAGGCGTGTGCAAGAGCGTTGAAACGCGCGGGCGCGGCGCGCGTTGATGCCCTGACGCTTGCGCGCGTTGTCAGAACAAGCGACGTCATTACATAAGCGTCAGAACCGATCTGCTGATTCATGAAAGCCGAGCCCATGACCACGCCCGCCATCACCATCTACACACGGCCCTTTTGCGCCTTCTGCTCGCGAGCGCTGTCGCTGCTGGGCGATAAGGGCGTGGCGGTAAAGGAGATCGAGGCCGGGTTTGATCCGGCCTTGCGCGCCGAAATGCAGGAACGCTCCGGCCGCAACACCTTCCCGCAGATTTTCATCGGTGAAACCCATATCGGCGGCTGTGATGATCTGTTCGCGCTGGAACGCGCGGGCAAGCTTGATCCCATGCTGAAGGCGGCCAGCTAATGGCGAAAGCCCGCATAGCGCTCGTCCAGATGCGTTCGGGCACCGAGCCGGAGCGCAATATCGACGCCGCCGAGGCCGCCATCCGGCAGGCCGCCCGCGATGGCGCGCAGTTCGTGGCGACGCCCGAAGTGACCAATCTGGTCCAGAAGGACACGAAAGCGCTTTTCGAGACCTTGCAAACGCCGGAAGACGATATCGCCATAAAGCGCCTCTCGGCACTCGCGGGCGAACTGAAGATCGACGTATTGGCCGGCTCGCTGGCGCTTAAGGGCGATGACGGACGGGCCGTGAACCGCTCCGTCCTGTTCGGGCCGGGCGGACAGGTCAAAGCGCAATATGACAAGATCCACATGTTCGATGTCGCCATCGGCAATGGGGAAATCTGGTCGGAAAGCACCAATTACGCGCCCGGTGACCGCGCAGTGCTGACCGAGGCGGCGGGGCTGAAGCTGGGGCTGACCATTTGTTACGATGTACGCTTTGCCTATCTCTACCGCGCGCTGGCGGCGGGCGGGGCAGTTGCCATGACGGTACCGGCCGCCTTCACCCGCCCGACCGGCAAGGCGCACTGGGAAATACTGCTGCGCGCCCGTGCCATCGAGACCGGCAGCTTCATTCTTGCGCCCGCTCAGGGCGGCACCCATGCCGATGGCCGCAAGACCTGGGGCCGCTCCATGGCCGTGGGTCCGTGGGGCGATGTGATCGGCGTGCTCGACCATGACGAGCCGGGCATACTCTACGCCGAAATCGACACCGACGAGGCGCTTTCCGCGCGCCAGCGCATCCCCGCGCTCAAAGGCGGGCGGGAGTTTGCCGGGCCATGATCCGCTATGCCCTGCAGTGCGATGAGGGCCATGGCTTTGAAGGCTGGTTCTCGTCCAGCGAGGATTACGAAAAGCAGGAAGCGAGCGGGCTTGTCGAATGCCCGGAGTGCGGCTCTGTTGCCGTGACGCGCCAGATCATGGCACCCGCCGTGCGCACCTCCAGAGGCCGCGAGACCAGCACCAACGCCCAGCCGGACATGGACGCGGTCGCGCGCAAGGTGCGCGCCCATATCCGCAATAACTATGATTATGTCGGGACTGATTTTGCGTCCGAGGCCCGCGCCATTCATGAGGGCGCCAAGCCTGAACGCCTGATCTATGGCGAGACCACGCCGGAGGAACGCACCAAACTGGCCGAGGACGGCGTGCCGTGCGCGCCCTTGCCCGAACCCTTCGCTCCCACGCCGCCGAAAAAGGCGAATTAGGGGTTCTTTTCCCGTCACACGCGTCTCGTCGTTCCCGCTCCCGCCTGCGCGGGGATGACGGAAAAGGTGGGCCCTGCCGGTTAAACGCATCCCCACCTTGCCGTCGGCCCCGGAGCGTGATTCAGTTCCCGGATGAAAACCGGGCGGGCTCGCGAAGACCTGCCTCATCCAGGGGACAGGCATGGTCATCAATATCGTCGTTGCAATCGGCATTCTCATCACGCTGGTGACGGCGGTGCCGGTCTTCACCCAGATGGCCAAGCATCCCAAAGGGCTTCACATTCTCTTCTTCGCCGAGATGTGGGAGCGGTTTTCCTATTACGGCATGCGCGCCCTGCTGATCTTCTACCTCACCCAGCATTTCCTGTTTTCAGACCGGTTCGCGAGCACCCAGTACGGGGCCTACACCTCGCTGGTCTATCTCTTGCCTCTGATTGGCGGGTTTGTGGCCGACCGCTATCTGGGCAATCGCAAGGCCATCGCCTATGGCGCGCTTTTGCTGGTGGCCGGCCATTTGGCCATGGGAATTGAGGGGCGCCCCTCTGAGGAAGCGCTGCAATACGAGGGCGAGTCCTACTCGCTCGTGGCCGAGGGGCGCGGCGGATTGCGCACGGTCCAGCTTGAGGTGGACGAAGCACTCTACAGCTTTACCGCCAGCCGCCAGGGCGATCTTCTGATTGCGGGCCTGCCCGAAGGCGCGAGCCTGCCGGACGTGTTGCCTGCGGGTAGCTTCGAGACCGAAGTGGTCTATCAAGACCAGCGCGGCCTCGCCATTCTCTATCTGGCGCTGTCACTTATCATCATGGGCGTCGGCTTTTTAAAGGCCAGCATCTCGTCGATTGTCGGCCAGCTTTATGACGCGCATGACCCGCGCCGCGATGGCGGTTTCACGCTCTACTATTACGGCATCAATCTGGGCGCGTTCTGGGCGGCAATCCTGTGCGGCCTGCTGGGCGAGACGGTCGGCTGGTGGGCCGGTTTCGGTCTGGCCGGCGTCGGCATGCTGCTGGGCTTCATCGTGTTCGTGCGCGGACGGCTGGCCTTCTTCCTGCCGGGCAGGAATCTGCTGGCTGATGTCGGCAATCCGCCAGATCCGGCAGCCCTGAAAGCGCGCGTGCTGGGGCCGCTGAACCGAGAAACGGTGATCTACCTTCTGGGCATTCTGGGCGTGGGCGTTGTCTACTGGCTGATACAGGCCCATCAGCTGCGCCTGCCGCTTCCCGGCATTGGCGGCATTGATGCCATGCTCCTCCTGCTGGTCGCCGGAGCTGCGGCGTTTCTGGGGTATATCGGCTGGTATATGGGCGCGAAATGTACGCGCGAGGAAGGCCAGCGGCTCTTGCTGGCGCTTATCCTGATTGTCGTTTCAGTGGTCTTCTGGGCGCTGTTCGAGCAGGCCGGTTCCTCGATGAATTTGTTTGCCGCGCGCAATGCCCAGCTGGATATCGCGCCACAGCGCCTCGTCGAGCTCGGGCCGATCACGCTCGACCTGTCGCTGACCGCCTCGCAGACGCAATCGTTCAATTCGGGCTTCATCCTGATCTTCGCGCCACTGTTTGCAGCCCTGTGGGCGTTTCTGGCGAAGATGCAACGCAATCCCAACACGCCGTTGAAGTTTGGCCTCGCCCTCATTCAGGTGGGGCTGGGCTTTCTGGTGCTGGTCTGGGGCGTGCAGTTTGCCGACGACAGCTACCGCGTGCCGCTTTTCTTCCTGGCGCTGGCCTATCTCCTGCACACCACCGGTGAGCTGTGCCTGTCGCCGGTGGGCCTGTCGGCAGTGACCAAGCTGTCACCGGCGGCGGTGGTCAGCTTCATGATGGCGGGCTGGTTCCTGTCCAGTGCGTTTGCCCAATATGTCGGCGGGCTGATTGCGGCGCTGACGGCAACCGGCACGGTGGCCGGGCAGGTGCTTGATCCGGAAAGCGCGCTGGCAGGCTATGCGCAGGTGTTCGGCGTTATTGGCCTGATCGGCATTGTTCTGGGTGTGGTGATGGGCGCGGCCAGTTTCGGCCTGAAGGCGCTGGGCCATGGCCTTGCCGAAGACCAGCTGCCCGCGCCGTCCGAGCCGGGACCGGAAGTGCCGGTGCGTGATTAGATCGCGAAGGCGGGGGCTACCCCGCGCCGCCAACGGTAATCCCGGCAATCTTCAGCGTGGGCTGGCCGACGCCGACCGGCACGCCCTGGCCCGCCTTGCCGCACGTGCCGACGCCGGGGTCCATGGCAAAATCATTGCCGATCATGGAGATTTTCGTCAACGCGCTCGGTCCATCACCGATCAGGGTCGCGCCCTTGATCGGCTCGGCGATGTTGCCCCCGCGCACCCGGTAGGCCTCGGTGCAGCGGAAGACGAACTTGCCAGACGTGATATCCACCTGACCGCCGCCGAAATTGGCGGCATAGATGCCGTCATCCAGGCTTTCGAGAATTTCCTTCGGGTCGTGGTCACCGGCGGTCATGATCGTGTTGGTCATGCGCGGCATGGGCGCGCAGGCATAGCTTTCGCGCCGTCCATTGCCGGTGGCCTCCACGCCCATCAGGCGGGCATTCATCCGGTCCTGCATGAAGCCGACCAGAATGCCGTCCTCGATCAGCGTCGTGCGCCCTGTGGGCGTGCCTTCATCATCGATCGTCAGCGAGCCGCGCCGGCCCGGCATTGTGCCATCGTCAATGACGGTGACACCGGGTGCCGCCACCCGCTTGCCGATACGCCCGGCAAAGGCGCTTGTGCCCTTGCGGTTGAAATCGCCTTCCAGCCCGTGGCCGACCGCCTCATGCAGCAGGATGGCAGGCCAGCCAGCACCCAGAACGACTTCCCATTCGCCTGCCGGCGCGTCGACCGCCTCCAGATTGACTTTGGCGACCCGCAGGGCCTCGTGGGCGAGTGACTGCCAGCTCTCGCGGTTCAGCCATTGCTCAAACTCCGCCCGGCCACCGGCTCCGGCACTGCCGCTTTCGCGGCGGCCATTGCGTTCAACCGTGACCGAGATATTCAGGCGCACCAGCGGGCGGACATCATGGGCCATATAGCCATCGGCGCGGACAATGCCGATGAGCTGGCGTGAGGCGGCGATAGAGCAGCCGACCTGCACGACTTCCGGGTCGCGTGCGCGCAGCCACGCATCGATTTCGGCCAGCAGCTTTGCCTTGGCTTCAAAGCCCGGTTCACCGATGACGTCGACATCATCATAGAGTTTCACATTCGTGCCGCGCGGAGGCGGTGCCATGACTGCATCGCGGCCCTGACGGGCGGCAGAGGCAGTTTCGCCTGCACGTTTCAGCGAGGCGAGGCTGATATCATTGGAGTGGGCAAAGCCGGTTGTCTCGCCGAACACGCCGCGCAGGCCGAACCCGCGTTCGGCGTCAAAGCTGGCGGATTTCAGGCGGCCATCATCGAAGGCGAGCGATTCGCTGGCCTCGGTCTCCAGATAGAGCTCGCCGTCATCGGCCCCGGCCAGACTGGCCCGCAAAACCCCCAGCGCGTCCTCCGCGTCAAATCCGAAACCGTCGAACGGGTTGGTGGAAGGGGTGCTGGCCATGAAATTCTCCTGATCGGCATCTGTCAGCAACATAGGCGTGCCGGCACCGCTAATCGACCCCGCCTTGGCAGGTGGGGGCGTTGAAGTCTGAAATCCCGGCCAAGCGCAGCGCTGGCCGGGACCTTGTGCAGAAATCGGCCAAGAGAGGCCCCGGATGCGCTGCCGCGCTCCGGGGTTTCAGCGTGGGATGCCGGACCCTAAGGCTGGTGCCGGGCAAAGCGTCGCGGCTGGGCGGCGAGCAGGGCATCGTCCGGTGCCAGGCGCGCGGCCTCGACATAGGCGTCATAGGCCTCGTCATAGCGGCCCAGGCGCTCGAGCGCGATCGCCTGGTTGAAATGGCCCAGATGCGATGGTTCCAGCCCAAGCTCCAACGCCTGGGCTGCGGACTCGTGCGCTCCGTTGAAATCACCGATGCGGATACGGGCGGCCGAGAGGGTCAGGTGCAGCTCTGGCAGATCGTCCAGCAGACGCTGCGCTGCATTCAGATCGTTTATCGCCGACTGGCCATCTCCGCGCGCTGCCGAGAGCGCGGCGCGATTGATCTGCAGGCGCGCTCTTTCCTCATCGCCCAGACCCGAATCACGCAAGGCATAATCGCAAGCGCCCAGTGCGCGTGCCATTTCCACGCCTGCGCGGGCTCCGTCCTCGCACTCTGAAATGGCCGACCGGATAGCCGGTGAGCGCTCCTGCGCATGGGCGAACCCCGTGTTGCCAAGGGCAAAGGCGAGGCCGGCAATGGCACAGCCGCGCAGCAGCGTGTGCGGAATAAGCGTGTTCATGACGTCTCCGGCGCTTGAGATTTTCCTCATGTAAGGCTAGCAGACAGCGCAAGCCCGCACCAAACCGAATGTCCGGGTGGCACTGAACAATTTGGGCACCTTGCGACAAAAAGGCGCTCATGTCGCACTGACACCGGCGCTGCCGGGTTCTATATTCCGCCGCACGAAGCAGGTTTTTCCCTGCAGGATGCCAGATGAGAGTGTTGGGGGTTCCATGCGTTTGAAGCTCATTGCCGGGACTGTTCTCGCCGCCGTAATGGCCGGCGCAGCTTCAGCCACGATTGTCGGTGCCCCAGTGGATGGCGCCCTTGGCCTCCAGCAGGCGGTGACGCCGGTGATGGAAAACACCGTCTCGTTCCACAACCTGCTTTTGTGGATCATCTCGGCCATCAGCTTTCTGGTTCTCGGCCTGATCCTGTGGATCGCCGCGCGCTACCGGGCAAAGACAAATCCCGAGCCCAGGAAATTCAGCCACAATACGCTGATCGAGATCATCTGGACGGCGGTGCCGGTCCTGATCCTGATCGTGATTGCGGTGCCGTCTTTCCGTCTGCTTTATTTCCAGGACGTGATCCCGGAGGCCGATTTCACCATCAAGGCGACCGGCAACCAGTGGAACTGGACCTACGAATATCCCGACCATGGCGGGTTCGAGTTCGTCTCCAACATGCTTGAAGAGGGCGATATCACCAGCGAGAACTGGGAACAGGCCCGCCTTTTGAGCACGGATGTGCCCGTTGTCGTGCCGTCAGGTGCCACGGTGCGCGTGCAGGTGACGGCGTCAGATGTCATCCACTCCTGGGCCTTGCCGGCCTTTGGTGTGAAGATTGACGGCATCCCCGGCCGCCTGAACGAGACCTGGTTTGTCGTGCCGGAAGGCAATGAAGGCATCTATTTCGGCCAGTGCTCGGAAATCTGCGGTATCCGCCACGCCTTCATGCCGATTGAAATCCACGTCGTGCCGCAAGAGGTTTTCACGGCCTGGACCGAAGCGGCCAATGAAGACCCCTACGCCGCATCCACCGTTCTCGCTTCTTATTACGCCAGCCAGCGCGCCACCCGCGTCGCGGCGGCCAACTAAATCCCGGAGAGGATCATCATGTCGGCTCAAGCTGCTGAACATCACGACGATCACACCCCCAGCGTCTGGGACTGGAAGCGGTGGGTGTATTCAACCAACCACAAGGACATCGGCACGATGTACCTGGTGTTCGCGATCATCGCGGGCATTATCGGCGGGGGCATGTCCGGCCTGATCCGCTGGGAACTTGCCGAGCCGGGTCTTCAGGTCTTCAACAACGGCTTCTGGGGCAATGAGCACAACTATAATGTGATCGTGTCCCTGCACGGCCTCATCATGATCTTCTTCATGGTGATGCCCGCCATGATCGGGGGCTTTGGCAACTGGTTCGTGCCGCTGATGATCGGCGCGCCGGACATGGCCTTCCCGCGCCTCAACAATATCTCGTTCTGGCTGCTGCCCTTCTCCTTCGCCCTCATGCTGATGTCGATGTTCGTGCCGGGCGCTGGCGGAGAGGACGGCTTTGGCGGCGGCTGGGTGATGTATCCACCCTTGTCGACGTCCGGCCATAGCGGGCCCGCCTTCGATCTGGTGATCCTGTCACTGCACATTGCCGGTATCAGCTCGATCCTAGGTGCAACAAACTTCATCACCACGATTTTCAACATGCGCGCGCCGGGCATGACCCTGCACAAGATGCCGCTGTTTGTCTGGTCGATGCTGGTGACAGTATTCCTGCTGCTGCTGGCCGTTCCGGTGCTAGCGGCCGCGCTGACCATGCTCATTACCGACCGTAATTTCGGGACGACCTTCTTCGATCCTGCAGGCGGCGGTGATCCGGTGATGTTCCAGCACCTGTTCTGGTTCTTCGGCCACCCGGAAGTGTACATATTGATCCTGCCCGGTTTCGGCATGATCTCGCACATCGTGTCGACCTTCTCTAAGAAGCCTGTCTTCGGCTATCTCGGCATGGCCTACGCCATGGTCGCGATCGGCTTTATCGGCTTCATCGTGTGGGCCCACCACATGTACACAGTCGGCATGGACGTGAACCTGAAGGCCTATTTCGTAGCCGCCACGATGATCATTGCGGTGCCGACCGGCATCAAGATCTTCTCATGGCTGGCAACGATGTGGGGCGGTTCGATATCGTTCCGCACGCCCATGCTGTGGGCTGTGGGCTTCATCTTCCTGTTCACTGTGGGCGGTGTGACGGGCGTGGTGCTGGCCAATGCCGGTGTGACCACCTCGCTGCATGACACTTATTACGTGGTGGCTCACTTCCACTACGTGCTGTCGCTCGGAGCCGTCTTCTCGATCTTTGCCGGTTTCTACTACTGGTACGAGAAGATGTTCGGGGTGAAGTACAATTCCTTCCTCGCCCGTACCCAGTTCTGGCTGTTCTTCATCGGCGCGAACGTAATCTTCTTCCCGCAGCACTTCCTCGGGCTGCAGGGCATGCCGCGCCGCTATGTCGACTATCCTGACGCGTTTGCCTTCTGGAATTACGTATCATCCATCGGCTACCTGATCATGGCCGCCGGCATGGTCGTGTTCTTCGTGCTGCTGATCGAATCGATCCTCCGCCAGCGCAAGGCAGAAGCCAATCCATGGGGCGAAGGCGCAACCACGCTGGAGTGGACACTGTCCTCTCCGCCGCCCTTCCACCAGTTCAACGAGCTGCCGAAAATCAAGTAGGCGGATCGCCGAACCAGCAAGGTCAGGCACGTGTCTGTGACTGAGAAATCGGCTGAAACCATCACGGGCGGGGCTGCAAGCGCAGCCTCGCCCGCTGACTATATCGCGCTGATGAAACCGCGCGTGATGACGCTTGTCGTCTTCACCGGCTTTGCCGGCCTTGTCGCCGCGCCAGTGGACATGAGCTTCATTTCCGCAGCCATCGCCATTTTCGCCCTCGCGCTCGGGGCAGGGGCCGCCGGCGCGTTCAACATGGCCTACGACAGCGATATCGACGCGGTGATGCGGCGCACGCGCCTGCGTCCGGTCGTACGCGGCATCGTGCCCAGGGCCGAAGCCTACACATTTGGCGGCGTGTTCACGCTTGCTTCGGTGACGCTGATGGCGCTGGCCGCAAATTATGTTGCAGCCGCACTGCTCGCCTTCTCGATCTTCTTTTACGCGCTGATCTACACGGTCTGGCTGAAGCGCTCCACGCCGCAGAATATCGTCATTGGCGGCGCGGCCGGTGCCTTCCCGCCCATGATCGGCTGGGCTGCGGCGACCGGCAGTGTCAGCCTTGATGCGGTCATCCTGTTTGCCATCATCTTTTTGTGGACACCGCCCCATTCCTGGGCGCTGGCGCTCTACAAGTCGGGCGATTACGCGGCTGCGAAAATCCCCATGATGCCGGTGGCGAAGGGGGCTGCGTCCACGCGCCGCCAGATCATGATCTATGCGATTGCCTATGTAGCGATCAGTCTTGCGCCGCTGGCCACAGGGCTGGGCGGCATGGTCTATGCCGGCGCGGCCATACTGGGCGGTGCGCTCTTCCTGGTCTTGTCCGGGCGGGTGCTGACCTCGCGTGCCGGCGAGGCGGGAACGGACGAGGACGGGCTTTATGATGTGCGCGCAGGCGACCGCGCGGCGCGCGACCTCTTTGCCTTTTCGATTGCCCATCTGGCGCTGCTGTTTGCTGCGCTCATCGCCGAGCATGGCGCCGGGCTTCACTTCGCCTTCGCGCGCTTCTGGAGCTAGAGTGAGATGACCGACCCGACCCCGGAACAGACCCCTGAACGCCCGCGCGCACTGACTGCGGACGAGGAAAAGGCGCGCAAGCGTCGCAATGTCGCGATCTTCTGGAGCCTGATCGGGTTTATACTTCTGATCTTCCTGGTCACGATTCAACGTCTGGCCAGCAATATCTCCGCCGGAGGTTGATCGACTGATGAAACTGCCCGTGCTGACAGGAAATGTGAAAGTCCTCGCCATCTGCCTCGGCCTGGCGCTGGGCATGGTGGGCATGGGCTATGCGGCTGTGCCGCTTTACGACCTGTTCTGCCGGGTGACGGGCTATGGCGGGACCACGCAGACCGCCCAGTTTGATCCGGACCAGATTCTCGAGCGCACCGTTCAGGTGCGTTTCGACGCCAGCCGCTCGCGGGACTTTCCGTGGGAGTTCGAACCGCTGCAGCGTGAAATGACCGTGCGCGTGGGCGAGACGGCGCTGGCCTTTTACCGCGTCACCAATCCAACCGATGAACCGGTGACCGGAATCGCGACCTATAATGTCACACCGTTCAAGATGGGGCCGTATTTCGCCAAGCTGGAATGCTTCTGCTTTACCGAGCAGACATTGGGGCCGGGCGAGAGCATGGACATGCCGGTTGTCTTCTTCATCGATCCGTTGATGGATGAAGAGCGCCGGATGGATGACGTGCAAAGCGTAACGCTGTCATACACATTCTTCGAGGCCAGTGATTCGCGGGCCCGAAACCTTGCCGAACGCGCACCGGCTGCAACCGGACGCTAGGGCGAGGCAATTCGCCAGGGCGTGCTGACAAGCAGCGCGCCACATGATTGATCAGGGGGATGGGGCCAGCTATAGCTGCGCCATAAATCGCCCTTATGAAGAGCAGGAGAGGCCGATGGCTGGCGGCGCTGTCAAACATGACTACCACCTCGTTGATCCGAGCCCGTGGCCGTTCGTCGGCTCTGTGGCCGCGTTCATCCTGGCGATCGGCCTTGTGATCTTCATGGCAGGGCTTTCTACCGATGAGGAAAGCTGGGCCTTCTTCCTGTTGCGTGAAGGATCGCCCTGGGTGCTGGTACTCGGCAGCCTGGGCATCATCTACACGATGATCGGCTGGTGGGGCGATATCATCAAGGAATCGCTTCGCGGTGACCACACCCCCGTGGTGGATATCGGCCTGCGTTACGGCATGATCCTGTTCATTGTCTCCGAAGTGATGTTCTTCGCTGGCTGGTTCTGGATGTTCTTTGAAGCCGCCATCTTCCACGATGTGCGTGCAGGCACGGGCTGGACAGGCGAAGCCATCGGCATGGAATATGCCGGCTGGGAAACGTGGCCGCCCCCGGGTGTCGAAACCTTCGATCCTTTCCACCTGCCGCTGATCAACACGCTGATCCTGCTTCTGTCGGGCACGACTGTCACCTGGGCGCACCACGCACTTCAGCATGGCGACCGCAATGGCGCCAAGTGGGGCCTTCTGTGCACCGTGCTGCTGGGCGCTCTGTTCACCTGCGTACAGGCCTATGAGTACACGCACGCCCATTTCGAGTTTGGCGGCAATCTCTATGGCGCCACCTTCTTCATGGCGACCGGCTTCCACGGGGCGCACGTCCTTATCGGGACGGTCTTCCTGGCGGTATGCCTGCTGCGTCTTCTCGCTGGCCAGTTCACCCCGCAGAAGCATTTCGGCCTCGAGGCGGCGGCCTGGTACTGGCACTTCGTCGACGTGGTCTGGCTGTTCCTGTTCGCCTTCGTCTACGTGATCTTCCAGTAGACCGGACGGATGAATACTCCCCACCCCGTCATCGCAGGGATCAGCGGCCGCTGTCCCAGATGCGGGGAGGGGAGGCTGTTTTCCGGCTTCCTGAAATTTGCCGATACATGCGAATCCTGCGAGCTGGATATATCCGGCGAGGATGCCGGTGACGGCCCGGCCGTTTTCATTATCCTGATTGTCGGCTTTATCGTCGTGCCCCTGGCGCTGGCGCTGGAGCTTGCGGTGACACCGCCCCTCTGGCTGCATGTGGTGCTGTGGCTGCCGCTGGCGCTGGGGCTTTGTGTCGCCTTGCTGCGCCCGTTCCGCGGCATCATGTTCGCGCTGCAATGGCACCATTCCGCGCGCGAGGCGCGTCTGGACGATACCGAAAGCTGACGCCTGCGCCGCACTGGAAGGATCTGGCTCCCATGCACTTCCGCCCCATGCCGCTCCTCACGCTCCTGACGCTTGCCGCACTCGCTTTCCTGCTGACGCTGGGTGTCTGGCAGGTTCAGCGCATGGCGTGGAAGGAAGCCGAGCTGGACTGCTGGCGGGAAGCCAGTGCCAGTCCGGCGCGTGATCTGGACGAGGCGCTGTGCGTGGATACACCGTTCGAAGGGCGCAGCGTGGGCTATCTGCCCGAAGAGCGCAGCGGCAATGTGCGCGTTTACGGGCGGTCACTGGAGAACAACGCACCGGGCTGGCGCATCTTCGTGCCGGTAGATGCGCCAGGCTGCATCGAGAGCGGTTTCATGCTTGCCGAGGCCGCCTTCCAGCCACTTGGTGATGCTGACGAGACGCTCATTATGGTGGAGCGCTGGCGCATTGAGGTGCCGCCCGCACCCGGTGCCTTTACCCCCGATCCCCTTCCTGAAGAGCGCACCTTTTATGCGTTTGACGGGCCGGGCATGGCCGCAGCGCTCGGCCTTGACGATGGCGCGGTCTCTTCCAGCTGGTGGCTGGCACAGGATACCGGAGAGCCGCCCGCCTATCTGACGGCGACGCCGCCGGAGCGTCATTTCGGCTATGCGCTGACGTGGTTTGGTATGGCCGTTGCGCTGCTGGCGGTTTATCTGGTGTTTCACGCCGCGCGGGGACGGCTGTCGTTCACCGGGCGGAAAGAGTGAGTGTGCCAGTCTGGCAGGCCCTTTAATCTGGAGGCTCCATTTTGGCGCTGTGGCGTGACGAAACTCCCGAAACAACGATGGCGGGCGAGGGTATCCGTCTGCGTCACCCCGGCGCGGACGATTATGAAGCCTGGGCCAAGCTGCGCAGCGCCAGCCGGGGGCATACCGAGCCGTGGGAGCCGTCCTGGAGCGATGATGAGCTGACGCGCACCGCTTACAAGCGCCGCCTGCGCCGCTACCAGCAGGATGTCGAGACCGGGCAGGGCTATCCCTTCTTCATTTTCCGCGCCTCCGACGGTGTTCTGGTGGGCGCCTGCAATCTGAACAATGTCCGGCGCGGTGTGCTGCAGGCGGCTGATATCGGCTACTGGATCGGATCGCCTTACGTGCGCCGGGGACATGCCCGCGCGGCGGTGCGCCGGGTGGTGACGTTCGCCTTTGCCCAGCTGAACCTGAACCGGATCGAGGCGGCCACACGCCCGGAGAACGAGGCCTCGCGCTCGCTGCTGATGAGTGTCGGCTTCCACCCTGAAGGCTATGCGCGCCGCTATCTGAAGATCAACGGCGAATGGCGAGATCATCTCAAATTCGCCATCGTGCGCGGGGACTTGCTGCGTTGACTGCCGGGCCCGATGCCATGTTTTCAAAGGCGGCAGAGGCAGCCGGGGCGCTGGCGCTGCAGCTGGATCTGTCATCAGGCCATGCCAGCCTTGCCGGGGCGGCCGGCGCCTTTGGCCTGTCCTGCAGCAGTACCGGTGATTTTCTGAGCTGTGTTGCCCCGTCTGACCGTCAGGCACTGGCCGGACAGGAGCAGGGCCAGGTTGATCTGCGCCTGCGTCTGGCACCGCCGGGCGCGGACGTGCGCTATGTGCGCCTTGTGGGTGTGCGTGAAGGCGACACGGTGACCGCCCTCGTGCTGCCTGCGGGCACCGGACCAGGCACCACGCTGTCGACGCTTGATGCCGAAGCGGCCCTGACAGCCGGTCTCGGCAATCATGAGATCGTCGGCCATTTCCAGCCCATCATCGCGCTCGACGGCGAATATCTCGCCGGATTTGAAGCGCTGGCGCGCTGGCACCGGCCGGGGCTGGGCGTCATGGGGCCGGACGATTTCCTGTTTCTGGCAGACCGGCTTGGGCTGATGGGCGAGGTCGGCAATCAGGTACGGGCCTGCGCCGCGCGGGCACTGGCCGGCTGGTTTGCTGTGTCCGGGCCCGCGCCGGATATCTATGTCTCGGCAAACGCCAGCGTCGGCGAGCTGTTGTCTGACGGGTTTGCTGCCACGCTGGCAGGCGCGCTGGAAGAGGCGGGGGTGCCAAGAGGGCGTTACCGGCTGGAGATCACCGAAACCGAAATCATGCGCGATCCCGACAATGCCGCATCGATTCTGCACGCGGTGAAGGCGACGGGCGTAAAGCTGGTGCTGGATGATTTTGGTACCGGATATTCATCGCTATCGCGCCTGGACCGTTTCCCGTTCGACGTTATCAAGATCGACCAGTATTTCGTCCGCTCCATGCTGGCCGACGCATCGGCCCGTGCGATTACCGCTTCGGTGGTCAAGCTGGCGCGCAATCTGGGCATGACCATCATCGCCGAAGGTGTCGAAACTGCCGAGATGGCCGATCTGGTCGCCGAAATGGGCTGCGATTTCGCGCAAGGCTTCTACTATGCAGGTGCTCTGGATGGAGAGGCTGCGGGTCTGGCGGTGCGTGAAGGCATGGCCGGCCGGTTTGCAGGCCCGCGCGCCATCCCCCGGTCAGGCGTGGCCCGATGATCCGGTAAGGTGTTCGGGGTTGACCTTGATCTTGCGTAGCGCAGCGGCCCATTTGTCGTCATGGGTTTCGCCGAACACCAGATCCTCGTCGGCCTCGGCGACCAGCCAGGCATTGGCCGCGATCTCGTCCTCCAGCTGGCCAGCCTCCCAGCCGGCATAACCCAGCGCCAGCGTCGAACGCCGCGGCGGTGAGGGCGAGGCTATCGCTTCCAGCACGTCATTGGTCGCCGTAAGGGCCAGGCCCTGACTGATCTTCAACGTCGCCGGTTCGTGCTCGAAATCATCAGAATGCAGGACGAAGCCCCGGTCGCGGTCAACCGGACCGCCATCGAGCACAGCCCTGTCAGGCACCTCGATCTCGCTTTGCACGCCCAGCTGTTCAAACAGGGTCGGAAGGCGCAGGCGCATCGGCTTGTTGATGATAATGCCCATGGCCTGATCGTCGCCGTGCGCGCACATGAATACGACCGAGCGGTCAAAGCGCGGGTCTCCGATCAGCGGACTGGCGATCAGGATCTTCCCCTTAAGATAGGGGCCGTCAAACAGGGTACGGTCTCTCTCCATGAGCCAAGCATCAGGCCAAAGCCGGTGTCTTGTCCAGATAAACCGGCCGGTATTCGGGCAACGGCTTGCAGCGGACGCCGCAGCGCACTAGCTAGCAGGCTGACCTTATGGAATTTTTCAGCTGCAGGAGCCTTTCATGTCCATCAAGCCCGGTGACCGCCTTCCCGACGCCACTTTCATGACGATGGGCGCTGACGGCCCTGCGCCCGTAACCACACAGGATCTGTGTCAGGGCAAGACCGTCGCGCTGTTCGCTGTGCCCGGTGCCTATACGCCAACCTGTTCGGCCAAGCACCTGCCGGGCTTTGTCGAGAAGTCGAGCGAGCTGAAGGCCAAAGGCGTCGACACCATCGCCTGCACGGCCGTCAACGATGTGTTCGTGATGACGGCGTGGGGCAATGACCAGAATGCCGGCGAAGGCGTGCTGATGCTGGCTGACGGCAATGGCGATTTTGCTGAAGCCATTGGCCTGACCATGGACGCGTCGAAATTCGGCATGGGCAAGCGCTCGCAGCGCTATGCCATGATCATCAAGGACGGTGTGGTCTCTGACCTGTTCGTCGAAGAGCCCGGCGACTTCAAGGTCTCCAGCGCTGACTACGTCCTGGAAAACCTCTAAGCGGGTATTTGACGGTATCTGACATAGAGCAGGCGCTGCATGATTGCCCGGAGCGGGCCGTGCCGCGTCCGCCCGGTCCTTGACGGGAAAGCAGCTTTGACCCTTGCATTCGAGCCCCAACCGCCCGTGCTTGCCAACGTTGAGGGCGGGCTGCGCTTCCCTGTCCGGCGGCTTTTCTGTGTCGGGCGTAATTATGCTGACCATGCCCGCGAAATGGGCGCCGATCCTGATCGCGAACCGCCCTTCTTTTTCACCGCCTGGGCGGAGACCGTGGTTACGGGCGATGCCACAATCGCCTATCCGCCAATGACCGGCAATTATCACTACGAGGCCGAGCTGGTGGTTGCTATCGGCAAGGCCGGGCGCAACATTCCGGCCCACACTGCCATGGACCATGTCTATGGCTATGCCGCCGGTCTGGACATGACACGCCGCGACCTGCAGGCCGAAGCCAAGGCAAAAGGGCGCCCGTGGGACACCGCCAAGAATGTGGAGCAGTCCAAGCCGCTGGGCGTCATCCGCCCGGCAGGTCCGGGTTTTGATCCCGCGCGCGGCAATATCAGACTGACCGTCAACAAGGCTGTGCGTCAGGAGGCTGATCTGGCTGACCTGATTTGGCCTGTGGCCGATGTGATTGCCCATCTTTCCGGGCTGTACCGGATCGAGCCCGGTGATCTTATCTATACCGGCACGCCCGCCGGTGTCGGAGCGGTCAACCCCGGCGACGTAATGACCGCCAGCATTGACGGTCTTGCGCCCCTCAGCATTACGGTCGGTGACCCGGCAAAGGACTAGCGCCAGGAGGCAAGCTTGATGATCCTTCACGGATATTTCCGCTCATCGGCGGCTTGGCGCATCCGCATCGCGCTTGGCCTGAAGGGGATGGAGGCCCAGCAGGTCTACCATCATCTGCGCAAGGGCGAGCACCGCTCGGGCGACTATCTCAAGCTCAATCCTCAAGGACTTGTCCCCGCGCTGGAAACCGATGATGGCGCGATGCTGACCCAGTCTTTGGCCATCATTGAATATCTGGACGCGATCAAGCCTGAACCGCGCCTTGTACCGGCAGATCCGGTACGCGCCGCGAAGGTGCGTGCGTTCTCGCTGGCCATCGCCTGCGAGATTCACCCGCTTCAAAACCTGCGTGTACTCAAGAAACTGGCCGCGATGGGCCATGATGAGGATGCCGTTCGCGCATGGGCGCATGATGTCATCGCTGATGGCCTGACGGCTCTGGAAATCCTTGTGTCGCGTGAAGACGGACCGTTCTGCTTTGGGCAAGCGCCGACCCTGGCCGATGTGTGCCTGGTGCCGCAGCTGGGCAATGCCCGGCGTTTTGGGGTGGAGCTGTCCGTCTATCCGCGTCTGATGGCGGCGGAAGAAGCCTGCAAGCCTCTGGAGGCCTTCGCCAGCGCCGCGCCGGACCAGCAGCCTGACGCCGAATAGCATCAGGTTCACGCTGACTACATCAGACCCAGCTGCTTGAAGCTGGCCACCTTGTCGCGTCCGATGACAAGATGGTCATGCACTACAATCGAGAGCGGACGCCCGATCTCGACAACCTGGCGCGTCATCTCGATATCGGCCTGGGAGGGGGTCGGGTCGCCGCTGGGATGGTTGTGGACCAGAATGATCGCGCTGGCGTCCAGCGCTATGGCCCGCTTGATAATTTCGCGCGGATAGACCGGCGCATGATCGACCGTGCCGTGCGCCTGGAACTCGTCGGCCAGCAGCCGGTTTTTCTTGTCCAGAAACAACACCCGGAACTCTTCGGTGGAGGCGTTCTGCAAGGCGGTGCGCACATAGTCGAGCAGGGCTGACCAGGACGAGATCACGGCACGGCCGGTGACCTGCTCGCGCGCGATCCGCGTCGCCACTTCCTGAAACAGGTTCAGTTCCAAGGCCACTTTTTCCGAAATGCCCTTCATCTCGGTCAGCTGGTCGGTGCGCGCGGCGCAGACCCGTCCCAGATCACCGAAACGGGCGAGCAACAGCTTGGCCAGCGGTTTGACATCGCGCTGCGGGATGGCACGAAACAGGATCAGCTCAAGGATTTCATAGTCCGCCAGTCCCTTGCCGCCCGCCTCGGCAAAGCGCGCGCGCAAGCGGTCGCGATGGCCGTGATAGTGCGGCCTGGGCTCGTTCATCAGGCCTGGCGCCAGGGCGGGCAGTGATATCCTCCCGGTGACCCGGTGAATATCTCCACGCCCGTCTCGGTAACGCCGACGGAGTGTTCAAACTGGGCCGAGAGCGACTTGTCGCGGGTAACGGCCGTCCAGCCATCGGCGAGCACTTTCACATGTGGCTTGCCGTCATTGAGCATGGGTTCGATGGTGAAAATCATGCCCGGCTTGAGCACATCGCCGGTGCCCCGGTCGCCGAAGTGCAGCACGTTGGGCGCGTCGTGGAAGAGCTGGCCGATCCCGTGTCCGCAAAAATCGCGCACGACGCTGCAGCGCTGGCTCTCGGCATATTCCTGGATGGCGGCGCCAATATCACCGAATGTGTTGCCCGGCTTGACCTCGGCGATGCCGCGCATCAGCGCTTCATAGGTCACCTCGATCAGGCGCTCTGCCTTGCGGCGCACATTGCCGACCGTGAACATGCGGCTGGTATCGCCGTGCCAGCCGTCGAGAATGCAGGTCACGTCGATATTGAGGATGTCACCGTCTTTCAGCGGCTTGTCATTGGGAATGCCATGGCAGACGACATGATTGATCGAGGTGCAGGAGGATTTTGAATACCCTTTATAGAACAGGGTGGCCGGCACGGCGCCGTGCTCGATAAAATTGCGCCGCACCAGATCGTCAATGGCCTGCGTGGTGATGCCGGGTTTCACGAAGTCCACCAGAAGGTCGAGCGTTGCGGCGGCCAGCTGGCCGGCTGCGCGCATGCCTGCAAATCCCTCCGGGCCGTGCTGGCGGATGTGTCCGTCGCGGATGAGTTCCGCTTCTTCGATCATGTCCGTATCGGTCACGTGTCTGTGCCTGCTGTCTGTCCAAGCCCCCATATAGCGCCGCCCGGGACATTAGGAAACGCCCCGGGCGGCAAAAGGTCCGTCAAATGGCTGTAAGGCCTTATTCGCTGTAAAGCTCGGAAATCACGAGAACCGCTTCACGCAAGGACTGGCTGCCATAGGTGCCGACCCAGATATCGTACTGGCCCGACATCGGCTGGTCCCAGCGAATGGACGGGTTGGTGCCGACACCGCCATCGTCGTCACAATACCAGCCGCCATCGGGGCCGTTGATGACCAGTGTGGTATCCGCGTCGGAGGCAACCGACAGGATGAGCGGCAGGCTGCCCGGCTGGAAATTCAGGCGGACATCAGGTGCCTCGGCAATATAACCACGGCAGTTCGAACTGACGGTTTCGCTGGCGCTGACCGGGCCGCCCGATTGCAGGCGGACGCGGTACGGGTCCGGTGTGAAGCCGCCGTTGAGCGAAACCGTTTCATAGGTCGCCGGCAGGGACCAGTCAGGCCCCGATGGCACACCGCCCGCATAGCCGTCGCCCATGCTGACCGTGTCAGCTGTGACAGAGCTGAGTTCGGATATGAAAAGAAGCGCACTGTGATTGGATGCGCTGGCATAGGTGCCAACCCAGATGTCATAGCGCCCACTCATCGGTGAGCCGAAATGGAGGAGCGGGTTGAGGCCCTCGCCGCCATCGTCATCACAATACCAGTTGCCGTCCGGCCCGTTGACTACCAGCGTGGTATCGCGGTCAGCCGAGACGCCGATGCGGAAGGGCAGCGCGGACCCCGCACTGTAGTTCACCGAAAAATCCGGCGCGTTGGACACATAGCCCCGGCAGCTGCCGCCGATCGTCTGGCTGACATTGACCGGACCACCGGACTGCAGCGAAATGACATATGGGTCAGGGCTGAACCCGGCGCGCAATGAGGTGTCGCCGTAATTGGGGCTGAGTGAATAATCCTGTGCGAGTACGGCTGCTCCCGGCAAAGCCAGCGCGACGGCCGTGAATAGAATCGTAGCTTTCATTTCGGTGTCTCCCCACCTGAACTGGCCAGCCGCAGTCCTGTTGCAGACAGCCCTGGACCCTGAATATGTCCATCAGGACAGATGCAATCTGGACCCGGGATGAACAACATCTCAAGCAAAACCGCCCGGATGACAAAAAATGTCATCCGGGCGGTTCACCGGCGGTTGCAGGCAGGGTCTATTGCGCGAAGAAGCTGTCTTCATTCCAGCGCGGGGTTTGCGCCGCGTTGGCGACCGCGTTGATGATCTCGTAATTGATCACGGCAAAGCGCGCGCCCTGGTCAAAGCGCAGGCCCTGCGACAGGTCATCGCCCGGCGCATGGTAATTGCCGCCCAGAAAGCGCAGGAAGGCTGCGCCTTCGTCATCTTCGGGGTCGGGCGAGGAGAAGCCGGTCATCAGGAAGACAGACGGCACGCCCTCGCGCACAAAATTGTAATGGTCGGAGCGCACGAACAGGGATTGTTCGGGGATCGGGTCAGGCGACAGCGACACGCCTGCACGCCCAACCGCTTCGGCCGTGACCGGGCCCAGCGTGGAGTGTTCGGCACCAAACGCGATCACGTCGTTGAATTCATAGAGCATGACCGGCATGTCGAGATTGATGTTGGCAACTATCCGGCCCATGGCGGGCGTAGGGTTGGCAGCAATGTGGGCCGAGCCCAGAAGCCCTTTTTCTTCGGCCGTCAGAGCAATGAAGACCACCGTGCGGGCCGGGCGGGGCCCCTGAACAAGCGCGCGGGCAGATTCCAGCATCGCCGCCGTGCCGGACGCATTGTCCAGCGCGCCGTTGCAGATGGGATCGTCGTCGAGCGGCTGGCAGACGCCGATATGGTCCAGGTGCGCAGTTACAATGACGGTTTCTTCGGCCAGCGCCGGATCAGAACCCGGCAGCACACCGATGACGTTGGCGCTATCGATCATCTCGCGGGTCGTGGCCTGTTCGATCTCGACCGTCGTGTTCAGGGCGAAGCTTTCCAATGCTTCGCCGGCCTCGGCGGCTTCAACAATCTCGCTGAAGGCGCGCCCGGACTGTGCAAAGAGCCGTTCGGCGGTTTCACTGCCAATCAGAGCGCTGGCCTGAATGCTCGCTGGCGAGGCATTGGCCGCCGTGGTCATGGACGGGCGCGGATTGGCGGACATGGCGGCAACGCGCGAGAACGGGAAGCGGGTCAGCCCGTCGGCCAGAACCAGTATCACTCCGCTGGCGCCCTGCTCGGCGGCGAAGGCCGCCTTGGTACGGTTGCTGGACAAATGGGCGGAGACGTCACTGGGAAGGCCGTCCGGCGCGCCCGCAAGGATGACGACGATGCGCCCTTCCACATCAAGCCCGTCATAGCTGTCTATGCCAAGGCCGGGGGCGATGATGCCATAGCCCGCAAAGACAGCGTCCGCGCTGACGGCACTCTCGTCGCGCGTCGCGTGGGCGCTGATAATATAGTCGGTGCCGTGCTCCAGCGTTTCGCCGTTAACGACAAGGCGCGCGCGCGAGGTGTCTGCGACCATGTTCTGCAACGGCACCGCGTCATGATAGCTGCCATCGGCCGCGCCGGGCTCCAGCCCCAGCAGGCGGAAATGGCTTTCTACATAGCGCGCGGCGATGTCGTAGCCTGTCGAGCCTGTATCGCGCCCTTCCAGCAGATCGTCCGCCAGGAAGCGGATATGGGCCTCGATACCGTCAGCGGTGATGACGCTGCCCGGAGTGGCGCTGGCTTCGGGCGCCGGCGTTGTGCCTGATGTGGTGGCGCAGGATGCAAGGACAAAGGCGGCGCTGGCGGCCGCTGTGAGATACTGGCGGATCATATCGGTTTTACTCCCCCCGATTGCAGGGCGCAGAGCGCCCTTGGCCTGAGCCCTACAACCGGCTCGGTGGTTTCTCAATCGTGCAAGCCAGAACATGGCCAAACTTTCATCTTTGAGCGGATGGACAGACCCTAGTCTTCGAGCACCCACAAAGACGCGCGTTGATGGGCGGCGCGCACGGCGTCCGACAGGTCAGGGTCGGGCACATGATAATGCCGGGCGAAGTCGCGCGTCATGCGGGCGGGACGGCCCGTGGAAAGCTGGAAGGACACCAGCCAGGTTCGCGCGCGGAAGACGGTCTCGCCGGTATGCCGGTTGCGGAACTGGTACCAGCGCTCGGCGCGAAGCCGCCCGTCGCTCAGCGCGATCCAGACTGCGCAGGTGAGCACATCGCCAGCGCGGCAATGGCCGGAATATTCAGCCAGGGTGCGCATCACCGCCATGCCCCGGTCGGCGTCCTGGCACGATTGCCGGGTCAGGCCGTCCGCTTCCCAGTGTGCCCAGGCGGCCTCGTCGGCCCAGCGCAGATAGGCGGCATTATTGGCATGGCCGAAATCATCGATCTCGGCCTCATCCACGCGCCGGTTGCGCACGAAGGGGTAAGGCAGGTCCCAACCCGGATCGGTAGGCGCGAGCGGCATGAAAACTCCTGTTACGTGTCGAAGCGGGCTGTCTGCGAATGCGTGGCGGGTTATGTCATGCACCATGATGACGTCAACGCATGGCTTGGCGAAAAGGATGAGCGCAAATGGGTGAACGACCCGTCAAGGCCGCAATTCTCGTGATCGGTGATGAAATCCTGTCAGGGCGCACCCAGGATGTGAATATCGGCCAGATCGCCCAATTTCTCGCCCCGCTGGGCATCACGCTGGGCGAGGCGCGCGTGGTCAGCGATGACAGGGAAGCGATTGTGGAGGCCGTGCGCGCCCTCTCTGCCCGCTGGGACTATGTGTTCACCACAGGCGGTATCGGCCCCACCCACGATGATATCACGGCAGACGCGGTCGCGGCAGCGTTCAACCGGCCGATTGACGTGCGCGAGGATGCCCGCGCCATTCTGGTGGAGCGCTACGGGGTGTCCGGGGTGGAGCTGACGCCGGCCCGCCTGCGCATGGCGCGCATCCCTGATGACGCCTCGCTCATCGCCAATCCGGTCACCGGCGCGCCGGGCTTCCAGATCGAGAATGTGTTCGTGCTGGCGGGCGTGCCGAAAATATGCCGGGGCATGCTGGAAGATGTCGCCCACCGGCTGGAGGGCGGCGCCGTGACCCATACGGTCTCGGTGCGCATCGAAAATGTGCGTGAAGGTGATCTGGCTGAACGGCTGGGCCAGATTGCGCAGGACCACCCGGATTGCTCGATCGGCTCCTACCCGTGGTTTGAGGAACTTCCGGGCGGCGGCCTGAAACGCGGCGTGGAACTGGTGGCGCGCGGAACCGATGAAGCTGAGCTGGAAGAGGTCGACGCCCTGCTGAGGGCATTAAGGCGTTGAGCCGCGCTCTGCGCTTGCGGGCTGTGGCGGGCATGCCTAACTTGGCGGCCTACAGACAATGCATCCCGCCACGGGATCAGTTCCGCAAACGGCTTTTGAAGAAGGCGATTATCTCGTCGCGGGCCTGGACCGTTGGCTCGCCCTGCCCGTCAATCAGATGCTGGGTGACGACACTGTGTGGAAACGGCACGTGCCGCTCGAAGAAAGGCGAGACTTCCGAATTGGCCGCTGAGTCCGGCAGCGTTCGCGGCACAAACCGCTCCCCCAGCGCCTCAGCATAGGCCGCAAATCGCTCGGCCTTGCAGATCCGGTCACCTTCGAAACGGTAGGCCAGCACGGTCAGGTCTTCGCGGTCCAGCCGCTCGCGTACACTGGCCAGCTCATCTGGCGGGCTTTCCAGTGCCGCCGGATCGTCGAGAGGCAGTGAAGGTTGTGCCAGGACCGGTGCCAGCACAGCGGGCTCGAGCATCATCGACAGCGCAAAGTTTCCCGTAAAGCACATGCCGATAGCGCCGGTTCCCGGCCCTCCGCACTCGGCATGCGCAAGACGCGCCAGCGCGCGCAACCATTGAGTTGCCGGGCTTGGGCCGTTGCCGGCGAAAGCGCGGAACTCGGCGTTCACGCAGGCGCGCTGGAAAACGGCCACGCCTTCCTCTGCCTGAGGAACCGCCCCGTCGCGTCCGAACAGGGATGGCATGTAAACCGTAAAACCGGCCTCGCGGATCCAACGGCTAAAGCGCGCCACCTGCGGACTGATGCCGGGCATCTCCGTCATCACGATAATGGCGGGCCCGGTGCCGGAGAGATAAACCGTCTTTTCAACGTCAAGACAGGTGATGGACCGCTTGGTGAAATCATCGAGCGGGTCGTTCTCGTGCACGCTGCGAGTCGTCATGAAACAGATCCTCTAAGCTATCTGATATCGAATTTTGAACCTAGATCGAATTGACCTATCTGGTATCAAATGTCAAACCCAGCTTCCAATACCTCCATCCGCCAGCGTGCATTCATTGATCGGCGCGACTGCCCGATGGCCCTTGCGGCCGACATCCTTGGTGATCGCTGGACCTTGCTGATCCTGCGCGAGGCGTTTTACGGCGTTCAGCGCTATGACGACATGCTGGCTGATCTTGGCGCTCCGCGCGCGATGCTTACCGGCAGGCTGTCCCGGCTGGTCGAGCACGGGCTGATGTCGCGCACACCCTACAAGGAGCCCGGAAGCCGCGTCCGGCACGCCTATGCGCTGACCGGCAAGGGCCGCGATACCGCCCTCGTCCTCATCGCCATGATGCAATGGGGCGAAAAGCACGTAATTGGAGGGTCGGCCCCTGTGATGATTGCCGATAGTTTGACAGGGGTGGAGCTTCGCGCCGGGCTTGCGAGCCCGGAGGGCCGGGCCGTGGATATGTCGTCTGCCATGCTGGTCCGGCGGCCGGGCTGATAGCAGATGAGCGGCTTGCCGCGCTCTGCGCTTGCGGGCTGTGGCGGGCATGCCTAACTTGGCGGCCTACAGACAATGCCCTTCTGCGAGACAGGACGATTTTCCGATGATGGCTGACGGCTTCCGCGCTCACCCGATCCGCAATGATGATGAGGATGCTCCTGAAAAGGACGCCGCACCGACGGGGGAGGATTTTGTCGGCAAGGCGCTGTTTGAGAGCCGCACCATCCTGATAACGGGTGGTATCACGGACAAGGTGGCCCGCTCGGTCTGCGCCCAGCTGTTTGCGCTGGCGGCCAAGAGCGATGATCCCATCCTGATGGTGATCTCCTCGCCCGGCGGGCACGTGGAATCCGGCGACATGATCCACGACACGATGAAATTCATCAAACCGCGCGTGATCGTGCTGGGGTCAGGCTGGGTGGCGAGCGCCGGCGCGCTGATCTTTGTCGGCGCCGACAGGCAGGACCGCTACTGCCTGCCCAATACGCGCTTCCTCATTCACCAGCCTTCGGGCGGTGCGGGCGGCGCGGCCAGCGATATCGAGATCCAGGTGCGCGAAATGCGCATGATGCGCGACCGGCTGAACCGCATCTTCGCCGAAGCCACCGGCCAGACGCTCGAGCGCATCGAGAAGGATACCGACCGCGATTTCTGGCTGACCGCCAAGGACGCGATCGAATACGGCCTGTGCAACAAGATCGTGACGCGTCAGGACGAGATCAAGCGCTAGGCGCTTTCCGGCGCGAACAGGCGGGCGTGGCGGAACTGGTAGACGCACCGGACTTAAAATCCGTTGGAGGGCAACCTCCGTGCCGGTTCGATTCCGGCCGCCCGCACCATCTCTCTTGTGCTTCCTCGCATCCGCTCGGTCGCTGCGGGCAAAAGTGCCCGGCGCGCGGTCGCGCTTTTCAGGCCGCTTTGCGGCCTGTGAGGGCAAGGCCCGTCCGCGCTCGTGCGCGGAACATCGCAACGCGGATGCGTTGCGGAGCTGAAGACCATGCGCGGTTGCGCTTTTCGGCGGCTTTTGGCCGCCGCAAGCCCGAACGGGCGTCCGAGCTCGTGCGAGGCGCGAAGCCCGGAGGGGCTGAGCATCAGGAAAACTTCCGCGCGTTTGCGCTTTTCAGGCCGTTTTGCGGCCTGCAAGGGCAAAGCCCGTCCGCGCTCGTGCGCGGAATATCGCAGCGCGGATGCGTTGCACGGCTGGAGACTACGTCCGAGCTCGTGCGAGGCGCGTAGCCCGGACGCGTGAAACATCTGAGAACCGCCAATCCTTCCGCGAATAGTAAGCTTATTGCCTGTTCACTCTTGCCTTACCGGCGAAGGCGCATAACGCTGTCCCCATGTTCGGGGATTCGGGTTCACGCAGTTCGTGCCGGGCGGGTCACCCGCATCGCTTGACCCCCGTTTTTCAGCGGGCGGCGCAGCCATGAGCAATGAGCTGGCCCGCGATATCTTCTTCCTGAACCACCCGGATCCGATGCTGGTCTATGAGCTGGCGACGCGGCGCATCCTGCTGGTCAACGGCGCTTTCAGGGCGCGGTATGGCTTTAGCGACAGCGAACTGGCCGATCTCTACCTCGATGATATCCGCCCGGCCGAAGATGTTGAGAGGCTCAAGGCCAATGTCGCATCTGTCAGCGAAGGTCTCGATCGCGCCGGCATCTGGCGCCACCGCCTGAAATCCGGCGAGGTGATCTTCGTGGAGATCACCTCTCACACGATGGAGTATGAGGGCAAGGCGTGCGAACTGGTCGTGGCGCGTGACATGACCGAGATGGTGCGCTTCGAAAAGGAGCGTGATCAGGCTCTCAGGCGTGAGGCAGATTTGCGCAGCAAGGCGGAAGCCGCCGCGTTCCATTTTCAGGCCCTGTTTGAATCGGCGCCCGGCAAGCTGCTGGTGATCGATCCGGATACCTATGCCATCGTGGCGATCAGTGATGCCTATCTGGACGCGACCATGCGCCGGCGCTCCGACATTATGGGCCGGCCGTTGTTTGATGTGTTTCCCGACGATCCTGATGATCCGGGGTCAAGCGGTGTTGCCCAGGTCACGCAGGCCATAGAGCGCGTGAAGGAGACGGGGCTGTCAGAGGCCCTGCCGCTGGTGCGCTTTCCGGTAGAGCGCCCGGAGGAAGAGGGTGGCGGCTTTGCAGAGCTGTGGTGGCTCGCTGTGTTTTCGACCGTCAGAGGGCCGGACGGACGCACCAGCTACATCATCTGCCGGTCAGAAGATGTGACAGACCTGGTCACGTCGCGCGGCGACGATGCGGCCGCGCTGGCCGAGGCGCTCAAGGAACGCCCGTTCGAGCTCGATCTGATGGTCCATTCGCGTGAGCTGCGCGAGGCGGGCGAGCGGCTGAACCTGAAAGAGGCCAATCTGCGCACTGCCGAGAGGCTTTTGGCCATCGGTCAGTGGCATCTCGACATGCAGACGCTCAAGCTGAGCTGGTCAGACAGCACGTACCGGATGTACGGGCTTGAACCCGATCCGGCCGGCCCGGACTACGATCTCTACATGAGTATCGTTCACCCTGACGACCGGGAGCGTGCCAATGCCCGGTTTGCAGAATTTGTCCAGTCAGACCGCACGGTATTCGACTTCTGGCACCGTATCGTGCGGCCTGCCGATGGCCGCGTCATTCATGTGCGTGGCGTCGGCGAGTTGACCGGACCGCCCGGCCACGAGACCGTGACCGGTGTTGTGCAGGACGTGACCGGACAGCTGGAAACCGATGCGCGCCTTAACGAAGCCGATCATCTGCTGCGCCTGGCGGGGAAGTCGGCACGCTTCGGCGCATGGCGGGTCGACCTGGAGCGCCGCGTGGCGCAATGGTCTGAAGAAGTGGCCGCCATCCACGACATGCCCGGCGCGCGCGAAGTGCCTGTAGAAGACGCCATCAGCTTTTATGCGCCTGAAAGCGTGGACCGGCTGCAGGAGGTCTTTGAGCGCTGTATTGAAACCGGCGAACCCTACGACGAAATGCTGACCATCATCACGGCGGCGGGGCGCCGGGTATGGTGCCGGACGATCGGCGAGGCGGAGCGCGATGCAGCCGGTGAGGTTATCGCGGTGCGCGGAGCCTTTCAGGATGTTTCAGAGCTGGTCAATGCCCGGCTGGAAAGCGCGGAGCTGGCCGAACGCCTGCAGAATACCCTCAACACGATGAGCGACGGGTTCTACCTGCTCGACGCGGAGTTTCGCTTTCAGTTTGTGAACCAGAAGGCCGAACTGTATCTGCGCACGCAACGCAAGCATATGCTGGGCAAGAATGTCTGGGACGTGTTTCCCGGCGCGCGCGAAGGGCTTGAGCCTTGCTACACGCAGGCGCTCAATACCGGAGAAAGCGCGAACATATCCTTCTGGTACGAGGAATTTGATGCGTGGTTCCAGGTCCGGGTCCACCCCGGCCCGGAGGGTCTGGCCGTGTATTTTCAGGACACGACGGGGGACCACAAGGCGCAGGAGCAACTCTATCTGCTTCAGGCGGCAGTCAAGCACGCCAACGATGTCGTCATCATCACTGAAGGCGAGATCGGGCCTGAGGGTCCGCGTATCGTCTATGTCAACGAAGCCTTCGAGCAGGTGTTCGGGTACGCCGCCAGCGAAGTGGCCGGCAAGTCGACGCGGATGCTGCACGGGCCGGACACCGACCGGGAAACCATCGCGGAAGTTCTGGATGCCATTGCGGCTTCGCGCCCGGTCCGCACCGAGATCGTGCACTACACAAGGGCGGGCGAGGGCCGCTGGGTGGATGTGGACGTCGTGCCCATTGCCGATGCCTCCGGCAAGCTGACCCACTGGCTATCGGTGGAGCGCGACATCACCGAACGCAAACGCAATGAAGCCGAGCTGCTGGCCGCGCGCGACGAAGCCGAACACGCCAACCGGCTGAAATCAGAATTTCTGGCCAATATGAGCCATGAGATCCGGACGCCCCTGAACGGGGTTCTGGGCATGTCGCAATTGCTCGCCCGGACGACACTGGATGCCCGCCAGGCCCGGATGATTGAAACGGTGCAGACATCGGGCAAGGCTCTGCTCTCGATCATCAATGACGTTCTGGATCTCTCCAAGATCGAGGCCGGCCTGATGACGCTGGAAACGGAGACGGTGGAAACCGATGCGCTTTGCCAGCAAGCGCTGGCAGCGGTCGTTGGAACAGCGCAAAACAAGGGTCTCGCCCTTGATGTGGCGATTGATGACACCGTCCCGGCGCATATCGTGGCTGACCGGCGCCGCCTCGCGCAGGTGCTGATCAATCTTCTGGGAAATGCGGTCAAGTTCACCGAATCCGGCTCGGTCTGGCTGAATGTTGATCGCCCGGACCAAGGCACCATAAGGTTTGAAATCGCTGATACCGGACCGGGCATGAGCCCGGAGCAGGCAGAGCACATTTTCGACCGCTTCAGGCAGGTCGATGCCTCCTATGCCCGCCGGCACGAGGGCGCCGGGCTTGGTCTGGCCCTGTGCAAGGAATTTACCGACCTGATGGGGGGCACTATCACCTTGCGTACCCAGCAAGGCTCCGGGTCGCGCTTTGCCGTTGAGCTGCCATTGGTCGCAGTGGATGGCGAACACGCTGGCCCGGAGGACGTGCAGGCCATTGCGCGCTTGTCCGGGAATATCGGCCGCATCCTGATTGCCGAAGACAATCCCACCAATCGCGAGACGCTAGAGATGTTCCTGTCAGAGCTGGGTGTTGCGGCGCCCGTCTGTGTCAGCAATGGCCGCGACGCCGTCGAACGCGCGCTCCACGACCCGTTTTCACTGGTGATCATGGATATTTCCATGCCCGAGATGAACGGGCTCGATGCGATCCGGGCCATCCGGGCCGACGCGACGGAACGCGGCAAGGTGCCAATATTGGCGCTGACGGCACACGCCGCGCCCCAGGACCGCGAGCAGTGCCTGCAGGCGGGTGCCGACGATTATCTCGCGAAACCGGTTGATCTCGAAGCGCTGGCTGGCGCATTGTCGCGGCTGACAGCAGATGAAAATACAAAAACGGCCGCAGCCGGAAAGGGCGTCAACTGAATGGGGCAAGCGCTGAAGGGCTCTTTATCCGTTGCCATCATCGATGATGACCCGGTTGAAACCGAAATCCTGTCCATTCTCATGGATGAAGTGTTCGAAGCCGTTGAGGTTAGCAGCTTCGCCACTGTCAGCGAATTCATCGAGCGCAGCGATGCGGCCGGCACTGACCTGGTCTTTCTCGACCGGCGCCTGCCGCCCTATTCCAGCTTTGACGAGACGCTCCCGCTCGTCGTGCCGTCGGCGCCGAACGCCTCCATCATGCTGATTACGGCGCATACATTCGAGCGGGTGGACTTGTCGGCCTATCCCAATGTTTCGGGGCCGTTCGCCAAGCTGGACCTGATGACGCCGGATGATCTGCGCGAGCTGATCGAACGGCATATGCCGCATTAGCGCCATTAACGCGCCAACGGCGTTATCGCCGGGAGTATTCAATGCCCGCCAGCCTGTTCATCACGCCAGAAGACGCATTGCGCATGCGCGATGCGGTCTTCATTGATGCGAGCTGGTTCATGCCGGGGTCAGGGCGAACGGGGCGTCAGGCATTTACCCAGGCCTGCATTGCAGGCGCCCTATTCTTCGACATTGATGAAATCGCGGATCTGACGAGCCCGCTGCCGCACATGGCGCCGGGCAGCGCCACGCTTTCGCGCTGGCTGGCTGCGCACGCTGTTCAACCCGGCCGAACCCTCATTGTTTATGACCAGAACGGCTATTTCGCAGCCCCGCGCGTCTGGTGGACACTGCGCCGCTTCCGGCTGTCACCCCTGATCCTTGATGGCGGGTTTGCAGCCTGGCAGGCGGCGGGCGGGCCGATAGAGACCGGAGCGGCGTCTGCGCCAGCCGGGAGTGCGTCAGGCCCTGATTTGCATCTCATCACCGATGACGCCATGCGCTGGAATGATGTGCTGCATCATGTCGAGGCTGGCGATGCGCTGATCGTCGATGCCCGTCCGCCGGGACGGTTTGCCGGCACGGACCCTGAGCCGCGACCGGGCCTCCATTCAGGCCATATGCCCGGCGCGGTGAACCTGCCCGCGGGCCAGCTTGTCGCGCCGGACGGCGTGTTTCTCAAGGGTGCGGCGCTCAGTGCCGTGCTGCCGGTGCAGGACCGTTCCAGACGCATTATCTGCACCTGCGGGTCGGGCGTGACAGCCGCGATTCTTCATGCGGGCTTTACGGCGGCGGGTTTCAAGGATGTCTGGCTCTATGACGGTTCATGGACCGAATGGGCCGGGCGTGGCGATCTGCCGGTCGTGAAAACCTGAACAGCGTTCACTCCCTGTATCGACACACGCCCAAACCGCGCTAGCTTGCGGTGCAACAAACACTGCTAAAGGGGAGGGCTTCATGGCCGGACTGGAAATTCTCGAGGGCCGTCTGAGCGTGCCGGTTATCGGTGCGCCTCTGTTCATCATCTCGCATCCCGATTTGGTCATTGCCCAGTGCAAGGCCGGTGTTGGGGGGTCGTTCCCGGCGCTCAATGCCCGTCCGCAAAGCCAGCTCGATGAATGGCTCGACCAGATCACGTCAGAGCTCGACAGCTATAACCGTGCCAACCCTCAACGGCCCGCCGCGCCCTTTGCCGTCAACCAGATCGTCCACCGCTCCAACGAGCGGCTGGAGGCGGACATGGAAACCTGCGCCAAGTACAAGGTGCCTCTGGTCATTACCTCGCTGGGCGCGCGCGAAGACCTCAATAATGCCGTCCATTCATGGGGCGGCAAGACGCTGCACGACATCATCAATGTGCGCTTTGCCAACAAGGCGCTGGAGAAGGGCGCTGACGGCCTGATCGCGGTGTGCTCCGGCGCTGGCGGCCATGCCGGCACGCTGTCGCCCTTCGCGCTGATTGCCGAAATCCGCGAGTTTTTTGACGGGCCGCTGCTGGTCTCCGGCGCGATTTCCACCGGGGCTGGCGTGCTGGCCGCGCAGGCCATGGGCGCCGACTATGCCTATATCGGCTCTGCTTTCATCGCGACGGCGGAGGCACGTGCAACGGACAGCTACAAGCAAGGCATTGTGGAGGGGCGCGCAGACGACATCGTCTACACCAACCTTTTCACCGGCGTGCACGGCAATTATCTGAAAAAATCGATCCAGGATGCCGGGCTTGATCCTGACAATCTGCCCGAAAGCGATCCGTCCAAGATGAATTTCGGCTCGGGCAGCAATTCAGCCGCCAAGGCGTGGAAGGATATCTGGGGCTCAGGCCAGGGCATTGGGTCGGTCGATGCGGTGCGCTCGACGGCCGAATACGTGGCCAAACTTAAAGCCGAGTATGAGGCCGCGAAAAAGCGGGTTTGCTAGCAGCCCTCGCTGTCGCAGCTTTCGTCATTCCAGAAAGTGCTGGGTTCCTAAAGGCCATCCTGCAAAAGGTCCCGGCTCTGCGCTGCGCTTGGCCGGGATTTCATGAAAATGATTGACCACAATCGCCTAAACTCTGGAACCGCAAAGCGGTGTCTGGGGCCTGCTTCGCAGTTATGCTGCACGAGGTCTCGGATGGCCCTTCGGGCCTCCGGGAGTTCAGCTGCGACCGCCTCTAGATACTCGTCAGCCAGTCAGGCTTCACATATTTCATGCCCAGATCTTTGGCCACGGGCTCGTAGGCGATCTGGCCTTCGGCCACGTTCAGGCCGCGCGCCAGGTGCGCATCGTCGTTCATCGCCTTTTTCGCGCCCTTGTTCGCGATGGCCAGCGTGAAGGGCAAGGTGGCGTTGGTGAGCGCCAGCGTGGAGGTACGCGCCACCGCGCCGGGCATGTTGGCGACGCAATAATGGACCACGCCGTCGACGATGAAGGTCGGGCTCTGGTGAGTGGTGGCCTTCGAGGTTTCAAAACAGCCGCCCTGGTCGATGGCAATATCGACCAGCACCGCGCCGTCTTTCATCTTCCTGAGCATGTCACGGGTGACGAGCTTGGGCGCTGCCGCGCCGGGAATCAGTACGGCACCGATAACAAGGTCAGCGCCGATTATGGCTTCTTCCACAGAGGCTGCGGTGGAAAAGGCCGTTTTCGCGCGGCCCTCAAACTGGGTGTCCAGCTCGGCCAGGCGTTTGATGGAACGGTCAAAGATCGTCACGTCCGCGCGCAGGCCAACGGCCATCTCGGCGGCATGGGTGCCTGAAACGCCGCCGCCCAGAACCACAACCTTGGCCGGCGGAACGCCCGGCACGCCGCCCAGCAGCATGCCGCGTCCGCCATGAGATTTTTCCAGCGCGGTTGCGCCGACCTGGATCGACATGCGCCCGGCGACTTCCGACATCGGTTTCAGGAGCGGCAGGCGCCCTTCATTGTCGGTCACCGTCTCATAGGCGATGGCGATACATCCGGAATCCATCAATCCCTTTGCCTGATCGGGATCGGGCGCAAGGTGGAGATAGGTGAACAGGGTATGGTCCGGTGTCAGGCGCGCATATTCGATGGGTTGCGGCTCTTTCACTTTCACAATCAGCTCGCCGGTCTCGAAGACGGCGGCAGCATCGGGAAGGATTTTTGCACCTGCGGCCTCGTAGGCGCTGTCGGCAAAGCCCACCCCATCGCCGGCCTTGGTTTCGATGAAGACCTCATGGCCGGCGCGCACCAGCTCGGCGGCTCCCGCAGGCGTCAGGCCGACGCGATATTCGTGAACCTTGATCTCTCTTGGAACGCCTACGCGCATGGGGAAGTCCTCCCGGTGTTTATGGCTGTCAGGGCAAAGCCTGAAATTGCTAAAAAACCTAGCCGAAACGGCAGGTATCTGCAATCTGGAGCACTAGTTTGCAATATTATTGCCAGAGTCAGCGATAAATGAGATATTATTGCCATTATCGTGAATGTGTTCGGCCCGAAATTGCAAACTCTTCGACAAAATGCCCATTACGCTCGACGCTACCGACCGCGCCCTACTGACGCTTCTGCAGGCCGAAGGCCGGCTGACCAATGCAGAGCTTGCCGAGCGGGTCGAGTTGTCGCCGTCGGCCTGTCACCGGCGTGTCAGGGCGCTTGAGGCGCGCCAGATCATTACCGGTTATGCGGCGCAGGTGGACCCGGACAAGGTCGGGCGTGCCCTGACCGTGCTCGTTCTGGTGACGCTGGAGAATCAGCGCCGGGAGACCATGCAGGCCTTTGAGTTGGCCGTTGAGCAGGTTGAAGAGGTGATGGACTGCTATCTGACGACGGGCGCGGAAGATTATCTGCTGCGCCTGATGGTGCGCGATGCTGGCGATTATGAACGCGTCCACCGCGAACGCCTGTCCGGCCTGCCAGGCGTGGCCCGTCTGGTTTCCAACATCGCCATGCGCAAAGTCTTCACCCGCACCGCCTTGCCTATCGTTCAGGCCGGTTCAGCCACACGCAAGGCGCTCTCTGGCGTATAGGCCTCGCTCAGTTCGCGAACCCATTCTGCGATATCGGTTTCGGGAATCTCTGCGTAGTGCAGCAGCGCGACGGCCATATCCAGCCCTTCTGGCTGGCTGCGGCTGATGACCGCGCGCATGCCCAGAGCCTCGTGGCGCAGCCTGTCAGCTTCGCTGGATACGGCGACAAAGCGGGTCAGCTGAGGGAAATGCTCGCGCACATAGGGCGTGATCTCGGCGGAGATCTCGTAGCGCGGAAGCGAGATGACCAGTGCGCACGCCTTTGTCACATCGATGGCGCGCAGCAGGCGTGTGTCTGAGGGATCGCCATAGGTTACGGCATATCCGTCGGCTATCGCAGACAGGAAGCGGTCAGGGTCGCTCTCCACCGCGATGACCGGATAGTTGAAGCGTGTCAGCGCGTCATAGGCAAGGCGCCCGGTCGGCGTCATCGCGAAAATGAGAACGGGTCCCTCGACCTCCGGCATGTCGCTGACCGGTTTGCGGCTTGCCGTAACATTGGCAATGCGGCGCGCCAGCTTCATGCCCAGCGATGCCCAGAGGGGTGTCAGCGCCAGCGACAGTGCGGTGGCCGCCACCAGAATGCCGGCCAGTTCAGGGCCCAGCGCTGCGGAGATACCCGGCAGGGCAAGAATGACGAGACCAAACTCGGACCCTTGCGCCAGCGCAAAACCCAGCTGCGCCCCGCCTGCCAGGCTCCATCCATTGAGGAGCGCGGCCAGCCAGCTGAGCGCGGTTTTCAGGATGAACAGCACCGCAAGAGCGCCGAGGATCCAGTGGGCCTCGGCCACCATCATGCGCCAGTCGAGCGCCATGCCCACCGTGATGAAGAAAAAGCCCAGCAGCAGGGCGCCAAACGGCTTGGCCTCGGTCCGGATAACGGTCTTGAACGGCGTGTCGGCGATGATCATGCCGGCGAGGAATGCGCCTAGCGTCAGCGACAGTCCCAGCGCGCCGGTGGCGGCGGCTGTCGCCAGTACCAGAAACAGCGCAGCGGCGGTGAAGATGTCGTCATTGCGCGTCTGCGAAAGCAGGCGGAAAAGCGGACCGATGACGAACCGGCCCAGAAGAATGGCCACGCCCACGGCGACGGCTGCCTTGACGGCCGCCATGGCAAGTGTGGCCCCCAGCGCGCCGCCACCACCCTCTGACAGGGCCACCGCGATGACCAGCAGGAAAATCCCGGCAATGTCCTGAAACACCAGAACGGCGGTCGCCGAACGCCCGAGCGGGCAGGTGGCGATGCCGCGCTCGGCGAGCGTTTGCGTCACCACTGCGGTTGCCGAGATGCCCGCCGCCGCACCGATAAGCAGCGCCAGCAGCCAGTCCATCCCGGTCAGCCAGCCAACCAGGCCGAACCCGGCCGCGCACAGGATCATCTGCATGGGGGCAAGGCCCAGAAGGTCTCCCTTGCTCTCGCGGACGGTCTTCAGAGAGAAGCCCAGCCCGATATCGAACAGCAGGAACACCACGCCAAGCTGGGCCAGCAGCCGCGTGGTGCCGTTCTCGGCGACCAGGCCCAGCCCGAACGGGCCGATCAAAAGACCCGCCGCGATAAAAGTGACGATGGGCGAGGTTTTCAAAAGCCTTGCCAGCATGACGCAGGCAATGCCGACGCCCAGCAGTTTGATGGCCGGCAAGATGGCTTCGACTTCGCTCATTATCTCGCCTTCTCGCGTTGTGGGTGTATGGTTCTTGCTGGGAGCTGGGGAGTTTGCCGAATGATCGACCGTACGAGTAGTGCTATTGCTGCCACATGCCTGAGTGTTGGCGGCGGATTGCTGTCCGGCGGTATAATAGGGTCAGTGAGTTATTCTGACGGAGTCCAGATTGTCAGCGTCATGTTAGGTTTGGCATCCGCCTTCGGGATTGCGTTGTGCGTCGTAGGGACGCTTCTGCATCATCATTCGCTGGGCGAGTAACGTGTGGTATAATACAATGATGGAATTGCTGCTTGCCATAAACATCTTTGCCGCCTTGCTTCTCGCTGTGGGAATAGGGCGTCTGGCCTGGCTGTATCGTTCGCCATCCACTGCAGGCCAAAACGACGCAGATAGTGTCGATCCTAGAGCGGCTGCCCAGGTTGTGCAGGGTGGCGGCAGAAGCGTGCAACACGCAAAAGTCAAACCGGCTGCCAAAGCAAAGCGGACTGGCAGTTTCGGCGCGGTGAGACAAGTAACGCCGTTGGGACCAGGCAGGGAGAAATCCACGGCAGCGTCCTCCGAAATATTGCCTGCAACACGGACAGACGCTGCAGCCAGGACAGATAACAGCTAGCAGCGAACTACAACTCTTTCTCGCGCCCGCGCCCAAGCCGCGCTACATCCCCGCCCATGACCGAAGAACGCTATTCCCGCCTTGAGCAGCTCGGCAGCCAGACCGGCGCGCCGCAAACGCCCGAAGAGGCGCGCCTTGAGCGCGTGGCCAACCCGGCGCAGGGCAATGATTATCTGATCCGCTTCACCTGCCCGGAATTCACCTCGATATGCCCGGTGACCGGACAACCGGACTTCGCCCATCTGGTGATCGACTACGTTCCCGGTGAATGGATCGTCGAATCGAAATCGCTGAAACTCTTCCTGACGAGTTTCCGTAATCACGGGGCCTTCCACGAAGCCTGCACGATGATGATCGGCCAGAGGCTGGTCGATGAGATAGCGCCCAAATGGCTGCGCATCGGCGGCTACTGGTATCCGCGCGGCGGCATTCCCATTGATGTGTTCGGCCAGTGGGGCGAGTGTCCGCAAGGCGTCTGGGTGCCCGATCAGGGTGTTCAGCCCTATCGCGGTCGCGGCTAGCCGCCTGCTTTCGTTCATTCACCTAAACTGCCCGTTTATCTGGCGTTTATGACAATGAGCGGAGTCTGAACGCGCTGCTCGGGCCGCGTTCAGCCTGGGGTCTCTAAACCTCTTATCACTGACGGCGCACTGGAGCGCCCAGCGACGAGATTTGGAGACATCAGATGAAACTTCGCAGCACCCTCGCCCTCGGCCTCAGCGTTCTTGTTCTTGCGGGCACCGCAAGTGCGGCCGAGGCCCAGCAACGCAACCGGGTCAACATCAATCAGGCCGGCTACGGCCAGGAATTGTCGGCCCGCCAGCAAGGCTACCAGAACCGGCTCGCGATCGAGCAACGCGGCAGCTACCACTATGTCCAGACCATCCAGGACGGCGCGCGCAATGGCGTGACGGTTAGCCAGGGTGGCCGCTCGAATGGCGCGCTGGTTGACCAGCTTGGCACGCGCAACACCGCCGTCGTCGGTCAGGAAGGGCGCTATAATGGCGCCACCGCTATCCAGACCGGCCGCAATAACACGGTCGGCGTTGCCCAGATCGGTTCGGGCCACAATGCCAGGACCAATCAGACGGGCTCGAACAACGCGCTTGGCGTCATCCAGGTGGGTAGCGGCCAGAGCGCCAATGTCCGCCAGTCGGGCAGCGGCAATGTCTCGCTGGTCATCCAGGGCAGCCACTAGCCGCCCGGCCAGGAGCCAGCCCGTGCCGTTCGCGAAAGCAGCGGGGTGCTTCGGCGCCCCGCTGCCTGCGCGTGTCTGGAAGGCAGCCCAACCAGCTGTTTATATTCGGTTTATGTAGATGATCGGTGCTTGAACGCGCTGCTCCGCAACCGTTCAGCCAGCCCTCTCTAGAACAGGTCTCATGGCCAACGCCCTGACCGGCGCAGTGGCAGCAACTGAAGACGGAACCGGAGACCCGCATGACATTTCGCAAGACACTTGCCCTGGGACTTGCCGTGGCTGCCCTTGCCGGGACTGCCAGTGCGGCAGAAGCCCAGTATCAGCGCAACCACGTCAATATCAGTCAGGCCGGCCAGAACCATGAATTGTCGGGCCGACAGCAGGGCTTTCGCAACCGGATGGAAATCCGCCAGCGCGGCCGCCAGCAATTCGTTCAGACGATTCAGGATGGCCTTCGCAACGGGATCGAGGTGCGCCAGTCGGGACGCGGCAATGGCGCGTTCATTGACCAGCTCGGGCGGCTGAACGAGGCGGTCATCCGCCAGCAGGGCGTCAACAATTCTGCCTATTCGGTCCAGACCGGGACCGGCAACACGGTGGGCGTCTACCAGTTCGGAAACAACAACGCCGCCACGACCAACCAGACCGGCAACAACAACACGCTGGGCGTCATCCAGTTTGGCAATGGCCAGCACGCGGCCGTCAACCAGACCGGAGACAACCGCAACGCCCTCGTCATCCAGGGCAGCTGGACGTTGAACTGACCGCTATCACCGCTCTCGAAAGGAGACCGACATGAAACGTTATACCGGACTGCTTGCCATACCCGCCCTTATCGCCGCAGGGGCCTGCGCACTGCCTCAGGAGACGGTTTCGGACACCGGCCAGTATGCGAATGGGTCAGCCATGAGCGCGTGCTGGATCGAATTCAGCGATGTTTCCGGGCAGACCATACTGGAGCTCTATGCGGCGCCCGGCCTTGAAGGCAGCTACGAGCTGGAAGTGCGCCAGGTATCGTCCAGCGGCGATGTGGTGATGGACCAGTCAGGCCCGTTCAGCGCCGTTGGTGACGCCCCGGCACGCATCAGCCAACTGACGCTTGGCGGCAATGCTCACCGGCGCGGGGCTTCCCTTGGCGACATGATGGCATCCATGCGAAGCGCCCAGCCGGGGACAACCGTCATCTCGTCTGACAGTGCAGATGCGGGTGCTTACGAGGTTCGCCTGCGTCTTCTGGACGATAGCGGCCGCGAGATATGCGCTGCTGAACGCACGGGGCCGTGAACCTGGCTCCGGCGGGCCTGACCGGCAGGGTGGCTAGGCCTTGCCGGTCCAGCGCGTCACATCAGGTGTCTTGCGGGTGCGCTCTACCGCGCTGACAGATTGCGTGCCGACATAGACGAAGCCGGCGACGCGCTCGGTCTCGTCAAGACCGATCGCGGCCCTCACGCGCTCGTCAAACGCATACCATTCAGTCAGCCATTGTGCGCCAAAGCCCATCGCGTCGGCGGCGAGCAGCAGGTTCTGGCACACCGCGCCCGCTGACAGGACCTGTTCCCATTCGGGGATTTTATGCGGCACCGTAACGCGCGAAATCACCCCGATGACCAGCGGCGCGCGTTCAAACCGCCGCCGTTCCAGCGCGAAGCGGTCATCGCCGGCGTCGGGCATGTCGGCGCGCGCGAACTGCTCGAGCATTTTGCCGAACTGTGACCGCGCTTCTCCCTCGAACACGACAAAACGCCATGGGCACAGCTTGCCGTGGTCAGGCACGCGCGCGGCGATCTTTAAAAGCACCGCCAACTGCGCCTGCGAAGGGCCGGGTCCGCTCATGTCGATAGCGCGGGTAGACCTCCGCCGGGCAAGCCTTCCCAGCATGTCACTGGACGGTTTGGGCACGCTCAGAACGTCGTTGTCGGCGGGAAAGGCTGGCGGGGAGAAATGGGTCATGGGAAGGGTAATCCGGTTGCAGGAAAAGCAGGCGGCTTTGACGTATCGGTAAAGTGAGCCTTATATCGTGGAGGTATTGTGACAGATTCAAGCGGGGTTTGATCTGTCTGCTCACATTCAGGGATGTCCTAATGGCTGTTGATGCTGCGCTGGACGATGATCTGAGCCCGGCCGAGCGCCGCAGGCGCAAGGTGCGTGACGCTATTGTCGAGGCTGCCGAGGCGATCTTCACCGAAGAAGGTGAGGCGGGTATCTCCATGCGCCGGATTGCCGAGCGTATCGATTACTCGCCAGCGGCTCTCTACAAGTATTTCGATTCCAAGGAAGCGCTGTTCGACGAGATACGCGAGCAGTTCTTCGAGCGCCTCTACCGGCGTATGCAGGCGGTGGAGGAAATGGTTACCGAAGGTCCGCAGGTCAATGAAGCCTGCCTGCGCGCCTATGTGGAGACCGGGCTGGAACAGCCCGCCCACTACCGCCTCGCTTTTTCCAGCTGGTTTGAATCCAAATTCGACGAGCGGCCCGATTCTTACGGCTACGCGGCGTCCGAGCGGCTCGAACGCATGATCGAGAAGGCGATAGCTGACGGCTGGTTTCGTCAGTGCGACCCCGTCGTGGCGGCCCTGTCGGTCTGGGCAGGCGCCCACGGGCTGACCATGCTGGCCGTAACCATTCCCGATTTTCCTGGTGCCAAGGACAAATGCGCCGGCTTGACGCTGGACGATCTCATCGCCTTCCATGCAGAGGCGACCGGGCGCGGGCTTGCCACGCCCAAGCTCAATGCCTGGCTGGACGCACAAAAATAAAAAAGTGAACAGCGTTCACTTTTCAAACGGTGTTGGTAGAGCTATATCTGATCCCACAACATCGCGAGGGATCGCACCATGCCTGCTCAGCAGATAATCCGGCGGCACGCATTTGCCACCAGTGTCGCATCGCTCGCTATCGTCATCGCCGGTATTGTCGTGCTTGTTAGCGCGCTGCGCGGCAGTCCCGCCTCCGCCGATCTTACCCTTGGCGAGGCAGCGCCGGTGTCGGTCGAGACCCTGTCAGTCAGCTATGTGGACGAAGCCCGGATCGAGGCACGCTTCCCCGGTCTGATTGCAGCGCGGCGCGAAAGCGCGCTGGCTTTTAGTGCGGGTGGCCGTCTGGATGTCGTCCACGTCAATGTCGGCGACCGCGTGGCCCAAGGCGATATTCTTGCCGAGCTGGATACGCGCACGCTCGAAGCCCAGCTGGCAGCGGCGCGCGCCGATGCTGTCGCCGCGCGCGCACAGGCCGCACTGGCGCAGACAACGCTGACCCGCCAGCAGCAACTTGTCGAGCGCGGCCATGTATCGGCCCAGCGTCTGGACGAGGCCGGAGCCACCGCACGCGCCGCTGAGGCCCAGGCCGCTGCCGCCAGTGCCGGAGCGCGCGCCCTCGAGGTGCAACTCGAACTGGCCCGGCTGGCAGCCCCCTATGACGGCGTTATCACTCGCCGCAATTCTGATGAGGGGGCGGTTCTGGGTGCCGGAACGCCTTTGTTTCAACTCGTCGAGGACGGTGTTCTTGAGTTTCGCGCCGGTCTTCCGGTTGAGGATGCGGCCAGTCTGACGCCAGGCAACGAATATGTTCTGGAAGCGGGTGATCGGCGTGTGTCCGCAAGATTGCGCGCGCTTACCGGTGTTGTCGACACCACGTCGCGCGCCGTGGAAGCGGTCTTCGAACTGGAAGGCGGGCAAGGCGTGATCTCTGGGGAAGTGGCAAGGCTGGTTCTGCCGGGAACGCTGGAAGAGCGTGGGTTCTGGGCACCTTTGACGGCCTTGTCCGAAGGCAGGCGCGGCCTGTGGACGGTCTACCAGCTTACCAATGGCGGCGAGCGATATTCCCTGGAACCGCGCAGCGTGGAGCTGCTGCACACCGAAGGCGGGCGGGTTTATCTGCGCGGCGCAGTTGATGAAGGGGCAATGATACTGGCGGGCGGCGTGCAACGCGTGACCCCCGGACAGAGCGTGACGCCCGTGCAGAGCGCCCAGCCATGAGCACGCTGTTCTTCCGGTTTCCGCGGCTAGCCGCTCTGGCCCTGTTCCTGATGGTGGTGGCGGGGATAGCCGCGCTGGCCGTCATGGGGCGCCAGGAAGACCCGTATCTGACCGAGCGTTTCGGCCGCGTTGTCACGCTCTATCCGGGCGCCGACTCTGAACGGGTCGAGGCGCTGATCTCCGAACAGGTGGAAAGCGCGCTGTTGGAGCTGGCCGAAATTGACCAGACCACATCGGTCTCGCGTGCCAATATTTCCTCGATCAGTTTCGGCATACGTGAAGACCTGAACGAGACCGAGGTCGAACAGGCCTGGACCAAGATCCGAGAGCAAGTCGCCTCCATACAGGCAGGACTGCCTGCCGAAGCCTCATTGCCGCGCGTGGTGCGCGAATATATGGGCGCAGCCAGCATCATCGTGGCGCTGTCCTGGCCGGAAGGCTCTGATGCCAGCATTGGCGCGCTGGGGCGGTTGTCGCGCGAGTTCGAGGACCGGCTGCGCGGCCTGGATGGCACCTATCGCACTGAATTGTTCGGCGAACCGGAAGAGGAAATCCGCGTCGTTCTTGATCCCGAGGCAGCCGCCGCGCTGGGCATTACCGCCGGAGAGATCGCCGCGTTGCTGGCACGATCTGATGCGCGCGCGCCGGCCGGGCGGCTGGCCGGTGACGGCTATGATTTCATCGTCGAGGTGGACGGCGCGTTTGACACGCTGGAGCGTGTGCGCGCCGTCACGCTGAGCGGACGCGCAGGCCAGGGCTTTGTCCGGCTGGGTGACATCGCAACCGTCGAGCGGGCGCGGCGCGAGCCGGACGCCACGCAGGCCTGGTTCAATGGCACCCGCTCGGTGCTGGTCGCTGCTTTCGTGCAGCCTGACAGGCGTGTCGATACCTGGGGCCGTCAGGCCGAGCAGGCCGTGGCGGCGTTCGAGGAGACCATGCCGGGTCTCGATGTCGAGATCGTGTTTTCCCAGACAGAATACGTCGAGAAGCGGCTCTACGGGTTGGCGATCAATCTGGGATATTCCGCGCTGATCGTGTTTGGTGTGCTGTTCCTGATGATGGGCTGGCGCTCGGCCCTGATTGTGGGCTCGGCCCTGCCGCTGACCGTCCTGCTGGTTCTGGTGCTGATCAATCTCTACGGCCAGCCCTTGCATCAGATGTCGGTGACCGGCCTTGTCGTCGCGCTCGGCCTGCTGATCGATAATGCCATTGTGGTGGTTGACGACTACCGCCTGCTCCGGCGGCGCGGGCTGGAACGGCTGGCCGCCGTCGACAAAGCCGTGCGCACGCTCTTCGCCCCCCTGCTGGCCTCGACGGCCACGACGATCTTTGCCTTCGCCCCCATCGCGCTCATGCCGGGCTCTGCGGGTGAATTCATCTCGATGATCGGCGTGTCGGTGATCTTTGCCGTCACCGCGTCATTCGTGCTCGCCTTTACCCTCATCATCGCGCTCGCCGCGTGGTTTGACGACACGGCTGAGGCCGGTGAGGGCCCCCGGCCATTCTGGCGTGACGGATTGCGCTCCAGGCCGCTGGCCTGGGCCTATCGCCATCTGCTGGACAGGGTCATTGCGCAACCAGCCATCGGCATGTTGCTGGCGATCATCCTGCCGATTGCCGGCTTTGTGGCCGCCTCCACCCTGCCATCGCAATTTTTCCCGCCGACCGAGCGCGACATGTTCGAGGTTTCGGTGACCCTGCCGTCGGGTGTCTCAATGGAAGAAACGCGCCGCCGCACCGAAGCGGTGACCGGCATGCTGCGCGAATATGAGGGCGTTGTGGATGTCGGCTGGGTGCTCGGCGGGTCCAGTCCGCGCGTGTACTATAACATGCGCCGGGGGCAGGCGGGCCGTCCCAATTACGCAGCCGGCTGGGTACACACCCGGTCACCGGCCCACACGCGCGCCATCACGCAGGATTTTCAGGCCCGTGTACGCGATGCCTTCCCCGACACGGTTGTGCTGGCCTTGCCGTTTGAGCAGGGGCCGCCAAACCCGGCGCCCATCGAGCTGAAAATCATCGGACCGGACCTCGCCGTCCTCGACACGCTGGGCCAGGAGGTTCGCCGTGTGCTCGCCGGAACGCCGGGCGTGACCTACACGCAGGCGCAGCTTCTGCTGGGTGAGCCGGTGGCGCGCCTGTCCACAGACGAGGCCTCTGCCGCCCTTGCCGGGCTGCGCCTTGCTGATGTCGCAGGCCGGGTACGTGCCGATATGGACGGCGTGCTGGGCGGGACGGTCGTCGAGGGCGTCGAGGTGCTGCCGGTGCGGGTCATTGGTCCGGCGGAGCGCCGTGAGGGGGCGGGCAGCGTTGCCTCTGTGCCCTTGCCGGGCGCTGGCGGCAGCGCGATGAGCACGGTGGGGGCACTGGGCGGCATGACGCTGGTGCCGCAGACGGCATCCATCATCCGTCTGGACGGGGAACGCGCCAACCCGGTTTACGGCTACCTTTCGCCCTTCGTGTTGCCTGCGCCCACGCTGGAGAGCTTTTTTGCCCGCCTCGATGCAGCCGGGATTGAAATGCCGCCCGGCTATCGCCTCGTGATTGGCGGGGAAGCGGAAAGTCAGGGCGAAGCGACGGCCAATCTGATGTCGACGGCCATTCCGCTCCTCATCCTCATGGTGGGTTCAGTGGTGCTGGCCTTCAATTCCTTCCGTTATGCCGGTGTGGTGTTTACCGCCGGCTTCCTGTCGGTTGGCCTCGCCTTGTTCGGTGTGTGGCTGTTCGGCACGCCGCTGGGCTTTAATGCCATTGTCGGATCGATGGGGCTGGTCGGCCTGTCGATCAATGGCACGATCGTGGTTCTGTCGGCCTTGCGCGGTTCGCCTGAAGCGCTGGCAGGCGATGTAGTGGCCATCCGCGAGACGGTGATGGACGCCACCCGGCATATCCTTGCCACCACGCTGACAACGATGGGCGGGTTTGCACCTTTGCTGATCGACGGAGACCCGTTCTGGCTGCCCTTTGCCTCGGCTGTGGCGGGCGGTGTGGCCGGCTCGGCCATGCTGGCCCTGATCTTTGCGCCCGCCGCCTTTGTCATGCTGGTCCGTCTGAAGGGCGCAGGCGCTCAGACCTTGCCCGCACCGGCACCGGCAGCGTAAGCGATAGCGTTCAGGCAGACGGTCAGGATTGCGACCCATGAAATCAGGCAAACGCCGGCCGGGGACAGAGCGCGGCCCGTGGATCGTTCACGGCGAGAAGCTTGTCTATGACAATGCGTGGATGTCGGTGCGCGAATACGACGTGACACGGCCCGATGGCAAGCCCGGCCAGTATGGGGTCATGGAGCCAAAAAACCTGGCCATCGGCATTTTGCCGGTTTTCGGGGACGGTACGGTGATGCTGGTCGGCCAGTACCGCTTCGCGCTTGATTGCTGGAGCTGGGAACTGCCCGAAGGCGGTGGCCCGATGGACGAAACGCCTCTGGACAGCGCCAAACGTGAACTGGCAGAGGAAACCGGCCTGAGCGCGGCCAGCTGGCAGGAGTTTCTGCAGCTGGACATGTCCAATTCCATCACCAGCGAGCGTGCCGTGGCGTTTGCCGCGTGGGATCTCGATCAGGGCGAGGCCGAACCTGAAGGCACCGAGGACATCGAAACCCGCCGGGTGCCCTTTGCCACGGCGCTGCGCGAAGCGCTCGATGGCCGTATCCGCGACGCGTTCACACTGGCAATGCTGCTCAAGGCTGACTACATGGCACGCCATGGCGAGCTGCCTGAGGCGGTTTCCAGACTGATACTGAACCCGGCCGGAAAGGATGAACCCCATGGCCCAGGCTGACGCTGTAACCCCGCTCCAGCAGGACATTGACATCCGCACGCTGTGGAACCGGCTGCGCCTTGAGGCGGCCTCTGTGGCCGCCGAGGAACCGATGCTGGCCGGTCTGGTCAATGCCGGGATATTGCGCCATGGCAGCTTTGCCGAGGCGCTGGCCCACCGGATCGCGCTGAAGATCGCCGACGGACAGCTGGACGCCATGCTGGCGCACGACGTTGTCAGCGAGGCGCTGGACGCCGACGAGGCCATCGTCCAGAACGCTGCAGCAGACATGGTGGCCGTCGACGAGCGCGACCCCGCCTGCCGGTCATTGCTGCAGCCCTTTTTCTACTTCAAGGGATATCAGGCGCTGCAGGCCTACCGCATTGCCCACTGGCTCTGGAATGAGCAGCGCGAGACGCTCGCCTTTCACTTTCAGGGACGCGTCAGCGAGCTTTTCGGTGTCGATATTCACCCCGCGGCGCGCATTGGCAAGGGCATCATGATCGACCATGCCAGCTCGGTGGTTATCGGCGAGACGGCCGCTGTCGGCGATGATGTATCCATCCTGCATGAGGTCACGCTGGGGGGCACCGGCGCCGAGGAAAGCGACCGCCACCCGAAGATCGGCAAGGGCGTTCTCATAGGCGCAGGCGCAAAAGTGCTCGGCAATATCAAGGTCGGCGATTATGCCCGCATCGCCGCCGGCTCGGTGGTCCTGAGCGATGTGCCAGACCGCTGCACTGTGGCGGGTGTGCCCGCCAGGCCGGTGGGCGGTTGCTGCGCAGAGCCCGCCCGCACCATGGATCACAGCCTTCCTGATTGATTGGCCCGCGCGGCCCGGTAGGGTGGCGACAAATCAGTCCATATCCGAATCTGCAAAGACCAAGTTTGAAGGAGGCTAGCGGCAGCCATGGCCCAGATCGTTTTCAATCATACCGAAGCCAGCAAGGTTGAGGCTTTCCTGCGTCAGCGCCTCAATCCCGAACTGAAAGTCCAGATGCGCCAGCGCCCTGACGAGTGTGCGGAGATTTATCTCGGTGCGGAATGCTTGGGCGTGGTCTCGAAGAATGTTGACGAGGGCGAGACGTCCTACTCCTTCGAGATCACCATTCTCGATATCGATCTCGACGATCTTTAGGACGCCGCGCGCTTGGTTCTTGACGTCCAGGCCCTGACAAAGACCTTCGCTGGCGGCGTCACCGCTGTCGATGCGGCAAGCTTTACCGTCGGACCCGGCGCGTTGCTGGCGCTGGTGGGCGAATCCGGTTGCGGCAAGACCACCACGCTCAAAATGATCAACCGCCTGCTGGAACCCAGCGCCGGCACGGTCAGCTTTGACGGCGATGACGTGTCGGGGCTGGATCCGGTTCTGCTTCGCCGCCGCATGGGCTGGGTCATGCAGGGCGACGGGCTGTTCCCCCATTTCACCGTGTCCGAGAACATCGCCGTCACGCCGCGACTGGCCGGATGGGACGCTGCTCGGACACGCACACGCATCCGCGTGCTGCTTGAACTGGTCCAGCTGGATCCGTCAGAGTTTGAACACCGCTATCCGGCAGAGCTTTCCGGTGGCCAGCGGCAGCGCGTGGGCCTCGCCCGCGCACTGGCTGCCGAGCCGCCTTTGCTCCTGATGGATGAGCCGTTTGGCGCTTTGGACCCCATCACGCGCGACAGCTTGCGCGAGGACGTGCAGGATTTGCGCGCCCGGCTGGGATTTGCCGCCGTGATGGTGACGCACGACATGGCCGAGGCGCTGCTTCTGGCTGACGAAATCGCTGTCATGCGTGCAGGACAGATTGTCCAGCTCGGCACGCCTTCCCAGCTTTTGTCCGATCCGGCCGATCCTTACGTGGAGACGTTGCTGGCAACGCCGCGCCGGGAAGCCGAGCGCGTCGCCGCGCTGGCCGGGCAGGCATGATGGAGGCGCTCGCCCAGCCGTTTGCGATGTTGCCGGAATTTCTCGGCGGGCATTTGCGCCTGTCACTGGGCGCCATGGGCTGCGGGCTGCTGATTGCCCTGCCGCTGGGCGTGCTGGCGGCGCGCAACCGGGTGATTGCCGGGCCTGCACTCGCCATTGCCGGAACTTTCCAGACCATACCGGCGCTGGCCTTGCTGGCGCTCATGGTGCCGTTGCTGGGAGGGCGTATCGGTTTTCTGCCCGCCTTTGCCGCGCTCACGCTCTACGCCATTCTGCCGGTCTTGAGGAACACGATAGTGGGCCTGCGCGGGGTGGATCCGGTCGTGCGGGAAGCCGCGCGCGGCGTCGGCATGACGCAAGTGCAGAGCCTTTACCGGGTCGAACTGCCGCTTGCCCTGCCCACCATCATGGCGGGCATACGCACCGCCTCGGTCTGGGTTATCGGCGCGGCAACTTTGGCAACGCCGGTCGGGGCTGCCTCGCTGGGCAATTACATCTTCTCCGGCCTGCAGACGCGCAACTGGACGCTGGTCATATTCGGCTGTGTGGCATCGGCGGCGTCGGCGCTGATCATTGACGGGCTTTTGAAACTGATGGAAAGCGCTGCCGCGCGCCGCCGCGCGGGCAGGGCGCTGGTGTCGGGTGCGGGGCTGGTGATCATCGTGGCACTCGCCCTTCTGCCGCCCGGCGCCTTCTCCGGCGCGGTTGCCACACAACGTACGAGCGGCACGATGCCAGTGCAGGCCGGCGGGTTTGGCGATCAGCCCGTCACCATCGGCGCCAAGGCCTTCACCGAGCAGTATATCCTGGCCGGGCTGATGGAGGGCGTCCTTGAAGACGCGGGCGCCGATGTGCGCAGGCGGGACAATCTGGGCTCCACGGTGGCGTTCGACGCGCTGATTTCCGGCGAGATCGATGTCTATATCGATTATTCCGGCACCCTCTGGGCGACCATTCTGGAGCGGGAGGACATGCCCGGCCGTCATGTCATGCAGGCGGAAATCACCAGCTGGATGTGGACGCGGCACGGCGTGCTGGTGCTCGGCGCGCTGGGTTTTGAAAATGCCTATGGCATCGCAGTGCGCCGTGATGCAGCCGTTGAAGAAGGCCTTCGTGATATTGGCGATCTGGCCCGCCTGCCGGGGCTTTCCATTGGCGCGGATTCTGAATTTTTCGCGCGCGCGGAGTGGACAGGTTTGCGAAATGCCTATGGCCTGAATGATGCCCGCGCACGGGCCATGGATTCCACGTTCATGTATGCCGCCGTGCGCGATGGCGAAGTGGATGCCATCACTGCCTACACCACTGACGGACGCATCTCCGCCTTTGATCTGGTGATCCTGGATGATCCGGCCGGCATCTTGCCGCCCTATGACGCGCTGGTGCTGGTGTCACCGGCTGCTGCCAGCCGCCCGGCGATAGCCCAGGCCCTTGCGCCGCTTCTGGGCGCCATCAGCGCTGATGCCATGCGCGAGGCCAATGGCGTGGTCGATCTGGAACGCCGCTCTGTGGGCGAAGCGGTATCGGGGCTTCGTGCCCGGCTGGGCACGCCGCCGTCCTGATCCCGGCCGCGACCGCATCCTGACCTGCTGTTGCTGTTTTGTGACACCTGCGCCGGGCCCACAGGCCCCTGCGCATCGGTCCTGCCACCTCATGCGTTTGGATTTCAGGATTGGGCATCAGGCGCGCTGCGGCAACGCGCGGCGCGAACGACCGAAAAGGGCAATCTGATGCAAAAACTCGCTTTACTCGCGGCTGTGGCCGCACTTCCGCTTGCCGCTCCGTCCGCTCTGGCGCAACAGCCGGGCGACTATAACTGGAACGGTTCCTATATCGGCGCAAACCTGGGTCAGGGCGATAACGCCGACTTCGAGCTTGATGCAGCGCTGGAAGTTGATCCCGGCACCGCCTTCTTCCCCGGTGCTCTGGCGGGCGGCACATTTCCCACCATGCGCACCTTTGATGGCGATGGCCTGGTGGGCGGCATCCAGGCTGGCCATAACTGGCAGTCGGGCATGTTTGTCTTCGGCGGCGAGCTGGACGTCCAGCTATCTGAAATCAGCTCTGCCATCTCTATCGCGAATGCACCCGGCGGTGCGGCCGACAATCCCGATGGCTTCACCGATCTGAACTTCGAAGTGGACTATTTTGCCACCGCGCGCGGGCGTGCCGGCGTGGCGTTTGACCGGATCCTGCTCTACGCCACGGGCGGCGTTGCCCATGGCCGCGTCGATTTCGACCGCAATTACCGTGTCGCGGGCGCTGAAGTCTCTGACAGCGCCAGTTCCAACCAGACGGGCTGGACCTACGGTGCCGGTCTGGAATGGGGCATGAACGAGTACTGGACCCTGCGCGGCGAGTATTCGCGTGTCGATCTGGGCAGCGACAGCTTCGACACCAGCTATTCAGATGGCACGATTGGCCGTGCGACCATCGACACGCAGTTCGACGTCATCCGTGCGGGCGTGAATTTCCGCTTCTAGTGCCGCGAATCTGCCGTCAGAAAAGCAGAAGCCCCGGCCAGAGATGGCCGGGGCTTCCATGACGTTGCTTGTCAGCCGCTAGAGCACGTCGAGCATGGAGGCCACGAGCGGGTGGCGGACAATGTCCTTGGCCTCAAGGCGTATCACGGCGATGTCCTGGACGCCTTCCAGCCGCTCGCAAATATCCTTCAGCCCGGACATTTCCGGCAGCAGGTCGGTTTGTGCCGGATCACCGGTAACGACCATGGTGGAGTTCCAGCCCAGCCGGGTCAGCAGCATTTTGAGCTGCCCGTAGGTGCAGTTCTGGGCCTCGTCGACCACGATATAGGCGTTGTTGAGCGTGCGCCCGCGCATATAGGCAATCGGGGCTATCTCGATCAGGCCTTCGGCCATCAGCGCTTTGAGGCGTTTCGGGCTGAGCCGGTCGGCGAGCGCGTCGTAGAGCGGGCGCAGATAGGGGGCGAGTTTTTCCTCCAGAGCGCCGGGCAGGAAGCCGATATGCTCGCCAGCCTCCACCGCCGGACGTGACAGTACGATACGCCCCACCTGACCGCTTTCCAGCGCCTCGACCGCCTTGGAGACGGCCAGATAGGTCTTGCCGGTGCCGGCCGGGCCCATCGCCATGACCAGGTTGTGGTCATCGATCGCCGTCATCAGCCGCGCCTGTCCCTCCGAGCGCGGTTTTACATTCTTGATGTAGCGCTGGTCCCGCATGGGTTCGCCGTCATCCGGGCTCCAGTTCGTGCCGGGGAAGAGGGCGCGGACCTTCTCCTCCTGATAATGCTCGGCATTGAACGCGCCCTGACGGCGTTTGGCGGTGCGCTTGCTCATATTGGCGTCCTCCGGACAAGAAAAAGCCCCTGGTGCGGGTGCACGAGGGGCGGGCAAAAAGGATTCAGTCTGGACAAGGCAGATGCGGAAGGCGCGATGGCCGATCCGTACGGGTCTGGCGTTGGCGGTGCGTACGGCATGGTGCCGCGGCCTCCGTGCAAAAAGCCTATATCCCTCACGACCGATCCGAAGATGCCGCTTGTGGCGGCTGCTCCCCTCTCGAATCGCATCTACAGTCTCATGCTAAGACAGTGAACGAAGTATGAGTCAGCCCGTCGCTGAAACTTCACATCGAGGCGATGCAGTTTGGCCACGCCGTGCTGATGCCTGCAGCAGGAAGGGACACAAAATGAGCGTTTACGAGCTGGACGGGGTTCGCCCGCAAATCGCCGACGGCGTCTGGATCGCCCCGGGTGCCAGCGTGCTGGGACGGGTAAAGCTGGGCCGCAATGTCTCGGTCTGGTTTGGCGCCGTGCTGCGCGGTGATGTGGAAGACATCGTCATCGGTGATGACACCAATATCCAGGACGGCACGGTGATCCATGCCGATCCGGGCAAGCCCACCATTCTTGGCAAGGGCATCACGGTCGGCCATCAGGCCATGCTGCACGGATGCCAGATTGGCGATTACTCGCTGGTGGGTATCGGCGCGACCGTGCTGAACGGCGCGAAAATCGGGAAAAACTGCCTGATCGGCGCGCACACGCTGATTACTGAAGGCAAGGAAATTCCTGACAATTCCATGGTGTTGGGGTCACCGGGCAAGATCATCAAGACGTTTGATGACGATATGGCTGCGATCTTCAAGGCCAGCGCCGACCATTATATCGCCAACGCCAAACGCTTTGCCGAGGGTCTGCGCGAGATCTGAGGGGAAATTTTCCAATACTCCGCATATCCCCCGCCTCCGCGGGGGCAGGCCGTGCGCCGCTGCGGGCAATCCCCGGTCGTAGCCGGGGAATGCGTTGCGGAGCTAAAACCAACCCTATTGCGGCCGGCCCCACAGCTCGCGGATGCGCTGGTCGGTTTCACGTCCGAAATTGAACCAGGCGGTGCGGTCGCGCGAGGCATCGACCACGATCAGCTTGTCATCGCGGGCCAGAAGATGGCTGAGCTCATTGCGCAGGGTCGCCGCTGTAGACGGCGCACGCAGGAGCCAGACGCCCGGCGCAATGTTTTCTGCGTCCCCGAAATCTTTCAGGCTGGCTTCAAAACCGGCGCGGCTGTCCTCGCCAAGGGTGGCGACAATCACGAAATTGGCGGTGCGGGCATCTGTGGGAGCAGGGCGTTTGGCGCCGGGGCTGCGGCGTGCCTCGTCCAGCCAGGCCTTGAACTGGGCCACGTCCGACGCGTTTTCCCAGCCCTCTTCGCGGCTTTGCGATACCGATGAGTGGCCCGCAATGCGCCCTTCGGTCACGAAAGCGCGCATCTGCGCTCCGGTGTAGGGGCCGTACACGCGGCCATCGACTTTTACAAACCAGGACATCGCTATTCCATCATCGCGCGGCATCGGGAGCATTCTCCATCCAAGCCTCTCGATTCGAGACTATGCAGGGCTTACGGCAAGATTCAGGCCGGTTAGGGGGATATGGGCCACGAATGTGACCTTTTCTGTGCCCGGCGCTCAAAAAAGCGCAACCGGCCAGCACCCTCACTCACCCTCTCGGAGGATCGAACGCCACCGCGAAGCCATTGTCCAGCCAGCGTGTCACATGGCCGGTCAGGTCTCCCACCGAAACCTTTTCGCCGATGCGCGGGCGTTCCAGACAGGCGAAGGCCGCCCCGGAAATCGATACATCAACAAGGTCGGCCTGGATGAGCACGCCGTCTTTCAGGCGCACCTTGACCCGGCCCGCTCCGGGCTTGCGCGGTGCGGCGCGGTCTTCTTCCAGCCCGAGGCGCTCCATATTGAAACGCCAGGTGATCGCATCACCCAGCCGGTCACGCTTGCGCTGTGTGGCATTGAAACGCACGGCAAAGCCGCGCGCACCGGCGCGCACCACATCACCCTCCACCCGGCCCAGCCCGTCAAACAGCATGACAATACGTTCGCCGAGCGCTGGCGGGATGTCGGCAGCAATACGTGCGCCGCCGGGCGACACATCAACCAGTGTGCAGGCAAATTCCCCGCGCACAGGATCGAGAAAACGTCCCGGCAGGCGCAAGGGTACGCGGCGGTGGCGGCGCTGTTCCTGCGCGCCCACTGCGGCGATGCGTATCTTGCGCTTGTCGAGACGCACGCTCAGATCGGTGTGATGTCCCATGCCAGCCTCACTGTTCACAGCAGGCATGATAGGCGGGTTCCGGTTAAAATTTGGCCAAGCTAGCCGTCATTGGCCACGCGGGCGGGGACGCGCGTCTCGCGAAGCCCCCTGAAGACCTGAACAGAGCTTTCCGGTTCGGCAGCAGGACGCAGCTCTTTGAGCACATGGCGCACGGCGGGGCGCCCGTCCAGGCTGCGCCCTGGCAAAGGCTGGTAGAGGCCCAGGCACCTGTCCACCCAGCCATCCGGTCCGCGTAAAGGAAGCAGGGCGACTTCCACCTCCACCGAGCGGCCATCAATGGACGCGGCATCAGCCAGTGCGCAGGCCGGTGCCGGCACGCTGAGCGCGCCTTCGATCAGGGCTGTCATGTGCTGGCGGTCATGGCCGCGCCACAGGCCCAGAAAGTTCTGGTCCTTGAATTCACGGCTGTGCATCTGGCACAGCGATGTGCCCGCAAGCCGGAAAATATGGTGATCACGGTCCATCCGGCGCAGGATGAACAGATGGCTCAAAAGCCCGGCCAGATCGCGCGGCGCAATATCGCTGCGCGTTGGTGCAGAACGTCCAAGCCTTCGCGCATCCCAATACGCAAACAGCGTCTTTGTGTTTTCATGGCGCATGAGCAGCCGGTCCTCTTTATCCCTCATGGGAGCGCAAGGCAGTCCTGCTTTTGGACAGGCGCGCTCTGATCGGAGCGGTGGACTGCAAGCGGCTTGCCAAGTGCTTTTTTCGCCCTCACGGCCAAAACGGCATTGTTCTTGCGGGCAGCTGTGCAAACAGACGGGAGTGACCCCATGGGCGTTTCAACTCGATACGCAAAAGCACTTGGCGCAGTGATCGCAGCAACCCTTGCCAGCGCAGCGGCCACCGCCGCGCAGCATCACGGGCCGACGCCGGTATCTCCGCCGCCGCCCAGCCATCATTGCTGCCAGCACGGGCAGGGGCCGCAGGTGCGCACCCCCTCGATCCGCATTGGCGGGCCGTCCATTCATATTGGCGGGCCGCGTATCAATATCGGCGGCGTGCATCTGAACAATCAGGTCAATGTGAACGTCAACGCGCAAGCGAGCGCCAGTGCCAGCGCGATGGCGGGCGCTTCGGCCAATAACACCACTATCGTCTATGGCGGCGGGGGCGGTTTCATCTCGCGCGGGGTTGCTCCGGCAGCCACGGCGATTTCCGGCCTTGCGCTCGCCGATGAATACGAGATGGAAGAGGAAAGCTATTCACGCTGGGTCGAGGGCTGGCGGGTCGTGCGCGCGGTCTGCATCGATGACCGGGGCACGCCGCACCCCGCATCGCGCCCGGAACGTGATGAGCGTGTACGCGAAGGCTTTGAGGGCGAGATTTTCCGCTGCATGTCCGGCACCACTTTGCAGGCAACACTGGGTAACCGCCTCGAGAGCGGCGAGGACCATTTTGAAGGCGGTCAAATCATCCAGTGCGAGCGCGGCGATGCGCTGCGCTATGGCCGCGGCGGAGAGGTGTTCTGCGCCCCGGCAGAGGCCGCGCGCGACTGTAATGAGCGCTCACTGCTGCGCCTCTACGGACCCGGCGTGCGCCTGGTCTATGTGCGCTATGAGGAACACTATACGGCCATGCGCGAGCGACGCCGCGAACGCCGCACCGCCACCAGTCTCAACCTGATGCTCGATGGCGGCGTGGGCGGGTATCACTAGATCTGAGGAGCCCACTCCCTGAAATCCCGGAGGCCCGTGAGGGCCGTCCGGGAACAGCCTCAGGAAAATTCTGACAGAGGCCCCCGGGTCTCGCGAAACGCTCGCCCGGGGTTTCATTGAAGGGCAAATTTTCTGAACTCCCGGCCAAGCGCAGCGCAGAGCCGGGACCTGTCGCCAGACTGGCATGAGGCCCCGGACAGCGCTTCGCGCTTTTCAGGGGTTCACACACTACAACACACCCCGCCTGACGGCCCCGGAGATTTCCGGGGCCGCTTTTTTTTTGCGCGCGAAGCCCCCAGCTGCTCCCCGTAATCCCCACCCATCACCGGCAACACGCTTGACGTGCGCCCTAAACCGGGGCGCAGTCAGGATATGGATGGGTGGGTTGAGAAAATGCGCGGGTGGCTAGCCGTCGCCATGCGGGCGGCAGGGCGATGGTCCGCAGCGGCATGGCAGTGGGCGGTTCGAAAGCCGTCACAGGCTGGGCGGTTCGTCTACAACCATGCCATCGGTGTTTTTCTCGTCGTGTGGGGCTTCGCATCGGTCATCGCCGTAATCGGCATCATGTATCTGGCCGATCCGTGCCGGGGAACCACGCTCGTCTGCCCCGGCGTGGAATGGATCAGGCCCGGCTATCTGGCCGAGGATTTTCGCAATCTGTTGTGGGCAGCCAGCCTTGTATTCGGCGGAGCCGGTGCCGGTGCGGCCCTGATCAACGCGTTGCGCCGTACGCGGCTGATGCATGCCGAACACGCGCTGAAGCGCAGCGGGCAGGACGCCGAAACCTTCTCCCGCGCGGTGGAACAGCTGGGTAGCAAGGAAACCGCTATCCGCCTCGGTGCCATTTATGCGCTGGAAGGGCTGATGCGCACCGCCTTTGCTGACGGCGGCGATCACGCTTTCGGACGTCAAATCGGTGAGACGCTCGCGGCATTCGTGCGCGATCAATCGGTGGAGGAGGCGCGCACCGAGGCGAAGAAGGCACGAAATGAAGCAGAGAAGGCTAAAGCGACCGCTGAAGCAACCAAGTCTGATTCAGCCACGGGGACAGTCAAACCACCATCGCCTGCAGCTACAAAACCAAAAAATGAACACCAACTCCGCCTCGCGGCAGATCGGGAAGCTGCAGTTGTGGTCCTCGCCCGGTCATGGCCGTTTGAGTTTCGTCCGAATCTTGAAGGCGAAGGCGGCGTTGACCTTTCGGGAGCGCAGTTGGCATTTCTGAAACTACCCCAAGGTACAGATTTAAGACAGTTTGATTTTTCGGAAGCAAATTTGTCAGACGCACAGCTAAGCAAATGCAATCTGTCAAATGGTCGCCTGTTCCAAGCGAGTTTAGTGTGGGCCCACCTGGACAAAGCGAACCTAAAAAGGGCGGCGTTTACTGAAGCGAACCTTCAAGGTGCGACTTTGTCTGATGCACAGATGGAAGGGGTTAAGTTATTGGGTGCCAATCTGGAAAGTGCCGAGATTATAAACACAAATTTATCCTATTCTTGGCTTTTCGGAGCTAAGTTTGTTAAAGTTCGGCTGATCGGAACAAACATGAGAGGCTCTTGGTTGATAGGCGCAAGTTTTCGAGATGCTGATCTAGAAGAAGTACAAATAACGGGCGCAGACATATCTTCTGCTTCTTTCACCAGTCATTTTGGCGAGCGTCCTATCAGAAACCTCACGACAGAACAGCTTTCGGAAGCGCGTTGGAATCCTGATAAGCCCCCGCGATTTTACCCTGAAATTGGCTTGCCACACCGAGGCGATGGGAAACCCAGCGATGATACTAGTCCATTCGACAGTTCATGGATAAGGGACCCCAGTGAGGTGAATGATTATTGATGCCCTCACTCAATCCACCCCTTTTTTTCACACGGAACGGATGACTTGCCTCGTGCATTTCGCTAATGGACGTAAAATCCTTTTACTTATTCCATAGCGGAAATTTCCATGGACCGTATCGATGCCCTGCGCCTGTTTCAGGCCGTTGCCGAGCTGGAGAGCTTCACCCGCGCTGCCGAGCGTCACTCGCTGACCCCCGGCGCGGCGTCCAAGCAGATCTCCGCGCTGGAGGAGCGCATGCAGGCGCGCCTGCTGGAGCGCACCACCCGTTCGGTGCGCCTGACCGATGCGGGCCGGGCGCTGCTGGAGCGGGTGCGCCCCTGGCTGTCTGAATACGAGGCTATCGAGAACGGGCTGATCGCGGACAATGCGGCGGCCGCCGGTTTCCTGCGGGTCGCCGCGCCGGTGGATTTCGGCTCGGCGCGCCTGATCGATCCGGTCACGGCCTTCATGGAGCAATGGCCCTCTGTCGAGGTGCGCCTCGATCTGTCCGACCGGATGGTCGACCTTGTGGACGAAGGCTATGACCTCGCGGTGCGGCTGGGCCATCTGCCCGATTCCAGCCTGATCGCCAAACGCCTCGCCGACGCGCCGATGACCACGATAGCCGGTCCGTCCTATATCGAGGCGCACGGCGCGCCGGTTCATCCTTCAGACCTCTCCGGCCACGCCTGCATCATTGACCGCAACCGGCCTGCGCCCAATCTGTGGCGCTATGAAAAAGACGGGGTGAAGTGCGACGTGAAGGTGGATGGCCGCCTGTCGCTCAATGGCGCCAGCGCGGCCGTGGCCGCGGCCTGCGCCGGTTCAGGGATTGGCTGCGTGCCCAGCTGGGCCGCCCGCGCTGCCATCGCCGATGGGCGGGTGGTGTCGCTGATGGATGACTGGACTCCCGAAGCACGCGAATTGTGGGCGGTGTTCCCGTCCAACCGCTATCTGGCCCACCGGGTGCGGCTGTTCGTGGATTTTCTGGCCGTCTGGTTCAAGGGAAGCGTCTAGAATTATGAGCTTGCGCATCGCCTTCATGGGAACGCCGGAATTTGCCGCGCGCTCGCTGGCCACGATCGCGGGCGCGGGCCATCAGATCGTGCGTGTCTACACGCAGCCGCCCCGGCCCGCCGGGCGGGGTCAGGAGATGCGCAAAAGCCCGGTGCATGAACTGGCCGAGGCGTTCGGTATCGAGGTGAAAACGCCGGAGCGCTTCCGCGAGCGGGATGTACTGGAGGACTTCGCCAGTCTCCATCTCGATGTGGCCTGCGTGGTCGCCTATGGCCAGATATTGCCCAAAGAGGCGCTTGCCGCGCCGCGTCTGGGCTGTCTCAATCTGCATGCCTCCCTCTTGCCCCGCTGGCGCGGGGCGGCACCCATCCAGCGCGCGATACAGGCGGGCGATGAGGTAACGGGCGTTCAGATCATGCAGATGGAAGAGGGGCTCGATACCGGCCCGGTCCTGATGAGCGAGATTGTGGCCATCGCGCCCGACGACACCGCAGGCAGCCTGCATGACAGGCTGATGGAGACGGGCGCGGAGCTGTGGCCGCGCACTCTGGCGGCGCTGGAGCGCGGTTCCCTGCAGGCGGTGGCGCAATCAGACGAGGGCGTCACCTACGCCAAGAAGATCACATCGGCAGAGGCGCGTATCGACTGGACGCGGCCCGCCGGAGAAGTGAGCGATCATATTAGGGGCCTGTCGCCCTTTCCCGGCGCGTGGTTCACGCTCGATACGCCCAAGGGCGCGGTGCGGGTAAAGGTCCACTTTGCCGAACCCGAACGCGGAACCGGCGAGCCGGGCGACGTGCTGGACGATAACCTCCTCATCGCTTGCGGGCGCGGCGCAGTGCGCCTGAAACGCCTGCAGCGCGAGGGCAGGGGCGTGATGGGCGCGGACGAGTTCCTGCGCGGGACTGACGTGCCCGCCGGAACCCGGCTCTAGCGCCATGCCCCGCTATCTCGTCACCATCGAATATGACGGCACACCGTTTGTCGGCTGGCAACGCCAAGACAATGGCCTGTCTGTACAGACCGTGATGGAGCGCGCGGCCGATGCGCTGGAAGAGGGCGCGCATGAGGTCTATGGCGCAGGGCGTACCGACTCCGGTGTTCATGCCCTTGCCATGACGGCGCATGTGGACTTCCACAAAAGCTGGCCTGACGATGTGGTGCGCGACGCGCTGAACCATCATTTGCGCCCGCACCCGGTTGCGGTGCTGTCCGCGCAGCGGGTGAGCGATGAATTTCACGCCCGGTTCTCTGCGGTAAAGCGCGGCTATATCTACCGCCTGATCGACCGGCGCGCGCCGCTGGCTCTGGACGCGGGGCGCGCTTGGCAGGTGCGTGTGACGCTGGACGCGGATGCGATGAACATGGCCGCGCAAAGCCTTGTCGGCACGCATGATTTTACTACCTTCCGCGATGCGCAGTGCCAAGCGGACAGCCCCGTCAAATCCATCGATGCCATTCGTGTGGAACGCGACGGCGAATGCATCACGCTGAAGGTGGAAGCGATCAGCTTCCTGCACCGCCAGATACGCTCCATCACCGGCTCTCTGGTGGAGGTGGGCCGGGGCCGCTGGAGCGTTGAGGATTTCCGCGATGCGCTGGGGGCCGCAGACCGCACGCGCTGCGGACCTGTAGCGCCGCCTGACGGGCTCTATCTGGCGTTCGTCAACTACCCGCCGGCGCTGCTGGAAAGCCCGTAGACGATCAGCGCGTCAATGACGAGCGGGATACAGGCCGCGCCGGCCGCCAATCCCCAGTGCAGGCCCAGAGTGCCCGCCGCAACGCGCCAGTGCACGCCCAGCCGGGCCACTTGGTAGAGCGCCAGCAGCACGCCCAGAACTTCCGCATTGGCGATGCCTGCAGCCGCCAGCAGCCAGAACAGGGCCTGCACGTGCAAGAGCACGAACACGGCCCAGTTGTGAACGACAATCCACGCGGAAAAGCCGGTTTTCAGGCCGAGCACCTTCACGATCACAAAGGCGATGACCGGAAACAGCAGCCAGATGCGCGCATACTGGCCGATGGCATCAAGCAGGCTGATACGCGCCTCTGCGCCGCCGGGCAGCTCTGCCAGGACGTGATTGGCCGACAGCATGAGCAGGATAAAGGCGGGAAGGGCGTAGATGACGGTCAGGAAGGAGCGGGCAAACCCGTCCACCGATACGTCGAAATGTTTGCGCCAGTCCGGCTTGAACGCCAGCATCGCCCAGATGCCGCGCGCACCGGCCTGAATGTCAGCCGCCATCCCGCCCATCAGGCGAACACCTCGAAGTATCGCTGCAAGATATGATGGTAAATATCTGTTAACTTTTGGATGTCGGCGACAGGCGTCTGCTCGTCGATCTGGTGCATGCTGGCACCCACCAGCCCGAACTCGGCAACCGGCGCGTAGTTCTTGATGAAGCGGGCATCGGACGTGCCGCCGCTGGTGCTCAGCTCCGGGACAATGCCGGTTTCATGCGCGATAGCCTCGCTCAGCAGCGCGGTAAACGGGCCTTCGGGCGTCTGAAAGGCGTCGCCCGTGACGGTGAGGTCAGCTGAGATACTGCCCGCAAAGCCTTCTTGAACCTTGGCAATTTCCTGCTTGATCCAGGTTTTCAGCGCTTTGCCAGTCTGCTCGGTATTAAAGCGTATGTTGAACTTCGCGCGCGCCTCGCCGGGAATGACATTGTGCGCGGGATTGCCCACATCCACGCTGGTGACCTCCAGATTAGAGGGCTGGAAATGATCGTTGCCATCATCCAGCTTGCGGGCGGTAAGGGCAGTGAGCAGTGCCAGCAGGGCAGGGATCGGATTGATCGCCTTGTCGGGATAGGCGGCATGGCCCTGACGGCCCGTCACCGTAATGACGCCATTGAGCGAGCCCCGCCGCCCGATCTTGACCATATCGCCCAGCACGGCCCGGTTGGCCGGCTCTCCGACCAGGCAGTGCGACAAGCGTTCGCCTTTTTGTTCAAGGGCCTCCAGCATTTTCTTTGTGCCGTTGATGGCCGGGCCTTCCTCATCGCCCGTAATCAGGAAAGCGATGGAGCCGTTCGGCGTTCCATTGGCAAGATAGCGGGCGCAGGCGGCGGTGAACGCTGCAATCGCGCCTTTCATATCCACCGCGCCGCGCCCGATCAGCGCCTCGCCGTGAACCTCGCCGGCGAACGGGCCTGCACTCCACGCCTCTTCCCTGCCGGCTGGCACGACATCGGTATGGCCGGCAAAGCAGAAGACCGGATCAGCCGTACCGAGGCGGGCATAGAGATTGTCCACCTCGCCGAACGGCATGCGCTGGCAGGCAAAGCCCAGACGGGTCAGCGCGGCTTGCAGCGTGTCCAGTGCGCCTTCATCGCGCGGCGTCACGCTGGGCGCGCGTATCAGCGCCTGTGCCAGCGCCAGAGGATCGGTCAGCGGATCGGTAACGGGCAGGTCAGAACGGGTCATCGCGCTGACATAGTGCCAATCGCCGGGCCGCGCCAGACGGTCGTCATTCGTCCACCGGCCCTTCATTGCCGAGCAGGGGGAAGGTCATTGACACACCATGGCCGCCCTGCGCTTCCACGCGCGTTTCGGCACTGCCGCCAAGCTGGCGCGCGAAAGCATCAAACAGCGCCCCGCCCACGCCCTTGCGTCCGGGTTCGGGCGCTGCATGCGCGCCCACGCCATCATCGGCAATGCTGGCGGTCAGCGAACCGGCGGGCTGCGCCTCCACGGTGATGGTCAGGGTTCCGCTCTTGCGTCCCTCAAAGGCGTGCTTGTAGGCATTGGTCATCGCCTCGGTGACAAACAGGGCAAGCGGGATGCACCGCTCGGCGCCCAGGCGTGCCGGCGCGATATCGGTTACCAGGGTCAGGCCGCGCTCCTCACCGCCCGTGGCGGCATGGGTCAGGCTGCACAATTCTTCAAAAAACGGCTTGAGATTGATGATCGCGAAATCCCCGGCCTCATAGAGGCTGCGGTGGACCAGCGCGAGCGCGTTGATGCGCGCCTGCGCATCGCCCAGCACCTTGACCGCTTGCGGGTCATCGACGGCACGCATCTGCAAATTGATAAGGCTGGTAATGATTTGCAGATTGTTCTTGACGCGGTGGTGGACCTCTTTGAGCAGCAATTCCTGATAGGCAAGGCTCTGGGTCAACGCCGCGTCGCGCTCGGCAATAGCGGCGGCCATTGTGCCGAACCCCGCCGCGAGCTCGCGCAACTCTCCCGGCGCGCGTTCAGCCCGTACGGGCCGGACCGAATAGCGCCCCTTGGCATAAGCGGCGGCAACGCGCTGCAGATAGCGCAGCCAGCGCAGTATCATCATGTCGGTCGCCACCCAGATGACGCTGCCCGCCAGCAGCAGCATCACGGCCGGCAGGACAATCGTTCCGACCGTGTCCACCAGCGCAAAATCGAGAAGTTCCGGCGCCGGCTCGGCCAGCAGGGCGAAGAGTTCGGTGGATACCAGCGGCACCAGCACGAACAGGCGCGGCGTGCCGTCTGGCCCGGTTCCGGTAAAGCGGGCGCTACCTGTCTGTGCCGCTTCTTCCATCAGCGCGGCGTCCACGCGGGCCAGCCCCATATCGCGGCTTTCGGTCAGCACACGCCCCTCCCGGTCGACAAGACCAGCGCGGGCCTGACCTGCCTGTTCGCGGCCAAGCTCCTGCAAGGCCTGCAGGCGGATCCCGGTTGTCAGCGCGCCGGTAAATGCGCCATCGGGCTCGAACAGCGGGCTGACAGCGCGGATGACGGCGTCATCGGTGATCGGATCAATCTCAAGCGCCCCGACAATGAAATGCTGGCTGTCGCGCGCCTGAGCAAACCAGTCCGCCTCGTCGAACCGCACCGCTTCGTCAGCCGGTTCGGCGGTGCAGGCCACGACGCCGCGCCCGTTCACCCGGACAATATTGGAATATGCGGGCTGATCGGTCAGGGCCTGGGCGAGGGACCGCGCGCACAGGGCACCGCCAAGGCGCACAGGGCCTTGCTGGGCGAGCGCGCTCATCATCGCCCCGGCACCCAGTATGAGCTGGCGCTGGCTTTGCGCCGTCAGCTGGGCGCGCGCGGCGAGCAGTTCTCTTTGATTGTCCCGGGCCGCATCAAAGCGCGACTGGGTGTAAAGTCCGCTGAGCGTGAGGATGGGTATCAGCGCCAGAATAATCACCGCCATCAGCCGGACACGCAGCCCGCCTCGCCATAATGGACGCGGCGTTACCGGCGGGAGATCATTTTCAGCCTGGGATGCGTTCGGTGCTGGCGTTGCGGATGTGGTCAACAATGTCCTCCGCCGCTGTTGCCGCCCCGCCGGGAGACGCCCTCAGGCTCACGCCTGTTTCCATACGCTTTTCAAGGGCCGCTCGCCCGCGATTGACCCGGCTTTTGACCGTGCCGACCGCACAGCCGCACACGCCTGCCGCTTCCTCATAGCTTAATCCCCCGGCGCCGACGAGTACCAGTGCCTCGCGTTGCTCGTCGGGTATGTCCAGGAGCGCCCGGCGCACATCGTCAAGCTGCAGCGCCCAGCTCTGGCCTTCACCGCTGACTGCCGCGTTTTCGGGAATCTCGCCGCCCTGTTCCTGCTTGCGCCACGCACGCCGGCGTTCGGAGTAAAAATGGTTGCGCAGGATACGGAAGGTCCAGGCGCGCATGGATGATCCGTCCTGAAAGCTGGCGCGGGCTGTCCATGCCTTGATCAGCGTTTCTTGAACCAGATCATCGGCCTCGGCCGGATTGCCGCATAGCGAACGCGCGAAGGCACGCAAATGCGGTATCGCGTCGGTCAGTTCCTGCTGGAAAACAGCCATTGCGGCCGCGTCATCATGGGCGGTCATTCGCTGTCCTGCCCGTTGCCGTCACGCTTTGCCGCGTCGGCGGTATCCGCCCGATCCGCATTGCCCGTTGTGGCCGATTTGCGTGCCAGCTCGGTCATCAGATCGCTCAAGGCGCTGGGCACTGGCTCGCTGGTGACGGAATCGTAATAGGCGCGAAGCTGGTCACCCAGTACACGCCTGCGGGCGGTCTGCCCCGCCTTGGCCCTGTCGATAGTGCCGTCGCGAGGGCCGGGCATGTCGTCCTTGGCGTTCTGAGACATTGAAGCAATACCTGTCTGTCTGGTGGGAAACGGGCCCTTGCGATGGTCGCTCACATTCCCAACGCATCATGAATTCATGCGGTTCCCGATGCCGTGCATGTTTACCGGTGAAGGAAGTGCGGAACCTGGCGCGCTTCGCGTGCGTATCCGGTTGGTGTGCGCTGCCAGGCAGGAGCGAGGGTGCAGCGCGCGTGAAAGGGACGGGACCCATGAATATCGACGATCTGACTTCCCATTTGCCGTATCTGCGCCGCTATGCGCGCGCGCTCGCCGGAGAGCAGCGGCGCGGTGACGCCCTTGTTCAGTCAGCGCTGGAAAACGCGGTCGGCGGCAAGGTCACGCTCAGCCGCGAGTTGCCGCCCAAAATTGCCCTGTTCCGCGCCTTTCACGATTGCGCCCCTGAACTGGACTTGATCGGCATCCAGCCTGAACGCGGGCCGGACTCGCGCCTTCAGCGGCTCGAGGCACGGGCCCGTCAGGCCCTGCTCCTGACGGCCATGGAGGGGTTTACCCCTGATGAGGCCGGGCAAGTTCTCGCAGTGCCCGCCAGCGACATTGAAGCACTGGTGGGCCGCGCCCACGGCGATATCGAGAAAGCCCTGAAAACGCGGGTGCTCATCATTGAGGATGAGCCTGTCATCGCCGCGGATATTGAAGCCATTGTCGGTGATCTCGGCCACGAAGTGTGCGCCATTGCCACAACGCGCTCAGAGGCGACCGAACAGGCTGCGCAACATCGGCCCGGCCTCGTGCTGGCCGACATTCAGCTGGCTGACAATTCCTCCGGTATTGATGCCGCCAACGACATCCTCATGAACTTGCCGGTACCGGTGATCTTCATCACCGCCTTTCCTGAACGCTTGCTGACGGGCGACCGGCCGGAGCCAGCGTTTCTCATCACCAAGCCCTTCCTGCCCAACGCCGTGAAAGCGGCCATCTCGCAGGCGCTGTTTTTCGAGGAAGATGCCGCCCCGGCCCCGCGACGGGCACAGGCCTGACAGCGTTATTTCGGGCATGTGCGAAATGGCTCTGCCTTTTTCATGGCAGGCGCTTGCCAATGTCCCACCTCGCGGCTAGTTTCGCGCGCCTTGACGAGAGGGCCTTGGCCCGTGGTCAGGACAGCGCGCCCGTAGCTCAGCTGGATAGAGCACCAGACTACGAATCTGGGGGTCAGGAGTTCGAATCTCTTCGGGCGCGCCATATTTCCCATTGCACAGCAATGCGCCGCGCCTAAGCTTTCAGCGGGGCGCGAGGGAGACGGCTGCCGGACCGCATTGGTCTGCACAGCCTGCAACTCGGGGGCGAACTCTATCGCGGATGCGGGTATAGGCTGGCCCTTCTGGCGATCACGATGCTCGCTTCAACACAGTGGATGAACCATGGCTGGCTTTAAATCCCCCGATTTCAACGAGCGGGCGGCGGCGTCGCGTGCCGCCCGGCAAGCGGCGGTAGCGAAGCTGCGCAACAAACCTGCTCCCGACCCTGCGGTGGTCGCCGCTCGTCAGGCTGCCCATGCTGAACGCGAGGAACGCCGCGCCGCCGAGAAGGCCGCCGCAGACGACGCCAAAGCCAAAGCGGCCGAAGCGGCCCGCGCGGAAGCGGCCAATGCAGACGCTGCCCGCATTGAGGCCGAGGAAGCGGCAGCCAAAGTGCCAGTGCGCACCGAGGCTGAACGCAAAGCTGCCCGTGACGCAAAATATGCCGCGCGCAAAGCCCGCCAGCGGTGAAGCCGCGTGAACTGATTGGCGAGGCCGAGGTTCCCGGCGGTCCTCCGCTCCGGCTCATCCGGCACGACAACGCCTTCATCATCATGCTTGCACGCAACGAGCTAATGAGCACCCGCATGAGCGGCTCTGAAAAGGCGCTCGGTGTCATGACGTGTCAGCGTCTGGGTGCGCGCGCCGCGCCGCGTATCCTCATCGGCGGGTATGGCATGGGCTTCACCTTGCGCGCGGTGCTGGCCGAACTTGGGCCTGACGCCCGTATCGTGGTGGCCGAGCTGGTGCCTGAGATCATCGGATGGGCGCGCGGCCCCATGGAAGCGATGACGCAAGGCTGTCTGGATGATCCACGTGTCGAAGTACTGATAGAGGATGTCGGTGCGCTTATTGGCGCTGGCGTGGCCAGCTATGACGCCATCCTGCTGGATGTCGATAACGGCCCTGATGGCCTTACCCGTCCTGGCAATGACGGCCTCTACAGTGCGCGTGGCCTCGCCCGCGCCCGCGGGGCGCTGCGTCCCGGCGGTATCTTGTCGGTCTGGTCTGCCGGAGCGGACCGCGCGTTTTCACGCCGGTTGATCGAGGCGGGATTTTCTGTCGAGGAAGTCAGTGTGCGTGCCCGGGAGAACGGCAAGGGGCCGACGCATGTCATCTGGTTTGCCACCCCCCGATAAAGGCCGCACAAGCACAATCGTGATCAGGCTGGCATGCCGTCTTTAACGGTAAGCGAAAGCCAGCACGCGTATGTCTGGCTCGCTCAGCGCTGACCGCCCGCCCGCCGCAACATGTGCGCAAGGCTTCGCCCGTTTCGGGACCGGCATGGCTATCTGACCCTGCCGGTCTGGCGCGTTCTATTTTCTCATAGGCTTCCTATATTGGCGATCAGGGACTTACCCGTCCCGTTCTTGCGCCATACGGGGCCTAAGCGTGATGCCTGATGTGATCCTTGCCGCCGAACCTGTGTTGCGCCTGAGCGCGTTCGCAGGCGTGCTTGTGTTGATGATGGTATGGGAGCTGGCAGCGCCGCGCAGGCGCCGCGAGATTCCCCGCCTGGTGCGCTGGAGCAATAATCTGGCGCTGGTGGTGATCGACACCGCGATCTTGCGCCTGGCCTTCCCCTTGCTGGCGGTCGCGTTTGCCTTGTGGGCGGATGAGGCAGGCTGGGGCCTGTTCAACGCTCTGGATGCGCCGCTCTGGCTGGCTGTGCCGCTTTCGGTCCTGCTGCTGGATCTGGCGATCTACGGCCAGCACGTGATGTTCCACAAAGTGCCGGTGCTGTGGCGTTTTCACCGCATGCATCATGCCGATCTGGAATTTGACGTGACGACGGGGCTGCGCTTCCATCCCGGAGAGATAGTCCTGTCCATGATCATCAAGCTCGCCCTTGTGGCCGTGCTGGGTGCTCCGGCTCTGGCCGTGCTGGTGTTTGAGGTGCTGCTGAACGCTACCTCGATGTTCAACCATTCCAATATCCGCCTGCCGCAGGGCCTCGACCGGGTCTTGCGTCTGTTCCTCGTCACGCCGGACATGCACCGGGTCCATCACTCTATCCGGCGCCATGAGACCGACAGCAATTACGGCTTCAACGTACCGTGGTGGGACCGGATTTTCGGTACCTACCGGGCGCAGCCCGAGGCCGGGCACGATGCCATGACGATTGGTATCGAGCAGTTCCGGACCCCGCGCGATCTCTGGCTGGACAGACTGCTGGTCCAGCCGTTTCAGGGAAGCGGTGATGACGGGGCGGCAGGCTCATCAACCGCCGGTAACAGCCCGGATGCCGGGCCCCTGCGCAGCGGCTGACCGGCCTCGGCTCGACTGGGCCGGTTGCGCGCGCGCTAGCTTGCCCAAAATTATACTTTGCATTACAAAGTTATTTGTATATGTTGATTTCTGGTGCTGCGAAGGCAACATTACAAAATTGTATCGTAAAGCAACCTTTACAACCAGACGATTAGGTCATACCCGTTTCGTCAGCAGGATGCTATCAGACGGCAAACGGGCAGGGGACCAGACACATGAGTGATGACAGGCGCGACAAGCTGCGATCGCTGAGCATTGACCGGGACAATGATGAGCGCCGCGGCGGCGTCTCTCCGCTTGCTCTGGTCGGCGGCATGGCGGCATCGGCGCTGATTGCCGCAGCGGCAATCTGGTTCTTCATGCAGGATGGCGGTCAGGAAGGAGCGCCTGAGCAGCAGGCCGCGGCATCTTCACCCGCGCAGCCAGATAGCGAGACCACGGCCGAAGCGGACGATGCTGCTCCGGCGGCGGCCACGCCGCGCGTGCCGCGCGCTGCCGGGCTTGTGGCGTCGGGCTATGTGACCGCGCGCCGTCAGGCGACGGTGTCTGCCGAGATTACCGGGCGCATCGCCGAAGTGCTGGTCGAGGAAGGCACCGAGGTCGAGGCGGGCGAGGTGCTGGCGCGGCTTGATGATACGCGCGCACAGCTCGATCTGGAATTGATTGAATCCCAGATCGCCGCCGCTGAAGCGCGCGTGCGTTCGCTGGAGTTCCAGGCGGCCGAAGCACGCACCGTCACCAACCGCGCGTCCAGCCTGTTTGAACGCGAGATCGCCTCCGAGGCTGCCCTGACCGCAGCGCAGGCCCAGCAATCCAGCCTTGAAGCACAATGGCGCGCCGCGCGCGCTGATCTGGATAGTGCCCGTGTACGGCGCACCAGCCAGGTCGATCTGATCGCCCGCCATGTCGTGCGCGCGCCCTTTGCGGGCGTGGTGATCGCGAAGAATGCCCAGGTTGGCGAGATATTGTTCCCCGGCTCTGCCGGCGGCGGCTTTACGCGCACCGGGGTGGCCACATTGGTTGATATGGCCTCGCTGGAGATCGAGGTCGATGTGAACGAAGGCCAGATCCAGCGGGTCTCCCCCGGCCAGCGGGTAGAGGCGGTGCTGGACGCCTATCCGGACTGGCGTATTCCGGCACGGGTCGAGGCCATCATCCCGACTGCAGACCGCAGCCGCGCGACCATCAAGGTGCGTGTGGCGCTCAATGAGCGCGATGCGCGTGTCCTGCCGGATATGGCCGCGCGCGTGACCTTTATCGAATGATGACAGCCCGGCCGGGGCTGAACCTTAAGGACAGTGATCATGACGGACGCATCGGGACTTTATGAGCTGAAGAACCTCTCCAAGCGCTATACGCGCGGCAAGGAGACGGTCGCCATTTTTGACGGGCTCGACATGACCATCTCCCAGGGCGATTTCATCGCCATCATGGGGCCGTCAGGATCGGGCAAGACAACCTTGCTGAACCTGCTGGGCGGTATCGATAGGCCCAGTTCCGGCGAGGTCCTGTTCGAAGGCCAGCGCATCGATAATCTCGGGCAGGGCAAGCTTGCCAAATGGCGGGCCAAGAATGCCGGCTTCATCTTCCAGTTCTACAATCTGATGCCCACGCTGTCGGCGGCGCAGAATGTGGAGCTTCCCCTTCTACTGACAAACCTGTCGGGCAAGGCGCGTAAAGACCGGGTGAAAACCGCGCTGGATATCGTCGGCATGGTGGACCGGGCCGGCCACCGCCCGGCCCAGCTCTCCGGCGGTCAGCAGCAGCGCGTCGCCATCGCCCGTGCCATCGTGGCCGACCCCAAAGTGCTGCTGGCCGACGAGCCGACCGGGGATCTTGACCGCACCACGGCAGACGAAATCCTGCAAACGCTCCAGCTTCTCAACAAGGAGCTGGGCAAGACGATCATCATGGTCACGCACGACCCGGCAGCGGCCAGCTATGCCGCGCGCGAACTGCATCTGAATAAGGGCCGGTTCGAGGAGAAGGGGAAAGCCTGATGAATGACGCAACCCTGATCCGCAAGAATTTGTTCCGCAAGCGTTTGCGGGCCATTCTTCTCATGGTCTCCATCCTCATCGCGTTCCTGATTTTCGGTGTGCTGGGCGCGCTGCAGAATGCGTTCACGATGGGCAGTGGCACCGCCGCGCAAGAGCGCCTCGTCACCGTCAACCGCATCAATTTCACGGTGGCATTACCCTATGCCTACTGGGGCCGCATCGAGCAGGTCGAAGGGGTTCGCAACGCGGCTCCGGCCAGCTGGTTTGGCGGCTACTACCAGGAGCCGCAAAACTTCGTGCAGAGCTTCGCGGTGGACCCCGCAACCTATCTGGAAGCCTATCCCACAGAGATCGTACTGCCGCCTGAAGAGCGCGCCGCCTTCCTGGAGGGGCGCACCTGCGCGCTCGTCGGACGCGCGCTTGCCAACCAGTATGACTGGTCCACGGGTGACCGCATCCCGCTCAATTCTAATATCTGGCAGAACACGGATGGCTCGCAGACCTGGGAGCTGGATATTTGCGGCGTGTTTGATGACACCGAAGGCACCTATCCCACCAACTATCTCATGCTCCACTACGAGTATTTCAATGAGAGCCTCGCCTTCGGACGGGACAGTTTCCACTGGATCACGATCAATACCGAAGATCCGGCCCTGAACGATCAGGTGTCCGGCGAGATCGACGCCCTGTTTGCCAACTCGTCAGCGGAAACCTCGACGACGACCGAGGCCGCCTTCAACGAGGCCTTCATGGAGCAGTTCGGCAATATCGGGCTGATCCTGACCTGGGTGATCGGGGCGGCATTCGCGACCATTTTGATGATCGTTGGCACGACGATGGTGATGGCCGTCAATGAGCGTACCCGCGAGATCGCGGTGCTCAAGACACTGGGCTTCACCGCGCCGCGCATCTTCCGCATGGTGCTGTGGGAATCGCTGCTCCTGAGCTTCCTTGGCGGCCTGATCGGGCTCGGCCTGGCCACACTGGCGGCCACGGCTGCGTCTTCCGCACTGGCAGGGTTCCTGCCCTCGTTTGGCCTGTCACTCACCAATATCGTGACCGCGCTCGCCCTGATGGCGGCGCTGGGCCTCGTGACGGGCATCCTGCCTGCCTATAACGCCATGCAGGTGCGTATCTCTGAAGCGCTCGGCAAGATCTAGGAGAGATTTCCATGCTCAAACAGACAATAGCCGTAACGCTTCTCAATCTGCGCTCCATCCCGCAGCGCTGGGGCATGTCGCTGGCGACCGTACTTTCCATCGCGCTGGTCGTCGGTGTTCTGCTGGGCTTCATGGCCATGGCCAGCGGCTTCCGGGCGACCGTGGACGGCGCGGGGGCAGACGATGTTGCCGTCATGCTGCGCGGCGGCGCCATGGCGGAGATGAATTCGGTGGTGGAGCGCAATGATGTGCGCCTGCTGGAGGTGGCTCCGGGGATCGCGGCAGACGAATCCGGCGAGCCGATTATTTCGGCGGAGCTTTTCGTCGTTGTTGACGGCATCAAGCGCACCAGCCAGACCCGCGCCAATCTGGCCCTTCGCGGGGTCGGCCTGTCCGGTCCGGAGTTGCGCCCGCAATTCTCGCTGGTGGAGGGGCGCATGTTCGAGCCCGGTACAGCGGAGCTGGTCGTGGGCGAAAGCGTGCTTCGCGAGTTTGACGGGTTCGCCCTCGGCGAAACCATCCGGCTCGGCAGTAATGAGTGGACGGTGGTGGGCGTATTCTCGACCGGCGGCTCAGTGTTTGATTCCGAGATATGGGCCGATCTGGGCGTGATCCAGAACCTTTATGACCGGGGTTCCAGCGTGCAGACCGTGCGGGCCCGCCTGACGTCTGTGGAGGCGCTCGAAGCACTTCAGGAATATGTCGAGAACGAGCCCCGCCTTAATCTCGAAGTGCTCTCTGAGCGCGCCTATTTCGCCCGTTCAGCTGGCGGCACGACTAATCTCATCATGTTCCTGGGCTGGCCGCTGGCCTTTGCCATGGCCATCGGTGCGCTGGCGGGTGCGTGGAACGCCATGTATGCCTCGGTCGACGCGCGCACGCGCGAGCTGGCAACGCTTCGCGCCATCGGCTTTGGCGGCTTTCCGGCTTTTGTCGCGGCGATGGCAGAGGCGCTTGTGCTGGCATTTGCAGGCGGGCTGATTGGCGCCGTAGCGACCTTCCTCCTGTTTGACGGGGTCAGTGCATCGACGCTGGGGTCGGGCTTCACTCAGGTCGTGTTTGCCTTTGCCGTGACACCGGACGCGGTTATTTCCGGCGTGATCCTCGCCCTGATCGTGGGCTTTCTTGGCGGGTTTGTGCCGGCCTTGCGGGCCGCGCGCATTCCCTTGCTGGCGGTGCACAGCGATTAATGGCGCTCTGGTCTGGCGGCGGGCAGGTGCCTTGCCACCAGACCGCGCGGTCTTTCGTGCCTGATGCCGATTCCACCGCAGCGCTTGACCTTCGCGGTGCGGGCATCACCAATGGTGCCGGACGACGGCAAGATCGGGGACATTCCAACGATGACTGAACAGGAAAGCGCGGGCGGGCGCCATTGGCTGCGCGTACCGCACACTCTGGTGCTGATGGTCATCATGATGGCCGCGGCACTGGTGCTGACCTGGATACTGCCGGCGGGCAGTTTTCAGATGCAGGCCAATGAGGCCGGGCGCATGATGGTCGTGCCCGGCACCTACGAGGTCGTCGAGGACGCTGAAACCCTGTCCCCCTGGCATCTGCTGAGCGTCGTGCCGCGCGCGATGGCGTCCGCATCCGATGTCATTTTCTTCGTGTTCCTGATCGGCGGTGTGCTGGGCGTCGTACGTTCCACCGGCGCTATCGACGCGGCGATTGGCGGGATGCTGCAGCATTTCCGCGACCGGCTTGCGCTTCTGGTCTTCGCGTCCATGTTCGTGTTCGGGACGTTCTCCGCCGCCTTTGGCATGGCGGCAGAATATATCGCCTTTGTCGGTATTCTGGTGGCGCTGTGCGCGGCGCTGCGCCTGGATGCGATGACGGCTGTCGGCATGATGGTGGTCGGCTACGGGGTCGGCTACGGGGTGTCCGTCATGAACCCGTTTACCGTCATGGTGGCTCAAGACATTGCCGAGCTTCAGCCCCTGTCAGGCTGGTGGTACAGGCTGGCCATTGCCGGGCCGATTTTCGCCATCGGATTTCACCACGTCTACAGCTATGCCCGCAAAGTGCAGGCCGACCCGTCCAAAAGTCTGGTCGCGGGACTGGCGTCCGCCGCAGCTCCCCCGCCACAGGAATATCCGCCGATGAACTGGGCGCGCAGGCTGGTCCTGCTCGCGCTTGGCGCAACGATCGTCGGCCTCGTGCTCGGAGTAACACTGCAGGGCTGGTGGCTGACAGAGCTGGCGGCGGTTTTCCTCGGGCTGGCTGTTGCCGCCATCATTTTCGGGCGTCTGAAACTGGATGATGCGGCTGAAAGCTTCATTGCCGGGGCCGCGCAGCTGACGGCAACCGCGCTGCTGGTGGGCTTTGCCCGCTCCATCTCGCTGATCCTGGAAGACGGGCTGGTGCTGCACACCATCGTCAACGCGCTGGCCACGCCGCTGGATCAGGTTCGCGCAGAGTTTTCCGCCGTCGGCATGTTCCTTTTGCAAACCCTTTTGAACCTGTTCGTGCCATCGGGCAGCGGTCAGGCCTTTGCCACCATGCCGATCATGGCGCCTATCGGGGATCTGGTCGGGGTGAGCCGTCAGGTCACCGTGCTCGCCTTCCAGTTTGGTGATGGCTTTTCGAACATGATCGTGCCGACCAATGCGGTGCTGATGGGGATATTGGGCCTTGCCGGCATTCCCTATGACCGCTGGTTCCGGTTTGTGTTTCCTCTGATGATCAAGCTCACCCTGGCTGGCTCGCTGGCGCTGATCATTGCCGTCTGGATCGGCTATTCCTGACCGGAAAGGCAGACATTTGCGTTCTGCCCTGATCGGGCGCTAGGCTGATCGCCAAGGGACGTGGTTCCGTTGTTTGAGGATTGCTATCGATGAAGACCATGATTGCTGCCAGCGCCGCCGCGTTGATGAGTGTGTCGTCTCTCGCCGCTGCGCAGGAACTGCGCCTGCCCGAGACTGACTACGAGATGACGGTGCGTATTCATGACCATTCCAGCGGCCATCAGCAGGAAATGGAAATGCGCCATCGTGACGGCGATTTCCGCATGGCAGGCGAGTTTCAGGGGCAGAGCGCCATCGTGCTGCTCAATCCGGTCGAGCGCATGAGCACCATTCTGGTGGACATGCAGGGCACGCGCATGGCCATAGAAATGCCGATGGGCGATGAAGTCACGCTGCCACTGGCCGATGACCGTTTCGGCGAGGTTATCGGAAACGACACGGTCGCGGGCGAAGCCTGCACGGTCTACCGTATCGAGGATGAGGAAATCCCTGGCGGCGAGGCGCATGGCTGCATGACCGACGACAATATCGTCCTGCGCGTGGATATTCCTGATCAGGGCACCGCGTTCGAGGCCACGCAGTTCTCGCGCGCATCACAGGATGCCAGCCTGTTTACCGTGCCCGACGGGTATCAGCGCATGCAGATGCCCGGCCAGTAGCCGGGCTGCCGGCCCGTCACTCTGGCGGGCTGATACGTAATTCCTGTGTCTGGACATTATCGCCGACGGGCGACTGATCGTCCGCACCGCTGACCGTTGCGGCGTGGATGATGACCGCGCCAGAGGAATCCTCTGGGGCCACCCATTCCAGCTCCCAGACGGCCTCGCCGCCTTCAAGGTGTTGCGGGGCCGAATGGCTGGCATACGTCACATCGTCAAGCGTGCCGGTCTGGGTGCCGTCGGCTTTGGCGGACAGCGTTCCGGCATTGCTGCCATCCTCGAAACGCGCCGATAGCTGGAAGCCCGCGACAGCCGCGTCCGGGTCCATCGCTCTGACAAAGAAGCGGTAACGCGCGCCGGGATCGTAAACGTCCGGGCCGTCGATCCGCAGCGCAATATCATCGCCTTGCGGCCCGGCAAAATGGCAGGACGCGCAGCTATCTTCGCCAAATCCGCCGGTATGCCCCAGCAGCGCGCCTTCAGGATAGGCGGTTGCAGGCGCGCTGAAGACAAGACTGGCGAAGGCTGCCGCCCCCGCCAGACTGGCTTTCCTGCGCATCATTCAGCGTCCTGCACTTCGGCGCGGCCGATCGTATTGGTATCGGCCCCGAACCAGATAAAACGGGTCTGCGGGTCAAACACCATGTGGCGGACCGTGCCGCCGCCGGAGGGCACTTCAACCGGCGCAGTGAAGGTTTCGGTTTCCGGATCAAAGCCGACAAACACGTTGGGCTGCGGGCCGGTTTCGACAAACCAGAGCATCCCGTTATCGTCGCTGGTCATGGCGTAGGGGCGGGCCTCACCTGCCGAAGGCGTGCGCCACTCGGTGATCTCCTCGCTCTCCATGTCATAGCGGCCGATATAGCCATCGGCATAATCGGCATACCAGACCGTGCCATCGCCCGGCAGGGCCATGCGGCGCGGGCGGGCGCTTTCGCGCGGCAGGTCAATCTCGCGCACCTCTCCATCGACGACTGTGGCAATCCTGTTGGTGCCGACCAGCACCGACCAGGGCTGGTCATTGTCATCGACCATGATGCCGTAGGGGCGCGAGCCGCGGCGCTCCACGTCCCACAAGCTGATCTCGCGCGTCTCGCGGTCCATGAAGCCCAGCTGGTTGGCGCCTTGGAGGGTGAACCAGATATTGCCCTCGGAGTCGAAGTCCATGGTGTGAACATCGCGCGGGCCGTCGCCGGGTATCTCGATAATCTCGATCTCGCGGGTATCGGGATCGACAAAGCCGATATGGGCTGCCCGGTTGCCTGCATACCAGGCACCTTCCTCGTCCGCGATCACGGTGTGCGGGCCTGCGCCGTCAACGAGATCGGTGCGGGTGAACTCGCCGGTTTCCGGGTCGAGCGTGGCCACATAGTGCGAACGCTGTCCGACAAACCAGACCGTCCCGTCAGGCGCGACGTAAGGGTCGCGCGGGCGGCTGTCCTCGTAAGGAACCTCCCATTCGCGGATGTCGAGCGTCGCGCCGTGGGTTTCCTGTGCCAGAACCGCGGGGCTGGCCGACAGGGCCAGCGCGGCACTCAAGCCTAGCGATTGCATGAGGCGTGTCATGTGAACTCCTCCCGTTTTCATGTTGCATTGGACAGAACGTTAGCCGGAGCGCGCGGTTCCGGCACGGCTTTCCACCTCACACCTTCGTGAGTTTGGTGCTCAGTGAAAATCCCGGCTTTTGGGGATGACGCGCACATCGCGCGGATGGCGTGCGTGGGAGCTGTCTTTTGGCGGCGGCCCGCGCCGCGCCATCACGGGCCTGCGCACCTCGTCGACCGGGGCCATCGCCCCGTCCAGCATCTCGCGCTGCGCGTCCTCGCTCAAGTAAAGCAGGTCGCGGGAGCGGTCCTCCAGCGTCTCCGCGATGATGTGGGTGACATTGTCGGCTGTCTGTACACGCCCCGTCACGCCAAGAATGCGCGCGCCCATGACAACAGGGCGGAAGCGCTCGGCCACCTTTTTCCAGACGATCAGATTGGCGATGCCGGTCTCGTCCTCGATGGTGATGAAGAGCACGCCCTTGGCGGTGCCGGGCTTCTGGCGCACCAGCACCAGCCCGCCGGTGCGCACCCTGCGGCCCGTCGGCGCGGCGCAGGCGGTTTGTGTGGCGGCGAAGCGCTCCGTATCCCAGAGGGGGCGTAACAGCGCCATGGGATGGCTTTTGAGCGACAGGCGCAGCGTCTGGTAGTCCTGCACCACATGTTCTGACAGCGGCATGTCCGGCAGCTGCGTCTGTCCGGTGTCTTCACCATCGCCTGCCAGCGCCAGCAGCGGGGCAGGGGCCTCAATCGTCTCTGCGCGTATCGCCCACAGTGCCTCGCGCCGCGAAAGCCTGAGCGAGGTGAAGGCATCGGCGCTGGCGAGCTTTTCCAGTGTCGCGCGCGGCAGGCGTGTGCGGGCGCGCAGATCGGCCGGGCTGGCATAGCCGGGCCCGCGCAAGGTGGTCAGCCGCGCCATCTCCGCTTCCTTCAGCCCGTCAATCTGGCGCAGGCCCACACGCAACGCGAACGGCCACGGGCCGCTATTGGCCGGCTCCAGAATATTGTCCCAGCGGGAGTGGTTTATGTCGGCGGGGCGCACCTCCACGCCGTGTTCTTTGGCATCGCGCACGATCTGGGCGGGCGCGTAAAAACCCATGGGCTGGGCGTTCAGCAAAGCGGCGGCAAACACCTCCGGGTGGTGGCATTTGATCCATGAGGAGACATAGACCAGCAGCGCAAACGAGGCGGCATGGCTTTCGGGAAAGCCGTATTCGCCAAACCCCTTGATCTGGTCAAAGCAGCGCGCGGCAAAGTCCGGCGCATAGCCGCGGCCCACCATGCCCTGAATCATTTTCTCCTCGTAATTATGGATCGTGCCGACGCGGCGGAAGGTCGCCATGGCCCGGCGCAGCCCATTGGCCTCGTCGGGCGTGAACTTGGCTGCATCAATGGCGATCTGCATGGCCTGCTCCTGAAAGAGCGGCACGCCCAGCGTACGTTTCAGGATGCTCTCCAGCTCGTCTGCGGGCCCGTGGGCCGGTGCAGGTGAAGGGTAGGTCACGGCCTCCGCGCCCTTGCGGCGGCGCAGATAGGGATGGACCATATCGCCCTGAATGGGGCCGGGGCGCACGATGGCGACCTGTATGACGAGATCGTAGAAGCGTTGCGGCTTCAGCCGCGGCAGCATGTTCATCTGCGCGCGGCTTTCCACCTGGAACACGCCCAGGCTGTCGGCCCGGCACAGCATGTCATAGGTGGCGGTGTCATCGGGCGGAATGCTGGCCAGCGTGTGGTCGATACCCTTGTGTTCGCGCAGCAGATCAAACGCCTTGCGGATGCAGGTCAGCATGCCCAGCGCCAGCACATCCACCTTCATGATGCCCAGCGCATTGATGTCGTCCTTGTCCCATTCGATGAAGGTGCGCGCCTCCATCGCGGCATTGCCTATGGGAACGGTTTCGGTCAGCAGGCCGCATGTCAGCACGAACCCGCCCACATGCTGGGAGAGATGGCGCGGAAAGCCGATCAGCTGGCGCGTCAGGATGATCGCGCGGCGGATCATCGGGTTTTTCGGGTCGAGGCCGGTCTGTTCTATGTGTTTGTCGTCAATGCTCTTGCCCCAAGAGCCCCAGACCGTGCCGGCGAGCGCTGCCGACACATCCTCGGTCAGGCCCAGCGCCTTGCACACTTCGCGCACGGCGGAGCGCGGGCGGTAGGAGATGACGGTGGCGGTCAGGCCCGCCCGCTGGCGGCCATAGCGCGCATAGACATATTGCATCACCTCCTCGCGCCGCTCGTGCTCGAAATCGACATCGATATCGGGCGGTTCGCGGCGTTCCTTCGACAGGAAGCGTTCGAACAGAAGGCTGCTGGTGGCGGGGTCCACGCTCGTGACACCGAGGCAGTAGCAAACGGCGGAATTGGCCGCCGAGCCGCGCCCCTGACACAGGATTCCTTGCGCGCGCGCCCAGGCGACAATGTCGTTCACGGTGAGGAAATAGGCCGCATAGTCCAGCTGCGCGATGAGGGCGAGCTCCTTCTCGAGCAGCGTCTTGACCTTGTCCGGCACGCCGTGCGGATAGCGCCAGTCAGCCCCTTTGGCGGTCAGATATTCCAGATGTGCCTGCGGGGTGGAGCCGGGCGGCACCGGCTCGTCCGGGTATTCATAGCGCAGCTCATCCAGGCTGAACGTGCAGCGCGCGGCGATGATTTGCGTGCGCGCAACAGCCGCTTCAAACCCGGCAAACAGGCGCGCCATCTCGGCCGGGGATTTCAGATGCCGTTCGGCATGGGGTTCAAGGCGGAAGCCTGCCTCATCAATGGTGCAGTGCTCGCGGATACAGCTCATCACGTCCTGCAAGGGACGCCGTTCGGGCGCGTGATAGAGCACGTCATTGACGGCGGTGATGGGAACGCCCGCGCGGGCGCCAATCGCGTCCAGCATCGCGATCCGCTCCCGGTCCCGGCCCCGGTATCGCCAGGCTGCGGCCAGCCAGACCCGCCCCGGCCAGCTTGCGCCAAGGCGCGTCAGCACGTCCTCGAAACTCTCGTCTGGTTCCTCCGGCGGGACGATGATGAAGCACTGGGCCTCGCTAGCCTCCATCACGTCCTCAAGGGTCAGGTGGCACTCGCCTTTGGGGGCTTTCATCTTGCCTTTGGAGATGAGGGCGCTCAGGCGGCCATAGGCGGCGCGGGTTTCCGGATAGCAGATGAGGCTGAGCCCGCAGACCAGATCCAGCCGTGCGCCCACCAGCAGTTTCAGCCCGTGCTCTTTCGCGGCGATATGCGCGCGCACCACACCGGCCAGCGTGTTGCGGTCGGCCACGCCGATGGCAGACAGGCCCAGCGCCTTGGCCCGCTCCACCAGTTCGGACGCATGGCTCGCCCCGCGCAGGAAGGAGAAATTGCTGGTCACCTGAAGTTCGGCATAGGCAGGCGCGCTCATGGGAACAGCCCGCACACATACCAGCGCGGAGTGCCGCCGCGCTGATCATCATAAAGCCCTTCGCGCATGAGCCAGTAGCGATGCCCGTCCTCATCCTCCACCCGGTAATAATCGCGCGCCCGCACGCCATTCGCGTTGCCGTGCCACCATTGCGGCCCGATCCGCTCCGGACCGTCCGCGCGCGCCACGCTGCGCGTTATCCGCCGCCAGGTGAAGCGGGCGGGCGGGCCGTCCGGCAATATGGCGATGGTCTCCACCAGCTCCGGCCGGTCGAGCACGATCAGGGGGCGCGGCCCGGTGCGGTGGCCCGTAACCGGCCAGGGGGCGAGCGTGCCGGGAAAGGGTGCCAGCGCTTCGCTATGATCGGGCAAATGGCTCTCATGGGCGGTGAAGACCTGAACCAGATCATCGCCCAGCCGGGCATTGAGACGGTCGGCCAGCGCCGCCGTTTCGCTGCTGTCTGCGCCCGGCACCGCCATGCCATCGGGCAGGGCGCTGGCCATCGCTTCCAGCGGGCCGGTGCCATGGGCGGTGAGCGTCATCAGATCAATGCCAAAGCCCGGATCCATCGTCTCAAGGCGTGGCGCGAACAGTTTCGCGATTGTGCGCCCATCCCGCCCCGGCCGGGAGAGGGTCAAGCTGACGGTTGCGCGCGTGCCGTCAGAGCGATAGCCGGTCAGGATAAAGCGCCGCGCGCCCTTGCCCGCCTGTTCAAGCTGGCCGGTCAGGTCGGCAAGCAGCTTTGAAAGCGCATCCTCGATTCCCGAAAGGCTGAGGAGCGGTTCGGGGCCGGAAATCCGCGCGGTGAAGCGCGCCGGGCTTTTAAGGGGGATCAGGGGTTCGGGGCGCACGCAAAGCGCCTGATCGAGGCGTAACAGCACGTCCTGCGCGGCCATGCGGTTGCGGAATCGGCGGGCCAGCGCCGCGCGCTCGATTGCATAAAGCTGGCCGATGCGCGTCAGCCCGAAACGGCGCAAGACCTGCACCGTGCACGCTTCCAGCCGCAGGGCGGCCACAGGCAGGGGCGCGAGCGCTTCGCGGGCCTTGCCGGGCGCGGCGCGCTGCAAGGGTTCCGCGCCATGCCGGGCGAGCGCCCACGCCGCGCCTGCGCTGTCTGCCAGTCCGAGGCGCGGCGTGAGGCCCAAACCTTCCAGTGCGCGCTTCATCGACACCAGAAAGGCTTCCTCTCCGCCGAACAGGTGCGCGCAGCCCGTTACGTCGAGGCGGATGCCGTCGACGCCGTCCATGGCGGTGAGGGGGGAAAAGCGCGTCATCCAGAGCGTCAGGCGTTTCAGGGCCAGCGCGTCCGCCTCGCGGTCGATTTCTTCGGCCACGAGGCCGGGCACGCGGGCGCGCGCATCGGTGAAACGTAAGCCCGGCTCCAGCCCCAGCGCGCGTGCAGCATCGTTCACCGCTGCCAGCGTGCGGCCATGCACACCTGTCTCGGTCAGTACGAAGGGCGCGCCATCCTCAACCGGCCAGGGCGTGGTGCGGGCGCGTTTCAGGCGCTCCATCGGCCAGTGCGGGAACCAGACGCACACGAAGCGGCGCATCATCCATCTCCATCAGGAAGGTTTCTCCAGCCCTTTGCGGAAACTCGCGCGAGCGCTCCAGCGTGACCTGCCAGCGCGCCCGTCCGGGTGCGCGCGGATCAAGCCGGTTGGGCGCGCTGGGCGCGGCACTTACCCGCCAGCGATTATGGGCGGCGGTCGCCCCTTCGGTGCGCCATGAGCGCACGAGGATGACCGGCGTGGCGCTTGTCTCATGGGCCAGACTCAAGCGCCGGGTAAAAGTGAAGTCGGCGGTGTCCAGCTCGGCAATGACCGCGCCGATCGCGCGCGAGCGCGCGGCCTCGTCAATCGCGCGCAAAGCCTCGGTAGCCGTGCGGGTTTCCACCAGCATGACCCGGCCCGGGTCCGCCCCGAGCGCGGCCAGCCCGCGCGCGCTGATCCGGCCCAGATCAAGGCGCTGCTTGCGCGAACGCACCCACAGCCAGCCGCCCTGCGGCCTTGTGTGCGCAAACCCAACCGCCAGCCCCAGCGCGGCGGGCATATCGCTAAAGGCGGCCGGCGCAATTTCATGCACGCCCAGCAAGGGCGCGCCCAGCCTGTCTTCCAGACGCGCCGCCTCGCCCTCCATCCGGGGGGAGAGACGCTTCAGGGGCAGGTCTTTGAACATCACTCGGGCCATATGTTCTTATTTTGTTCTTACGACCAAGAGTCAAGAGCGGTGATTCGGTTGGGGTCCTCATCCCTTCGTCATCCTCGCGCAGGCGGGGATCCAGAGACCATAGGGCTCAGCCTTCTACAAAACGGCTCTGGGTTCCCGCCTGCGCGGGAACGACGAGGGGTGTGGTATCGGCATGGTTTCCAACGGCACAAGCCGGAAAGCAAAAATGACTAGGTTCCGGCTCGGTGGCCGGGACCGCGGTGTTTATCACCGCGCCTTCCAACCGGGTTCCCGGGCTTGACCCGGGATCCAGAAACGGGGCTCCGGATAGCCCTTCGGGCTTCCGGAATGACGAAGGTGGTGGGGTGAAAAACCTACCCCTGCGCCGCTTTCACCACACGCGCCACGTCTTCCGGCTTTGTCTGCCAGCTGGTGACAAAGCGATAGCCGCCATGGGGCCAGGGGTAGAAGCCGGCATTGATGGCGTTCAGCGCATCGGCGGTTTCCTGGGGCAGGTCGATGAACACCTCATTGCCCTCTACCGGGTGCAGCAATTTCGCGCCGGGAAGGCCGCCCAGACCCTGTGCCAGCTCTGCTGCCATGGCATTGGCATGAGCGGCCAGTTCCAGCCAGCGCCCATCATCCAGCCAAGCCTCGAACTGGGCGGCGACATAGCGCATTTTGGGCACCATGTGCCCGGAGCGCTTCTGGCGGGCCCGCAGGCTCTCAAAGCGGTCCATAGCGGAGGGAAACAGGATCACGGCCTCTGCCGCCAGCGCGCCGCCCTTGGTTGCGCCAAGGCTCAAGACATCGACGCCCGCCCGCCATGTCAAATCCGCCGGATCGCATTTGAGATGCGACAAGGCATTGGCAAAGCGCGCGCCGTCCATGTGGACTTTTAGCCCGCGCGCCTTGGCAAGTCCTGCCAGCGTCCTGACGCTTTCCACATCGTAGGCGGTGCCCGACTCGGTGAGGTTGGAGAGGCTCAAGACAGAAGGCGGCGTGGTGTGGACAAAATCCGAGGGCCATTCGGCCAATGCCGCCTGCACGGTTTCAGGTGACAGGCGCGCATGCTCGCCGTGCAGGGGCACCAGCTTGGCCCCGCCGGTGAAAAACTCCGGCGCGCCGCGCTCGTCACGGTGAATATGCGCTTCGTCATGGCATAAAATGACCGTGTCGGATGGAGCCAGCACGGATAGCGCCAGCGCGTTCGAGGCGGTGCCGGAGACGGTTAGTACAAGCTCCAGATCAGTGGAGAAGATCTCTTTAAGACGGGCTTTTACGCGCGCGGAGATCGCGTCATTGCCATAGCTGGCCTGCGCGCCGTCATTGGCGCGTACCATTGCGTCCAGAAGGGCAGGATGGGCGGGTGCGGTGGTGTCTGACAGGAAGCTCATGGGCGTGAAGCTGGCATCAGTTCATCGCCCGATCAACGCTCTATGGCGGTTCAGGCAGCGGCCTGCTTGCGCGCATACATGGCGGCGTCGGCTTCGGCCATGGCCGTTTCCGGCGTGATGCCACTTTCCAGAGCCTGTACGCCCCAGGCGGCCTTGAGGTTCAAGGTCAGCCCTTCAAAGTGGATTGGAGCCTCGGCAATGGCATCGGCCAGTTCCTCGGCCTTGCGCTCAGCCGCTTCGACCGCGGTAAGCACCAGAACCACGCCAAACTCGTCTCCGCCAAGGCGGCCTACTGCATCGGTGTCACGCAGCTTGGAGGACAGCGTATCGGCCACGACCTTGAGCGCTTCATCGCCGGCCGCATGGCCGTACGTGTCGTTGATGGCCTTGAAGCCGTTGAGGTCGAAATAGACCAGGGCTGAAGGGGCATCATGGCGCTCGGCCAGTGACAGGGCTTTGGACACTTCGCGCAGGAAGGCGCGCCGGTTCAGCACCGGAAGGAGCACATCGCGGTCAGCCAGGCTCTCCAGATCACGCACCTTGGCACGCAGCGCCTCGGTTTCCCGGCGCAACTGGTCGACCTCGCCCATCAGGGTAAGAAGCGCGCGCTGGACATTCGGGGTCAGTTCGGCTTCCGGCACGCCCATGATCGAGGCGGTGTCACCCGTGCGGCGTACCGGGGCAGGGGCCAAAGCCGCGCTTGCAGCTTCGCTGCGCGCCACGCTGCCGGCCGGGCCTGCTGCCGCAACACCGCCCGCTGTTCCACTGGATCGCACCCGCATATTCCCGATCCTTTCCGTACCGATTCCGGCGCAGTCTTGTTGATCGTGGTTAATAAAGGCTCAAGTCGGCGTAGGGGGCAGTTCATCACCGGCTTGACGCCAAACGGCTTATGGCTAGGCTCGCGCGCTTTCCGCTGCCCGGAGGCTGCGTATGGCGACCCGTTTTCCAGACCCTTCACCGCCCGTGGCGGTCATCATGGGCTCGCGCTCGGACTGGCCGACCATGCAGCATGCCGCCGACGCGCTGGAGGCTCTGGGCATCGCCCATGATGCGCGCGTGATCTCGGCGCACCGCACGCCGGACCGGATGGTGGATTTTACAAAAAGCGCCAAGGCACGCGGCGTGAAAGTGATCATCGCGGGGGCGGGCGGCGCCGCACACTTGCCCGGCATGGTGGCCTCGCTGACCGAGCTGCCTGTACTGGGCGTGCCGGTTAAATCAAAAGCGCTCAAAGGCCTCGACAGCCTGCTCTCGATTGTTCAGATGCCCGGCGGTGTTCCGGTCGGCACGCTGGCTATCGGCGAGGCGGGCGCGAAGAATGCGGGCTTGCTCGCGGCCTCCATACTGGCGCTCACCGATAATGCCCTTGCAGACAGGCTGGCCGAGTATCGCGCTGCCCTGAGCGACAGCGTGCCCGACAGCGTAGAGGACTAGACAGGCTCGATGCTGAAGCCAGGCGCACGTATCGGCATTCTTGGCGGTGGTCAGCTCGGGCGGATGCTGGCGCTGGATGCGGCGCGCCTGGGCTTTGCCACGCACATTTTCACGCCCGAGGACAACAGCCCGGCGGCGCGGGTATCGGCGGCCTGCACGGTTGCGCCTTATGATGATCTGGACGCTGTCGCCCGCTTTGCCGGGGACGTGGATGTCGTCACCTATGAATTTGAAAACGTGCCGGTCGAAACCGCGCGCAAGGCCGGTGAGCACGCGCCCCTGCGCCCCGGCGTGAAGGCGCTGGACGTCTGTCAGGACCGGGTGACCGAAAAGCGTTTTGTCAATCAGGCCGGTATCGAGACCACGCCGTGGCGCGCGGTCTCCACCGCGCAGGAGGCCAATGAAGCTGCCGAGGCGCTGGGTATGCCCGCGATCCTGAAAACCCGCCGCATGGGCTATGACGGCAAGGGCCAGCAGGTGATCCGCGCGCCAAGCGATGCGGCCGCCGCGTTCGCGGCGCTGGGCGGCGTGCCCTGCATTCTGGAAGCTTTCGCGCCGTTTGTCCGCGAGGTGTCGGTCGTGGCCGCGCGCAGCGTGGATGGCGCGATCAGCGCGTTCCCGCTGGCGCAAAACCACCATGAGGGCGGCATATTGCGCACCTCCATCGCTCCGGCGCCCGGCTCCGATGCGTTGGCACCTGACGCCTTGCGCATTGCCTCTGCCGTCCTTGAAGGGCTGGATTATGTCGGCGTGCTGGCGGTGGAATTGTTCGTGCTGGAGGATGGCCGGCTGTGGGTGAACGAGATCGCGCCGCGCGTTCACAATACCGGCCACTGGACGATGGATGCCTGTGCGGCCAGCCAGTTCGAGCAGCATATCCGCGCCGTGGCGGGCTGGCCGCTCGGCGATCCGGCGCCTCACTCTGCCGCGCGCATGGACAATCTCATCTGGGATGACGTGAACCGTTGGCAGGCGCTGGCGTCAGAGCCGGGCGTATGCCTGCATCTCTACGGCAAGGGCGAGGCGCGTCCGGGCCGCAAGATGGGCCATGTGAACCGGCTGTCACCGCTCACCTGACGGATCGCGCGCGCGTTGCGGCGTGATTGGCGCAGTGATCCCCATATGATCAGTTTGGGCGGCGCGGTCGCGCTCCATCGCGCGCAGCAAGGGCGAACGCCGGGTCTGCTCGCGCTGGGCATTGAGGAACTGCACGCGCAGCAGGTCCAGCGTGGAGGGGCTGACCCCCAGCGCGTTCAGCTCGTGCTCCAGCCGTGACATGTTTTCGGCGAACTCCAGCGGGCTCTCGCTGATCGCGCGTATATGATAGATTGCCAGCTCGGCCTGCGCCGCATTCGGCCCGTCCCCGCAATCACCAATCTCGCGATTGGTATCGCCCGAGGACAGGCAGAAGACCTCGGCAATGGCCGCGCCCACGCCGCCCTCAATGCGCTCGATCTGGAAATCTTCCACCCGCAGCCCGGTTTCGGCGCGCGCCTCGATTTCGGCGAAAGTCGGCGGGCGGCGCACGGTGAAGGACTGTTCTTCCTCTTCGGGCTGGATCGTGTCGACGGGCCGGTCGGGTGACACTACGCCAGCTGCCGGTGCATTACCCGAACGGCCGGCCGGGGCTGGGGGCGGCGGCGCTGTCTGTGCATCCGGGTCGGCGGGCAGGGTGCCGTCTTCCGATTCCGGTATTGGCGGCTCCAGCGTGCTGTGAGTGTCCGGCTCTGCTTCCTGTTCAGTCTCGGTGTCGGCATCGCTCTGCGGGCTGGCATCCTCTTCGGGTGCGGCCTCGCCGGGTGTGCGGTCATCGGCAGGCGTGTCCCCGTCCGGGCCGGACGGATCGCCCTCGGCCTCCGCTGTGCCGGTTTGCGTCTGGCCCCTGTCGGCGAGCAAGGGCGCATTGAGGGGCAGGTCGCTTTCCGCGTCGATGGCGCTGATTGTAAAGAAGCGGGCCTCCACGCGGGTGCCGGTGGCGATGAAGCGGTCAAGGGTTTCCGGCGGCAGCAACGCAATGGTGCCAAGTGCGCCCGCATGCAGCATGCCAGCACACAGATAGGCGCCCAGCCGCAAGCGGCTGAACGCGGGTGCCGATGCTCGGATCAGGGCCGGTCCACGAACGCTCACAACCATCACAGATGGCCGCTCGGCCAGACGGGTTCAAATTAAATCGGCAGCAAGTCCAGCGTAATCGCGGCGCTATTGCTCTGCGCTGTCGGCCATGAAGAGTTCGGAGGATGTGTTTCCCAGCACGCCGGAGGCGTGGGCCAGAACCAGGCAGGTTGCGAACATGGCGATCGCGATAAGCAGTGCGCCCAGATTGATCTGGCGGCCCGGCCTGCCACTCTCGGCGGAAAAATCAGCCATGATCCCCTCCCTGCCCGACACCATGTGGGCTGATCCGGTGAACGCCAGATGAACAGCTTCCTTACGCTTCGAGGCTCCGAAAGGTTCAAAATCGGGCGAACTCAAGATCAATTACGGCACAAAGGAGGCACCCAATCAGCGCTGCGCTGCAACACATATTGCGGTTTACGGTAAACGGAAGGTAGGTTCAGCCCGCCTTTCATTATCCGCATCAGGAGTGCCCATGACCGCCCCGTTCGAGGTTTCAAAAGCCCTTTCGCGTGTCCAGCCCTCGGCGACGATTGCGGCGACGCAAAAGGCGCGTGAGCTGAAAGCCGGGGGCATTGATGTGATCTCGCTGGGGGCGGGCGAGCCGGATTTCGATACCCCCGACCACATCAAAGTTGCGGCCATCGAAGCGATCCGCAGGGGCGAGACAAAGTACACGGCGGTCGACGGCATTACCGAGCTGAAAGAGGCGATCTGCGCCAAGTTCAAGCGCGATAACGCGCTGGATTACACGCCCGCACAGGTGAACGTGTCGCCCGGTGGCAAGCCGGTGATCTACAATGCGTTTGCGGCGACCTTGAACCCCGGCGACGAGGTGATCATTCCGTCGCCTTACTGGGTCAGCTATCCCGACATGGCGCTGCTGTGCGGCGGCGTGCCCGTGTTTGCGCAAGCCAAAGCCGAGGACGGCTACCGGCTGAAACCCGAAGCGCTGGAAGCCGCGATCACGCCGCGTACAAAATGGCTCGTGCTCAATTCGCCCTCAAACCCGACGGGGGCTGCGTACTCAGCCGATGATCTCAAGGCGCTGGCAAAGGTGCTGGAGCGCCATCCCCATGTCTGGATTCTCACCGACGACATGTATGAGCACCTTGTCTATGACGGGTTTGAATTTGCCACCATCGCGTCTGTCGCGCCGTCGCTTTACGAGCGGACGCTGACCATGAACGGGGTGTCGAAATCCTATGCCATGACCGGCTGGCGGATCGGCTACGCGGCAGGACCCGAACCTCTCATCAAGGCGATGGCCAAGATGATGACACAGACGACATCCAATGCCTGCTCTATCAGCCAGTGGGCGTCGGTGGCGGCATTGAATGGCGAGCACGAGTTCCTCAAGCCCCGCAACGCGGCCTTCATGCGCCGCCGTGATCTGGTCATGCGACATATCGCGTCCAGTGAGGGTCTGGAGGCGCCGCTTCCCGAAGGCGCGTTCTACGTGTTCCCCAGCTGCGCGGGACTCATTGGAAAAACCTCTGGCAAGGGCAAGGCCCTGAACACCGATAACGATGTCTGCGACGCGTTGCTGGATGAAGCCCATGTGGCGGTCGTGCCCGGCACCGCCTTTGGTTCCGGGCCGGCTTTCCGCATTTCCTACGCGACTTCCGACGAGGTGCTGGAGCAGGCGGGTGTGCGTATTGCGGAGTTCTGCGCCAGCGCGCGCTAGTATAGACACTTCCTATCGCTGGCAGTCTGCGTTCCAGTTGGATTGGAACGCGGACTTCCCATATACGTAAGGTGATGGGAACACTGCCGGGCGGCTCCCTCACCGTCCGCCGCAAAAAGGAGACTGCCATGCAGATCAATATGGGACTGAGCCAGGCGCAGCGCGAAGAGATGGCGCAGGCTGTCACGCGGCTGCTGTCGGATACCTACGCGCTGTATTTCAAGACGCATGCCTATCACTGGAACGTCACCGGCCCGCGCTTTCACGATCTGCACGCCATGTTCGAGACGCAGTACACCGAGATGTGGACGGCGACCGATGACATTGCCGAGCGCGTGCGGGCTCTGGGTGTGATGGCGCCCATTTCCTATGATGAGATCACGAAATCGGCGTCCATCCGGCCTGACGAGAAGACGCCGAAGGCTGACGACATGGTCGCCAATTTGCTGGCCGGTCACGAGACCGTCGTGCGCACCGCGCGCGCTGCTCTGGAGCTGGCCAACACGCACGGTGACGAAGCTACGGCAGATATCGTAGCGCCTCGAGTCACCGCCCACGAGAAGATGGCCTGGATGCTGCGCGCAACGCTGGGGTAATCGTCCCGCGTCAATTTTCCCGCATCATTCCGGTTAGCCCGTCAGGGGCTTATCCAGGATCCAGCTTTGCTTCTGGATCCCGGGTCAAGCCCGGGAACCCGGTTGAGGAGTAGGGGAAAATAATACCGGGGTCCCCGCCCCCGAGCGGGGACCCAGATTTTAAGCCTTTTCCGCAATCGTCCAGGCGTATTCGGCCATCGGCTCAACGAGGGCGCCAAGCTCCTTGGCGCGTTCGTTCGAGGCATTGCCCTGCAGGGCGCGCGCATAGACGCCCTGCGCGATGCCGGCGAGCCGGAAGATATTGTAGGCAATATAGAAATCGAGTTTGGGGATGCCGCTGCGCCCGGTGCGCTGGCAATAGGTCTCGACATATTCCGCCTCGGTAGGGATGCCGAGCGATTTCAGGTCCACGCCCAGAAAACCGGAACGGATATCCTTGGGCGTGCGCCATTGCATGAGCTGGTAGGTGAAATCGGCCAGCGGATCGCCCAGCGTTGACAACTCCCAGTCCAGCACCGCGATGACGCGCGGCTCTGTCCGGTGGAAGATCATGTTGTCGAGCCTGTAATCACCATGCACGACGCTGATGCGCTCTTGTTCGGGCGCATTGGCGGGCAGCCACTCTATCAGCCGGTCCATGGCCGCAATGGCACGTGTCTCTGCCGCCTTGTACTGCTTGGTCCAGCGCCCGATCTGGCGTTCAAAATAATTGCCCGGCTTGCCATAGTCAGACAGGCCGGCTTTCTGCACGTCAATCGCGTGCAGCTGGGCCAGCGTGGCGTTCGACGCGTCATAGAGGGCGCGGCGCTCTGACGGCTCCATGCCCGGCAGATAGGCGTCCCAGAAAATGCGCCCCTCGACAAACTCCATCACGTAAAAGGGCGTGCCAATTACGTCCGGGTCTTCGCACAGGCCGAACATGTGCGGCGCGGGGAAGCCTTGCCCGCCCAGCGCCTTCATCACGGTGTATTCGCGCTCCACTGCATGGGCCGACGGCAGCAGAACACCGGGGGGCTTGCGCCGCAGCACATATTGCCGGCCCGGTGTCACCAGCTTGTAGGTCGGGTTCGACTGCCCGCCGCGGAACTGGCGCACCTCCAGCGGGCCGGCATAGCCGTCCACATGGGCGTTCATCCAGTCATGCAGCGCGCCTTCGTCAAACTTCAGCGCGCTGGCGACGTCCTTGGTGCCGGAAAACTGGGCGTCGAGTTCGGATTGTGAGCCGCTCATGGGGCTTTGTGAATCATGCCCGCCGCCATCACGAAGTCCACATCGCGCAACTCGGAGATGTTCTCCAGCGGACTGGCGCTGACCGCGATCAGGTCGGCATGGAAGCCGGGCGCGATCCGGCCAATCTCGTCTTCCATCTGCAAATGGCGTGCAGCATTCAGCGTGGCCGCGATGATGGCCTCTGCCGGCGTCATTCCGGCCTCCACCATCAGCTCGAACTCGCGCGCATTGTCGCCATGGCGGCTGACGCCGGAATCGGTTCCGAAGGCGATCTCGACGCCGCCATTATGGGCACGCCGCAGCATGTCGACCATTTGTGGCCCGACCTGCAGCGCCTTGGCACGCTGGAAGGGCGTCATCCATTCGGCATTGGCTTCTGCTTCCAGCGTGACGAATTCGCCCGCCATCACTGTCGGAACGAGAACCGCGCCCGAGCGGCGGAACAGGCGGATGGATTCCTCGTCCAGGAATGTGCCGTGCTCGATGGAATGCCCGCCTGCAGCCAGGAAGGCATTGACGCCGCTAACGCCATGCGCGTGGGCGGTCACGCGCCGTCCCATCATTTCCGCGGCCTGAACGATTGCCGTGAGCTCGTCATTCATGAACTGAACTTCAAGGCCCGCTGCCGTATTCGACAGAACACCGCCCGTCGCCGTGATCTTGATGGTGTCGACCCCGGCCTGCACGAGCGACCGTACTGCGCGCGCGCAATCAGCGGGGCCGTTGCAGGCACCGGGGCTGGAGAAATTCTCGATAACCCGCTGGTTATAGCCGTTCACATCACCATGCCCGCCCGTCGGCGTGATGGACGGACCGGCGACGCGCATGCGCGGACCCACCGCATCGCCATTACGAATGGCATTGCGCAGGGCCAGAATGGCTTCCAGATCGCCGCCGACATCCTGCACAGTGGTAAAGCCGGCCTCCAGCGTGCGGCGGGCATGGCGCGCGCCGACAAACGCCCGGTCGGCGCTGGACAGGGTGAATTCATCCAGGCGGCTGTTGGCACCGCGTTCGCTGAGCAGATGGACATGGGAGTCAATCAGGCCTGGCAAAACCCAGTGCGCCGTGAGATCAACGATCTCTGCACCCTCGCGTGTGACATAGCCGTCTTCAATGGCCTCGATGCGGCCATCGCTGATGATGATGGAGGCGCCTTCCCGCACCCGCTCGCCCGGCACAGCAATAAGGTGGCCAGCGTGAATTATCGTGGCCGCTGCAGCGTCGTCCTCGGCTTGTGCGCCAACTGCACTCACCATCATCCACGCTGCCAGCAGCGCACTCGTCATTCCCGGCATGTCAGCCTCCCCGTTAAGTTTTTATGTTGTGCGCTATTTCGACCGTTCGGGGACGGGCTGTCAAACAGGTGATAACATAACGTTGGGATTATCTGTCCGCACCAAATTAGTTGCAAATGATACTAATTTCCGGCACAAGACCGGCAGAAGGCCGGGCAGACAGCGCGTGATCGCGAAAACCTGTCGCCAGCCCGGCACAACCCGATATCTGCGCGAAAGGAGCCCTGCCATGGCTGATCTGTTCGAGAACCCGCTGGGAACCGATGGGTTCGAGTTCGTCGAGTATACAAGCCCGGAGCCTGAAAAACTCGACAAGCTGTTCAAATTGCTCGGCTTCACCGCCGTTGCAAAGCACAAATCGCGCGACATTGTGCGCTACAAGCAGGGCGACATCAATTTCCTTGTCAACCGCGAGACCACAGGCCAGGCAGCTGATTTCCGCGCCGAGCATGGTCCTTCGGCCAACGCCATGGCGTTCCGGGTGCGTGATGCCAAGCAGGCCTACAAGGACGCGGTTGCGCGCGGCGCAGAGCCCTATGGCACGCCGCTCTGGGGCGATGACCAGAACCTGCCCGCCATCAAGGGCATTGGCGGTTCGGTGCTCTATCTGGTCGACCAGTATGGCGACAAGACGATCTATGACGACAGCTTCCAGCCGATCCCGGGCGCCGAAGACAAGGGCGGCGCGGGCCTCGAAACGCTCGATCACCTGACCCACAACGTTTTCATGGGCCGGATGGATCACTGGGCCGGATTCTACGAGAAGGTCTTCAATTTCCGCGAGATCCGCTATTTCGATATCAAGGGCGCTCATACCGGTCTCTTGTCACGGGCGATGACGGGACCGTGCGGCAAGCTGCGCATCCCGCTGAACGAGAGCTCGGATGACAAGTCGCAGATTGCCGAATATCTGCGCGACTATAACGGCGAAGGCATCCAGCACATCGCGCTGACAACCAGCGACATCTATTCGACCGTCGAGGAACTACGTGCCAATGGCGTCGAGTTCCAGTCCACGCCGAAGACCTATTACGAGCTTGTGGACGAGCGCGTGCCCGGCCATGGTGAAGACCTTGACCGGCTGAAAAAGAACTCGATCCTTGTTGATGGTGATCCTGAGAGCGGGCAGGGCCTGCTCCTGCAAATCTTCACCACCACGAATATCGGGCCGATCTTTTTCGAGATCATCCAGCGCAAGGGCAATGATGGCTTCGGCGAAGGCAACTTCAAGGCGCTGTTTGAATCGATCGAGCTTGATCAGATCCGCCGCGGCGTGCTCAAGCCTGCCGCTGCCGGGTAGGCCGTCATGAGCGGGCGGGTAGCCCCTGCGCCCGGCCGGGCCGTGATGCCCGGTCTGGAGCTGGCACGCTATCTGCCCTACCGGCTTTCTGTTGCATCAAACAAGGCGTCCGGCCTGATTGCGCGCGCCTATCAGGCCCGGTTTGGCCTGACCATCTGGGAATGGCGCGTAGTTGCCGTGCTGGGCAGTGGCCATGCCATGACCGCGCAGGCCATTTGCGAAGCGACAGCCATGGACAAGGTGACGGTCAGCCGCGCCTTGCGCGCCCTGAACGAGCGGTCGCTGGTGCGCCGGCGTACCAGCCCCCAGGACAAGCGCGCATCCCTGGTTTCACTCACGCCCGACGGTCAGGCTGTCTACGAGGAAATTGCCCCGCTGGCGCTGGAGTGGGAGCGCTCCTTGCTGGAAGGTTTCTCCGATGAAGAGAAGGCCGTGCTGGGTGAACTTCTGGAGCGGCTGTCGGTGCGCGCGGACATTCTGGCCCAGGGCGAGGACGAGCTGCCATAAACCCGGGCAGCTTCTGTTCCCGAAGCCGCGATGACATCAAAATTACCCGCCGCTTCTCCAAAACTCGCGCTATCATCAGCAGACGGCAGATCCTGATTGTCAGGAATGAAGGGCGACGGGCGTGGAAGCCGACATTAACGGCATATGGCTGAAAGACATTCTGGTCTTTCTGGTAGCGGCGGGAATCATTGTTCCGCTGTTCAAGGCGGCGCGTCTGGGCGCTGTCCTGGGCTTCCTCATCGCCGGTGTGGTGCTGGGGCCGTTTGGGCTGGGCCGGTTTGCCGATGCGGCACCGATTCTGTCTTTCGTGACGGTCAGTGACCCCCACGCAGTTGAACCGTTCGCGGAACTGGGGGTCCTGTTCCTGCTGTTTCTGCTGGGGCTGGAATTGTCGTTCAGGCGGTTATGGGCGTTGCGGCTGACTGTGTTTGGCACCGGCGGGCTGCAATCTGGCGCGAGTGCGATTGTGATCGGGCTGGCTGCTTTCCTGCTGGGATATGCCGCGCCGTCCGCGGTGATTATCGGACTGGCTTTCGCGTTGTCATCCACCGCCATCGTCATGCAGATCATGTTTGAGGAAAGGCGCGTGGCCACACCTGTCGGGCGCACGGTGCTCGGCGTACTGCTGATGCAGGATATTCTGGTTGCCCCCATCCTCATCCTCGCCGGGTTTCTGGCGCGATCAGATGATGGCGGGATGCTGGGCGCGCTGGGTCAGGCCGCCTGGCAGGGCGGCGCGGCAATTCTCGTCATCTTTGTGGTTGGCCGCTACCTGTTGCGCCCGGCCTTCCGCCTCGCGGCGCGGTTTGGCGGGCGCGACACGCTGATGGCGCTGACGCTGGTGGCCGTGGTCGGTGCGGCGGTGCTAACCGATGCGGGTGGATTGTCGCTGGCGCTCGGTGCGTTTCTGGCCGGGCTTCTGGTGGGCGAGACCGAGTTCAAACACCAGGCGGAAGTGGATCTGGACCCGTTCAAGGGGCTGTTGCTGGGCCTGTTTTTTGTCACCGTGGGCATGGGGCTTGATCTGGTTCAGGTCTGGGCGTCCCTGCCACTGATCCTTGCCGGTCTGGCCGCCATGCTGGCGGTCAAGTTCGTAATTGTCGTGGCGGCTTGTCTGGTTACAGGCAACAAGCTGCCCGTTGCCGTGGAGGCGGCCTTCCTGCTCGCGCCGGCAGGCGAATTTGCCTTCATCATCCTGGCGGCGGCCACCAGTTCGGGCGTGGTGGCCAGCGACGCGATGGGCATTCTCGGGCCTATCGCAGGCCTGTCCATGTTGCTGACGCCGCTGTGTGCCCGGCTGGGCAGATGGGTCGCCGGGCGGATGGAAGAACCGGCGCCGGAAGGGACAGAGCTGTCTCGATCTCTCGATCTGTCCGATCACGTCATCATTGCAGGCTTTGGCAGGGTAGGCCGCTCCATCGCCCGCGTGATGGAAGAGGAGGGCGCAACCCTTGTGGCCCTAGAAAAGGACGCCCGGCGTGCGGAGAAATTCAAGAGGGAGGGCTGGCCGGTGTATTACGGGGATGCCGCCCGCCCGGAAATGCTCGAGCGGGTAGGCGTTGACGGGGCCGCTTTGTTCATTGTTACGGCCGATAATCCGGAAGCGGCCTGCGAGATCGTGCGAACGGTGCGAAGCCTGAGATCAAGTCTTCCGGTCGTGGCGCGCGCCCGTGATCCTGAGCATGCCAAGGCGCTGGCCGAAGCCGGTGCCACCCATGTGACGCTGGATGCTATCGAGGCCGCTTTGCAGATGGCCGCCAAGGCGCTGGAGGAATGGGGCTTGCCGCCTGATTCCATCCGCAGCCTGGTCGATAGCGAACGCGATGATGAGTACGCGCGAGCCGAGAAGAGCTAGCCGGTCGGAGCAATCAGAGAGCGGGCGTCATAGATGGCCGGATCCTCCGCAAGCGGTGCGGGGCGTGCGAAGATTTCCAGACTGACAGCGGTCCGGCTTTCCTGACCGGGGCTGAAGCTGACGCCGAGCCCGACCCCGGACGCCCGGAACCCACCTGACCCGGCTGACGTGCCAGCCGAACCGCCGACCTGAACCGGGCTGCGCCCGCGCGTCGTGTCTATGCGGCGCGACACAATTTCAAATCCGGCAAATCCGTTCTCCAGAACGATCTCGGCGGCCCGGCGCATGGCTAGCCGCTCGGCATCGGCAACCGACAGGTCGGGGCCAGCGGTGAAGCTTACCCGCCAGCGATTATCGGTGATGCGCAACGAGTCAAAGCCGACGGCCTGACCGACAGGGCCGATTGCAGGGCCGTAAGTGGTCTGTGTGGGCGAACACGCGGCAATCGCAATGCAGGAAAGGGCGGCGAGAAGGGTGAGCCTGATTGCCATGGATGCGCTCCTGATATCGCTGGCGGTTCACAATTGAGCGGCCAGCTTATCTTGATTTACGCATTCATGCGCGAAACAGTTTCCTCCGGACCAGGGTCGCGATAACCCAGCTGTCCGATAACCCAGCCGGCAAGATAGCCTGCGGCGAAGCCCGCGGGCAGGGTGACCAGCAGGGCAATGGCGGAGTCCTGTTCCAGATCCTCCATGATCAGCCGGCCATTGAAAAAATACATGATGGAAAAAATCAGTCCGGCGCAGGCCATGGCCAGGCCCATGCCGGAGGGCGTGCGCCATCTGGCGAAATGCGCGATGGCCCACGCAGCCAGCATGATAGGCGAGCCAAAGGCATAGCAGGTGAAGACCGCGATTATCACCCCGAAAATTGACATGACCAGACCGGCCTGGAGCGCTTCCAGCACGGTGTTTTCGGGCAGGAGCTGGACGCTGAGTCCCAGTGAGACAAATACTCCGCCAGCCAGCCCCGCGATGAGCGGGGATAGTGCCATCGCAAAGGCAAGCTGAAGGGGGACGGGCTTGCGCATCTGTTAGCGCCCGGCCCTTTCAAGACTGGAAAAGACCAGCCCGCCAATGGCGCCTGCGGCTGCGCCGATGAGCGGCAGGGCAAGGCTGAACAGGCTTTCTGCCAGCGGCAGATCGCCCAGCGGGATGCCGCCGGTCAGTTCCAGCTCGAGATCTGCGCCATATATCCGGTATAGGTAGGCGATCATCGCTACCAGACCGGCCACGCCGCCCGCCAGCAACGCCGTAAACCCGCCCCACAGGCGCATGCCGCGAAGAATGAGCCAGAGCGGCGCAAATATCACCAGGGCTGCCGGATAGGCAAACATCAGCGCCGAAATCCATACGCTGACAGCCATCGACGCGTATTCGCTCAAGGCAACCTCGGACGCTGCCGGGTCGGTAAGCTGCAAATGCCCGATCAGGCCGCCGACCGCGAGGGCGGCTGCAAATGCCGGTGCAATGGCAAAGGCGGCAAACATCCCGCCGGGCCCCGCCGGCCGGCTCATCGCTTCACCCGCGAGGTGTTGTTGTCACGCATGAGTTAGCCCCCCTGTTTCCCGTCGCCCACCAGTCAAGCGCGGCTCTGCACATGACGCAAGGCCCATACCCGGCATGCACTGGCCAGCCCGCCATCATAGCCCTCGCGGATACGCGCGGCGTCGATTTCGGCCAGCAGGCTGGCCAGCGACCGGCCGGTCTTTGCGCAGGCCGCATCCAGCACGGCCCAGAACTCCGGCTCCAGCGCCAGGCTTGTGCGGTGCCCGGCAAGGGACAGGGATCGTTTCATCTGGCTCATCGCTTGAAGAAGATCAGGGCTGCGCCCGCCGCGATCAAGGCAAAACCGGCCAGATGGCGGATTGTGACAGGTTCTTTCAGGTACACGGCGGCGAAGATCACAAATACGCTCAGCGTGATCACTTCCTGCATGGTTTTCAGCTCGGCAGCCGAATAGACGCCATGGCCGATCCGGTTGGCCGGAACCGCCATGGTGTATTCCACGAAGGCGATCAGCCAGCTGACACATATGACCAGCAGGATGGGCGCACTCTTGAAGCGCAAATGTCCGTACCAGGCGAGCGTCATGAAGACATTCGAACCGATCAGCAGGATGACCGGCAGTATGTGAGGCCAGGAGAAGGTGGGCATGGACATGTCCTGAACAGGAAGCGGCGGCTGACGCTATTGCGCAGCACCCGGCCCGCCTGTCCATAGGCAAAAAAAAGAGCCGGACGGCGCTAGCGCTCGGTCCGGCTCAGTCTTGCATATCCGTTCGGGGAGGAGACGGAATGCGAAATAAACGGGGGAAACCGTTCGCGGCTGATATGATCCCAACGCGTGGTCACATCAAGGCGTTCCAACGAATATCAGGTATGCAAAAATGCCGCGCGACGGGTTTATAAACTTTATGTGACGCAAGGCTTGGGGCTGAAAGCTGAAACTATTCAGCCAGCTCCGCCTTCCACTGTCTGGCGGTGTCGACCAGGAAGTCGCGCACTGCGGCAACACGCCGCGATCCCTTCAGTTCGTCCGGAAATACCAGGAAAACATCGAAAGCGGGTCCATCGAGCTCGGGCAACACGCGGATGAGGCCCGGGTTTTCAACAGCCACATAGTCAGGAAGGCCGCAAATGCCAAACCCGGCTTCGGTGGCCTTCATCATGGCCTTGATCGTATTGGCCTCGATCACCGCTTCGCGAGGCGGATGGCCCGCTTCATGACCTACCGTAAGCTGCCAGTTCAGATTGGGAATGGGCGCCAGCTTTTTCGGCCCATAGGCGATGAAATGATGGCCCTTGTCGAGATCGGCTACGGTTTTCGGCGTGCCGTGCGCGTCGAGATATTCCGGCGCCGCATAGAGGTGCTGATCGACCTGCATCAGGCGGCGCTGAACCAGCTCGTTCTGGGTCGACGGCCAAGGGCGGATCGCTATGTCGGCTTCCAGCCCGGCCAGATCCAGCTCGTGATCGGCCAGTAAGAGCTTGAGCTGAATTTTCGGATAGAGCGCTTGGAACGCCTTCAGCCGGGGTATCAGCCAGATTGAGCCCAGCGCCGTGGGCGCCGTGATGCGCAAGGCCCCGGTGGGCTTGTCCCGGCTGTCCTGAACGCGCGCTTCAGCCACCGCGACCCTGTTGGCAATCTCGGCGGCGGCCTCGAACAGAAGGCGGCCCGGCTCGGTCAGCAAAAGCCCGCGTGCATGACGGTGAAACAGCTTGATATCCAGCTCTGTTTCAAGGGCCGATATCTGGCGGCTGACGGCAGACTGCGACATGCCAAGCGTCTCGGCGGCGCCGGTCAGCGATCCGGCGTCGGCTGCGGCGTGAAAGGATTTCAGCTTGTCCCAATCCATAGGCGTGGACGTTAGTGCGCTTTGTGTGCGCCGTCAGGTGCGAATTGTCATTCCGTCTGCCAAGGAATTTCGGAATGCCGCCCATGCCGGGATGAAGCCCAGCAGTGCGGATGCGCCGGTGACAATGCCAATCAGCGCCAGATCGTAAAGGCCGGGCAGGGTATCGCTTAGATGCACGCCGTAGCGTTGCTCCAGCACCGGCGCCCCCAGATTGAGCAAGCCATAGGTGAGCCCGGTGCCAATTATCGCGCCAGCCAGCGCCAGCAGCGCACTTTCGCTCACCAGAAGGACAAAGATGTGGCGCGGCCGCGCGCCCAGGGCGCGCAGTATCGCCATCTCTCGGCGGCGCTCGTTCAGGCTGGTCAGGATCGCGGTCAGAATGCAGATCAGCCCCATCAGCACCACGAAGGCCGCGACAGCGGCAAGGGTGCGTTCGGCCACGCCGACTACGCTCCATAGCTGGGACAGCGCGACACCGGGAATGATCGCCTGCAGCGGCTCTACCCGGTAGGTGTTGATCTGGCGTTGCAGGCGAAGGGCCGCAACGGGCGAATCCAGACCCACCAGAAACGCGGTGATCTGGTCTGGCGACAAGTCCATGGCACGCAGCTCGTCCTCGGAGAGGCTGGTACCCCCGCCAGTCGGACCTTCAAGATGGATCGCTTCAATCGCCTCAAGGCTGACAAAGACGGAGCGGTCAACAGGCGTACCTGTCGGCTCCAGTATGCCAACCACCGTAAACGGGTTGCTGTCGTGTTCGACAAAGCTGACACTGCCCGTGCCGTGCGCGACGACGATTTCCTCGCCCAGCGAATAGCCCAGCTCGCGCGCGGCGCTGGCCCCGATCACGGTTTCAAACATATCCTCAAGCGGCCGGCCTGAGGCAAATTCCAGCTGGCTTTGGCCGGCATAGCGGTAATGCTCGAAATAGCGGTTGTCGGTTCCGACCACACGGAAACCGGCATGGGAATCGCCCAGCGAGATGGGCACTGTCCATGCGACGCCCGGCGCATTGGCCACCTGCTGATAGGTTTCCCAGGTGATATTGTTGGTGGCATCACCGATGTGGAAGATGGCGTAGAGCAGCAGGTTTACCGGGCTGGAGCGCGCGCCCACGATCAGGTCGGTGCCGGAAATCGTGTTCTCGAAGCTCGCCCGCGCCCCGTGGCGCACTTTTTCCACGCCCAGAAACAGGGTCATCGCGATGGCGACCGTCAGAATGGTCAGCAGCGCTGTGCCGCGCCGGTTGGCAATCGATCGCCAGGCGAGGGAGAAAATCGGCAAGCGGCTCATGCGCGGACCCCCGCCCTGTTGAGTTCTGACAGATCAATCGCCCGGTCGAAGCGTGATGCGAGAGTGCCGTCATGGCTGACAAACAGGAGCGCCGCGCCACTCGCGGCACATTCTTCGATGAGAAGCGACAGGAACGCATCGCGCGCATCCGCGTCGAGCGCCGATGTCGGCTCGTCAGCCAGCACCAGCCCCGGACTGCCGATCAGTGCGCGCGCAGCCGCCACGCGCTGCTGCTGGCCCACGGACAATTCGGTGGGCGGGCTGGACCAGTATCGTTTGGGGTCAAGCTGGAGGCGGGTCATCAGGCGGCGCGCTTCTGCCTCGGCGCCACCCGCCTGCGCACACGCCGCGTTGCGCCGGGCGGAAAAGCGGGCGGGCAGCATCACATTGGCACCGGCTGGCAGATATGGCAGCAGGTTGAACATCTGGAAGATGACGCCCAGCCGTTCGGCTCTCCAGGCATCGCGCTTGCCGCCGGACAGCTCCGAGACCGGCTCGCCAAGAACCTCGATACGGCCGCTATCGGGCTTCATGATCCCGGCGATCAGGCCCAGAAGCGTGGACTTGCCCGAACCGCTGGCGCCTTTCAGGAAAACCCTCTCTCCCGCAGACACGTAAAATTCGGGGATGTCGAGCACGACAGGCCCTTTTCGCGCATAAGAGAAGCGCGCGTCCGTTATCGATATGGCGGGCGCGGCGCTCACGCGGCGTCGGACTTGGCAGCTTTGCCTTCGCTGGCGGCATGGTGTTCCATCTCGGCCAGCCAGCGTTCGGCCTCCAGCGCGGCCATGCAGCCCATGCCCGCCGCTGTAATGGCCTGGCGATAGATGTCGTCGGTCACATCGCCGGCTGCAAACACGCCAGGGATCGACGTGGCGGTCGAATCCGGTTTCGTCACCAGATAGCCGCCATCCTTCATTTCCAGCTTGCCTTCAAAAAGCGAGGTGGCAGGCGCATGGCCAATGGCGACAAACACGCCGTCGGTTGCCAGTTTCGTCTCCTCGCCGGTTTTCAGATTCTTCACCCGCACGCCGGTGACGCCGGGCACTTCACCTTCGGCGAGAATTTCCTCGATCACGCTGTCCCAGATCACCTCCACCTTCTCATTATCGAAAAGGCGGGCTTGCGCGATCTTTTCCGCGCGCAGGGAATCGCGGCGGTGGATCAGCGTCACCTTGCTGGCAAAGCGCGTCAGGAAAAGCGCTTCCTCGACAGCCGTATTGCCGCCGCCGACCACCACGACCTCCTTGCCGCGATAGAAGAAGCCGTCGCAGGTCGCGCAGGCCGATACGCCAAACCCCTGGAGCGTCTGCTCACTTTCAAGGCCCAGCCATTTTGCGCTGGCACCGGTGGCGATGATCACGCTGTCGGCGGTGTAGATGGTGCCCGTATCGCCCTTCAGGGTGAAGGGGCGCTTGGAAAAGTCGGCCTCTACGACGATGTCGGCAATGATCTCGGCACCGACATTCTCCGCCTGCGCCTTCATTTGCTCCATCAGCCACGGGCCTTCGATGACGCTGGCAAAGCCGGGATAGTTTTCCACCTCGTGCGTGATGGTCAGCTGCCCGCCGGGCTGCAGCCCGGCAATGACGATGGGCTCCAGCATCGCGCGCGCGGCATAGATCGCGGCGGTGTAACCGGCTGAGCCCGAACCGATAATGACGACTTTGGAGTGGCGGGTTTCAGTCATGGCGCGGCTTTCATGGGATGGGGTGTGTCGGAGCGTGAAGGGATAGGCGGACTATTGCGTGGATTCGGGTTCAGGCGTCTCGCCAGTGACCGGGTGGGTCATGCAACATGTTTCGGACACGGGTCAGACATCTGCGCTCAGATGTCGCCCTTGCGGGCCATGATTTCAAGCACGCGCTGCGCCGCCCTCTCGGTTTCGTGAAGCGGCGTGTAGGCCCAGCGATCCAGACGCCCGAGGAATGGCCGCACAGCGCCGTGCGCCTCCAGCGCGCTATAGAGTATCGCGAACTTGCCCGGCTTGCCGTCCAGTATCAGCCGGTAGACCGGCGTGCCGGTTGTGGCCGCCTCGGTGAGCATATTGGTGGAATCTTCGGTGACGAATATCCAGTCAGCGCCTGCCAGAAAGGCAAAATAGGGGTTTGGACCGTCGCCAGTATGCAGCCAGACGCCGTCATCTGCGCCGAACGCCGCTTCGAGGGCCGTCACGAAACGTTCCGGCGTACGCCGTGACGGGGTGATCATCAGGCCGATGCCTCGCGCGCGCAGCGCCTTGAGGCGCTCCAGCAGCGCATCTGCCACTTCGGGCGTCAAACGGTGATGGCGCGAATCGCCGCCGATCAGGATGGCAGCGCGCGGGGCGGGCAGGGCGGCAATTTGACCGGCAAAGCTGCGCTCTGCTTCGGCGAGGCGCTCCGGCGTGATCCTGTTGGGAGAGCCGGTGATCTCGAACACATTGCTGCCGCGCATCCGGTCGTGTTCGGGCGGAATGATGAGGTCAAATCGGTGCGGCGCCATTGTGGGATCCTGCACGTAGACGAAGACCGCGCCGGGGAAGGCTTTGCGGTGTTCGCCTGCGGCCCTCACCGCCGCCATGCCGCAGCCAATCCACAGATCAGGCGCAATCGGTCCGGGATCGGGCAGTGCGCCGCTGCGTGGCACCTGGACGGGCAGGATGCGCATCGGCGTCAGCCGGGCGATCGCCTCGGCAAGCCCCAGCGCCTGGTTCTCCATGCCACGCCGGCCGTCTGTCACGACAAAGCAGGCACGCTCGCGGTTGGTAGACCTTTCTTCCATGGACGCCAGTTAGCCCGCACACTCGCCTTGCGCCAAGAGGGCAGCAGCAAGAAGGGTGTTGACCAATGTAAATGATGCGCTACAAATGTAGCACATATGAGGTAGGTGTCATGGATAACCCCAATCCGAGCCCCAGCGAGCTGGAACTGCTCAAATGCCTGTGGCGCGATGGCGTAGCCAGTGCGCGTGAATTGCATGACCGGGTCGGCGCCGAGCGCGGCTGGTCCTACTCCACCACACGCACGGTCTTGCAGCGCATGGTCGACAAGGGGCTGGCCGAAAAGCGCGATTCCCATGGCCTTGCCGTATTCACTGCCGGTGCCGACAAGCTGGACCTTATTGGCCGCATGGTGCGCGATTTTGCCCGCCGGGTGATGGAGGTGGATGGCGCGCTGCCTGCATCGGCCTTTTCCGGCAGCGCCCTGCTGGACGATGCCGAGCTGGAAGAGCTCGAACGCTTTCTGGAAGCCGAGCAGAACAGCGACGCACCACAACGCGATGGAGGCCGGACATGATGGCGAATATGCCGGCTCTGGCGCTGGGTCTCGCCCTGACGCTGCCATTGGGAGCGATCCTGCTGGCTGGCGCGCGCGCTTTGGAGCGGTCAGCAGGCTCACGCCCTGACAGGGTCTGGAGCGCCGCGCTGGCGCTGTGTCTGTTGCCTGTTCTGGTAGCTCTGCTTGCTCCCGGCCTTGCCAGCCTGTCGCCCGTCGCGTTGCACCTGCCCGCACCCGGTGAACCGCAGGCATGGGGCGCGGAGCTGCCGCAGGGCGGTGCAAGTGGCGCGCCGGCGGCCGCCATCAGTTGGGGCCTTGCCCTGTTTATCGTCTGGAGTGCGGGCGCCCTGCGCCGGGCAGCGCTGGAACTGCGCGCCTCGTTCAGCCTTGGGGCGCACCTGCGCCGATTGCCGCGCGCGTCAGAGACTGTCCGGGCGATGGTCAGGTCACGTTCGCAGAATCTGGGTATCGCCACGGCATTGTCTGTGCGCACGGCCCGCGCGGGCACCGCGCCATTCCTTGCGGGTCTGTGGACACCCTGTCTTGCCTTGCCTGAAGGGTTCGGCAGACGGGCGGGGGATGAGGCCATTCTCGATCACGAGCTTGTTCATGCCCGGCGCGCGGATATGCGCGTCAACGCGCTGATGCGCGTGGTTGGTGTCCTGGTGTGGTTCAACCCGTTCTGGTTTGCGCTGGAGCGCCGCCGCCGTCTGGCGGTGGAACTGGCATGCGATGCGGCGGTAATGCGCCGTCTGGAACCCGGCAGGGCGCGTCTCTACGCCCGGGCCTTGCTGGATGCGGTGAAAGCGGATTCGGGGCCGCCTCTCACCGTTGGATTTGGCGTAGCTTACAAAGAGGCTCTCAAGATGAGATTGTCCTACATCCTCAAACCTGCCCCGAAAGCCGATCTGCGCCGCCTGGCGGCCGGACTGGCGGGTGCCTGCTGCCTGATTGTCAGCGCAGGCGGCGCGCAGACCGCGCTTGCAGCCGGACGCCTGACCGATGCGCCGGTCTTTACCCATAGCGTGCTGGAGGGCCGTATCACGTCCACCTACGGGCCACGCTCGCTTGACCTGCCCGTGCCGCGTTTTCACGGCGGGCTGGACATAGCCGCACCTCTGGGCACGCCCATACAGGCACCGGCTGGCGGCACCATTGCCTATGCGGGCGACAATTATCGCGGTTCGCCGAACTGGGGCCATGTCATCGTCATTGATCATGGTAATGGCTGGGCCACGCTCTACGCCCATCTGGGCGACATGCATGTCAGCACGGGCGACCGCGTCAGCGCCGGTCAGAGGATTTCGCAAGTCGGCATGACCGGGCTTTCGACCGGGCCGCACCTGCATGTCGAAGTACTGGAGAATGGCGAGCGCCGTGATCCGGCGCAGTTCCTTCCCGGCCTGGCGGCTCACGCGCAGTCTCAGGACTGACCCCGAACAGTCCTGAAACACAGAAGCCGGCGGAGCGATCCGCCGGCTTCGCCACTTCTGGAGCCGCGCTAGCTTACTTCCACTCGACTTTGAGGATCTCGTAGGATTTCAGCCCGCCGGGCGCATTGACCTCGACGACATCGCCCACTTCCTTGTTGATAAGCGAGCGCGAAATCGGGGACGACACGGAAATCTTGCCGGATTTCACATCCGCCTCGTCGTCGCCCACGATCTTGTAGGTGGCTTCCGCCTCGGTATCCTCATCGAGGATGGTAACCGTCGCGCCGAACTTCACCTGATCGCCGGACATGCGCGACACATCAATAATCTGCGCACGCGCCAGCTTGTCTTCAAGCTCGACAACGCGCCCTTCAATCCAGCTCTGGCGTTCCTTGGCCGCGTGATATTCCGCGTTCTCTGACAGATCGCCATGGTCGCGTGCTTCGGAGATCGCCTGGATCACAGCCGGGCGCTCAACCGATTTAAGGTGCTTCAATTCATCGTCGAGGGCCCGGTGACCCTCGGCGGTCATTGGGAATTTTTGCATAAGGAAAGACTCGTTTCTTGTTACGCCTGCGAGCGTAAGACCTAACTGATCCCGCTATCAAGCGCTCTAATAACGATAAGATTGCAAGGCGCGCGGTTCAAGCTCCCCTGCATCAATCGTCGCAATCGCCTTCACAGACGCGCGGCTGGCCGATGCGGTGGTGTAGCAGGGAATTTTCAACTCCAGCGCGGTGCGACGTATCGAGTAGCTGTCGATCTGGCTCTGGCGGCCCTCGGTGGTATTGAAGATCAACTGGACCTCGCCATTCTTGATCGCGTCGACAATGTGCGGGCGGCCTTCAAACACCTTGTTGATACGCGTGACCGGCACACCTGCATCTTCGAGTGCTTTTGCCGTGCCGCCAGTGGCCAGCAGCGAAAATCCCAGCGCCGTCAGATGCCGGCACGGTTCAATCATTTGCGGCTTGTCTGACTCTTTGAGTGACACGAACACCGTGCCCGCGCGCGGCAGACGCACGCCCGCGCCCAGCTGCGCCTTGGCGAAGGCGGCCTCAAAGCGCATGTCGATACCCATCACCTCTCCGGTGGAGCGCATTTCCGGGCCCAGCACCGGATCCACACCGGGGAAGCGGGCAAACGGCATGACTGCCTCTTTCACCGCCACGTGTTCGGGCGTGTCGTTCCAGCGCTTGAAGCTGGAGAGCTTTTCGCCGGCCATCACTTTTGCGGCGATACCGGCAATCGGCGCGCCGACGGCCTTGGCCACGAAGGGCACGGTGCGGCTGGCGCGCGGATTGACCTCAAGAACGAAAATCTCGCCGTCCTTGACCGCGTATTGCACGTTCATCAGCCCCTTCACGCCGATCGCCTTGGCCAGCGCTTCTGTCTCGGCGCGCAGCTCGGCGATGATCTCTTCGGGCAGTGAATAGGGCGGGATGGAGCAGGCGCTGTCGCCGGAATGAACACCGGCTTCCTCGATATGCTCCATCACGCCGGCGATCCGCACGTCTTCCCCGTCGCAGATTGCATCGACATCAACTTCAGACGCATCGGTCAGATAGCGGTCGAGCAGGAGCGGGCTGTCCCCGGAGACGTGGACGGCGGCGCGGATATAGCGCTCCAGGCTTTCCTGATCGCGCACGATCTCCATGCCGCGTCCGCCGAGCACGAAGGAGGGACGCAGGACCAGCGGGAAGCCCAGCGTCTTGGCGCATTCCAGCGCTTCGGCTTCGGAGCGCACAATGGCGTTGGGCGGCTGGCGCAGGCCCAGCCTGTCCAGCAATGCCTTGAAGCGCTCTCGGTCTTCCGACAGGTCAATCGCATCCGGGCTGGTGCCCAGGATCGGAATGCCGGCTTTTTCCAGCGCGCCGGCGAGTTTCAGCGGGGTCTGTCCGCCATACTGCACAACCACGCCCAGCAGCGTGCCGTTGGCGCGTTCAGCCTCGATCAGCTCCAGCACGTCCTCGTCGGTAAGCGGCTCGAAATACAGCCGGTCGGCGGTGTCATAATCGGTGGAGACGGTTTCCGGGTTGCAGTTGACCATGATGGACTCAATGCCCAGCTCGGCAAACGCGAAGGCTGCGTGGCAGCAGCAATAGTCAAACTCGATGCCCTGGCCGATCCGGTTCGGGCCGCCGCCCAGGATGATCGCCTTTTTCGCTGCCGTAGGCTGGCTCTCGCACGATCCGGTCTCGTAGGTGGAATACATGTAGGCGGTGGGCGTCACGAACTCCGCCGCGCAGGTGTCCACCCGCTTGTAGACCGGGCGCACATTCAGGCCGCGGCGCGCCTCGCGCACCTTCGCCTCGGTGGATTTCGTCAGCTGGGCCAGACGCTGATCGGAAAAGCCCATCGCCTTGAGGCGGCGGAAGCCCTTGGCGTCGGCGGGAAGGCCCAGCGCGGCGATGTCTTCCTCGGCGTGGATGATTTCCTCGATCTGGCGCAGGAACCACGGCTCGTAGGCGCAGGCGGTGTTGATGTCCTCAACGCTGAGGCCCTCGCGCAAGGCCTGCGCGATGACCCGCAGGCGGTCGGGCGTCGGGCGGGCCAGTGCGGCCAGCACGGCCTGACGGCGCCCTTCGGGGCCTTCTGCGGACTCAAAGCCGTCAATCTCGATCTCGTCAAAGCCGCAAAGACCCGTCTCCAGGCTGCGCAGGGCTTTCTGCATGCTTTCCTGGAAGGTACGGCCCATGGCCATCGCCTCGCCGACGGACTTCATCGAGGTGGAGAGCAGGTTCTGCGCACCGGGATATTTCTCGAACGCAAAGCGCGGAATCTTGGTGACGACATAGTCAATCGACGGCTCGAAGCTCGCCGGGGTCGCGCCGCCGGTAATGTCATTGTCGATTTCATCGAGCGTGTAGCCGACCGCCAGCCGGGCAGCGACCTTGGCGATGGGAAAGCCGGTAGCCTTGGACGCCAGCGCCGAAGAGCGCGACACGCGCGGGTTCATCTCGATGACAACCATGCGGCCATCGGCGGGGTTCACCGCGAACTGCACGTTCGATCCGCCGGTTTCCACGCCAATCTCGCGCAAGACCGCAATCGAGGCGGAACGCATGCGCTGATATTCCTTGTCGGTCAGCGTCAGGGCCGGGGCGACTGTAATCGAATCGCCGGTATGCACGCCCATCGGGTCGATATTCTCGATCGAGCATACGATGATGCAGTTGTCCGCCTTGTCGCGCACGACCTCCATCTCGAACTCTTTCCAGCCGAGCACGCTTTCCTCGACCAGCACTTCGGTAACGGGCGAGGCGGCCAGTCCGGAGCTGACAAACTCGCGATACTCTTCGACATTGTAGGCAATGCCGCCGCCAGTGCCGCCCAGCGTGAAGGACGGGCGGATAACCGCCGGAAGACCCAGCTCCTCGAGCACCGCTTCGGCTTCGGCCAACGAATGCACGGTGCGCGATACCGGGCTTTCCAGACCGATCTTGTCCATCGCATCGCGGAAGCGCTGGCGGTTTTCCGCCTTGTCGATGACATCGGCCTTGGCACCAATCATCTCCACGCCGAACAGTTCCAGCACGCCGCGCTTTTCCAGCTCCAGCGCGCAGTTGAGCGCGGTCTGCCCGCCCATGGTGGGCAAAAGTGCGTCGGGGCGCTCCTTCTCGATGACCTTGGCCACCATTTCTGGCGTGATCGGCTCGATATAAGTGGCGTCGGCCAGGCCCGGATCGGTCATGATCGTGGCCGGGTTGGAGTTCACCAGAATGACCCGGTAGCCCTCTTCTTTCAGCGCCTTGACCGCCTGTACGCCCGAATAGTCGAACTCGCAGGCCTGCCCGATCACAATAGGGCCGGCACCGATGATGAGGATGGAGCTGATATCGGTGCGTCTGGGCATGGGCGGTGCTCCGTTTGTCTCGCGCGCGTGGCCGCACTGCCGGGCTTGTGGGGCAAGACCGGGCGCGGTTCGACTCTGATTACATGCTAGAAGCGGGTGTTAGCGCCAATTTGCCGCCATGGCGAGGGGGTAGGTGCTCAGATTGCGGAACGAATATCGGTGATGGCAAAATCATTGCCGATATACAGCAGCGGGGCCGAGTGCTGTTTTGCCAGTGCATAGGCGAAACAATCGCCAAAATTCAGTCCGCGAGGCCCAGTTCTTCAGGCGTGTCGCCGCAGGCCTCGTCCCATTCTTGCTTGGTAACGGGCCGGCGATCATATATGTGAGCCCGCTCGCGCACGAACGCTTGAACGCGTGCCACATAGTCGCTGCCGGTCTCCTGCTTGGCCCGCAAGCGGGCCAGACGGTTCGCTTCCTTGGTATTGTTGCTTCGGCCCATCGCCGCGCCCTTTCTAAACAAGGCTTCTAGATAGCATGGGTGCGAGCGGGTAAAAAAGTGAAAGTCGCCAACGCAACGATCGGCGGCGGATCAAACCTGATAACGTAAAATGCGCGGGTGTTGGTGAGAGTTTCCCGCCATAGCCTCACGATAGGTAAGGGCAATGTGCGGACAGCATGGTCGACATGCATCATTCACCAGAAATAGGTGAAGATATCCAATCTTGGCTGGTGTCGGCTTTGCCGGTGATTAGTGCTTCGAGTTGCTGGGCGGGAAGATCGTTTAATTGCGGTGGTCGCATCCCCACGTGACCGTGTTTGCATATCTCCGAGATGATATGGTGGCAGCCGAGAATATAGTTCTTGATTTCGCTGGCGGTGACGCCAGCCCGTTCAAAGGAGTTGTTGTAGCTCAATTGCCTAGACCGATGGCCAATAGCGTTGTTGCGGATGACCGCGACCTTCTTATGTGTCGCGTTAATCGGTGTCAGGTCGCATGGTAATTTAATTTCTTTGGCTATTTTGCTGAGGTTGGTAGCGCTTCTGGGCTTATCCATCAATGCATAGCAGTGAACTATCATCGAACAAAAGTGAGCGTGCGAGTCGAAGCGATAGAATTCGCTGTGCTCTTGCATCCCATTCAGCATTCCGCCCCGCGTCTCCGCCCCTTCGTATAACCACCAGCATGAGTAGAAGATGTAAGCGCGTTCAACGAGCTTTTTCAGGTTCTCCACTCGCTCATTTAGCGGCAGCAGTTCGTCGGAACTCTCGACCATCACCCCAGACTCAAATCGCGCCAGAGCTGGGGCTGGAGGGTTTCGTCCCGGCGCCGAACCCGCTCTGAAATCATCCAGAAGGCGCGCTCGTGCAGCAGCGGCACATTGCACTGGTCCTCCAGGAACACTGCTTCGGCCTCACGGTGGACGGCCATGCGCTCGCCGCGCGAGACACGCGCACGCGCATCTTCCATCAGCCCGGCAAAGCGGTCGCGGCCCGGCCCTGACCAGCCGGTATCGTCGGCAAACCCGCCCGGCGCGAACGGCTCCAGCATGAAATCCGGCTCCGATTTCAGGCCCCGGTTGAAATAGCCCAGCGTCATGTCGAAATCGCCGCCTGCGACGGCCTGGCTCACATCGAGCGGGTAGGAGGAGAGGATCTCGATTTCCAGCCCCGCGCCGCGCAGGTCATCGGCAATGGCGATGGCGATACGCTCCCGGCTGCCCGACGAGACGCGCAAGACCAGCGATAATGGATTGTCCGGCCCGTATCCGGCCTCGGCCAGCAGGGCGCGTGCCGCGTCGCGGTCTGGCGGCGGTACAATCCTGTCAGAGCCCTCCAGCACTTCGGCGGGAATGACGTGAATGGTGGGCGAGGCCTCGCCGCTAAAAAAATTGTCGGCGAGGAACTGCCTGTCCACGGCCAGAGAGAGGGCCCGGCGCACGCGCACATCGGACAGTGCCTCGCGGCGGTGATTGAGTTTGAGATAGGTCAGGATCGGCGCATCAAACCCGTGCAGACGGTCACCGATCTCGCGGCGCAAAAATCCGATCTGTTCGGGCGGGGGCCGGTCGGCAAGGTCCAGATCGCCGGAGCGGAACAGGCGCGCACGCGTCGCCTCGTCCTCGACCACATCAACCCGGATATTCTCGATGGATACGCTGCCCGCTGCCTGAAAGCGCGGGTTTTTCGCCAGCAAATAGGTCAGCGCATTGGCCTCGCGCAGGATGTAGGGGCCAGAACTGACCCAGTTTTCGGCCCGCACCCAGCGGTCGCCATGGGCATCGATGGCGTGACGGGGCAAGGGATAAAACTCGCGCATCAGCACCGGGAAGGCGCCAATGGGCGTTTCCAGCTCGAACACGATTGTGCGCGGGTCTGGAGCTGTAACGCCGATTGCGCTGGCAGGCGCACGCCCGGCCAGCGCATCGCGCGCGCCGGTGACGGCAAAGAAATCGCCCAGATTGGCAAAGCCGGTGCGCGGATCGACCGCGCGCTGCGCGGTCCACACCACATCCTCGGCCGTCAGCGGTGTGCCGTCAGACCATTGCAGCCCCTCGGCCAGCTGGAAACGCCAGCTGCGCCCGTCATCGGAGCGCCAGCTTTGTGCCAGGCCCGGCGCCAGCCCGCCAGACGGGCTATATTCGGTCAGCGGGGCGTGCAGCTGCTTGTAGAGCAGGGCGGAGGCAGCAAACTGACCCTTGAGCGGATCAAGGCTGTCCGGCTCGGTGTCGATGGCAACGCGCAAGAAACCGTTTCCGCCGCCGCGCGGCGCACACGCGCCAATGGCCAGCGCGCTGGCGCTGGCCGCGCCCGCCAGTACCGCCCGGCGCGTGGCCGGCAGGGTGAGTCGCTTCATCATGGACCCAGTCTGGCGGGGGCAGGCCCCATCTGGCAATGGCTACCAGCGTGCGCGGATCGATGCCCAGCCCAGCCCTTCCGAGGGCGCATTGGCAATGTGGCCCGGCTGTTCGGTGAGGCGCGCAGCAAAGCTCACATCCATGCGCTCTGTCAGATTGCGCCGCCAGGCCGCTTCCAGCGAGAGCTCGCGCCCTGACGGGGCTAGCGAAGCGTAGCGGCGCTCATAGGTCACGATGTCCTCCCGGTTTACGTCGACCGGGACCATGACCGAAATACGCCCTTCTTCAACGCGTAAAGGCTGGGACATGGTGAAGCCGAGCCGTCCGCCCGCCAGCGGCCGGTCAATGCCTGCGCTCCACGCCGTCGCCGCGAGGCCGCGTTCGACACTAAACGCCGCCGGAAGGTCAAACTGGCCGGTGACATATTCAAACCGGGCTGCACCGCGCCAGCCCATCGGCAGTTGGCCAGACCACAGCCCGGCGGTGAACTGGGTGTCGGACCTGTCCTCGCCGCCGAACCGGGTGGCGAGTGATCCGCCCATGACCGAGCCCGATTCCTGTCCGGTTCCGGTCTCAAAGCCGAATGTCTGCCCGGAAAGCTGGCCGGAACGCGGCGAATAGGTGAAGGCAGCGGCGTTGAAGGCGCTGTCAGCGCCCGATGAGGACCGCACGTGTACCGACGCCGGGCCAAACTGGTAGCTGGCCGCAACCCATTCGCGCGAACTGGCAAAGCGCGATACCGCGCCAGAAAACAGCGTGTCGGAAAGCACCGATCCGCCGGCGCCTCCGGTCGGCGAGGGCGAGGAGAAGCCCCGGCCCGCCTCCACGCTCAGATTGCCCTGGCGGTAGGCAAACGACATGTCTGGCTGCGACTGATACCATTCAGACGGCAGATTGCCGAGGATTTGCGAGGGCTGCCAGCCCATGCGCAGATTGATGGCCGCCTGTCCGATCTGCGTGCGCGACGCGCGCGCCAGGCTGCCCGTGGCCGCTGTCTGCATGGCGTCCAGCGCTCCATCCACAGCGACAGAAGGCCGGTCGGGATCGAAATGGAATGGCCGGCGATAGCGGTCACGCAGGACAGCATCGCTGACCAGCCTGCTTTCCCACAGCCAGTCGCCATAAGGCCCTGAGGGCATGGCCAGAATTTCCTCCACCGGCACAGCCTCTCCGGCGCCGAAACTCATGCTGGTGCTGCCGACTGGGCGGAAGGCTGCGTCCAGATCGATCAGCCCGGTGCCGTAAACCGCGTCCACACCGGGATCGCCGAGGTCCCGTGCGGTATCAAACAGGATCTGCAGCGCTTCATTGCCCTCCAGATTGGGGAAGGCATCCAGCAGCAGGGCCAGCGCGCCGGCCACGTGCGGGGCGGCAAAGCTGGTACCGGAATAAAAGACAAACTGGGTCGAGCCGTCATCTTCATCATCAAGGAAGGACGTGATGATACGTTGGCCCGGCGCTACCAGGAAGCTGCTGCCGGTATCGCCAGCCCGGTTGGAAAACGGGGAGATTACGGCCTCGTCCGCTGTGCAGGCCTCGTCACGTTCGGGGCATTGTACGGAACCCACCGCGACCACGAATCCGCGCGCATCGGCTGTATCGGCGAAATTGCCCGGATAGTTCGGCTCATCACCCGTGCCGTCATTTTCCTCACCGCTATTGCCCGCCGACACCACAATGAAAATGCCGGCATCCACCGCGCGGCGCATGGCCGCAAATGTCTGGCTGAGATTGTCATCATCGCCGATTTCGCGGCCAAGCGACATGTTGATCACACGGGCGTTCTGGCTGATGGCGTAATCGATCGAGGCGGCAATATTGGAATCGGAATAGCGGCAGCCGCCCTCGTCATCGGGATCGTCCAGATCGCCCTCGTCAGCACATGAGCCGGGCGTGTCGGCGCGAATGGCCAGGATCGAGCTCTCGAAGGCGACGCCGTGACCGCCCCGGTCATTCTTGTTGGCGGCGATGACGCCGGCAACGCCGGTTCCGTGGCCGTCTTCGTCCTCCAGAATGTTGCGCGACTGCACGATATCCTGGCTATCGGGCGATAGCCGCCCGACAAGTTCAGGGTGGTTCTGGTTGGCCCCGGTATCGATCACGGCAACGAGAATATTGGCACCCGTCGCGTCTGCATAGGCGGACGAAGCGTTGATAAGGCCGAGGCCGTATTGCCGGCCGTACTCTGCGGTCTCGAACTCTCCCGGATTGCTCGGCGGAGGCGGAGGCGGCGGCGGGGGAGGCGGCGGCGGTGGAGGCGGGGGTGGTGGTGGCAAGGGCGAGGGAACGGGCGTGACATCGGGGCTTCCGCCACCGCCGCCGCCGCACGCTGTCAAACCCACCGATACGGCGGCAAAAACCGAGACAAGTAATAAGCTGCGCCGGGCCATGCCGACTCCCCTCGAAAAGATGCTGCCCTGTCCCTCACGGCAGGGTAGATCAGAACCGGCCGAACGCGAAATGGATAGCGACAGCCAAGCCTGACGGGCCGTTAATCGCCAGAAAGGCGGCTGACGAACTGGTCAAAAACTGCAAAGGAATCCTGCGGACCAGGGCTCGCTTCGGGGTGGTGCTGGACCGACATGACAGGCTTGTCTGTCAGGCGGAAACCACAATTGGTGCCGTCGAACAGGGAGACATGGGTCTCCTGCGCATTGTCTGGCAAGCTGTCACGGTCCACGGCAAACCCGTGATTCATCGACACAATCTCGACCTGTCCGGTGAGCAGGTTTTTCACCGGATGGTTGGCGCCGTGATGGCCGTGGGTCATCTTGGCTGTACGCGCGCCAATGGCCAGAGCCAGCATCTGATGGCCCAGGCAAATACCCAGCACCGGCACACCCGCATCGATAACACCGCGGATCGTCTCCAGCGCATATTCACCGGTAGCAGCCGGATCGCCCGGACCGTTTGATACCACCACACCTGCAGGCGACAGCGCCAGAACAGCGTCTGCACCGGCGGTACCGGGCATCACCTTTACCCGCGCGCCTGCACCGGCCAGCCGGCGCAGAATATTGGCTTTGACGCCGTAATCGAGCACGACAACCAGAGGCCCGTCTGACGGCCCGATGCCGGGCCCGTCTGGCCAGGCCCAGTCCGCTTCGGTCCAGTCGCTATCGGTCTCGCCGAGCACATTGCGCGCCAACTCGGCGCCCTCCATCTGCGGCGCGCTGCGGGCCGCTACCCGCAAGGCACCAGCATCCAGCTTGCCGCCGGGCGCGTGGGCAATCGCCACGATCGGCATGCCGCGTTCCCGGATCAGGGCCGTCAGCGCGCGCGTGTCCACGCCTGTGACGGCGACTATTCCACGCGCGGCCAGCCATTCGGTAAAGCTCTGTTCGGCGCGCCAGCTAGAAGGCGGCGTAATCGGCGCACGGCTGACCATGCCAACGGCGGCCTTGCGCGCCCGCCCGCAGGCGGCTTCCTCATCCTGGGTGTTGGCGCCAACATTGCCGATATGGGGAAAGGTGAAGCAGACAATCTGCCCGGCATAGGATGGATCGGCGAGAATTTCCTGATGTCCGGTCATCGCCGTGTTGAAGCACAGCTCGCCGGTAGCGATTCCCGATGCACCGGCCCCTTCGCCGGGGATAATCGTGCCGTCAGCCAGCACAATGGCTCCGGTCGCGCCGTCAAGATCGCAATCGCGCCAAGGACTTGTCGTCAGCGCTTGATTCCCGGCCCGTTCCGTCATATCTCACCGCCTGATTTCGCGCGTGCCGCATAAACAGGGCGGCCCCTGAAACAAACGCGCGGACGGTATGTGAGCCTTGCCGAGACGTCAAGCAAGCTGAAAGCCGAAAAAGCAACTCAGAAACAATGGGTTAAGCGACGTCGCTGTAACTCGTTTGAATGGATGAAAAATGTCGCTGCGCGACCAGATTACCGAAGACCTCAAGAACGCCATGCGGGCCAAGGATGGCCTGACGCTGAGCACGCTGCGCCTCGTCCAGGCGGCGATCAAGGATCGTGACATTGCTGCACGTGCAGAAGATCGCTGTCAGGGCTGTGAGGACGGAGAGATTCTCGCCTTGCTTCAGAAGCTCGTGAAGCAGCGCGAAGAAAGTGCAGACACTTATGAAAGCGCCGGGCGGCTGGACCTTGCTGAACGCGAGCGGGCAGAGGCTGAAATCGTGCGCGCCTATCTGCCGACGCCGATGTGCGAGCAGGAAATCGAGCAGGCCGCCGAAACAGTTGTTGACGAGCTGGGCGCGACCGGTCTGAAAGACATGGGCAAATGCATGGGTACGCTCAAGCAGCGCTACACCGGCCGCATGGATTTTTCCAAGGCTGGCGAGACCATAAAGACCCTGCTGCAGGGCCGGGCCTGATTGTTCTGTGTGCCGATAAAGGGGAGTGCAGACGCGCGCTCCATGCTATGTTGAGTCATGGCCCTTCCTGACGGATTCCTGGACGAGATAAAAGCGCGCATCCGCTTGTCCGACCTTGTCGGACGGACCGTTGCGCTGCGCCGTCAGGGCCGCGAGTTCGCCGGCCTGTCTCCGTTCAAGAAGGAGCGCACCCCGTCTTTTTTCGTCAATGACGAGAAGGGCTTCTACCATTGCTTCTCGTCCCAGAAGAATGGCGATGCGGTCAACTGGCTGCAGGAGACGCAAGGTCTCAGCTTCATGGAGGCGGTGGAAGCACTCGCCTCCGAGGCAGGACTTCCCATGCCCGCGCCGGACCCGGAAGCGGCCCGCAAGGATGAGCGCCGCAAGGAGCTCGCCGAATGGAACGAGCTGGCGCAGCAGTATTTTGCCCGTGAGCTGAATGGTCCGCGCGGCGGCGATGCGCGCGCCTATCTGGAGCAGCGCGGACTCTCGCCCAAGGACTGGGAGCGGTTTGGCCTTGGCTATGCGCCGGAGATGCGCACCGGCCTGAAGGACGCGCTGGTCAACAAGGGTGCAAAGCCTGACGAGCTGGTCACGGCAGGACTGCTTATCGCGCCGGAAGATGGCGGCGCGGCCTTTGACCGCTTCCGCGGCCGGATCATGTTCCCGATCCATGATCCGCGCGGGCGGCTGGTGGCGTTTGGCGGGCGGGCCATGTCCAAGGATGCCCGCGCCAAGTATCTGAACTCGCCCGAAACGCCGCTCTTTCACAAGAGCCATGTCCTCTACCGCTACCCTGAGGCGCGCAGCGCCGCCTCCGATCCCAAGGCCGGTATTCGCGGTCTGATCGTGGCCGAGGGTTATATGGATGTCATCGCGCTGAACCGGGCAGGGCTGGTTCACGCTGTTGCTCCGCTGGGCACCGCGCTGACCGAAGACCAGTTGCGTCTTTTGTGGCGCGCCGGGCCGGAGCCGGTCATCTGCCTTGATGGTGACAGTGCGGGCCAGCGCGCGGCCGGCCTTGCCGCCGAGCGTGCCCTGCCGCTGCTGGAGCCCGGCAAGAGCTTGCGCTTCGTCTTCCTGCCCGACGGACAGGATCCGGACGATGTGCTGAAAGCCAAGGGCGCGGAGGCGCTGCGCGCTCTGGTCAACGATACCCGTTCGCTGTCAGAGCTTTTGTGGGACCGTGAATTTGCGGCCGAACCGCTGAATGATCCTGACCGGCGCGCCGGTTTCCGCCGCCGCTTGCGCTCTCTGGTGACAAAAATCACCGATCCGGACGTGCGTGAGGAATACAAGGCGGAATTTGACCGCCGGCTGGCCTCGGCGTTCGGGCGCCGGCCAGTCCGGGGCCCGTGGCGGGGGCGGCCGAATGCGGACGGTGTGTCCGACGGCCCGCCTGTTGCCGAAACCCGCAAGCTGGCGCAGGCGCGCCGGGCCCCGCCGGCGGTCCGCCATTTGTTGCTGGCCGCGATGGACTGGCCCGAACTGGCCGTCAGTGAAGCCGAAACGCTTGCCGAGCTGGACTGCGGCCCGCTTGACAGTCTGCGTGACGCTATTCTAGACGCATGTTCCCTTGGGGAAAGTGTGGACAAGGACAGGCTGCGCACTGAGCTGGTTCGTCAGGGGATGGATGGCATTCTTCGAAAGCTCGACGCGGAACGTGTTCCGATGCGCGCGGCCATGGGTGGGGAAGACGCCGAACCCGCAGACAGGGTGAACGCTTGGCGAAAAGCTGCGGCTTCCTATATGGAGAGAGTTGAAGAGGAACGCATTCGCAGTGATGCGCGTCTTCTTGAGAGCGAGGCGCTGGCGCGCGGCGATGCCGCTGAGGTGCACCAGCTGATCGCCGGGTATAAGGCCAGCCGCCGCCGCAAATAGCGGGCGCGCGGTCTATTTTGTTTGTGGCAGCCGGTGATCCGGCGGCCAAGGGAGTTCAAGTCAGGCATGACCAAAGCAGCGACCGAGACGGCTGAAGCAGCCCCGGAAAATCAGGACGGCCCGCTTCTCGATCTCAATGACCTGTCGGTCAAGGCGATGGTGAAGGCCGCCAAAAAGCGCGGCTATGTCACCCATGACGAACTCAACAAGGTTCTGCCGTCTGAGGAGTTTTCCTCCGAGCAGATCGAGGATGTCCTTTCCCAACTGTCTGAAATGGGAATCACGGTCGTTGATTCCGAGGAAGAGGTTGATGACGCCGAGCCAGCGGGCGCCGACCGCGATGAAGAGGAAGAAGATGACGGCCGTTCGCGTGCCGTAGCGGCCAAGTCGAAAACGGCCGTTGCCGGCCAGAACACCACGTCCGCGCAGGACCGCACCGATGATCCTGTGCGGATGTATCTGCGCGAGATGGGCTCGGTCGAGCTGTTGTCGCGCGAGGGCGAGATTGCCATCGCCAAGCGCATCGAGGCGGGCCGCAACGCGATGATTCGCGGTCTGTGCGAAAGCCCGCTGACCTTCGAGGCCATCATGGTCTGGCGTGAAGAGCTCCAGTCCGGCCAGGTTTTGCTGCGCGATATCATCGATCTGGACGCCACCTATGGCGGCGTGCGCGAAGACCATTCGGAAACCGGGGCGCCCGATGCCGGACGGGGTCCGGCCGCTCATGTGCGCCCGAGCACCCGCCCCACCTCTGATGATGACGAGGATGGCGAGAAATCGTCCAAAGAGGGCGAAGAGGGCGAAAACGCCGCCGGTGAAGAGGAAGAAGACGAGGATGACGGCGCAAACCTGTCGCTGGCAGCCATGGAAGCCGAGCTGCGCGACGACGTCATGGAGACGCTGGACGCGGTAGCGAGCGACTTCACATCCTTCCGCAAGCTGCAGGACAAGCTGGTTGGGTTGCGCATGGAGGGCAAGGACCTCTCCAAGAAGGACCGCGACACCTATGAGGGCGTGCGCGAATCCATCGTCGCCAATTTGAACTCGCTCAATCTGAACAATGCCCGGATCGAGGCGCTGGTCGAACAGCTGGATGCCATCAACAAGCGCCTGGTGGTTCTGGAGGGCAAGCTTTTGCGCTCAGCCGAGGCTCACGGCGTGCCGCGCCACGAGTTCATGAGCGCCTATCAGGGCCATGAGCTTGATCCCAACTGGCTGGACGACTGGAAAGCCAAATCCGCGCCTTGGAAAAAGTTTGCCGAGCGCGAGGAAAAGGAAGCCGCCCAGATTCGCGAGAACATCGCCGAACTGGCGACTGAATCCGGTGTGCCGATCGATGATTTCCGCCGCATTGTCGCGACCGTCCAGAAGGGTGCTCGCGAAGCGCGGATCGCCAAGAAGGAAATGGTCGAGGCCAATCTGCGCCTGGTTATCTCCATCGCCAAGAAATACACCAATCGCGGCCTGCAATTCCTTGATCTCATTCAGGAAGGCAATATCGGCCTGATGAAGGCGGTCGATAAGTTCGAATACCGCCGCGGTTATAAGTTCTCGACCTATGCCACCTGGTGGATCCGGCAGGCCATCACCCGCTCCATCGCCGATCAGGCCCGCACCATCCGCATTCCGGTGCACATGATCGAGACGATCAACAAGATCGTGCGCACCAGCCGCCAGATGCTCCACGAGATCGGCCGTGAGCCGACTCCCGAAGAGCTGGCCGAAAAGCTCTCCATGCCGCTGGAAAAAGTGCGCAAGGTGATGAAGATCGCCAAGGAGCCGATCAGCCTGGAAACGCCAATTGGCGACGAGGAAGATTCACATCTGGGCGATTTCATTGAGGACAAGAACGCCGTTCTGCCCATCGATGCGGCGATCCATTCAAACCTGCGCGAGACCACCACACTGGTGCTCGCCAGCCTCACCCCGCGTGAGGAGCGCGTGCTGCGCATGCGCTTTGGCATCGGCATGAATACCGATCACACGCTCGAAGAAGTCGGCCAGCAATTCTCTGTCACGCGCGAGCGTATCCGCCAGATCGAGGCCAAGGCCCTTCGCAAGCTCAAGCACCCCAGCCGCAGCCGCAAGCTGCGCAGCTTCCTGGACAGCTAGGAGCGGGCTGGGCGCCAGTTAAATTGCCTGCACGGCAGTCAGAGCTGTGATAAGGTATGTGCATGAGCAAAGTGACAAAGCAAAGATCCGGTCCGTCAGGGTTCGTTCTCGGGCGGCAGGCTTTTGCGCGCATCAGCGCGGTAGAAGGCTTGGTCCTGACGCCGGGCATGCAGGCTGATTTCGCCGAGCTCGACCGTGCGCAGGCAGACGCTGCAACGCGCCGCCGCCAACTGCGCAAGCGGTATGCCGGATAGTTTCAGCGGTCATGTATGACGCTGAACCTGATCCTTATTGCTACCGGAACAGCGATGTCTTGATCAATTTGCCGGGCTTGCGGTCTGCCGATCAGCTGGAAGCTTTTGAGCTAGTCGCCACAACACAGCGCGCCGACGAGCCACTTCCCGCTGGGCGGCTGAGTGTGACCCACTACCGGCGCGTGCATCATCATCTTTTTCAGGACGTGTATGCTTGGGCTGGAAAGTTCCGCACGGTGCGCCTTTCCAAGGGCGCCAGCACATTCTGCTATCCTGAGCATATTCCCGATTAGATGGCACGCTTGTTTGCCCTGTTGCGCGGCGCGCCGTGGCGCAACGACCCCGATCGCGGTGCATTTGCGTACGGGCTGGCGCATTGGCTGGCTGAGCTGAACGCTATCCATCCATTCCGCGAAGGAAATGGGCGGGTTCAACTGACCTTTGCCGCGCTGTTGGCGCATCGGGCGACTAGAACGCTGCATCTGGAACGGCTGGAGCCGGAAGCTTTTCTGACGGCCATGATTGCCAGCTTCAACGGCGATGAATCGCCGCTGGCCCGTCAAATTGCTCCGCTGTTGTAGGGCGCACCGGCGCCTCTGTCTGCGTTCTCTGAAGGATAAGCCCCCTCAAGCAAACGCCTGATGTCCTGTTATGGCGCGTCCCAGGATCAGGGCGTGGATATCGTGGGTGCCCTCATAGGTGTTGACG